>Ga0209902_100008_pt1 | contig 785751 bp, 767 predicted proteins | sample FECB27metaG_FD_188304 | JGI IMG/M metagenome (GOLD analysis project Ga0209902, IMG submission 188304) | Cyanobacterial communities from the Joint Genome Institute, California, USA - FECB-27 (SPAdes) (version 2) | ecosystem: Environmental > Aquatic > Thermal springs > Hot (42-90C) > Microbial...
CGGCGCCGTGCCTCGCCGGTTATCAGTTCGATCCGTCGATAATCGTCAGCCATAAGCCTGTGCTTGAGGATAGCCTCAAGCCTCCCGCGTTATGCCGACTGTCCGGTCGAAATGGGGGCCAGTTCACCACTTCAGAAAGCTGACGCTGGCGATCATGAGCAATCCTGCGAGGGCAGCCATGCCGAGCCAGCCCAAAAGGCTTTCCTGCCGCTCGCCTGGCCTGTAGCCGCGATGCGAGAGCCAGGCGACCAAAGCCCCGCACATCATTCCGTCGATGCGCAGGTCCGTCCTGAAATAGAGGTCGAGGGCCAGCCCGTTTTCCTCTTTCCACAACACGGCCCTGGCAATGCCGGGATAAGCGATGCCGAGCAGCAGCATGGTTGGAATGAGAATTTCGCTCCTCCTCAGCCGCGCGGAGAGCATCAGTAGCGCGGGCCAGAAGATATAGAACTGCTCCTCCACCGACAACGACCAGACGTGGGAGAACATCGATTGGTGGAGCCCAAGATTGGGCCACTGCGACACGAGGCGCCAGTTGAAGAGGTAGACGGCGATTGCACCGGCATCGGCAACAGTCACGGCGAGTTGCTGTGGCTGCCAAATGGCGACATAGGTGACGACACAGGTCACGACTAGCGCAAGCGCCGGCAACAGGCGCAGAGCCCGTCTGGCGTAAAAGCGACCAATGTGGATGCGGCCCGTTGCCCGCTGCTCGCCGAGCAGGATCGTCGTGATGAGAAATCCGCTCAGCACGAAGAAAATGTCGACGCCGATGCGTCCGCCGCGCGCCAGGCCGAGGTGCTGGAACAGAACGAGCAGGACGGCCATGGCCCGCAGTCCGTCCAGTGCTGGCAGCCGCCAGTGATCGCTACTCTCGGACATCGGGTATGACACGGCGACCGCGCTGATCGGAGAGTTTTTCTAACATCAGACAGGGGCGAGGAGAAGGGACACGGTCCATCAGTCGAGATGCCTCGCGCCCGTAGCGGCGGCTGGTCGCCGATGCACTGGGTTCCGGAGGAACAGCGCAAACACGGTCCTGTGTCAGCCGACTCGCGACAAAGCCCTTGTCTTTTGAAGCCTCAATCGCTAATCGCCCCGCATTCGAACCAGACTTGCAATCCCGGCTGCCAAGGAAACAAAATGGGTAAGAGCAAATTCGAGCGCAACAAGCCGCATGTGAACATCGGCACGATCGGCCATGTCGACCATGGCAAGACGTCGCTGACGGCTGCGATCACGAAGTATTTTGGCGAGTACAAGCGCTACGACCAGATCGACGCGGCGCCGGAAGAGAAGGCCCGCGGCATCACGATCTCGACGGCGCATGTCGAGTATGAGACGCCGGCGCGCCACTACGCCCACGTCGATTGCCCCGGCCACGCCGACTATGTGAAGAACATGATCACGGGTGCGGCGCAGATGGACGGCGCGATCCTGGTTGTCTCGGCCGCCGACGGCCCGATGCCGCAGACGCGCGAGCACATCCTGCTCGCCCGCCAGGTCGGCGTGCCGTCGATCGTGGTGTTCCTGAACAAGGTCGACCAGGTCGACGATCCGGAGCTTCTGGAACTGGTCGAGCTCGAGGTTCGCGAGCTTCTGTCGAAGAACGAGTTTCCGGGCGACGACATTCCGATCATCCCCGGCTCGGCACTGGCGGCGCTTGAAGATTCGAACAAGGAGATCGGCGAGGACGCGATCCGCAAGCTGATGGCGGCGGTCGATGCCTACATCCCGACGCCCGAGCGTCCGATCAACCTGCCGTTCCTGATGCCGATCGAGGACGTGTTCTCGATCTCTGGCCGCGGCACTGTGGTGACGGGTCGCGTCGAGCGCGGCATCGTCAAGGTCGGCGAGGAACTCGAGATCGTGGGCATCCGCCCGACGGTCAAGACGACCTGCACGGGCGTTGAAATGTTCCGCAAGCTGCTCGACCAGGGTCAGGCCGGCGACAACATCGGCGCGCTTTTGCGCGGCATCGACCGCGAGGGCGTGGAGCGCGGCCAGGTTCTGGCCAAGCCGGGCTCGGTCAAGCCGCACAAGAAGTTCAAGGCGGAAGCCTACATCCTGACGAAGGAGGAGGGTGGCCGTCACACGCCGTTCTTCACCAACTACCGTCCGCAGTTCTATTTCCGCACGACGGACGTGACGGGCATCGTGTCGCTGGCCGAAGGCACCGAGATGGTGATGCCGGGCGACAACGTGACTGTCGATGTCGAGCTGATCGTGCCGATCGCGATGGAAGAGCGCCTGCGCTTCGCCATCCGCGAAGGCGGCCGCACGGTTGGGGCAGGGGTTGTCGTCTCGATCACCGAGTAATCGGGAGCGATTGCATCCTTCCCGGAAAGGGCGGCTTCGGCCGCCCTTTCCGGTCTTGACAGGCGCGTCGGCCGTTCCCACCTGAATCACTGATGGTGGGTACCGGTCATGGCAGCTACTCCAACACTGTATGAATGAGCCGGCGGCGCCGAGGCGCTGCGACGTCTCCTCGATGCGTACTACGACAGGGTCGGTTCCGACCCCGTTCTGGAGCCGGTGTTCCGTTCCATGGCGCCCGGCCATGCCGCCCATGTCGCCGCCTTCATCGGCGAGGTCTTTGGCGGGCCAAAGACCTACAGTGCCGAGCATGGCGGTCACAGCGCCATGATCATGCACCATCTCGACAGGCACCTGACCGAAGCGCAGCGCCGTCGCTGGATCGAGCTTCTGGTGGATACGGCAGACGTTGTCGGACAGCCTGATGATCCGGAATTCCGTTCGGCATTCATGGCCTATGTCGAATGGGGTACGCGGCTGGCAAAGATCAATTCCGCCCTCGGCGCCGACACCCATCCGGGCGCGGAACCGATGCCGCAGTGGGGATGGGGCGTGCCTGGCGGGCCATTTCCGGCCAGCCCGGATCAATGAAGAGCCCGATTTGTTTGCGCGGCCCTTGAATCGGTCAAGCGTTTGTGAAATGAACGCCTCCGCAATACGGGCATAGCTCAGTTGGTAGAGCGGCGGTCTCCAAAACCGCAGGTCGTAGGTTCGAGCCCTGCTGCCCGTGCCAGCTTCGCCGCCGAAAGGGGGCGAAATGTCGCCATAGCCTGTTGCGGGACGATTGGATGGTTCCGCATCCGGTGCTTGGAATAAGACCGCTCCGGCACTTGCATGTGTTTGGAAACGGTTTTATGTAGGTGAAACAGACACGCGGCGCGTGGAGCTGGACATCCGGCTTTGCGCGTCATAAATGTATGGGCGGTTACATGCGCGCTGAGTCGCGCGGAGCCGGTACCATACAGAGGCAGCTCCCGGCCAACGGGATCATCCAGGCGGCTCCCGCGAGGGGCTGCCGAAAACAGAGCGGCATATGGCATCGAAAACCAGCAATCCCTTCACCTTCCTGCAACAGGTAAGGACGGAGACGACCAAGGTTACATGGCCGTCGCGCCGCGAGACTCTTATCTCGACCGTCATGGTCGTGGTGTTTGCGATCATCGCGATGATCTTCTTTTTTGCCGCGGATCAGATCATGGCGCTCGGCGTCGATCTCATCCTCGGCCTCGGCAGCCTGCGCTGATCCCGGCAGTTACGGAGAGCATTTCAAGATGACTGCGCGCTGGTACATCGTCCACGCCTATTCGAACTTCGAAAAGAAGGTCGCCGAAGACATCGAGAACAAGGCAAAGCAGAAGGGCCTGAGCGCCGATATCGAGCAGATCATCGTGCCGACCGAGAAGGTCGTCGAGGTTCGCCGCGGCCGCAAGGTCGATGCCGAGCGCAAGTTCTTCCCCGGCTATGTGATGGTCCGCGCCAATCTGACCGACGCCGTGTTCTCGCTCATCAAGAACACGCCGAAGGTCACCGGGTTCCTCGGCGATTCCAAGCCTGTGGCGATCACAGACAAGGAGGCGGAGCGCATCCTTCACCAGGTCCAGGAAGGCGTCGAGCGGCCGAAGCCCTCCGTCACATTCGAGATCGGCGAGCAGGTTCGCGTTTCGGATGGACCTTTCGCCTCGTTCAACGGCTTCGTCCAGGAAGTGGACGAGGAGCGCGCACGGCTCAAGGTCGAAGTGTCGATCTTCGGGCGCGCCGTGCCGGTGGATCTCGAATTCGGACAGGTCGAAAAGAGCTGATCCGGACGGGCCGGCCGCTTCGCGCGATCGGTACCGGCGACGGCCGAAACGGCTGTCGAAACGCGGTGGGAGGAAGAGCGGCAAAGCCAGCCGTGACCTTCCGGACCACCAGACTGCAACCGCCGGGATTTCCCAGACTTGGGGAGCCGGCATGACAACAAGGCAGAGAAGAGATGGCTAAGAAAATCGCCGGCCAGCTCAAGCTTCAGGTCAAGGCGGGGTCGGCAACGCCGTCGCCGCCAATCGGACCTGCGCTTGGTCAGCGTGGCATCAACATTATGGAATTCTGCAAGGCGTTCAACGCGCAGACGCAGGAGATGGAGAAGGGTTCGCCCGTCCCCGTCGTGATCACCTACTACCAGGACAAGTCGTTTACTTTCGCCATGAAGACGGCGCCGGTGAGCTACTACCTGAAGAAGGCCGCGAACCTGACGTCGGGCTCCAAGGAGCCGGGCAAGGTGAAGGCCGGGCAGGTGACCCGCGAGAAGGTGCGCGAGATCGCGACCGCCAAGATGAAGGACCTCAACGCAAACGACGTCGAGGCTGCAATGCGCATGGTCGAGGGCTCCGCCCGCTCCATGGGCCTGGAAGTGGTGGGCTGAGATCATGGCAAAGCTTGCAAAGCGCGTCGCCAAGTCCCGCGAGGGCATCGACCCCAACAAGGCCTACAGCCTTGAAGAGGCGATCAAGATCCTGAAGAACCGTTCAGCGGTCAAGTTCGACGAGACGATCGAAGTGGCGCTGAATCTCGGCGTCGATCCGCGCCACGCCGACCAGATGGTCCGCGGCGTCGTCAACCTGCCGAACGGCACGGGCCGTACCGTGCGCGTCGCGGTGTTTGCGCGTGGCGCCAAGGCCGAAGAAGCCACCGCCGCGGGTGCCGACATCGTCGGCGCGGAAGATCTCGTCGAGATCGTGCAGAAGGGTCAGATCGACTTCGACCGCTGCATCGCGACCCCGGACATGATGCCGCTCGTCGGCCGTCTCGGCAAGGTTCTCGGCCCGCGCGGCATGATGCCGAACCCGAAGGTCGGCACCGTGACCATGGACATCGCCGCCGCCGTCAAGGCATCGAAGGGCGGCGCCGTCGAGTTCCGCGTCGAGAAGGCGGGCATCGTCCAGGCTGGCGTCGGCAAGGTCTCGTTCGACGCTCCGGCGCTCGAACAGAACATCCGCGCCTTCACCGACGCGGTCAACAAGGCCAAGCCGACCGGCGCGAAGGGCGTGTATCTGAAGAAGATCTCGCTGTCCTCGACCATGGGTCCCGGCGTCAGGGTCGACATCGGCACCGTCAACGTCGGTTGATGTGCCGGGTTAGCAACGCGCCGTAGCTGCTCGTTGCACATAAGAATTCCGGGCCATGGTTTTGGCCCGGTATACGGAAGCCGCAAGGTTTCCGGTTGTCCTGTCCGAGATTGCAGGCGGTCCGAACCATCTGGACCTTAATTCATGCGGGCCTGCATGAGACGGGTGAAGACCGGACAGAAGGGCATGTCATGCCCCGATGAAAGGTTCGAACCGTGTTTGCCTTTTTGCGCGGCTCCGGAAACGGAGCGACGGAAGAGGGGGCAGGATCCTCGAACGCCGTTCGGGAGATCTGGAGTTTCTGGATGCCCGGCCGGCAAAAGGCAACCCGACAGCCGTTCCATTCCGGAGCGGAGGTCAATTGGAGATAGGCAGTGGACAGAGCGGAAAAACGCGAACTCGTCACGGGCCTGAACGACGCCTTCAAGGGCGCCGGTTCAGTGGTCGTGGCCCACTATGCCGGGATCACCGTGGCGCAAATGAACGACCTCCGGTCGAAAATGCGCGCTGCCGGCGGTACCGTCAAGGTCGCGAAGAACCGTCTCGCCCGCATCGCTCTCCAGGGTACGGAATCCGAAAGCATGACGAGCCTGTTCAAGGGACAGACTCTGATCGCGTATTCGGATGATCCGGTCGCTGCGCCGAAGGTCGCGTCCGATTTCGCCAAGGGGAATGACAAGCTCGTCATTCTCGGTGGTGCGATGGGTTCGACCGCGCTCAACGCCGATGGTGTGAAGGCTCTTGCCACCATGCCGTCGCTCGATGAGCTGCGCGCCAAGCTGGTTGGCATGATCGTCACACCGGCAACCAGGATCGCCCAGATCGTCAATGCGCCGGCAGCATCCGTTGCCCGCGTCATCGGCGCTTATGCCCGGGAGAATGAGGCGGCGTGAGGCCGTTCCTCGCCATCGTCATCAATCACGTGTCGAACTTTTTGAAGGAAATGAAACATGGCTGATCTTGCAAAGATCGTAGACGACCTTTCGAAGCTCACCGTCCTCGAGGCGGCAGAACTCTCGAAGATGCTTGAAGAGAAGTGGGGCGTTTCGGCTGCTGCTCCGGTTGCAGTCGCTGCTGCCGGCGGCGGTGCCGCCGCTGCCGCCCCGGTCGAGGAGAAGACGGAATTCGACGTCATCCTCGCCGAGGCCGGCGCCCAGAAGATCAACGTGATCAAGGAAGTGCGCGCGATCACGGGCCTTGGCCTGAAGGAAGCCAAGGATCTGGTGGAAGCCGCTCCGAAGCCGGTCAAGGAAGGCGTCAACAAGGCAGACGCCGACAAGATCAAGGCCCAGCTGGAAGCAGCCGGCGCCAAGGTCGAACTGAAGTAAAGACCACGATCTCCGGCGGACGGAAAAACCGTCCGCCGGTCACTTCGTGGAGTTGGGTGTTCGAGTTCGGAAACCTCTTTCCTGAAGGCCGCCAGCGGCTTTCAGGAAACGGGTTTTCACCCGTTTCGATACCGACCGCGCAATCGCGGTCACACATTGCAAGGCGCGCCGAGGCAGGCAGCCCCAAGAAAGCAAGGAGCGACGATGGCCCAGACCGCGACATTCAATGGCCGCAGACGCGTACGCAAGTTCTTCGGCAACATCCCCGAAGTGGCGGAAATGCCGAACCTCATCGAGGTTCAGAAGGCATCCTACGACCAGTTCCTGATGGTTGACGAGCCCCAGGGCGGTCGTCTGGACGAGGGACTGCAGGCCGTCTTCAAGTCGGTGTTCCCGATTTCCGATTTTTCCGGTTCCTCGATGCTCGAATTCGTCAAGTACGAGTTCGAGGCGCCGAAGTTCGACGTCGACGAGTGCCGCCAGCGCGACCTGACCTATGCGGCGCCGCTGAAGGTGACGCTGCGTCTCATCGTGTTCGATATCGACGAGGATACCGGCTCCAAGTCCATCAAGGACATCAAGGAGCAGGACGTGTACATGGGCGACATGCCGCTCATGACGCTGAACGGCACGTTCATCATCAACGGCACCGAGCGCGTCATCGTCTCGCAGATGCACCGTTCGCCGGGCGTCTTCTTCGACCATGACAAGGGCAAGTCGCATTCGTCGGGCAAGCTGCTGTTTGCCGCGCGCGTCATCCCCTATCGCGGTTCGTGGCTCGACATCGAGTTCGATTCCAAGGACGTCGTGCATGCGCGCATCGACCGCCGCCGCAAGATTCCGGCGACGTCGCTCTTGATGGCGCTCGGCATGGACGGCGAGGAGATCCTGTCGACCTTCTACAACAAGATCACCTACGAGCGTTCGGGCGACCATTGGCGCATCCCGTTCTCCATCGACCGCTTCCGCGGGCTGAAGGCCGTCAACGACCTGGTTGACGCCGACACCGGCGAAGTCGTGGTCGAGCAGGGCAAGAAGATCACCGCCCGCCAGGCCAAGCTGCTCGCCGACAAGGGCCTCAAGGCCATCAAGGCGACGCAGGACGACCTGCATGGCGCGTATCTCGCCGAAGACATCGTCAACTACCAGACCGGCGAGATCTTCCTCGAGGCCGGCGACGAGATCGACGAGAAGTCGCTGAAGACGCTGCTGTCGACGGGCGCGGACGAGTTCACCGTGCTCGACATCGACCACATCAACATCGGCGGCTACATCCGCAACACGCTCGCCGTGGACAAGAACGAGAGCCGCCAGGACGCGCTGTTCGACATCTACCGCGTGATGCGTCCCGGCGAGCCGCCGACGCTCGAGACCGCGGAAGCGATGTTCAACTCGCTGTTCTTCGATTCCGACCGCTACGACCTGTCGGCCGTCGGCCGCGTCAAGATGAACATGCGCCTCGACCTCAAGGCCGAGGACACGGTTCGCGTGCTGCGCAAGGAAGACATCATCGCGGTGGTGCGCACGCTGGTCGAGCTGCGCGACGGCAAGGGCGAGATCGACGACATCGACAATCTCGGCAACCGCCGCGTGCGTTCGGTGGGCGAGCTCATGGAGAACCAGTACCGCGTCGGACTGCTGCGCATGGAGCGTGCGATCAAGGAGCGCATGTCCTCGATCGAGATCGATACGGTCATGCCGCAGGACCTGATCAACGCCAAGCCGGCGGCTGCCGCCGTGCGCGAGTTCTTCGGCTCCTCGCAGTTGTCGCAGTTCATGGATCAGACGAACCCGCTGTCGGAAATCACCCACAAGCGCCGTCTCTCGGCGCTTGGACCTGGCGGTTTGACCCGCGAGCGCGCCGGCTTCGAGGTGCGCGACGTGCATCCGACGCATTACGGCCGCATCTGCCCGATCGAGACGCCGGAAGGCCCGAACATCGGCCTCATCAACTCGCTGGCGACGTTTGCTCGCGTCAACAAGTACGGCTTCATCGAGACGCCGTACCGCAAGATCGTCGACAACAAGGTGACGCTCGACGTCAGCTATCTCTCGGCGATGGAAGAGTCCAAGCACTATGTCGCTCAGGCCAACGCCGCGCTCGACAAGGACGGCCGCTTCGTCGACGAGTTCGTCATTTGCCGGCATGCCGGCGAAGTGATGATGGCGCCGCGCGAAAACGTCGACTTGATGGACGTGTCGCCCAAGCAGCTCGTCTCGGTTGCCGCCGCGCTCATTCCGTTCCTCGAGAACGATGACGCCAACCGCGCCCTGATGGGTTCGAACATGCAGCGACAGGCCGTGCCGCTGGTGCGCGCCGAAGCGCCGTTCGTCGGTACCGGCATGGAGCCGATCGTCGCCCGGGATTCGGGTGCCGCGATCGGCGCGCGCCGCACCGGCATCGTCGACCAGGTGGACGCGACGCGTATCGTCATCCGCGCCACGGAAGATCTGGTGCCCGGCAAGTCGGGCGTCGACATCTACCGGCTGATGAAGTTCCAGCGCTCGAACCAGAACACCTGCATCAACCAGCGTCCGCTGGTGCGCATGGGCGACCGGATCGAGAAGGGCGACATCATCGCCGATGGTCCATCGACCGATCTTGGCGATCTGGCGCTCGGCCGTAACGTGCTCGTCGCGTTCATGCCGTGGAATGGCTACAACTACGAGGATTCGATCCTGCTTTCCGAGCGGATCGTCGCCGATGACGTCTTCACCTCGATCCATATCGAGGAGTTCGAGGTCATGGCGCGCGACACCAAGCTCGGACCGGAGGAAATCACGCGCGACATTCCGAACGTTTCGGAAGAGGCGCTGAAGAACCTCGACGAAGCCGGCATCGTCTATATCGGCGCTGAAGTGCTTCCGGGAGACATCCTGGTCGGCAAGATCACGCCGAAGGGCGAAAGCCCGATGACGCCGGAAGAAAAGCTCCTGCGCGCCATTTTTGGCGAGAAGGCGTCGGACGTTCGCGACACCTCGATGCGGATGCCTCCGGGCACCTACGGTACGGTCGTCGAAGTGCGCGTCTTCAACCGTCACGGCGTCGAGAAGGACGAGCGCGCCATGGCGATCGAGCGCGAGGAGATCGAACGCCTCGCCAAGGACCGCGACGACGAGCAGGCGATCCTGGACCGCAACGTGTATTCGCGCCTGACCGACCTCCTGGTCGGCAAGGAAGCCATTGCGGGGCCGAAGGGCTTCAAGAAGGGCACCGCGATCACCAGGGAGATGCTCGGCGACTATCCGCGCTCGCAGTGGTGGCAGTTCGCGCTGGAGGCCGAAGGCAGCCAGTCCGAGCTCGAGGCCCTGCGCGGCCAGTATGACGACTCCAAGAAGGCGCTTGAGCAGCGCTTCATGGACAAGGTCGAGAAGGTGCAGCGCGGCGACGAGATGCCTCCCGGCGTCATGAAGATGGTCAAGGTCTTCGTGGCCGTGAAGCGCAAGATGCAGCCCGGCGACAAGATGGCCGGCCGTCACGGCAACAAGGGTGTCGTGAGCCGCATCGTGCCGGTGGAAGACATGCCGTTCCTGGAAGATGGAACGCATGCCGACATCGTGCTCAACCCGCTCGGCGTTCCCAGCCGCATGAATGTCGGCCAGATCCTGGAGACGCATCTGGGCTGGGCCTGCGCCGGCATGGGCCGCAAGATCGGCGAACTGGTCGACGCCTACAGGGCCGGCGGCGACATCAAGCCGCTCAAGCAGACGATCGAGGATCTCATCCCGGACAACGACCGCAACGAGCCGGTCCGCAGGTTCGACGACGAGAGCATCGTGCGTCTTGGCGAGCAGATGCGGCGCGGCGTCTCGATTGCGACGCCCGTGTTCGACGGCGCGCATGAGGAGCACATCAACGAGATGCTGGCTCAGGCCGGCCTGCACGAAAGCGGCCAGTCGACGCTCTATGACGGTCGTACCGGCGAGGCTTTCGACCGCAAGGTGACGATGGGCTACATCTACATGCTCAAGCTGCATCACCTCGTGGACGACAAGATCCACGCGCGCTCAATCGGACCTTATTCGCTGGTCACCCAGCAGCCGCTGGGCGGCAAGGCGCAGTTCGGCGGCCAGCGCTTCGGCGAGATGGAGGTGTGGGCACTCGAGGCCTATGGCGCCGCCTACACGCTGCAGGAGATGCTGACGGTGAAGTCCGACGACGTGGCCGGCCGCACGAAGGTCTACGAGGCGATCGTGCGCGGCGACGACAGCTTCGAGGCGGGCATCCCCGAGAGCTTCAACGTTCTCGTCAAGGAAATGCGCTCGCTCGGACTGAACGTCGAGCTCGAGAACACGTTGATGGAAGATGGTACGCCGCGTCTGAAGGACGCCGCGGAGTAAGCCAAGCAATCACCGCCGCGGGCCAATCCGGGCCCGCGACGGCGGAATTGACGAGGGAGCGGCCTTCCCAGCCGCCCGACATAGGCATCCGGAGGCGCACGCGACGCGGCGGCGCTCCCCCCGGATGGTGAATGGGCTATTTCGCCCGCAGATTTTAGAGGGACTTCGGTCCCGAGAAGGAGAACGGCATGAACCAAGAGGTCATGAATCTCTTCAATACCAACGCCCCGGCGCAGGTGTTCGATTCGATCCGTATTTCGCTTGCCAGCCCGGAAAAGATCCTGTCCTGGTCCTTTGGCGAGATCAAGAAGCCGGAGACGATCAACTACCGCACGTTCAAGCCCGAGCGTGACGGCCTGTTCTGCGCGCGCATCTTTGGACCGATCAAGGACTACGAGTGCCTGTGCGGCAAGTACAAGCGCATGAAGTACAAGGGCGTCATCTGCGAGAAGTGCGGCGTCGAAGTCACGCTGTCGCGCGTCCGGCGCGAGCGCATGGGCCATATCGAGCTGGCCGCGCCCGTCGCGCATATCTGGTTCCTGAAGTCCCTGCCGAGCCGCATCGGCACGCTGCTCGACATGACGCTGAAAGACATCGAGCGCGTCCTCTATTTCGAGAACTACATCGTTACCGAGCCCGGCCTGACGGCCCTCAAGGAGAACCAGTTGCTCTCCGAAGAGGACTACATGGTTGCGGTCGAGGAGTATGGCGAGGACGCGTTCACCGCCATGATCGGCGCCGAGGCCATTCACAGCCTGCTGGCCGAGATGAAGCTCGAGAAGATCGCTGGCGACCTGCGCACTGAGCTTGCGACGACGACGTCAGAGCTCAAGCAGAAGAAGTATCTGAAGCGGCTCAAGGTCGTCGAGAACTTCATGGAGTCCGGCAACCGTCCTGAGTGGATGATCATGAAGGTCATCCCGGTCATCCCGCCGGACCTGCGCCCGCTGGTTCCGCTGGACGGCGGCCGCTTTGCCACGTCGGATCTGAACGACCTCTACCGCCGCGTGATCAACCGCAACAACCGCCTGAAGCGCCTGATCGAGCTTCGTGCGCCCGGCATCATCATCCGCAACGAGAAGCGCATGCTTCAGGAAGCGGTCGATGCGCTGTTCGACAACGGCCGCCGCGGCCGCGTCATCACGGGTGCCAACAAGCGTCCGCTGAAGTCGCTGTCCGACATGCTCAAGGGCAAGCAGGGACGGTTCCGCCAGAACCTGCTCGGCAAGCGCGTCGACTATTCCGGCCGTTCCGTCATCGTGACGGGTCCGGAACTGAAGCTGCACCAGTGCGGCCTGCCGAAGAAGATGGCGCTCGAACTGTTCAAGCCGTTCATCTACGCGCGCCTCGACGCGAAGGGGTACTCCTCGACCGTCAAGCAGGCCAAGAAGCTGGTTGAGAAGGAAAAGCCGGAAGTCTGGGATATCCTGGACGAAGTCATCCGCGAGCACCCGGTTCTGCTGAACCGCGCGCCGACGCTGCACCGTCTCGGCATCCAGGCGTTCGAGCCAATCCTGATCGAAGGCAAGGCGATCCAGCTTCACCCGCTGGTCTGCACGGCCTTCAACGCCGACTTCGACGGCGACCAGATGGCCGTTCACGTGCCGCTTTCGCTGGAAGCCCAGCTCGAAGCGCGCGTGCTCATGATGTCGACCAACAACATCCTGCATCCGGCGTCCGGCGCACCGATCATCGTGCCGTCGCAGGACATGGTGCTTGGCCTCTACTACCTGTCGATCGTCAACCAGAACGAGCCGGGCGAGGGCATGGCGTTTGCCGACATGGGCGAACTCCAGCATGCGCTTGAGACCAAGGCAGTGACGCTGCACACCAAGATCAAGGGCCGCTTCAAGTCCGTCGACAAGGACGGCAAGGTCGTGTCGAAGATCTATGACACGACGCCTGGCCGCATGATCCTGGGCGAACTCCTGCCCAAGAACGTCAACGTTCCCTACGAGACGGCCAACCAGGAGATGACCAAGAAGAACATCTCCAAGATGATCGACACGGTCTATCGCCACTGCGGCCAGAAGGAGACGGTCATTTTCTGCGACCGGATCATGCAGCTCGGCTTCAGCCATGCGTGCCGCGCCGGTATTTCGTTCGGCAAGGACGACATGGTCATTCCGGTCACCAAGGCTGGCGAAGTCGCCAAGACCGAGGCGCTCGCCAAGGAATACGAGCAGCAGTACAATGACGGCCTGATCACCCAGGGCGAGAAGTACAACAAGGTCGTCGACGCCTGGGCAAAGTGCTCGGAGCGCGTCGCCGACCAGATGATGGCACGCATCAAGGCGGTGGAATTCGAGGACAATGGCCGTCAGAAGCCGATGAACTCGATCTACATGATGTCGCATTCGGGTGCGCGCGGTTCGCCCACCCAGATGCGCCAGCTGGCCGGCATGCGCGGCCTGATGGCCAAGCCGTCCGGCGAGATCATCGAGACGCCGATCATTTCCAACTTCAAGGAAGGCCTGACGGTTCTCGAATACTTCAACTCGACCCACGGCGCCCGCAAGGGTCTCGCCGACACGGCTCTGAAGACGGCCAACTCCGGCTATCTGACGCGCCGCCTCGTCGACGTGGCACAGGACTGCATCGTCAACTCGGTCGACTGCGGCACCGACAAGGGCCTCACCATGCAGCCGATCGTGGACGCCGGCCAGGTGGTCGCGTCGCTCGGGCTTCGCATCCTCGGCCGCACGGCGCTGGACGACATCAATCACCCGGTCACGGGCGATCTGATCGTCAAGGCCGGCACGCTGATGGACGAGCGCGACATCGAGCAGATCGAGAAGGCCGCCATCCAGTCGGTCCGCATCCGTTCGGCCCTGACCTGCGACGTCAAGGTCGGCGTCTGCGCGGTCTGCTACGGACGCGATCTTGCCCGCGGCACGCCCGTCAACCAGGGCGAAGCCGTCGGCGTCATCGCGGCGCAGTCGATCGGCGAGCCGGGCACGCAGCTCACGATGCGTACCTTCCACATGGGCGGCACCGCCCAGGTGGTCGATAGCTCGTTCCTCGAAGCCTCGTATGAAGGCACGGTCCAGGTGCGCAACCGCAACGTGGTGCGCAACTCGGACGGCCAGAACATGGTGATGGGCCGCAACATGGCGGTCCTGATCCTGGACGAGGCCGGAAAGGAACGCGCGACGCACAGGCTGACCTACGGTTCGCGCCTGTTCGTCGACGATGGCGACAAGGTCAAGCGCGGTCAGCGTATCGCCGAGTGGGATCCCTATACCCGCCCGGTGCTGACCGAAATCGAAGGCAAGGTGCTCTACGAGGATCTGGTCGACGGCATTTCCGTCCAGGAAACCGCCGACGAGTCCACCGGCATCACCAAGCGCGAGGTCATCGACTGGCGTTCGACGCCGCGTGGTTCGGATCTGAAGCCGGCCATCTCGGTGCTCGATTCAAAGGGCAAGGTCGGCAAGCTGTCGAAGGGTGGCGATGCCCGCTTCCTGCTCTCGGTCGAGGCGATTCTCTCGGTCGAGCCAGGCGCAACGGTGCGTCCGGGCGACGTGCTGGCGCGTATTCCGATGGAGAGCGCGAAGACGAAGGACATCACCGGCGGTCTGCCGCGTGTTGCCGAACTCTTCGAGGCACGCCGTCCGAAGGACCACGCCATCATCGCCGAACTCGACGGCACGATCCGCTTCGGTCGCGACTACAAGAACAAGCGCCGCATCATCATCGAGCCGCATGACTCGACGCTCGAGCCTGTCGAGTACCTGATCCCGAAGGGCAAGCCGTTCCATCTCCAGGACGGCGACGCCATCGAGAAGGGCGACTACGTCATGGACGGCAACCCGGCGCCGCACGACATCCTGGCGATCAAGGGCGTGGAGGCACTCGCCTCCTACCTCGTGAACGAAATCCAGGAGGTCTATCGTCTGCAGGGCGTGTCGATCAACGACAAGCACATCGAGGTGATCGTTCGCCAGATGCTGCAGAAGGTGGAGATCACGGCGCAGGGCGACTCGATCTACATTCCCGGCGATCATGTCGACGTCATCGAGTTCGACGAGATCAACGACCGCCTGATCGAGGAAGGCAAGAAGCCGGCGGAGGGCCAGCCGGTCCTGCTCGGCATCACCAAGGCCTCGCTGCAGACGCCGTCCTTCATCTCGGCCGCTTCCTTCCAGGAGACGACCCGCGTGCTGACCGAGGCGGCTGTCGCCGGCAAGGTGGACACGCTGCAGGGGCTGAAGGAGAACGTCATCGTCGGCCGCCTGATCCCGGCCGGCACCGGCGGAACGATGAGCCAGATCCGGCGCATCGCCATGTCGCGCGACGAACTCATCCTCGACGAACGCCGCAAGGCGTCCGGCTCGGAAGTTGCGACGCCGATGCTGACGGAAATGACCAACGCCGCCGAATAGGCTTTGGTCGACATGGAATGACAAAAAAGGCCGTCGGGGCGACCCGGCGGCCTTTTTCCGTCAGTGGGTGGCGCCAGATGAAGGAGTTGCGGCACAGCGGAACCTGTCCGCTAATTCGTGCAGTCTGCGGTCGCGGCTCCAAAGGGACGCGCCTGCCGTAAGACGGCAGGACACAAAAAGGTGGAAGTCGAGATAGCCAATGCCCATGCCGTAAAGGTCAAAGGACTTGATGTAGCGCAGCACCTCACGGTCCTCGGCGAGCAACGCTTGCGGCAAGTCCCCCAGCAGATCGAGGAAGGCCTCTCGGTTCTTGATCGACCCTGCGGCGAGTTCGCCGATTACAAACGGATGAACGAGGACCTGACGGGCATCAAGAAGCTCGAGCAGGGCATTGTTCGAACGCCGCAGATGGTCGATCCAGATCGACGTGTCGACGAGGATCACGTCTCGTCCGGGCGCCGTCTCGGCGCGGCGGTTGCATCGGGATCGCTGCCGCCCAGCCTGGCGAGACGGCGCGCGGCCTCACGCTGGACCAAAGCCTCAAGACCCATCCTGATCAGGGTTGCTCGCTCCTTGATGCCGGTATAACGCTCGGCTCGCGCCAATAAATCGTCGTCCAACGTTACCGTCGTGCGCATCGCTGCCTCCTGTCCGACATCAAACATAACATCAAATGATGCTCAGCTAAATGCCGAACAGCACTGGGCGCTCACAACGCCTCGTCGAAGGTGACGATCGCGACTTCGCCCTCGAGTGCGCCCTGATAGGCGGAGACATGCGGTTCCTCGTCGGGTGCGCCGTCCATGTCGCCGATCTGGTCGAGCTCGGCCTCGGCGTAGCCTTCCTTGGCCAGGGACTCCAGGGCGGTGCGCACGGCCGAGTCGTCGTCGGGCGCGACCAGCATTACGTGCACGCCCTTGGACTTGCCGCCCTTCTTGCGCCAGACGCGCCCGGTGATGATCGTGACGGGCCGTGCTTCGTTGTCGTTCATGGGGGCGATTCCTTTCTGTCCTTGCCGACTCGCTCGAGATCGGAGGCGGGGAGGGGCGGTCGGCCTCGTGATCGGCGCTTTTTGGCATGGCCGCCGGACGAGCGACAGGCCATAATGGGACAGTATCGGTTTGACTGGGGCGTTGGAACGCAACAATATTGCGCAGCCCAGCCCGCAACGGCGGCATATCGTCGACGCGATGCGAAAATCCCGCCATGGGCTTGACGCTTCGGGGGGATGGGGGTAGAAGCCGCCTCGTCTGAGCCGATGTGCGGTGTTGATTTCCGGGACGTCTCGTCCTGGAGTTTGCCGCAAACAGGGTTCGTCTTACGAACGTATAACCATTTCCGGCATGCACGAAGCGCTCTGCGCTTCCTCTGCTTTTCGTTCGGGCAAAACCGCGGTTGCGGTTTATGGCCCGAACTTGCGTATGGTTAATGCGTTCAGAGCAAGCCTCAGACTGGCCTAGACACGGAATTTGTAGAGAAGAGGGTATTAATGCCTACCGTCAACCAGCTGATCCGCAAGCCGCGCATAGCGCCGGTGAAGCGCAACAAGGTTCCGGCCATGCAGGCCAACCCGCAGAAGCGGGGCGTCTGCACGCGCGTTTACACCACGACGCCGAAGAAGCCGAACTCGGCGCTTCGCAAGGTCGCCAAAATCCGCCTGACCAATGGCTTCGAAGTGATTGGCTACATTCCGGGCGAGGGTCACAACCTCCAGGAGCACTCGGTCGTCATGATCCGCGGCGGCCGCGTCAAGGATCTTCCTGGCGTGCGCTACCACATCATCCGCGGCGTGCTCGACACGCAGGGCGTGAAGAACCGCAAGCAGCGCCGCTCGAAGTATGGCGCCAAGCGTCCGAAGTAAGGATTTCCGGCCTCGGCGCCTCAAGGCTGCCCGGCTTCGAAAGTGAGAGACAAGAAACATGTCCCGTCGTCACAGTGCAGAAAAGCGTGAGATCAACCCGGACCCCAAGTTCGGCGATCTCGTCGTCACCAAGTTCATGAACGCCGTCATGTATGACGGCAAGAAGTCGATCGCCGAGACGATCGTCTACGGCGCGCTCGACCAGGTGCAGTCCAAGACCAAGCAGGAGCCGGTGACGGTCTTCCATCAGGCGCTCGACAATGTCGCGCCGCATGTCGAAGTCCGTTCGCGCCGCGTCGGCGGTGCGACCTACCAGGTGCCGGTCGACGTCCGTCCCGAGCGCCGCCAGGCGCTCGCGATCCGCTGGCTGATCACCGCTGCGCGCAACCGCAACGAGACGACGATGGTCGACCGCCTGTCGGGCGAATTGATGGATGCCGCCAACAACCGTGGCACCGCCGTCAAGAAGCGTGAAGACACCCACAAGATGGCGGAAGCCAACCGCGCCTTCGCACACTACCGCTGGTAAAGCGCGAACGAGACTGAGAGGCAGCAATCATGGCCCGCGAATACAAGATCGAAGACTACCGCAATTTCGGTATCATGGCGCATATCGACGCCGGCAAGACCACGACGACCGAGCGCGTGCTCTATTACACGGGCAAGTCGCACAAGATCGGCGAAGTGCACGACGGCGCTGCCACCATGGACTGGATGGAGCAGGAGCAGGAGCGCGGCATCACGATCACGTCTGCTGCCACCACGACCTTCTGGAAGGGTCGCGACGGCACGATGCGCCGCTTCAACATCATCGACACCCCCGGCCACGTCGACTTCACCATCGAGGTCGAGCGCAGCTTGCGCGTTCTCGACGGCGCCATCGCGCTTTTGGATGCCAATGCCGGCGTCGAGCCGCAGACGGAAACCGTCTGGCGCCAGGCCGACAAGTATCACGTGCCGCGCCTCATCTTCTGCAACAAGATGGATAAGGTCGGGGCCGACTTCTACCGCTCCTACGACATGATCAAGACGCGCCTCGGCGCGCAGGCTGTCGTCATGCAGCTGCCGATCGGTGCGGAGACCGAGTTCAAGGGCGTCATCGACCTGGTCGAGATGAAGGCGCTTGTCTGGCGCAATGAAGAGCTGGGCGCCCAGTGGGACGTCGTCGAGATTCCTGCCGACATGCAGGCTCGCGCCGAGGAATTCCGCGAGAAGATGATCGAGGCCGCCGTCGACATGGACGAGACGTCCATGGAAAACTACCTCGAAGGCAAGATGCCCGACAATGACGAGATCCGCGCGCTGATCCGCAAGGGCACGATCGCGGTCAAGTTCTTCCCGATGTTCTGTGGCTCGGCCTTCAAGAACAAGGGCGTGCAGCCGCTGCTCGACGCCGTTGTCGAATATCTGCCGTCGCCGCTCGACGTTCCCGCCATCAAGGGCGTCGACGCCAAGACGGATGCCGAGATCGAGCGTCACGCCGACGACAACGAGCCTCTCTCGATGCTGGCCTTCAAGATCATGAACGATCCCTTCGTGGGCTCGCTGACCTTCGCCCGCATCTATTCGGGCAAGCTGACCAAGGGTACCGCCGTCGACAACACGGTCAAGGGCAAGAAGGAACGCATCGGCCGCATGCTGCAGATGCACGCAAACAGCCGCGCCGACGTGGAAGAGGCCTTTGCGGGCGACATCGTTGCTCTCGCCGGCCTCAAGGACACGACGACGGGCGACACGCTGTGCGATCCCGCGCATCCAGTGATCCTGGAGCGCATGGAATTCCCCGATCCGGTCATCCAGATCGCGATCGAGCCGAAGACCAAGAACGACCAGGAGAAGATGGGCCTCGCGCTGCATCGTCTGGCTGCCGAGGATCCGTCCTTCCGCGTCAAGACCGATGAAGAGTCCGGCCAGACCATCATTTCCGGCATGGGCGAACTGCATCTCGACATCATCGTCGACCGCATGCGCCGCGAGTTCAAGGTCGAGGCCAATGTCGGTGCGCCGCAGGTGGCCTATCGCGAGACGATCACCCGCAAGCACGAGCAGGACTACACGCACAAGAAGCAGACCGGCGGTACGGGCCAGTTCGCCCGCGTCAAGATCCAGTTCGAGCCGGATCCGGAAAGCACCGAGTTCCAGTTCGAGTCGAAGATCGTCGGCGGTTCGGTGCCGAAGGAATATATCCCCGGCGTCGAGAAGGGCATCAACAGCGTCATGTCGTCGGGTCCGTTCGCTGGCTTCCCGATGATCGGCGTCAAGGCGACACTGATCGACGGCGCGTTCCACGACGTGGACTCGAGCGTTCTGGCCTTCGAAATCGCCGGCCGCGCCTGCTTCCGCGAAGCCGCACCCAAGCTTGGCGTGCAGCTGCTCGAGCCGATCATGAAGGTCGAGGTCGTAACGCCGGAAGATTATGTCGGCAACGTCATCGGCGACTTGAACGGCCGCCGTGGCCAGATCCAGGGCCAGGAATCGCGCGGTGTCGCCGTCGTCGTCAATGCGATGGTGCCGCTGGCCAACATGTTCAAATACGTCGACAATCTGCGTTCGATGAGCCAGGGCCGCGCCCAGTACACGATGCAGTTCGATCACTATGAGCCAGTGCCGACGGCAGTGGCCACGGAAGTCCAGAAGAAATACGCGTAGTTCCAAGGAACTGCATCGCTAACTTAATTAAACGCCTTAACCGGCTTCTAGGAATGGAGACCTCACATGGGTAAGAGCAAATTCGAGCGCAACAAGCCGCATGTGAACATCGGCACGATCGGCCATGTCGACCATGGCAAGACGTCGCTGACGGCTGCGATCACGAAGTATTTTGGCGAGTACAAGCGCTACGACCAGATCGACGCGGCGCCGGAAGAGAAGGCCCGCGGCATCACGATCTCGACGGCGCATGTCGAGTATGAGACGCCGGCGCGCCACTACGCCCACGTCGATTGCCCCGGCCACGCCGACTATGTGAAGAACATGATCACGGGTGCGGCGCAGATGGACGGCGCGATCCTGGTTGTCTCGGCCGCCGACGGCCCGATGCCGCAGACGCGCGAGCACATCCTGCTCGCCCGCCAGGTCGGCGTGCCGTCGATCGTGGTGTTCCTGAACAAGGTCGACCAGGTCGACGATCCGGAGCTTCTGGAACTGGTCGAGCTCGAGGTTCGCGAGCTTCTGTCGAAGAACGAGTTTCCGGGCGACGACATTCCGATCATCCCCGGCTCGGCACTGGCGGCGCTTGAAGATTCGAACAAGGAGATCGGCGAGGACGCGATCCGCAAGCTGATGGCGGCGGTCGATGCCTACATCCCGACGCCCGAGCGTCCGATCAACCTGCCGTTCCTGATGCCGATCGAGGACGTGTTCTCGATCTCTGGCCGCGGCACTGTGGTGACGGGTCGCGTCGAGCGCGGCATCGTCAAGGTCGGCGAGGAACTCGAGATCGTGGGCATCCGCCCGACGGTCAAGACGACCTGCACGGGCGTTGAAATGTTCCGCAAGCTGCTCGACCAGGGTCAGGCCGGCGACAACATCGGCGCGCTTTTGCGCGGCATCGACCGCGAGGGCGTGGAGCGCGGCCAGGTTCTGGCCAAGCCGGGCTCGGTCAAGCCGCACAAGAAGTTCAAGGCGGAAGCCTACATCCTGACGAAGGAGGAGGGTGGCCGTCACACGCCGTTCTTCACCAACTACCGTCCGCAGTTCTATTTCCGCACGACGGACGTGACGGGCATCGTGTCGCTGGCCGAAGGCACCGAGATGGTGATGCCGGGCGACAACGTGACTGTCGATGTCGAGCTGATCGTGCCGATCGCGATGGAAGAGCGCCTGCGCTTCGCCATCCGCGAAGGCGGCCGCACTGTCGGTGCCGGCGTCGTCGTCTCGATCACTGAGTAAGAAGAACCAACCGATCTGACGCTGGCGCGCGAACCCGCGCTGCCAGCGCCGGAACAAGGAAGTGACGCATGAACGGACAGAATATCCGCATTCGCCTCAAGGCGTTTGACCACCGAGTGCTCGATGCTTCGACACGCGAAATCGTGTCGACGGCCAAGCGCACCGGCGCGAACGTTCGCGGCCCGATTCCGCTGCCGACGCGGATCGAGAAATTCACTGTCAACCGCTCGCCGCATATCGACAAGAAGAGCCGCGAGCAGTTCGAAATGCGCACGCACAAGCGGCTCCTTGATATCGTGGACCCGACCCCGCAGACCGTCGACGCTTTGATGAAGCTCGATCTGGCCGCCGGTGTCGACGTCGAGATCAAGCTTTAAGGCTTGGGTGGGAAGGACGAACCGATGCGTTCAGGTGTTATCGCACAGAAGTTGGGCATGACCCGCATCTACAATGATGCAGGCGAACATGTGCCCGTCACCGTTCTCCTGATGGAGAACTGCCAGGTCGTGGCTCAGCTCACGAAAGAGAAGAACGGCTACACGGCCGTCCAGCTCGGCGTGGGCCTTGCCAAGGTCAAGAACACGACCAAGTCGCTGCGCGGCCATTTTGCCGCCGCCTCGGTCGAACCCAAGACGAAGCTCGCGGAGTTCCGCGTGTCGGAAGACAACATGATCGAAATCGGCGCCGAGATCACGGTCGACCATTACGTTCCCGGCCAGAAGGTCGACGTAACGGGCACCTCGATCGGCAAGGGTTTCCAGGGCGTCATCAAGCGTCACAATTTCGGTGGCGGCCGCGCGACCCACGGCGCTTCGGTGTCGCACCGTTCGCACGGCTCGACCGGCCAGCGCCAGGACCCCGGCAAGGTGTTCAAGGGCAAGAAGATGGCCGGCCACATGGGCGCAACCCGCGTCACGACGCAGAATGTCGAGGTCGTTTCGACCGACGCGGACCGCGGGCTGATCCTGATCCGCGGTGCGGTTCCGGGTACCAAGGGTGCATGGATTCTGGTCCGCGACGCGGTCAAGGAAGCGCTTCCGGCCAGCGCGCCGAAGCCAGCCGGCATTCGCGCCGCAGCCAAGACCGAAGCTCCGGCCACTGAGGGAGCGGAATAATGGATCTCAAGATTTCAACGCTTGGCGGCGAAGAGGCCGGCAAGCTCGAGCTCAACGAGGCCATCTTCGGTCTCGACCCGCGCGACGACATCCTGCAGCGCGTCGTGCGCTGGCAGCTTGCCAAGCGCCGTGCCGGTACCCACAAGACCAAGGGCCGCGCGGAAATCGCGCGCACCGGCGCCAAGATGTACAAGCAGAAGGGTACGGGCCGCGCTCGCCACCATTCGGCACGCGCCCCGCAGTTCCGCGGCGGCGGCAAGGCGCACGGCCCGGTCGTTCGCAGCCATGAGCACGCGCTGCCGAAGAAGGTACGCGCGCTCGGCCTGAAGCATGCCCTTTCGGCAAAGGCCCAGTCGTCCAGCCTGATCATCATCGATGATCTCACGCTGACGGCAGCCAAGACGAAGACGCTGATCGCGAATTTCGAGAAGCTCGGCCTGAAGAACGCACTGATGATCGGCGGTGCCGAACTGGATGCGAACTTCAAGCTCGCCGCGACCAACATTCCCAACATCGACGTGCTGCCGATCCAGGGCATCAACGTCTATGACATTCTGCGCCGCGGCACGCTGGTCCTTTCGAAGGCCGCCGTCGAGGCTCTCGAGGAGCGCTTCAAATGACCGATCTTCGCCACTACGACGTGATCGTCTCGCCGGCGATCACCGAAAAGTCGACCATGGCCTCCGAGCAGAACCAGGTGATCTTCAACGTTGCCAAGAAGGCGACGAAGCCGGAGATCAAGGCTGCGATCGAGGCGCTGTTTAGCGTCAAGGTGATGGCCGTCAACACGCTTGTCCGCAAGGGCAAGATCAAGCGGTTCCGCGGCACGGTGGGCCGTCAGAGCGACGTCAAGAAGGCGATTGTGACGCTGGCCGATGGCCAGTCGATCGACGTCTCGACGGGCCTCTGAGAGGCGCGAGGACAGTAAAATGGCATTGAAGAATTTCAAACCGGTAACGCCCAGCCTTCGCCAGCTGGTCATCGTCGACCGCTCGGCGCTCTACAAGGGCAAGCCCGTCAAGGGCTTGACCGAGGGCCTGACCAAGTCCGGCGGTCGCAACAATCTGGGTCGCATCACTGCCCGCTTCATCGGCGGCGGTCACAAGCGCACCTATCGCATGATCGATTTCAAGCGCCGCAAGTTCGACATGTCGGCGACGGTCGAGCGCATCGAATACGATCCGAACCGCACGGCGTTCATCGCGCTGATCAAGTATGAGGACGGTGAGCTGTCCTACATCCTGGCGCCGCAGCGTCTGGCTCCCGGCGACAAGGTCGTCGCCGGCCTGACCGCCGACGTGAAGCCGGGCAATGCGATGCCGCTCGCCGGCATGCCGGTCGGCACCATCGTCCACAATGTGGAGCTGAAGCCCGGCAAGGGCGGCCAGATGGCCCGTTCGGCCGGCGCCTACGCGCAGCTGGTCGGTCGCGACCAGGGCATGGCGATCCTGCGCCTCAATTCGGGCGAGCAGCGTATCGTGCACGGGACCTGCATGGCCACCGTCGGTGCCGTGTCGAACCCCGACCACGGCAACATCAACGACGGCAAGGCCGGCCGCACGGTTTGGCGTGGCAAGCGCCCGCATAACCGCGGCGTGGTCATGAACCCGGTCGACCATCCCCATGGCGGCGGCGAAGGCCGCACCTCGGGTGGCCGTCATCCGGTTACGCCCTGGGGCAAGCCGACCAAGGGCAAGAAGACGCGGTCCAACAAGGCGACCGACAAATTCATCGTGCGTTCGCGCCACAAGCGCAAAAGCTAAGAGGTAACGCCAAGTGACCCGTTCAGTCTGGAAAGGCCCGTTCATCGACGGCTATCTTCTCAAGAAGGCCGAGAAGGTGCGCGAAGGTGGCCGCAGCGAAGTGATCAAGATGTGGAGCCGTCGCTCCACGGTGCTGCCGCAGTTCGTCGGCCTGACCTTCGGCGTCTACAACGGCCAGAAGCATATCCCCGTCAGCGTCTCTGAGGACATGGTCGGTCACAAGTTCGGCGAGTTTGCGCCGACCCGGACCTATTATGGCCACGGCGCCGACAAGAAGGCGAAGAGGAAGTCATAATGGGCAAGGCAAAAGCACCGCGCACGCTTGCCGACAACGAGGCTCGCGCGGTTCTCCGCACGATCCGCATCAGCCCGCAGAAGCTGAACCTGGTTGCCGCGCTGATCCGCGGCAAGAAGGTGGCGACCGCGCTTTCGGATCTCGAGTTTTCGCGCAAGCGCATCGCCGGCACGGTCAAGAAGACCCTGGAATCGGCGATTGCGAACGCAGAGAACAATCATGATCTCGACGTCGACGCGCTCGTCGTTGCCGAGGCCTATGTCGGCAAGTCGATCGTCATGAAGCGTTTTCATGCACGCGGTCGCGGCCGTGCGAGCCGGGTCGAAAAGCCCTTCGCGCATCTGACGATCGTCGTTCGCGAAGTCGAAGACAAAGTGGAGGCCGCATAATGGGTCAGAAAATCAATCCGATCGGTTTTCGCCTCGGCATCAACCGCACCTGGGACTCGCGCTGGTACGCAAACACCGGCGAGTACGGCAAGCTCTTGCATGAAGACATCAAGATCCGCGCCTATCTCAAGAACGAGCTGAAGCAGGCCGCGATCTCCAAGGTCGTCATCGAGCGTCCGCACAAGAAGTGCCGCGTCACGATCCACGCCGCCCGTCCCGGTCTCATCATCGGCAAGAAGGGCGCGGACATCGAGAAGCTTCGTAAGAAGCTGATGGAGATGACCAAGTCGGAGACGCATCTCAACATCGTCGAGGTGCGCAAGCCGGAAATCGACGCGATCCTGGTCGCGCAGTCGATCGCCCAGCAGCTCGAGCGCCGCATCGCCTTCCGCCGCGCCATGAAGCGCGCGGTGCAGTCGGCCATGCGTCTCGGCGCCGAAGGCATCCGCATCAACTGCTCGGGCCGTCTCGGCGGCGCCGAAATCGCACGCATGGAGTGGTACCGCGAGGGCCGCGTGCCGCTGCATACGCTGCGCGCCGACATCGACTACGGCACGGCCGAAGCGGTGACGGCCTACGGCATCTGCGGCGTCAAGGTCTGGGTGTTCAAGGGCGAGATCCTCGAGCATGACCCGATGGCTTCGGAGCGCCGCGCCACCGAGGGCAGCGATCACGGTCATTCGGGTGAACGCAGCGATCGTGGCGACCGCAGCCGCCGTCGCGAGAACGCGTGAGCCGCATTAGGAATTTGGAGTAGACAAGATGCTGCAGCCAAAGCGCACAAAGTTCCGCAAGCAGTTCAAGGGCCGTATCCACGGCACCGCGAAGGGTGGGACCAATCTGGATTTCGGCGGCTTCGGTCTGAAGGCGCTGGAGCCGAACCGCGTCACAGCGCGTGAGATCGAAGCGGCCCGCCGCGCGATCACCCGCGAGATGAAGCGTGCCGGCCGCGTCTGGATCCGTATCTTCCCGGACGTGCCGGTGACGAAGAAGCCGACCGAAGTCCGCATGGGCAAGGGCAAGGGCGGCGTCGAGTTCTGGGCGGCGCGCATCAAGCCGGGCCGTATCATGTTCGAAATCGACGGCGTGCCGGAAGAGACCGCCCGCGAGGCACTGCGCCTCGGCGCGGCCAAGCTCTCGGTCAAGACGCGCTTCGTACAGCGCATCGCGGAATAGGAAAGGGCTTGATCATGAAGACTTCCGATGTCAGGGCCAAGACCCCCGACCAGCTCGGCGATGATCTCGCCAGCCTCAAGAAGGAGCAGTTCAACCTGCGCTTCCAGAAGGCCACCGGCCAGCTGGAAAAGACCGCTCGCGTGAAGCAGGTCCGCAGGGACATTGCCCGCATCAAGACCATCGCCGCGGAAAAATCCGCTGCCAAGAAGGCTTAAGGACGAAAACCATGCCAAAGCGCATTCTGCAGGGCACCGTCGTCAGCGACAAGAACGAGAAGACGGTCGTCGTCAAGGTCGAACGACGCTTCACGCATCCGGTGATGAAGAAGACCGTGCGCATGACGAAGAAATACAAGGCGCACGACGAGGGCAATGCCTGCAAGGTGGGCGACCAGGTCTTCATCCAGGAGTCGAAGCCGATCTCCAAGGACAAGTGCTGGGTCGTCATTACCGAAGCCCAGGCGTCGTAACAATTTTGGACAGACCGGGACGGGCCTTGGCCCTTCCCAGGAATGAAGAAGGCGGTCAGTCATGATTCAGATGCAAACTAACCTGGACGTTGCCGATAATTCCGGCGCGCGCCGTGTCATGTGCATCAAGGTACTTGGCGGCTCCAAGCGGAAATATGCTTCGGTCGGCGACATCATCGTCGTTTCGATCAAGGAAGCCATTCCGCGCGGGCGCGTCAAGAAGGGCGACGTGATGAAGGCGGTCGTGGTTCGCACGGCCAAGGATATTCGTCGTCCCGACGGCAGCGTCATCCGCTTCGACAAGAATGCAGCCGTTCTCGTCGACAACAAGAAAGAGCCGATCGGCACGCGTATCTTCGGACCGGTTCCGCGCGAGTTGCGCGCCAAGAACCACATGAAGATCATCTCGCTCGCGCCTGAAGTGCTGTAAGGAGCCGGACACATGCAAAAGATTCGCAAGGGCGACAAGGTCGTCGTGCTCGCCGGCAAGGACAAGGGCCGGTCGGGCGAAGTGCTGAGCGTCGCGCCGAAGGACGACAAGGCTGTCGTTCGCGGCATCAACATGATCCGCAAGCACCAGAAGCAGTCCCAGTCCCAGGAGGGCGGGATCATCACAAAGGAAGCGCCGATCCATTTGTCGAACATCGCGCTGGCCGATCCCAAGGACGGTAAGCCGACCCGCGTCGGTTTCCAGATCCAGAAGGACGGCAAGAAAGTGCGCGTGGCAAAGCGCTCGGGAGAAGTCATCAATGGCTAAGGCTGCAGAATACCAACCCCGCCTGCGCACGGTCTACGACGAGACCATCCGCAAGGCGCTGCTCGAAGAGTTCAAGTACGAGAACGAGATGGAAATCCCGCGTCTCGACAAGATCGTGCTGAACATGGGCGTCGGCGAGGCCACCTCGGATTCCAAGAAGCCGACGGTTGCCGCGGCCGATCTCGCGCTGATCGCCGGCCAGAAGCCGGTCGTTACCTATGCCCGCAAGTCGATCGCGACCTTCAAGGTGCGCGAGAAGATGCCGATCGGCGCCAAGGTGACGCTGCGCAAGGAGCGCATGTACGAATTTCTCGACCGGCTGGTGAACATCGCCCTGCCGCGCGTTCGCGACTTTCGCGGACTGAACCCGAAGAGCTTCGATGGCCGCGGCAACTATGCCATGGGCATCAAGGAACACATCGTCTTCCCGGAGATCAACTACGACAAGGTCGATCAGATCTGGGGCATGGACATCATCGTTTGTACGACTGCGAAGACGGACGACGAGGCACGGGCGCTGCTCAAGGCCTTCAACTTCCCCTTCCGCCAGTAACGGCAGCGAGAAAAGGAAAACTCTGAAATGGCAAAGACCAGCTCAGTCGAGAAGAACAACCACCGGCGCCGGCTCGTGGCCCAGAAGGCCGCCAAGCGCAAGCTTCTCAAGACCACCATCATGAACAAGACCCTGCCGATCGAGGAGCGCTTCCGCGCCCAGCTCAAGCTGGCCGCCATGCCGCGCAACTCGGCCAAGACCCGGATCCGCAACCGTTGCGAGATCACCGGCCGGCCGCGCGCCTACTATCGGAAACTGAAGATGTCGCGCATCGCCTTGCGCGAGCTGGGCTCGCTGGGCGCCGTGCCCGGTCTTGTCAAGTCGAGCTGGTAAGGAGGACACGATATGTCATTGAGCGATCCTCTCGGCGATATGCTGACCCGCATCCGCAACGCTTACGGCCGCAAGAAGTCGAAAGTGTCCACGCCGGCCTCGCGGCTTCGTTCGCGCGTCCTGGAAGTGCTGAAGTCCGAAGGCTACATCCGCGATTTCTCGCAGACCGACTTCGACAACGGCAAGTCCGAGATCGAAATCGAGCTGAAGTATTTTGACGGCAGCCCGGTCATCCGGGAAATCGCCCGCGTTTCGAAGCCCGGCCGCCGCGTCTATGTCTCGGCCAAGTCGATCCCGCACGTGGCCAACGGCCTCGGCATCTCGATCCTGTCGACGCCCAAGGGCGTCATGGCGGACCATGATGCGCGCGAACAGAATGTCGGCGGCGAAATCCTCTGCCAGATCTTCTGATCGGTCTGGCTTGAAATAAGAACAGGAACGAGGACAAAACAATGTCTCGTATTGGCAAGAAACCCGTCAAGGTACCCGAGGGCGTGTCGGCTTCCGTCGACGGCCAGACCGTGTCGGCAAAGGGCCCGAAGGGCGAGCTGAAGTTCGTCGTCAACGACGAGGTCCTGGTCAAGATGGAAGGCGGCGAGATTGCCGTCCAGCCACGCGACCAGACCAAGGTGGCGCGCTCCAAGTGGGGCATGTCGCGCACGCAGATCGTCAACATCCTCGAAGGCGTCAAGAACGGCTTCGAAAAGAAGCTCGAGATCAACGGCGTCGGCTATCGCGCCGCGCTGCAGGGCAAGAACCTGCAGCTTGCTCTTGGCTTCAGCCACGATGTCGTCTACGAGGCGCCCCAGGGCATCACGATCGTCGTACCGAAGCCGACCGAAATCGTGGTCTCCGGTATCGACAAGCAGGCCGTTGGCCAGGTCGCCGCCGAAATCCGCAAGTATCGCGGACCCGAGCCCTACAAGGGCAAGGGCGTGAAATACGCTGGCGAGAAGATCGTCCGCAAGGAAGGCAAGAAGAAATAAGCCGCGGGTTGCGCGGTCGCGGGAGGCGCTTTCGCCTACCGCACATGGCCGCACCCGTCTTTTGAAGGCAAGGAACGAAGAACATGCCCGCCAAGGAATCCACGCAGCGCCGTGCGCAGCGCGTTCGCCGCCAGATCAAGAAGGTCTCCGGCGACCGTCTGCGTTTGTCCGTTTATCGCTCGTCCAAGAACATCCACGCCCAGATCATCGACGATTCGAAGGGGCACACGATCGCCGCCGCTTCGAGCATCGAAAAGGATCTGAAGGGATCGTTGAAGACCGGCGCGGATGTCGCAGCGGCTGCTGCCGTCGGCAAGCTGCTTGCCGAGCGTGCCGGCAAGGCAGGCGTCAAGGAAGTCGTCTTCGATCGCGGACCGTATATCTATCACGGCCGCATCAAGGCTCTGGCCGATGCCGCCCGCGAGGGTGGCCTCAGCTTCTGATCGAGTGGCGGATGGTGAATGGTGAAATAGCAGAAGCGTGAGCGCGGCTCAGGCCTTCGTTTTCATTCTGCAGACAGGCACCCCGCCTCTTCGATTATCACCGTGGATCGGCAAGAGCCGGCCACAATCATCAACCGTGCTTCCGGAAAAAAATAAGGAACAGGATATGGCACAGGAACGTAGGGACGGCGGCAATCGCGGCGGCCGTGATCGCGAAGAACGCGACAGTGAATTCGTAGACAAGCTCGTACACATCAACCGCGTCGCCAAGGTCGTCAAGGGCGGCCGGCGCTTCGGTTTCGCAGCACTCGTCGTCGTCGGCGACCAGAAGGGCCGCGTCGGCTTCGGTCATGGCAAGGCGCGTGAAGTGCCGGAAGCCATCCGCAAGGCAACCGAAGCTGCCAAGCGCGAACTGATTTTCGTTCCGCTGCGCTCGGGTCGCACGCTGCACCATGACGTCGAGGGACGGCACGGGGCAGGGCGCGTTCTCCTGCGCGCCGCCAAGGTCGGTACCGGCATCATCGCCGGTGGTCCGATGCGCGCCGTCTTCGAGACGCTCGGCATGCACGACGTCGTCGCCAAGTCGATGGGCTCGTCGAACCCGTACAACATGGTGCGCGCGACGTTCGATGCGTTGAAGCACCAGATGCATCCCAAGGACGTCGCAGCCCAGCGCGGCATCAAGTACGCTACGCTCCAGGCACGTCGCGGCGCTGCCGTGGCCGCAGACGAATAGCGCGGCGCGGAAGGATCACGACCATGGCAAAGAAAGCAACCAAGACGGACGCCAAGACCGTCACCGTCGAGCAGATCGGCAGCCCCATCCGGCGGCCGAAGGAACAGCGCGCAACGCTTGTCGGGCTTGGCCTCAACAAGATGCACAAGCAGCGCACGCTGGAAGATACGCCCTCGGTGCGCGGCATGATTGCCGCCGTGGCGCATCTGGTCCGTGTCGTAGACGACAAGTAGGATCGGGAGAAAGAACATGAAACTCAACGATCTGCGTGACAATGAAGGCGCGACCCACTCCAAGAAGCGTCTCGGACGCGGCATTGGCTCGGGCTCGGGCAAGACCGCGGGACGCGGCGTCAAGGGCCAGAAGGCGCGCTCCGGCGTTGCCGTCAATGGCTTCGAGGGCGGCCAGATGCCGCTCTATCGTCGCCTGCCCAAGCGCGGCTTCAACAACATCTTCGCCAAGAGCTTCAACGTCGTCTCCCTTGCCCGCATCCAGCAGGCGGTCGATGCCAACAAGCTCGACACGAAGGAAACGGTGACGTCCGAAGCGCTCATCAAGGCCGGCGTGATCCGTCGCGCCAAGGACGGCGTGCGCCTGCTCGCCGACGGCGAGCTGAAGGCAAAGCTTTCCTTCGACATCTCCGGTGCCTCGAAGGCGGCCGTCGAGAAGGTCGAGAAGGCCGGCGGATCCGTCAAGGTCGCAGCCTCCAAGGCAGCCGAAGCCGAATAACATTCCGGGCAAGCGGCGGCCGTTTCCACGGCCGCCGCTTGCATGTTTGCCGTCCGACGCCTATTTCGGGGCTTCGTCGTGACGCGCCGCCCGGCAGGGCTTTCCAGCGTGGCGAAGCGGAGAAGACTTCATGGCATCGGCTGCTGAACAACTTGCATCGAATCTGAATTTCGCAGCCTTCGCCAAGGCCGAGGATCTCAAGAAGCGCATCTGGTTTACGATCGGCGCTCTCCTCGTCTACCGCCTCGGAACCTACATCCCGCTTCCCGGCATCAATCCCGAAGCTTTTGCCCAGGCCTTCAACTCCCAGGCCCAGGGCGTGCTCGGCATGTTCAACATGTTTGCCGGCGGCGCCGTCGAGCGCATGGCCATCTTCGCGCTCGGCATCATGCCCTACATCTCCGCCTCCATCATCATGCAGCTCATGACGTCGGTCGTGCCGACCCTTGAGGCGCTCAAGAAGGAAGGCGAACAGGGCCGCAAGATCATCAACCAGTACACGCGCTACGGCACGGTGCTGCTGGCGATCGTGCAGGCCTACGGAATCGCGGTCGGACTTGAGGGCGGCAACGGTATCGTCAGCGATCCCGGGCTGTTCTTCCGCATCGCCACGGTCATCACGCTGGTTGGCGGCACGATGTTCCTGATGTGGCTGGGTGAACAGATCACCGCGCGCGGCATCGGCAACGGCATCTCGCTCATCATCTTCGCCGGCATCGTGGCCGGCCTGCCCAGCGCCATCAGCGGCACGCTGGAACTCGGCCGTACCGGCGCGCTTTCGACGACGCTGATCCTCGCGATCCTCGTGCTGGCGATCGTCGTCATCGCGCTCATCGTGTTCTTCGAGCGCGCCCAGCGCCGGCTGCTCATACAGTACCCCAAGCGCCAGGTGGGCAACCGCATGTTCCAGGGCGACACGTCGCACCTGCCGCTCAAGCTGAACACGGCTGGCGTCATTCCGCCGATCTTTGCCTCGTCGCTGCTCCTGCTGCCCGCGACCATGGCGGGCTTCTCAGACACCACGACGCTGCCCGCATGGGCGAGCACCGTGCTCGCCACGCTCGGCCACGGTCAGCCGCTCTACATGGCACTCTATGCCGCGATGATCGCCTTCTTCGCCTTCTTCTACACGGCGATCGTATTCAACCCGAAGGACACGGCGGACCAGCTCAAGAAGCATTCCGGCTTCATTCCCGGCTATCGCCCCGGCGAGCGCACGGCCGAATACATCGACTACGTGCTGACGCGCATCACGGTCGTCGGTGCAGCCTACCTGGTCGTCGTCTGCCTGCTTCCTGAATTCCTGATCTCGGCCACTGGCGTTCCCTTCTATCTTGGTGGAACATCGCTGCTGATCGTGGTCAGCGTGACGCTCGATACAGTCGCGCAGGTCCAGGGTCACCTGATTGCGCACCAGTATGAGGGGCTGATCAAGAAGTCTAAGCTTCGCGGGGGGAAGAGGGGCAGATGAGGTTGATATTGCTTGGGCCGCCTGGGGCGGGCAAGGGGACGCAAGCACAACGCCTGGTCGAAAAGCATGGCATTCCGCAGCTGTCCACGGGTGACATGCTGCGTGCCGCCGTCAAGGCGCAAACGGAAGTCGGCAAGCGCGCCAAGGCGGTGATGGATGCCGGGGAACTGGTGTCCGACGCCATCGTGAACGCCATCGTCGCCGAGCGGATCGACGAGAAGGATTGCGCCGGCGGCTTTATTCTCGACGGCTATCCACGCACGCTGGCGCAGGCCGATGCGGTGGACACCATGCTGGCCGAGCGCGGGCTCAAGCTCGATGCCGTGATCGAACTGGTGGTTGACGATCGGGCGCTCGTCGGGCGCATCGTCAAGCGTGCGGAAGAGGCGGCGGCCGCCGGCCAGCCGGTACGCAAGGACGACAATCCCGAGGTGTTCGAAGAGCGGCTGCGCGAGTACTATAAGAAGACAGCGCCGCTGATTGGCTACTACCACGCCAAGGGCGCGCTGCATGGCGTCGACGGCATGGCGTCGATGGACGCTGTCACAAGCCAGATCGAAAGCCTGCTGGCCCAGGTCAGCCGCGCAGCCTAGCCCGCTCCGTTTCACGGACCAACGCAGCGATGACTCGACGGGACATCGCTTCCTACATCTTCCTGTCGCTCGCCTGGGGCCTGTCGTTTCTCGTTCTCCTGAAGGTGGTGCACGCCTTCGGCTGGGTGGGCGCGGTGACGCTGCGCTCACTTGTCGCCGGGGCCACGCTTCTGCTGATCGCAGGCGTAACGCGCCGCAGGCTCGATTTCAGTCCAGGCCTGGGCAAGTTCACCATGGTCGGGGCGACCACGGTTGCCGGCCAGCTCATAGGCCTCTCCTACGGTGCGCCGATCATCGGCACTGCGACGGCGGCCATACTCGTTGCCGCCATCCCTCTCTTTTCCATGCTGATCGGCCATGCCTGGGGGCTCGAGCGCATTACGCCGCAGGGACTGGCTGGGCTCGGCGTCGGCGTTGTCGGCATCGTTCTTCTGGTGGGTTTTCCCGCCGTGCCCGTAACACCGATCTTCATGCTGGGCAGCGCGGCTACGCTGTCGGCTTGTTTCTTCGCGGCGCTCGGGAGCAACTATGTCGCCAGGCATCTGAGACGTTCCGGGGCCATGGAGGTGACGACGGGGGCCTTTCTGACGGGTGGCGTCATGACGCTGCCGCTGCTTTTTCTCGTGCCGGTTCCGGGCATGCCGCAGCCGATCGACCTTCTCTATCTCGCCATTCTTGGCGGCGTCATGAGCGCGACGACCTATGTTGTCTATTTCAAACTCGTGGCCCGCATCGGTGCCACGAGGACCATCAGCGTCGAATTCGTGGTCACCATCGTCGCGGTGCTGGTCGGCGCACTGGTGCTCGGCGAGTCGCTATCGGTCACGCAGGTCATCGGCGCTGCCGTCATCGTCTTCGGCTGCACGCTGGTGCTCGGCCTCTGGTCGCCGAAGCCATCGGCGGCCGTCGGCAACCTGCCGCCCGTGCAGCCGTAGCACGGAGGGGCGCGCGCGATCGGGTCGCGCGCGGCGCCATCTTAGGAATCGGTTGACATGCGACCGATCGTCCACTATGTGCGGCCCATCTTCCGATCGAAGAACCGGCTGGCCGCTCCTCGCGAGCGTTGCCGGCTTTTTGGTTGAAGAACCCCGCAAGGGCCGGCCTCCACCGGACGCGGGTCAAACAAGCGCCGGTTCGTCCGGTCGAGATGGAGAATAAAATGGCTCGTATAGCCGGCGTCAACATTCCTACGAACAAGCGCGTCGTGATTGCGCTGCAGTACATTCACGGCATCGGCAAGAAGTTCGCTGCCGAGATCGTCGAGAAGGTCGGCATTCCGGTTGACCGCCGTGTCAACCAGCTCACCGACGCCGAAGTGCTTGCCATCCGCGAGGCGATCGACCGCGACTACCAGGTCGAGGGCGACCTGCGCCGCGAAGTCTCGATGAACATCAAGCGTCTGATGGACCTCGGCTGCTACCGCGGCCTGCGCCATCGCCGTTCGCTGCCGGTTCGCGGCCAGCGTACGCACACCAATGCCCGCACCCGCAAGGGTCCGGCAAAGGCGATTGCCGGCAAGAAGAAGTAATTGAGCGAGTAGCGAAATAGCCAATAGCGAATAGTTCGGCCGTTTGACCCTGCTCGCTATTCGCTACTCCCTATTCGCTTCCTGGTGTAGCCGCTGGCATTACGGCGGCGTTGAGATCAACTGAAAGGACTACAATGGCCAAGGAAGCCGGGCGCGTTCGCCGTCGCGAACGCAAGAACATTTCGACTGGCGTCGCGCACGTCAATTCGACCTTCAACAACACGATGATCACCATCACCGACGCGCAGGGCAACACCATTGCCTGGTCTTCGGCTGGTGCGCAGGGCTTCAAGGGCTCGCGCAAGTCGACGCCTTTCGCAGCCCAGATGGCTGCCGAGGACGTCTGCAAGAAGGCGCAGGAACATGGCATGCGCACGCTCGAAGTCGAGGTCTGCGGACCCGGCTCCGGCCGTGAGTCGGCGCTGCGCGCCCTGCAGGCCGGCGGATTCACGATCACCTCGATCCGTGACGTCACGCCGATCCCGCACAATGGCTGCCGCCCGCGCAAGAAGCGTCGCGTCTAGTTTTTGACCATTCACCGCCGGGCGGGCGCATTGGGCGCCCTGCGCGGCTGTTCCAGATCGCCCGCCACGATTGGATGGTGGCGGGGTATTGGAAGGAAGACACCATGATCCAGAAAAACTGGCAGGAACTGATCAAGCCCAACAAGATCGAGTTCTCGTCCAAGAAGAAAACCCTGACCACGCTTGTCGCCGAGCCGCTCGAGCGCGGCTTCGGCCTCACGCTCGGCAACGCGCTGCGTCGCGTGCTGCTGTCGTCGCTGCGTGGTGCGGCCGTCACCGCCGTCCAGATCGACGGCGTGCTGCACGAGTTCTCCTCGATTGCCGGCGTGCGTGAGGATGTCACCGACATCGTCCTCAACATCAAGGAAATCGCCATCAAGATGGAAGGCGATGGTCCCAAGCGCATGGTTGTGCGCAAGCAGGGCCCCGGCTCCGTGCTTGCCGGCGACATCCAGACGGTTGGCGACGTCGAGATCCTCAACCCCGACCACGTGATCTGCACGCTGGACGAGGGTGCCGAGATCCGCATGGAATTCACCGTCGACACCGGCAAGGGCTATGTGCCCGCAGAGCGCAACCGCGCCGAGGATGCGCCGATCGGGCTCATCCCGGTCGACTCGCTCTACTCGCCGGTCAAGAAGGTCTCCTACAAGGTTGAGAACACCCGCGAGGGCCAGGTTCTCGACTATGACAAGCTGACCATGACCATCGAAACCAACGGCTCGGTAACCGGCGAGGACGCGGTCGCCTTCGCCGCCCGCATCCTGCAGGACCAGCTCGGCCTGTTCGTCAACTTCGACGAGCCGCAGAAGGAAGTTGCCACCGAGGCCGTCACGGAGCTCGCCTTCAATCCGGCGCTGCTCAAGAAGGTCGACGAGCTGGAGCTTTCGGTGCGTTCGGCCAACTGCCTGAAGAACGACAACATCGTCTATATCGGCGACCTCATCCAGAAGACGGAAGCAGAAATGCTGCGCACCCCGAATTTTGGCCGGAAGTCGCTGAACGAGATCAAGGAAGTGCTCGCCGCAATGGGCCTGCACCTCGGCATGGAAGTGGCCGACTGGCCGCCGGAAAACATCGAAGACCTCGCAAAGCGCTACGAAGACCAGTATTGAGAGCGGCAATCGGGAGTAGGCAGTCGGCAGTCGTGACGAATTTCTCCGATTGCCGACTGCCGACTGCCAACTGCCTTTTGTGACACCGGGCGCCTCGCGCCGAACCTAGAGAGAAGTGCCATGCACCATGGATTTGCCGGCCGACGCTTCGGCCGCAGCTCGAGCCACCGCCAGGCGATGCTGGCCAACCTCGCTGTTTCGCTGCTCGAGCACGAGCAGATCGTCACCACCCTGCCCAAGGCGAAGGACCTTCGTCCGATCGTCGAGAAGCTGGTGACGCTCGGCAAGCGCGGCGACCTCCACGCGCGCCGCAACGTCATTGCCCAGATCGGCAATGAAGGCGTCGTCAAGCGCCTGTTCGACACGATCGCGCCGCGCTACGCCACCCGTAACGGCGGCTATCTGCGCATCATGAAGGCGGGCTTCCGCCGTGGCGACAACGCGCCGCTCGCTGTCATCGAATTCGTCGACCGCGACACGTCGGCCAAGGGTGCTGGTGATCGTGCCCGCCTCGAGGCCGAGTCCGCCGACAGCGAAACCGAAGCCGCATAATACCTTCCGGCCAGTCTGGCCGGGCCGCGTTGTTTCAAAGGGCCTGGCTGCCATGCAGCCGGGTCCTTTTGCATGTGCGCCCACGATCAATTTGGCCGACCGTCAGTCCCGAGTTTTTCCCAAGAGATCGAGGTACTGGCGGCCGGTCAGGCTGGTGTAGTCGAGGTCAAACCTGGGCTCCAAGTCCGCCGACTGGTCGTACGAATAAATGCTGCTCATCCGGGCGAGACGATCGATGCGCCTCACCGCGTTCTTGTTCGGTTTGGTCGGCAGTGAAACGCTCTCGAAGAAAATCTTGACTGATCCAACGCATAGATCAACCGCGAACTCGCCGTGGTACGCCGCGTAGAAAATTGTCACCTTATCGAGGTCCCAAACACCCGCACTGAGCAAATCAGATATCTTGGTTTTTCCGGCCAAGCCGTCGAGACAAAGTCTATACGCCGATGTCAGCCGCTCGTTCTTCGCAACAAGGGTGCCGGGTTGCTCGATTTGAAACCATTGCAGCTTGTGCGGCAAATTCGGCGCAAATGACATCTCAACCGGCCCATAGATCCAATACAAGGGCCAGACGTCAGTCTCATCGACGACCCATTCGTCCGGTGCACCCAGTATCTTGGCAACATCCGGCATGCTCAGGGAGGTGGAGATTGGTCCCAGCTTTCCGGTTTTCAGGAAATCTCGGAACGAGAAGTTCTGTTTTCTCACCCAGCAAGTCTCCGTTCACGCCGCCATCAGCGCCTTGATGCCGTCGGCGACGAACTGCACGGCAAGGGCCGCCAGGATGACGCCGAGCAGGCGCGTCAGGATCGAGCGACCCGTCTGGCCGAGAACACCGTCTATGCGCTCCGCCAGGATGAAGACCACATAGGTCAGGGCGATGCAGACGAAGATGATCGCGACGAGCGCGGCCTGAGCGGCCCAGCCCGACATCGAACCCGAGAGCAGGACTGTCGCCGAGATGGCGCCGGGGCCTGCGATCAGCGGGATGGCGAGCGGGAAGGCGGCGATGTTCTGGATGTGATCCTTGGTGATCGCCACATCGGAGATCTTTTCCTTGCGGTCGTTGCGCTTCTCGAACACCATTTCGAAGGCGATGAAAAACAGCAGGAAGCCGCCGGCGACACGGAAGGCTGGCAGCGTGATGCCGAAGACGGACAGGATTGCCGCGCCTGCCAGCGCAAACAGCGCGAGGACGGCAAAGGCGATGATGCTGGAGCGGATCGAGACCTGCCTGCGCTGGTCGCGCGTCATGCCGCGCGTGACCGCCAGGAACAGAGGCGCCAGTCCCGGTGGATCGATAGTCACAAGGATGGTCACGAAGGCGTTGAAAAGACTGTCGTAATTGAGCATCACCGGTCTCCCCGCACGACAAAGCTAGCGTGAAGCGAGGGCTGCGGATAGCCCTCGCGGGTGGGGCTCCGCAGAGCAGGACAGGAGGGCCACGTCCATCCGGGCGGGCCGAGCGGCCACACATTCGCCGCATGCGGTCCAAAGGCATTTCGAAGGCCACTCTATCTCTTTGATTTGAATGATGAAACAAGCCTTGGAAAATGCCCGTCGACGTTGGAGAATCGGCGTTCCTTCCTATATAAGGACATGGTGATTCCCAACCGTGATCGTGACCTGATTTGACCGACCAAAAACCTCCGCGCGGCGCCGACGGCGGCCCCACCGGCATCGAGCCGATTTCCATCGTCGAGGAGATGCAGCGTTCCTATCTCGACTACGCGATGAGCGTGATCGTGAGCCGCGCACTGCCCGACGTTCGTGACGGTTTGAAGCCGGTGCATCGCCGCATCCTCTATGCGGCGCATGAGAGCGGCTACCACTGGAACCGCAAATACGTGAAGTCGGCGCGGCCCGTCGCAGACGTGATGGGTAAGTACCATCCGCATGGCGACGCCTCGATCTACGACGCCCTCGTGCGCATGGCGCAGGACTGGTCGCTTCGTGTTCCTCTGATCGACGGGCAGGGCAATTTCGGCTCCATCGACGGCGATCCGCCGGCGGCGATGCGCTACACGGAATCGCGCCTGACCAAGGTCGCGCATGAACTCCTCGACGACATCGACATGGACACGGTCGATTTCCAGGAGACTTATGACGCGTCCGGCCGCGAGCCAAAGGTTCTGCCGGCGCGTTTCCCCAATCTCCTGGTCAACGGGTCGGGCGGCATCGCCGTTGGCATGGCGACCAACATTCCGCCGCACAATCTGACGGAAGTGGTCAACGCCTGTATCGCGCTGATCGACAATCCAGCCATCGAACTGCCGGAACTGATGCAGATCATTCCGGGACCTGACTTCCCGACCGGCGGCATCATCCTCGGCACGGTCGGCATCGAGAGCGCCTATGCGACCGGGCGCGGTTCGATCCTGATGCGTGGCCGCGTCAACATCGAACAGCGCGCCAACGATCGCGAGTCCATCATCATCACCGAAGTTCCCTATCAGGTGAACAAGGCGACGATGATCGAGAAGATGGCCGAACTGGTTCGCGAGAAGCGCATCGAGGGCATCTCCGACATCCGCGACGAAAGTGACCGGCAGGGCTACCGGGTCGTCATCGAGCTGAAGCGCGACGCGGTCGCCGACGTCATCCTGAACCAGCTCTACCGCTTCACGCCGCTGCAGACCTCGTTTGGCGCCAACATCGTGGCGCTCAACGGCGGCAAGCCGGAAGTGCTGACGCTGCTCGACATGCTGCGCGCCTTCGTGTCGTTCCGCGAAGACGTGATCAGCCGCCGCACAAAATTTCTGCTGCGCAAGGCGCGCGACCGCGCCCACGTGCTTGTGGGTCTGGCGATTGCGGTTGCCAATATCGACGAGGTGATCAAGCTGATCCGGCAGGCGCCGGATCCTCAGACCGCGCGCGAGCAGTTGATGACGCGGCGCTGGCCGGCAGCCGACGTCGAATCGCTGATCCTTCTGATCGACGATCCACGCCACCGCATCAACGAGGATGGCACCTACAATCTCTCCGAGGAACAGGCGCGCGCCATTCTCGAACTGCGCCTTGCCCGCCTGACCGCGCTCGGCCGCGATGAGATCGCCGACGAGCTGAATACGATCGGCGCCGAGATTTCGGACTATCTCGACATATTGTCGTCGCGGGTGCGGATCCAGACGATCGTCAAGGATGAGCTTGCCGCCGTGCGCGACGAGTTCGGCACGCCGCGACGGACAGAGCTCTCCTCGGCCGGTTCCGACATGGACGACGAAGACCTGATCCAGCGCGAGGACATGGTCGTGACCGTGACTCATGCGGGCTACATCAAGCGGGTGCCGCTTTCGGTCTACCGGGCGCAGAACCGGGGCGGCAAGGGCCGCTCAGGCATGACGACCAAGGACGAGGATTTCGTCAGCCGACTGTTCGTTGCCAACACGCACACGCCGATCCTGTTCTTCTCCTCGCGCGGCATCGTCTACAAGGAGAAGGTCTGGCGCCTGCCCATCGGGACGCCGCAATCGCGCGGCAAGGCGCTGATCAACCTGCTGCCGATCGAAACCGGCGATCGGATCACCGCGATCCTGCCGCTGCCCGACGAAGCCGAGTGGGGCGGCCGCGACGTGATGTTTGCCACCACCCGTGGCACGGTGCGCCGCAACAAGCTCTCCGACTTCGTGCAGGTCAACCGGAATGGCAAGATTGCCATGAAGCTCGAAGAAGAGGGCGACGAGATCCTCGGCGTCGAGACCTGTACCGACCAGGACGATATCCTGCTGATGTCCGACGGAGGCCGCTGCATCCGCTTTGCGGTCGCGGACCTGCGGATATTCCAGAGCCGGGGCTCGATGGGTGTTCGTGGACTGTCGCTCAACGACGACGAGCGGCTCATCTCGATGGCGACGCTGTCCCATGTGGACGCCACGCCCGACGAGCGGAATGCCTACCTGAAGCGTTCGGTGGCCCTGCGGCGCGCGGTCGGCGAAGGAGACGCGGCTGTGGCTGATGAGTCGGAGGACGATGCCGCGCTGGTCGGGGAAGAGGTCGCGGGCGAGTTGAGCCTCAACGACGAGCGGTTCGAGGAACTGCGATCGCGCGAGCAGTTCGTGTTGACGGTGAGCGAACGAGGGTTCGGAAAGCGTTCCTCGTCCTATGACTTCCGTCTCACCAACAGGGGTGGCAAGGGTATCCGGGCGACCGACATTTCCCAGGTGGATCGGATCGGAAAACTGGTCGCGGGGTTCCCCGTATCATCCGACGACCAGATCATGCTCGCATCAGACGGGGGTCAAGTGATCCGCGTGCCGGTGAAGGACATACGCATCGCCAGCCGCGCGACCAAGGGCGTGACGATCTTTGTGACAGCCGAAGGCGAGAAAGTCGTGTCGGTGGAGCGGATTTCGGAGCCGCAGGGTGACGATGTCACGTCTGTCGCAGGGGAAGCCGAGACGCCACCCGGAGATCCCCCCGTTGGGAGCGACACTCCGCAATAGCTGCTGTTGCCACCCCCCGCGTCGCCGCGGCGCGTGCGGGGACTGGGTACTGGCTTACTGAGAATTCCCGCATTAAGCTTCACCCGTGCGTGACGCCGCCTCTGGATACTGGGGCGTGCGCGGCAGGGGAGGGTCGGCAATGAGCGGCGAGGCGACGGACGAGTCCAAGCCGGACCGGCGGCGTGTATCGACGACGGAAGCCATCGCGATGGCTCTCGATCTGACGAGAAACCATCTCCAGCTCGAGCAGGCGGCAAAAATCCTCGACCTCGTCGTGGAGGCGGAACCGGACAACGCGGTGGCGCTGAACTATCTTGGTATTCTTAAGTTCCACCTTGCAGGGCCTCAGGCTTCGATCGAGCTTCTCCTGCGCGCGGCCGCAGCGGACCCGGCACACGCTGCCGTTCGGAACAATATGGGGAACGCCTATGTCGAACTCGGGGATATTGACGCAGCGATAGAGTCATACCGGGATGCGATCCGGCTCGATCCGGCTCTTCCCGACCCGTATGGCAACCTCGCCTCCATCATGCGCAGCCGCAACGATCTGGCCGAAGCCGAGCGGTTGCTCGTGGAGGCAATCCGTCTCAATGCGGAAAACGGGTTCGCGCATCACAACCTGGCCACGCTGCTTCTGCAGACCGGCCGCAAGAAGGAAGCAATTGCGCATTCCTGGAAGGCGGCCGCTCTCATTCCGGACAAATCCGTGACCGCGCCACTCATGGCGCTCGCCTACTGGAATGCCGGAATGAAGCAGCAGGCCATCGATTTCGCACGCAAGTGGGTCCAGGTCCGGCCCAACGATCCGCAGGCCGCACATGTTCTTGCTGCTTTCTCCGGAGAGAACGTCCCCGATCGGGCCGCGGACGCCTATGTCGCCAAACTGTTCGACAATTTCGCGCAAACCTTCGATTCGAAGCTCGAGCAACTCGACTACCGCGCGCCGCAGTTGGTGGGCGACGCCCTGGCCGCGTTCATGGGCGACCGGACGACAAAACTGGACATGGTTGATGCCGGCTGCGGGACCGGAAAATGCGCGAAATTCCTGAAACCGTTCGCGCGCACGTTGCGGGGCGTCGATCTCTCCGGCGGTATGCTCGCCCAAGCCAAGCGGCGCAACCTCTACGACGAAACCGAGAAGGGAGAGCTCACCGCCTATCTGGAGGCCAATCCGGCAGCTTTCGACGCCGTCATTTCGGCCGACACGCTTTGTTACTTCGGCAGGCTGGAAGAATTCGCCGATGCGAGCTTTCGTTCGTTGCGGCCCGGTGGCGTGTTGGTGTTTACAGTCGAGGCGCTCAGCGCGGACGAACAACAGGATTTCATCCTGTCTCACAATGGCCGCTACGCTCACAAGCAAAGCTACATCGAGACGGCGTTCCACGGAGCCGGGTTTGAGATTCTACGGTGTGACCAGGAGAAACTGAGGATGGAAGGCGCCGAGCCTGTCCTGGGCCTGGTGGTTACCGCACAACGCGCCTAAGGTCAGTCACGCGCCTATCGGCGCATGCCGAAACCGCGTCCGTCGTTCTGGTTGTCCTTGACCCGGACGCGCTGGGCTTCCTGGTGGATCCCGAAAGCAGTGGCGATCAGCATCGCGATCGTCATTGCCGCAGCAAGCATGTAGATCATCATGGCTTCGTACTCCTGAGAGCGCCTCGTGGCCGCCAAAGCCCTTGGTCCTGTGCTGGGCTCTTGTGGTGCATCAACGGTGTAGGCCTCAAATGGTTTCATTACCGCCCAATAACCTTGGTAAATGGGCGGTGAACCTATCGTGATGGCTTCGTTCAGCCAGGGTTCATCGCGCGCATTCGGCGCCGATGCGAATTGCGTTTGACCGGCGTCGCCGCTAGAAGCGGTGCCCATGACCGTCCGCATCGCGATCTACGCTGGCTCCTTCGACCCGTTGACCAACGGGCATCTCGACGTTCTCAAGGCGTCGATGGCGGTTGCGGACACGATCTTTGCGGCCATCGGAATTCACCCCGGCAAGACGCCGCTGTTTTCCTTCGAGGAACGCCTCGATCTGATCGAGCGCTCTGCACGCGACGAATTCGGTGAGGCCGCGCAGCGCATCCAGGTGGTGTCGTTCGACGGGCTCGTGATCGACGCCGCGCGCAAGCATGGCGCCACGACCATGATCAGGGGGCTGCGCGACGGTACCGATCTCGACTATGAAATGCAGATGGCGGGCATGAATGAAACCATGGCGCCCGACCTGCAGACCGTGTTTCTGCCGGCAAGCCCGTCCGTGCGCACCATTACCGCCACACTCGTCAGGCAGATCGCCAGCATGGGCGGCGACATCCGTCCCTTTGTTCCAGCGGCCGTCGCAAATGCGCTGGCAGCGAAATTCGAATCCAAGAAGTAGAGACCCGGAGAGAAACCAATGCAGCTCAAGCAGCTAGCCTCGTCGTTCGTCGTCGCATTTGCGGTCGTGTTCGGCACCCAGACCGCCTTTGCGGCAGACCCTGAAAACACGATGGTCATCACGCTCAAGGACGGCGACGTCACCATCGGGCTTCAGCCTGACCTTGCGCCCAAGCATGTCGAACAGATCAAGAAGCTGGTGCGCGACGGCGCCTACGACAACGTCGCGTTCCACCGTGTCATCGAAGGCTTCATGGCGCAGACCGGCGACGTCCAGTTCGGCGACATGAACGAAGGCTATGTCGCCGAGCGTGCCGGTACGGGCGGCTCCGACTATGCCGATCTGCCCGCCGAATTCTCCAGCGAGAGCTACGCACGTGGCATCGTCGGCATGGCGCGGTCGCAAAACCCCGATTCTGCCAATTCGCAGTTCTTCATCATGCTCGCACCAAACCCCGGCCTCGACGGCCAGTACACGGTGGTCGGCAAGGTCGAGAGCGGCATGGACCTCGTCGACCAGATAAAAAAGGGTGACGCCAACGCAAACGGGGTTGTCAGCGGTCCTGATCGCATGATCAAGGTGCGCATCGCCGCGGACGGCAAGTAATCCCGCAGTTCAAAAGGAAGGAAACAGGCCATGGCCGAGATCAAGGATCGCGAAAACGCGCTCATCATGGAAACCACCAAGGGCAAGGTCGTGATCGAGCTTCTTCCCGATCTGGCGCCGGGCCACGTCCAGCGCATCAAGGAACTGGCGCGCGAAGGTGCCTATGACGGCGTCGTGTTCCACCGTGTCATCGAAGGCTTCATGGCGCAGACCGGCGACGTGAAGTTCGGCAATTCGACCAAACCCACCTTCGCGCCGTCGCGCGCGGGCATGGGCGGCTCCGACAAGCCGGACCTGAAGGCCGAGTTCTCCAACATGAATCACGCCCGCGGCACATGCTCGATGGCCCGGTCGCAGAACCCGAACTCGGCAAACTCGCAGTTCTTCATCTGCTTCGACGACGCCGGCTTCCTCAACCGCCAGTACACGGTATGGGGCCAGGTGATCGAGGGCATGGACAATGTCGACAAGATCAAGCGCGGCGAACCGGTACAGGATCCCGACAAGATCGTGTCGCTGAAGGTCGCGGCCGACGTCAAGGACTGAACCGTGACCTCGATGGCGAGCGTGCTCTGGGCCCTTCTGGGCGTGCTCGCCGGGTCCTTCATCGCGATCCAGGCGCCGATAAACGCGCAGTTGAGCCAGGGCCTCGGCCTGCCAACGGCCGCTTCCGGCGCTTCCTTCCTCGTTGGCGCGATCGTGCTTGCCGCGATCTCGCTCGTCACCGCGCGGTTACAGGGCGTCACCATCGCTTGGGGCGTCCCGGCACCGTGGCTGTTCGTGGCCGGGGGATGTCTCGGCGCGGCCTATGTGACCAGTGCGCTGATCCTGATCCCGCGGCTCGGGACTGCCGCCACCATGGCCTTCGTCGTCTCGGGCCAGTTGCTCGCCGGCATGGCCATCGACCGCATCGGATTCCTGGGTGTCGCGGTGCGCGAAATCTCGATGGGCCGTTTGGCGGGGGCGGTCCTGCTGCTGGCCGGCGCGCTGATGATCAGCATCTACTGATGCGCGTCGACCTCTTCGATTTCGAACTGCCGCAGGAGCGCATCGCGCTGCGCCCCGTCGAGCCGCGCGACGCCTCGCGGCTGCTCGTTGTTCGGCCGGGCGAGGCGCTGGACGACCGTGCCGTGCGCGACCTTCCATCCCTGCTCGCGCCCGGTGATCTGGTCGTCTTCAACGACACAAAGGTGATCCCCGCGCAGCTTCGGGGCATGCGGCGGCGTGGCGACGCGGTGGCACAGATCGACGCGACACTGCACATGCGCGTGGCGCCGGACCGCTGGCTTGCCTTTCTGCGGCCGGGCAAGCGGGTCGCCGAAGGCGACCGGATCAGCTTCGGCCATGACGGCAATGCCTGCCTGCTCGGCGCGCTCGAGGCCACGGTCGCTGAAAAGCGGGAGGGCGGCGAGGCGCTGCTCGTTTTCGACCTCTCGGGCCCGGTGCTCGACGAAGCGCTTCACAGTGTCGGCCATATTCCGCTGCCACCCTACATCGCGGCGCGGCGCGGCGACGACGAGCGCGACCGGCGCGACTACCAGACGGTTTACGCGCGCGAAGAAGGAGCCGTGGCCGCGCCGACCGCGGGCTTGCATTTCACGCCCGAACTGCTGGCGGCCCTCGACGCCCGTGGGATCGAGCGGCGACATGTGACGCTGCATGTCGGGGCAGGGACGTTCCTCCCGGTCAAGGCCGACGACACGGACCACCATCACATGCATGCCGAAACCGGCACTGTGCCGGCGGAGACGGCAGCTGCCATCAATGCGGCGCGGGCCAGGCGCGGGCGGATCGTGGCGATCGGCACGACATCGCTGAGGCTTCTGGAGAGTGCCGCCCAGCCAGACGGCACCTTGTCGGCCTGGTCCGGCGCAACGAGCATCTTCATCACGCCCGGCTACCGTTTCAAGCTGGTTGACGTGCTGATGACCAACTTTCATCTGCCGCGTTCGACGCTGTTCATGCTGGTCTCCGCCTTCAGCGGGCTGGACACGATGCGCGCCGCCTATGCCCATGCCATCGAGAAGGACTATCGCTTCTATTCCTATGGCGATGCCGGGTTGCTGTTTCGCAAGGACGTCTGCTCGCCATGATGTTGCGCTACCTCACGCATCCGCAGGTCCGGATCGATCCGTCGGTGCCGGTGCCGCAGTGGAGCCTCAGCGAAGTGGGCTCGGCTCGGGTGGCTGCCTTTGCCAGACGGCGCGTGCTGCCGGGCACGACCATGATCGTCACAAGCGCGGAGACCAAGGCCGTCGAGACGGCCGCGCCCATCGCGTCGGAACTCGGCCTCGAGACGGCGGTTCGCCCCGACATGCATGAGAAAGACAGCTCGGCCACAGGCTTCCTGCCGCCGCCCGAATTCGAGACGGTCGCCGACCTGTTTTTCGCCCATCCGGAGAAGAGCATTGGCGGCGGGGAGCGCGCCGTCGATGCACAAGCGCGGATCGTGCGCGAAACGGAGGCGACGCTGGCCGGCCACCGCGGCGGCGATATCGTTTTCGTCGGTCACGGCGGTGTCGGTACGCTCCTTCTTTGCCACCTCGCAGGATTCCCGATATCCCGCGTTCACGACCAGCCGGCAGGCGGCGGCAACCTGTTTGCCCACGACCTTTCTACAGGGAAGCTGTTGCATGGCTGGGTCGCGATGGAGCGCGTCGAGGCCTCGCCATGAATTCATCTACCTTCCAATTCGCATTATACGCCACCGACGCGCACGCAAGGACCGGCGAAATCACCATGCCGCGCGGCACGGTGCGCACGCCGGCCTTCATGCCGGTCGGCACCGGTGGCACGGTCAAGGCCATGTACATGGACCAGGTCCGGGGCGTCGGCTCCGACATCATTTTGGGCAACACCTATCATCTGATGCTGCGGCCGGGCGCCGAGCGGGTCGCGCGTCAGGGCGGACTGCATGATTTCGCTCGATGGCCCTGGCCGATCCTGACGGATTCCGGCGGCTTCCAGGTCATGTCGCTGTCCAAACTGCGCAAGCTCTCCGAACGGGGCGTCACGTTCCGCTCGCACATCGACGGGTCGGCGCATGAGATGTCGCCGGAGCGGTCGATCGAGATCCAGGGGCTGCTCGATTCCGACATCCAGATGCAGCTCGACGAGTGTGTCGCGCTGCCATCGACGGACGCGGAGATCGAGCGGGCGATGGAGCTGTCGCTGCGTTGGGCCGAGCGCTGCAAGACGGCGTTTGGCACGCAGCCGGGCAAGGCGATGTTCGGCATCGTGCAGGGTGGCGACAAGCCCGCGCTGCGGGTCCGTTCGGCACAGGCGCTGCGGGCGATGGATCTGAAGGGCTATGCGGTCGGTGGCCTGGCTGTCGGAGAGCCGCAGGCGGTGATGCTCGACATGCTCGACGTGACCTGTCCAGAACTGCCGGCCGAGAAGCCGCGCTACCTGATGGGCGTCGGAACGCCCGACGATATCCTGAAGTCGGTGGCGCGCGGCATCGACATGTTCGATTGCGTGATGCCGACCCGCGCCGGCCGCCATGGCCTTGCCTATACCCGTCGCGGCAAGGTCAATCTGCGAAATGCGCGCCACGCCGACGATCCGCGCCCGCTCGACGAGGAGAGCGACTGCCCGGCCGCGCGCGACTACAGCCGCGCCTACCTGCACCATCTCGTCCGTTCGCAGGAAGCGCTGGGCGCCATGCTGCTGACGTGGAACAACTTGTCCTACTACCAGCGCCTGATGGCTGACATCCGGGCGGCAATTGCGGCGGAATCCTTCGCGGACGAGAGTGCGCGAATCACGGACGGCTGGGCGAGAGGTGATCTCCCCGTCGTGTGAATGCGTAGAAGATGGCGGTGTCATGCCGGAGCGATCGGTAGGGGCCCGCGCAACCCGATGGTCGGATGCGACGTTCAAGACCATCTGGAGCATGCACCCATGAAATATGCGACACCCTACCTCATCGCAGTCGTCATCTTCCTCGCCCTGGACGCACTCTGGCTCGGCTTGATCGCGCGTGGGTTGTACGCATCGCGCATGGGCGAACTGATGGCCGATCAGCCGCGCTGGGGAGTCGCTGTCGTCTTCTACCTGGTGTTCGTGGTTGGGCTTGTCTATTTCGCGATCAGCACCGGCATGGAGAGCGGCAGCTGGAAGACGGCGGCCTTCAACGGCGCCCTGTTCGGCTTCTTCTGCTACCTGACCTACGACGCAACCAATCTCGCCGTCATCAAGGGTTTCGATGCGGGCCTGGCGGTCATCGACACTATCTGGGGCACGGTCCTGAGCGGCGTCACCGCTGGCGCCACTGTCATGATCCTGAACGCGATGGGCAGGGCGCCCGGCTGACAGCTCAAGTGCTGAGCGCGTTCGATGCGCGCAGGCTGACACCGGTGACGAGATAACGCCCGTCCGGCTGCAGTTCGAGCGTATAGACCGCCTCATAGTCCTTCCCGTCAGGACCCACGATCAGCACCTGCTGGATGATCGAAGTCGGGCTCATCTCCTGTACCTCGCCGAAGGCGTAGTTTCTCGGCTTGCGCACCGGCGCGTAGCCGTTCGTCACCATGCTCATGAAGCTGTCGAGTGTCGGGAATATGCGCTTGACGTTCGGCGCGGCGAAACTGTAGGCGCCTGCGTCGTCGTCCTGCTGGAATGCCCTAAGCTGGCTATCGATGACCCCCTGCGCCGCCTTGACCTCGGCATCGCCCGACCAGGCAGGGGCGGGGGCCAGTGCCAGGACGACTGCGGAAAGCAAGAGTATGGGGCGCATGATGTGTTCCTTCCGTTGGCTGGATGATCCCGCTTCTGCAGTGGTGCACTGCTCCACCGTATACGCTGAAAGGCTTTGCCAGGTTTCAGAAATCCTCTCGTAAGGGCAGTTGCTCTTTCCATGGCGCAAATGGGGCGTGGCCGGCCATGCCCAAATCGGCTCCACCTGCGCAAGGCAGCCTGCCGCAGATTTGTGCAAATGCGCTCGTTTGCCTTCTGCGCTGCACCAAATATCCGATTGCGCTTGCATTTCTGGCGCGACGCATTTGAAATGCGGTGACAGGGGAGTGTTGGCTTGGTCGCGTTCGATGAGATGTCGCCGGAGAATTCCGGTCTTCGCAGGCCCTACGTGGGCTATGAAGGCTGGTTGAGAGAACAAGACCCCGCCCGGCTGACGGAAAAGATGAGTGACGCGGAACGCGTGTTCCGAAAGACGGGCATCACGTTTGCAGTCTATGGCGAGGAAGAGGCTGCCGAGCGGCTGATCCCATTCGATATCGTGCCACGAATCATTTCGGGCCAGGAATGGCGCCGCCTGACGCAGGGCATCGAGCAACGGGTCCAGGCACTCAACGCGTTTCTCGACGACATCTACCACCGCCAGGAAATCCTGCGCTCAGGGCGCGTGCCGAAGGAACTCATCGCCAACAACGAAGCGTTCCTGCCCGAGATGATTGGGATAAGGCCGCCCGGTGGGGTCTATACCCATATCATCGGCGTCGACATCGTGCGCATCAGCGAGAACGAGTTCTACGTCCTGGAAGACAATGCACGGACCCCTTCGGGCGTGTCCTACATGCTTGAGAACCGCGAGACGATGCTGCAGCTCTTTCCGGAGCTGTTCCAGCGCGTAAAGGTGCGGCCCGTCGAGAACTATCCGCAACTGTTGCGGCAGTCGCTTTCCGCCGTGAAGCCGAACGGCTCGCCCGACGTGCCGACGCTCGCGGTGCTGACGCCGGGCAGCTACAATTCCGCCTATTTCGAGCACGCCTTCCTTGCCGATCAGATGGGCATCCAGCTTGTCGAGGGGCAGGATCTGCGCGTCGTCGATGGCCATGTCGCGATGCGCACGACCGAGGGCTACAAGCAGATCGACGTTCTCTACCGTCGCGTCGACGACGCCTTCCTCGACCCGTTGAGCTTCCATCCCGATTCCAAGCTCGGTGTGCCGGGCATCATGGATGTCTACCGCGCCGGCAACATCACGATCGCCAACGCGCCGGGAACCGGCATCGCCGACGACAAGGCGATCTACTCCTACATGCCGGAAATCATCGAATTCTACACCGGCCGCAAGGCAATCCTGGGCAACATCCCGACCTGGCGCTGCTCCGAGCCCGACAGCCTGAAATATGTCCAGGAGCACCTGGCGGAACTGGTGGTGAAGGAGGTGCATGGTTCGGGCGGCTACGGCATGCTGGTCGGCCCCGCCGCTTCGAAGAAGGAACGCGAGGCTTTTTCCAAGAAACTGGCGGCCCGCCCCTCCAACTACATAGCCCAGCCGACCCTGTCGCTCTCGACCTGCCCGATCCTGACCGAAAAGGGCCTGGCGCCCCGCCACGTCGACCTGCGCCCCTTCGTCCTGGTTTCGGACCGCATCCAGATCGTACCCGGCGGCCTGACCCGCGTCGCGCTCAAGGAGGGCTCGCTGGTTGTCAATTCTTCGCAGGGCGGCGGGACCAAGGATACGTGGGTGCTGGATGACTAGGGAAGCGAATAGCGAATAGCGAATAGCGAATAGGAGAAAGTGACGACAATCAATTCCTACAGGGACTTGCTAATCTGGAAGGCGGCAGTCGAAATGGCCGTGGACTGTTACGCGGTTACAAAATCGTTTCCCGCTAGTGAGACCTACGGGATGGCTTCGCAGATCAGGCGGTCATCGACTTCAATCGCCGCTAACATTGCCGAAGGCCATGGCAGGGAGAACACCGGATCGTTCATTCAGTTTCTCCGCATCGCCCAAGGGTCTCTGAAGGAACTTGTAACTCATGTGGTGATCGCCGAGCGGGTTGAATTGATTGCGGCATCGGACGCCTCTCGGTTGTTAGGAAAAGCAGATGAAACCGGAAGAATGATAAGGTCGATGATCAGAAAGTTGCAGTCCACGTCATGACGAAGGCCCCCATTGGCTATTGGCTATTCGCTATTCGCTATTCTTTCCTGCCCGGAGCAGCCTGAATGCTTCTCGGTCGCACCGCCAACGGCCTCTACTGGATGAACCGCTACATCGAGCGGGCCGAGAACATGGCGCGACTGGTCGATGCCGGCCTGCGCATGGCGCTGACCAGGACATCCAGCCCGGCGGAGGAGTGGCACTCCGTCATCCTGAGCGCAGGCTGCGAGTTTGCGTTCCAGAACAGGCATACCGAATTCTCGGCGGCAAACGTCTCGGACTTCCTGCTGCGCGATGTGGCGAACCCGTCCAGCGTGATGTCGTCCATCGAAACGGCGCGCAGCAACGCCCGCATGGTGCGCACCGCTCTGACGCGCGAGACCTGGGAAGCCATCAACGAAGCCTGGATGTCTCTTAAACGCATGCTGGCGGCTCCCATCGACGAGCGGGAATTGCCGAAAGTTCTCGATGCGATCAAGCGCGAGACAGCCCTGATCCGCGGCGCTTTCCATGGCACGATGCTGCGCAACGAGATTTTCGACTTTTCACAGATCGGGACCTTCATCGAGCGGGCCGACAACACGGCGCGCATCCTCGACGTCAAATATTATGTGCTGCTGCCGTCGATCCACTGGGTTGGGTCGTCGCTGGACAACTACCAATGGGAATCGATCCTGCGCTCGGTTTCAGCGCATCGCTCCTATCGCTGGGTCTACGAGGCGGACTACCGTCCGACGAACATCGCCGACTACCTGATCCTTGACGTGCGCATGCCGCGCTCGCTCGCCTTCTGCTACCGCAACATCGCCGACAGTCTGCGCCAGCTCGACGAGGCCTATGGGGTGCGCCATTCGTGCCACGACACGGTGGCCAAGACGTTCGGCAAGCTGAAGGCCGGTTCGATCAAGACGATCTTCGACGCGGGCCTGCACGAGTTTCTCGCCGACTTCATCCAGGACAATTACCGTCTCGGCGACGAAGTCGCCCGGCATTACCGGTTCTATTGATTCATGCGCCTGAAGATCACCCACCGCACGGAATACCGCTACGATTTCCCGATCGCCTACGGGCTGCAGCGCCTGCGGCTCGTGCCGCAGAGTGGACAGACGCAGAAGGTCATCTCGTGGGGCCTGACGATCGACGGCGCCCGCGAGGAGGTCCGCTTCCTTGACCATTTCGGCAACGAGACCAGGCTCGTCAGCATGGAGGGCGATCCGCGCGTCGTTGCGGTGGAGGCGAGCGGCGTGGTCGAGACCATCAACACGGCGGGGGTGACCGGGCCACACCGCGGCATCGAACCGCTCTGGCTCTACGAGCAGGCGACGCCGCTGACGGCGCCGGGCGAGGGGATCCGCGCGCTGGCCCACGAGATCAGCGCCGACAACGATATCGGGCGGCTGCACGCGCTGATGAACCTCATCGCCGAACGGGTTGCCTATACGGTCGGCACAACCGACGTCACGACGCCCGCGGAAGATGCGCTCGCCTTGAAGACCGGCGTCTGCCAGGATCATTCGCACATCTTCACTTCCGCCGCGCGCCTGCTCGGCTTTCCGGCCCGCTATGTCAGCGGCTACCTGATGATGGACGAGACGACCGAGCAGGCGGCAAGCCACGCCTGGGCCGAAGCGTACGTAAGTCCGCTTGGCTGGGTTGCCTTCGACGCCGCAAATGGCATCTCTCCCGACGAGCGCTATGTGCGACTCGCCGTCGGGCGCGACTATCGCGAAGCCACGCCAGTATCAGGGATAAGACTGGGACAGGCGGCCGAACAGCTTGCGGTCGTGATCACGGTGGAGCAGTAGTTCCACTGCTTCCTCGCCGAAAGAGAATCGATGACCTATTGCGTAGGCCTCAAGATCGATCGCGGTCTCGTGTTCATGTCGGACACGCGTACCAATGCCGGCATCGACTCGATCTCGACCTTCAAGAAGATGCATGTCTGGGAAAACCCGGGCGAGCGCGTCGTCGTCCTGATGTCGGCGGGCAATCTCGCCACGACGCAGGCCGTTGTCAGCCTGCTCGAAGGTCGCGCGAAGGCGGTCGGCGATCGCTCCTCGGCGGTGCTGGAGACACCGTCCATGTACCAGACCGCGAGGCTGATCGGCGACACGGTCAAGCAGGTGATCGCAAGCTCGTCGCCGTCGGGCCAGAAGGCGGACAGCTACTTCAACGCATCCTTCGTGCTCGGCGGGCAGGTGCGCGGTTCTGTGCCGCGCCTGTTCATGATCTATCCCGAAGGCAATTTCATCGAGTCGACCGACGACACGCCCTTCTTCCAGGTGGGCGAGACGAAATACGGCAAGCCGATCATCGTCAGGACCTATGACAAAGCCATGAGCCTCGCCGAGACGGTGAAGCTGCTGCTCGTATCCTTTGATTCGACGCTGAAATCCAACCTGTCGGTCGGCCTGCCCCTCGATTTGCTCTTCTACGAGAAGGACAGTTTCAAGGTCGGCCTGCGCAAGCGCATCGGCTCCGACGATCCCTACTACCGGACCGTTTCGGATGGCTGGTCGAACGCGCTGAAGAACGCCTTCAAGAGCCTGCCGGACTTCTCCGAATAGGCGATCTCGGGAATGGCCATGGAACCGTTCGATTTCCGGTCCTGGTCCGTCAAGGCCGCCGAGTGGGGCGCCGACTATCGCGAGACGCTGCGTGAGCGGCCGGTGCGATCGCAGGCCAGGCCGGGCGATACGGCCGTCCTGATCGGCGACGCGGCGCCCGAGGCGCCCGAGGCCATGGAGACGATCTTCGCGGATTTCGAACAGAAGATCATGCCGGGCATGACGCACTGGCAACATCCGCGCTTCTTCGCCTATTTCCCGGCAAACGCCGCGCCGGTTTCGGTGGTCGCGGAGTACCTGGTCTCGGTGATGGCGGCGCAGTGCATGCTGTGGCAAACCTCGCCGGCGGCCACCGAACTCGAGACCAAGGTCATCGACTGGCTTCGCCAGGCGCTGGGGCTGCCCGACGGGTTCTCCGGGGTGATCCAGGATTCGGCGTCGTCGGCCACGCTGGCTGCAGTGCTGGTCATGCGCGAGCGGGCGCTCGACTGGCAGGGCAACCGGTCAGGCCTCTCGGCAAAGCCCGCGACCCGCATCTACTGCTCCGACCAGGTGCACAGTTCGATCGACCGGGCCATGTGGGTGGCCGGGATCGGGGAGGAAAACCTGGTCAAGCTGCCCTCGACCGGGCCGCTGCGCGGCATGGACCCGACAGCGCTCGATGCCGCAATCGTCAGGGACCGCGCTGCTGGCTTTCTTCCCGCTGGCATCGTGGCCTGTGTCGGGGGTACCAGCGTTGGCGGCACCGACAACATCGCCGCCGTCTGCGAGATCGCGAGGCGGCAGGGCCTGTACGTCCATGTCGATGCCGCATGGGCGGGATCGGCGATGATCTGCCCGGAGTTCCGACATTTCTGGGCGGGTGTCGAACAGGCGGACTCCGTTGTGTTCAACCCGCACAAATGGCTTGGCGCGCAGTTCGACTGCTCGATCCATTTCGTCCGGGATCCGGCGAGCCTGGTGCGGACGCTGGCCATCAAGCCGGAATATCTGAAAACCTACGGCGCCGACGGCATAATCAACTATTCAGAGTGGTCCGTGCCGCTGGGGCGGCGGTTCCGGGCGCTGAAACTGTGGTTCCTGCTGCGCGCGCACGGGCTTGCGGGCCTGCGGCAGATGATCCGCAATCATGTGCGCTGGAGCGAAGGATTGGCGGCGCGGATCGCCCGGGAGCCAGATTTCGAGATCGTGACGCAACCGATGCTGTCGCTGTTTTCGTTCCGCCACGTGCTTGATCCTCATGTCGATGGCGCTGTTGATCACCCGGTCGATGTCGATGCGCATAATCTCGCGCTGGTCGCCGCCATAAACGACGAAGGCCGCATCTACCTGACGCAGACGCGCGTGGACGGAAAGGTGGCGATCCGTTTCCAGGTCGGGCAGTTCGAGACGACGGAGCCCGACATCGATGTCGCGTTCGATGCCATCGTCTCCTGCGCACGACGACATTTTTAGAGCGCCCAGGACACTGACACCCTGTCGCTGGGCCGCGGGTTTCACATCCGGAATTACCGCTTCTCCGTGCTTTCGTTTTACGCTAGACAATGTCCAAACGAAAATCTGGGAGGGGATATCATGTATCTGTCGGCGCGCCACGCGGAAATCGTCCAGATGGCCAAGGACAATGGCCGCGTTCTCGTCGACGATCTCGCCACCCATTTCAGCGTGACGCCGCAGACCATCCGAAAGGACCTCAACGATCTGTGCGACCAGCGGCTGCTGAGCCGCATCCATGGCGGGGCGCTGTTTCCGTCCGGCATCGAGAACATGGAGTATGAGGCGCGGCGCAAGATCGCCTCCGACGAGAAGGAGGCGATTGGCGCCGCTGCCGCCCGCATCATCCCGGACAATGCTTCTCTTTTCATCAACATAGGCACGACGACGGAAGCTGTCAGCAAGGCGCTTCTCGATCATGTCGGGTTGATGGTCATCACCAATAACATCAACGTTGCCAACAGGATGCGCGTCTATCCGGGCATCGAGGTGGTGATCGCCGGCGGCGTCGTGCGCGGCTCGGACGGCGGCGTGGTCGGCGAGGCTGCGGTCGATTTCATCAAGCAGTTCAAGGTCGACTATGCGGTGATCGGCGCGTCGGCCATCGACCATGACGGCGCCCTGCTGGACTACGACTTCCGCGAAGTGAAGGTGGCGCAGGCCATCATCGCCAATGCACGACATGTCATCCTGGTTTCGGATGCCACCAAGTTCGAACGGACGGCGCCGGTGCGCATCGGCCACCTGTCCCAGGTCGACACCTTCATCACCGACAAATGCGAGATCGAGTCGATCCGCAAGATTTGCCTGGATACGGAGGTCGAACTTGTCGAGACGGCGTCCGGCCGCCCGGCGGGCTAGGCGTGGACATCCATTCTGATCCCACCAACCATTTCGTTTGACATTCGTTACAATTTCGAAATAATCCCGTGACGCTTTCGAGAACGCAGAAAATGCTGCAGTGCGAAAGCGCGGGAGGACTTCTTGGACGCATCACCGATCCATGACATTTTTGTCATTGGTGGCGGCATCAACGGATGCGGCATCGCCCGCGACGCCGTGGGGCGCGGATACTCCGTGTTCCTTGCCGAGATGAACGATCTGGCCAGCGGAACGTCGTCGTGGTCGACCAAGCTGATCCATGGCGGACTGCGCTATCTCGAGCACTACGAATTCCGGCTGGTGCGGGAATCGCTGATGGAGCGCGAGGTGCTCTGGAAGGCCGCGCCGCATATCATCTGGCCGATGCGCTTCGTGCTGCCGCATCATGCAGGCCTGCGGCCGGCCTGGCTGCTCAGGCTCGGCCTGTTCCTTTACGATCATATCGGGGGGCGCAAGCTGTTGCCGCCGACCAGGACGCTCGACATGCGCAGCGATCCGGCGGGCAAGCCGCTGAAGCCGCTTTTCACGCGCGCCTTCGAATATTCGGATGGCTGGGTCAATGACGCGCGCCTCGTCATCCTGAACGCGCGCGATGCTGCCGACCGGGGCGCCACGATCCGCACGCGCACCAAGGTGACCGGCGCGCGTCGCGAGAACGGGCTCTGGACCATCACGCTCGAGGACGGGCAGACGCGCAGCACGGACGAGATCAAGGCTCGCCTTGTCGTCAACGCGGCCGGTCCCTGGGTCGACCGCGTCCTGTCGGCCGCCGTCGGGCAGAACGACGTCCACAATGTACGCCTCGTCCAGGGCAGCCATATCGTCATCGCCAAGAAGTTCGACGATCCGCGCGCCTATTTCTTCCAGAACAAGGACGGCCGGATCATCTTTGCCATCCCCTATGAGGATGAATTCACGCTGATCGGCACGACTGATCAGGATTATGACGGCGACCCCAGGGACGTGCGCATCAGCGACGGTGAGATCGACTATCTGTGCAACGCGGCCAGCGAGTATTTCGTCCATCCCGTCAAGCGCAGCGACATCGTCTGGACCTATTCGGGTGTTCGGCCGCTCTATGACGACGGCGCCTCCAAGGCCCAGGAAGCGACGCGCGACTATGTCCTCAAGCTCGAGGACGCGGGCGGTGGCGCTGCAATCGTCAATGTGTTCGGCGGCAAGATCACCACCTACCGTCGCCTTGCGGAATCCATGCTGGAAAAGATCGAGGCCCGCCTCGGCAAGCGCGGCAAGCCCTGGACCGCAGGGGCCACGCTGCCGGGTGGGGATTTTCCGGTGACCGGCTTCGACGCGCAGGTCGCCAAGCTCAAGGCAGCCTATCCGTTTCTCGACCTTGCTCATGCGCGGCGACTGACGAGGCTCTACGGGACGCGAGCAAAGACGCTGCTTGGACTTTGCGCCTCGATGGCGGATCTTGGGCGCAATTTCGGTTCTGATCTCTACGAGGTCGAGATACGCTACCTGATGGCGCATGAATGGGCGATGACGGCGGAGGACGTGCTGTGGCGCAGGACCAAGCGTGGCCTGCGGCTGAGCAAGGAGCAGGCAGTGATGCTCGACGAGTTCATGAGCACGGCACGAGACGATCGAGCGGCGGCCGAATAGCGGTACGGCGAGCACAGGCCTGGGAGGAGGCGCAATGCTGGAATTGAGGAACGTAACGAAGACGGTGGCCGGCGTGGATCATATCCGCGACGTGTCGCTGACGCTTCAGCACGGCTCGCTCAACGTCCTGCTCGGGCCCACACTTTCCGGCAAGACCAGCCTGATGCGCCTGATGGCCGGTCTCGACGCGCCAACTTCGGGTACGGTATGGTTCGATGGCGTCAACGTCACCGGCATGCCGGTCCAGAAGCGCAACATCGCCATGGTCTACCAGCAGTTCATCAACTACCCCGCCATGACGGTCTACGAGAACATCGCCTCGCCGCTGCGCGTCGCGGGTGCCGACAAGGCAACGATCGACCGTGAGGTGCGCAAGGCGGCGGACCTTCTGAAGCTGACCCCCTTCCTCGACCGCACGCCGCTCAACCTGTCGGGCGGCCAGCAGCAGCGGACGGCCCTGGCGCGCGCGATCGTGAAGAACTCCGGCCTCGTGCTGCTCGACGAACCGCTGGCCAATCTGGACTACAAGCTGCGCGAGGAATTGCGCGCCGAACTGCCTAGGCTGTTTGCCGAGGCTGGCACGATCTTCGTTTATGCGACGACCGAACCGCACGAGGCGCTGCTGCTCGGCGGCAACACGGCAACGCTCTCCCAGGGCCGGGTGACGCAGTTTGGTCCGACGATCGACGGCTTCCGCCGGCCGACGGATCTCATCACGGCACAGACCTTCTCCGATCCGCCGCTCAACACCATCCTTCTGCGCAAGAAGGGCGCCAGCTTCGTGCTGGACGAGGGCGTCTCGCTGCCCGCGCCTGACGGGCTGCAGGGCCTGCGTGACACAAGCTACACGATCGGCTTCCAGCCGCATCACCTGGCCCTGAAGAAGACGAGCGACGCCGCCGTGCCGATGACCGTAAAGGTCCTGGTGACCGAAATCACGGGATCGGAGAGCTTCATCCATCTCCAGTTCGCCGATGCGCGCTGGGTGATGCTTGCCCACGGCATCCAGGTGTTCGAGCCCGACGAGACCATCGAAGTCTACCTCGATCCGCGCCATGTGATGGTGTTCGACGACAGCGGCCGATCCGTCGTGGCTGCGCAGAAAGAGGCGGCTTGAGCATGGCGCGCATCGAGTGCAGTCACATCCGCCACAGCTACGGCGCCAACCCGAAGTCCGACAAGGACTATGCACTGCGCGAGGTCGACCACGTCTTCGAGGACGGCGGCGCCTATGCGCTTCTCGGGCCATCCGGATGCGGCAAGACCACGCTCCTCAACATCATCTCCGGCCTGCTGCATCCGTCGGAAGGCAAGCTTCTGTTCGACGGGCGCGACGTCACCGACTTGTCGACGCAGGAACGCAACATCGCGCAGGTGTTCCAGTTTCCGGTCATCTACGACACGATGACGGTCTACGACAATCTGGCGTTCCCGCTGCGCAACCGCGGCGTTCCGGAAGCCGAGGTAGACCGCAAGGTGCGCGAGACGCTCGACATGATCGACCTGGCCGACTGGGCGCGGCGCAAGGCGAGGGGGCTTACCGCCGACCAGAAGCAGAAGATCTCGCTCGGGCGCGGCCTCGTGCGCTCGGACGTCAATGCCATCCTGTTCGACGAGCCCCTGACGGTCATCGACCCACACATGAAATGGGTGCTGCGCTCGCAGCTCAAGCAGCTGCACAGGCGCTTCGGCTTCACCATGGTCTATGTCACGCACGACCAGACCGAGGCGCTGACCTTCGCCGACCAGGTCGTGGTGATGTATGACGGCGGCATCGTGCAGATCGGCACGCCCGCGGAACTGTTCGAACGGCCCAGACACACCTTTGTCGGCTATTTCATCGGCTCGCCGGGCATGAACGTGATGCCGGTCGAAGTGAGCGGCGCAAGCGCAAGGCTCGGCAGCCAGACGATCGCGCTGCCTTCCGCGCCCGCAACGACCGCTGGGACGATCGAACTCGGCATTCGCCCCGAATATGTGCGCCTTGGCCGCGAGGGCATGCCCGTCACGATCAGCAAGGTCGAGGACATCGGCCGCCACAAGGTCGTGCGGGCAAGCCTGGAAGGGCGCGACATTGCTGTTATCGTCGGGGAGGACGGCGACATACCGGCCGACCCGAAAGTGCGCTTCGATCCGGAGGGCATCAACATCTACGCCGACAGCTGGCGCGTCGAGATGGGAGGCCGGGCGTGAACAAGACCTGGAACAACAGGGCATGGTTCATGGTGCTGCCGGTGCTCGTGCTGGTGGCCTTCTCCGCGGTCATCCCGCTGATGACCGTGGTCAACTATTCGGTGCAGGACACGTTCGGCAACAACCAGTTCTTCTGGGCCGGATCGGAATGGTTTGCGGAAATCCTGTCGTCCGATCGCTTCTGGCTGGCGATGGGCCGCAACCTGATCTTCTCGGCCGTCATCCTGGCCATCGAGATCCCGCTCGGCATCTTCATTGCGCTCAACATGCCCAAGAAGGGCTGGGGCGTGCCGGTCTGCCTCGTCCTGATGGCGCTCCCGCTGCTCATCCCGTGGAACGTCGTCGGCACGATCTGGCAGGTGTTTGGGCGCATCGACATCGGCCTGCTCGGCTACACGCTGTCGTCGCTCGGCTTCGACTACAACTATGTCAGCAACCCGTTCCACGCCTGGGTGACCGTCATCGTCATGGATGTCTGGCACTGGACGAGCCTGGTCGTGCTGCTCTGCTATGCCGGCCTGGTCTCGATCCCGGATGCCTACTACCAGGCGGCCAAGATCGACGGCGCGTCGCGCTGGTCGGTGTTCCGCTACATCCAGCTGCCAAAAATGAACCGGGTGCTCCTGATCGCCGTCCTGCTGCGCTTCATGGACAGTTTCATGATCTACACGGAGCCCTTCGTCGTTACCGGCGGCGGTCCTGGAAATTCGACGACCTTCCTCTCGATCGACCTGGTCAAGATCGCCATCGGGCAGTTCGACCTCGGGCCGGCTGCCGCCATGTCGATCATCTACTTCCTCATCATCCTGCTGCTGTCATGGGTGTTCTACACCGTCATGACCGCACTCGACGCGGAGAAGTGAGATGAGTTCAGCCAAGGAGCAGACTGCCAATGCCGGGAACGGAAACCTGATGCGTGCCGGCGGCGCGATCGATGGGAGCGCCACGCAGGCGGCCAGCGACGCCATGGCGCGGCGCATGCGCCGGCGAGGCGAGGAATCGCGCTTCTGGTGGCTGGTGCCGACCATCTACATCATCTTCCTGATGTTGCCGATCTACTGGCTCATCAACATGAGCTTCAAGACCAACCAGGAGATTCTCGGCGAGTTTTCCCTATGGCCGCAGGATCCGACGATCGCCAACTACATGGTCATCTTCACCGATCCGTCCTGGTACAGGGGCTACATCAACTCGATCATCTATGTCGTGATGAACACGGTGATTTCGGTCGCCGTGGCACTGCCGGCAGCCTACGCCTTCTCGCGCTACCGCTTCCTCGGCGACAAGCACCTGTTCTTCTGGCTCTTGACCAACCGCATGGCCCCGCCGGCGGTGTTCGCGCTGCCGTTCTTCCAGCTCTATTCCGCCTTCGGCCTGATCGACACGCATATCGCGGTGGCGCTGGCGCACTGCCTGTTCAACGTGCCGCTCGCGGTCTGGATCCTGGAGGGCTTCATGTCGGGCGTGCCGAAGGAGATCGACGAGACAGCCTATATCGACGGTTACTCCTTCCCGCGCTTCTTCCTGAAGATCTTCATGCCGCTGATCGCATCGGGCATCGGCGTCGCGGCCTTCTTCTGCTTCATGTTCTCCTGGGTCGAGCTGTTGATCGCCCGCACCCTGACCACGACCGACGCCAAGCCGATTGCCGCCATCATGACGCGGACAGTTTCGGCGGCGGGCATGGACTGGGGCGTGCTGGCGGCGGCCGGCGTGCTGACCATCATACCGGGTGCGCTCGTCATCTGGTTCGTGCGCAACTACATCGCCAAGGGCTTTGCCCTGGGGAGGGTGTGATGACCGTAACCCGCCGCTGGCAGATCCCGCTCGGTCTCGTGCTCGGCTTCTATGCGATCGTCGTATGGCTGCTCGTTGCCCGGCTGCCGGTCAAGGATGGCGAGCGCGACTGGTTCGCGCCGCTCATTCCCGGCGGCTGGATGGCGTGGTCGTTTCCGAGCGCCATGTTCTTCCTGACGATCGCGCTGTTCCTGTCGCTGATGGCGGTCTGGGAATACGCCTCGCCCGGGGGAAATCCGCGGGTCGGAATCCTGCGCTTCGAGACGACGCGCGGCGACCGTCTCTTCGTATCGCTGCTCGGCAGCGCCTTCATTCATCTTGCCTGGCTGGGTCTGATCGGACCCAACCTGTGGTGGGCTCTCGCCCTATCGGCGGTCTACGCGATCGGCGTGTTCCGTTACGTCTAGGGCGAACATCGGATCGGGGCGGCCATTTGACGGCCGGCCCGGTGGAACGTGAAACTGCAACGGGAGGATACCTATGCAACGCAAATTACTGACATCGACCACCGCACTGCTGCTGCTCTTCGGGGCAGGCAACGCCTATGCCGACATGGACAAGGCCAAGGCATTCCTCGACGCCGAGATCGGCGACATGTCGGCGCTGGACCGCGCCGCCCAGGAAGCGGAAATGCAGTGGTTCATCGACGCGGCGAAGCCATTTGCCGGCATGGACATCAAGGTCGTCTCCGAGACGATCACCACACACGTCTACGAATCGCAGACGCTCGCTAAAGCCTTCACCGACATCACCGGCATCAAGATCACGCATGATCTGATCGGCGAAGGCGACGTCGTCGAAAAGCTGCAGACGCAGATGCAGTCGGGCGAGAATGTGTATGACGCCTATGTCAACGATTCCGACCTGATCGGCACCCACTGGCGCTACCAGCAGGTGCGCAACCTCACCGACTGGATGGCCGGCGAGGGCGCGGACGTCACCAGCCCCACGCTCGACGTGGAAGACTTCATCGGCCGTTCCTTCACGACCGCGCCGGACGGCAAGCTCTATCAGCTGCCCACGCAGCAGTTCGCGAACCTCTATTTCTTCCGCTATGACTGGTTCAACGACGAGAAGAACAAGGCCGACTTCAAGGCCAAGTACGGCTACGACCTCGGCGTGCCGGTCAACTGGTCGGCCTATGAGGACATCGCCGAGTTCTTCACCGGCCGCGAGATCGACGGCAAGAAGGTCTACGGTCACATGGACTACGGCAAGAAGGACCCGTCGCTCGGCTGGCGCTTCACCGACGCCTGGCTGTCGATGGCCGGCAACGGCGACAAGGGCATCCCGAACGGCAAGCCGGTCGACGAATGGGGCATCAAGGTCGACGAGAACGACCGGCCCGTCGGCTCCTGCGTCGCGCGCGGCGGCGACACCAACGGACCTGCGGCGGTCTATTCGATCGAGAAGTATCTCGAGTGGATGAAGAAGTATGCGCCTGCCGCAGCGCAGGGCATGACCTTCGGCGAATCCGGCCCGGTGCCGAGCCAGGGTGAGATCGCCCAGCAGATGTTCACCTACACCGCCTTCACCGCCGACTTCGTCAAGGAAGGCCTGCCAGTGGTGAACGCCGACGGCACGCCGAAGTGGCGCTTCGCTCCGAGCCCGCATGGCGTCTACTGGAAGGAAGGCATGAAGCTCGGCTACCAGGACGCCGGCTCGTGGACGCTGATGACGTCGACGCCGACGGATCGCGCCAAGGCCGCCTGGCTCTACGCGCAGTTCGTGACCTCGAAGACGGTCGACGTGAAGAAGAGCCATGTCGGCCTGACCTTCATCCGCCAGTCGACGCTGGACCACGCGTCCTTCACCGAACGCGCGCCGAAGCTCGGCGGCCTCGTCGAGTTCTACCGCTCGCCGGCCCGCCTGCAGTGGTCGCCGACCGGAACGAACGTGCCTGACTATCCGAAGCTGGCGCAGCTCTGGTGGCAGGCCATCGGCGACGCGTCGTCGGGTGCCAAGACCGCCCAGGAAGCCATGGACTCGCTCTGCGAAGAGCAGGAAAAGGTCATGGAGCGTCTCGAGCGTGCCGGCGTCCAGGGCGATATCGGCCCGAAGATGGCGGAAGTGAAGACGCTCGAGGAGTGGAACGCGGATGCCGTCGCCAAGGGCAACCTCGCGCCGCAGCTCAAGATCGAGAACGAGAAGGAACAGCCCTTGACCGTCAACTATGACGAGCTGGTCAAGAGCTGGCAGTAGTCGTCTGCGCCAGACATTTCATGTCTGGCTCTCATGAGCAGGGGGAGGCGGCGCGAATGCCGGCTCCCCCATTCATGCCTTTGGAGGGAGCATGACGTCTTTCATACTGGCGATCGACCAGGGAACCACGTCGTCGCGCGCCATCGTCTTTGACGGTACGATGAAGCCGGTCGGCGTCGGACAGAAGGAATTCCCGCAGCACTATCCGCAATCCGGCTGGGTCGAGCACGATCCGGAAGACATCTGGTCGACCGTGCTGGATACGTGCCGTACCGCGCTGGACAAGGCGGGGTTGCAGGCGTCCGACATCAAAGCAATCGGTATCACGAACCAGCGCGAGACGGTCGTCATCTGGGACAAGGCAACCGGCAAGCCGATCCACAACGCCATCGTCTGGCAGGACCGCCGCACGGCAAAGCTGTGCGAGAGCCTGAAAAAGAAGGGGCTGGAAAAGACTTTTGCCGCAAAAACCGGATTGCTGCTCGATCCCTATTTCTCCGGCACGAAGATCTCCTGGCTGCTCGACGCCGTGAAGGGCGCACGCAGACGCGCCGAGAAGGGCGAGCTTTTGGCCGGCACGATCGACAGTTTCCTGATCTGGCGGCTCACCGGCGGCAAGGTACATGCCACCGACGCGACCAACGCTTCGCGCACGCTCGTCTACGACATCGGGAAAAACCGGTGGGACGACGAACTTCTGGCACTTCTTCGGATCCCACGCCCGCTGCTGGCCGAGGTCAAGGACTGCGCGGCCGATTTCGGCGTGACGGACAAGGCTCTGTTTGGTGCCGCGATCCCGATACTGGGCGTCGCCGGCGATCAGCAGGCGGCAACGATCGGCCAGGCATGCTTTGCCCCTGGCATGATGAAGTCGACCTACGGCACCGGGTGCTTTGCCATCCTGAATACGGGGAGCGATCTCGTGCGCTCGAAAAACCGGCTCCTGACGACGATTGCCTATCGGCTCGACGGCAAGACAACCTATGCGCTGGAGGGCTCGATCTTCGTGGCGGGCGCTGCGGTGCAATGGCTGCGCGACGGGCTGAAGATCATCGGCCGGGCCGACCATACCGGCGAAATGGCGGCACTCGCCGACCCCACCCAGAATGTCTACCTCGTGCCGGCCTTCGTGGGGTTGGGCGCTCCCTACTGGGACGCCGAGGCGAGGGGCGCCATATTCGGTCTGACCCGAAACACCGGGCCATCGGAGTTCGCCCGAGCGACGCTGGAATCCGTCGCTTTCCAGACCCGCGATCTGCTGGACGCCATGCACAAGGACTGGAAGAGTGCGGCGCGACAGACCGTGCTGCGCGTCGATGGCGGCATGGTGGCGTCGGACTGGACGATGCAACGGCTTGCCGACATTCTGGATGCGCCCGTCGACCGGCCGACTGTGCTCGAGACGACCGCGCTTGGAGCGGCCTGGCTGGCCGGCTCGTATGCCGGAGTCTGGCCATCGGCTGCGGAGTTCGCCAGGAGCTGGGCGCTCGACCAACGTTTCGAGCCGCAGATGGGCGAAAGCGAGCGCCGGTTCAAGCTCAAGGGTTGGCGCGATGCCGTGCGGCGGACCTTGAGCACTTTCAAGTAGACAAAAAAGGCCCGCGCAGCGCGCAGGCCTTTCGACGTCTTAGCCGCTCAACGGTGCTTAGTTGTACGGCGAGTTGCAGTAGGCGCGGACGCCGACGCGCGGCACATAGGTGTTGTCCGAAGCGCGGTAGGTCCGATATCGATCGTAGCACCACTGCGCATGCGAATCGACACCACGGTAAACCTGGCGATTGTTGTTCAGGACACCGCCGACGATTGCACCGGTTATGAGCCCGCCGATGACGGCGCCGCCCAGATTGTTGCCGCGGTAGCCGCGATGATGGCCGCGCCATCCGCCACGGCGGTGATCGCGTCCCCAGCCGCGACGGTGGTCGCCGCGCCAGCCGCCACGACGGTCGTTGTAGACCGAGCCAAGGTCACGTCCGCCGTAACCCGGGCCGGCCCGGCGCCAGCGGTAATCCTGGATTTGCACCACGTCGCCGGTTCCGCTTGTGGTGATGGGCACATTCGGCACGAATGCCGGCGCAGCCTGGGCGGGCATCAGGGACGCGCCCGTCATCGCGACCGAGAGCGCACCCGCGCAGAGTGCAGAAAGAATCTTTTTCATGATTGTCTCCTCATCAGGGGTTTCGAGGTCCCTTGTGCAACGAGAACGTGTTTTTTCGACGATGGTTCCGGGCCTGGTTGATCGGCCGCACATTTAATGTTGTCTCTGGAAGGCTCTTAGGCTAGTCGCAGCCCTGTTGGTGCGGGCTGGTAGCTCAGATGGTAGAGCACGGAACTTTTAATTCTGTGGTCATGGGTTCGAGTCCCATCCAGCCCACCATCCTCCTGTTCGCGGCGTCGGCTATTCGGATAGCGGTGTGCCCCGCGACACGGGCAACAGTCCGTGCCGAACGCGTGGGCATGACGACTCACATACATCGATCATGACAGTCTAAAGTCCTTCGAGGAGACGGCACAAGCTGCCTCATTACGCTTCCACGCTGAGGGCGCGGTCGTCGAGGATCGCGAAAGTGCCGCAAAAGGGCGGAACCCTGTCGAGATGGCACCGTTTAAACTGGCAACAGTTTTCGGAAGGAAACGCCATGTCGAACATCCGCCATACGAAGATTCAGGAAATCACGGAAGACGAGACGCTATCCGTCGAGGAGAAGGTGGGGAAGCTCCGCGAGATCGAAACCGAGGCGCGGGGCCTGCAGCGCGCGGCATCCGAAAGCCCGATGAATGACAATGACGGCTGGGATGACGACCTGCGAGAGGTCCGGTTGGCGCTGGAAGAACTGGGAGCCGAGCAGAGCCACGCGGGCGCCGCGACACTTTAGGGTCGCTTTGCCGCACCATTGACAGCCGCACTACCGTTCACCGCACGCTTTGGTGAATGGCGGCGTCCACCGAGCCGGTTTATATGCGAGCGGATTCACGGGTCCGTTTGCATGGCAGTCGACGTCGGTTACATCAGTGCGGTTGGCGCCGGAGCGCTTTCGTTCCTGTCGCCCTGCGTATTGCCGCTCGTCCCGCCCTACCTCTGCTACATGGCCGGCGTATCGGTCGAGGACTTCCGTGCCGAAGAAGCCTCGGCAGCGCATCCAAGTGCTCGCCGTGCGCTGATATTGACCTCGCTCGTTTTCGTGCTCGGCTTTTCCACGGTCTTCGTAGCGCTCGGCGCCGGCGCGTCGACGGTCGGGCGCTTCCTGCGCGTCTGGCAGGAACCCCTGGCACTCGGGGCAGGCGTCGTCATCATCCTGATGGGGCTCAACTTCCTTGGCATACTGCGCATCCCGTTCCTGTCGCGCGAGGCGCGCTTCCAGGCAGAGGCCAAGCCTGCGAGCATGCTTGCAGCCTATGTCATGGGGCTTGCCTTCGCCTTTGGCTGGACGCCGTGCATCGGCCCGGTGCTTGGGCCGATCCTTACCCTTGCCGGAGGACGCGAGACGGTGGGCGAGGGGGCATTGCTGCTCGGCGCCTATTCGATCGGCCTCGGCATTCCATTCCTGATCGCAGCGTTGTTTTCCGGGGCCTTTATGCGTTTTCTGGGCAGGTTTCGCGTGCACCTTGGCCGGGTGGAAAAGCTCATAGGGGGGCTGCTCGTCATCGCCGGTGTGTTGTTCCTGACAGGCGGCGTGCAGACGGCGTCCTACTGGCTGCTGGAAATGTTTCCCGTGCTCGGCCGGTTGGGCTGAGGCGCCGCAGGAGCAAGACCACCCCGCATTGGACGCATTCCCGCACGGTGCTAGAACTGTCGCGAATCTCTGTGCAAGATCGCAATCGCGGGTCGCTCCATGACTTCCAGAACCTGTCTTTCCGTCATCCTCGCGGCCGGCGAAGGCACGCGCATGAAGAGCGCCCTGCCAAAGGTGCTGCACAGGATCGCCGGCCTGCCACTGCTTGCCCATGTCGCCAAGGCGGCTGCGCTAGCCGGTTCCGACGCGATGGCCATGGTGGTCGGCCATGACGCCGAAAAGGTCGCAAAGGCTGCCGCTTCGTTCGCGTCTGGCGCGGAGACGTTCATGCAATCGCCACGCCTCGGCACGGCTCATGCGACGCTGGCGGCGCGAGAGGCGATCGCGCGCGGCTTCGACGATGTGCTCGTCATGTTCGGCGACACGCCGCTGATCGACGCGGAGGTTCTGTCGCGGGCGCGCGCCGGGGTCGGGGATGGAAATACGGTCGTCGTCGTCGGCTTTCGCGCGCCCGACCCGACCGGCTACGGTCGGCTGATCGAAAAGGACGGCAAGCTCATCGCGATCCGCGAGGAGAAGGACTGCACCGCCGACGAGCGCAAGATAACCTTCTGCAACGGCGGCATCATGGCGATTGCGGGGTCACAGGCACTCGCGCTGCTCGACAAGGTGTCCAACGGGAATGCCAAGGGCGAATACTATCTGACGGACATCGTCGAGATCGCCACGGCTGCCGGCCTCGGGGTCGTCGCCATCGAGGCAGGCTTCGAAAGCGTGCTCGGCGTCAACACGCTAGCCGAACTCGCCGAGGCGGAAGCGATCTGGCAGCGCCGCCGCAGGCGGGCAGCCATGCTGTCGGGCGTGACGTTGGTGGCGCCGGACACCGTGTTCTTCTCGCATGACACGGAGATCGGCGCAGACGCCTTCGTCGAACCGAATGTGTTCTTCGGTCCCGGCGTTAAGGTGGCATCGGGCGCGATCATCCATGCGTTCTGCCATATCGAGGGGGCGACGATCGGCTCGGGCAGCCATGTCGGACCGTTCGCGCGGCTGCGCCCCGGCGCCGATCTTGCCGAGGACGCGAAAGTCGGCAATTTCTGCGAGGTGAAGAAGGCGACGATCGAGAAGGGCGCCAAGGTCAACCACCTGACCTATATCGGTGACGCGCGGGTCGGCGCCGGGGCCAATATCGGGGCGGGTACCATCACCTGCAACTATGACGGCTATTCCAAATTCGTCACCGACATCGGGGCTGGCGCCTTCATCGGCTCGAATTCCTCGCTGGTCGCTCCGGTCTCGATCGGCAACGGCGCCTATGTCGCCTCGGGCAGCGTGATCACCGAAAACGTCCCCGACGACGCGCTCGCCTTTGGCCGGGCGCGGCAGAAGATCCTGCCCGAAAGGGCAAAGAGGCTGCGCGAACTGCGCATGGCGATGGGCAAGAAATGAGCCTTCATCGTAACGGCTGGGCAATCGTTTCCTGCTAGGACGGTGGCCAACGGGCGGCTTTCCGGTGTCATGAACCGACACCGAAAGTGATTTTGGCGCCGGGCCGGCTCCCCATACACAGCGGTTGCCAGGCAGCGGCTGTGATGGGGACTCTGGTTCATGTGCGGTATCGTTGGAATTGTCGGTCACGCGGCTGTCGCCCCCCAGATCGTCGATGCGCTGAAGCGGCTCGAATACCGCGGCTATGATTCCGCGGGCGTTGCCACCGTCGAGCACGGTCAGCTGGGCCGGCGCCGTGCCGAAGGCAAGCTGATCAACCTCGAGCGCCGCCTGCGCGACGAGCCGCTGGGCGGGAACATCGGCATCGGCCACACGCGTTGGGCGACGCATGGCGTACCCAATGAAACAAACGCACACCCGCACTTCTCCGACGGCGTCGCCGTCGTTCACAACGGAATCATCGAAAATTTTGCCGAGCTGCGCAGCGAACTGACCGCCGACGGTTATGTCTTCACCTCGCAGACCGACACCGAAGTGGTGGCGCATCTCGTGGCGCGCGAGCTCAGGGCGGGTGCAGGCCCGATCGAGGCGGCGCACAAGACGCTGAAGCGCCTTAACGGGGCCTATGCGCTTGCCATCATGTTTGCCCGCGACGACAACCTGATCATCGGCGCCCGCAACGGTCCGCCGCTGGCGATCGGGCATGGCGATGGCGAGATGTTCCTGGGCTCCGACGCGATCGCGCTCGCGCCGTTCACCAATTCCATCACCTATCTCGAAGACGGCGACTGGGCTGTCGTGCGGCGTGACGAGTTCGCGATCTTCGACATCGACGGCAAGCCGGCGAAGCGAAAGCGGCAGCGCTCTCTGTCGACCAGCTACATGGTCGACAAGGGCAATCGCCGCCATTTCATGGAGAAGGAAATCCATGAGCAGCCGGAGGTGATCTCGCACACGCTGGCGCACTATCTCGATTTTTCCACCGGCGAGGCGCGTCCGCTGCCGCTGCCCTTCGACTTCAAGGCACTCGACAGGCTGGTGATTTCTGCCTGCGGCACCGCCTATCTCAGCGGCCTGATCGGAAAATACTGGTTCGAGCGGCTGGCGCGGCTGCCGGTCGACATCGATGTCGCCTCGGAGTTCCGCTACCGCGAGATGCCGATCTCCAGGAAGAGCGCGGCGCTGTTCATCTCGCAGTCGGGCGAGACCGCCGATACGCTCGCCTCGCTACGCTACTGCCGCAAGGAAGGCATTCCGATCGGAGCCATCGTCAATGTGCGCGAATCGACCATCGCACGCGAATCGGACGTCACCCTGCCGACACTGGCAGGCCCCGAGATCGGTGTGGCCTCGACCAAGGCTTTCACCTGCCAGCTTTCGGTGCTCGCGTCGCTCGCGGTGCGCGCCGGCGTCGAGCGCGGCACAATCGGACGCGGCGAGGAGGCCGCGCTGATCCGGGCGCTGTCGGAAACGCCACGCTTTGCCACCGAAGTTCTGAAGCTCGAGGGCCAGATCGAGAAGGTGGCGCAGAAGCTCGCGAAGTACCGCCACGTGCTCTATCTAGGCCGCGATACGAATTTCCCGCTGGCGCTGGAAGGCGCGCTGAAGCTCAAGGAAATCTCCTACATCCACGCCGAGGGCTATGCGGCGGGCGAACTGAAGCATGGGCCGATCGCGCTGATCGACGAGAACATGCCTGTCATCGTCATCGCGCCGCATGACCGGATCTTCGAGAAGACCGTCTCGAACATGCAGGAGGTGGCGGCACGCGGCGGCAAGATCATCCTCATCACCGACCGCAAGGGCGCCGATCTCGCCACCATCAAGACGATGGAGACCATCGTGCTGCCGGACGTGCCGGAGATCATCGCGCCGATCGTCTATGCGCTGCCGATCCAGATGCTGGCCTACTTCACCGCGGTATTCATGGGGACTGACGTCGATCAGCCGCGCAACCTGGCGAAGTCGGTGACGGTGGAGTAGCCCATGTTCCCCGAACCTTGCGTTCGCAAGAGCACGTGCCGCCGCTTATAGACGAACTTACCTGTTCCCTTGGTTGGGTCCGTTCTCTAACGTTGCACTGCAGCGAAGCAGTGGTGACGTATGTCCGACGTTCAGAAAACCTCCGGCATGACACGGCTCAGGAACTATTTCCTGACCGGATTCGTCGTGAGTGCGCCGTTGGCCATCACCATCTACATCACCTGGTCGCTGGTCGGCTGGATCGATTCCTGGGTCAAGCCCTACATCCCGGCGCGCTACAGCCCCGACACCTATCTTCCCTTCGCCGTGCCGGGCTTCGGACTTCTGGTGGCGCTGTTCCTGATCACCATGATCGGCTTTCTGGCGGCGAATTTCGTCGGCCGCGCGATCGTCTCCTTCGGTGAACATCTGCTCGACCGCATGCCGCTGGTGCGCGGCGTGTACAAGATGCTGAAGCAGCTGTTCGAGACGGTCCTTTCGAACAAGAGCGACATGTTCCGGCAGGTCGCGCTAGTCGAATATCCGCGCAAGGGTGTCTGGTCGCTCGTCTTCGTGGCCGGCGACAAGCAGAGCGAGATCAATGCCAGGCTCGACGCGGAGGACGACCCGCTGATGGCGGTGTTCATGCCCTGCACGCCCAACCCGACGACCGGCTTCCTGATGTATGTCCACCGCTCGGAAGTCGTCATGCTCGACATGTCGATCGAGGATGGCGCAAAGCTCATCGTCTCGGCCGGACTTGTGGTGCCGGAGATGGGTTCGAAGATCGTGACGCCGGGCGGCAAGCCGTTTGGCGGCCCTATCGCCAACCCGACCGTGGAAGCCGTCGCTCAGCCCGCGCGCAGCAGCCGCACCGCCTCGTCGCGCCCGAACACATAGAGCAGTATCCGGATCGCCTTGCCGCGCTCGCTCTGCAGGTCGGGGTCGCGCGACAGGATCAGCCGCGCGTCGCTGCGTGCGATTTCCAGTAGGTCGGCGTGAAACTCCAGCCGCGCAACCTGGAAGCCGGGCGTGCCGGACTGGCGGGTGCCGAGCAACTCGCCTTCGCCGCGCAGCTTCAGGTCTTCCTCGGAGATAAGGAAGCCGTCCTCGGTCTCGCGCATCACCGACAGCCGCCTAGCCGCCGTCTCGCCCAGCGGTCCCTTGTAGAGCAGCACGCAGGTCGACGGCTTTTCGCCGCGACCGACACGCCCGCGCAACTGATGCAGTTGTGCCAGGCCGAAACGCTCGGCATGCTCGATGACCATGATCGTCGCGTCGGGCACGTCGACACCGACCTCGACCACGGTGGTGGCAACCAGGATGCGGGTCGTGCCTTCCTTGAAGGCGAGCATGGCGTCGTCCTTGTCGCGTCCGACCATGCGGCCATGCACGAGACCGACCTTTGGCCCGAAGATCTGCTTCAACGTCGCAAAGCGCTCCTCGGCGGCGGTCAGTTCGATCTCTTCGGATTCCTCGACCAGCGGGCAGATCCAGTAGACCTTCTGGCCGTCCGACACGGCGTCTGCGATGCGGCCCACCAGTTCGTCAAGCCTGTCCGATGGCAGCGTGACGGTGCGGATCGGCTTGCGGCCGACCGGCTTTTCGGTCAGCCGCGACACGTCCATGTCGCCAAAAGCGGTCAGCACGAGTGTGCGCGGAATGGGGGTCGCCGTCATGACCAGCATGTCGGCCGCCTCGCCCTTGGCGGTGATGGCCAGCCTTTGGTGGACGCCAAAGCGATGTTGCTCGTCGACGACGACGAAGGCGAGGTCGCGAAATACCACCGGGTCCTGGAACAGCGCATGGGTGCCGATGACGATGTCGATGGCGCCGGTCTCGAGCCCGTTGAGAATGGCAGCGCGATCACGTCCTTTTTCGCGACCGGTCAGCACAGAGACGCTCAGGCCCACGGCTGCCGCCAGTGGCTCGATCGTCGCAAAATGCTGCCGCGCCAGGATTTCGGTCGGCGCCATCAGCGCCGTCTGTGCGCCCGCCTCGACGGCGCGCGCCATGGCAAGCAGCGCCACAGCGGTCTTGCCGGAGCCGACGTCGCCCTGCAGCAGGCGCAGCATGCGGTCGGGCTGCGCCATGTCGGCGTCGATCTCGGCCAGCGCAGTGGCTTGAGCGCCCGTCAGTCTATAGGGCAGGGCGGCGCGCAGGCGGTCGACGATGCGCCCGTCGCCCACCAAGGGCCTGCCGGAATGCTTGTGGACATTGGCCCGCACCAGCGCCAGTGAGACCTGGCCGGCCAAGAGTTCGTCATAGGCAAGCCTGCGCCAAACCGCGCTCTCAGGCGACACATCGATCGGATAGACCGGATTGTGGATCGTTGCGAGAGCCTCGGCGAAGGCCGGAAACGTGTTGCGCCGCATCAGCTCGCCATCCTGCCATTCGGGCAGCACGGGCAAGCGGCCAAGGGCCTGGCCGATCGCCCGGCGCAGGACCTTGGAAAAAAGTCCGGCGGTCAGCGGATAGACCGGCTCGACCAGGGGAAGCGAAGCAGCCGCGTCGGCGCGTGCGATATGGTCGGGATGGACCATGGTCGGCCGTCCGTTGAACCACTCCATCTTGCCCGAAATCACCATATGCTCGCCGACCGGCATTGCCTGCTCGAGCCATTGCGTCTTGGCGTGGAAGAAGGTCAGGCCGACCTCGCCGGTCTCGTCGTGGGCAAACACCCGATACGGTACGGATCGGTTGCCGCGCGGAGGCGGCTGGTGCCGATCGATGCGGACATCCAGCGTCACGATGGCGCCCTCTGGTGCAAGGGCAATGCCGGGCCGGTTGCGGCGGTCGATGATGCTGTGCGGCAGGACGAAGAGCAGATCGCCCGCGCGTGCGCCGCGCGACGACAGATCGGCCGGGACGACCTTCTCGATCAGCGCGGCAACCTTCGGACCCACACCGTCGAGCGAGGTGATCGGGACAAAAAGCGGGTCGAGCAGGGAAGGTCTCATGCTACTGGTTGCCGGCAACCACCGCTCTCTATGGCGCCCCCCTCTGTCCTGCCGGACATCTCCCCCACGAGGGGGGAGATTAAGCGCGTCGCCGATGCAGGCCAATCTCCCCCCTCGTGGGGGAGATGTCCGGCAGGACAGAGGGGGGCATGGCGGGGTGCGAGCATGTCTGTTGATAGTCGGGACTCGCGTGCCGTCATGCAATACTGACACCGGCACCTTTCCACGCTATATGCGCGCCTTTGGTGGAAGGATACGGGCATGACCGGGACGACCCGCTCGAGCGAGGGGCTCGATCCGCGGCGGCGCAAGCTGCTGTTTCGGTCCTGGCATCGCGGCATGCGCGAGATGGACCTGATTCTCGGCTCGTTTGCGGATGCGCGGATCGACGCCTTGACCGACGCCGAGATCGACCAATATGAGAGGCTCCTCGATATTCCCGACACCGACTTGCTGCGCTGGATCACCGGCGAGCGCGATGCTCCCGTATCCGCCGAGACTGAGATCCTGGGCACCGTGCTCAGTTTCCGTCGCACCATGAGTTTCTGACATCCCGGCATCCATGTCCCTGATCAATCCCCTCGGTATCCGCAAAGACCGCGTCGGCTCCGTCATCGTCGATGGCGTCACCGAAGGCTACGAGGCTTTTGCGCTCGCGCAACTCGCGATGGAGGCAGCCCCCGATGGCATCGTGGTGTTCGTCGCCCGCGACGGCCAGCGGCTGCCGGCGATCACCGAAGCACTCGCCTTCGTTGCGCCCGACCTGCCGGTTCTGGATTTTCCCGCCTGGGATTGCCTGCCATACGACCGCGTGTCGCCCGGCGCGGATGCGGCCGCCCGGCGCATCGACGCGCTGTCGGCAATGGCCGCACTTGCCAGGGCGCCGCACCGGGCGGTGGTGCTGACCACAGCCAATGCGCTCCTGCAGCGCGTGCCGCCGGCCTCGGTCATCGAGCAGCAGTCGTTCCGGGCAAGGACAGGGGGCCAGGTCGAGATGAACGCGCTGATCGCGCGGCTCGAGAACTCCGGCTTCGACCGTGTGGCGACCGTGCGCGAGGTGGGCGAGTTCGCGGTGCGCGGCGGCATTCTCGACCTCTATGCACCCGGCACGCCGGAAGCGTTGCGGCTCGACTTCTTCGGCGACACGCTCGAATCGATCCGCGCCTTCGACGTCGCCAGCCAGCGCACCACCGGCCAGCGCAAGCAGATGGTGCTGCAGGCGATGAGCGAGGTTGCGCTGACGCCGGAGACGATCAGCCGCTTCCGCCGCAGCTATATCGACGCTTTCGGGGCGCCGTCGCGTGACGACGGTCTCTATGCAGCGGTCAGCGAGGGCCGCCGCTTCGCCGGCATGGAGCACTGGCTGCCGCTGTTCCACGACACACTCGATACGCTGTTCGACTACCTGCCAGGTGCGCCTGTCGTGTTCGACCATCTGGCGCGCGAGGCGATTTCGGAGCGCCACGACCTGATCTCGGAGTATTACGAGGCGCGCCGCCAGCAGGCCGATGGTGCGTTGAGGGACGCGGTGCCCTACAAGCCCGTGCCTCCCGCCCGGATGTTCTTGTCGCCAGACGAGATCACGGCGGCACTGCCCGACCGCCTGTCGGCGGAGTTCTCGCCCTTTGCCGCACCGGACGCCGGCGACCGCAAGGTTTTTCACGCCGGGTCGCGGCCAGGCCGCGGGTTCGAGCGCGAGAGGGCCGATCCGTCCGTCAACGTTTTCGAGGCCGCTGTCGGCTATATCGGCGAGAGCCGCGTCGGCAAGGCCCGCAAAGTGGTCGTGGCCGGCTGGACCGAGGGCTCGCTCGACCGGCTGGCGCAGATTCTCGGGGAACACCACCTCGGCAATCTCAAGCCCGTCGCGACGCTCGCCGAGGTCGAGGCGCTTGCGCAGGGGCAGGCCGGTCTTGCCGTGCTGCCGCTTGAGGCCGGCTTCGAGTCCGACCGCCTCGTCGTCGTTGCCGAGCAGGACATCCTGGGCGACCGGCTCGTGCGCCGCTCCAAGCGACGCAAGAAGAATTCCGATTTCATCGCCGAGGCATCGTCGCTGTCGGCCGGCGACATCGTCGTCCACGCCGATCACGGCATCGGCCGCTTCGTCGGCCTGCGCCAGATCGAGGCGCTCGGCGCGCCGCATGATTGCCTGGAAATCCACTATGCCGGCGACGACCGGCTTTTCCTGCCGGTCGAAAACATTGAGCTCCTGTCCCGCTTCGGCTCCGATTCGGCCGAGGCGCCGCTCGACAGGCTCGGCGGCGGGGCCTGGCAGGCGCGCAAGGCCAAGCTGAAGAAGCGGCTCCTCGACATGGCGGGCCAGCTCATCCGCATCGCGGCCGAGCGCCAGATGCGCGAGGCGCCCGTCTTCAATCCGCCCGAGGGGCTTTATGGCGAGTTCGCTGCGCGCTTCCCCTATGAGGAAACCGACGACCAGCAGCGCGCGATCGACTCGGTCGTGGATGATCTCGGGCTGGGCCGGCCGATGGACCGGCTGATCTGCGGTGACGTCGGCTTCGGCAAGACCGAGGTGGCGCTGCGCGCGGCCTTCCTTGCCGCCATGGAAGGGTTCCAGGTGGCGGTCGTGGTGCCGACAACGCTCCTGTCGCGCCAGCATTTCAAGACCTTCTCGCAGCGCTTTGCCGGACTTCCGCTGGTCGTGCGCCAGGCCTCGCGCATGGTCGGGGCCAAGGAACTGGCAGAGACCAAGAGGGGAATCACCGAGGGGACGATCGATATCGTCATCGGCACGCATGCGCTGCTGGGCAGCGCCATCTCCTTCAAGCGCCTCGGCCTGCTGATCATCGACGAGGAGCAGCACTTTGGCGTCAAGCACAAGGAGCGGCTGAAGGAGCTCAAGAGCGACGTCCATGTGCTGACCCTGTCGGCGACGCCGATCCCGCGCACGATGCAGCTTGCGCTGACCGGCGTGCGCGAACTGTCGCTGATCGCCACGCCACCCGTCGACCGCATCGCGGTGCGCACCTTCATCTCGCCCTTCGACCCGCTCGTTATCCGCGAGACGCTGTTGCGCGAGCGCTACCGTGGCGGGCAGAGCTTCTATGTCGTGCCGCGCATTTCCGATCTCGCGGAGATTCGCGACTTCCTGCATGGCGCCGTGCCGGAACTCAAGGTAGCCACCGCGCATGGCCAGCTGCCGCCGGGCGAACTCGACGATATCATGAACGCCTTCTATGACGGGCAGTACGACGTGCTGCTGTCCACCACCATCGTCGAATCGGGTCTCGACATTCCGACCGCCAACACGCTGATCGTGCACCGGGCCGACATGTTCGGCCTGGCGCAGCTGTATCAATTGCGCGGCCGCGTCGGGCGCTCCAAGACGCGGGCCTATTCGCTGTTCACGCTGCCGGCCAACCGCAAGCTGACCGATACCGCCGACCGTCGTCTCAAGGTCCTGCAGTCGCTGGACACGCTCGGCGCCGGGTTCCAGCTTGCCAGCCACGATCTGGACATCCGCGGCGCCGGCAATCTTCTCGGCGAGGAACAGTCAGGCCATATCAAGGAAGTCGGCTTCGAGCTCTACCAGCAGATGCTGGAGGAGGCCGTGGCCGAAATCCGCGGCACGGGCGAGGTTTCGGACGGCGGCTGGTCGCCGCAGATTTCCGTCGGCACCGCCGTCATGATCCCGGAAACCTACGTGCCGGACCTGCAGCTGCGCCTCGCGCTGTATCGCCGCCTGGCCGATCTCGACACGCCGGAAGAGATCGACGGCTTTGCCGCGGAGATGATCGACCGTTTCGGCCCGCTGCCCGACGAGGTGCAGCATCTCCTGAAGATCGTCTTCATCAAGGGGCTGTGCCGTCGCGCCAATGTAGAGAAGCTCGATGCAGGGCCAAAGGGTGTCGTCATCCACTTCCGCAAGCGCGAGTTCTCCGATCCGGCAGGTTTGGTGCGCTACATCGGCGAGCAGGGCTCGCTGGCCAAGATCCGGCCCGACCAGAGCGTCGTCTTCATCCGCGACTGGCCGAATGCCGACAAGCGGCTGGCGGGTGCCGCCATCGTGATGACGCAACTGGCGCGGCTGGCCTCGAAGGCTGCTTGACCGGGGGTGGATCCTTCGAGGCTCGCTGCGCTCGCACCTCAGGATGAGGATCGTCTGCGCACGGCTCCCTCATACAGCGCTCGCGGCTCAGGATGATCGTTTGCGTACACCGCCCTCATCCCGCGCTCGCACCTGATGTAAACACCCGGGACAAACATCAGACGGCGGGCCTCGAAGGGCGCAGGCCCTGGTTTCAGGCCTTCTCCAGTTCACCGCGGGCCTTGGCGGCAGCGACCTGGCGGATGGCGTCGGCGAGCGTGGCGGTGTCCTGCGCGCCCATCACGGCGTAGCGCCCCTCAAGCAGGAAGCAGGGCACGCCGGTCACGCCCATCTTCGAGGCGGTGGCCGCTTCGGCCAGGACCGTGTCGCGGTCCGCGTCCGTCGGCAGCAGCGCCTCGACCACGGCGCCGTCCATGCCGGCATCGCGCGCGGCCTCGATGAGCACGGCGTGGTCGCCGATATTCCGGCCCTCCTCGAAATAGAGCTGAAACAGACGCTTCACGAGGCTGTTCTGGACGCCCTTCGGCGCGTTGGCGGCCCAGCGCACGAGGCGATGCGCGTCGAGCGTGTTGGGCGAGACCGTGATGTCCTCGAAATGGAAATCGATCCCTTCGGCCGCCCCGATCGGCTCGATGCGGGCATGGATCTCGCGAAGCCGCTCCTCGCTGCCGAACTTGGCCAGCATATAGGCCTTGCGGTCCTTGCCTTCCGCCGGGATCGTCGGATCGAGCTGGTAGGGACGCCACTTGACGTCGACATCGATCTCCGGGACCGCTGCGATGGCCTTATCGATCCGCTTCTGTCCGACATAGCACCAGGGGCAGACGACATCGGACACCAGGTCGATCGTGATGGTCTGTCGCTCGCTCATGGCGATCTCCCTTCCGGCAACGGCCCGGTCACTCGGCTTTGTGCCACCAGGTCGGAAACTGATAGCCGTAGATAGGTGTCGTGGCCGGATGGTCCAGATTTTTCCAGTAGGCAAGGAATTGCTGGGTGTTGTGCTGCATGGGCACCATGTAGGCGCCGGAAATCAGCAGGCGGTCCAGCACCCGTACGGCTGCCACGAAATCATCCTTGCCCGGCGCGTTCAGCATGGCGTCGATCGCCGCGTCTATGGCGGGGTCGGCGACGCCGGCCAGGTTGAAGGAGCCGGGCTGGTCGCGCGCCTCAGAACCCCAGCGGCCGAGCTGCTCGATGCCGGGCGACAGGGTGCCTGAAAAGCCGGTCGATCCGATCACCACCTCGAAGTCGAAGCGCTGCTTGCGCTGCTGCATCTGCGTGTCGTCCAGGGTACGGATCGAGACGTCGATGCCGATCTTTGCCAGCGCGCGCTGGTAGATTGACGCGAGGCGCTCCTCGCCTTGCGAGGCAGCAAGGATTTCAAACGCGAAAGGCGCGCCGGATGGATCGCGCAGGACGCCGTCGGCCAGCGTGAAGCCGGCAGAGGTCAGGAGTTTGAGCGCCTCCTTCAGCATTGTCCGGTCCCGGCCAGAGCCGTCCGTTTGCGCAGGTTGCCACGATCCATCCAGGACTTCAGGCAGAACGGCGCCAGGGAAGGGTGCCAGGAGGGCGGTTTCCTTAGGTCCCGCGGGCCTGCCGAGGGCGGAGAGTTCGGAGCCCTGCCAGTAGCTTGCGGTGCGCTGGTACTGGCCGTCATACATGTTCCGGTTGACCCATTCGAAGTCGTAGAGCATCCCCAGCGCACGCCGGACGACGGGAGAGGCGAACTTGTTCAGCCGGGTGTTGAAAAGAAAACCGGTGACGACCGGGGGAATGCCCGTTTCGAATGTCTCGACCACAACCGAGCCCTCGTTGAGCGCCGGAAAATCGAAGCCGCGCTTGCGCTTGACCGGGTCCGCTTCCGCGTGGGTCGAGCACAGGCCTTTCTTGAAGGCCTCGAACTGGGCATTGGCGTTCAGGAAGTATTCTATCGTGATGCGGTCGAAATTGTCGAAGCCGCGCTTGGCCGGCAGGTCGCGTGCCCAGTAGTCGGGATTGCGCTCGAAGACGACCCGTTCGCCGGGCACGACCTTGGCGATCCGGTACGGCCCGCTGCCGGTCAGCGGCTTGAGCGTGGTCTGATCGAAGGTTGCCTTGTCGAAGGCATGCCTGGGCACGATCGGCGTCAGCGCGACGATCAGGGGAAACTCGCGGTCGGCCTTGTCGTTGAAGGTGAAGCGCACCTTGTGCTCGTCAAGCTTGTCGAGGCTCGCGATCTTCTTCATGCGATCACTGTAGGGAGGGCGGCCCTTCTCCGTGTAGACCTCGTAGGTGAAGATCACGTCGTCGGCGGTCACCGGCTTCCCATCCGACCATCTGGCGGCGGGGTTGAGCGCGAAGGTGGCCGTCTTGCGATCTTCCGCGATGTCGATCGACTGGGCGAGCAGGCCATAGAGCGAGAACGCCTCGTTGGCGCTGCGTGTCATCAGCGGCTCGAAGACGAGGTTGCCGAAAATCACGTCGATCGGACCGCGCGCAGTACTGCGCAGGCTTTTCAGGATGAAGGGGTTCAGGTTGTCGAAGCTGCCGACGACGCAATGGGTGATCTCGCCGCCCTTCGGGGCATCGGGACGGGCATAGTCGAAATGCGCGAAATTCTCGGGCAAAGCGGGTTCACCCTGCATGGCGATCGCGTGGCGGGGCTCCGCCTGGGCGCACGGCGGCGCCGCGAGAGTGGCGGTTCCAGCTGCCACGAGCGAGAGAAAGAAGAGGCGCATTCGCGAGATCCAGACGCTACGGAGGCCAGTGATTCGTATTCAAGCCTACCATGGTGACGTCATTGTGGGTTTGCACGGCCAAGGCCAGATATTCGCCGCGGCCGGGCTGGATTCACGCGGTGGGGCGGTGTAACACGCCCGCAACAGTCATTCTGTTGCCTCATTTGGGCAACAGGTAGCGACGTGACGCGGAATATCGCCGCACCGGTTTCATGAGAGAGGAAACTCATACAATGACGCGTTCGAGAACCGCCACTACCCGTATTTCGGTGCTGGCCACTGGTGTTGTCGGGCTGCTTTCGGCGAATCTGATGACCGCCTCGGCCCAGCAGGCGCAGGCGCCCCAGGGCTGGTTCAAGGCCTGCTCAAAGCAGGAGGATGTCGATATCTGCAATGTGCAGAACATCATCACGGCTGCTTCCGGCCAGCTCGTCACCGGGCTCAGCCTGATCGAGCTCAAGGGCAAGGTGAACCGCAAGGTGTTCCAGGTTACTGTGCCGACCGGCCGTCTGGTGCCTCCCGGCATCGGCCTTCAGATCGATGGCGGCAAGGTGCAGAAGCTCGACTATGTCATCTGCTTCCCGGATCGCTGCGTGGCTGAGGTGCAACTCTCGGATCAGCTCGTGACGTCCTTCAAGAAGGGTTCCGAGCTGCAGTTGACGTCGATCAACTTCCAGAACCAGGCCAACCCGGTCAAGGTCACCTTGCAGGGCTTCACCGGCGCCTATGACGGCCCGCCCATGCAGCAGGCCGATATCGAGGACAGGCAGAAGAAGCTGCAGGAATTCGTGACCAAGAACAACGACGACTTTGCCAAGAAGCTCAAGGCCGAGCAGGACAAGGCCAAGGCGGCGAACTGACCACTGCCGGCGACCGGCGCATCAAACGAAGGCGGGGCATGACCCCGCCTTTTTTTGTTGTCTGTCCGGGATCGAACCGTCAGTGGCGGCTCTGAGATTTCGGGCGATAGGTGCCGTCCGAGCCCCTGTCGAACATCTCGCGCAGCTGCGGGTGCCGGACCGGGTCGCCGGAGCGGTCCTCGAGAAGGTTCTGCTCCGACACATAGGCGATGTACTCGGTCTCGGCGTTTTCCGCGAGCAGGTGGTAGAACGGCTGGTCCTTGCGCGGCCGCACCTCGGCCGGGATCGCCTGATACCATTCGTCCGTGTTGTTGAACTGCGGGTCGACGTCGAAGATCACGCCGCGGAACGGAAAGATCCGATGGCGGACGACCTGGCCAATGGCGAATTTTGCCGTCTTCGAACTGTTCATTGGTGCATACCCACATCCTATCTGGCGCAGTCGCTGCGGCAATTCAATCCTAAACAGCTTGACGCATTGCGAAACAACGGGTTAGCCGCTCGTATGGTTTCTCTCGTCGGTTAACATGTACGACGTCATCGGTCTCGTCCTGCCGTTCTTCGGGCTCATCTTTCTGGGCTTCGTCGTCGCGCGCCTGACCCGCCAGCCCATAGAGGCGCTCGGCTGGATGAACACGTTCATCCTCTATGTCGCGCTGCCGGCGCTGTTTTTCCAGCTGCTGGCCAAGACGCCGGTCGCGGAACTGACCGAGTGGCGCTACATCTTCGGATGCGTCTTCAGCACCTATGTCATCTTCTCCCTGATGTTCGTGGCCTCGGTCATCGCGTCACGCGGCGAAATCGCCCAGTCGACAATCAAGGCGCTGGCCGCGGCGTACGGCAATATCGGCTATATGGGGCCGGGACTCGCGCTGCTGGCCTTCGGTGAGCAGGCCGCCGTGCCCGTGGCGCTGATCTTCTGCTTCGAGAACATCCTGCACTTCACGATCGCCCCGATGATGATGGCGCTGGCCGGCAGCGAGCGCCAGCCGCCCGGGCAACTGGCGCTTGGCGTCGTCAAGAAGATCGCGCTGCATCCGTTCATCATCGCGACCGCCGTCGGCGTCGCCGCCGCGGCGCTGGAATTCACGCCGCCAATGCCGGTGGAACGGCTTCTCGACTATCTGTCGCGGGCGGCCGCGCCCTGTGCGCTCTTTGCCATGGGTGTGACACTGGCGCTACGGCCGCTGAAGCGCATTCCGGTCGAGATGGCGCCAATCGCGGTGTTGAAGCTCATCGTGCATCCCGTGCTGTGCTACGTGGTCCTGAGCTGGGTCGGCGACTTCTCCCGGATCTGGCTGTTTTCGGCCGTGCTCCTGGCTTCGCTGCCGACGGCCACAAACGTCTTCGTCATTGCGCAGCAATACGGGGTATGGGTCGAGCGGGCGTCCGCCAGCCTCCTGATCACCACCTCCCTGTCGGTGGTGACCGTCACGTCGCTGCTCTATCTGATCACCAGCGGAATCCTACCGGCGGACCTCTTTCCGGGTTGATGCAACCAGCGACGAGAGGCCGCTGCCGGGCCTGAGGCCTTCGCGCATGAACAGAGCGCGCAACGGCGCGAACGCGCCGAGCAGTCCGAGGCCGGCGCTGCGCGCGATCTGGGCTGGCAGCATGCTGGACAGCAGCGAGCGGTTGAGCAGGCTGACAGCTCCGGTGCGCGCCAGAATGTCGGGCCGACGCCTGGCGTCGAAAGCGGCGAGGGCGCTCGGGGCACCCGGATCGTCTGCATTTGCGCGAGCGATCTCAACCAGTTGCTGGACATCCCTGATGCCGAGATTCAAGCCTTGCGCGCCAATCGGCGGGAAGGTGTGCGCGGCTTCGCCGACCAGCGCCACGCGGTTCTTGGCGAAGGTCATCGGGAGAGTGACGCCGAGCGGATAGACCTGGACGGGAGAATCGACGGTAACCTTGCCGAGCATCGACTGCATGCGGCGCTCGATCTCGTCCGACAGCGCGACAGGACCGAGCGCGGCCAGGGTCTCGGCGGTGTGAGGCTCGACGACCCATACGAGGCTCGATCGGTCGCCGGGCAGCGGGACTTGCGTGAACGGGCCGGTCTCGGTGTGGAATTCCGTCGAGATGGAGGCGTGCGGTCTGCTGTGGGTGAAGCTGACCACGAGGGCGGATTGCGGAAACGGCCGGGCGATCGTCCTGATGCCGGCAGCGAGACGTGCCGCAGACAGGCGCCCGTCGGCGGCGACCGCCAAACTTGCGGAAAGCTGCGTGCCGCCCGCGAGCGTCGCGGTCGCGCCGCTGTCGGACAGGCTCCAGCTCTCGACGAATTCGCGATGCCACCGGATCCCCGTTGCGGCCAGGACGGCATCCTCGAGCGCGCCGTTGAGCACGCTGTTGGGTATGTTGAGACCAAAATAGTCTTCGTCGATTTCGGCGGCGTGAAATGTGACCGTGGCGCTGCGGATAAGGCGCTGCGTCACGTCGACGATGCGCATCACGCGCAGGGGTGCTGCTTCTGCGCGAAACCTGGCCAGTGCGCCGAGCGTATCGAGATAGGCAAGCGCAGGCGTCATCAGCGCCGTGGTGCGGGCATCGGCGCGGTTCGCCGCTGGACCGACGAGATTCACCTGGAACCCGGCATCGGCCAGTCCGAGGGCCGCGGTCAAGCCGGCAGGGCCAGTACCGGCAACGATGATGGTGGCGGGTTCGTCTGGCATTACAGCGGGCATCCTAGGGCACTGATCCGTCATATAGGGGAACGGCCCAGGCCGGCAACGCGACGGATGATCCCATGCCTTCGGCGCGGCCGTCTGCGGTTGTGCCTGGCGCTGGGGAATGCCCCTGAGTGTCCGGAAATGACGATAGCGCTTGTATGGGTGGGCGCGCTGCGGTTAAATTTGCCCTCTCGGGGCGGGGCTAGGTTTGCGAATGATGGCTGGGCGATGAGATGCGGCTGCGCCCCATGCGTAGGAAAGGTGACGGCGCGGCCAAGCGCGTCCGTCGGCGAACCCGTGCCCTTGCGGAACATGCTGTCGGCCGGCAGGCGCGCGCGCGACTGGTCAGTCATTTGAAGCCCAAGAAGAAGATTACCTGGCCGCAGGCGAGGGCTTTTTCAGTTCATCTCCTGACCGCGTCGGGGTCGTTCCTGGCTTTCCTGTCGCTTGTCGCGGCCAGCGAAGAGCGGTGGACGGCGATGTTCTGGTGGCTCGGGCTGGCCCTGTTCGTGGACGGGATCGACGGCCCGATCGCCCGCAAGCTGGACGTCAAAGAAATTCTGCCGACCTGGTCGGGCGAACTTCTCGACAACATCATCGACTACGTCACCTACGTCCTGATTCCAGCCTTCGCGCTCTATCAGCGCGGCTTCATGGGGGAGGGGCTGTCTTTCATGTCGGCGGCCATCATCGTCGTCTCGAGCGCGATCTATTATGCCGATACGGGCATGAAGACGAAGGAGAACTTCTTTCGGGGCTTCCCTGTCGTCTGGAACATGGTGGTGTTCACGCTGTTCGTCATCGAACCCGGAGAATGGGTGTCGTTTGCCGTCGTCGTCGTCGCCGGGATCCTGACATTCATGCCGATCAACTTCATCCATCCGGTGCGCGTGAAGCGGCTTCGGCCTGTCAATCTTGGCATGACGCTCCTGTGGTGCGCGTTTGGCGCCATGGCGCTTGCGCAATCGGCGCTCGCGGCCTTCTACAACCAGATCGGCGTGCTCGGAGAGCAGGTCAGCACCTTCACCAAAGTCGGCATCACCGCGACCGGCATCTACCTGTTCTGCATCGGCGCCATCATGCAGATGTTTCCCAAGCTCGGCGCGCGCAAGGACATTACATGACGAAGGCGATCCAGATCCACGAGCATGGCGGTCCCGACGTCCTGCGGCTGGGCGATGTCGATCCCGGCAGGCCGGAATCGGGCCAGGTACTCGTGCGCCACACGGCGATCGGCCTCAATTTCCTCGACACCTATTTCCGGTCGGGTCTCTATCCGGCGCCGGGCGGGTTGCCGCTCACTCCCGGAGGCGAGGCCGCCGGCGTGGTCGTGGAGGTTGGCGAGAGCGTCGACTGGCTTCGGGAGGGCGACCGCGTTGCCTACACGACACCGACAGGCGCCTATTGCGAGACGCGGGTCATTGCGGCGGACAAGCTCGTGAAGGTGCCTGACGGCGTCAGTGACGAACAGGCGGCAGCGTCGATGCTGAAGGGCCTGACTGCGGAATATCTCCTGCGGCGCACGTTTCCGGTCAAGCCGGGCGACACCGTCCTTTTCCACGCCGCGGCCGGAGGCGTCGGGCTGATTTTCGGGCAGTGGGCGAAGCATCTTGGGGCAACCGTCATCGGCACGGCGGGCTCGGCCGACAAGCTGGAACTGGCCAAGGCGCATGGCTTCGACCATGTCATCAACTACCGCGACGACGATTTCGTCAGCGCGGTCAGGGAGATCACCGGCGGGCGGCTTTGCGACGTCGTCTACGATTCCGTCGGCAACGACACGTTTCCCGCCTCGCTCGACTGCATAAGGCCGCTCGGGATGTTCGTGTCGTTCGGCCAGTCCTCCGGGCCGATACCGCCGTTCAGCATTGGCCTGCTGGCGCAGAAGGGCTCGCTTTTCGCCACGCGGCCGACGCTGTTTACCTACATTGCGAAGCGCGAGGACCTGGAAGCGTCGGCTGCCGCGCTGTTCGATGTCATCGCGAGCGGTGCGGTCAAGATCAGGATCAACCAGCGCTATCCGCTCGCCGATGCAGGCCGTGCGCATGAAGATCTGGAGGCACGCAGGACGACGGGGACGACCATCCTGATCCCATGAAATAATTGAAGCACTTTCAATGCTGCAAGTGCTTTGCGTTCCGCTTCGCGCGCGCCTACGATGCTGTCGGGAACAAAAAAGAAGAACGATGGGGGCGCAGTGCAGACCACCCTTGAGGACAAGGGCGCGAACCTGCTTGAGGTTCGCGGCCTGACCAAGATATTCGGCACGCTAAAGGCCTGCGATTCGATCGACCTGACGGTCGGACGCGGGGAGATACACTCCCTTCTGGGCGAAAACGGCGCCGGCAAGTCGACGCTGGTCAAGATGCTGTTCGGGTCGCTCGAGCCCAATGCCGGCGAGATTCGCTGGAATGGCGAGGCGGTGCGCATTTCCAGCCCCAGCGCCGCACGCAAGCTCGGCATCGGCATGGTCTTCCAGCATTTTTCGCTGTTCGACGCGCTGACGGCAGCCGAGAACATCGCGCTGTCGCTCGACGACGATACGCCGATCGCCACGATCGCGGCGAAGGCAAAAGCGCTCTCCTACAGCTATGGCCTGCCGCTCGATCCCTATTCGATGGTCGGCGACCTGTCGGTGGGCGAGCGGCAGCGCATCGAGATCATCCGCTGCCTGCTGCAGACGCCGCAACTCATCATCCTCGACGAGCCGACGTCAGTGCTGACTCCGCAGGAGGCCGACAGGCTGTTCGTGACGCTCGAGCGGCTGCGTTCGGAAGGCAAGTCCATTCTCTACATCTCGCATCGCCTGGAGGAGGTGAAGCGCCTGTGCGACGCGGCGACGGTGCTGCGGCACGGCAAGGTCGTCGGCCACTGCGACCCAAGGCAGGAAACCGCCGCGTCTCTGGCGCGCATGATGGTGGGCAACGACGTCAAGGCCGTGGTGCGGACGCCGGTCGAGGGCATGGAGAAGGCGGCGGCCCTGCTCGAGATCCGGCATCTGTCGCGCAAACCCGCCACGCCTTTCTCGATCCCGCTCACCGACATCAGCCTGGCCATCCGGGCCGGCGAGGTAATCGGCATCGCCGGTGTCGCGGGCAACGGGCAGGGGGAGTTCTTCGAGGCGGTGTCCGGCGAAGCGACGCAGCAGGACGGCGCGAGCGTGCGCATTCGCGGCAAGGACGCGGGAAAGCTCGGCATCACCGGACGGCGCCTTCTCGGCGCGGCCTTCGTGCCGGAAGAGCGGCTCGGCCATGGCGCGACGCCGCGCATGAAGCTCTCCGAGAACCTGCTTCTTTCGCGCCACGCGACCGATGGTACCGCCTTCGTCGGCAGCGGATTCGTCAAGTCAGGCGCGATCGACACCGCCGCACAACGCATCATCGAGATCATGGACGTGCGCAAGAGCGCGCGCGATCCCGAGGCGGCGGCGCTGTCGGGCGGCAATCTGCAGAAATTCATCATCGGCCGTGAACTCGACCGCAAGCCAACCGTCATGGTGGTCAACCAGCCGACATGGGGCGTCGACGCGGGCGCCGCGGCAAAGATCCGGCAGTCGCTGATCGAACTTGCGCGCAGCGGGTCGGCGGTGCTGGTGATCAGCCAGGACCTCGACGAGCTGTTCGAGATCTCCGACGCGGTCGCGGTCATGCACAACGGCACGCTTTCGCCGCCGATCCCGATCGCGGAGGTGACGCTGGAGCGGATCGGCCTCCTGATGGGCGGCGCGGAGCCCGGCCATGTCCCGCACGGGATGGAGGCCGCCTGATGCGCATCGAGCTGGTCAAGCGGCCGCAGCAATCGGTGATCTTCTCTGCCCTGTCGCCGTTCATCGCGCTGGGGCTGACCGTCATCGCCGGCGGCATCCTGTTTGCTCTTCTCGGCAAGAACCCTTTCGAGGCGCTGCATTCCTACTTCATCGTGCCGATCAGCGGGTTGTGGGACAGCGATCAGGTCTGGCAGCTGCACAAGCTTGCCATCAAGGCTGCGCCGCTGATCCTGATCGCGGTCGGGCTTGCCGTCTGCTACCAGTCGAACAACTGGAACATCGGCGCCGAGGGCCAGCTCATCATGGGCGCTGTGGCGGGTTCGCTGATCCCGATCCTGCTGCCCGGATTCCAGACCATCGTCACGCTGCCCCTGATGCTGGCGGCGGGTATGATCGGCGGCGCCCTCTACGCCGGCATTCCGGCGCTCCTGAAGACCCGGTTCAACACCAACGAGATCCTGACCAGCCTGATGCTGGTCTATGTCGCGCAACTCTTCGTCGACTGGCTGGCGCGCGGCATCTTTCGCGATCCCAACGGCAACAATTTCCCGGGCTCCATCCGTTTCCCGCCGGCTGCCCGCGTGCCAGAAATCTACACGCCGCAGGGTGATGCGCATTGGGGTGTCGTGATCGCCGTCGTCGTCGCCGTGCTGGTCTGGATCATGATGTCGCGCACGCTGAAAGGCTTCGAAGTGCGCGTTCTGGGCGGCAGCCCGCGTGCGGGGCGTTTTGCCGGCTTCAGCGCCAAGGGCATGGTGTTCTTTGCCTTCCTGCTGTCCGGCGCGCTGGCTGGCCTCGCGGGAATCATCGAGGTCGCCGGACCGACGGGCCAACTGCGCGAAGTGGTCTCGCCGGGCTATGGCTTTGCGGCGATCATCGTCGCCTTCCTCGGCCGTCTGAACCCTCTCGGTATCGTGGCGGCAGGGCTCATCCTGGCGCTGACCTATCTCGGTGGCGAGGAGGTGCAGATCGCGATGGGGGTGTCCGACAAGGTGGCGCGCGTGTTCCAAGGCATGCTGCTGTTCTTCGTGCTGGGCTGCGATACGCTGATCCATTATCGCGTCCGGTTTTCCGGCTTCGGGCCAGTCAAAGCCGGCGAGGGGCGCTGATCATGGGTATCGTCGAAAGCATATTGCTCACCATCGCGACGGCCGCCACGCCGCTGCTCATTGCGGCGATCGGCGAACTGGTGGTGGAGCGGTCCGGCGTTCTCAACCTCGGCGTGGAGGGCATGATGGTGATCGGCGCCGTCTGCGGCTTTGCCGCGGCCGCCATGACCGGCTCGCCCTGGCTCGGCGTCCTCGCGGGCATCGCGGCCGGCGCAGCCTTCTCGCTGCTGTTTGCCTTCCTGACGCTGTCCATCGCCACCAACCAGGTGGCGACCGGCCTCTCCCTGACCCTGCTCGGCCTCGGCCTGTCCGGGATGATCGGCGAGTCCTTCGTCGGCTCGGCCGGCGTCAAGCTCGCCAGCATCGACATTCCCGTGCTGTCGGACATACCGCTGATCGGCACGCTCGTCTTCGGGCAAGATCCGATCTTCTACATGTCGCTCATGCTGACGGCGGGCGTGGTGTGGTTTCTTTTCCGAACGCGAACCGGGCTCACTCTGCGCTCCATCGGCGACAGCCATTCATCGGCGCACGCGCTCGGCATTCCGGTCATCCGCTACCGCTACCTCGCGGTGCTGTTCGGCGGCGCCTGCGCGGGTCTCGCCGGCGCGCATCTGTCGCTGGTCTATACGCCGCAATGGGTGGAGAACATGACCGCCGGCCGCGGCTGGATCGCGCTCGCGCTCGTCGTGTTTGCCTCCTGGCGGCCGCTCAGGCTGCTCGCCGGCGCCTATCTGTTCGGCGCGGTGACCATCGGCCAGTTGCACGCGCAGGCGCTCGGGCTCGGCATTCCCTCGCAACTGCTTTCTTCGCTGCCCTATCTGGCAACCATCGTGGTTCTTGTTCTAATCTCCCGGAACAGGCGGCTAACGATGATGAACACACCGGCCTCGCTCGGCCGGGCCTTCGTGCCGGACAGGTAGGGTGTCCGCCAAGCCGCATCACAAGAAAACCGGTAACCCGGTTCACGAACCAACCAGAGAGGACCAAAAATGAAGAGACTACTTTTCGGACTGGCGACGGTTTTCGCCGTCTCCGTAGCCGGGCCGGCACTGGCCCAGGACAAGACCAAGGCCTGCTTCCTGTATGTCGGCTCCAAGACCGACGGCGGCTGGACGCAGGCGCACGATATCGGCAGGCAGATGGTCGATGCCGAGCTTGGTGAGAAGGTCGAAACGTCGTTCCTCGAAAACGTTGCCGAAGGCCCCGATGCGGAGCGTGCCATCGAGCGCCTCGCCCGCTCAGGCTGCAAGATCATCTTCACGACGTCGTTCGGCTTCATGGATTCGACGGTCGCCGTGGCGGCCAAATTCCCGGACGTCAAGTTCGAGCACGCGACCGGCTACAAGACATCGGAAAATCTCGCCGTGTACAATTCGCGCTTCTATGAAGGGCGCTATATCCAGGGCCAGATCGCGGCAAAGATGTCGAAGGTCGGCGTTGCCGGCTACATCGCGTCCTTCCCGATCCCGGAAGTCGTGATGGGCATCAATGCCTTCACGCTCGGCGCGCAGTCGGTCAACCCCGACTTCAAGCTGAAAGTGGTCTGGGCCAACACCTGGTTCGATGCAGGCAAGGAATCGGACGCAGCCAAGGTGCTGATCGACCAGGGCGTCGACATCATCACGCAGCATACCGATTCGACCGGCCCGATGCAGGTTGCGGCCGAACGCGGCATCATGGCCTTCGGCCAGGCCTCCGACATGATCGCGGCCGGTCCGAAGACGCAGCTCACCGCCATCGTCGATACCTGGGGTCCCTATTACGTGAAGCGCATCAACGCGGTGATGGACGGCACCTGGAAGACCGACAACATCTGGGAGGGCCTCAAGGACGGTATCATGAGCATGGCGCCCTACACCAACATGCCGGACGACGTGAAGGCGATGGCAATGGACACCGAGGCCAAGATCAAGTCGGGCGAGCTGAAGCCCTTCACCGGCCCGATCACCAAGCAGGACGGCACCGAGTGGCTGAAGGCGGGCGAGTCCGCTGACGACGGCGTGCTGGCCAGCATGAACTTCTACGTCAAGGGCGTCGACGACCAGTTGCCGAAGTAAGGGCGGACCGTTTATCGACGGAAAAGGGCGCCCCTGGGGCGCCCTTTTTTTCCGCGTCGTTCCTTGCGCCGATGATAGGCCATGGCTCTGACGCGCCACGCCCCGCAAACCGGTCTGGCTCATTCAGGTCGTCTGCTCCCGGGAAGGGGAGGCGGTGCACGCCTGCCGGACGGGCCGACATCGCGTTGTTTGTCTCAAACGATGTTCGACAGGCGCACACCGCCGATGTTCTATCCCAGCCGCGTTTCCTCCTGTGTCCGAAGACCGTAGAGGCTGCTCCGGGGCAAGACCGGGGCACGTTGGTGCCCACTCCCGTCACCGGACAGGCAGTCTCGACGCCGCCGCGCTCCCTGGTCAACCCGGTGGCCACCCAAGCCCCAAGAGAACGACGCGGATGGTATGCCGGAGTTCGGCGGCAGGGGGATCGATTTCTGCGAAACGGCCGAAAAGACAAGCGGATTCAACGCAGGGTGCTGCCATTGCGGAAAGACTATCCCCTCTCGGTCGCGACGGCCTACTCCTCGGGTTCCCGCCAGCGGGAAACCCTTCAGGTCGACCTCACGCCGTCGCCGCGGGCGCGGGAGATCGGCCGGGGCGAGCCGCCCAGGCAGAATGGATGCGAGCCTGCACCGGCATGATCGCGCGGCGCAGCAGTCCCTGCGCCGGATTTTCGACATAGCGCCAGATCGCCCAGGACACGACGATCAGCGCCGCTATCGTCACTCCCGCAGCCAGCCATCGCCCGGTGGAAGGGGCGAGCGCGTCGACAACGAGATAGCCGATGTTCTGGTGGAGCAGGTAGAGCGGATAGGTCAAGCCGCCGATTGCCAGTGTCCACCCTGATGCCCGGAGAACATGGCTGAACCGGATCGCCGCGAAAAGCGTGACGTGCATGACGACGTTGGCAATGATCAGGCCGGGCAGCGGGACGGCGATGCCGTAGTGGTCCTGCATCCACCCTTGCGTGACCGTCAGCGTGGCGCAGGAGAGCGCGAAAGCGCCGACCAGGAGGCCGATCGCCTCCGCCGACCGGCCGCGGGTCTGGAGATGGTGCGTCAGGATGCCGGCGACAAAGAAGGGGCCGAACTCGGTGATGAACAGCATGCGCATCGCGCCGCTGCCGATGAAGAACTCGTTCAGTGCGCAGACGGCAAGCCAGACTGCGACTATCTCCAGCTTGCGGCGCTCGAACAGTCCCGTGAGAAGCGCCAGGGTCAGCCAGCCGTAGAAAATCAGTTCAATCACGATCGACCAATAGACACCGTCCAGGAATGGCTGTCCGAATGCCGGGGCAAAGAGGACGATATTCGCCAGGTACTGATTCAGAGTGACCGGGAAGAGCGGGGAGGCGACGGCAAACAGGACAATAAATGTCAACGTCATGCAGAACAGGAACGCCGGGTAGAGCCGGACAAAGCGCGAGATGGCAAAGCTGTCCCAGGCGCGTCCCTCCGCCGACCAGGCAATGACATAGCCGCTGATCAGGAAGAACAGATTGACGCCGAGATAGCCGTAGAGCGCGATGCCGGCGACTTCCGGGTATCCCTGGGCAAGCTGGGCGTCGCCCGCCGCACCGCGGAAGAAGATGTGAAACAGAACGACCGAAAGGGCAGCGACGAGACGCAGGACATCGATCGTCGCAAGATGCGGTCGTTTCGTCTGAGCAGACATGAGAGGCTCCGCGCGTTTACAGTCGCGTAACCATAGCGAAGCCGACGCCGCTAGACGTTAACGGAGCGTTACTTTCTGCTCGCTTGGTAAACCTGCCTCAGACGGCAGCGCCATAGAGGTCATAGGCGTCGGCGCGGTCGATCTTCACCGTGACGATGTCGCCGCTCCTCAGCGGACGGCGCGACTGGATATGAACCGAACCGTCGATTTCGGGCGCGTCGTACTTGCTGCGGCCCTTGGCGGTCAGACCGTTTGCCTCGTCGATGATGACGGCAAGGCGCTTGCCGACCTTTGCCTGCTGCTTTGCCGCAGCAATCTTCTGCTGGCGCTGCATGAAGCGGTGCCAGCGGGCTTCCTTGATCTCCTGGGGCACCTGTTCGAGACCGAGGTCGTTGGAACGTGCACCCTTGACGGGTTCGTATTTGAAGCAGCCCGCCCGGTCGATCCTGGCCTCGTCGAGCCAGTCCAGCAGCATTTCGAAATCCGCCTCCGTCTCGCCAGGAAAGCCGACGATGAAGGTCGAGCGAATGGCAAGGTCCGGGCAGTCCTGGCGCCAGCCGCGGATGCGCTCGAGAGTCTTTTCGCCATGCGCCGGGCGGCGCATGTTCTTCAGCACGGCGGGCGAGGCATGCTGGAAGGGGATGTCGAGATAGGGAAGGATCTTGCCCTCGGCCATCAGGGGAATGACCTCCGCGACATGGGGGTAGGGATAGACATAGTGCATGCGGACCCAGATGCCGAGGTCGCCGAGTTCCTTGGCGAGATCGTAGAATTTTGCGCGGACTTCGCGCTCCTGGAAGAGGCTGGTCTGGTATTTGATGTCCACGCCGTAGGCGCTCGTATCCTGGGAGATCACCATGATCTCCTTGACGCCAGCCTTGGCCAGCTTTTCGGCCTCGCGCAGCACGTCGCCCGCCGGTCGGGACACGAGGTCGCCACGCAGCGCCGGGATGATGCAGAAGCTGCAGCGGTTGTTGCAGCCTTCCGAAATCTTGAGATAGGCGTAGTGGCGCGGCGTCAGCTTGACACCCTGCGGCGGCAGCAGATCGAACAGCGGATCATGGCTGGGAGGGACTGCCTCGTGGACGGCGGCCATGACGCTCTCATAGGCCTGCGGGCCTGTTATCGCGAGCACGTTCGGATGGCGCGCCCGTATGACATCCGGTTCGGCGCCAAGACAGCCGGTGACGATGACGCGACCGTTTTCCGAAAGTGCATTGCCGATGGCGTCGAGCGATTCGTCGCGCGCCGAATCGAGAAAGCCGCAAGTGTTGACCACGACGAGGTCGGCGCCATCGTGCTTGCGCGCGATCTCGTAGCCTTCGGCGCGCAGGCGGGTGAGGATCCGCTCGGAATCGACCAGGGCTTTGGGGCAGCCAAGGCTGACGAAACTGACACGCGGTGCTGCGGCGGACATGGCTCTATTCCAATGGCAAAGGCCGGATCAGAGAGGTCCGGCCTTTGGTAAGGACTGTTCAAACGATCGGCAGGCGCAAGATTGCGCTCGACCTCAGCGGCCCAGTAGCACAGTTCTGCGCTGCATCAAATCGAGCCGCCGCCGCAGCTCGGGCGAATTCCAATCAGTGCGCCGGCGCCGGCCCGTGGCCGCCGAACCAGCCGCTCAGGAAGCCGAGCTGATCCGGGAACTGGTCGACCGCGCCGTCGAGGAACATCTTGAGGGCGACATACAGGATGATGACCAGGCCGACATAGGCGATCCAGCGATACTTGTGCAGGAGCCTTGCCACGTAGGAGGCTGCAAAGCCCATCAGCGCGATCGAGAGCGCCAGGCCGATGATCAGCACCGTGGGATGGTCCATCGCGGCACCGGCAACCGCCAGCACGTTGTCGAGCGACATCGACACGTCGGCGATCACGATCTGCCAGGCCGCCTGCGCAAAGCTCTTGCGCTTTCCAGAGCCTGCGACAGTGCCGCTGCCGTCAAGATCCGCATCGGCAAGCGCCTCGGTGGCTTCCTGCTCTTCCTTGTGGCTGATGCGCAGTTCCCGCCACATCTTCCAGCACACCCAAAGCAGCAGCAGACCGCCCGCGATGAGCAGGAACGGGCCGACCTGAAGCAGTTGCTGGGTGATCAGCGCAAAGCCGATGCGCATGACGGTTGCGGCGATGATGCCGACAAGGATGGCCTTCCTGCGCTGATCGGCAGGAAGTCCGGCCGCAGCAAGCCCGATGACAATGGCATTGTCGCCTGCAAGAACCAGGTCGATCGCGATGACCTGCAGCAATGCGGTGAAACCCGCCGCCGTGAAAATCTCCATCAGAGCGATAACCTTGTTGAGAGCGCTGTCGTGCGAGGGCCTAACGCGGCTGACGATGCTGCGTCAAGTCGGCGGACTACCGTGCGGAGCTTGCGGGCGCGTTAAAGGACAATGGTTGCCGAAACGAGATACGCCGGATTTGACGGACCAGCAACGGTCGTGCGTAGATCTGGTTCCAGACAGCGGTGTCAGGGCCGTCAGTCGATCTTGACGAGGCGGCCGACGAAGCGGGGACGGGTCGTTGCCGCGTAGGAGAAGGTCATTGCCGCGGCCGTCATCACCGGGAGGATTTCCATAAAGGGTTGTACGGAGACGATGCTCTCCGTCAGGAGAATGCTGTCGTTGACGGCGATGTCCGGCAGATCGGCGAGCGGAACGTCCGATTTGGCGAGCGTGCCGCCGGGAACCGAGTTGTAGCTCCAGTCGACGACGTAACCGGCCGCCGTGCGGATCAGACTGGTGACGCGCAACTGAGGCGCTTCGCCGATGTCGATCACGAGGCGATCGAACACGGCTTTCATCTGGCCGAGCTGCGCGTTGCTGGTCTGCGTCTGTCGCGATACGAGATCGCTGATCGTGAATGTCGACTTGTCGGCCACATAACTCGCGCGGACGATCTGAAACAGGCTGAACGCGGCAAAGATCATGACGATCAGGAAGGGCGCGACGATCGCGAACTCGGTAGCGGCGATGCCGGACCGGTCCTGCGCGAAACGCTGCAAGGCCGATCTGCCCATCAGGACGGCTCGTTCAGGAACGCGGACTGCGTGACGATGAAATAGCCGTTGTCTCTGTTCCAGTTGAGATCGAGACCGAAACCAAGCCCGGGCGTGAGCGGATCGGTCACGTAGCAGGACCGCACGAAGACCATTTCAGAGCGCTTGCCGGGGTCAAACTTGATGACGGGCTGGCTTGCGGCACCACGATCGACGCATTTGGCGTTGTCCGACGGGAAGGCGGTGCCCAGCGGCATCGGGATCAGTTCGACCAGGAGATTGGTCCGGCAGTCCGACAGATGACGGACTTGTCGCAAATCAGGTTCTTGACGTAGTCGTGGGTGAAGCCTGCGGACCGTCCGATGCGCAGTTCCCGGATGGTGTTGTCGAGGGAGCGCTCGAGAAGCATGACCTTGGTCATGGTCCAGCCCATTTCGAGCGTCGAGAAGACAAGTGCGAAGAACAGCGGGGCAACCATCGCGAATTCGAGGGCCGCGGCACCCGTCCGATCAAGCCAGAACCGTCTGAACATGCGTCAGTATCCGACCAGGTGCACGCGCTCGATCGCGCCTGCGATATTCTGGAAGATGGCGTTCAGGTCAGACGTCTTGGCGTCGTAGTAGTGGCTGGGGCTCGATGCGCATCCGCGCAGCTTGGTCAGGAAAGACGCGCTCGCGGTCTGGACGTCGAAGCCGATCGCATAGATAAGGACGCCCTTGTTCTTGGCTGCGAGACAGGCCGCGCTCATCAGGTCCATCGCCTTTCCGCCGCTGACCTTCTCCTGGTTCGTGCCGCCGACGGTTGGCTGATTGTTGACCGGGAGCCCGGATTTCGGCCGCTGCTGGGCGACGATCTCGCCATCCGTCATCAGGACGATGACCTTGAGGGTCTCGCCATCATTGAACGGAGACGGTCGGTCGTCGAACTTGGAGACGACTGTCGGTCCGCCGTTGCCAGCCATCTTCTTGATGGAGGGCTTGAATGCAGGGTCCAGCAGATGCAGGCCCCACTTCATGGCGATGTGCGTCGCCGTGCCATCGAACATGTGGTAGCCGTCGATCTGATGGGTGAGATAGTCCGGATCGTTCGAGAGGAAGGTGACGGACGTTTCCTCGGTCGGACAGTTCCACGCGTCGAAGCCGGGCGTATAGCCCTTGTTCGCGTTCTTCCAGTCGTTCACGAGCCAGGTGCTGAACTGCGGCACGTGCTCGACCGCCGTGAAGTCGGGAATTGTTGCTGAAAACGTGGTGTCCAAATTGCCGAAGCAGGAAGACTTGTCGTGCTTTCGCCCGGTCCCGCCCGTCGCGAGGGCGTCGAACGCGGCCTTGCCCACGCTGACCTGGCCCGCGTAGGGAACGAGGCTCATCGACGTGTAGTCCTTCGTCTCCGGCCGAACGAGCCGCGTGATGAAGGACTTTGCAGCAGGAACCATGGCGGAGATGCGCGCGCCGCGCATCGAGCCAGACAGGTCCAGCACCAGCGAGATTTCTATGCGTTCCCGCTTCTCCTCGGCGCGGGCGCGGGCCACGACATCGAGTGTCTCGACGCCGATCATGGACAGGAAGGTGGTGGGCATCTCGTAGGCGATCTCAGCCGTGATGACGCTGGAGTTCAGCGCCTTGGCCTCGTCGACAGTAAGCGTGTAGCTGGAAATGCCGAGCGTCTTGACGTAACCGCCGATTGTTTCTCTCGCCGGCATCGTCTGCGAGAGCGACGTTGCGGCCAGGACGCCGCGGTCAAGCCCGTTCTGCAGGGCAGAGCGCGCCTTTTCGTGGCGCATGAAATCCAGCGCGCCACCCAGCATCAGTGTCATGGGTAGCGCCAACAGAGCCATGGTGATCGGGATGTTGCCCGCCCGGCTCTTCCATAGTCCCGTCATGTGCTTGATTCCCGAGCGCCGCCCCAGTCCGATGCTCCCTCAAGCAAGGCTTGTTCTAACGGGGAAAGATTGCTTTGAAGTTAAGGAGTTAGGTCCAGTTCGCCTGATAAGGAGCGGGCTGGATTCTAAACACGAATGGGCTGCCGGGGAGCATGTGAGTCGGCGCGGGAAAGCGACGATTGCAGGAAGCGAAGGCGGGCGCCGGGACCGCTGGCGGAACTCGAGACGCGACGCCATCCAGCGGCTTGCCCCGTCGCCCACCCGTCATATGGAGTGGAACGACGCGGCGCGCCATCGATTGGTTCTGCTAACCTTAATCTCTAACCTTAACTCCGGCGGGTGGGTGCCCGCCGGGAAGGGTCAGGCCTTCTTCGGGCGGCCTCGCTTGGCGGGCGCCGCAGGAGGTGCCGCCGCCTTGACTGCGGCCTGGGCGGTCTGGCCTGCCTTGCGGCCCAGCCCCATGGTCTTGGCCAGTGCGGAGCGTGTCGCCGCATAGTTCGGTGCAACCATCGGATAGTCGGCCGGCAGGTTCCACTTCGCGCGGTACTGTTCCGGCGTCATGCCGTAATGCGTGCTGAGGTGGCGCTTCAGCGACTTGAACTTGCGGCCATCTTCCAGAGAGATCAGGTAGTCCGGCGTGACCGACTTCTTGACCGGCACGGCGGGCACGGACTGAACCGGTTCCGGTTCGACAACCGGGCGCAGCTTCTGCAGGGACGAGTGCACGCTCGACACCAGATCCGCAAGATTGGACATCGGGACACTGTTCTTGGAGACATAGGCCGAAACGATTGATGCGGTCAGTTCAAGTCGCGAAATCTGGTCTTCTTCCACTTAGTCAACTCCTCGAATACGGCGCTGCAACCCGTCTGGGATGATTCGCGGCCGGTGACGGTCACCGCGTTACCACACAGAATGCGGCCAAGCGACCGCAATACCTTGATGTCCAGTAACGAATTCGAGACATGGCAAAAAGATTCCTTAAACCCATTGAACCTTCGGCCTTGCCCGGAGTTGTGCCAAAAACACGAGGAATCCAGAATGAAAAATATCGTCATCCATGCCGCTCTGGCAGCACTTGTCGGGCTCGGCTCGCTGTCTCTTGCACCATCGCGCGCCGTTGCCCAGGACCTGGAGCTCAACCTGGGAGGCGACGGTCCGACGATCCGTCTGCGCGATCGTTGCGATCCGGCCCGCGAGGACTGCCGTGACGTGCGCCGGGGCGACCGGCGCGACGGTCGGCGTGACGCAAGACGCAACGACGACCGGCCGCGCGGCTGCACGGAAGGCCGCGCGCTGGACAAGGCCCAGCGCATGGGCATCCGCCGCGCGCGCATCGATGACGCAGGCCGTCGCTCGATCGAGGTTCGCGGCCGCGACCGCCGTGGCAACCGCGTCGAAGTGCGTTTTGGCCGCGCGCCGGGCTGTCCCGTTCTCGGCTGATTGCCGCCGCAATGCAGGAGCCGGTCCGAGAGGGCCGGCTTTTTGCTGCGTTGCGTTCAGCGTTCAGGGGGATCAAAAAGCAAAAAGGCCGGCGTGAACCGACCTTTCCCTTTCACGTCGCCTGCCGGTACATCCATGGTCAGGGTCGCGAACAGTGTCTGGATAGAACCAGATTGCGACGCCAGTATGACGCCGGCATGGTTAACGAAACCTTCCCGGCGCAGGTGCTCGTCCAAAATCAGTTTGCAAACGGCGCGTCGCTCCGGCATGACCGCGCGATCATCCGATTTGGCAGACTGTGATCGATCATGCTCGACATCAAATGGATTCGCGATAATCCCGAGGCACTCGGCGAGGCGCTGAAGAAGCGCAACTGGACCGACGAGGCGACGGACGCGGCCGTGTCCCAGCTGATCGCCCTCGACGAGGCGCGGCGCGCCCATCTCGGCACGCTGCAGACCAAGCAGGAACGCCGCAACACGGCCTCCAAGGAAATCGGCAACGCGATGCGCTCGGGCGACTCCGTGCTTGCCGAAAAGCTCAAGGCCGAGGTCGGCGAGATCAAGGAATTTCTGGCCGGCGCCGAAGATCTTGAACGCAAGCTGGACAAGGAGCTGGAAGCGGCGCTTGCCGTCCTGCCCAACATCCCCCTCGACGACGTGCCGCCCGGCAAGGACGAGCACGACAATGTGCTTGCCCGCACTTTTGGCACCGTCAAGCCGCGGCCAAACTGGGCCCGCGAGCATTTCGAGATCGGCGAGGCGATGGGCCTCATGGATTTCGAACGCGCCACCCGCATGTCCGGGAGCCGCTTCACCATCCTTAAAGGCCAGCTTGCGCGGCTCGAACGCGCGCTCGGCCAGTTCATGCTCGACCTGCACACGACCGAGCACGGCTATACGGAGGTGCAGCCGCCGTTGCTCGTGAGGAACCAGGCCATGTTCGGGACCGGACAGTTGCCGAAGTTCGGAGAGGATCTTTTCTTCAGTGCTTCGGTAGCAGAACGGGGCGACCAGGCTGAAACCGTATTGAAGGCGTTTGCTACCGAAGAGGATCGTCTCGCTGTTGCAAGCGGCGCCAAAGTCTTGGCGGACGTTGTGGCTGACGTTTTCGAACGCGCGCCTACGGTCGAGCCGTTCTGGCTCATCCCGACCGCCGAAGTCCCTCTCACCAACCTCATTCGCGAGGAAATCCTCGACGCCAAGACGCTGCCGCTGCGCTATACCGCGCTGACGCCGTGCTTCCGCTCGGAAGCGGGGTCGGCCGGGCGCGATACGCGCGGCATGCTGCGCCAGCACCAGTTCTACAAGGTCGAGCTGGTGTCGATCACCGACCAGGAGAATTCGCTCGCCGAGCACGAGCGCATGACCGCCTGCGCTGAGGAGGTGCTGAAGCGGCTCGACCTGCCGTTCCGCACGATGACGCTGTGCGCCGGCGATATGGGCTTTGGCGCGCGGAAAACCTATGACATCGAGGTGTGGCTGCCCGGCCAGAACGCGTATCGCGAGATCTCGTCCTGCTCGGTCTGCGGGGACTTCCAGGCGCGGCGCATGGATGCGCGGTACAAGGTGCAGGGGGAGAAGGCGACACGCTTTGTCCATACGCTAAACGGCTCGGGCGTCGCGGTCGGCCGCGCGCTGATCGCGGTCATGGAAAATTATCAGAACCAGGACGGCAGCGTCACAATTCCTCAAGTTCTGCGCGACTACATGGGCGGAATGGAAAAGATCGGCTAGCGGTGTTGTCCCGGAAACAATGAGCTCTCTCGCGCCCCCCTCTGGCCTGCCGGCCATCTCCCCCACGAGGGGGGAGATTGCGCGCGTCGCGGGAGTGCATAATCTCCCTCCTTGTGGTGCAGATGGCCGCCCCTCGACAAAAGCTGTGGAGGCCAGAGGGGGACAGCGTCGAGCACCTCCGGTCCCGTCTTCACTCTCGTTTCCGGGAAAACCATGCGCATTCTCCTGACCAATGACGACGGCATCCATGCCGAGGGCCTGGCCTGCCTGGAGCGGGTGGCGCGGACATTGTCGGACGATGTCTGGGTCGTGGCGCCCGAGACCGACCAATCGGGCTTTGCCCACTCGCTATCGCTGTCGGAGCCGCTCAGGCTGCGCAAGCTCGATGACAGGCACTTTGCGCTGCGCGGGACACCGACCGACTGCGTCATCATGGGCGTACGCAAGCTAATGCCCGAGCCGCCCGACCTGATCCTGTCCGGCATCAATTCGGGTGCCAACATCGCCGATGACGTCACCTATTCCGGCACGGTGGCGGGCGCGATGGAGGGCACGCTGCTGGGCATCCGCTCGATTTCGCTGAGCCAGGCCTATGTGCATGACGCTGATGTCGGCCGCATCGTGCCGTGGGAGACCGCCGAGGCACTTGCGCCGGCACTCCTGCAGCGGCTGGTCGCCACGGCGCTGCCGCCGGGCGTCTTCGTCAACGTGAATTTCCCCAACTGCGCGCCCGACGCCGTCGAAGGCGTCGACGTCACGTTCCAGGGCAAGCTGGTCTACAATCTCAATGTCGACGAGCGCCGCGACGGACGCGGCGTTCCCTATTACTGGCTGCGCTTCGGCAGGGAGCCGGAAGACGTTCGCGCCGGCAGCGACCTGCACGCGCTGCAGAACCAGCGGATTTCCGTGACGCCGCTGAAGCTCGACCTGACCGCGCACGAGGTGCGCGACCAGCTTGCCAAGGCGCTGACATGAGCGGGTCGTCCGACGAGCGCGAGGGATTCGCCGCCTTCATGCTGCGCCAGCGCGGCAAGGGCACCATTTCGCGCGACGTGCTGACGGCCTTCGAGGCGACGCCGCGCGCCGCCTTCCTGCCGGGACAGTTCCACGGCATGGCCTGGTCGGACCGCATGCTGCCCATCGAGTGCGGCGAGGCGATTGAGGGCGCCGACCTGCAAGCGGCGGTGATCGCCGCGCTCGCCATCGAGCCGGGCAACCGCGTTCTGGAGATAGGCACCGGGACCGGCTACACGGCCGCCGTCATGGCGCGGCTCGCGGGGCGCGTCGTCACGGTCGACCGCTACAGGACTCTGACCGAACAGGCGCGCCAGCGCTTTGAGAATCTCGGCATCTCCAACGCGTTCGTCCGGCAGGCCGACGGCGCCAACGGGCTGGCGGGCGAGGGGCCGTTCGACCGCATCGTGGTGTGGGCCGCGTTCGATGCCATGCCGCGCGCCTTTGTCGACCAGTTGGCCACCACCGGCATCATGATCACGCCGATCGGTCCGGAAGAGAGCCGGCAGACGCTGGCGCGGCTCTCCAAGATCGGCAGCCGGTTCGAACGCGAGGATATCGGCGAGGTTCGTTTCCTGCCCATCGCCAAGGGTGTCGCGGTCAAGCTCTGATTTCGGGTCGAAGTCCCGCTGCGTAAATTTTGACGCATTCGGCACGACAATTCTTCATCCTTAACCCACCGGTAACATTAACGCGCTTTAATCACTCCAGTTTCGTATCGGGTGTGCGGGTTATTGCGATGCTGGTAAGTGTTCTACATGCGAACAAACGCAATCTGACGCGTGGCGCGGCCCTCGTGGTGCTGGCAAGCCTGGCCTCCGGCTGCAGTTCACAGGTTGCGCGGTTCAACGGTGTCGACGACGTCTTCACCGGGTCGACCGACAATCAGCGTGCCATCATCAATGGCGGCGATCAGGCCTATCCCGGCGACGCGCAGCCCGCTGCACCCTTGGCCCCGACCACCACGGACTCAGTCAGCCGCGGCGCGCTCGAGCCTGTCACCGCGCAGCCGCTGCCGCCTCCGACCACGACAAGCTACGAGCCGTCTCCCGAGCCTGTGGCAGCCGCGCGCGAAGAAAACACGCTCGTTGCGCCAAAGGCCGTCAGGCAGATCGAGACCGCGCGCGCGCCGGCCCAGACGGAGACGCTTGACGATACGGCGACAGGCACGGTGAGCCAGAAGAAGGCGCGCCCGGTTGCAGCCGAAGAAAGCGATCCGGAGGGCTGGTCGCGGGCCGGCGGCACGCAGGTCACCGCCAAGGACGGCGAGACCGTCTACAATTTGTCACGCCGCTTCGGCGTTCCGGCCAATGTCATCATGCGCGTCAACGGGCTGACCGAGCAGAGCGGCCTGCAGGCGGGGCAGAAGGTCATCATCCCAACCTATGTCTACTCCAGCAATGCGCCCGTGTCGTCGCCGGACAGCAACCCCAAGGTTGCGGCCGCCAGTTCCTCGACCGGGCTGAAGAAGGAGACGTCGCCACAGAACATCCCGCTTCCCGAAAGGGCGCCGGACGAGAAGGTCGCGGTCCTGCCGCAGACCAGGAAGCTCAAGGATGGCGAGAAGGCGAAGCCGGCCGACGAGAAGGCGTCGAACCAGACCAAGGAAAAGGCCGCCGCCGGCGTCTACACGGTGGAATCGGGCGACACGCTGTCGCGCATCGCCAAGCGGACCGGCGTGGGCGTGGCCGCGCTGAAGAGCGCCAATGGGCTTGCCGATGGCAATATCCGCATCGGGCAGAAGCTGAAGGTGCCAGCCGGCGGCCAGACGGTCGCCCAGGCGGCGCCGGCTGTCGATCCGGTCTCGACCGGTACGACGCCGCCTAAGGCCAAGCTCGCCAAATCCGAGTCTCCGGCCGAGTATACCCCGCCGGTCAAGAAGGCAGAGAAGACCATCGAACAGGCCGAAGCGGCCGACGACAAGGCGCCCAACGCCACCGGCATCGGCCGCATGCGCTGGCCGGTCAAGGGCCGCGTCATCTCTGCCTACGGCAAGGGCGGCGGCAAGGCCAATGACGGCATCGACATCGCGGTGCCGGAAGGCACCGCCGTCAAGGCCGCGGAAAACGGCGTGGTCATCTATGCCGGCGACGGGCTCAAGGACTTTGGCAATACGGTGCTGGTGCGCCACGAGAACGGCCTTGTCACCGTCTACGGCAATGCGAGCGAACTCAAGGTGCAGCGCGGCCAGAAGGTCAAGCGCGGCGAAGAGATCGCCGTGTCCGGCATGACGGGCAATGCGACGTCCCCGAGGCTTCGCTTCGAGGTGCGCAAGAACTCGGCTCCGGTCGATCCGGCGACCTATCTCGAATAGGCAGGACGTCGAGGGACGAGAGGTCAGTCCCTCAACGTCTGGCCGAGCCGGCCTGCGAGATCCTGGATGAACTGAAAGGCCACCCGGCCCGACCGGCCACCGCGTGTCGTCGCCCATTCCAGCGCATCGGCGCGCAGGGCCTCGGCGCCGATGTCGAGCGCATGGAAACGCGCATAGCCGTCGACCATGTCGAGATACTCGTCCTGCGAGCATTTGTGGAATCCCAGCCACAGGCCAAACCGGTCCGACAGCGAGACCTTCTCCTCGACCGCTTCCGACGGGTTGATTGCCGTCGACCGCTCATTGTCGATCATGTCGCGCGGCAGGAGATGGCGCCGGTTCGACGTCGCATAGAATATGACGTTGGCAGGACGGCCCTCGACGCCGCCTTCGAGTGCCGCCTTCAGCGACTTGTAGGACGTGTCGTCGTGATCGAAGGATAGGTCGTCGCAAAACAGGATGAAGCGGAAAGGCGCCGTCTTCAGGATCGCCATCAGGCGGGGCAGGGTGTCGATGTCCTCGCGATGGATTTCCACCAGCTTCAGGGACGGACCCTGCGCCGCGGCCGCGTTGATCGAGGCGTGGACTGCCTTGACCAGCGATGATTTGCCCATGCCGCGCGCGCCCCAGAGCAGCACATTGTTGGCGGGCAGGCCGGCTGCGAAGCGTTCGGTGTTGTCGACAAGGATGTCCCGGACGCGGTCTACGCCGCGGATCAGTCCGATCTCGACACGGTTCACCCGATGCACGGGCTCAAGCACGCTTGCTTCGGCGGACCAGACGAAACAGTCGGCTGCGGTCAAGTCTGCTGCCTTCGGAATGGGCGGCGCAAGACGGAAGACGGCCTCGATCAGACGATCAAGCTTTTCGTTGAGGGCGAGGATCGTTGTGTCCGTCATTGTTCGGGTCCGGTTGATGATTGCCGGCCAGCGATACGCGAATCTTCGCGCAAGCCCAAGGGGCAGGATTCATGTCGGCGCCACCGTGACCCCTGCGTATCGCCGACAATAGCGCGAAACAGGTCGAAATGCCGCCCCTCTGGACGTCGAAAGCGCGCCCCGAGACTGCATCCGCAGTTGCAAAGGCAGCTTTACCAACTATATTCCGGCCAACTTTGGCGGGGGCCACGCGCGGCGCCCTTTTTTTCATTTCAGGAGTATCCCGCATGTTCGTGACCCCGGCTTATGCGCAAGGCGCTGGCGCCACCCCTGACATGTTCATCAGCATCCTGCCGTTCATTCTGATCTTCGTGATCATGTACTTCCTGATCATCCGGCCGCAGCGGACGCAGCTGAAGAAGCGCTCCGAGATGCTCGCCGCGGTGCGCCGCGGCGACACTGTCGTCACGGGCGGCGGATTCATCGGCAAGGTGACGAAGGTGATCGACGACAATGAACTCGAGATCGACCTGGGTGGTATGAAGGTGACGGCGCTGCGCTCCACGATCGCCGACGTCCGCGTCAAGGGCGAGCCAGTCGCCAACCAGAACGCCAAGAAATAGACGCTTTCGGCGCTCATATGCCGGGCTGCGTTCGGAGTTGAAGAAGCAATATGCTGTATTTTTCGCGCTGGAAGACAATTTCCATCTGGATCGTCGTGCTGGCGGGCGTCCTCTTCGCGCTTCCGAACCTGTTTTCGCGGTCGACCCTCGACATGCTTCCGGACTGGCTGCCCAAGCGCACCATGACGCTTGGCCTCGACCTTCAGGGCGGCTCCCACATCCTGCTGGCCATCGATCGACAGGATCTGATCGACGACCGTCTTGCGGTTGCACGCGACGACATCCGCACGCTGCTGCGTGACGCCAAGATCGGCTATACCGGTCTTTCCGGCACGGGCCGCTCGGTTCAGGTCCGCATTCGCGAGGCCAACGAGGTCGAGAACGCCAAGACCGCGCTCATCGCCTTCACGCAGCCCGTATCCCAGAACATGTTCGGCACGGGCTCCGTCACGGAGATGGACCTCGACGAGCCGGAGCCTGGCCTGCTGCGCTATACGCTGACCGATGGCGGCATCAACTATCGGGTGAGCACGGCGCTGACGCAGTCGATCGAAGTGGTCGGCAGGCGTGTCAACGAACTCGGCACGACCGAGCCGATCATCCAGCGCCAGGGCAGCGACCGCATCGTCGTCCAGGTGCCCGGCCTGCAGGATCCGGAGCGTCTGAAGGACATCCTTGGCCAGACGGCGAAGCTGACCTTCCAGATGGTCGACCAGACCATGTCAGCGCAGGACGCGCTGACGGGGCGGGCTCCCGTCGGTTCGTCCATCCTCTACTCGCAGGACGATCCGCCGATCCCCTATCTGATCGAGGACCGTGTCATCGTTTCGGGTGAAAGCCTGGTCGATGCACAGGCGACCTTCGACCAGCAGACCAGCGAGGCTGTCGTATCGTTCCGCTTCGACTCGAAGGGCGCGTCGCGCTTTGCGCAGGCGACGCAGCAGAATGTCGGGCGGCCCTTCGCGATCATCCTCGACAATCAGGTCATTTCCGCGCCGCAGATCCGCGAGCCGATCCTGGGCGGTTCGGGCCAGATATCGGGCAGTTTCACGGCGCAAAGCGCCAATGATCTCGCAGTTCTCCTGCGCGCCGGCGCGCTGCCTGCGACACTGACCATCATAGAAGAACGCACCGTTGGACCGAGCCTTGGCGCCGACTCGATCGCGGCAGGCCAGTCCGCGTCGATCATCGCGGCCCTTCTGGTGCTCGGCTTCATGTTTGCCGCCTATGGCAAGCTTGGCTTCATCGCCAATATCGCGCTGGCCGCGAACGTGGCCCTGATCGTGGCCGTCCTGTCGCTCCTCGGCGCCACGCTGACACTGCCCGGCATTGCCGGCATCGTGCTGACGATGGGCATGGCGGTCGATTCCAACGTCATCATCTTTGAGCGCGTGCGCGAGGAGCGACGGCAGGGAAGGTCGATCGTCCAGTCGCTCGATTCCGGTTTCCAGCGTGCGCTTGCGACGGTGGTCGACGCCAACATGACGACGCTGATCGCCGCGATCATCCTGTTCTACCTTGGTTCTGGACCGGTGCGCGGGTTCGCCGTGACACTGGCCATCGGCATCATTACCACGGTCTTCACCGCGTATACCCTGACGCGCTGGATGATCTCGGTCTGGCTTCGCCGTGCGCGTCCGACCGAATTCCCGGCGGGCCTTGTCAGCTATCTTCCCAGCGAGCCCACGATCCGTTTCATGCGCATGCGCACGATCGCGTTCATCTTCTCGGCGGTCGCCTCGATTGCGGCGGTCGGCTCGTTCATGTCCGTCGACATGAACTACGGAATTGATTTCCGTGGCGGCTCATCCATCGAGATCAAGGCGCGACAGGGTGAAGCCGACATCGGCGCCGTGCGCGGCGCACTCGGCGAGCTGAACCTCGGCGAAGTGCAGGTGCAGAAATTCGGCGACGATACCGAACTCCTCATCCGTATCGGGACCCAGGAAGGCGGCGACAGCGCAGAGCAGTCGGCACTCGTGAAGGTGAGATCCGCGCTCGAGGCGGAATACGAGTTCAGGCGCATCGAGGTCGTGGGGCCAACGGTCTCATCGGAACTGGCCTGGGCGGGAACCATCGCGGTGTTGGCCTCGATGCTGGCCATGCTGGTCTATATCTGGTTCCGCTTCGAATGGCAGTTCGCGCTTGGGGCGATCATCTCGACGCTCCACGACGTCATCATGATGGTCGGCTTCTTCGTCTGGTTCCAGATCGAGTTCAACCTGACTTCCATCGCGGCAATCCTGACCGTCGTCGGCTACTCCATCAACGATACCGTCGTCGTCTATGATCGCGTCCGCGAGAATCTGCGCAAATTTAAGAAGATGCCGATCGAGAAATTGCTCGACGTCTCGATGAACGAGACGCTTTCGCGCACGATCCTGACGGGTATCACGACACTGATGGCGCTGACCGCCCTCTACCTCTGGGGCGGAGAAGTCATTGCGTCGTTCACGGTCGCGATGATCTTCGGCATCCTCATCGGCACCTATTCGTCGATCTTCGTTGCCGGACCGCTGCTGATCCTCTTCAAGCTTCGCCCAGCTGCGGAAGCCAAGGGTGATGACCTGGTCCCGGCGGGGACGCAGCCGTCCAACACTTGACGGCAGAGATGTCCGAAGGCATCGTCATCCGCGCGGCCCACTTTCCTGGCCGCGCGCCGCTGGAAGCCTACGGCAATGGCGGCTTCAGGTTTGCCGACATGTCGCACAGAGGCTCCATCCTTTGCCTCCCCTCGGGCATTTACGGATGGGAGCCGCTCGATCCGACAGCCCTCGCACCAGAGGACTTCGTTCGGCTGATCGCCGAGGCGGGCAGCGTCGAGATCCTTCTGGTCGGCACCGGGCGCGAGTTGCGGCCATTGCCCAAGGCACTGCGCTCGGCCTTGCGCGAGGCGGGTGTATCAGCTGATTCCATGTCGACCGGAGCGGCTACGCGCACCTACAACGTGCTTCTCGCCGAAGACCGGGCGGTGGCGGCGGCGCTGATCGCCGTAGACTGACGTGGCCAACCCTCCCGATCTCGTGACGGCGGCGGCCAAGGCAACCGATCCCGATCGCTATGTCACGGCACTCTATGCGCCGGCGGAACGCCGCGCGGCTCTGATGGCGCTTTATGCGTTCGATGGCGAGATCGCCGGGATCCGCGGCCGCATCCGCGAAGCGCTGCCCGGGGAGATCAGGCTGCAGTGGTGGCGCGACACGCTGGATGCGGGGCGATCCGGCATTGCAACCGGGCATCCGGTGGCGGATGGGCTGAATGCGGCGATTGGCGCGTATGGGTTGCCGATGGCGGCGCTGCAGAACTATCTCGATGCCCGCATCTTCGATCTCTACGATGACCCGATGCCCTTGCGGACCGATCTCGAGGGCTATTGCGGCGAGACGCAGGGCACGATCCTGCAGCTTGCCGCGCTGGTGCTGGACGCCGGGTCCGCTCCCCGATTTGCCGATCTAGCGGGGCGGGCCGCCTGCGCCCAGGGCATTGCCGGCATGCTGAGGGCGCTGCCGCTGCAGCGTGCCAGGGGCCAGTGCTTCGTGCCGCGCGACATTCTGGCTGCGGCGGGCACCTCGCCAGAAACGTTTCTGGAGGGCGATGGCGGGCAGGGCGCCTTGCGGGCCGTCGAGGCCATGACTGCGCTTGCGCGCGATCATCTCTCGGCCTTCGAGACCGGCGCCGCTGACCTGCCGCCATCGCTCAGACCGGCATTCCTGCCGTTGGCCCTGACCCGGTTGCAACTGGACCGCATCACTAAGCCCGCCGACATTCTGAGTGGCGGCCGTGATCCGGCGGCCTGGCGCAGGCAGTGGACGCTGTTTCGCCACGCCAGCAAGGGTTGGGGCGCCAGCGGCCGAAAGGCGCGGTAGTGCTCGAGGGTTATTCGGCCGCTTGCGCCGCAGGCGCGCTGGATTCGATGCCGAGCCAGGCGCGGCAGTCGGCCAGCGCGCGCGCGGTGACCGCGTGGCGTTTGGCGACGAGCTTGTCCTTGCCCCGCAGGCGCTTGCCCTCATTCCTCGGAGCTTCGACCGGCGGAAACAGTCCGAAATTGACGTTCATCGGCTGGAACGAGCGCTTGCCTGGCTCGTCTTCGGAGACGATGTGGCCGCCCGTGATGTGGCCGAGCAGCGCACCGAACGCCGTGGTGAACGGGGGCGAGGCGATGGCGCTGCCCCGTCGTTCAGCGGCCGCGAAGCGTCCTGCCAGCAGGCCGATGGCGGCCGATTCGACATAGCCTTCGCAGCCGGTGATCTGTCCTGCGAAGCGCAGTCCGGGCCGACCCTTCAGTTGCAGTGTCGGGTCGAGCAGCGTCGGCGAGTTGATGTAGGTGTTGCGATGGAGGCCGCCGAGACGGGCGAACTCGGCCTTTTCGAGCCCCGGGATCATGCGGAAGATGCGGACCTGCTCGCCATGCTTCAGCTTGGTCTGGAAGCCGACCATGTTGTAGAGCGTGCCGAGCGCGTTGTCCTGGCGGAGTTGCACGACTGCGTAAGCCTTGACTGACGGATCATGCGCGTTGGTCAGGCCGATCGGCTTCATCGGTCCATGGCGCAGGGTTTCGGCGCCGCGCTCGGCCATGATCTCGATCGGCAGGCAGCCGTCGAAATAGGGCGTGCCCTCCCACTGCTTGAACTCGGTCTTCTGGCCCTCGATGAGGGCCTGCACGAAGGCCTCGTACTGCGCCTTGTCCATCGGACAGTTGATATAGTCCTTGCCGTTGCCGCCGGGCCCGACTTTGTCGTAGCGCGACTGGAACCAGCAGGTGTCCATGTCGATGGTCTCGACATGGACGATCGGCGCGATGGCATCGAAGAAGGCAAGCGCGTCGGCGCCGGTCTTCTCCGCGATGGCCTGCGCCAATCCGGGCGCCGTGAGCGGGCCGGTGGCGATGATGGCCTGGCTCCACTCCTCGGGTGGAAGACCGGTGACCTCCTCGCGCAGGATCGTGATCAGCGGATGCGCCTCGATCCGCTGCGTGACTGCCTGAGCGAAGCCGTTGCGGTCGACGGCCAGCGCACCGCCGGCCGGCACCTGATGCGCATCGGCCGCCTGCATGATGAGCGAGCCCGCCAGCCGCATTTCTGCGTGGAGCAAGCCGACGGCATTGGCCTGAGCGTCGTCGGAACGGAAGGAATTGGAGCAGACCAGCTCGGCCAGGCTGTCGCTATGATGGGCATCCGTACCACGCACGGGCCGCATTTCGTGGAGAATGACCGGTACGCCGGCTTCCGCCACCTGCCATGCCGCTTCCGAGCCCGCTAGTCCGCCGCCGATGATGTGTATGGGATCTGGTGTCATTGCCCGTGAATAAGCCGAAGGCGGTATCGGCGCAACCCGCCCGGGCCGGCGTCGCTCGGGCCATGGCGGCAAGGGTGGCCCTCAACGCCCAACGCCCGCCGGGGGAGGAGATCCGGCGGGCGTTGTTTATGCCGGGAAGCCCTCGGGAGGAGGTGGGGGCTGCCCGCAGTCGCCGGATCCTGGGAGGAGGAGGTCCGGCGAAATCCCTTTCGCATTGTGTCAGGGTGCGTGTCCCTGGGAGGAACAGCACCCGCCGGGGGAGGAGGTCCAGCGGGTGCCGTTAGTGGGGGTCAGCGATCGGGAGGAGGTGAACGCTGCCCGTATTCGCCGGAACCTGGGAGGAGGTAGGCCCGGCGAAATTCCGTTGTCAGACGGCCTTGCGGGCGATGTAGGGGATGTCGCCGCGGCTCATGCCGATGTCAGAAAGCTCGCGTGTCGAAAGGCGGCTCAGCTCGGACACGGTTTCCCGGTAGCGGCGCCAGTTGCGATAGTTGCGGATGACGTTCATGATATTTCTCGTTTCGTCTTTGGTTCGTTTTCTTTTTCGCTATTCACGATACAAAGATAGGAGGCGGCATCCGGGTTTAAAAGTGACGATGGTGCATGGCTGCAATGCGAATTGTGCATTGCAACATTAATCGATTTTAGGCTGTGTGGCGAAACCGTGGCGAGCTGTAATTCGTGACGTTGCGTCTGCGGCGTTTGACGAAAGTCATCCGTCACGCCGGGTGTGAGGGGGAATCTTGGCATGGCGAGCTACGCGACGCGGGTCCGGGCCGACATTGTCCGCTGGACTGAACTTGGGTTGATCGACAGGCCGAACGCGCAGGCGATTGCCCGTGACATCGAGGCCAGGGAGCGCGCATCGCTCAGCTTCGGTGGGATTCTCATGATCATGGCCGCGCTTCTGTTTGGGGCGGCGGTCCTGCTGCTCGTCGCGGCCAACTGGGAGGCGTTTCCGCGCATCGGAAGGGTCGCGCTGCTGTTTGCGGTGATCGCCGGGGGCTATGTCGGAGGCGCCATTCTGAAGGGCTGCGGCCATCCGGCCATCGCCGAGGGATTCTGGCTCGTAGCTGCCGCGGCTTTCGGCGGCTCGATCGCCCTCATAGGACAGATGTACCACCTCTCGGGCGACGAGGCGCAGGCGATCCTGACATGGTGTTTCGGCACCGCGATTGCTGCGGTCGCGTTGCGCTCCGGCCCGCTGACGCTGGGCGCGGCAGCGATCGGCGCATCCTGGATGGTCACGGAAGGCTTCCGGTTCTGGCAGGAGAGCAGCTTTCCGCTGTTCTACCTGGCCATCGCCGCGGCGCTGTGGCTCGTCTCGTACTGGACCCGCAGCATGGCGGCACGGCATTTCCTCCTGCTGTCCATCGTCTTCTACCTTGTCCTCTACGGTACCGACTTCGGACTGACCGCAACGGGATTGCTGATGGCAGTCGTTGCCGTCGGCCTCTTCGCCGCAGCCATCCTTGCCGGAGAGTCCGTGGAGCGGGTGGTCCAACTGGGCGGGCGGCTGCCGCTGCATGCGCTGATCGCATTCCTGGCGGGTGCCGGGCTATTCCAGGCGGACATCGTCGAAAGTACCGGACTGCTGGCCATCTCCGCGCTCGTGGTCTTTGCCGCCATTGCCGCAGCCGTGGTCTTGGCTGGCCGTGAAAGCCGCGGGCTGCGCTGGGTGGCCTATCTCGGTTTCAGCCTGGAACTGTGCTTCGTCTACGTCGCGACCGTCGGCACCATGCTTGGGACCGCCGGCCTGTTCCTTGCCTCTGGGCTTGCGCTTGCCGTCGTCGCCTTCATCATCATCCGGATCGAGAAGCGTCTTTCCGCACCGTCCCCGATCGCGACAGGAGCCTTGTGATGCGCAGGCACAGCCTCATCCTCTCGGCGATCGTGCTGTCGCTGGCGCAGATCGGGTTCCTGTCCTGGATCATCGCGGGGCGCGCCGCGGTGCTGCGCGACGGGCGCGAGGTCCTTTTCCAGGTCGAGCCGGTCGATCCGCGCGACCTGCTGCGCGGCGACTATGTTCGGCTTGGCTTCGCTATCGACGCGATCCCGCATGGCCTGATCGAGAACGCGCCGACCGAGACGGTCACGACCGAAGCCGGTGCGATACACGTTCGCGTCAAGAAGGGGGCGGACGGCTTCTGGCATCCGCTGCTGGCTTCGCTCGACCGCCCGCCGGCGACCCCACCGTCGCCGGAAGACGTCGATCTGCGTGGGAAAATCCAGTCGGGTCGCTCGTTCGGCCCGGGCAGTTCGATCGATGTGGACTATGGCATGGACCGCTTCTACCTGCCGGAGGGCACCGGCTTGGCAATCGAACAGGACATGAGGGTGCGCCCGTTCAGCGTGAAGGTGGCAGTGGCAGACGATGGCACGCCGCAGATCAAGGCGTTGCTGGACGGCGAAACGGTGCTGTTCGAAGAGCCGCTCTACTGAGCAGTCCTACCGCAGGCGGATGCGGTGGCGGTCGGAGAGGGTGGCAAGCGTTCTCTCCACCTCCGTGGCGCGCCGTCCTTGGTCCCACCCCAGCGCTCCGGCGAGCATGTCGGCTGCACGCGCGAGGTCGCGACGGCTCAGTTGCCCGGTGATGGCCAGCGCTGTTCGCCGCATCACGAGATCCTCGAGATGCACCACCTGTTCGTGGCGCGCGATCCAGTCGAGTTCGGCGATGGAATAGTCCGGAGCATCGCCGAGAACCTCGCCGGTGCCGGCTGACTCCGCGTCGAGGATTGCCTTTGCGGTCGTCCCGTAGCGACCAAGCAGAGTCTCGGCCCTTTCCGTTGTCGCGCCGCTGTCGGCCGCGACCGCCTCTACCCATTGCCTGCGCGCGCCGGAATCCGACGGATAATCCCGGCCACCACCGATGGGCAGGGCTTGGGTCGAGACGCGGCGCGTCCGGCCCAGGCGGTCGAGCACGGTGTCGGCGACTTCCTCGGCAAAGCCGCGGAAGGTCGTCCACTTGCCGCCGACCAGCGAGATGACAGGCCATGGCCTGGTTTCGGCGGGCTCGATGACCGGGGCGGAATGATCGCGGCTGATCAGGCCGGGATTTGCCGCATCCGATGCGGGCAGGGGGCGGATGCCGGAATAGGCATAGACGATCTGGCTGCGATCGAAGGCAAGGCCCGGCAGGAGGCTGCCCAAGCTGGCCAGGAAATAGTCGATCTCGTCGTCTTCGCAATGCACCGCATCGGGATCGGCGGCGCGGATGTCGGAAGACCCGACCAGCGCGCGGCCGAGATAGTCGAACACCAGCAGGATGCGGCCGTCATCGGCCTCGAAATAGATCATGCGACCTTTCAGTGCCCGCAGCAGTTCGGGGTGGTCGAGCAGGATATGCGACCCCTTGGTGCCGCCGATCAGCTGCGACGGCACGCCGAGCGTGGCATTGACCTTGTCGATCCATGGACCGGCGGCATTGACGACGATCCGGGGACGCAGCCGACGCTTGCCGTATGGGCCGTCCACGGTCAGGTTCGAACCGTCGCCCTCGACGAGGCTGGTATGGTTCAGGGCAACCGAACCCAGACTTGCGGCGATGCCGTCCTGCAGCAGTTCGAGCACCAGCCGCTCCGGATGGCTGACCTTGGCGTCGTAGTAGGTGCCTGCGGCCACGATGCGCGGCGTCAGCGGCGCCACTTCCTTCAAGGCGCGGGAGCGCGACCACAGCGCATGGCGCGGCATGACCCGGTGGCGCGCGCCATAGAAGTCGTAGAGCGAGAGCCCGATCTTGATCAGCACGGCGCCCCTGCTGCGCGGCGCGGTGGTGCTGCCGAAAAGCGTCCTGAGCGCAGAGGGAATGCCGCGCATCCAGGAGAAGATCGGAATGACGGTCGACAGGGGTTCGACGCAATGCGGCGCGTTCTTCAGGAGCAGGTTGCGCTCGAGTGTCGACTGGGCAACGAGGCGGAACTCGCCGGTTTCCAGGTATTTCAGGCCGCCATGGATGAGGCGCGACGGGGCTGCACTGGTGCCTGAGCCGAAATCGCCCTTGTCCACGATGACGCAGGTGAGCCCCTGCTCGCAGAGGTCCCGGAACAGGCCGGCTCCGTTGATGCCCGCGCCGATGATCAGTACGTCGATGTCTTCCGCGGCCTGGCTCATTGCGAAAGAGCCTCGATGCGGCCCCACAGCGGGGCCATCGCTGCAGCGACATCGCAATGCAGCCGGTAGCGATCGGCCAGTGCCGCGCCGCGTTCGGCTTGCGGATGATAGGTCCGCGCAATCGCCGCGAGATCGCGAGGATCATGGCGCGGCGAGGCAAAGAGACCGGCGCCCGATCCCGCGCATAATGCCGCGCCCCAGGCCGAGGCTTCTTCCGTTTCCGTCACGACCACCGGCATGGCGAGTGCGTCGGCAAAAACCTGCGCAAAGACGGGGTTGCGCGAGATGCCGCCGGTCAGCCGCGCCTCACGTGGCTCGAAACCTTCGCGCAGTGCATCGACATGCACGCGGTGATTGAAGCCGATGCCCTCGATGACGGCGCGCAGCATGTCGCCGCGATCGTGCCAGCCCCGCATGCCGACAAACCCGGCGCTTGCGGTCGGGCCGTGCGGCGACCCGTAGAGGTAGGGGTGGAACAGCAGCGTCGAGGGACGCCCCAGGGCAGCCTCGATCTCGGGGCCGATTGCGGCATGGATCGAGCGCCCCTCCGCCTCCGCGCCGGCGCGCTCGACGCCGCAGAGTGTATCGAGAAACCAGTCGTAGTTGGCGGCCGAGGCCGGCGAGATGGACATGTTGTTCCATTCTCCGAGCGCGATTCCGTTGCGACAGAACCAGCGGGCGTCCATGCGCGGCGCACGCGATACGATCTCATTGATCGAATAGGTTCCGGCCACGATCGCGACGGTGTCTTCCGCGTAGCCTCCGATGCCGAGTGCCGAGGCGGTCACGTCGTGAATGCCGGCCACGACGGGCGTGCCGCTGAGAAGACCCGTGAAGGCTGCTGCCTCCGGCGTCACGTGGCCGACAATCTCGTCGGGCCTTGAGACAGGCGGCAGCGCCGCCTCGAGTTGCTCGAGGCCGAAGAGGCGCAGGCTGGACGGGTCGTAGGCCTGGCTGTGCACCGAAGTGAAGGAGGTGCTTGCTTCGGTCAGGTCCGTGCCGATCGTGCCTGTCAGACAGAAGCGCAGCCAGTCCTTGCAGGCCAGGACATGGGCGATCCGGCCAAAACGCTCCGGTTCGTGGCGCTTGATCCAGGCGAGCACGGCCGAGAATGCCGATGCGTGCGGCTTCTGTCCCGTCAGTTCGAGAGCCTCGGCTGCGATCCCGCTGTCTTCCCACTCAGCGGCGATCGTGCCGGCGCGGCTGTCGAGCGACAGGATGCCGTTGCCAAGCGGACGCATTTCACTATCCAGCAGGTAGGCGCCGTCGCCATGAGCGGTTGCCGCGACGGCGGCGATGTCGCCTGCCGACCGTCCGGATGCAGCCAGCGCCTCTGCAATCGCCTGCGCGGTCGCCTGCCACAATCCGCTCATGTCGCGCTCGATATGGCGCGCAGCCGAGATGATCTGGGGAATGCGCCGTCGCGCGACCGCCAGGACGGCGCCCGTCTCGTCGAACACGACCGCCTTCGTGACGGTCAATCCGTTGTCAATTCCAAGGATAGACGGCATCGGGAGAAACCTGATCTGAGGCAACGGGAGCGCATGGATACCCTGCCGGGAAGAACTGTTCGGCAAGCGGCCGTGCGATCGCGCCTCTCACGCGCCATTTGCCGCTGTCGATGGCACGTTTGCAACGACGACGGTGATCCCGCGCGCCTTCATGCTTTCGACCTGGCTCGGCTGCGTGCCACTGTCGACGACGACGACATCGAACTCGTCGACGGAGCCCATCGCGTGCAGCGCGCGTCGCTCGAATTTGGTGTGATCGGCCAAGAGGACGCGCATCGCCGCGCTGGAAAACATGGCGCGCTTCGTTTCGACCATTTCAGGCGACTGGTGAAACACCATGCCATCTGTAATCGCCGAAAACGACAGAAACGCCCGATCCGCGCGCAGGCGCCGGATCTCGGCGGTGGTGACGGGACCGATGAAGGCATTGCACCAATTGTAGAACTGGCCGCCGAGACCAAGCAGGGTGAGGTCCGGGAGCCCCTTCAACGCATTCATCATGGTAATGGAATTGGTGATGACGGTGAGCGGTACGCGAGCCGACAAATGGGGCACCATCTGCAGGACGGTTGTCGAATCGTCGACGAAGACGGCCTGGCCGGGCTCCAGGAACTGCGCGGCTGCCTCGGCGATGGCGCGCTTTTCCGCGGCCTGCCTGGTGGAGCGGTAGACGTCGCTCGCTTCGATGAGGCTGGTCGGCGCCGCAGAGACGATGCCGCGCGTCTTGCGCAACAGACCCCGGCTGACCAGTTCGTCCAGGTCGCGATGGGCCGTCATGAGGCTGATGCCGAAACGTTCGGTAAGGTCCTCGATGCGCATCGTGCCTTCGCCCATCACCGCTTCGGCGATAAGCTTGCGCCGGGCCATCTGGCGCGCGTGGCGACTGTCGCTCGGGACCTCGCCAACGGCGAGGCGCTCGATGGCTTCCTCGACCGTAACCAGGCTTTCAGTCATCGCAGTCTCCCGCGCCCGTGCAGCGCAGCTTCCGGAAAGGGAAGGAGCGCGCCGATGGCGCGCTCCTCACTGGTCATTACTCCGAAAGAGTGAACGGACCCGTGTACTTGTCGACGTTGTCCTTCGTGATCAGAAGGCAGTCGAACAGCTGCTTTTCCGCATCGGCGCCGGTCTTGCCGGTCTTGATGAAGCTGTCGGCCTGCTTGACCGCTTCGGCGGAGAAGACCGCGACCGGCTGAAGCACGGTATAGGCCATCTCGCCAGCCTTCACCGCCTCGACGGCGTCGGGCGAACCGTCGAAGCCACCGACCTTCACATTGGCCAGCTTGCCTGCTTCCTTCAGCGCCGCGATGGCACCGAGAGCCATTTCGTCGTTGCCGCTGATGACGCCGTTGATGTCCGGATTGGCCTGCAGCAGGGACTGCATCTTGTTGTAGCCCTTGGTGCGGTCCCAGTCCGCCACTTCCTGGCCGACCTTCTTCAGGTCCGGATACTGCGACAGGACGGTCTCGTAGCCGTTCGAGCGCGTCGCCGCGTTGTTGTCGGCGGGGTTGCCGAACAGCTCGACATAGGTGCCGCTTTCGCCCATGGCGGTCTGCCACTGCGTCGCGCCCATCGCCGCGCCCTGCGCGTTGTTGGAGACGAGCTGTGCCTTGGCCAGGCCCTCCTGGTTGATTTCCGCGTTCACGAGGAACACGGGAATACCGGCATCGACGGCCTTCTTGACCGCGCCGACCGAACCGTCGGCATTCGCCGGATCCAGGATGATCGCCACCGACTTGTTGGTGATGGCCGTGTCGATCATCGTGCTTTCGGCATTGGTGTCGCCCTTGTGAGCGGCGACGTTGGCGGTGTAGCCGAGGCCCTCGGCGGTGGCCTTGGCGACGTTGCCCTCGGTCAGCCAGTAGGGGTTGGCCGGATCGTTGACGATGATGGAGATGAGGCCCTCGGCCCATGCGGCGCTGCTCAGCATCGTCGAGACCGCGGCGGCAAGCAGCAGGCGTGTTCCAGATTTAAACATTGTATTTCCTCCGTTGATGAATCCGTACCGGTTTCCCGGCTCTACTTTTCGTCGCAGGCGATCCCGTCCGGATTCTGCCCGTGATCGAAACTCGTCGGCTATCCTGTTCAGGATGCACGTGATTTTCCGCCGTACTGGATGCTGTTGAGAAGAACGGCGAGCACGATCACCGCGCCGGTAAACACCGTCTGCCAGTAGGATGAGACGCCGATGATCACGAGACCATCGGAAAGGAAGCCGATCACGAAGGCGCCGAGCATAGTGCCCCGCACGGTTCCGCGCCCACCGGTCAGCGCCGCGCCGCCGATGACGACCGCGGCGATCGCGGTCAGCTCGTAGGTCGTGCCCGCTGTCGGCCCGGCCGAGGTGAGCTGCGACGACAGGACGAGGCCGGCCACCGCCGACAGGATGCCCGAGATCGAATAGACAGTGATCTGGACCCGCTTGACCGGTACGCCCGACAGGTCGGCGGCGCGTGCATTGCCGCCCGAGGCGTAAAGCCAGCGGCCGAACGCCGAGCGGCTCAGCATCAGACCCGCGATGATGGCGATGGCGGCGAGGATCAGCACGCTGATCGGTACGCCGAACAGGCGGTTGAAGCCGAGCCAGTCGAAGCCTGTGTTGCCGAGTTCGGGGCGTCCCGAAAGGTTGTTGTAGGTGAGACCGTTGGTCTGCAGGAGGGCGACGCCGCGCGCTACATACATGACGCCCAACGTGGCGACGAAGGCCGGAACCTTGAACCAGGCGATCAATATGCCGTTCAACGCCCCGACCAGCCCGCCCACGACACAGGTTATCACCACGACGGCCCAGACCGGCGGGAACAGGATGACGCCGAACATGGTCAGTTCCGCGCCCTTCATCAGGTATCCGGCCACGACTCCGCACAGGGCAAGGATCGAGCCGACGGAAAGGTCGATGCCGCCGTTGAGGATCACCAGCAGCATGCCGATCGCCAGGATCCCATAGATCGCCACGTGGGACGACATGATCAGGAAGTTGTTGACCGTGAAATAGTTCGGCGACAGGAAGGAAAACACGGCGATGATCAGGATCAGCGCGAAGAAGGCACGTCCCTCCAGGATCAGGCGAACGATGTTGAAGCCGCCCGCATCCGCCTTCTTGGCTGGGGAAGTCCGGGTCGTGCTGCTGTCGCTCATGAGTTAGGCTCCGTGACTTCCATATCCGTCATGCGACCAGGGCTTCGCCCGAGGCGGCCATGATCTTCTCCTTGCTGACGCTCGAATCGAACTCCGCGACGATCCGGCCGCGGCGCATGACGATGATCCTGTGGGCAATGGACAGGCATTCGCCCACTTCCGAGGTCGTGTAGACGACGGCCAGGCCCTGGCGGGCGCCTTGTGCGAGGAGCCTGAACACTTCGCCCTTGGCGCCGATGTCGATGCCGCGCGAGGGTTCGTCCAGAAGAATGACGCGCGGATCGGTCGCCAGAATCTTGCCGATGACGACCTTCTGCTGATTGCCGCCGGACAGGGAGCCGATCGAGGCGTCACCGCCCGACGTCTTGACCGTGACCTTGCGGATCGTGTCCTCGATCAAGGCCTGCTCGAGACGGCGTGACGTGAACAGGCCGCGCGTGAAACTGGTGATCGATGCGAGAGACAGGTTTTCGCCGACCGTCATTGTCTGGACCAGACCATCGCGCTGCCGGTCTTCCGGCACAAGCGCGAGGCCGCGGCCTATTCTCTGCGCGATGCTCAAACCGGAGACTTCCTGCTTGCCCAGCACGATCTGTCCCGAACTCGCGTGAAGGCGGCCAGCGATGGTTTCGAGCAATTCCGTGCGGCCGGCGCCCATCAGGCCGTAGATGCACACGATCTCGCCGGCATGCACGTCCAGAGACAGGCGATCGACCACGTTGAAACCGGCGCCCGCCGGGTCGTCGACGGTAAGGTCGCGCACCGAGAGTGCCGTATCGCCGAAGGGATAGCCGGTGGGTGGCGTCCCGAGATCGTAGTTCTCGCCCACCATGTTGCGCACGATCCACTCCAGATCGATGGCGGCGCGCGGCGCGTAGGCGGTCATGCTGCCGTCCCGCAGCACCACGGCGTGGTTTGTGATCTGCAGCGCTTCCTCGAGATGGTGCGAGATGTAGACGATCGAGACGCCGCGCGCCGTGAGGTCGCGGATGACCTTGAACAGGACCTCGACCTCCGTCGCGGACAGCGCGGAGGTCGGCTCGTCCATGATGAGGATGCGGCTGTCGACCGACAGCGCGCGCGCAATCTCGACGATCTGCTGCTGCCCGAGACGCAGCTGTTCCACCGGAGTCGACGGATCGATGTCTTCTTCCAGTTCCTCCATGAGCTTTCGCGTCTGCCGGCTCTCCTCGGCGAAATCGATGCCGGTCGGCGTCACGATCTCGCGGCCCATGAAGATGTTGTCGCGAACCGAGAGGTTTGGCGCGAGGCTGAGCTCCTGGTGGATGATGGAAATGCCGCGATCGCGCGCATCGTTGGAGGACGCGAAGTGGACAGGCTCGCCATCGAGCAGGATTTCGCCCGATGTCGGCCTGACGACGCCGGAGAGGATCTTCATCAGCGTGGACTTGCCCGCGCCGTTCTCGCCGAACAGCGTGGTCACCTGGCCCCGATGGATATCGAAATTGACCCCCTTCAGCGCGTGAACGTTGCCGTAGGACTTGGCGACGTTGCGCGCAGCGAGGATGACCTCGCCTCGACCGGAACCCGGAGCAGGGGCCTCGTTCATTTGACTGTCATCGCGACGGGGGTGATCAGCCAGTTCTTGGGATTGACCAGCCGAAACGCACCGACGACCTCGATCGTCTTGCCCTTCAGGGCCGCCGTATCGATGCTATCGAGCACGGCCCTCTTCATGGCCCGGTTGATGCCGGACGCGGCGTTCTGGTATTCGATCTGGTTCTTGAACTGCCCGAAGGCGATGTCGCCCGGCGCGTCGCGCAGGTCGGTGCCGTTGATCGCCGGGCCGGTCTGGACGCGGACGCGAATCTCCGGCGGCATGCCTTCGGCGGCAAGGTCGACCAGACCGGAGGAACCTTCGCCGACGACGCCGGTCGTCCGCACCATCATGATGGCGCCAGTGGACGAGGCCGTGCCGTATTGCTTCGCGGCCGCCGCCTTGTCGGCAAGGACGTCCGGAGCGAGCTTGGCGGCATCGACCGCACGCTCGGCGACAAAGGCCTGGATCCGGGGAAATTCCTGGTCGCCATAGGCGTCGGGCGCGAATGCCGCCTGGCGCAGGTCGTTCTCACCGCCGATCGGCACCACCTTGGTGTCGAGCGCCATCGCCGCGACGAGCACCACAGCGACGCCTGCTGCGATATAGAGGGCGCGCCGTCCGCTCTGCGCCGACCGAGGCTTTCTGGCGACTGTGTCCGTCATGATGCTGTCTCGGAAAGGGTATGATGGTCGAGCGACCGGGATAATGAGACCCCGCCGGCTGCGATCGAGCGACGGCACTGGACGAGCAAGAGCGCGGCGCCGCGCCTGTAGTATTGAATGGTCGCCGAATGGCATGCGCGCATTGACTTGTCCTCCCGTCGATCGCCGCGCCGCGGACTCCTCTCCGGTGCGATGATCAGGCTGCTGGGCAGCATTCGTGGTATATACGTGTTATAATTCTCGTCAAGCGTGAGAAGAAATCGCCAGTTTTTGACCGCCTTCGATGTCGGGCTCCGCGACGCGGATTCTAGCGCGTCCGAAAGCATACGTCACGCAGACGGCAGGTGTGAAAAGCCTCCCGAGCCCTTGTCGGCGCGCCGTCATCCTCCCGGCGCGGTTTGACAGAGCAGACAATATCTGAAATAATTTACGCTGTCAGTAAGAAAAATCAGTGCCTGCGAGATATATATGTTATCTCGGGCGCGGAGGCGTGATGTTGGTTGGACGTCATGTGTGATTTCTGACAGGTGAGTGGCGCGGATGCGCGCTCGGGAGGAGTGAGATGAGCGGCGACAGGGCATTGGTGCCAATGCTGCGCGTTGCGCGGAGGCCGCATGGCCGGCCGTGACGTGCTGATCGGCATCGACGCGGGCACGTCGGTTATCAAGTCCGTTGCCTTCGATCTCGGGGGCATGCAGATCGCGTCCGCTTCGGTACCGAACCGCTATGCGACCGGCGTCGATGGATCGGCAACGCAGTCGCTCGAGACGACCTGGAAGGACTGTGCGCTGGCGTTGCGCAATCTTGGCCTGCAGGTGGAGAAACTGGCCGGGCGTACGGCAGCCATCGCCGTGACCGGCCAAGGGGACGGCACCTGGCTGGTCGGAGCGGGGAATGTGCCGGTGACCGACGCCTGGCTGTGGCTGGACGCACGGGCTGCGCCGACTGTTGCAGAACTTGCTGCCGGTCCGCTGAACCGAACCCGCTTCGAGATGACCGGTACCGGCCTGAACACCTGCCAGCAAGGCACCCAGCTCGCGCATATGGACCGGTTCCAGCCGTCCATGCTGGATCGTGCAGAGGTGGCGCTGCATTGCAAGGACTGGCTCTATCTGAACCTTACCGGCATACGGGCAACGGACCCCTCCGAGGCGAGCTTCACCTTCGGCAACTTCCGCAATCGCCTCTACGACGACACGGTGATCGAGGCGCTTTGCCTGTCGAAGCGGCGCGGGCTCTTGCCGGAGATCGTCGACGGAACGCAGGTGACCCACCCGCTGACCGCCGAGGCGGCCGCGCAGGCCGGCCTTCGCGCCGGTACGCCGGTAAGCCTGGGATATGTCGACATGGTCATGACCGCGCTCGGCGCCGGGGTTTACGGCGGCGATGGCGACGCGGCCTGTTCCACGGTGGGTTCGACCGGCGTCCATATGCGCGCCAAGCGCGCCGAGGACGTTCATCTGAACGCGGAGGGAACCGGCTATGTCATCGCGCTGCCGGTACCCGGCATCGTCACCCAGGTACAGACCAACATGGCGGCGACGCTGAACATCGACTGGATCCTCGGGATCGCGGCGGATGTGATGCGCGAGATGGGCCAGGAGGTCTCGCATCGCGACCTCGTTGCGCGCATTGAAGGCTGGCTCGTGGCGAGCCGCCCGGGCGTCCTGCTCTACCACCCCTACATATCGGAGGCGGGCGAGCGCGGGCCTTTCGTCAATGCGCATGCACGGGCCGGTTTCGTCGGGCTGTCGATCGGCCACCGCTATGCCGACCTCGTGCGCGCCGTCGTGGAAGGTCTCGGCATGGCGATGCGCGACTGCTATGCGGCGATGGGGGAGATGCCCTCGGAACTGAGGTTGACCGGCGGGGCCGCGCGGTCGCGCGGGTTGCGCGGGGTGCTGTCGGCGTCGATCAACGCGCCGGTGCGCATCTCGTCGCGCGAGGAGGCCGGTGCCGCCGGTGCGGCCATGATGGCTGCGGTCGCCATCGGGGTGTATCCGGACATGGTTTCGTGCATCGACGAATGGGTCAGCCCGCTCCTCGGCGGAGCCGAGACGCCGGATGCCGATCTGGTCCTGGCCTATGAGCGCCTCTTTGCGGCCTTTGCCGCGGCGCGGCGCGGGCTCGAGCCGGCCTGGGATGTGCTGGCCGCTTTGCGGCAAGGTTCAGTTGCGGGCGAAGAGGCCACAGCGCGAAATGGAGCTTGACATGACCACCGAACCCGGGTTGATCGACCTTTTCGTGATCGGCGGCGGCATCAACGGCGCGGGCATCGCGCGCGACGCAAGTGGCCGCGGTCTCTCCGTCGTGCTGTGCGAAAAGGACGATCTCGCCGAGGGCACATCCTCGCGCTCGGGCAAACTTGTCCATGGCGGCCTGCGCTATCTCGAGTATTACGAATTCCGGCTCGTGCGCGAGGCGCTGATCGAGCGCGAGGTGCTGATGAACGCCGCGCCGCACATCATCTGGCCGATGCGTTTCGTCCTGCCGCACAGCCCGCAGGACAGGCCCGCCTGGCTCGTGCGGCTCGGACTGTTCCTCTACGACCATCTCGGCGGCCGCAAGAAGCTGCCGGGCACGCGCACGCTGGATCTCAGACGCGACCCGGAAGGTGCTCCGTTGCTGGACAGTTTCACCAAGGGGTTCGAGTATTCCGACTGCTGGGTCGATGATGCGCGGCTCGTCATCCTCAATGCCCTCGACGCGGCCGAACGCGGCGCCCGGATCATGACGCGATGCGCGGCGACGTCGGCACGGCGCGAGAACGGCGCGTGGACGATCACGGTGGCCCACCAACCCTCCGGCGAAACCGAGAAATTCCGCGCGCGCTGCATCGTCAACGCAGCCGGGCCGTGGGTTTCCGACGTCATCGGCCGGGTCGCGGGATCGAACTCCGCGCGCAATGTCCGCTTGGTCAAGGGCAGCCACATCATCGTTCCAAAGTTCTGGCAGGGTTCGAACGCCTATCTCGTCCAGAACCACGACAAGCGCGTCATTTTCATCAACCCCTATGAGGGCGACAAGGCTCTGATCGGGACCACCGACATCGCCTACGAGGGGCGCGCCGAGGATGTGCGGCCGGACGAGGGCGAGATCGACTATCTGATCGCCGCGGTGAACCGCTATTTCAAGGAGAAGCTGCGGCGGCAGGACGTGCTGCACTCCTTCTCCGGCGTGCGTCCGCTGTTCGACGACGGGCAGGGCAATCCGTCGGCGGTGACGCGCGACTATGTCTTCGACCTCGACGAGACTGGCGGCGTTCCGCTTCTGAACGTGTTCGGCGGCAAGATCACGACCTTTCGGGAACTCGCCGAGCGCGGCATGCACAAGCTCGACCGTGTCTTTCCGAAGATGGGCAAGGACTGGACGCGCGTTGCCACGCTGCCCGGCGGCGAGATGCTGAACGCCGACTATGAGAGCTTCGCCGACGGCCTGAGGACGCACTATCCGTGGATGCCACGGCAACTGGTCCAGCACTATGGCCGTCTCTATGGCGCGCGGACCAAGGATCTCGTGAAGGGCGCGACCGCCATCGGCGGTCTCGGCCGACACTTTGGCGGCGATCTCTACGAGGCGGAAGTGCGCTATCTCGTCACCAGGGAATGGGCGAGGACGCCCGACGACATCCTGGTTCGGCGCACCAAGCATGGTCTGCATCTTACAGATGCGCAAAAGGCCGCGTTCGCCAACTGGTTTGCGGCCGAGCAGCCCCGCCTGGCGGCGTAGGCGCGCCAAGAGTATCGATCGGATCATCCATGGCGCTGACGCTTTCCCTGAACACCAATCCGCTGGTCAACCGCTTTGCCGATCCCGACGACTTGATCGAGACGGTCGCCCGGCAGATCAGGATCCGCGATCTTCAGCTGACGCACGAGTTCATCAATCCGAGCTGGCCGGCGCCGGTGATAAGGCGTTTGACCCGCCAGATGAGCGCCGCGCTGGCACGGACCGGCGTCCGGGTCACCAGCGGCATGACCGGTCCCTATGGCCGGCTGAACCATTTCGGCCATCCCGATCGCGACGTGCGCCGCTACTATGTCGACTGGTTCAAGACATTCGCCGACATCATCGTCGATCTCGGCGGGTCGTCTGTCGGCACCCAGTTCGCCATCTTCACCTACAAGGATTTTGACGATCCGGTTCGCCGCGAGGAGCTGATCCGGATCGCCATCGATTGCTGGGCCGAGGTTGGCGAACACGCCAGGGCCGCCGGACTGTCGTTCATGTTCTGGGAGCCGATGAGCATCGGGCGCGAATTCGGCGAGACGATTGCCGAATGCATGAAGTTACAGGACAGGCTGACGGCCGCAGGCATGGCCGTGCCGATGTGGATGATGGCCGACATCGACCATGGCGACGTGACCTCCGCCAACCCGGACGACTACGACCCCTATGCCTGGGCGCGCGCGGTGCCAAAAGTGTCGCCGATCATCCACATCAAACAGAGCCTGATGGACAAGGGCGGCCACCGGCCTTTCACGGCCGAGTTCAACGCCAAGGGCAAGATTCATCCCGAGCCGCTGCTCAACGCATTTGCCGAGGGCGGGGCAATAGATAATGAGATATGCCTCGAACTCAGTTTCAAGGAACGCGAACCCAACGACCGTCAGGTGGTGGCGCAGATCGCCGAAAGCGTCGCCTTCTGGGCACGGCATATCGACAGCGGGGCGCAGGATCTTCGCATCTGAAATGGTGAACGCTTTCTCGCCGCTCGCGGGCACGTGGCCCGAGAGGTCAATCGGCGGCCGTTCGGCAGCGACGACGTAAGGAATTGAACGAAGCATGGCGCCCAAGGGCATGGAACTGGATCCGGAACAGTCGCTAGCGATCAGGGCGGCGTGGCTCCACTATGTCGGCGGTCTGACGCAGGCCGCCGTCGCCAAGCGCCTCGGATTGCCGTCGGTGAAGGCGCACCGGCTGATAGCGCGCGCCGTGGCCGACGGCGTGGTCAAGGTGTCCATCGACGGCGCGATTGTCGAATGCGCCGCCCTCGAAAACAGGCTCTGCGCGCGTTACGGGCTCGACCTTTGCGAGGTGGCGCCTGATCTTGGCGAAGAGGGCCTGCCGCTCAGGGCGCTCGGGCTCGCCGGTGCGGGTTTCCTGCGGCGCGAGATCGAAAGCGGCAAGCACCGGACCATCGGTCTCAGCCACGGGCGCACGCTGGCGGCGTCGGTCCAGCAGATGCCCCGCATCGAGGCGCCACATCTGCATTTCGTGTCCCTGCTTGGTGGCCTTACGCGCAACTACGCCGCAAATCCGCATGATGTGATGCACACGATCGCAGACAAGACGGGCGCTCAGGCCTATCTGATGCCTGTGCCGTTCTTCGCCAATTCGAGCGAGGACAGGGCCGTGCTGCTTGCCCAGCGCGGCGTGCGCGAAGTGTTTGAAATGTCGAACCGTGCTGCCCTGAAGATCGTCGGCATCGGCACGCTCGACTCGGATGCACAGCTGGTGACGTCCGGCATGATGGAGCCGCAGGAAATCCTCGAGATCAAGGCTGAAGGCGGCACCGGCGAGATGCTCGGGCATTTCTTCGATGCCAGCGGAAGGGTGCTGCAAACCAGACTGACCGGGCGCGCACTCGGCGTGACGCTCGACGGTCCGCAGGACGGCAGGATCGTCGCTATTGCGGGCGGCAGGCAAAAGACCCAGGCCCTTCGTGCGGTGCTGAAGAGCGGACGCCTGAACGGACTGATCACCGACGAGTTGACCGCGCGGTCGCTCGCGAACGGCGACTGAAGGCCAGGCTGAGTGGGACTACCGGAGAAGAGCATGACACAGGCGGCGCAGGTCTGGATCGGGACCAGCTGGAAGATGAACAAGACGCTGGCGGAAGCCCGCGCCTTTGCGGACGGTCTCGCCGCTGCCGATGCGGCGCGTGATCCGCGCATCCAGCGCTTCGTCATCCCGCCCTATACGGCGGTGCGCGAGGTCAAGACGATGCTCGCCGCGACATCCGTCAAGGTCGGCGCACAGAACATGCACTGGGCCGACACTGGCGCGTGGACCGGCGAGATTTCGCCCGTGATGCTCAAGGACTGCAACCTCGACATCGTGGAGCTTGGCCATTCCGAAAGGCGGGAGCATTTCGGGGAGACCGATGAGACGGTGGGGTTCAAGACCGAGGCGGCGGTACGCCATGGGCTCATCCCGCTGATCTGCATCGGCGAGACACTGGCCGAACGCGAGGCAGGAAGGGCGGCGGAGGTGCTGGCAACCCAGGTCCGCGGCGCACTCGCCAAGCTCCAGGCCGCGCAGAAAAGCGCGCCGATCCTGCTTGCCTACGAGCCGGTCTGGGCGATCGGCGCTAACGGCATCCCGGCGACGTCCGACTATGCCGATGCGCGTCAGGCAGAGATCATCGTGGTGGCCGAAGATGTGCTTGGACGCCGCGTTCCCTGCCTCTATGGCGGTTCTGTCAACGCCGAAAACTGCCAGGAACTCATCGCCTGCCCGCATGTCGACGGGCTTTTCATCGGTCGCGCCGCCTGGACCGTCGAGGGGTACCTCGACATCCTGGCCAGAAGCGCCGCCATACTCTGAAGGAGACGATCCATGAAACTTGCAGTTGCCGGAGACAGCGCGGGCGAAGGCCTGGCAAAAGTATTGGCCGACCATTTGAAGGACAGGCACGACGTGTCCGAGGTGTCGCGCACGGACGCCGGGCCGGACGCTTTCTATGCCAATCTGGCCGATCGCGTCGGAAGCGATGTGCTGGCGGGAAAATACGACCGCGCCATCCTGATCTGCGGAACCGGCATCGGGGTCTGCATTTCCGCCAACAAGGTTCCGGGCATCCGCGCCGCGCTGACGCATGACACCTATTCGGCGGAGCGGGCGGCACTGTCGAACAACGCCCAGATCATCACCATGGGTGCCCGCGTGATCGGAACCGAACTCGCCAAGGCCATCGCGGACGCGTATCTCAAGGAGACGTTTGACGAGAACGGTCGCTCGGCCGGCAATGTCAAGGCGATCGACGCGGTCGACGCGAAGTACACACGCTAGCCATTTGCCGGTCGGTCGCCTCGGCGTCCTGACCACAACAGACACACAGACCCATGGTCAGGCGTCGCCCGACGCTGCTTGACCATGTTCAAACTGCCGCTACTGTCGCGGCCGCATCATCGCTAGGGGAGGAACCATGAGCCAGACGCAGAAGCTGATCAATGACGGCAACGCCGCCGTCGACGAGATGCTTGTCGGCATCATTGCCGCGCATGGCAGGCATCTGTGGCGTCCCGATCACGCGCCGCGCGCGGTCGTTGCGCGTCATGGCCCGCGTCCGGGCAAGGTGGCGCTGGTGATCGGCGGCGGGTCTGGCCATGAGCCGACCTTCCTGGGCTTTGTCGGCAAGGGACTGGCGGATGCCGCAGCCATCGGCAACGTCTTTGCGTCACCGCCGCCGCAGCCAGCCGTCGACGCGGCAATCGCCGCCAGCGGCGGGGCTGGCGTGCTGTTCATGTATGGCAACTATGCCGGCGACGTGATGAACTTCGACATGGCCTCCGAACTGCTCGAAATGGAGGGGATCGAGGCGCGGACTGTCCTGACGACCGACGATATCGCCAGCGCGCCGGAGCGTGACAAGCGCCGTGGCGTGGCCGGCAATGTGTTCATCTTCAAGGCTGCGGGTGCGGCTGCCGACATGATGCTGCCGCTGGACGAGGTCGAGCGCATCGCCCGCCACGCCAACGCGCGGACCTACACGATGGGCGTGGCGCTTTCCGCCTGCTCGCTGCCGCAGACACGGCGGCCAAATTTCGAGCTGCCCGTGGGCGAGATGGAAATCGGCATGGGCATCCATGGCGAGCCCGGCGTGCGGCGCGGCCCGCTCGCGCCGGCCAACGCGGTGGCGGACGAGATCATGGACGCGATCCTCAAGGAGATGGCTGCGCCATCAGGCGGCAGCGTCGCGGTGCTGGTCAATTCGCTCGGTTCGACGCCGCTGATGGAACTCTACATTCTCTATGCCCGGGTCGCGGAACGGCTGGAGGCGGCGGGTCTCAGCATTCACACCGCGCTGGTCGGACCCTATTGCACCTCGCTCGAAATGGCGGGTGCGTCGATCACGATCATGCATCTCGACGACGAGCTGACACGGATGATCGATCACCCGTGCGACTGCGCGATGTTCCGGGTGGGATAGGTTTGATGGATTTCACGACGGACGATCTCAAGGCGCTGTTTGCCGATCTCTCGGCGAAAATGGCGATGGAACGTGACGCTCTCTGTGCGCTCGACGGGGTGATCGGGGACGCCGACCACGGCATTGCGATGGAGCAAGGCATGTCGGCGGCGGCGGCAGCGACGGCGGCCGTGGACGACGCCACGCTCCAGGAGGTCTTCAACGCTGCGGCAAAAGCCTTCCTCAACGCGGTCGGCGCCTCGTCGGGTCCGCTCTACGCGACGGCGCTTCTGCGCGCCGGAAAGAGTGCCGGGCCGATCAAGGCCATGCCGCGCGACGGGCTGCGCTCCGTCATCGCGGCGATGGCCGAGGGCATCGAGCAGCGCGGCAAGGGGGCTGCCGGACAAAAGACCATGCTGGACGCTTGGCTGCCGGCAGCAGCGGCGGCGCGCTCAGGCGCATCCGCAGCCGAGATCACGGCTGCAGCGCAGCACGGGGCAGAGGCGACCAAGGACATGGTTGCGACCATGGGGCGTGCGGCGCGGCTCGGCGAGCGCAGTCTCGGCCATCCCGATCCCGGCGCCGTATCTGCCGCCATGATCGTTTCGCTGATCTGCGATCGGCTCGAGGGATAGGGCGGGTCGCGCCTCGGCTGCGTGCGTGCTGCGGTGCGTTCTTACGCTCCGTCGCGGATGAAGCTGAAGTAGCTGTCGGTTCCGATCTGACCGCCCTTGAGCGCGATCTCGAGGCCATCGATAGCCTGATCGGTGCTGTGCGCCACGCAGAGCGGCGATCCCGGCGTTTGCGGCAGCGGCATGCGGACCGTCAGCGCATCGACGCCGAGTTGCCCCAGCGCGTGGCTTGATGTATCGCCGCCGGCGATGACCGCACGGCCCAGCCGCTCCTGGCGGATCAAGGCGCCAAGGATGTCTCCCAGCGCGCGGCCGAGCCTGTTGCGCCCATCCGCCCGTGTCGCGATCTCGCCGCCGCGGTCCGTCTCCGGACCCAGCGCGGTGTAAAGGATCACGCTGCGTCCGGCCGTCAGGCTCGCGCGCGCCGTTTCGACGGACCGCAGCACGGCATTTTCGCCGTCATCGCCGACAAGTTCGAGCAGGTCGAGCGCAACGCCGTCGAAACCGTGCTGCAGCGCGTGGCGTATCTGGCGCTCGGTGGTCAGCGAACAGCTTCCCGATACGGCAGCGATCCTGTCGACCGAACCGACTGGCGCAAAGGAGGCCGTGCCGGGCACGATGCCGCTCGCGGTCCACTCGGTCATCAGCGCATATTCGATGCCCGAGGATCCCGCGACGAAGGTTCCGTCGGGCCTGCGCGTGCGCCATATTTCCGCGCCGACGAGACGCTGGGTTTCGGGGCTCGCGACGTCGAAGAGCACGACATCGGCGTCGCCGCCCAGCAGCCTGTCCACCGCTGCCGTCCGCCCCGGCGATTGCAGGGTTGCCAGGTCGATCAGGCCGATGCGCAGGTCGGTCTGCGCGGCAAGGTGGCGCGTCAGGTCGGAATCGTGCATCGGCGTCACGGGATGCCGACTCATCACCGGATGGCGGTCGATCCGGTAGGTTCTGTCCTGATAGCCGGCAAAGAGGTGTCCGAATGCCGTGTATCGCTTTAACTGCTGCGCGCCGACGACCAGCGGTACGCTCGTCTGCGAGAAGACGTCGCGGCCGAGTTCGATCGCCTTGCCGATGCTGCCGATGGCCGGGCTGGAATCGAAGGTCGAGCAGATCTTGTAGTGGCTGATCGCGGCGCCGAGTTGCTTCAACCATGTGAATGCGGGTCGCAGATTTGCGTCCATCCAGGCGGGCGTCTCGCTGCGGCTCGTGCCGGCGAGCCCCACGGCTCGGCAGTCGGCAAAGCGGGCACGCAAGGCTTCGTCGGGGATGCGGGTGAACAGCACGGTCTTTGCGCCGCCCAGCGACAGCGCCTCCATGACGTCCGTCGAGCCGGTCAGGTCGTCGCCATAATAGCCGAGCAGGAGGGTGTCGCTCATCTCGTCTTCAGCCTGCCTTGCCGTCGCCGAATTTCTCGATCGAACGAGCCAGTTCGGGATGGGTCCTGGCGTAGTCGACAAGCGGAATGTCTGCCACCGCGGCCTGCCAGGCCTGCTGGACGGCCCGGACGCCTGCCGCCGACCCATCGGGGTGGCTGACGATGCCGCCGCCGCAGAGATAGAGGAGATCGACCGTCCTGCCCGTGCGCCGGTAGGTCTCCGGCGCCTGGCCGCCCCACTGGCCCGAACCGGCGACGGGAAGGCAGCAATCGGCCGGCGAAAAAATCGGCGTGGTCACCGCCTTGAAGGATTCGACGAAACTGTCGTCCGGTTCCCAGTATTTCACGCCGATGCCGTTGATCTGGAACTGGTCGACGCCGATCAGGCGCCAAAACTGCTGCCAGACCTTGAAATCCATGCCAAGGCTCGGGTGGCGCGTGAGGATGTCCCAGCCATTGCGATGCGCGTGGATGACGAGGTTCGAGCGCTTGCGCAGGAAGGTCACGCCGCCGAAGCCGACGGAGTTGATGTTAACCACGGCACAATTGCCGCCTGCCTTTGCAACCAGGTCGTGGTTGCGCATCATCTCGTCGGGATCGGCATGAGAGATGCCGAAGGCGTACATTACCTTCTTGCCCGTCTTCTGCTCGTGATCAAGGATTCTTGGCATGATCGCCTCGACGCGCGCCGAAAGCGGCGAGTAGGCGGGGCTATTCAATTTCTCGTCGTCCTTGATGAAGTCGACGCCGGACCCGATCAGTTCGCCGACGATTTCGGCGGTCTCATGCGGCCGAAGCCCCAATGCGGGCTTCACGATCGTACCGATGATCGGCCTGTCCTGCACGCCAGTCAGGCGGCGGCTGCCGGCAAGGCCGAACTGCGGACCCGGATGCGCGTCGGCATACGCGTCAGGCAGTTTCATGTCGACGATCCGCAGTCCCGAGAGGCCCTTGATCGAGTAGGCACCTCCGATCGCAATGGTCATCAGCGCCGAAAGATCGGTGCCGATCGCGTCGAGCGGAAAGGCAATGTCTGCTTCGGCCACGTTGAACGGACCCGTTTCGCCTGCAACGGGACCGAAGGAAGGCAGATCGGTGGGCGGCAGCATGCGGATTGCGACGACGCGCGCGGCGACCCGCGCTTTCAGTTCCTCGGTCTCGCCTGGCACGGCGACAAAGGTGCCCGTCGACTGGTCGCTGGCGATCTTTTGCGCCATCGCTTCCACGCTGCCGGGCGTCTCAATTCGATAGGTCAGCAAAATCATGGGCCACCGCGATTCATACTGCGACTGGAGAGAGGGTTAGCCACATCTCACCAAACTGGTATAATGAGCATGCCGATCAAGCAAGGGGCGTTGCGGCGCGCGATCCGTTGATGCACGTCCCGAACCAAAGGTGCTATATGATTTGCCTCCACGTCGGAAATTGCTGCCCATGAACCTGTCCGAACCGATCGTCCGCCGAAAGCTATCCGACGAGGTGTTTTCGCGTTTGAAGCAGATGATCAGCAGCGGCGAGCTGCAGCCTGGCGACGAAATGCCGTCCGAACGCGAACTGATGGAGCGCTTCGAAGTGGGGCGCCCTGCGATCCGCGAGGCGATGCAGGCGCTTGCGAGTATCGGGTTGGTGGCGATTTCACATGGCGAGCGGGCAAAGGTCCTGCAGCTTACCGCGCGGTCGATGGTCCGCCAGCTCGACGTCGCCGCAAGGATCATGCTGTCGTCGTCGAGCGACTCGCTCGAGAACCTCAAGAGCGCCCGTATATTCTTCGAGCGCGGGATGGTCCGGGAGGCTGCGGCCAGGGCCACCGACGATGACATCGCACGCCTGCGCGCGACACTCGACGAGCAGCGCCGGTTTCTCGGCGATGGCGGGGCCTTCATGGCCGCCGACATGAAGCTCCACAACCAGATCGCCGCGATATCAGGCAACCCGATCTATCTCGCCGTCAGCGAGGCGATGCTGGGGTGGCTCAAGGAATACCACACCGAGCTTTTGTTCTGGACGGGCAGGGAACAGTTCACGCTTGTCGAACATGCCGAGATCATCGATTGCATTGCCGCGCATGATGCCGCTGGTGCCGAAGATGCAATGATCAGGCATCTCGAACGATCCCGGTCGCTTTACGCCAATACGGCGGACTGAGAGCCGTCAGGCGAGCAGGCTCGCCGGCGCGATCGGCAGTCTCGAACCGGCGCTGCGATACGCGGCCTCGACCAGGGCGAAGGTCTTGATGTTGTCGTCGCCATTGGTTGCCGGGGCGCGCCCTTGCCTGAGACAGTCGATCCAGTCCTGCTGGATCGCCGCAACGCTTTCCTGCACATTGTGCCAGGGTCTTTGCGCCCAGGGCAGGAGCGGGGGCGACGCGTCGCGTACAGTCTCCCCGCTGCGACCCTTGACGCGCAGTCCGTAGCCCTTCTCCAGCCGGATCGTTCCCTCGCTGCCATCGACCTCGATCACGGTCTGCGGGAATTGTTCGACCGCCTGATAGGTCGAATAGCTGCAGTCGACCACGCAGGTCAGACCGCTCTCGTGATCCAAAAGCATGGTGGCCGTGTCTTCGCCGGCGATGCCGGCCCGGACCTGCGCCGTCCGCGCCGTCAGCGACGCCACGTCGCCGAACAAGAAGCGCGCGACGTCGAGCACGTGAACGCCGAGATCGTCGACGATGAAGCGCCTGGCTTTCGCCAGGTAGGGCTGGCCGGCATAGATATCGAAGCCCGAGCGGAATGAAACACGCCCGAAATAGGGTGTGCCGATTTCGCCGCTGTCGATGATGTCCTTGACGGCCCGTATCGGGGACTGCCAGCGGAAGTTCTCGTGCACCATCAGCGGCACACCGGCGGCATGGGCGGCCGCGACCATGGCCATGGCGTCCTCGAGCGTCGGCGCGAAAGGTTTTTGGCAGATCGTGGGCAGCTTGTGCGACAGTGTCAGTTCGACCAGCGGGCGATGACTTTCGACCGTGGTGGCGATGTCGACGAAGTCGAGTTGCTCCGAAGTCAGCATCTCCCTGGCGTCGGTGTAGCGGCGTTCGATGCCGAACTGGTCACCGATCAGTTGCAGGCGCGCCGGGTCGCGGTCGCAGATGGCGACAAGTCCGCCTCCCTTTGCGTCGCGCCAGCCATGCAGCTGGTTCACCGCGAAGAAACCACATCCGATCAGCCCGCCGCGCAAGTCCGCCATGATAAATCTGCCTCCCCCAATCCGCCGAAATGGAGCGGCTTCCCGGTCCGCTCCGATCCTGATCTAAGCCAACTGGTGCACCGATGACCAGACGGTCGTGTTGTTGCGCCGCGTCAATTCGTCAGGTGATGCGCCGAATGCTCGCGGCGATCTCTTCGGGCTCGAAGATGCGCTTCCAGTCGTCGCGCATCAGCACGGGCTTGCCGAATTCGATCGCCTTGTTGCAGGCATCGGAGAAGGCGCCTTCGCGTTCGCCAAAAATGACCGAAGCGAGCACGTTGATGTGGCCGAGCAGGAAATCGAGGGCGGCCTGCCGGTCGACGCCGCGGCGCGCGACCTCGTCGACGCCCTCGCGCATGATGTCGAGCAGCGAGGCGCACATGGTCTCGGCGAGCGCCGGTTCCAGCATCGCCATGTGCTCGACGGTGAGGCGGTGCGAGCGCATCACCGGAGCCCAGATCGTCCTGGCGATGGCCTCGCCCTTGGCGTAGTCGCTGTCCGGCCCCTGCATCAGCGCGCTGACGATGTGCTGCTTTGCCCTGACCCCGCCGAAATAGTCCTTCTTGGCTTCCATGTCCGTCTCGTCGTTGAAGAGCGGCGGATGGCAGGGATGGGTGATGAAGTAGGTGAGATCGTCACGCTTGGGCAGGTGGCCTGCAGCGGGCGCGGCCGCATCCAGGACCATCACCATGGTACCGGGCTTGAGCCGATCGACGATCGCGTGCGCCACCTTGCCGATATGCGTGTCCGGCACGGCCAGCACCACGGCATCGATACCATCCAGGGCCTCGTCGATGTCGACGGTGTCGATGCCCAGTCCGGTCTTCAGGCGGTCGCGTCCAGCCTCGCTGACCTCGACGTGACGGACGGAATAGGGCGAGCCGCGGAAATTCGTGGCGAGCCGGTAGCCCATCTTGCCGCCGGCGCCAAACAAAGCGATCGAAGTCATTCCAGCGAACCCTTGCCGTTGCACGAAGCCAGAAAACATGGCTGGTATGATGAGTCAACCAGTGGTTCGCTGCTGGCCATTCTTTGAGCAGGGCGTCGACGTCCTCGCCTTTTCCAGAAGCTCAGATGCTAGCTGCGCGTGGTCGGGTGGGGGGGCGTCGTGCACAACCGGATGACGGGGGGGTGAAATCGTGCTCGCACGCCTTGGGCAATCGTCGAAGGTGTGGTCGCGCCCCCCGCAATAGGTGCAGCACATGCCCGGGCTACCGGTGGGCGCTCTGTCTGGCTTCGGCGGCGAGATTCTCTCCATTTGCTGCAATGCGCCAACGGACAAGAAGGTTGCGTTGTTTCACGCAAAGCTGTCCGACCCAGGAACCATCGGGCTTTCCAGCCGTTGATAGGCGTATTTTCTGCATTTCAATTGAGGGAAACCAAATGGCCAGCAGTGTTCTCATCGGCATCTTGATCACATTCCTCGTGATCGTGCTCATTCTCTATCTCGTCCAGCGCCTGCCGATCGACGGCCGTGCCCGCCAGATCATCCAGGTCGTGGTCATCGTCATCGGCATCATCGCGCTGCTGAAGTATCTGGCGGTTTTCTAGGACCCGTCATCCATAACCCATTGCCACGTAGAGGAGTGATTCATGGCTGAACCACAGAACGACAGCACGCCCAAGGCGCCGACCCAGCGCGAGGCGCAGGAAGCGCTGGAAAAACAGGTCGCGCAGCTGAAGCGCGAAATCGGGAAGATCAATCGTGCCCTTTCCGAGCGGGCCGAGGAAGCGATGGAGGAGGTCGGCGGCTGGTACGAGACGGCGTCGGATCGTGCGTCGCGCGCCACCCGTCAGCTCAAGTCCCAGGCGCACTCCGTGTCTGAAACCGTCCAGCAGAACCCTGCCACTTTCAGTAGCACCTTCATCATGGGCGCCATCGTGGGTGCCGTCGTGGCAACGCTGATCAGCACGAAGGCCGAACGGGACCGGCACTGGTTCTGATTGCCCTGTCTCGACAGGGCAGTAAACTCACCTCAATGAGGTCGCGATAACGCCGCCGTCCACCGTCAGGACGGCGGCATTCACTTTCGGCATCATCGCCAGGTGGAGGAATGTGTCGGCAATGTCGGCCGCCGTCACCTCGACCCCGATCAGATTGCCCGACATGTATTGCTCGGGCGTCATTCCGCGCGCCTGGGCGCGCTCCACGATCATCTGGTCCGTCATCAGTCCGCTGCGGATGCGCCCGGCATTGACGCCGTTCGCGCGAATTCCCTCGCCGCCATGATCCAGCGCATACTGCTTCATCAGCGCGAGCAGGGCGGCCTTGGGAATGCCGTAGGGACCGAAGTCCTTGCCCGGATTGACCGACTGGTTGGAGATGTTGAACAGGATCAGTCCGCCGCGGCCATGCGCGCGAAACTGCCTGACGGCTGCCTGGGCCGCGAGCTGGTGGCCAAAAAAGTTCAGATCGAAACTCCTGCGCAGGTCTTCGATCGGCACGTCTCCGATGGCGCCCTGGGGAGCCGCGCCCGCGTTCGAGACCAGGATATCCAAATCGCCGAGCGTTTCGCTTATCTGGCCAAATGCCCTCGCGACCGAGGCCGGGTCCGTCACGTCGCATTGAAACGGCGTGCATCGATGCTGTGCGGCAATCTTGCTCGCGGCGGGACCGTTGACGTCAAGCGCTGCAACAACGGCGCCCGCGCCCGAAAAGGCGCGGCAGATTTCGGCACCGATCCCGCTCCCGGCGCCCGTAACCACGACCACGCGGCCGGCGACCGCATCAAACATCGCCTGCAGGGCAGCCGACTGTTTCACATGGCTATCCGGGCCGGGGTCAAGCGCATCGGCGGTCATGACTATGCGGCCTTCCTCTGCTCCAGGTCACGGAACATGGCAAAGGCCTGCTCCGCCGTCTCGCCGTGATGGACCACGGCCGCCAGTGCCTGCAGCATGGCGCGCGGATCGGAGGACTGGAACACGTTGCGGCCCATGTCGACGCCGGCCGCACCCTGGTCGATCGCCTGGTAGGCCATCTCCAGCGCGTCGCGCTCCGGCAGCTTCTTGCCGCCGGCAATCACGATCGGCACCGGGCAGCCGAGCACGATCTTCTCGAAGCCTTCCTCGACATAATAGGATTTCACGAACTGCGCACCGATCTCGGCAGCGATACGCGTTGCCAGGCCGAAATAGCGGGCGTCGCGCACCATGTCCTTGCCGACGCCGGTGACGGCCATGGTGGGAATGCCGTAGCGCGTGCCGGTGTCGATCAGCTTAACGACGTTGCCGATCGATTTGTGCTCGTATTCCGAGCCGATATAGACCTGCGCGGCCATCGCAACCGCGCCGAGCCGGATGGCGTCGTCGATGTCGACGGCCACGAGTTCGTTCGACAGTTCGGTGAGGATGGAATTGCCGCCCGAGCAGCGCAGCACGACCGGCTTGTTGACCTCCGGCTGTATCGTCGCCCGCAATGCGCCGCGCGTGCACATCAGCACGTCGGCATGCTGGGCGAGCGGCGCGATCGTCAGGTCCATGCGTTCGAGGCCGGTGGTCGGGCCCTGGAAATAGCCATGGTCGAAGGCGAGCATGACCGTCCTGCCGCTCTTCGGGTTGAAGATGCGCGACAGGCGCGCCTTCATGCCCCAGTCCTGGTGCGCCGCACCCTTGAGGTAGAATCGGCTGGTGTCGGCTGGACGATCCGCGCCCCAGTCCTTGCCGTCCTTGATGTCGTCGAGATCAGCCATTTGTCCTGCCTTCCGTGTTCATGGTCGCGGCCGTCAGGCTCTCGCGACGAAATCCTGCATTGCCTTGAGGATGAGCGAGATCGAAATCGCGCCAGGATCGGGATGACCGATGCTGCGCTCGCCGAGCGATCGCGCCTTGCCGGTGGTGGCGATCATCGCCTTGCTCGCCTCGACGCCCTCCAGCGCACCGGCGGCGGCCGCACTGCTGGCCGCCGCGAGACCTTCGCCGGCAGCGGCACGCGCGGCGCGCGCGGCTGGTGCGACCGCATCGACCATCGTCTTCTGGCCCTCGATGACGCCGCCGCGCTTCAGCACCGCAGCCAGGCCATCCTCGAGAAATCCTGCGAAGCTCTCGCCATCGACTGTGCCAGTTGCCGCATAGGCTTTCGATCCGGCGCGAAACAGGGTGCCGAATACGGCGCCCGCAGCTCCGCCGGTGTTCGACAGGATGGCGGTTCCCGTCGCCTTGAAGGCCGCCTCGACGCTCTCCGGCTCCGCCTCGTTCAACGCGACAAGCGCCGCCTCGAAGCCGCGGCGCATGCCGATCCCGTGGTCCCCGTCGCCGATCGTGAGATCCGCGTCGGTCAGGATGTCGGTCTGGTCGATCAGCGATTGCGCGACCGCCAGCAGCATGTCGCGCGCGCCGTTCGCATCGAGTGTTTCGGCCATGGCTTCGCTCACATCCGGGAGTAGCCGAGCGATTCCGCCGGCATGTCGAGATAGCGCTTCAATTCGTCGTCGAGCTTCATCAGCGTCACCGAGAAGCCCGCCATTTCCTGCACGGTCAGCCAGGTGCCGACATCGGTGCGATGAACGATGATGCCCTCGCGTTCCAGGATCTGGCGCACGCGGCGGTTGACGATGAGCATTTCCATCATCGTCGTCGCGCCGAAATTGTTGATCATCAGCGCCACCTCGTCGCCCCGCTTGAAGGGCAGGTCGGACAGGATCTTGTCCATGATCTCGTCGGCGACCGCGTCGGCGGGCTTCATCTTCTGGCGCGCGATGCCGGCTTCGCCATGGGCGCCCATGCCGATCTCGATCTCGTCGTCGGCAAGCTCGAAGGTGAGTTTCCCGGTCTCGGGGATGGAGCCGGCGGATACCGCCACCCCCATGGTGCGGACGCTGCCCTGCGCCTTCAGCGCGACGCGCTCGACCTCGGCCAGCGTCTTCAGTTCGGACGACGCGCCGCCGACCACCTTGATCATGTAGATGTCGCCGGCGATGCCGCGCCGGTCGTGCATGCGCTCGGGCGGCGCGGCCGCCACATCGTCGCAGACACGCACGGTGCAGACTTCGATGCCGTCGTCCTCGAGCATCTCGGCGGCCATGTCGAAATTCATGTTGTCGCCGGCATAGTTGCCGTAGAGGAACAGGATTCCTTTGCCACGGTGGACGGCCTTGGCGGCAGCAACGATCGTGTCGGGCGAGGGGGCGGCGAATACCTGGCCACAGGCCGCGCCGTCGCCCATGTTCTTGCCGACAAAACCGTGGAACAGCGGCTCGTGGCCGCTTCCGCCGCCGATGAGCAGCGCCACCTTGCCGTCCGGGATGTCGGTGCGCACCAGCGCCGCATGCTTGTCGACCCGGCGCAGCCGACCGTCATTGGCGAGCAGCAGTCCGTCCAGCATTTCGGCAACGACCTTCTTGGGATCGTTGAGGATCTTTTTCGGGTTAGCCATTGTTTTCCTCCTCCTTGGCTGCCCGCGCGTCGGGCACATGGTCCAGGATCAAGAACAGCACGACACCTGCAAGCAGGATAGGGAAGCCGATTACGAAAAGTGCGTGGAAGAAGGGCTGGCACAGCATTACGAACCCACCCAGGATCAGGGTGGAGGCGATGCGGTAGGCCCACAGGGAAACAAAAGGGGTCACGGGCGCACTCCATCGAGATGCGACAGCCGTGCTCCGGTGGCGGCGTCGAACAGATAGCCGGCACCGTCAGCGATGCGGAAGCTGCAGGCGTCGCCCTGCTTGAACGTCACCTCGTGCGGCAGGACCTTGCGGAACGAAGCCGCCTGCGCGTTGACCTGCACCGCCCGCTCGAAGCCACGATTGTCGACCGCGTAGACCGTGCCGCCATTCGCGCCCGGCATGCCCGCGGGTCCGACCTCGATGTCTTCGGGCCAGGCGCCGAACTGCAGCTTCGTTCCCGGCTTCACGCTGGCAGCACCGAGGGCGGCCATTGGAATGCGCTGCGCGCCACCGGGGAGGACGATCGCATCGTCGGCAATGTCGGCGGCGAAGAAGGCCATGGACGGGCTGCCGATCAGCCTTCCGACGAATGCGTTGGCGGGCAGGGCGATGATCTCGTCGATCGTGCCGGTCTGCTGGATCACGCCGCCGTCGATGATCGCCAGCCGGTCGGCGATGGCGATCGCGCCATGATAGTCATGCGTGGCGTAGAGCATGGTGGACTTGTACTGGCGGTGGATCTGCCGCAACTCGGCACGCAGGCCCTCGCGCAGCTTCAGGTCGAGCGCCGAGAGCGGCTCGTCGAGCAGGAACATCCTTGGGCGGCGCACCAGGGCACGGGCGATCGCCACGCGCTGGCGCTCGCCGCCCGACAGCGTGTCGACATTCCTGTCGAGGAGATGGGCGATGCGCAGGAGTTCGGCGGTGCGCCCGACGCGTGCCTTGATCTCCGCTTCGGGCTCCCTGTAGGTCGGCGAGCGCAGCGCAAAGGCGATGTTGTCCTTGACGTCCAGGATCGGCAGCAGGTTGAAGCCTTCGAAGACGATCGAGACGTCGCGGCCTGACGGATCGATGTCCGTCACGTCGCGCCCGCCAAGCGACACCGTGCCGGCCTCCAGCGTGATCAGCCCGGCGGCCGACAGCAGCGTCGAGCTCTTTCCCGCGCCGGTCGGGCCGAGCAGCGCAAGGATCTCGTTGTCGGCGACATCGAGATCGAGACCGCGCAGCGCAGGTTTCTTGCCGTAGGAGTTGCGCAGGCCGCGCAGCGACAGCATCGGAGTTCCGGTCATGCCTGCGGCCCCACGCGACGCCCGGTTTCGGCATCGAAGAAGAGCAGGCCTTCCGGCGCGAAGTGGACGGCATCGGCCGGACCGGACCGGGCTGCGCGCTTGTCGACGCCCTGATAGACGGTTCCACCGATGGTGAAGCTGAAGAAGCGCTCGCGCCCGACAGAGAATACGTCATCGACTGGAAGACGGAAGGCATCGCTGCTCTCGGCCGGCTCTACCAGATGCACGTTGAGGGGACGAACGCCGAGCTTGAGTTTCCGGCGGCTTGCGACTGCCCACTGCGGAATGTTGTTGCGCGACGGTGTCAGCGTCACGCCGCTGTCGCCCAGGCGCAACCCGCCCTCGACCGGCTCCAGGTCGATCAGGTTCATGGATGGCGAGCCGATGAACTGGCCTGCGAACACGCTCTGCGGATCGAGGAAGATCTCGTCCGGCGTGCCCATCTGCACGATGCGGCCGTCGCTCATCAGCACGATCCGGTCGGCAAGCGACATCGCCTCGCGCTGGTCATGCGTGACATAGATCGTGGTGACGCCGAGTTCGCGCTGCAGATGGCCGAGTTCCCAGCGCATCTCCTCGCGGAACTGCTCGTCGATGGCCGACAGCGGCTCATCGAGCAGCAGCACGGCGGGCTCGCGGATGACGGCGCGTGCGAGCGCCACCTTCTGGCGGGCGCCGGGCGGCAGCGAACCGGGATAGCGGTCGAGCTCGTCGCCGAGACCGAAGATGCCGGTCACCCAGTCGAGTTTCCGGGCGATTTCGGCCCGCGCAACGCCACGCGCCTTCAGCGGGAAGACGATGTTCTCGCGGATCTTGAGATGCGGGTAAAGCGAGACGAACTGGAACACCATGGCGATGTTGCGCTCGCTGGCCGACATGTCGTTGACGCGCTTGCCGTCGAACAGGACGTCGCCGGACGTTGCCTTCACGAGCCCCGCGATGCAGCGTAGCGTCGTCGTCTTGCCGCAGCCGGACGGGCCGAGATAGACGACGAACTCGCCGTTCTTCACGGTCAGATTGACATTGTCGACGGCCTTGAAACCGCTGAAGTCGATCGTCAGGTTTTTCAGGTCGATCTGGGCCATCAGTATTTTTCGCCCATCTTGGTCAGGTGCCGCACAAGGATCATGGACAGGCCGATGATGATGACGAGCAGGATCACGGCCAGTGCGGAAGCCTCACCGGTATAGAAAAAGCTGAATGCGGTCTTGGCCACGGAAAACGATACGGTCTGGGTGCTCGATCCGGGACCGCCGCCGGTCAGCGCCACGAACAGATCATACTGCTTGAAACTGTCGATCAGACGCAGGATCAGCGCGATGAACAGCACGGGCGCCGACATCGGCAGGGTGATTCGGAAGAAGCGGTAGGCGGGGCTGGCGCCATCGACTTCGGCGGCCTCGTAGATGGTCTCGGGGATGCCACGGAAGGCCGCGGTGGCAAGCAGCACAATGAACGGCGTCCACATCCAGGTATCGGCGGCGGCCGCCGCCCAAAGCGCCGGTGTGGTCTGGCCGAGCCAGTCGACCTTGGAAAGACCGACGGATGAGAGCAGGAAATTGACCAGGCCCCATTCCGAATTGAGCATGTACTTCCACAGGAAGCCGACCACGACGGGCGACAGCATCATCGGCATCATGAGAAGCGTGAAGATGATATCGCGCCCGCGAAAATTCTTCTGAAGCTGGTAGCCGACAAAAATGCCGATCAGCATCTGCAGCGCCACGCAGATGAAGACGAATTTACCGGTGAAGACGAAGCGCTCCCACAGTTCGGGGTCGGACAGGAGGAAGCGGTAGTTCCCAAGGCCGACCGGCTTCATCGCGCCCTGGCGCAGCGCCGAGAAATTGAAGAACGAGTAGTAGATCAGTGAGAAGATGGGGTAGGCCACCATGAACAGCAGGATGGCGAGCGTCGGCGACAGGAAGCCGAAGATCATCAGCCTGCCTGACGAGCGCTTGCGCAGTTCCGACTGCCGCAATTCGTGCGTGGGGGAAACGGATGTCATCGTGTCACCTCCGCCCCAGGACGCCGAAGGTCATGCCCATCAGCAGGTGCTTGCGGATCAGGTAGAAGAAGATCAGCACGGGGATGATGAGGACGACGCCCGCCGCGCAGATCTGCGTCCACTCGATACCGGTGGCACCGGACGCGGCCGAAATCTTCACCGGCAAGGTCTTGGCCTGCGTCGTGGTCAGGATCGAGGCGAAGGCGAATTCGTTCCAGGCAAAGATGAAGCAGAAGCCGGCGGTTGCGGCGATGCCGCCCTTGACCATCGGCAGGACCAGCCGGGTGAAGGCGAACATGCGCGTATAGCCATTGACCATGGCGATCTGCTCGACCTCTTTCGGCACACCGTCGAAGAAGCCCTTCATGATCCAGGTCGCGAGGCCGACATTGGCGAAAATGGCAACGAGGATCAGCCCGGTGCGCGTGTCGGCGAGACCCAGCTTGGCAAACATCAGGTGGTAGAAAACAAGTACCGCCACCGGCGGCAGCATGCGCGTCGACAGGACGAAGAACATGAAGTCGCCCTTGCCCATGAAATTGAAGCGCGAGCAGACATAGCCGGCCAGCGTGCCGAGGAAGACGGCAAGCGAGGTGCCCGCGACCGAGACGATGATGCTGTTGACCAGCGAGTCGAAGACGCCGACCGCCGAGGCGCTGTCCTTGGCGGCACCAACGCCGAACACGGCCTGGTAACCGCTCAGGTCCGGCGTGAAGAAGATCTTTGGCGGCATGGTGAAGAAGTCCATGCGGCTCTTGAATGACGACAGCAGCAGCCAGAAGATCGGGCCGACATTGTAGATCGTGTAGATGACCAGCAGCGCCAGCACGAGCCAGCGCGTCGCCCTGTCGATCATCACTGTGCGGGATTGCGTCATCACGAGCCTTGCCTGTCCGGTTTCCCGGCACGCCATGTGCGGAATTGTAGAGAAGGCGAGGGCGCGCGCGAGTGTATCGTGCGCGCCCTCTGGGAGGATGCGGTCAGTTTACAGGAACGACCGCGTCGACACCGACTGGCGAGATCAGCTGGTCGGGAACCTCAGGCGTCGTCTCGCCGCGCTTGATCTCGTAGCCGGCGCGTTCGAGCGTGCGCTCGTTGGCGGCAGCGGCATCGGAGAGCGCCTGCTGGACGGTCTTGGTGCCAGCCGCCGCGCTCGAGATCTCCTGCTGGAGTTCGTCGAGCAGGATCGGATACTCCGGCACGTGCCAATAGTCGTTCAGGTATTCCAGCGCCGTCGAGAACTGCCGGTTGTAGGAGTTCAGGCCCTGCCAGTCCGGGCTTTCCAGAACGGTCTTGAGGCCCGTCTGGCAAACGGCGGCGTAGCGCTTCTGCTGCTCGGGCTGGAAGTACCATTCCATGAACGCCGTCAGTTCGGGCAGCTTCTTGGAGTATTTGTTGATGCCCATGCCCTGGCCGCCGACCGAGAACTGGCGACGGAACTTGTTGTCGCGGCCGACGGCGCCCGGAAGCACGGCGAAGCCAACCTTGTCGGCGAACTTCGAGACCTTTGGGTCGGCGTTGGAGCCGTTGAAGTAGAACCACTGCATCGCCATGGCGACCTGGCCCTGCTGGATCGCGGTGTTGACCTCGTCGAAGCCCCAGTTCTGCGAGCCGGGAGGGCCATACTTGAACATGTCGACATAGGCCTGCACGCCGTCGACCGACGCCGGCGAGTCGAGATAGCCCTTCACTTCCATCGTGTCGGGATTGTAGAGCTCGCCGCCGAAGGACCACAGGAACGAGTTGGAAGCGGTCGTCGCGAAGTCATAGTCGCGGCCGCCCATCTGGCCCCAGCCATACAGGCCCTGGTCGGGACGCGTGAAGAACTCTGCGATTTCCTTGGCGTCCTGGTAGGTCTGTGGCACGGCAAGATCCTTGCCATACTTCGCCTTGAAGGCTTCCTTTTCCTTGGGGTCCTCGAAGAGGTCCTTGCGGTAGGTCAGGCCGTAGGCGTCCTGGTTGGCCGGCAGGCCGAAGAATTCGCCCGAGCCGTCCGGATACTCGCCGTAGCGAGAGAGTGAGGCTGGCGGGAAGATATCGGCCTTCAGGTAGCTCGACTTGTCAAAGATCTCGTTGAGCTTGACGGCATGCCCCGCGAACTCGGCGGTCGACTGGCTGTCCCACATGGCGAAGTCGAAGGCGTCGCCCTGAATTGCGAATTCCGAGGCGATCTTGTCGTGCCACTGCGGGCCGTAGGGCACGAGTGCCGGGACGATCTTGACCGACTTGTCGGGATAGTCCTTGGCGATGTCCATCAGCGCGTCGGCGCAGGTGCCGGCATGCCAGACGAAGGTGAGTTCTGTATCGGCGCGGGCAATGCCCGTCGCCACAAGTGTCGCGCCAATGACGGCAGCGGACCCAAGCAAGCGCGTCAGCGTTGCTTTCTGCATGATTTCCTCCCAACGGTTTCACGGGCGATGGAGTCGACGATCGGACCCCGCCGCTCGTTTCCAGCCCTGTCCAAACGCTAGTTGCGGGCGTTAAAAATATCAATCCAAATCTTATATTTTCTCATAAATTTTGTTATGAACGAACGTGGCTATCAGGCATCGCGCGACGGATTAGTCGATGTTAGATCGCCGCAACGCAGCTGCGAAGACTGGTTTTTGGCGGATTTAGCGCGCTTATGCTGTGCTGAAGTGGATGATGAAAATCCCGAGATGCTGCACCGCACAAGTGCAGTTTTTGAGAACTTAACATTTTCTTGGACGTATTGTCCAAGGCCTGTTGAAAGGGAAAACCGATGAACGGCGAGGGAGGCAAGCGCGACATGGGCGATCCGCAGAGCGACGCGCACCTCATGTCCAAGGCCGAGCAGCGGCGCTCCAGAATCCTCGGCATCCTGATGGAAAGCGCGTCGGTGCAGATCAAGGATCTCGCCACGACACTCGACGTCAGCCTGATGACGGTGCACCGCGATCTCAACGACCTGCAGAACCAGGGACTGGTCAGGCGCATCCGCGGCATCGTTTCGGCCGAAAAGTCGATGCTGTACGAGAGCAGCTATCTCTACCGGGCCCGCCAGCAGGTCAGCGAGAAGCGTAAGCTGGCGCGTGCCGCAATCGCACACATCGAACCCGGCAACGCGATCGTGTGGGACGACAGCTCCACGACGTTCCACGTCACCGAATACATCGACCAGGTCGCGCCAGTCACCATCATCACCAATGCCTTGCCGGTCATCGATGCGCTGAAGGAAGCGCCGGACATCGAGCTGATCGCGCTCGGCGGAAAATATCACCGTGTCTACAACGGCTTCTTCGGCCTCGCCTGCGAGCGCGCGATCCGCTCCTACCGCGTCGATGTCGCGCTGATGTCGACGACCACCATCCAGGGCCTGTCCATGTTCACGCAGGACGAGGCCGTGCTGCGCTCGAAGCAGGCGATGATCGACATCGCCCGCAAGAAGGTCCTCCTCGTCGACGAGAGCAAGTTCCATTTCCTGGCGCTCAACCATGTCGCGGATCTCACCGTGTTCGACGTGGTGCTGCTGTCGGCCTCCGTCGAGCCGGAGATCATCGCGCGCATGCGTGACGGCGGCGTCAAGCTGCAGCTCGTCTGATCGTTCCAAGACACCAGCCCAAGGGAAGAAAAATGTCCGAAACTGGAAAAGCGAGACGGCTTGCGCGCATGTTCAATTCCAGGTCGGGGCGCATGCTGTGTGTCGCCTTCGACCATGGCATGCAGGTGGGCACGATACCGGGCAATGAGGATCCCGCGCGGATCCTGGACGCTGTCGCGGAAGCGGGCGTCGACGCGGTGATCCTCAATCCGGGCATGATGATCCGCCACGGGCACCGCCTGGCCGGAGGTCCGGTCGTCATCCTGCGGATCGACCAGACGACGATGTGGCGTGAGGGAACCAAGGCTGCCTATCCCGACACGCACCAGCGCCTGGTGGCGAGTGTCGAGGACGCCGTCTCGCTCGGCGCCGAGGCAGTCATCACCTATCTCTTCACCTGCAACAATCTTGCGGAAGAAGAGACCCGCTCGTTCGAGATCTGCGGACAGGTGGCGTCGGACTGCCGCAAATGGGGCGTCGTCCATGTCGTCGAGGCGATGGCCGCACGGGGCGGATTCGTGGATTTCGACGATCCCGACATCATATCACTCAATTGCCGCATGGCAGGCGAACTGGGTGCCGACATCATCAAGACAGACTGGTGCGCCGATCAAGCGCGGTTTTCCGCCATCACCCAGCAATCGCTGGCGCCGATCGCGCTGGCCGGCGGTCCCGCGCGCCAGGACGTCGACGCTGTCGCGCAGTTCGCGCGTTCTGCCATTTCAGCTGGCGCGAAGGGTCTGATGTTTGGCCGCAACGTTTTTGGCAGGAGCGATGCCGCCGCCACGCTCAGGCGGTTGACGTCGATCGTCCACGAGGACGCGTAGCGTGTGCCTGGGTTCGGTGCCGCACGTGTTGGGCGCCGCGGGCGGCGTGGTCGACCGGTGTGCAACCATGGTCAGTGGGATTGGTGCGGATGATAGGAATCGAACCTACACGCCTTTCGGCACTGGAACCTAAATCCAGGGCGTCTACCAGTTCCGCCACATCCGCATGGCCCGGCAATCCCATGCCGTCATCATTCTGTCAATGTCACGATCCATCCGGGCCGGGTCCTGACATGCGAAGAGAGTTGAAAATACAACGCTCGTGTGACAAAAGGCGTGACAAAAGTGACGGGATTTGACGGCCCGCTTCGGCTGAACGCGGTAAGAAGCAGGAAAAACAAAGACTTACCGGTTTTCGTGAAGCGCATCGAGAGCATTTTCGGCCCGCATCCCTGCACCGGGATCAAGGCCGGGACACTCTTCCCGCACCGCCAGTCCGGCACGACCACACCAACTTGCAGATCGGCTGCGCCGCGCTGCTCCACGGCATTCGTGAAAACAAAGGTTTGATAATGCAGGTCACCGAAACACTGAACTCCGGCCTGAAGCGCGAGATCACCGTGACGGTGCCCGCCGGAGACATGGAAGCAAAGCTCGCTGCACGTCTCGAAGACGCGCGCGGCAAGGTGCGCATCAACGGGTTCCGCCCCGGCAAGGTGCCCATGCCGCATCTGCGCAAGATGTATGGCAAGTCGTTCATGGCCGAAGTGGTCAACGAGATCCTGTCCAATTCGGCTCGCACGATCATCGCCGAGCGCGGCGAAAAGGCTGCCATGCAGCCTGACGTGACGATGACGGAGGACGAGAAGGAAGCCGAGCGCATTCTGGCCGGCGGAGCGGATTTCGAGTTCAAGCTTGCCTATGAGGTCATTCCCGCGATCGAGATCCAGGATTTTTCCAGCATCGCGGTGACACGGCCCATCTTCGACGTGCCGGACGCCGATATCGACGATCAGGTCAAGCGCGTCGCGGAATCGTCGCGCTCCTATGAGACCAAGACCGGCAAGGCTGCCGAAGGCGACCGCGTCACCATCGACTACATCGGCAAGATCGACGGCGAACCCTTCGCGGGTGGCGCCGGCACCGACCAGCCCTTGGTGCTGGGCTCCAAGGAGTTCATCCCGGGCTTCGAGGAACAGCTGATCGGCACCAAGGCCGGTGACGAAAAGCAGATTTCGGTCACGTTCCCGGAAAACTACAACGCGGCCAACCTGGCTGGAAAGCCGGCAACCTTCGACGTCACCGTCAAGGAAGTGGCCAAGCCCGGCGAACTCGAGATCAACGACGAGACGGCCAAGTCGCTCGGCCTGGAATCGCTCGAGCGCCTGCGCGAGATCGTGCGCGGCCAGATCGAGAGCCAGTTCGGCACGATGACCCGCCAGAAGGTCAAGCGCCAGCTTCTCGACCAGCTCGACGCGGCCTATTCCTTCGAGGCGCCGTCCAAGCTCGTCGAAGCCGAGTTCAGCAACATCTGGAACCAGGTCAATCGCGACCTCGAGGCTGCCGGACGGACCTTTGCCGACGAGGAGACGACGGAAGAGGAAGCCACGGCGGAATACCGCCGCCTTGCCGAGCGCCGCGTGCGGCTCGGGCTGGTTCTGGCCGAGATCGGCGAGAAGGCCAGCGTCCAGGTTTCCGACGAGGAACTGCAGCGCGCGCTGTTCGAGTTCGTGCGCCGCTATCCCGGCGACCAGCAGCAGGAGGTCTTCGACTTCTACCGCAACAACCCCAATGCGCTGACGACGCTGCGCGCGCCTCTGTTTGAAGAGAAGGTGGTCGACCATCTGCTGACCCAGATCTCCGTGACCGACAAGAAGGTCAGCAAGGAAGAGCTGATGGCCGACGACGAGGAAGCCGAGACTGCCGCCAAGAAGCCGAAGAAGGCTGCCGCGAAGAAATCCGGCGATGCAGCCAAGGCCGACGATGCCGCTTCCGAGGAGCCGAAGAAGAAGGCTGCTCCGAAGAAGAAGGCCGCGGCCAAGGACACGCCGGAAGCCTAGCCGGGCCACCGATGGGCAAGAACGCAAAAAGGCCACCCTGGGGTGGCCTTTTTCATGTTCCGGGACAGGCGGTCAGGCTGACGGCTTGTCGCGTACTGCGATGATCGACTTGTTGAGCCCGAGGATCTTTTCATGGAAGACGCGGGAATCCGGGAAGAGGCCGCGCATCTGCCGCGTTGAGAGAAGACGGTGGTGATAGATGATGTCGCGCGCCTCCTCGATGTCCGTGACCTTCGAGAAGAAGCCGAGCGCAAAGCGCATGATCATGCGCACGCGGACCGGCTCTGGCAGGTACTGGAAGCCGGGAAACCGGAAATGCGGCTCGTAGGCGAACCAGTAGTTGGGCGTCTGGACATAGTAGCGGGGCGCCAGCCGGCGGGTGTTTTGCGCAAACATCTCCATGTCGCGCCAGGCGCCGACATGTTCGATCACCGAATTCGAATGGACCATGTCGAAGCGCCGCCCGGCAAGCAATGCCGGGTCGGTGGCACTGGCCTTGACGAAGGTGAAGAGGTCGGGGCGCTCGACCGTCTGCTGTTCGTTGTTCACCATCGTGAAGCGCAACCTTTGGCTGTTCTGCGCGATGAATTCCCTTCCGGCATTCCAGTAGACTTCGGTCCCCCCGAGATCGAGGATGTCGGCCTCGCCCTTCTCGTCGAGAATTCCTTGTATCAACCGCTGGACTTCTGCGAAGCGTCGGGCTCGAAAGCCGAATTCGATGCTCTTCTCGTTGCGGTAGGGGTCACGCGTCGCTGCCTCCAGGGCAGGCTGGTTCACAAAGGTATCAATCAATGACATCAAGGCACTCGTTGCAGGAACATACACTCCGATCATGTTAACAGCTTTGTTAAGAGAATGTTCATCAATTGTATTAGTGGTTAATTAACTATATTGGTTAGGGATTATTTTATTTGGATTCTAACCAGTCCGTCGGTTCACGGCCCGCCGGATACTGCGGCGAAGTCTCGTCCTGCCATCGCTGCGCGGTGCAAGACCGAGCGGCAATTGTGTAGAGCGTCGGGCCGTCACGGTGCTATCGTGATGTCGCGCTACGGATGCGGGGACACGGATGACGCCGATACGCTGGCTTTTTGTTTCTCTCGCCGCTTTCCTGTCGGTCGCTGACAGCAGCGCTGCCAGCGCCTGGCGCTTCGGGAATGGACCCGATGGCGAAGTGAATGTCGCGTTGTTTGCCAGCAATGTGGTGACCACGGGCTCGCGGGCGATCGACTATCGCCCGACCCTCACCGTCTCATGCAAGGCGGACCGCCATCCGCAGTGGCGCCAGTCGATCAGGGTGCGTGAGCCGTTCACCGGCAGCGGCCCGGTGGATGTCAAAGTCAGGATCGACACCATGGGCGACAGGCGAGAGACCTGGTCGCTCGGCCAGAAGAACCGCGCGCTCGTCTATGACGGAGACCGGGGAGTTGCCCGACTGACCGGCGCAAGGCTTCTTCGCGTCGCCTGGCGGGCCGGCTTTTTCGCCGGCGACGACGAAGCGGTCTTCAACCTGGCCGGAGCCGGCGATGCCATCGCGGCGCTGGCCGCTTCATGTGGCGTGCCGATGCCTCGCCCTTGAGGTCGCGACGTCGTCTACCAGCGGGTCATATCAACAACAGGCCCTTCATGCTGGCATGACCCTTCCTGCCGATGATGATGTGGTCGTGAACCGCGATGCCGAGCGGTTTGGCCGTTTCGATGATGGTCTTGGTCATGTCGATGTCGGCCCGCGACGGGGAGGGGTCGCCGGATGGGTGATTGTGCACCAGGACGATCGCGGTCGCCGACAGTTGCAGGGCCCGCCTGATCACCTCGCGCGGATAGACGGGCGTGTGGTCGACTGTTCCGGTCTGCTGCACCTCGTCGGCGATCAGGGCGTTCTTCTTGTCGAGGAACAGGATACGGAACTGCTCGCGCTCCTCGAAGGCCATGGCGGCGCGGCAATAATCGATGACTTGTGCCCATGAGGACAGGATCTCGCGGCCCTCGATCCGGCTCTTTGCCATTCGCTGCGCCGCGGTGGCGATGATCTTCAAATCGAGCGCCGCGGACGGACCGATCTTGTCGACTTCGCACAGCAGATGTTCCGGAGCACCGAGCACCTCAGCCAGCGAGCCGAACCGCTTCAGCAGCATCTTTGCGCGTGCCTTCGTATCGGCGCGGGGGATGGTGCGAAACAGCAGGAGTTCGAGGATCTCATAGTCGGACAGGGCGTCCGGGCCCGCCGTGCGAAAACGCTGCCGCAGCCTGTCCCTGTGGCCGGCATGCGGCGACTTCTCAAGAGGCTGTGGGACTTTGGGAATCGCCGCAGGCTGCTCGAGAAAAAAGCCGCGCTCGTCGTCCTCGTCCGCCGCCATGCCCGCACCGACCAGATGTCCCGTGCCCATCCTACGCCAAATGCCGGGCCGGCGAACAGGGAGCGTGGCTCCCGTCGCGCGAAAAAGCCGATCAGGCAAGACCCGGGCGATCGAGCCCGCCGGGCGACAGGGTGAAGACCTCGCAACCACCTTCGGTGACGCCGATCGTGTGCTCATACTGCGCCGAGAGCGAGCGGTCGCGCGTCACGGCGGTCCACCCGTCGGACAGGACCTTCACATGCGGCCTGCCGAGATTGATCATGGGCTCGACCGTGAAGATCATGCCCGAGCGCATCTCCACGCCTTCGTTGGCGTTGCCGTAGTGGAGGATGTTGGGCGCATCGTGGAACAGGCGGCCGACGCCGTGGCCGCAGAAGTCCCGTACCACCGAGCAGCGCTCGCCCTCGGCGAAGCGCTGGATTGCCGCGCCGACCGCACCGGTTCGGACACCGGGGCGGATCACCTCGATGCCCCTCATGAGACATTCGTGGGTCACTTCGAGCAGCCGCTCGGCGGCGCGCTTGATGGTACCCACGGGATACATACGGCTCGAATCACCGTGCCACCCGTCGAGGATATAGGTCACGTCGATGTTGACGATGTCGCCGTCCTTGAGCGGCTTGGCGTCCGGAATGCCGTGGCACACGACATGGTTGATCGAGGTGCAGGAGGATTTCGTGAAGCCTCGATAATTCAGCGTGGCGGGCAGGGCGCCATTGTCCATGCCGAACTCGAAAACGAAGCGGTCTATCTCGTCGGTCGTGACACCGGGCGCCACGATCGCCGCGAGCTCGTCCAGGCAGCGCGCCGTCAGTTGGCAGGCCTTGCGCATGCCTTCGAAAGCATCCTCGCCATAGAGCTTTATCTGCCCCGTATTGCGCGAGGGCGCTGCGTCAGCATCGAGGTAAGTGACCATCTGTGGGGTATCCGAGGTGGTTGAGCCGCTCCGTCTGCCGAAATGGCCAGAATGCCCTGATGTGCCATCACAGCACGGCGTGTTCAAGGGCTCTTCACCGGGACGGCGAACGGCCTTCGATTCGCGAGGCCGGTTTACGGCCACTGCCCGGGCACGGGTTGCGTGGGAAAGTGGTACGCCCAAGGGGAATCGAACCCCTGTTACCGCCGTGAAAGGGCGGTGTCCTAACCGCTAGACGATGGGCGCGGAAGACGAGACGCTTATAGTAAGCCCGATGCGGCCCGGCAACCCGCGAAGACTGCCATGGGCAAAGATTTTTCGTCTATTTGCGACGCCGGCAGCGCCAGTTCCAGTCACGCTCCGGCCCGACGTCGACATGCACGGAATCGGTGTGACAATAGGTCCCGACGCCGCCACGCCCCGGCATGGAGCGGACATAGTTGGCCAATTCCCACTTGGCGACACCCGGGACCTGCACGTCGGCGGCGGCGCAGAACATGTGCAGCGAGTTCTTGGCGCCGCGCGCCCTTCGGTTGTGCGTTGGGCTGCGATAGCCCGATGTCACCATGATGGAGCGGCCATAGTGCTTCTCGATCGTCTTGAGGACGCGCACCAGAGACGGCTTGAGACAGGCGACGTCGACGGCCTCCGTCTGCTTCAGCAGGCCGTTGGGCGCCAAACGCGCCAGGCCTGCCGCAGAGGCGAGCCGCACCGAGCCGCCATCCTCTTCCTCGTGCAGGTCGACGTCGCTGTCGTCGTCCAGCCCGGACTTGCGCTTGATTTCGAACAGCGCTGTCTGGCGCACGCCGGGAAGGGCGTTGTCGCTGCCGAGCGATGCCATCACCACCGGTCGTGGACTGGCCGAAACCTCGACCAGCGGCTTGCTGCGGTCCTGTTCGATGAGTTGCCTGGGGTTGTTGCTGAACAGGGGCTTGGCGGGTTGGTCGCGGATCACGGGAGGGGGCGCCGCCGCCGAAGGGCTCGCGCCGAAGAAGGATGCAAGGAGGCCGCGTTTCTTGGGGGGCGGGGTCTGCGCGGGCCATTCGGCCGAGGTCGCGATCACCTGGGCCGGGTCGCTTTCTGCAGCGGAAGCGTCAGGTACCGAACCGGTCGAAACGACCGTGGCGCCCTGCACAGCCGGCGATCCAGGACGCGCCGCGGGCAAGGGCGCTGATGCGGGAATGTCCGTCGCTAGGGCAGTCGCGACGTCCGTTTCGGTCGCGGCATCGGGCAAGGACGTCTCTTCGGTCGTGGCGGCCGCAACGGTCACCGCCGCGTTTTCCGCAGGCGCCGCGTCCGGCGCCACGTCAACGACGGCCGTGGGGTTTGCAGCGGGCAGCGAGGCGACCTGGGCGGGCAGTTCCGCGTCGCCCTCCGCTAGCACGCTCGGCTGGACGATGGTGGCCGACGCCTCGCCTGGCGACGGTTCACCTGTCGGAGGGGCAATGGCCGAGGCATTGTAGGCCGGCATGTTGAGATCAATGGTCGCGTCAGGTCCCGAGGTGCAGGATGCGGCAAGAATGGAGCACAGCGCTGCCACGACCGCACGGCCCTTCCACCCCGCCACACGCCAAGCCGCAGCCCTCAAACTCTACCCCTCCGAACTCAGATGCCACAGGGATACCCAGCAGCGGCGTCACGAAATCCGGAAAGCCATTTCTGACCACCGGAGCAGGATGAACGAATCCCGAAACCCAATACCCACTTTCGGGCTATGGAGCAAATGAGGCGACAAAAAGTTCGCGCCTTGATTTCGCCAGATTCCTGGCCGGCGCTTTTCAGCGCGCCAGGCTCAGACCCGTATCCGGACATAGCTTCCTGGTGCGTCGCCCAATGCTTCGATCCGGTCGCCCGGCTGCCTGGCGTTGACCCGTGAATCGTCCTTAGACTCGATCCACTTCTGCCAGTGCGGCCACCAGGAGCCGGGATTTTCGGTCGCCTTGGCGGTCCAGGTTTCGAAGTCGCCGACCGGAGGGCCATTGGTCCAGTATTGGTATTTTCCCTGCGCCGGGGGATTGACGACACCCGCGATGTGACCGGAGCCAGCCATGACGTAGTCGACCGGTCCGCCGAAGTAGCGGCAGCCGAGAAAGACCGACCGGGCCGGCGCGATGTGATCCTCGCGCGCGGCGAGGTTGTAGACGGGAATGCTGATATCGGCGAGCGACAGCATGTGGCCCGCGATTTCCATGCGGCCGAGCGCCAGATTGTTCTGAAGATAGCAGTTGCGCAGATAGAAGGAGTGATTCGCGGCCGGCATGCGCGTCGAGTCGGCATTCCAGTACAGGAGGTCGAAGGGCAGGGGGTCCTTGCCGCGCATGTAGTTGTTGACGACGTAGGGCCAGATCAGATCGCCTGAGCGCAGCATGTTGAAGGCGGTCGCCATCTTGGTGCCGTCGAGATAGCCCTTCTCGCCCATCGAACGCTCGACGGCTGCGATCTGGTCCTCGTCGACGAAAACCTTCAGGTCGCCGGCGTCGGTGAAGTCGACCTGCGTGGTGAAGAGCGTCGCCGAGCGGATGCGGTGATCGCCTTCCTGCGCCATCAGCGACAGGGCCGCCGCGAGCAGCGTGCCGCCCACGCAATAGCCGATCGCATTGACCTCGCGCTCGCCGGTCGCCTGCTCGATCGTATCGAGTGCGTATTGCAGGCCTTCCCTTATGTAGGCTTCCCAGCCCTTGGCGCCGTGGCGATGGTCGGGATTGACCCAGGATATCACGAACACCGTATGGCCCTGTTCCACGGCCCAGCGGATGAAGGATTTTTGCGGGTTCAGGTCGAGAATGTAGAACTTGTTGATCCAGGGCGGGCAGATCAGTAGCGGGCGCTTGAGGACGGTCTGCGTCGTCGGACTGTATTGCAGGATTTCCGCGACGTCGCTGCGGGCGACGACCTTTCCCGGGGATACGGCGATGTTGCGCCCGATTTCGAAGGGAGAATAGTCGGTCTGGCGCAGCTTGAGGTCGCCATGCCCCGCGGCGATGTCCTCGGCCAGCATCTTAAGGCCGCGCACGAGGTTTTCGCCATTGCTGGCGACCGTTTCGCGAAACAGCTCCGGGTTGGTGAGGATGAAGTTGGACGGCGAGATCGCGTTGGAGATCTGCTTGACGTAAAAGCCGGCCTTGTGGCGGGTGTGTTCGTCGAGACCGTCGGCATGCTCGACGAGGTCGCCGGCCCAGCGCGACGTCACGAGGTAGGCCTGCTTGAGGAAATCGAAGAAGGCGTTCTTGCCCCATTCGGGATCGAGAAAGCGCTTGTCGCCGCGATCCGGCTTGACCGCGTCGTCGGTCAACTCGCCGCCGGCGCGCTGTACGGCATTCGACCACACGGACATGTAGCCGGAAAACAGCCGGGTCTGCGCCTCGAGCGCGCGCTGCGGATCGGAGAGCCAATATTCGGTGAGTTTGGAAAAGGTCTTGACCATGTCGGTCATCGGCTCGGAAACGGTATCGCGCACCTCGCCCTTCTCGCGCGGCTCGGCCCAGGCGGCCGCGACCTTGCCGGCTTGCTCGACCATCCGGGCGACATTGAGAGCGAAGCGTTCAGGGTCCTTGACGATGTACTGGTCCACCGGCGAGGCCGAATCGGCGTCCGTCTGGCCCGGATCGGTTGGCTTCGACATGATACCCGACACTTCCCCTTGACGCTTTTCCTGACGGAGTATCAGGCATTTTCCTGACATATTATCATGACAGGACGAATTGGGTCTAATAGAGACGGATGCGGGTCGTCTACCCGAGCCTGCAAGGAAAGACCATGATTGCTCCGACTGGGAAACGTCCGCTCGCCGCGTTTGGCGCGGCATTCGCGATGGTCGTGTTGGCTGGATGCGCCAGCGGACAGCAGACTTCGGTGGCGGGCGCCATCAACACGGGCACCTATCCCAACCTGAACCTTCCCCCGCAGTCAGCCGCCGAGCCAATCTCGGCCGGCGAGAAGGCTTCGCTGTATGGGCAGATCGGCGCGGCAAAGAATTCGCAGGCGCGGGCAGCGAATGCGTCCCCTCCCAACGCCAATCCGCTGCTGCTCAGGAAGATCGCCGCCAGTCACGCCAACGATACCCTGGAAGAGATCGAAGGGCAGAAGTAGCATTCTCGACCCTTTCGGAGATTGCGTGTATAGCGCAGCCCGTCATCTTCATCCGCCCGCCACGATGGATTCGCCATGGAAGAGTTTCACAAGGTCCGCCGGCTCCCGCCTTATGTATTCGAGCAGGTCAACCGGCTGAAGGCGAGCGCGCGCTCGCGCGGCGCCGACATCATCGATCTCGGCATGGGCAATCCCGATCTGCCGACGCCCAAGGCCATCGTCGACAAACTGTGCGAAGTGGTTCGCGATCCGCGCACGCATCGCTACTCCTCCTCGCGCGGCATTCCGGGCCTGCGTCGCGCCCAGGCGGCCTATTATGCGCGCCGGTTTGGCGTCAAGCTCAACCCCGATACCCAGGTCGTGGCGACGCTCGGCTCCAAGGAGGGCTTTGCGAACATGGCGCAGGCGATCACCGCGCCAGGCGACGTGATCCTGTGCCCCGACCCGACCTACCCGATCCACGCTTTCGGCTTCATCATGTCGGGCGGGGTCATCCGCTCCATGCAATCCGAGCCGGACGAGGGTTTCATCCGCGCGCTGGAGCGCGGCGTACGCCATTCGATTCCAAAGCCTTTGGCTGTGATCCTCAACTATCCGTCGAACCCGGCGGCCATGGTCGCAAGCCTCGATTTCTACAAGGAGGTCGTCGCCTTCGCGCGCAAGAACGACATCATCATCCTGTCCGACCTCGCCTACTCGGAAATCTACTTCGACGGGCCGCCACCGCCGTCGGTGCTGCAGGTGCCGGGCGCGATCGACGTGGCGGTCGAATTCACCTCCATGTCCAAGACATTCTCCATGCCCGGCTGGCGTATGGGCTTTGCCGTCGGCAACGAGCGGCTCATATCGGCGCTGACGCGGGTGAAGTCCTATCTCGACTATGGTGCATTCACGCCGATCCAGGTGGCCGCGGCCTTTGCGCTGAACGGCGACGGCTCGGATATCGCCGAGGTGCGCGAGGTCTATCACAAGCGTCGCGACGTGATGGTGGATTCGTTTGCACGCGCCGGCTGGACCATCCCGGCGCCGGCCGCCTCGATGTTTGCCTGGGCACCGATCCCCGAGCCGTTCCGGCATCTCGGCTCGCTCGAATTCTCCAAGCTCCTGATCGAGCATGCCGATGTGGCCGTTGCCCCGGGCGTCGGGTTCGGCGAGCATGGCGACGATTTTGTCCGCATTGCGCTGGTCGAGAACGAGCATCGCATCCGGCAGGCGGCGCGCAACATCAAGAAGTTCCTCTCCGCGTCGGCCAAGCAGCCCAACAATGTGGTTCCGCTGCCGATCCGGCGCTGAGCTTCGCCGAACAGACTTTTTTCCACAGGAAGCGGGGGCGTCGCGGTCATGGCTGAAGCATTGCGCATTGGAATTGCGGGCCTCGGTACGGTCGGGGCGTCCGTGGCGCGCGTCATCGCGGCGAAGTCGGCCGAATTGACCCGGCAGTGCGGCCGCGATCTCGTCGTCACCGCGGTCAGCGCGCGCGACCGGACCCGCGACCGTGGCGTCGATCTCGGGGCGACAAAATGGTTCGACGACCCGGTCGAACTCGCCGCCAAGGCCGATGTCGATGTCGTCGTAGAGCTGATTGGCGGTGACGAGGGTCCCGCCAAGGCTTGCGTCAAGGCCGCGTTGGAGGCCGGCCGGCATGTTGTCACCGCCAACAAGGCGCTGCTGGCGCGCCACGGCGTGGCGCTTGCCGAGATCGCCGAGAAGAAGGGCGTGCTGCTGAACTACGAGGCGGCGGTGGCGGGCGGCATCCCGATCATCAAGACACTTCGCGAGGCGATGGCCGGAAACACCGTGACACGCGTTTTCGGCATCCTCAACGGCACCTGCAACTACATCCTGACGCGCATGGAAGCCGAAGGGATTTCCTTCGACGAATGCCTCACGGACGCGCAGCGCCTGGGTTATGCCGAGGCCGATCCGACCTTCGACATCGAAGGACACGACACGGCGCACAAGCTGTCCATCCTGACCAGCCTTGCCTTCGGCTGCCGGATCGCAGCCGACGACATCTACATGGAAGGCATCAGCAACATCAGCCAGGCCGACATCAAGGCGGCGGGCGAGCTCGGATACAGGATCAAGCTGCTTGGCGTCGCGCAGATGACCGACAGCGGCATCGAGCAGCGCGTGCATCCGACCATGGTGCCGACGGCGTCGGTGATCGCGCAGGTGCATGGCGTCACCAACGCGGTCGCGATCGAGACCGATATTCTTGGCGAATTGCTGCTGTCGGGTCCTGGCGCCGGCGGCAACGCGACGGCGTCCGCCGTCATCGGCGACATCGCCGATATCGCCAAGAGCCGACCGGGGTTCCAGCATGGACCGGTCTTCGGCCGCCCGGCCAGGGAATTGAAATCCTACAAGCGCGCCAAGATGCGCAGCCACGAAGGTGGCTATTTCATTCGCCTGACCGTCCACGATCGCGTCGGCGTGTTCGCCGCGGTGGCCAAGCGCATGGCCGACAACGGCATCTCGCTGGAATCGATCGTGCAGCGCGCGGCGCTGAGCGATGCCGACAGCCACAAGACGGTTATCCTGGTCACGCACGAGACGACGGAGGCCGCAGTCCGAAAGGCCGTCGACGGCATCACGAAGGACGGGCATCTAACAGACAAGCCGCAGGTCATCCGGATCGAACGGGCGGGGTGAGGGCTCCTCCTCCGCTGGTTACGCGTGCGTTAAGCCGCGCGATCGTCTAAGCCTCGACAATGATTGACCAGACAGCTTCGTGATGATCGGCGAACAGCTCCCCTTCCTCGGCGTCCGGCGCTCCGTGTCCGACGTTGCCTGGGTGCATCGGTTGAACGATCGCCAGGAGATGGTGGCGCTCGCCATGGCGCAGGGCCATGGCGTGTCCGACATCGTTGCGCGCGTGCTCGCAGGGCGCGGCGTCACGGCTGGCGAGGTGGAACGCTTCCTCGATCCGTCGATCCGCGACCTCCTTCCCGATCCGGCGACGCTCACCGACATGAATCTGGCCGCCGAACGGCTGGTCGAAGCCATCCTGCGCCGCGAAAAAGTGGCGATCTTTGGCGACTATGACGTCGACGGGGCCGCGTCATCGGCTCTCATGAAGCGCTTTCTCGACCATTTCGGCGTCCAGTCCGAGATATACATCCCGGACCGGATATTCGAGGGCTACGGCCCCAATCCTGACGCCATGCGCGATCTGGTGGCGCGCGGTGCGCGTCTGATCGTCACCGTCGACTGCGGCACCAACAGCGCGGCGTCGATTGCAGCCGCCCGCGAGGCCGGCGCCGATGTCGTGGTCATCGACCATCACCAAGTCGGCGGTCCGCTGCCTTCGGGCGTGCCGGTCGTCAATCCGAACCGGGAGGACGATCTTTCGGGGCAGGGGCATCTCTGCGCTGCCGGCGTCGTCTTCCTGGCGCTGGTCCAGACCGCGCGGGTCCTGCGCCACAAGCGGCCCGATCTCGCGCAGCCCGACCTTCTCGCCATGCTCGACCTGGTGGCGCTCGCCACGATCTGCGACGTGGTCGCGCTGACGGGCGTCAACCGCGCCTTCGTGGTCAAGGGATTGCTCGCCATCCGTCACCAGAAGAACGCCGGTCTGACCGCGCTGGCGCGCGTGTCGCGCATCGGCGAGCCGATCAACACCTTTCATCTGGCCTTTCTGCTCGGTCCGCGCATCAATGCCGGCGGCCGCATCGGCGACGCGGCGCTCGGCAGCCGGCTCCTGTGCACGGACGATCCCGTCGAGGCGGGCCAGATCGCTGAGACGCTCGATCGGCTCAACCAGGAGCGCCAGGCGATGGAGCAGGACATGCTGGCGCAGGCGCGCGCGGAGGCCGACGCGGAACTTGCCGGAGGATCTGGGCCCGCGGTTCTTGTGACCGCCAACGACACATGGCACCCGGGGATCGTTGGCCTGCTCGCCTCGCGGCTGAAGGATCACGCCCGCCGACCGGCATTTGCCATCGCGTTCAATCCGTCCGGCTTGGGCACCGGGTCAGGGCGGTCCGTGTCGGGCTTCGATCTCGGCCGACTGGTGCGCGAGGCGTACGAGCATGGCCTGATCGTCAAGGGGGGCGGCCACGCGATGGCCGCCGGGATCACGGTCGAGCGAAGCAAGCTTGGCGCGCTGCGCGCCTTCTTCGAAGAACGCGCGGCGACCGAGGTCTTCCAGCTGCAGGACCAGGAGGTGCTTTCCATCGATGCGGCCCTTTCCGCCGACGGCGCGACGCAGGCGCTGATCGACGAACTCGAGAAGGCCGGCCCGTTTGGCGCCGGCTACCCCGCGCCGGTGTTCGTCCTGCCGCGCCACCTGTTGCGCGATGCGCGGCTGGTCGGCACGTCGCATCTGCGCGTCGACCTACAGTCGGATGCGGGCGGAAAGATCCAGGCCATGGCGTTTCGGGCGCTGGGCACACCGCTGGGCGATTTCCTGGTGAAGAGCCGGGGATCGCACATCCATCTGGCTGGCCAGATCCAGGCGAACTACTGGAATGGCGGCAGGACCGTCCAGTTCAGGATCACCGATGCTGCTCAGGCGAGTACGGTCTGAAGCCGCTGCAGCTCGTGCAGCCGGTCCCTGGTGGTCTCGTAGCCGACAGCGATCGACTCCTTCGCCTTATGGAACTCCGACAGGCCGATATGGCCGAGCTTGGGCTGCAGCGACATGTCAGGCGGATCGCCGGCCAGGCGTGCGCGCGAAATGCGGTCCTGGATGATGTTGAAAGCCTCGACCATGACGCCCGTGAGGCCGAGCCGCGATTCCTTGGTGCGCGATTCGGCGTTGAAGCGGGCGGCGGGCGTCGGCAGGTCCTCGACGAGTTCGCCAGCGTCATGCTTGACGACGGCCGCTCGTCCAAAAAGGTCGTAGTGCAGGTTGACCGCGACGACCAGAGGCTGCTCGTGCGCGCGGCATACCGATACGGGCACCGGGTTGACCAGCGCGCCATCGACCAGAATGCGCTTGTTGCAGATGACCGGCTCGAAGACGCCCGGCAGCGCGTAGGAGGCACGCATCGCCGTAATGAGGTTGCCGCGCGACAGCCAGATCTCGTGTCCGGTCCTGATCTCGGTGGCGACGCAGACGAAGGGCTTGGGCAGATCGTCAAAGGTGACGCCGCTCAGATGCTGCTGCATGCGGGCGGTCAGCTTCATGCCGCCGAACAGTCCGCTGCCGCCGAGGTTCAGGTCGAGCAGCGTGAACATGCGCCGCTTGGTCAGGCTCAGCGCGAACTCCTCGAGTTCGTCGAGCTTGCCCGCCAGGTAGCACCCGCCAACCAGCGCGCCGATGGAGGTGCCGGCGATCATGTTGATATCGATGCCGGCCTCGTCGAGGGCCCGCAGAACGCCGATATGCGCCCAGCCGCGCGCGGCGCCGCCGCCAAGGGCGAGCGAGATGCCGGATTTTTTCAATGGTTCAGGCGCGGGCTCGGAACCGTGAGATGAGTAGCCGTTGGCCTCCCTCACATCCTGTCTGCCGCGCAGTGACGCCCACTCGAGCATCGGTGTCTCCCTGTCTCCCACTGCCGATGCTACCGCAACGGCGTATCGAAACCATGAATCCCATAGGCTTCCAATGCGTAAACGCGCGAGCGGCGAGATTTGGGCCCCGGCTCCATCACTTTTTCGCGGTCCTCCGGCACCGTTGGGAACAGAAGCGCACGGAATCCCAGGTGGCGCGCCATTTCTTGCGCCAGATCATGGGGCGGCCGCAGGCGGAACACGGCTTCGACGGCAGATCGGACTTTTTCACGGCTTTCGGCATCGGCTATGATATGGCCGCAAATCCGAGGACAGGTAGGCCGGTGGCGATGAAATCGAGGTCAGGAACAATGGGACTGGGCAGGGTCATGGCGGCCATGGCCGTGCTCTGCCTCTGCTCGGGCGCCGCCCGTGGCGATGTGCTCAAGCCGTTCAAGGACGATCTGTTCGCCTATCCGGCAATCCTCGCCTCGACGGATGGCGGCAGCCATCTGGTCGTCGACTACCAGGAGATGCGCGACATCAACGCGCGCGACGCCGTTCCCGAACGGCGCGCCTCCGCCAAATACGTCTCCACGGGCGTCCGCAAGGTGCAGAAGGACCTCGTACTGAAATCCGACGTCGGCGACATCAGGCATTTCGCGGTCGGCACGACGAAGGGCGCGCGCCTGATCACGCTCTATCTCCACGGGCAGGGCGGCAGCCGCAAGCAGGGCGTCGACGACTTCACCTTCGGCGGCAATTTCAACCGCATCAAGAACCTCATGGCCGGCAATGGGGGGCTTTACCTGTCCCCCGATTTCACGGATTTCGGCGACCGTGGCGCAAGCGAGGTCGCGGCCCTGATCAGCCATTATGCCGATGCATCGCCCGACGCCGGCGTCATCGTGGCATGCGGGTCGATGGGCGGCCATCTGTGCTGGAAGCTTGCCGGCGACAGAGCAATCGCCGGGCGGCTTTCCGGCCTGTTCCTGCTCGGCTCGCTGTGGGACGACGGCTTCCTCGCCAGCGCGGCGTTCAAGCAAAGGGTGCCTGTGCTCTTTGCCCAGGGCAGCCGGGACACGGTCTTTCCAGTTGACCGGCAGGAAGCCTTCTTCCGCTCGATCGTCACGAAATCGTCCGCCTATCCCGCGCGCTTCGTGCGGTTCGAGACAGGAACACACGGCACGCCCATCCGCATGGTGGACTGGCGGGACGCCATCAACTGGGCGCTTTCGGTCAAGCCCTGAGCATCATCATGGGGCGGTGTTGTAGTCGAGCACCGTTTCCGGGTTGATCTCGCCGTCATAGGACGCGTCGACCTCGTATCGGACGAGCGTGAAGGCGCCGTCTCTGAACAGCCAGGTGCCAGACGACGAGGCATCGCCGACGCCGCGCCATTTCGAATAGGAAGTTATCGAGGTGGTGGCTGCGTCGTAGGAAGAATTGACCAGCCTGGTCTCGGCGAGATAGCCGAAAATGCCGATATGGTCGACCTTGACATCGGTGTCGTTGCCGACATAGTGGATATCGAGATCGGGCACGGCGAAATGCAGCTCTTCGAGCCCTTCGCCGACCTTGTCGAGATAGTAGATGTGGCTCTCATTATAGGCGCCTGTGCCACAGTAGAACCGGAACAGTCGCGCCTTGCTGTCAGGGTCGCCTTCGGCGCTCGTCGCATAGCGGAAGGCGATGTCGTATATTTCCGGTGTGTCCCCGGCGCCATCCGGCCTGATCGCTTCGCAGTCGTCGGCATGGGCGGCTGCGAACATCCTCTTTGCCTTCTCCAGCGCGGCATCGACAACCGCCGGCGGCGCGTCGCCGCACGAGACCGGAAGCTGTTCCTCATAGGGCTGCTCTGACACCGACATCTGCGCCTTTTCGATGTGCAGCGCGTGGAATGGCGGCTCCTGGATCTTGGGATCCGCGAGCCTTGCCGTGTAGCAGCCGGCAAAGACCTGTTCGCTGCCGTCCCGGGCAAAGGCGGCGATGGCGACGGGAATGGCGAAAAACTGGCTTCCCGCGGCCCCCTCGGCACTTGCAGCGCCCGTCACCACGTCGACGCGCTCGGTGCTGGCGAAGCCTTGGACAAAGGCCTCGAAGCTCGCGGCAGGCTTCGTGTCGCCGAAATAGTCCCATGCGCGGGCGAATTCACGCCGGCTGACGGCATTGTAGAAAGACCGCACCAGGGACGCCGCATCGGATCGGTCGTCGATGTATCCTGGATCGGCGGCGAGGGCTGCCCCAGGCACGGCGACAGCAATGGACAGGGACACGACCGTTCTGAGGTAAAGGCGTCGCATGGCGAATCTCCCGCGTGGCGCGGAATCTAGCACGGAATGCGGCGCGGCTGTGGCCTTGCCAAGCCGGGGGGCAAGGCACTATCTGCGCCGTGGCCATCCGGTCCACGATGTGAGGAAATCCAACCATGCTATCGATGTATGAAGTGAGCGTCCCGGTCTTTCAGACGCGCCTGAAAGCGCTGTCGAGCGTGCTTGCCAAGGCCGAGGCCAATGCGGTCGAGCGCAAGATCGACCCAGCGGTGTTTCTCGGCGCAAGGCTTGCACCCGACATGCTGTCGCTGACCAAGCAGGTCCAGATCGCGACCGACCATGCCAAGGGGGCGCCATCGCGCCTGGCTGGGCGCACGCCGCCGAAATTCGAAGACAACGAACAGAGCTTTGCCGATCTGCTGGCACGAATCGGCAAGACGATCGATCATCTGGGGAGTTTTGGCCCGCAGGACCTGGATGGCAGCGAGGAGCGCACCATCGAACTGAAGGCCGGTCCGCGTGAACTGTCTTTCGGCGGCACGCAGTATCTGCTGCATTTTGCCATGCCGAACTTCTATTTCCACGTGACCTGCGCCTACGCGATCCTGCGCCACAATGGCGTGCCGCTGGGCAAGATGGATTTCATGATGGGCTGAGGGATGGGCGACGCTTCGGCTGGCTGCGACGACTTAGGCCTGCCTCAGCGAGCGCACGACGCGCGGAAAGTCGGCGGGCCGGCAGACATCGTCGATGCGGCGCATATGGCCGGACGTACCGACGACAATGGCGGTCGCGGACATGCGACCGACCTGGGAGGGTCGTGGCCGGGAGAACATTTCTGTAAAGAAACCCATGAAAAGGCTCCTCTTTTCCTGATCCTCCCGACAGCCGGTATAGGTGATTCGACGCTATTGTGCAGTGCAGCATTTCGCATGGCTGCCATGCGTCGCGGCGAATGGCCTTTGTTTGCCTCAATTCCGACTCGTGAGAGTGTGGGAATGTTAAGGGTGACGACGTAGCGTCCGGATCGATTGGCGCAGATGGCCGTTCAGGGCAGTGGAGGCTGTCATGGAAACGAAGAGACAGAGAGACTTCGCATCCTTCCTGGATGAGCCCGACATCGGCAAGAGCGAGCCTGAAGACGAGCCCGTGTTCGAGGACATCGGGCCGGCGCCGACGATCCCGTTTGATTATCTCTCGGTTGCCGAGGAACTGCATTCGGGCCGCATCCGGCTTCAGCCTGACCGGCGCAAGGGTGGTAGCCGCGATCCTGCCGACCCGTACCGCGCCGAGCTTGCGGCCTATCTCGACGCTGCATCTCCGCTGATCGACAGCCCGCCGCTGTCGGACGACTACCTGCCGTCGATCGAACCGGCCGATGTCGCTTCCGAACTCGGTCTCGAATCAGCAGACGCGTCGGATTTCAAACAGATCCGTCGCGACTTTGCGTTCGCCAATCATCCCGACCGGGTGGCACCGCATCTTCGCGAACGCGCGATGGTGCGCATGCAACTTGCAAACATGCTGATCGACGACGCCCAGAACCGCGCCGGAACCAGCGTCAAGCGCTGAGCCGCGAAATTCCGCGCAACGGCACTTCCGGAGTCCGCGCTGTCTGCGATAGACTGCGGTGACGATGCGGGCCTATGTTCCCGGCCGCATCCCAACCGCCAATCCGGAGACCTCTTTCATGCAGCAGCGCCGCCTTGGCCGCACGGACTTGCTTGTGTCGCAGATCTGCCTGGGAACCATGACCTTCGGCGAGCAGAACAGCGAGGCGGAGGGCCATGCGCAGATGGATCTGGCCGTGGCGCGTGGCGTTAACTTCCTTGATACCGCCGAACTCTATTCCATTCCGCCGAAGGCTGAGACGCAAGGCAGCACAGAGCGCATCATCGGCAGTTGGATGAAGGCGCGCGGCAACCGCGACCGGATCGTCATCGCAAGCAAGGTGGTCGGCCGAACCGCCATGGACTGGTTCCGGGGCGGCCGGCCCTCGAAGCTGGTGCGTGCCGACATCATGGATGCGATCGACAAGTCGCTGGTGCGCCTCGGAACGGATTACATCGATCTCTACCAGATCCATTTCCCCGAAAGGCGCGTGCCGATATGGGGTGCCAATCCGAGCCGGGTCGGCGCATGGCCGACCCCGCGCGACACGGACGAGACACCGATCGCCGAAACGCTTGCGGTGTTCGACGATCTCGTGAAGGCCGGCAAGATCCGCCATCTCGGTCTCTCCAACGAGAGTTCCTGGGGCGTGATGCGCTTCCTGTTCGAGGCCGAGCAGGGCAAGGGCCCGCGCGTTGCGTCGCTGCAGAACGCCTACAATCTCGTCAACCGGACCTTCGAGGTCAATCTGGCGGAAGTATGCGACCGCGAGCAGGTCGCTTTCCTGCCCTATTCGCCGCTGGCGCAAGGCTATCTTACCGGCAAGTACGATCACGGCGCCCGCCCGCCGGGCGCGCGCTCGACGCTGTTCAATCGCGGCCAGCGCTACGAGACGCCGAATGCGGCGGCCGTCCTGCTCGCCTACAATGAACGCGCCAGGTCGTTCGGGATCGAGCCGGCGCTGTTTGCCAATGCTTTCGTCAACAGCCGGCCCTTCGTGACCTCGAACATCATCGGCGCCACGTCCATGCCGCAGCTGGAGACGGCACTCGATTCGGTCGACCTCGTGTGGACGCCGGAGATGGAGCAGGCGGTCAACGACCTGCACCAGACCTACGGCAATTCCTGTCCCTGAGCAGAGATCAGGGGGATTCGGCTTCGGGGCCTTCCCATCCTTCTCCAGAGAGCCCATCTGTAGCGCTCACGACGGGAGAGAGCGCCATGCTCAGGATTCAGAAGGTCGATGTCGACAGCGTCTACGTGCCGACGGCACGCCGCAAGACCCTTCATCCCGAAACGGTCCGGACGCTGGCCGAGGACATTCTGGAAAACGGGCTGAAAACTCCGATCCAGGTGCGTCACGACGGCAAGCGGCATGTGCTGGTCGAGGGGCTGCACCGCCTCGAGGCAGCCAAATGGCTCGGCGAGACGACGATCGATGCGTTTCTGGTGCAGGCCAAGCGTCACTGACGCCGCAAGGACCAGAATTGCGCGGGTCAGCGGGTGTCGGGCAACACTTTCTTCGTGCCGATGTCGTAGGTGACCTCGCCGGAGATCTTCACGTCCCAGTCTCCGACACGCACCCAGCCATCCTCGCGGTCGGACTCGCGCTCCGCACCGCTCTGCGTCCGATCGATCCCGACGACGGCCTCGCCTGCCTGCGGATCGACGCCCGGAAGCCTGGCGGGCCCTGTGGCGTCTTCTGCGAAAGCGCTCTGCCCCGCCTGTCCGGCAAGGGTGAGGAGGGCGACGGCAACGATTGTGCAAAAGCGGGTCATGGCAGGAACTATAGCGGAGGCCGGGCCGCGTGCCAAATGCTCACCCGATCCTGCCGAAGATTCCGGTCGCGTCACGGCACCGACCATGACAAAGCTAGAACAAAAGAAGTACAAACATATTGTGGACAGGGCGGCTTGCCATGCGGATGCACCCGCACTGCGCGCGGTGATGGGCTATGGTTCGCCCGAAATGAAGACATGGTTTCGGACAAGCGCGGAGAAGTGCGATGGCGGGTAGCGTCAACAAGGTCATTCTGGTCGGCAATCTCGGGGCAGACCCGGAAATCCGCCGGCTCAACTCCGGCGAGCCGGTCGTCAACCTGCGGATCGCCACGTCGGAATCCTGGCGCGACAAGAATTCAGGCGAGCGCAAGGAAAAGACGGAGTGGCACAGTGTCGTGATCTTCAACGACAACCTTGCCAAGGTCGCCGAGCAGTATCTGAAGAAGGGCATGAAGGTCTACATCGAGGGTGCTCTGCAGACCCGCAAATGGGAGAAGGACGGCATCGAGCGGTATACGACCGAGATCGTCCTGCAGAAATTCCGCGGTGAACTCCAGATGCTGGATGCACGCGGGCAGGGCGGCGAAGGCGGACAGGTGTCCTATGGTGGTGGCCAGTCGCGCGGCGGCTCCGACTTCGGCCAGTCCGGCCCGGGCGGCGGCGACTACGGTCGCGGCGGCGGAAGCAGCAAGGGCGGCGGATCGTCGTCGCGCGACCTCGACGACGAAATTCCGTTCTGAGGTCTTCGAGCGGCTGGCGGTCTGTCTGTCGGTCTGTCGGGACGGACGAACAATTGCTGCGGCCTGGGGCAAGCTGCCCGCGACGGAGTCGTCGTGACGCCGTCGCACGCAGCATTTCGTCGTGCCGCAGCCTTTCATTTTGCACAATCGTGACCACAATGGCGCGCGACGCTCCCTGGAGGATTCGCATGCCCCTGAAAGGGTTACAGACCTTTCTCGTCCTGAGTTGGCTGGCAGTGATGGCCGCCCTGTGCGGCCAGGCCCTTGCCGAGGACGCCAATCCGGCCGCGCCCGGCCTGACGGATGTCCTGACCGAGATGCTGGACAGTCTGGATGAACCGCCTCCCGCCGCTGATGCGGCGACCGGAAAGCGCCTGCCATTCGGGCGCGCGGAAATCCAGTTGTCCTATGCGCCGCTGGTCAAGGCCACGGCGCCCGCGGTGGTCAACGTCTACGCCTCGCAGCAGGTCAGGGCGGTGTCGCCCTTCGCGGGTGACCCCTTCTTCGAGCAGTTCTTCGGCGGCCAGGCGCCGGAGCGGGCGCAGTCCGCTCTGGGTTCGGGCGTCATCATCGATCCCAGGGGCTTCATCGTTACCAATTATCACGTCATCCGCGATGCGGATGCGGTGAAGGTCGCCACCTCGGACGGGCGTGAATTCACCTCCAAGGTCCTGCTCAAGGACGAATCGCTCGACCTTGCCGTCCTGAAGATCGATGGCGATGCCGATTTCCCCGTCATTGCGATTGGCGATTCCGACGCGCTGGAAGTCGGCGACCTCGTGCTGGCCATCGGCAATCCGTTCGGCGTCGGCCAGACGACGACGAGCGGCATAGTCTCGGCGCTCGCGCGCTCGCATATCGGCGTGTCGGATTTCGGCTTCTTCATCCAGACCGACGCGGCAATCAATCCGGGCAATTCCGGCGGCGCGCTGATCAACATGAACGGGCAGCTCGTCGGCATCAACACGGCGATCTACAGCCGCAGCGGCGGTTCGATCGGCATCGGCTTCGCCATTCCGTCCAACATGGTCAACGCCGTCGTGAAGGCCGCGCAGAACGGCCAGGATTATTTCGAGCGGCCCTATATCGGGGCCAGCTTCGAGCCGGTGACGGCGCCGATCGCGGAATCGCTCGGCATGAAGCAGCCGACCGGAGCGCTCGTCTCTGCGGTCGCTCCGGAGGGTCCGGCGCAGAAGGCCGGCCTCAAGGCCGGCGATGTCGTGCTGGCGCTCAACGGCACGCCGATCGAGCATGTCGATGCGCTCGGCTACCGCCTGGCGACGCAGGAGATCGGCGCGGCCGCGGATTTCCAGGTGCTGAGCGGCGGCGAGGAGAAGGCGGTGGCGATCAGCCTCGAAAAGCCGCCCGAAGGCGCGTCGGCCAGCGCAATCGTGATCCAGGGGCGCAGCCCGTTTTCAGGCGCCAAGGTCGCGGCGCTGTCACCAAGGCTTGCCCAGCGGCTTGGCCTGCGCGCCGACACGACCGGTGTCACCGTGCTCGATGTCGACCGCGGCTCGCCGGCGGCCGGCCTCGGCTTCCTGCCGCGCGACATCGTGCGCGAGGTCAATGGCCAGGCAATCGCTTCGGCCGAACAGCTGGCACAGGTCGCAAAGCAGCGGACGCGCTGGTGGCGTTTCACGGTTGAGCGCAACGGCCAGATGCTGCGCCAGACCTTGCGATACTAATGGCCGATCTGTTCGCAGCCCCGGAAGGCGAGCGTCCGCAGTCGGGGCGGCCGCTGGCCGACCGGTTGCGCCCGGCAAACCTCGCCGAGGTCGTGGGGCAGGAGCATCTGACCGGGCAGGACGGCGCGCTGACGCGCATGATTCGGTCCGGATCGCTCGGCTCCATGATCTTCTGGGGGCCGCCCGGCACTGGCAAGACCACGGTTGCGCGGCTGCTGGCGGGCGAGACCAGCCTTGCCTTCGAACAGATTTCCGCGATTTTTTCCGGCGTCGCCGATTTGAAGAAGGTGTTTGAATCCGCGCGGCTGCGCCGCGTCAACGGGCGCGCGACATTGCTGTTCGTCGACGAGATCCACCGCTTCAACCGCGCCCAGCAGGATTCCTTCCTGCCGGTCATGGAGGACGGGACGGTCGTCCTCGTCGGGGCGACCACGGAGAACCCGTCCTTCGAGCTCAACGCCGCACTTCTGTCGCGGGCGCGCGTTCTGGTCTTCCACACGCTGGACGAGGTGAGCCTGTCCGACCTTCTATCACGCGCTGAAGAAGCCGAGGGCAGGGCGCTGCCGCTCGATGCGCAGGCGCGGGCGGTTCTCCTGCGCATGGCCGATGGCGACGGGCGGGCCGCGCTGACGCTTGCGGAAGAAATCTGGCGGGCGGCGGGAAAGGGCGAGGTGTTTGACGCGGACGCGCTACAGCGCGTCGTCCAGCGCCGCGCACCGGTCTACGACAAGGGCCAGGACGGCCACTACAATCTGATCTCGGCGCTGCACAAGTCGGTGCGCGGGTCCGATCCGGACGCTGCGCTCTACTATCTCGCGCGCATGTTCGATGCCGGTGAGGATCCGCTCTATCTCGGCCGCCGGTTGGTGCGCATGGCGGTGGAAGACATCGGGCTCGCCGATCCGCAGGCGCTGGTCATCGCCAATGCCGCCAAGGACGCCTACGACTATCTCGGGTCGCCCGAAGGCGAGCTCGCCTTCGCGCAAGCCTGCGTCTACCTCGCCACCGCGCCGAAATCGAACGCCGTCTATACCGCCTTCAAGGCCGCGACCCGCGCTGCCAAGGAGAATGGTTCGCTCTTGCCGCCCAAGCATATACTGAACGCGCCGACCAAGCTGATGAAGGCCGAGGATTACGGTTCCGGCTATCGCTACGACCATGACGAGCCGGATGCGTTTTCCGGCCAGAACTATTTCCCGGACGCAATGGGCCGCCAGAAATTCTACGACCCGCCCGACCGCGGCTTCGAGCGCGACATCAGGAAGCGGCTGGACTACTGGGCAAAGCTCAGGGCCGAGCGCAAGGACTGATGCAGGTCGGCGCAAGCCGTTTAAGTCTGAGGCAGGTTTCGCCAGTTCCACGCCTGCAGGCGGCGCGCCGACTGCATTCATTGCCGCGCCGGAGGGTTTGCTGCTCGCAAGATGCGCCGCGTGGTGCTATTGCGCCCGATTGAGCAGGTGGATTGCGATGGCAGGCGTAGAACAGATAAAGGTCGAGGACGGCGAGGCGGGCATGCGGCTCGACCGCTGGTTCAAGACCCATTTCCCGGGGCTCGGCTTTGGCCACCTGCAGAAGCTGCTGCGTTCCGGCCAGGTGCGCATCGATGGAGGCCGCGCCAAGTCGGACACGCGCATCGAAGCCGGCCAGCTGATCCGCATCCCGCCCATGGGCGTGGATATGAAGGGTACCGGCGGCCCGCTGACCGCCAAAACGATCCGTGACCAGGATGACGGCGACGTGCTGCGCCAGATGCTGCTCTACGAGGATCCGAAGGTTTTTGTGTTCAACAAGCCGGCCGGGCTTGCCGTGCAGGGCGGATCGGGCGTCGTGCGTCATGTCGACGACATGCTCGAGGCCTGGCGCAACACCAAGGGCGAGAAGCCGCGGCTGGTGCATCGGCTCGACCGCGACACCTCGGGCGTGCTGGTCGTCGCGCGCACGCGGCTGGCCGCGATGAAGCTCGCCGAATCGTTCCGGCATCGCGAGACGAAGAAGACCTACTGGGCGCTGGTTAAGGGTGCGCCGCCCAAGCGCGAGGACAAGATCTCCACCTGGCTGGTCAAGGAGCCGACCCCGGACGGCGACCGTGTGCGCGTTGCCGCGCATGGCGAGAAGGGGGCGGATCACGCCGTCTCCTACTACCGCGTGATCGAAAAGGCCGCGGAGGCGTTTACCTGGCTCGAGATGGAGCCGTATACCGGGCGCACCCATCAGCTGCGCGTGCACGCCGCCCATATCGGCTGCCCGATCATCGGCGACCCGAAATATTTCGAGGCCGACACCAACTGGGATTTCCCGGGTGGCGTCCAGAACAAGCTGCATCTGCATGCCAGGCGGATCATCATCCCGCATCCGGACCGCGGGACGATCGACGTCACGGCGCCGATGCCGCCGCATATGCGCCAGACCTGGAACCTGATCGGCTTCGACGAAAAGAGCGCCGAGGACGATGCGTGACCCAGACGGCGGTCCTTGATCGGCGCGACGGGGTCGATCTCGTCGCAGCGGTGCTGATGGTCGGGCTGACCCTGTCCTGGGGCCTGAACGGGGTGGCCGCCAAGCTCGCCTATCCCGGCTACAGCCCGCTCTTCGTCAACATCGCGCGCGCGGTGATCGGCGGCGCGCTGGTTCTGCTGTGGTGCCGGTATCGCGGAATTCCGGTCTTTGCTCGCGACGGCACGCTGTGGCTGGGCATGCTGGCCGGCGGCCTGTTCGGGGCGGAGTTCATCCTCATCTTCGTCGGCCTCGAATACACGTCGGTCGCCCGCAGCACGCTGATGATCAACACCATGCCGTTCTGGGTGCTCATCGGCGCGCATTTCCTGCTTGGCGAGCGCATGTCGGTCTCGAAGTTCGTCGGCCTGGCGCTGGCGTTCTGCGGCGTCGTGCTGGTGTTTTCCGACAAGCTCAGCCACACGGGGCCATCGACCCTGGTCGGCGACCTGATGTCGCTTGCCGGGGGGATGCTGTGGGGAGCGACGACGCTGGTCATCAAGGCGTCGCGCCTGCGCACGGCCGGCGCCGAGAAGCTGCTGCTCTACCAGCTCGTGATGTCCATCCTCTTGGCGCTACCGCTGCTGCTGATCGCGGGGCCGGCCATTCGCGATCCGTCGCTGGGCTCGACCGGCGCGCTGCTGTTCCAGGCGATCTACGTGGTCGGCATCACCTACATGCTGTGGTTCTGGCTGATGCGGCGCTATCCGGCGACGGGCCTGTCCAGTTTCGTGTTCCTGACGCCGGTGTTCGGCGTGTTGTGCGGCGGGCTCATCCTTGGCGAGCCGCTCAGCATGCATATATTCGTTGCGCTGGGGCTGATCGCCGCCGGCCTGGTGATCGTCAACCGGCCGCGGCCGAGAACGACGTGACGAAGGAAAGACCATGCGCGACATCCTGACCGAGCTCGAATTCCAGAACAACCTGTCGGACCCCGACCCCATCCGGCGCGCGCAGATCCAGATGCGGACCCCGCTGCCGAAGCGCTTCTACACCGAGGTCTTGGTTGCGCCCTTCGGGGACGGCTCCGTCGTCCATCTTGATGGCCGGCCGGTGAAGACGCCGGCCAAGAGCATCCTGAAACTTCCGACCGAGGCTGCGGCACGGCTCGTTGCCGAAGAGTTTGCCGGGCAGGGCGCGACGATCGATCCCGTCTCGATGCCGGTCATGCGGCTTGCCAACACGGCCATAGACGGCGTGGCGGTGGAATTGGAGGCGGTGATGGAGGACATCCAGCGCTTCGCATCCTCCGACCTGCTCTGCTATCGCGCCGAAGGGCCTGACGGCCTCGTTGCGCGCCAGAATGCGGCATGGAACCCCGTGCTGGACTGGGCGCAGCAGGGGCTCGGCGCGCGTTTCAACCTCGCGGAGGGCGTGATCCATGTGCAGCAGCCGCGCGAATCGATTGCGGCAATCGGCGTGCACCTTCGGCCGCGCAGCGAAGCCTTCCGGCTCGCGGCGCTGCATCTGATGACGTCGCTGACGGGTTCCGCTCTGCTTGCCCTTGTAGTCGAGGCCGGCGCCATGGCGGCCGATGATGCGTGGCTTGCGGGGCATCTCGACGAGGACTGGCAGGCCGAGCAGTGGGGTCTCGACGCCGAGGCGCTGGCCCGTCGCGCCAGCCGCAAGCGGGACTTCGACGCGGCGGTCAGGCTGATTTCCGCCCTATAAGGGTGGGGCAACCGAGCAACGCACTGATCCTGAATGCAAAAAGCCCGGCCATTGGCCGGGCTCAAGTGGGTAAGGCGGTGACGAATGTCAGTGCTTGGCCGGCTCGGCGGCTTCCCTGACAGCCTCTTCGTGATACCAGCTGTCGCTGCAGACGGCGTTCGAAACTCGCAACGCCGCGATTTCGGCGGCAAAGCGTGCCTTGCGCGCGGCCTCTGGGGATCTTGCGCGGCCCCCTGCGGGGAACATGTAGATCGTCGCTGATTCTCGCTGCGGGTTCGCGGACATGATCTGGCTCCTTCGGCCTTTTCCGTATGGCGCGTCTCGGCGTGCCCATTGGCGATAAACATAAACTCTGCACGTCTATTGTGCAATATGCCCGTAAAAATATCAGTATATGACTAAAATTTAGGCGGGTGTAGTTCTGCTGTTTTGTGGAGCATCAGAAGAAACTCAGCTTCCGGCCTTCGCCGGCCCGCGACCGATCGTCGTGGGGGCCTTATGGTCTGCCGTAGGCTAACGGCATCCCCGGCGTATTGTTCCCCATCGTCATCGGCGCTGTCCGCCCGATAGGACAGGCTGCCTGCCCAATTGGCACGTTAATTGCTTTTTAATTCTCGGGAGAGATCGGCCATCCCAAGCCGATTTCCGAACTGCGATCCCGAATTGTCGAAATAGCGATGAGAGGCCGGCATGACGAAATACAAGCTCGAGTACATTTGGCTGGACGGTTACACCCCGGTGCCGAACCTGCGCGGCAAGACCCAGATCAAGGAGTATGACGCGTTTCCGACCCTCGAGCAGCTTCCGCTGTGGGGCTTCGACGGAAGCTCGACCATGCAGGCCGAGGGTCGCAGTTCCGACTGCGTGCTGAAGCCAGTGGCGCTCTATCCGGATCCGGCCCGCGTCAACGGTGCGCTGGTGATGTGCGAAGTCATGATGCCCGATGGCGTCACGCCGCATGCGTCGAACAAGCGCGCCACCATCCTGGACGACGAAGGCACCTGGTTCGGTTTCGAGCAGGAATACTTCTTCTACAAGGACGGCCGTCCGCTCGGCTTCCCGACCTCCGGCTATCCCGCGCCGCAGGGTCCGTATTACACGGGCGTCGGCTATTCCAATGTCGGCGACATCGCCCGCGAGATCGTCGAGAAGCACCTCGAACTCTGCCTCGAGGCCGGCATCAACCACGAAGGCATCAACGCGGAAGTCGCCAAGGGCCAGTGGGAATTCCAGATTTTTGGCAAGGGTTCCAAGAAGGCCGCCGACGAGATCTGGATGGCCCGCTACCTCCTGCAGCGCCTCACGGAAAAGTACGGCATCGACATCGAGTATCATTGCAAGCCGCTCGGCGACACCGACTGGAACGGCTCGGGCATGCATGCCAACTTCTCGACCAAGTACATGCGCGAAGTGGGCGGCAAAGACTATTTCGAGGCCCTGATGGCGGCTTTCGACAAGAACCTCATGGATCACATCGAGGTCTACGGCCCCGATAACGACAAGCGCCTGACCGGCAAGCACGAGACGGCGCCGTGGAACAAGTTCTCGTATGGGGTGGCCGATCGTGGCGCTTCGATCCGCGTTCCGCACTCGTTCATCAGGAACGACTACAAGGGCTATCTCGAAGACCGCCGTCCGAACTCGCAGGGCGACCCCTACCAGATCGCCTCGCAGATCCTGAAGACGATCTCGGAAGTGCCGCTCGAGGCCAGCAAGGCGGCTGCTGCCTGACGCTCCTGTCCGGACGAGAGTCCGGGCTGACGGCCAAAGAAGATGCCGGCGGGGTTTGCTCCGTCGTCATTTTTGTTGAGAGGCCCGGCCGACGTGGCCTCTGCGCGGAAGGCGTTTGCTACCTGCAATCCGTGGCAAATGTCGCGATCTGGCCTTTTCCTACCTGTCCCGTCAGCCGCGTGTCGGTTTCCAGCGTGACCACCGACACCTGCGGTGGCGAGGTGTTGCCGAAGAAACTGCCCAGCGCGCCGAGCGCCGTGCCGGACAGTTTTGTCGAAACCAGCGTATCGTAGACCGTCCGCTCGACGAGCCGCATCCGCGTCTCGATGCGATTCTGCGGATGGCCGACGAAAATGGTCGCATCGGCTTCCTCGCCTGCCGCATAGAAATCCTTGCCAACCGCAAGCTTGGTGCGCAGCACGAGGATCACGCGGTGATCTTCGCTGCAGACCAGGCGCAGCACGCTGCGGTCCGTCGACTGGGCGTTGGCCGCAATGGGAAGGCTGGCGACGACGGTGAAGGGGACCGCATCGAGCGTGTCGACGGTCTCGCGCTCCGCCTGGCGGTTGAAGAGGACGGCCGCTGCAATGATTACGGTCGCGACCAGGACTGCGCCTGCCGCCAGACCCGCGGGGCGGGAAGTGAACGACAATGCGGGAGGGATTCGGATCATGGCCGATGCCTAGCCCACACAAGGGAGGCGATGCGAGTGAAACATGCGCCGATCCCTCTTGCAGGCTTATGAGTCCGGCCAGCTATAGGGACTTTGGCAGGTGCTGCTCCAGTTCCTGCTCGATACGGCGCAGTTCGATGATGGCTTCGCGGATTTTTCGCCGATCCGGAATGCTGACCGCGACGTGCTTGCCCACCCGGGTCATGGGCGTCCTGCCCTTGTCGTCGGCTGCGATATGATCCAGCCGATAGCAGCCGATGGGTCGCGCAAAGCCCTTGAGCATCATGTCATCCATCCGCTGGCAGCCGGCGACGTCCCTGAGCAATGTGTACGTGGAGTCGCTGATGAGAATCGTATCGGGCGTGGCCGCCGTCTGCAGTCGCGCCGCCAGGTTCACCGGGCTGCCAAGGACAGTGTATTCGAGACGGTGCTCCGAGCCGAAATTGCCGACGGTGCAGTAGCCCGTCGTGATGCCCATCCTGACCTTCAGCGGCCGCGCGATCCCGTTTTCGCTCCACAACGCTTCTAGCTCGTTGACGCGTTCGCGCATGCGAAGCGCCATCCGGGCGCACCGCAGGGCATCCTCACGGTCGCCGCTTGTCTCGGGATCGCCGAAGAACACAAGGATCGCGTCGCCCATGAACTTGTCGATGGTGCCGCCAAATTCGATGGCAATGTCGGCCATTTCGGAGAGATAGGTGTTGATGAGGAAGGACAGCCGCTCCGGCTCCATGCCGTCGCTGATGTCGGTAAAGCCTTCTATGTCGGAAAAGAAGATCGTCAGGTTCTTGCGCATGGGCGGGTCGGCGGCCTGGCTCTTGCCCGAGAAGATCGAGCCGTAGATTTGCGGTGACAGATATTTGGCCAGCCGATCGGCCACCCGCTGCAACTCGCGCGTCTTTTCCTCGATCAGGTCGCGATCCTTCACCCTCTCTTCTAGGAGCCTCTGGCGCTCGAGACCGAGCTTCCATTCGGCGGTGCGATCGACGAACTGGCCCTGGACTCCGTTGAGATAGGAGAACGTCTCGTCGTGGGTAATGGTGGACAGCAGCGCGAAGACGCGTTCGCTGCCGTCGATCGTGATCGCAATGTGGGGGATGAGGACCCGCCCGGTCTCCGACAGCTGCCGCTTGTAAGCCTCAGCCTGGTCGGGCGCGACCCCAAGTTGCGCCAGAACGTCTGGAAAGTAGGCGCTCTTGACATTGCCCAAAACGGGAAAGAAGGACGTGAAGTTGCTGTTCACCTTAAGAATTCTCAGGTCGCGATCGGCGAAGTAGCATGCGGTAACCGCATTGCGGAAGTTGAAGAAACTCATGTCGAGGACGCTCTCGCGGTTGAACATGTGTTCGGGCGTCAGCATCGGTCATGTCCTTGGCGAATGGCGGTCGGGCTGGTCTGGCGCGTTTCGGCGTCCGTTGGATCCTGTCACAAAAAGGCCCCGGCGGTGAACCGCCGGGGCCTTTTCTGCATCGCTTTCGGTAACTACACCGAATAATACATGTCGAACTCGACCGGGTGCGGGGTCATCTCGAAGCGCATGACCTCGGCCATCTTCAGCTCGATGAAGGCGTCGATCTGGTCGTCGTCGAAGACGCCGCCGGCCTTCAGGAAGCCGCGGTCCTTGTCGAGCGACTGCAGCGCCTCGCGCAGCGAGCCGCAGACAGTCGGGATCTTCTTCAACTCCTTCGGCGGCAGGTCGTAGAGATCCTTGTCCATCGGCTGGCCGGGGTGGATCTTGTTCTTGATGCCGTCGAGGCCGGCCATCAGGAGTGCCGCGAAGGCGAGATACGGGTTGGCACCCGGATCGGGGAAGCGGATCTCGACGCGCTTTGCCTTCGGGTTCGAGCCGAAGGGAATACGGCATGAGGCAGACCGGTTGCGCGCGGAATAGGCGAGCAGCACGGGTGCCTCGTAGCCCGGCACCAGTCGCTTGTAGGAGTTGGTCAGCGGGTTGGTGAAGGCGTTGATGGCCTTGGCATGCTTGATGATGCCGCCGATGTAGTAGAGGCAGATCTCCGACAGACCGGCATATTCATTGCCGGCAAAGGTCGGCTTGCCGTCCTTCCAGATCGACATGTGGACGTGCATGCCAGAACCGTTGTCGCCGAAGATGGGCTTCGGCATGAAGGTCGCCGTCTTGCCGTAGGCGTTGGCCACCTGATGCACGACATACTTGTAGATCAGCATCTTGTCGGCATTGCGCGTCAGGTGGTCGAACTTCACGCCCAGTTCGTGCTGCGCCGCGGCCACCTCGTGGTGGTGCTTTTCGACGCGCACGCCCATCTGGCCGAGCACGGTCAGCATTTCCGAGCGCATGTCCTGCGCCGAATCGATCGGCGGCACCGGGAAATAGCCACCCTTGACGCGCGGACGGTGGCCGAGATTGCCCGTCTCATAGTCGGTATCGTCATTGGATGGCAGTTCGGTCGAATCCAGCTTGAAGCCGGTGTTGTAGGGGTCGGCCTTGTACTTCACGTCGTCGAACACGAAGAATTCGGCTTCCGGGCCGACAAAGATCGTGTCGCCGATGCCTTCCGCCTTCATGTAGGCCTCGGCCTTCTTGGCCGTGCCGCGCGGGTCGCGGTTGTAGGCTTCGCCCGAGACCGGATCGAGAATGTCGCACAGCACCACCATGGTGGACTGCGCGAAGAACGGATCCATGTGGACCGTGTCCATGTCCGGCATCAGGACCATGTCGGATTCGTTGATGGCCTTCCAGCCGGCAATCGACGAGCCGTCGAACATGACGCCATCGGCGAACATGTCTTCATCGACCTCGACCACGTCCATGGTCACGTGCTGCAGCTTGCCCTTGGGGTCGGTGAAGCGCAGGTCAACGAACTTAACGTCGTTGTCCTTGATCTGCTTCATGATTTCCTTGGCTGTCGTCATGTGGAGACTCCCTGTTGCGTTTGTTTTGTTGGCATTCGAGTCCGGTCGTCTCAGATGGCGTCCAGTCCGGTCTCGCCGGTGCGTATGCGCACGACTTCCTCGATGTTGGAGACGAAGATCTTGCCGTCGCCGATGCGGCCCGTCTGTGCCGCCTTGCGGATGGCGTCGATGGCTCCTTCGACGGCTTCGTCGCCGAGCACAACCTCGATCTTCACCTTGGGCAGGAAGTCCACGACATACTCGGCGCCGCGATAGAGTTCGGTGTGGCCCTTCTGACGGCCGAAACCCTTGGCCTCGGTCACGGTGATGCCCTGCAGGCCCGCCTCCTGGAGCGCTTCCTTCACTTCATCGAGCTTGAAGGGCTTGATGATCGCTTCGATCTTTTTCATGCTGTTCTTGGCCTCCGCTGGGAAAAGTCGAGCATTTCAACCCGCACTTTCGCCGGATGTAGCACGAACCGTGCCAGATTTGTTGATTTCAAACAATGATGCGGACCGCTCAAAGACAAGGCAAAAGAAGGCGAAAAAGCCAGCCTGGCCTCGATTGAGCGGGGCGAGCGCTGAACGCAATGGCGCATTTTCATAGAAGCCCGGCGCGAAATGATGCAAATGCATAAAAACTAGGCATGACAGGAGTTTAGGAGCGTCGCTTGCTCCGCTTCGGTTTCCGACTGGGCCGTGATAACACGAGATTGTCCCAAGCAAACCAGTGTCCTGCGCCCGATGCTCGAAATTCTCACGCCGCTCGAAATGGCAGAGGTCGACCGGCTGGCGATCGAAGCGGGACCCTTGTCGGGATTGGCGCTGATGGAGCGCGCCGGCGCGGCCATTGCTGCGCTGGTCCTGGCGCGATTTTCGGCCGCTGCCCGTGCCGATGTTCTTTGCGGGCCGGGCAACAATGGCGGCGACGGTTATGTCATTGCCGAGATCCTGCGCCGGTCCGGCATGCCGGTCGAAATATTCGCGGAAGGATCGCCGCGCAGCAGATCCGATGCCGAGGCAGCGGCGTCCGCCTGTTTGATCGCCATTCGGCCGCTGGCGGAATTTTCGCCCGCTGCCGACACCGTCGTGGTCGACGCGCTGTATGGCGCCGGACTGGCCCGCGCCGTTTCGGATGATGTCGCGGCTGCGATCGGGCGCGCCGCAACGGCCGGCTGCACAGTCGTTGCCGTCGACCTGCCGTCCGGCGTGTCGGGGGAAAGCGGCGCGGTGCTTGGCCACGCCTTCCAGGCCGACGTGACCGTAACCTTCGTGCGACGCAAGCCCGGCCACCTCCTGCAGCCGGGGCGGTCGCTCTGCGGGGACGTCGTGGTGGTCGACATCGGCATCGCGGATGCGACCGTGGAGGCCATGGCGCCAAGGACCTTCGAAAACCGCCCGCCGCTATGGCTGGCGACTTTCCCGTCGCCGTTGGTGGACGCGCACAAATATTCGCGCGGGCATGTCGCGGTCGTCTCCGGGCGTGAAAGCGCGACAGGGGCCGCTCGGCTGTCGGCCTTTGCCGCGGCGCGGGCAGGGGCGGGCGCCGTCACGCTGTTGTCGCCGTCTTCGGCCATGGCGGTGAATGCCGCGCATCTGACCGCGACCATGCTGCGCCAGGCCGAGACCGCCAGCGAGATCGCGGACTTTCTTGTCGCGCGTCGCAGCCGCGCGCTGGTGTTCGGACCCGGCCTGGAGCCGACGGCGCAGACCGCGGCGGTGTTGGCCGAGCTGCTGGCCGTCGCAGGTGGAACTGCGGTTCTCGTCGTGGACGCCGGGGCGCTGACGGCGATCGCCGCCAATCCCAACGCACTCTTTTCGATCAGCGGCGGCCTGCCGGCAGCGCGGATGGTGCTCACCCCGCACCATGCCGAATTCGAAAGGGTCTTTCCCGACCTCGCGGCGGACGGCGCGCTCTCCAAGCTCGAACGCGCCCGGCAAGCGGCGCGACGGTCGAACGCGGTCGTCGTCTACAAGGGACCGGATACGGTGATTGCCGCACCCGACGGTCGGGCCGCCATCAACCTGAACGGCACAGCGTTTCTGGCGACGGCGGGCTCCGGCGATGTCCTGGCCGGCATCATCGCGGGACTTGCCGCACAGGGACTGCCGGTTTTCGAGGCATCATGCGCCGCAGTCTGGATGCATGCCGAAGCAGGCTCGCGCTTCGGGCCGGGGCTGGTCGCCGAAGACCTGCCCGATGCGCTGCTGCCGGTATTGCGGGAGCTCCATTCCACAATTTCCAGTTCGCAGACGAGGCGCTGAGGTCCGGACATGCGACGCTTTCTCCTGTCGGTTCTGCTTCTCCTCGTGGTTGGCCTCCTTCCGGCGCGCGCGGCGGAGCCCATACTCTATGTCGACGACCGGGCTATCCTGACGGAGCTGGAGGCAAAGGGGTACGCGTTCGGCGCTCTGTTCGCGCCCAGTGGAAGCGCGCATGATCTTGCTTCGCTCTACCGTGATGCGCCCGCCTATCGCTCGATCGTCGATCGCATCGCTTTCGATGTCGCCGCGCTGCGCGACGAGATGAAGGCGGGCGGTCGCAGGCTGCAGGAAGTCACCGACGGCAATGTCGGGCGCGTCATCGACATGCGCTGGCTGAAGACAAGCGCTGCCTCGTTCCGGCTGGTGGGCATCGCAAACCGGCTGGATCGCCGCGATTTCCTCGCCCTTTCGGGCAAAGGCGGCTGCGGCGAGATCCGCTTCATCTACCGGCTGTCTTACAGTTTCCGCAAAGGGGGCAAGGGAAAGCGTCTGGCTTCGCGCATGCCGGTCAATTTCAATGCCATCTACGACGTCCTCCCCGATGCGGATGGCGGCTGCCAGGGCGTCGCCGGCCGCTGGGAGCCCGGCGCCGACGAGGCGCTCGATGCCGGCTGGCTCGCCGGTGGCGTGCTCGACCCGTCCGAGATGAATTTTCGCCAGCTCGAGCTCAACGCGCAGATCGTTCGGTTTCCGTCCGGCCTCGAGACCGAGTTCGGCGGGCAGGCAGCCTATCTGATGCGCATCTTCGGGATTTCCGGCGACACGGCATCCGAAATACCGCTGGAAAACACCGCCGACATCCAGCGTCTCGCTTCCGATCCAGAGCTGAAGGCCGATCTCGTCGCCTATATCAGGGGCAATGTCACGGCGATCGATCGTGGCGTCTACGCAGTTCCGGAGCCGCTCCTTGCGCGCAAAGTGATTTCCTATTCGACCTTCGGCAGCGCGCGGCAGGCCAACCGTCCCTACGCCGCGCTGTTTTCCGCGGCCGACTTCGCCGATCTCGACTTCTCCGGCGCTCGACTGGTTCGTTCCACCGAGGCGCTGATCACGCGGCTCGACAATGGCACCTGCCAGGGCTGTCACCAGGCGGGGTCGACGGCCGGTTTTCACTTCATCGGCCGCGACGACGCGGAGACGTCGCCTCTCAACCGCATCGAAGTGGGCATCTCGCCACATCTCCATGCGGAGTTGCCGCGCCGCGCCGCCTATGTCACGGCGGTCCGGGAGGGTGCCGCGCCTGATCTCTACCGCCCGCTGTCGTTCGCGCCGCCGGCCCGATGGGGCGAGGGTGGCTCCATAGCCTACGCGCCGGCCGATGTGGCGATGCCCTGCATGATGCCCGACGAGTCATCGGGCTTCGGCGAGGGATGGCAATGTGGGGGTGGAACGGTCTGCACGCCGCTCGCATCGGCGTCCGGCGGGCGCTTCCAGCTCGCGCAGTGCCTGCTGCCGAAGGATTCCGACGCCATGTTTTCCGGCCATCCCTGCATCGCCGGCGAGATCGCCACCAACGCGTCACAACCCTTCAACGACAGGTTCAGGATTACCGGCCAGTTCGCGGCATTCGCGCCCGCAATATCGCGCACCGATTATACCTGTCGTCCGCCAAAGATCGGCGTTCCCGCGGGCATCGCCTATCGCGGCTGCTCGGACAAGGACAGGGCGTTCGCGGACTTCAAGGCGGGCAAACCGATGCCGCGCGAGATCTGTGGGCTTGCCGGTGGCAAGGCCTTCGACATCTGTGTTGCCACCAACAATTTCGACCAGTGCCTGGGCGGCGCGGTCGTGCGCGGAAACCGGCCGAGCTGCTCGGCTGACCGCTTCTGCCGCGAGGACTACATGTGCCAGGAGTTTCCGCAGGATACGCCGGGCCTGCGCAAGGTCGAGGGCATAGGCTTCTGCTCGCCGACCTATTTCGTGTTCCAGATGCGGATCGACAATCACGCCACGCCGTGGACCAGCCCGACCTCGGGGATGGCCGGGACGGGCTTTGGCGAAGCCTCCGACACGCCATCCGGCGAATAGCCAAGTCTCCGGTCTGCTGTAGCCCGAGACTGCGCCTCGGCGCGGTCATCCGTCGGCGCCAGGGGCCTCTGACGTCACGTAAGGGCCGGTCACGCAAAAGCGAGGTTGCGGCCCGGCAATCCCATGGTAGCATTTGCCCAAAATAATAAGAATCGAATTGGGCGGGAAACAGTGTCTCGGGTCTTCAGGCCACGATCCATAGGTTTATGGAGAGGGCGGCGCCACGATCTTGTGCAGCCGTCTGCGACTCCGGTTTCGTCGATGCAGAGTTTTTGGGGCCTCATGGCTGCCTACTGGCTCTCGGATCGATGGAAGGAGGCGTGGGGACTGACCTTCGTCATCGCTTCCCTTACCGCACTGTCCAGCAAGACCAGCGTCTGGCTGGCGGAAGCTTCTGGCAGCCTGATCAATTCGATCGCGCAGTTCCATCACCCCGAAAACCTGACGCCCCTGCCGACCCTTCTGTACAGCGCTGGTATTCTGATGGCGCTGGTGGTCTTCAAGGATGCGGGGATCATCGGCGTCCGCCACCTGTTTTCAACCACGTTGCACCGCATGTGGCGGCGCTGGCTGGACGGACGCTTCAACGAGGCGCTGCTCGACGGCAACCACAGCCACTTCCACGTGCAGCACGCGACCCGGGACGGGGAGGGCGCCAGCCTGGCCGCCCCCGACAACATCGACCAGCGCGTCCTCGATTCGATCAAGGCAATGACCGGGGGCGCGATCGGGCTCGCCATGGGCGTGTTGAGCGTCGTCACCGCGCTGTTCTTCGTCGGCCAGAAGCTGCTCGAGACATCTACCGAAGTCGCGGGGCTGGAGTTCCTCGGCGCCTATGGCAGCTGCATCCTCGCGCTGATTGCCGTCGTCATCTACGTGCCCATCAACACCTATATGGCGCTGAAGCTTGGCGGCATGCTGCAGCGGCTCAACGTGCGCATGCAGAAGGCCGAGGGCACCTATCGCAGCGAGTTCACGACGCTCTTGCGGCGCGGCTTCCACGTTGCGGCCGCGCGCGGCGAGGCCGTGCAGCGCCAGATGCACCAGACCCTCTACGAGGACATCCACTTCACCTGGGGCAGGCTGAACCGCATCTCGGCCGGCTATCTTGCCTTCGAGAAGATTTACGATTTCATGGCCGCGCGCATCATCGCCTACGCGCCGGGTCTCATTCCCTACATGCACGGCCGCATCGATCTGAAGGGCTACGTCACCGGGGCGGAACTGGTGAATTCGCTGATTTCGCAATGCTCATGGTTCATACACGTGATGCCCGAGATCGCGTCGCTGAAGGCCAACGCGGCGCGCGTGACGGAACTGGCCAAGGCCATCGAAGGCGTGCAGGAGCCCCAGGACTTCTATCGCCGCACCGGCATTTCGGAATTCCGCTACTCCAGCCAGCATTCCGTGTTCGGGCTGACCATTCGCAACCTCGAGCTGATGCATGAGGGCAGCGGTCCCGAACCGTTCCTGAAGGCCGGCTATCTGCGCTTCCGGCCGGGCGAGTGGACCTTCATCAACGGCGAGTCAGGCTGCGGCAAGACCTCTGTCATGAAGGCGATCAACGGGCTGTGGCCGCATGGGCGCGGCGACGTGATCTTCCCGCAGGGTGTCACCACCATCTATGCGGCTCAGGACGTCAAGCTGGCGCCGGTTTCGCTGAAGAGCCTCGTCTGCTTGCCGGGCAGCGCCGACGATCATGGCGATGTCGCGGTCGCAGCAGCGCTTCACAAGGCCGGCCTTGGTGAATTCATCGAACATCTCCACGAACAGGCGCGCGCGGATTCGACCTGGGACCAGCTTTTGTCCGGCGGCCAGAAGCAGAGGCTGGTGCTGGCCCGCATCGTGCTGCAGCAGCCGGGACTGCTTTTCCTGGACGAGGCCTCGGGCGCGCTCGATCCCGAGGCCAGGACCGCCTTCCATCAGACGATCAAGGACAACTGTCCCGATGTGACGGTCATCAGCGTGATGCATGAAACCATCCCGCCGCGCAACGCGATGGGCGAGCACTTCTACGACAGCGTGCTGACCATCGCCGATGGCACGGTCGCGAAAAACTGGCTTTCTCCAGGCGTCTCGCCGCAGCTCACCTCGCTGCTCAAGGAACGGCGCCTGGCGCGCAAGATGGAATCAAACGGGCGGTAGGGGGCGTCCGCCACTCTCGCTGCCGACGCCCTTCAATCTGGCGTGCGATCCCTGCCTCAGATGCTGACGGCGAGGTATTTTGCTTCCATGAACTCGGCGATGCCGTGGTGCTGGCCGCCTTCGCGGCCGAGCCCGCTCTGCTTCACGCCGCCGAAGGGTGCTGCCGGATCCGACATCAGCCCACGGTTGATGGCGATCATGCCGGACTCGATGCGCGACGCGACCCGCATGCCGCGCGCCAGGTCGCGGGTGTAGATATAGGCCGCGAGCCCGTATTCCGTGTCGTTGGCGCGCGCGATCACCTCATCCTCGTCGGCAAAGCGCGAGAGCGGCGCGACAGGGCCAAAGATCTCCTCGTGCGCCATCTCCACGTCGGGTGGGACATCGCCCAGTACGGTGGGAGGATAGAAGAAGCCCTTGCCCTGGCCGACCGTGCCGCCGCACAGGATCTTCGCGCCACGTGCCACCGCATCGCCGACCAGGCGGTCAATCTTCTCGACGGATTTCCGCGTGATCATGGGACCGCATTCGGTATCGGCATCGGTGCCGGCGCCGATCTTCAGTGCGGACATCCGCCGGGTGAGCCCATTCGCAAAGGCATCGTAGATGCCGGACTGGACATAAAGACGGTTGGCCGCCGTGCATGCCTCGCCGGCATTGCGCATCTTGGCCACCATCGCGCCGTCGAGTGCGGCTTCGAGATCGGCATCGTCGAAGACGATGAAGGGGGCATTGCCGCCCAGTTCCATCGAACAGGAGACGACATGCTGGGCGGCCTCGGCCAGAAGCTGGCGCCCGACGCCGGTGGAACCGGTGAAGGAGAGTTTTCGCACCCGTGGGTCCGCCAGGATCGCCGCGGTCAGGGGCCCGGGCTTGGACGTCGTCAGCACGTTGACGACACCGGGCGGGACTCCCGCCTCGGCGTAGAGCGCGGCAAGCGCGTAGGCGGTCAGCGGCGTCTCGCTGGCCGGCTTCAGGATGACGGTGCAGCCGGCGGCAAGCGCCGGCGCGATCTTGCGCGTCGCCATCGCGGCCGGAAAGTTCCATGGCGTGATGAGCAGGCAAATGCCGATCGGCTCGTAGTCGACGATGATGCGGTTCGTGCCGGAGGGGGCCGTACCAAACTCGCCGGTGATGCGGACGGCCTCCTCGGCGTTCCAGCGGAAGAACTCCGCAGCATAGGCGATCTCGCCGCGCGCATCGCGCAGGGCCTTGCCGTTTTCCAGCGAGATCAGTGTGGCCAGCGTCTCGGATCGTTCCGTCATCAGCTCGAAGCAGCGCCGCAGGATTTCGGATCGTTTGCGCGGCGGCGTCGATTTCCAGCCGGCCGCGGCCTGGGCGGCCGCTTCCACGGCTGCGGCCGCGTCTTCGAGCGTCGCATCCGGAACGGCCGCGATCGCCGCCTCGGTGGAGGGATCAAAGACCTTGATCTCGCGCCCGTCTGCGGATTGCCGCCAATTGCCGCCGATATAGAGGCCGTGGCCGAATGGCTGGATGTCGGTCATGTCCTGGTCTTCCTCCGGGAGATGATAGGCGATGTTCATCTGCTGCTCCGATCGCTCACTGGGCGCAACTGCCGAGGTCGCCGTCATAGGCTGCCTGTACGAGGCGCCGCATGGCCGACGGGTCGAACGATCGCGCATTGTTCTTGATCAGGCGGTCGATGCCCAGCGCCTGCTCGGCGGTCCAGTCGATCCTGTCTGCCGGAAGCCCAAGTTGCGCGAGCGTCGGGGTGATGCCGATCGCTGCAAACAGCCTGGCGACCTCAGCGATCGTTGCGTCGGCCCGGTCTTCGACGGTCCCGGTTGCGTCGAGCCCCAGGGCGGCGCCAACCTCCGCCATGTCGGCGGCGGCGGCCTTGCGGTTGTAGGTCATGACATAGGGCAGCATGGTCGCGACGCCGAGTCCGTGCGGCGTATGGGTGACGGCGCCGACGGGGTACTGGATCGCGTGAGCCGCGCCCGTGCCGGCGCTGCCGAAGGCGCAGCCGGCCGCCAGCGCGCCCATCATCACGTCGGCGCGCGCGTCTTCGTCGGAGGGGTTGCGGTAGGCTTTCTCTAGGCTGCGGCCGAGCAGCCGGATCGCGAGCAGCGCGAAGTGATCCGTCAGCGCACTCTTACCGATGAAGACATGCTGCTGGGGCAGGGCAGGGTCGGTTCCGCGCCGGGCGGCGGTAAAGGCCTCGATGGCATGGGTCAGCGCATCGGCACCGGCAATCGCCGTCAAGCCGGCCGGACACGTCATCGTCAGTTCGGGATCGCATATGGCCGCCGCCGCGATGAGGTGCGGGCTGGCTATGCCGACCTTCAGCGTCCGGTCGGGGTCCGAGATCACGGCAACGGGTGTCACTTCCGAGCCCGTGCCTGCCGTCGTGGGCACCGCAATCAGCGGCAAGGTCGGCCCAGGCACCTTGAACTCGCCGTAGTAGTCCTGCAGCAGGCCGCCATGGCTGATCAGCAAGGCGGCGCATTTCGCCATGTCGAGGCAGCTGCCGCCGCCTATGCCGATCACCATGTCCGGGGCGAAGCCACGCGCCTCCTCGACGCAGACGGCAACCGTGTCGCGCGGAACATCCGGCAGCACGCGGTCATGCACGAACACGTCGACAGAGGCGCTCTTCAGGGCGGCAACGATCTCGGCGAAAGCGGGCGTGGCGGCGAAGCGCTCGTCGGTGCAGACAAGCGCGCGACGTCCGAGCCTTGCCGCCACCGTGGCAATGACGTGGCGCTGCCCCTTGCCGAAGAGGATCTCGCGCGGCAGCCGGAGGGCGGCGAAAAGGCTCATGATTGACGCGCTCGCTTCATCCGAAATCCTCTATGAAATCCTATACGATATAGGATTGCATCGCGCAGACCATCGTGGTAGCCGTTACATCTGTCAAGGGGCAAAGATGCAGACCACCGGTTTGATCAGTTCGGACGACGTGCCCGCCAGCGGCAGGATCCACCGCTCCAGCGGGCTGGTCGACGAGGTCTACGATGCGATCTTTGCGCAGCTCATGTCGCTGAAGATCGCGCCGGGCGCCCGCATAACGGTCGACAGCCTGGTGAAGGACTTCGACGTCTCGCACACGCCGATCCGCGAGGCCCTCGGGCGGCTCGAGGGCGAAGGCCTGGTGCTGAAGACGCACCTCATCGGCTACAGGGCAGCACCCCAGATCACGAAGCGCCGCTTCGATGAACTCTACGAGCTTCGGCTGCTGCTCGAGCCGCATGCCGCGTCCAAGGCGGCATCGGCCATGGACGACATTCGGCTGGCAGAACTGCAGGACGCCGCCGGCGTCATGGCGCGCCGCGAGGGGAAGGATGACCGGCTGCGCTATTCGAACTTCGCGCGCCAGGATGCCCTCTTCCACGACAAGATCGTGGAGTTCGCCGACAACGAACTCGTTCGCGAGACTCTGGCTTTCCAGCACACCCATTTTCACATCTTCCGCCTGATGTTCCATTCGCGCGTGACCGAGGAAGCACTCGATGAACACGAGGCGATCCTGGCGGCCTTCGCGGCATCCGATCCAGATGCGGCGGAAGCGGCGATGCGCCGTCACATCGAGAATTCCCGCGACCGGCTGTTGCTGGCCTTCGACTGAGGCCGGTTTGATGCATTCTTGAATTCAAACCGGGCGGGCGCCCGCGTACCTAGAACCCGGAGGGCTGCACAAAGCTCCCCCGGCCACTTCCAGACCGAGAGGAAACAAAAAATGCCTGGCAAGAAAATCCTGATGCTGACCGGTGACTTCACCGAGGAATACGAAATCTTCGTCTACGAGCAGGCGATGGAAGCGGTCGGTCACACCGTGCATGTCGTGTGCCCCGACAAGAAGGCCGGCGACTACATCAGAACGTCGCTGCACGACTTCGAGGGTGACCAGACCTATACCGAGAAGCTCGGCCACAACGCGCTGATCAACAAGACGTTTTCGGAAGCCGAAAAGCAGCTGGACCAGTACCATGCGGTCTACTGCGCCGGGGGCCGCGGTCCCGAATACATCCGCACAGACAAGCGCATCCAGGCCATCGTGCGCCATTTCCACGAGGCCAAGAAGCCGATCTTCACGATCTGCCACGGCGTCCAGATCCTGATCGCCGTCGATGGTGTCGTGCGCGGCAAGACGGTGGGCGCGCTGGCCGCCTGCGAACCCGAGGTGACGCTTGCGGGCGGCACCTATATCGACCTGTCGCCGACCGAAGCCTATGTCGACGGCACGATGGTTTCGGCCAAGGGATGGACGGCGCTTGCCGCCTTCATCCGCGAATGCCTGAAGGTGCTGGGAACCGAAATCCGCCACACCTGATACGCAGCGCTGCGGCCCGGCGCATTCCTCGGGATGCGCCGGGCCGCTTGCGTCACTGCATGAACATCAAGGCGAACACGGCAAAGCCGATGCCGATCGCGGCAACGTTTATGGCGAGTAGCGGCGCCCAGAACCGTACCGTTCCCGCAATCATCGCCATCACCAAGCGCCCGCCAGCATTCGCCGCGAGCGCCGCGAGCACCGCCATGCCGGCCATTTCCGGCGTGAGCGCGCCGCCGATCAGCCGAAGTGCGCTCAGTGTCGCGACATCCACGTCGAACGCGCCTGCAAAGGCGGATGCCGCGAGCAGTCCGCTTTCGCCGACATAGCCGGCGAGCGCCGCGCTTCCGGTCGAAACGACGGAGAGTACGACTGCAAACAGCAGCAGCGGTCCGAGGTCGAAGGGGTTTTGCGACGGCGGGGCGCCGGTCGCCTGGTTCTCGGAGCGCACCAACAGCAGGACACCGCACAGGCCAAAGCAGAGCGCCGCCGGCAGGGCAACCGGCGCGACCGTCGCAAGAGCAGTCGGACCGAGCATCAGCATGATCGCGCATACCCGCAGGATCGACACCATGGCGGCAAGGGACGCCGCGCCCGCCAGCGGCAGCGCGCTGCCGCCGGCGCTCGATGTACGGGCGAGCGCGATGGTGACGGCGGTCGACGAGACAAGCGCGCCGGCCACGCTGCTGACGAGAAGGCCGCGTGTCTCGCCAAGGATGCGGGTCGCCGCGTAGCCAAGAAACGAGAGCGCCGTGGTGATCACGGTGAAAAGCCAGATCTCCCAGGGGTTGAACCCTCCCCAGGGATCAAGAGTCCGGTTCGGCAGGACAGGCAGGACTACAGCGGTCATGACCGCCAGGATCAGGGCCGAGCGCAGTTCGATCCAGGTCAGCCTCTGCAGCAATCCGTGCAACAACTCGCGGCTGGCCAGGACTGTCACCAGCAAGCCGCCGCCAGCGGCGGCCGCGCGGTGGTCGCCCGCGACCGCGAGCACGCCCAAGGCGAACACCCCAAGTCCGGCGATCACGCCGGTTACGCTGAAATCCTCGTCATGGGTCGCCTCGCGCGCCTTGTACCAGGCAAAGACGGCTGTGAAAGCGAGGAAGCCGGCCACCAGGAAGGATATCGCGCCGACGGCGTCGGCCGCTGCCGCGATGACGCCGCCCAGCAGTCCAGATAGTCCGTAGGTGCGGATGCCTGCCGTACGGCTCTTGTCGGGTGCGTCGCGCTCGCGCCATCCCCTCTCCAGTCCGATGAGCAGCCCAATGGCGAGCGCCAGTGCCAGGCGTGCGACGAGCGTGTCCACGCGATCCCAGCTCAGGCCGTGGCCGACGGCAGCTTGCTGCGCACCCACGCCACGATCTGTCCGGCCGACATGGCGCCCGACGTGCGCGCGACCTCGTTGCCGCGGTGAAACAGGATCATCGTCGGGATGCCGCGGATGCCAAGACGCGACGATATCGCCTGCTCGTTGTCCGAATTGAGCTTGATCAGCACGACATGCGGCTCGAGATCGCGCGCGGCCGCCTCGTAGGCGGGCGCCATGGTCCGGCACGGTCCGCACCAGGGTGCCCAGACGTCGACCAGCACGGGCAGGGCGGTGCGCGCCACATGACGATCGAAGGTCGCGCCGTCGACATCGCGGGGGTGAGCGGTAAAGAGCTTCGTGCCGCAGCGGCCGCATTTCGCGTCGCCTGGCGGCCGATCGGGCGGCAGGCGGTTCACACCGCCGCAGTCACTGCACACGACAAGTTTGTCTGCCAAGCGCTACTCCTTCACGCTCACTGAAGGCGCCTCTGCGACGGGAGGGGCGGCTATGCGTGCGGTGGTGGTCGATTCCGGCTGAGAGGGCGAATCCGGTTCAACCACCATGTCATCCATTCCGGCGGACGATCCAGTTTTTTTCGGTGGAAGGAACGTCGTGCGATGCCTCGACGTGCCATTGAGAGCGCGGAGCGCGTTGAGAATGACCGCCACGTCGATGGCTTCCTGCAGCAGGGCGCCGGCAATGGGCGTGATCAGTCCGAAGGCCGCTGCAATCATTGCAGCGCCGGACAGCGCCAGTCCGGCGACGATGCTTTGCCGTGCGATGGCGCGGGTCCGCTGGGCGATGCGCACGGCATCCGCGACCGGCTGGAGGCGAGCGCCGAGGATGATGACGTCCGCCGCCTGGCTGGCGGAAGTTGCGCCGCGCGCACCCATGGCAATTCCGACGGTGGCGCTGGCAAGCGCCGGCGCGTCATTGATTCCGTCACCGATCATCATGGTCGGTGCAAGCTTCTTTTCCTCTTCGACCGTTGTCACCTTGTCGGCGGGGCTTGCGTCGGAGATGACGTTGTCAATTCCAACCGCTTTCGCGACCTGCGCCGCCGCAGAGGCGTCGTCACCGGTCAGCATGAGGATCCGCGATACGCCGGCCGCGCGCAGATCATCGAGCGCGGCGTGGGAATCAGCGCGCACCGCATCGCCAAAGGTGAAAACCGCGGCGAGGCGACCGTCCAGGGCGACGAATACCCTGAGTACGGGCTGACCGCGATAGCGGCGGTCGCCCGTCTCGGCCCAGATGGGAAGCGCCGCGTCACCCAGGATGAGGGAGCGGGAGCCCGCGAGGATCGTGGAGCCGTCCACGACACCCGCCAGTCCCGAGCCGCGATATTCGCGTACCTGCGAGGGAGGCGACAATGTCTGACCGTCCCGCCGCGCCGACGCGACGATGGCCTCCGCGATGATGTGGTGCGATGCCTGCTCGAGGGAGGCCAGCAGCCGTAGAACGTCGCGGGCATCGCGGCCCGGTGCCGTTTCCGCATCCACCAGTTCGGCGCCGCCGCGCGTCAGCGTGCCCGTCTTGTCGAAGACAGCCGTCCGCACGTCCGCCAGGGCTTCCAGAACGGCGCTGCCCTTGATCAGGATCCCCAGGCGAGCTGCCTTCGCCACGCCGCCGATGAAGGCGACCGGCGCCGCCAGGATCAGCGGGCAGGGTGTCGCCACGACGAGAACGGCCAGTGCGCGGATAGGATCACCGGAAAAATACCAGGCGAGACCGGCGACGATGAGCGTTGCCGGCAGCATTGCAACGGCAAAGCGGTCCGCCATGCGGATGAACGGCGCCTTGACCGTCTGGGCGGCTGCCACCATCCGCACGATGGCCGCGTAGGTGCTCTGGTCCGCCCGCGCCGACGCCGACATCATGAACGCGTCGCCGGCATTGATCGTGCCGCTGCGCAATGTTTCGCCGGCGACACGCTTCCTAGCCAGCGGTTCGCCCGTCACGGCCGATTCGTCCAGGAGCGCCATGCTGCTCGACAGACTGCCGTCCACCGGAACGATCTCTCCGGCCCTGACCAGAAGCCCGTCCCCGATCTCGACCTGGCCGACATCGATCGTCACGAAATCCTGTCCCGAGCGGCGATGCGCGAGGCGGGGCGAGCGGTCCGTCAGTGCGGTAAGGTCGCGCTCGGCCCTGCCGCGCGCCGCATCCTCCAGAACGGTGCCGCCTGCATACATGATGGCCACGACGAGCCCGGCGAGGGGCTGCCCGAGCGCCAGTGCGGCGGTCATGGATACGAGCGCTATGGCATCGACGCCCAGTCTCCCGATCCACAGGTCACGGAGGATGGAAATCGCGAGGGCGAGGATGACGGGCAAGGTCGCGACCGTCCAGATTGCGGCCGGCGGGACGCTTGTGATGCCCAGATACTGGAACAGCAGCCCGGCGCACAGCCCGACCACGGCGATCGCCAGCAACGTCCTGCGCAAAATGGTTTCGTTCACATTCCGCTCCGCGGCGTCCGCAGGGGTCTAGAGTTGCTCGACGACATCGGCGAGCAGCGCCCTCACGCCGTTTGCGACATCGCCTAGCCCGGGATTGTCGACCGCCGACATGGACGCGACGGGATCGACCGCCGCAACCTCGACCTTTCCGGAAGCGTCCTGGCGCACGACGACATTGCATGGCAGCATCGTGCCAATCTTGTTCTCCGCCTGAAGAGCCCGCAACGCCAGCTGCGGATTGCAGGCGCCGAGGATCGTGTAGGGCGGAAAGTCGACGCCGAGCTTCGCCTGCATCGTCGCGCTCACGTCGATCGTGGTCAGCACGCCGAAGCCTTTCGCGGCGAGTGCCTTCGTCACATGGGTGACCGCCTCGGCAAACGGCATGTCGATCGTCTTGCTGAAATAGTAGCTCATCGCGGATGCTCCCTTTTTGTCCGAAAGACGTCGGACAGAAGTGCTCGCGACAAGGGGTAGAGATTGCTGCCGACTCGCGCTTTGATTCAAAGCAATGGCCGGACGAAGCAGTCACTTTTCCAGGTCAGTCGGCGAGGCGCAGGATCTTCGCGATGATCTTCTCGGGTTCTTGCGCCGCGTCGATCCGATGCCAGGCGATGCCGTTCACCGGTTTCTGAAGTTGACGCGAAAGGATGTCGACCGTCGCGTCCGACGGCCCTCCCTTGCGTTCGCTGACCCGCTGCCACAGCACGACGGGATCCGCCTCCAGCCATATGCCGACAAGCGGTACGCCGCGCTCGGTGGCTTCCTGGCCGATCCGTTCCCTGTCCGGCAGACGATCGAACACCGCATCCGCGACGACCGAACCGCCCTCGGACAGGATCAGGCCGGTCCGCCACGCCATCTCCTGATAGACTTTTTCCGAGACTTCCGGCCGATACGCCTTGTCGGGCAAGCGGGTCTCGGAGGCCACCCCATGCAGCGCCTTGCGGATCCGGTCACTTTCCACGATGCGCGCGCCAGGCGGCATGCCGATATGCGCCGCCAACGCCTCGGCAATGGTCGTCTTGCCGGAGCCGCTGCGGCCGCCAATCGCGATAAGCCGCGGGGGCTGGTCGTGAAGCAGGCTTTCGGCGAGCTCGAAATAGGACTGCGCCTCGGCAGCCAGCGCGTCCGACTTGCCGTTGTCTTCTTCCATCTGCGTCGCCGTGACATGGGCGCGGACCGCTGCCCTTATGGCCATCATGAGCGGCAGGAGGACGAAGCCATCCTCGTCGTCCGCTTCGTCGAGGTAGCGGTTCATGACCAGGTTGGCGAGCGAGGAGAAACCCCGATGCCACAGATCCATCAGCAGAAAGGCGAGATCGTAGAGGACGTCGACCGTTGCGATCTGGTCGTTGAACTCGATGCAGTCGAACAGGCGCGGCTGTCCGTCCAGGAGGCAGATATTGCGCAGGTGGAGATCGCCATGGCACCGGCGCACCTTGCCCGCCGCCTCGCGCCGGTCGAGGAGGTCGGCATGGCGCGCGAGCGCGATGCGCAACGAGGCATCCAGTGCACCAACCCTGTTCGCATCGAAAAGGTGACTGGTGCCGAATCCCGCCATGTTGATATCGAGAACGCCGGCCAGGTTGGCGGCTCCGCCGCCGGCATGAATGATGGGCGCCGTGCGGTGGAAATGGACGATCATGCGCGCCGTCTCGGTCATCAGTGCAGGGGTGAGCGCACCGGCCACGGCCATCTTGTCGAGCAGTGCGGCCTGATCGAAGCGCTGCATCTCGACGACGGCATCGGCGAGGCTGCCGCTGCCATCCAGAGCCATTCGGCCGTCGGCTTCCCGCGTGATGCGCCGCACGCCGAGATAGAGGCCGGGCGCCGTGACGGAGTTGAGCGCAACCTCCCTGGTGCAGGCCGCCAGTCGAAGATCGGGCGTGGAGAAATCGGCGTAGGGCAGCTTCACCGCGCGCTTCATCTTGTAGGCGCGGTCGCCGACCAGGAAGATCCGGGAGATATGGGTGTCGATCGTCGACACGGGCTCCGCGGTCTCATGGGTTGCTGGATCCGCGAGAAAGGCTGTCGCGGCACGCTGGTCTTCGGCGATCATCGGTTGAGTGCGCATGGTCGGCAACGTTCCAGTGACCGGCATGGTTGCCCGTTTGCGAAATCAGCGCTGCAACGAAAGGACATAGGTGGCCAGTTGCTGGATCCTTTCGTCGGTGACGATTTCGCCGCCCTTGGGACCGTAGAGTTCCTGGTCTTCCTCGATGAACTGCCGGCCCCAGACAGGCATTTCCCGCTCGCCATGGCCCGGCACGACATAGCGGCCGTCGATGACGGCAAGGACTCGCCAGTAGGGGAAAGAGCCGCCGTTGCGCTCGGCAAGACGGGTCAGGTCGGCAGGACGCTTCATGAGTTCCTCGGTCAGCGGACCGTCGCCCTTGCCGGTCTGGCCGTGGCACACGGCGCAGGAATTCAGATACTCCGCCTCGCCGTAGCTCATCTCCTGCGCCAGGCCATCGCCCTGCGAGGCGGCGAGCAGGAAAGCGGCGGCCATCGCGACCAGCATCCTCATCGGCATGTTCCTTCGGTCTCCAGTTGGCACCACGCTACTACGACGCGGCAAGCATCAGTGCCTTGATGCGGATCAAGCGTCGGTCTCCGCAACCACCTGGCGCAATCGGTGCGGTTTGACGCAGCGCAAGGAGCGGCGGCGCGCATCGGTCTAGCGTTGGACCATGACTGCAATTCAGCGCAATCGGAAGGAGCGGCTGTCATGGCCATCAGGACAATATTGACGGTGACGGGAACGGCCGAGGACGATCGTGACGTCAGGCTCGCTGCCGGTCTATGCGAGGAGATCGGCGCGCACCTGTCTGTACTCGTCACGGCGCTCGCCGCGCCGCCGCCGATCGGCGATTACGCCGCCGTGATTTCCGAGGCGTGGCTGGAGGAACGCAGGGAAGATGAGCGACGCCTGAAGACACGCACGCAGGCAGTTTCCAGCTTCGTGGCGGGAACGTCGATCTCTGCCGACATCAGCAGCGAGTATCCCGACGTGGCCTCGGCCGACGAGACCATCGGCCGGCGCGCGCGATATGCCGACATCATGGTGGTCGGACCGGTAATGCTGGCTTGCGACTCCCTGAAGCAGAAGATCATCGAGGGGGCGCTGTTTTCGTCGGGCAAGCCCCTGTTGCTCGTTCCGGACGGCTCAAAGGCAACGCTCAGGCCAAGGCGGGTGGTGGTCGCGTGGGATTCGGGCCTCGAGGCTTCACGGGCCGTGCGCGAGGCGATGGACCTGCTGGTCGCGGCCGATGACGTCCGCCTCGTGCTCGTCGATCCGGTCGCCGGTGACATGCATCAAGGCGTCGAGCCCGGTGCCGACGCGGGCGCCTATCTCGCGCGCCACGGCGTCAAGGTGACCGTCGACCGGGTTCCCAGCGAAGGTCGTTCGGTTGCCGAGATCCTGAGTCGCCATGCGGTCGACAATGCGGCCGACCTGCTGGTGATGGGGGGGTATGGACATTCGCGGCTGCGCCAGCGGCTCTTTGGCGGCGTCACCAAGTCGATGATCGAGGATCAACCCGTGCCGATCCTGATGGCGCGCTGAAGACCGGCGGCCGTAGCGCGATGCCGCCGGACACCGGTCCGGCGACAGCGTCGCCTCGGCCCAGCCTGCCTATTCCCGTGCTTCCCGGCCTGACATGCGGTCGATGCTGATGCGGAAAAACACGTGAGCCAGGCTGTCGGCGAGGGGAGACGCCGATGCTTTCAATGCGCCGGGCTCCCACCAATCCGCATGCTTGCTCAACAGCGACCAGGCATGATCCCTGGCTCGCTTTGAGCCGATCCGGTCGGGAAGCTCCTCGAAACGGCCTTCCACGACGACGCTCTTCCATTCCCGCCCATCGCCGGGCTCCTCGACCAGAACTGCCACCAGCGGGTTGGCCCGCATCCACTCGATCTTCTTGCCGAGCGACGAAAAGGCATAGAGGTGGTTGTCGGCAAACGCGTAGTTGAGCGAAACCACGTAGGGCTGGCCATCTTTGGCGCAGGCAAGCCGGCCAAGCCTGTTTCGAGAAAGCAACTGGGTGCATTCCGCCGGGCTCATGGTCGCAACTTGCATGGGATATACCCTCTGATCACCGGGAGCAGGTAGGCCCGCGCCGCTGTGCTCAAACTCACGCCATCAAGTCATGCAGCGCCTGCCACTTGACGATCTCGACACCCCGGAGGCTGGGTGTAGCGATTATGCCCTTTTGCTTCAACTTCGAAAAGACGCGCGAAACCGTTTCTATGGTCAGGCCCAGATAGTCGGCTATGTCGGCGCGCGACATCGGCAGTTCGAAGTGTTTCAAGCCGCCCTGTCGCTCTGCCATGTCGGCCAGAAACGCGGCGATGCGTTCGACCGCGTTCTGCCTGCCCAGCACCAGGAGATGCTCCTGAGCCCGGACAAGCCCCTTGAGCGCCATGGGCAGCAATTCGCTGGACATGTCGTCCTTCGGCGAGGCGCGCAGAATGTGAACCGCCGTAGCGCACAGGGCATCGGCGAAGAAATGGTGGGTCGTGTCGGCTTCGAAGCCGAACACTTCGCCCGCCATGTGAAACGCAGAGATCTGGCGGCGGCCATCGGCCAGAAGGCGATAGACCCGCACCGCGCCGAATTCGACCTTGTAGAGGCCGCAACATGTCTCGCCCTGCGCATAGATTTCCGAGCCGGCGGCAAAGAAGGTCGGCGTGTGGCCATTCGCCTTGGATGGCCAGCAGCTCGTGTCTCGATTGAGCACGGCAGCGTGAGGCTGAAATGAAGTCCAGGATGTGTCCAGGCCGGCCATGATCGTCTCCCTTGCTTGCTGGAGGCGATCAATCATCCAAAAGGACCGGCGGCGAAATTGGGTTATGCCCTTACGGGAAACTACGTAACGCTACGTCAGCCTGTTCCAGCGATCGCATTGCGCACGGCGTCGATGAGCGGTTTGCCCAGGAACGGCTTCATGACGAGGGTCACCCGGGGCAGGGTGAATGTATCGGGAGTTCGTCCGGCAACCAGGATGACTGGTCTGGCGAACTGGCGAAACTGCTCGGGCACGAGCATCCAGTCGTCCACTGCATGATCATCCACGACAGCGCACGCCGCCCCATTCGCAATCTGGGAGGCAAAGGCATTCGTCACGTAGACATGTGATTCGGTCAGAAAACCCGCGCTCTCGAGAGCAAACTCAAGGGAACGCCGGAAGGCCCTGTCCGGCGCCGCTACGAGCACGAGTTCTGGAATCATCACGTCGAGGGCTCCGCCAACCTCACCTGCAAAACGCATAAAGTGGACTCGGCGTGTTTCCCACAATCCGTGTTAGGCCACATTGCGACAAATCAAGTCCCCAGACGCGAAGATTCCCGAAGCATCGGCGGTCGCGCCGCTTTGAAGTCCGGCCGCCATCCTTGAACAGGATTGCGAAACCGCAGGGAGATGCCGTGGTTCAGGCGCTCTTCTTGCGGCCGCCGAGATGCATGGCTAGCGCCATGCCCACAAGGTCGGGAAGACTGCGGGCCTGCATCTTGGCCATGACATTGGCGCGGTGCACTTCGACCGTCCGGGGGCTGATGTCCAGATCGTAGGCGATCGTCTTGTTGGGCAGGCCACCGACTACCGCGAGGAAGACCTGCTTTTCCCGATCCGACAGGAGTTCGAAGCGCGACTGGTACGTGGCCCGGCTGCTTTCGTCTCCTGCGTCCTCGGACGGTCGGTCGAGCAGTTTCGCGGCCCGCGTGATCGCATCGATCAGAACGTCGTCCTCGAAAGGCTTCTCGATGAAGTCGACTGCGCCGGCCTTCATCGCCGCGACTGCCAACGGCACGTCGCCATGACCGGTGATGACGATCGCCGGCACCATGGAGTCTGCTTCCTTGAGTCTGTTCAGGAGTTCCACTCCGCTCAGATCCGGCATTCTGAGGTCCGTCACAAGACATGCCCTGCTCAATCCGGGAGCGAGCTCGAGAAAGCTCCGGGCGGATTCGTGCACGCGCACGGCAAAGCCTGCCATGGTGAGCAGGAACGCAAGCGACTTGCGGACCGCCTCCTCGTCGTCGACCACGTGGACGACGAAATCGTTACTCGCCATGACCTTCCTTCGCTGCCGTTGGAAGGGAGAAACGGAATGTCGCCCCACCGTTGCTGTTGCGGCTTGCCGATATCGTGCCGCCATGCGCTTCCACGATGCGCCTGGAGATGGAGAGACCGATGCCCATGCCGCTCGCCTTGCTGGTGACGAACGGCTGAAACAGGCGGTCGGCTATCTCGTCCGGTATGCCCGGACCGGTATCGGCGACTTCGATGTTAACGAGACCTGCGTCGTCGCGCGACGCGCGCACGACGAGTTCGCGCGTGTCGCTGCTCCGCATCGCCTCGATCGCATTGCGCATCAGGTTCATCAGCACCTGTTGAATTTGCACCCGGTCGACCAGCACCGTACCGGAATTGGCGGAAAACTCGAATACCGATCGCACGCCCATCTCGCGGGAACCGACCAGCGCAAGGGCGCCAGCCTCCTCGATCAGCCCGTGAATGTCTTCGGTCGTCTTTTCGGTCACGCCATGGGTTACGAATTCGCGCAGGTGGCGGATGATGTCGCCGGCGCGGAGCGACTGGCGCGCGGTTTCTTCCAGCGCCTCGCGGATACGCGCCGCGGCGACGTCGTCCAGCTTGCTCAGGTAGCGAACGCAGCCCTGCGAGTAGTTTGCAATCGCGGCAAGCGGCTGGTTGAGTTCATGCGCCAGCGTCGAGGCCATCTCGCCAAGATCGTTCAGGCGAGCCAGTCGAGCCAGTTCGCCCTGAACCTCCTGGAGGCGCGCTTCGGACTGCTCGCGCTCGGTCAGATCCCGGATGAAGCCGGTGAAGAAGGTGCCCTCGGCGGTCTTGATCTCTCCGACCGACAGCTTCATGGGAAAGGTCGAGCCGTCTTTCCTCCGGCCGACAACGACGCGATCGACGCCGATGATGCGTTTTTCGCCCGTCGCCAGGTAGCGCTGGAGATATCCGTCATGTTCCTGATGGTAGGGCTCGGGCATCAGCAGATGGACGTTCTTGCCGATCGCCTCGGCTTCCGAATAGCCGAACTGGCGCACCGCAGCGGCGCTGAACGAGGAGATGATGCCCCGCTTGTCAATGACGACGGTGGCGTCGGGCACCGTGTCCAGGATCGACCGGAGATGGGCTTCACGCGCCTTCAGGACATCCGCGGTATGGTCCATGGTGCGGCGCGCCAGATGAAGCATCTCTCCCATGATGGTGATCATCATCCCGACCAGCGCAAAGACCGCCAGGTGCAGCCAGCGACCCTCCTCAGTCGATCCGAAATAAGACCCGCAGACCAAGGACAGCCCGACGGCGAGCGAGCCCGGGCCCATGCCGCTGGCGATTGATGCCGCGAGAATGGCGGGTATGAACACGATGTACTCGACGCGGTCGACGAGCAGGGATTGCAGCGCGAACTGGGCAACGAAAGCGACGGCCACGAGGTATGCTGCGAGAAAATATCCGACCTTGCCGTCGAACCTGCGCGAGAAAATGAGCTGAAGCAGCCGGCCGCCTATACCGCTAATGTCTCTCGCCGGCATCATCTTGTCCCTGGGTGGGTTGTTGTCGCCGACGAAGGGGGTGACAGGCGCCATACTCGGGCGCTGAGGCGCAAAGTGAGCCGCAGTGATACAGGTTTGCCGCAGTTCGCGCCACAGCTTCGTTTTCGGCATGCGCCGCCAGGCGCGTCCGGTGTGCCAACCTTCGGGCGGCTTTCTCTGTGCAGGCTTGCTAGAGTGCGCGTTCGCCCAGGGAACGCATCCTTGCCAGCCATGTCGCTCGCTTCGTGTCGCTGACGCCCTCGACCATCCCGAACAGGGTATCGCGTACCGGGCTGATGCCGACGAAATTGAGGATGTTGCGGCGCATTCCCGCGATGCCGTGTCCAAGATACCAGAAGCGGTAGAAGAATGCCGGCATGCCCATCGTCACCACGACCCGGGCCGAGCGGCCCTTGAGCAGGGTCTTGGGCAAGCCGCCCTTTCCGGCTTCCGGATAGGCGAAAGCGGTGCCGGGGCGCATCACCTGCTCCAGAAACCCCTTGAGCAGCGCCGGCATGGTACCAAGCCAGAGCGGGAAAACGAAGACGACGTGCTCCGCGTCGGTGATCGCTTTCGCCGCACCGGCCAATCCTGGCGGGATCGAGCCGTGCTGAAACTCCTCCGTTGTCCGCAGCAAGGGGAAGTCGAGTGCCGCGATATCGATGACCTCGACCTGATGGCCGCGCGACCGCGCACCGTCCGCATAGCTTGCCGCCAGCGCGCGGCACAGGCGTTTTGGGCTGGTGTCGGGATGACCGATGATGATGGCGATGCGTCGCGACATGTCACGTCTCCATTCGAAGCCTCCTTCATAGTGCTTGCCGACGTCGGCGCCTTGACCCCAGTCAAAGAGATCGAGCCTGTGTCGCAACGGCCCCTTGGGCGAGGGAAATCGCTGCCGGTTGAGGCAGATCAATGACCCGGGCTTGATGTCGACCTATGCAGTTGCCTGTGGCCGAGGGCCACGGGAACCGCGAGAGAGACATGCAACGACTGCTGCTTGCCGCTGTGCTTATGGCCGCTCCGCAGGCTTGGGCGGATGACGCTGCCCGGATCGAGGCCGGAAGGCTTCTCGTCGCGACAAACTGCGCAAGCTGCCATGCCGTTGGCCTGGCGGATGCGAGCCCGCATGCCGATGCCCCTCCGTTCCGGACACTGCATCTGCGCTATCCCATTGAGTCGCTTGCCGAGGCACTGGCGGAAGGCATCGCGACCGGTCACCCCGACATGCCGGAGTTCGTCGCGTCGCCCGAGCAGATCGACGCGATCATCTCGTATATCACGAGCCTGGCGCCGCAGTGAGCCGTTGGGCGCCGGGCGATCCCTTGTCCATCGCGCGAAAGCCGAGCGGGACGAAAGCCGGACAGATCTCAGAACGAAAAGGAGAAGAACGATGATCCTGCCAAACGGTGCCCTTGTTGCTGTGCTCGACGGAAAGCAGATGCGTCTCTTTCGCAATGTCGGCCACGAGCCTCGGATCGACCTCGTCGAACTGCCCGAGCCGGAACTGGCTGCAGGCAACAGGGGATCGGGAACGCGTCACCACAGCAGCGCTGCAAATCCCGACAGAAATCGTATCCACGAGGACGATTTTGCCGCGGCGGCCGTCGGCTATCTCAATCGCGAGGCACTGGCGGGACATCTTTCAAAACTTCTCATCATCGCAGACCCACGCACGCTGGGCGAATTGCGCAAGCACTACCATCATGTTCTGACGGGAACGCTATGCGGCCAGATCGCCAAGGATCTTGTTGGCCATACGGTCGAGCAGATTCAGGCGTCCCTCGGATCCGCCTAAAGCCGTTTTGCCCCAGATCAATGTGGGAGGGATGCCACACTGTCTTGATCCTGGAGTGTGGCGGTCTGGCCGCCGGAGGAGAACCAAGCCATGAAAGTCCAGCTTTTCGCACCATTCCTGACCTATCCCGACACGAGTTCCGATTTCGTCTCCGGCGGGGCGGTTTCGCTTGCGGCAGCAATCGACGGAGAACTGCACGCGCTTGCGGTCAACGCCGATATTCCCGATGTTTCCAACGCCTTGTCCAGGATTCTCCTGGATACGCCTGAAATGATCAGGAAGGCGAAGGCTCTGAGCCGCAACCGGGCCACCTATCTGCTGGGCCTGTTCAGGGATCGCGCGGAGGCGGCCGGGGTCGCCGTGACGACAACCGAGGTCACCGCGCTGCCCGAGCTCATGGCAGATGCGGCAGCCAGGCATGCGCGCTACTTCGACGTATCCCTCGTCGGCTGGGAGACAGGCAACGCAACGGCGCGTCAGACGGCCGAAGCCGTGATCTTCGGCTCTGGCAGGCCCACGGTGCTGTTGCCCGTGGAGACGACCTTCGCGGACATCGATCACGTCGCAATTGCATGGGACGGCAGCCGCGTGGCCGCACGCGCCGTCGCCGATGCCCGGTTCCTGCTGGAGCGCGCGAAACGGGTTTCGGTTCTCACCGTTCTCGATGAAAAGCCCCTCGAAGACGAGGATGCGGGCGATCGACTCGCTGCCGCGCTTGTGCGACAGGGCATCGCTGCGGAGGCGCTGCGAATCCACGCGCAGGATTGTCCTATTGGCGAGACACTGCAGCGCAGTGCAACCGAGCGTGGCTGTGACATCCTCGTGATGGGTGGCTACGGGCATTCGAGGCTGCGGGACTTCGTGCTCGGCGGCGCCACGCAGGGCGTCCTGGAGGCGCTTCTGCTGCCGGTCCTGCTTTCACACTGACAGAGCCGCCCGCCGCGGCGGGCGCAAGGCCCTCGCCAAATCACAGCAGGGTCGGTCAGACTGCGTCCATGAAGGGCGCGCTGGATCGCAGGCGCGGTCGCCTGCGACTATGTCCTCAGCACACGGTAGATCGCCGGGATCACGAGCACCGTCAGCAAGGTGGAAGACGCGAGCCCGAACAGGAGCGAGATCGCCAGGCCCTGGAAGATCGGGTCGGTCAGGATGACCGCGGCGCCGATCATCGCTGCGAGCGCGGTGAGAAGGATGGGCTTGAACCGGATGGAGCCTGCCTCGATCAGGATGTCGGTCAAGGGCCTTCCTTCGGTGTCGGAATGGCGGATGAAGTCCACCAGCAGGATCGAGTTGCGCACGATGATGCCAGCCAGCGCGATGAAGCCGATCATCGATGTCGCCGAGAAGGGCGCGCCGAACAGCCAGTGGCCACCGAGTATGCCGATGAAGGTGAGCGGGATCGGCGTCAGGATAACCAGCGGCACCTTGAAGGAACCGAACTGGGCGACGACGAGGATGTAGATGCCGAGCAGTGCGACGATGAAGGCTGCGCCCATGTCGCGGAACGTCACCCAGGTGACCTCCCATTCGCCATCCCACAGAAGCGTCGACACACTCTCGTCCTGCGGCTGGCCATGCAGCGAGACGACCGGCTTGGCGAGCCCGCTCCAGTCCTGCGCGTCGATGGCTTCCTGGACCGCGAGCATGCCGTAGAGCGGGGCCTCGAACGACCCTGCAAGCTCGGCGGTGACCATTTCGGCTGCGCGCCCATTGTGCCGGAAAACCGGCAGGGAGGCATGCTCGGCCTCAACGGTGATGACGTCGCCGAGTTCCACGACGCTGCGGTCGCCCGGAAGCACATTGGCCGGGATCGGTGTCGTCAGGAAACGCTCGTCCAGCGTGCGCTCGCCCTTCGGCCGCTCGATGCGGATCGCAACGGGCTGCCTGCCTTCGCCGCGATGCGAGTAGCCCACGGTCGTGCCGCCACTCAGTATGGCAATCGTATCGAAGACGTCGCTTTCCTCGACCCGGTAGAATTCGAGGTTGTCGGTCGAGATCGAGGTGCGCAGCCGGCGTGCCGCTACGCCGTAGGAATTGTCGATGTCGACGATGAACGGCACCGAGCGGAACGCCGCCTCGACCTTTTCGGCAACTTTTCGCCTGGTGTCGGCATCCGGACCGTAGATCTCGGCCAACAGCGTGGCCATCACGGGAGGACCGGGCGGCGGCTCGACGACCTTGAGGCTCGTGCCGGGCGGTACCGCGACCACCGTGATGCGCTCACGGATATCGAGCGCGATCTCATGGCTGGATCGTTCCCGTTCCGCCTTGGGCAGGAGGTTGATGGCGACGTCGCCCTGCTGCGGCTCGACGCGATAGAAGGAATGGCGCACGAGCCCGTTGAAGTTGAAGGGCGCGGCGGCCCCGGCATGGGTCTGCACCGAGCGGACTTCGTCGAGCGCCAGGACCTGGCGCGCGACGTCCTGCGCAACGGCGTCGGTTGCCTCGACCGAGGAGCCTTCCGGCAGATCGATCGTCACCGACAGCTCCGACTTGTTGTCGAAGGGCAGAAGCTTCACCGTCACGTCCTTGGTGTAGAACAGGCCGAGAGAGGCCATGGTGAGCAGGCCGACCGACAGGAGGAAGACCCAGCTTGCCGCCTTGGAGGACAGGATCGGCCGTGCCACCGCGGCATAGGCGCGACCGAGCATGCCGCCATGGCCGTGGGCGTCATGGCCGTGAACTGGTGCCTTGCCGGCAAACTTCATCATCAGCCAGGGCGTGACCATGACCGCGACGAAGGAGGAGAAGATCATCGCCGCCGAAGCGTTGGCCGGGATGGGGCTCATGTAGGGGCCCATCATGCCGGATACGAACAGCATCGGAAGCAGTGCCGCAACCACGGTAAGCGTGGCCACGATGGTCGGGTTGCCGACCTCGGCAACCGCGTCGATCGCCGCGTCCCGCCGGTCTCTCCCGTCCCGCATCCCCCAGTGCCGGGAAATGTTCTCGATGACCACGATGGCGTCGTCGACGAGAATGCCGATCGAGAAGATGAGCGCGAAGAGCGAGACGCGGTTGAGGGTGTAGCCCATGACGCGCGAAGCGAAGAGGGTGAGGAGGATCGTTACCGGGATGACGACGGCGACCACCATCGCCTCGCGCCGCCCGATCGCCACCCAGACCAGCAGGATGATGGAAACCGTCGCCAGACCAAGATGATAGAGAAGCTCGTTGGCCTTTTCGTTCGCCGTCTCTCCATAGTCGCGCGTCACTTCCACGGCGATGTCTTGCGGGATCAGAACGCCCTCGAGCTGTTCCACCCGGTGCAGGATCGCCTCGGCGACGACGACGGCATTCGAGCCTGCACGCTTGGCGACCGCCAGGGTCACGGCCGGCGTGCGAACGTTCCCATCCGCGCCGCGAACGACCGTGGAGACGAGCGCGTCGCTGGTATCCAGCGCGAAGTCGATTGTCGCGACGTCGCGGACATAGACCGGGCGGCCATCGCGCGCGGTGAGCAGGAGGTTGCCGATGTCTGCGGGAGAGCGCAGCGTTTCGCCCGCGACAAGCATCACCTGTTCGCCATCGTCGCGTATGCGGCCGGCGGGGAAGGCGCGGTTGGCGCCCTGCACCTTGCCGGCAAGCTGCTGCAGCGTCACGCCGTGGAGCGCCAGCCTGGAGGGATCGGGCGCGATGCGGATCATTTCCGACGATTCGCCCACCAGATAGGTGAGGCCGACATTGTCGATCTTGGCGATTTCGGTCCGCAGCTCACGGGCGATGCGCGTCAGGTCGGTTGCGCCGATGCGGTCGGCCGCCTCGGGTCGGGGTGAGAGGGTCAGCGACACGATCGCGACATCGTCGATGCCGCGGCCGACGATCGAAGGCTCCGGCACGCCGACCGGTATGCGATCCATGTTGGCGCGCACCTTGTCGTGGACGCGCAGCACGGCGGCATCCGCCGACGTTCCGACCAGGAAGCGCGCGGTCACGAGGACCCCGTCGTCCTGGGTCTGCGAATAGACATGCTCGACGCCGTCGATCCCCTTGACGATCGTCTCGAGCGGCTCGGTGACGAGCTTGACCGCATCCTCGGCCTTCAGCCCGTCGGCACGCACGCGAATGTCGACCATCGGAACAGAAATCTGCGGTTCCTCCTCGCGCGGGAGCGTGACAAGCGCGATCAGACCGAACGCAAAGGCGGCAATCAGGAAAAGCGGCGTGAGCGGCGAGGAGATGAAGGCGCGCGTCAGCGCGCCGGCAATGCCAAGGGCAGCGGGATTCGTCTTCACGGCGTCGTCACCACGTCTCCTGCGGCAAGCCCGGACAGGACCTCGACGAGTTGCTGTCCATCCAGCATGACGGGCTCGCCAAGAACCACGGCGCGCTCCATTGTTTCGTCGCCTGCGGTGACGGTCGCAAAATCGATGCCCGAGCGGATGGTGAGGGCTGCCTGCGGCACCAGGAGCGCGTTGCGCTCGCCGACCGGCACTTCGACAAGGATGCGCGCATCGATGAAGGCGGTGTCGAGGTCGTCGACCTCGACGTCGGCAATCACCCGGCCATTCTCGATCTGGGGGTAGATCTTCGCGAGCTTGCCCTCCGATTCGCGGCCGCCCGCGGTGATGCGGATCGCAGCACCCGGCCGCAGCATCTCCGCATGGCGCTCGGGGATCGCAAGGCGAAGGAAGAAGCCGCCACTGCCGATATTGGCCACGGGCTCGCCCGGCATGATGACGGCATCGCGGGTGAGGGGGACCGTCAGCACGCGACCGTCGGCGGGCGCAAGGACGTCACCCTCCGCCTGCTGCTGAAGGATCACTTCGCGCTGCGCCTCGATCGAACCGATCTGGTTGCGCGTCACCTCGACGTCGGTGCGCAGCTGATCCAGGCGCTGCGTGGTGATGACGCCCTTGTCGACCAAAGTGAGACCGCGGTCGAGCTCCGACTGGGCGCGGTCCAGCTGCGCCTGCAAGGCGCGGCGCTGCGCGTCAATGGCGGCAATCTGGAAGACGAGCTTCTCGTCGCGCACCTTACCGATGCGCTGGCCAGCCTTGACGGTGTCGCCGGCAACAACGTCGAGTTCGACCAGCGTGCCGCCGATGCGTGCCCTGGCCGGCACAAGGTCCTTGGCCGCGACGCGACCGTAGACCGCCTTCCACTCCGTGATGGCCGTTGGCGCAAGGGTCAACGAGCCGGCGAGGGCAGGGCAGGAAGCGAGCGAGACAAGGGCCGCCAGGGCAAGAGTGCGCATCACGGTCACCGCGCCGTTCAGAACGCGCAGCCGGGCTTGATGCCTAACCAGCGGAAGATCATCGCGGCAGGGCAGAAACCGGTGAAGGCGGATTGCAGCAGGTTCAGCCCGATGAACACCGTGAACCAGACGAAAAGAGGCGACACAAAAGCCGTCAGCACGACCGAGGCCAGCACCATGATGCCGGCGAAGGCGAGGACGGAACGATCGAGGGACATGGCACTCTCCATTATTATATGATCATATTCGTATATATGACCTGCCCGCGCGGTTTCAAGGCGCGACGGTCGGGCAGCCGATGTTTCGATCACGGGACAGAATCAGCCTTTTCCGTGATCTTGATGCTCTTGAGCTTGTCGATGCCCAGAACCTGCAGCGCCAGCTTCTCGTAGAAGGGCTCCGACTTGCCGGCGCGGATCTTGTGCAGGAAGTATTTTTCGAAGCCGACCTTGGCGGCATGGACCCATTTGCCGGACGACGACCAGTTGACGTTGCGCGGCGGGATCTGCGGCTGCGCGACGAAGGCCACGCCCGAATCGCCGAAGTCGGCAAGGCAGACGGCATTCCATGTGCCTTCGGCGTTGGGCTCTTTGCCCGAGAGGAGGCGCTCGATGTTGTGCGTGGTCGCCGTGACCATCGATTCGATCATGAAACCGGTCTTCGGCACGCCGACCGGCACCGGGGTCTTGCCCATGGGCGGGATGGCGACGCAGACGCCGACGGCAAAGATCTCCGGGAATGCCGGGTTGCGCTGGTGCTTGTCGACCAGGATGAAGCCGCGCGGATTGGTCAGGCCCTCGATGCCGCGCACCGCAGCGACACCGCGGAACGCCGGCAGCAGCATCGAAAAGACCTGCGGCAGTTCATGCGCCTGCTTGACCGATCCGTCATCCGCGATTTCGGAGACGAGGATCTTGTCGGACTCGACCCCGTCGACGCGCGCATTGCACAGCCACTTGATGTGATGCTGCCGCATCTCGCTTTCGAGAAGGCCCTTGGTGTCGCCGACGCCGTCAAGGCCGAGATGCCCGATATAGGGTTCTGAGGTCACGAAGGTCATCGGCACCTTGTCCCTGACCTTGGCGTCGCGCAGCGCCTTGTCCAGGATGAAGGCGAACTCGTAGGCGGGCCCGAAACAGGAAGCGCCCTGAACGGCGCCGATGACCACCGGGCCTGGCTTGGCGACCAGCGCGTCGAATGCCGTCTTTGCCTGGAGCGCGTGGTCGACATGGCAGATCGATTGCGTGTTGTGCTCCGGGCCAAAACCCTTGATCTCGTCGAAGGCGAGGTCTGGGCCCGTGGCGATGACGAGGTAGTCGTAGGCGACGATCGTGCCGTCATTGAGCTCGATGCTTTTTTCTCCCGGCATCAGCTTCTTCGCACCCTGGGGGTGAAGTGCGATGCCGCGCTTGTCGAAGACGGCCTTCAGGTCGACTTCGATCGCGTCGCGGCTTCGCCAGCCGACCGCCACCCATGGGTTCGAGGGCACGAAGGAATAGCGGCTGCCATTGTTGACCACCGATATCTGGTGCTGCCTGCCGAGTTTCTCGCGCAGTTCATAAGCCATGATCGCGCCACCGAGCCCGGCGCCGAGCACCACAACATTCGCCATTCCCGTTCCTCCACCTCGTGTTGAGACCGTTGACCGTGCTTGCCGCTCCGTCATGACCCTACGCCTTCGCGCCCGCGTTCAATTGATGCGGGTCAATCGGTGGCGATCCAGGGTGACGAGCGACTTGACAAACATCCGCCGCCGCACGATCTTAGTTCGAAGATACGTATATGATAAAGTGTTCACATGCGCAATATTAAACCTTCGGATATGGCGCCCATGGCGAAGGAGGCCTCCGGGCTTATCGACGCCATGGCCAATGAGAAGCGGCTGATGATCCTTTGCCTGCTGCTCGACGGGGAGGTTGCGGTCAACGACCTTGCCGAACGCATCGGCATGAACCAGTCGGCCCTATCGCAGCAACTGGCGAAGCTGCGCGCGCTGAAGCTTGTCGACACCCGCCGTGAAGCCCAGCAGGTTTACTACCGTCTCGCATCGACGAAGGTGGAACGTGTTCTGGAGACGCTGTACGGGATCTATTGCGCCTGATCGCCAACCACTGCGATCCTGTCGGCCATGGGTATCGGCAGCGCGGACCATCCTCGGCATCCGTCTGGCTGGCGCGGGTGCGGTATCGCAAACATCATCGGTGGGGTGCGGCATCTCTGCCATCAAGGTGATGCAGACATGTGGTCTGAGGCGATATACTGTAACCGTATCATTCGATATTCTCCGATCACCACGAGAGAGGGCGCCTGAAGTCTATGTCTGACCCCTCCCTGAACGCCGCCGACATCAGCCAGGGATCGAGTTTTCTTGCCAACCGCGGCCACATGGCCGAACAGATTCGTGCATTCGATTGGTCGAGCACTTCACTGGGTCCGATCGAGACCTGGCCCCGCTCGTTGACGAATGTTCTCCGAACAGTTCTGGCATCTCGCCAGCCGATCTGTTTCTGGTGGGGGCCGGACCTGATCCAGTTTCACAATGACGACTACGTCCCCATTTTGGCGGACCGCGTCGACCGCGCACTCGGCGCGCCGTTCCAGCACTTGTGGTCCGATGTGTGGGACGGCGTGAAGCCGTTTGTCGATCAGGCGATGCAGGGGCAAGGAACTTGGGCCGAAAACCTACCCCTGGATATGGTTCGTAACGGGGTCGTCGCGAAGACGTACTGGACCTTTTCCTATAGCCCCCTCTACGACGACGCTGGAATGGTCGCCGGACTGATGAACATCGTCAGCGAGACCACCGAAGCGGTTCGCGATCGCGCGGCGCTTGCTGCGGAGGTGCGGCGGACCAGCGAGGCACTTTCAGCGCTGAAGGACGCGGAAGAGCAGCAGCGGATTCTCCAGCGCGAGCTGTCCCACCGCATGAAGAACACGCTCGCCATGGTTCAGGCTATCGTCTCGCAAAGCCTGAGACAGGCAACGGACGTCGGTGGTGGTGCGCGACTGGCTTCGGAGCGGATTCAGGCGCTTGGGCGCGCCCAGGACATGCTGACGCTGTCGAACTGGGAGTCCGCGGAGATCAGGGACGTGATTTCGACCGCCGTCGCGCCGCACTGCGATCGGCCGGGGCGGATAGTCATGGATGGGCTGGGCATCAAGCTGACCGCTCAGCAGGGACTCGGACTGTCGTTGGCAGTGCATGAACTCGCAACCAACGCGGTCAAGTACGGAGCCCTGTCCAACCCTGACGGCCGTGTCCAGATCGGCTGGGTGGTTTCCGACGACGGTCGGTTCACCTTCGAGTGGACCGAGGAGGATGGGCCGCCGGTCGACCCTCCCGGGCGCAAGGGCTTCGGGTCCCGTCTCGCAACACGAGTGGTGCCCAGCTACTTCGATGGCAGCGCCGAGCTCGATTTTCGCGCCCAGGGGGTGACTTACCGACTGTCGGGTTCCCTGTCGGGCGACAGATAATGGCCTGTGGGCCCAAGCGCCATTTGAGTGGATCGTGCCGTGAATGCGCCGATGTCGATTGAATCCGCCTTTCAGGCACAGAAGCAGAGCGCCGCCAAACGGCGCGTCGCATTTGGGCTCGACGAACGCAGGGCAGCGCTGGCCGGTCTTGGCGCCGTCATGGCCCGGCGCGAGCGCGACATCATTGCGGCGCTGATCTTGGATTTCGGCAAGCCGGAGGCCGAGACGATCTTTTCCGAGATCATGCCGGTCGAACTGGAAATCACCCACGCGCGGAGCCACCTCGCCAGTTGGATGAAGCCGAAGCGGGTCGGCATGACCCTCGCAGCGCTCGGGACAAGGTCCGAACTGCGGTCCGAGCCGCGCGGCGTCTGCCTCATCATTTCGCCCTGGAACTATCCGGTGAACCTCGCTCTGTCGCCGCTCGTGGCGGCGCTGGCCGCGGGCAACAGCGTGATCCTCAAGCCGTCGGAGCTTGCGCCGGCGACCTCGCGCCTTCTCGCGGAGATCGTGGCCGACGCCTTTCCGCCTGAACTCGTGACGGTGATCGAGGGTGACAAGGACGTCGCCACCCGGCTGCTGGAACTGCCGTTCGACCACATCTTCTTCACGGGCAGTCCCGAGGTGGGCAAGATCGTCATGAAGGCCGCCGCGGCGAACCTCGCTTCCGTGACGCTCGAACTCGGCGGCAAGTCTCCCACGATCGTCGGGCCGGGTGCGGATCTCGTGAAGGCTGCGAAATGGACTGTGTTCGGCCGCTTTGCCAATGCGGGGCAGACCTGCATCGCGCCCGACCACGTTTTTGTCCACCGCTCCATCGCCGATGCATTCGTCGCTGCATTGCGCGCCGAGATCACACGCTTCTACGGCTCCAGCGGCCGGTCGAGCGACCTGGCGCTCGTCATCAACGATCGCCACGCGCAGCGCCTGAGAGATCTGCTGGATGACGCCGTCGGCAAGGGCGCTCGCATTATCCAGGGAGGGCAGGGCGAAGGCCGTTCACTCGCCGCGACGCTGATCGAGGCCGTGACGCCGGAAATGCGCATCGATCATGAAGAAATTTTCGGACCCATCCTGCCGATCATGCCGTTCGACGATGTCGCGGACGTCATCGCGCGCATCAATGCCCGGCCAAAGCCACTGGCGCTCTACATCTTCGAGCGCGACCGCGCCTTTGCGCAAAGGATCGTCGACGAGACATCGTCCGGCGGCGTGTCGATCAATGCGAGCTTCCTGCATGGCGCTCATCCCGGACTGCCGTTCGGTGGCGTCAACACGTCGGGCATGGGCAGCTACCACGGCCATTTCGGGTTTCGCGAATTCAGCCATCTCAAGCCGGTGCTGGATAACCGGTTCTCGGCGGTGGCCATGCTCTTTCCACCCTACACGAAGCGGGTACTCGGACTGATGCGCTTTGCGCGGCGCCTGCTGCGATAGGTCGTGGCCAGTTCGTTCTCGCGCGCCGCCTGAGCGCGCTGCCGTCGCTTCAAGCGATAGCGGGCAGGCCGACCTGCTCCAGCGGTGCGGTGGTCAGCATCGAACCACCGAGCCCGAACAGAAGCAGGATGATGGACAACAGGAAGAAGCCGATCGCCACGAAGAACGCGGCCCAGGCGTACTGGGTATAGACCTCGCACATCACGCCGGCGAACACCCGGCGCGCCGGGTCATCGACCGGACGGGTGTTCTTGTCGAGATAGAGCCAGACTTCCGTATGCTTGGGGTTCTTCGTTCGCGCAGTCATGGCCTTCCACATCAGGATCAGCGCAAGGACAAGTGCGAGCAGCGCGCCCGACCGCAACGCCGACACGGGATTGAAGGAGAAGCCGGCCATGACGCAGACGATGGCGAGCGATGCGAACATCACGGCGCGCCCGATGCACTCTTCTGCGACCCGCCTGATCTCTTCCATCCGCAATCCTCGGCACGACCAAGCGACACTGCGCGAGCGCCTTCGCTGCATCCCTTGAATTAGCGCCAAGATTGCCGTGGCAAGCAAGGCCCGCCACGAGTCCCGCGCACGCTTTCCCCTTGATGTGGGACAAGTCCCAATTGGTGCTTGTGTTCCAAACTGCGCATCGACGCAGCTTTTTCGCAATCATATGCTGCGCCAGCCAGCGTGGACTAGAGGTTGCCGACCGTGATGATGCGGCGCACGTCCGCGACAGGCGTTCGCGGGAGATCAGGGGGAGGGGATGAAGCGAGAAACAGGCGCCACGCCGCTGGTGTCGATTTCGGCCATAGCCGTCGATACGGAGACGACCGGCCTCGACGCAGCCAAGGCACGCATCGTCCAGATTGGCGCGATCGGGATCGCGCGTGGTGCCGTCCTGCGCGAGGCCACGCTCGATCTCCTCGTCGATCCGGGCATGCCGATCCCGCCCGAAACCACGCTCGTCCATGGGATCAGCGATGCCGATGTAGCAGGCGCGGAAGGCTTCCCGGAGGCCTGGGCACGGTTCCAGGCCTTTGCCGAAAACCGCATCCTCATCGGTCACTCGATCGGCTTCGACCTTGCGGTCTTCGAGCGGGAATGCCTCAGGGCCGGTCTGCCTTGGGTCAAGCCGCGGGCGCTGTGCGTCAGGCTGCTGGCCAGCATCGCAAATCCCAACCTCGCCGACCATTCGCTCGACAAGGTCGCAGGCTGGCTCGGCCTCCAGATCACGGGGCGCCATTCGGCCATCGGCGATGCGATCGCGGCCGGTGAGGTCTTTGCGGCGCTGATTCCGGAACTGCGCAAGCGCAACATCCGGACGCTGGGAGAGGCCGAGGTCGCCTGCCTGTCGCTCTCTCACGCGCTCGAAGCCGGTCACCGCGCTGGCTGGGCCGAACCGGTATCGCGGCCACAGGCACCGGCGTTCCAGCCGGTCGATCCCTATGCCTATCGCCATCGGGTGGGCAGCCTCATGAGCCATCCGCCAATCGTGGTGAAAGGCGCCGACACGACACGGCGGGTCATCGAACTGATGGTCGAGCGCAAGATCAGTTCGGTCCTCGTATCCGATCAAGGCACCACGGGTGGACCGATGGAGGCCTACGGCATCGTCACCGAACGCGATGTGATGCGACGCATCGCATCGGACGCGGAGCGCGTCTTCGACCTCCCGGTCGCCGACATTGCGACGCGGCCTCTGGTCAGCATCCGTGCCGCGGCCTTCGCCTATCGCGCAATCGGGCGCATGGACCGGCTGCGGCTTCGCCACCTCGCCGTGCGCGGCGACGACGACACGCTGGTCGGCATGCTGTCGGCACGCGACCTCCTGAAGCTTCGCGCCGGATCGGCCATCAATCTCGATGACACGATCGAACATGCCAGGGATCCAGCCGAACTGGCGGCGGCCTGGTCGATGCTGCCGGGCGTGGTGCGCTCGCTGCTGGGCGAGGAGATCGACCCGCGCGTGGTGGCGGAGATCATCAGCGAGGAGCTTTGCTCGCTGACCCGGCGCGCCGCCGTGCTCGCCGAACAGCAGTTGCTGGCCGAGGGCCACGGTCCGCCACCCTGTCCCTATGCGCTGCTCGTGCTGGGGTCGGGCGGGCGAGGGGAAAGCCTGATGGCGCCCGACCAGGACAATGCCATCGTCTTCTCGCATGGCGATCCCGACGGAGCCGAGGACAGATGGTTCGGCCTGCTTGGCGAAAGGATTGCCGACATGCTCGACGTCGCCGGAGTGCCCTATTGCAAGGGCGGCGTGATGGCGCGCAATGCGGCATTCCGGGGAAGCCTGGAGACATGGAGGGCGCGGGTCGAGGAATGGGTCCGCCGCTCGCGGCCGGAAGACCTGCTCAACGTCGATATCGTCTACGACCTGCGGCATGTGCATGGCGATCCGACGCTGGCCGCCGAACTCATGAATCACGCCTATGACCGCGGCCACGCCGAGCCGGTCTTCGCAAAACTTCTCGGCGACCAGATCACGGCCGGCAACCCCTTCACCCTGTTCGGCGGCTTTCAGGTTGAGAACGGCCGGCTGGACCTCAAGAAGCACGGGCTGTTTCCGATTGTCGCTACGGCACGCACGCTTGCCATTCGCCATGGCATTCGTGAACGCAGCACGCGCATGCGGCTGGAGAAACTGGTCGCGCTGGATCTTGGCGGCGACCGCGACCTGCAAGCGATGCTGAGCGGGCATGCAGTGTTGCTCGGATTGCTGCTGCATCAGCAAACGGGTGACGTCTATGCCGGCGTCCCGGTTTCGAACCATGTCGAGATCGGCGCCATGACGCGCGAGCAGCAGGCCGAGCTCAAGAGCATCGTCAAGCGCCTTCAGGCAGCGCCCGAACTGGTGCGGAGCATGATGTTTGGCTAGGCCAGGAGAGGTTCAGTGACGGGCAGGTCCGAGCAGTTGGTCAACCAGGGCAGCACGGTCGGCCTGCGCCAGAAAATCCTCGTTGGCGCGCAGCAGGTTCATGCGCAGGAAGTTGAAGATGTAGTCGTAGTCGTTGCTCAGGAAGTCGGGATGCATCGGCACCATTTCGAAGACGGTTCGCGCCAGCGGCTTGGGGATTTCGCGCACGGGTCGGGGAGGGCCGGCCTGGCTGGCATCGAGGCGCTCACGGGTGAGCGCCAGTGCGTCTTCCCAGAAGGTTTCCGGCGAGCCGTCGGGAACGGCATATTTCGCAAAACTTGACCGTGCGACTTCTTCGATCGCCGCCGGCAGTCCGCGCTGGCGATTTCCGGCCGGTTCGCGCAACGCGCCTTCCACCATCTCCGCTATGATTGCATAGCAGGCGGGATAGGCGCGCCATCGTGAATGGCTGAGAGCGGCGTGGAAATCCGCCTCGCTGAACAGTTTCTGCCAATAGACGCCCGCCCTGACGCGGCAGAACTCGACGATGCTCTTCTGGGCGAGGAAAGCAGCGCGCGAATCCATGAAGTCGGCCAGATCCACCGCAGTGACGATCGGCGGCGGCTTGCGCAGGAATTCGGGCAGGAGAGAATCGAGCAGGCCCATGCCATCTCCAATCGGTCCGGTTCGAATGGACACCTCCGTGTAGGCGCCGCGGCGGAAGTGCGCCAGCCGCCGCAGGCGATTCTAAAGTCGTATGAACAGCCGCGCCAGGAAATGTTACGCCTGCACAGTTGCGGTTCGCTGATTCAATGCCGGACCATGACGTTTCGGGAGGACTTCCGTGTTCGCGGAAGCGGGAAAATGAACCGGCGGCTTGCGCCCGAGAGGGTCGCAAGGCTTCCACCAAGGGAGGACTCGACACAATGGCAGCGCTCGACCGCGTAAGTTACTGGAACAAGACCAGGAGCCTGATGTTCCTGATGCTCGGGCTGTGGGTATTCTTCGGCTACATCATCCACATGTTCGTGGCTCAGCTCAACAGCATCGTCATCCTCGGCTTTCCGCTCGGCTACTACATGGCCGCGCAGGGTTCGCTCATCGCCTTCGTCGTCATGCTCTTCTGGTTTGCCCGCAAGCAGAACGGCATCGATGAAGAGCATGGCGTGGCCGAAGACTGATCCGGGGGGATAAGACAATGGCAAACGTAACCGCAGGGAAGGGTGACTTCCTGTCCAATCTGGGCCGCATCTATGGTATCTATACCGGCGGCTTCATCGCCTTCATCATCCTGATGGCGATCATCAGCGCGATGGGCGTTCCCAACGTCATCATCGGCTATCTGTTCGTGGCCTTCACGATCACCATCTATGCCGTCATCGGCATTCTCAGCCGCACCATGCAGGTCAACGAATACTATGTCGCGGGCCGCCGGGTTCCGGCCATCTACAACGGCATGGCGACAGGCGCCGACTGGATGTCCGGCGCGTCCTTCGTCGGCATGGCCGGCACGCTCTATATCCTGGGCTATGACGGCCTGGCCTTCGTGCTCGGCTGGACCGGCGGCTACGTGCTCGTCGCCATCCTCGTCGCGCCATACCTGCGCAAGTTCGGCGCCTATACGGTGCCTGACTTCCTCTCGGCGCGCTATGGCGGCAATCTCGCGCGCTTTATCGGCGTCATCGTGCTGTTCTCCTGCTCCTTCACCTATGTGGTGGCGCAGATCTATGCGACCGGCATCATCTCGGCACGCTTCCTCGGTCTCGATTTCACCGTCGCGGTCTATGTCGGCCTCGCCGGCATCCTGGTCTGCTCCATGCTCGGCGGCATGCGCGCCGTCACCTGGACGCAGGTCGCGCAGTATATCGTGCTGATCATCGCCTACCTCATCCCCGCCATCTGGATGTCGACGGTCAAGACCGGCATCCCGATCCCGCAGCTGATGCAGGGTCAGGCGCTGCAGGGCATCGCGGCGCTCGAAGCGGCGCAGGGCATTGCTGTCGGACATGCTCAGCCCTTCTCGCATGGCGGCTACAACTCGCTGAACTACTTCCTGCTCATCCTCTGCCTGATGGTCGGAACGGCGTCGCTGCCGCACGTCCTAATGCGCTACTTCACCACCCCGTCGGTGCGTGAAGCGCGCGTCTCGGTCGCCTGGTCGCTGCTCTTCATCTTCCTGCTCTACTTCACGGCGCCGGCCTATGCGGCGTTTGCAAAGTGGACCATGCTCGACCTCGTGGCTTCCGGCCTGACGCCGGAAAACATCGCGGAGAAGGCGGGATGGATGATGCGCTGGGCACAGGCGGACGGCACGCTGGTCCAGATCTGCGGCAAGGCTGCCGTCGATGCAGCCTCGATTGCCGCCGCATGTGCCGAGAAGGGCGTGACAGCCCTGTCGTTTGCCGACATCAACCTGAACGCCGACATGATCGTGCTTGCGACGCCTGAGATGGCCGGCATGCCCTACGTCATTTCGGGCCTTGTCGCCGCCGGTGGTCTTGCCGCCGCGCTGTCGACCGCCGATGGCCTTCTGCTGGCCATCGCCAACGCGCTCAGCCATGACATCTACTACAAGATGATCGACCAGAATGCGCCGACCTCGCGTCGTCTCATCGTGTCGCGCGTCCTGCTGGTGGTCGTTGCGATCTGCGCCGCCTATGTGGCGTCGACCAAGCCGGGCGACATTCTGGCCATGGTGTCCTGGGCCTTCTCGCTCGCCGCGGCGGGTCTCTTCCCGGCGCTGGTACTTGGCGTCTGGTGGAAGCGCACGAACTCGGCCGGCGCCATTGCCGGCATGATCGCGGGCTTCGCGCTTTGCATGTACTATCTGCTCGGCACCCGTTACGGCGCCATCGGCTTCTACGAAATGTGGAGCGGTCTGTCGTCGGCGACGCCGGAAGCTGTTGCCAAGTATGCGGAACTCAAGGCGGCTTACGCCGCTGCGGCTCCGGATGCGCAGGCTGCGGCCATGGCTGCGCTTGACAAGCATGCGCAGTCCATCGCCAACTGGTGGGGCGTGAAGAACCTCTCAGCAGCCGCATTCGGCCTGCCGGTCGGCTTCCTCGTGATGGTCGTGGTCAGCCTGATGACCAAGGAACCATCGCCCGCCATGCAGGAGTTCATCGAGGAACTGCGCGTTCCGCGTGGCAAGACGATGATGGAAGAAAAGACCGCCTGACCCGAAACGGTCGGCAGGTGAAGCGGGGTCCGGAAACGGACCCCGCTTTCATTTCAGCCATGCCACTGCCATAAGGCGACGGCATCGCGACGCGGACGAGGAAAGCATGAACGATTTCTGGTCCTACTGGTATTTCCACATACCCAATTTCATCCTCGCGGCCCTGATGTACACGCTGATGGGGCGGCTGCTGCTGGGGCTCGTCGTGCCCGACGGCTGGGACAACTACATCTGGCGCTTCTTCAAGGCCTCGACCGATCCGGTCCTCGGGGTGGTGCGTGTCGCCACGCCGTCGATCCTGACACAACCGGTGGTGATCATCTTCGCGGTTCTCTGGCTGATGGCGCTGCGTGTCGCCTATCTCGTGCTGCTGCTCAATCTCGGCATCGCGCCGCTGGCTTCACAAGGGGTCTGAACCGATGGACAGAAATGGTCTCGTGGCCGTGATGGCGGTGGCGATCGTGAACGGCATCTTCTCGCCCTGGGTGCTGATGGTCTTCCTGCTCTATCCCGTGTGGTACCCGGGCTGGGCACCGCCCTCGGCGCAACTCGTCTACATGGCAAGCGCCCTGATCCTCTCGACGATGACCATCATGGTCGCGGGCGTGCCGGCAGCGCTCTATGAACGCTGGTCGGCCGGCCCAAGCCGCACGACCGTCGCGGCGATCTGGCTCGCCGGCACAATGCTTCTGACGCTGCCATCCGTGCCGAATGTGCTGCGCGCGCTCGGCGCCGGCTGAGAATCCGCTTGCTTGACCACTTGTATCGGCAGGCCAGCTTGCGCAGCTCTGCCGGGGAGCACACCGCCATTTGCAACCGGGAGGGGGCGGCATGGCGGCAATCCGCTCCCGGCCTCCTTGAGGCGTGGCCAAGCATGGCATCCGAAAAACGATGCGGAACGGTACCTAAATGATGCTGCAGCACGCCCGGAACGGGACGGAGGGACGCCTTGCCTACACGGCACCCGTCTTCGCTGTTGCCCCCATGATGGACTGAACGGACGAGCCACTGAAACCATGGCATAACAACACTCTTAGGGGATGTCAGAAGACACAGCTGCCCTTCGTTGCACCAGAGGTCAGCCGGGGCGGGGGGCATCCCCGCCCGCTTGAGGCCAACGGCTTGCTCTCTCCTCCAGCAGGCCCGCAAGCGACGGGTTAAGCCCCCGATCCGCCTGCTCTCTCCCAGTCTTGCTGCATTTCCACTCCCTCAGACAGCGCCAACCGGAAGCCAATCCCGCGTCCGTCAGTTATCCGGAAACCGCCGTCCATCACGGCTGTGCGCCATATCTCGGCCCGCTGGTCCCGATTGCATCGAGGATGTCCCCGATCTCCTCGAACCCGAAATCCTTCAACCCAGGCCGCTCGACGAGGGCGCGCATCCGCTCTACCTCGACCGGCCGAGGCTGATCGTCAGCGACAATGGCAGCGGGACACAGCTCCGGTGTCCCCTGAACAGTGACGAACCTCCTGGAGGCTCCCATATCTAGTCTAGATCGACCGGATCGCCCCGCCATCGCAACGGATGGTGCTTCCGGTCACGTAACTTGCCGGTCCCGAGCAAAGGAACGCGGCGACGGCGGCGAATTCTCTGACTTCGCCATATCGGCCCGTTGGGATCATCGCGCGCGATTGCGCACGCACCTCTTCTAGCGATTTGCCTTGGCGCTCGGCAGCCGCCACGTCGAGTTCGTCCACGCGATCCGTGGCTATGCGACCTGGAAGTAGAACGTTGACGCAGATGCCGCTGCCGGCCACTTCGCCGGCTAGCGTCTTTGACCATCCGACGAGCGCAGAGCGCAAAGTGTTCGACAATGCGAGATTCGGTATCGGCTGGACGACGCCGGACGATGCGATGGTCAGGATGCGTCCCCAGCCACGTTCGCGCATTCCGGGAAGAACGAGCCCGGTAACCTCTATCAGCCGTGCGACCATTTGCGAGAAGTGCTGCTGAAGTAGGGACTGGTCGAAGGTCTCGGCCGCCCCCGGTGGCGGACCGCCGGAATTGTTGACGAGGATGTCTATCGAGCCGAGGCGGTCTTTCGCCTGATCGACGACATGACGAGAGAAGCCGACATCGGCAAGGTCGGCGCGGATAGCGATGGCCCTACCGCAGCCGCGGGCATTGATCGTCTCGGCCGCCGCTGAAAGGCGATCGCCGTTGCGACCACAGATCGCGACCTCCGCACCTTCGGCCGCGAGGGCTTCGGCGACGCCAAGACCCAAGCCGCGCGACGAGGACAGAACGAGAGCGCGACGGCCACCGAGTTCAAGTTGCATGGCCGAGCCTCCTAATGTGGTGTTCGGTGCGGCGCATCAGCCGCTCGATATCGCGATGGTCGGCCTGAGAGAGCCTTGGTCCCGGTTTGCGCACGAAGGCTGAGGCGATCGCCCCGCGCCTGCGCAGGATTTCCTTGCGGGCCGCCAGACCGAAGACCAGTTGCTGCTCGTAACGCAGGATCGGCAGATAGGCGTCGAAGATATCCTCGACGCCGTCGAAGTCGCCCTCGAAGTGCATCTGGACGACCTTCACCAGCATCTCCGGATAGGCGAAGCCGGTCATCGCGCCGTCGGCGCCGCGTTGCAATTCCAGCGGCAGGTAGAGCCCGCCATTTCCGCACAGGATCGACATCCGTGGCGTGTCAGCCGTACCCGACTTCTTGCGGACAGTCTCCACCTTGGCTAGTCCGGGACAATCCTCGTGCTTTAGCATGACGATCTGCGGATGGTTGCGCGTCAGTGCGAGGATCGTGTTCGACGAGACCGGAACCCCGGTGACTTGGGGAAAATCCTGGAAGCAGATCGGGACGTCCGGCCCGACGGCCTCGCAGACCTGCGCGAAATAGCCAAGAATGCGATCCTCGACGGCCGGGCCGGGTGTGGGCGCGACCATGATCCCCGCAGCGCCTGCGTCCATTGCGAACCCCGCCAACGCCGCCATGTTGTCGATGCCGGCGCCTGACACGCCAACAATGACCGGCAGGCGCCCCGCCAGCCTGCGCAGGACATGGTTGGCGAAACGGCGCGACTCCTCCTCGGTCAGCTTGTTGGCCTCGCCCATCATGCCGAGGATCGTCATGCCGTTGACGCCATGCTTCAGATAGAAGTCCAACAGCCGGTCGGTACTGGCGAAGTCGAGGGCGCCGTCGTCGGAAAACGGTGTTGCGGCGATGATGTAGACACCCTTCGTGTCTCGTCCGATACGGGATTCAGTCAAGTCGTTGCCTCTTTGCTCTTGCCGACGCCGTCTAGTGCTGGACGCCGGCGGTTTTCAGGGGAATAAGATCGCGGAAGTCCCAGCCCACGAAGGCGAGCTGGCCTGTCGACAGCGGTGCATGGCCGCCATTCGCCAGGCGGACTTGCAACGATCTGCCGGCCACGTCGATCACGATGTCATGGTCGGCGCCGTTAAAGCGGGTCTCAGTGACCGTGCCCGATAAAGAGATGTCGCGAGCCTGCGGCACGGTTCCGACGCTCATCCGTTCCGGCCGAACGCCGAAGAGTTTCGCGTCGATGCGGGCCGTCGTCACAGGCAGCGCAATCCCGCCCGCAAGATCGAGGCGCGTCGTGCCGTCGACATGGTGATCGACGCCGATCAGGTTGCAGTCGCCCAGGAAGGTGGCGACGAAGTCGGTGCGAGGCGAGTTGTAGATGTCAAGCGGAGAGCCCGTCTGCGCGATGCTTCCCCTGTTCATCATCACCACGAGATCGGCCATGTTCATGGCCTCGTCCTGGTCGTGCGTAACGTACAGGACCGTGACTCCCACCTTTCGATGGATGGCGCGGATCTCCCGTTGCATGAGTTGGCGCATGTTCTTGTCGAGGGCACCGAGCGGTTCGTCCATCAGGAGGATGTCTGGCTCGAAGATCAACGCCCGCCCGAGCGCCACGCGCTGTTGCTGTCCTCCGGAGAGTTCGCGCGGCGAGCGCGCGCCAAAGCCGGTCAGGCCGATGAGGTCGAGCATGGCCGACACCCGCGTGGCGAGCTCCTCCTTTGCGATCCCGCGCATCTCCAGCGGAAAGGCAAGGTTAGCGGCGACGGACATGTGCGGGAACAGGGCATAGTTCTGGAAGACCATCCCGATGTTGCGGGCCGCGACGCGGACCTGCGCGACGTCACGCCCGTCGATCTCGATCCGGCCTTCTGTTGGTTGCTCGTAACCCGCGACCATCTTGAGTAGCGTGGTCTTCCCCGAGCCCGAAGCGCCGACGATCGTGCAAAAACTACCAGCGGGGATGTCGATCGACACGCGGTCGACCGCGGGTTGATCGCCGTAGAGCTTGGAGAGCCCACTGATGTGGACCCGCTTGCCGGGGACAGCCGATTTCAAAGCAAGCGTCATGTGCGTCTACCCTTCGCTACAAGACTGAGCAGGAAGGCAAGGAACGATATGGTAATCAGGATGGCTGCAAGCGCCACCACCGCCGGGTCGGTGTCGTCCTTGATACCCTCGTAGATGACGCGAGGCAGCGTCCGGCTGGCCGAGTCGGTCAGGAAGATCGAGAGCACAACGTCGTCGAAAGAGGTGATGAAGGCAAAGACGGCTCCGGCCAGGATGCCGGGCAGGATCGTCGGCAGCATGATGCGGCGGAACATCGCCGCCCACGATGCGCCGAGCCCCAAAGCGGCCAGCTCTAGGTTGCGGTCGAAGCCCTTCAACGACGCGCTGACCGTGATGAAGACGAAGGGTGCCGCGAGTATCGTGTGACCGAGCGCCAGGCTCTCCGGCGAGCCGAGGATGCCAAGCGGGGCATACTGGCTGTAGAGGGCGATCGCCGTGATGATCGTCGGAACGACCATCGGCAGCAGGATCAGAACCTCCATTCCCGCCCGCAGATGCGGCGTGATGCGGCTCGCGGCGACGGCGGCCGCCGTGCCAAGCACGACTGACAGCGTAATGGCTTCCGCCGCGACCCGCAGGCTGGACAGCGTGGCGCGCAACCATTTCGGATCGGACGCCAGCTTCCAGTACCAGTCGAAGGTCCAGCGCGCCGGCGGGAAGGCGAGGAACGGAGACGAGGAGATGCTGAGTGGAAAGACCATCGCGATCGGCGCGATCAGGAAGATGCCGACCCCGACGGCGAGGATCCCCGCCACCCAGCGACCCGGTCCAAGCGCGCGACGCAGCGGGCCGCTGGGGTCGCTGGCCATGCCTGTATCGGCCGCCACCAACCGGTCGAGCCCGAACAACTGCCTGTAAACGAGGAAGAGGGCGAGCGTGGTTGCGAGCAGCACCAGCGAAAGCGCTCCCGCCATCTGCCAGTCCAGCTGTTTCTGCATGTGGTAGCTGATCGCCTGCGCAATCATCATTTGCCGGGGACCGCCCATCAGCACCGGCGTGATGAAGGTGCCGATCGCGGTCATGAACACGATCAACGCCCCAGCGGCCGCGCCCGGTGCGGTAAGCGGCAGGACGATGCGGCGCAGTACCGTCAGGCGAGGGGCCCCAAGGCCCTCGGCGGCGGCGATCAGCCGTTGGTCGACCGACAGAAAGGTTGCGTAGAGCGGCAGCACCATGAAGGGGAGGACAACATGCACCATGCCGATGATGACGCCTGCCAGGTTGTAGAGCAGCGGGATAGGGGCGTCGGTGATGCCGGTGTTCATCAGCAGCGAGTTGACGATGCCCCTTCGCTGCAGGAGCACCATCCATGCCGTCGTACGGACTAGCGCGCTGGTCCAGAAGGGCAGCAGCACGACGAAGGCAATGAGCCCGGCGGTGCGTGGCTGCACGGTCGCCATGAAGTATGCAATCGGATAGGCGGCCAGCAGGGCGATCAAGGTCACGAGGCCGGAGATGAAGAAGGTGTTGGTGAAGGCGGTGCGATACATTGGCGAGGAGACGATGGTAGCGAAGGCTTCCCAGCCGCGGGCATCGACAAAGACCGTGGTCGCAACGAGCCGGACGATCGGCCAGACGAACAGGATGAGGAACACCAGCGCCACGAGACTGGCCGCCAGCATGGCGCCGCGCGGCAGGGCCGGCGCTTGCGCGACGCGTCGCAGCATGGTTCGGTCCTCGGCGAGGAAGGTCATTCAGCCCGACCCCGAGACCAGCATATCGCGACGGTAGTTGGTTAATCTTTCGACGCCCCTGTCCGTCACGTGGATCGTCTCGGACATGCCGAAGTCGCCGACGAGAAGGTAGCTGTGGAACACCATTCCCGGCTGGAAGGTCCACGTCGCAGAAGGCGTCGCCTCCAGCGGCTCCGCATGGCTCGGCGTCATCAGCATGCCAAGCGAATAGAATGTCTTGTTGGTGTAGCGGGAGACCTTTCCGGTCGCCTCGATGCCCGCACGATAGATGGCGTCCGGCACAGTTGCGGCCACACCCTGCTTCACCGCGGCCAGCGCCTCGTCCTGGACGGCGATCAGTCGCTCGGCAAGCCGCATCTCCGCATCCGATGCCGCGCCGACCTTGATCGTGCGCATAAAGCGGGCGTTGTAGTGACGCACATGCGGTGTCGGCTCATACTGGATGGTATCGCCCTGCCGCAGCACCCGATCGAGGTAGCCGCCATGCAGGTGCATGGCACGCTCACCGGATGAGAACACGCCCGGTCCCGGCGTGTCGCTCCCGGCCTTCACGAGCGCGGCCGTCGCTGCCGCCGCCACGTCGAGCTCGTTGCGCCCTGGTGCGGCGGCATCCAGTGCCGCGGTCATGGCGCTTTCGGCGGCGCGCGCGGCACGACGCTGGTAGGCTAGCTCGGCGGGAGACTTGACGATGCGCAGAAGCGGATTTAGGTCGCCGACATCGACCCACTCCACGCCTGGCAAGGCCTCGCCGAAGCGGCGGTAGCGGGTGACCGGCATCATCCAAGAAGACAGTTCGATGCCTAGGCGGGCCTGATCACCGAGGCGATCGCGCACCAGCGCGATGGCACATTCGTCCTGATCCTGCCCGTCGGTCCAGTAACGCACCTCGTCGAAGGCGAAGGTGCGCTCGGCGTAGTAGCGCGAGACGTCCCGGCATAGCAATGACGGCTGCCCCTCCACCGGGATCACCGCCATATGGTAGTTCGTGTAGGACTTCGTATAGAAGCCTGTCGTCCAGGTGACGGTTTCGGGCTGATACGCGACAAGGCCGTCGAGCCGGCGGGTCGCGAGTTCTTTCTGGACCCGCCCCAGCCGGGCGTCGAACTCGTCCCGCGTAAACCACATCAGGCTGGTCATGTGCTGCTCCGAAGATCGTCGCGCCCCCGGTGGGTCGATCCTGCCGGGAGCGCTGCTCGTTGTCCTGCCGAATGCCTATTCCTGCATCAGCGCGTTATAGCGCTCGACCATCGCGCTCTCGTTCTCGAGCCACCAGTCGACGTTGAGAAAGATCGACTGCTTCATGATGTCGGGCGAGGACGGCAGACGGGCCCATTCGGACTTTGGAATGAAGTCCCAGGCGCCGGGCATAGTCGGTCCGTAGGACACGTATTTGTGGAACTCGGCCTGCGATTCCGGCTTTGCGATCCAGCGCATGAACTCGAGGGCGTCATCACGATGCGGAGCGCCCTTGACGAGCATGAAGTAGCCGACTTCGGCGACAGCTCCGTTCCAGACGATCTTGAGCGGCAGCCCCTCCTTGATGCCGGCCTCAAGACGGCCGTTCCAGCCGTTCGCCATGACGACTTCGCCGCTGCCGATTGCCTGAACGGGCTGCGCGCCTCCGGTCCACCACAAGCCGACATGCGGCTTCAGCGCACGGATCTTGTTGAAGGCCCGATCTTGGCCCTCCTTGGTGGCGAGCACCTTGTAGACATCGGCGTGGGCCACGCCATCAGCCATCAGCGCGGCCTCGAGGACGCTCTGCGGCGACGCGAAAAGGGCGCGCGAGCCGGGGAACTTCTCGACATTCCAGAAGTCGGCCCAGCCTTCCGGCTGCGGCTTGCCATCGGGAAATGCCTCGGTGGAGAAAGCGTAAGCGGTCGAGAAGATCTCGGAAGGCACGCCGTACTTGTTGACGATCTCGGGATAGATGCCGGACTGGTCGACCATCTCGGGCGTGATCTCCTCAAAGAGGCCCGCCTTGGCGCCGCGGGTCACGCCGAGACCACCATCAGTGACAATGTCCCAGGACACGGTTCCGGCGTTCACCATCGCCTGGATCTTGGCGGTTTCCGGCGAAGTCTCCTCCGTTACCTTTGTACCAGTCGCCTCCATGAAGGGCTTCAGCCAGGCTTCGCGTATGGCGTCCTGATAGGCGCCACCCCAGCTGACAAAGACAAATTCCTTGGCGGATGCCGCCGCTGTACCTGCGGCGAGCAGGATGAACAGGCCGACGGCCCCGATCTTCGGTACCATGCGCATGAACTATTCCCCTTTTCGTGTTGATCGAACTGTCGACTGACAGATCCGTGCGAAATTCCGAAGCATGCCGAGGCCCGCCCGGCTGTCCTGGGTTTCGAGGATGAGCTGTTCCGGATCGGCGCCGTCTTTGCGCAGGGCGTCGGCCGCCCTCGAGATCCAGTCGCGGGCGTTTGCCCGCGTGAGTTCCGGGTGCCCCTGGATTCCCCAGACCGGCTCGTCGCGGAACCGCCAGATCTGGTTCGGGCATTCATCCGTCGACGCCAGAACGACCGTGTCGGGATGATCATGGCGAACCTCGTCGTTGTGCCAGACGAACATGCCCAACTCGCGCCCGAACCCGCCTGCCAGCGGGTCGTTGTCGGCGCGTTCGCTCGTTGTCAGGGTCGCATGCGCCACCTCGCAGCTGGCTCGGCGAAAGACCTGGTCGCGGCCGCAAAGGGCGGATGCCAGTATCTGGCTGCCGAAGCACAGACCGAGCATGGGAGTGCCGACGTCGGCCGCCTTGCGGATGAAGTCGTGCTCAGCATGGATGAACGGCACGTCGTCATAGGCGCCATGCGCACTGCCGGAGAGCAGGATGCCGTCGAATGCGGAGGGATCCTCGGGGAAGACCCCGTCGTAGGCGCGGAAGGTAGAAACCCGCATGCCCGACGCCGAGAACAGCTCCGGAAGTCCGCTCACACGGTCTGGAGTGCGACCATTATCTAGATAGGCGAGGCGCGGCCCGCTCATCCCAGGATCTCCAACTTCGATAGCAGGCTGGCCTTCACGGCACCGCCCCTGGCACTGCATCGACCGCTTGAAGGCCAGCGGATCGGGCTTGCCACACAATTGGTATACCGATAACGTACCATCGTGCAAGATGCATTTCTGGGCAGTTTCCGGTTCGCACAAATTACGGGCATTGTGCTCCTTGCGCAGGGGCGCTCGGCGCTCGGACGCCGATGGGAGAACTGGACATGCAGGGACAGCGGCGGGTCTTGCTGACAGGAGCCGACGGGACCATCGGCGCAGGCGTTCTGGCTCGCCTGATGCAGGATGGCGATGCCGTGATTTCGATTGGTCACCGAGACGGACTGGCCAACGTGATCGCGGATTTCACGTCGGAGACCGACCTCGCGGCAGCGATCGGTCGCGTCGCGGGTCCGCTTCACGGCATGGTCTTTGCCCATGGCATGCTGGAGCCCGGACCCATCGACGCCGTATCGCCCGCGGCGTGGCGGCGGACGATGGCGGTCAATCTCGACAGCATCTACACGATGATCTACCACGCGCTTGCCCATCTTGGTCGCGGTTCGTCGATCGTCGTGCTTTCCTCGACGGCTGCCTTCGACCACAGCCCGGTCGGCGGGCCGCACTACACCGCCGGAAAATGGGCACTTAACGGACTGGTGAGGCATTTGGCCTTTGACCTCGGGCCGCGAGGTGTCCGCATCAACTCCGTCTGCCCCGGCACGGTGGAAGGCCCGATGGCGCGGGCGCTGCTTTCGAGCGCAGAGTACGAGGAATCGCTGAGGGGAATTCCGCTCGGACGAGCAGCCGAGGCCGCCGAAATCGCCGACGTCGTCGCCTTTCTGCTGGGTCCGCAGTCAGGCTATGTGACGGGTGCCAATCTGCCCGTGTCGGGCGGATACCGCTAACAGGCCGCAAATGGGCGAACTGACCACATCGCTGCTGATCCTGAATGGCCGGGCCCTCGACGCCGAGGCGAGCGGATACCGGGCGTGCGATATCCGCATCCGGGACGGTCGCTTCGTCGAGATATCCGACCGTATCGAGGCGGAACCCGGTGAAACCGCCGTCGATGCGTCCGGCCTGTGGCTTCTACCCGGTCTGATAGACGCCCATGTGCACACGATCGGCGTCGAAAACAACCTGCGCCTGCTGCACAGGCAGCCCGCCTATCTGGTCGCGGCCAAGGCCGCGCGTGTGCTGGAGGATATGCTGTCGCGCGGCTTCACCAGCGTGCGCGACGCCGGTGGCGCGGACGGCAGTCTTGCTGGCATCGTGGAGAGCGGGCTGTTCGTGGGACCGCGGATCTTCCCGGCCGGGCGCGGTCTCGCGCCTCCGGGCGGACAGGGCGACTTCCGTGCCGACGGCGAAGCCGATCTAGGCTGCCCTTGCTGCGGCTCGCGGCGCAGCATCACCCGGTTGGCCAGCGGTATCGACGCGGTGCGCGCGGCTGTTCGGGAGGAGATCGCCGAGGGCGCTGCGCAGATCAAAATCATGGCCTCCGGCGGCATCGCCTCGCCCGGCGGGCCGGAGATGCCGCAGTATAGTTCCGGAGAAATCGAGGCGATCGTGGAGGAAGCAAGCTCGCGCGGCCTTTCCGTGATGGCGCACGCCTATGGTTCCGAGGCGATCCGTCGCTGCGTCGAGGCCGGCGTGCGCTCGATCGAACACGGCAGTGGACTTGACGCGGCGACCGCCGCGCTCATGGCCGTCCGCGGTGCCGTCCTGGTGCCGACACTGGTCGTTTTCGATCAAGTTGCGAAAGGCGATGGCGCCATCGCAGCCACGGCGGCGCGTATCCTTGACCAATCTTACGCCAGCATCGAGACCGCAGGGCTGTTTGGCGTCGCCATTGGCCATGGTAGCGACCTCGAAGGCACTGCGCATGCGTTCCAGAGCGATGAATTCCGACTAAAGGCCCAGGCGATGCCGGCCAGGAACGTCATCCTGTCTGCCACCCGGGTGAACGCCATGCTGCTGAACGACGCTGAAACGCGCGGCGTCATCGCCGTAGGGGCACAGGCCGACCTCATTGCGCTCGACGCCGATCCCCTTCAACGGATAGAAGCGCTGTCGCGCCCTGACCGGCACCTGCGGCTGGTCATCAAGGGGGGCAGGATCGCTGTCGACCAGCGGATGGCGCTCAACCACATGATGGAGTCGCCGTGATCGAGATCACCGTTCCCCCTCGTCACGGATCTGCGCGGGCACGCGTTCTGCTCACCGGCGCTGGCGGCAGCATCGGGGAAGCGGTTCGCGAGCGTCTCGTCGAGGACGGCGCGGAGGTGCTGTTGCTCACCCATCTGAGCGGCAAGGGCGGCACGGTTGCCGATTTCGCGGACGACGACGCGATGTCGGCCGCGGTCGCGGGCTTCGGTTCCATCGACCACGTCGTCTTGACCCATGGCCTTCTGGAACAGGGGCCGATGGGCGACGTGCCGCCGTCCCGATGGCGGCGGATGATGGATGTCAACCTCAACAGCAGCTACACCATCATCCATGCCGCCGTCCCGGCGATGGCCGAAGGCGGTAGCATCGTCGTCGTGTCATCGACCGCAGCCCTCGACCGCAGCCCGGGCGGTGGGCCGCACTATACGGTCAGCAAATGGGGGCTGAACGGGCTGGTGCGCCATCTCTCCGCCGAACTCGGGGCGGCGGGCATCCGCATCAACGGCATCATGCCCTGCCTCGTCGACAACCCGATGGGTCGCGCCTTCATGACGACCGACGAGTATGAGTTCTGGGTGTCGCAGGTGCCGCTAAGGCGCGCCGCCGAGCCCGATGAGATCGCCCGGGTCGCCATGTTCCTGCTAAGTCGCGTGTCGAGTTATGTCACCGGTGCCAATATTCCGGTCACCGGCGGCCGTTGACGCCCTGTCTCAGGCGGGTTCCAGCCAGTCCGCCACACCATCCAAGGCCCGACGCCAGGCGATGTAGCGCGTCTCCGCCTCGTCGGGCGAGATGACATGAAAGACCACGCGCTCGTTCGGCCGCCGCTGTGCAAACCGTCCGAGGTCCGGTGTCGTCACCGTGGCGATCTTCGGATAGCCGCCCGTCGTCTGCCGGTCCGACATGAGGACCACCGGCCGCCCGTGGCCGGGCACCTGGATGCTTCCCATCGTCACCCCGTCCGACACGATGTTGAAGCCGCCCCGGAACGGCAGCGCCGGTCCGGTGAGCAGCACACCCATGCGGTCCGACTGTGGCGAGACGTGATAGCGGCCGAAGGTAAGCCGTTCGAGCGCGCCATCGGCGAAGGCGTCGTCCTGCGGCCCCGGAACCACGCGGATCACGCCACCGAAATAAGGTCGGCGGTCGCGCCGGAGCCGAAGGTCCGTTCCGACAGCCCCTACATCGGAAAGCGGGACCTCGTCCCCGGCCCGGAGCAGGCGTCCGTCCAGCCCCCCGATAGCGGAGCGAACATGGGTGGAGCGGCTGCCAAGCACCAGCGGGGTATCGATGCCGCCTGATACGGCGAGGTAGGCCCGCGCCCCGGTCGATGATGTACCGATCTCGATGTGGGCGCCGCGCCGCAGAGTGTGGGAACGGGCCGGATCGACGAGGATTGCGTCCAGAGACAGCGGCATGTCTGCGCCGGCCAGCGCGATGCGCACACCGTCGGTATCGACGCGATAGGTGCCTCCGTTAAAGGTCATCTCGAAGGCCGCCGCGCCGGATGAGTTGCCGACCAACGCATTGGCGATCGCCAATGATCCCGGATCCACCGCGCCGCAGGGCGAGACCCCGAAGCGCTGGCTGCCGAAGCGGCCGAGATCCTGAACGGTTGTGGAGAAGCCTGCGTCCAGGACGGTGAGGCGGGGCCGTGTCATGGGCCTTCCAGTCGTGCGATGGGCTCTCCTGCGGCGGCCCGCGCCTCCAGCGACAGATGTTCGTCAGTGCTTACGCGCTCGAAACGTAGTTCGTCGCCCGGCTCGAACAGGAATGGCCGATTCCGCGCCAGGTCGAACGAACGCACCGATGTGCGCCCGATCAGTTGCCAGCCGCTGGGCAGCGAGAGCGGCGGAGACACGGCGGTCTGCACGCCGCCCATCGAGACGTTGCACGGCGGCGTGGCGCGGCGCGGTTCCTTGCGGCGACCGATCTCCAATCGCGGATCGAGGCCGGACAAATAGGCAAAGCCCGGCGCAAAACCGATCATCGCCACACGATAGACGGTCGCCGTGTAGATTTCGATGACGGCCTCCTCGCTGAGCCCGCTGGTCTGCGCGACGAGGCCCAAATCCTCGCCATGCAGGCCGCCGAACACGGCGGGAATTCGCCAACGCCGGGGCGCGGTGGCACTGCTTGCTCCGACCGGCCACAGGCCTGCGATGGCCTCGACCAGCGCGCTGCGCCGGATCACGACCGGGTCGAAGAACACCAACAGGGATCGGTAGGTCGGTACCGTCTCGACGATGCCCGGGATCGCCGCGGCGGCGATCGCATGGTCCAGCGCCACGACCGCGGCGCTTGCCTCCGCACTGATGCGCTCGTCGAATTCGACGGTCAATGCGCGGTCGCCGCTGGGCAGGTATTTCCACGTCGGATACATTGGCGTGTCCGTTGTGCGATTGGTGAAACGTCTGGTACACCAATTGCATTCCAAAGCACAATCTGCTTGAAGCGGCACAACCAGAGTGAGCGCCCGTGCGGATAATCGACCTGAATTGCGACCTTGGCGAAGGCTTCGGAGCCTGGAAGATGGGCGACGACGAAGCCATGCTGGCCATCGTTACCTCTGCCAACATAGCCTGCGGCTTCCACGCCGGCGACCCGAAGGTGATGTACGACACGGTGCGCAAGGCGCAGGCGAATGGCGTCGGCATCGGCGCCCATCCGGGCTTCCTCGACCTGTACGGTTTCGGCCGCCGGACGATCCTGGGTGAATCGCCGTCCGACATCGAGCGCCAGGTCGCATACCAGATCGGGGCGCTGATGGGCATCGCTGCCAATGCCGGTGCAAGGGTCACCCATGTGAAGACGCACGGAACGCTCGGCAACATTGCAGCCGAGAACGACGATCTCGCCGAGGCCGTCGCGCGCGCGATCCGCAGCGTCGATCGCGACCTGTTCTTCATGGTTATGCCTGCCATGGCGACCGAGCGCGCCGCCGGTAAACACGGGCTGGGCGCGATCCGCGAAATCTACTGCGACCGCGCCTATGCGGACACGGGCAATCTCGTCTCGAGATCCATCCCGGGCGCGGTGATCGAGGATGCAGACGTGGCGGCGGCCAACGTGCTCGCCATGCTGGAGGACGGCGCGATCCACTGCCTTTCCGGAAAGCGCATTCCGGCAGAGATCGACAGCGTCTGCGTCCATGGCGACACCCCAGGAGCGACGACGATGGCAAGGGTGCTGCGCAATCTCCTCGAGGCCAACGGCTACCGGGTGACGGGCTTCGTGGCGGGGCGCAAGAGGGAGGACGAGACGACATGAACCAGGAGCAATCGCTGACCGAAACCGCCTATGAGGCGATCCTCGGCCGCATCCTCGACGGGCGGCTTAAGCCAGGGTCGCGGTTGCAGGAGCGGCGTCTCGGCGAAGAGCTGTCCCTATCGCGAACGCCGGTCCGTGAGGCACTCAGCCGGCTTGAAAACGAAGAACTGGTGACGCGCGAACAGCGCGTCTCCGTCGTGAGGACCATCACGTTGCAGGACTTCCTGGAGATCCTGCATGTGCGGAGCCTCCTGGAGACCGAAGCCGTCGGGCTCGCCTGCGGCCGGATACCGCCCGAGGAACTCCAGCAGTTGAAGGAACGCGCCAGCACGATCACTGGTGCATCGAAAGTGGAGAGCGCCGCATTCGACGACGACCTGCACGGCACAATCCTCGCCTATTCCGGCAATCGGACGCTGGCGACGATCGTCGCTCAACTGCGCAAGAAGACCGCGATGTTCAATGTCGGACGCATACCTGAACGCGCCCGGCCTGTCGTCGACGAGCACGTGGCCATCATTGACGCGCTCATCGCGGGCGACGCGGACGCGGCGCGTCAGGCGATCTCTGCCCATCTTGAGAATGTCCGCGCCAGCATCGTCAACTGGATCCACGGCTACGGACGCGCATCGACGTCCTAAGATGCGCGCCAGGGAAGGCCGTGCCGCAGAGCGGCACGGCCGAAGTCCTCAGGACGCGATGAGTTCGAGATAGCGCTCGAAGGTCTTCTCGTAATTGTCGGCGTACCAGGCGTCGTTGCTGATGCCCTGCTGGGCAAGGGCTTGTTCGGACGTCGGGTTGATGCGCTCCAGGTCGGCCGGAACGATCTTGGCGGCCGCAGGGTTGGACGGGCCGCTGCCCAGCGTACGCAGGAAGGCGATTTGACGCTCCGGCGTCAGTACGGAATTGATGAACTTCATCGCTTCCTTGCCAGCGGGGTTGCCTTTGGGGACGGAGAATACGCCGGCCAGCAGCAGACCGTCGTTCCACGTCCAGGAGAGGCGGTCCTGCGTCTCGTCGGAGAGAATGCGGGCGCGCGTGCTCCATATTTGCGCCATGACGACTTCGCCGTCGCGCAGCAACTGCTGGCTGTTCGATCCGGAGGACCAGAAGATCGTATGCTCCTTGATCTCCTCGATCTTCTTGAACGCACGGTCGACGTCCAGCGGATAGAGCGCGTCGCGCGCCACGCCATCGGCCATCAGGGCAGCCTCGAGCACGCCCGTCATGTCATGCCAAAGGCCGCGCTTGCCCGGATACTTCTTTACGTCCCAGAAATCCGCCCAGTTGGCCGGAGGCGTCTCGCCGACCGCTTTGCGGTCGAAAGCCAGCACGAAGCTGTAGGCCGAAATGCCAGCGCAATAAGGCATGTCGAAGCCGGGGAGCATGTTGTTCTTGTCGACGATCGAGTAGTCGATCTCCTCGAGCTCTCCGGCGCGTCCGAGGATGAAGGAGTCGCCCGGTGACGAATCGCAGACATCCCAGGTGACATTGCCGCTCTGAACCATCGCCCGGATCTTGCCGAGTGTCGGACCCGAACCGTCGATGACAACTGGTATGCCTGTGTCAGCGGTGTAGGGCTTGCCGAAGCTCTCATCCATCGAGGTGGCCGCGTCGCCTCCATAGTTGGCCAGCACGATCTCCTTGGCCTGCGACAGCGCATGGCCTGTGCTCATTGCAAGCATGGCCGAGGTTGCGCCGAGGCCAGCCAAGACGTCGCGGCGGCTGATGCGGCCGGAGGCGATGCCTTCGGCGATGAGATCGCTGATCTCACGGTGGAATGGATTCCAGGTCATTTTCGGTTCCCCTTTTGGTTGTGACTGCTGGCAGGCTACTTCACGTGAAGTTCCATCGGAATCGCGCTGAGGATCTCGGTCTGGCTTTCCCCGACATGGAAGGTGAGGCCGGTGGCCGCGGTCAGGCCGCGGTCCCGGTCCCCGATGACGACGTGACAGAACAGAACCATTCCGGTCTCGATCGGCGTGCGGTTGCCGGAATAGAGCATGGGTGGCGGATCCATCCAGGTCGGCCGGAAGGTCGTGCCGAGCGAGTAGCCGCAAGCCGAGAACCGGTACTTCTCGTAGCCGGCGGCGTCGAGGTTGCGGCGATGGATATCGTCCAGCTCGCCGATCAGCCGGCCGGGACGAGCATGGCCGATGATCTCGTAGAGCGTGTCGGTGGCGACCTTGAACATGGTGCGCTGGCGCTCCGGCGGCGTGCCCAGAACGACGGTGCGCTCCGTTACCACCGTATAGCGGCAGTAGGATGCGGCATGCTCCAGCATAAGCTGGTCCTGTTGTTGCAGGACGCGCGGTACGCCGAGGCCACGGCCATAGACAGCCCGAGGTCCGGAGTTGACCATAGGATCGCCGGACGGCATGTCGCCACCGCCGGCCAGCATCGCATGGATACATGCGGAGGTGACGAGACTGTCGGAAATGCCGGGCCGGGCCGCTTCCACCATCGCATGCACGGCATCGTCAGCCAGTTGCCCGGCGCGGCGCACATAGGCGAGTTCGGCCGGCGACTTACGAACGCGCAGCGACCGTACCACGTCGGACGCATCCACGAGCGTGCAGAAGCCCTCCATGGCGACACGCACCCGCTCGTAGTTGTAGCCGGTCAGGCCGTAGGTTGCGAGCTCGATACCAACCCGCTGCCCTTCGAGGCCCAGTTCCTGAAGGATTCCGCGAAGCGCGTCGGCCGGGTTCACATCCTCCGCGTTCAGCCAGATGCGGAAATCTTCGTAAAGCGACGTATCCTCCGCCTGCGACTGGTCGGGTCTCCGCGTGAGCAGAACCTTGCGGCCTTCGTCGGCAGTGACCACGCCGCACTGGAAGAAAACGTATCCGCTGGTGTCGTAACCTGTCAGGTAGTAGTGGCTTTCTTGGGCGAAGACGAGCAGGGCCGCGAGGTCACGTTCCCGCAGGATCGCCCGCGTGCGCGCGATCCGATCCTCATGTTCGGTTCGATCGAAGCGCAGCGTCACCGTTCGCCCGTCGACTTGCGTCAAGAACTCATTCGCCATGCTGCACTGCCATTTGATTGGAATTGACCCGGGTGGTGCCTGCGCATCCTGCCTGTCCGTAGAAGGCACCTGGCGCGCGGATCCGGCGGCACGACGCTCGCGACTGGGATCGACCCTGCGACGCCCCTGCCTGCCCATCACGCTGTCTTGGTCGAATGATCTTCAAGGTGCCGAAACCCGTAATCCAGCGCCACATGCCGATAATTTAGTCATAGTCAAAACTTGTGCAATCATGGTATGCCAAATGCACGCCACTTGTCTACGGCTTTGCAAGGGAGGGCATTTCGTCGGTGCATCGATGGTCCCGCTGTGAGTTGAGATGAACGAATTTCCCGCCCTATCCCTGCGCAACCTGACGAAGCGATATGGCCCTGTCGTCGCGGTCGACGACTTCAGTGCCGATATCCAGACGGGCGAGTTCCTGACGCTGCTCGGGCCGTCCGGCTCGGGCAAGTCGACGGTGCTCAGCATGATCGCGGGCTTTTCCAGGCCGGATGCGGGCCGATTGCTTCTTCGCGGCCAGGACATAACCGACTTGGGTCCCGAGCGCCGCGCCTTCGGCATGGTCTACCAGGGCTATGCGCTCTTCCCCCATATGACGGTGGCGCAGAACGTGGCCTTTGGGTTGCGGATGCGGCGGCGTCCCAGGGCGCATATCACTGACCGGGTGCGCACCGTTCTTTCGCGGGTGCGGCTCGAGGGTTTCGAGGATCGATTGCCGCGCCAGCTCTCCGGCGGCCAGCAGCAGCGCGTCGCATTGGCCCGGGCGATCGCCTTCGAGCCAAATTTGCTGTTGCTCGACGAGCCGCTCAGCGCGCTCGACCGCCAGCTGCGCGCAGAGGTCCAGCGTGAGCTGAGGGACCTGAACCGCGATCTCGGACTGACCTTCATCTTCGTGACCCACGATCAGGATGAGGCCATGTCGCTTTCCGACCGCGTGGCCGTGATGAACCACGGCCGCCTGGTCCAGATCGGTTCGCCCGCCGATCTCTATGAACGCCCAGCCAACCGATTCATCGCCGGGTTTCTCGGGCAGAGCAACTTCTTTGACGCGACCGTCGAAGAGCAGCGCGGCGCGGAAATCGCCGTGCGGGTTGGCCGTCACAGGATCGTCGTTGCCTCAGCTGAGCGCCTGGTGACGGGCGCATTGGTCACCCTCACACTCCGCCCCGAGCGCATCGCGATCGGGGGCGAGGCGAAGTCCTGCCCCAATCATGTCGAGGGCGTGCTGCGTACCCGAACCTATCTCGGCTCGAGCATCGCAATCGAGGCGGACGTCGACGGCTTCGGGCGCATGTTGGCGACCGCAGCCGCTTGGTCATCGCACCCGGCCGGTACTGTCGCACCGCCGACAGGTGACCAGCCGATCTCGCTCGGCTGGTCGGCGAGCGCCGCCACCGTGCTTTCGGAGCGCTGAGCGTGGGAGAGACCGCATCGGCCAACGCACGCACCGGGCTGCTGCTGGCAGCACCCGCGCTCATTCTGCTGTTCCTCTTCTACCTGTTCCCTGTCGGGCGCGTGCTCTCACTCAGCGTGTTGGAACCGACGCCCGGCTTGGGTAACTACGAGATGCTGTTCACCTCGAGCGGCATCCAGCGCGTGCTGACCGTGACGGCCCGCATCTGCCTGATCACCACCGCGATCGCGGTGCCGCTCGGCTATCTGATGGCATATGTCATCACGATTGGCTCGCGGGGCATGCGGACATTCATGCTCTACGGCGTCCTGCTTCCCCTCTGGGTCTCTGCCCTGGTCCGCTCCTTCGTCTGGGTCACGCTGCTGCAGCGCCGAGGTCTCGTGAACCAGTTCCTGCAGTCGACGGGGGCCATCGACGAGCCGCTCGCCCTGATCTGGAACGAGTTCGGTGTCATCGTCGGCATGGTCCACTACATGATCCCCTATGCCGTGCTGCCGCTGCTCGCATCCATGGCGGCGATCGACATCCGGCTTGTGGAAGCGGCGCGCGGCATGGGCGCGTCGCGAAGCCGGGCCTTCCGCGAAGTGTTCCTGCCGCTGTCGACGCCCGGCATCGCCGCCTCTGCAATCCTCGTGCTGATCCTGACCTTCGGCTTCTACACCACGCCGGCGATCCTCGGCGGTGGCCGCACGATGATGATCGCCCAGTACATCACCACGCAGATCCTCGTTCTGCCACGATGGGGGGTGGGTGCCATGCTCGCCACGGTCCTGGTCGTCGTGACGATCGCGCTGCTGCTGCTGCTGTCGCGCTTCTTCGATCCGTCCCACACGAGGACGGAACGGCAGGCATGACCGGGCAAGGCACGCGACCTACCTTCGGTGTCCAGGCACTGGCCGTGGCCGTAGCGGCCTTCCTGCTGGTGCCTCTGGTCTTCGTCCTGCCGATCTCGCTCACCGATCGTAGCTACCTCTCGATGCCGTCGGAGGGGCTCTCGATGGCCCACTACGAGGCTCTGTGGAGTGACCCGGCCTGGCTGCCGGCGTTCGGGCAGAGTCTGTGGATCGGGCTGGTCGCGACACTGATCGCCACGGTCGCGGGCACGCTGTGCGCGCTCGGCTGCTGGCGCGCCGGAGGCCGCATCTCGTCGTCGATCCGCGCCGTGATGGTCCTGCCGGCGGTGATCCCTCCGGTCGTCTATGCGCTGGGGATTTACCGGCTCTGGATCGACCTCGGTATTCTCGACACCTATACCGGCGTCATCCTAGCTCACGCTGTGATGGGCATGCCCTATGTCCTCATCACCGTTACCGCCTCGCTATCCGGCTTCGACCGGCGTCTCGAAGCGGCCGCGGCGGGGCTCGGGGCCGGCCCGATCGACCGGTTGCGCCTCATCGTACTGCCGATCATCGCCCCGGGCATCTTTTCCGGCGCGCTCTTCGCTTTCCTGAGCTCGTGGGATGAGCTGATCGTGGTGCTGTTCATCGCCAGCCGAAACATCCTGACCCTGCCGCGCCAGATCTGGGACGGCATCAACGAGGATCTCGATCCTTCGATTGCGGCCGTGGCCATGGTGCTGATCATCTTCAGCGCCCTGCTGCTGTTCACCGACCAGGCGCTGCGCAATCGCCAACGGGGATAGCGACACCCTACCTTACGGCGCGGCGTTACTCGGCCATCAGGTCGACCAGGATAGCGATCGCGCAAGCGAGGTCTTCCAGTTGCATCGCTTCGTCAGGGTTGTGGCTGCCGTTCTCGTTGCGCACGAAGATCATCGCGGTGGGGACGCCCTGCTGCGCAAAGACCGCTGCATCGTGCCCGGCGCCGCTCGGAAGGACCATATGGCCGATGCCTTGGCGCTGCGCGTGAGCAGCCAGAGAGGCACGAATTGCGGGGTCGAGTACTGCGGGCGTGCTGCCGGTCAAAGTTCCGAGATCGAAGCAGACGCCGCGGCGGCCCCCGATCTCTTCAGCCATGCCTGCGAGCGCCTGCCCGATCTCCGCAAGGGTTTGCATGTTGCCGCTGCGAACGTCGAGGCTGAAGCTTAGCTCTCCCGGTATCTTGCTGAAGGCATGCTGTTCGGAATCGGTCGACACCTCGCCCACGGTGATTGTCGCGGCTCTTCCCGCAGCATCGAGGTCACCCCAGAGACGGTCCAGTGCAGTCACGAGGTCGGCAAAGGCGAAGACCGCGTCATGGCGGTGGCGCCGCGCCACCGCGCCGGAATGGCCATAAGCGCCCTTGATGCGCGCCGACCGGTATCGGAAGCTGCCGGCGATCGCCGAGACGAAGCCGATCGGCTTCTTCTCGAGAACGAGGGTGGGCCCCTGCTCAATATGCACCTCGACGAAGCCGTGGATCCCGGCAGGGCTCAGATAGCCCGGTTCGGAAAGGAGACGCTCGGGGTCGAGGCCTGCGCCGCGCATGTGGTTGGCTAACGTTTCTCCCGTATCGCTGCGCCTGAGGCCGAGTTCCTCCTCGCCGAGCAGGCCGAACGCCGCGCGGCTGCCGATGTAGGAGGCAGGAAACCACGTGCTTTCCTCGGCTCGTATGGCTACGACGACGATAGAGCGCCGGGGGCGGAGTGAACGCCGCCTGAATTCCGCCAGCACGGCAATGCCGCTGGCCACGCCGGCCGCGCCGTCGAAGTTACCGCCATGCGGCACCGAATCGAGGTGGGACCCTATCATCCAGACCGGCGCATCGGTCTCCGAGCCCGCGAGCGTGATGTAGAGGTTGCCGGCGAGGTCGGTGGCGACAGGGAGTCCGAGACGTCCGGCATATCGTGCAAGCGACGCGTGGGCGATGGCTTCTCCGAGGCCATAAGCGTCGCGCGTCACGCCTGGAAAGTCGGCCGTGGCCACCTCTAGTTCCATCAGGAATTCAGCGGCGATATTGCTACCCGTGAACTCGTCTCCGATGCGCACGGTCACGTCGGTTGCGCCCGGTCGGAACGCCGCAGGGCATCTGGATTGACGATGTTGCGCGGGGTCCGGCCTTCGAGCACCGCGATGACGCTCTCCGCCGCCTCTAAGCCCATCCTCCGAAGCGCCGCCTCGCTGGAGGCCGCAATGTGCGGGCTGAGTACGACGTTGGACAGGGCCAGCAGGGGGTGGTCGAGAGGAGGGGGCTCGACAGAGAATACGTCGATTCCGGCGCCTGCGGACGGGTTGGCGGCAAGCCACCTGGCAAGCGCAATCTCGTCGACGATTGAGCCCCGGCTGGTATTGATGAGGATCGCATCACGGCGCATCAGTGCGAGTTCACGCTCGCCAACAAGCCCTCGGGTGGCATCCGATAGGGGCACGTGGAGCGAGACATAGTCCGACCGAGAAAGCAGAGTGTCGAGATCCGGCGCGCGTTGTACTCCACAGAGCGCAAACGCCTCGTCGGGTTGGCGCGGCGACAGGGCCAAGACGTCGATACTGAAAGCCTGCGCCATCGCCGCGACGCGCTTGGCGATCCTGCCGAACCCGACCAGGCCGAGAGTGCCTCCCGCAATTTCCCTGGAAGGGGTGTGGAACTTATGCGTAAAGTCGCATTCACGCGTCGCGCGATCGGCTGCGGGCACATGCTTTGCAACGGCAAGAAGCAAAGCCAAGGCATGTTCGGCGACAGATTGCGTGTTTGCGTCGGGAGTGTTCGTAACAAGAATGCCTCGCTCGGTGGCGAGGTCGAGCGGAACAGCGTCGGTTCCGATCCCATGCACGGCAATCACCCGAAGTCGATTGGCGTCAACTACCATTTCTCGCCCAATACCAAGGTTTCGGGTGATTATGGCATCAAGGTTCGCCGCGTCTGCAGATTGCGTCATGGACGATTGAGAGGGCACAGTGACGGGTGTCACGTTATGTCTCTTTAGGTATGCGATTGCATCAGGATGGATGGGCTGAACGATCAGGCATAGATACATTGGGTGGACACACACAGAATCCGCTTGGGATGGAAATGGTATACCAAAGTGCGCTACTCATCAAACATTATCGGCCTCGTTGTACCTGACTGGCTATCCACCTGCTGAACTGCCTAGAGATTAAGAATCCTGCCCCTCACGCTGCTCGATGGGGCCACGCAATGCCGATCCGTCCAGTCCCGACACTGCCGGAACTTCTGAAGATAGACCCCGCATCACGCCTGTCACAGCCTTGCGACTTTCCAACTTTTGCTACATGGAGCGCGTTGCTCCACATGTAGCACTTCTGGAGGGGCCAGTACTTCGCTACTTGAATCGCCGCGGCTGGGAAGGCGAGCCCGCGTTGGTGATACGCAGGGAATAAGTTGATTGGACGGACTGTAAGTGCTAACAAATTGTAATATAAGCGGTTTTGCCGTCGCGCCGATGATGGACTGGACGGACCGGCACTGCCGGTACCTGCATCGCCAGATCACGGCGCGTGCGTTGCTCTATACCGAGATGGTCGTGGCGGATGCGGTCATCCATGGCAGTCGCGAGCGCCTGCTCGGCTTCGATCCCGCCGAACACCCGGTTGCGCTGCAGCTGGGAGGCTCGGAGCCCGCAAAGCTCGCGGAAGCCGCCCGCATCGGCGAGGCCTTCGGCTATGACGAGATCAATCTCAATTGCGGTTGCCCGTCGGACCGGGTGCAGTCGGGCACGTTCGGCGCCTGCCTGATGACGACACCGGGCGTCGTCGCCGATTGCGTTTCGGCCATGAAGGCCGCCGTCGCCATACCCGTCACGGTCAAGTGCCGGCTGGGCGTCGACGATCAGGACACGCAGCTGGCGCTCGACACGATGGCCGACATGGTCTTTTCGGCCGGCGCGGACGCGCTTTGGGTGCATGCGCGCAAGGCATGGCTGCAGGGCCTGAGCCCGAAGGAAAACCGCGACATCCCGCCGCTCGACTATGATCGGGTCTACCGTCTGAAGCAGGCGCATCCCGATCGCTTCATCGGCATCAATGGCGGCGTCCAGACGCTCGACGAGGCGCGCGCCCACCTCGACCATGTCGACGGGGTGATGGTCGGGCGCGCCGCCTACCACACGCCGGCCATGCTTCACGGCGTCGATGCGCTGCTTTCGGGGAGCGAAGCCGCGCCATTCGAGCCGGAAAAGCTGATCGCCGCGATGGCGGAGCATGCCGCACGCCACATCGCCGGCGGCGGCAGGCTCGGCCATGTCACGCGCCACATGGTGGGGCTGTTCCACGGCCTGCCCGGCGCCCGGCGCTTCCGGCAGATCCTGTCGACGGAAGCCAACCTTCCCAGCGCCGGTCCGGACGTCTTGTGGAAGGCCTTCGCGGCCATCGGTGCCGAGGGTGGCCGGCACGCGGCCTGATGACGGCCCTGTCCATGGGAAGCGGCGAGATCGCTGGCTTCATGATCGTGATCGCGCTCTCCGGCGTCGTCTCGGGTCTGCTCGCCGGCGTCTTCGGCATCGGCGGCGGCGCGGTGCTCGTGCCGGTCTTCTACCAGGTGTTCGGGCTGCTCGGCGTCGACGAGAGCGTGCGCATGCATGTGTCGGTCGGCTCGTCGCTCGCCATCATCGTGCCGACCTCGCTTCGCTCGTTTGCAGCGCACCGGATGCGCGGCGCCGTCGATCTCGATCTCCTGAAGACGTTCCTGATCCCGGTGCCAGCGGGTGTCGTGCTTGCCAGCCTGGTGGCCGCATCGATCTCGAGCGAGGGCCTACGCCTCGTCTTCACCGTGCTCGCGCTCCTGGTCGGGCTGCGCCTTCTGTTCAACCGCCAGATATGGCGCCTCGGCACGGACATCCCCGGCAGGCCATGGCGGGCGATCGTCGGCGTTGTCATAGGCTTCTTCTCGACGCTGATGGGCATTGGCGGCGGTGTGCTCAACAACACCTTCATGAGCCTCTACGGCAGGCCGATGCATCAGGCAGTGGCGACATCTTCCGGCGTCGGCGTCCTCATCGCCGTCCCCGGCACCATGGGCTATGTCTGGGCGGGCTGGGGCAACCCCGTGCTCCCCGTCGCCTCCACCGGCTACGTCAACTGGATCGCGGTGGCGCTTGTCGTCCCAATCGCGCTCGCCGTCACGCCCTACGGCGTCCGGCTTGCCCACTGGCTGGACAGGCGGCATCTCGAAATCGGCTTTGGGCTCTTCTGCCTCCTGGTATCGGCACGATTCTTCGTGAGCCTCATGTGATCGCTCCGCGCGGAACCGCGCTTCCTCACAAATAGCGGGTCACAATTCGGGAGCCCCGTCTGCTGCGCGCAGCCGTCCGACGCCGGTCCTGCGAACCTCTTATGCAAGATGAGGAAAGCGCAACAGAACGTTGAATCAAAAAGTGCCAGAGGAACGCGTCAATCCCGCAGGATCATGCGGTCGCCGCGAATCTCGAAGCCGGACAGCGTCGAGATGACATTCATGCCCAGCAGGCTCTGTCCAAGTGTTCCGTCGGCGGCGACGAGCAGCGGGATGTCGCGGCGTATGATGTCGCCAATGGCGATGGCACCCGCAGTTGCGGACGCCGCCATCGCCATGCCGTTGGCGGTGGCGATCGGGACGGAATAGCGCAGGCGCTCGACATCGATCCCGGCGGCGACCGCGTCGCGATGGGTCAGAACGGTACTCGTCGCGCCGGTGTCGACGACCATGGCGAGAGAAGCGTCGTCGACGAGCATGCGCGCCTCGAAATGGCCGTTCGGCAGCTTTTCCAGGATGACCGACTTACGCCCCTGCGCATCGGTGACGCTGAGCGGGCTTCCGGGCACAAGGCCCGCCGTGACGCGGCTGGCAATGTCCTGCAGTTCATAGCGATACTGGTAGCCGGCAACCAGGACGAGGATGATCAGGAACCACAGGCCGAGCCCGCGCACCACGCCGGACAATTGCCCGCGCCACAGGAACGCGCTGCCGAACACCACAAGGAGGGCGCTTGCGTAGATCAGGTTGGCAAACCGGTCGGCGTCCAGGCCGAGAACCGTGCCGGAGGATCCTGTCGCCAGCAGGATGACGAGACCGATGACGAGGATCGCGATGCCGATGCCAGAGGCGGATCTCATTGCAACGCCTCCGTCATTCGGCCGCGTCGCGTTCGCGCGCCATGCGGGTTCGGCGCGTCTCGCGGCGTGGCCGCCGCTCCATCGTCGCGAGCCGGCCCGGCAGCGCGGCCATGACCGCGCGCCGTGTGTCAGAGGTCATGTCGAGCCATCCGGTGATTTCGTCGCGCGTGCGGCCGCATCCGAAACAGTAGCCGGTGTTGATGTCCATCGAACAGACGAGGATGCAGGGCGATTCGATCGCGGCCATGGGCTCCCGGTATTGGCCTTCCGCACATGGTGCACATCGCACCCCAATGCAAGACTGTCGCATTGTGCCATGCTGCCATCGCGGCTATTGCGCCAGCACACGACGCGCCCAGAAAGCGAATGCGACATGACGACGGGACTGCCCTTCGACGACATCCGTGATCTCGTGCAGCGGCTTCCGGCGGGTGACGAGGCTGCCGCGGCTCGGGTACACGCGCAGTTCGAGCGGTCCGGCAGGGCAGGGGGATCGCTCGGACGCATCGAGGAAACAGCCGCGTGGCTGGCGCGCTGGACGGGCCGAGCGCCCGCTGTACGCCGGCCCCTCGTGGCGCTCTTTGCCGGCACGCATGGCATCGCCCGCCATGGTGTGTCGCGCCATGCCGGCACGTCGACCGAGCGTCTGGTGGAACTCTGTGCGGCCGGAGGTGCGGCGATCAACCAGATCTGCCTCGCCCACGAGCTTGGTCTCAAGGTATTCGATCTCGCCCTGCATCTTCCGACCGGAGATATCACGGCGGAACCGGCTCTCGACGAGCGGGGCTGCGCGGCGACGATGGCATTTGGCATGGAGGCGGCAGGCGGCGGCACCGATCTCCTGTGCGTTGGAGCAATCGGCGTCGGCGGGTCGACCGTGGCCGCCGCCATGTTTGCGGCGCTTTACGGCGGCACGGGGACCGACTGGACCGAGGTCGGCAGCAACGCAACCGACCCGATCATGATGCGCAGCGCCGCTGCCGTGGACGCGGCACTCGCCACTCATCGCGCCCATTTTGGCGACCCGCTGGAGATTCTGCGCCGGCTGGGTGGCCGCGAGTTTGCCGCCATCGCCGGCGCGATCATCGCGGCCAGGATGGAGAAGGTCCCCGTGCTCCTGGATGGACACGCGGCGATTGCCGCATCCGCCGTGCTCCAGGCGCTGAGGTCGGATGCGGTCGCCCATTGCCTTGTCGCCCAGAAACCGGTGCCGGCTCGTCTTGCCGTGGCGGCGCAGCGTCTCGGGCTTGGCCAGCCGCTGCTCGATCTCGCCATCACGCACGGGCAGGGGATGGGTGCCGGTCTGGCGGCCGGCATCGTCAAGGCTGCCGCGCTCGTCAGCACCGGAATGGCGGCGGCTCTATAGCGCTGCCTTTTCGGGCAGGCGGCCGGTCAGGCGCGCCGCGCCATCTCCGCGCTGCGCATGGGTAGTGCCGGAAGCTCTTCCATCACCCGCGACTGCGGGAAGATCGCAATGGCTTCGGTGCCCTCGCGCAGCTTGGAGTGGAGCTCGAATTCGCCGCCATGCATCGCGATCAGCCCCTGGACGATGGGCAGACCGAGGCCTGTTCCCTGCTCGGCGCTCTTGATCGCGATCGAACCCTGGCCGAAGGCCGAGAGCACCACCGGGATTTCGTCTTCCGGGATGCCCGGACCGTTGTCTCGGACCGAGATGTACTGCCCGCCGCCTGCGGTCCAGCCTACCCGCACGCGGATTTCGCCGCGGGTCGACGTGAACTTCACCGCGTTGGACAGGAGGTTGAGCGCGATCTGGCGAATGGCCCTTTCGTCGCCATACAGCAGCGGCAGTCCCTGCTCGAACTCCTCGACGATGGTGATCCCCTTGCCGCGGGCGCGCAGCGTCATCAAATGGCAGCAGTCCTCGACGACGTTGATCAGCGTGAGGGGCTCTTCGTGCAGCTGGTAGCGCCCGGCCTCGATGCGCGACAGGTCCAGGATCTCGTTGATCAGGTCGAGCAGGTGCTGGCCGGATTCATGGATGTCATGGGCATAGTCGCGATAGGTAGCGTTGTGCATCGGCCCGAGGACCTCGTTGCCCATCACCTCCGAGAAACCCAGGATGGCGTTGAGCGGCGTGCGCAGCTCATGGCTCATCGAGGCAAGGAAACGGGACTTGGCGAGGTTGGCCTCCTCCGCGCGCCGGCGCGCTTCCTCTGACATGGCGGTTGCCGTTTCGAGCTCGGCGATCAACCCGTCCTTTTCCGTGCGGAACGAGAGCAGCATGAGCGAGGATTTGTTCAGATGACCGGCAATATAGGAAAAGAAGGGCAGGGCCAGCACCAGCATGCAGGCCATGATCAGCTCCACCGGCTTCGACAGATCCGCGCCAAGGACTGCGTAGACCGCCACGGGCACGGCAAAGGTCGTGACCAGGGCGCCGCGGAGCGAAGCCGCGATGAGAGCCGTTGCCGCGATCGCGAAAAGCAGCAGCACGGCCTTGATGACGGGGAACTGCTCGACTTGGCATTCGCCGCAGTCCAGGGACGCAAGGTAGGCCCAGCCGAGGCCGCTGACGAAATGTCCGACCAGGAAGGCGCGCGCCGTCATCGCGACATCGATCTTGTCCGCTGAGGCGCGATCGGCCCGCATCGCGATGAACGCCAGTCCGCTATAGCAGGCAACCGTGATCAGCGCCCAGCCGGCGATCGACACGCTCATGCCGGCGAAGAGGCCGGCAGCGGCGATGAGGAGCACGAGAAGCGGGATGGCGGTGGAGCCCGAAACCATGGCCCGCGCGTGCAATTTCAGGAGTTCGCGGTCGAATACGATGCTTCCCGGCTGCTGCGACAGGCGCTCGCGCGTCCGTCGCACCGCCTGCGCAACCTCGGTGTTGCGACGCGGTTTGCGACGGTCCACAATGTTCTTGTCGGCCGCGTTGCTTCGGGTAAACGGCATTCCGGTCTGTTTCGCGCTTTCTGAATTGCCGCCGCAAGCCTAGCCGCGAATGATTAAGACATTGTTTTCCATATGAGTATCTTCCGAACCATGGTGCAGATTCGACCGCGTTCCCGCACGCGCCCACGCCGGTCTCGCCGGCTGTTGACCGATGCGATGCTCGCCGTTGCCATCCTCGCCATGCTCGGTCTCGTTGCCACCCGGCTCGACCGGGTCGAGACGCGCCAGACCGTAGGCAGCGCGGTGGTCAATGATGGCGACTCCATCACCATTTCGGGGCAGCGGATCAGGCTGCGCGGCATCGACGCGCCCGAATATGCGCAGACTTGCCGCAAAGGCGGCGCCGACTATCGCTGCGGACAGAGCGCGCGGTCGGCACTGGTCGCGCTGATCGCCGGTCAAGCCGTGACTTGCACCGGGTGGGAGCGAGACCGCTACGGCCGGCTCCTCGGCGCCTGTGTTGCGGGTTCGACAGAACTCAACCGGATGCTGGTTCGCGAAGGCTGGGCCGTCGCCTATGGCGATTTCGAAAGCGAGGAACGCCAGGCGCGCGAAAGCCGCTCCGGGCTGTGGGCAGGCGAATTCGACCCGCCCCGCCAGTGGCGCGAAAGCCATGGTGGCATGGCCGAGGGCGTGCACGATATGCTGGGCATGGCAATCAACTGGCTGCGCGAGATATTTCGCTTTTTCTGAACCGGAACTTATGGTTGGTCCCCGGTTCGGATGTGAGACAGGAGGATTTCATGAAGCTTTTCGACGGTGGCCGCGCGCCAAATCCGCGCCGCGTGCGCATCTTCCTCGCCGAGAAGGGAATCGAGGTGCCGCTCGTCCCTGTCGACATGGCGGCGCTGGAGCACAAGGCGGGCGAGGTTGCCGCACGCAACCCGCTGATGCGTCTGCCCGTACTGGAACTCGACGACGGCACCATCCTCTGTGAGTCCGTCGCCATCTGTCGCTACTTCGAGGAGCTCCAGCCTGAGCCCGCCTTGTTCGGCAGGGGTCCACTGGGGCGGGCCAGGGTGGAGATGTGGCAGCGGCGCCTGGAGTTCGGCCTGTTTTCCGCCGTGGCCGCAGCCTTCCGTCACATCCATCCGGCGATGAAGGAGTGGGAAGTCCCGCAGATCGCCGAATGGGGCGAGGCGAACAAGCCAAAGGCGCTAGACTTCATGCGTCTCCTCGACAGCCATCTCGCGGCATCGGAATTCGCTGGCGGCGACGCCTTCTCTATCGCCGACATAACGGGCCTCGTCGCGCTCGACTTCGCCAAGCCTGCCCGGATCGCAATTCCGCTCGAGCTCGAGCATCTCACGCGCTGGTATGAGGCGCTGAAGGCCCGTCCGAGCGCGTCGGCCTGAGTGAATCCTGCCGACGTGACACCGGAACTCGCGCTCCTTGCGGAGCGGATCCGCGCCTGCCGCATCTGTCGCGACGTGCCTGCCGGACCGCCTCTGCCGCATGAGCCGCGCCCGGTCGTGGTGCCGTCCTCGACCGCCCGCATCCTGATCGCGGGGCAGGCGCCGGGGACAAGGGTGCATGCCAGCGGCATTCCGTTCGACGACGCTTCGGGCGACCGGCTGCGCGACTGGCTCGGCGTTTCGCGCGAGGAGTTCTACGACCCCGCCCGCTTCGCGATCGCGGCGATGGGCTTCTGCTTTCCCGGCCAGGACGCGAAGGGTGGCGACCTGCCGCCGCGCCGCGAATGTGCCCCGGCGTGGCGCGCCGATCTCATGGCGCTGATGCCGCAGGTCGAACTCGTGCTTGCCATCGGTCTCCATGCCCAGACATGGCATCTCGGTCCCCTGCGGCGCGGTTCGCTGACGCAGACCGTCATGGACTGGCGCGCCATCCTGCGAGCCTCATCGCGTCCCCAAATCCTCGCCCTGCCGCACCCGTCATGGCGCAATTCCGGATGGATCAAGCGCAATCCGTGGTTCGAGACCGAGCTTCTGCCGTTTCTGCGCGCATCGGTAAGCGACCGCCTGGCGGGCGTTTGACGCAAAGCCGTTCCGGCGTACCCCATGTTACGGGGAATTTCTTTCTTGCTGTCAGCGGGAAGGAACGGCAATATTGCGGAATAAAATTCTACCGGAGCCGATGATGGACCGTCTCGACAAGAAAATTCTTCGACTGCTGCAGGAAGATGCGACGCTTGCCGTTGCGGACGTGGCCAAGAAGGTCGGTCTGTCGACGACGCCCTGCTGGCGCCGCATCCAGAAGCTGGAGGAAGAGGGCGTCATCAAGCGCCGCGTGGCCATTCTCGATCCTGAGAAGATCAACGCCCGCGTCACCGTCTTCGTATCGATCCGGACCAACTCGCACAGTCACGAGTGGCTGCGTCGTTTTTCCGAGGTGATCCAGGAATTCCAGGAGGTCATCGAATTCTACCGCATGAGCGGCGACATCGACTATCTCCTGCGGGTCGTCGTGCCGGACATCGCCGCCTACGACGCCTTCTACAAGCGCCTGATTGCCAAGATCGAGATACGCGACGTCTCGTCGTCCTTCGCCATGGAGCAGATCAAGTACACGACCGAGCTGCCGCTCGATTTCATGGTGCTGGACAAGGAAAGCGGATCATCCAGCGGGTCGTAGGGTCCGCCTGCTATCGGGTGAGCCGCGCCAGCAGGGAAGACGTATCCCAGCGCTTGCCCCCCATCGACTGGACATCCTTGTAGAACTGGTCGACCAGCGCGGTAACAGGCAGTCTTGCGCCGTTGCGGTCCGCTTCGGCCAGGCAGATGCCGAGATCCTTGCGCATCCAGTCGACGGCGAAGCCGAAATCATACTTGCCGGCGTTCATGGTCTTCGAGCGGTTCTCCATCTGCCAGGAGCCGGCGGCGCCCTTGGAGATGACGTCGATCACCTTCTCGATGTCGAGGCCCGCCTGCTTGCCGAAGTGGATGCCCTCGGCAAGTCCCTGCACCAGCCCCGCAATGCAGATCTGGTTGATCATCTTGGTGAGCTGGCCGGCGCCGGACGCCCCCATCAGCCCCACCATGCGGGCGAAAGCGTCGATCACCGGCCTCGCCCGGTCAAAATCGTCCTGCGCGCCGCCGACCATCACGGTCAGGACGCCGTTTTCGGCGCCAGCCTGGCCGCCCGAGACCGGCGCGTCGAGAAAGCCGAAGCCCCGCGCATCGGCCTTTTCGGAAAGCTCGCGCGCGACCTCGGCCGAGGCCGTCGTGTTGTCGATGAAGATCGCGCTCTTCTTCATGGCCTGGAAGGCGCCGAATGGGCCGATGGTGACGGAGCGGAGGTCATCGTCGTTGCCGACGCAGGAAAACACGAAATCCTTGCCGTCAGCGGCTTCCTGCGGCGTCGGTGCCATCGCGCCGCCATGCTCGGAGACCCATTTTTGCGCGCGTGCCGCGGTGCGATTGTAGACGGTGACGTCGTGGCCGCCCTTGTTCTTCAGGTGGCCCGCCATCGGAAAGCCCATGACCCCCAGGCCAAGAAACGCGACTGATGCCATATTCAAATCCTCTCGAGCCGTTGTGACGGCTTTCATAGTCGATTGGCCGGCCCGTTGGGAGTCAGCGTTTCAAGTGGCGCGTGATGCGGCGCTCGATCCACTCGACGACATTGCGCAGCGCTTCCACCAGGATGAGGTAGAGCAGGGCCGCCCACAGATAGGTCTGGAAATCGAAGGTCCGCGAATAGGCGCGCCGCGTTTCGCCCATCAGGTCGTAGACGGTGATGATGGCCACGATCGCCGATCCCTTGATCATCAGGATGACCTCGTTGCCATAAGGCCGCAGCGCAACGACCAGAGCCTGGGGCAGGATCACCTTCCACAGCGTCTGCATCCTGCCCAGCCCGAGCGACTTGGCGCCCTCCCACTGGCCGCGCGGAACGCTTTCGATGGCGCCGCGCAGGATCTCCGCCTGATACGCGGCCGTATTGAGCGCAAAGGCGAAGACCGCGCAATTCCAGGCATCGCGGAAGAAGGTCCACAGGCCGACAGCTTCGAGTTCCGGGCGGAACGAGCCGAAGCCGTAATAGATCAGGAAGGTCTGCGCCAGAAGCGGCGTGCCGCGGAAGAAATACACATAGCCGTAGGATGTCGACGCAAGGAACCAGTTCCTCGACATGCGGGCATAGGCGATCGGGATCGAGAGCAGGGCGCCGAGCACGATCGATATGCCGACCAGCGACAGGGTCACGCCGAGCCCTGACAGATAATAGGGGGCGTATCGGCTGAAGAGCTCGGGATTCCATGCCTGCACCAGGAACGCGACCAGCCCCAGCCCGAGCAGCGCCCAAAGTCCCACCAGAGCCGTTCCGACTATGCGCTCGCGCGGCCAGCCCTTGGCCAGGGGAGGCGGCCGCTCGACGACAGGGGCCGTTTCGGCCGCGCTCATCGCTGCATCTCCCGCTTGCCGACAGAACGTTCGATGGCGTTGATGCCGAAGGAGGAGATGATCGCGAGGACCAGGTAGATCATGCAGGCGACGCCGAAAAACAGGAATGCCTCCTTGGTGACACGCGCCGCGATGCTGCTCTGCCGCAATATGTCCGACAGGCCGATGGCGGACACCAGCGCCGTGTCCTTGAGAAGGATCAGCCAGAGATTGGCGAGGCCGGGCAGGGCGATGCGGATCAGTTGCGGCAGGACGACGAGACGCATCGTCTTGCCCTTGGAGAGGCCGATCGAATAGCCCCCTTCATATTGGCCGCTGGGGATTGCCCGGAACGCGGAGAGGAACACCTCGCTGGCATATGAGGAGAACACCACGCCGAGCGCGATCATGCCGGCGACGAAGCTGTTGACCTCCACCGTGGCATCCGGGTTGAACAGGCGCACGAGGTTCTGGATGCCGATCTGGGCGCCGTAGAAGACCAGGAACAGCGTGAGCAGTTCCGGCAGGCCGCGAAAGATCGTCGTATAGATGTTGCCGGCGAGCCTCAGCGACGGTTCAGCGGACTGCTTGGCAAGCGCCACCACGAAGCCGATGGCGAGCCCCAGCGGCAGTGTTGCGCAGGCGAGCGAAATGGTGATGAACACGCCATAGGCGATGTCGTCGCCCCAGCCGTTCGGACCAAAACTCAGCAGTTCCAGCATCAGCCCATCACCCGCCCGCGTCCCGATACCACACAAGCAAACGGCGGGAGATCATCCCGCCGTCGCATTTCAAGACAATCGCATGAGCGGATCAGCCGCCATACACGTCGAAGGCAAAGTACTTGTCGTTGATTTCCTTGTACTTTCCATTTGCACGGATGGCTTCGATCGCCGCGTTGAACTTGGCTGCCAGTTCGGTTTCGCCCTTGCGCACGGCGATGCCTGCGCCCGGTCCGTGGATGACGGGATCGGGCGTGATCGCGCCGACGATCTTGCAGCAGGCGCCATCGGGCGACTTCAGCCATTCCTCGATCACCGAGATGTCGTCGTTGACCGCGTCGAGGCGGCCATTGGCCAGGTCGAGCTGGTATTCCTGGGCCGAAGGATACGCCTTGACGGTGGAGTCCGTGTAGGTCTTCTCGGAATAATTGAAGTGGGTCGTGGAGCCCTGCACGCCGATCGTCTTGCCGGCCAGGTCTTCCTTGGTGACGCCCGCGATCGTCGTATCCTTCGGAGCAGCGATCGCCGGCGGCGTGTTGTAGTATTTTCCGGTGAAGTCGACCTTTTCCTTGCGCTCGTCCGTGATCGACATGGACGCGATGATTGCGTCGAACTTGCCGGCCTGCAGTGCCGGAATGATGCCGTCCCAGTCCTGGGTCACGAATTCACACTCGGCCTTCATCTCCTCGCACAAGGCATTGGCGATATCAATGTCGAAGCCTTCGAGCTTGCCGTCCGACGTCAGGTTGTTGAAGGGAGGGTAGGCACCCTCGGTGCCGATCTTGAGCTTGAGTTCCTGGGCGCCGGCCGCGCCGGCGAAAAGCACCATCGCCGAGGAAGCCAGGGCGAGTGCGATACGCTTGGAGATACGCATAGTGTTCCTCTCTGTTGTGGTCCGGATGATTTTCGTTGGAAAACCGGGCCGATCCCGCGCGGCGTTGGGCCTGCGCCTTTCGGAATACTCCCACTGTTTAAGCGCAAAAAGCAATCGGAAAACCACGCTGTGCAATGAGCCGGCATCGCAGTCAGGACGCGCGCAATCCGGTTCTGATCTCGACGAGGTCGGCGATCGCGGGAATCGCGTCGATGTGGAAGACCGGCAGGCCGCCTCCATCGGTGGGATGGTCGGCGGCGATGGCAACAATCGCAGGATCGTCGGGCGCGATCGGCACCGTTTCGCGCGCTTCCAGCCGCCTGGCCTCGATCTTCATGTGCGGTTCGCGCTTGTAGCCCTCGATCAGCACGATGTCGCACGGCGCCAGCCGGGCGAGGATCGCGTCGAGCGACGGCTCGGCGTCACCGCGCAACTCATGCATGAGCGCCCAGCGCTTGCCCGACACGATCGCGACTTCTACCGCGCCCGCTTCGCGATGGCGGAAGCTGTCGGCGCCTTCACGGTCGATGTCGAACCCGTGATGCGCGTGCTTGACGGTGGACACCCGCCACCCACGACGCGTCAGCTCGGTCACCAGCCGCTCGGTCAGCGTGGTCTTTCCTGAATTCTTCCAGCCGATGATGCCGAAGATTTTTGGCGTCACGCGTCGATCTCCCTTGCGATGTGGGCGGCCTCCGCCAGATCATCGGGCGTGTTGATGTTGAAGAAGGGGTCGTATTCGGTCCTGTGCAGGGTCTCGGCGGAAAACGGCACCGTCACCACTGCATGACAGGCCAGAAAGGCACGGATGCTGCGGCTGTTTTCCTCGCCCAGAAAGCGTCGCAGGCTCTCGCCGATCTGGACCGGCCACAACGCGATCGTGGGGTGATTGCGCCCGACCGATTGCGCGACCGCTATGCTGTCAGGAGCGCTGGCCGTGGCCGCCTTCAGCCTGGCCACGAGATTGCGCGGGAAAAACGGCGTGTCGCCGGCGAACGAGGCGAGACCCGTGCACCCGTCGATCGTTGCCGCCCACTGGACTCCGGCTAATATGCCGGCGAGCGGGCCGGCGAGGGCGCCGGCATCACCGGCGACCGGATCGGGCAGGACCGGCAGGTCGAAACGGGCAAGGCGCGCCGGGTCCCCGTTGGCGCTGATCGCAAGCGATCCAACCTGAGGCGCAGCGCGTTCGACAATGGCGTCGAGAATGGTCTGTTGGCCGAGCGGCAGGAGGCATTTGTCGCCGCCGCCCATCCTGGAGGCGCGCCCGCCGCACAATATAAGTCCCGCCGTTGCGTCAGCGCTGCCCATCGGGGCGTTCTCCAGCGGTTGATCAAAGTCCGTCAGGGGCCATTGCGGGTGACGTGCTCTGCGCGGCCGACAGTCGCCTGCCCACGACGCGCTCGCGGTAAAGCGTGTAGAGCCCCGAACCGACGATGATCGTTGCGCCCGATATCATCGCAAGATCGGGTATGTCGTCAAACAGCACATAGCCGAGGAGAAGCGCCCAGAGCAGCGCGGTGTAGCGGAACGGGGCGATGAAAGAGATCTCGCCGGAGCGCATCGCCATGATGATGAAGTGATAGCCCACGATCAGGAGCGCGCTGGCACCCGCAAGCCAGGCGACATTTTCGGGCGACATCGGCCGCCAGCCGCCAAAGGCCGGGACCAGCAGGAGGCCGCAGATCGTGACCGACACGGACGTCGTGACGGAGATCAGCAGCGCCGGAACGGTTTTGGGGATCTGCCGCGTCGCCAGGTCGCGGACCGTGCAGAACACGACGCTGAGAAGTGCGGCCACTGCGTAGATGCTAAAGCCATCGAAGCCGGGTCGCACGATGATCATGACGCCGGCAAAGCCGACGACGATGGCGAGCCAACGGCGCCAGCCGACCTTCTCGCCGAAGACGAGTGCTGCGCCCATTGTGACAGCAAGTGGCAAGGCCTGCAGCACTGCCGACACATTGGCGATCGGCAGATGTGCCAGGGCGACGAGAAAGCATATCGTGGCGCCGAGTTCGCCCGCGGCCCTGACGACCACGAGAGGCCGGAGAAGCTGGCCGACCGCTTTGAATGCGCCCTGATGCCAGGCGAGCAGCGTCACGAGGATCGTCGCGAACAGGCCGCGGACGAACATGATCTGACCCATGTTCAGGTCGGCGGACACGAGCTTCACGAGCGAGTCGTTCAGCGTGAAACCGGCCATCGACACCGCCATGAACAAGGCGCCGCGCAGATTTGGGGAGAGGGTCAAGGGCACGTCCGATTGGCGGGGTTGACCCTGCTTTTAGCATCGGAAACGGGTGCGGCAATGCAAATGCGCTATGCCAGCCTGACGCGGCGTTGCCGCAAGTGACCGCGACGGTGGCACATGCCCGCCGTCGCGGCCATCCCGGGATCATTCCGGCGTGAGCACCTCGGTGCCATTGCCTTCCTTGCCGGCAATCGTCCACAGGCCGTGCAGGGATCCGTCCTCATGCACCTTATAGGTCACGAGGCCGATCTCGTCGTTGAGCACATAGGCGGCCGAAAACGCGTCGTCGTTGCGCATGCAGATGCCATCGGACGTGGTTGTGCCGGTCGTCCACTTCACCACGCAGGTCGTCTCGCTGGTGAGGGTGATCTCGGCCTCGCCCGTATAGGCCGATCCGTCGAAATTCGTACCGGCCACGGTGTAGCTTCCGCCGATCGACTGGGCGGCTGCAGGCGTAGCGCACAGCGCCGCAAGAGCGGCGGTGAGAAGGAGCTTTCGCATGATGACCTCTGATGAAAAGCGTCGCACTGGATCGTGCGTGGCGGACACTATGCCGGAACCGATCGCGCGTAAATCGGCTGCAGGAGCCGTCTTTGACCCCGCACCCAAGCCGATGCGGGGTCGTGCCGAAGCCGGCCGAGAAGGGTGGTCGCTAGGCCACCGCCTTCTTGTCCGACGCAAGCATGTCGCGGACCATCGGCATGACCCTGGTGCCATAGAGTTCGATGCTGCTCATGAGGTGCTCGTGCGGCAGGGTGCCGGACGAGTACTTCATGTCGAAGCGCTGGATGCCGAGCGCCCGCACCGTTGCGACGATCTTCTTCGCCACGGTTTCCGGCGAGCCGACATAGAGCGAACCCATGTCGGCTTCCGCGGTAAAGCGCGCCATCGTGGTCGGGCCCCAGCCGCGCTCGCCGCCGATCCTGTCATGGATCGCCTTGTAGCCGGGCCAGAGCTGGGTGCGGGCCTCCTCGTCCGTCTCGGCGACGTGACCAGGCGAGTGCACGCCGATCGGCAGCACCGGCCGGCCGATCTGCTCGGCGGCGCGATGATAGAGGTCGACGAACTGGCGGAACCGCTTGGGCTCACCGCCGATGATGGCGAGCATCAGCGGCAGTCCGTACTGGACTGCGCGGACCACCGATTCGGGGCTGCCGCCGACGCCGATCCATGTTTTCAGCTTGCCGCCCTCGACCGGCGGATAGACCAACTGGTTGCGGATTTCGGGCCGGATCGACCCCTTCCAGTTCAGCGGCTTCTGTTCCAGCAGCGCGGCAAACAGGTCGAGCTTTTCGGAAAACAGCTTTTCGTAGTCGTTGAGCGCGAAACCGAACAGCGGAAAGGACTCGGTGAACGAGCCTCGGCCGAGAATAACTTCGGCGCGTCCGTTGGACAGGGCATAGATCGTCGAGAAGCGCTGGAAGACGCGGATCGGATCATCCGAGCTGAGCACCGTCACGGCCGAGCCGACATGGATGCGGTTCGTGCGGGCGGCGATGGCGGCGAGTACCACTTCCGGCGCGGTGACGGCAAAGTCGTCGCGGTGATGCTCGCCGACGCCGATGAAGTCGATGCCGACCTGATCGGCCAGCACGCCTTCTTCCACGACGTTGCGCAGCACCTGCGCCTGCGACAGGAGTGCGCCCGACGCGTCGACGGTGACGTCGCCGAACGTGTCGAGTCCGAGTTCCAGCTGTTGCGTCATGGGATTGTCCTCGAGGTCTTGGAGTTTGCCGGCTGCTCACATAGGTAAGGATGCGACACTTCGCACCTGTCAGCGTGTGAACAGACTGTCAGCGCGGATGAGCCATTACAAGGCAATGACCGATCACCAGCACGTTCGGCCGGCACGAGGCCGCAACTTTGCAGGCTCCTGGCGCAAGACGCCCGGCCGCCTGCTCGGCACCGGGCTGGTGCGGGTTTATCAGCTCACCCTATCCGGCTTCATCGGCAATTCGTGCCGGCATCTGCCGACCTGTTCCGAATACGCCTATGAGTCGATCGCCCGCCACGGGCTTTGGGCCGGTGGCTGGATGGGCCTGTTTCGCGTCCTGCGCTGCGGCCCTTTCGGCACGCATGGCATAGACCGTGTGCCGGAAACGCTTGCCCCGCGCTACCGCTGGTTCATGCCGTGGCGGTACTGGAGGATAGGAAGAGGAACGAAAGGCGAGGCTTGCTGAGCCGCTTGCGTTCCTGAGGCGCCCGAGCCCGGTCGATCGGGCTCAGACGAAGTCGCCCGCCGTGGAGTTCCAGCGGTGCGCCGGAATTGCGGGCCGCTGGGAGATGGCCTTTTTCAGAGACGTACGCCGTTCTTTCCATTTCGGCGCACCAATCTCGAGCATGGCGGCAAGAGGATCCGCTGCCGCGAGCGCGCTCTGTATGAGTGGCCATGTCATGCTGCCTCCGCGGCCATGATGCAGGATATCGCCAATCACACAGCAGATGTCGCCGCTTCTTCCGCCGATCCCGACCCGCTTGTCGGCCCGGTGCATGTAGGACTTGAAGGTCGAGACCATCTGCTCGACCTGGACCTCGCGAGCCCCCACATGCCGGGACGTCCAATGGATCAGCTTGGCAGCGGCGATGACCTCGGCGTCTTCGACCTCGTCCGGAGTGGGATTGAGATACTTCATCAGTTTTGCCGTCGAAGCTCCGTCTTCGATCGGTACTGGCTGGGCGGCGTCCGTCCTGCAGATGCGCCCGTCGTGGACACCCAGATGCGGGAAATAGCCGTCCGCTTCCGGGCGAGACAGCATGGTCCTCAAGTAGGTGACGAAATCTCCATCAGGGACGTGGGCCGCCAGCTGGCCGAAGCCGAAGGTGAAGGCCGCCCGGTCGTAGGTATTCAGTGTCAGGAAATTGCCGCCCTCGACCTTTGCCGTCGGTTCGATGAAAAGCGACCAGAATCCGAAGGCCGCAGCGAAATCCGACCCGGCATAGTTCAATCTCTCGAGCTTGCTGCCGCTGAAGATGTTGTAGAGGCCGATCCGCGATTCGTAGGGCACACGCCGACCGACGAAAAATTCCGGCCCGTCGTCCGCGCTGCAGTGGAAATCGTTCCCGGTGCGACGAATCTCGAACAGAATGGCCATGGAAGTCACCCCCGTGCATCGCGATGGACCTTGTCCACGACAATACACCGGTGGCGAATTTATGCAATCTGGAATTGTTACCAGATAACTTTACAACCAGAAGGGGTGGCGTCGAGTGACTATCCGATACTTTACTGATCGCCGTTAGGTGACTAAAAGACCGCTCGCCGCCGGACGCATCCGGCATTTCCCACCCGCGTTCGTATGCGGGACTGGATAGGAGAAAACCATGTCGAATTCCGTTTCCCTGACATTTCCCGATGGATCCGTCCGCGACTACGACGCGGCGATGACCGGCGCCGCGCTGGCGGAGTCGATTTCAAAGTCGCTCGCCAAGAAGGCCGTGGCCTACGCCGTCGACGGCACCGTGCGCGATCTCACCGATCCGCTCGGCCGCTCCGGCAAGGTCGAGATCGTGACGCGTGACGATCCGCGCGCGCTGGAACTGATCCGGCACGACACGGCGCATGTGCTCGCCGAGGCGGTGCAGGAACTGTGGCCGGGCACGCAGGTGACGATCGGACCGGTGATCGAGAACGGATTCTACTACGACTTCGCCCGCAACCAGCCCTTCACGCCGGAGGATTTTCCGGCGATCGAGAAGAAGATGCGCGAGATCATCGGCCGCAACCGGCCCTTCACGCGCGAAGTCTGGGACCGTGATCGCGCCCGCCAGGTTTTCCGCGACAAGGGCGAGGCCTATAAGGTCGAACTAATCGATGCGATCCCCGAAGGGCAGGACCTGAAGATCTACTACCAGGGTGACTGGTTCGATCTCTGCCGCGGCCCGCACATGGCCTCGACGGGACAGATCGGCAGCGCGTTCAAGCTGATGAAGGTCGCCGGCGCCTACTGGCGTGGCGATTCGAACAATCCGATGCTGACGCGCATCTATGGCACGGCCTGGGCCGACCAGGCGCAGCTCGACGCCTATCTTCACATGCTGGAGGAAGCCGAGAAGCGCGACCACCGCAAGCTGGGCCGCGAGATGGACCTGTTCCACTTCCAGGAGGAAGGTCCGGGCGTGGTGTTCTGGCATTCCAAGGGCTGGAAGATTTTTCAAGGCCTGGTGAGCTACATGCGCCGGCGCCTCGACGATCTGGGATATGAGGAAGTCAATGCGCCGCAGGTGCTCGACAAGTCGCTCTGGGAGACGTCCGGCCACTGGGGCTGGTACCGCGACAACATGTTCAAGGTGACCGTCGCAGGCGACGAGACGGACGATGAGCGCGTGTTCGCGCTCAAGCCCATGAACTGCCCCGGGCATGTCCAGATCTTCAAGCACGGACTGAAATCCTACCGCGATCTGCCGATAAAGCTTGCGGAATTCGGCAATGTGCATCGCTACGAACCGTCCGGCGCGTTGCACGGGCTGATGCGCGTGCGCGGCTTCACGCAGGACGACGCGCACATCTTCTGCACCGAGGAGCAGCTCGCCGACGAGTGCCTCAAGATCAACGACCTGATCCTGACCACCTATGCGGACTTCGGCTTCGACGAAATCGAGGTGAAGCTGTCGACGCGGCCCGACAAGCGCGTCGGCTCCGACGAGGCCTGGGACCACGCCGAAGAGATCATGACGAACGTCCTCGAGACGATCCGGGCCGAATCGGGCAACCGCATCAGGACATCGATCAATCCGGGCGAGGGCGCCTTCTACGGCCCGAAATTCGAATATGTTCTCAAGGACGCGATCGGCCGGGAATGGCAGTGCGGCACGACGCAGGTCGACTTCAACCTGCCTGAACGATTCGGCGCCTTCTACATCGGCTCCGATTCGGAGAAGAAGCAACCGGTCATGATCCATCGCGCCATCTGCGGTTCGATGGAGCGCTTCATCGGCATTCTACTTGAGAACTATGCCGGGCATCTGCCGCTTTGGCTTGCCCCTGTCCAGATCGTCGTCGCCACCATCACGTCGGATGCGGATGACTATGTCCGAGAAGTCGTCACGCGGCTGAAGAAGGCCGGACTGTCGGCCGAGGCGGATCTTCGCAACGAGAAGATCAACTACAAGGTCCGCGAGCACAGCCTGGCCAAGGTCCCGGTCATCCTGGTCTGCGGCAAGCGCGAGGCCGAGGAGCAGAGCGTCAACGTCCGGCGTCTCGGTTCGCGCGACCAGCATGCGCAGTCGCTCGACGAGGCGATCGCGACCCTGGTCGAAGAGGCACTGACGCCCGACCGCAGGCGGGTGCGCGGAGCAGGCTGACCTGACGTTGCGCGGCCACGCGTGCCGCGCCAACGCTTCATACGGATGTCATGGCGCCGCGATATTGCGTTGCCATGCCCGTTCGCTTCCGCGCCCGCAAGATGCAGTTTCCGGAACTGTCCTACGCCAACGAGAATCAGCCGAGGCTGAAGCGCTGGTTCATCCGGTCCGTGGAAGGACTGTCGGGCCGGGATCGCTTTGCCCGGATCTATTGTGACTGGCGCAGCGAGGTTGCTGCCGGCAGGCCGCATGTGTTCACCCGGCTCCTCGAACTCCTCGGCGTCGGCATCGTGCACGCCGAATCATGGCCGCCGGCCGCGCTTCCCGACACGCCGCTGGTCATCGTGGCGAACCATCCCTTCGGCATCGGCGACGGGATGGCATTGCTGTCGCTGGCCGAACGGCTCGGTCGCCCGTTTCGCGTGATGATCCATTCGGACCTGCTAAAGGTGCCGGAAATCGCACCCTACGCCTTGCCCGTCGACTTTTCGGACACGAAGGAAGCGCTGAAGCGCAATCTCGCCGTGCGCCACGAAGCGGTTCGCCTGCTCAAGGAAGGCGTCACCGTGGTTATCTTTCCGGCGGGAGGCGTCGCCACGGCACCCAAGGTGCTGGGTCGCGCCGAAGATCTGCCCTGGAAGGTGTTCGTCGCCCGCCTTGTCATGGATGCCAAGGCGTCGGTCATCCCGATCCATTTCTGCGGGCAGAACGGGCGGCTTTTCCACATGGTGAGCCAGCCCATGAAGCTGGCCGACAGCGAAGTGCCGCTGGCCAGGATGATCGGCAACCTGTCGCTTACCCTCCGGCTCTCGCTGCTGGTGCGCGAATTCGCACGGCTGTCGGGCAAGTCGATCGAGGCGCGCGTTGGATTTCCGCTCGCCTGGCAGGAGCTTGAAGCGATTCGCGACCGCAAGCTCCTCCTCGGGCGCCTGCAGAGGGCGGTTATGGACCTTGCTCCGGCCATCACACTTGGGAAAAGAAGCCCGCGCTTCAAGCTGGTGCGAAGGAAATGGCCCGAAGCCGACGCCGCCTGAGTCCGGCGAAGGCCGGTCAGTCGGCGCCGTCGATCGCGTTCGACGCGTCTTCGCTGGCCAGCACCTCGACGTCCTGGTTGCGGCCGGCGACGACCGTGAAATCCCGCTGGTAGATGTTGTCGCGGTTCTTGGCGACGATCGTATAGTCGCCTTCCGCCAGGACCATGGACGCAAAGGCGCCCACGGTTTCGCGGACCGGATCGCCCGATTCGCTCAGGACCGACCAGGACGTATCGGCAATCGCCTCGCCGCCGGGTTCGCGGACGAGCTTCAGGGTCATCTCGGCTGCGTGATGCTCGACGGTGGCCTGGGTAAGCTTGCCGGCCTCGACGCGGATGTCCGAGCGAATCACGGCATTCACGGACCCGTATGTCGACACGACATGATAGGTGCCAGCATTGAGGCGGATGATCGAGTTCGGGCTGACATCCGGCAGGATCAGTGCCCGTTCGTCGCCGGGCTTGTCGCCGGCTTCATAGATGGAAAAGCGCAGCTTGTTGGGCGGGATGCGCACGCCGCCGGCCAGTATGGCGTCGAGTTCGAGGCCGCCGGCGTCGAGCACGAAGTTCTCGCGCTTTTCCTCGCGGCTGACCGTGATGCGCTTGGTGGCGCCCGCCCTGCCGAAGGAAGCATGGACGAGATACTCGCCCGGAGAAAGGTCGAAGGCTTGGGCGCCGCCCTTGGCGGACGCGACCAGCCGAAGCTTGCCGTCCGGTCCCGGTTCCGTCTCGAAGATTCGCCAGACCAGGCCACGCGTGATTTCCGCGCCCTCGTCGGTCAATTGCGCCGCAAGCGTGACGCGGCTGTTCTGCGCTGTCGCGAGCGGCCTGTCCGACGCGGCAGGCGCGAAGCTGTTGATCGCCGGCAGCTTGATGCGAGGCAGGCGGTCGGACGTCTCTTGGGCATGCGCCACGCCGGCCAGGGCGGGAAACGCGATGGCACAGCAGGCGCCTGCGAAAAGTCGCTTGATCCCCTCGTTCATGGCTTGCTTTGAAGCGCAAGGCGGTGGCAATTTCAAGACCAATCGCCCGCGCCATTGGCGGCGCAAGCCGGCGCGCACGCGCCCCAGCCGAAAATCAGGAGAAGCAACCGCTCATGGCGTCGCCGATCATCGAATTCATGCTGTCCCGGAGTTCCGCGCCGATCCCGGACCTCAAGGATCCCGCCCCGAGTGCCGACGAGATCGCGCTGATGATTCGGGTCGCTTCGCGCGTGCCCGATCACGGCAGGCTCGAGCCCTGGCGCTTCATCCTCTATCGCGGCCAGGCGCGACACGATGTCGGCGAAGCGCTGGCGGCACTGGCGGAAAGCCGCGAAGGACCGCTGACCGAAGCGCGCAGGAACCAGGAACGGACGCGTTTCTCGCGCGCGCCCCTCGTCATCGGCGTCGTGTCGAGTCCCAAGGACCACCCCAAAATCCCGCAATGGGAGATGTTCTTGTCGGCGGGCGCAGCGGCCATGAACCTGGTGATCGCGGCCAACGGGCTGGGCTATGGCGCCAACTGGATCACCAACTGGTATTCCGACACCGAGGAGGGCCGCCGGATTCTTGGGCTTGCACCACATGAACGCGTCGCCGGCTTCGTCCATATTGGAACCTTTGACGGTTCGCCTCAGGAGCGGCAACGGCCGGAGCCGGATGCAATCTCGGCGGACTATTCCGGCCCGTGGCGCGGATAGCGTCGGTCCGCCTGGCGGAAGCCGGATCGCCTGCTCTCAAGCCTCGCCATACGCCGACGCGCGTGACAAAAGGCGCTCGGCGCGCCTGAGATGCGGCCGGTCGAACATTTTTCCGCCGATGCCAAGAACGCCCGGATTTCCGGCGGCGGCAAAGGCGTCGACCAGTGCGCGCGCCTGCGCGACCGCATCGGGCGAGGGCGTGAAGACGGCGTTGATGACGTCGACCTGTGCCGGGTGGATTGCGAGCTTTCCGGAGAAGCCGTCGCGGTCGGCGGCCAGACACTCGGTGCGCAGGCCCTCGCTGTCGCGAAAATCGACGAAGACGGTGTCGATCGCGGCGACCTCGGCGGCGGATCCAGCCAGGATGGTGAAGGTGCGGGCGAGCCGGAAGACGTCGGTGTAGCGCCCGTTTTCGTCGCGCGTTTCGCGTGCACCGACGGCGGCCGAGAGATCCTCGGCGCCCCAGGTCAGCGCCGCCAGTCGCGGAACCCGAGGATGGAAGGTGGAAGCGGAAAACAAGCCGCCGGCGGTTTCCGTGATGATGGGAATGACTGCGATGGCGCCGTCGGCAAGGTCGTTTGACGCTTCATGCACGCGCAACCGCGCCGACAGGCGCTCCACGTCGGCCGCGCCGCAGGCCTTTGGCAGCATGATGCCGTCCGGCCGGGCCGGCAGCAGCGCCGCGAGATCGTCGTCGGTCATGCCCGACGCAAAATCATTGACCCGCACATAGACCCCCGGTCCCGTCGGGTCTTCGCGCGCCGACAGGAATGCTGCTGCCGTCGCGCGCGCCAAACCCTTGTTGGCGGGCGAAACGGAATCCTCCAGATCGACGATCACTGCGTCGGCCGCCGAGCCAAAGCCCTTTTCCAGCTTGCGTTCCGAATCGCCGGGTACGAACAGCAGGGAGCGCATGGTCAGGCCGGCCGCTTCAGAATCATCGCCTGGCGGATGCAGCGGGCCACGAGCGCGTCATTCTGGTTGAAGGCGCGGTGCTCGAACTCGACGATGCCGCGGTCCGGCTTCGACTTCGACGGGCGGGCGGACCGGATCTCGGTCTCGACCCTGATCGTGTCGCCGTGAAAGACGGGATGGGGAAACACCGTCTCGGTCATGCCGAGATTGCCGACAAGCGTGCCCAGCGTCGTCTCGTGCACCGAGATGCCGATCATCAGGCCGAGCGTGAACAGGGAGTTGACCAGCGGCTTGCCCCATTCGCTCCTGGCGGCGAAGTCGAAATCGATGTGAAGCGGCTGCGGGTTGAGCGTCATGGTCGAGAACGTCATGTTGTCGCTCTCGGTCACGGACTTGGTCAGCGCGTGGCGGATGACGCGACCTGATTCGCAATCTTCAAGATACAGTCCGGCCATGACCGTTCACTCCGATCCAGTCGCGGTGATACGGGCTGAACCCTGGCGCCGCAAGCCGGTTAAGAAATATGGTGAACAGTTCGTAAACCATTTTGCACTAGCGTAAGCGCCAGTCTCCGGGGGCTCCGGCGGGGGTTTGTACTGCACATGGTTGTATCGCACTTCCTGAAATGGATCGGCACGGCACGGGTTCTTGAACGTGCCGCCGCCGCCAACGCCCTGGCGCGTGCCTTCGTCAACAGGGAACTGCCATTCGAGGACCGCTGCGCCGCGGAAGCCGCACTGACGCTGCTCCTGGACGATCCATCGTCGAAAGTGCGGCAGGCGATGGCGGAAGCGCTGTCGCTCTCGCCGCATGCTCCGCCGCAGGTGATATCCGCGCTGGCGTCCGACCAGCCCGAGGTCGCGTGCCTCGTGCTCGCCCGTTCGCCGCTGCTTACCGATAACGATCTCATCGATCGTGTCGCATCGGGTCTCACGGCGACGCAGGCACTGATAGCGCACCGTCCGAAGGTTTCGATGGCCGTCGCCGCCGCCATTGCCGAGGTCGGCGAAGCCGCGGCCTGCGAGGCCCTGCTGCGCAACTCCGGCGCCGATATCGCGTCCATGAGCTTTCGCCGCATCGCCGAGCGCCACGGACATCTTGCAATGGTTCGCGAGGCGATGATCCATGATCCCCGCCTGCCGTCGGACTGCCGGCACACGCTTCTCGTCAAGCTTGGCGATGCGCTCAAGCAGTCGCCGCTGGTGTCGGCGCTCATGGGTCCGGTGCGGGCCGAGCGCGTGATGCGCGATGCATGCGCCAAGGCCTCGCTGACAGTGATCGACGGCACGCGGTCGCATGAGCACGCAGCCCTGGTCGAGCATTTGCGCCTGCGCGGCGACATGACGGCCGGGTTCCTGATCAGGACCGTCGCCTATGGCAAGATCGACTTCTTCGGCTCCGCCATGGTCGCGCTGTCGCAGCACGCGGAAAGCCGGGTGAGGGCGCTCCTGGCGGGCGGCAGCGACGTCGCCGTCTGCGCCCTTCTGCGCAGCGCCGGCCTGCTGCAGGGCACGCACGGCGTGATCCTGCGCGCGCTCAAGGTGTGGCGGGAGGTTGCCAAGGGCAAGCGGCTTGCCGGCACCCAGGAGGTTACCTGGCTGATGCTGGACGAACTCGGTGGTCCTGCTGCGCAAGGCGACATTGCGGGACTGCTCAAGTCGATCCATCTCGACGCCCTGCGCGAGAATGCGCGCGGCCATGCGCTGGCGATCGCGGCGGCCTGAGCGGCGAACGGCCCCTTTCAGATATCCAGCGCGTCGGCTTCGGCGAACTCGGCGTTGTCCTGGATGAAGCGGAAGCGGGCGTCCGCCTTCGTCCCCATCAGCGCATCGACGGCCGTCTTGGTGGCTTCCACGCCGTCGATGACGTCGACCCTGAGAAGCATGCGCTTCTTCGGATCCATGGTGGTCTCCTTGAGCTGGGCCGCCATCATCTCGCCCAGGCCCTTGAAGCGGCCGATCTCGATCTTGCCGCGGCCGGTGAACTCGGTTTTCATGAGATCGTCCTTGTGCGCGTCGTTGCGCGCATAGGCGATCTTGCCGCCCTGGCTGATGCGGTAGAGCGGCGGCACGGCGAGGAACAGATGCCCGCCGGCGATGAGCTGCGGCATCTCCTGGTAGAAGAAGGTGATGAGCAGCGAGGCGATGTGCGCGCCGTCCACGTCGGCGTCGGTCATGATGATGACCCGGTCGTAGCGCAGGTCCTCCTCGCGGTAACGCGTGCGCGTGCCGCATCCGAGCGCCTGGATGAGATCGGCAATCTGCTGGTTGGCGACGAGCTTGTCATTGCCCGCGCTCGCGACGTTCAGGATCTTGCCGCGCAGCGGCAGCACGGCCTGGCTTGCGCGGTCACGCGCCTGCTTGGCAGAGCCGCCGGCCGAATCGCCTTCGACGATGAAGATTTCCGCGCCGGCCGCGGCGTTCTGCGTACAGTCGGCCAGTTTCCCGGGCAGCCTGAGCTTGCGCACCGCCGTCTTGCGGCTGACTTCCTTTTCCTGGCGCCGCCTCACGCGATCGTCGGCGCGCGCGATTACCCATTCGAGCAGCTTTGAGGCTTCCTGCGGATTGTCGGCGAGCCAGTGGTCGAACGGATCGCGCAACGCGTTCTCGACGATGCGGATCGCTTCGCCTGTGGCCAGCCTGTCCTTGGTCTGGCCGACGAATTCCGGCTCGCGGATGAACACCGACAACATGGCGGCAGCCGAAATCATCACGTCTTCCGGGGTGACGATCGCCGCGCGCTTGTTACCGACGAGATCGGCATAGGCCTTCAGCCCGCGTGTAAGGATCATGCGGAAGCCGGCCTCGTGCGTGCCGCCCTCCGGGGTCGGAATGGTGTTGCAGTAGGAGTTGACGAAGCCGTCGCCGCCGAACCAGGTCACCGCCCATTCGACCGCCCCGTGACCGCCCTGCTTCTCGCTCTTGCCGGCAAACACTTCGCGGGTGACCTGGAACTCGTCGCCGAGCGAGGCGACGAGATAGTCTTTCAGGCCGCCGGGGAAATGGAAGACCGCCTTTTCGGGCGTCTTGTCCTTGTCGTCGATCAGTTCGGGCGCGCAGGACCAGCGGATTTCCACGCCGCCAAACAGATAGGCTTTCGAGCGGGCCATGCGGCAAAGCCGTGCCGGCTCGAAATGCAGGGTGGTGCCGAAAATCTGGGGGTCGGGATGGAAGCGCACCTTCGTGCCACGCCGGTTGTGCACTTCGCCGAGCTGTTCCAGGCCGCCTTGCGCCACCCCGCGTGAAAAACGCTGGCGGTAGAGCTGGCGCCCGCGCGCGACCTCGACCTCAAGCGAATCCGAAAGGGCATTGACGACCGAAATGCCGACGCCATGCAGGCCGCCCGACGTCTCGTAGACCTTCGAGTCGAATTTTCCGCCGGCGTGCAGCGTCGTCATGATGACTTCGAGCGCCGACTTGTCCTTGAACTTCGGATGCGGGTCGACCGGAATGCCACGGCCATTGTCGGTGACGGTCAGGAAGCCGTCGGCGCCGAGCTCCACCTCGATGAAGGTGGCATGGCCGGCGACGGCCTCGTCCATTGAATTGTCGATCACTTCGGCAAAGAGGTGGTGCAGCGACTTCTCGTCGGTGCCGCCAATATACATGCCAGGCCGCCGCCGCACCGGCTCGAGCCCTTCGAGCACCTCGATATGGCTGGCGTCGTAGCCCTCGCTGCCATCCTTGACGACGGTCGTCTTGCGCGCGGCCTGGACCAGCGGATCCGCCGGCTTCGGGCGCGCAGGCGCGGGCTGCGGAGCCGGCTGGGCAATCTTGGCGAAGAGATCGTCTAAGTCATCCATGAAGCGTGCGTGACCTGCTGATTCGGGTTGCCGCGCATATTGCCACGGATTGCGCCGAGGGCGAGAGCCGTTCGTGGTATGTTCAGCCTTGTATCACCGTGCCGGTGTCAGGCCTCGACCAAGATCGGCGTAGGGTTTGCGCGCTCCAGGGCCATCGACCACAGGGCGACAGCCAGCGCGCCAAGAGCGAGCCCGGTAGCCAGCAGCGGGAGGCTGGTATAGGCGACGCCCTGCGACAGGGCCGCGCCACCGATCCATGCCCCAGCCGCATTTCCTGCGTTGAACGCACCCTGGTTGAGCGTCGAGGCGAGGTTCGGCGCGCCGGATGCCGTGGCCACGACACGCATCTGCAGCGGGGGCACCGACATGAAGAGGACGACGCCCCAGAGGAACACCAGTATGATGGTGGCCGCCGGGTGAGCGCTGACCTGATAGAAGACGAGTTGCAGCAGCGCCATCAGCGTTACCGAGATGATGATGGTTGGAAGAAGCTTCCAGTCCGCCATTCGACCGCCGATGATGTTGCCCACCGTCATCCCGCCGCCAAATAGCAGCAGGATCCAGGTGACGGAACCGGTGGAGACGCCGGTAACATCCATCAGTATCGGCTTGATGTAGGTGAACACCGAAAACAGGCTGGCCGCCACCAGCACCGAGATCAGCATGGCGAGCCACACCTGGAGCTTGCCCAAGACCTTGATTTCGCCGAGCACGCCCGATCCATTGGAGGGCGCCACTGTGGCTGGCACCAGCAGGGCGATGGCGGCAACCGCGATGATGCCGATGCCGACAACCGCATAGAAGGTGGCGCGCCATCCGAATGCCGCGCCAATTGCGGTGCCCGCCGGCACACCGAGAATGTTGGCCAGCGTCAGTCCGGCAAACAGCAGCGCCATGGCGCGCGCCTGCAAGTGCTTCTCGACCAGGCTGGCCGCTACGACCGATCCGATGCCGAAGAAGGCGCCGTGACCAAACGCGGTAACGACACGCGCGGCCATCAGCGTCCAGTAATTGGGGGCAAGGGCGCAAAGCAGGTTACCGACGACGAAAAGGCAGGTAAGGGCGATCAGCAAGGCCTTGCGCGGGACGCGCGCGGTTGCGACGGCGAGCACCGGTGCGCCGAACACGACGCCGAGCGCATAGCCGGTGACGAGAAGTCCGGCGGCCGGGATCGACACACCGAGATCCGCCGCCATTTCCGGCAGCAATCCCATTATCACGAATTCGGTGGTGCCAATGCAGAAGGAGGCGATGGCGAGGGCAAAGATCGGAAGCGGCATGCGATTGCCCTGGCAGGATTCCAGGCGAAGCTGCCCTGATCTCAAGAGATTGTATATTTGCAATGCTGCAGGGCAGCATTGCAACAATGTTCGGCCCGAACCGTCGGGTTCAGACCGGCGGTTCAGGTGGCTTGGGTCAGCGCCCCGGCACTATTCCGCCGCGCCCAGATATTCCGTCATAGGCGGACAGGAGCAGACGAGGTTGCGGTCGCCCGCGACATTGTCGATGCGCGACACAGGCGGCCAGTACTTTGCCGCCGTGTCGGGATCGGATGCCGGGTAGGCTGCCTCGAGGCGGGAGTAGGGATGCGCCCAATCGGCGGCCAGGACTTCCGTGGCGGTGTGCGGCGCGTTGACCAGCGGATTGTCGGCCAGCGGCCACTTGCCGTCCGCCACCTTCGCCGCTTCGGCGGCGATCCCGATCATGGCGTCGCAGAAGCGATCGAGCTCGGCCTTGGGCTCGGACTCCGTGGGCTCCACCATCAGCGTGCCGGCAACCGGCCATGACATGGTCGGCGCATGGAAGCCGTAGTCGATCAGCCGCTTGGCGATGTCCTCGACGCCGATGCCGGCGCTTTCCTTGAACACGCGCGTATCCAGGATGCACTCATGCGCAACACGGCCGTTCCTGCCGGTGTAGAGCACGGGATAGTGCGCCTTCAGCCGCGTCGCGACGTAGTTGGCGTTGAGTATCGCCATTTCCGTCGCCTGCCGGAGCCCTGTCGCGCCCATCATGCGGATATACATCCAGGTGATGGGCAGGATCGACGCGCTGCCGAACGGTGCCGACGCCACCGCCTGGCCGGTGCCGAGTTCGACATGGCCCGGCAGGAAGGGCGCGAGATGCGCCTTGACGCCGATCGGGCCGACGCCCGGCCCGCCGCCGCCATGCGGGATGCAGAAGGTCTTGTGCAGGTTCATGTGGCAGACGTCGCCGCCGATGTCACCCGGCCGCGCGAGGCCGACCAGCGCATTGAGGTTCGCGCCATCGAGATAGACCTGGCCGCCATGGGCATGAACGAGCGCGCAGATGTCCTTGACGCCTTCCTCGAAGACGCCATGCGTGGAGGGATAGGTGATCATCAGCGCCGCGAGGCTGGCGGCGTGCTGCTCGACCTTGGCCTTCAGATCCTCGACGTCGATGTCTCCGGCCTCCGTGCAGCGCACGACGACGACCGACATGCCCGCCATATGGGCGCTGGCGGGATTGGTACCGTGCGCCGAGGACGGGATGAGGCAGACGGTCCGGTGCGCCTCGCCATTGGCGCGGTGGAAGCGGCGGATCGCAAGCAGTCCGGCATATTCGCCCTGGCTGCCGGCGTTGGGCTGTAGCGACACGCTGTCGAAGCCGGTGATTTCGGCGAGCCACGCCTCCAGCTGGTCAGTCATCGCGCGGTAGCCAGTGGTGTGGGCTGCGGGGGCGAAGGGATGCATGTTGGAAACGCTCGCCCAGCTTACCGGCATCATCTCGGCCGCGGCATTGAGCTTCATCGTGCAGGAGCCGAGCGGGATCATGGTGCGGTCGAGCGCCAGATCCCTGTCGGCCAGCTTGCGCAGATAGCGCATCATGTCCGTCTCGGAGCGCACTTCGTGAAACACCGGCTGCGACAGGAACGAGCCGTCACGCGGCCTTTGCGGTAGCATGGTCGGCGCGCTTGCGGGTGGCGTCGCACCGAACAGGCCCGCAAGCGCCTGGAGGTCGTGTTCGGTGGAGGTCTCGTCGAAGGAGATGGCGACCCGGTCCTCGTCGATCACCCGCACGAGGCGTCCGGCAGTTTCGGCCGCGCTGGCGATGCCCTGCGCGAGGCCCGGAACGGTCGCCGTCACCGTGTCGAAGATCGTGGTGGAGGCGACTGCGACGCCGGCGGTTACCAGCCCCGCCGAAAACCGCGACGCAAGGCCGTGGATGCGCGAGGCGATGGCCTGAAGCCCCTGCGGCCCGTGCCAGATCGCATAGGCGGCCGCCATGTTGGCGAGCAGCGCCTGGGCGGTGCAGATGTTGGACGTCGCCTTGTCGCGGCGGATGTGCTGCTCGCGGGTCTGCAACGCGAGGCGGTAGCCGGGACGGCCCTTGCTGTCATGCGACTGGCCCACGAGGCGGCCGGGAATGAGCCGTGTCAGCCGCTCGCTGACGGCGAGATAGGCGGCATGCGGACCGCCGAGACCCATCGGAACGCCAAAGCGCTGCATGGGGCCGACGACGATCTCGACACCTTGCCTCGCCGGGGCCTGGATGAGCGCAAGCGCCAGCGGATCGGCAACCGCGATGACCAGCGCATCGACCGATCGTGCCTTCGCTATCAGCGCCGCGTGGTCGCCGTAGCCGCCGAACGTGTCGGGCCAGGGAAGGATCAGCGCGGCCACGGTGTCATCGACGTCGCCCGTGTCGACCGTGATGCCGAGGGGGTCGGCGCGCGTCAGCACGACGTCGAGCACCTGCGGATGCAGGTCGCCGCCAAGCACGATGCGGCTGCGCTTCTCTCGGTGATGGCGAAACGCGATGCCGACGGCCTCGGCGACAGCCGTTGCCTCGTCGAGCAGCGAGGCGGAGGCGATCGGCAGGCCGGTCAATTCCGTCACCAGGGTCTGGAAGTTGAACAGCATCTCCAGCCGCCCCTGGCTGATCTCCGCCTGATAGGGGGTGTAGGCGGTGTACCAGGCCGGGTTCTCGAACAGGTTGCGCTGGATGACCGGCGGCACGTGGCAGCCGTGATATCCCTGACCGAGGAAGGATTTCAGGACGACGTTGCGGTCCATCATCACGCCGAGCTCGCCAAGCGCCTCATGCTCGGTCGCGGCACCGGGCAGGTCGAGCGGCTTTTCCAGGCGAATCGACTTCGGAACCGTCTGCGAGATCAGCGTCTCCAGCGACGGGACGCCCAGCGCCGCGAGCATCAGGCGGGTGTCGGCCGGACCGGGTCCAATGTGGCGTCCGGCGAATTCAGCACGTTTCTCGGTCATGATCGAAACCTATGCGATGGTTGCGGTGTAGGAGGCCTCGTCCATGAGGCCGGTGAGCTGGGTCTCGTCGGCGAGTTTCATCTTCCACAGCCAGCCGTCGCCGGCTGGCGAGGAGTTGACCAGCGCCGGGTCGGAGCCGAGGGCGGCATTGGCGTCGACGATCTCGCCGTCGACTGGCGCATAGACGTCTGACGCGGCCTTGACCGATTCGACGACGACGGCGACGTCGCCCTTCTTCACGGCGCGCCCGACCTCGGGAAGCTCGACATAGACGAGGTCACCGAGCTGTTCCTGCGCGTAGTTCGTGATGCCGACGGTGGCGACGCCACCCTCGACGCTGATCCACTCATGGTCTTCCGTGAAATAGACTGTCGGCATCAGCTCGATCCTTTGCGGTAGCGATGGGGTGTGAAGGGGAGGGGGTGGACGTCAAGCGGAACCCTTGTCCCGCGGACATCGGCAAAGACCCTGGTGCCCGGCTTGGCGAGCTCGGAGGGGACATAGCCCATGGCCACGGGATGTCCGGCCGACGGACCAAACCCGCCCGACGTGACCTGACCGACGGCGTTTCCACCCTCGTCGAACAGAGCCGCTCCGGCGCGCACGGGCTGGCGGCCTTCAGGCTTCAGCCCGACTCGCCTTCTGCTCGCGCCGTCGGCGATGGCCTTGTGCAGTGCCGGCGCGCCGACAAAGGCGCCGGAGGTCCTGAGATGCTTGGGGATCGCCCAGACCAGCCCGGCTTCAACCGGCGTGGTTTCCTCGGTGATGTCCTGCCCGTGCAGGCAGAGGCCAGCCTCCAGCCGCAGGCTGTCGCGCGCAGCGAGCCCGATCCACATCACCCGCTCGTCGGCGGTCAGCGTCTCGACCAGGGCACTGGCCTCCTTTGCCGGCAGGCCGATCTCGAACCCGTCCTCGCCGGTATAGCCCGAACGGCTCATGAACCAGTCTTTTCGCGGTTCCGTGCCCTGCATGAAGACAAGCGCATCGGTGTCGATGCCGGCCTCGGTCAGGACGGACGCGGCCTCGGGGCCTTGGATGGCGAGGAACACGCGGTCCAGCGGCTCGATGGCGCAATCGAGACCGGCAGAAAGCGCGCGCAGTTCGGCCTCGTCGAGCGCGGCGTTGCCGGCATTGGCGACAACCATGAAACGTTCGCGGCCAAGCCGCGTGACGATGAGGTCGTCGATGATGCCGGCCGCACCGTTGAGCAGGAAGCTGTATTTCGACTGCTTGGTATCAAGCGCCTCCGGGTCGAGCGGGCAGGCGCGCGCCAGGACGGCTCCTGCCTGAGGCCCGGAAACCAGGATCAGCTTCATGTGCGAGATGTCGAAGAGACCGGCATGCTCGCGCGTGTGCAAATGCTCCTTCATCACGCCTGGGGGATAGGTGAGGGGCATCGACCAACCGGCAAAGGCGCCAAAGCGGGCACCTGCTGCGGCGTGGATATCGTTCAGGGGAAGGATCTTCGAGCCGGTGTCGGTCATTGCTTCTCCAGAGCGCACACATGCGGTCGCTGCTGGCGACCGATCCGTGCCCCTCTGTCTGAAGCCTGAGAGACTCGCACAACCGGAACTCTGTCGGCTGCGCTTACACCTTCGGCGCGGAACGATGTGTTCCGACTTTCCAGAGTGTCATTCCCGGCTGCGGTTCTTTTGCCTGAGAGATTTCGGGCGATTTCCCCTTCGGCGGCAGCGTTGCGCTGCTCTCTCCCGCGAACCGGTAAGGCCTCTTGCGAAACCTTCGACGACTCGTGTCTAGCCCATGGCTCCCGTTTTGTCACCCCTGCTGCGCCGCAACATGCACAACCCTTCGCTAACCACGCCCCTTACCGGAACGTCAAATTCCGTGTGGTAGCCTCTGCCTCAATCAACATGAAGACCGGCGCATGTCCGGTCCGGATCAACGGGGCGTATGATGGGCGAAGACAAAGCAGCGGCCGTGCTGGCCTCCTACCGCAATTCAGACCGTGTTACGGCAAAGGACGTCAAGCGCATGCGCGGCGCCGTCTATGCCGACGGCATCGTATCGCGTGCCGAGGCTGAAATGATGCTCGCCGTCGCAACGCCGGGCACCGAGACCTGCCCGGAATGGCACGCCTTCTTCGTGGAGGCGCTCACCGACCATATCGTTCATCAGGAAGTGCCTGTGGGTTACATGTCGGAAGCCAATTCCGACTGGCTGATCGCAGCAATCTCGCGGGACGGCATCGTCGAGACGATGACCGAACTCGAGCTTCTGGTGACGGTGCTCGAAAAGGCAAAGGCCTCGCCGGAGCGTCTTGTCGCCTTCGCGCTGCGCCAGGTCGCCGACGCCGTGATCGACGACAAGGGACCGCTGGCCCGCGTCCCCGGCCGGATGCCGAATGTCGTCGATCGCTGGGAAGTCGAGCTGCTGCGCCGCATCCTCCATGCCTTCGGCGGGGACGGGAACATCGCCATCACGCGTGCCGAGGCGGAGGTGCTCTTCACCATCAACGACCGCACGGTGGAAGAGATGAACGACCCGTCCTGGAACGAGCTTTTCATCAAGGCCATGGCGAATTTCGTCATGGGCTCGTCCGGCTACGAACCTCCGACGCGCGGAGAAGCGCTGCGCAGGGATGCCTTCTTCGAGCGCGCCGACGTCGATGTCGGTTCGTTCTTTGCCCGCATGGTGTCGGGCGGCATGAGCGCCATCTTCGACGCCTATGCCGAGCCCTCCGGCGCAGAAAGCGAATGGGATGCGCGCATCCGTGCACGCGAGGCCGCTGCGCGGCGCGCCGAGGCGATCGACCAGGACGAAGCGGCGTGGCTGGCCGAGCGCATGGGGGGTGGACGCCTGCTGCATGACAACGAGCGCGCGCTGCTCTCACTGATCAAGTCGGCGTCACCGTCGATCCATCCGGCGCTCAAGCCGCTGATCGACAAGGTGGCCTGAAGGTCAGGCGGCTGCGTCCGCCTGCAGGCGTTCCAGGTCCGACTCGATCCTGCTGATCAGATCGCCGGTCTGCGTGTGCAGGACCTTGAGCCGCGAAAGCCGCGTATCGACTGCCGACGTCGCCGGCAGATCGTCGCTTGAGGCCGTCCCAATTCCGACGCCGTGCAGCAGCCAGGACAGGCTGACATTCAGCATGCCGGCGAGGTTGGCCATCCTGTGGGAACTGGGCAGCGCGCGATCGCTCTCCCAGCCCTGGACGGTCTTGATCATGACTCCCAGCCGCCAGGCCAGGTCCTTGACGCTCAGTCCTGAGGCTTCGCGGGCGCGCAGAAGGCGTCCGCCGAATGTGTCTGGATCAGGCTTCTGTTCGAAAATGTTCGCAGTGTCGGACACGCGAGATACCTCCTGTGGCTGTTTGATTGAGTGCATGCCGGTGCGGCTATGACCCGCCAAAGATCGGCTGCGAGGGCTGCCATGACAACCCCGACATCGGAACGAATCCCTAAGTCACTGAAATCACGTCCAGAAAAGTGACACAATCCTGCCGCGATTTCGCCTTCTTGGTGGAAGCCGGCTGAACCACGTAAGGCCGAATCCACTCAGCCAGCGGCTTGGTAATGGACAGTTGGCGCCAGTCTTTCCAGTCGCCTTTGCCGCATCCTGCCGCGTCGCGGGACCGGCTCGACACCTTTGCTGCGCAGCGCCAATCAGGGATCGAACACTATCCGGCCGCCTTGATCGCCTGCCTTGCCAGTTCGTCCAGCGCGCCCAGAAAACGCGACCGGTCTCTTGGCGTGAAGCCGGCATTGTAGCCCTTGCTCTCGCCGGTCTCGCGCAGATGCTGGTTGAGGTCGCGCATCGCCACCGCCATGCCGATCGACTCGGGCGTGAAGACGCGGCCCGTAGGCCCCAGCACGTGGGCGCCAAGCGCGACCGTGCGCGACGCCAGCGGAATGTCGGCGGTGACGACGATGTCGTGGGCCTTTGCGTTGTCGGCGATCCAGTCGTCGGCAGCGTCCGCGCCCTTGGAAACGACGACGTGGCGGATCATCGGGTCGCGCGACGGACGCAGCCCGCCGTTGGAGACGAAGGTCACCATCAGGCCGAGGCGCTCGGCCACCTTCACCACCTCGTCCTTGACCGGACAGGCATCTGCGTCGACGTAAATCGCGGGCAACGGGATGGCCTCAGTACACCACCACGCTCCTGATGCTCTCTCCCGCATGCATGAGGTCGAAGCCCTTGTTGATGTCGTCGAGCTTCAGTGTGTGGGTGATCATGGGGTCGATCTGGATTTTTCCATCCATGTACCAGTCGACGATCTTTGGCACGTCGGTGCGGCCGCGCGCACCGCCGAAGGCGGTGCCCATCCAGGTCCGGCCGGTGACCAGCTGGAAGGGCCGCGTGGAAATTTCCTGGCCGGCGCCCGCAACGCCGATGACCACGGACTTCCCCCAACCCCGGTGAGACGATTCAAGGGCTTGGCGCATGACCTTGGTGTTTCCCGTGCAGTCGAACGTATAGTCGGCGCCGCCGATCTGGTCGGCGCCACGCTTGGTCATGTTGACGAGATGGGGCACCACGTCGCCGTCGATCTCCTTCGGATTGACGAAATGCGTCATGCCGAAGCGTTCGCCCCATTCCTTCTTGTCGTTGTTGATGTCGACGCCGATGATCATGTCGGCGCCGGCCATCCTGAGGCCCTGGATGACGTTGAGGCCGATGCCGCCGAGGCCGAACACCACCGCGGTGGCGCCGATCTCGACCTTAGCCGTGTTGATGACGGCGCCGATGCCCGTCGTCACGCCGCAGCCGATGTAGCAGATCTTGTCGAAGGGGGCGTCCGGGTTAACCTTGGCCAGCGCGATCTCGGGAAGCACCGTGAAATTGGCGAAGGTCGAGCAGCCCATGTAGTGAAAGATCTTGTCCTTGCCGATCGAGAACCGCGAGGAGCCGTCGGGCATCACGCCCTGGCCCTGCGTGGCACGGATGGCGGTGCACAGGTTGGTCTTGCGCGAGAGGCAGGACGGGCAGGAGCGGCATTCCGGCGTGTAGAGCGGGATGACGTGGTCGCCCTTCTTCAGGCTGGTCACGCCCTTGCCGACATCGACGACGACGCCCGCGCCCTCATGGCCGAGAATCGTCGGAAAGAGCCCCTCGGGATCGGCGCCCGACAGGGTGAACTCGTCGGTATGGCAGATGCCGGTCGCCTTGATCTCCACCAGCACCTCGCCCTCGCGCGGACCTTCGAGGTCGACCTCCATGATCTCCAGCGGTTTTCCGGCTGCGACGGCGACAGCGGCTCGGGTCTTCATGGCATTTTCCTTCCATCCAGATGTGGCGCGGAAAGTTTCAGGATTTGCGCGCGCGTTCAACCCCGATCTGGCCTGTTTGATATCGGTCAACGAAATTGGCCAGAATGCCGCAATGGTGATGCGATGACAGCCAACCTTCTTCTCGGCACGCTCGTGATCTCGGCGACGGTCCTTATCCACACATTCGGGCTCATGGCCGTCACCACCGTGATGGCGTGGGTGACGCGGCGGTTTCCAACGAACGGCCATCCGAGCCGCACGCTGGCGATCATCGCCACCGTGCTCGGCATCTTCGTGGTGATGAGCGTCGAGGTCTGGCTGTGGGCGATCTGCCACTACGCGATCGGGGTGGTCGACGACTTCGAGACGGCGCTCTATTATTCCACAGTCACCTTCTCAACGCTCGGCTTCGGCGACGTCCTGCCGCACCGCGAATGGCGGATCTTCGGCGCCCTCGAGAGCATCAACGGCTTTCTGCTGATTGGCTGGTCGACAGCCTACCTCGTCGCGGCGGGCGTGCGCGTCGGACCGTTCCGATCGGGCGAGCATTTTTGAATGTGTGCTGCGAGGCGACCTGCTTGAGCCGGGCGGTGCAAGGACCTATTGGTGGGCCAGTGCAGGGGGCGTCCGAAAAATGTTCGACAAGATTCTGATCGCCAACCGCGGCGAGATCGCCTGCCGTGTCATCAGGACGGCGCGGCGCATGGGCATCGCCACGGTCGCGGTCTATTCCGACGCGGATCGCGACGCGGTGCATGTCGAGATGGCCGACGAGGCCGTCCATATCGGACCGTCGCCTGCGACCCAGAGCTATCTCGTTGCCGAAAAGATCATCGCCGCCTGCAAGTCGACCGGCGCCCAGGCCGTCCATCCCGGCTACGGCTTCCTGTCGGAGCGGGCGTCGTTCTGCGAGGCGCTAGAGGCCGAAGGCATCGTCTTTATCGGCCCTAAACCCAAGGCGATTCGTGCCATGGGCGACAAGATCGAGTCGAAGAAGTTCGCCAACGCGGCAAAGGTCAGCACGGTGCCCGGCTGGCTCGGCGTTATCGAGGACGCCGACCACGCAGTGAAAATCTCTGGCGAGATCGGCTATCCCGTCATGCTGAAGGCGTCGGCCGGCGGCGGCGGCAAGGGCATGCGCATCGCCTGGAACGATGCCGAGGCGCGCGAAGGTTTCCAGTCGTCCAGGAACGAGGCCAAGAGCTCGTTCGGCGACGACCGCATCTTCATCGAGAAATTCATCGTCGACCCGCGCCATATCGAGATCCAGCTGCTTGGCGACGCGCATGGCAACTGCGTCTATCTCGGCGAGCGTGAATGCTCAATCCAGCGCCGAAACCAGAAGGTGGTCGAGGAGGCGCCGTCGCCCTTCCTCGACGCGGCGACGCGGCGCGCCATGGGCGAGCAGTCGGTGGCACTGGCGAGAGCCGTCGACTACCAGAGCGCCGGCACGGTCGAGTTCATCGTCGACAAGGATCGCAACTTCTACTTCCTGGAAATGAACACGCGGCTGCAGGTCGAGCATCCCGTGACCGAACTGATCACCGGCATCGACATCGTCGAGCAGATGATCCGCATCGCGGCCGGCGAGAAGCTTGCGCTGACGCAGGATGACATCAAGCTTGACGGCTGGGCGATCGAAAGCCGCCTCTACGCCGAGGACCCGTACCGCAACTTCCTGCCCTCGATCGGCCGGCTGACGCGCTACCGGCCGCCGGAGGAGGGGCGCTTTGGTGACCCCGGCTCGGGGGCCGGGGCAGGCATCGTGGTGCGCAACGACACCGGCGTCACCGAGGGCGCCGAGATTTCGATGTTCTACGATCCAATGGTGGCAAAGCTCTGCACCTGGGCTCCTACCCGCGCGATGGCGATCGAGGCCATGTCGGATGCGCTCGACGCCTTCGTGGTCGACGGGATCGAACACAACATTCCCTTTCTCTCGGCGCTGATGGCACATCCGCGCTGGCAGGAGGGCCGGCTGTCGACCGCCTTCATCGCCGAGGAGTTTCCGGACGGCTTTGCCCCGATCGTGCCGGACGACGCGCAGAAGGCGGTTCTGGCCTGCGTTGCGGTTGCGGTCGAGTTGTTGCGGCGCGACCGCCTCGACCGTCATGTCGGCAGGCTTGCCCCGCACTCGGGTGCGTTGAGGCCCGACTGGGTGGTGCGGATCGGCAGCGACTATCTGCCGGTGTCGATCGGCGAGGGCATGGTGTCGATCCCGATGGAGGTCGACATGTCCGTGGCTGGCAGCCAGCCGCTCACTGTCGTCTCGGACTGGCGCCTGGGCGATGCCGTCTGGGTTGGATCGGTCGGCGACAGCTCGGTCATCGCCCAGCTCAGGCCTGTCCAGAACGGCATGAAGATCGCGTGGCAGGGCATGTCGGTCGAGGCGCGGGTCATGCTGCCGCGCATCGCCGAACTCGACCGGCTGATGCCCGTAAAGATCCCGCCCGACACGTCGCACATGCTGCTCTGCCCCATGCCGGGCCTCGTCGTCTCCATCGCGGTGACCGAGGGTCAGGACGTCAAGGCCGGCGAGACGCTGGCCGTTGTCGAGGCGATGAAGATGGAAAACGTGCTGCGCGCCGAACGCGACCTCAGCGTCATCAAGATCAACGTCGCGCCCGGCGACAGCCTCGCCGTTGACGCGGTGATCATGGAGTTCGATTGAGCGGATGTGTCGTCCGCTCGACCCGCGTGGGTCTTAGCCTCGGCTACTCCGCGATCTCGATGTAGGAAAACAACCGATCTTCTTCTGGATCGACGGGTGAGCGGTAACGCCCGCCCTCGAATCGAAGCGTCAGCTGCCGGGACTTTCGGCTGACTTCGGCAGACGGGCAGTCGTCGCTTGTCGGTTTGGAGAGGGAGTAGATCTGCGTCTCGTCGACGGTCAGGTCACGATGGCCCTCATGCTCGGTCGACGCGATGCCGACGGTCCGGGTGATCTCGGTCGTCTCGCCCGTGCAGTTGCCATCGTTCTCGCCGTTGAGCTGACCGATGACGAGGCCGTCCAGCATGCGAGAGATACGTCCGGCGCTGTAGGCATAGAGCCAGAGCGAACGCTCTGAATACGGGTTGGGCTTCGAACTGCCATACTGCCGTGTCACCACGCCGAATGCCCGGACACCCGGCCTGAGGTCATAGCGCGCCGTGTCAAGTTCCACGCCGGCGAACTGAACCGCGTCGCCATAGGCCATTCCCATTTCGCGCCGGCGCGCCAGGGGCTCGCGGGTCCTGGAATCCACGACGATCACCTCCACATCGCCGCGGACCTCGCCTTCATCCTTGGGTTCGGCCTCGAGAAGGGGGACCGCCAGCAGGGTCAGCTCCGGCCTGGAGGGCCAGACCTTGCAGGCGACATCCTGCGGGCTAATGCGCTGCGCATAGTCGCCGGCCAGGAAGAAGCCATCGGTGCTCTGCGTCGCATCCGGATAGGAATGCCGGAGCATCTCTTCGCGATTGGCGCACTCAGCCAGCGCATGGGCGGGAAGCAGGGCGAGAAAGAGGCCGATGAACACACGCATGAGCGACCCGAGATCGAGCATCGCCAAAGATCGTCCCGAAGGGCAAAGCGGCGCTTTGTTGAAGATGTCCGTCGCTTTGCGGAAATTGATGCTCTGCGTCAATGCAGCCGTTGACGGTGGTTACCCGGGGGCGGCGCAAATGGTGTGCATCGCGCGGTTAGTGCTGGACTGGCAGCGACGCATTTCCGACAATGGCCCGCCTGCGAGATGAGTCCCTGGCGAGCGGCGCGAATCCATGTCCGATGAAAAACTGCCGCGCGACCCGTTGCGGCGTGAAGCTTTCGAGAAGGCGAACGCGCCGGTCAAGCCGGACCGTCCCTTCGTGCATCTGCGCGTGCATTCGGCCTATTCGCTCTTGGAAGGCGCGCTGCCGATCGGCAAGATCGCCGGCCATGCGCTGAAGGACAACGCGCCGGCCATCTGCATCACCGACACCAACAATCTGTTCGGCGCGCTCGAATTCGCCGGAAAGCTGGTCAAGGAAGGCGTCCAGCCACTCATCGGCTGCCAGCTGGACCTGGCCTTCACCGGCGAAGTCACCACGGGCAGCCGGCAGACGGGCCAGCGCCGCACGGGCGCCGAGACCAGTCCGATCGTGCTGATCAGCGCGACCGAGACGGGCTATGCCAATCTCGTGCGCCTTGTCAGTCGCGCCTACCTTTCCAACCCTCCCGGCGAGCCTGTCCAGATCTCGACCGCCTGGCTGGAGGAGCTAGGCGACGGCATGATCTGCCTGACTGGCGGCCCTCGGGGACCGGTCGGACTGGCGCTGCGCCACGATCATGCCGACCTGGCGGAAGGCCGGCTTCTGGCGCTGAAGGCGATTTTCGGCGACCGGCTCTATGTCGAGGTCGACCGGGTCGGCAATTATGATCGCCGCCTGGAAGCCGCGACCATCGATCTCGCCTATCGCCACGAGTTGCCGCTGGTCGCCACCAACGAGGCCTTCTTTCCCGCGAAGGACGACTACGACGCGCATGACGCGCTGATCGCCATCGCGGAAGGCTCGGTCGTGGCCTCCGACGATCGCCGCCGGCTGTCGCCCGACAATCATCTGAAGTCACAGGCGGAGATGGCGCGTCTATTTGCCGACCTGCCCGAAGCGATCGACAACACGATCGAGATCGCGATGCGCTGTTCCTACTATCCGAAGAAGCGCGCGCCGATCCTGCCGCGCTTCACCGGTGGCGACGAAGCCGACCCGACAGAGGCGCTGAAGGCCGAGGCGGACGAATTGCGCCGCCAGGCACGCGAGGGCCTCGACGCACGCCTGTCCGGCTTCGGCTTGTCGGAAGGATTTGTCGAGGAACAGTATCGCGAACGGCTCGAATTCGAGCTCGGCATCATCGAGCGGATGAAGTTCCCCGGCTACTTCCTGATCGTCGCCGACTTCATCAAATGGGCGAAGGCGCAGGGCATCCCGGTCGGGCCCGGGCGCGGCTCGGGCGCGGGCTCGCTCGTCGCCTATGCGCTCACCATCACCGATATCGATCCGCTGCGCTTCTCGCTGCTGTTCGAGCGCTTCCTCAATCCCGACCGCGTCTCGATGCCGGATTTCGACATCGACTTCTGCCAGGACCGCCGCGACGAGGTCATCCGCTACGTCCAGCAGAAATACGGCCGCGACCAGGTCGCCCAGATCATCACATTCGGCACGCTCCAGGCGCGTGCAGTCCTCCGCGACGTCGGTCGCGTCCTACAAATGCCCTACGGCCAGGTCGACCGTCTCTGCAAGATGGTGCCGCAAAACCCGGCCAACCCGGTCAGTCTCGCCAAGGCGATCGAGGGCGAACCGCGCTTTTCGGAGGAGGCCGAGAAGGAACCGATCGTCCAGACCCTGCTCGACATGGCGCAGAAGCTGGAAGGGCTCTACCGCCACGCCTCGACGCATGCGGCCGGCATCGTCATCGGCGACAGGCCGCTGTCTGAACTCGTGCCGATGTACAGCGATCCGCGCTCCGACATTCCGGTCACCCAGTTCAACATGAAGCTGGTCGAGGAAGCGGGGCTGGTCAAGTTCGACTTTCTCGGACTGAAAACGCTGACCGTGCTGGAAACCGCGGTGCGCCTCATCCGCAGGCGGGGCATCGAGGTGGATCTCCTGCGCATCCCGCTCGACGACCCCGACACCTATGCCATGCTGTCGCGCGGCGAGGTCGTCGGCGTGTTCCAGGTGGAATCGGCCGGCATGCGCAAGGCGCTGATCGGCATGCGCCCCGACCGCATCGAGGACATCATTGCGCTGGTCGCGCTCTACCGTCCGGGTCCAATGGAAAACATCCCGACCTACAATGCGCGCAAGCACAAGGAGGAAGAACTCGCCTCGATCCATCCGATGATCGATCATCTGGTCGCCGAGACTCAAGGGGTCATCGTCTACCAGGAACAGGTGATGCAGATCGCCCAGGGACTGGCGGGCTATTCGCTCGGTGAAGCCGACCTCCTGCGCCGCGCCATGGGCAAGAAGATCCGTGCGGAAATGGACCAGCAGCGGACGCGCTTCGTCTCGGGCGCGATGCAGAACGGGCTTGCCAAGGGACAGGCCGACTTCATCTTCGACCTGCTCGCAAAATTCGCCGACTACGGCTTCAACAAGTCACATGCGGCGGCCTACGCCGTCATCTCCTACCAGACCGCCTATCTCAAGGCGCATTTCCCGGTGGAGTTCCTGGCCGCATCCATGACGCTCGACATGGGCAACACCGACAAGCTCGCCGATTTCCGCCAGGACGCGCTGCGGCTCGGCATCGACGTCGTGCCGCCCTCGGTGATGACCTCCTTCCGGGACTTTGAGGTTTCCGAAAACCGCATCTTCTATGCGCTCGCCGCCATCAAGGGCGTCGGCGACGCCGCCGTCGAGCATATCGTGGCGCGGCGCAAGGAGAAGCCCTTCGTCGACCTCGAGGATTTCTGTGAGCGCGTCGATCCAAAGATCGTCGGCAAGCGCGTCCTGGAAAGCCTCGTCATTGCCGGCGCTCTCGACTGCTTCGGCCACGACCGCGCATCGATGATTGCCGGCATGGAGCGCATGATGGGCCTGGCATCGCGTGCGCATGAGGACAAGGTGCTCGGCATCATCGACATGTTCGGTGCCGCCTCGGGTGCCAGCCAGCAGAAGCTGCATCTGCCGGCCGCCGAACCGTGGCTACCGGCCGAAAAGCTGCACCGGGAGTTCCAGGCTGTCGGCTTCTTCCTCTCCGCCCATCCGCTCGACGAGTACAAGTCCGCGCTGCAGAAGATGCGCGTACAGAACTGGTCGGAGTTCTCCGCCGCCGTGAAGCGCGGCGCGACCGCCGGCCGTCTCGCCGGCACGGTGACCTCGCGCCAGGAGCGCAAGACGCGCACCGGCAACAAGATGGGCGTGATCTGCTTTTCCGATGTCTCCGGCCAGTATGAGGCCGTCCTCTTCGCCGAGACGCTCGCACAGTACCGCGACCTGCTGGAGCCCGGAAAGTCGCTGGTCATAGAGGTTTCGGCGGAAGACCGTCCGGAAGGCGTCAACCTGCGCATCCAGAAGGTGCAGTCGCTCGAGGACGAGGCAAGCCGCGTGCAGAAATCGCTGCGGATCTATGTCCGCGATGCTGCCCCGCTCGGCACGCTGCAGAGCCAGCTGGGTGTCAGGGGCGACGGAAAAGTCAGCTTCATCGTCATCAAGGAGCAGGCGCAAGGCGAGGTCGAGGTCGCGCTGCCCGGCGGCTACCGCATCTCGCCCCAGGTCGCCTCCGCCATGCGCGCCGTGCCGGGCGTGGTCGAGGTGGAGCTGGTGTAGGCGCACGGCTGCGGCGCGCCTCGCGACCGGCGAGCAATTCAACGCTGGCCGCCGCTACGTTTCAGCCGACCTGCGGCGCCAGCGCGTTGGCGGAGGCTGTCGCGATCTTTCCGGTCATGTTGTTCACGATGTGGACCATAAGGCCAGAACCGGATGCGATCCGGCCCTCGCCATCGATCCTGTACTCCTTGCGACCGACCGACTGGCCGACATTGCCCCCGATGGTGAAGAATTTCTGTCCGCTCGTGTCGACCTCGACAACGATGTCGGTGTGGCTTTCGAACCACCCCTTGCCCGGTGCATTGTCGTAGGTGACGCCGGCGCCACCTGCGCCGCGCGGGCTTCCCACGAGATCACCCAGCGCCACCACCATCTCTCCTGGCCGGTAGCCGACGATCGGTGCGGACAGCCGATTGGCCCTGCGGTTCTGGATCGACTTGATGATCCACGTCGCATGACCCGCGGAGTAGGGGAATTCGGTGCCGGCCCCGGCAGTCTGCATGCAGTAAGAAATGAAAGCGGCGGACCATGCGATGTTCAACCCACCATCGAGGCGTCCATTGGCTGGCTTGAACGCCTTGAGGAGCCGGTTGTATTCGGCGTCGGAAATGCTCATCCAGTAGTCGGCAACACGATCATTATAAGGCTGGACTGTTTCTTTTCGTCTGTTAACACCCGAAACCGATACATACTTGTCGCTGGTCCCAACATCCCTTCCAAAAAGATCCCATTCTTTGCCGAGGCAATCAAGAAGACTGTTTATGAACGCCATAGCTATCGAGCCCCAGCACACATGTTCATTCCCAGTCGTGTATAACACGTCAAAAACCGTCGGCGCACAAGAAGAATGTCGGGGGGCGGTCAGGAACCGGCTTTCATTCCTCTGGAATGTCTTCACGTACTGCGTTGCGCGAACGGCCGAACGTGTATCCCGTCTCGACAGCCTTGCGCCCGAACTTGTCGCGCAGCCGGTCGATCGCGCCCTCCGCCATCGCCCGCTTTTGCGCCTGGACGTCGACAAGATCCGGCGGGTCGGCACGGTCCTGGTCCGACAGGTCGCTGACGCCGATGCCCAGCAGGCGAAACCGCGTGCCGTCCGCCTCCTTTTCCAGAAGCTGCAGTCCGGTCTGAAATATGCGGTCGGCCAGTCGCGTCGGATCGGCAAGCTGGCGGTTGCGGGTGCGGATGCGGAAATCCTGTGTCTTCAGCTTCAGCACGACCGTGCGGCCGGCGATGCCCGATTTCTTGAGACGCGCCGAGACCTTTTCCGAGAGCGCCCGCAGGACCGGCACGAGATCGGCCATTCCGGCCAGATCGGTGTCGAAGGTCGTCTCTGCTGACACGCTCTTGGCGTCGTGGTCGGGCTGGACCTGCCGCTCGTCCTGTCCGCGCGCCAGATGGTAGAGCCGGTCGCCCATCGTGCCGTAGCGCTTCATCAGGTCGCCGCGCTTGCGCTTCTGGATCTGCCCGATCGTGCGGATGCCGTCGCGCTCCAGCGTCGCGGCAAACGCCTTGCCGACGCCCCAGATCAGCGTGACCGGCTGTCCGGCGAGGAAATCGACAGCCTCGGCCTCGCCGATGACCGAAAAGCCGCGCGGCTTGCGCATGTCGGAAGCGACCTTGGCGAGGTATTTGCAGTAGGAGAGGCCGGCCGAAACGGTGATGCCGATTTCCGCCTCGACCCGCCTGGCGAAGTCGGCCAGCACGAGGGCAGGGGGGCGACCGTGCAGCCGCTCGGTGCCCGCGAGGTCGAGAAAAGCCTCGTCGATCGAGATCGGCTCGACCAGCGGTGTCAGCGCCTGCATCATGGCGCGGACCTCGCGCCCGACCGCGACGTATTTGTCCATGTCCGGGCGGATCACCACGGCTTCGGGACAGGCAGCCAGCGCCTTGAACATCGGCATGGCGGAGCGCACGCCCGAGATGCGCGCGATGTAGCAGGCCGTGGAGACGACGCCGCGCTTGCCCCCGCCGATGATCACCGGCCGATCCTTCAGCGCCGGATTGTCGCGCTTCTCGACCGAAGCATAGAAGGCGTCGCAATCGATATGGGCGAGATGCAGCGCGTAGAGTTCGGGGTGGCGCGTCACACGCGGACTGCCGCACGCGGTGCACCTGCCCACGGGTGAGCGCTGCAAGGTCAGGCAGTCCCTGCAGAAACCGTGGTTGGGGTCGTTGACAGGCGGCATCGGCTTTGAGAACATAAGAGGAACAAACGCAAGCTTAGGCCAGGTCGGGCGGCCTCACAAGGCAGATCGAAGGGGGAACCGATGGCTGTTGCCATATATCCGCTGGTGCCCCAACGCTGGCCCGATTTCGAGATGCTGTTCGGCAAGCAGGGCGCCTGCTACGGCTGCTGGTGCACGAATTTCCGCCTGCCGCCCGCCGTTCGCCGATCGAGCGACCGGGCCGGCAACAAGGAGGTCATCAGGGCTCGCATCGAGGCCGGACCGCCGCCCGGATTGCTGGCTTACGACGATGGCGTGCCGGTCGGCTGGATGCAGATCGGCCCGCGGGCCGACGTGCCCGAGTGGAACAATGCGGGCAGGGGCTCGGCGCCGCTCGATCCCGGGGACGCAGCCGATCCCGGCGTCTGGGCGATCTCGTGCTTCTTCATAAAGACCGCAGCCAGAGGTGTGGGCCTCACCCACGTACTCGTCGCGTCGGGTATCGACTATGCCCGCAGCCAGGGCGCCAGGGTCGTCGAAGCCTGCCCGATCGAACAGTCGCGCGACTCACGCTCGGTTGGCCTGTTCGTTGGCTCGGCACGGGTTTTTGACCAGGCCGGCTTCTCCCGCGTTGCCGAACGCAAGGCCGGACGGCCCCTCATGCGGCTGAGCCTGTAACGGTTGCTCAGATGCCCAGCGCCGCCGCGATGCGGGGCGCGGCGTCGCTCCAGTCTTCCACCACGATCATGTCGTCCGGCAGCGGCGGCAACAGCGCCCGCAGGGACGGCATCGCCATCAGGTGGAAGAGATGGGCGTCGGCGACGGCGGCGCGCACGGAGACGAGATTGTGCGGAATATCGTCGACGAAGGCGACGGGCCGGCCCGTGTTGCCACGCAACCGGCGGATGGCGGGCCCTTTTGGCATCTCGGTGGTGAGCAGCGGATAGGGAAAGCCCATCCTGTCGAGATGCCGGCGGCGCACGGCCCGGTGCCGGTGCGGCATGGCTGTCAGCATCACGATCTCCGCGTTCCCCGCCAGCGCGGCCATGGTATCGGCGGCATCCGCAACGGCCTCCTGCCACTGGTCCTGGGCGCGGAAGAAGTCGTCGATCAGTTCGCTGATCCTGCCGTCTTCGATGGCTGCCCTCGTCGTCTTGTCGGCGATGTTGCCGTGCAGGCGGAATGTGGACAGCCCGAGTTCCAGCCCGTGCGAATCGAGATAGCGCGTGAAGGGGCGCACGAACTCCATCAGCACGTCGTCGACGTCGACGACTAGCAACGGCCGGTCGTCGCGCGCGAGTTCCGCTATCTGCCTTGCGGTCTCCGGATCGTCGCTCATGTCGATCCCTCGAAACGGTCGTCGCCTAGCGGCAGCGTGCGCTGCGCCGCCGCAATGGCCGAAGGCGCGATGCCAGAAGCTTCTGCAAACTGGAGCAGGGTGGGTTCATGGGCGCAGATGAATTGCAGCACGCCGGCCAGGAAGCCGGGCTCGGTGGCAGCGCGGCGGATCGACTGGATCTCGATGCCCGTGATCGACAGGAACCGCGGCAGGAGCGCCGGATCAGCGGCGATGAAGCCGAGTGCCTCGATAGCGATGTCTTCGGCGCTTCGAGGTGTTGACGCCCTGTTCATCATGTTCGCCGTCTCCCGCGTCGCGCCAGAACTTTTGCGATGCAATATCCGTAGCTTCTCTGGTCAGCAAGGCGAAGCCCTGCGGTTTGTGCCGAAGCTGCCAATTGGCGCCCACGGCGGAGGAACAGTTTCCGTTTCGTCAATGTTCTTGCGTTATCGTGGACCACGGGTTGGGTGCCGTTGTGTCGGCGCGGCCTCGGGAGGTGTGCAGCACTGGCTCGAGTGAAGGCGGGAAACAGATGGCCAAGAAGGTGATGATCGTCGAGGACAATGAGCTCAACATGAAGCTCTTCCGCGACCTGATCGAGGCCAGCGGCTACGAGACCGTTCGCACGCGAAACGGGCTTGAGGCGCTCGACCTGGCCCGCGCGCACCGGCCGGACCTGATCCTGATGGACATCCAGCTGCCGGAAGTGTCTGGGCTGGAGGTCACCAAATGGCTCAAGGAGGACGACGAATTGCACGCCATCCCCGTGATCGCCGTCACGGCCTTCGCCATGAAAGGCGACGAGGAGCGAATCCGGCAGGGCGGCTGCGAGGCCTATATCTCGAAGCCGATCTCGGTTCCACGCTTCATCGAGACGATAAAATCTTATCTGGGCGACGCCTGATGCGCGCCATGGACGCAGACCGGAGCTGGCATAGCCTATGACCGCGCGCATTCTCGTCGTCGACGACATTCCGGCCAATGTGAAGCTGCTCGAGGTTCGCCTGCTCGCGGAATATTTCGAGGTGCTGACGGCAACCAACGGGCCCGACGCCATCGAGACCTGCGAGAACGGCAAGGTCGACGTCATCCTTCTCGACGTCATGATGCCGCACATGGATGGCTTTGAAGTCTGCCGGCGCCTGAAGGCCGATCCCGCGACCGCGCACATTCCCGTCGTCATGGTCACGGCGCTCGATCAGGTATCCGACCGCATCCGCGGCCTCGAGGCGGGCGCCGACGATTTTCTGACCAAGCCTGTCAACGACCTGCAACTCATGACGCGCGTGAAGAGCCTTGTGCGGCTGAAGATGCTGACCGACGAGTTGCGGCTGCGGGCATCCACGACGCGCAACATCGGCATCGAGGAACTCTTGAGCCGCCGCGCGCCGGAGGAAACGGCGGTGCCGAAGATCCTTTTGATCGACGAGCGCAAGTCGTCTTCGGAACGCATCGCCAGGATGCTGCGCAACACGGCTGAGCTCGATGTGATGTCCGACCCGCAGGCTGGCTTCTTCCAGGCGGCGGAAGCGCCCTATGAGTGTGTGCTGGTGTCGACCGGGCTGACCAATTTCGATCCGCTGAGGCTTTGTTCGCAATTGCGCTCGCTCGATCGCACTCGATTCCTGCCGATCATCCTGCTTGCCGACGAGGGCGAGGAACAGCGCATCATCCGCGGCCTGGAACTCGGCATCAACGACTTCCTGACCCGACCAATCGACGAACAGGAGCTGACGGCGCGCCTGCGCACGCAGGTTCGCCGCAAGCGCTACAACGACCATCTGCGCGCCAGCGTCACCCAGACGATCGAGATGGCCGTCACCGACGGACTGACGGGGCTGCACAACCGCCGCTATCTCGACAGCCATCTCAACACGCTGTTCGACCGCGCCGTATCGCGGCGGCGGCCTCTGTCGCTGATGATCACCGACCTTGATCGCTTCAAGGCGATCAACGACACCTACGGGCATGATGGCGGCGACGACGTGCTGCGCGAATTCGCCCGCCGGCTGCGCAAGAACGTCCGGGGCATCGACCTGGCGTGCCGTTTCGGCGGGGAGGAATTCGTGGTCGTGATGCCTGACACCGATCCCGCGATCGCCGAGAAGGTCGCCGAGCGCATCCGCGCCGAAATCGAGCAGACGCCGTTCCAGATCGGCAAGGATGGCAAGTCCATCAGTGTCACGGTCAGCGTCGGCGTGTCGTCGGTGCTGCGCGGACCAGACACGGTCGAGGACCTGATGAAGCGCGCCGATGTCGCGCTCTACGAAGCCAAGACAGGCGGGCGCAACCGCGTCGTCGCCAAGGCTGCGTGATCGGCCGGCCTGGGGTTCTTGCCCTGGGCGTCATGGTTACGGATTCACCTTAACGCGAGCCAATCCGCCTCGTGGTTAAGAAATCATTGATTTTTCAGGGTTCTTGCGCGACTGTTGGCCTGGGACGAGCGCACCGGCGCGGGGAGAAATGACCGGTACGTTCACAGACACCCCATGATGCTCAGGTCCGCCGCATCTCCTGGGTTCGTGGGGTCGGCCGGTCGGCGCTGGCGTATCGCGGCCTCCTCGTACCGCTGTCAGATAGTCGACCGGCCCCTTTTTTCTTCCGGGTACTTTTGCATAGAGACCAGCCGATAACAAAAAAGCCGCCCGGTGGGCGGCCTTGTCGTCGTTTCGAAGTCGACGGGAAGACTACTTGATCTTTGTTTCCTTGAAGTCGACATGCTTCTTGGCAACCGGATCATACTTGCGGAAGGTCAGCTTCTCGGTCTTCGTGCGGCTGTTCTTGCTCGTCACGTAGAAAAAGCCGGTGTCGGCCGTCGAGAGCAGCTTGATCTTGATGTTTGCGGCTTTTGCCATGATGTGCGTCCGTTGCTGTGCCTGGAATGGAACCGCCGCTTACAGGAGCGTGCGGCTCTGGGGCGGATAGCGTGCCGGGACACATAAAGAACCGAGCCGGATTGTCAAGTGCGACGCGCACTCGTGACGATCCGGCCGACGCCGAGCATGATGTAGAGCAGGAAGAAGGCCGCCAGCGCCCAGGCAAAGCCGTTGTTGCCGAACAGGTCCATGCTGATGCCGATCGCCTGCGGCCCGAGCACCATGCCCAGGCCGTAGCAGAGCACGAAGGCCGCGTTGGCGTTGGCCAGGTCATGCCCGGACAGGCGTGAGCCGAGATGCGCCAGTCCGATCGTGTAGAGCGCGGCGACCATCCCGCCCCAGATGAAGAGCAGCCCCGCCATCAGGTGCCAGTTGCCCACGACCAGCGGAAGGAGAAGCATGCCGAGCAGGCCGATGCTCGCGCAGGCCAGCAGCATGTGGCGCCGGTCGCCGATGCGGTCGCTGAGCATGCCGATCGGAATCTGCATCGCGACATTGCCGAGACCGATCATGGTCAACAGCAGCGCGGCGTCGCCCTCCGAGTAGCCTGCGCGACTGCCATAGATCGGAAACAGGGCAAATCCGCCGGTCTCGACCGCGCCGAAGACCAGGACCGCCGCTGTCGCAGTCGGCACCAGCCAGATGTAGCGGATGAAGTTGCGCCCCTCCGGAGACCGCTTGATCTCAGGGCTTTCGCGCCATGCCGCCAGAACCGGAAGCAGGGCGAGCATCACGAGGCAGAAGACCGTGCCGAACGGCATGAAGCCGGAGCTTCCCATGATGGAGAACAGCCAGGGCCCCATCGCGAAACCGAGCGACAGGACGGTGGCATACAGTCCGAGCACGAACCCCCGCTTTTCCGGCGGCGCCGATGTCGAGATCCAGAATTCCGAAAGGATGAACAGGACGGTGAGCGCGACATGCAGGATGACCCGCAGCGGGAACCACATCCAGAAATCCGTCGCGAAATAGAAGCCGGTAAAGGACAACGCGCCGATGAGGATCATCGCGACCAGCGTCCACACCACGCCGAACCGCATCGCGAGCGGTGTCGCCAGCGGCGCCGCGGCGATCGAGGCAAGACCTGCCACCGCCGTGTTCAGCCCGATCATGGTGGCGGACTGGCCGCGCGATTCCATGATGATCGAGAGAAGCGGCATGCCGAGCCCGATGGCGATGCCGACGACGCTGATCGAAGCGATTGCGGCGATGATCGAGCGCCAGCGCACCGGATCCGGCGTCGCGACGGCAAAGCCTTTCGGACTTTCGTTCATGAAGCGGGAACGCAGCGGTGCAAGGCGGTGCCTATTCGGGGTGGGGCGATCGTGGCTTCCGGTTCCGCGATGCGCGAAGATAAGTCAATACGCCAGAGCGGGACCGGCGGACCATTTGAGAGGGACAGTCGGCCCGCCTTGTCTCGCGCCGACCGAGCTGGCCAACGGAATCAGAGGATCGCGCGCGTGAACGTGTTGCCGACCATCCGGTAGTATGGCACGGCACCGCCCGGTGACAGCGCCGGATCGCCGGCCAGGCGCTGCTCGACATCGGCCAGGATCGTTCGCGTGATGGTGGGGACGTCGATGTGCTTCGCCTCCGCCAGCTTCACCCAGACGAGTTCCTCGAGTTCGTTGGTCGGTCCGCCATCATCCAGCGCGACGGCCACGCTCTCGCGCCATATGGCGAGGAAGCGTGTGTCGAAGCGGCGTACACGGCCCGGCGGGGTGATGGCGCGGGCGACAAAGCGAATGCCCTCCAGCGAGGGATGGACGCCATGCTCGGCAAAGGCCTGCCAGTCCGACTTCGTGGTCGAGAATGCCGATTTTTGCCCGATCAGCAGGCCGGCCTCTTCATAGGTCTCGCGGATGGCCGAGAGCGCGATGGCCCTGACGCGCGAAATCCCGGCTGGCCTCGGCCCGCACCTCAGCTTGGCCTCTTCAGACGGATGCAAGCCTTCCATGGTCCGGATGCGGCTGTCGTCGGGATCAGTCCGCCCACCCGGAAAAACGAATTTCCCGGGCATGAAGGCATGGCGCGCATGGCGGCGGCCCATCAGCACGCGGACATCGCCACCGGACCGGTCGAGCAGGAGGAGAGTGGCCGCATCGCGCGGGCGTGGCGGACCGCTGCCCAGAACGCCTTCCGACTTCTCGGCGCCGTCGACCTGGGCTCGCGTCATCCCTTCCATGGCACGATTCTCCCGCAGCCCGGCGACCGACGGAGCCTAGGCTTCCGGGTGCGACTCGACCACGTCGTCGGCGCCGCCGAAGCCATGCATGTAAAGCGCCCATTGCAGGCCGACGATGGCGCCCTTGATCGGCCGGATCATGGCGAGCGCCAAAATGATGGTCATCGGGATCCAGATGGCAAGAATCTGCCAGGTCGACAGCGTCGTCACCTCGGTGAAGCCCATCACGGCACCGACCACGACGTGTCCGAGAATCAGCACAACCAGATAGGCCGGCAGGTCGTCGGCGCGGTGATGGTGCATCTCCTCGCCGCAATGCTCGCAATGCTCGACGGTCTTGAGGAACGACGCGAATAGCTTGCCTTCGCCGCATTTGGGGCAGCGGCCGAAAAGGCCAAGCTTCATCGCCGGCCAGACCGCGCGCGCGGGCCTGCCGCTGTGAAGTTCACCACCGAACAGTTGCTCTTCCATCATCGTCTCCTGCGCGGTCCTGACCGCGATTGCGATGCGCGATCACGCGCACCGCGTCCCTTCGACTTGTGAAAGGACCGTTTCGACCCTGGCAAGGGCTTGGGCTCGGTCAGCATCTCGAACCGCATGGCGCCCGCCAGAGGCGTGACCTCGACCAGGCGCACCTGGACGGGATCGGCAAGCTGGTAGCCCTTGCCGCCGCGTTCGCCATAGAGCGCGCGCGCCGTCTCGTCGTAGATATAGTAGTCGTCGCCCAGTGTTGACACCGGTATGAAGCCGTCGGCGCCGTACTGCGGCAATTTGACAAACAGGCCGGACTTGGTGACGCCGGAGATTCGGGCGTCGAACACGCCGTTGACCTGCTCGGCGAGGAAGCCGGCAATGAGGCGGTCGACCGTGTCGCGTTCGGCCGCCATGGCGCGCCGCTCGGTGGCCGAGATCAGTTCCGCGATGTCTTCCAGCCGCTCTTCCTCGGTGAGCGTAATCCCGTCCTTGCCGAGGCCCAGCGCCGAAATCAGCGCGCGGTGCACGATCAGGTCGGCGAAGCGCCTTATGGGCGAGGTGAAATGCGCGTAGCGCCGCAGATGCAGGCCGAAATGACCAAGATTTTCAGAGGTGTAGATCGCCTGGCTCTGTGAACGCAGCACGACTTCGTTGACCAGCCCTTCATTGTCGCTGCCGCGCACGCGCTCAAGGATCTGGTTGAACTGGGAGGTCTGTAGCTGCGCGCCGCGCGCCAGCGACAAGCCGACCGACTGCAGGAACTCGCGCAGCGATTCCTGCTTGGCAAGCGACGGTGCGTCGTGGACACGGTAGACGAGCTTCTGTCGCTTGGCCTCCAGCGTCTCGGCGGCGCAGACATTGGCCTGGATCATGAACTCTTCGATGAGCTTGTGCGCGTCGAGCCGTTCCGGCACCACCACGCGATCGACCGTGCCATCCGGCTTCAGCAGGATCTTGCGCTCCGGCAGGTCGAGGTCGAGCGGCTGGCGATGGTCGCGGCCGCGCTTCAGCACGGCATAGGCGCTCCACAGCGGCTTGAGCACGGTCTCAAGGATCGGCGCGGTCCGCTCGTCGGTCGTGCCGTCGATCGCCGCCTGCGCCTGCTGGTAGGACAGTTTTGCCGCGGACTTCATCATGACGCGGTGGAAGCTGTGGCGGATTTTCCGGCCGTCGGCGGCAAATACCATTCGCACCGCCAGGGCAGGGCGGTCCTCCAGTTCCTTCAGCGAACAGAGATCGTTGGAAATGCGCTCGGGCAGCATCGGCACGACCCGGTCCGGGAAATACACCGAATTGCCCCGCTTCAGCGCCTCGCGGTCGAGTGCTGTTGCCGGCCGGATATAGGCGGCGACATCGGCGATGGCGACGGTGGCGATGACGCCATCCGGATTGGACTTGTCGTCGTCCTCGATGGCGTGGACGGCGTCGTCGTGATCCTTGGCGTCGGCCGGATCGATGGTGATCAGCGGCAGATCGCGCCAGTCCTCGCGGCCGGCCATCTTTGCCGGCTTGGCCGCTTCCGCCTCGGCAAGCACTTCGGCGGGAAAGACATGGGGGATGTCGTGGGCATGGATGGCGATCATCGAAACCGCCTTCTCGCTGGTCAGCGAGCCGACGACATGCACCACCTTGCCTTGCGGCAGCCCGTAGCGCGCCGAAGAGACGGGCAGTACCTGCACGAGATCGCCGGCAACCGCGCCGTTGCGATCGGCCTCGGCCACGACGAGTTCCGGCTTGCCGCGCTCGACCGCGTCGATGCGCAGGCTGCCGTCGGAGGCCACGCGGAACACGCCGAGCACGGTGTCGCTGCGCTTGTCGAAGATCTTGATGACGCGGCCCGTATAAGCGGGGCCGTGGCCTGCCTCGTTGCGAAAGGTCTTGGCAAGCACCCGGTCGCCGACGCCCGGCACGACGCCGGCCGAGCGCGACACGCGGATCGCTACGACGGTTGGCACGTCGCCGGTATCGCGCTGGTCCGCAGGACGGCCAAGCAGCGTCCCGTCCTCGTCGCGCGCAAAGATGTCGAGCATGGCGACATGCGGCAACGAGCCTGCGCGGATCAGCTTCTTGCGATCCTTGGTGACAAGGCCCTCTTCATTGAGGTCTGCGAGCAGGTCCTTCAGCCAGATGCGGTCCTCGCCCTTCAGCGAAAAGGCCTTGGCAATGTCGCGCTTGCCGCTCTTGTCGGGGTTTTCCTCGATGTAGCGCAGGATATCGTCGCGGCCGGGGCGGAAATCGCCGGCCGGAGTGCCTGCCGCACCCGGCTCCCGTTTCGGCGTCTTGCCCCCGGAGATCCTGCGCGCCAAAGGTGCTAACCCTTCTTCTTCGCCGCGGTTTTCTTGGCTGCCGGCTTCGTGGCGGCCTTGGCGGGCGCAGCCTTCTTGGGTGCGGCCTTCTTCGCCGGCGCCTTGCGCGCCGAGGCTGTCTTCTTGCCGCCGCCGCCCTTCGCGTCCTTCTCCGCGATCAGCGCAACCGCGTCCTCGACCGAGATGGTCAGCGGATCGCGTCCCTTGGGCAGCGTCGCGTTGATCTTGCCGAAATTCACATATGGCCCGTACTTGCCGTCGCGCACCGTGATCTTGCCACCGCCGGCGGGGTGCTCGCCGAGATCGCGCAGGGCCGCAGCCGTGGCGCCGCGCCCGCCGCGCGGGTTGGCCTTCTTCTCGGCAATCAACGACACCGCCCGGTTGAGGCCGACCGAGAACACGTCCTCGATGGACTCGAGATTGGCGTAGCCTCCGTCATGCAGCAGGAACGGGCCGTAGCGCCCAAGGCCGGCCGAGATCATCTTGCCGCTTTCGGGATGTTTTCCCACGTCGCGCGGCAGCGCCAGAAGCGCCAGCGCCTTTTCGTGGTCGATGCTGGCAGGCGTCCAGCCCTTGGGCAGGCTGGAGCGTTTTGCTTCCTTGCCATCGCCACGCTGCAGATAGGGACCGAAGCGCCCGCTGCGCAAGGTGATCTCCTCGGCCGTGTACGGATCCTTGCCGAGCACCTTGGTGCCGTCCTCCATGCCGGGCGTATCCGAGTCGCCATTGGCAGCGTCGCCGAGCTGGCGGGTATAGCCGCATTCGGGATAGTTGGAGCAGCCCACGAAGGCGCCGTACTTGCCGAGCTTCAGCGACAGGTCGCCGTTGCCGCATTTCGGGCAGATGCGCGGGTTTGAGCCGTCCTCGCGCGCCGGGAAGACGAGCGGCGCGAGCCCCTCGTTGAGTGCGTTGAGGACGTCGGTGACGCGCAGTTCCTTGATGTCGGCGACGGAAGCGGAAAAATCCTTCCAGAAGTCGCGCAAGACATCCTTCCAGACGAGCTTGCCGTCGGAAATCTCGTCGAGCTTTTCTTCCAGATCGGCGGTGAAGTCGTATTCGACATATTTGGCGAAGAAATTTTCAAGGAAGGCGGACAGAAGCCGTCCCTTCGACTGCGGAACCAGGCGCCGCTTGTCGATGCTGACGTAGTCGCGGTCTTCGAGCGTCTTGAGGATGGCCGTGTAGGTGGACGGCCGCCCGATACCGAGCTCTTCCATCTTCTTGATCAGCGTGGCCTCGGAGTAGCGCGGCGGCGGCTCGGTGGAATGCTGGGTCGCGTCGATCTTCTGGCGCGACAGCTGCTCGCCGGCGCGGATCTCCGGCAGGCGCGCGCTTTCCTCGTCCTCGGCGTCGTCTTCCTTCTGTTCGGTGTAGGCTGCGATGAAGCCGTCGAAGCGCACGACCGAGCCGACCGCGCGAAGCGTCGCGCTGCGCGGACCGTTCACCGCCTCGATCTCGGCTGTGGTGCGCTCGATCTCGGCCGGCTGCATCTGGCTCGCGATCGCGCGCTTCCAGATCATCTCGTAGAGACGCGCCTGGTCGGAATCGAGGAACTGGCGCACCGAATCGGGGGTACGGAAGAAGTCGGTCGGACGGATCGCCTCGTGCGCCTCCTGGGCGTTCTTCGCCTTGGCACTGTAGATGCGCGGTTTCTCCGGCAGATAGCGGTCGCCGAATTCCTTGGCGATGGCCGCGCGCGCCCCGGAAATCGCCTCCGGCGCCATCTGCACGCCATCGGTACGCATATAGGTGATGAGACCAGCCGTCTCGCCGCCTATGTCGAGGCCCTCGTAGAGGCGCTGCGCGATCTGCATCGTGCGTACCGCGGAGAAGCCGAGCCGGGACGACGCGGCCTGCTGCAGCGTCGACGTGGTGAAGGGCGGTCCGGGATTGCGCTTGGTCGGCTTGGCGTCCACCGACAGCGCCTTGAAGCTGGCACCTTCCAGCATGACGCGAATGTCGTCGGCCTGCGCCTTGTTGGCGATGTCGAGCTTGCCAAGCTTCTTGCCCTCGAAGCCCGTGAGGCGCGCCGTGAAACTGTCGTTGCGCGGCGTGCCGAGCAGGGCGGCGACCTGCCAGTATTCTTCGCGCACGAAGCGCTCGATCTCCGATTCCCGGTCGCAGACGAGGCGAAGCGCCACGGATTGCACGCGGCCGGCCGAGCGTGCGCCCGGCAGCTTGCGCCACAAGACGGGCGACAGGGTGAAGCCGACGAGATAGTCGAGCGCGCGCCGCGCCAGATAGGCGTCGACCAGCGGCGCATCGATCTGGCGCGGATTTGCCATCGCATCGAGGACGGACTGTTTGGTGATCGCGTTGAAGACAACGCGGCTGACCGCCTTGCCCTTCAGCGCGCGCTTCTGCTGCAAGACCTCCAGCACGTGCCAGGAAATGGCCTCGCCCTCCCGGTCCGGATCGGTTGCCAGAATGAGCCCGTCGGCATCCTTCATCGCCTTGGCGATGTCGGACAGGCGCTTGGCGGAAGGGCCGTCGACTTCCCAGGACATCGAGAAATCGTCATCGGGCAGGACGGAGCCGTCCTTGGCGGGCAGGTCGCGGACATGGCCGTACGACGCCAGAACGGTGTAGTTCTTGCCGAGATATTTGTTGATTGTCTTGGCTTTCGCCGGAGATTCGACGACGACGACGTCCATGAATGCTCGATTTTCTCCGCTTGATCTGGCTGGATTGAGCGTCGCGGCCCGCAAAATCCCTGATCGTCAGGCCCGTCACATGGCTGCGGTTTTCCATTCGGTCAAGAGCCGGCCGTTAAATTGGCACATCACTACCTGATGCAACCTATGAGATAGGCAAAAATTCCCTGCAACTATAAATTACAGTGTTATGGTGTTTCCCGACAGATATTGCAGCCACTGACAAAGTCCTCGAACTGACATCAAGGAACACCAGCCCGGCGCGGAGTTCAACCGCCAGGCGGTAAAGGGGATCGTTTGCCCATGCGACAGCAGTTTGGCAGACACCGCACGGATACCCTCGACTATCTGCAGTCCATGCTCGCACAGATGCGCGTCATGGCGGACGCCGAGGGGCACGCCATGCTCGCCTACCTCATCGAGATGGCCTACCTCGAGGCGACCGACGCAATGCGCGGCGCAGGGCCACTATCGATCCGTGAAGACAAGGGACACAGCCCCTCCTGAGTGGCGCTCGAGGCGACCGGCGAGGTCGAGTTCGAGCAGGATCATGAAGACCTTTGCCGGATGCAGCCCGGTATGGCGGATCAGCATCGTCGATGCTGACCGGCGTTGGCCCCAGGGCCTCGACGATCCTTGCCCGGTCCGTCTGCGCCGGCGGCGGCGTGTCGTCGAAGTCGAGCGGCTCCTGAGCTGACAGGTCCGGCGGCGGCGCCTTGCCGACCAGGGGCCGGATCGCGTCGAGTATGTCGGCCGCCTCGGTCACCAGCGTAGCGCCATCCTTCAACAGGCCGTTGGTTCCGGCGGCCCTCGGATCGAGCGGCGAGCCGGGCACCGCAAAGACGAGCCTGCCCATTTCGCCGGCAAGCCGCGCGCTGATCAGCGAGCCCGACCGCTTCGCGGCCTCGACGACGACGAGGCCGAGCGCCATTCCGGCGACGAGACGGTTGCGCCGTGGGAAATCCTGCGCGCGCGGCTCCCAGCCGAACGGCATTTCGGAAACCACAGCGCCGCGCTCGGCGATCTCGTCGCAGAGCGGGATGTTTTCGGGCGGGTAGGGCCGGTCGAGCCCGCCGGCCAGCACGCCGATGGTGCCGGTCTCCAGGCTGCCCTGATGTGCCGCCGTGTCGATGCCGCGCGCCAGACCCGACACGATCGAGAAGCCTTCGCGGCCGAGATCCGCCGCCAGCATCCGCGCCATCTTCAATCCGGCCAGCGATGCGTTGCGCGCACCGACGATGGCCACGGCCGGCAGCGGGAACACGGCGGCGTTGCCCTTCACCGCGATGAGGGGAGGTGGGTAGTCCATGCGCCTGAAAAGCGGGGGATAGTCGGGCTCGCCGATCCCGATGAAGGCGGCACCGAAGCGGGCAGCCGTCGCGATCTCGGCTTCTGCCTGCGCAATCGACGGGATGCGCGGCGCCGATTGCACGCCAGCCGAGCGGGCGAGGTCCGGCAGCATCTCGATGGCGGTGTCGGCCGATCCGAAGCGGTTGATGAGGTCGCGGAAGGTCGCCGGCCCGACATTCGGCGTCCGGATCAGCCGCAGCCACGCGATCCGCTGGCGGTCCGTGAGGCGCGGACCGGCAGCTGCGCTCATCCCTTGCCTCCGATGCGGGACTCCGTCCTGGACAGGAGCCGCCCGATATTGGCGCGGTGCTTGATGAAGACGATGATGCTCATGATCGCAAACAGGATCGCGAGGTCGTAGAGGCCGAACCAGAGAAGAAAGACCGGGGCCGCAACCGTACCGACGAGGGCAGCGAGCGACGAAAAGCGACTGATGGCGGCGACCGCGATCCAGACCACGACGAAGACCAGTCCCGCCTGCCAGGCCAGTCCGAACAGCACGCCGAGATAGGTCGCGACGCCCTTGCCGCCCTTGAAGCCGAGCCAGACCGGAAAGATATGGCCGAGAAAGGCTCCGAAACCCGCCGCCATGCCGAGTTCGGCGCCGAACTGGCCGGCGATCAGCGCCGCCGCCGTGCCCTTCAGCGCGTCGGCGACGAGGGTCAGGGCAGCGAGCCCCTTGTTGCCGGTGCGCAGCACATTGGTCGCGCCGATATTGCCGGAGCCGATCTTGCGCACGTCGCCGAGGCCGGCCGCCCGCGTGATCAGCAGGCCGAACGGAATCGAGCCCAGCAGATAGCCGAACGCCAGCGCGACGACGAGAAGATAGCTCATGTATAATCCCCCAGCTCCCACCGTCTCTCAGCCTTCCGCCTTGCGGGGTCGTTTCAGGCCGAGAATACTGTGCGGCCCGCAACCACCGTTTGCAAGACTCTGCCCTGCAGCCGCGCGCCTTCGAAACAGGTGTTCTTCGAGCGTGATCGGATCCCGCTCTCGCTGACGATCCACGGTTCGTCGAGATCGACGACGACGAGATCTGCCGGGCTGCCGGGCGACAGCGAACCGCCGGGCAGGCCGAACAGTTTTGCCGGCGCCGTGGACAGCACCTCGATCAGCCGCAGCAGGGGCAGGTCGCCATTGTGGTAGAGCCGAAGCGCCACCGCCAAGAGCGTTTCCAGCCCGATCGCGCCGTCGGCTGCATCGGCGAACGGAAGCCGCTTGGTGTCGACGTCCTGCGGATCATGCGAGGACACCACGATGTCGATCGTGCCGTCGCGCAATGCCTCGATCATGGCCAGCCGGTCGTCCTCGGCGCGCAGCGGCGGCGACAGGCGGAAGAAGGTGCGGTATTCGCCGACATCGTTCTCGTTCAGCGCCAGGTGGTTGACGCAGACACCGGCCGTGATGTTGGCGCCATCGCCCTTGGCCCGGCCGATTGCTGCCGCCGACATTGCCGTCGAGATCTTGGCGGCATGGTAGGTGCTGCCCGTCAGGCGCGCGAGCATGAGGTCGCGCTCGAGCGGAATGGCCTCCGCTTCGCGCGGCATGCCCGGAAGTCCGAGCCAGCTGGCAAACAGCCCCTCGTTCATGACGCCGGACGCGGCGAGATCGCGGTCCTGGGTCTCGTGGGCGATGACCGACCCGAAATCGCGCGCATAGGTCAGCGCGCGGCGCATGGTCATCGCGTTGGCAATCGTATGCCGGCCGTCGGTGAAGGCCACCGCACCCGCCTCGCGCAGCAGGCCGAACTCTGTCATCTCGTGGCCTTCGAGGCCCTTGGTGATGGCGGCGGCGGGAAATACGTTGACCACCGCCGTGTCGCGGGCTGCGCGCAGCACGAACTCTACCAGCGCCACATTGTCGATGACGGGGTCCGTATCGGGCATCATGACGATCGAGGTGACGCCGCCGGCCGCCGCTGCCAGGCTTGCCGAGGCGATGGTCTCGCGATGCTCGCCGCCCGGCTCGCCGATGAAGACGCGCCCGTCGACCAGTCCGGGCATGATAGTGCGGCCCGAGCAGTCGATGACTGTTGCGCCGCCAGGAACCCCCTGGTTCAGGGCCGAGGCGCCGGCCGCCACGATCGTGGCGCCGTCGACGATGACCGTGCCTGTCTCGTCCATGCCGCGCGACGGGTCGACGATGCGGGCCTTGTTGAAGACGGTGATGCTCATGCTGCCCGCCCGGCCCCATTCCGGCGCGGGTCGAGCAGCGCCTCCATCACCGCCATGCGCACGGCGACGCCCATCTCGACCTGCTCCTGGATCACGCTCTGCGGACCGTCGGCGATTTCCGAGGCGATCTCGACGCCGCGGTTCATCGGTCCGGGATGCATCACCAGCGCGCCGTCGGCTGCACCCTTCAGCTTTTCGGCATCGAGGCCGAAATAATGGAAGTATTCGCGTACCGAAGGCACGAAACTGCCCGCCATGCGCTCGCGCTGCAGGCGCAGCATCATGACGACGTCCGCGCCCTTCAGTGCTTCTGGCATGGTCGCGCAGACCTTTACGCCCATGCGCTCGATGCCGGTCGGCAACAATGTCGACGGTGCGGCGACGCGCACGCTGGCGCCCATCGCGTTGAGCAGGAGGATGTTGGAACGGGCCACGCGCGAATGAAGGATGTCGCCGCAGATCGCGACCGTCAGCCTCGACAGCGCTCCCTTGGCGCGGCGAATGGTCAGCGCGTCGAGCAGCGCTTGGGTCGGATGTTCGTGCGCGCCGTCGCCGGCATTGACCACAGAGCAGCCGACCTTCTGCGCGAGAAGTGCGGCAGCGCCCGCAGAGCCGTGGCGGATGATGAGTATGTCGGGCCGCATCGCGTTCAGCGTCATGGCCGTGTCGATCAGCGTCTCGCCCTTCTTCACCGACGAACTGGCGACGCTCATGTTCATGACGTCGGCGCCGAGCCGCTTGCCGGCGAGCTCGAAGGACGACTGCGTGCGCGTCGAGGCCTCGTAGAACAAATTGATCTGGGTGCGGCCGCGCAGCGTCGACAGTTTCTTCTCGTTCTGGCGCGAGACCGCGACCGCCAGATCGGCGCGGGCGAGCAGGAGATCGATATCGGCGGGGGACAGGTCGCGGATGCCAAGCAGGTGGCGATGCGGGAAAAGGGGCAGTGCCAATGCGTCTGTCATCTCAGGCGCGTCCTATAGGATGCGCCTCCGGTTGCGGCAAGCGGCCCCGGTGGATTGCGGCCATTCTCCCCGGGATTTTCGTCGCGCATCCTTGCCGCGGTGGACTATAAGCCATGGTAGTGGCCCGGAGGCGTCGACGCACGCTCTCGAAACGCGAAGGACGATGCGTGACGCACGAGGTAACAAACCAGACGCCGCCGCTGACAGGCGGCAATGCCTGGCGCGGCGATCCGCTGCTGGTGCAGATCGCGGAGGATTTTTCCGAGGCGGTCCGTAAGGATCTGGACATGCTGGGGCGATTCGTCATGTCGCCCGAGGCACAGGATCTCGCGCGGCTGGCCAATGCCGAGACCCCGAAGCTGAAGACTCATGACCGGCACGGCAACCGCGCCGACATCGTGGAGTTCCATCCGGCCTATCACGCGCTCCTGCGCCGCGGCGTCGCCGCCGGACTGCACTCATCCGTCTGGGAGAACGGCGCGGAAGAGACGGGCAGGCGGCATCAGGTGCGGGCGGCGCGCTTCTATCTCACCGCCGAGCTCGAGGCCGGCCATCTCTGCCCCATCACCATGACGAGCGCGTCGCTGGCCGCCCTGATGGCGAGCCCCAAAATCTTTCGCGAATGGGCACCGCGCATCACCAGCCGCAAATACGACCAGGCGCAGAAGCCGCCTGTCGCCAAGTCGGGCCTCACGCTCGGTATGGGCATGACGGAAAAGCAGGGCGGCACCGATGTCCGCGCCAACACGACCAAGGCGGAGCGCGTAGGCAGCGGGTTTCACCGGCTCAACGGCCACAAATGGTTCATGTCCGCGCCGATGTCGGATGCCTTCCTCGTGCTTGCCCAGGTCGGCGAGGGGCTCTCCTGCTTCCTGGTGCCGCGCATCCTGGGCGACGGCACGGGCAACGGATTCCGCTTCCAGCGGCTGAAGGACAAGCTCGGCAACCGGTCCAACGCGTCCTCCGAAGTCGAGTTCGTCAATGCCATCGGCGAAATGGTCGGCGAGCCCGGCGGCGGCGTAAAGACGATCATGGACATGGTGACGCTGACCCGGCTCGACTGTGCGGTTGCCTCCGCGGCCATCATGCGTGCCGGCCTGGCCGAGGCCGTCCATCACACGCGCCACCGCCAGGTGATGGGCGCCAGGCTGATCGAAAAGCCGCTGATGCAGCGGGTCCTGGCCGACATGGCGCTCGATGTCGCCGGTGCAACCGCGCTTGCCTTCCGGCTGGCGCGGTCCTTCGACGAGGCCGCCAATGATCGTGGCGAGGCGGCCTTTGCCCGCGCCATGACGCCGGTGGTGAAATACTGGGTGTGCAAGATCGCTCCGCCGCTGCTCTACGAGGCGATGGAATGCCTTGGCGGCAACGGCTATGTCGAGGAGACACCACTCGCCCGCCACTACCGTGAGGCGCCCGTCAACGCGATCTGGGAGGGCTCCGGCAACGTCATGGCGCTTGACGTGCTGCGTGTGCTCGGCCGCGCGCCGGCGCTGTTCGACGACGTGCTGGCCGGCATCGAACGGGATCTCGGTGCGAGCGGCCCCGGCACGACCAGCGTGCTGCGCGCCGCCATGCAGGTCGCCTCGTCCGACGAGGGATCGGCGCGCATCCTCACCGAACAGCTCGCGCTGTCGGCGGCCGCGGCCGAACTTCGGCGCATGGGCGGGGGGCGGATCGCCGACGCCTTCATCGAGACCCGTCTCGCCGGACAATGGCGCGGGACCTACGGCATGCTCGACGCCCGCCATGATTCGCGGCTGATCATCGACACGCTCTATCCCGCCGCCTGAGGCCCCCGTCAGGTCGCCGGAACCGTTAACCTTAACAAATGGTTTACGTTGCGCGGGCGCGGTAACCGTTCCAGTCTTGGGCCCATGCTGGAAAAATCATGCTCCGGGTCCTGACGCCATTCGTCATATTCCACTTCGCGGCGCTGTTTTCGCTGCTGGCGTTTCTGTGCGTGCTGGCCGGAGACGACGGAGTGTCGCGCGCATTCCGCTTCATGGGCCTGATCTATGGCGAGAACACCGCCATCCGCATCTTCGGCGTGTCCGAAGCCTCCGTCCTTGCCCTCGCATTCGCTGTCTGCGCCGTCCTGTTCTGGTGGGCGCTTCTCGAGACGCTGGCGGGCGATGGCGCGCAGCGCGCCAACCAGGCGCTGGACCTCGCATTTTCCGGCGCCGTCGCCACGCTGACGGTGGTGTCGCTTCTGGGCGCCGCGCATGACGTCGCAGGGCTCGTTCCGGCGATCGGCATCCATCTGGCGGCGCTGCTCGTGTCCTACAGCGCGCTCTCGCTCATCGGCCGCGCAACTCTGCCCGGCCGCATCGACGACTCTGCCGTCGCTGGCGAGCGCAATCGCGTCGGTGAGGCGGCCCTTGCGGCTTCTCTCATTCGGCTCTCGGCCCGCAACTCCGCGACAGGGAGCGACTGAAATGCGCTACGTCTTTGCCATTTGGGCACTTCCGCTCGTGATCTTCTGGGGCTGGTTCGGCCTGTCCTACTACGACATGAATTTCGGCTACGTCATGCTGACGAGACAGGTCCACGACATCCTGTTCGGCCTCTACGGCGAGATGCTGGGTCTCGACGCCGCGACGATCCCCTGGCTGGTGGCCAAGGCCTGCATCTTCGACACGCTGATCCTCATGGCGATCTGGGCATTCCGCCGCCGCAAGCTCATCGCGGCACGGTTTCGCGCCATGCGCGAGCGCTATTCCGACGCGCCGTCGGTTCCCAACGCGTAAAGGCGGTCCAGCACGCCCTGCAGGATGAAGGCGGCCGCGGCCGAATCGATCTTCGTCTTGCGCCGCGCGCGCGAAAAATCCATCTCGATCAGCGTCCGTTCGGCCGCGACCGTCGACAGCCGCTCGTCCCAGAAGGCGAAGGGCAAGGGGGTGAGGCGGGCCATGTTGCGCACGAAGGCGCGCGAAGCCTGCGCGCGCGGACCCTCGCTGCCGTCCATGTTGACCGGCAGCCCGATGACGACGGCCCCGCAGTTCTCCGCCGTCAGCAGCGCAGTCAGCGCTTCGGCGTCCGCCGTGAACTTCTTGCGGATGATGACGTGTCGCGGATGGGCAAACGACAGGCCCCTGTCCGAGACCGCCACGCCGATCGTCTTTTCACCGAGATCGAGCCCGGCCAGCGTCCTTCCGCCGGTCAGGCGGTCGCGCAGCTCCATAATGTCTACAATGGCCACCGTGTTTCCTTTTGACTGGGCGCGATTGCGTTCTATCCTCTGCGCCACATGAAATCGAGGCTGGAGCATAAGATGAAGCTGACATGGTACGGGCACTCTGCCTTCAAGATCGAGGTTGGCGACTCACGGATCCTCATCGACCCCTTTCTCACCGGCAGCCCCTCATGGTCGGGCGGCTGGGAAGGGCCGGCCGAAGGCGTAACCCATGTCCTTTTGACCCATGGCCACAACGACCATGTCGGCGATGCCCTATCGATCCTGAAGAAGACGGGCGCGCAGCTCGTCGCCAATTTCGAGATCTGCATGTATCTGGTCGGGCAGGGCGCCGACGGCACGAAGATTAACCCTGGCAACACCGGCGGAACGGTCGATTGCGGCGGGTTCACCACCACTTTCGTGCAGGCGCTGCATTCCTCGTCCTTTGCCGGCGAAGGCGGCAGCAACACCTATCTCGGCAATCCGCTCGGCCTTATCCTGCATTTTCCGGACGACCGTTCGCTTTACCACATGGGCGACACCGACATTTTTGGCGACATGGCGCTGATCAACGAGCTGCACAATCCCAAGATCGGCATCGTGCCGGTCGGCGACCGTTTCACCATGGGCGGCGCCGTGGCGGCGCTTGCCTGCCGCCGCTTCTTCACGTTCGAAACCGTCATCCCGGCGCATTTCGCGACGTTCCCGATGCTGGACCAGAGCGCGGACAAATTCGCCGCCGGGCTGGACGGCTCGGGCATCGACCTCGTCCTGCCGACGGTTGGGCAGGCGATCGATCTGTAGCGCGACGTCAATTTGGAGGTGGAACAATGCCGAAGAAGATCATGGCCCTGGGGCTCGTCCTGGTCACGTCCGCTGCCCAGGCGGACGCCGAATTCATCAAGGGCGTCTACCTCCAGAGCGCCGAACTGTGCGCGCAGGCGAAGAAGGACTCGCTGCAGACGGTGATCGAGGCCGGCAACACGATCCTGACGTCGCGCGGCATCGAGAGCATCGAATACAATTGCGAATTCCTGCAGGTGACAAAGGCAACGCGCGCGCCTGCGTGGCTGGTCAATGCTATCTGCCAGGAGCCGGGTTACGTGTTCCCCGACGTCCTGTCCGTGACCGAAATGAACGAGACCCAGTTCGACCTGGTTTCGGTCAAGCCCACCGACGAGGCATCCGGCGCCGGCAACAACGGCAGCTATTTTCGCTGCGACGGGGTGGATCTGCCTTGAGGGGCCGCCACAGCCACGCCTATGCGCCCCAGGTGCATGCCGGTTGCGCGCCGGCCGCGCCGCCGCTATAGCGCGAGCATAATCGTTCAACACCCCACCGAGGCCTGCATGTCCGTCGATACCGCCACTGTGAAGCGCGTCGCGCGCCTTGCCCGCATCGCGGTCAGCGAGGAGGACGCCGCGCGCATGACGGGCGAGCTCAACACGATTCTGGGCTTCGTCGAGCAGCTGAACGAGGTTGACGTCACCGGCGTCGAGCCGATGACGTCGGTGACGCCGATGGCGATGAAGAAGCGCGTCGACGTCGTCACCGACGGCGGTAAGGCTGCCGACATCATTGCCAACGCGCCGGCATCGGCGGAGAATTTCTTCCTGGTCCCGAAGGTCGTGGAGTAGGCGGACGTGCCGGTAACGATCGCGGTAGAGACACCCCTGCAAGACGACGTCCGCGCCATGGTCGCCGAACTCAACGCGATCATGATCCCGCTTACGCCGCGCGAATTCCAGTTCCAGCTGACGGCCGAGCAGATGGCCGAGCCATCCATCACGCTGTTCGTGGCCCGCGACGAGGCCGGCCAGGCCATCGCTATGGGCGCGCTGAAGGACCATGGCGGCGGACTTGGCGAGGTCAAGCGCATGTATACGCGTCCGATCGTGCGCGGAAAGCGCGTCGGCTCCGCCATCCTGCAACGCATCGAGGCGCTGGCGGCGGAAAAGTCACTGGCCCGGCTCGTGCTTGAGACCGGCGAGGCGCCGGGCTTCGAGGCGGCCTACCGCGTCTATGAGCGCGGCGGTTTCACGGTGTGCGGCGCCGTCCTCGACTATCCCGATTCCGGCTATTCGCGGTTCTACGAAAAGAAGATCACACAATGACCGACCTGACCCGCCTGACGATCGCCGAGGCGCGCAAGAAGCTGCGCGCCCGCGACATTTCGGCCACGGAACTGACCGACGCCTATCTCGGCGCGATCGATGCCGCCAACCCGACCTTCAACGCGTATGTCGCCGTTACGCATGACCGGGCGCGCGACATGGCCACCGCATCGGACGAGCGGCTGGCATCAGGCACCGGCGGCGCGCTGGAAGGCATTCCGCTCGGCATCAAGGACCTGTTTGCGACGCAGGGCGTGCACACGCAGGCCTGCAGCCATGTTCTCGACGGGTTCAAGCCGCGCTATGAATCGACGGTGACCGCCAATCTGTGGGCCGACGGCGCCGTCATGCTGGGCAAGCTCAACATGGACGAGTTCGCCATGGGCTCTTCCAACGAGACGTCCTACTACGGCCCGGTGGTCAACCCCTGGCGCCGTTCCCGCACCGAAACGCTCGTGACGCCGACCACGCATATGGGCGATGGCGGGTTCGTTTCTGCCGGCGGCGTGCGCCAAAGCCGGACCTTCGACAACGCCCGGCTAGTGCCCGGCGGCTCGTCGGGCGGTTCGGCAACGGCCGTCTCCGCCTTTCTCTGCGCCGGCGCCACGGCCACCGATACCGGCGGGTCGATCCGCCAGCCCGCGGCGTTTACCGGCACGGTCGGCATCAAGCCGACCTATGGCCGCGTCTCGCGCTGGGGCGTCGTTGCCTTCGCCTCCTCGCTCGACCAGGCCGGCCCCATCGCCCGCGACGTGCGCGACGCTGCCATCCTGCTGAAATCCATGGCCTCGGTTGACCCTAAGGACACTACCTCGGTCGACATGCCCGTGCCGGACTACGAGGCCGCGATCGGCCGCTCTCTGCGCGGCATGAAGGTCGGCATTCCGCGCGAATACCGCGTCGACGGCATGCCCGCCGACATCGAGGCCCTCTGGCAGAAGGGCATCGCCTGGCTGAAGGATGCGGGCGCGGAAATCGTCGACATCTCGCTCCCGCACACGAAGTATGCGCTGCCGGCCTACTACATCGTGGCGCCGGCGGAAGCCTCGTCCAACCTGGCGCGCTACGACGGCGTGCGCTATGGCCTGCGCGTTCCCGGCAAGGACATCGTCGACATGTACGAGCAGACCCGCGCCGCCGGCTTTGGCCGCGAGGTCAAGCGCCGCATCATGATCGGCACCTACGTGCTGTCGGCCGGATACTACGACGCCTACTATCTCCAGGCGCAAAAAGTCCGCACGCTGATCAAGCGCGACTTTGAGCAGGTCTTTGCCGCCGGCGTCGACGTCATCCTGACGCCCGCGACGCCGTCTGCCGCCTTCGGCATTGCCGACGAGGACATGGCCGCCGATCCCGTAAAAATGTATCTCAACGACATCTTTACGGTGACGGTGAACATGGCGGGCCTTCCGGGCATCGCCGTGCCCGCCGGCCTCGACGCGAACGGCCTGCCGCTCGGGCTCCAGCTCATCGGCCGCCCCTTCGACGAGGAGACGCTGTTCCAGACGGCCCATGTCATCGAACAGGCCGCGGGAAAATTCCAGCCGGAGAAATGGTGGTAGGGCGGTGCGTCCTGCGAGGCTCGCTTCGCTCGCACCTCAGTATTGTTTGAGATGGATCGTTTGGTGTGGCGGCCGAAGCTGCCGGCCGCGCATAGCCGGCAGCTTCGGCGGCAGGCGACAGTCCTTAGGATTGGGCAGCTCCCGGTCTCATCAAAGTTCCCCGCCGTCTATCCGCCATCGCTTTGAGAGTTGAGAGGGCCTTTGGCCTTGCCGCCACGCCCGCAAACAATTCGAAGATGCTGAGGCACGGAGCATGGTGGCGGCGTTCTGATCGTCGATGATGCCGACGTGGCCCGTGCTCGCGGTCGGTGCCGACAATTCATGGTCGAGACCACCGCCATCTGCGTTGTCGGTGGACTTCCGACCGTCGCCTACATAGCATGCGACGGTCGGGGTCGAGAGGCTGTCGAGAATGGCCGAAGAGCGCGTCAGACGCCGCCTTGCCGCCATCGCCGTTGCGGATGTGGTCGGCTATTCGCGGATGATGGAAATCGACGAAGCCGGTACGCTGTTGGCATTGCGGGACCGGCGCAAGGGCGCGCTGGAGCCGATCGTCCGCGCCCATGGCGGCAGGATCGTCAAGGTCATGGGTGACGGCGTCCTGATCGAGTTCGCCAGCGCGGTTGAGGCAGTCCATGGTGCGCTTGAATTGCAGCGCCGAATGGCCGAGTTGAACACGCGTCTTCCGAGCGAGCGCCGCATCGTGCTGCGGATCGGCATCAATCTGGGCGATGTCTTGGGCGAAGGCTCAGACATCTACGGCGACGGGGTCAACATCGCCGCCCGGCTCGAACCGCTCTCTCCTCCCGGCGGGCTCTGCATCTCGGCCAAGGTACTGGAGGAATTGCGCGGCAAGTCCGATGTCCAGTTCGAGGATGCCGGTGAGCAGCAGCTCAAGAACATCTCCCGTCCCGTGCGTGCCTTCCGTTTCACGCCGGATGTGGCGATGGAGGCTCCCCCGCCGCTCAGCAAGCACGACCGTCCGTCGATCGCCGTGCTCCCGTTCGCCAATATGAGTGGAGACGTCGAGCAGCAGTATTTCTGCGACGGGATCACGGAAGACATCATCACCGAACTGTCGCGCTTCCGGCAGATGCGTGTCGTCTCGCGCAATTCCTCTGCCCGGTTTCGCGGGCAGGATGTCGACATGGTCAAGGCGGGGCGCGAACTGGGAGCCGACTACCTGGCCGAGGGCAGCGTGCGCCGCATGGGCGCGCGGGTCCGGATCACCGTTCAGCTGATCGAGGCGGCAAGCGCAGGACATGTCTGGGCCGAGCGCTACGATTGCGCGCAGGACGAGCTGTTCGACGTTCAGGACAGGGTCGTGCAAACAATTGTCAGTACCCTGTCCGGGCGCGTCAACGCCGCCGGTGTGGACGTCGCCCGCCGCAAGCCGCCGACAAGCCAGGCAGCCTACGACTATGTCCTGCGTGGCGACGCCTTGCCATGGGGCACGCCCGAGGCCGCTGCGAAGGCGCTGGCGCTCTTTTGCAAGGCCATAGAGATCGATCCCGGCTATGCGAGGGCCTATGCGTTGATGTCCTTTGCGCTCGAGCGCAAGTGGATGACAGACATGAGCGACTCGCTCGAACTTCTGGATGAGGCATGCTGGTACGCTGAGCGGGCGCATGCCCTCGACGAGAACGACACGCTATGTCAACTCGCGATGGTGTGGGCCCACGTCTATCGCGGCAACTATGAACCTGCCGAGCAGCATCTCGCCAAGGCTGTCGCTCTCAATCCGAACCAGTCGTCAACCCGGACCGATATCGCGATCTACGACAATCTTCGTGGGGAGCCGGACAAGGCCATAGAGGTGCTGCTCGAGGTGAAGCGGCTCGACCCCTTCTTCGATCCATCCTGGTACTGGGGTGAACTGGGCACAGCCTATTTCAATGCCCGCCGGTACGACGATGCCATTGCCGCAATGCGGCGCTCGACCGCTTTGTCAGTCTGGCAGCGGGTTTGGCTCGCCGCGAGCTACGCGCTGGCCGGCCAGATCGATCTTGCCAAAAACTGCGCGGCCGAAGTGGTCCGCGCGCTACCGGATTTTTCGACGCGTTGCTTCCTCGCCAAGAGACCGCTGGCGCTGCCGAAGGATTTGACGCATCTGGAAGAAGGCATGCTGAAAGCCGGCTTGCCGCCCTGAGTTTCGCCTAGCATCGGAAGCCCGGAACATGACATCTCCCACCGAACTGCGCGTCTCCAAGGATCGGAAGACGCTCAGCGTGACCTTTCCGAACCACCGGCCGTTCGAGCTGCCGGCGGAGCTGTTGCGCGTGCAGTCGCCCTCGGCGGAGGTGCAGGGCCATGCGCCCGAGCAGCGGGTGACCGTGCCGGGCAAGCGCAATGTCGCGATTCTTAAGATCGAGCCGGTCGGCAATTATGCCGTGCGCATCACCTTCGACGACATGCATGATACGGGCATCTTCACGTGGAAATACCTGCATGAGATGGGCCACGCCAAGGAGGCGCGTTTTGCCGCCTATCTCGACGAACTGGCCCAAAAGGGTCTTTCGCGCGGCTGAGAGGACTGTCGTCAGCCTGTCACACGGCTTATCCATTGCCGGTCGGGGAGGGCGGTAGCATGACAATCATAACCTCGGTCGAGGAACTCGAAGCGCTCTACGGCCAGCCAGGCGAGGCTTCGCTGGTCAAGGAGCGCGACCGGCTGATCCCGGAATATGCCGCGCTGGTCGCGGCGTCGCCCTTCGTGGCACTCGCCACCTGCGGGCCGGAAGGGCTCGACTGCTCGCCGCGCGGCGATCTGGCCGGTTTCGTGCGGGTGCATGATGATCGGACGCTGATGATGCCCGACCGGCGCGGCAACAACCGTGCCGACTCGCTGAAGAACATCATCCGCGACGGCCGCGTCGGACTGCTGTTCCTGATCCCGGGCTCGGGAACGACGCTGCGCGTCAACGGCACGGCAAAGGTCGTCGTCGACGCGGCGCTGTGCGAGAGCTTTGCCATGGAGGGCAAGCCGGCCCGTTCGGTCATCGTGATGACCATCGAGACGGTCTTCTTCCAGTGCGCGCGCGCCATCCACCGGGCGGAACTGTGGAACGGCGCACGCCACGTCGATGCGGCGAGCCTGCCGACGCCCGGCCAGATGCTTGCCGCGACCAGCGCGGGCTCGATCGACGGCCAGGCCTACGACAAGGAATGGCCGGGCCGCGCCCGCAACACCATGTGGTGAGGGCCGCGACTGCCGCGATCAAGGGGAATTGAAGGACGTGTCGTTCCACGACACGCCGCAGTGCTGTAACGGGCTGAAGGAGACGCGGAGCCTGGCCTTGAATACCCCCTGGACGGATCGGACCGGAAAATTCTCGGCCCTGAAGGCGACCGTGCTGGCCGGCCTCTGCCTGCCGGCGCTGGTCCTTGCCGTCCAGGCGCTTGCCGGCGGACTGGTGAGCGCCAATCCGCTCGGACCGCTCGGCGCGCGGCCGGTCACTGCGGCCATCCACGAGACCGGCGACTGGGCGATCCGCTTTCTCGTGCTGTCGCTGGCCGTCACGCCGCTGCGCCGCATCGCCAACTGGCCGAAACTCATCCTGGTGCGGCGCATGATCGGGCTCGCCGCACTGCTTTACGCGCTGGCCCATCTGACGCTCTACATCGCGGACCAGAAATGGGATCTCGTTCGCGTCGCGACCGAAATAGTCCAGCGCTTCTACCTGACGATCGGCACCGTCGCGCTGCTGGGACTTCTGGTGCTGGGCGCGACCTCGACGGATGCGGCGATCCGGAAACTGGGCGGCAACTGGAACCGGCTGCACAGGATCGTCTACCTCATCGGCATCCTGGCTGCCGTGCATTTCTTCCTGCAGACCAAGGCCGACGTCTATGAAGCGACGCTGGTGGCGGGGCTCTTCGTGATGCTGATACTCTACCGCCTGGCGCATTGGCGCGGGTGGAAACTGTCGTCACCGCTGGTGCTGGTCGGCATCGCCATTGCCGCGGGACTGCTGACGGCGGCCGTCGAGTTCGCCTGGTACGGGCTGGCGACCGGCATTGCGCCGCAGCGCGTGCTGTCGGCCAACCTGCAGATCTCCAACCAGATCCGGCCGGCATTGTGGGTGCTGGCGGTCGGACTTGCCGCCGCCGTGGTTGCGCTTGCACGCCCGCAACTCGGTGCCAATCCGAAACAGGGTGGCGGACGCGCCGCCCGCGCAACGGCGGTCTGAGCCGACGCAGCCCGCAGCCGGCATCAGTCCTGCTTCAACACTTCCGTGATGCGGCGCATATGATCGCCGACGAAATCGCATTCGCTGGGCGACGCGGTGCTCATCGCCTTGTCGATCAGCGCCATGTGCACTTTTAGCGCCTGCATCAGCAGCGCCTCGCCGTTGGCGGTCAGAGACAGGCGCAGCACGCGACGGTCGTTCTCGTCGCCGGTGCGCGTCAGCAGGCCGCGGCCCTCGAGCTGTGGCAGGAGCATGGTGATGTTGGATCGTCCGACCAGAAGCTTGCGCGCCAATTCATGCTGCGACATGCCGGGATGGCGGTAGAGGTTCATCAGGACGTCAAGCTGCGCCGGTTTAAGATCGAACGGCTGCAGCGCCACGGCCAGCGCGCGCTCCACGGAATGGCAGGCGCGCGCGACCGCGACCCAGTTGCGAAACCGGGGATTGTCCCAGGGCATGTCTTGCTTATTGTTCATAGTTGAACTATTATGTTCAGAATTGAACGAATGGATGGAATGCGACTATGGCATCTTTCCCCATGAAGGTCATCCGCGGCGTCTTCGGCTTCGGGGAGCGTGTCGCGCCCCGTCTCGCCGGCCGTGCCGCCTTTGAGCTTTTCTCCATAACGCCTGGCCGCCGCTCGCTGACCGATGGCGAAAGGCAGGCCATCGCCCGCGCCGAAACCTTCATGCAGGGCGCGCGCCATCATCGGCTGAAGACATCCTCGGGCTGCGTCGTGGTTCATGAATTCCGCCCCGACGGTGGTCGGATGGCTGCCGGGTCCGTGCTGGTGCTGCATGGCTGGCGCTCCCGCACCGAATACATGGCGGCCCTCATCGAAGGCCATCGCCGTGCCGGCTTCCGCGTTTTCTCGCTTGACCTGCCTGGCCACGGCGAGTCGCCCGGCCGGCGGCTGACGTTGCCGATGGCGGTCGAGGCCGTCGGTCTCGCCGCGCAGTGGTTCGGGCCGTTCGATTCGGTGGTTGGCCATTCCTTCGGCGGCGCGGTGGCGGTCAACGCGATTGCCGGTTCCCTGCCTGCCCACGCCCCGCTGCCTGCCGAACGACTGGTGCTGATCGCGGCGCCCAACGCCATTGCCGACGTTCTGTCGGGCTTCGGCCGCATGATCAATCTCGGGCCGCGCTCCTATGCCGCCATGGAGGCGAAGGTCGAGCGGTTGAGCGGCCGGCGGCTGGAGGACTTTACCGGCGCGCGCCTGCTTGCGCCCCTGTCGATCACGACGCTCGTCGTCCATGCGCCCGACGACCGCGAAGTGCCGGCCGGCGACGCCAGCGCCTATGCCGGCGCCGGGCCGCATGTTTCGGTGCACTGGGCGGACGGGCTTGGCCATCGCCGCATCCTGTCCAGCCCGCAGGTGGTCGAGCGCGTGGTCGGATTCCTCTCCGATCGGGCCGCGCCCCCGGCAAGGCAGCCCGCACCGCCGTCAGCCTCTGCGGCGTAAGCCGCCTCACGATTTCGTGAGGCGTTGCAGTTCAGCGGGCGCAAATTTTCACAGACACTTAACGGAATCGATGCGATTCGATATAAGCGGTCCAACATCCGCCGCGAGGCCGATGCACGGCCTTGCCATGGGGTTGGCGCTTTGACGCAGTTTGCGGCGCGCGCTTGAGAATGGGTGACGGATGACGATCTTCTCCAAGACCGCGCGAACGGTTCCACTGGTCGCGCTCGCCGTAGTGGCCGCCCTGGGAGCGCCGCCCGCTCACGCACAGAATCTTTTCGAGACCCTGTTTGGCGGTGGCATCAAGAAGAAGCAGGTTCGATCCGAGTTTCCGCCCGCGCCGCCAAAGGTGCGCAAGCAGGTGGCTGCGCCGCGCATTTCCGGTCCGAGCTACTACACCTACAAGGCCGATCCGCTGGTGCGCGTCAATTTTGCCGCATTGATGAGCGCCGAGGTGGCCACCACCGCGGGGATACAGACTGCTTCTGCCGATCCGCAGGCGATCGCGCTCGCGCAGCCATCGGCGGCGGCCGTGTTCCGCGAGGCGCTGTCGGGCCTCGGCGGCTTCGAACTCATGGCCGAAAAGGATATCGCCGCGACCCTCAACGCGCATTATGCCGCCAACCCGACCTTCATCTGGGTCGATGGCGATGCCGTCAGCAGCCGTGCCCAGGAGGCAGTCCGGGTGTTGAGCGCGGCCGACAGCCACGGGCTGATGGTTGCCGACTACGCGGTGACGGTTCCCGCGGCGGGCGACCTGGCCGGCGACGCCGCGTCGCGCAGCGCCGCGCTGATCCGCTTCGAGATGACGCTGTCGGCGCGTGTCCTGCGCTATGTGAAGGACGCCACCTCGGGCAGGATCGATCCCAACAAGATCTCCGGCTACCACGATCTGCCGGTTCGTCCCGCCGACCTCGCCGGCGCCATCCGTACGCTGGCCAACAGCGCCGATGTGAAGACGTTCCTGGAATCGCACCACCCGCAGAGCCCGGAATACCAGGCATTGCGCGTGGAACTGGAGTCGCTGCGCGCAAGCGAGGAGAACGCGATCGTCGTCGACCCGAAGCTGCTGCTCAAGCCGGGCGAGACCAGCGACGAGCTGCCGAAACTGCTGCAGATCATCGCGCGCGGCCTCGACGACGAGATCGGCGGCGAGCATGGCGAGACCATCTGGCGCCTGGGCCGGAGCGAGCTCTACGATCCCGCCCTGATACCGGCCATCGAGGCGGTGCAGAAGCGGGCAGGGCTGAAGCCGGACGGGGTTATCGGTCCGCGCACGGTGGCCGCACTTGCCGGCACGTCGAAGGCGGAGCGCCTGGAAAAGGTGGTGATCGCGCTCGAGCAGATGCGCTGGCTGCCATCGGACCTCGGCAGCACCCGCGTCTTCGTCAACCAGCCGGCCTACACGGCGAGCTACATCGAGGGCGGCGCCGAAAAACTGAAGATGCGCGTTGTCGTCGGCGGCAAGGCCACGCAGACCACCTTCTTCTACGACAAGCTGAAGCAGGTTGACTACAATCCCTATTGGGGCGTGCCGCAGTCCATCATCGTCAACGAGATGCTGCCGCGCCTGCGCCGCGATCCCGGATATCTCGACCGCGCCGGCTACGAGGTCACCGACGCCAAGGGCAAGCGGATTCCGTCGGCGTCGGTTGCCTGGGGTTCGTACGGCTCGAAGATTCCCTACAATGTCCGCCAGACCCCGAGCGAGGACAACGCACTCGGCGAGCTGAAAATCCTGTTTCCCAACAAGCATGCCATCTACATGCACGACACGCCCTCGAAGAGCTATTTCCAGCGCGACATGCGCGCGCTGAGCCACGGCTGCGTGCGCCTCCAGGATCCGCGCGGCATGGCCGCGGCCGTGCTCGGCACGTCGCTCGACTATGTCGCCGGCAAACTCAAGCAGGGCCATGCCTCGGAGAAGATCAAGCGCGATATCCCGGTCTACATGGCCTATTTCACCGCCTGGCCGTCCGTCGGCGGCAAGGTCGAGTATTTCGTCGACGTGTACGACCGCGACTCGCATGTGCGAACCGCGCTGCAGCGCACCGAGGAAGCACGCGCGCCGAGTGCCTAGAGCTTGGCGAGCCGGGCAGCGCGGCGGCCTGAGTGACGCAGGCAGCCGTCGGCAAGCACATCATGGCGTCCCGGGCTTCGGCCCGGCTGGGACATGCGGCTCGGCACCCTGCCAGCCCGCCACCTGTGCCGGGGCGGGCGAAATCGGCCGCCTGAAGCCGGCGCTTCGGCCCGCAATCAGCCAGTAGACGACGCCTGCGGCCGCTCCGGCTGAGGCAATGATGCCAAGGTCGGCCATTTCGGTTGGCGACATGGTTGCGCCGAGCGTCGGGACGGACAACACGAACCCGCAAAGCCCGACCAGCGCGGCCAGGATCATGTGAAGCCATGCGGGGCGCAATGCGAAGATCTCCGTGATCGCCGCAGCCGCCAGCATGGGCGGTGCCGTCACCATGACGGCCAGCAGCAGCACGAACAGCGCAACCGGCGGCGCGAGCAGCGCCAGCAGCGACGCGGTCGACAGAAAAGTGAAGTAGCGCGGCGCGCCGGGCAGCGCCGACAGTGCGCCATACAGCAGGATGACGACGAAAAGCCCGGCAATCAGCGCCACGACATAGCCTGCCAAGACAAGCGCAACCCGCTTCAGGACATGAAGGAACAGGGGCATGGCGTTCTCCCGCCGCCGCAGCGTGCGGACGAAGCCGGAGCTTCGTCAGGACGGCGCCGAAAATCAAGCGCCGGGTGGCGCAGCCTCTGCGATACGGATGCGAGGGCCCGTCGCGGGTGTCGGCACGCCGGCAGGCAACGGAGACAAACTGCGTTTGTCGCAGGGGCAGGCCCGATCTCCCCGTCATGATCGGCATCAGTCCGGTTCTTGACTTCGCCGGCGCGTCGAACCTATAAGGCGGCGCGTCCGGCCCGAGGGCCGTGGCGGGCGATTAGCTCAGCGGGAGAGCACACCCTTCACACGGGTGGGGTCGCAGGTTCAATCCCTGCATCGCCCACCATTTCTTCCGGCGTTTGCGCAACGCTCTTTATCTCCCCATAGGATCCATGCGGAAGTGTCCGCGACGCAGGCGCTCGGGTGTCGCTACTCGGGAACCTCCGCATCCGATTCGGGGCTCGGCGAGCCTTGCGTCATGTCCCGACCGATGTCTGCGCGGCGCGCCACGAGCGCCCTGCGGTTACCGTTTGACAACGCAAAATCCGCTGAATAGATTGGTGTACTGGTATGATAGGTATGCCAATGATCGGTGTTCCCATAAAGCAGAGAAAGCTGTCCGACGAGGTGGCCGACCATCTCGAGCGGATGATTCGCGGCGGAGAACTGGCCGAGTCGGAGCGCCTTCCTTCGGAGCGCGAGCTGATGCGCCAGTACGGCGTGGGGCGCCCCTCGATCCGCGAGGCCCTGCAGCATCTGAGCAAGATGGGACTCGTCGAGGTGCGTTCCGGCGAGCGCGCCCGCGTCACCCAGCCGACGCCCCAATTCGTCATCGATGCGCTGGCCGGGCCGGCGCGCCACATGATCTCGGCGCCAGGCGGCGTCCACAATTTCCAGAGCGCGCGCATCTTCTTCGAGGTGGGGCTTGCGCGCAACGCGGCATTGCACGCTACGCCGGACGACATGGCTCGTCTCGAGGAGGCGCTCGAGGCCAATCGCCAGTCGATCGGCGACCTCAAGCGCTTCGAGCGGACGGACGTCGATTTCCACTACGAGCTTGCGCTCATGATGGACAATCCGATCTTCACGGCGATCCATGCCGCCTTGGCGGAGTGGCTGCTGGAACAGCGGCACACGACGCTCGCCGTCGGCGAGGACGTCAAGGCCTACGAGGCGCACAGGCTGATCTTCGAAGCCATCGGATCGCGCGATCCGGACCGCGCCGAGCAAACCATGCGCGACCATCTCAACTATGTGGCGCGGCGCTATACCGATGTCGTGGAGGGGCGGCAATGAGCGGCTTCATCATCATGGTGGAGTTCGAGATCGCGGACGGCGCGCATGACGCGTTTCGCCTTCTGATCGACGAGAATGCGCGCGCCTCGGTGCGCGACGAGCCGGGCTGCCGGCGCTTCGACGTGGTCGAGCCGCGCGGCGAGCCGGGCCGGATCCTGCTCTACGAGATCTATGACGACGAGGCGGCGTTCGATGCACATCGCAGGACGCCGCATTTCGTGCAGTTCGACGCCGAGAGCGCGCCGCTTGTCACGCACAAGCGCGTCGTGCGCGGCGACCTGGTCTGCGAGGGGTAGACCAGGGCCGGCAAGCATAAATCGCGTTGCCGGGGGAGCGGCGCGACAACAGGGAGGAACATGACGATGGCTGATCAAGGCCTGCGAGAGATGACCGGCCACCGCAAGCTCAAGCTCGGCACGCTGGTCGCCGAGTTCGCGACGCCCGGCATCGGGCACATCCTGAAGTCGGCGGGCTGCGACTACGTGTTCTTCGACATGGAGCATTCCGGCTTCTCGATGGAGACGGTCAAGAGCGCGATACGCTATTTCGAGGCCGCAGGCCTGCCGGCGATGATCCGCGTGCCGTCGCAGGACTATCATTTCCTCGCCCGCGCCATGGACATGGGCGCGGAAGGGCTGATCGCGCCGATGGTGAGCAGCGTCGAGCAGGCGCAGCACATCATCAATTCGATGAAGTACCACCCGGCCGGCGCTCGCGGCGTGGCGCTGCAGATCGCGCATGACCGCTACCGTCCAGGCTCGGTCGCCGACAAGTTCAGCGCCGCCAACAAGCGTTCGGCCTTCATCTGCCTGATCGAGACGGCGGACGGGGTGAAGAACATCGACGGCATCGCGGCGCTCGAAGGGGTCGACTGCCTGTGGGTCGGCCATTTCGACCTGTCGGTGTCGCTCGGCATTCCCGGAGACTTCGCGCATCCGGATTTTCTGTCCGCGATGGACAAGATCATCGCCGCCGCCAAGAAGCACAACAAGTCGCTCGGCCGCCTGGTGCCCAACGTGCAGCAGGGCGTCGACTATTTTGCGCAAGGCTTCGACTTCATCTGCTATTCCGGCGACGTCTGGGTGTTCCACGACGCGATGGCGGATGCCGTCGGAAAAATCCGTTCCGGCTGCAAGTAAGGAGCGGATGAAGATCATGGCCTCCGCAAACACGTTTCGCGTCGCGCTCTCCGGTGACTTCAGGAAGCCGGACGGGTCGCCGACCTATCCCGACTTCGATCTCGAGCCGCTGCGCAGCGCGCCGGGCGTCGAAATGGTGTTCCTCGAGTCGAACAATCCACTGCGTGCCGAACAGCTCGAGGATTTCGATGCGCTGATCCTGCTCATCCACCGCTTCGATGCGACGAGCGTTCCCAAGAGCGGGCGCCTGGCCGTCGTCGCCCGCTTCGGCGTTGGCTACGATACGGTCGACGTCAAGGCCTGCACCGACGCCGGCATCGCGCTTGTCATCACGCCGGACGGGGTCCGGCGGCCGGTTGCCGTTTCGGTCATCACGCTGATGCTGGCGCTGACCGGCAAGCTCATGATCAAGGACGCGCTGACCCGCGAAGGGCCGGCGGGGTTCAACCGGCGCTCCGAACACATGGGAGTGGGGCTCGTCGGACGCACGCTGGGCTCGCTCGGCATCGGCAATATCGGTGCCGAAGTGTTCCGCATGGCAAAACCCTTCGACATGAAATTCATCGCCCACGACCCGTTTGCCGACAAGGCAGTCGCCGCCGAACTCGGCATCGAACTGGTCGGGCTGGAAGATCTCTTCCGCCGCGCCGACGTGCTTTCCGTGAGTTGCCCGCTGACGCCGGAGACGCGCCATATCGTGAATGCGGAACGGCTCGCCCTGATGAAGCCGACGGCCTACCTCATCAACACGGCACGCGGGCCGATCGTCGACCAGAAGGCGCTGACGAAAGTGTTGCAGGAGCGGCGCATCGCCGGTGCCGGCCTGGACGTTCTGGAGCAGGAGCCGCCGGATGCGGACGATCCGATACTGAAGCTCGACAACGTCATCCTGGCGCCGCATGCATTGTGCTGGACCGACCAGTGCTTTGCCGGCAACGGCGCGGCCGACGTGAAGGCCGTGCTGGAGGTGCAGCACGGTCGCGAGCCGCGCGGCATCGTCAATCGAGAGGTTCTGTCCAGTGAGACCTGGACGAAGCGGCTGGCGGGCCTTGCCGCGCGCGCCGGCACGTAGGACGGGAAGTGGATTATGGCGCGTCGCCGTGGGGGAGTTCCGCGGCGCCGATCTAGGCAGGGAGGCTCGACCGCCGCGCCAGCGGCCGAGAAAGCCAGTGCAATGGCTGCCGATGTCGTCGGCGGCATGGATGGGAGGAGCTAACACTATGAGTGATCGAGAGAATCGAGACTTTCAGGCGGGCCTGGAAGACGAGGTCAACGCTTTTCTGCGTGGAGAACCCACACGCCGAACCTTCATCAAGCGGTTCGGACAGGCCATGGGCATGCTGCCGATCGCCGGCGGCATGCTCGGCTCTGGCGTCCAGTGGGCGCTGGCGCAGGCAAAGATAGAACTGGAGGACCCCAACACGCCGCTCGGCAAGGCGCAAGCTCTTGCGATGAAGGCGTCCACCGAAGGTCCGGCCGACGGCTCGGCCTTCCGCGCCGTCGAGGCGGCCAAGCAGTTTGCCGGCGTCAACCTCAACATGACTTATGAGGCCGGCCTGCAGGGGCTCGACCCCCGCAACTTCTCGGGCCCGATGTGGGAGCAGCTGACCGGCATCAAGTCGACAGTCGTCGAACTGCCGTCGCCGGACATGTATTCCAAGCCGATTGCCGAGCATATCGCGCAGTCGGGCGCCTACGACATCCTCGACCTGCAGCCGCAGTGGACCCCGGCGCTCGCGGACGGTGGCGTGATCGCGCCGCTCGACGATCTGATCGCCAAATACATGAACCCGGCCGATCTCGAGGATTACCACCCGCTCTACAAGGCCCTGCCGACCTACAAGGGCAAGATCTGGGGCCTGTTCGACGACGGCGACATGTTCGCCCTCTACTACCGCAAGGACATTTTCGAGGATCCCAAGCTGAACGAGGCCTACCAGGCCAAGTTCAACAAGAAACTCGAAGTGCCGAAGTCGTGGGAGGACTATGCGCAGACCGCCCAGTTCATCACCGACCAGATGGCGCCGAACGTCTACGGCGCGGGCCACTTCCGCAAGGCAGGCAGCCCCGGCAACCAGTTCGACTTCATGCAGCAGTTCCGCTCGAACGGCGGCGCCTTCTTCGATGGCGACATGAAGGCCGCGCTGGCCACCGACATCGGCGTGAAAACCCTCCAGAACATGATCGCAGCGAACAAGGCATCGATCCCCGGCAACGAGGAACTCGATGCGGTGTCGCTGTGGGTGGCATGGCTGCAGGGCAAGATCGCCATGATGTATTCATGGCCACCGACCGGCCGCATGTCGGCCGGCTACTCGCAGAGCGACGCGGCGATTTCCTTCATTCCGCAGTCGTCGATCGCCGGCAAGGTCGGCTATGCGATCGTGCCCGGCGGCAATCCCGAGCATGCCTTCGGCTTCAACAAGGCGCTGGCCGCCGATTCGGCAAATCCGGAGGCGGCCTTCCTGTTCATGCAGTGGGCCTGCTCGCCGCCGGTGTCGCTGGCGCGCTGCATGCTGCCCTACGCGCTGCGTGATCCCTACCGGATCTCGCACTTCAAGTCTGAACTCTACGGACAGCTGTTCCCGAGCGCGCCGGAATACCTGGCCAATCTCAACGCGTCGGCCAATGTGGGCCTGCTCGATCCGATCATGCCGGGCGCGCAGGACTACCAGCTCTCGCTCGACCGGATGTGTACCTCGGTCTGGGCCGGAACTGACCCGATGGAGGCCCTGAAGACGGCTGCGGCGGAATGGGACGCCACGACGGAGAACCTCGGAGTGGAGGCCCAGAAGGGCTTCTACCAGGAGTTCCTCAAGCTGCCGGGCGCCACTGCCGACAACACGGTGGAAAAGCTCGGAATGGCGGTTACGCTCTAGGCTAACCGACGAGGCCGCCGCGCGTTGCGGCGGCCTCGTCATCCATAGCGGGACGATCGGCCTTCCATGTGCCGGGGGTCTCGTGCAGATTTCTTGCGCAATACGATCGGCTGGGTGGGATGGCGACTGCAATGGCGACGGACGTGGCACGCACGGGTGGAAGGCAGCTTCCTTCCGCGCGGCGAAGCGATACCTGGTTCAAATGGCTCCTGGTCGCGCCGGCGGCGATCCTCATCCTGGCGATTTCGATCTACCCGCTGCTGTTTTCGGTATGGGTTCTCTTCGTCAACTACGATTTCCAGATTCCCGGCCACGCCTTCGTTGGCCTGAAGAACTTCAAGCAGGTCATCTTCGATCCGGTGGCCATCAACTCGCTGTGGGTCACAGTCGTGCTGTCGACCATCAACGTGACGGTCGAGTTCCTGCTCGGCCTGGCGATGGCCATGGCCATGGCAAACACGTTCAGGGGGCGCGGGGTGCTGATCTCGATCCTGATCGTGCCGCTGTTCATCAGCCCGATCATCGTCGGCCAGGTGTGGGTGCTCATCCTGCACAGCCCGTTCGGACCGACCAACTACCTGCTCAGCCAGTTGCTGGGCTATGAGGTCACGATCCGCTGGCTCACCGAATTCCCGTGGAACTTCATCGCGCTTATCATCGCGGACATGTGGCAGTGGACGCCGTTCATGTTCGTCATCCTGCTCGCCGGCCTGACCGCCATACCGCCCCATGTCTACGAGGCCGCCGAACTCGATGGCGTCGGGCCGTGGCAGACCTTCTGGTACATCACCGTGCCCTACATCGCGCCCATGATGCTGCTGGCCGTGACGTTCCGGCTGCTTGACGCGATCCGCCTGTTCGACACGATCTTCATCATGACCGGCGGTGGTCCCGGCACGTCGACCTACAGCGCGTCCTACTATCTCTACACGATCGGCTTCACGCAGTTTCACCTGTCGCGGGCGACGGCTGGCGCCTGGATCTTCATGATCCTGACCCTGATCGTGGTCTTCTTCATGGTTCGCCGCCTCCTGACCGTGGAGGCGAAGTGATGGCCGCCGTAGCGAGGAAGACGATCCACCGTTCGCGCTTCAGCCGGATTCCGTTCCTGCGCATCCTTTTCCTGGCGCTCTGCGTGCTGTTCGTGGTGGTCCCGCTCTACTGGGTGTTCGTCACCTCGATCAAGCCGAGCGACGACTATCTCGCCACGCCGCCGATCTGGTTTCCGGAAAACCCGACGCTGGTCCACTACTCGTCCGCGCTGTTTGCCTATCGCGGGCTCACCGGGCTGATCAACAGCCTCATCGTCTCCGTCTCGGCGACGGTCCTGTCCTGCTTCTTCGGCACGCTGATGGCCTACAGCTTGGCGCGCTTCAACACGGGTGGCCAGCACCTGTCCTTCTGGGTGCTGTCGCAGCGCTTCCTGCCGCCGATCGCGATCGTGCTGCCGATCTTCCTCAACTACCGGGCGCTGGGGCTGAACGACACCCATGTCGGCCTCATCCTGGCCTATACGGTCTTCACCCTGCCAGTCTCGGTTTGGATGATGTTCGCGTATTTCCGCCAGATGCCGCGCTCGCTCGAGGAGGCGGCGCTGGTCGATGGCTGCACGCGCTGGACGTCGTTCTGGCGCGTGGCCGTGCCGCTGGCGATTCCCGGCATGGTCGCGGCGGGGATCTTCACCTTCATCGCCTGCTGGACGGAGTTCTTCTTCGCGCTCGTGCTGACGAGCCGCAACGCCTACACGCTGCCCACGGTGTTTCGCGCCTTCCTGAGTTTCCAGGGCGCGCAATATGGCGCGGCCAGCGCCCTGTCGATCGTATCGCTCGTGCCATCGATCGTACTGGGCGTGCTGGTGCAGAAGCACCTCGTTCGCGGCTTGACGCTCGGCGCAATACGCGGATGAGTACCCCCGCATCCACCCGGCTTTTTGGGAACAGTTGAATATGGCGGACGTCAAGATTACCGGTTTGCACAAGCGCTATGGCGCGTTCCATGCCGTGCGCGGCATCGACCTCGACATCAACGATGGCGAGTTCGCGGTCCTGATCGGGCCGTCGGGCTGTGGCAAGAGCACGCTGCTGCGCACGATCGCCGGTCTCGAGGAAGCGTCCGGCGGCACGATCGAGATCGGCGGCGAGGTGGTCAACGACTATCGGCCGCGCGACCGCGACGTCGCCATGGTGTTCCAGGACTATGCGCTCTACCCGCACATGACCGTCGGCAACAACATCGGCTTCGGCCTCAAGGCGCGCAAGATGCCGAAAGCCGACATCGAGGCCCGCGTCGGCGAAGCGGCGACCATGCTGGGCATCACGCCGTTGCTGGGCCGCTTTCCGCGCCAGCTGTCCGGCGGCCAGCGCCAGCGTGTCGCGATCGGCCGCGCCATCGTGCGCAACCCGCGGGTTTTTCTGTTCGACGAGCCGCTTTCCAACCTGGACGCGCAATTGCGCGACGAGATGCGCGGCGAGATCAAGCGGCTGCACCAGGAAATCGCCACCACGATGATCTACGTCACGCATGACCAGATCGAGGCTATGACGCTTGCCGACCGCATCGTGTTGATGCGCGACGGGGTGATCGAGCAGCAGGGCGCGCCGCTCGACCTGTTCGAGCGCCCGGCGACCACCTTCGTTGCCGGGTTCCTGGGTTCGCCGCGCATGAGCTTTCTCAAGGGCAGGCTGGAAAAGGTGGGCAGCGGGCATGTGGTGCGTGTCGGCAATGTCGCCATGACGGTGCCCGCCGACCGCAGCCTCGACGGCGCCACCGATGGTGCGGACGTGCTGCTCGGCCTGCGGCCGGAACATCTGACGCGCGCGCAGGGGGAGGCACCGGCTCCCGGCAACGTCCGCTTCGACGCGACGATCGATCTCATCCAGCCGACCGGTTCGCGCAGCTATGCCACGTTCAGCATCGCGGGCGAGACGGTCATCGCCGAACTGCAGGCGCATGACGTCAGCCGTCCCGGGCAGCAAGTGGCCATCGACATCAACATGAACCGCGCATCGATCTTCGACGCAAAAACCGAGCGGGCCCTATGATGACGACAGCTTCGCGCGCGATCCGCCTCTACGGTACGGAGCAGGTCGATCCACCGCACCGCATCCTGCGGGCCGGAGCCCTGTCGATCGCGTTCGACAATGGCGGCGTGCGCTATGTCCGCTTCGGCGGCATCGAGGTGTTGCGTGGCATCATGTTCCTGGTGCGCGACGAGAACTGGGGCACGTTCACGCCGGTGCTGGAAGACCTCACCGTCGAGGAAGGGACCGATGCGTTCAGCATTTCCTACCGCGCCACCTGCGCGGACGCCGTCCGGAAACTGGTGTATCGCGCGACGATCATCGGCAAGAGCGACGGGTCGCTATCCTTCGTGGCCGAGGCCACGCCCGAGACGGACGTCGTCACCAACCGCACCGGCTTCATCGTGCTGCATCCGATCGATGGCATCGCTGGCAAGCCGGTGAAGGTGTTGCGCGAGGATGGCAGCGAAGATCTTTCCGCCTTCCCCGCAAACATAGACCCGCGCTGCCCCTTCACCGATATTCGCGCCCTGTCGCACGAGATTGCGCCGGGCGTCTGGGCAACATGCACCATGGAAGGCGATGCCTTCGAGATGGAGGACCAGCGCAACTGGTCCGACGCGTCCTACAAGACCTATGTCCGTCCGCTGCGCCGGCCCTGGGGCTATACCTTGCCGAAGGGCGAGACGTTTACCCAGTCCGTGCGGCTGACCGTCTCGGGAGAGCTCGAGGCCGGCGTCGGCGGGGCGAACGACGCACCGGTCACGCTGACGATCGGCGAATTTGCCGGCAAGCTGGCGCGCATCGGCATCGGCGTGCCGGCCGAGGAGGCTGCGTTCGCGCTGGCCAATCCCGAGCTGATCCGCAAGCTCGCGCCAAACCTGATGGTCTGCCAGATCGACCTGCGCCGGAGCGAGGGGCACAACGAGGTGCGCAACGCTGGCCGGCTCGCCACCATGACCGGAGCGAAGATCGTGCTGGAGATCATCACCAGGGGCACGCTCGACCCCGCCGGCGAACTGGCGCCGGTTGCCGAAACCGTGCGCGCGGCCGGGCTCGCGCTGGAAGCGGTAACGGTGTTTCCGGACCAGGACATGAAGTCCGTGCAGCCAGACGCACCATGGCCGCCGATGCCGACCTATGCGGAGAATTTCGCCGCAGCGCAGGCTGCGTTTCCGGGCGTGGCGGTCGGCGGCGGAATGGCCGCCTATTTCACCGAGCTCAACCGCAAGCGCCCGCCGGCAGCCGCGCTCGATTACGTGACCTTCACGACCTGCCCTAGCGTGCATGCGGCCGACGACGTGTCGGTCATGGAGACGCTGGAGGCGGTGCCGCACCTGATCCGCTCGACCCGGGCCTTCATGGGCGCGGATGTGCCGGTGCGCATTGGCCCGAGCCAGCTCGGCTGCCGCGAGAACGCCTATGGCAAGGCCACCGCGCCCAACGAAAGCAACGGGCGCGTCTGCCTCAGCCGCATCGATCCACGCCAGCGCGGCTTGTTCAACGCGGCCTGGACCCTTGCCTATATCGCCGCCTGCAGCCGCGAGGGCGTCGAAGCCGTGACACTCGGCGCGCCGTCAGGCCCGTTCGGCTACATGGCCCGCACGACGGACTTCGTGCAGCCCTGGTACGACGAGCAGCCCGGCACGCATCTCTATCCGGCGTTCCACGTCATGGCGGGTCTTTCGGCGCTGGACAGCGGAGACGTGCTGTCGGTTCGCCATGCCGGACAGGGGCGGATCGACGCGCTCGCCGTCCGAAAAGACGGAAGCACGACGCTGTGGCTCGCCAATTTGACTCCCGATGCGGTCACGGTCGCAATCGCCGATGCCAGGCCCGGTGCGCAGATTGCCATGCTTTCGGCAGACCAGTTCGAACACGCCGCACGCGATGCAGACTTCCTGGGCAAGGCTGCGACGGCACTGGCCGGCGGCGAGGTCATCCTTGACGCCTATGCCGTGGCGCTGATCAGCCTCGGCTGACGCACGAGCAGCGAGGACTGAGTCTACGACACCGGACCGCCAGATTGCCGTCGGCATCCGGCGGTCGATGGGCTAGACATACACCCAGCGCCATCATCCGTACGGGTTTTCACATGCAGAGTTCGTTTTCCGTCAGTCTTGTATTGGCGGCCCTGATCGGCGGGGCATGCGCCGTGGCGGGCTCCGCCAGGGCGGACGGCCCGTCCTTCGACTGCACCGCGGCGATGCTGCCCGCCGAGGCAGCGATCTGCAGCGACCCGAAGCTTGCGCAGCTGGACGTGATCATTGCGAAAGCCTACCGGAACTACACGCCGGAGTTCGGTGACAAGACGGCGATCGGGCGCGCGCTCATCGCCGATCGCAATGCCTGCGGGCGCGATGTGGCGTGCATCGCGAGCGTCGAGGTCAACGCGTTGGAGACCTATCAGGCGACGGCGGAATGGGCGACCGCCTACATGACCGAACTGGTGACGCGCAAGGCAGCCTCCCATGCCGCTGCTTCGTCGCCAGGCGCGGAAGAAGTGGCGCCGGCAAACATCGGCGCCTGCGCCATGACCCACATCGCCGAACGCGGAACGCGGTTCAGCGAGACAATTCCAGACGAAGACAACGGGGAGGGCAGCCGCGTCGGCTATGTCAATGGCGTGTCCCTGGTGTCCTATGATCACGAGGCTGCGATCGTCGACTCGCGGCTCGGCGACCAGGTCGTGACCTGCCTGATCTCGACGCCGCGCGATTGTCCGGCTGGCGACGATCGCGGCAAGGGCTACATCACGCTGAACCTGCGCACGAAAGGCGTATGGAATCTCGGCGATTCCCAGCACATGTGCGGCGGCGCCTAGGCGGGCTCTATCCCTTGGCCGAGCCGATCAGTCTTTCGCAGAGCGAGACGGCGAGTTCGTCGAAATGCGAGATGACCACCGACGGTTCGAATTCGCGGACATGGCGGTCCGTGTAGCCGAAATCCACCGCCACCACGGGAATACCCGCGGCCTTCGCCGTATCGATGTCGGTGCGCGAATCGCCGACCATCACGGCCCTTGCCGCGTCTCCGTCGGCCATGGCGATGGTCTCCGTGAGATGCCGCGGGTCCGGCTTGCGGAAGGCGAATGTGTCGGCGCCGCAGATGGCGGCAAAGGATGCCGTCATGCCGAGCCCTGCCAGCAGCTTGCGGGAAAACCGTTCCGGCTTGTTGGTGCAGACGGCGAGCAGGAAGCCGGCTTCCGCAAGCCGGTCGAGAGCGGCGAGCACGCCGGGATAGGGCTGGGAGCGACCCGGGATGTTGCTGTCGTAGTGGTCCAGGAACAGGGAAAACAGGCGATCATGTTCCGCAGCCAGCAGCGCCTTCTGCTGCGCGGCATAGGCGCGCTCGATCATGACGCGCCCGCCCTGGCCGACATACTGGTGAAAGCCCTGGAGATCCGTCAATGCCGCGCCGCCCGCATCGAGGCTGTGGTTCAGGCTGTCCAGGAGATCCGGCGCGGTGTCGACCAGGGTGCCGTCGAGGTCGAAGACGATGATCGGGCTGGGCATGAGCGTCCTTCCTGGGCGTCCTGGCAGGCAAGCGCGATACCCCGGCTTGGCGCTCTGCGCAACAGGGCAGGGCGGGCTTTGCCGTGTTGCGCAAAAATGGTACGAGCCCAGCAAATTGGAAATGGTCGCCGCATGATGGACGCACGCAGCCTGAAGATCGAAGCCGCCCGCGTGGCGCTCGGCCATGTCACCGACGGCATGCGCCTCGGCATCGGCACTGGCTCTACGGCCAATGAGTTCGTCAGGCTGCTCGCCGAGCGCGTGACGGCGGGACTGAACGTCGTCGGCGTGCCGACCTCGGAGCGCACGGCGTCGCTGTGCCGGGAACTCGGCATCCCGCTTGCCACGCTCGACGAGATGCCAGAGCTCGACCTGACGGTCGACGGTGCCGACGAGTTCGACCCGGCGCTGCGCCTGATCAAGGGTGGCGGCGGTGCCCTGCTGCGCGAAAAGATCGTGGCTGCGGCTTCGGCCAGGATGATCGTCATTGCCGACGAAACCAAGGCCGTCGCCATGCTTGGCCGATTCGAACTCCCCATCGAGGTGAACCCGTTCGGTCTGCGCGCCACCGAGATCGCGGTCCGGCGAGCCAGCGCCGCGCTCGGGCTGGCAGGGCCGATCACATTGAGGATGACGAAGGAAGCGCCGTTTGTTACAGACGGCGGTCATTACATTCTCGACGCATCTTTTGGCCGTATTCCCGATCCAGAAGCGCTGTCAAATCGGCTTCATGACGTACCGGGGGTTGTCGAGCATGGGTTGTTCATCGGTCTTGCGCATCTGGCTGTCGTGGCCGGCGCGGACGGGGTCAGAACTGTCCATGCGGCACCGTAAACAGGAGTTACCGCAATCATGACTTTGGTCACCAGCGCTCGCCGCTTTCTTGCAATCACCACGGCGTCGGCACTCGTTGCTCTCTCGACGCCGGCCTTCTCGCAGGAGATTTCCGACTCGCATCTGAAGGCCGCACGCGCTGCCGTCGCCGCCATCAAGGCGACAGACATGTATGACAGCATTCTTCCCGCCTCGGCCGGCGCGCTCAAGCAGGCGCTGATCGAGAAGAACCCCGATCTCCAGCAGTTGATCACCGATACGGTCGACGAAAAGGCCGTGGCGCTCGCAAGCCGCCGCGCCGACCTGGAAAAGGAAGCGGCGACCGCCTATGCAAAAGTCTTTCCCGAGGCCGATCTGACCGCGATCGCCAATTTCTACAACTCGGAGGCGGGCCAGAGGCTGATCTCCGACGGACCGATCGTCACCCGCGAGCTCAACAAGGCCGCCGATATCTGGCAGCGCGGCATTGCCCGCGATCTGGCCGCCGAAGTCGCGAAGGTGCTCGTTGCCGCGGCGCCGCAGGCAGTGCCGGCCGATGCGGCTCCCGCGCCGGCCGAGGGTGCGGCGCCCGCCGAACCCGCGAACTGACGCCAACAGGCATTTTGTTCCTGATCCAGGCCCGGCCGCGATGCGCGCCGGGCTTTTCTTTCGGCCGAAGCGGGCATAACTGAGAGGCAGGCCGCGAGCGGCCAGGCGCAGAACAGGACCGAACCATGGCGCAGTATGACTATGACCTCTTCGTCATCGGAGGCGGTTCCGGCGGCGTGCGAGCGGCGCGCGTCACGGCCTCGATCGGCAAGCGCGTTGCGATCGCGGAGGAGTACCGGTTTGGCGGCACCTGCGTCATCCGCGGCTGCGTCCCGAAAAAGTTCCTCGTCTACGCCTCGCAGTTTTCCGAGATGTTCGAGGACGGCGCAGGCTATGGCTGGACAGTTCCGCCGGCTACCTTCGACTGGGCGACGTTGATCGCCAACAAGGATCGCGAGATCGCGCGCCTGGAAGGCATCTACCAGCGCGGTGTCGAGAATGCCGGCGGCACGACGTTCCATAGCCGCGCCGAGCTTCTCGACGCGCATACGGTGCGGCTCGTTGCCGACGGCCGCGTCGTCACCGCGGAAACCATCCTGATCGCGACCGGCGGGCGACCCAGCCCGCACACGGCGCTGCCGGGGCACGAGCTGACCATCACGTCGAACGATGCCTTCCACCTCGCCGAACTGCCCAAGGCGATCGTGATCGCGGGAGGCGGTTACGTTGCGGTCGAGTTCGCCAACATCTTTCATGGCCTGGGCGTCAAAGCCACGCTGATCTACCGCGGCAAAGAAATCCTCGGACGGTTCGATCACGACATGCGCCACGGCCTTCACGAGGCGATGGAACGGAAGGGCATCAGGATCTTGTGCCACGACATTTTCGAGCGGATCGAAAAAGGTTCGGACGGCAGGCTGACGGCCACCACGAAGAATGGCGAGACACTCGTCGCCGACCAGATCATGCTGGCGCTCGGCCGCACGCCGAACACGGAGGGGCTGGGGCTGGAGAGCGCCGGTGTCGAACTTGGCAAGACCGGCGAGATATTGGTCGACGACTATTCGCGCACCAATGTCGAGAACATCTACGCGGTCGGCGACGTCACGAACCGCATCCAGCTCACGCCGGTCGCCATTCACGAGGCGATGTGTTTCGTCGACACCGTGTTTCGTGGCAAGCCGACCAAGCCCGATCTCGACGACGTCGCGACCGCCGTCTTCTCGCAGCCCGAGATCGGCACGGTGGGCCTGTCGGAAGAGGACGCGACGAAACGCCTGGGCGATGTCGACATCTTCCGCGCCTCGTTCCGGCCCATGCGCAATGTGTTGGCCGACCGCGACGAGCGGATGATCATGAAGCTGGTCGTCGATGCCGCGTCGGGGCGCGTGGTGGGCGCGCATGTGCTCGGCCCCGAAGCCGGCGAGATGGCGCAGCTTCTCGGCATTGCCGTCAAGGGCAAGCTCACCAAGGCGGTGTTCGACCAGACCATGGCGGTCCATCCGACCATGAGCGAAGAGATCGTCACCATGTATACGCCCACCTACCGCATCCGCGGCGGTGAGAAGGTCGGCTGATCCGGCTGAGCCTGCCACCGCGCGCCTCCCGGCGGCGTTCGGTTTGCGGCTGCGGCAAGGGTAGAATAGGCAGTCACGTTCCTATATATACGCGCCTTCCTGACCCGCAGGAGAAGGACGCCGGCGCGTCCGCGCGAAAGGCAGTTGGGTGTTACAATGACGAAATGGTCCCCGAGTTCTTGGAGAAGCAAGCCGATCCAGCAGGTTCCGTCCTTTCCGGACGCTGCCGCGCTCAAGGAAACGGAAGCCCGTCTGGCGAGCTTTCCGCCGCTGGTTTTTGCAGGTGAGGCACGTAAGCTGAAGAAGCAGCTGGCGCAGGTATCGGCCGGCGAGGCCTTCCTGCTGCAGGGCGGCGATTGCGCCGAGAGCTTTGCCGAACACGGCGCCGACAACATCCGCGACTTCTTCCGCGTCTTCCTGCAGATGTCGGTGGTGCTGACGTTTGCCGGCGCCCAGCCGGTGGTGAAGGTCGGGCGCATCGCAGGGCAGTTCGCCAAACCGCGCTCGCAGGAATTCGAGACGATCGAAGGCGTGTCGCTGCTGACCTATCGTGGCGACATCGTCAACGGCACCGCTTTCGACGAGAAGTCGCGCACGCCCGATCCGGCCCGCCAGGAAATGGCCTATCGCCAGTCGGCGGCGACGCTCAACCTGCTGCGCGCCTTCGCGCAGGGCGGCTATGCCAGCCTCGAGAACGTTCACCGCTGGATGCTGGGTTTCGTGTCCGACAGCCCGCAGGGCGAGCGCTACCAGGCGCTTGCCAACCGCATCACGGAGACCATGGATTTCATGGCGGCCGTCGGCATCACGTCGGAGACCAACTACGCGCTGCGCGAGACCGATTTCTACACGAGCCACGAGGCGCTGCTGCTCGGCTACGAGGAGGCGCTGACGCGCGTCGATTCGACGAGCGGTGACTGGTACGCGACGTCGGGCCACATGATCTGGGTCGGCGACCGCACCCGCCAGGCCGACCATGCGCATATCGAGTACTGCCGCGGCATCAAGAATCCGCTCGGATTGAAATGCGGCCCTTCGCTGACGCCCGATGGCCTTCTGCAGCTCATCGACCTGCTCAATCCGGACAATGAAGCCGGACGGCTGACGCTGATCGCGCGGTTTGGCGCTGACAAGGTGGGCGACCACCTGCCAAAACTCATCCGCGCGGTGCAGAAGGAAGGCCGCAAGGTCGTCTGGTCCTGCGATCCGATGCACGGCAACACGATCACCGCGGGCGGGTACAAGACGAGGCCGTTCGACCGCATCCTGCGCGAAGTGCAGAGCTTCTTCGAGGTGCATCGCGCCGAGGGGACATATCCCGGCGGTATCCATGTCGAGATGACCGGCAACAATGTTACGGAATGCACAGGCGGCGCCCGCGCCATCACCGCCGACGACCTGCAGGACCGCTACCACACGCATTGCGATCCGCGGCTCAACGCCGACCAGGCCATCGAGCTTGCCTTCCTCGTCTCCGAACTCCTGAAGAACGGTTCGGGTTACGCGGAAAAGAAGGTGGTCAACGGCTGACAGCCGCGCGATCGAATGAAAAAAAGGGGCGCCGGTCCGATCCGGCGCCCCTTTTCGTTCCCGCATGAGCGCGGTCAATCCTTCTTGTAGAGCATCCAGTTCTTGACCATCTTGTCCTGGATCGACGAAAAGGCGGTGACGCGGTTGCGGCCGCCGACCTTCGACCGGTACAGTGCGCGATCGGCCTTGGCATAGAGGTCGTCGGCTCCGTCAGCCTCCGCCGCCATGCAGACGCCCATCGATATGGTGACCTTGCCGTAGTTTGCACCGGTGGCGGACGAGAACTGCGTGCGCTCGATCGCCTGGCGCAGCCTTTCGGCAAGCTCCACAGTCGCCTGCTCGCTGACGCTTTCAACCACCAGCGCGAATTCCTCGCCGCCGGTGCGCGCCACGAACATGTCGCTGCGAATGTTGGTGCGCATGATATCGGCAATGATCTGGATGATCTTGTCGCCGACGGGATGGCCGAAGCGGTCGTTGATTTCCTTGAACCGATCGATGTCGGCAAGGATCAGGGCGTGGAACATCACGTCCTTCGCGCTGTTGTAGATGGCGGCGATCCGCCGGTCGAAGGCGCGCCGGTTCCAGATGTGGGTCAGCGGGTCGGTGTCGGCGAGCTTCTTGTATTCCTCGAGCGAGGACTTGACGCTCTCGAGTTCCGCAGACTTGTCGCGCAACGTCGTTGCGACCTGCTTGCCGTGGTCGATGGTCGACGTCGTGGCCACAGACACCACGCCGACGATCTTCTGCAGGAGATCGCGGCTGATTAGCGACCTGCTTGCCAGCCCGTCCGTCGTCTGCCCGAGTATCTCGCCATATTTCTCGATATGCGAGCGCTCGCTGCGCAGGATCTGGGCCAGGTCCTCGAGTTCCTTGGCGATCGCGTCGCGCGCGTGTTCGACGATGTCATGTTCGTGATTCTGCGCGAAATACTTGCGGCCGATGCGGTCGAGGTCCTCCTGGGAGGGCCGATTGCTCAGCGCCACCACCTCGAGGCTGAGATTGTGGTTCGATCCGGTCAGTGCTTCGTAAAAGATCTCGTAGTTGCGCGGCAGGCCCATCACGCCCATCTGCCGCATGGTGTTGACAACGCTCGTAGCGATGTCGCTCACCTTCTCCGCGGGAGCCTGAGCCGGTTGAATGTTCACGTCCACCCCAACATTTTCCATCCGGCATCGTCCGTCGACGGGCATGTCTGCCATGTGTCTTTTCCGGCCGTGCGGGGCTTCTCCAGAAAGTTGAGTCCCTACCGGTCGGCACGCCCCGATGCTTTCCGTTGGGTGACAATAGTCCTCATCCAGCTAATGCTTTCTTAAGCGCCTTGTTCCTCGCATGCGGCCGAGGTGGATAAAGTCATAAAAGCAGGGGGATGGGACGGTTAACGCGCCAGCGCTACGGCATGAATCGTCCCGACGTCGCATTTGGCGTGGCCCGGTTCCGATGCGGCTGCGACAATGAGCGGCCTGGGGTTGAGGGGGAGGATTTCATGGAGATCACGAGTAGCGGGGCCTGCCTGTGCGGCGCGGTCCGTTTCAAGACCCGTGGTAACCTTCGCCCGTTGGTCTATTGCCATTGCTCGCAATGCCGCAAGCAGACCGGCCATTATTATGCTGCCACCAATGTCCGCACGGACAAGCTGGACATCGAGGGCGCGGATGCGATCACCTGGTATGCGGCGTCGGCACAGGCGCTCAGAGGGTTCTGCCGGAGTTGCGGCTCCGCGCTGTTCTGGCAGGAAAACGGCAGCGAGTGGATTTCCATCATGGCTGGCCTGTTCGACGCGCCCACGGGACTGGTGGGCGGCTGCCACATCTTCGTGGCCGACAAGGGAGACTACTACGAGATCGACGATGCCCTGCCGCGCTTTGCCGTCAACGTGACCTGATAGCCCGCAGGGCAGGGCGCTTGCATGCCGGCGCGGCGGGTCCGGGCATGACGAACAGACGCCTCAAGCGATCCGTTCGCTGAAGGCTCCTTTGCAAACGAGTCCCAGCTGTTCCAGTAAGGACGGGTTTCCGCTAGAAGCTCTGCGCGCCGGCTAAGGCCGCAAGGCGTCTCGGCGAAAGCAGCAAGGGAATCGTCTGCGATGGAACGACTGGTCAACGCCTTCTTCAATTCGATGCGGGCGTTTCGGGTGCTCGCGCGCAACGAGAAGGCGTTCCAGCAGGAACTCGTCCTTCTGCTGCTCGCGCTGCCGATCGCCTGGTTCATCGCTCCAAGCTGGCCGCGCTACCTCCTGCTGATCGGGGCCATCCTGCTCCTGATCCTGGTCGAGGTTCTCAACACGGGCATCGAGGCGACGTGCGACGCGATCTCGCGCGAGTTCAACGTCGAGATCCAGCTTGCCAAGGATTGCGGGTCGCTCGCCGTGCTGATCTCGGTGATCATCGTGGCCGGTGTCTGGGCGGTGGCGATCATCGAGTGGATCCAGGCGATGCCGGCTTGAACCGGGCGGGAGCAGTCGCATGAATTTCGACGCCGATATCGGCCGCCGCGCGGGCCTGCCCGAGGACTTGCTCTTTCTCGTGGAACAATATCCGCGCGAGACCTGGCAGGCGCATGAAAACGTCGCGGGGATGGCCGCTTTCTGGCTGCAGCGCCACGCCATGTTCCGCGAGGTGGGCGGGCTGTTGACGGACATCATCGCCGACTATCGCGAGGGGCGCCAGACTGCCCCCGAGTTTGCCCGCCGCTTCGCGCCGCGCCTTCAGCATTTTCTGGGCGAACTCGATGGCCATCACAATGTCGAGGACCACCACTATTTTCCCGTTTTTGCCGCTGCCGAACGGCGCCTGGTGCGGGGCTTCGAGATACTGGACGCCGACCACCACGCGATCCACGCGGCGCTCGAACGCAACGCGGAGGCTGCCAATGATTTTCTGCGGGCCCTGTCGTCGGATGCCGACCAACAGCGGCGCAAGGCGGACGCCTATGCCGCCGAGAACCATGCGCTCGTCGCCATGCTGGCGCGCCATCTCGACGACGAGGAGGACCTGATCATACCGCTCATCCTCGATCGCGGCGTGGCGCTTGGGGTCTGATCAGTCGGGCGCATACCAGTCGTTGGGGTCGATACTCTCGACGGTTTGGCCCGCCTGCAGCTCGACTGCGATCGGCTCATGCGACGGACACCCGGCCTGCGATCCGCAGGTTATGTACTGCGAATAGTAGGCGCGGTAGGGGCCGTCGGGCATTATCGAGTAGATGTGATAGGTGCCCGGTTTGAGATCGAGGGCATATGTCGTGGGGCCAGCATCTCCGGCGGACTTGAGGTGCTTGTCCGTGCAGGCGATCGTCCCGTCCGCCAGGCTCTCGGCGCAGATTTGGATTTCCGGCGGAATGTGATCGCTCGGGTAGCTCAGCGTGCCAGTGATCGTTCCGATGGCGGAACCCGATTCCTTCTGCGACAGCGCCTCTGCGGCTGTCCTGACGCGCATGAGATGTTGGACCCGCCCAGCGGCGCCGCAGCCATTCACACCAATATGGACACGGCTTCCCTTGGCAAGGAGCTGATCCAATCCCTTGCGCACCCAAGCCCGCGTCTTCTCGCTGCGAATGGTCTTCGGGTCATTGACGTTGATGTATTCGTCGCCGTACGAACCCACGAACCAGATGCCCTGCAGCACCTTTCCCGACACCTCGCGGCGGTCGACGATGCCCGTGTCCTCGCTGTAGACGCAGCCTTCACTGTCGTCGAGATCGTCGAGACCGATGACGGCCTTGCCGGCCGGATCGAGCGTGTAGGAAGGCTGCTGCGCCATGGCAGGCACGAACCCGAGCGCCAGGAGCACCGCGCTGAGAAAGATCGTCCGCATCATTTTCACCTCAGGACGCTGATCGGCCCGCCGGGATGGTAGCAAGCAGCCGGCGCGGCGCAAGTCTGCGCAAACGGTGTCGACCGCTCGACCGCAGGACTCCACTTACGCATTGCCGGTCGATTCCATTCGCGCTTCGATGCGCTTGAGTTGCGCGGCAAGCTCCGCGATGTTGGATTGCAGTTTCACGATCTCCAGGCGGCGCATCTCGTCCAGCTTCTCATGCAGCGCCATGATCTCGATTTCCGCCTTGAGATTGACCTCGTAGTCATGCGCCGCATCCATCCGGTCGTGCTCGGACTGGCGGTTCTGCGACATCATGATCACCGGCGCCTGCAGCGCGGCGATCATCGACAGGATCAGATTGAGGAAGATGAAAGGGTAGGGATCGAAGGACTTCGACGCCAGCAACAACCCGCCGCCGATCGTCCAGACGATCAGGAAGGCGATGAAGGTGAGGATGAAGGGCCACGAGCCGCCAACCCGCGCGATGGCGTCGGCGATGCGATCGCCGGTCGACTGGGCCGCGCTGTGCTCCTGGTTGACATTGCGCGCGATCGGGCGCCGGTCGAGCGCGCTTTGAAGGACACGGCTCTCGGCGTCGCTCAACGTTTCGTCTTCGGGAGCCAACCAGCGTCTGGCAAGGTCGGAAACGGTTCTGGGCATGTGGGCGACTCCCTCTGCAGCGCGCCGGATGATATGTCTCGCCAAGACTAGCGAATCCGACCGGGGCGTTGTCGGACAAAGTGCGGGGAGGGGCTCGTGACGACAGATTTCGCGCGCATTCGTGCCCGGGCGGCCGAGCGCAAGGGTGGCGAGGCGGTGCTCGCGTCACTGCTGGGGCCTGCGCCGGACAATGCGCGGCTGGCGGGCGTGACGGACGACCGGGTCCTGTCGGCCATGGCGGAGCGGGTCTTTGCCGCAGGCTTCGTCTGGCGCGTCATCGAGCAGAAATGGCCGGGCTTCGAGGCTGCGTTTCTTGGCTTCGAGCCGAAGCGGCTCCTGTTCCAGCCCGACGATTTCTGGCACGAGCTGTCGCGCGATGCCCGCATCGTGCGCAATCCGCAGAAGATCCGCTCGGTGCGCGACAATGCCATGTTCGTCGATGCCGTGTCGCGTGACCATGGCAGTTTCGGGACGTTCTTGGCCAACTGGCCGGCTGACGATCAGATTGGGCTGATGACCTACCTGTCCAAAAACGGCAGCCGGCTCGGTGGCGCCACCGGCGGCTACTTGTTGCGCTGGCTGGGCTGGGACACCTTCATGGTGGGTGGCGACGTGGTCGTGGCGCTGCGCGATGCTGGCGTCGATATTGCCGAAGCGGCGACTTCGCAGCGCGACCTGAGAAAGATCCAGGACCAGTTCAATGCCTGGGCCGGCGAGACCGGCCTGCCGCGCCAACACATCTCGCGCATCCTGGCGCTGTCGATCGGCGTCAACACGCCGCCCGAAGAAATCAGGCGCTATACGGGCGATTAGTGGCACAAGCTTCCGGCATTGCCCGGCAAATCCGAGCGCGCTACACCGCTTGTCATGACAAGCATTCACGCCCCCGACATACTGCGCATCGCCATCGCCCAGCTGAACCCAGTGGTCGGCGACGTCGCGGGCAATCTCGCCAAGGCCCGCCATGCGCGCGCGGACGCGGCGGCGCAGGGCGCCGACCTGGTGCTGTTCACGGAACTCTTCCTCGCCGGCTATCCGCCGGAGGATCTGGTGCTGAAGCCGGCCTTTCTGAAACTATGCGAGCAGGCGGCCAACGACATAGCCGCCGACACGGCCGATGGCGGTCCCGGCATCATCATCGGCACGCCGCTCAAGCGCGCGAGCGGCACGCACAACGCCATCATCTTTGCCGAGGGCGGCAAGATCATTGCCGAGCGCTACAAGATCGACCTGCCGAATTATGGCGAGTTTGACGAAAAACGCGTCTTCCAGGCCGGCCCGGATATTCAGGGGCCAGTAAACTTCCGCGGCGTGCGGCTCGGAATTCCGATCTGCGAGGACATCTGGGGCGATCTCGGCATCTGCGAGGCGCTGGCGGAGAGCGGCGCGGAGATCCTGCTGGTTCCAAACGGCTCGCCCTACTACCGCGGCAAGGTCGATGTGCGCCAGCAGGTCGTCATCCGCCAGGTGATCGAGAGCGGCCTGCCGGTGCTTTATGCCAACCAGCTTGGCGGCCAGGACGAACTCGTCTTCGACGGCGCGTCCTTCGCCATCGGTGCCGACCGGACGCTCGCCTTCCAGATGAGCCAGTTCGAGGAATCGGTCGCGGTGACCACCTGGAAGCGCGGCGCGTCCGGCTGGACCTGCAGCGAAGGTCCGATGTCAAAAATTCCCGAGAAGGACGAGGCCGACTACCGCGCCTGCATGCTCGGCCTGCGCGACTACGTCAACAAGAACGGCTTCAAGCACGTGGTGCTCGGCCTTTCCGGCGGCATCGATTCGGCGATCTGCGCGGCGCTCGCGGTGGATGCGCTGGGCGAGGAGCGGCTGCGCGCCGTGATGATGCCCTATCGCTACACGTCGCAGGATTCGCTGACCGACGCGGAGGCCTGCGCCAGGGCGCTCGGCTGCCGCTACGACGTGGTGCCGATCGCCGAGCCAGTCGAGGGCTTTTCGCATGCGCTTGCCGGCCTGTTCGAGGGCACGAAGGAGGGCATCACCGAAGAGAACCTGCAGAGCCGCGCGCGCGGCACGATCTTGATGGCGATCTCCAACAAGTTCGGCTCCATGGTCGTCACCACAGGCAACAAATCGGAGATGTCGGTCGGCTACGCCACGCTCTACGGCGACATGAATGGCGGCTTCAATCCGATCAAGGATCTCTACAAGATGCAGGTTTACGCGCTGTCGCGCTGGCGCAACGACAACGTGCCGCCAGGCGCGCTGGGCCCATCGGGCGAGGTGATTCCAAGAAACATTATCGACAAGGCGCCGTCGGCGGAACTCCGCGAAAACCAGACCGACCAGGATTCGCTGCCGCCCTATCCCGTGCTGGACGACATTCTCGAATGCCTGGTGGAAAACGAGATGGCTGTCGACGACATCGTGGCGCGCGGCCATCCGCGCGAGACGGTGCACCGCATCGAGCACCTGCTCTACATCGCCGAATACAAGCGGCGGCAGGCAGCGCCGGGCGTGAAGATCACGCGCAAGAACTTTGGCCGCGACCGCCGCTATCCCATCACCAACAAATTCCGCGATCGCAACTGATTCGCTGTCTTTCCTCCGACAATCGCGGGCCGTGGAGGCCGACGATGGATATCGAGATCAGTTTCGACCTGTCGCGTATCGATTTTCGCAAGACCTCCGACCAGATCATGGCCAGCTACTGGGGCGGCCAGCGGACGGATGACATCAATCGCCGCGCCTTCGAGAATTCCGTGTGCGCGGTGGCGTTGATCGACGGCACGCAGGTGGGGTTCGCGCGGGCCTCGGGCGACCGCGCGGTGTTCGCGCGAATCTCCGACGTGATAGTGTCGCCCGACCACCGCGGACACGGCGTCGGCATGGCGCTCGTCGAGGCGCTGCTGGGGCATCCCGAGCTTTCCTCCGTGTCGATCTGGATGCTCAACACGTCGGATGCGCACGGGCTTTACGAGCGCTGCGGGTTTCAACGCGTGACCGACGGCAATGAAATGCGGCTGGACCGGTCCGGCTTGTCATCGCAGGACGCTTCGGCTACGCCCGTCACATGACTGTTACCGTCCGCTTCGCCCCGTCGCCGACGGGCAGGATCCACATCGGCAACGCGCGTACAGCCCTGTTCAACTGGCTGTTTGCGCTGAAGAACGGCGGACGCTTCATCCAGCGCTTCGACGACACGGACACGGAGCGTTCGACGCCGGAATTCGCCCGTTCGATCCTCTACGACCTTCACTGGCTGGGGCTGTTTCCCGACCTGACCTACTACCAGTCGCGGCGCTTCGAGCGCTACGACGCGGCGGTGGCCACGCTGAAGGAGGCCGGCGTCCTCTATCCCTGTTACGAGACGTCGGAGGAACTGGAACTCAAGCGCAAGATCCGCCTGTCGCGCAAGCTACCGCCGGTCTACGGCCGCGAGGCGCTGCGCCTGACGCCCGACCAGCACGCCGAATTCGAGGCGCGCGGGCAGAAGCCGCACTGGCGCTTCCTGCTGCCCAATTTCGACGAGGATCCCTTCGACATCGTGCGCACCGACGTGACCTGGACCGACATCATCCGCGGCGAGGAAACGGTCGACCTCTCCTCGCTGTCGGATCCGGTGCTGGTGCGCGAGGACGGCACCTACCTCTACACCCTGCCGTCGGTGATGGACGACATCGACATGGGAATCACCCATGTCATCCGGGGCGACGACCACGTCACCAACACCGGCGTGCAGATGGCGCTTTGCCGGGCACTGGGCGCGGAGCCGCCGCGCTATGGCCACCACAATCTCCTGACCACGAGCACGGGCGAGGGGCTTTCGAAGCGCACGGGCGCATTGTCGATCGAGGGCCTGCGCGACCAGGGGCTCGAGCCGATGGCCATTGCCTCGCTGGCCGTGCTGATCGGCACGTCGGAAAATGTCGTCGCGGTTTCGTCGCTCGGCGAACTGGCCGAGAAGTTCGAGCCTTCGGCGACGTCGAAATCGGCGTCGAAATTCGATCCGGCGGAGCTTTTTGCGCTGAACCGGACGCTGCTTCAGGCGATGGAGTTTCGCGATGCCCGCGACCGGCTTGCCGTGCTCGGCATCAGCGAACCGCAGGCTGAGCCGTTCTGGCTCGCGGTGCGCGGCAACATCGACACGCTGAACGGCGCCGAGATGTGGTGGCGCATCCTGCGTACCGGGCCGATCGAAAAGCCGTTCTTCGACGAGGCGGACGCCCTGTTCCTGCGGGAGGCCTTCGATCTCCTGCCCCAGGAACCGTGGGATTCCACCACCTGGAAATTCTGGACGGGAGCGATCCGGGATGCGACCGGCAGGAAGGGCAAGGCGCTCTTCATGCCGCTGCGGCTTGCGCTTACGGGACTTGAGTCGGGGCCGGAACTCGCAGATCTATTGCCGCTTCTTGATCGGGCAGGAACACTGGCCCGACGACCCTGACCTTGCGCGCCGGGTCGATGGCGGGTTGAACGGCCGAAGGATCGTATTCGCGCCGGTCGTCGACCGCGACCTGATCCCGGTTCACGGGTTCCTCGACGGCGGCCGTTGCGGGCGGCAGCAGTGTGATGGAGGGTGATTCCCGGATCGGGCCCTCTTGCGGGAGCGGTACCGTACCTGGCAGCGCCGCCGTCGACTCCGACTCCGGCTCGCGCACGGTCTCGGCGGGCGGCGTGCCCGCCACGACCTCGAAGTTCTTGGCGACATTGCAGCCGCAACTCGCCGGCCGCGGCTCGGCGGCGCTCTTGTAGAGATAGGCGGTTGTGAGCTGCGAATAGGGACGGCCGGTGCTGGCCGACGTCATCTCAACTTCCTCGGGGCTCTCGGCCGGGCGATAGAAGACCTCGAGATCGGCGCCGGGGCAGGCGGCCTGGCAGTTCTTCTCGTCGCGGCCGAAGTCGCTCACGGTCGATGATGGCGACATCGGGAAAAAATAGCCGTCGCAGGTGCGCACACACATGGTGGCAAAGGTCTGCACCGCGGCCAGCGTGCCCGCGCGCTGTCCGTTGTCATTGATGACGCGCTTGACACGACGGACAGGCTCGCCCGTCTCGGGGTCCAGCCTGACCAACCTCTGCTCCGGCGCGGGCTCGACCCTGCGCGTGGAACCGCCGAGCAACTGGTCGAGAAAGTTCTTGCGCCGCTTGTCGCTGCCGAGATCCTCCCGCGGCCGCTTTACGGCGAGCTTTTCGCCGCCGTCTTTGCGGCAGCCATTTGCATCCAGCGAGGCCAGGATGCGCGCGCGCGACCGGCCGCTCCGCTTCTCGCCGCTACCCATCTTGCCACGGTTGCGTTCGAGCGAGACAAGGTTGCGCTCCATCCGGCTGATCGTGGCATTGAGCCCGGCGCACTGGCGCACGTTGCGGCTGAAAACCGAAAAGCTGCAGCCCGCATTGCGCGCCTGGCCGCGCGCAATCGACAACTGCTTGCGCTGCCGATCGATCGCCTTGTCGTATTTGCGGGCCTGGCCGGAGCTTTTTGCACCACGGCCGTCCACGGCGGCGGCCAACTGTGCCTCAAGCTGCCGGCATACACGGCTTGCGGCCGAGGCATCCGCTATGGGCAAGAGCGTCAGAACGGCCACGGCGGCGGCCATCATTGCCCTCCTGCCTGCCTGGTCCATACGCTGTCCTGTCATGTCGCTTGCGTCCCGCCTGCCTTCACTGCGTCCCACGAACAGCACCCGACCCTAGAACCGCATGGTTAACCCTTTGTAAGGGCAAGCGGTGCGTCAGTCCGCCTTCGCATTCGCGCGCTGTGTCGCCTCCACCACGGCCAGTGCCGTCATGTTGACGATCCCGCGCGAGGTGACGGACGGCGTCAGTATGTGCGCGGGCCTGTCAGTGCCGAGAAGGATCGGACCGACATGCAGCGCGTCGGTCATCTGCTTCACCGTCGTCAACGCTATATTGGCCGAATCGAGGTTCGGGAAGACCAGAAGATTGGCTTCGCCCTTCAATCGCGAATGAGGGTAAACGCGGCTGCGCAGGATTTCCGACAGCGCCGAATCGCCATGCATCTCGCCGTCGCTTTCGAGATCCGGCGCCGTGCGGCGCAGGATCGCGGCGGCCTGGCGCATCTTCAGGGCGCTCGGCGAATCGCGCGAGCCGAAGTTCGAATGCGACACGAGTGCCGCCTTGGGCTCGATGCCGAAGCGGCGGATCTCCTCCGCGGCCAGAATGGTCATTTCGGCGATTTCGTCCGCCGACGGGTCTACGGTCACATATGTGTCGGTGAAGAAGATGACGCCGCGGCTCCAGATCAGCATCGACAGCGCCGACAGGTCGAGGTCGCGCACGCCTGGCCGCGGGCCGATGATCAGCGCGACGCTGCGCAGATGGCGCTCGAAGCGGCCTTCCAGCCCGCAGATCATGGCGTCGGCGTCGCCCCGCTTCAACGCCAGCGCGGCGATCACCGTCGCATCGGTGCGCACCATGGTGCGCGCCGCCTCCTGCGTGTATCCGCGCCGGCCGGCGAGCTCGATCAGAAGGTCGACATAGTGGCGGTAGCGCGGATCGTCCTCGGGGTTGACCAGCTCGAAGTCGACGCCTGGCCTGATACGCAGGCCATAGCGTTTCAGCCTGACATCGACGACATGCGGGCGTCCGATGAGGATGGGCGTCGCGATCTCTTCCTCGATGACCACTTGGGCGGCGCGCAACACGCGCTCGTCTTCGCCGTCGGCATAGATGACGCGATTGGTGGCCGATTGCTTTGCGGCCGAAAACACCGGCTTCATCACCAGGCCCGACCGGAAGACGAAGCGGTTGAGGCGGTCGACATAGGCGGGGAAGTCGGTGATCGGCCGTGTCGCCACCCCGCTCTCGCAGGCCGCCTTCGCCACCGCCGGCGCAATGCGCAGGATCAGCCGCGGATCGAAGGGCGAGGGGATGAGGAAGTCGGGGCCAAAGATCGGCGTCTCGCCGGAATAGGCCCGGGCGGCCACGTCCGACGGCTCCTCGCGGGCAAGAGCGGCGATCGCGCGCACCGCCGCCATCTTCATCGCCTCGTTTATAGCGCTCGCGCCGCAGTCCAAGGCGCCGCGAAAGATGTAAGGAAAGCACAGCACGTTATTGACTTGATTGGGAAAATCGGATCGTCCGGTGCAGATCATGGCGTCCGGGCGGGCGGCCCGCGCCAGCTCCGGCATGATCTCCGGGTTGGGGTTGGCGAGCGCCAGGATCAGCGGCTTTGGCGCCATTGCCGCGAGCAGTTCCGGCTTCAGCACGCCAGCCGCCGAAAGGCCGAGAAAGACGTCCGCGCCGCCGATCACGTCGGCCAGCGTCCGCGCCTCAGTGTCCTTGACGTAAGGATCCTTCCAGCGGTCCATCTCCTCCAGCCGGCCCTTGTGGGCAACGCCGAAGCGGTCGGTGACCCAGATGTTTTCGATCTTCGCGCCGAGCGACACCAGCAGGTTCAGGCAGGCCAGCGCGGCGGCCCCGGCGCCCGAGGTGACGATCTTGATATCGGACAGCGTCTTGCCGGCGAATTCCAGCCCGTTCAGCACCGCCGCCGCGACGATGATGGCCGTGCCGTGCTGGTCGTCGTGAAAGACTGGGATGCCCATGCGCGCCTTGAGCTGTTCTTCGACCTCGAAGCACTCGGGAGCCTTGATGTCCTCGAGATTGATGCCGCCAAACGTTGGCTCCAGCGCCGAGATGGTCTCCACCATGCGCTCGATGCCCGGCGCATCGATCTCGATGTCGAAGACGTCGATGCCCGCGAACTTCTTGAACAGGACCGCCTTGCCTTCCATGACCGGCTTGGAGGCGAGCGGTCCGATATTGCCGAGCCCGAGCACGGCGCTGCCGTTGGAGATCACCGCGACCAGATTCGCCCTTGCGGTGTAGTCGGCCGCCGTGGCGGGATTATCCCGGATTTCCAGGCAGGGCGCCGCCACGCCCGGCGAATAGGCGAGCGCCAGGTCGCGCTGGTTGCCGAGCGGCTTCGTCGCCTGGATCTCCAGCTTTCCGGGGCTCGGATATTTGTGGAAGTAGAGCGCCGCCTCGTCGAGGTCCGAGCGCGCTGCCTTCTTCTGTTCGCTGTCCATGCTTCATGTCCTGTGTCGCCGGCCGTGCCTGATGGCAGCGCGGCGTTGTCAGAATGCGCTGACGTAGAGCCCGCCATCGACGGGGATGTTCTGGCCGGTGAGGTAGCCGGCATGGACGGAGCAGAGGAAGGCGCAGATCTGGCCGAATTCCTCGGGCGTTCCCAAGCGCTTGGCCGGGATTCCTGAACTAAGCCGCGCCTTGCGCTCGCGCGCCGCGTCGGGATCTTCTGGCACATTCGGGTCGAAGGCGCCACGCAGCCTGTCCGTGTCGAGCTTGCCCGGCAGCAGGCTGTTGATGGTTACGTTTCGATCGGCGACCGTGCGCGCGACGCCGGCGACGAAGGAGGTCAGCCCGGCGCGGGCGGCAGAGGACAGGTCGAGGCCTGCAATTGGGACATAGACCGACAGCGACGTGATGTTGACGATGCGGCCGTAGCCGCGCGCCGCCATGCCGTCGATCACGGCCGTGATGAGCTCGATCGGTGCGACCATGTTGTTCGTTACGCCGGTGAGGATCTTTTCGCGGTCCAGTTCGCGAAAATCGCGGAAGGGCGGGCCGCCATTGTTGTTGACCAGGATGTCGGGCTCCGGGCAGGCGGCGAGCAGCGCCTTCTGGACGGCCGGGTCGGCAACGTCGCCGGCGATCTCTGTCACCTGGACCTTGTAGCTTCCGCGGATTTCGGCGGCGGTTGCGGCGAGCACGCCCGCGTTGCGGCCATTGACGGTCACGTCCACGCCCGCCTCGGCGAGCGCCATGGCGCATCCCTTGCCCAGCCCCTTGCTGGAGGCGCAGACGATCGCCTTCTTTCCGCGGATCCCGAGATCCATGAGCCGATTCCTCCCATACGATGATCCGCAACCTATAGCGCCGAGGTCCGTAGCCGCAACCGTCATACGGGTGTTGCAGGAATCGGGGATAGGCCGGGCAGGCAACAGGGGAACCACGGGTCATGGCCGCAGCAATCCCGCGCTCCTTCCGGACGCTCTTCATCTCCGATGTCCATCTCGGGTCGAAGTCTGCCAAGGCCGAATTCCTGATCGACTTCCTGCGCCACCACGAGGCCGAGACCATCTATCTCGTCGGTGACATTGTCGACGGCTGGCGACTGCGGCGCGCCTGGCACTGGCCGCAGAGCCACAACGACGTGGTGCAGAAACTGCTGCGGCGCGCGCGCAAGGGCGCCAACATCGTCTATGTCGCGGGAAACCATGACGAATTCCTGCGCATGTTCCAAGGCGTGCATTTCGGCGGCATCGTCGTGTGCGACCGGGTCATCCACGAGGCGGCCGACGGAAGGCGCTACCTGGTGATCCATGGCGACCAGTTCGACACGGTCGTCCACAACATGCGCTGGCTCGCCTATCTCGGCGACCGGGCCTACGACCTCGCAATCGTCACCAACCGCGTCGTGTCGCGCTGCCGCCGGATTCTCGGCATGCCCTATTGGTCGTTCTCATCCTGGGCCAAGGTCAAGGTCAAGAAAGCCGTCAATTTCATCGGCGCGTTCCAGCAGGTGCTGAGCGAGGAGGCGCGCCGCTCCGACGTGGACGGCGTCATCTGCGGTCACATCCACCATGCCGTCATCGAGGATTTCGACGGCGTCGCCTATGTCAACACCGGCGACTGGGTCGAAAGCTGCACCGCCGTAGTCGAGCATTTCGACGGGCGCATGGAAATACTGCATTGGCCTCATGTGCTGGCCGCGTCCTCCGCCGGGGTCGGCGGGTTCCGGCCGATGCTGGTCGAGCCCGATGTCGGCGAGGCCGCCTGAACGGCTTGGCGTGACGGATCGGCCACAGCCGGCGTAATGCCGCAGCCGGCCGCCGTGGCCCAGTTACGAACCTCCGCGCGCCGTGCTACGTGCTTGGAATCGCTGGCCGACCGCGTGGTCGAGCCGGCGCATTCCCGGGTCGTCGATGTCGCTTCCCACGCTGTCGCCTGAACAACTCGTCAAGCCCGCGCGGTTCGAACTGCGCCTGTCGCTGATCTATGCGGCAATCCTGGTCGCACCCGGCGTGCACCTGCCGTATTTTCCCCTGTGGCTCGAGGCCCAGGGGTTTGACGCGCAGCAGATTGCGGTGATCCTGTCTGCGCCGATGTTCCTGCGGGTAGTGACGACGCCCTTCATCACGGCAATGGCCGACGAGGCGCGCGAACGGGCCAATGTCCTGATCCTGCTGCTTGCCTCGACCCTGCTGATCTCGGGCGGCTATTTCCTCAAGCCGACCTATCTCGTGATCCTTGCCGTGTCTCTGCTTCTCAGCGTCGCGTGGACGCCCCAGGTGCCGATGACCGATTCGCTTGCCCTTTCGGGCGTGCGACGCTTCGGATCGTCCTATGCCGCAATGCGAATATGGGGATCGATCTCCTTCCTGATTGCCAATCTCGGCGGTGGCTACATCCTGTCGCATACGGGCGCGCAGGCGGTGCCGGCGATCATCACGACGGCATTGGCCTTCGCTCTTGGCGCATCGTTGGTGGCGCCACGGCTCGGTCGCCCGCGCCGCGGTTCGCCGCTTTCGGCAGCCGACATGCAGGTCGCCGCGCCGAAACTGATGAACCGCTATTTCCTGCTGTTCATCGGCGGCTCCGGCATGATCCTGGCCAGCCACGGCTTCATGTATTCCTTCGTGTCGATCTACTGGAAGTCGATCGGCCTTGGCGACACGATCGTCGGCATCCTGTGGGCGTGGGCGGTGGTGGCCGAGGTCGTGATGTTCATGGCGTTCAAACGGCTTTTCGCGCATCTGTCTGCATCGCGGATGATCGCCATGGCCGGCGTCGCCGCCATCGTACGCTGGATCGCCTATCCGCTGATATGGCCGCTCGGCCTCGGCGTGCCAGGCTTCTTTGCGGTGCAGACGCTGCACGCGCTGTCGACGGCGCTGATCCTGCTCGGCGTCCAGAAGCTGATCGCCGATACGGTGACCGAGGAGCGCACCGGGGCCGCGCAGGGCATGGTGTTCTTCGCCACCGGTTTTGCCATGGCCGCGGTTACGCTGGCGTCCGGGCCACTCTACGATGCCTTCGGGGTGTACGGCTTCATCGTGATGGTGGGCGTCGCCGGTCTTGGCCTGGCGCTTGTGGCGCTGGCCAGCCGCTCAGCCCCAGAGCGCCACCTCGGGCGGTGACACCAACGACCCGGCATAGGCCAGTGCCGGCGATCGGTCGCGCGCCAGCAGCAGCGGACCATCGAGATCGACGAAGTCGGCATCCTGCGCCAGGAGCACGGCGGGCGCCATCGCAAGCGACGTTCCGACCATGCAGCCCACCATGATCGAGAAGCCGAGTTCTCGCGCCCTGTCGCGCAGGAGCAGGGCTGCCGTCAGCCCGCCCGCCTTGTCGAGCTTGATATTGACTGCGTCGTAGAGCCCGACCAGCGCGTCGAGACCATCTGCCGTATGCAGGCTTTCGTCGGCGCAGATCGGAACGGGGTGAACAATCTCGCGCAGCATGCCGTCATGGCCGGCTGGCAGGGGCTGCTCGATGAGCGCGATGCCGAGTTCGGCCGCGGCCGCCAGATTGGCTTCGAGGTTGGCTTCGGTCCAGCCTTCATTGGCATCGAGTATGATGCGGCTGCGCGGCGCGGCCTGCACGACCGCGCGGATACGGTCGATGTCGCCGTCGCCGCCGATCTTGACCTTGAGCAGTGGCCTGGCCGCATTGGCGCGCGCCTGTTCGGCCATCGCTTCGGCGGTCCCGAGCGAGAGCGTGAAGGCCGTTTCAAGCGCACGCGGTGCCTTGCTCGAAAGGAGGGCATGTACCGGCACGCCGGTCAGCTTGGCTTCCAGGTCCCACAGCGCGCAGTCGACCGCGTTGCGGGCTGCTCCCGCCGGCATCAGGGTGAGGATGTCGTCCCGCCCGGCGCCCGCCGACACCGCCGGCCTTGCCGCCTCGATCTGCGCCGCGACACTGTCCATCGTCTCGCCGTAACGACGATAGGGAACGCATTCGCCCCTGCCGGATTGTCCGTTTTGCAGGATTGTGCAGCACAGAACCTCGGCCTCGGTTTTCGAGCCGCGCGAGATGGTGAAGGTGCCAGCGATCGGAAACCGTTCGCTCTCGACCAAAAGGACACGCGCCATATTTTTCTGTTCCATCCAGCACGTGCCGGGCTGTCAGCCAAAGTGACAGACTCGTGTGAAGTGTCTAAGAGTCGGTCAATGTTGAACAACACGTCGAAGGACACAAGCCGCGCTGCGGATGGCCGCCCGGCCATCGAGGAGCTGGAGGAGGGCGGCGCTGTCGTTCTGCGTCTTTCCGGCGTCTGGATGACCCGCACCGTGGCGCTTGTCGACAACGCGATGCGCAAGGCCGGTGCCGCGCACGAGTCCGGTGACATCGTCCTGGACATTTCCGCAATCGAACGCATGGACACCGCCGGTGCCTGGCTGATCGAGCGGCTGCTGGCGGAAAGCCGCGACAAGGGTCGCACGGTGACCTTGCGCGGACAGACCGAGACGATGTCGATCCTGCTCGGGGCAGTCGGCGAGGCCATCAACAACGACCGCCCCAAGCCGCCCGGCCGGCCCAACATCGTCATCCGCTCCCTTGAGGCACTCGGGCGCGTCGTCTACGCGATCCGTGACGACTTTTTCGCGTCGATGAGCATCCTTGGGGCCACGATCCGCGGCGGCCAGATGAAGCTCGGCCGTGGCCACAGCGTCAACATGGCCGCCATCTTCAACCAGATCGACCGCATGGGCGTCGGCGCCATTCCCGTGGTGGTACTGATGTCGGCGATCGTCGGCGCCATCGTTGCCCAGCAGGGCGCCTACCAGCTCCGCTATTTCGGTGCCGACATCTTTGTCGTCGATCTGGTCGGCATCCTCGTCCTGCGGGAACTCGGCGTGCTGATGACCGCCATCATGATCGCCGGCCGCTCCGGCAGCGCGATCACCGCCGAGATCGGTTCGATGAAGATGCGCGAGGAGATCGACGCGCTGACGGTCATTGGTCTCAACCCCGTCGGCGTGCTGGTCTTCCCGCGCCTTGTCGCGCTCGTCATCGCCCTGCCGTGCCTGACGATCGCCGCCAATTTCGCGTCGCTCGGCGGTGCCATCTTCGTATCCTGGTTCTATTCCGACATCACGCCGGCCGCCTTCATCGATCGGCTCCGCTCGGCCATCGACGTCAGTACGATCTTTGCGGGCCTGATCAAGGCGCCGTTCATGGCGATGATCATCGGCATCATCGGTTCGGTCGAAGGCATGAAGGTCGGCGGCAGCGCCGAATCGCTTGGCCAGCACGTCACCGCTTCGGTGGTGAAGTCGATCTTCGTCGTCGTCATCCTCGACGGCATGTTCGCGATCTTCTTTGCGGCGATCGATTTCTGACATGCTGGACCAGAACGCCATTGCATCCGACGAACAGGGGCTGGAGACGCAGCCCGACGACGACATCGTCCTGGCGGCGCGCGACATCACCGTCGGCTTCAGCGGCAAGATCGTGCTGGAAAACCTGTCGCTCGACATCAGGCGCGGCGAGATTCTCGGGTTCGTCGGCGCGTCGGGTGCCGGCAAGTCGGTGCTCCTGCGCACGGTTCTGGGACTAAACAAGAAATCGTCGGGAACGATTCGGCTGTTCGGCGTTGATGTGGACAAGGCCAGCGACACCGAGAAGCTGCAGATCGACATGCGGCTCGGCGTGCTGTTCCAACACGGTGCACTGTTCTCCTCGTTGAGCGTGCTCGAGAACATACAGGTGCCGATGCGGGAATATCTCGACCTTCCAAAGCCCTTGATGGATGAGCTCGCCTATCTCAAGATCGAGCTCGCCGGCCTGCCGCGCGATGCCGCGATCAAATTCCCGTCCGAACTTTCAGGCGGCATGATCAAGCGCGCAGCCTTGGCGCGGGCACTTGCGCTCGACCCGGACATCGTCTTCCTCGACGAGCCGACCTCGGGCCTCGACCCGATCGGCGCCGCGGAGTTCGACGAGCTGGTCGCCAAGCTGCGCGAGACGATGGGGCTGACGGTCTACATGGTCACCCACGACCTCGATAGCCTGTTCTCGGTCTGTGACCGCGTTGCCGTGCTCGGCAACAAGAAGGTTCTTGTCGAAGGCACCATAGCCGACATGCTGGCCAGCGAAGAACCGTGGGTCAAATCATACTTCCGCGGAAAACGCGCCCGGCAACTTGATCTCGCCGCAAGGACATAGAATTACAAGCACTGATGGAAACACGCGCCAACTACGTCATCGTCGGCATTTTCACACTGGTCTCAATCCTGGCCGCCTTCGTCTTTGTCTACTGGACAGCGGCGATTGGCGACCGTGGCGAGACGACACAGCTGAGGGTGCGCATTCCCGGCTCCGCTTCCGGCCTCGGCCGGGGCAGCGCCGTGCTGTTCAATGGCGTCAAGGTCGGCGACGTCCGGCGCGTCTATATCGACGTGACCAATCCTTCGGTGGCGATCGCCGATACCGAGATCGATCGCCTGACGCCGATCACACGGTCCACCCAGGCCGATATCGGCCTTGCGGGCCTGACCGGTCAGGCCAACATCGAGATCAAGGGCGCCGACCTGAAGGAGCCCAACCTGCTCGACGAGGCGGAGGCGGCCGGCACGATCGCGGAAATCACCGCCGATCCATCGGCGGTGACCAATCTGCTGCAGACGGCACAGGACATCTTCAAGCGCGCAAACAGCGTGATGGACCAGCTCGAGGGCTTCACCAGGGATGTGCGCGGCCCGCTGACCCAGACAGTAGAGAACACGCAGAAATTCTCGGATGCACTGGCGAGCAACGCCGATGGCATCGACAAGTTTCTCGAAAGCGTGTCGAGCCTCTCGGTTGAACTGGCCGGCGTGTCCGGCAAGCTGGACGGCACGTTGAAGGCGGCCGAGAACATTCTCAAATCCGTCGATCCCGACAAGGTCTCGGAAATCGTCGGCAATGTCGAGACCTTCACGCGCAGCCTTTCCGAGACGAGCACTCAGTTCGACGAGGTTGTCGCCGAGGTCAAGACAACGGTCGCCTCGATCGACACGCTGGCCAAGAACGCGACCGGAGCGCTCGGCAAGGTGGACGGGCTTCTTGATGGCGTCGACCCCGCCGTCGTGCGCAATGCTCTGGCCAATATCGACCAAGCCAGCCGCAACGCCAATGCTGCGGCGGCCGACGTGGCCAAGATCACCGAGAAGTTCGGACGGCGCGCCGAGGATGTCGACAAGATCATCGACGACGCGACCCAGCTTGCCAGCCGGCTCAACCAGGCATCGGTGCGGGTCGATGGCATCCTCGTGAAGGTGGACAATCTGCTGGGCTCCGGTCAGGCGGAAGGTCTTGCGCAGACAGCCAGCGAGACCCTGAAATCGTTCAAGGAAGTCGCCGATACGCTGAACAGCCGCATGGGCGAGATTACCGACGGCCTGGCGCGCTTTACCGGGCAGGGCCTGCGCGAGATCGAGGGGCTCGTGCGCGACGGCCGCCGTTCGATCACGCGCATCGAAGGCGCCATCACGGACCTCGAGCGCAATCCGCAGCGCATCATCACCGGTGGAGACGGCGCCGTTCGGCAGTATGACGGGCGGACAAGGCGTTGACTCTGGTCAAGTGCCGCCGCAGAAACAACGGTGGGGGCGGCGGAATGAATTCTGCCGTGAATGTCGGCCAATCGATCTCACGGACGGGATTTCCCTTGAAACACATCACTTTCATTTCGGGTCTGGTGGGCGCCTCCCTTTTCCTGTCAGGCTGCGCCGTTCTGGGGGCAGGCCCCGCACCTCTCGACACGTTCGAACTGTCGGCGCCGCAGACCGAGTCGATGCGGCGAAGCCGCGTCCAGGTGCTGATCGCGGAACCCTCCGCCCTCAAGGCGCTGGACGGCGAGAACATCGTCATCAAGCCGTCGCCCGGCGTCATCCAGTATCTCAAGGGTGCGCAGTGGGCCGACCGTTTGCCGCGCATCGTGCAGGCCAGGCTCGCCGAGACGTTCCAGGCATCCGGCGGGTTCAGCGGTGTCGGCCGACCGGGCGAGGGGCTCGCCATCGACTACCAGGTCGTGGCGGAAATCCGGGAGTTCGAAGTGCGCGTGGACGGCAGCTCGCGCGCCGAGGTCGAGATCTTCGTGCGCCTGCTCAACGACCGCAACGGCGTGGTCAGGGCCTCGAAGGTCTTCACGGCGAGTGCTGCCGTCTCCGGCGCCGGCAACGACGCCTATGTCCAGGCGCTGGACGCCGCCTTCGGCGTCGCTGCTTCCGACATCGTCACCTGGACGGCGTCGATCATCTGATCCACCCGACAACCGTCCGAGCACCCTGCCGATCATCCGATCCGCCCAGTCGCGTCGTTTCATTCGCTTGCGGGATTGGCGCCCCTTCGGGATTCAATCGCTTCAAGTCCTATGCGGAAAATGAAAGAGGCGGGAAATGATCCCGCCTCTTTATCGGCTTTCTGGTGCCGATGACTATCTCAGGCGGCCAGCGGCATGGGCCAGCATCGTATAGACCTTGCCGGTGTCCGACGTCAGATAAGTCTGGGTCAGGACATTGTCGCGGTCGTTGCGGGCGACATCCTTGAGGAGCTTTTCGAAATCCTCGCAGTAGCGGTCGACGGCGCCACGGAACTCGGCGTCCGACTGATACTTGCGTTTGATCTCGTCAAAGGTCTGCTGGCCCTTCAGCGTGTAGAGCCGGCGCGTGAACACGTCGCGCTCGCCGCGACGATAGCGGTCCCACAGGTCGATCGACTGCTCGTGGTCGATGGCGCGAGCGATGTCGACCGACAGGGAGTTGAGCGATTCGACGACATGGGCGGGGGTACGACCACCGGTCGGGCCGCGCGGCGCCTCGGCGACCACGGCTTCGCCTTCTTCCTCCTCGCGTGACGCACCGCTCAGGAGGTCGCGCACCCAGCCGCCGGCTTTCGGACGCGCGACCTCTTCACGCGGGCGCGCCGGCTGTGCGGGATCGAGCGTGCCGCGCAGTGCCTCGGGCGCCGCCGTCGTGGCCGGACGGCCTTGCGGTGGCACGAGGCGCTTCGGCGCCGGTGCAGGCTGCGACGGACGGCTGTCGGACACGTCGACCGTGCGGCCCGATTTTGCAACGATGTCCGAAAGCTCCTTCAGCGCCTTGATCTGTTCGCTGACGGCGCGGCGGATGGCCGTGGTCGACTCCTTGGCCTCCTGCGGCATGTCGAGGACGCCCTTGCGCAGTTCGGCGCGGGTCGATTCGAGATCCGTCTTGATCGAGCCGGCCGAGCGGCGCATGTCTTCGGTTGCCTCGGCGAACCGCTTGGTTGCCGACTCCACGACTTCCGAGATCGATGCCCTGATCTTGTCGGTCGACTCCAGCGTCCGGCCTTCCGCCTTCTCCAGGGCCTTGCCCACAAGATCCTCGAAGGAGCGCATGATCCGCTCCAGATCCTCGGACTTCTTGACGAGACCCACCGCGAGGTCTTCCAGCGACGACTGGCGCTCCAGCGTGTGCTCCAGATTGCTCTGGGCCGAGCTCAGCAATTCCGATGCGCTGGTGAGAAGGCGCGAATGCTCGTCGAAGCGGGTGGCGATCGACGCGACTTCCTTCAGCGTGTTGGACGACAGTTCGGTCAGACGGGTCGTGTTGGAGTCGACCAGGCGCGCCGAGCTGGCGAAGGTGAGCGCAGCCTTCTCGGTCGCGGCGGCGAAGTTTCCGGTGGTCGTGGTCAGCGTCGTGTCGACGCTGGACAGGTTCGCGGCGGCCGACGCGATGAGTTCGCCGAGCTTCGTGCTGGACGAAGACAGGCGCCCGATCAGGTCGGAGACTCCCTCGGCCAGGCTGTTGCGCGCGCCGTCGACGGCCGACAATGTCTCGGCCGTGCGATGGGCGAGGGCATTGACCAGCGCGGCGTTTTCGGTGCGCAGCCGTTCGGCGGCCTTGGCCGACGCGGCCTCGATCGTCATCTCGAGCTGATGGCTGCCCTCTGCAAGGCGGCCAGCCAGCGGACGCGCCGTTTCGTCGAGGATCTTGCTGATCTCGGCGGAACGCTCCGCCATCAGCGCATTCAGTTCGCGCGTGTTGTTGGCGATGGCGCGGGCCGCGTCGTTGGTGCTCTGGCCGATATGCTGGCCGACCGCGGTGAAGGTATCGGCGATCACATTGGCACGCGTAGCGAGTTGCTCCTCGGCCTGCGCGATATGCTCGTTGATCTTCTGACCCATGCTTTCCGCGCTGTAGGACAGCCGGCTCTCGACATCCGCAATATGGTTGCCGACCAGCGAGGCAGCCGAACCGGCACTGCTGGCGAGCCTGTTTTCGGCGTCCGCAAGCTGCGCATCGACGCGAGCAGCGAGCGCCTCGGCGCCGGATGCAAGCCGCTCGTCTGCTTTCGACATCGATTCCTCGATGGCGCGGGCGCGGGCCTCGAGTTCGCTCGACGTCTGGGCGGCGCGCGCAATGACGCGGATCTCTGTCGCCTGGAAGGCGTTGGCGATCTCGTCGGCATTGGCGCGGATGGTCGACGTGCTCTCGCCGACACTGGCAGCGAGACGCCTGTCGGTCTCCTCGAAGACGCGGCCGATCTCGATGGCGCGGGTCGCCAAGGCCTCGTTGGTCTGGTCGACGCGGGCGGCAATGCGCTCGTCGGCCAGTTCCAGAGCCTGGCTGATTTCCGCGGCGCGGGCGGCGAGGGCGTCCTGGCTCTGCTCGACGCGTGTGACGATGCGCTGGTCGGCGGCTTCGAAGACGCGGCCGATTTCCACCGCGCGTCCCGTCAGCGCGGCGTTGGTCTGGTCGACGCGCGCCGCGATGCGCTGGTCGGCTTCCTCGAACACCTGACCAATCTCGTTGGCGCGCGATGTCAGCACGTCGGCTGTCTGGTCGACGCGTGCGGCGATGCGCTCGTCGACAGCCTCGAACGCACGCCCGAAGTCTTCCGCGCGGGTAGCAAGCACGTCGGCGGTGTGGTCGACGCGGGCCGCGATGCGCTGGTCCGCCGCTTCGAAGACACGCCCGAAGTCTTCCGCGCGGGTCGCGAGCACGTCGGAGGTCTGCTCGACCCGCACCGCGATGCGCTGGTCCGCCGCTTCGAAGACACGCCCGAAGTCGATGGCGCGGTTGGCGAGCACGTCGGAGGTCTGGTCGACGCGTGCCGCGATGCGCTGGTCTGCTTCCTCGAAAGCGCGGCCGAAGTCGATGGCGCGGCTGGCCAGCACGTCGGATGTCTGGCCCACACGGGCCGCAATGCGCTGATCGGCTTCCTCGAAGGCGCGGCCGATCTCGACCGTGCGGTTGGCAAGGACTTCCGACGTCTGTTCGACGCGCGACTGGATGCGCTCGTCGGCCGCTTCAAACATGTGCTCGATATGCGCGGTGCGTCCGGTCAACACTTCCGCGCTGCGTTCGACGCGGGCTGCAAGCCTCTGGTCGGTGGTCTCGAAGACACGGCCGATCTCGGCGGCGCGCGCCGCGAGCTGGTCCGCCGTTTCGCCGACGCGGGCAGCAAGACGGTTGTCGGCGTCCTCGAACGTGCGGACGACCGCATTGGCGCGTTCGCCGAACGCTTCGGAGCCTTCGGCAATGCGCGCGACGAACTTGCTGTCGAAGGAATCGAACAGCTGGCTGAGTTCATCGGCACGGCCGTTGAGGGCGCTAGCGGATTCGGAGATCCGCGCGGCAAGGCGCCCGTCCGCCGTGTCGAAGGTCTGGACGATGTCACTGGCGCGCGCCGCGAGCGTGGCGGCGGTCTGGACAGCGCGCTCGATGAGGCGCTGGTCTGCCTCGCTGAAGGTGCGCGCAATCTCCTCGGCCTTTGCGGAGAGTGTCTCGGCGGTCTCGCCGGTGCGCGACAGGATGCGCTGATCGGCGTCGGTGAAGACCTGCGCAATGTCGTTGGCGCGTGCCAGCAACGCGGCAGAAGTCTGCTCCGCGCGCTCGGCGATGCGCTGGTCGGCATCGGTGAAGGCGGCGCCCGCTTCCTGCTGCAGGGTGGCGGTGATCTCCAGCACCTTGTCGCGCAGCGATGTGGCGACCATGACGGCGCTGCGCTCCAGAACGACGCGGACATTGTCCACGCCGGTCGACAGCGCGCGTTCCATTGTTCCGGTCCGCTCGTCGATGACGCCCGTCTGGCGATCGAAGGCGTCCTGGATCTTGGCCACGTCCGCTTCCAGCGCTTCCGAGATAAGGTTGCGCTTGCCAGCAATGGTCTCGATATGCGCCGAGATTTCCTTGTCGATCTCACGGCGCGCCTCGACCAGCTTGTTCAGATCGTCGTTGAGCGCATTGGCGAGGATCGAGCGGCCTTCGGCGATCTTGGCGATCTGGGCGGCCACGAGGTCGTCGATGCCAGCGCGGCTCGCATTGAGCTTGGCGAGATCGTCCTCCAGCCTGCTCGTCAGCATGTCGCGGCCTTCGGCGAACTTCTCCGCTTGGCTCGCCACGACGCGGTCGATGGCATTCATGTCGCCCAGCAGGGCCTTCGAAAGCAGATTGCGGCCCTCGGCCAGCTTCTCGACATGGCCCGCGACGAGACCGTCGATGCCGGCCATGTCGCTTTCGAGCGCGCGGCTCAACACGTCGCGACCCTCGGCCAGCTTGGACACCTGATCACGGATGACGTCTTCCAGGCTCGCCATGTCGGCTTCGAGCGCCTGGGCCAGCACGTCGCGGCCGGCCGCGATCTTCTCGACCTGCTGGGCGATGAGGCCGTCGAGGCTCGCCCGCGTCTCGCTGACCTTGACCAGGTCGGCCTCCAGCGCACGCGACAGGAGGTTGCGGCCTTCGGCCAGTTTCTCGACATGGCCGGCAACCGTGGCGTCGATTTCGGAACGCGAATCCGCCACCTTGGCGAGGTCCGCCTCGAGCGCCAGTGCCAGGACGTTGCGGCCTTCGGCGATCTTCTCGACCTGGCCCATAACGAGCCCGTCGATGCTGGCACGACTCTCGGCGAGCTTGGCCAGATCGGCTTCCAGCGCGCGCTTGAGGATGTCGCGACCCTCGGCGAGCTTGGCAACCTGTGCGGCAACGAGGCCATCGATGCCGGAGCGTGCTTCCGCGACCTTGGCGAGGTCTGACTCGAGTGCCTGCGACAGGATGTTGCGGCCTTCGGCGATCTTCTCGACCTGGCCGGCGACCATGCCGTCGATGCTGGTGCGGCTTTCGGCGAGCTTGGCGAGATCCGCCTCGAGCGCGCGCTTGAGGATGTCGCGGCCTTCGGCAAGCTTCTCGACCTGCGCGGCAACGAGGTTGTCGATGCCCGAACGGCCTTCGGCGAGCTTCGCGAGGTCGTCCTCCAGACGCCTGGTCAGCATCTGGCGGCCTTCGTCGAACCGCCTGGCCTGCTCGGCCGCGAGCGTATCGAGATGCGAAATGTCGTTGTCGAGCGCGACCGTCAGCATGCCGCGGCCCTCGACCAGCTTCTCGACATGGCCCGTGACCATGCCTTCGATGGTGGTCATGTCCTGCTCGAACGCCTGCGACAGGGAACTGCGGCCCTCGGCGAGGCGCTCGACCTGACTTGCGACCATGCCTTCGATGTTGGACATCTCGTTTTCGAGCGTGCGGCCGAGCTTGCGGCGGCTGTCGGCGAGCTTTTCCATGTGGCCCACGACGAGCGAGTCGATGCTTGCCATGTCCATTTCAAGCGCCTTGGACAACACGCCACGGCCCTGTTCGATCTTCTCGACCTGGCCAGCGACCAGCGAATCGATGTCGTGGATGTCGCGCTCCAGCGCCTTGGTGAGCAGGGTGCGGCTGTCGGCGATCTTTCCGGCCTGGGCCGAGACCAGCGTATCGATGCCGTTCAGATCTTTCTCCAGCGACTCGGTCAGCGATGCGCGGATGGCGGCGATCTTTTCCGACTGCACGTTGATCATTCCGTCGATCGCGGCGACGTCCTTTTCGAGCGCGCGCGACAGCATCGCGCGGCCCTCGGAGAGCTTTTCAACCTGGCCGGTCACCAGCGCGTCGATGCTGGAGCGGGCCACGGTCAGCTTGCCGAGGTCGGTTTCGAGCGAGCGGGCGAGAATGTTGCGGCCCTCGACCAGCTTGCCGACATGGGATGTCACCATGCTGTCGATGGTGGTGCGCGCCTCCGCGAGCTTCTGCGAATCCTCCGCGAGCGTGCGGGCCAGTTCCTCCCGGCCCTCGGCGATGGTGCGGACGTGCTGGCCGACCGACAGATCGATCAGCGTGCGCGATTCGTCGATCTTGCGCAGGTCGTCCGTCAGGGCGCGAGAGAGGATCTCGCGGCCATGCGCGAGCTTCTGCACCTGGAGGTCGACGGCGCGGTCGATGCCTTCGCGGCTGGCGGCGAAGCGTTCGAGGTCGGCGCGCAGCACGTTGGTCATGTGCTCGCTGCTCTCGGCGAGATTGCGCGAATGCTCCTCGACCGACAGTTCGATGCCTTCGCGCGCCTGGGCAAGACGCTCCAGGTCGGTGTTGAACGCATGCGACACGTCGTGGCGGGCCTGTTCGAGCCTGACAGCGAAGTCGCCGGCGCGCGCGTCGAGCATAGTCGAGGTCGACATCACCATGTCGGCCATCTCTGCGTTGAGCTTAGACTTGGAGTCGTCGATCAGCTCCGACAACTGCTGCTTGCCGTCGCTGAACGTCGTGGCGATCTCGCGGGCGCGTTCGATCAGTGTCTCGTTGATCTGGCGTGCGCGCGCTTCGAGCGCGGCGTTCAGCTTCTGGGTGCCGGTGTCCAGCGCTTCGGCGCGCGTCTGGAACTCGCTGATCAGGCCCTGGCCGCGTTCGGCAAGCGTCCGCTCGATGCCCTGCAGGCTTGTCGCGAATTCCTGGTTGAGATTGCGGGCGGCGCCGCCCAGCAGCGAGACCATGCCCGAGGTGCGCTCGTCGAGGAGATCGCTCATCGAGCGGGTCACGTCCTCCGACGTCTGCTTGAGCGTCGCGATGCGCGTATCGAGGAGGCTTGCGAACGCTTCGCCAGACGTCGTGATGCGGTCCGTGATGCGATCGAGGCGGACATCGATCGAATCGAAGATCGAGATGCCGCTCTCGTTGATGCGGTCGATCAGCGCGTCGCCGGAATTGGTGATCGTCATCGACAGTTTTGTCGACGCGCCGAGGATCGAGTCGCGGATGACGTCGCTGGCGGAATTCAGCTGATCCTTGAGCGTCTCGTGGGCGCCGGTGATGGAGGCGCGCACGCGCTCGGCATGGGTGACGACGGCCTCGCGTTCGCTGCCCAGCCCGTCGACCAGGGCGCGGATGCGCGCCTCGTTCTCGGAATAGGAGCGCTCGATCTGGTTCACCTCGGTATGGACGAGCGTCTCGAGTTCGACGGCGCGCGCCAGCGTGCGCTCGATGCCTTCGCCCATGGCGGCGACTTCGCGGCGCACCGCCTGGCTGACGTTCATGACGCGGTTCTGTGCGAGAGATTCCGGTTCGGCCAGACGGATCGCCATCTCGGTCATCGACTGTGCGGCGATGCGCAGGTCCTGGGCGCGGCGCATCATGACTGCGAAAGCCCAGAACAGGATGATGGGCATGATGGTGACGGCGGCGAGAAGCACCAGGGTCGGCCGCGACAGAAGCTGGTCGACGCTCTGGATCTGCAGGACTTCGGGCCCGAACATCATGTTGCCGATGGCCAGTCCGCCACCGATCCACAACAGCGTGATCGCCGCGACGGTCCAGTAGATGGCGCTCGACGAGCGACGGTTCATGCTCTGGATAAAGGCGCGCGCATCCTTCTGGCGGTCGTCGTTGGCGGGCGCAAAGGAGGACGGCTGCACCGTGACCGGCTGCAGGGCGGCAGGATCGGATTTCGCCGCGGATTGTGCCGACGGCTTTGGCTGGTCGACGCGCGGCGTGGCCTGCGCTTGCGCGGGGGAGGGCTGGGCAACCTGGGACGGACCACGGCCCTCGCGGGCCAGTTCGTCGGCGGCCTGGGAAATCTGCGCTTCGAGATCCTCCATCGAGGCGGCGATATCCAGATCGTCGGCTGCTGCCGCAAGGTTGAAATCGAGCGACTTTTCGAGGTCCGTAGCGGCCGAACCTTCGACGTTCTTCGATGTGGTCGTGCGTTTGGCCATGCGACTGTTACCCCGTACCGATGCAGCGGACCCACCAGCCTATGGCAGGCAGAGTCCTTCTAGCAAGGCTCACACTGAGCCCCAACTATCGTACTGACAGGGCGGTGCAAAGGAAACTTGATTTCGGGGTGATACGTAAAAGTTTAAACATAAGGTTAATGCCGCCATCATTTCGGCGCGATTGCGGATCAGGTGCCGCGTCCCGATTAACCCCTTGTGCACATGAAGCACGTAGGGTCGCTATCCGTCCAGCCGCCCCGCCAAGTTTGTCGAAGGTTCCCGTTCCATGGTTCAAAACAATGCAAGCGCCGTGGCGTTCACCATGCCCGGCGGCGAGGTGTGCGCCAAGGCTCGAACGCGTCCCGTCGACCTCGTCCACCTGGCGCGCCAGACGATGGGCGACCGGGCGCTGGAACAGGAAGTTCTTGGTCTCTTCGTCCAGCAGGCACTGAACGTCCGCGATCAGATCGCCGGCGCCAGCCTCGACGAGCGGCTCCAGCTTCTCCACGGACTGAAGGGCTCGGCCCGAGGCGTCGGCGCATTTGCGATCGGCGACTGGGCGGCGGAAGTGGAGCTGGCGCCGGACGACCGCCAGCTCATCGCGCGACTGGGTCGCCTGATCGACGATCTGCGCGGCTTCGTCGCAGCCATCGGCCGCTGAGCTCAATTTTCCTGCCATTTCCCCGTCAATCCCTTGCCGCTGTTGACTTGGCCGCGTGAGCGGCTATTTCGGCAGGGGCTTCATTTGCGGGACATTCTCATGACAAAGATTACCTACGTCGCGTTCGATGGTACCCGCTTCGAGGTTGACGCGGCCAATGGATCGACGGTGATGGAAAACGCCGTGCGCAACGCGGTTCCCGGCATCGAGGCCGAATGCGGCGGCGCCTGCGCCTGCGCTACCTGCCATGTCTATGTCGACGAGGCCTGGACCGCCCTTGTCGGCGAACCGGAGGCGATGGAGGAGGACATGCTCGACTTCGCCTATGACGTCCGCCCCAACTCGCGGCTGTCGTGCCAGATCAAGGTGCGCGACGCGCTCGACGGACTTGTGGTCAGCGTCCCCGAACGGCAAGGTTGACGAACAGGTCCGCGCATGACGCGCCAAAACACCAAATGACCCGGGGGATCACGTGACGGAACCGAGCCGCGTCGACGTTCTCATCATCGGGGCAGGGCCGGTCGGGCTCTTTGCCGTCTTCGAACTCGGCCTGTTCGACATGAAATGCCACCTGATCGACATACTCGACCGGCCCGGCGGGCAATGTGCCGAACTCTACCCCGAGAAGCCGATCTACGACATTCCAGCCTGGCCATCGATTTCCGCCCAGGGCCTGGTCGATCAGCTCATGGAGCAGATCGCGCCGTTCAAGCCGGCCTTCAGCTTCAATCGCATGGTCTCGGGGCTCGAGAAACTCGACGATGGTCGCTTCCGGGTTACGACGGATGAAAATGAGGTGATCGAGGCAACTGTCGTGGTGATCGCGGCGGGCGGCGGGTCGTTTCAGCCCAAGCGCCCTCCAATCCCTGGGATCGAAGCCTTCGAGGGAACCAGCGTCTTCTACTCCGTGCGCCGCATGGAGGAATTCCGCGATCAGGATCTGATGATCGTCGGCGGTGGCGATTCCGCGCTCGACTGGACCTTGAACCTGCAGCCGATCGCCCGAAGCGTTACGCTGGTCCACCGCAGGCCTGAATTCCGCGCGGCGCCCGACAGCGTGAACAAGATGTATGCGCTTCAGGAGATGAAGCAGCTCGACTTCAAGGTCGGACAGGTTACCGGCCTGACGGGAAGCGACGGGCAACTGTCCTCGGCCACCATCAAGGGACCGGATGGCGATGTCGAAGTGCCATGCACCCGCATGCTGCCCTTCTTCGGTCTCACCATGAAGCTCGGGCCGATCGCCGACTGGGGCCTCAACCTTCACGAGAACCTGATCACCGTCGACACGGAAAAGTTCCAGACGTCGGTGCCCGGCATCTTCGCCATCGGCGACATCAACTGGTATCCCGGCAAGCTGAAGCTGATCCTGTCGGGGTTCCACGAGGCTGCGCTGATGGCACAGGCCGCCAAGCGCATCATCAGCCCCGGCGAGCGCATCGTCTTCCAGTACACGACCTCGTCGACCAGCCTGCAGAAGAAGCTCGGCGTGGCCTGACCGGCGGTCAGCCCGGAATGCGGCCGTCCTCGATGCGCTCGAGCCGGTAGCGTAAGAGCCGCATGATGCGGCTTTCGAAATTCATGCCTTCGACCCGGTCGAACTCCTGCTGCGCGCGATCGTGCCGGGCAAGGATCTTGTCCGTGGTGGCCTTGGCCTTTTCGGCGGCGATCGCGCAGTTTCGCTGGCGTCCGAGCGCCTTTAGTGCCAATTCCAGCTCGCGCGCGTGGTTTTTTGCGATCACCACGTGACTTTCCTCGTGGCGCTTGATGTCGGAGGAAAGCGTGTCCCAGATCAGCCGGACATCCTGTCCCGCCTGCTTGGTGCGACGCCATTTCGGCAGGATCACCTTGGCCTTGACGGTGACGGCGGCCGAAACGACCGTGCAGCGGCCGCTGCCTTCCGCATAGCCGATCTTGGTGGTGAACTGCATCTGCGTCGCGCCAGGGTGGCGCCGGCCGGAACTCTTGACCTGCGGCCCGCGCTTGCCAAGCTCCTCCTCAATCTCGTCGAGCGTGCTGCCGCCGATGCTGAAATAGGTGTAGGTCTTGGACAGATTGGCCGCGCCGGCCAAAGCCGTCGCGCAGCCGAGCATCGTCAGGACCAGAAGGGTTCGCTTCATCATGTTGCCTCTGAAGCGATGTTGCTCTAGGCCCGCGCGGTGCGCAACGGTTTTCAGATGGAATGATGAACGCGACCGAATGGCATCTCGCGCACGGACGGCAGCTGACGCTCGGTCCCCGGGCGGTGGTGATGGGCGTACTCAATGTGACGCCGGACAGCTTTTCGGATGGCGGGCAGTTCATCGATCCGACGAGCTCGGTCGACCAGGCGCGCCGCCTTGCGGGCGAGGGCGCCGCGATCATCGAAGTCGGCGGCGAGTCGACGCGACCCGGCGCGGAGCCAGTTTCCGCGGCCGAGGAGCAGGCGCGGGTCCTGCCGGTCATCGCTGCGCTGGCGGCCTGGGGTGAGACGCTGATCTCGATCGACACCTACAGGGAAGAGACCGCAAGGCTGGCGGTCGCCGCGGGCGCCCATATCGTCAACGACGTCTGGGGTCTGCAGCGGGAGCCGGGCATTGCGTCGGTCGCCGCAGATACCGGGGCCGGCCTGGTCATCATGCATACGGGGCGGGAGCGCGACAAGCTGACTGACGCGATGGAGGATCAGTTCGCGTTCCTGCGCGCCTCGCTCGCGATCGCCAAAAGAGCGGGGGTATCGCCTGCCCAGATCGTACTCGACCCGGGCTTCGGCTTCGCCAAGGAGACAGCGGGGGAAAACCTCGATCTCATGGCGCGGTTCCAGGACCTGCATGCGCTGGGGCGTCCCCTGATGGCGGGGACCTCGCGAAAACGCTTCATCGGCACCGTAACCGGACGGGGGCCGGCTCACCGCGGTGCCGGAACCGCCGCGACGAGCGTCATCCTTCGCCTGAAGGGGGCTGCGCTATTCCGGGTGCACGATGTCGCAATCAACGTGGATGCCCTGGCCGTCGCGGATGCTATGCTCGCGCGTCAAGCCGACGCCGGAAGCTGAAAGCCATGTATGTCATCCGTATCAAGAATTGCGCCTTCTTCGCGCGCCATGGCGTGCATGATGAAGAGGAGATGCTGGGGCAGCGCTTCTATGTCGACGCGGAACTGACCGTCGATCCCGGTTCGGCACTGGAAGACGATTCGATCGAGGGAACGGTTGACTACGGCGTCGCCTTCGCGGTCATCGAGAAGATCATCACCGGCGAACGCCGTTTCCTGATCGAGGCGCTGGCCCTCGAGGTGGGCAAGGCGCTCGTTTCGCGCTACGGCCAGATCAAGAAGGCGGCGATCACCATCCGCAAGCCCAATGCCCCGGTGCGCGGCGTACTCGATCATGTCGAGGTGACCGTTGTCTGGCCCGAATAGGGAACGCGTCTTCCTGAGCCTCGGCGGCAATATAGGCGATCCCGCACAGGCGATGGGCGCCGCGCTGCGGATGCTGGGCGCCGACCCGCAGACCGAAATCGTCGCGGTGTCGTCGCTCTACCGAACTCCGCCCTGGGGCAAGCTCGACCAGCCCGACTTCCTCAACGCCGCCGCCGAACTGCGGACCGCCCTGCCGCCCCGCGCGCTGCTCGACCTCTGCCTGGAAGCCGAGCGTAAGCTGAAGCGGGTGCGTGGCGAGCGCTGGGGACCGAGGCTGGTCGACATCGACATACTGGTGTTCGGCGACCGCGTCATAAGGGAGGCAGGCCTCGACATTCCCCATCCGCGCATGCTCGAGCGCGGTTTTGTCCTGGTACCGTTGGCTGAAATCGCGCCGGATTACCGGATCGGCGACATGAGCCTCGCCGACCACGCGTCGGTGGCGGATGTGGCCGGTATCGCGCGGGTCGACGGCCCGGCGGACTGGTGGCGCGGCCGCTGAGCGGCGCTCAGCCCGAGAAACCGCCCTCGTCGAGGAAGACCTGCTCCTCCGGTGTCGAGTCGCGGCCGAGCATGCGATTGCGGTGCGGGAAGCGACCGAAACGGACGATGATGTCGCGGTGGCCGTCGGCGTGCTTCAGATAGTCTCCCTCGAGCGGCGCGCACAGCCGTACCGAATGGTCCTGATCGGCCAGCGCCTCGGAGTGCATCAACGGCAGATAGAGAAAGACCCGCATCTGCTCGTCGACGGCCTGATGGGTGCCTCTGTCGATCGCGCGCCGCGCGAGACTGAGTGCGAGCGGATCGGTCGCGTACATATGTGCGGTGCCGCGAAAGCAGTTGCGCGGGAGCTGGTCGAGCAGGATCATCAGCGCCAGCACGCCGTCGGGCTCGTTCATCCAGTCGTCGAGCTCGCGTCGCGCGGCAGCGAAATGAAGCGCCTCGAAGCGCCTGCGGAACTCCGCGTCGAAGGCGTCGTCCTTCAAAAACCATCGTTCCGGCCCGGCATCCCGCCAGAACGCCACGATCTCCTGTGCCTTCGGGTCCATGTCAGCGTTCTCCCGCAACCGATTTCAGGGCGTCAGCCGCCTCTTCGTTCATCGCCTGGCCCGGCCGCCTCGGCTGGGCGAGCGGTGCCGGAACCGGGGCGTTGCCCTTCATCAGGCCACGCCCGGCCTGTATGCCGCCCGCGATCTGCAGCTCAAGGCGCTCCTGGTCGCGGCGACGCACATCCTGGATGATCTCCGCGACTGCCTCGTCCTCGACACCCAGGCGCTGCAGCGTCTCGCCGCTAAACAGCAGCGCCGACTCGAAGGTCTCGCGGATCTGGTAGTCGACGCCCGACTTGATGAGCGAAATCGACGTGCCTCGGTCGAAGGCCCGCGCCAGAACCGGCAGCAGCGGGAATTCGGCCTTGAGGAGTTCGGCGATGCGGATCGCTGTCTCGGGCTTGTCGACGCAGATCAGCACGGCCCGTGCCCGGCCAGCACCGGCCGCATGCAGGATGTCCAGCCTGGCACCGTCGCCGTAATAGACCTTGAACCCGAATGTGGCGGCGGTCTGGATCATCTCGACATCGTTGTCGATGATGGACACGTCGATGCCGCGCAGCAGGAGCGGCTGGGTGACGATCTGCCCGAAACGGCCGAAGCCGATGACCAGGACGCTGCCGGTCAGCCCGTCGGCGATGTCGACGCCCTCCAGCGTCTGCTCGTCCCTCGGCATGAGACGACGCAGAGCGATGATGGCCAGCGGGGTCAACGCCATGGAGATGATGATGATGGCGGTCAGGATCGAGTTGGCCTCGCCATCGATGATGCCGACAGCCATGGCCGCAGAGTAGAGCACGAAGGCGAATTCGCCGCCCTGCGCCATCACCACCGCGCGCTCGATACTCTCCTTGTTGCGTGCGCCAAGCACCCGGGCGACCACGTAAATGCCGAGCGCCTTGAGGAGCATGAAGGCCAGCACGTAGAAGACGACGTCATTCAGATTGCGCCAGACCACGGACAGGTCGAGCGACATGCCGACAGCGAGGAAGAACAGGCCGAGCAGTATGCCGCGAAAGGGTTCGACATCGGCCTCGAGCTGATGCCGGAACGTGGATTCCGACAGGAGCACACCGGCGAGGAAAGCGCCCATGGCCATCGACAGCCCGCCAAGCTGCATGGCAAGCGCCGAACCGAGCACGACCAGCAGCGCCGCCGCCGTCATGACCTCGCGCGCGCGCGATTCGGCCAGGATGCGAAAGAACGGGTTGAGCAGGTAGCGGCCGGCGATGACCAGGCCGAGAATCGAGCCCAGTCCGATCGCCACGTCGATGAAGCGTTCCGACCAGCCGGTTTCGCCAGCACCGGGCGCCAGGAAGGCCACGAGCGCGAGCAGCGGCACGATGGCCAGATCCTCGAGAAGCAGGATCGAGATCATCCGCTGACCCTTGGGCGAGGTCATGTCGCCGCGCTCCTCGAGCAGCTGCATGACGATGGCCGTCGAGGTCAGGACGAAACCGACGCCGGCCACGAAGGCCACGGAAATGGGAAATCCGGTGACGATGCCGACGCTGGTGAGCAAAAGGGCGCAGACCCCGACCTGAAGCACGCCGAGGCCGAATATTTCGCGCCGCAGGCTCCACAGCCGCGACGGCTCCATCTCGAGCCCGATGATGAAGAGGAACATGACGACGCCGAGTTCGGCAACATGCAGGATGGCGGCGGAATCATAGAAGACGCCGAGACCGAACGGACCGATGGCGAGACCGGCGGCGAGATAGCCGAGGATGGATCCGAGGCCCATGCGCTTGAAGATCGGGACCGCAATGACGCCGGCGGCCAGAAGCGCCACAACCTGGACGAGATCGCTTCCCGCGCCTTCAACCGCCATACACTGATCCTTTCCCCTGACCCGCCGGAGCACGACGACATTGAGGTCACGATAAGGACTGACAAGGCTGTCTGCCAGTGCCAAAGCGGCACCGGGGCGGTCTTACCCTCAGGCTCGGGACATGGCTGCGTCTGGCCGCCGCGGTATTCGGGGCTTTTGGCTACTGGCCGGCGATGGTGCCGACCGATGTGCCGTCGACGCGCTTCAGGCTCATGCCGATGACGGGCACGAGTTCCTGCGCCACCCGTACGGAGACGGTCACGTTCATCGTGTTCTGATTGGCGATGCGGGCCTGCATGACGCCCTTGAGCTGCTTGCGGTTGATCGCTAGCACCACCTTCTGCCCATCCACGACATTGCCGGACACGATGTCGAGGCCCTTGCCGGACGCACCGTCGAGGAAGGTGCCGCGGTAGCCCGATCCGCTCCGGCTCTCAACCGATGCCGTCATCTTCTGCGTGAAGACACCCACCCGGCAGCCGCCGTCCAGCGTCATGCCCAGCGTCTGATCGGGCGTCGAGCCGGTGAAGGTGCAGGAGAATTTGGTGCCCTTGTACTTGCCCGCGACGATCTCGCCAGGGCCCGCCCAATTGCCTTCGACGGACTTGAAGAACTTCCTGTCCGGTTCATTGGCGAAAGCCGGCCCAGCAGCGCTGATCGCCGATGCGGCGGCGATGGTCAGAAGGGCTGGCAGAAAGATGGATTTCATCGAGGCGCACCCGGCAGGAAAGGAGGGAAATTATGGTTCCGACCATGACCAACAATGGTTAACGCTTCGTCACGGCTCAATGTCAAGAGCCTGCACCAAAGCGCGCTCGACAGGGTTAATCAACCCTTGCCGGTCGGGCGCTCGGCATCGCGTTTGCGGGCGCTGAAGGACGTCAGCGCGGAGAGGAAATCGGAGATGCCGGGGCGCCTGACAGCGGCGAAGGGCAGGGGGCGCGCGGTCTCCATCGCGGCGATGCCAATGCGTGCCGTCATCATGCCGTTGACCACGCCTTCGCCGAGCTTGGCCGACAGTCGAGCCGCAAGCCCCTGGCCGACGACCTGGTGGACGAAATCGTCGCCGGCCGCGATGACGCCGGTGACGGCCAGATGCGCCAGCACGCCGCGCGCCAGCCGGAAGAAGCCGAGCGTGCCAGGCCTGCCCCCATAGAGTTCCGACAGGCGGCGGATCAGGCGGCCAGCCTCGAACACGACATAGGCGAGGTCGACGAGCGCGCGCGGGCTGACGGCCGTGACCACGGAGACTCGCTTTGCCGCGTCGAGAATGAGAATTTTTGCCTGTGCATCGAGCGGACCGAGCATTTCCGTCTCGGCCAGCCGAATCAGGTTTGCCCCGTCGATGATCTCGCCGCGGAGATCGGCCAGTGCGCGCCGGCCCCCGGCGGTCTCCGGCTTATCCGCAAGCAGGCTCGACAGTTGCTCGACGACGGCCCGCGCGTCCTTCGGATCATCGCGCGCCATGGCGTCGAACGCGGCGCGCCTGATCTTCTCGATCGAGGCAAGCCGCGACAGCGCCCAGACCTCGCGCCCCAGCATGACCAGCAATGCGATGATCGCGATACCCGCGACAGCAGCGGCAAGCCATCCGAGCCAGTCCGCGCGCTCGAACAACGTTCGGATCAATTGTTCCGTCCACAATCCGACCGCAAGCGACACCAGAATGCCCGACGCCGTCACGAAGATCGTGCCGAGCATCGACCTCCGCCTCGGGGTAGCTGCCGGCGGCGGGTCGCCGTCAATGGTGTCGGGTTCGGCAAAAACATCGATCTCTGCCGGGACGACCACCGCCTGTTCCGGCTTCAACGCCCGCGGCGGCCTGGCGACCGCGTCGCGCTCGCCGACCGCGGACCGTGGCGCCGGTTTCGGCGCGCTGGCCGGCTCTTCCTCGATACGGAATGCCGCTGGCTTGCGGGGCGGCGTGGTCATGCGAGGCGGTCTCCCAGAAGAAACTGCAGGGCGCGGTCGAGCCGGATGTGGGGCAGGGACAGGGTCGCCCCGTCGGGCGTCTTTTCCAGCTTTGGCGGACGGAAACGCACGAAGCGCATCGCCGTCTCCGATCCTGCCTCCTCCGCACTAGTCTGGAAGGCAAGGTCTGCCCTTGCTGGCAGATCGCCGGGGAAAATGGCGGTCTCCGCCTTGCCGTCGAAAATGTCGCTACCGATCGTCTCGCCTGACAACGGCGTCCCGATGATGACGGGCAGTGTCTCGCGGCCCTGTTTGACGGTGCCCTCGCGAGTCGCGCGCACGGCCGCCATTGCCAGCACGTCGACCTCGGCGCCGGAGAAATTCGCGCGCTTGACCGCCCTGTCGGCGATGCGGCGCACGATGGCCTGCAGCCGGTCGTGGCTTTCGTGATGCAGATGGTCGGCCTTGGTGGCGGCGATCAGGATGCGGTCGATGCGATGCGAGAACAGATCAGTCAGGAGACCGCCGCGTCCCGGCCGGAAACAGGCGAGGATTTCCGTCACGGCGCGCTCCAGATCCGCCATCGCCCAAGGGCCGGCATTCAGCGCCTGCATCGCGTCGATCAGCACGATCTGGCGGTCGAGCCGGGCGACATGCTCGCGGAAAAACGGCTTGACCACATGGGTCTTGTAGGCCTCGTAGCGCCGCTCCATCATCGCCCTGAGCGATCCCGGACGAGCCGGAGCATCCTTGTCGGAGGGCAGGGGCGAGAAGGTGAGGGCCGGAGAGCCTTCCAGGTCGCCGGGCATCAGGAAGCGGCCGGGCGGCAGGGTCGACAGCGCCCGCTCGTCCATCTTGCACGCCCTGAGATAGAGGGCGAAGTGCTCGGCAAGACGCCGCGCGGTCATCTCGTCGGCATCGGCGTTGGGGTCGGCGGCCATGGCCAGTTCGCGCCACGCGACGGCCAGGTCGGTGCGGACGGGAAGCGCTGCCAGTTCAAAGGCTTCGCGCGAGAACTGGGCGTAGCTCTTGGCGAGAAGCGGCAGATCGAGCAGCCACTCGCCGGGATAGTCGATGATGTCGACCGCAAGCCGGCCGGCCGAAAACAGCCGGCCCCAGCCCGATGCCGATTCATATTCGATGGTCAGCCGCAGTTCCGAAATGGCACGCGTCGAATCGGGCCAGATACGCGCCGCGACCAGCGCCTCGACATGGTCTTCATATTGGAAGCGCGGCACGGCATCGTCCGGCTGCTCTTCCAGGAATGCGCGGGCGATGCGTCCCGACTTTTGCGCCTCGAAGAGCGGCAAGCGTCCGCCATGGATCAGATTGTGGACGAGGGCCGTGATGAAGACCGTCTTGCCCGCGCGCGACAGGCCGGTGACGCCGATACGCACGGATGGCGAGAACAGGCCGGCGGCACGTTCCGACAGCGTATCGAGCGCGATCTTCGCCTCGTCGGTGAAACTGGTGATGGACGCCAACCGCTGGATTCCCCGGCACTGCCTGTCGACGCGATATAGGTGCTCGCGCCTGACATTGAAATGCCGGCTGTCTACATGTCGGACGGCGTGAGAAAACCCTCGAGATAGCCAGAGCCGGGACCGGCTCCGGCAAGTGGGCCTGGAAAGACGAATATGGCCAGACCCGATGTCGGAAAGCCATGTGCGAGCGTCAGCCGCGCCGCATCGTCGCCGTCCCCCGCCAGCGCCATGGCGACATCCTCCAGCATCGGATTGTGGCCGATCACCAAAAGGGAGCCGAGTCCACCCTGGTCGCGAATGGTTGCCAGATAGCCCGCCGCATCATCCGAGTAGAGCGAATCGAGGTAGTGCACGCGCCCCGTGTCGGCCTGGCCCGCGACACCCTCGAGCGTCTCCCTTGCTCGGCGCGCGGTCGAACACAGGGTGAAGTCAGGAACGTAGCCACTCGCCCGCATCGCCACACCCGTGGTCTGCGCATCTTCCAGGCCTGAGGCGTCGAGCGGCCGATCGAAATCGCGCATGCCGGGCAGCGCCCATCCGGCCTTGGCATGCCTCAGAAGGAAAAGCCTGCTCACTTTGAACTCCCAGGCGCGCCGGCAATCCTCGCAGCCGCGCTTCAGGATTTAGCCATGCCGCGCACGGAGCGCAACTGGCGGCCCTGCCGCAGCGACAGAATGGGCTTTGGGCTATCCGTCGGTAGTCATTGTCAAATTCACGTCATGCAGCGCCTCCACAGATCGTCCGCGGGCGCAGATTGCTGCCTTCAACAATTGCGTGATCGGCGACAGGATTGCGCTTGTGCGGGGTGGGGGCGGCGAATATATAGGCGCCAAAAAAGCAATCAGGGGTAATGGGATGAGTCGAATGAGCGTACTCGTTGATGCCGATTACGTACCTACGGAAGACGAGCCTTTCATGAACGAACGGCAGAAGGCCTACTTCCGCGCCAAGCTCGTCACATGGAAAAGCGACATACTGCGGGAAGCGCGCGAAACACTTGAAATTCTCCAGCAGGAAAACGCCAACCACCCCGATCTCGCCGACCGCGCCTCCTCGGAGACGGACCGCGCGATCGAGCTCCGGGCGCGCGACCGGCAGAGAAAGCTGATCGCCAAGATCGATTCGGCCCTGCAGCGCCTCGACGAGGGCACCTACGGCTTCTGCGAGGAGACCGGCGAACCGATTTCGCTGCGCCGGCTCGATGCAAGGCCGATCGCAACCCTGTCCATCGAGGCGCAGGAGCGCCACGAGCGCCGCGAGAAGGTATATCGCGACGACTGATCGTCCTTGGCGGTCAGGCATGTTTTCACTTGTGTCCAGCCAGGGCGCAACGCGCCCTGGCTGATCGACCGGCGGACTTGTTCAGCGCCGTGGCGTGGACAGTTCGCCGAGAAGCTTGGTCATCTCGTCGTCGAGAGACGGGGAGCCCAGCCTGCGGGGCGTCCGGTCGGGCGTCGTCTCTTCCAGCGAAACCTCAAGTTCCTTCAAGAGTTCGTCGTCGAATTCTTCCGGCGCCGGTGCAACGCGCGTGGACGGATTGAACGGTGCGGCCTGCGGCATCGGCGGCAGCGAGCGTGTCTCTGTTCTGGCGGGCGCCGTGAAGGGCGTACCCTGCTGCGGCAGGCGAGGCGGCTCGGGTCGCAGCGACGGACGGGCAGGTGGCGGGGGTTCGGGCTGCCGCTGCTGTGGCGCGGGCTGCGGGCGCTCCGGCGCCGGACGCTGCTGCGGCGACGGCGCCAGGCGGACAGGCGGCGCCTCGGGTGGCCGCGGACGCGGCGCCTGGCCTGTCGGTGGCGCCGGCGGCTGCGGCAGCTGGGGCTGCGTCTCGCGGACGCCCTCGCCTGGCTGAGCCACCCGGCGCTGCTGTCCGAGTTTGATATCCCGCTCGACCACGACGTCGGTCGGCCCACCGATGAGCAACAGGTGCTCGATGTCGTCGCGGCGCACCAGCACCAGCCTGCGATGGCTGTCGACAGCCGTCGCGTCCATCACCGCAAGCCGTGTCTTGCGGTTGCGGCCACCGGCGACAAAGGTGCCAAAAGTCATGCTGCGCACGAGTTTGACGACGAGAAGCAGGACGAGGAGCAGGAGGAGCGCGCCGAAGGTCCAGAAGATCGCCATCGTGTAGCCCGGACCCGCTACGCCATCCAACCACTCAGCCATCACGTTCCTCGAAACCGTTCCACGCCGCAGGGGCGACACTAGACTGTCGCGCGGGCCATTCGCAAGTTTCCAATAGCACGCTTGCAGGCCTAACGGGCGCGCGCCCGGCGGCGCCTTCGACTTTTGTTTCGGCGTCGTTTCAGGCTAAGGAGAAGGAGATTCATACCGATTCGGTGCAGGGGCACTGAGGCACCGGGAACAGGGCGGGGATCGGGGTCTTATGGCCAAGGAAGCGCGTGGCGATTTCTATCCGGTACCGATCGTCGACCAGAGTACGCGGCCCGGAGCGATTGCGCGCCTGATCGTCTTCATCGTCGTCCTGACGGGTGCGGCGATTGTCTTCGGCATTTTCCGCGAGAGGCTGGGCGACCCCTTCCTTTTGGGCATGCTCGGCGTGCTCGCCATGATCGGCGTCGGCTACCTGTTTGCGACCGCCATCGGCTTCGTGCAGATCGCGCCACGGTCGCGCACCGACGAACTGTCCAAGTCCTTCGTCGATTCCATGTCGCAGGGACTTGTGGTGACCGACGCAAAGTCGCGCGTGATCTATGCCAACCGCGCCTATGCCGACATGACGGGCGCCAGCGGCGTCTCCGATCTCAAGACCATCGAGGCGCTTCTTTCCGACGTGCCGGAGGCATCGTCCACCATCGAGCGGCTGGCGTCGGGACTGCGCGACGGGCAGCATGGTTTCGGCGAATTCCGCATGCCGCAATCGGTGCGGCCGGGCGCGGAGCCCGGTGCGCACTGGTATCGCGCCCAGGCGCGTACCTTCAAAGTCCCGGGCCAGCGGCAAGCGCTCCACGCCTGGCAGCTTGCCGAGATTTCCCGCGAACGCGCCGAGCAGGAACGCTTCTTCCTGGATCTGCAGCAGGCCATCGATCATCTCGACCACGCGCCGGCTGGGTTCTTTGCGGCTGACGCCGATGGACGCGTCACCTACATAAACGCCACGCTTGCGGAATGGCTCGGCATCGATCTCGCCAGTTTCACGCCAGGCGCCACGACGCTGGAGGAGATCGTCGCGGGCGACGGCATGGCGCTGGTGCGCTCGGTCAAGGCCGATCCCGGCACGACGCGCAACGCGGTGATTGATCTCGACCTTGCCACCGTGACCGGCGAGGCGCTTCCGGTCCGGTTCATGCACCGCGTGACCGCCACCCGCGACGGGCATGCCGGGCCGACGCGCACGATCGTTCTCAACCGGACCCAAGGAGAGGATTCGTCCGCGGAATTGAGGGCTTCCGAGATTCGCTTCACGCGCTTCTTCAACTCGACCCCAATGGCAATCGCCGGCGTCGACCAGAACGGCCGGATCGTTCGCACCAACGCGCCGTTCTTCTCGCTGTTCTCGACGGTGGTCGACCGTGATGCCATCGACCGGCGGGTGCGCTTCGACACGGTCATCCACGAGCGCGACCGGGCGGCCTTTTCGGCGGCGCTCGAAAGAGCGAAGCAGCAGCAGGCCGACATCGACCCGATCGATACTGTATTGCCGAGCAACGAGGATCGGCACATCCGCTTCTATGTCAACGCCGTCGCGGACGGATCGGGCGGCGAGGGCGCGGAGGAGGCGGCGATCGTCTATGCCGTCGAGACGACGGAGCAGAAGGCGCTCGAGGGCCAGATGGCCCAGAGCCAGAAGATGCAGGCGGTGGGACAGCTTGCCGGCGGCATCGCGCACGACTTCAACAACGTGCTCACCGCGATCATCATGGCGTCGGATCTGCTCTTGACCAATCACCGCCCGTCCGACCCGTCCTTCCCCGACATCATGAACATCAAGCAGAACGCCAACCGCGCGGCGTCGCTGGTGCGCCAGTTGCTGGCCTTCTCGCGCAAGCAGACGCTGCGGCCGGAGGTGCTGAACCTGACGGACGTCCTCGCAGACCTGCGCATGCTCCTGGCCCGATTGGTCGGCAACGACATCAAGCTTAAGGTCGACCATGGCCGCGACCTCTGGCCGGTGCGCGTCGACATCGGCCAGTTCGAGCAGGTCGTGGTCAATCTCACGGTCAATGCCCGCGACGCGATGCCTGTCGGCGGAACGCTGACCGTGCGCACCAAGAACGTGACGGCGGAGGAGGCGAGAGCCTTTGCCTACCATCGCGAGCTGGGCGCGATCGATCATGTTCTCGTCGAGGTGGAAGACACCGGTACCGGCATCGCACCCGACGTGCTGAAGAAGATCTTCGAGCCGTTCTTCACCACCAAGGAAGTCGGCAAGGGCACGGGCCTCGGCCTCTCCATGGTCTACGGCATCATCAAGCAGACCGGCGGTTTCATTTTCTGCGATTCCGAGGTCGGCCGGGGAACGACGTTCCGCATCTTCCTGCCACGCCACATCCCCGAGATCCGGGCGATCCCGGAGCGCGGGCAGGCGGATCCTGGTGGAGCGGCCGCAGAAGCGGAGGCGGCGAAGCCGGTACCAAAGCCGTCGGACGCGTCGCGCGACCTTTCGGGTTCGGCCACCGTGCTTTTGGTCGAGGACGAGGATGCCGTGCGCATGGGCGGCATGCGCGCGCTCACTTCGCGCGGCTACATCGTCCACGAGGCCTCGTCCGGCGTCGAGGCACTGGAAGTCTATCACGCGCTGGAAGGCAAGATCGATATCGTCGTCTCCGATGTCGTCATGCCGGAGATGGACGGGCCGACATTGCTTGGCGAGTTGCGCAAGCTTAGGCCCGACATCAAGTTCATCTTCGTTTCGGGCTATGCGGAAGACGCTTTCGCCCGCAACCTGCCGGCCGACGCCAAATTCGGCTTCCTGCCCAAGCCGTTCTCGCTCAAGCAGCTTGCAACGGTCGTGAAGGAAGTTCTGGAAGGCGAAACGTAGAGCCAAAAGCGTGTGAGGGGATGACACCGCATATCGAAGCTGCCGCGGGAGACTATGCGAAGACCGTGTTGCTGCCCGGGGATCCGCAACGCGCGGAGTGGATGGCCGGGACCTTCCTGACCGACGCACGCTGTGTCAACCGCATTCGCGGGGAACTAGGCTTCACGGGCCGCTACTACGGCAGGCCGGTCAGCATCCAGGCGACAGGCATGGGCCGCTCGTCGGCGTCCATCTACCTCCACGAGCTTGCGACCAGCTTTGGTGTGACGACGGCGATCCGGATCGGCACCTGCGGCGGGCTGCACGAGGACATCGCGATCCGCGGTCTCTTCCTGGCGGAGGATGCGATCATGGAGCAGGATCTTTCTGCCGGCGGCGTGCCGGAACGTCCGGATCCGACTCTGCTGCAGTCGGCCCGAACACGGGCTGCGTCGCTTGGCATTCCGATCCGCATCGGGCCGATGCTGTGCAGCGATGTGTTTTACCACCGAGAGCCAGAGGGGCGCTTCGAGCCCGCCCGCGCAGCTGGCAAGCTTGCGGTGGACATGGAGACAAGCGCGATATTCGCCGACGCGCGCTGGCTGGGCATTCGCGCGCTGTCGCTGTGCACGGTGGTCGACAACCCCGTCACCGGCCAGGAGATCGATCCATCCGAGCGCCAGGCGGTGTTCGGCGATATGGCCCGCCTTGCCCTCGAAGTCGCCTGCGAGGACACGTAGCGCCTCTTACAGCGGAATGTTGTCGTGCTTCTTCCAGGGGTTTTCGAGATCCTTGTTGCGCAGCATGCGCAGGGCGCGTGCGACGCGTCGGCGCGTCGAGTGCGGCATGATCACCTCGTCGATATAGCCGCGCTCGGCGGCCACGAAGGGCGACAGGAACCGGTCCTCGTAGGTCTTGGTGTGGGCAGCTATCTTCTCGGCGTCGCCGACATCCTTGCGGTAGATGATTTCTACCGCGCCCTTGGCGCCCATCACCGCGATCTGCGCGGTGGGCCAGGCATAGTTCATGTCGCCGCGCAGATGTTTTGACGCCATCACGTCATAGGCGCCGCCATAGGCCTTTCGCGTGATGACGGTGATTTTCGGCACGGTGGCTTCTGCATAGGCAAACAGCAGTTTTGCGCCATGCTTGATCAGCCCGCCATATTCCTGCGCGGTGCCGGGCAGGAAGCCGGGCACGTCGACGAAGGTGACGACAGGGATGCCAAAACAGTCGCAGAAGCGCACGAAGCGGGCCGCCTTGCGGGACGCGTCGGAGTCCAGAACGCCGGCCAGAACCATGGGCTGGTTGGCCACGAAGCCCACCGTGCGACCTTCGATGCGGCCAAAGCCGATTACGATGTTTTTCGCAAAGGAGGGCTGGATCTCGAAGAAGTCGCCCTCGTCGGCGGTCTTCAGGATCAATTCCTTGATATCATAGGGCTTGTTGGCGTTGTCGGGGATCAGCCGGTCGAGCGACTTGTCATGGTCCGTCGCCGACTGGTGGCACTCGATCTCGGGGATTTCTGCCGTGTTGGACGCGGGGAGGAAATCGATCAGCCGTCGCATCTGCAGGAGGGTCTCGACGTCGTTGTCGAAGGCGCCGTCAGCGATCGACGATTTCGTCGTGTGCACCGACGCGCCGCCGAGCTGCTCCGCCGTCACCGTCTCGTTGGTGACCGTCTTCACAACGTCCGGGCCGGTCACGAACATATATGAGGTGTCGCGCACCATGAAGATGAAGTCGGTCATGGCCGGCGAATAGACGTCGCCTCCCGCGCAGGGGCCCATGATGACGGAGATCTGCGGGATGACGCCCGAGGCAAGTACGTTGCGCTGGAACACTTCGGCATAGCCGCCCAGTGCTGCGACGCCCTCCTGGATGCGGGCGCCGCCGGCATCGTAGATGCCGATGATCGGCGCGCGGTTGCGCAGCGCCATGTCCTGTACCTTCTGGATCTTCTCGGCATGCGCTTCGGACAGCGAGCCGCCGAACACCGTAAAATCCTTGGCGAAGAGGAAGACGGTGCGGCCGTTGACCGTGCCCCAACCGGTGACGACGCCATCGCCGGCGAATTTCGTCTTCTCCATGCCGAAATCTGTCGAGCGGTGCTCGACGAACATGTCGAACTCCTCGAAAGACCCTTCGTCGAGAAATATCTCGATGCGCTCGCGCGCGGTCAGCTTGCCGCGCTTGTGCTGGGCGTCGATGCGGGCCAGTCCGCCGCCAAGCCTCGCGGTTTCCCGGCGGCGCGCGAGTTCCTCAAGCACATCTTTCATCGTTAGCCCCCCGGCGCGGCCGTGCAGGGTGCCCGCCACACCTCAATGGCGTCTATCCGTGAGACAGTGCCAAGGCAATATCTCTGCCTAAGGTGTCGGTGTCGATTTCTTGCGGTTAGGCCTGTCGGATGTGCGCAACTGCGTTCGTCCTTGCCCGTGATGCCGTCGACTTGCAAAAACCCGTGGCCCGATGGCGAGACGAGAGGAGTCGGAAAGATGCCCAAGATGATCTTCGTGAACCTGCCCGTGGCCGACCTCGGCCGCTCGACCTCGTTCTATGAGGCCATGGGTGGAACCAAGAATGAAAAATTCTCCGACGACACGGGCAGCTGCATCGTCTTGTCGGATACGATCTTCGTCATGCTGCTCTCGCACGCCAAATACCGCACCTTCGAATCGCGCGAGATCGCCGATGCGCAGAAGACGAGCCAGGTGCTGCTGGCGCTCTCGGAAGACAGCCGCGCCGCGGTGGACGGTGTCGTGGACAAGGCGGCGGCGGCGGGCGGCAGGGCTGACCCGAATCCATCTCAGGATCACGGCTTCATGTACGGCCGCAGCTATGCCGATCCCGACGGCCATACCTGGGAAGTGTTCTGGATGGACCCGGCCGTAGCGGCCGGCTCGTAAGGCGCGGGAAACCAGCGCGCCCACCCGACAGGGGGCGGGCGCAGTGAAAGCGCTACCAGCTGCCAGTATTCGGCATCGACAGCCACGGTTCCTGCGGGGGAAGGGGGGCGCCTTCTTGCAGGAGCTCGATCGAGACATTGTCGGGCGACTTGACGAAAGCCATGTTGCCGTCGCGCGGCGGGCGGTTGATCGTCACGCCCATGTCCATCAGGCGCTGGCAGGTCTCGTAGATGTTGTCGACCTTGTAGGCGAGGTGGCCGAAGTTGCGCCCGCCGGTGTAGGTCTCGGGATCCCAGTTGAAAGTCAGTTCGAGCTCGGGCGCCCGATTGGCGGTGGAATTCGCCTTGTCCTTGGGTGCCGCCAGGAAGATCAGGGTGAAGCGACCCTTCTCGTTCTCGTGCCGGCGCACCTCTTCGAGCCCGAGTTTGGCGCAGTAGAAGTCGAGTGACGCCTCGACGTCGCTGACACGCACCATGGTATGCAGATAACGCATCCGGTTCATCCTTCCCTGTTTCCTGTCGATTTCGAGCGGCGACCATAGTTCCTGCACCGCTTGCCGGGCAACCGGCAATCGTCGATCTGTTGCCGCGATGCGATGCCGCCAAGCAATGTGGCGGCGCGAGCATGAAAAACGCACTGCAGGACTTGCGCTGTGGCGAAAGGGCAGTGTTATTCTTGCAACAAGAATCAGGGGCGTCGCAATCAGGAAAGGGTGCGTTCGGATGGGGGACAAAGCCTCATTGCTGGGGCGAGGCTTGGACGCTTCCGACGCCTTGAATCGTGACGACGGCGGTGACGTCGGTGGTCTGATCGAGATTTCGGGTGCGATCAAGTGGTTCGACGTCGCGAAGGGCTATGGCTTCATCCTTCCTGATGACGGCATCACCGGCGATATCCTCCTGCATGTGACCTGCTTGCGCCGCGACGGTTTCCAGACCGCGCTGGAAGGCGCCAGGGTCGTCTGCCTCGTCAAGCATGGCGATCGCGGGCTGCAGGCCTTTCGCGTGCTTTCCATGGACAATACGACGGCCGTGCACCCCGCGGAAATGCAGGACCAGCGCACCCATGTCGCGGTGGTGGCCGAAAGTGGGCTCGAGCGCGCCCTGGTAAAATGGTTCAACCGCACCAAGGGTTTTGGCTTCCTGACGCGCGGCGAGGGCACCGAGGACATTTTCGTCCACATGGAGACGCTGCGCCGCTACGGCCTCACCGAACTGCGACCCGGGCAGGTTGTGCTCGTTCGCTTCGGCCGCGGCGACAAGGGCCTTATGGCTGCCGAAATTCACCCCGATATCGGTACCTTGCCGGTCTCGCATTAGGCGCCGACCGCGCGGAGAGTGCGGCCCTTGCGCAAATTCCTGATCCCCGTCGTCGTGGTCGCGGCTGCCATCGCTGGCATCTTCGCCTATCTCCAGCCCGGCACGCCGCTCCTGGCCAGCAGCCAGGCCCAGACGCTTCCCGTCGATCCGACGCCGCTGATCGCCGAGACGGCCAAGGGCGACCGGTCATTCACCATTGAGATCGCAGATGACGGCCGCGAGCGCGAGGCAGGCCTGATGTACCGTGAAGACATGCCCGACGACCGCGGCATGCTGTTCGTGTTCGACCGGCCACAGATCGTCGGGTTCTGGATGAAGAACACGCCGATGCCGCTCGACCTTTTGTTCGTCGGCCAAGACGGTCGCGTGCGCGCCATCAAGCGCGGCGAGCCTTTTTCTGAGGCGGGCATATCGCCATCGGAGCCGGTTCGCTTCGTGCTGGAGCTGAAGGCCGGCACGGCGCAGAGGGAAGGCATCACCAATGGCGACCGCCTGCGCCACCCTGCCATCAACGAGGCGTCGCCCCCTGGCAGCGGCGGCTGAGCGCAGCGTGTCCCGGAGCATGTCTCGCCCATGATGTCGGTCTTCAAGCACGAAAACTTCGAGATTTACTATCTCGACCGCGCACCCGACGACGCGCCGGAAGCCGAACCGGTGCTGCTCATCCACGGCTTCGCCTCCAGCCTGCATGTCAACTGGGTCGGCTCGGGCTGGGCCAAAACGCTGAACGACGCCGGCTATCGCGTCATCGCCTTCGATCATCGCGGACATGGCCGCTCCACGAAGAGCTACGAGCCATCCGACTATGCACCGGAAAAGATGGCGGGCGACGCCGCCGCGCTGCTTCGACATCTCGGCCTGACCCGGGCGCATGTCATGGGCTATTCGATGGGCGCGCGGGTCGCGGCGTTCCTGGCGCTGGCCGAGCCGGCCATGGTCGCGACCCTCGTGCTGGGCGGGATCGGCATCGGACTGGTCGACGGTGTCGGCGACTGGGATCCAATCGCGGACGCGCTGCTCGCCCCCGATCCGGCGGCCATTGTCCATCGGCGCGGCAAGGCCTTTCGCGCCTTCGCGGACCAGACCAAGAGCGATCGGCGGGCACTGGCGGCCTGCATCGCCACGTCGCGCACGCTGATCAGTGAGGCCGACATGGCGCGCATTGCCCAGCCCACCCTGGTGGCTGTCGGAACGACGGACGACATCGCGGGATCGGCGTCCGAGCTCGCCGGGCTCATGGCGAATGCCGAGGTGTTCGACATCGTCGGACGCGATCATATGCTCTCAGTCGGCGACCGGAGTTTCAAGGAACGCGTCGTCGCCTTCCTGCGCTCCCACCCGCTCTGAGCCTCGCGCACGGAAGGGAAAAGTTTTCCATGGCGGCTTGAATTGGCGCCAGTCGGATACAATTGAAGCTGTGGTCAAGAGAATTGAGTTCAAGCGCAAGCATCTTGGGCGTATAAGGGCGGTCCCAAAGGGCCCACCAGGCGAAAGCCGACACGTCGAAGGCCACGGAGACAGTGATGAGCGCAACACAGGCGGCACGGGCGGGCCACCTCCAGCCGGTCGATCCGATCTGGAACTCGGTGCTCTCCGAGGCGAAGGCGGCGGTCGAGCGCGATCCGCTTCTGTCGGCGTTCCTCTATTCCACGATCCTCAACCAGGAGACTCTGGAAGACGCCGTCATCCATCGCGTCGCAGAGCGCCTGCACCACCAGGATCTGGGCGCCGACCTGATCAGGCAGTCGTTCAAGGCCATGCTGCAGGACAATCCCGACTGGAGCAGCGTCGTGCGCGTCGACATCCAGGCCTATTACGACCGTGACCCGGCCTGCGACCGCTTCCTGATGCCGGTCCTGTATTTCAAGGGTTTCCACGCCATCCAGACGCACAGGCTCGCGCACTGGCTGTGGGGTCAGGGACGCAAGGATTTCGCGCTTTACCTCCAGAGCCGCTCTTCGGCGGTGTTCCAGACCGACATCAACCCCGCGGCCAGGATCGGCAAGGGCATATTCATCGACCACGCCACTGGCTTCGTCGTCGGCGAGACGGCCGTCATCGAAGACGATGTTTCCATCCTGCACGGCGTGACGCTGGGCGGCACCGGCAAGGCGGGCGGCGACCGGCACCCGAAAATCCGTCACGGCGTACTGATCGGTGCGGGAGCCAAGATCCTCGGAAACATCGAGATCGGACATTGCTCCAAGATTGCGGCCGGTTCGGTCGTTCTGGCCGCCGTGCCCCACAACAAGACGGTGGCGGGCGTTCCGGCGCGCATCGTGGGCGAGAGCGGATGCGATCATCCGTCCCGGCAGATGGACCAGTTGCTGCCGTCGCAATCGATGGATCAGGTCACCAGTTTCGAGATCTGACGCGACTGCCGCGACCGGCTGCCACGTCTCCTGTCGGAGGCAACGCCGCGAGCCCCGGAGCGTTTACGGCCGGACGCATGCCGCCAAATCCCGTGCACGCCTTTACATTGCCGCAAGCGCCATGTCAGAAGCGCGCTCGAATCCCATCAACCCGGCACCGGGAGAACCGACTTGAAGCCTGACGAGATCAAAAAGCTGGACGCGTTTTTCAAGCGTACGTTCAAGAATCCCGAAATGCAGGTCAAAGCACGGCCGCGCAAGGACGATTCGGCAGAAGTCTATGTCGGCGACGAGTTTCTCGGGATCGTCTTCAAGGACGAGGATGACGGCGACTACAATTTCTCGATGGCGATCCTGGACATCGACCTCACCTGACCCTGGTCAGTCTGTCGTGCGCAGCATGAGGCTCGCACGTGTGAGGACCGAATCATCCAGCGCCTGCCAGTCACCCAGGATCTCGGCGGGGAACCGGTAGGTCAGGCTGAGATCGTCGCCAACATGCAGGTCGCGCTCGCACGGCGCCAGCGACTCGTCGCCACTGGGACCTGTCAGGCAGCGCGCGACAAAGGGATCCTTGCCCGGCCGCCGGGCCACCACCAGCACCTCATCGAGATAGCCGGACGCCTCCTTGAAGCGATAGGTCGTGACGCCGTTGGCGCCTAGCGTGCCCGGCCGGACGATCAGCGAGGAATAGATCGGCTCGAAACGGCCGCTCATGTCGCGCGACATGGTGCGATCCGCAAAGGCCAGGAAGACAATGCGCCTGGCGGCGCTCGTGTGATTGAAGTCGCCACGCGCCGCATCGCTGTAGCCGTCCAGCAGCGGCCAGCGCATGTAAAGATCCAGCCTGTTGGCAATGCCGTCGCGTCGCGCAAGCGCAAAGCGAATCATGTTGGCGGGCGCGGCAATGACATTGTTGCCGATGACGACTTCGTGGACGGTCGGGTCGTCGGTGTACCCGGCCTGGGCGATCGTGTCGCCGAACCAGCGTCCGGCTAGGCTGATTGCTGCCGAAAGAACGAGAAGACCAGCGAAGGCATAGAAAACCTTCACCATGAAACGTGAATCGATCACCCTGAGCGATGGTTCCGCGTCGGCGGCGACATCCGTGACCTGGTTCATGGCGAGAGATCCCGATCCAATCCCTGTGCTGTTTCGGCACATCGATGGCGGCACGCATCTTGCGTCGCACGCTTGAAGGGGACTGTGCGATTTCATGGTAAAGGGTTGGTAAAGATGGGGTCTGTCGAACTCCTTGCGTTTGCGCTTTTCACCGGGATTACGCTCTCGGGCATCGCCGGATCCGTGCTGGAGATGATCGCGGAGAGTCCGCTATCTTTCGCCGAACCCTTCGTGTCGCGCAGCCATGTGGCATGGTCCCTGACGGCAACCGTGCTGGCCGGACCGATGATGCTTGCCAATGATGCGATGAAGGCGTGGCGATCGGGCGACATCTCGCTGGCAGTGCTCGGATCATGCGCTGGCACATCGCTTGTCTGGGCACTGGCGATCGGCATCGTGGCGCTGGAGCTTGCGGCACGGCTCACCACTCTTCTAGTCTGACCGGGATGCTGCCGCCTCTCGCGCCATGGAGCCCGAATGCCCGTCTATGCCCTTGATTCCATTTTTCCGACATTCGAAGACCTCGCCACGAACTGGATCGCGCCGGACGCTTCGATCGTTGGCAACGTCCATGTCGGCGCCGATGTCGGCATATGGTTCGGCGTCGTCATTCGCGGCGACAACGATAGGATCGCGATCGGCGCGCGGACGAATGTCCAGGAGCACACGATCATGCACACCGATCCCGGCTTTTCGCTGACCATCGGAACCGGATGCACGATCGGCCACCGGGCCATGCTGCATGGCTGCACGATCGGCGACAACAGCCTGATCGGTATGGGTGCCATCGTCCTGAACGGCGCCCGCATCGGGAAAAACTGCCTGGTCGGAGCCGGGGCGCTTGTCACGGAAGGCAAGGTTTTCGAGGACAACAGCCTGATCATCGGGGCGCCGGCAAAGGCCGTCCGCCAGCTCGACGCGGACGCGCTGGCGCGGATCGCCTGGTCGGCCGATCACTATGTCGAAAACGGGCGGCGCTTCCGCCGTGGCCTAACCGGCGTATCCTGAAAAAAGCGGAGCCGGCCCGGGGACGGGGCCGGCTCCTAGAACCCGGTCGTGGGGACGGGGAGGGTGGGGGTTCGACCGGGCTTTTCCTGTGTTCCTAGCGGACGCTCGCTACGGCGTCGGCGCGTCCGTCGTTGATCTGCACCCAAACGCCGGAGCTCAGCTCCGATTGACGCTTGAGATAAGTATAATCGGTTTCAGCCCACGCCATGATGCGCGGCTCGAGATTGTCGAGAACGAAATCGCCACGGCTCGTGCGGACCGTAAGGACGGCATGGCCATCGCCGTTCGGCTGGCGCACTACCGTCATCAGCACGTTGCCGGCGGGCACGCCGATGTCCATGAGAAGCCGGCGCTTTTCCAGCGCGTAGTCCTCGCAGTCGCCCTGTCCTTGGACCGGGTAGGACCACCTTTCCTCGATGCCCCACATTTCCATGTCGGTGCGCGGCTCGATCGAGGCGTTGACCGTGTTGTTGATCGCCACCATCTGTGCCCACAGCATGCGCGTCAGTTCCACCGGCGCGCCCTTAGGCGTCTTCTGGCGGCATTCGCGCGAAAACTGCTGGCACAGCTCGTAATGGCCCACGGGCTGCGTGGTGCGGCCCGCTGTGCGCATGAAGCTGTCCGAAGCGAAGGCGGTCGATCCCGAAACCGCCAGTCCGACTGCCGCCATCAGCAGCAACGGCATTCCCAGTGCCTTTGTCATTGTTGTGTCTCCCCGTTCGAAGACACAATGACAGACATGGATTTACTTGACGCAAAACAGCGAATATCCTTTTTACTAAAAAAACGATCAATGTCACTCTATATTTTACTCAATTTCGCCGAAATATTAAATCGAATGTCGGTCGAAATTTACTAAAATTGGACTGAAGTTTCTGCCGTGCGTTCGGCGCGAGCCGGTGCAAATGCGCAGGCCAATCAACTGCCGCGGCAGGCGCGCCTCGACGGTTCGCCGGAGGCTGAATCGGCGGATCGCTTTGCACAGGTGCCCTTGCTGAAGTGCGCCGTTGCCGGCGGCCTGCTCAACTCGCGGTGGCGGCGCGCGCTGCCAGGAACGCTTCGATGTCGGCGGCCACCAGCGCATTCGCGTCGTCGCCCTCATGGTGCCGGCGATACCACTGTATCGTGCGCTCCACCGCATCGCGGACGCGCCATGTCGGCTCCCATCCGAGCTCTGCGCGTGCGCGGGCAGAATCGACCGTAAGCAGGCCCGCTTCATGCGCCGCGGGCGTGGTCTGTTCCACAATCTTCCACGCCGCTCCGTCGCCCCACACCGCCGTCATCGCATCGGCAATTCGCGACACGGGCCATGCGTCGTCCGCAGCAGGTCCGAAATTCCACGACGCGTGGCGCAAGGGTGTCTCGCTGCCCAGCATGGCCTGCGCCAGTTCGACATAACCGGAAAGGGGATCGAGAACATGCTGCCATGGCCTGACGGAGCGCGGATTGCGCAGGACGAGGCCTTCGCCCTTCGAAAAGCCCCGAACCGCATCGGGTACCAGCCGATGGTCGGCCCAGTCGCCACCGCCGATCACGTTGCCCGCCCGTGCGGTCGCGACCTGCGCGCAGCCGGCAGCCGAAAAATAGGATGATATCATCGCCTGCGTGACGATTTCCGCAGCCGCTTTCGAAGCGCTGTAGGGGTCGTGTCCGCCAAGCCGGTCGGTCTCGCGATAAGGCCAGTTCCATTCCTGGTTTTCGTAGACCTTGTCGCTGGTGACGACGATCGCCACTTTGACCGCGGGGCTGCGCCGCACGGCTTCGAGCACGGACGCCGTGCCCATGACATTGTCCCGGAACGTGCCAAGCGGGTCAGTGTAGCTCGTCAGCACGATTGGCTGGGCGGCAAGGTGGAAGACGCATTCAATCGCATCGTCGTTCAGGGCCTTGGCCAGCCGGTCGGTTTCGTTGACGTCGGCCACGACGCTGTCGTGCCGGTCGAAGCGGAGTTGCCTGTAGAGCAGCGGATCCGGACGGGCATCGCGGCCAAATCCCACGGTCCGCGCGCCGAACCTGTCGAGCAGCGCCGTCAGCCAGCTTCCCTTGAAGCCCATGTGCCCGGTGACGAGCACGCGGCGCCCCTTCCAGACATTCGCGTCGATCATGAAGACAGTCCCGTGCGGTCCAGTTCGTCGGCCGCCTTGATGTGCGGCCAGAAGTCCAGCGCCGCCGGCCCCTTCGACATGTCGTCGAAGTTAATCGTCTGCGCGATGATTGTCGTCGGCCGGGTTCGCACCTGATCGTAGATCCGGCCGAGATAGACGCCGAGGATGCCGAGAAACAGCGCGTTGAGGCCGATGCCGAAGAGGATGAGGATCTGCGTCGTGGCGAGACCCGCGGGCCATGCCGAATTGCTGAAGATGCGGCTAATGATGAGATAGAACGTCAGCAGCATCGAGGCGCTGGCAACGATGATGCCCGTGTAGAAGGCAAGCTTCAGCGGCGCGCGCGAATGCGTCAGTATGCCGTTGACCCCCATGTTGACGAGGTTGCGGATCGGAAACTTGCTTTCGCCATGCAGCCGCTCGGCTCGGTCATAGGGAATGCCGGTCTGATTGCGCGCCAGCGACGAGATGAGGCCACGCAGATACGGGTGGGAATCATCGATGCGGCGCAAAGCCTGGATGATGGATTGGTCGATCAGCCGGAAGTCGCCCGCGTCCGGGATCAGGTGCGGGCCGTCCAGGCGAACGAGCAGGCGGTAATACATCTTCCTGAGGTTCTGGACGAGCCTCGGCTCGATCCTCGTGCGTCTCACGCCGACGACAACGTCGTAGCCTTCGCGCCACTTCTCCAGAAATGCACCGAACACCGACGGCGAATCCTGCAGGTCGGCGTCGACCTGGATCGCTGCGGCGCCCCGCGCCAGCCGGTACCCGGTGAGCACCGACTTGTGGAACCCGAAATTGCGCGAAAAGCGCGCCACGCGCACGCTGGGATCATCCTTGGCCAGCCGCGCCAGCTTGGCAAAGGTGCCGTCTGTGGAGTGGTTGTCCGTGAAGATGTATTCAAAGGCATAGTCGGACAGCTTCGCCGTTTCCGATTTCAGCTCGGCATAGGTCCGGTCGATGTTGTCCTCTTCATTGTAGCAGGGGACGATGATTGAGATCAGCGTGGGCACGATGCCACCTTTGGGTCGGATGAAAGTTTCGCCGGCCTCGTTTTCCTCACCGGGCCGTCCGGTTGCGGTCGCGCGGCGCCGCGCCCGCCGGACAACCGCTCCTTGCAGCTATTCGAAATCGCGCGGTGCGATGATGTTGATGAACTCACCCTTGTAGCCGCGACTGCGCATGTAGCCCTCGATCTCGTCGGCGATATGCCAGGCGAGATTGAGAAGCGGCCCCTGGGCCGTCGCGGGCTCGAACTCGTCGTCGGAGACGATGGGGATGCGCGTGCCTGGAACGTAGTGATTGATCTTTGCCGAAGTCGGCTTCTCGTAGACCCGGTCGATCATTGTCTCGTCGAGCCCGAGAAGCTTCACTGGTATTGCCGAACGACCCGGGAATGCCTTGGCGGCCATCGGGCCGCCGGCGGCGACCGCGCGACTCAGCTCCGCGTTCTTGTGCGTGCGCCAGCGGTCTATTTCGCCCGACAGTTCGGCAAGCCTTTCGCCGAACTTATCCTCATAGGCCTTCACCTCGTCATACTTGTCGTGCCGCGTGCCGGCAGGGGCGTTCCTGATGATCACCCGTATGTTGCCGCCGTAGCGCTTGGGAAATTCCGCGCGCGCGATCGTCTTGCCCATCGTCTCCGCGATATAGGCGAACGACCGGTAGCTGTAGGTGCGCGGATGCTCGTGATAGAACGTGTCGAACTGCCGCTTTTCGAGGACCGCGCCGAGATAGTGATTCTCGATGACGATCGCGGTGGTGGGGGAGGACAGCACGTTCAGCGCCCTGATCACCGAGGCGAGATCCTCGATATGGGCGAACACGTTGGTGAAGCTGATGATGTCCGGCTGGCCGTGATCGGCGACGAATTTCTCGGCGACGGCCTCTGACAGAAAATCTTCCAGCACGACATGACCGCGCGCGCCGGCCTCGACCGCGGCACCGGTGGGCTCGATGCCGAAGGTGCGTGCGCCTGCCTCGGCGAACAGGGACAGAAGGCTGCCGTCATTGCAGCCGATATCGAGGACCTTCATACCGTCCAGCGGACCGAACTCGCTTTTGCAGTCTTCGACCAGCTGGCGCATGCCGTTGATGACATCCGCTGTGTGTCGCGAACGGTAGTGGTAGGTTGTCGGAAAGAGTTCCTGTTTTGGAATCTGGAAGCGCTGATGCGCCGTCGCGCATGTCGAGCAGTACAGGATCTCGATGGGATACTCCTTGCACACCCTCGTGTCCCCGACCTCGACCAGATCGTCGCACATCGGATGCAGCCCGAGATCGAGCACCGGAGTCAAATCGGCGCTACCGCAGACTTCGCAAGTTGTAATCTCATTCAACGTCGACTGCATTGTCAGGCCTTTTTTACGGGGCGGAGAGGGGGAAACTGGAGAAATCGTGGTTCAACGCAACAAGGACTGCACCGTTGCGCCGTGACGGTCCGTCATGGCATTCGCCATACGCCGGGTACGCAACGGCTCGGGGCGACATCACAGCCTGCCGGAGGCCAGCCATGGCGCTTTCCCGGCCGCAATCATGGCGTCCAGTTCCATCTTGTCGCGGAGCGTGTCCATCGGCTTCCAGAAACCGTCGTGCCGGTATGCCTGCAACTGCCCGTCGGCGGCAAGTCGCTCGAGCGGCTCGCGCTCCCAGGTCGTCTGGTCGCCGTCAATGTAGTCGATGACCGAGCGCTCCAGCACGAAGAAGCCGCCATTGATGTAGCCCATTTCGTTGTTGGGCTTCTCGTGGAATTCGGTTACCGCCGAGCCGTCGATCTCCAAAATCCCGAAGCGGCCGGGCGAGGGCACCGCAACCACTGTGGCGAGCTTGCCGTGCTTCCTGTGGAAGGCCACGACCTCGGCAATGTTCACATCACTCACCCCGTCGCCGTAGGTCAGAGCAAAGGTTTCGTTGCCAAGATGGCGCGCGACGCGCTTCACCCGGCCGCCGGTCAGCGTGTCGCGACCGGTATCGACCATTGTGATCTTCCAGTTCTCGGGCGAGGCGCTCAGGTACTTGATCTCGCCGGTCGCAAGGTCGACCTCGATGTCCGATTTCTGGATGAAGTAGTTTGCATAATACTGCTTGATGTAGTCGCCCTTGTAGCCGCAGCAGACGATAAAATCCGTGAAATTCGATGCGGCGTAGATGCGCATGACATGCGAGAGAATGGGCTCGCCACCGATCTCGACCATCGGTTTGGGCCGCAGGGTCGTCTCTTCGGAGAGCCGTGTCCCCAATCCGCCTGCCAAGAGAACCGTCTTGATGGCACACCCCCAGATTCAACTGCGGCTGGGCGACCCCAACCGAATGACCGCACCCAGCGCCAAGCATTCCCGCGTGGCGTTATAGGCATTTGCAGTGGAATCGCAAGCGAGGCGTGGTCCGTTTGACCGTATGATCAGTCCGCCGAAATTTCAGCGCAAGATCGCCGTCAGGTCGGCTTGTGCCCGGACGTAGAGCGCCGGGCTCGCGATCGAACGCGCCTGCTCCGGGCCTGACGCGATCACTGCGTTCCATGCCCCCAGTTCTAGTCGTAAAGTGCTGGTCATGTCGCTGTAGGCGGTTGGGATCTGGACAGTCTGCCCGTTCATGGACAGCATGACGTCGCCGCGGCCAAAATCGAGGACATGCCGCCGGCCATAGGCATCCATCACCGCAAGGTGGCGCCTGCGCTCCGACGCGATCCTGGAAACCCGCAACCGCGCTTGGAATGCCGGCGCGGCGAAGGTTATGTGTCCTTCGTCGCCGGACGGAGCAATGCCGGCTTCCGACGGACCGAGCGGACGGTCATATCCGGCGATCTCGCGCAGGATGGACAGGGCATGCGGCAGAATGTCTTCGAGAACCGAAATCTCGTCGTGAATGCGCTTGGCAGCGCCATGCCGCTCCTCCGCCGGCGGATCGTGCCAGTCGATCGCGGCACTCACCGGCGCGGCGTCCATGTTTGAAAGCATGAAGTGCAAGGCCGGAAGGAAAGCGAACTCGGTTCCGATACCGAGCATCACCGCGTGATTCTCGGCGCGGGCAATGGCATCAAGGCCCGCTTGGGCATCGGCGGTGAACGGCTTTTCGACCAGCGCCGGCAGTGCGTTTGCCGTGCAGAAGGCGATATCGCGCGCATGATCGCCCGGCCGCGACGCAACGATGCCGATTGGACGTCTCGTCGCGCTCGCCAGTTGCGCCAGTGCCTGCTCGGGCGTTTGCGCGACGAAGAGGCCGTGGCGGCGGATGTCGGCATTCTTCCAGGCGAGGGTGTCGGGATGATTCTGCCGCGCCACGATCGCGACCGCCTCCGCGTTGCCGCGGGCCGCGGCGACCACGTCAACCCACACGCGGCCCCATCGTCCGGCGCCAAAAATGATCAGCGGACCACCTGCGGCGGCGCCGTCCCAGTAGGACTGAAGCGTCGCGAGCCCGATGGTCACGGCTGGGCGCCGCCAAAGGTCCAGAACCGGTGCAGAACATAGGCAATCAGCGTGTAGACGCTGAACGACACGACCTGGGCCAACAGGTCGGCGATCCCGGTGAAGTTCAAAAGCAGATACAGGATAATGAGGTTCGCCGAATAGGCGATCGCCGTCACGGCAATGAAATGAAACACCGATTCCCGCATCATCCTCGTGTCCCCGAAGGAGAAGCGCCGGTTCAACAGATAGGAAAACGACATTCCGAACATCAGCGTCAGAAAATTGGATGAGAGGTTGTCGAGCCCGACAATGGCGACGCAGAAAAACAGAAAGACATACGATATCGCCGTCACGAACAGACCGACCAGCGCATAGCGCTTCGCGACCATATCGGAAAACAGTGTCACGACTGATGTTGCGCGGAACCTGTCCAACTCTATGCTCCAGCCTGCATCTGCATCATGAACCTCCGCCGGGCTTTTCGTCCCGGTTGCCGTCTGTTAGGTAGACCCGGTGGCGCAGGCGGTGTCCGGCACGTGCGGACGCTTTGGCTCGGATTTCAGGTATCTACCGATGAATGCCAACGGCAGCAACTCAGTCACGCAGCAAAAAGTGTCGGATGACTTCGACAGCTTCGTCGACGATTATTCCGAGCGCATCGACGACGCCATCGCCTTCTCGGGATTCAAGTCGGACTTCTTCGTCAAGGTGAAGTGTGACTACCTCCTGCGGCTGACGGCGCGCGAAATGGGGCCGAACAGCGGCCTGAACATGCTCGACCTGGGCTGCGGTGTCGGGAACTACCATCCGTCTCTCGTCGGCCGGTACAAGTCGCTCTCCGGGATCGATGTTTCGGAACGGAGCGTCGCGTATGCGCGGCGCCACAATCCGGCTGTGCGCTACGACACCTACCCGGGCGGTCGGCTGCCCTATGAGGACGCGTCCTTCGACGTGGCGTTCACGAGTTGCGTCATGCACCATGTCCCTGTGCCGCAATGGGAGGAATTCGTCGACGAGATGAGGCGCGTCATCCGTCCCGGCGGCATGGCGGTCGTCTTCGAGCACAATCCGTGGAATCCGGTGACCAAGCGGATCGTCAGCACATGCCCGATCGACGCCGATGCGGTCCTGCTGAGGCCATCGAAGACCAGGGACCTGTTCGAGAAAGCCGGTTTCCAGAATGTCAGAACGCGGAGCATCTTGACGATCCCGCCGGTACGGCCCTTCCTCTTCGGCGTCGACGAGACGCTTGGCCTTCTCGGCGTCGGCGCGCAGTACTATCTGACGGCAAGGAAGCCGATGGGCGCGCCGCTCTAGTTCTGGTGGTTGCCAGCTGTCGTCACACGGAAACCCGCAGGTGCGGCAACGAAAAGGCCCGCAGGCTGATCGCCGCGGGCCATACAATTGACATGGCGCGACGCGGGGCGGTTTAGGATCTCATGCCGCTGAACTCGGATTCGAGCGTCTCGACCCGCTGCACGACAGCGAACTCGATGGCCACGCCATCCTCGAAGTGGCGCACGACCTGGCCGCGCATGGTGCCGAGGATGACCTGCACGCCGAGTGCCGGCTTGACGTCGATTTCGATCGCCGCGCCAGAGAGCGACAGGTCGATGATGCGGCACTGGTACTGACGGCCGTCGGCAAGCTGCAGGGTGCTCAACGGGTTGCGCGGAGCAACGCGCTCATGACGGCGATCTTCCGGCAGGTCCAGCTCATGCTTGTTGGCGAGCCAGGTCAGCTGGGCGGCGAGCTTGTCCTTCTTGCGGTCGGACGCGATGACGGTCATCGCGAAGCCGTCCTGCAGGGTGCGCGTGATGACGCCTTCGACGCGGCCGATATGGTCGATATAGGCGATCACCTTCTCGCCGGGTTGACCGACCTGCTCGCAGCGCAGGGCAACGTTGCCGGGCGACATGTCGACGACCTGGCACGGATGCTCGGTACGATCCTCAAGCATGAAACGGCCATAGATCTTGACGCGGACGCGCTGGAAATTGCGCCGCTCAGCCTTCGAAGGCGGATGGTCGATGGCCGTCACCCTCATCACTGGAATCGCTCCGCTCGGACCTGTGTCGCGAAATGTCTCGCTCTGGCGTCAAAATATCGCCGGACAGGTTAATATCGAGTAAGCTCGCAGCAACAAGTCTTGCATCGTCAGTGTTCTTGGCGGCCGCCCGGCAGTACGACGAGGTGCCTGATTCGGCGCGCGCCGATGCTGAAGATCCCGCTCTGCGGCGAGGGGAGGTCGCGCGGCGCAAGCGATGGTACCGGGACCGCGGGACGGTTCTTCAGGAACATCGGTTCGCGGTCCGGATCGACGACCCGGACCGATTCGACGACCGCATCGTTGATGGCATCCGCCCCCAGCCAGTACGGCCGCTCGACGGCAGAGATGATCCCCAGCGCACGCCTGTTGTCCTGGCCGCCATCGAGCGGCAGCAGCAGCAGTTCGAAGCCCACGGACCGTCCGTTCTGGCTGAGCCCGTCATAGGCGATGACGACGACGGCGCCTCCGGAAAACACATTCTGCGCCAGGCGTCCGATCATCCGCTGATCGTTGCTGCGCCAGAGCGAGGGAAACGAAAAGCCCTTGAGTTCCCGGCCGTAAATGGCACAGAGCCGCGTTCCGGCCAGCCGGAAGACGGCCTCGCCGCGCGAATCGCGCTCGAGGATGAAGGTGTCGGACAACAGCGCCTTGATGTCTGCCGGCTCGACTTCGGTCCGCTTCGGTGCGGGCCTCCCATCCCGCAATCTGTTCCAATAGTGGAACAGTGCCACTGATCCGTCCTGCTTCATGATGCTGTGCTCCGCGATCTGCTGCCCGGTGTCCCAAAGCCGGACGGAAGGTCGTTCGACGACGACCTACATGCGTTGCACAGCAGGAAGCATGCCAGCGGCCTGGTCGGTTGTTAACCGGTCGGGGACGTTAGGGTTAACGAATGGTTTACGTTGCGGGCCCAGAACGCGTGTGGCAGTAAGGAAGCACTCCATGACGCGGTCGATTCTATCGATTTGCGTCCCTTCAGTCACAAATCGGGGAGAGCGGGGGCTCGACCAGGCCGTCCAGGGGGAAACGCTGGACGGCCTTTTCTTTTGTGATTCGGGTCGCGCCGGGCTATGGCCGAGCCGGCGTGATTCGGATTTCGATCCGCGCCGTGGCCGCGCCATGCGGCTCAGCCAGGAACCGCCGTGATGAGCAGCCCCGATTTCGACGACAGCCGGCCGCCGCCCGAGGAACGACACCGGGAACCGATGTTCAACATCCCGCCCGTCGTGCTGGCCGCCCTGGCGATCTGCGTCGGTGTTCACCTCGTGCGTGTCTATCTTCTCAGCGCCGACCAGGACATCGGCCTGCTGATCCGGACCGCCTTTGTGCCGATTCGCTATTCAGGGGCCTTCGATCTCGACATCTACGCGTTTACCAGCCCGGTGACCTATGCATTCCTGCATGGCGGCTTCGCACATCTCGCGGTCAACATGGTGTGGCTGGCGGCGTTCGGCTCGCCGCTCGCCAACCGGTTGGGATCGCTGCGGTTCTCATTGTTCTGGGTCTTCACCGGCATCGCGGCGGTAGGCCTGCACTTCGTTCTGCACCACCTCGACCAGTCGCCTCTGGTTGGCGCTTCGGGCGCCATTTCCGGCATGATGGGCGCCGCCGCCCGCTTCGGCTTCCGCATCGACCGGTCGGAAGGACGCGCGGCCTTTCTCGGCTCACCCTTGCCAATCCCAGTCGTCCTGCGCTCGCGCACCGTCGTGACCTTCCTCGGCGTCTGGATGGTCGTCAACCTGATCACCGGACTGGTCGGCTTCACGCCGGGCGTAGACAGTCGGATAGCTTGGGAGGCGCATGTCGGCGGCTTCCTCGCCGGGTTTCTCGGCATCGGCCTGTTCACAGGGACGAGGAACCGCGCCCCTTCACGCTATCCATAGCGCCCGGCAGGGACATACCGGCAATTCTTCTTGTGTTGGACGGGTCGGAGGGGCACGATGGATCACCCGATCCGGAATGCGCCCGGGCGTGTCCCGAGTTCGGCCAAGAAAAGTGAGCCGGGAGGACGCCATGACCGTTAAGGCAATTCTGGAGCAGAAGGGCCACGATGTTTGTACAATCGGGCCTGACGAGCAGCTCTCCGACGCAGTCAAGATCCTTGCCGATCACCGGATCGGCGCACTTGTCATCACCACCAGCGAGCGCAAGATCGTCGGCATCCTGTCGGAGCGCGACATCGTGCGCGTGATCGGAAAGCAGGGAGCATCCGCGCTCGAGCTACGCGTGCGCGACGTCATGACGGCCAAGGTCAATACCTGCAACGAGAGCCATTCGGTCAATGCGGTGATGGAGATCATGACGCGCGGCCGATTCCGGCACCTGCCGGTCGAACGGGCAGGTCGGCTGGACGGCATCGTTTCGATCGGCGACGTGGTCAAGCGCCGCATCGAGGATGTCGAGAAGGAAGCAGCCGAAATCAGGGCTTACATCGCCACGGCCTGAGCGGGGCTCGCGCCCCGCGTTCGGTTACCGGCCCTGCGCGTGCTGCAGGCGGGCGATCAAGTCACCATTGCGGCAGTAGTCTGGCGGCAGGTCAGGCTGCTCATTCTCGTCCAGCCATGTCGCGCATTCACCCTGATGTCCGCAGGCGCGGCAGCGGTCGGCAGCTCGCGCCGTGACATTGGAGTGGTCGGCGATCGACCTGAGTTGCATGTCGACGCCGAACTTGTGCATCATCTTGTCCATCAGCGCGGCGCGGACGTCATGCGTGGTGATGTAGTCGAGGAATGTCATGGCTTCGCTCCCTGCTCTGACGGGCTGATGCTCCCACCGAAAGCTTCGCCTGCTGTTGATCTGCATCAACAAACACACGTCCCTTGCCAGAAACGGCCGAGTGTTCTAGCCAACAGGCCTGTTCTCTGGCGGACCGGTTACCATCCATGACCATCATCGACACGCGAACCCTCGACCCCAAGCGCCTGATTTCCGGCGCGACCGGCGATTGGGAAGTCATCATCGGGCTCGAGGTGCATGCCCAGGTCACGTCGGAGTCAAAACTGTTCTCCGGCGCCTCCACCAGTTTTGGCGCGGCACCCAACGACAATGTCAGCCTGGTCGATGCGGCCATGCCCGGCATGCTGCCTGTCATCAACGAGGAATGCGTGCGCCAGGCGGTCCGCACCGGTCTCGGCCTGAAGGCGCAGATCAACATGAAATCCGTTTTCGACCGGAAGAACTACTTCTATCCCGACCTGCCGCAGGGCTACCAGATTTCCCAGTTCAAGCAGCCGATCGTGGGCGAGGGGATGGTGACCGTCTCGGTCGGACCCGACAACAAGGGCCAGTTCGAGGACATCGAAGTCGGCATCGAGCGGCTGCATCTCGAGCAGGATGCCGGCAAGTCGATGCATGACCAGCATCCGACCATGTCCTATGTCGACCTCAACCGGTCCGGCGTGGCGCTGATGGAAATTGTCTCCAAGCCCGACATGCGCTCGGCCGACGAGGCAAAGGCCTATGTCACCAAACTGCGCATGATCGTGCGCTATCTCGGCACCTGCGACGGCAACATGGACGAAGGCTCGATGCGCGCCGACGTCAACGTTTCGGTGCGGCGCGCCGGCTCGAAGGAATTCGGCACGCGCTGCGAGATCAAGAACGTCAATTCGATCCGCTTCATCGGCCAGGCCATCGACTACGAGGCGCGCCGCCAGATCGCCATCCTGGAGGATGGCGGCTCGATCGACCAGGAAACGCGCCTGTTCGATCCGGGCAAGGGCGAGACGCGGTCGATGCGCTCCAAGGAAGAGGCGCACGACTACCGCTACTTTCCGGACCCGGACCTTTTGCCTCTCGAATTCGACCAGGCTTTTGTCGATGCGCTCGCCGCCGGAATCGCCGAGCTGCCGGACGCCAAGAAGGCCCGGCTGATCTCTGACATGGGCCTTTCGGCCTATGATGCGTCGATTCTCGTCTCCGAAAAGGCCATCGCCGACTATTTCGAGAAGGTCGCCTCTGGGCGCGACGGCAAGACCGCTGCCAACTGGGTGATCAACGACCTGCTTGGCGCCCTGAACAAGGCCGGCAGGACGATCGAGGATGCGCCGGTGGCGCCCGAGCAGATCGGCGCGATCATCGACCTGATCAAGGAAGGCACGATCTCCGGCAAGATCGCAAAAGACCTGTTCGAGATCGTCTGGGCCGAGGGTGGCGACCCCCGTGCGCTTGTCGAAAACCGCGGCATGAAGCAGGTGACCGACACCGGCGCCATCGAGAAGGCCGTCGACGACGTCATCGCCGCCAATCCCGACAAGGCCGAGCAGGCCCGCGCCAAGCCCAGCATGGCCGGCTGGTTCGTCGGCCAGGTGATGAAGGCGACGGGCGGCAAGGCCAATCCGCAGGCCGTCAACGATCTGGTCAAGGCCAAGCTCGGCATCGTGGAGTAGCGGCGTGTTCGTCCGCACCGCCAGCGGCGCAGACATCGAGGCCATCCGCAAGCTGCTCCTCGAGACGTGGCATGCGACCTATGATTCGATCCATGGCGCGGAAACGGTTCGGCGCCTCACGGGCGCGTGGCACTCACCAGACGCGCTGAAACGCCAGGTCGACCGGCCCGACTCGGAATTTCTGGTTGCAGACGACGGCACGCGGCTGGGCGGCGTGGCCTATGCGTCCGCCGACGCCGAAGGCAAGGTGGTCATGCTCCACCAGCTCTATGTGCGGCCGGGTATGCAGGGCCGCGGCATCGGCTCGATGCTGCTGGACGAAATCTTCGAAAGCTTTCCCGACGCAGAGCGTGTGCGTCTTGAAGTCGACGAGAAGAACGCGGCAGCGATCGCCTTTTACATCGCTCAGGGCTTTGCCGAGGCCGGGCGAACCGAGAACTGCGGCGCCGCGGGATCGGGAATACCCGCACTGATCTACGAGCGGATCGCTGGCTCGGACTGACGATGCGGCCGTGTTGCCGCTTGCCTTCGCGTTGCGGCAAAGCCATAACCGGAGCGCCGGAAGTCGACCGGCCGCGAGGATTTTGATGAAGACTTTCCTGCTGCAGTTTTTCACCTGGTGGAACGGCCAGACACTGGGTACGCGCTTTCACACCTGGCGCCACGGCACGCCTGTCGGCCAGGACGAGCAGGGCAACGCCTACTATGAAGGCGGCATCGATTCGGAAGGCCGCACCCGGCGCTGGGTGATCTACAACGGCACGGCCGATGCATCGTGCATTCCGCCCGGCTGGCATGGCTGGATGCACCACAGGGTCGACGTGGCGCCGTCGCGCGAAGACTACAAGCCGCGCGAGTGGCAGAAAGCGCACCAGTCCAACCTGACCGGAAGCGCCGCCGCATACCGGCCGAAGGGATCCGTCGCCACCGCGTCGCATCGTCCCCAGGTCACGGGCGACTATGACGCCTGGACGCCTGGCGGCTGAAGGGTTCTTTCGACGCGTACCGCTTGTTGCCATACTTGAGCGTTAACAGCGTTTGACCCTACCGGCGGCGATAGGCCGATTGGGTCCAGAGACTGCCACTTCTCCGTCCGGTATCCCATTGATGATCCCTTCCGTCCAAAACAAGCGTGGCTTGAACTTGAAAGTGGCACTCGGAGCGCTGGCACTGCTTGGCTGCGTGCCAGCCATGGCGCAGGAGGAAGACCCCACCTATACAGTCGAGCCGATGGTTCCGGAAGAGGCGCCTGTAGCGCCTGACGGAGACGCTCCGGCCGCCAAGGGTGCGATCAAGAATCCGATCGCCGAATTCACCGGCGTCGACAAGATCACCGGGCGGATCATCACCTTCGACGTCTACATCAACGAAACGGTGCAGTTCGGCGCCCTGCAGGTCACGCCACGCGTCTGCTATTCCAGGCCCAAGGAGGAGGAGCCGAAGACCGATTCCTTCGTGGAGGTCGACGAGATCACGCTCGACCGAAAAATCCGCCGCATCTTCACCGGCTGGATGTTCGCGGAAAGCCCCGGTCTGAACGCCGTCGAACACGCCATCTATGATGTCTGGCTGAAGAGCTGCAAGCAGTCGTCCGACGTGCCGGCGCCGGACGCAGCTAAGACGAACTGACCCGAGCCCGCAGATGGGCATGCCTCGATTGTCAGAATGGTCTGGCGGACGGCAAGCAACGGGTCAGGGATCAAAGACCGCCGTGTGCTTCAGCGCTTCGGCCAGCAGCTTCTCATAATTCCTGCGCGGCACGTCGATCGCTCCGAAGCGCTTGAGGTGCTCCGTGGTGAATTGCGTGTCGAGCAGCACGAAGCCGCGCTGGCGCAGGCGCTCGACCAGATGCGCCAGGCAGACTTTTGACGCATCCGTCTGGGTCGAGAACATGCTTTCGCCGAAGAAGGCAGCCCCCATCGTCACGCCATAGAGTCCGCCGACCATCCTGCCATCGCGCCATGCTTCCACCGAATGGGCGTGTCCGATCCGGTGCAGCTCTATATAGGCCTCGCGGATGGGTGCGTTGATCCAGGTCGAGGGCCGCACGTCGCGCTGTTCGGCGCAGGCGTCGATGACACCGGGAAAGTCACTGTTGATCCTGATCTCGAAAAGCGCCCTCGCGATCGTCTTTCGCAGGCTTTTCGGGATGTGGAACGCGTCGAGCGGCACGACGCCGCGCGATTCGGGCCGCACCCAGAACACCTCCGGATCGATGGCGCTCTCCGCCATCGGAAAGACGCCCGACGCGTAGGCCTTCAGGAGCAGGTCGGTGGGGATCCGGTAGCCGGGGGCGTAGGGGCGCGTCATCTCGAAGGACGCACCGGACTACTCCACCTCTGCCAGATGGCGTTCCAACCAGTGGATGTCGTAGTCGCCATTGGCAATGTCGATGTTGCCGACAAGGTCGCGAAACAGCGGCAACGTCGTCTTGATGCCGTCGACGACGAATTCGTCGAGCGCACGCCGCAGGCGCATCATGCATTCCACGCGGTTGCGACCGTGCACGATCAGCTTGCCGATCAGGCTGTCGTAGTAAGGCGGGATGCGATAGCCGGAATAGACGCCCGAATCGACGCGGATACCGAGGCCGCCCGGTGTGTGGAAATGCGTGATCGTGCCCGGCGATGGCACGAAGGTGCGGGGATCCTCGGCGTTGATGCGGCACTCGATGGCGTGGCCCTGGAAGCGGATGTCTTCCTGCCTGACCGAGAGACCGCCGCCGGACGCGACGCGGATCTGCTCGTGGACGAGGTCGATGCCGGTGATGGCCTCGGTGACCGGATGTTCGACCTGCAGCCGCGTGTTCATCTCGATGAAGTAGAACTCGCCATTCTCGTAGAGGAACTCGATCGTGCCCGCACCGGAATAGCCGAGGTCGGCGATGGCGCGCGAACAGGTCGCGCCGATCTTCATGCGCTCCTCGTCGTTCAGTGCCGGCGAATTGGCCTCTTCCCAGACCTTCTGGTGTCGGCGTTGCAGCGAGCAGTCGCGTTCGCCCAGGTGGATGGCATTGCCGGCACCGTCGCCAAAGACCTGCAATTCGATATGGCGCGGCTTCTCGAGATATTTCTCGATGTAGACGGACGGGTTGCCAAAGGCCGCTCCTGCCTCGGTCTGGGCCGTCTGCCAGGCCTCGACGAGATCATCCTCGGTGCGCGCGACCTTCATGCCGCGTCCACCGCCACCCGCAGTCGCCTTGACGATGACGGGGTAGCCGATGTCGCCAGCGATGCGCTTTGCGTCATCCTCGTCCGATACTGCGCCGTCCGAGCCGGGTACGACCGGGATCCCCAGACGTTTTGCGGTGCGCTTGGCCTCGATCTTGTCGCCCATGATGCGGATATGGTCGCCCGACGGGCCGATGAAGGTGATGTTGTGGGCTGCAAGTATGTCGGCGAACTTGGCGTTTTCCGACAGGAAGCCGTAGCCGGGATGCACCGCGTCGGCGCCCGTGATCTCGCAGGCGGCCACGATCTGGTGGATGTTGAGATAGCTGTCGCGCGCTGCGGGGGGCCCGATGCAGACGCTTTCGTCGGCAAGCCTGACATGCATGGCGTCGGCGTCGGCGGTGGAATGGACCACCACCGTCTTGATGCCGAGTTCCTTTGCCGCGCGCAGAACGCGCAGCGCGATCTCGCCACGGTTTGCGATGAGGATTTTCTGGAACATCGGCGCGGGGGTTCCCAAACTACTCGATCACGACAAGCGGCATGCCGTATTCCACCGGCTGCGCGTCCTCGATCAGGATCGCGGTCACGGTGCCGGAACGGGGCGAGGGGATCTGGTTCATCGTCTTCATGGCCTCGATGATCAAAAGCGTCTGGCCCTCGCGCACAGACTGGCCGATCTCGACGAACGGTTTCGCATCCGGCGAGGGCGAGAGATAGGCGGTGCCGACCATGGGCGAAGTGACCGAATTGCGGGCCTGGTCGGCGGCGGCGACCGTGGCTGCCTGCTGTGCGGCGATGGTTGCGACCGAGGGGGCATGGGGTGCCGAAGCCGACATGGCGGGCGCATAGGCCTGGACGGTCGGCGACTGACGCGACACGCGCACCTTCAGATCGCCGAGTTCCACTTCGATCTCGGTGAGGTTGGTGTCGTTCAGGATACCCGCGAGATCGCGGATAAGCTGCTGGTCGACGCCTGTCTTCTTGATCGACATAGGAAACCTTATCCTTCTTCGCGGCCGTTCAGAGGCGCGCCGCCAGCGCCTGCAGTGCCATTGTGTAGCCGAGCGGCCCGAAACCGCAGATCATCCCCAGCGCGACGGGCGCCACGAACGACTTGTGGCGAAACGGCTCGCGGGCGTGGATGTTCGAGAGATGCACCTCAACGACGGCCAAGGGTGCGGTGGCCCGTATCGCATCGTGGATCGCGATCGACGTGTGCGTGTAGGCGCCGGCGTTCAGCACCACCCCGGCCGATGTGTCGGCGGCCTCGTGGATCCAGTCCACTAGATCGCCCTCGTGGTTCGACTGGCGAAAGTCGATCGCCAGCCCAAGCCCTGTTGCCGCGGCAGCGCAATCCGCCTCGATCGCGGCCAGTGTCTTGCCGCCATAGATGCCGGGCTCGCGCTTGCCGAGCGCGTTCAGGTTCGGACCGTTCAGGACGAAAACTGTCTTCAAGCTTGAAACCTCTGGCCGCACCGCCGGCTGCGGGCACGACGCGACCTCTATAGTGGGCTTAGACCGCCCCGGAAAGAGCGCAAGGGGGAAGTTTCGCTGTCCACAACGGCGGCGACGCGGTTGTGGACACCGGGATCAGCATGCGGCGTCGGTGCAGGCCCTCGCGGCGGCGATCTTTTCGGTGAGGACTTCCGTGCCGAGCGCTCCATAGACCACTTCGGTGCCGATCACGTAGGACGGGGTTCCGGTGATCGAAAGCTTGTTGGCAAGATCGTAGGTCCTGGCAAACTCCTCGGTGATGGCGGGATTCTTCATCTCCTCGCGCAGGGCTGCCTCGTCGGCACCAAGCGACTGCGCGATCTTGATCGCGGAAGCTTCGGTTGCGCGGCCCTTTGCATCGATGAGCTGATTGTGGAATTCGCCGAATTTTTCCGGCATGAGCTTGCGGAACGCCATCGAAACGGTGTGGGCTTTCTGCGAATCCGGTCCGAGGATCGGGAATTCCTTCAGCACGAAGCGCAGGTCCGGGTCCGCCGCTGTCAGCGCGATCATGTCGGTGTTGGCCCGTTTGCAGAAGCCGCAATTGTAGTCATAGAACTCGACGATCGTCGTCTTCCCGACCGGATTGCCGACAACCCCGTCATAGGCGGCGTTGAAGATGTCGGCCTTGGCGTCCTCGATCACCTGCAGATGGGCGACGCGCTGCTCTTCCTTCTCCTTGGCATCAAGGGCGGACTGCATGTCGCGCAGGATTTCCGGATTGGCAATCAGGTAGTCGCGGACAATCTGCTCGATCTCGGGCCGGCCGAGCGGCGTGTCGGCCTGCGCCACGAGGATCGGCTGTTCGGTGGCTGCCTGTGGCGCCTGGGGCTTGCCCGCCGCATAGCCAAACCCCAACATGGCGACCGCCGCGATCGCGCTTGCAGCCCCCAACACGATAGCCTTGCTCATTCGTCATCCTCCCGCCGCCGGGCCTGGCGCAAGCCGAAGCCCGCTATTTCAAGACTTCTTTGGCATCTTGTAGTTGATAATGTCCTGCGCGCGAACCCAGCCAGGCGCGCCGCGCTTGAATTTCTGCTGCGCGCGGGCGGCAAAAATGCGCGCGTCCTTGTAGTTGCCGCTATAGAAATGGCTCTCGGCGGTGGCCAGATCGGCCTCCGCAATCTGACCTAGTTGCCCGTAGGCTTGAGCCAGATATCGGTAACCGACGCTGTTTTCCTTGTCGCGTCCAAGGCCCTGCGAGATTTCCTTGACCGCCTTCTTCAGGGAATCCGGATCGCCTGACGCGATCAGCGCCTGACCAAGCGAGATCGGAAGGATGCCAGACTTGACCGGATCGAGACGCACCGCCTTGGCATAGGCGTCTGCCGCGTCCTGCGGGCGATTGGCCTTCATCAGGATATCGCCGCGAAGCTCCTGAAAATATGCGTTCTTCGGCTGGGCCTTGATCAGCGCATCGGTCTTCTTCAATGCGGCGGCCGGATTGCCTGACAGGAGCGTCGCCATGGCATCGCCGTACTTCGCCGGCAGGCCGGAGGGATCCTTGCGGAACATGCGCGCCACAGCCGACTTGCCTTGCGTGAAGACGGCTATCTTTGCGCGCATCATGTCGTGGCGCTGCTGCAGCGTCGGCGAATCCTTTGCGTCGGCATACCGGCTCGAATTCGCCAGTTCCTGCAGATTGGCGATGCGTTCGCGCGGCATGGGATGGCTGAGCTTGTAGGGATCGATTGCGGCACCCGATAGGGCAAGAGCGGTCTGGAAGCGCTGGAACGTCTTCAGCATGCCCTGCGCCGACTGGCCGGTCGCCTCGAGATAGGTGACGGCCGAACGGTCGGCGGTCGATTCTTCGCTGCGCTGATAGCTGAGCAGGCTGCGCCGCGCCGCCTCGCCGCCGCCCATGGCGAGACCGCCACCGGCCTGGGCCAGTTCGCTGGACTTGGCGGCGACGCCCGCCGCGATCGCTCCCGCACCGAGAAGGCCCGCCACGATCGCCATGGTCTGGGCGCGCGCCAGTTGCTCGCGCAAGCGGTCCTGATGGCCGCCGGCAATGTGGCCCGCCTCGTGCGCGATGACGCCGATGATCTCGTTTGGCGTGTCCGACTGCAGCAGGGCACCGGTGTTGATGAACATGCGGCGGCCAGCCACGAAAGCGTTGAAGCTGGAGTCGTTGATCAGGATGATGTCGATGCCGGATTTTGAGAGGCCGGCTGCCTTGAAGATCGGTCGCGCATAGTCGCGCACCAGCGCCTCGATCTCGGCGTCGCGCACGACCGGCAGGCTCCGCTGCGCAAAGGCGTCAGCGGTCGCGGCCAGCGAGATGGCACAGGCGACGGCGCCGCCCAGGACAGCGCGCGCAGTCCGGGCAATCGTCGAAGTAAGGGCCAAGCGAGAATTCATGTCGAAACCAGCCTTGGACAAGCGGACGAAGACGAGACGTCAGTCCCGCCTTGCTTCACCCTGATCTCCATATCAATCGGGCATTTGTGCGGCGCCGTGCGGTGCCGGACCGATGATCGGGCCAGGGACGGCATGCCGGACCCCGGTCGCGGACCCGGCCAGACACAAGCCTGGCCGGGTCGGTGGTGTCAGAAGAAGCTCTTGCGCTTCCACCAGCCGGCCTTCTTGGGGCCGTCGGCAACCGGTTCGGCGGACTGCAGAACCGGCGCCGGAGCGCGACGGGGTTCCGGGCGCGCCGCTTCGGCCTGGACGATTTCCTCAGGTGCCTCGGGCGCTGCCGAAGCCGTGTCAAGTCCTGCGACGGCCTCGCTTTGCGCCGGTGCCTTGCGGCGGGAAGCCCGCGGCTTCGCCGGAGCCGGCTTTTCGGCGACAACCGCATCGGCATCGACCACATCGGCAGAAACAGCCTCGGCGGCATCTGCCTTCGGCTTGCGGGCTCGCGACGCGCGCTTCGGCTTGACGGGGATGTCCTCGGCGACGACTTCGCTCGCGTCCGTGGCCATCGCCGGTTCCGCCTCGACAGGCGCTACGGTCTCGCCAACATCGGCCTCCGTTCCCGAGGCCGCGACGTCATCAGGCTGATCAGATGGCAGAAGATCGCCATTTTCTGCCCGATTGCGCTTGCCGCCGCGCTTGCCACGGCGCCGCTTTTTCCGGTCGCCGTCACCCTTGAGGTCGGCTGCGGCTGCCTCCGCGGAAACGTCCTCGTCGCCCTCATCGCCTTGGTCGTCAGTGGCGTCGTCATCGTGCGCGGACGGCGCGTCGCCGTCGGCAGTGACCACGTGGTCGTCGTCATGGGCCACACCTGCCTGGTCGCGGTCCCTGCCGCCACGCCGGCGCCGGCGCTTGCGGCGCTTGCGATCACCGCGGGGTTCGCCATCGTCGGGTTTCGGGCTCCTGGCGCGGTCGTCGGCCTTCGCCTCCACGACTTCAGGCTCGTCTGCTTCGACGATCTCGTCTTCGTCCTCGGGTTCGGGCGCGACGTAGGTGCCGGTCGAGATCGCCGTCGATGCGGCGGGCTTCTCGGCGACTGCACCCCGGAAGATGGCGAGATGCTGGGCGCCGACCGTGTCGTCCATCTCGATCGTGATCGTCAGGCCGAAACGGGCTTCCAGCTCGCTCAGCGTGCTGCGCTTGTGGTTCAGCACGTACATCGCCGTGGAGGTCGGCGTTCTCACCGTGATGTGGCTGCGCGAATCCTTGAGCAGGAACTCCTCGATCCCGCGCACGACGAGCAGCGCCACCGACGAGTCGGAGCGCACATGGCCTGTTCCGCCGCAATGGGGGCAGGGCTTCATGGTGCTTTCCAGCACGCTGGCGCGGATGCGCTGGCGCGACATCTCCATCAGGCCGAAATGCGAGATGCGGCCGAGCTGGATGCGCGCTCGGTCGTTCTTCAGGTGATCCTTGAGCCGCTTCTCGACGGCGCGGTTGTTGCGGTTCTCCTCCATGTCGATGAAGTCGATGACGATGAGACCCGCCAGATCTCGCAGCCGCAACTGGCGCGCGACCTCCTCGGCTGCCTCGAGATTGGTGTGGAGCGCAGTTTCCTCGATCGAATGCTCCTTGGTGGAGCGTCCGGAGTTCACGTCGATCGCAACCAGTGCTTCGGTCTGGTTGATGATGATGTAGCCGCCGGACTTCAGCGTGACCTGGGGCTGCAGCATGCGGTCGAGCTGTGCCTCGATGCCATGGCGCACGAAGAGCGGCGTCGTGTCGCGATGCGGCTGGACCACCTTGGCGTGGCTCGGCATCAGCATGCGCATGAAGTCCTTGGCCTCGCGGTAGCCCTCCTCGCCGGCGACGATGACCTCCTCGATATCCTTGTTGTAGAGATCGCGCACCGATCGTTTGATCAGGCTGCCTTCCTCGTAGACCAGGGCAGGGGCCGTGGACTGGAGGGTCAGCGTGCGCACTGTTTCCCACAGGCGCATCAGATACTCGTAGTCGCGCTTGATCTCGGCCTTGGTGCGGCTCTCGCCGGCTGTGCGCAGGATGACGCCCATGCCCTGCGGCACTTCGAGATCCTGAACGACTTCCTTAAGCCGCTTGCGGTCCTGGGTGTTGGTTATCTTGCGCGAGATGCCGCCGCCACGTGCGGTGTTGGGCATCAGGACGGAATAGCGTCCGGCCAGCGACAGATAGGTCGTAAGCGCCGCACCCTTGTTGCCGCGCTCTTCCTTGACGACCTGCACCAGCAGGATCTGACGGCGCTTGATGACTTCCTGGATCTTGTAGTGGCGACGCAGCGGCTTGCGCCGGTTGCGTGCCTCTTCCATGGCGTCTTCGGCGCCGACCGACTCGATCTCCTGCTCGTCGCCATTGGCTTCGGCCACTTCCTCGAGCACACCGCCGCGGTCGTTCTCGGAAATCGTGGCCTGCTCGACCGATTCAGAGATCACGTCTGCGTCGACGGATGCCGCGATCGAAGTCTTCGGACCATCGGAATCGGAAGTGTCTACCTGCTCCACGCCCTCCTGGGGACTTTCCGTGGCGCTCTCGTCGAAGGCTGCCTCAGCCGGCTCGGCGCCGGACGAGGCGGATTCTTCGGAGGAGTCTTCGCCGCCTTCGGACCGTTCATCGCTGCCGTTTTCGTCGTCGGCCGCTGAATCCGCGGCGCCGGCGCTGCGCGTCGTTTCGTCGCCCTCGCGGCCGCGCCCCTTGCCGCCGCGGCGTCTGCGCCTGCCGCGGTTGCGGTCCTGGCGTTGCTCGCCGTCGGCATCGTCTTCTTCTTCCTCGGCGGCCTCGGCTTCGGCACGCAGGATCGCCTGCCTGTCGGCAACGGGGATTTGGTAATAGTCGGGATGGATTTCACTGAAGGCCAGGAAACCATGGCGGTTTCCGCCATACTCGACGAAGGCAGCCTGCAGGGACGGTTCGACCCGGGTTACACGGGCGAGGTAGATATTTCCTTTGAGCTGTTTCTTGTCCTGTGATTCGAAATCAAATTCTTCGATACGGCTACCGTGAACTACGACAACCCTTGTTTCCTCCGGGTGGGAGGCGTCTATAAGCATCTTGTTGGGCATTATTTCTTTTCCTGCCGGACGCCCCCTGCCACGAACAGGGCAGCAAATATCGCTGCCGAGCGTGGGTCGAAGAGTGCATTCCGGACATGTCAGTGTCCGCCTGCCGTCGCCGCCGCGCCGTGGTGGTGCCGCCCGCTGCCTGTGTGGCGCGGTTCGTTGCGGACCTTTCCAGTAGTGCGCTTATGGCCATCGCGTGTGTGCGGATCCAATTGAACCAAAGCCCGGGAAACCCGGACCAGCTGTTTTGCTCGTACTGAGCCGGCGCGAAAACAATCCGCACCGTTTGCGTGTCGCCATGGGTCCATGCGCTCTGCCGCAATTGCCATGCCGAAATCTGTTGCGATCACCTTTGCCCGTATTCGCACGGTCTGATGGAGCCTCGTCTCCACCGCTGGCCTGATGTTCGGGAGGCAGCGACGGCGTCTTCCGAGCATTGCAGTGATCCGCCATCGCTTTTATGATTTGCCTGACTTTATGGCAACCCCGATTTCCGATGTCGGCGAAATGCCTCGGGATGTTCAAAGAGTTGCACAATGCCGCCGCGAAAAGGCTTGGTTAACCTTATCTGGATACCAATCGTTAATCTGAAACCGGTGCGTTCTGCGGTTTGCGAGATGGCCCGGTTTCTGAAGGCAAGGCAGGAGACGGAAAGCAGGATGTGGTGCAAGGACAAGGCGTCGAGACTGGCTTCCGGCAGGCAGTTGGCGGTCGCTTTGGCTTGCGCAATTCTGACCGGCGTACTGATGCTTGTTTTTTCGGCATCCGGCGCCCTGGCCGAAACCCTCTCAGCCCGCGAGTTCAAGATGGCAGGCGACGCCACGCGGATGCGGGTCGTCATGCAGTTCGATGCCGAGCCGGAATTGAGGTGGCTCCTGCTGCGTGGCCCAAACCGGCTGGTCGTCGATCTGCCCGAAACAAGGTTCGCGTTTCTGCCAAAGGACGTCAGGCCGAGAGGACTCATTCGCGCAGTTCATTACGGCGCACTGGGCGAGGGGGCTTCGCGCGTGATCCTTGCTGCCAAGGGTCCGTTTGTGGTCGAGAACGCCGACGTCATCGCCAATGAGGATAGCCCCGGCTTCCGTCTGGTCTTCGACATCGTGGCGGCCTCCGACCGCCAGTTTGAGGCGGCGCTTGCCGAGCAGACGCAAGCGACGGGGTCCACGACGGCCACGCCGAAGGGTGATCGCATCGTGCAGCAGCAGGCGCCGTCGTCGCGGCCGTTCACCGTCGTCATCGATGCTGGCCATGGCGGCATCGATGGCGGCGCCGAAGGCGCAAATGGCACTGTCGAGAAGGAAGTGACCCTCGCATTCGCCAAGGAACTCAAGGCAATGCTGGAATCCGGGGGCCGCTATCAGGTGTTCATGACCCGCGACAAGGACGAGTTCCTGCGCCTCGACGACCGCGTGCGGATAGCCCGGCAGCATGAAGCGGATGTCTTCATTTCGATCCACGCCGACACGATCAACGTGAAGGGCATCCGTGGCGCGACCGTCTATACGGTCTCAGACCAGGCCTCCGATGCCGAGGCGAAGGCACTCGCCGATCGCGAGAATCTTTCCGACGCGCTGGCGGGCATAGAGATTTCGGATGCCAATCACGAGGTGACCGACATTCTCGTCGATCTCATCCGGCGCGAGACGCATGGCTTCTCCATCCGCTTTGCGCGCGTGCTGGTGGACGAATTGTCGAGTTCGGTCGGCCTGATCAAGAATCCGCACCGTTACGCGGGGTTCAAGGTCCTCAAGGCGCCTGACGTGCCATCCGTTCTGCTGGAACTGGGCTACCTCTCCAACGAGAAGGACGAGGCGCAGCTGGCCGATCCAGACTGGAGGGGCAAGGCTGCATCGTCGATCTCCAACGCCATCGCCGCATTCGCGGCACTGAAAGCGGCAGGCGGCTGATGCGCGGGCCATGCAGCCTCGATCGTTACCGCGACACAACAGCTGCGCTCGTTTTTTGCGCTTTCCTTCACGCTGGCCATGCTTCGCCCCATTTTGTCCACAAGCGGGCGACAAGGCTGCCACACTCACGTTCGGGCTGTGTGTCGATGCGCGCTTCTGGCGCCGAATCGACTAAGACACCCCCGGATTTCGTACTGGAGCGGGCATGATACGTATTATTGGCTATTTCTTCGGGATCGGCACGACGCTTGCCCTGTTGGTGGCGGGCGCCGTCGCGGTCTATATCGGCACCCTGGCCAAGGACCTGCCGGACTACGAGGTTCTCGCCAACTACGAGCCCCCGGTGACAACGCGCGTCCATGCTTCCGATGGCGCGCTGATGGGCGAGTTCGCCAGGGAACGCCGTCTCTTCCTGCCGATCCAGGCTGTCCCCGACCGCGTCAAGGCCGCCTTCCTGTCGGCGGAGGACAAGAACTTCTATACGCATCCGGGCATCGACCTCACCGGTCTCGGCCGCGCCATCTTCACCAATCTGCAGAACATGGGCTCGGGCCGCCGCCCGGTGGGCGCCTCGACCATCACGCAGCAGGTTGCGAAGAACTTCCTTCTGTCCAAGAACCAGACCTATGATCGCAAGATCAAGGAGATGCTGCTCTCGTTCCGCATCGAGCAGGCCTATTCCAAGGACCGGATCCTCGAGCTCTATGTCAACGAGATCTTCTTCGGTCTTGGCGCCTACGGCATCGCGGGTGCCGCGCTGACCTATTTCGACAAATCGGTCAACGAGCTGACGGTTTCTGAAACCGCCTATCTGGCGGCGCTGCCCAAGGGTCCGTCCAACTATCACCCGTTCAAATACACCGAGCGCGCCATCGAGCGCCGCAACTGGGTGATCGGGCAGATGGTCGAAAACGGCTATGTCAGCCGCGAGGAAGGCGAGAAGGCCAAGGCCGAGCCGCTCGGCGTGACGCCGCGCCGCAAGGGCGACTATCTCTTTGCGGGCGAGTATTTTACCGAGGAAGTGCGCCGCGAGATCATGTCCCGCTATGGCGAGGCTGCGCTTTACGAGGGTGGCCTGTCGGTACGCACGACGCTCGACCCGAAGCTGCAGGTCCAGGCACGCAAGGCCATGCAGAATGGCCTGCTGAAATACGACATGCTGCGCGGTTATCGCGGCCCGGTGAAGACCATCGACGTGTCCGGCGACTGGGGCGTGGCGCTCGGCGAAGTGAAGCGCCTCGATGACGTTCCGGAATGGCGACTGGCCGTCGTGCTGGACGCCAACAGCGAGGGGCTGACCGTCGGCCTCCAACCCGGCCGCCAGGTGTCGGGCGCGCTGCAGGAAACGCGCGACCAGGCCACGGTTGCCAAGGAAGACATGAGCTTTGCGATGCGCCACGTCGTTGACGGCAAGCGCGTCAAGGCAGACTCGCCGGCCGAGGTGCTGACGCCCGGCGACGTGGTCTATGTCGAAGAAAAGCCCGGCAAGGACGGCTATCTGCTGCGCCAGCCGCCGGAAGTGTCCGGGGGCATGGTCGCCATGGACCCGCATACCGGCCGCGTGCTGGCGATGGTGGGAGGCTTCTCCTATTCGGAATCGGAATTCAATCGCGCAACGCAGGCCTATCGGCAGCCCGGTTCGTCGTTCAAGCCGTTCGTCTACGCGGCCGCGCTCGACAATGGTTACACGCCCGCATCCGTGATCATGGATGGACCGATCACCATTAAGATCGGCAACGAAAGCTGGACGCCGAAGAACTATGACGGCAAGGCCGCCGGTCCGTCCACGCTGCGCAACGGCATCGAGCGGTCGCGCAACCTGATGACTGTTCGGCTTGCCAACGACATGGGCATGAAGCTCGTCGCCGAGTATGCGGAGCGGTTCGGCGTCTACGACAAGATGCCCCAGCACATCTCGATGGCGCTGGGCTCCGGTGAGACCACCGTGATGCGCATGGTGTCGGCCTATTCGATGATGGCCAATGGCGGTCGCCAGATCAAACCGTCGCTCATCGACCGCATCCAGGATCGCTATGGCAAGACCGTGTTCAAGCATGACGAGCGCGGCTGCGATGCCTGCGTCGCCACCGAATGGAAGGACCAGCCCGAGCCGGAACTGATCGACAATTCCGAGCAGGTGCTCGATCCCATGACCGCCTACCAGATCACGTCGATGATGGAGGGCGTCGTCACGCGCGGCACGGCGGTCACGATCTCCGAACTCGGCCGGCCGATCGCCGGAAAGACGGGAACCACCAATGACGAGAAGGACGCGTGGTTTGTCGGTTACGCCCCAAATCTCGTCGTCGGCCTCTACATGGGCTACGACAAGCCGCAGGGCCTCGGTAAGGGTGCCACTGGCGGTGGCCTTGCGGCGCCGATATTCAAGGAATTCGTGGGCGCGGCGCTTGAGGATACGCCGGTCGTCGACTTCCAGGTGCCCGAGGGGATGAAGCTCATCGCCATCAATCGCAAGACCGGCATGCAGGCCGGTGACGGCGAGGGCGGCACCATCATCGAGGCCTTCAAGCCCGGCACCGGGCCTGCCGACAGCTACTGGGTGATTGGCATGGGCGACGAGACGACCGCCACCGGAGAGGCACTGTCGCCTCAGGCAAGCAAGGCGATCACAGAGGGCGCGGGCGGTCTCTACTAGAATTGACGCGCCCTTAGCCCTTCCGGCCAATGCCCTTTACAGCCGGTGGGCGCGTGCCTATGGTCCGCGCCGATCCAAATCAGCACGACTGACCCCAACCAGGCGGCCCAAATGCGCGCGGAAACTGAGAAGCTTGTCGACGAGATCAAGCAGGCGATAAGCCTGCTGAGGAGGCATCTTTGACTGGGATCAGGCCCACAAGCGTCTCGACTACCTGAACAATCGCGCCGAAGACCCGACACTGTGGAACGATGCCCAGGAAGCGCAGAAGCTGATGCGCGAGCGCCAAGGACTGGAAGACGGCATCAGCGGGATCAATCGACTGACGCAATCCCTGGCCGACAATGTCGAGCTTATCGAGCTCGGCGAGGAAGACGGCGACGAATCGATCGTCTCCGAAGCGGAATCCGCGATCCGTTCGCTTGCCGGCGAGACCAAGGCGCGGCAGATCGAGACGCTCCTGTCGGGCGAGGCCGATTCCAACGACACCTATCTCGAAGTCCATGCGGGCGCCGGCGGCACCGAAAGCCAGGACTGGGCCAACATGCTGCTGCGCATGTACACGCGCTGGGCCGAAAGGCGGAAGTTCAAGGTCGAGATCCTCGAAATGCATGACGGCGAAGAAGCCGGCATCAAGTCGGCGACGATCATGATCAAGGGGCACAATGCCTATGGCTGGCTGAAGACCGAGTCGGGGGTGCACCGCCTGGTACGAATTTCGCCTTATGATTCGAATGCGCGCCGGCACACCTCCTTCTCCAGCATCTGGGTCTATCCGGTGGTCGACGACTCCATCGAGATCAATGTCTCGGAGTCGGAGGTGCGCATCGACACCTACCGGTCGTCGGGTTCGGGCGGACAGCACGTCAACACGACGGATTCCGCCGTCCGGATTACGCACCTGGCCACGGGCATCGCGGTTGCCTGCCAGGCCGAACGCTCGCAGCACAAGAACAAGGCCAAGGCTTGGGAAATGCTGCGCTCCCGGCTCTACGAGGAAGAGCTGAAGCGGCGCGAAGCGGCGGCCAACGCCACCGAATCGTCCAAGGCCGACATCGGCTGGGGCCACCAGATCCGTTCCTACGTGCTGCAACCCTACCAGATGGTCAAGGATCTGCGCACCGGCATGGAAAGCTCGAGCCCCTCCGACGTGCTCGACGGCGACCTCGACGAATTCATGGAAGCCTCGTTGTCGCACCGGATCGAGGGTGCTGCCGAGCAGGTGGTCGCGGATATCGCCTGATCGCAACCTGGGCGCTGTGACAGATTGACAGTGCCCGGCGCCGCCAGAACAGTGATAATGTCGCGATGGCGCTGGTGATGTGGGGGCATCCATCGTGAGTGCGGCTTTGCGAACCGGTCGGGGCATTTCACCCGCGCTGGTCTCGTGAGGGGCAGGGCGGGCGCGACGCGTGGGTGATATGTCTGCGTCTTGTGGCGTATAGGGGGGATCATGACCGACGTATTGCAAACCGACGAGAGCAACCCCGCCGCCGAAACGACCCAGCGCGCCTATCGCATCGATTGGCTGAACCTCACGGGCATCGTCACCTATCATGTGGTCGCGCTGCTGGCGGTCTTGCCGTGGTTCTTCAGTTGGACCGGCGTCGCGCTGATGTTTGCCGGGATCTACGTGTTCGGCACGCTCGGCATCAATCTCTGCTATCACAGGCTGCTGACCCATCGCGGCTTCACCTGCCCGAAATGGCTGGAACACTATCTTGCGCTGCTTGCCGTCTGCTCCTTCCAGGACACGCCGGCGCGCTGGGTCGCCGTGCATCGCCGCCATCACGAGCATTCCGACGAGCCACCGGATCCCCACAGCCCGATCGTCAGCTTCCTGTGGGCGCATGTCGGCTGGATCCTCATGCGGTCCGCCGACATGGAGCGCATGCAGATCTATTCGCGCTACGCCAAGGACATTATCCGCGACCCCTTCTACAAATGGCTCGACCGGCCGGGCGTCTATCTCTCCGTCCTGCTGACGTCCTGGGCCCTGTTCTTCGGTGCCGGCTTCCTTGTGATGCTGCTTTCCGGCGGCACGCTGGGCGAGGCCATGCAGTTCGGATCGAGCCTGCTCGTGTGGGGCGTCTTCGTGCGGACGGTCGTGGTGTGGCACATCACCTGGTCGGTAAACTCCGTCGCCCATATGTGGGGCTACAAGAGCTATGAGACCGGCGAGGAGAGCCGCAACAACATATTCGTAGGCCTCATCAGCAACGGTGAGGGCTGGCACAACAACCATCATGCCGACCCGCGTTCGGCACGGCATGGCCACAAATGGTGGGAGATCGACGTGACCTATCTCTCGCTGAAGGGGCTCCAGGCCGTCGGGCTCGCCCACAAGATCGCCGAGCCGGCCTATGCCAAGCGCGAGGCGACGCGCATCCAGGACTGACACAGCTGGGCCTGCGGCATCGCTGGGTGCTGAAGGCTGACTGCGCATCCTGGCGGCGCGACTTCGGGTCCGTATTTCGCCGCAATTGGTGACAAAAAGACGTTCACGGACCAGATTCGCCGCTTCAATAGCCAGCGGCACGCATTCGAGAGGGATACTCCGCATGAACAAGAGACTTGTCGCGCTGGTCGTTGCGGGCACCTTTCTCGCCGGCTGCACCACGGATCCGTATACGGGCCAGCAGAAGGTGTCGAACGCTGCCGGCGGTGCCGCACTCGGCGCACTTGCCGGAGCGGGCCTCGGACTGCTCGCGGGCGGCAATGACCGTCGCAACGCGCTGCTCGGTGCCGGCATCGGCGCGCTTGCCGGCGGCGCGATCGGCCTGACGATGGACAAGAGCGAGGCTGAGTTGCGCGCCCAGCTGGAGGGAACCGGCGTCAGCGTCACGCGTGCCGGCGATCAGATCATCCTCAACATGCCCTCCGACATCACCTTTGCCGTCGACCAGGATTCCGTGAAGCCAGGCTTCTACCAGGTCCTGAATTCTGTCGCGCTCGTGCTGCAGAAGTACAACCAGACCCTCGTCGACGTCTTTGGCCACACCGATTCCAGTGGCGACGACAACTACAACTTCGACCTGTCGCAACGCCGCGCGCTTGCAGTGGCAAACTACCTCAGCGCGCAGGGCGTCGACTCGCGCCGTTTTGCGGTAACGGGCTTCGGCGAGACCAGGCCGATCGCTTCCAATGCGACGGCTGCGGGCAAGGCGGCAAACCGCCGCGTCGAGATCCAGCTGTCGCCGCTGACGCGGTAGACGAGCCTGCTCCTCCGATCACAAGAAAACGCCCCGCAGCGCGGGGCGTTTTCTTGTGTTGCTTGAAGGATCGGGCAGGCGGCGGCTAGACCTTGCCAGCGACCAGCATGAAGGCCGGCAGGTCGTCGCCGAAACCGACTGTCCCGTCATTTTCGTCGGCGGGCTGACGGTGACGGCGTTGTTCTGTTCCCTGACGGGAGCCGCCGGCCTCGGAGCGCCGAGGCTGTGATCCACGCGATGCGTCGGGACCGCGCGACGGATCGGGAGCGCGCGCAGCATTGTCAGCCTTGATGGCATCCCGGCGCTGCGGCCGGACATTTCTTTCCTCGGCCGCGGCTTCCATCGCCGGAGCAGGGGTCTCGACCAGTTCGGCATCGTCTGCCTTGTGCGCGGTCATCGCCGCGCGCTGATTGTGGTCGCGCGGCTTGCGCTCGCGTCCCGGCTGCGATGCGCGCTCGCGGCCGCCCGACGCCTTGCTGCGACCGCGACGCGGCGCTTCCGCCTCGTCCGATGCGCTGGCAACGACAGTCGAAAGGTCGCCATCGTGCCACTCGACCTTCAGGCCCGTCAGGCGTTCGATCGCGTCGAGGTATTTCGTATCCGACTTGGTGACGATGGTGAACGCCTTGCCAAGCCGGCCGGCGCGCCCGGTGCGCCCGATGCGATGAACGTAGTCTTCCGCATGGATGGGCACGTCGTAGTTGAAGACGTGACTGACGTCGGGAATATCGAGGCCGCGCGCGGCAACGTCGGACGCAACCAGAAGCTTGAGCTTGCCGTCCCGGAAATTCGCCAGCATCTGCGTGCGTGCACGCTGATCCATGTCGCCATGCAGGGCGCCGGCGTCGAATTCATACTTGACCAGCGACCGGAACAGTTCGGCCACCTCCACCTTGCGGTTGCAGAAGATGATCGCGTTCTTGAGGCCATCGGCCTCGGCGTTGATCAGATTGCGCAGCGTCTCGCGCTTGTCCCACGGCTTGGTGCCGGAACTGACGAGGCGCTGGGTGATGTTGGTGCTGGTGGACGCGGCCTTCGAAACTTCGACGCGCACGGGCGCGTGCAGAAACTTCTCGGTCAGCTTGGTGATTTCCGGCGGCATCGTCGCCGAGAAGAAGAGCGTCTGGCGGGTAAAGGGCAGCATCTCGCAGATGCGCTCGATATCGGGGATGAAGCCCATGTCGAGCATGCGATCGGCCTCGTCGATGACCAGGATCTCGACCGCGTTGAGCAGGAGCTTGCCGCGTTCGCGATGGTCCATCAGCCGTCCGGGCGTGGCGATCAGCACATCGGCGCCGCGCTCCAGCTTCTTTTCCTGCTCGTCGAAGGAGACGCCCCCGATGAGCAGGGCAATGTTGAGCTTGTGGTTCTTGCCGTAGCGGACGAAATTCTCCTCCACCTGTGCGGCGAGCTCGCGGGTCGGCTCGAGGATCAGCGTTCGCGGCATGCGTGCACGCGCCCGGCCCTTTTCAAGGCGGGTGATCATCGGCAACACGAATGCCGCGGTCTTGCCGGTGCCCGTCTGGGCTATGCCCAGCACATCCTTGCCCTGCAAGGCATGCGGAATGGCGCCAGCCTGGATCGGCGTCGGTACGGTGTAGCCCGCGTCGGTTACGGCGGACAGGACCTTGGCTGAAAGCCCGAGGTCTGCGAAAGTCAACGCTTCTGGAGCGGTCTGGGTGTCTGTGGACAAGTGTTCTGGCTGCTTTGGCTGTTCAGGGGTTCGATCTTAACGACCCCGGCAAGCGCCTCGCGCCTGCATCATGCTGCACCGCGTTACGGGCATAAGCGTGCTTTGTCAATATAATAGCAGGAATTCGCCCGCCTGCATGGAACGATACTTAATGTCGCGGCCGGCCTATTGCAACGCTGTCAGTAGCGAAACTGCTCGACCAGGATGCGTTCATTCCAGGAATGGCCCGCGTCGAACAGCAGCGTCGCTGTCTTCGTAGCAGATTCGCACACGGTGACCGACGTCACGGATTTGACCTCGGTATGATCGGCAACCGCGTTGACCGGCCGCTTGTCCTGCTCGAGCACCTCGAAGCGGACGGTCGACCGGTTGGACACCAGCGCACCGCGCCAACGGCGCGGGCGGAACGGGCTGACCGGCGTCAGCGCCAGGAGCGGCGCATCCAGCGGCAGGATCGGACCATGCGCTGACAGATTGTAGGCGGTCGATCCGGCCGGCGTGGCGACCATGACACCGTCGCAGATCAGTTCGTCCAGGCGTACCTTGCCGTCGATGGTGATGCGGATCTTCGCGGCCTGGTAGGACTGGCGAAACAGCGACACTTCGTTGATCGCAAGGGCCTTTTCGGTCGCGCCATCGCTCGACACGGTCTCCATCTCGAGCGGCCGGATGGTTTCGGCGTCGGCTGCAGCGACCCGTTCGCGCAGGCCTCCTTCGCGAAACGTGTTCATCAGGAAGCCGATCGTGCCGCGGTTCATGCCGTAGACCTGCTTTCCGCTCGCCATGGTCTCGCGCAGCGTCTGCAAGAGGAAACCATCGCCGCCGAGCGCCACGATGACATCCGCCTGGTCTATCGGTGTGTTGCCATAGATGGCGGCAAGCCGCTTGACCGCGTCGGTGGCGTCAGGTGTTCCCGACGACACGAAGGCGAAAGTTTCCCTGGGGGCGGCCTTTGGCACGTCGGACTTCTCTCGGTCGAGGCGGAACGCATGCGGGTTAGCATGCCGGCTGCGGGGTGCAAAGGGAGGACGCGCACCGCTCACACAAGTGGAGCAGGTGCTCGAAACGGCAAGGTCGCCGCAGAAGCGGGCTGGTGCCCCCGGCAGGAATCGAACCCGCGACCTTCGGTTTACAAAACCGCTGCTCTACCAGCTGAGCTACAAGGGCATGGCGCTCCGGTTATCATATATGGTGGGGCAGTAAAGGCAAAAGTCGGAAATGGGTTACCGTCCGAATGCGACACCGGGCCGGGACGGGTGGCGGCGATGGCCCGGCGCCGGGCACAAATGCGCCGGATTTTGCCGATAGGGATCGCCGGTCCGGCTAGACGTTCGGGAGGCCAAAGATGATCCGGTTGATCGCTGTTGCCATTGGGCTGGTGCTGCTGGCGCTGCTGCTGATCAAGCTCGCGCGCGAGGCGGGCTCGCTGAAGCTCGACTGGACCGGCCTGACCTTTGCCTGCGGCTTCATCGCCATGGCCTTCTACCTGCGCCACGTCACCGGAATGGGCTGACCAGGCAGACCCGCGCGGCGAAAGACGGTGGCGCGCTCGGCCCGCGCGCGCTATCCCTCGGATCACCCAGGGGATACGTCCATGCCAAGATTTTCCGCCAACCTTTCGTTCCTCTTTCAGGAACACGATTTCCTCGACCGCTTCGATGCGAGCGCCCGCGCGGGCTTTGGCGGCGTCGAATATGTCAGTCCCTACGAGCACCCGCCGGAGGTGGTGGCCGATAGGCTGCACCGCAACGGGCTGACCCAGGCGCTGTTCAACCTGCCGGCCGGCGACTGGGCGGGCGGCGAGCGGGGCATTGCCATCCTGCCCGAGCGGATCGAGGAGTTCCGCGCGGGCGTCGACGTGGCGATCCGCTATGCCAAGGCGCTCGGCTGCGGCCAGGTGAACTGCGTGTCCGGCATCGCGCCGGTCGGCGCCGACCGCCAGGTGCTCGAGGATACGCTGGTCGGCAATCTCGCCTATGCCGCCGACAGGCTGGCGGGCGAGGGGATCCGCCTGCTGCTGGAGCCGATCAACCCGCGCGACATCCCCGGCTTCTTCGTCAACACGTCGCGCCACGGGCTTTCGATCATGGACCGGGTCGGGTCGAAAAATCTTTATCTTCAATACGATATCTATCACATGCAGGTGGTGGAGGGTGATCTCGCCACTTCCATCCAGAAGCATTTCGACCGCATCGCCCATATCCAGATCGCCGACAATCCCGGCCGCAACGAGCCGGGGACCGGCGAGATCAACTACGACTTCCTGCTCGGCCTGCTCGACCGGATCGGCTATGCCGGCTGGGTGGGCGCCGAATACAGGCCGGCGGCAGGCACAGAGGCCGGCCTCGGCTGGATGGAGCGGTGGCGGCAGCCGTCGCGCTAGGTCTTCTTTTCTGTCTTTTCCTTCCTTTCTGTCTTCTCCGTCTTCCCGATCGTTTTCATGAAGGCGATGGCCGCATGCGGCGCGCGGATCTTTCCCTCGTGGATGAAGTAGACAAAAACGTCGCGCGGCTCTTTCGTCGCTGATGTGCCGGGATCGGCATATGGCAGGTCGTCGGGCTGGCCGCCCTGCGCCCACAGCCTCGCCCGCGCGACCCAAGCCGCCATCTCTTGCGGGGCGTAAGCCGTCGCAATGTCGTCCTCGCCCTTCTGCAGGCGGGCATAGACGAAATCGGCCGTCACGTCGGCGATCTCCGGATAGTCGTGATGATGGGCGTAGCAGATCGCCATGTTGTGCTTGCGGGCAAGCGCGACAAATTCCGGCACGGCAAACGAGGCGTGGCGCACTTCCAGCACGTGGCGGAGTTTCAGGCCCGCATGCTTTTCCGGCAGGAGCTCCAAAAATCCCTCGAAATCGTCGGGCTCGAATTTTTTCGTCGGCGCGAACTGCCAGACGATCGGCCCGAGTTTCTGGCCGAGCTCCTCCAGCCCCTGGGCAAAGAACTTTGCCATCGACTCGCCGGCGTCGGCCAACACCTTCCTGTTGGTGACAAAACGGTTGCCCTTGAGCGAGAAGACGAAATTTTCCGGCGCGTCCGCGGCCCAGCCGGCAAAGGTTTCCGGCGTCTGCCCGCGATAGTAGGTGCCGTTGACCTCGATGGTCGGAACGGCGCGCGAAGCGAATTCGAGCTGTTTTTTCTTGGCGAGCTTGTCCGGATAGAACGTGCCTTCCCACGGCTCAAAGGTCCAGCCGCCCATGCCGGCGCGGACTTTTCCTGAGGCGGTCATTGGTGGTCCTCCCGATTGCCGAGCGAAAATGCGTCGCACCCGCGTGCTTGTCCACCCGGAAGCGGAATGATGCTGACAAGGCAGAGGGAAAGGCTCCGCAAGAGACAGTTAACTTTTTCCGCAGAAAGGCGTTGCCGCGCGAGGGGGCGCGCGGGCGGAAAGACAGTGAACTGTTCCCGGGCGTCGATTACGACGTATCCGGCTTCTCCAGCGCGTAGAGCGCGAGCTCGTTGGCGTGGGAAAGAATGTCCTGGACCTCGTCGTTGCTTCGGCGGCAGGTGCCGGGCGGGCGGCCCATGCGCAGCGGCCAGACGCGGTGAAACGGCCCGCGCCGGCGCCGCCCGCGCCAGCGCGCGAAGCGTTTTGCATGGCCCGGCAGATCCGCCAGCGCGCGGCCGAGAGCGGCCAGGCGAAGGCCGATCCGCGTGGCGTCGACCGCGTCGCCGGGCCGGCAGGGCAGGCGGAGCGGCACGGGTCGCCGCGCGGTGACGCCGGGCACACAGATGCGGGGCAGGGCGCCGGCGACGCGCTCTTCGCGGAACGGATTTTTGGACAGGGGGTCGAGGATGGAAAGCGAGAGCGTTTTCGGTGCCCGGGCCGCATGGCGCAGAGACTGCTTTCCCCCCGGCCGCGACGGCGGTACCAGGAGGCCACGCGCAAGCGCGATGATCAGCCGCCGGGCAGCCGCCTCGGCCGGGCGCAGGATGCGCAGGATGGCGCGGTAGAGGTGGCGCGGCAGGGTGGCAGCCGGGGACAGTTTACTTTTTTCCCCTTGCGCCAGGTCCTGAGGCAAAGCGCCTGTCTGCGGAAAGAAAGCAAACTGTCCCCTGAGCCCCGCCATGGCAAGCAGCGCGGCGAGCACGCGCCGGAGCGCCTCGACATTGTGCTCGATTGCCAAGAACCCGTCCATTTAAGCCGCCTCGTTTCGTCCGGCAAAAAGTATCGCATGGGCGGGAAGGGGGGGATAAATGGAACGCCTTCCCTTCGGCTCCTGTGGGCGAAGGGAAGGTGCGCATCTCGTTAACGCTGACGCGAAGACACCGGGAACAAGCGGCGCGAGGCGCTGTTGTCTCCGATCAGCCATGGAGGTCGTCATGTCGATGCGCGCAGCAGTTTCGGGAAGTCTTGTCGGTCTGGCCATGCTGGCGGGCGCCACGCCGGCCCTTTCCGGGGGCTTGTGGCAGGACGACGGATATGAGCGGGCGCCTTGGTACGACCAGGCGCCGCTGACAGGCACCGGCCCGGGCTTCTACTACAGCCAGCATCCCGACCATGTTCCGGGCTATCCGAAGCGGCTGACTGGCGTTGCCGTGCCGATTTTTGACACCGGCCGGCCGGTCGTCTCTCTCCAGCCGGTGACGGCGCACGAGGACTGGTGCGCCGCGCGCTACCGCTCCTACGATGTGCGGACCGACACCTACCAGCCCCATCATGGCCCGCGCCGGTACTGCCGATCGGCATATCGGTGAGAAAGCGCGGCTCTAGCGCTTTGGGCGGACGCGCTGCCGGGAGGATTGCCCTTTGGAGCGCCGGATTGCTCGCGGCCGCGATGTTCTTGACGGGTCCGGCGCAGGCAGGCGACTGGCAGTATGATCCCGCCACCGATACGATCTTTCATGGTTCCGTCCCGGTGGCGCAGTGGTATGCGCAACCCCGGCCGATGCAGACGCAGGCGCGACGCGCCGACCGCCCGCGGCCCGTGCAAGACTGCCCGCATCGGCTGTGCGGTTATCCCCTGCCGATCCACAAGGCGCATCAGACGTGGCCGGGCGAGCCGGCCCATCGCGTCGCCGCGCATGCCGACTGGTGCGCGGCGCACTATCGCTCGTACGACTGGCGGACGGACACGTTTCAGCCCAACCATGGCCCGCGCAGGGTGTGCCGGTCGCCATATTGAGGGGCGACCCATCGTCATGGTCGGGCTTTACCCGACCATCCACGAGCACGACGGATGTGTGATGATGCCGATCCTCGGGACGGGCCCGAGGATGTCGTGGCGCGCGGTGCAATCGCAACAGCTCGCTGTTGAATCTAGCTATATTCCTAGCTAGATTGCGGGAATGGCGACGATCAACATGCACGATGCGAAGACGCAGCTTTCCGACCTCGTGGCACGCGCCGAGGCCGGAGAGGAGATTGTCATCGCGCGGCGCAACAAGCCGGCTGTGCGTCTGGTGCCAGTCGAGCAAATGATCGGCTTCGGTGAGGACAAGCAGTCGGACTACGATGCCGGCGACCTGCGTCGGGCTGTCGAGGCCGGCAAGGAATACACCATCATGCGTGACGGCAAGGCGGTGGCGAAGGTCGTTCCCGTCACGCAGAAATCGCGCGTTCCGGGTCGCTTCAAGGGGCAAATGACATTGCCCGAAAGCTTCTTTGACCCGTTGCCGGATGACGAACTCGATGCCTGGGATGGAAAGTATTCGAACGACGGCACATGGTGAGGGTGCTGCTCGACACGCATGCCCTGGCATGGTGGCTGATGGACAGCGAGCAACTGCCGCAAGCGGCGAAGCGTCTGATCGAAAATCCGGACAACACGGTCTTTGTCAGCGCGGTATCCGCCTATGAGGCGAGTCAGAAGCATCACCGGGGGCGATGGCCGGAAGTCGCCACGCTCGTCAGTGCGTTCGAGGACGTTGTCACGGCGGAAGGCTTCGATCTCTTGCCTCTGACGGCGCGCCACGCTGTGCACGCCGGCGCGTATGATCGGCAACACCGCGACCCGTTCGACCGGATGCTGGCCGCCCAGGCGGTGGTGGAGGGGCTGACGCTGGTCACCGATGACCGGGCGATGGAGGTGTTGGGGGCGGAGGTGGCGTGGGGGTGACGAGAAGAGCCAGCGTGCGCGGCTGATCCGCACCACGCGCACTGCGTTGGGGCTGTCGCAGACCGAATTCGCCGGCCGGTTCCGGGTGCCGGACGGCACGCTGCGCGACTGGGAGCAGGCCCGCGTCAGCCCTAGTGAAGCGTGATGCTCACGTCGGCGGCGTATTTGCCTTCATGGATGTGCTTGATGGTGTCTTGCCCGCGCCGTTCGGTCATGATCGCAACCTCTTGCGATCACGCCGAAACCGGCAGGAGCTGGAACACCTTTGCTTCGCGCGACGCTGCTTCGAGATCGCCCTTTTGCAGGGCGATCTCGACCCGCTCCAGTTTCAGGGCGTCCTGCATCGAGAGGTATGGACCCCAGGCGTCGTCATCGGGGATGAGGTCGACGGACACTTCGGCCGCGTAGCGGCCGGCGTGGACGAATCTGGACACGCGCCGATTCATTTCGGCCTCTTCTGATCGGCTGTTCATCGACAGGTCATGCTTGGCGAGAGGGTTCCACATAGCCGGTTTGCTGCAGGAAAAATGTCCGTTCACTTTCGCTCGCGCGTCTCATGGAGATCGGGCGAACCACCTCGTCGTCGCGCATGGTCGTTACGATCAGCACAACCCGCGCATCGTCGTCGACATCGAGATGCATATGCCGAACTTCACCATTCTCACGAAAGCCGTCCGATTGCGCAAATGGAGTCTGTGGACCCAAAAGTGCCGACATCATCCGTCGTTCAAACAATGCAACCGCGCTTTCGAGCGATATTCCGTGCTGCCTTCTGTTGATTTCATCTTTCGCGGGATCGTACTCAATCCGGGTCCTGCCGAAGATCAACCGAAACTCCCATTCTGGGATTCCCATCCTCGCTGCGAAGTTGTCCATCACTCCGCCGCCTGCCTCCTTGTGCCCGGCCTGCGCTCCAGCAGGTCCTTCAGGAACTGCCCGGTGTAGCTCCTTGGCTCCGCTGCGACGTCCTCTGGGCGCCCTTGCGCGACCAGTTCGCCGCCGCCGTCGCCGCCTTCGGGGCCGAGGTCCAGAATCCAGTCGGCGGTTTTGATCACTTCCAGATTGTGCTCGATGACGACGACCGTGTTGCCCTGGTCGACCAGTTCGTGCAGCACTTCCAGGAGTTTTGCGACGTCGTGGAAGTGCAGGCCGGTGGTGGGTTCGTCGAGGATGTAGAGCGTCTTGCCGGTCGCCTTGCGCGACAGTTCCTTGGCGAGTTTTATGCGCTGCGCCTCACCGCCCGACAGGGTGTTGGCCTGCTGGCCGACCTTGATGTAGCCGAGGCCGACCTTGTAGAGCGTCTCCAGCTTGTCGCGCACGCCGGGCACGGCGGCAAAAAAGTCGACGCCTTCCTCGACCGTCATGTCGAGCACGTCGGCGATCGACTTGCCCTTGAAGGTGACGTCGAGCGTCTCGCGGTTGTAGCGCTTGCCGTGGCAGACGTCACAGGTGACGTAGACGTCGGGCAAAAAGTGCATTTCGATTTTTATCACGCCGTCGCCCTGGCAGGCCTCGCAGCGGCCGCCCTTGACGTTGAAGGAGAAGCGGCCGGGCTGGTAGCCGCGCGCCTTGGCCTCCGGCAGGCCGGCGAACCAGTCGCGGATCGGCGTGAAGGCGCCGGTGTAGGTGGCGGGGTTGGAGCGCGGGGTGCGGCCGATGGGCGACTGGTCGATGTCGATGACCTTGTCCAGAAATTCGAGGCCGTCGACGCGGTCGTGGTCGGCCGGGTGCTCGCGCGAGCCCATGATGCGGCGCGAGGCGGCCTTGAACAGAGTCTCGATCAGGAAGGTCGACTTGCCGCCGCCCGACACGCCGGTGACGGCGGTAAACGTGCCGATCGGGATGTCGGCGGAAACATTCTTCAGATTGTTGCCGCGCGCGCCTATCACCTTGATGCGCTTGGCCTTCTTCAGCTCGCGGCGCTTTGCCGGCATGGGGATTTCTAGCTCGCCGGTCAGATATTTGCCGGTGATGGAGTTGGGGTTGGCCATGACTTCCGCAGGCGTGCCGCGGGCGATGATCTCACCGCCATGGATGCCGGCGGCGGGGCCGATGTCGACGACATAGTCGGCCTGCAGGATGGCGTCCTCGTCATGCTCGACGACGATGACCGTGTTGCCGAGGTCGCGCAGGTGCTTGAGCGTGACCAGCAGGCGCTCATTGTCGCGCTGGTGCAGGCCAATGGAGGGCTCGTCGAGCACGTAGAGCACGCCGGTCAGGCCCGAGCCGATCTGGCTGGCAAGCCGGATGCGCTGGCTCTCGCCGCCCGACAGCGTGCCGGAGTTGCGCGCCATGGTGAGGTAGTCGAGGCCGACATCGTTCAAAAAGCGCAGCCGCTCGCGGATTTCCTTCAGGATGCGCGGGGCGATCTCGTTCTGCTTGGCCGACAGCTTCTCGGGCAGATCGGCGAACCAGGCATTGGCCTTGCGGATCGACATGGCGGAAACTTCGCCGATATGCAGGCCGGCGATCTTGACCGCCAACGTCTCGGGCTTGAGGCGATAGCCGTTGCAGGCGGGGCAAGGGGTTGCCGCCATGAAGCGCTCGATCTCTTCGCGCATCCAGGCGGATTCGGTCTCCTTCCAGCGCCGTTCCAGATTGGGGATGACGCCTTCAAAGGTCTTGGTCGTCTTGTAGGCGCGCATGCCGTCGTCATACTGGAAGGTGATCTCGCGCTTGCCGGTGCCGTGCAGGATGGCCTGCTTGGCCTCCTCGGGCAGATCCTTGAAGCGGTCGCCCAGCTTGAAGCCATAGGCTTTTCCGAGCGCTTCCAGCGTCTGGGCGTAATAGGGCGAGGTGGATTTCGCCCATGGACTGACGGCGCCGGAGCGCAGCGTGACGTTCTCGTCGGGGACGATGAGGCTCGCATCGATGGCGCGCTGGCTGCCGAGGCCGTCGCAGGTCGGGCAGGCGCCGAACGGATTGTTGAAGGAAAATAGCCGCGGCTCGATCTCCGGGATGGTGAAGCCGGAGACCGGGCAGGCGAATTTTTCCGAGAACATCATGCGCTCATGCGTCTCGTTGGCCGACTTGTTGACGGAGTCGTCGCCGGTCTGGCTGGCGTCGAGCGGCCGGTCGGCGAATTCGGCGACGCAGATGCCGTCGGCGAGCCGGAGCGCGGTCTCGATGGAGTCGGCCAGGCGCGTGCCGAGATCGCCGCGCACCACGAGGCGGTCGACGACGACGTCGATGTCGTGCTTGTACTTCTTGTCGAGGGCGGGGGCTTCCGCGATCTCGTAGAAGGCGCCGTCGACCTTGACGCGCTGAAAGCCCTTCTTCTGGAGCTCCAGCATCTCCTTTTTGTACTCGCCCTTCCGGCCGCGCACGATGGGCGCCAGGATGAAGAGGCGTGTGCCTTCGTCCAGCGCGAGCACGCGATCGACCATCTGCGAGACCGTCTGGCTCTCGATGGGCAGGCCGGTGGCCGGCGAATAGGGAATGCCGACGCGCGCGAACAAGAGGCGCATGTAGTCGTAGATTTCCGTGACGGTGCCGACCGTCGAGCGCGGGTTTTTCGACGTGGTCTTCTGCTCGATGGAAATGGCCGGCGACAGGCCGTCGATCTGGTCGACGTCCGGCTTCTGCATCATCTCGAGGAACTGGCGCGCATAGGCCGACAGCGACTCGACATAGCGGCGCTGGCCCTCGGCGTAGATCGTGTCGAAGGCGAGCGAGGATTTGCCGGAGCCCGACAGGCCGGTCATCACGATCAGGCTGTCGCGGGGCAGGTCGAGATCGATGTTCTTGAGATTGTGCTCGCGCGCGCCGCGAATGGAAATGAATTTGTGGTCGGCCATGCCGCTCCGCCGCCTCGTCATCGATTTCGGGATGGCGGGGAACTCCGGCCAGCCGCTTATGTAAGTATTTTGATCGCTGCGTCGAGGGCAGCGCAATCGAATTGGATTGGTCTAGACAGGAATTCTCCTGAAGGGCAAGCGAAAAGAACAAAGGCCGAACGGCTCCTGACACAAGGGTGGCGGGAGACACTGGGGCGCGATCACGTTTCGTGACAGGGGGCGTTTGCGCGTTGACGCATCAAATCGCCGGAGGCAGACTATTCTTGTCGAGGAAGCTGATCGTCCCAAGATGATCTTCGTGGGCGATGGCCCGGTCTGCGAGACGCCGCAGACGGCGAATCTGCGCTTCCGCCGGCAAAGGCGAAACAAGCACGGGAGTGAGGCATGACGCCACCCGACAGGCCCGAAGGGCTCCGGCACTGACCGGAGCCGCGGCATCGCACGGTGCGGGAACAACACACCGCAAACCACGCTTGCCGTTGCCCAACACAATCAGAGACTGCTGTCGGATCTGCGGCTGAACACCGCGAGGCATCCGAGTTGACGCCGGAACCCGTTTCCGGCGGGGAAATGACATCCCGACAGGCCCTGCGCGCGCTCTGCCGCCGCAGGGCCGAGATTTTTTAGTGCTGCTCGCTGCACGGCGAAACCAATCCAATCGACGCCTCGTTTCGTAAATGCGCCCAGAAGTGCTCAGCCATCGAGAGGGATTCCTATGTTCACACGCTTTCGCCGGGTCGTCGCCGCGACCGCCCTGATATCCGCGACCGCGCTGCCAGCAGTGGCTTCGGTCCTGTCGGCCGACGAGATCAAGTCGCTGGTGGCCGGCAAGAAGATCTTTCTGTCGACGCCCTATGGCCTCGAATTCCCGCTGTCCTACAAGTCCAATGGCCAGGTGACGGGCGACGCGTCGCGGTTCTCCATGGCGAGCATGTTTGCGCCCAAGGAAACCGGCAGGTGGTGGACGAGCGGGCAAAAGCTCTGCCAGAAATGGCCGAGCTGGTACAAGGGCAAGACCATCTGCTTCACGATCCAGCAGACCGGCCCGAAGAAGCTTGCCTGGACGCGCGACGACGGCATGAAGGGCACGGCGCGGATCGCGGAGTGACTGCGCAGGGGTAACCCGCCCGTCACACGACGGACCCATTCGCTTGCAGGCGAAGCTTACGATAGAGCCTTAGGATGCGAGCGGTGCGCACCCCACCCATGACCTCTCCCTACAAAGGGGAGGGAGGCGGCGGCGTCTCACGTTGCAGCGGATCGCAGCGTTCGCCTTTTGCTCGGTGGCGCCTGTGAGCGGCCCTCACGACTGGCGCGCCTGCTGGACCGCCCGCCACAATCCTGCCCGTTTCCCGACATAATCGGTTAATGGCGCGCTAAGAATTCCTGTCTAATAGAGGCGGAGACGGGAATTTCGGCGGGTGTTGCAAATGGGTCGCGCCGTGCAGCATGAGCCGCGCCAGAACTGAAGTTGGGGACTGACCAGACATGAAGTTTGCGACGCGCGCGCGTCTTCGCCGCGCCACTTCCTTGACCGTCATCTGCATCTCCGCCGGCCTGATTGCGGCCTGCTCGACGACGCCGCCCAAGGCGATGGTCGACAAGAAGCAGCGTTCCAAGGAGTATTTTGCCGAATCCGAATTCGGGGTGAAGGCAAGCCCGCGCGTCACGATGCGAAAGTCCGGCGTCAAGCGCGGCGGCGGACGTGATCAGGTCGGCAAGCCGTACATGGTCCGCGGCAAGATGTACTATCCGAAGGAAGACAAGAAATACAAGAAGACCGGCCTTGCCTCCTGGTATGGCGACGCCTTCCACGGAAGGCTGACGGCCAATGGCGAAATCTACGACATGACGCATCTGACCGCGGCGCATCCGACCATGCCGCTGCCCAGCTATGCGCGCGTCACCAATGTCGAAACCGGCAGTTCCGTCATCGTGCGCGTCAACGACCGCGGCCCCTATTCGCATGGCCGCCTCATCGACCTGTCGCACCGCGCCGCCGAGATGCTGGACTACGCGCATGCGGGTACCGCGAAGGTGAAGGTCGAGTATGTCGGGCGCGCGCCGCTCCACGGCAACGACGACAGCTACCTGATGGCGTCCTACAAGCCCGGCAAGGACAAGATGGACCCGTCCGACGGGCTGGCGACCGGCGTCATGATCGCGATGAACGGGCCGACGCCGGGCGCGCCGGTCCCCGCAGCGACACCGTTTCCCGGCGTGATGGCCGATGCGCCGTTGGGCGAGGGTATCGACGCCGAAGGGCCGGCGGAAGCGACCCCGGTGATGACCGCGACCGTCATGTTGCCGGGCGATCCGGAACTGCCGGCTTTAGGCCCGATTGCGCCCGAAAGGCCCGTTTTCGATCCCTTTGCCGAGCCGCAGATCGCCATGGCCGCGATGTCCTATGCGCAAGAGCGGGTTTCCAGCGCGACCGCCGCGTTCGACGCGCTCGCCGGCGCGCGCCTGTCGTCGGCCGAGAGGGATGCATGGAAGCGTTCCGAGGCAAGCCTTGCCCAGCCGGCCCCGGTAGAACCCTATGTGGCGGCTGGATCGTTCAGCGACAGAAGCGAGGCGGAGCGGCTCGCCGCGGCGCTTGCACCCTTCGGCCGCACGGCGCTGGAAGCGGTCGGGGAGGGGGCTGAGGCCGTCTATTCCGTCAACCTCTATTCCGACGGCCGCACAGGCATCGACGACCTGCTCCAGTCTGCCTGGACACATGGCGCGCCGGACGCGCTCGCCGTCCGGGACTGACCCCGGACGTCATTTCGGGGAATTGCACCCTCGACTTTGCCGGCCTTCCTGCCGATACTGTCCGCAGACATCCGATGCAGTCTCATCAGAGGCTCGGCTTGCAGGAATTCTTCAACATGAAAACGGCCGCAATGGGCGTTGCGGCCATGGTGCTTTCGCTTCTCCTGGCGATCGGGCCGGCCGCCGCGCAAATGTTCGAGACCAAGGCCGGCCAGGCATTCATGATCGATGCCGAGACCGGCACGGTGCTGTTTTCCAAGGATCCCGACGCGCTCATTCCGCCGGCATCGCTCGCCAAGCTGATGACGATGGAAGTCGTCTTCAACGCCATCAAGCAGGGCCGCTACTCGCTCGAGGACACGTTCGTCGTCAGCGAGAACGCCTGGCGGACGGGCGGCGCTGGGTCGGGCGGCTCGACCATGTTTGCCAAGCTCAATTCGACCATCGCGCTCGGCGACCTGATCCAGGGCGTCGTGGTGCAATCGGCCAATGACGGCTGCATCATCATCGCCGAAGGCATGGCCGGGAGCGAGGAAAACTTTGCCGCGATGATGACCGAACGAGCCCGGCAGATCGGCCTGAAGCAGTCCATCTTCAAGAATTCGACGGGGCTTCCCGCCGACGGCCAGGTCGTGACCGTGCGCGAACTGGCGATGCTCGGCATGCATATGTGGCGGGAGTATCCCGAATTCTACAAATACTACTCGCAGACCGAATTCACCTGGAACAAGATCAACCAGAAGAACCGCAACCCGCTGCTGGCCATGGATATCGGCGCCGACGGGATGAAGACGGGCTACACCGAGGCATCGGGCTACGCCATCGTCGGCTCGGTCAACCGTGACGGCAAGCGCGTCTTTGCTGCGATGAGCGGCATGGCCACGGAACGCGAGCGGGCGGAAGAATCGCGCAAGCTGCTCGACTGGGGCATGAAGGCATTCCAGAAGACCATGCTGTTTGGCGCCGACGAGACGGTTGGCGAGGCCACGGTCTATGGCGGCGCGAAATCGGGCGTCGCGCTGCGGGCAAAAGGGCCCATTGCCGTCTTCGTCCCCATCACCAACAAGGATCGCCTGGTTGCCCGCATCGTCTACCAGGGGCCGGTGGTCGCACCGGTGGAGGAGGGGACTCCTGTCGGTACGCTGAGAGTCTGGATCGGCGATACGCTGAGCCAGGAGACGCCGCTCTTCGCCGCCGAAACGATCGGGCTCGGTCCGATCCACCGCCGCGCTTTCGATGCCGTCACCGAGTTGCTCACAGGCTGGATGCGGTAGCGGCATAGACCTTTGGCCGCACCCGGAATATGAGTTTTCGCTGTGGCAGGGGCGATCTGAGTGGCGCGGGGATTCTTCATCACGTTCGAGGGCGGCGAGGGGGCCGGCAAGTCGACGCAGATCGCGCGGCTGGCGGCCAAGCTGCGCGCGAAGCGCTTCGACACGCTGGTCACCCGTGAACCCGGCGGCTCTCCAGGCGCCGAGGCGCTTCGGCACGTCATCCTGTCCGGCGCGGCCGAGCCTTTCGGGCCGCGCATGGAGGCGCTGCTGTTTGCCGCCGCACGGTCCGACCATGTGGAGCAGGTGCTTCGGCCGGCGGTGGAACGCGGCATGGTCGTGCTCTGCGACCGCTATCTCGACTCCTCGCGCGTCTACCAGGGCGGCACGAACCCCGACGACCAGGCCTTCGTCGCAGCGCTCGAGCGCATCGCGATCAACGGCATGATGCCGGACATGACGCTGATCCTCGACATCGATGCCGAGGAAGGGCTGCGCCGCGCGACCGCCCGACGGGGCGAGGACAGCGTCGACCGTTTCGAGAAGGAGACGCTGGCCGTGCACCAGCAGCGCCGCGACGCCTATCTCGCGATCGCCGCCAACGAGCCGGACCGCTGCATCGTCATCGATGCGTCGCCCAACGAGAACGACGTCGACGAGGTCGTGACCTCCGCGGTGTTTGCCGCGCTCGAGGCGCGCGAGGCCGCGCGGCTTCGGGCGCGCGCGCGGTCGCGGTAGCGATGTTCGAGCGGATCGCGCCGGAACAGCACGACACGCTCGAGGGCATTCCCGAGCCATCGGAAAACCCGCATCTTTTCGGACATGGCGAAACTGCCGCCATGATCGCCGGGATGTACCGCGCGGGAAAGCTGCCGCATGCGCTGCTGCTCTCCGGCCCGCGCGGCATCGGCAAGGCGACGTTCGCCTATCACGTGGCGCATCATCTCCTGTCCTATCCGACGCACCGCGACGCGCCGGAAGCGCTGGCGAGCCCCGATCCCGCGACGCCACTGTCTCGCCAGATGGCGATGGGCGCGCATCCCGCGATCCTGCACCTGACGCGGCCGTTCGACGACAAGGGCAAGAAGTTCAAGACCGTGCTCACCGTCGAGGAGATAAGGCGCGTCAGCCGCTTCCTGTCGATGACCTCGCATGACGGCGGCTACCGGGTCATCATCGTCGATCCCGCCGACGACATGAACACCAATGCCGCCAATGCGCTTCTCAAGAACCTGGAGGAGCCGCCGGCCCGCACCATCTTCATGCTGATCGCGCATTCGAACGGCGCGCTGCTGCCCACGATCCGCTCGCGCTGCCAGATGATCCGCCTGTCGCCGCTGGATGACGCAAACCTTGCCGCGGCGCTGCGGGGCGCGCTCGCGCCGCAAGGCGGCGAGGCGACGGCGCAGGCCGCGCTGCTGGCCCGGGCAGGGGGCTCTGTGCGCGACGCCATCCTGCTTGGCGAGTATGGCGGGCTGGAAATCGCCGATGCGCTGAAAAGCCTCGTGGAAAGGGCCAACGTAGCAGGCGCGCACAAGCTTGCCGAGGTCGTTGCGGCGCGTGGCGAGGACATCCGCTTCGACATCTTCAACGAGAACGCGCTCGATCTCCTGTCGGAAAAGGCAAGTGCGGCCGCGCGCGCTGGCGGGCTTGCGCAGGCGCGCCATCTCGCGGACGCTTGGCAGGAGGCCAGAAACGCGATATCGGATACCGACACCTACAATCTCGACAGAAAGCAGCACGCGCTGACCATGATCGAACGTCTGAACGCCGCGATGCGAATGTGACGGGTGCCCGCGTCGAGGCGGCCTGCGCCAGCTGACGCATTCTTTCTGCCACCACATTCCTGTCCCGACAGTCACGACGGTTGAACCATGCCACGCGAAAAAGCCTATCTAACCACCCCCATCTTCTATCCCAACGGCAAGCCGCATATCGGCCATGCCTATACGGATATCGCCACCGATGCGCTGGCGCGCTTCCAGCGCCATGACGGCAAGGATGTCTTCTTCCTGTCGGGCACCGACGAGCATGGGTTGAAGATGCAGCAGACGGCGGAGAAGGAGGGCGTCAGCCCGCTTGCGCTCGCCGACAAGAATTCCGCGATCTTCCGCGACATGCTCGGCGTGCTGGGCTGTTCCAACGACGACTTCATCCGCACCACCGAAGAGCGCCACTACAAGTCCTGCCAGGCCATCTGGGAGCGCATAGCGGCCAATGGCGACATCTATCTCGACCGCTATTTCGGCTGGTATTCGGTGCGCCAGGAAGCCTATTTCGACGAGGCCGAGACCGTGCTCGGCGAGGATGGCGTGCGCCGCGAGCCGCTGGGGTCGCCGGTGACCTGGAACGAGGAGGAGAGCTACTTCTTCCGGCTTTCCGCCTACCAGGACAAGCTTCTGGCGCTCTACGAGGAGCGGCCGGACTTCGTCGGCCCGTCGGAGCGCCGCAACGAGGTGATGAGCTTCGTCAAGGGCGGGCTCAAGGACCTGTCGGTGTCGCGCACCACCTTCAACTGGGGCGTGCCGGTGCCCGGCGACGAACGGCATGTGATGTATGTCTGGGTCGACGCGCTGACCAACTATATCACCGCCGCCGGCTATCCAGACGTCTCGGACCCGAAGTGGGATTACTGGCCGGCGACCCACATCATCGGCAAGGACATCGTGCGCTTCCACGCCGTCTACTGGCCGGCCTTCCTGATGTCGGCCGGCATCGCAGTGCCGAAGCGGGTCTTCGCGCATGGCTTCCTGTTCAACCGCGGCGAGAAGATGTCGAAGTCGGTCGGCAACGTGGTCGATCCCTTCGCTATGGTCGAGCATTACGGCCTCGACCAGGTTCGCTATTTTCTCCTGCGCGAAGTGCCGTTCGGCCAGGATGGCAGCTACAGCCATGACGCGATCGTCAACCGCACCAATGCGGATCTCGCCAACGATCTCGGCAATCTGGCGCAGCGCTCGCTGTCGATGATCGCAAAAAACTGCGACGGAAAGGTGCCGGCGCGGGGGCCATTGTCCGAGGCGGACACAGCCATCCTCGACCAGGCGACCGCAGCGCTGGAGACGGCGCGCAAGGCGATGGGCGAGCAGGCGATCCACATCGCGCTCAGCGCGATCTTTGCCGTCGTGTCGGAGGCCAACCGCTATTTTGCGGGGCAGGAGCCCTGGGCGCTGAAGAAGTCGGACCCGGCGCGCATGGAAACGGTGCTGCACACCACCGCCGAGACGATCCGGCGCGTGGCGATCCTGTGCCAGCCCTACATGCCGGGATCGGCGGCCAAGCTCCTGGACCTGCTGGGGATTCCCGCCGACGCGCGAGAATTCGCCCATCTCGGCGAGGACCATGTGCTGCAGCCAGGCACGGCTTTGCCGGCTCCGGAAGGCGTGTTTCCGCGCTATGTCGAGAAGCCAGCGGAGACGGCATGAAAGTCTTCCGCTGATGCTGGTCGACAGCCACTGCCACCTGGACTTCCCCGACTTCGGCGACGAGCGAGCGGACCTCGTCGCCCGCGCGGTGGCCGCCGGCGTCGGGCGCATGGTGACCATTTCCACGCGCGTGCGCCGCTTCGATCAGGTGCTGGCGGTGGCGGAGGCTTTCGAGCCGGTGTTCTGTTCGGTCGGCACGCATCCGCACAATGCGGCGGAAGAGATGGACGTGACGGCGGCCGATCTCGTGCGGCTTGCGCAGCATCCAAAAGTCGTGGCGATCGGCGAGGCCGGGCTCGACTACTACTATGACAAGTCGCCGCGGGACGCGCAGGCGGCCGGCCTGAGGGTGCACATCGAGGCGGCGCGCCAGACCGGGCTGCCGCTGGTCATCCATGCCCGCAGCGCCGACCAGGACATGGCCGACATATTGACCGAAGAAACAGGGAAGGGCGCCTTCCCTTTCATCCTGCACTGCTTTTCCTCCGGCCGCGAGCTTGCCATGACGGGCGTCGAACTTGGCGGATACGTGTCGTTCTCGGGCATCCTGACCTTCAAGGGCTCGACGGAACTGCGCGACATTGCCCGCGATGTGCCGCGCGACCGGCTGCTGGTGGAGACCGACGCGCCCTATCTCGCGCCGGTGCCTTTTCGCGGGCAGCGCAACGAGCCGTCCTTCGTGACCAAGACCGCCGCGGTGCTTGCCGAGACGATCGGCGTTTCCGAAGACGAGATCGCGCGGCTGACGACCGCCAATTTCTTTCGCCTTTTCAAGAAGATGTCGCCGCTTTCCGACGACGGGTCGCAGGCGTGAGCGACATGCTGCGCCTGACGATCCTCGGCTGCGGCTCGTCGCCGGGCACGCCGCGCATCACCGGCGACTGGGGCCGCTGCGACCCGAAAAACCCGAAAAACCGGCGCATGCGGGCGTCTGCGCTGGTCGAGCGGACCGACGAAAGCGGCGCGACGACGCGGGTCGTCATCGACACCGGCCCGGACTTTCGCGAGCAGATGCTGATGGCCGGGGTCAAGCGGCTCGATGCGGCGGTCTATACCCATGCGCATGCCGACCACATCCACGGCATCGACGATCTCAGAGGTTATGTGCTCGAGCATGGCCAGCTGATCGACATCCACGCCGACGACGCGACGCAGAAGCGGCTCAGCGCGTCGTTCGGCTATTGCTTCGAAACGCCGGCCGGCAGCAACTATCCGCCGACGCTCAGAGCGCACCGCATCGACCACACGCGGCCGGTGGTGATCGAAGGCGAGGGCGGCGCCCTCACCCTTGAGCCGCTGCCGCAGATCCATGGCGAGATTGTTTCGCTCGGCTTCCGGATCGGTTCGCTGGCCTATTGTCCGGACGTCAGCAGCTTTCCGGAATCGACCGTGGCAAGGCTGCAAAACCTCGACGTGCTGGTCATCGACGCGCTGCAGTACAACACCCATCCGAGCCATCTGTCGCTTGACCAGGCACTGGGCTGGATCGCGCGGATCGCGCCCAAGCGCGCCGTGCTAACTCACATGCACATTCCGCTCGACTACGAGACGGTCATGCGCGAGACGCCCGAACACATCGTGCCGGCGTATGATGGCATGACGATCGAATTGCCTTACGATTCAGACTGATCGGTGCGGCGGCTGATGTCCGTGCGGTGGCCGGCATTCACTCGGCTGCAGGCGCAGAGGGGCGCGTTCCGCAGCCGAAGCCAGATAGCGCTGCATATCCATGAGTTCCATAATATATCTTATGCGACTGACGGATGTGGTTCAGCCGGAGGTATCTTTGGCACCCTCCCTCAATTGTCGATGTAGCTCATGTAGCCGTCCAGCTCGCTGCTTCGGTCGGCGATGACGCCTGCCCGGCAGCCGTAGTAGCTGGCCTTGTCGCCGCCGGGCGCAAAGGCGGTGTCGTGCATGAAGGCGCATGACGCATCCTTGAAGGCAGTCCAGGCCGTGTGCTCGTTGGCGAGCGTATCGGCGACGGCGCCATCGGTCAGCTCGATGATGGATGTCCATTTTGCATCGAGCGCGCTCTGTTCGCGTGCCAGCCAGGCTTCGCCGCAGACGCCGAGGTCTGCGTTGGCGGCCGCCTTGCACTGGTCGTAGGCCTCGTCGGCACGGGCGGCGGCGACGCTGGCGGCCACGGCGGTCCAGACGAGAAGAATGGCAAGGCGTCGCTTCATGGCAAAGTGCTCCTGGGCCGCTGCGTTCGGCCGTTCTGTTTGTGTGTGCCGTGTGTCGCCCTTCCGCGCAAGCTGTGGACAACGGCAAGACGCCAACGGCTTCGATAGGCCCGGCCCGGACGGCGCTCTAGGTTCTGGTCATGGAACCCTCACGCGACATCGCAAGACTCATCGAGATCATGGCGGCGCTGCGCGCGCCGGATACCGGCTGCCCGTGGGACATCGAGCAGGATTTTGCGACGATCGCGCCCTACACGATCGAGGAAGCCTATGAGGTGGCGGACGCGATCGCGCGCGGCGACCGCGACGACCTGCGCGAGGAACTGGGCGACCTGCTGCTGCAGGTCGTCTATCACGCGCGCATTGCCGAGGAGGACGGCGACTTTGCCTTCGGCGACGTGGTCGAGGGCATCACGAAAAAGATGATCCGCCGCCATCCGCATGTGTTTGGCGACGAGACGGCGCGCGGGGCCGGCATGGCCAAGGGCATGTGGGAAAGGATCAAGGCCGAGGAAAAGGCCGAGAAGCGCGCGGCGCGGCTGGCGCGTGGACTTGATCCGGAAGACAATGGCAGGGGCTTTCTCGACGGCATACCCCTCGCCTTTCCCGCACTGACCCGCGCGCTGAAACTGCAGGAAAAGGCGGCGCGCGTCGGCTTCGACTGGGGCGACGCCATACCGATCCTCGACAAGATCGAGGAAGAAATCGGCGAATTGCGCGAGGCGATTGCGAAGTATGACGTGGCGGCGGCGACCGACGAGTTCGGCGACGTGGTGTTTGCGCTGGTCAATTTCGCACGGCATCTGAAGGTCGACCCGGAGGCGGCGTTGAGCGGCACCAACGAGAAATTCCGTAGTCGTTTCCATTATATAGAGCGCTCTCTTGTCGCGCAGGGACGCACGCTTTCAGACGCCTCTCTGGACGAGATGGAGGCGCTCTGGCAGGAGGCGAAGGGCGCGTAGGGTCGCGGTCGCCTTCTGGGGTGCGGCGCTCAATCACGCGTCATGCTCGGGCCTGTCCCGAGCATCTGCGGCGTTTGCGGTTGGAGCGATCGGCGTCGAGTGGCAATGACGTTGCAGATCCTCGGGACAAGCCCGAGGATGACGACCGTGCTGCCAAGCGCCACGCTGGAACACCCCTCATCCGACCTCCCCTTCGGCAAGCTCAGGGTCGGCCACCTTCTCCCACAAGGGGAGAAGGGAAGGCGTCGCGCCTGTCAGCCGGCGCCCTTGCGGATGCGGCTTTCTATATCCTCGCGGGCGGCGGCCGTGGTGCGCAGCGACAGCGAGACGCTGCCGTCGTCATTGTCGGTCCGGCCGACGACATCGCCATTGCGATAGAGCCAGTCGACCATGCCCAGTTGCGCGGGCTGAAGCGTGACGGTCATCGTCTCAGTCGATCCCGAAAGCCGCTCCTCGAGCAGGGCGACGAGGGCAGGCAGCCCCTCCCCGGTGATCGCGGAAATGGCGATCGGCGGCGCGCCCTTGCCTTCGGCGGCCTCGGCCAGGAGATGCTCGCGCGTGGCGGGGTCGAGCAGGTCGACCTTGTTCCAGACCTCGATGATGTGTTGGGGATCACCGGCATCGACGCCGAGATCCGTCAGGATACGCTCGACGTCGTCGGCCTGGGCTGCGGTGTCGGGGTCGGAAATGTCCCTGAGATGGATGACTAGATCGGCCTCCACGACCTCTTCCAGCGTGGCGCGGAAGGCGGCGACCAGATGGGTGGGCAGGTCGGAGATGAAGCCGACCGTATCGGACAGGATGACCGGCGTGCCATGCGGCAGGCGCAGACGCCGCAGCGTCGGGTCGAGCGTGGCAAACAGCATGTCCTCGGCGAGCACGCCCGCCCCCGTCAGAGTGTTGAACAGGGTGGATTTTCCGGCATTGGTGTAGCCGACGATGGCGATGACCGGAAACGGCACCTTCTTACGCTTGGCGCGGTGCAGGTCGCGGGTGCGGCGGACCTTTTCCAACTCGCGCTCGAGCTTGATGATCTTGTCCTGCAGCGCGCGCCGGTCGGCCTCAATCTGGGTTTCGCCGGGTCCACCCAGAAAACCCGCGCCACCGCGCTGCCGCTCGAGATGGGTCCAGCTGCGGACCAGGCGGCCCTTCTGGTAATTGAGATGCGCCAGATCGACCTGAAGCGTGCCTTCCTTGGTGCGGGCGCGGCGGCCAAAGATTTCGAGGATCAGGCCGGTGCGGTCGAGCACCTTGGCTTTCAGCGCCTTTTCGAGGTTGCGCTGCTGCACAGGCGTCAGCGGGTGGTCGACGATGACCAGTTCCGCCTTTTCGTCGCGCACGATCTCGGCGAACTCCTCGACCTTTCCGCTGCCGAGCAGCGTGGCGGGACGCGGCGCATTGACCGTCACGATGGCGGTGTGGACGGCGACGAGATCGATTGCCATGGAAAGGCCGACCGCCTCGTCGAGGCGCGCCTGCGGCGACCGCGTCAGGCGCGGCCGGTTCCGGTCCTCATCGGGATGCGGGTGGTTGGGCAGGACCGGCACGATGACGATGGCGCGCACGGCTGCCGGACCGCCGGCTGGCGCCGTCTCGTATCCGCCCGGTGTGCGTGCCCCCCTGCCCGCTTCGGGGTCCTGCGCCAACTAGCTGCCCTGCGCGCCGTCTTCACCATCGAACATCTGAACCGGCTGGCTCGGCATGATGGTGGAGATTGCGTGCTTGTAGACGAGCTGGGAATGCCCGTCGCGGCGCAGCAGAACGCAGAAATTGTCGAACGACGTGACAACACCCGTCAGCTTGACGCCGTTGATCAGGAAGATCGTGAGGGGGTTCTTGCTCTTGCGGACCGAATTCAGGAAAAGGTCTTGGAGATTTTGCGTACGTTCCGCCATTTTTCTTATCTTTCACAATGCAGCGTGTTGCAAAGCCAGTGCGCCAAAATATCCGGGGCCTGTCAAGCCGACACACACGCATCCGGGGGAAAACCCGGCAGGCAGAACGGAATTCTGGGCAAGGCCCTCCTTGCGGTTATCAGGCTGGTCTTTTTTCCGCAACGTCAAAAAAGGCCTGCCGCAGCGATTGGACCACGGAACCGGGATGGCCGTTGGCCACCGGATGCCCGTCGATCGCGACGACCGGCATGGCGATGGTCGTCGCCGAGCTGATGAAGGCTTCACGCGCGGCCTTGGCTTCGGCGACGGAGAAGCCGCGCTCCTCGATCGTGAGGCCGAGGCTGGCGGCCACCTCGAACATGGTCGTGCGGGTGATGCCCCGCAAGATGCCGTGTTCGGCGGGGCGGGTGACGAGGCGGCCGTCCCTTGTGACGATCCATGCGTTTGACGAGCCGCCTTCCTTGACGAAGCCGTCGGCATCGACGAACCAGGCCTCCTGGGCGCCCGCCTCCCTGGCCTGCTCCTTGGCCAGCACGTTGGGCAGGAGCCCGACCGACTTGATGTCCACCCGGTCCCAGCGGTTTTCCAGAACGGTGATGACGCGGATGCCGCTCTCGGCGCGGCAGGCGGCGATGGCGGGGTCCACCTTCTTTGCCGTGACGACCATCGACGAGGCGGTGTCTGCCGGAAACAGGAAATCCCGGCCAGCAACGCCGCGCGTGACCTGCAGGTAGACCAGCCCGTTGCTGACGGCGTTGCGCCGGACGACCTCGCGCACGACGATCTCGAACGATTTTCGATGCATCGGCCATGCCATGCGCAGTTCGCGTAGCGACCGGTCGAGCCGGTCGAGATGGCGTGTCATGTCGACGATGTAGCCGCGTGCCACTTCGCAGACCTCGTAGACGCCGTCGGCAAACTGAAAGCCGCGGTCCTCGATATGGACGGCGGCGTCGGCATGGGCGACGTAGCGTCCGTTGACATAGGCGATGCGCGGCATGGGGTCCCCCGGGTAGCGTGTAGCGAGTAGCGAATAGTGAGTAGTGAGTAGGGCAGTAGGGCAGTAGGATTCAGAACGCGGTCGTGACAAATGTCGGGGGCAGTTCAGCACGTAGGTGGCGGCAATCGTCGCAAATGCACAACTTACTGCCTTACTGCCTTACTGCCCTACTCTCCCACTGCCCTACTCCCGTCGCTACACCCCCAGCGACTTGAGCTTCCGGTGCAGCGCCGAGCGCTCCATGCCGATGAATTCGGCGGTGCGCGAGATGTTGCCGCCGAAGCGGTTGATCTGGGCGATCAGGTACTCCTTCTCGAACATTTCGCGCGCCTCGCGCAATGGCAGCGCCATGATGTGCTGGTCCGACTTGTTGGGTGCGCGCGGCATGACGTCGCCGATCTCGGCCGGCAGGAGATCGGCGGTGATCGGTGCGTCGACATCGTCGCCGCGCACCAAAATCATCAGCCGCTCGACGTTGTTGCGCAGCTGGCGCACATTGCCCGGCCAGTTGTGCGCCTGCAGCACGGCCATGGCGTCGTCGCTCATGCGGCGCGGCTTGATGCCGGCCTGGCGCGCGATCTGCTTCATGAAGCCGTCGACGAGATAGGGAATGTCCTCGCGCCGCTCGGCGAGGCCAGGCACCATGACCGGAACGACGGCGAGCCGGTGGTAGAGGTCCTCGCGGAAACGGCCTTCCGCGATCAGCCCCTCGAGATTCTGCGCCGTCGACGAGATGATGCGCACGTCGACCTTGACGCGCTTGGCGCCCCCTACCCGCTCGAACGTCTGTTCGACCAGGACGCGCAGGATCTTGGCCTGGGTCTCCCGCGGCATGTCGGCGACCTCGTCGAGGTAGAGGATGCCGCGATGCGCCTCCTCCAGCGCGCCAACCTTGCGCTCGCCGCCGTTGGATTCGGTGCCGAACAGCTCGATCTCCATGCGCTCCGGCGTGATGGTCGCGGCGTTGAGCGAGACGAAGGGGCCGGTCTTGCGCGCCGAAAGACCATGGATGGCGCGGGCCACCTGCTCCTTGCCGGCGCCGGAGGGACCGATGATCATGACGCGGCTGTTGGTCGGTGCGACACGCTCGATCGTCTGCCGCAGCTGGCTCATGGCCGACGACATGCCGATCAGCTCAAAAGTGTCGGCGGAGCGCATCTTGAGCTCCGAGACTTCGCGCTTGAGCTTCGAGGTCTCAAGGGCGCGCTCGGCGATCAGGATGAGGCGGTCGGTCTTGAAGGGCTTCTCGATGAAGTCGTAGGCGCCGCGGCGGATGGCGGAGACGGCGGTCTCGATGTTGCCATGGCCCGAAATCATCACAACGGGCAGGCCGGGATGCATGATTTTGATCTCGTCGAGCAGGGCCAGGCCGTCGAGCCGCGAGCCCTGCAGCCAGATGTCCAGGAACACCAGCCGGGGCACGCGGTCGGCAATCGACGCAAGCGCACTGTCGGCGTCGTGGGCGGTCCGCGTCTCGTGGCCCTCGTCGCTCAGTATGCCCGCGACCAGTTCGCGAATGTCTTCTTCGTCGTCGACTACCAGAATATCAGACGCCATTACCGACCTTTTCAGTTTCTCTGCCGTTGTCCGCCACATCGGCTTCGCCCGCCTTCGCCGGAAGCTCCGGCGCCGCGGGAAGGAACATGCTGATCATCGCGCCCCGCCCGTCAAAGAACTCGGCGGGTGCATCGTGCAGTTCGAGACGGCCGCCATGATCCTCGATGATCTTCTTGACGATGGCGAGGCCGAGCCCGGTGCCCTTCTCTCGGGTCGTCATATAGGGCTCGAGCAGGCGCTGGCGATTCTCGCGCGGCAGGCCCTTGCCATTGTCCATCACGTCGACGCGGATGGTCGACCCGCGCCGCGCCGCCCTGATGCGGATGACGCCCGGGATGCTCTTGTCGCGCTCCGGCGAATCAATGGCTTCGGCGGCGTTCTTGACCACGTTGCCGAATGCCTGCGCCATCAGCCGGCTGTCGAAGGTGCCACGAAGCTGCTCGCTGCCATAGTCGCGCTCAAAGGCGATGTCGGAACGGCTCACCTCGACCAGGAAGGAGGCCTCGCGCAGCGCCTCGCGCAGGTCGATGTTCTTCATCTCGGGCTTCGGCATGCGCGCAAACGAGGAGAATTCGTCGACCATGCGGCCGATGTCGCCGACCTGTCGGATGATCGTGTCGGTGCACTGGTCGAAGATCTCGCGGTCCTCGACGATGACCTTGCCGAAGCGGCGGCGGATGCGCTCCGCCGAAAGCTGGATCGGCGTCAGCGGGTTCTTGATCTCGTGGGCGATCCTGCGGGCGACGTCGGCCCAGGCGGACGAGCGCTGCGCCTGGACGAGGTCGGTGATGTCGTCGACGGTCACCACATAGGAGTTTTCCGCGACATCGGCCTCACCATGCTCCAGCGTGACCTGCACGTTGAAGGTGCGCTCCGCCCCTGCCCTGTAGAAGGTGACCTGCTCGCGGTAGACGGGCCGGCCCGACTTGCGGCCGATCTCGAAGACGCGGCCGACATGCGGCAGGACGGTGAGGATGTTCTGCCCGACGCTCGCCTGCGCGGAAATGGCCAGCATCGTCTCGGCCGAGCGGTTGACGATGGTGATGACGCCCGACGGATCGACGCCGATGACGCCGGCCGTGACGCCGGCGAGAACCGCCTCGGAGAAGCGGCGGCGCTCGTCGATGACGTCCTTGGCCGAGAGGATCTCGTTGCGCTGCGACTTCAGCTGCAGCAGCATCTTGTTGAAGGTGTCGCCGAGCGACGCCACGTCTCCATCGGTGGCGCGCACGGGAACCGACACGTCGAGATTGCCCGTCGCCACTTCGTCGGCAGCACCGATCAGCTGGCGGATCGGGCGCACGAGCCGGTCGGCGACCGCGATGCCGGTCCAGATGGCCGAGAGCACGATGACGAGCGTCACGCCGAGATAGAGCAGCGCAAAGGCGATCTGGGTCGGGCGGCGGTTGGCCTCCAGTCCGCGATAGGCATTCGTGTTGGCGGTGACGATCTGCCTTGCCTTGATCACCTCCGGATCGACCAGCCGGATCGTGTAGAGATACATGTCGCCGATCTGGCGCAGCTTCACGACAGCGCCGACGATGTTGCGGATGCGCGGTTCGATGAGCACGGGCTTGCCGTCGATCGCGGTCCTGACAGCCTCGATGGGCACCTGCGGCATCTCGAAGTTGGACGCCGTCTTTGCGGTCATCACAAAGGAGCCGTCCGCCCGGATGAGGGCGGCATGCGCCAGCGCCCTGCCCTCGGCCTGCTGGCTCATGAAGTCGCGAAAGCCGGTCCGGTCGAGATTGTAGAGGGTTTCCGCATTGTCGAGGTCGTAGGCCATCGACAGGGTCGTGCCCTGAAGGTTTCGGGCATTCTCCCGAACATAGGCTTCCGCGATCGACAGAGACGAGGAAACGATCGTCTTGGTGCGGATCTCGAACCAGCGGTCGAGCCCGATGTCCAGGGTGATGGAGGCGATGACGGCCACGATGATCGCCGGGATGGCCGCCACGATGGTGAACATGGCGACGATGCGCACATGCAGGCGCGATGCAGCCTTGCCGCGCTTGCGCGCCGCGGCGATGCGGTGGAGTTCGCGCGCGATCAGCCCGATGAGGCCGAGCGCGAAGGCGGCGTTGACGCCGATGATGATCAGGAGCGCCGTGTCGTTGTCGGGTGCAACCGGCGTTGCGCCGACCAGGATCGCAAAGGAAATCCCGGCCGCGATGATGGCAGCGACGACCGCCACGATGCCGGGCAGCGCCAGCAGCCGGCGTCCTTCGAGCGCGGTTGCGCTCGGAAAGATCGACTGAGGTGCTGTGGACGCCTGTAGTGCCATGCTGCGCGTGGTGAACCGTTGAATGCGTTGGATGTATGCAACGCATTGTGGCGATTATGCAACAAGACCGCCATTTGGGGAAACGCCGCGGCGGGTTATCCCGCCAAAAGCGCGTCGCCCATCAGCTTTGCTTGGAGGCGCGATAGACGTTGACGCCGAGTTCGCGGATCTTCTTGCGCAGCGTGTTGCGGTTGAGCCCCAAGAGTTCGGCCGCCTTGATCTGGTTGCCGCGCGTCGCCGTCATCGAGGCCAGGACGAGCGGGAATTCGACCTCCGAGAGGATGCGCTGGTAGAGCCCCGCAGGCGGCAGGTCGCTGCCAAAGGCGGCGAAATAGCGCTGCAGATAATGCTCGACGGCCTGGCCGATCGACAGGTCGTCGGGGATCAAGGTCCCGCCGGGCACCGACGGCTGCTCGCCGGTCTTGAGCTCAGATTCGATGATTTCCGCCGAAATTTCGTCCTGGGCGTAGAGCGCGGCAAGGCGGCGGATCAGGTTTTCCAGCTCGCGCACATTGCCCGGCCACGGGTAGCGCTTCATCAGTTCGATGCCGCCCGAGGAGATGCGCTTGGTCTGCAACCCTTCGCTCTCGCCCTGCTTGAAGAAGTGGCGCACGAGGTCCGGGACATCCTCCGAGCGTTCCCGAAGTGGTGGAAGACGCAGAGGTACGACGTTGATACGATAGAACAAATCTTCGCGGAACATGCCCTGGTTGATGAGCGTGCGGAGGTCCTTGTTGGTGGCGGCGACGATGCGCACATCGGTCTTGATCGGCGTGCGGCCGCCCACGGTGGTGTATTCGCCCTGCTGCAGGACGCGCAGCAATCGGGTCTGCGCCTCCATCGGCATGTCGCCGATCTCGTCGAGGAAGAGCGTGCCGCCCTCGGCCTGCTCGAAGCGGCCGGTGGAGCGGTTCTGCGCGCCGGTGAAGGCGCCCTTCTCGTGGCCGAACAGTTCCGATTCGATCAGGTCGCGCGGGATGGCGGCCATGTTGATGGCGACGAACGGGCCGTTGCGGCGCCTGCCATATTCGTGGAGCGCACGCGCCACCAGTTCCTTGCCGGTTCCCGACTCGCCGGTGATCATCACCGTCAGGTCGGTCTGCATCATGCGGGCCAGCATGCGGTAGATGTCCTGCATGGCGGCCGAGCGGCCGACGAGCGGCATGGAATCCGGCTGCTCGTCGGGCTGCGGGTCGATCTTGGGGCGCTTGGGCTCCGACAGCGCCCTGTTGACGATTGCCAGCAACTCATTGAGATCAAACGGTTTTGGCAGATACTCATAGGCGCCGGTCTCCGACGCGCGGATGGCCGTCATGAAGGTGTTCTGGGCGCTCATGACGATGACCGGCAGTTCGGGCCGCGCCTTCTTGATGCGCGGCAGCATGTCGAACGCGTTTTCGTCGGGCATCACCACATCGGTGATGACGATGTCGCCCTCGCCGGCGGCCACCCAGCGCCACAGCGTCGCCGCGTTGGAGGTGACACGCACATCGTGGCCGACGCGCGACAGGGCCTGGTTGAGCACCGTCCTGATCGCCGCGTCGTCGTCCGCTACGAGGATACTGCCGCGGACCTTCATTTCGTTTCTCCTTGGCCGGCCTCTTCGGAGGCTCCGGGCAGTTCTTTCCAGGCCGGCATCAGGATCCGGAAGCTCGTCCCGCGCGGCGTCGAATCGCATTCGATGATGCCGCCATGCTCACCGACGATCTTGGCCACCAAAGCGAGGCCGAGACCCGAGCCGTTCGGCTTGGTGGTGATGAACGGGTCGAACAGGATCGGCAAGATGTCTTCGGACACGCCGGGGCCATTGTCGTGGACGCAGAATTCGAGCGGCAGCGACACGCGATCCTGCGAGCCCGCGACGGAGACACGGATGCCCGGCCGGTAGGCTGTAGACAGGGTGATTTCCGCGCTGGGATTGTTGCCGGTCGCCTCGGCCGCGTTCTTGACCAGGTTGAGAAAGACCTGGATCAGCTGGTCGCGGTTGGCGAAGACCGGAGGCAGTGAAGGATCATAATCCTCGAAGATCTTGACCTTGCTCGCAAAACCGTTGCGGGCCAGCGCCTTGACGTGGTCCAGCACGACATGGATGTTGACGGGATAGCGGTCGACGGGACGCTCGTCCGAAAACACCTCCATGCGATCGACCAGCGAGACGATGCGGTCCGTCTCGTCGGTGATGAGACGCGTCAGCGCGCGATCTTCGTCGCCCACCACCGATTCGAGCAGCTGGGCGGCGCCCCGGATGCCGGAGAGCGGATTCTTGATTTCGTGCGCCAGCATGGCGGCCAGACCGGTGACCGAGCGCGCCGCGCCGCGATGCGTCATCTGCCGGTCGATCTTGTCGGCCATCGAGCGTTCCTGGAACATGATGACGACCGAGCCGGGCAGTTCGGGAACGGGGGCTACATAGAGATCGACGATGCGCTCGGCGCCGAGGCGCGGCGAGGAAATGTCGACGCGGTATTCGTTGACCGGCGCATTGCGCTCGCGGACCTGGTCGACCAGCGTCAGGATGGGGCTGCCGAAGGGCACGAAGCGCGACAGCGTCGCCTTGGCCAGCATGATGGCGCTCGACCGGAAGAAATCCTCCGCATCCGCATTGGCATAGGAGATCAGCCCGTCGGGGCTGATCATGATGACCGGCCGGCGGATCGTGTTGAGGACGATCTTGGCGGCGTCGGGCGCCTCCTTTTGCGGTGCAGGAGCGCCGTTCATGCTGCCTGCCTCACGGTTTCGGACGGTGCCGCGGGCCTAGAGAAGGCAATCTGCAGCTGCTCAATCACCTGCCGGGGCTCGGTGCCGCGCAGGATGGCCGCACGGCACTCTGGCGCGACATGCGGCGCATGGGCGTCGAGATACCAGCCGAGATGCTTGCGCGCCTGGCGCAGGCCGCTCTCGACCCCATAGAGGGCAAGCATGTCCTCGTAATGCGCGGTGACATAGGCCGCCAGCTCCGTGCCCGTCGCGGGCATGCCGGGTGCCGGTATGTCCGCTGCGGCCGCGGCGATCACGCCTGCCGCCCATGGAGCGCCATAGCTCGCCCGCCCGACCATGACCGCATCGGCGCCGGACAGCGCAAGAATCTCCCCGGCATCGGCCGGCGTGCGCACATCGCCATTGGCGACCACCGGGATGGTCACGGCAGCCTTGATGGCGGCGATGGCGCGCCAGTCGGCCCTGCCCTCGTAGAACTGGCAGCGGGTGCGGCCGTGGATGGTGACCATGCGCACGCCGGCGTTTTCGGCGGCCCGCGCCAGGATCGGCGCGTTCAGCGCCTGATCGTCCCAGCCGAGACGCATCTTGACAGTAACCGGTACGTCGACCGCGCCGACCACCGCTTCAATAAGGGACAAAGCCTGACCGAGATCGCGCATCAGCGCGGCGCCGGCATAGCCGCCGGTGACCTTCTTGGCCGGGCAGCCCATATTGATGTCGATGATGTCGGCGCCCTCGCCCGCCGCGATGCGCGCGCCCTCGGCCATATGGCCGGCCTCGCGTCCGGCAAGCTGAACCATGTGCACCGGCAGCCCGGAATGGCGGATGCGCTGCTGCGAATTGGACCGGCCTTTTGCCAGCTCGCCACTGGCCACCATTTCGGATATAACAAGGCCGGCGCCATGGTCATGGGCGCGCTTGCGGAACGCCGCGTCGGTTATGCCCGACATCGGCGCCAAGAAGACGCGATTGCGAATCGTCACGCCCCCGAGCGCCAAAGGCCTCGCCAGCAATGCGACGTCATTCATGCACAAAAACCAAGCATGCCATCATGTTGCTCATTTCCTAGACAGTTTCTGTATCGTCCGCAACCGTTAAGTCGCTTGAATTGTGGCGCTTTCGGGAAAGCGCTGGCGCTGCAAAGTCGGCACGGATAATCGTGTCGCCATGAACATGGTTGGACACAAACGCGTCGCCGTCGTGATCGTCGCCGCCGGGCGCGGCGAGCGCGCCGGCACCGCCGAGGGCCCGAAGCAATATCGCAGGATCGGCGGCAGCGCCGTGATTGCGCGCACGCTCGACGTCTTCCTGGAACATCCGCAGATCGGCCGCGTTGTCGTGGCCATTCATCCGGACGATCATCAGATGTTTGCCGATGCGGTGGGAGAGCGGGCGGAAAAAGTCATTGTCGTCAATGGCGGCAGGACGCGCCAGGACTCGACGCTGCGCGGGCTGGCGGCGCTGGATGTCGATGATCCTGTCCATGTGCTGATCCATGACGGCGTGCGCCCCTTCATCGAGGCCGATGCGGTCGACCGGACGATCGCTGCCATCGATGCCGGCCACGGCGCGCTGCTGGCCCTGCCCGTGTCCGAGACGCTCAAGGAAGCGGATGGCGACGGGACGGTGTCGCGGACCGTCCCGCGCGACAGGCTGCATGCCGCGCAGACGCCGCAGGGCTTTCCCTACCGGGTCATTCTCGACGCGCATCGGCGGGCAAAGGCGGCGGGACTGAGCGACTTCACCGACGATGCGGCCATCGCGGAATGGGCGGGGCTGACGGTGCGGATCGTGCGCGGCACGCCCGACAATGTGAAACTGACATGGGCAAAGGACATAGAGATGGCCGACCGCAAGCTAGCCGCGGCCGCCGGCCGCTTTCCGGACGTGCGCACCGGCAACGGCTATGACGTGCATGCCTTCGAGCCCGGCGACCATGTCACGCTGTGCGGCGTGGACATCGCGCACGGCCAGCGCCTGTCCGGGCACTCCGACGCCGATGTCGGGCTGCACGCGCTGACCGACGCGCTGCTCGCCACCTGCGGCGCGGGCGACATCGGAACGCATTTTCCGCCGTCGGATCCGCAGTGGAAGGGTGCAGCGTCGCGCCTGTTCGTAGAGCACGCGGCGCGGATCGTGCGCGAAAAGGGCGGCCGCATCGCCAATGCCGACATCACGCTGATTTGCGAGGCGCCAAAGATCGGGCCGCACCGCGCCGCGATGACGGCAGCGCTGGCCGACATGCTGAAGATCGATCCGGGCCGGATTTCGGTCAAGGCGACGACGAACGAGAAACTCGGCTTCATCGGGCGCGAGGAAGGCATCGCCGCGATCGCAACGGCGAGCGTGATCTTTCTTGGCGAGGTGCCGGCATGAGCGACACGGCTCATCTTGCGCGGCAGGTGCTGGCGGCCTGCGAGGCGCGCGGCATCATGCTTGCCACCGCAGAAAGCTGCACCGGAGGGATGATCATCGCGGCGCTGACCGACATAGCGGGCTCATCAAGCGTGGTCGATCGCGGATTCGTGACCTATTCGAACGACGCCAAGAGGGAGATGCTCGGCGTGTCCAGGGAGACGCTGGACACGTTCGGCGCGGTGTCGGCCGAAACGGCGGCGGAGATGGCGGCAGGCGCCCTGAAGAATTCGCGCGCCGGCCTCGCGGTCTCGGTTACCGGCATCGCCGGTCCCGACGGCGGATCTCCCGACAAGCCTGTGGGGCTCGTCTGGTTCGGCGTGGCGGTAAAGGGCAAGCCGGTCAGGACCGAGAAGCGGCTGTTCAGGAATCTCGGACGAGACTACATCCGCCGTGAGACCGTACGCTGCGCGCTGGAACTGGGGCTGGACGCGCTGGACGAAGGCTGACGACGGGACGGCGGTGCGTGCTTCGACAGGCTCAGCATGAGGACCGTTGGTAAGCTGCGGCGGCGTGCGTCCTTCGAGGCTCGCCCGGCTGGCAATTCTCCAGAATTGTCAACATCGAACTGGGCTCGCACCTCAGGATGAGGACCGTTTGCGCAGAGCTCCCTCATCCTGAGGTGCGAGCCCACGCGGGCTTAACAGGGAGATGCACGACGAAGGCGGGCGAGCCTCGAAGGACGCACCACCGACCATTCGACTGGCCCACCGCCCCTACTGCACCTTCCCATAAATCAGATCCGCGCGTTTTTCGAACGCCTCGGCGAACATGCGGAAGGCGCGGTCGAACATCGAGCCCATGATGGCGCCGAGGATGCGGCTCTTGAATTCGTAGTCGATGGCAAACAGGACGTTGCAGCCGCCCTTGCCGTCCGGCTCGAAGGTCCAGACATTGTTGAGGTAGCGGAACGGGCCGTCGATGTACTTCACCTCGATGACGTTCTCGTCCGGCTTGAGCTGGACCTGGCTGGTAAAGGTCTCGCGGATCGCCTTGTAGCCGACCGTCATGTCGGCAACCAGCATCGTGCGGTCCTCGCGCTCCTTGCGCGAGCGCACGGAAAGCGCCTCGCAGAGCGGCAGGAATTCCGGGTATTTCTCGACGTCGGCGACGAGCAGGAACATCTGTTCGGGCGCGTGCGCGACATGTCGGGTGGTTTCGAATTTTGGCATGAATACGGAGCTTTACGAGGCAATCTTGAGGCGCGCTTCGCGCGCCATGCGCAGCCGGGCAAAGTCGTCGCCGGCATGGTGCGACGAGCGGGTCAGCGGGCTCGATGCGACGAGCAGAAAACCCTTGCTCAGCCCGACCGTCTCGTAGGACTTGAACTCGTCGGGCGTCGGGAAGGAGATCACCGGGTGATGCTTCTTCGACGGCTGCAGGTACTGGCCGATGGTCATGAAGTCGACGTCGGCGGAGCGAAGGTCGTCCATCAGCTGCAGGATCTCGTTCCGCTTTTCGCCAAGGCCCACCATGATGCCGGACTTGGTGAAGATCGACGGGTCGAGCTCCTTGACGCGCTGCAGAAGCCGGATGGAGTGGAAGTAACGGGCGCCCGGCCTGACCGTCAGATAATTCGACGGCACGGTCTCGAGATTGTGGTTGAACACGTCGGGTTTTGCCGCAACCACGATCTCCAGCGCGCCGTCCTTGCGCAGGAAATCGGGCGTCAGGATCTCGATGGTGGTGGCGGGCGTGGCAGTACGGATGGCGCGGATCACCTCTGCGAAATGGCGGGCGCCGCCATCGTCAAGATCGTCGCGGTCGACCGAGGTGATGACGACGTGGGTCAGGCCCATCTGGCGCACCGCGTCGGCGACGCTTGCCGGCTCGCTTGCGTCGAGCGCGTTGGGCTTGCCGGTGGAGACGTTGCAGAAGGCGCAAGCCCGCGTGCAGATCTCGCCCATGATCATGAAGGTGGCGTGCTTCTTTTCCCAGCACTCGCCGATATTGGGGCAGCCGGCCTCCTCGCAGACGGTGACCAGGCCATGCGACTTCACGATGGCGCGCGTCTCGGCGTATCCCTTGGATGTCGGCGCCTTGACGCGGATCCAGTCAGGCTTGCGCGCGACCTCCTGGTCGGGCCGGTGGGCCTTTTCCGGGTGGCGCTGCCTGGGCGCGAGCGTGTCGATGACGGTTACCATGAAGACCTTGCCTGTCGGGTGAACGCGATGCCCGTCATGTCAGGTCTGATGTAAGGGTATTTGCTCCAAAGAAAAAGGCCACCGTGGCGCATGCCACGACAGCCCTTTTGCATAGCGCTTGCGAAAGCTATCGCCGGAACATGCGTGCGACGGCGATTAGAATGCACGCGCCGATGAAACCGACGATCAGGTAGGCAATCCAGCCCCCGCCGATCGAAACGCCCAGCGCCGCCAAGATGGCGTTGGCGACGACCGCGCCGACGATACCGAGGATGATGTTCATGATGAGGCCCATGTTGCTCTTCATGAACATCTCGGCCAGCCACCCGGCGACACCACCCACCAAAATGGCTGCAAGCCAGCCCATTCCCGCTCCCGCTTCCATATCCCTCTCCTTTGCCCGCGCAAAATCGCGTCGTTCGAAATCAAACCCGCAGCACAATTGCCGCAGGCTCGGGTTCAACGATAGCACGGACCCCCGGTTCCATTCTCTCCCCGGAAACTGGACGATTTTCACCTCACGCATTGAGCGCGCGGCCATAGGCGTCGAGCACGCTTTCCTTCATCATCTCCGACAGCGTCGGATGCGGGAAGATCGAATGCATCAGCTCTTCCTCGGTCGTCTCGAGGTTCATGGCGACGACAAAACCATGGATGAGTTCGGTGACTTCGGCGCCCACCATATGCGCGCCGAGCAACTGGCCGGTCTTCCTGTCGAAGATCGTCTTGACGAAACCCTGGTCCTCGCCCAGCGCAATCGCCTTGCCATTGGCGACGAAGGGGAAGCGGCCGACACGGATGTCCCTGCCCTCGGCCTTGGCCTTCGCCTCAGTCAGCCCCACGGAGGCGACCTGCGGGTTGCAGTAGGTGCAGCCCGGCACCTTGAGCTTGTCCAGCGGGTGCACGTTTGGCAGGCCTGCGATCTTCTCGACGCAGATGACCGCCTCGTGCTCGGCCTTGTGGGCGAGCATCGGCGGGCCGGCGACGTCGCCTATGGCATAGATGCCAGGCACGCTGGTCTTGCCGTAGCCGTCGATGACGACGCAGCCGCGCTCCGTCTTCACGCCAAGCGCCTCGAGCCCGAGATTCTCGATGTTGCCCTGCACACCGACGGCAGAGATCATGCGGTCGGCCGTGATTTTTTCGACCTTGCCGTCCTTCATCTCGACATGGGCGGTGACCGCGTTCGCTGACTTCTCGACCTTGGTGACCTTGGCCTCGAGGATGATCTTGATGCCCTGCTTCTCGAACTGTTTTTGCGCGAATTTCGAGATTTCGGCGTCCTCGACCGGCATGACATTGGCCATCAGCTCGACCACCGTGACCTCGACGCCCATGGTGCGGTAGAAGGAGGCGAATTCGATGCCGATGGCGCCGGAGCCCATGACCAGCAGCGACTTCGGCATTTCCGGCGGCACCATGGCCTCGAAGTAGGTCCAGATGAGTTTTCCGTCCGGCTCGATGCCGGGCAGCGCGCGGGGACGCGCGCCGGTCGCCACGATGACGTGCTTTGCCGTGTAGGTGCCCTCGCCCAGCGTGTTTTTTGGCAGCGGCGCCTGGGGCTCCATCGGCTTCTTGGTCGACTTGCCCACGACGATTTCTGCCGGCTGCGCGCCGGAGGCCGCCTTGGTGAGCTTCGCCTCGCCCCAGATGATGTCGACCTTGTTCTTCTTCATGAGAAAACCGACGCCGGCGTTCATGCGCTGGGCGATGCCGCGCGACCGGTCGACCACGGCCTTGAGATCGGGTGAAATCGAGCCTTCGAGCTTCAGGCCATAGTTCTTGGCATGGGTCGACAGATGCATCACCTCCGCCGAGCGCAAGAGCGCCTTGGTGGGGATGCAGCCCCAGTTGGAGCAGATGCCGGCAAGATGCTCGCGCTCGACGATGGCGGTCTTCAGGCCCAGCTGTGCGGCGCGGATGGCCGCGATGTAGCCGCCGGGGCCGGAGCCGATGATGATGACGTCATAGGCGTTGGACACTGTCTTCATCTCCTGTTTGGCGGTCGTGGCCCCAGAGTGGGGCCTCTTCCGGCGGGGATGAAGCCGGCGGGCCTCACGCCCTCGTCAGCATCCCGTAGATTCGGTCCTTCAGAACCATTCGCTGCTTGCGCATCACGTCCATATGGGCGTCGCCCACCGGCTCCACATTCGTTTCCGCCCGATGGATGGCGCGGTTCACGTCGTGGTATTCGTCAAAGAGCCGGGCGAAGTGACTGTCACCGATTTTCAGCGCATGGATCTTCGTCACATGCTCGGGAAATTCCTGTGCCAGTTCATGCGGGGTGTTCGACATGCGTATCTCTCCTCCTGTGCGGGTCGATACGTCAGCCTAGCGGCCCCTCACCCCTGCTCCTTGATATCAATCAACCCTTCCTCCGCGGTCAAAGTCCGAGCATCTTGCGCAGGACAGGCGCCAGCGCCTTGCCGATCGCGCGCGTATTTTCGGCGTCGAGATGGATGCCGTCGAGCGGCGTGGTCTTTGCCACCGTTCCGGCGTCGAAGAAGCCGCAGCCGAGCTGCTCCGACGCCGTCCTGTACAGAGCGGCCAGCTTTTGCGATTCGGCGACGCCGCCCTCGAACATTTCCGCAAAATCGGCGTTCGGCGTTTCGCAGGCGGGCGGCGGGGAAACCATCAGCACCTGCGGCGCCGGCGCATCGAAGCCGTAGGCATGCGTGCGGACAAGCTCGACCAGCCGCTCCATGCCTTGCCTGGCGCCATAGGCATGGCCGCAGATGAACGGCTTCATGTCGTTGGCACCGAGCATGATGACGACGAGGTCGAGCGGATAGTGCGTCTCCAGGATCGTCGGCAGGATGCGCGCGCCATTGCGGTCGCAGTCGGCGAGATGGTCGTCATGGGCCGTGGTGCGGCCGTTGAGCCCGTCGGCGATGACCAGCGCGCCCGAACCGAGTTCGGCCTGCAGCACGGAGGGCCAGCGGTCGGCGTGGGCGTGGCGCGACGGGCCTTCGGCATTGTAGCCCCAGGTCAGCGAGTCGCCGTAGCAGAGGATGGTTTTCATGGGTGCTGTCCTGCCGGATAGGAGTCGAGAAGGCGAGCGTGTTCCCCTCCCCCTTGCGGGGAGGGTTAAACCAGCATGCCGAGCGGGTTTTCGATGTGGCGGCGGAAGGCCGCCAACAATTCGGCGCCGAGCGCGCCGTCGACGGCGCGGTGGTCGGTCGAGAGCGTCACCGACATGACAGTCGCGACCTTGATCTCGCCCTTCTTCACCACCGCCCTCTCTTCGCCCGCGCCGACGGCCAGGATGGTGGCATGCGGGGGGTTGATGACGGCGGCAAAATCCTTGACCCCGAACATGCCGAGATTCGAGACGGCGGTGGTGCCGCCCTGGAATTCCTCCGGCTTGAGTTTTCGGTTGCGGGCGCGCGTCGCCAGGTCTTTCATTTCGTTGGAGATGGCCGACAGCGTCTTTTCCTCGGCGTGTCGGATGATCGGCGTGATCAGGCCGCCGGGGATGGAGACGGCGACGCCGACGTCGGAATGCTTGTGCTGCACCATCGCCGTCTCGGTCCACGAGACATTGGCGGTGGGCACGTCGCGCAGCGCCAGCGCCATCGCCTTGATGACCAGGTCATTGACCGACAGCTTGTAGGCGGGGACGTCGCCCTTGTCGGTCTTCTTCACCGGTGCCGCCGCGTTGAGCTGCGTGCGCAGCGAGAGCAGCGCGTCGAGCTCGCAGTCGACCGTCAGGTAGAAATGCGGGATCGTGGTCTTGGCCTCGATCAGCCGGCGCGCGATGATCTTGCGCATGTTGTCGTGCGGGACAAGCTCGTAGGAGCCTTCCTCGAAGAGTTTTAGCACCGCGTCGTCGGACATGGCCTTGGGCGCGGGTGCAGAAGCCGGCGCGGCTGCAGGCGCAGCGCCGGGCTTTGCGGCCGGCTTCGCAGCACCGCCGGCCACGGCTGCCTCGACATCGGCCTTGACGACGCGGCCATGCGGGCCTGTGCCGGCAAGCTGCGCGACGTCGACGCCGGCATCTTTTGCGATGCGGCGGGCAAGTGGCGAGGCGAAGGGGCGGTCGCCGTCGCTGCCCTCCCCCTTGGGGGACGCGTCGGCGCGCCGCGTCGGGGTGGGGGTCGAACTGCTTGATGCCGCGCGCCTAGCGGATCCACCCCCCTCCGTCTGCTCCGCAGACACCTCCCCCGCAGGGGGGGAGGATGGCGCCGCGCCCTTCTCGGTCCCTGGAGTTTTGTCCTTTGGCGCCGCCTCAGCCTTCGCAGGCGCATCGCCGCCCTTGGCCACGGCGCCGGCATCCTCGCCGTCCGCCGCCAGGATCGCGATCACCGCATTGACCTTGACGCCCTCGGTGCCGGCCGGGACGACGAGTTTCGCCACGACACCCTCGTCGACGGCTTCCACTTCCATGGTCGCCTTGTCGGTCTCGATCTCGGCGATGACGTCACCGGACTTGACCGTGTCGCCCTCCTTGACCAGCCATTTGGCAAGGTTGCCTTCCTCCATCGTGGGAGAGAGCGCCGGCATGGTGATGTTGATGGGCATGGCTATCGGTCTCCGGCGTAGAGGGCTTGCGGGTCTTCGTTGAAGCCGAGAGGCTTGTCGAGCGGCCAAAGGTCGGCGAGCGAGAAGGAAATGGCGTCGAAAGGTGGGGCGCGGACGGTGTCCTCGGACGACCACGCGCCCAACAAGACCCACCGTTCGTCGCGCAGTTCGAAAACTTCGAGCAATTGCTGGCGCGGATCGACGAGCCAGAGGTGCGAAAGACGCTGCTCTGCATAGATCCGCATCTTCACCGTGCGGTCACGTGTCTCGGTCGATGCGGAGAGGACCTCGCATGCCCAATCCGGCACGGTGACAAAGTAGGCAGTATCCGGAATCGACGGCAGACGCTCACGTCGCCAAGCTGCCAGATCCGGAACCAGTACATGACTACCAAGATGAAGTTCAGGTTCAGCGGCGAATACCCATCCGCCCGGACCGCCTCTCGCCTTCTGGAAGGGGCTCGTCAGTTCGTCGGCAAGACTATTGGCCGACACCACATGCCGCGGCGACGGTCGCGGATGCGTGCGCAGAACTCCGTCGATGATCTCGGCGACAAAATGCTCCGGAACCGCTTCGAGGTCGGCATAGGTCGCGGGACGTTTTTCGCGCTCGGCCATCAGTACCTCCGTGCGGCCTTCTCCCCTTCACCCCCGATAGGTCACCGCCTTCACAGCCGCGACCACCTCGCCGACATTGGGCAGCGCTAGTTTTTCGAGGTTGGCGGCGTAGGGCATCGGGACGTCCTTGCCGGCAATGGTGATGATCGGCGCGTCGAGATGGTCGAAGGCGCGTTGCGAGACCTGGTTGGCGATGAAGTCGCCGACGGAGGACTGCGGATAGCCTTCCTCGATGACGACCATGCGGTTGGTCTTTTTCAGCGAGGCGATGATCGTGTCGAAATCGAGCGGGCGGATGGTGCGCAGGTCGATGATTTCCGCGTCGATGCCCAGAGAGCGCAACTCGACCTCGGCCTTGACGGCGTAGGTCATGCCGATGCCGAAGGAGACAATGGTGACGTCCTTGCCGGTCTTGTGCACGCGCGCCTTGCCGATCGGCAGGACGAAGTCGTCCATCTTCGGCACTTCGAAGGACTGGCCGTAGAGGATTTCGTTCTCGAGGAAGATGATCGGGTTGGGGTCGCGGATTGCGGCCTTGAGCAGGCCTTTGGCGTCGGCTGCCGTGTAGGGCATGATGACCTGCAGGCCGGGGATGGCGCTGTACCAGGCGGCATAGCACTGCGAGTGCTGGGCCGCGACGCGGGCAGCCGCGCCGTTGGGGCCGCGGAAGACGATCGGGGCGCCCATCTGGCCGCCCGACATGTAGAGCGTCTTGGCCGCCGAATTGATGATCTGGTCGATCGCCTGCATGGCGAAGTTGAAGGTCATGAACTCCACGATCGGCTTCAGGCCAGCCATCGCGGCGCCGACGCCGACGCCGGCAAAACCGTGTTCGGTGATCGGGGTGTCAACGACGCGGCGCGGCCCGAATTCCTGCAGCAGGCCTTGCGTGATCTTGTAGGCGCCCTGGTACTCGCCGACCTCCTCCCCCATGATGAAGACGTCGTCGTCGCGGCGCATTTCCTCCGCCATGGCGTCGCGCAAAGCCTCGCGCACCGTCGTCTGGACCATTTCCGTGCCGGCAGGAATGTCCGGATCGGCAACGGGATCGGATTTCGGCGCGGCCGGAACCTTGGCCGCTTCCTTGGTGGCGCTCGGCTCTTCCGTGGCCTGGCGTGCCTTGCCGCCGGCGTCGTCGGCGGGTGCCGCATCAGCCTTTGGTTCGGGCTTCGACGCCTCGGCCTTGGCCGGGGCCTTGTCCATGTCGCCCGCACTTTCGCCGTCCTGGAGCAGGACGGCAATCGGCGTGTTGACCTTGACGCCCTCGGTGCCGGCGGCGATCAGAATCTTGCCCAAAATGCCTTCATCGACCGCTTCCACTTCCATGGTCGCCTTGTCGGTCTCGATTTCGGCAATGACGTCACCAGCGACGACCTTGTCGCCCTCGTTCTTCAGCCATTTGGAAACATTGCCCTCCTCCATGGTGGGAGACAGTGCGGGCATGAGAATTTCGATCGGCATGTCTCAGCCCTCCCTTAATGGGTGATGTCGGTCCAGAGTTCGGACGGGGCGGGCTCGGGATCGGTCTGCGCGAACTCGGCGGCATCGGCAACGATGTCGCGCACCTCCTTGTCGATCGCCTTCAGATCGTCCTCGGACTGCCATTTGTTCTCGATCAGCCGCGCCTTGACCTGCTCGATCGGATCGTGGTCGGAGCGCATCTTCTGCACCTCGTCCTTGGAGCGGTATTTTGCCGGGTCGGACATGGAGTGGCCGCGATAGCGGTAGGTCTGCATCTCCAGGATGATCGGGCCGGCGCCGGAGCGGCAGTGCTCGGTCGCTACATCGGCCGCGGCCTTGACCGCGCGCACGTCCATGCCGTCGACCTGCATGCCGGGTATCTTGAAGGAGAGGCCGCGATGCGAAAAATCCGTCTCGGCCGATGCGCGCGACACGGAGGTGCCCATCGCGTAGCGGTTGTTTTCGATCACATAGATGACAGGCAGCTTCCACAGCGCCGCCATGTTGAAGCTCTCATAGACCTGGCCCTGATTCGCGGCGCCATCGCCGAAATAGGCGAGCGCAACGTTCTTGTTGCCGCGGTAGCGGTTGGCAAAGGCGAGACCGGTGCCCAGCGAGACCTGCGCACCGACGATGCCATGTCCGCCATAGAAGAACTTCTCCTTGGAAAACATGTGCATGGAGCCGCCCTTGCCCTTGGACAGTCCGCCGCGCCGGCCGGTCAGCTCGGCCATGACGCCGCGCGGAGACATGCCGCAGGCGAGCATATGGCCGTGGTCGCGGTAGCCGGTGATGTTCTGGTCGCCCTCGATCAGCGCCATCTGCATGCCGGTGACGACGGCCTCCTGGCCGATGTAGAGATGGCAGAAGCCGCCGATGAAGCCCATGCCGTAGAGCTGGCCGGCCTTTTCCTCGAAGCGGCGGATGAGGAGCATCGCGCGATAGGCGGCAATGTCCTCGTCGGCGGTGAACTCCGCCGGTTTCGGCGCGACCGTCAAGGACGGTGATTTCGCATCCGCCTTCGATTTCGCGGACGCCTTCTTGGCAGCCTGGGCCATGCATCGCTCCCTGTTCTGTCTCTTGGCGGACATATCGGAGGGATGCCATGCCCCTCGCACTGCAGTGAAGGCTAGCACGCAAATCCGGGTTGAGCCATGCGAAAAAACGCATGGCAGTTATGCACTTAACCGTTTAATATCATTGAGGATATTGGGTATTAACCGGATTTCGGTTAATTCGTACTCTGAGGCGAGCGCATGATGGTGACCTCGTCGGCCCGCGACATGTTCAGCGCCTTGCGCGCCTGCTCGTCGAGCATGTCCCTTTCGAGCGTGCCATCATGCAGCAGCATGACGCGCCGCTCGACCTCCAAGCGCTGCGCGCGAACATCCTCCAGCTGGGCCTGAAGCTCCACAGCCCGGTCGCGCAACTGGTAGCGCGAATAGATGCCGAAGGATCCGTGATAGGCGTGGAAACCGAAATAGGCGAGAAAGAGGATCGCCAGGGACGGGAGGATGAGACGCCCGAGCTTCCGCTCCCGATGCTGACGTGTCCACATGGAGATGCTCCCTTGCCAGGGCCAGGACCCTCGGCATCATGTCGCACCATCGTGCTTAATGGACCGTTACCGGCACCGGCCGGACGTCCTCCGGCCGGTCAAAAAAGCCGGCCGGCGCAACGCCGCTTTCTGTCGGTCGCCTATCCGCGCAGGATCGACTTGCCCGCGTAGCGCGCCTGCCGGCCGAGTTCTTCCTCGATGCGGATGAGCTGGTTGTATTTCGCGAGCCGGTCGGATCGCGCGAGCGAGCCGGTCTTGATCTGCCCGCAATTGGTCGCGACGGCGAGGTCGGCGATGGTGCTGTCCTCCGTCTCGCCGGAGCGGTGCGACATGACGGCGGTGTAGCGCGCCTTGTGGGCGGTTTCGACCGCGTCGAGCGTCTCGGTGAGCGAGCCGATCTGGTTGACCTTGACCAGGATCGAATTGGCGACACCCATCTTGATGCCGTCGCGCAGGCGCGCGGTGTTGGTGACGAACAGATCGTCGCCGACGATCTGCACCTTGTCGCCGACCATGTCGGTCAGGATCTTCCAGCCGTCCCAGTCGTCCTCGGCCATGCCGTCCTCGATCGAGATGATCGGGTAGTCGGCGGCAAGTCTTGCAAGATACTTGGCCTGGGTCTTGGGATCGCGCGTCTTGCGCTCGCCTTCGTAGACATAGTTGCCGTCCTTGAAGAATTCGGTCGCCGCGCAGTCGAGGCCGAGCGCGACCTCCTCGCCGGGCTTGAAGCCGGCCTTCTCGATCGAGCCCATGATGAAGTCAAGGGCCGCCTGCGCGCTCTTGAGGTTCGGCGCAAAGCCGCCCTCGTCGCCGACATTGGTGTTGTGGCCGCCTTCCTTGAGGCGCTTCTTCAGCGTGTGGAAGATTTCCGAGCCCCAGCGCACCGCCTCGCGTAGGGTCGGCGCGCCGACCGGCAGGATCATGAATTCCTGGAAGTCGATCGGATTATCGGCATGCGCGCCGCCATTGATGATGTTCATCATCGGCACGGGCAGGATGTGGGCGTTCGGTCCGCCGATATAGCGGTAGAACGGCAGGCCGGAGGCTTCCGCGGCTGCCTTGGCGACGGCCAGCGAGACGCCCAGGATCGCATTGGCGCCGAGCCGGCTCTTGTTGGGCGTGCCGTCCAGCTCGATCATGATCTGGTCGATGGAGATCTGGTTCTCGGCCTCCATGCCGCCGACCGCCTCAAAAATCTCGCCATTGACGGCCTCGACGGCCTTTTCTACGCCCTTGCCGAGATAGCGCGTGCCGCCGTCGCGCAGTTCGACCGCCTCGTGTGCGCCGGTCGAGGCGCCGGAGGGAACGGCAGCGCGGCCCATCGAGCCGTCCTCCAGAACCACATCCACCTCCACCGTGGGATTGCCGCGGCTGTCGAGGATTTCGCGACCGATGATGTCGACGATTGCGGTCATGCCAAGTTCTCCCGGGATCGATTGAAACTGCCGCGTTTCTCATAGCCAAAGCAGATGAAAACGCAATGTCGGCGGGCAACAATCAGGTCCACGGGAGCCAAACGGCGCAGATGGCAGAGGTCACGAACGACAATGGCCCCGCAGCGACTGCGGGGCCATGATCCAGACCGGAAACTGTTCGATCAGGACCAGTAGGGCTCGACCTTGTAGTATTCGAACGCAGAATCCCGGGCGTTCTGGCCGTCATTGCCGGTCAGATCGTCGATGGAATGTGACGGCGCTGCTTCGAGCTGCTCCTTGGTGAAGGGCACGACGTAGCCGCCGCGGCCCTTCTCGTAGTCGAGCAACGACCAAGGAATGGCGTGATACTTCTCGCCGATGCCGAGGAAGCCGCCGAAGCCGATGACGGCAAACATGATGCCGTTCGAGGTCTTGTCGAGCATGACATCCTCGATCGTGCCGATCGACTGTCCGCTGGTGTTGTAGACCGATGTACCGATCACGCGCGAAGCGGGAATGGCGTCGGTGTGTCCTGTGTGTGTCGTCATGGTCATCTCCTGTTGCTGAAATCCATGAGAGACAAATGGCGAGCGGCTGCGAAGGTTCCGCACTGTCGACGCAGCTGCCTTTCAGGTCAGAGCGCCGCCTTGGAAATCCGGTCGAAGGCCATCAGGCGTTCCAGGAGCGCCGGCAGATCCTTGAGCGGGATCATGTTGGGCCCGTCAGACGAGGTGGAATTGTCGGGATCCTGGTGCGTCTCGATGAAGACGCCGGCGACGCCGACGGCCACCGCGGCGCGCGCCAGCGTCTCGACGAAACGCCGTTCGCCACCGGAGGACCCGCCCTGCCCGCCCGGCTGCTGCACCGAATGCGTCGCGTCGAAGATGACCGGTGCGCCGATCTCGGCCATGATCGGCAGGGCGCGCATGTCGGACACCAGCGTGTTGTAACCGAAGGAGGCGCCGCGCTCGGTGACCAGCACGTTCGGATTGCCCGAGCCGGTGAGCTTGGCCACGACATTCATCATGTCCCAGGGGGCGAGGAACTGGCCCTTCTTGACGTTGATGACCTTGCCGGTTGCGGCGGCCGCGACCAGCAGATCGGTCTGGCGCGACAGGAACGCCGGGATCTGCAGGACATCGACATGCGGCGCGACTATGGCGCACTGCTCCTCGGAATGGATGTCGGTCAACACGGGAAGGCCGAACTCCCTGCGCAGATCGTCGAAGACAGGCAGCGCCGCGTCGAGCCCGGCGCCGCGCGTGGCACCGAGCGAGGTGCGATTGGCCTTGTCAAAACTGGTCTTGTAGACCAGCCCGATGCCGAGCCTGCCGCACAGTTCCTTCAGCGCGCCTGCCATGTCGAAGGCATGGCCGCGCGATTCGAGCTGGCATGGGCCGGCAATAAGGGTCAGCGGCAGGGCGTTGGAGAACACCGCGCTGCCGACGGTGACGGTTGCATTGGGAGGGGTCATGCGGATTCCTCGAAGATGAATGTCGCGCCCTGCCCCGGCGCCGGCGGAACGATGATGCGGGCTCCGACGCGCATGTAGTCGATGCCATGCGAAGAAAACAGTGTCGCAAGCAGCACGAGACTGGCGGCACGGAAGCTGATCGCGGCAAAGGGCGGCGCGTCCGCCGGTCTGTCGATGCCGAAGGCTTCGCTGAACGCAGCGGTCGGGTGGCATCGAACGATCGTGTCTCCGAGGTCGACAATGCCCCCCGGCGCGGATCCGTCGGCGAACCGGGCGATCGAACCCAGCATGGACGAGGCGGATTGTCCGGTCAGCGCCACCTCTGCGATCCCGGTCACTGCGTTGTCGTGACGCTCCAGCGCGGTGCGGTCGACGGCTGGTACGCCGACGCGTTCGCACGAGAAGAAGAAGCCATCGGCAACGGCAGGCGAAGCGCCAAAGGCGAGCTTGAAGGTCGCGGTGCCGTTCGTCCCGGACGGATCGGCAAAAGGCCGGGAGAACGTCAGCATGCCGCCAGCGGACAGGCCGAGCGATCTGAGCCTGTCGTGGTCGGCATCGGCATCGTCGGTTGCGAGCACCACCGCAGAAAATCCCTCATCGCCGCGCAGCGACCTGAAGGCGCCATCACGAGCGACGAACACATTGCCTCGCGCCGCGCTGTCGCCCGCGATCGCCGGGTCTCGCACGGCCAGCGGCTCAAGGAATGCGCCACCCGGGAAGTAGACGCAGCAGTTCTCCGTGCCGAACGGATGGACACCGGTCGGCGCAACAGTGAAGCCGAGGGCTGTAAGGCGCTCGCGGGCGATGGCCACGCTTGCGGTCGGCAGGACGAGGTGATCGAGAGCGCGTGGCATGGACCGCCGTCTATCGCGGAAGGCGCAGCCGGATCAAGGCGTGCTCAGGCAGGAAGGCGGAATTCGACCCAGAGCGGATTGTGGTCGGAGATGCGGAAGGCAAAGCTGCCCTTGGTCAGGCCGAGGTCATTGAGCAGATTGCCCCAGATCCTGACGATACCGCCATTGGTGCAATCGAGGTCGACCAGCTTTGCGTTGCCCTTGGAGAACCATGCGATCTGGTCGTGATAGCTGCTCTTTTCCGGCTCGCTATCACGGCCGAAGATCGTCCGCGGATGACTCTGCAGGACGAACGGCACCTCCAGCCCCGTCCCGACGAAGGCCTTGTAGAGGTCGCTATCGCTGCGCTCGAGGTTGAAGTCGCCGAGCACGATCAGATTGTGGTGCCAGCGATGCATGTCCGCCGCCCAGTTCTGCATCCACCTGGCGATGCCGCGCAGTTCGGGCAGTCGCTCCTCGGTCTCGTCGCCATAGTCGATGTGGGTGGTGATCAGGATGAAGGTGGTGTCACGCGTCCGGAACGAAACCGCGTAGGGATTGCGGGCAAACTGCTTCTTGAAGCTGCCCGCGTCGAAGCCGAACTCTTCTGCCTCATCGGGCACCACCAGTTCGCCGGCCAGACCCGACAGGGACACGCGCGTCGTGTCGAACAGATAGGCCATGTGCTCGTCATTGCCGCCGCGCCCCTCGTTGCGGTCGGTCATCAGAAAACTCCAGTTCGGACCGAGCACTTTCATCGCCGCCCGCAAGGCGCGGAAGTCGGGCGTCACCTCCTGCAGCGCCACCACGTCGAAACGTGATATGATCTCGGTGATCGCCCACAGGCAGCGGTAATCGCGCTTGGGCGTATCTGTGGTTGTCTTCGGCACCGACCATTTTCGGGTGAGCGAACCGAAATTGCAGATGTTCCAGGTGGCGATCAGGATGTTGCGGTCGACCTGCCGCTTCGGCGGTATGGTCGCGTCGAGATAGGCCGTGAACGCCTGCATCTCCGCGTCGACGGCAGCAGGCAGCGCGCCATCGGCAGGCAGGTTATCGGGCTCGACGAACAGCACGTCCAGAGGTGTTGGCATGGCCGAACCCCAGTTGCGGCAGCCATCAATGGCATCGCGACGGGAACGATATCACACCAGCCGGCTCTGCTCCACGGCCGCGTTGATGAAGCTGGCGAAGAGCGGGTGCGGGTCGAGCGGGCGGCTCTTCAGTTCCGGATGGTACTGCACGCCGATGAACCAGGGATGGTCCGGATATTCCACCGTCTCGGGCAGGACGCCGTCGGGCGACATGCCGGCAAAGACGAGGCCGCACGCTTCCAGGCGTTCCTTGTAGTCGACATTGACTTCGTAGCGGTGGCGGTGGCGTTCGAAAATGGTGGTGTCGCCATAGATGCCGGCGATCTTCGAATCGGCCGACAGCCGCGCCTCATAGGCGCCGAGCCGCATGGTTCCGCCGAGGTCGCCGGTCTCGCGGCGCTTTTCCAGCATGTTGCCCTTGAGCCATTCCGTCATGAGGCCGACGACCGGCTCCTTCGCTGGACCGAATTCGGTCGAAGTGGCGCCCGGAATGCCGGCGAGCGACCGGGCCGCCTCGATGCAGGCCATCTGCATGCCGAAGCAGATGCCGAAATAGGGCACCTTGCGTTCGCGCGCGAATTTGGCCGCGAGGATCTTTCCTTCCGAGCCGCGCTCGCCGAAGCCGCCGGGCACGAGGATGCCGTGCACCTTCTCCAGGAAGGGCGACGGGTCCTCCTTCTCGAAGACCTCCGATTCGATCCAGTCGAGCTTGACGCGTACCCGGTTGGCCATGCCGCCATGCGACAGCGCCTCGATCAGCGACTTGTAGGCGTCCTTCAGCCCGGTGTACTTGCCGACCACCGCGATGGTCACCTCGCCCTCCGGATTGTGGATGAGGCGCGACACCTCCTGCCAGCGCTCCATGCGCGGTTTTGGCGCGGGATCGATGCCGAAGGCGGCGAGGACTTCGGAGTCCAGCCCCTCCTTGTGATAGGCCATCGGCACGTCGTAGATGTGGCCGACATCAAGCGCCTGGATGACGGCGCTTTCGCGCACATTGCAGAACAGCGACAGTTTTCGGCGCTCTTCCTTCGGGATGGCGCGGTCGGCGCGCACCAGAAGGATGTCGGGCGCGATGCCGATGGAGCGCAGTTCCTTTACGGAATGCTGGGTCGGCTTGGTCTTCAGCTCGCCGGCCGTCGGGATGTAGGGCATCAGGGTCAGGTGGACGTAGACAGCGTTGTTTCGCGGCAGATCGTTGCCAAGCTGGCGTATCGCTTCCAGGAACGGCATCGCCTCGATGTCGCCGACCGTGCCGCCGATCTCGCACAGAACGAAGTCGAACTCCTCGTTGCCGTCGAGCACGAAGGCCTTGATCTCGTCGGTGACGTGCGGAATGACCTGGACGGTCGCGCCGAGATAGTCGCCGCGCCGCTCGCGCTCGATGATGTTCTTGTAGATGCGCCCGGTCGTGATGTTGTCGCCCTGGTTGGCGGAGCGGCCGGTGAAGCGTTCGTAGTGGCCAAGGTCGAGATCGGTCTCGGCGCCGTCGTCGGTGACGAAAACCTCGCCGTGCTGGTAAGGCGACATCGTGCCGGGATCGACGTTGAGGTAGGGATCGAGCTTCTTGATGCGCGCGCGGTAGCCACGCGCCTGCAGCAGTGCCGCGAGTGCGGCGGCTGCTATGCCCTTGCCAAGTGAGGAAACCACGCCGCCGGTGATGAATACGTATCGCGCCATGGGAGTTACCGCTTATCGCCGCCAAAGTGATTCCGCCAGAGAAAAAGCTCCGGCACAGAGGTTTTCCCGACCGGGATTTTGGGGGGGTCGAGACAAAATGAAAGGGGCCGGCGATGAGCCGGCCCCTGAGTTCTTCATGACGGACAGGTCAGAGCACGACCACCCGTGTGCCCACCTTCACGCGGCGATACAGATCCATCACATGCTCGTTGACCATCCGGAAGCAGCCGTTCGACGAGTTGGTGCCGATGGTTTCGGGCGCGATGGTGCCGTGGATGCGCAGATGCGTGTCCTTCTTGCCCTCGTAGAGGTAGATGGCGCGGGCGCCGAGCGGGTTCTGACCGCCGCCGGGCATGCCGTCCTTGTACTGGCCGTATTTCTTGGGCTCGCGCTTCTGCATGTCCTGCGTCGGGATCCAGCGCGGCCATTCCTGCTTGTCGCCGACCGCGACGGTGCCCTTGTACTGAAGACCGTCCCTGCCGACCGCGATGCCGTAGCGGCGCGCCGATGACGAGGATTCCACCAGATAGAGGAAGTGCTGCGCCGTATCGATGACGATCGTGCCCTTCGGGTAGCCCGAGAACTCGACCTGCTGCGGCTCGAACTGCGGCTTGACCTTGAATTTCTTCTTCTGCTTGAGCTCGAGCGCGGCATCCAGCGCCTTGGTCTCCGGCAGCAGGCTGGCGTTCGTGACGCCGCCACCGAACAGGCTGTCGAAGAAGCCGGCCGGCTTCTGCTCGACCGCCTCGCTGCGCAGTTCGCCATTGTTGCCTTCGGTGGCAATGGCAAGCGACGCATACTGCCTCAGTTCCTGCTCGCGCGCCTTTTCGGCTGCGAGCCTCTGCTCCTCGATGGCCTTTGCCTTGGCAAGCCGAGCTGCCTCGAGTGACTTTGCCTTGGCGAGCTTCGCATCGGCGGCAGCCTTGGCCTTGGCGAGCTTCGCTGCCTCGGCGGCTTTTACCTTGGCCAACTTGGCGTCGGCCGCGGCCTTGGCCTTCGCAAGCTTCGCGGCCTCCGCGGCCTTGGCCTTGGCAAGCTTGGCGTCCGCGTCGGCCTTCGCCTTGGCGGCGAGCTTCTTTTCGGCGTCCGCCTTGGCCTTGGCTGCCTTCTTGTCCGCGGCGGACTTCGCCTTGGCGGCAACCTTCGCGTCTTCCTTCGCCTTGGCCTTCTGCTTTGCGGTCAGCTTCTTGGTCTTGGCGCCCGGCTTGGCAGCTGCGGTATCATCGGCAGGCTTGCTGGATGAGAACAGGAAGGACTTCTTGGGCGCTGGCGCTTCGGCATGCGCCGAGGCGGCCATCCCGAAAACGGCACAGAGTCCCACAAGAACGAGGCTGCGAAGTTGCATGTGTGCGATCCTGAGAAGTTGAAGCTTGGCCAGCGGCAATCCGTCCAGCGAATCCCGCCCGCCCAGACTGCCGCCGGCCGCTTTATAAGCGCTTAACGCCGCAACCCTCAATAAGGAGCGTAACGCGGCGTCACCAGAATCTCCGCGAACCGCGTCCGATTTGCAACATATGGGACGGCGGATCACGCAACGGTGATTTCGCCGTGTCGTATCAGTTGTTTGGCACCTGGGGCTCGGCAGGCTGTGCAGGTGCGGCCGGAGCAACTTCCGCAGGCGCCGGCGGCGCGGCGACTGCAGGAGCCGCTTCGCCCGCTGGCGGCGAGGTTGCTGCGCCGTCGCCCGTCGGCGGGGCGACCGGTGCGGGTGCCGCCGGAGCGGGTACCGCGGGAACGTCGCTGCCGCCGAGCCTGTCGAGTACGCCCGAACCGGAACCATCGCCCTGCGTCGCGGGGACGCGGTCGAGAATGTCGATCGGCCGCTCGCCATAGCGGGCGATGATCGACAGCGTCAGCGACGTGGCGAAGAAGGCAGCCGCCAGAATGGCGGTGGCGCGCGTCAGCGCGTTGGAGGCGCCGCGCGCCGTCATGAAGCCCGATCCGCCGCCGATGCCCAGGCCACCGCCTTCCGAGCGCTGGAGCAGCACGACGCCGACCAGCGCGAGCACGATCATCAAATGAATGACGATGATAATGGTTTCCATGGACTCACCTGGCAATTTCTACGTCGGGCGGACAGACGGCCCGCGACTGGTGGCGGCTCAATACATGGCTTTGCCGGCATTTCCAAGCCCGGCGCCACCGCGGGAATATGGGGACGCCTGCCGGCGATGCAATGCGTGCGCGCCAGGCGGCTCAGAACGACAGGTAGGCTTCCGCTATCCCGAGGAAGTCCCTGGCCTTCAGGCTGGCGCCCCCGACCAGCGCGCCGTCGACATTGGCGATCGACAGCAGTTCCACGGCGTTGGAAGGCTTGACCGATCCGCCATAGAGGATGCGCATCCGGTTAGCATCGGCGCCCAGTTTATGGACGAGTTCGGCGCGGATATGGGCATGGGCTTTGGTGACGTCGGAAACAGTCGGCGTGAGGCCTGTGCCGATCGCCCAGACCGGCTCATAGGCGATGATGGTGTTTGACGATGTCGAGCCGCCGGCCACCGAGCCGGCAATCTGGCGCGACAGGACGGCAAGCGTGCTTCCCGATTCGCGCTCGGCCCTGGTCTCGCCGATGCACACGATGGCGACCAGCCCGGCCCGCCAGGCGGCGGCTGCCTTGGCCAGAACGACCGCGTCGCTTTCGCCGTGATCGGTGCGGCGCTCCGAGTGTCCGACGATGACATGGGTGGCGCCGGCGTCCTTCAGCATCTCGGCGGAGATGTCGCCGGTATGCGCGCCGCTCGCCTCGGCATGGCAGTCCTGGCCACCCGGGCGCACCGACGAACTGGCAAGGACTTCAGCCGCGCGCGCAAGAAGCGTGGCGGGAACGCAGACCAGCGCCTCGGTCTCGGCATCGATGCCGCCGAGGAAACCGTGGCCGATCGAGCGCAGTTCGGCGAGCTGATCGCCAGTGCCGTTCATTTTCCAGTTGCCGGCGACGAGCGGGCGAATTCCGGGGGTCATGACTGCGCATCTCCTCACAAAACGGCGGTCGCCGAAGGGCACTCACTACCAAAAACAAGCCACAAATCAATCGACACTTGGCGCCAAGGACGCTATTGCCGTTCGTTCACGGCTCTTGCCTGCCATATCCGCCCTCAACGGGAAGTCACGATGCTCAGCACATTGCGAAACGCCGCCGGAACCTGGGTCGCAAAGATCCTGCTGCTCTTGCTGGTGGCAAGCTTCGCGGTGTGGGGCGTGTCCGGCCGCATGGAGAGCGGGCTGGGCGGCAACACGGTGGTTGCGGCCGGCGGCACCACGGTGTCGGACCTGGAATACCGTCTCGCCTATGACCGTCAGCTCAATGCGCTGTCGCAGCAGTTTGGCCAGCGCCTGACGCGCGAACAGGCAACCGCTCTCGGCCTCGACGAACAGGTCGTCTCGCAACTGGTTGCCGGCGCGGTACTCGATGAGCAGGCGCGCCTCTTGAAGCTCGGCCTCTCCAAGGAGCGCATTGCCGCGCTGACTGCCGAAGACACCGCCTTCCATGGCCCGGACGGAAAATTCGACCGCCAGCAGTTCAACTATGTGCTGCGCGAAATCGGCATGCGGCCGGAGGACTATTTTGCCAACCGCGCCCAGGTCGCGGTCCGCCAGCAGATCGTGGAAGCCGTCTCGGACGGCCTCCAGGTGCCGGACACGTTTCTGCGCGCGCTGGCGCTCTATCGCGGTGAAGACCGTACCATCGAGTTCCTGACCCTGCCGAAGTCGCTGGTCGAGCCGATCGAGGCGCCGACCGACGCGGTGCTCGCCACCTGGTTCGAGGGTCAGAAGGCCAATTATGCCGCGCCTGAATACCGCAAGATTTCCTATTTGAAGCTGGAGCCGGCAGACATCGCGGACGAGAGCGCCATCACCGACGACGCGGTCCAGGCAGACTACGAGAAGAACAAGGCGCGCTATACGACGGCCGAAACCCGCACGGTCGAGCAGCTGGTGTTTGCGAACCAGGAGGAAGCCGATGCGGCTGCCGCCGCACTCGCGGCCGGCGCGACCTTCGACAAGCTCGTGACCGATGCCGGCAAGACACCCCAGGACACGCTGCTCGGCACGGTGACGAAGGATCGGATCCCCGACAAGGCGGTCGCCGACGCGGCCTTCGCGCTCGCGCTGAACCAGGTGAGCGACGTGGTGGCGGGCACCTTCGGGCCGGTCATGCTGCGCGTCACGGCCATCACGCCAGAAGTGGTCAGGCCGTTCGACGCGGTCAAGGCGGAGCTCAGGACGGAGCTCGCAATTGCCGAGGCAAGCCAGCAACTGCTCGACGTCCACGACAAGTACGAGGATGCGCGCGCCGGCGGTGAAACCATGGCGGAAGCGGCCGGCAAGCTCGGCCTGACGGTGGTGACGATCGATGCGATCGACCGGACCGGCCAGAGGCCGGACGAGACGATCGTTGCCGACCTGCCGGCCTCGGTCAATCTCCTGAACGCCGCCTTCGAGACCGAAACCGACGTCGAAAATCCCGGCATCAATATCGGGTCGCTCGGCTTCGTCTTCTTCGAGGTCAATGGCGTGACGGCCGCGCGCGACCGCACGCTGGACGAAGTGCGCCAGAAGGTCGTTACCGACTGGACGGCCGCGGAGACGACGAGACGCCTTGCGGAACGCGGAGCCGACATCGAGAAGCGCCTGAAGGACGGGGCAACGCTCGATACCGTCGCCACCGAACTCAGCCTCGAAAAGCAGACCAAGCGCGGCCTGAAGCGCGCGGCCGACGACGGCGATATCGGCAAGGATGGCGTGGCGGCCGTATTCGGCGTCGCCCAGGGCGGCACAGGCGTCATCGCCGGGCCCGATGGCAATTCGCGCATCGTCTTCAAGGTCACCGAAGTGTTCGAGCCCGCCGCCGCCGACGCGTCGACGGTTCCGGCAGACGAGAAGAACAGGTTCTCGACTGGACTGGCCGACGACTTGCTCGACGAGCTCGTGTCGCGCCTGCAGGGCGAATACGGCGTCCAGATCGATCGCGCGGCGATCAGCCGGGCACACACGCTCTAGGATTGGTCCTGACGCGATGAGCACGCTCAAGCCACACATCGCCTCCGTCGCGGCCGGCAACGTGCTGTCCTTCGACGATGCGCGCGAGGCTTTCGGCATCATCATGTCGGGGGAAGCGACGCCCGGCCAGATCGGCGCCTTCCTGATGGGGCTGAGGGTGCGCGGCGAGCGCGTGTCGGAAATCTCCGGCGCGGTCGCCACGATGCGCGAAAAGATGCTGCCGGTCGAAGCGCCCACGGGGGCCATCGACATCGTCGGCACGGGCGGCGACAATTCGCACAGCGTCAACATCTCCACCGCCTCCGCCTTCGTCATCGCCGGGTGCGGCGTGCCGGTGGCCAAGCACGGCAATCGCGGCCTTTCCTCCCAGACGGGTGCCGCCGACGTGCTGATGGCGCTCGGCATCAAGATCGACCTGCCGCCCGAAGCCATTGCGCTGTGCATCCGCGAGGCCGGCGTCGGCTTCATGTTCGCGCCCGCCCATCACCCGGCCATGCGCCATGTCGGTCCGGTGCGCGTCGAACTCGGCACGCGCACCATCTTCAACCTGCTCGGGCCGCTCTCGAACCCCGCCAGCGTGACGCGGCAGATGGTGGGGGTGTTTGCGCCCGAATGGATCGTGCCTGTCGCCGAGACGCTGCAGGCGCTGGGCACGGAGCGGGCCTGGGTGGCGCATGGCGACGGTTTCGACGAGATCACCACGACCGGCGAGACGCAGGTGACGGAACTCGCCGACGGGAAGCTGCGCTCCTTCACGCTGACGCCGGAAGCATTTGGCCTGAAGCGCCATACGCGCGAAGACCTCCGCGGCGGCGACGCGGCGTTCAACGCCGACGCGCTGCGCACCATGCTTGGCGGCGCACCCGGCGCCTATCGCGACACCGTGCTGATGAACGCGGGAGCCGGGCTCGTCGTGGCGGGACGCGCGGCCGATCTGGCCGAAGGCGTGCGGCTTGCCGCGCAGGCGATAGACGACGGCAATGCCGAGCGCGTGCTGATCGCGCTGATCGCTGTCTCGAACGGCTGACCGATGGCAGACATTCTGAAGCAGATCGAGATCTACAAGCGCCAGGAAATCGCGGCGGCCAAAGCGCGCGTGCCGCTTGCCTCGCTTGTGTCGGCGGCGCGGGACGCCTTGCCGCCACGCGGCTTCACCGACGCCCTGCGGGCCAAGCGCAGCGGCGGCGGCTTCGCGCTGATTGCCGAGATCAAGAAGGCGAGCCCGTCGCGCGGGCTGATCCGCGCCGATTTCGATCCGCCGGCCCTGGCGCGCGCCTATGAGGCCGGAGGTGCCGCCTGCCTGTCCGTGCTGACCGACGGGCCGTCCTTCCAGGGCGCACCGGAATTCCTGGTCCAGGCGCGGGCGGCAACCGCCCTGCCCGTCCTGCGCAAGGATTTCATGTTCGATCCCTACCAGGTGGTCGAGGCACGCTCCTGGGGAGCGGACGCGATCCTGATCGTGCTGGCCAGCGTCGACGATGCCGTCGCCAAGGCGCTGGAGGACACCGCGCTGGAACTCGGCATGGACGTGCTGATCGAGGTGCATGACGAGGCCGAGGTCGACCGCGCGCTGGCGATGGCATCGCCCCTGCTCGGGATAAACAACCGGGACCTGCACACATTTTCCGTCGACCTCGCGGTCAGCGAGCGGCTTGCGTCGCGCGTGCCGCAGGATCGGCTGCTGGTCGGCGAAAGCGGCATCTTCTCGCATCTCGACTGCCGCCGCCTGGCGCGTGCCGGCATAGAAACCTTTCTCGTCGGCGAAAGCCTGATGCGCCGCCCGGACGTCGCCGGCGCCACGCGCGATCTCATTTTCGGCGAGGACGTCTCGTCGGCTGTGCTCGGCTGACCATGGCAGGCCCTGTCCTCACCCATCTCGGCGCCGACGGCCAGGCCAACATGGTCGATGTCGGCGACAAGGCGGAGACTACCCGTACCGCCATCGCCGAGGGCCGCGTCACCATGAGTGCGGCGACACTCGCCATGATCCGCGAGGGCAATGCCAAGAAGGGCGACGTGATCGGCACGGCGCGAATCGCCGGCATCATGGCCGCCAAGAAGACGCATGAACTCATTCCGCTCTGCCATCCCCTGCTGCTGACCAAGGTCAGCGTCGACATCGTCGAGGATGCGACGCTGCCGGGGCTGGTGGTCACCGCGCTGGCCCGCGTGACCGGCAAGACCGGCGTCGAGATGGAGGCGCTGACGGCAGCCTCCGTTGCCTGCCTCACCATCTACGACATGGCCAAGGCGGTGGATCGCGGCATGGTCATCTCCGGGATCAGGCTGGTCGAAAAGACCGGCGGGAAATCCGGGGACTACCGGGTATCCGACTGATGGCCCTGCTGCCTGTCGCCGATGCGCTGGCCTTGCTGCTGGATGGCGCGGCACCGACGACAAGCGAACGCATCCCGCTCGCCGATGCCGCGAACCGGGTGCTGGCCTCGCCGCTTGTCGCGCTGCGGACGCAGCCACCTTTCGATGCCTCGGCCATGGATGGCTACGCCGCCCGCGCCGCCGACGTGGCGACGGTACCCGCGATGCTGACCGTCATCGGCAGCGCGCCGGCCGGCCGCCGCTTCGCAGGCGCCGTTACGCCGGGCACCGCGGTGCGCATTTTCACCGGCGCGCCGATGCCGCAAGGCGCCGATACGATCGTCATCCAGGAAAACGTCCGCAAGCTGGACAACGACAGGATCGAGGTGTTCGAAACGGTCGCGGCCGGGCGGCACATCCGGCGGCGCGGCCTCGACTTTGCGGAGGGCGACACGCTTCTTGAAGCGGGCCGCGTGCTCGATCCGTCGGCGCTGTCGCTGGCAGCGTCGGGCAATCATGTCGAACTCGACGTGGCATGCCGGCCGCTGGTTGCGATCCTCGCCACCGGCGACGAACTCCTGCCGCCCGGCAGCACGCCGGGGCCAGACCAGATCATCGCGTCCAATGCCTATGGCGTGGCGGCGATCGCAAAATCCTGCGGCGCTCGCGTTCTCGACCTCGGCATCGCCCGCGACGACCGCACAGTCATCGCCGAACGCCTGGCGCAGGCGGCGCAGGCCGGCGCCGATGTCGTCGTGACGCTGGGCGGCGCCTCTGTCGGCGACCACGATTTCATGCATGACGTGCTCGAGGCGGAAGGCGTGGCGCTCGACTTCTGGAAGATCGCCATGCGGCCCGGCAAGCCGCTGATGTTCGGCCGCAAGGGTACGACCCGCTATCTCGGCCTGCCGGGCAACCCGGTAGCGAGCCTCGTGTGCTCCCACCTCTTCCTGACCCCGCTTCTGGCGCGCCTCGGCGGCCGGCCGCATCGGCCCGACATCCGCACCGCCATGCTTGGCGCGCCCATGAGCGCCAACGACCTGCGCCAGGACTATGTGCGGGCAAAGGCGGTCGATACCGACAACGGCCTCGTGGCGACGCCGTTCGACATCCAGGACTCCTCAATGCTGCGCATCCTGGCGGAGGCCAACGCGCTGATCGTCCGTGCGCCCTTCGCGCCGGCTGCCGCCAAGGGCGAGACCTGCCAGGTGCTGATGACGCGCTGACCACGCCTCCCGGCGGCTTCACGAAACTTTAAATGGTTGCGGAACACAACTGGAACATATAGTGATTGTTCTGGTTTTGTTTTGCTCGATTCCCTTGGGGGGGACGCCATGCTCACACGCAAGCAACATGAACTTCTGCTCTTCATTCACGAGCGTTTGAAGGAATCGGGCATTCCCCCGTCCTTCGACGAGATGAAGGAGGCGCTCGATCTCGCGTCGAAGTCCGGCATCCACCGCCTGATCACGGCTCTGGAGGAGCGCGGCTTCATCCGCAGGCTGCCCAACCGGGCGCGCGCACTGGAAGTGCTGCGGCTGCCGGATTCGATTGCGCCGGGGCTCAACGCAGCGCGGAAATTCTCGCCGAGCGTGATCGAGGGAAGTCTCGGCAAGCGCGGCGCCGAGCAGCAGCGTGCGCCTGTCGCCGGCAATGACGACGATGTGCGCGCCTCCATCTCGATCCCGGTGATGGGCCGAATCGCGGCCGGCGTGCCGATCGAGGCCATCCAGCACCGCACCCATTCGATCGCGGTGCCGCCGGAAATGATCTCGGGCGGCGAACACTATGCGCTCGAGGTCAAGGGCGACTCCATGATCGAGGCCGGCATTCTCGACGGCGATACGGTCATCATCCGCAATGCCAACACCGCCAGCCCCGGCGAGATCATCGTGGCGCTGGTCGATGGCGAGGAGGCGACGCTGAAGCGCTTCCGCCGCAAGGGCGCCTCGATTGCGCTCGAGGCCGCCAACCCGGCCTATGAGACGCGCATCTTCGGACCCGACCGCGTCAGCGTGCAGGGCAAGCTGGTCGGGCTGATCCGCCGCTACTGAGCGGCGCTTGCCGGGCGATCGACCGGCGTCGTCCGCTCGACGGGCGCAGCGTCGGGTGCCTGCTGCTCCGGTTTCGGCTTCGGCTTGTAGGGCGGGATGCCCCGCGCGGCGCGTGAAAACCGCCTGTGGTCGTGCCAGGGGCGATCCGCGACGGCGATGGCAAACGCAATGCCGGGTGGCGAGCCGCCCTCGGCCCCGTCCAGATGGATGGCTGCGCTGCCATGGCGGGCCAGTTGTCTTGCCGTGACGACGAGGACGGCCGGATCGGCGCAACGCAGCGGTACTGTCGGGTCGTTCAGGACGATGACGCGCGCGAAGCGGCATGCCTTGCGGGCCTTCTCGACATCGGCCGTGTGGACCACGACGCTGCCGGTGTGATGCGTCGCGACGCAAAGGCCATCGGTACAGGAGAAGGCGCGCGGATCGGCCGATCCCGACGTATTTTCCTCCGTCTCGACCGGCGCCAGGACCAAATCGGTCTGCATCGCCCGTTTCCAGTTTTCCAGCACGAAGGCGCCGGGCCGCGGCCTGTTGCTCGCCAGCGCGGCGTCGCCTGCCGACATGGCAACGAGCGCAGCGTCCTCGGCAACGAGGATGTCCGGCGTTCTCACATGCCCGATCGTCGCCAGCCCGATGAGCGCGAAGGGCACGGCCGCGATGCGCAGCCAGGTCGTCGCCATCGTCGCGACGACGAGGGCGATCGTGATCAGGATCACCGACCAGCCGGAAATGAGGCCGACGGCGTCGATCGGCGAACGGGTCGAGAACCATTGCGCGATGGCGATCATCGCAGCCAGACCCTTGCCCATCAGATCGAGGAACGGCCCGTCGAGCCCGAGAGGCATGAGGAGCGATGCGACGACGGCGGAGGGGACGACGACGAGGGAGACGACCGGCATTGCCGCAAGGTTGGCGGCGAGGCTGAGCGGCGAGACGCGCTGGAAATGGTAGATGCCGAACACCGCCGTTGCCACGCCCGCCACGACGGAGGTCACGGCGAGGCCGGCCGTCACGAGTGCGGCGCGACGCATCACCATCATGCCAAGCGACTGCTGGCCCGGCATCGGCGCGCCGTCGCGGGCGGCCTGGCGGTTCGACCAGTAGCCATAGGCGCCGACCAGTGCCGCGGTGGCGGCAAACGACATCTGGAAGCTCGGCCCCACCACCTCGTGCGGCGACAGGATGATGACCACGATTGCCGAGATGGCGAGGTTTCGCATGGTCAGTGCAGCACGGTCGAAGAGGATTGCGACGAGCATGACGGCCAGCATGATGAAGCTGCGCTGCGCCGCGACCTCGGCGCCTGATATGAAGAGGTAGAAAGCGATGGCGGCGATGGCCGTCAGGGCGGCATATTTCCTGACGGGCCGCCGCGACGAGAAGCCCGGAAACAGGGCAAGCAAGGCGCGTGCGCCGCCCATGATCACGCCCGCGACGAGCGCCATGTGGAGGCCGGAGATCGAGATGATGTGGTAGAGACCCGCCCGCCGCAGCGCCTCGTTGGCGTCTTCGGGAATTCCGGCGCGAACGCCGACCATCAGCGCGGCCGCGATCTGACCCTCGGCGCCGCCGATCCGCGCGCGAATCCGCTCGGCGATCTTCAGGCGGGCATTTTCCACCCATGTGCCGAGCCCGGCCTCGGCTGACGGCCCGGCCGGGACGATGTCGGGGCCGCGCAGGAAGAAGCCGGTCGCGCCGATGCCGTCAAAATAGCTTTCGAAGGAAAAGTCGTAGCTGCCCGGGCGAACCGGTCCGGACGGCGGCTGAAGCCGCACGAGCCCCGATATCGAGGCGCCGGGATGGAGCGTTGCCGGAATCTTGCGCGCCGTGGCGCGGATGCGCTGCGGTGCATAGCGCAGTTCGGGTCGTGCCGTGGATTGCACGGCGATGGTCAGCCGCGTCCGTCCGTTGGCAAGCAGATCGATCGTCTCGACGCGCCCGGTCACCGTCGTGGCAATCTCGCCGCCCAGCGTCTTCGTGCCGGCGCGCAGGGTCTCGACCTTGGCGAGAAGCATGCCGGCCATGACGAGAACGGCAGCGGCGATGGGAAACCCGGCGGCCGGCCGGCCGCGCGTTGCAAGCGCCAATGGCAGTCCTATGGCGAACGCGACCATCATGACCAGCAGCGAGGGCTCGAAGTCGACGGCGAAGTAAAGCATGGCGCCAGTGGCCAGAAAGACCGGCACGAAGAGGAACGGCACGCCGCGGTCGATTTCGAGCGCAAGGGCGGTCCGGCAGGCCGTGGCCAGGCGTCGGGACGATTCGTAGGCTTCCGGGCGCGCGGCGCTTCGCAGGCGCTGCAGGCCCGGCGCCGGCGGACGGGAAGGCTCGCCGTGCTGCGGCAAGGCTTCCCTGGGCGTCAGCGCGGGCGGGAGCAGCGGCAGGTCGTGCGCGACCGGAAAGAACCGGTCCCGCTCGTCGACGACACGACTGGACGTTTCGGCGTCCATGCCCCACCCCGGCGCCACGGCGCGCGTGCCCCTGCCAGCGCAGCCCCTTGCACCCCCGACCTTCTATGCTACATGAACGCAATCCAATTTCCATGCGCCCCCGATATGGACCTGTCTGTCCAGGCGGCGCGATCATCCGGCAGATCCATGTCCAAAACCGTCGTCACGCGCTTTGCACCGTCGCCAACCGGCTATCTCCATATCGGCGGCGCGCGCACCGCCCTTTTCAACTGGCTTTACGCCCGTCACACCGGCGGCACGATGCTGCTGCGCATCGAGGACACGGACCGCGAGCGCTCGAGCGATGCAGCGACAGCGGCGATCCTGGACGGGCTGACCTGGCTCGGCCTCATCTGGGAAGGCGAGCCCGTGTCGCAGTTCGAGCGCGCGCCGCGGCATCGCGAAGTGGCCCAGGAGCTCGTGCGGATGGGCAAGGCCTATTACTGCTATGCCTCCGCCGAGGAACTGACCGCCATGCGCGAACAGGCCAAGGCCGAGGGCCGCCCCCCGCGCTATGACGGCCGCTGGCGCGACCGCGATCCGTCCGAAGCGCCGCCCGGCGTGAACGGGGCGATCCGCATCAAGGCGCCATCTGCGGGCGAGACGATCGTGCGCGACCGCGTGCAGGGCGACGTGCGCTTTCCCAACAAGGATCTCGACGATTTCATCATCCTGCGCTCCGACGGCAACCCGACCTACATGCATGCGGTGGTCGTCGACGACCACGACATGGGCGTCACCCACATCATCCGCGGCGACGACCATCTGACCAATGCCGCGCGCCAACAGGTGATCTACGACGCCATGGGCTGGGACATCCCGGTCATGGCGCATATTCCGCTGATCCACGGCGCCGACGGCGCAAAACTGTCGAAGCGCCATGGTGCGCTCGGCGTCGATGCCTATCGCGCCATGGGCTATCTGCCGGCCGCGCTGCGCAACTATCTGGTGCGACTCGGCTGGAGCCATGGCGACGACGAGGTCATGGCGCTCGACGACATGATCCGCTGGTTCGAGATCGAGGATGTGAATCGGGGCGCTGCCCGATTCGATTTCCAGAAGCTCGAGGCGCTGAACGGCATCCACATGCGCAAGATGGATGATGCGGCGCTGCTGGACGCCCTGCTCACCACCCTGCCCTATTTGCCCAACGGCGCGTCGATCGCAGACAGGATGACCGAGCAACGGCACGGCCAGCTGCTTGCGGCCATGCCGGGCCTGAAGGAGCGGGCCAAGACGCTGGTCGAGCTTGCCGACAGTGCCGCCTACCTGTTTGCCGAGCGCCCGCTGTCGATCGACGACCGGGCCCTGGCGCTTCTGGGCGAACACCCGCGCACCGTGCTCAAGGGCGCGCTGGACGCGCTTTCGGCCGTCTCCGGCGACTGGACCGCACTGTCGACCGAAGAGGCGGTCCGCGATTTCGCCATGGCAAGCGGCATCAAGCTGGGCGCCGCCGCACAGCCGCTGCGCGCCGCGCTGACCGGGCGGAGTACCTCGCCCGGCGTGTTCGACGTGCTGGCCGTGCTTGGCCGCGAAGAGAGCCTGGCGCGCATTGCGGATCAAATCGATTAGGCCGGAACTGGTCCCATCGATAGGCATTGAATACGTCCTGTTGCGGTGCAACATTGCGGAAAATCCGAAACACGCCTTCCCGCTTTCCGGACATGCGGGTTCGTGAGGGGCGCGCGGCGGGCAACACCTGTGGAAGAGCAAGGGGTTTTGACATGACGGAATCAGCGACTCTCGAATTCGGCGGCAAGACGCACACGCTTTCCGTCCGATCAGGTTCCGTCGGCCCCGACGTGATCGATATCGCCGCGCTCTACAAGGACACCGGCGCCTTCACCTACGATCCCGGCTTTACGTCTACGGCGAGCTGCGAATCCGAGATCACCTTCATCGATGGCGACGAGGGCATCTTGCTGCACCGCGGCTATCCGATCGACCAGCTGGCCGAGCACAGCGACTTTCTCGAGGTCTGCTACCTGCTCCTCTATGGCGAGCTGCCGACCAAGGCGCAGAAGGAAGATTTCGACTATCGCGTGACGCGCCACACCATGGTGCACGAGCAGATGTCGCGCTTCTTCACCGGCTTCCGGCGCGACGCGCATCCGATGGCCGTCATGTGCGGCGTGGTCGGCGCGCTGTCGGCCTTCTACCACGACTCGACCGACATTTCCGATCCGCACCAGCGGATGGTCGCCTCCATGCGGCTCATCGCAAAGATGCCGACCATCGCCGCCATGGCGTTCAAGTACCATATCGGCCAGCCCTTCATCTATCCGAAGAACGACCTGAACTTCGCCGCCAACTTCCTGCACATGTGCTTTGCGGTGCCGTGCGAGGAGTACAAGGTCAATCCGGTTCTGGCGCGCGCCATGGAGCGCATCTTCATCCTGCATGCCGACCATGAGCAGAACGCGTCGACCTCGACGGTCCGTCTGGCCGGTTCGTCGGGCGCCAACCCGTTTGCCTGCATTGCCGCCGGCATCGCCTGCCTGTGGGGACCGGCGCATGGCGGCGCCAACGAGGCTGCGCTGAACATGCTGGGCGAGATCGGCCATGTCGACCGCATCCCGGAATTCATCGCGCGCGCCAAGGACAAGAACGATCCGTTCCGCCTGATGGGCTTTGGCCACCGCGTCTACAAGAACTACGATCCGCGCGCAAAGATCATGCAGAAGACCACGCATGAGGTTCTGGGCGAACTCGGCATCAAGGACGATCCGCTGCTCGACGTGGCGATGGAGCTCGAGAAGATCGCGCTGACCGATTCCTACTTCATCGAAAAGAAGCTCTACCCGAACATCGACTTCTATTCCGGCATCACGCTGAAGGCGCTGGGCTTCCCCACAACCATGTTCACGGTTCTCTTCGCGGTCGCCCGCACCGTCGGCTGGATCGCTCAGTGGAAGGAGATGATCGAGGATCCCCACCAGAAGATCGGCCGGCCCCGCCAGCTCTACACCGGCGAGCCCGCGCGCGACTTCGTGCCGATCGCCAAGCGGTAAAGTCTCGCTGGAAAAACGGATTCTGATCGAAAGAAGGGCGCCGCGGGGCGCCCTTCTTGCATTCAGCGCTTCTCGATCAGCTTCAGGATAGCATCGGCGGCAATCTTGCCCGCCGGACGCCCCGTCGCCATGCGCCGCGCGATTTCGGCAAAGCCCTCGAGCTGCCATTGCCGGGCCGGCGTGTCGGTCGCCAGGCTTTCGAGCTGCCGGGCCATATAGGCCGGCCGGACATACTGGTTGTAGTGTTCCGGAACGACCGTCCTGTCGGCGATGATGTTGGGAAGCGATGCCGACCAGACCGTCACGAGGCCCTGCAGGGTCCGCATGACGGGATCGAGGCGGTAACATGAAATCATCGGCACGCCGGCCAGCGCCAGTTCGAGCGAGACGGTTCCCGATGCGATCAGGGCAGCGTCGGCCTCGCCGAACGCCTGCCACTTGTGCTCTGTATCGACGATGATCTCCGGCACGTCCGGCCACAGCGCAACCGCGTTGCGAACCAGTTTCTCGAGATGCGGGGTGGTCGGCAACAGGCAGCGGATCCTGTTTCCGCGCTCGCGCAATATGTCCACCGTGCGCCCGAAATCCCCGATCAGTGCCTTGACCTCAGCGGTTCTCGAGCCCGGGAGAAGCAGGATGGTTTTCGGCTCGTCGGCGGCAGGGCGGCGGCGCATCATCTGCTGGTTGGCTGCCGACCGGATGCCCGCATCGCCCACCAGCCGGTGGCCGACGAAGCTGCCGGGCGGACCGCCGAGCCGTTCCAACTCCGCCGGCTCGAACGGCAGCAGGCACAGTATGTGGTCGACATAGGGCCGCATGGCAGCCGCCCTGCCCGGGCGCCAGGCCCAGACCGAGGGACAGACATAGTGGATGATCGGAATGCCGGGCGCGGCAGCGCGCACCTTGCGCGCCACGCGCAACGAGAAATCCGGGGAATCGATGGTGATCAGGCAGTCCGGCTTCTCGCTTGCGATCGCGTTTGCGGTCTGGCCGATCCGCCGGATGAGCCGGGGCAGATCGCGGATGATGGCGCTCAGTCCCATCAGGGCGATTTCCGATGCGGGAAACAGCGGTGTCAGGCCGAGTGCCTGCAGGTGACGGCCGCCGAGCCCGACGAGGCGGACCTCGCGCCCGGTGGCCGCCGCAAGCGCGCGCACGACGTCGGCGCCGAGCAGATCGCCCGATTCCTCGCCGGCGACGACCGCGATCTTGAGCGCGGGCATCGCGCTCATGGCTCGCCCGCCGGCAGGCCGACCACGAACAGGCCAAGCGCGTCGGCGCGCTCGACCATGGCGGCGATATCCAGCACCAGCGACTTTCCGGCCTCGACGCCGATGCCGGCAAGCCCAGCCGCATGCGCCGCCAGCACGGTTGCAGGGCCGATGGTCGGCAGATCGACGCGCAGTTCCTGGCCGGGCTTGGAGCATTTCACAAGCACGCCGCGCTGTTTTCCGGCAAGCCGGCCGTGGCCGCGCAGGCTCTTCACCCGCTCCAGGAGCCCGTCCGTGCCCTCTATGCCCTCCAGCGCGATGACCCGGCCACCGATCGCAACAGCGCCCTGCCCGATATCCAGCGCGCCGAGCGCGCGCGCCGCCGCCAGCGCAGCGTCGATGTCGGCCTGGTCGCCCTTGCGCGGACGGGTCCTGGTCATCGGCCCTTCAGGCGCGAGGAGATCGGGCACGATATCCTGCACGCCGACCACCCGAACGCCATGCTGTTCAATGCCTTGGACGAGAATTCTGAGAAGCCCGTCGTCGCCGCGCGCAAAGGCTGCGATCACTCTTGGGAGAAGGCGCAGCAAGGCCAGCGTGATCGGGATTTCGCGCCAGGCCGGGCGGCGCGCAACGCCCCCCGCCAGCACCATGTGGGTGATGCGATGCGCGGCCATGATCTGCGGCAGCCGGGCGAACTCGCCGACCTTCAGGTCCTCGTTCTCGAAGGTCGAAAGGGCCGAGTTTCGGTCAGCCTCGCCCTCCACCATGACGATGAAGGGTTCATGCCCGCCGGCCGCGAGGCTTCTGGCGATGTTGACGGGCAGACGCCCGCTGCCCGCGACGATGCAGACCCGGTCATTCCTGCCGAGGCTCAATCGCGGAAGCGGCTCAGACGTCGTCGTCGGAACTGTCATCGGCAGCGCCCTTCAAAGGGGGAACCGTGTAGTGCCGCTTACCACGCGCGCTGAGAAAGTCGACGATCTTCATGGCCTCGGGCACCCCGGCGAACTGCGCCCGCGCGGCTTCGAGGTTTTCCGCCATCGGCGTGCTGCGGTCGAAGATCATCCTGTATGCCTGCCTGAGCGTCTTGATGGCATCGCGCGACATGCCGCCGCGTTTGAGCCCGACGAGGTTCAGACCGCGCAGCTTGGCGCGATTGCCTGCGGCAATGGCATAGGGGATGATGTCGCCCACGACCATGGCGCCGCCCGCCACGAAGGCGTTCTGGCCGATGCGGGTGAACTGGTGGACCGCGGTAAGTCCGCCGATGCTGACATTGTCGCCAAGCTCGACATGCCCGCCCAGGGTGGCGCAGTTCGTCAAGGTGACGCTGTTTCCGACGATGCAGTCGTGGGCGATGTGGGAATAGGCAAGGAACGTGCCCTTGTTTCCAACCAGCGTGGTGCCGCGCGCGTTGTCCGACCCCGTATGCATGGTCACGAATTCGCGGATGGTGCAGTTGTCGCCGATGACAAGTGTGGTCCGGCCCCCCTTGTGGCCGTGGTTCTGCGGGAGGCCGCCGAGCACTGCCTGCGGATAGACGACGCAGTCGCTGCCGATGGTGGTGGCACCCATGACGATGACGCTGCTGATCAGCCGCGTACGGTCGCCGATGACGGCGTCCGGCCCGACATGGCAGAACGGCCCGATGAAGGCGCCCTGGCCGATCACGGCGCCCGGTTCGACGAGCGCCAGTTGGTGGATGAAGGTTTCTGTCCGCATTGGTTCCGCTGTTCAGGCGGCCGGCGGTGCGATCATGGCGGCAATCTCTGCTTCCGCCGCCTTCGCTCCGTCAACCGTCGCCACGCATGCAAAGCGCAGGATGTTGCCGCGCTGCTTCAGTTTCTTGACATGGATTTCCAGCCGATCGCCCGGCACCACCGGACGCCGGAACTTGGCATTGTCGATGGTCATGAAATAGACCAGCGATGGCGTCCCTGCGTTCTGGTTGCGGATCGCGATCGCGCCGGCGGTCTGCGCCATCGCCTCGATGATCAGCACGCCGGGCATGATTGGCTGACCTGGAAAATGGCCCTGGAAATGGGGTTCGTTGATCGTGACATTCTTGATGCCGGTCGCCGAATTGTCGCCGTCGATATCGATGATGCGATCGACGAGCAGAAACGGGTAGCGATGCGGAAGGAGCCGCATGATCGCCATGATGTCGATCGTTTCCAGCGTGGTCGAGGCGCCCTCAGCCATTGTCCTTCTCCGGTTGCGACCTGCGCTTGGTGAGCCTTGTCAACGTTGCGACTTCCCGCATCATCTGGCCGATCGGCTTGGCCGGAAAGCCGGCCCAGAACTCCCGTGCCGGCACGTCGTGCATGAAACCGCTGCCCGCCGCAAGCTGTGCCCCCTCGCCGACCGTCAGATGGTCGGCAAGCCCGACGCCGCCACCCATCATCACCTGGTCGCCCACGGTCACCGATCCCGAAATCCCGGTTCGGCCGGCGATCAGGCAGTTGCGTCCCAGTTGCACGTTGTGCGCGATCTGCACCTGGTTGTCGATCTTGGTATTTTCACCGATGACCGTATCGGCCAGGGCTCCGCGATCGACGGTGGTATTGGCGCCGATCTCGACATTGTCCTGGATGATGACGCGGCCAATCTGGGGCACGCGTTCCGGGCCCGACGCCCCTCCCGTGAAGCCGAAACCGTCCTGGCCGATCTTGGCTCCGGCATGGACGATCACCCTGTTGCCCATCAGCGTGTACTGGACGACCGCGTTCGGGCCGACATAGCAGTCGCGTCCGATCCGGCAGTCGCGGCCGATGACCGCATTCGGTGCGATGATGGATCCGCTGCCGATCGCAGCACCCGGCCCAACGACCGCGCCGGCCTCGACGATCACGCCTGGCTCCAGATGGGCGGTCGGATCGACGAGCGCGCGTGAGGAAATGCCGGTCTCGCCGGTGATGGATACGGGAGACGCTGCCTCCGGAAACAGGAGGCGCCCAATCTGGGCAAAGGCGCGCTGGGGCTTTGGTGTCACAAGAATTGCCGTTCCCGCTGGAACGCGATCGGCGAAGTCGGCGGTGCACAGGACGGCGCCGGCCTTTAGCGCCGGCAGGAGCGCAGCGTTGCGCTTGCCTTCGACGAAGACCAGCGCAGTTGCGCCGCCGACCGACAGCGACGCGATGGTCGCAATCTCGACTCCGGCGTGGGACGGGTCGGCCAGCACAGCGCCCGTGATCTCGCAGATCTGCGCCGCCGTAAAGCGACGCGACGGAGCAAAGAACACGGGGTCGGACATGGATGCCTTCTTGTCCGGGAGCAAGCGAAGCGAAACCGTCGCTTCGCTCACATCAGAAGCGGGTCGAGATGCCGAAATTGAAATTCTGCACCTGGTCCTGGTCTTCCTTCACGACAGGAACCGCGTAGTCGATACGTAGCGGGCCGAAAGGCGAAGCCCAGATGATGCCCGCACCGACGCTCGCGCGCCATTCCATTCCGGTACCCGCGATAGCGATGTCATTCGTTGGGTCGCCATCCCCGGTCCTAGTATTGATCTTGCTACCGTAAAGCGTAGCGGCGTCGGCGAAAATGGCACCCCGCAAGCCGAAACTCTCGGGAACGACGGGAACAGGAAACTGCGCCTCAGCGGAGGCGTTGAAATAGGTGGTGCCGCCGAGCTGGTCTCCGGTTTGGACGTCGTATGGTCCGATTCCACCATAGTCAAAGCCGCGGATCATGCGGTCATTGCTCTGGAAATGATCGAAGATGCGCAGTGATGACGACCCGAAGCCGGCAATGTGGCCGCCGCCGGCACTGACCAAGCCGACCACGTCGAGCTCTTCCGACAGGGTGTGGTAGTAGGTGCCCCGTCCGGTCAGCTTCACATATTCCGCGTCACCGCCGATGCCAGCCACCTCCGTGGTGAAGTTGGCATAGATGCCCGAATGCGGGTTCTTCATGTCGTCGATCGTGTTGTACAGGACCGTGCCCGACACGGAAGACTTGATCCACGGGCTTTCAGCTACACCGTCCTGAATTGCTTTCGAAACATCGCAACCTGCCGGACCAAGCTCACCTGGCTCGAATATTCCGTTGCCGTTGGCGTCGCAGCCATCACGGTAGTCATATTCTTCCTGCGAGTAGTTGTAGGCGACCTGCGTCGACAACGCCTCCGTGATCGGCAAGCCGAAGCGAACGGTCGCGCCGGTCACGTTGCTCTCATACTTGTCGTAGGTCCGCGTCTGCCGGAAGACATCGAAACCGGCTGCAATGCGGCGCCCGAGGAAATAGGGCTCGGTGAACGACAGCATGAAATCGCGCGAATTCTCGCCGCCACCCGCCGAGACGCGGATGAACTGGCCGCGGCCCAGGAAGTTGCGCTCGGTGATCGCCGCCTCGACCGAGGGGCCGGGCGTCGAACCGCCGGTGGTGTAGCCGGCGCCAATCGAAAACTCGCCGGTCGACTTCTCGGTGACGTCGACGACCAGCACGACCTGGTCGGCTTCCGAGCCAGGCGCGGTGGAGATCTCGACCTGCGAAAAGTAATCAAGGGCTTCAAGACGCTTCTTCGCGCGCTGGATCAGCACCTGATTGAAGGCATCGCCCTCGCTGACGTCGAATTCGCGCCGGATGACATAGTCGCGCGTGCGCGAATTGCCGCGGATCTCGATGCGCTCGACATAGGTCCTCGGACCCTGGTCGATGGCATAGACGACCGAGATCGTCTGATTCTCGAAATTACGGTCGCCGCGCGGCGTGACCTGCGCGAACGCATAGCCCTGGCCCGCGACACGCTCGGTCAGCGCGATGAGCGTGTCCTCGACGTCCTTGGCACTGTAGACATCGCCCGACCGCGTCTTGATGGACGAATTCAGCGAGTCGGCCTGGACATCAGGGATCGAACTGTCGACGCTGATGTCGCCGAACCTGTAGCGGCTGCCTTCCTCGACCGTGATCGAGACCGTGTACTCGTTGGTTGCCGGGTCGAGCTCGCCGAAGGCGGAGACGACGCGGAAATCGGCATAGCCGCGATTGTAATAGAAGCGGCGCAGCGCCTCTTCGTCGGCGCGCAGGCGATCCTCGTCATAGATGTCGTCGCGCAGCAGGAAGGACAGGATCGTCGACCGCTTGGTGGCGATGACATCGGAAAGCCGGCGGTCGCCGAAGGCGCTGTTGCCGATGAAGTTGATCGCCGCGATCTTGGTCCGATCGCCTTCCTGGATGTTGAACACCACGTTGACGCGGTTCTCGCCCAGATCGATGACCTGCGTGGTGACGGTGGCGTCGTCGCGCCCGACCCGGCTGTAGGCATCGCGAATCGCCTGCGCATCGGCTTCGAGCTGGGCTGACGAAAAGGTGCCACGCGGCTTGAGCTGGACGGCGCCCGCGAGCGGCGCATCCTTGATCTTCTTGTTGCCCTGGAAGAGCACCTGGTTGACGACCTGGTATTCCGAAACCTGGACCACCAGCGTGGAGCCGACCTGGTTGATCTTCACATCGGAGAACAGGCCGGTTTCGAACAGGCGCTTTACGGCCTCATCGATGTCCGAGCCGGAGAATGACCTGCCAGGCGAAATGGAAAGGTAGTTGCGAATGGTTTCTGAATCGACCCGCTGATTGCCCCGCACATCGATGCTGCTGACAACCGCCGCTTGCGCTGAAGATACACCAGCGAGTTGCACGACAACCGCCGCCGGAGCAACAATCGCGGCCGACAGAGCGATCGCGGACGCGGCGCTCAGAAAATTACAAACTGCCTTCATCGGGCTTATATACCTTTTCTCGAAGTCCCCACGGCGAGAAAACCGGACGTCGCGGTAAATTTCCCATACCGTATTAACCGGATTTTCCCTATACGCAAGGCTTCTGGTTAATCGCCGCTTACTTGGCCGGCACTCGTGACATTCGCGTCACGCCCTTACGGCTTCATGGTAAACGAGATCGTAACAGCGCCCCCTGCGCACCGAATTTCCATACGTTTTCAGCACCCAAACAGATCGTTCCAGAAAACGAATCCCATGAAGCCGAGCACGGCCAGCATACCAACTCTGTAGACCGCTTCCATCATTCTTTCCGAGACAGGGCGCCGCATCACGGCCTCCGCGCCATAGAAGACGAGATGGCCGCCGTCGAGCGGGGGAATCGGCAGGAGGTTCAGGACACCGATACCCACCGACAGCATCGCGACGAGCTGAACCAGCCATTCGAAGCCGAGTTTTGCCGCCTTGCCTGCCATGTCGGCGATCTTCACCGGCCCGCCCAGCTGGCACTTGTCTTCACGCCCGACGACAAAGCGTTTCAAAAATTGTCCGGTGCGCGCGATGATCTGGCCCGTCTCGCGGACCGCTTCGACGACGGCTTGACCCGGACCGTAGTTGACGACGCGCGGCTGGCCGAGTTCGTCGTCGTTGATCACGCCGATGACGCCGACCTTCACGGTGTTGCCCAGCGCATCCTGCTGCTCCATGAGTTCGGGCGCGGCCTGCAGCGTGACCTCCTTGCCATCGCGCAGCATGACGAAGGTGATGAGGTCGCCGGTGCGGCCGGAAACGAGACGCTGGACATCGGTGAACGTCTCGACGCGCTGGCCATCCACCGTCACGAAGCGGTCGCCGGGCATGAAGCCGGCGATCTCGGCCGGACTGCCCTCCCGCAGCGTCGCCACCGTCGGCTCCGAGACATAACGGCCATACATCGAGAACATCACGGCAAATACAGCAATCGTCAGCAGGAAATTGGCCAGCGGTCCCGCGACGACGGTCAAGGCACGCTTCCAGACAGGCTGGGTGTGGAAGGCGGTCTTCAACTCCTCGGGGGTCAGGCGCGCGGCCTCGTCAGAAACCGGTGCGCTGGTGACGCTCATGTCGCCGACGAACTTCACATAGCCGCCCAGCGGAATGGCCGATAGCTTCCAACGTGTTCCGTTGCGGTCGTTGAAACCGAGAAGCTCGGGGCCGAAACCGATCGAAAAGGTGCTGACGCCGATCCCGCACCAGCGACCGACGAGGTAGTGCCCCATCTCATGGACGAACACCACGATCAGCAGGACGAAAAGGAACGGCACGATGGTGCCGATCAGAATGCCGTCCGTACCGAAAACCGCCTGTAGAGTGTCGATCAAGCGCTGCCCTCTGTGCCGATGCCTTGCCTCGCTCGGATGCGAGGATGTTCACGTCAATCTCGACCAATCCAAGGCCGGACACGCGGTCCGGGCAGCTTGGGCCACCCTATTGCTGCCTACGCGGGAAACAGGCCGGTCGCCGGACGATCCAGGCCGCCGACCAGGGCACCGATGAGGTATAGCGCAAATGCCGCCACAACAAGCCCGTCGACCCGATCCATTACGCCGCCATGACCAGGAATGATCGTGCCGGAGTCCTTCTTGCCATGCTGGCGCTTGACCCATGATTCGAAAAGGTCGCCCGCCTGCGACACGACCGACAGTAACAGGGCCGCCATTCCCAGAAGCCAGACATGTCCGCTGCCGACAGCAAGGGCGACGGCCACGCCGGCGATCACGCCCCCGGCCATGCCGCCAAGCGCACCGCTCCTGGTCTTGCCGGGAGAAATAGCGGGCGCGAGTTTCGGGCCGCCGACCGACCGGCCGACGAAATAGGCGAGAATGTCGGTTGCCCAGACGACAGCGAAGAGGAAGACGATGGCCTGGAGACCGGCTGTCCCGTCCTCGCGCAGCAAGGCGAGTGACAGGCCGGACAGCGCGGCATAGGCCAGGCCGGCTACGTCCCACTTGCCGCTCTTCAGGAGGATGGTCGCAACCGCAAGCACCACAACGAGAACGGTCGCCAGCGCGATCAGCGACATGGCCTGCGTCATGAAGACGAGGCCGGCGGCAAAGACCAGCACAAGCGCTTCCGGAAGCAGGCCGAGACCGCCATCGCGCCAGGCGCCGCCGCTCGCCGGACGCGACATGCGCGTCCATTCGAAGAAGATGGCGATGACGATGGCCGCCACGAGCAGGCGAAACAGCAGACCACCCGCCCAGGTGATCGCCACGACGGCAACCGCAAGCACGATGGCCGAAATGATTCGGGTCTGGAGGTTGCTCATCTGCCGTCAGGCGCTCGACGCGGCGCTGCGCGCTGCGAGACCGCCGAAGCGGCGCTCGCGCAGCGCGTACTGGCGCAGTGCATCGGCAAGATGCTCGCGTGTGAAGTCGGGCCAGAAACAGGGCAGGAAGATCAGTTCGCTGTAGGCCGCCTGCCAGAGCAGGAAGTTCGACAGGCGGATTTCACCGCTGGTGCGGATGACCAGATCCGGGTCCGGAATGTCGCGTGTATCCAGGGCTGCCGATACCATTTCCTGGGTGATCGCCTCGGGCGAGAGCGACCCTGTCGCCGCCTGCGCGGCGATCTTGCGCATCGCCCGCACGATCTCGTCGCGGCCGCCATAGTTGAAGGCGATCACCAGGTTCATCGCCGTGTTGCGCGCCGTCAGCGTCTCGGCTTCCTCGAGCAGCAGCAGGATGTCGCGCTGCAGACCGTGGCGCTCGCCGATCACCCGCACCTTGACGCCGTTCTGATGCAGTTCGGCCAGGTCGCGGCGAATGAACAGCTTGAGCAGGCCCAGGAGATCGTTGACCTCGGATTTCGGCCGTGACCAGTTTTCGGACGAGAATGCGTAGACGGTCAGCCACTGGATGCCCATGTCGCCCGCCGCGCGCACGGCCTGGCGCAACGCCTCGACGCCGGCACGGTGGCCTGCCAGGCGCGGCAGGCCGCGCGCCTTCGCCCAGCGTCCATTGCCGTCCATGATGATCGCGACATGCGCGGGCGTCGTCATTTCTTCGCTTTCGGGCTGTCGCCGCAATGTCTCAAGCCTTGGGATCCCCACTCGGTTCAGTGAGAGAGCCTACACCTGCATGATTTCCGCTTCCTTGCCGGTCAACAGGCTGTCGATGATGATGATCGTGTCGTCTGTGATCTTCTGGACGCGTTCTGACTGGCGGCGGTGGTCGTCCTCGCCGATCGTGCCGTCCTTCTCGCTCTTCTTGAGATGCTCCATGCCGTCGCGCCGCACATGGCGCGCCGCGACGCGGGCGTTCTCGGCATAGGTATGGGCGATCTTGACGAGTTCCTTGCGGCGCTGCTCGTTGAGTTCGGGAAGCGGGATGCGCAGCGTCGTGCCGTCCATGATCGGGTTGAAGCCCAGATTGGATTCGCGGATGGCGCGGTCGACGGCGCCGACCATCGACTTGTCCCAGACCGAGACGGTGATCATGCGCGGCTCCGGCACCGAGACGTTGGCCACTTGGTTGATCGGCATGGACGTGCCGTAGGCCTGGACCATGATGGGATCGAGAAGGTTCGACGAGGCGCGGCCCGTGCGCAGCGAGGCGAGATCGTTCTTGAATGCCGCGATCGCACCGTCCATGCGCCGCTGAATGTCGCTGAAATCCGCACCGTTCGTCATTGTTCTACTCCTTGATCCGCCATGGGGACCGACCCCGCCCACGCACCAGCCCGAATTCGCCGCGAGTGCCGTCGAGCCGCCTCGCCCGTTTGCAGGCGTTGCTGCCTAGTCGGCTACAATCGTGCAGTGCCCGCCACCCTTCAGGATTGCGCCGAAACCACCCGCTTCATGTATCGAATATACAATTATCGGGATGTTGTTTTCACGCGCAAGCGCAATCGCGGCGGTATCCATGATGGACAGGCCACGGGTAAGCACCTCGGTGTGGCTGATGCGGTCATAGCGCTTGGCCGCCGGATCCTTCTTGGGATCGGCGGAGTAGACGCCGTCGACCTGCGTGCCCTTGAAGAGAGCATCCGCTCCGATTTCCGCGGCGCGCAGTGCTGCGGCCGAATCGGTGGTGAAAAAGGGATTGCCCGTGCCGCCGGCGAAGATGACGACCTTGCCCGCGTTCATGTAGGCGGTCGCCTGGCGCTGCGAAAAGCTCTCGCACAGTTCCGGCATGGCGATTGCCGACAGAACGACGGCCTCGACGCCGATCTTGACCAGAGAGGTGCGCAGGGCGAGCGAATTGATGACGGTTGCCAGCATGCCCATATGGTCGCCGGTCACGCGATCGCCGCCCTTGGAGGCGACCGCGACGCCACGAAAGATGTTGCCGCCGCCGATGACCACCGCAACCTCGACGCCGAGTGCGCGGGCCTCCGCTATGTCGGAGGCGATGCGGTCGACGACCGACACGTCGATGCCGAAATGCTGCTCTCCCATGAGAGCCTCGCCCGAGGCCTTGAGGAGGACGCGTCGATAGAGAGGGCGTTCTGTCATCGCGTGGTCCGGTCCTCGCAGGGCGTGCATGCGCGGTTCGAGCGAACCGGATGCAATGGCTGGAAGCGCCGCGGAAAAGCCGCCCGCCAGCGCGGGTTCCCGATACACGAAGGGCACCGCGTTGTCACGCGATGCCCTTCATTCGTACTGGGATCGTCGGCGTTGAATCGACTAGTGCTTGACGGCGGCCGCGACTTCAGCGGCGAAATCGGTCGTTTCCTTTTCGATGCCCTCGCCGAGCGCAAAGCGCAGGAAGCCGGTGATCCTGGCCGGCGCGCCGATATCCTTCTCCGCTTCCTTGAGCGCCTTCTCGACGGTCAGGTCGGGATTGATGACGAAGGCCTGCTTCAACAGCACGACTTCCTCGTAGAACTTGCGCATGCGGCCCTCGACCATCTTCTCGATGATCGACTCGGGCTTGCCCGATTCACGCGCCTGTTCGCTGAAGATCGCCTTTTCGCGGGTGACAGCCGCCGGATCGACTTCCTCGGCGGTGAGCGCCAGCGGATTGGTCGCCGCGACATGCATTGCCACCTGGCGCGCGAAGGCCTTGGCGGCATCCGCATTGCCGGTCGTCTCGATCGCGACCAGAACGCCGAGCTTACCGAGATTGTCGGCAACCGCGTTGTGCACGTAGGTGGCGACCGCGCCATGCGCGACCGACAGCTTTGCCGAGCGGCGGAAGCTCATGTTTTCGCCGATCGTGCCGACGGCATCCTTGATGGTCTCGTTGACGGTCTTGTCGGAGCCCGGATATTTTGCGTTGGCAACGACCTCGGTCTCGCCGCCGAAGGCGAGCGCCACCTTGGCGACGTTGCGCACGATCTCCTGGAAGGCCGCGTTGCGGGCAACGAAGTCGGTTTCCGAGTTAACCTCGACGACGACGGCTTCACGCACGCCGGCATCGACGCCGATCAGGCCTTCGGCTGCGGTACGGCCGGCCTTCTTGTCGGCCTTGGCGATGCCCTTGGCGCGCAGCCAGTCGACCGCCTCTTCCATGTGGCCGTCGGTAGCGGCCAGTGCGGCCTTGCAGTCCATCATGCCCGCGCCGGTCAGTTCGCGGAGTTCTTTGACCTGTGCAGCAGAAATAATGCTCATCTTTGCCTCTTTGTTCTAAAACGCGGCGGCGCACCCTCGATACTCGACGATGCGCCTCACGCCGGCGCCATGCGCCCGTTCAGGATTCTATGGCGAAGGGCCGCGGCGCGGCCCCTCCCGGGTCAGGCTTCCGGTGCGGCCGGAGCGTCGAGCGCGGGCTCGGACGGTGCCTCGACCGAAGCGCCGATATCGATGCCCGACGATCCCTGCTGACGCGCGATGCCGTCGATCGCAGCCTTGGCGATGAGATCGCAATAGAGCTGGATGGCGCGCGCGGCGTCGTCATTGCCGGGGATCGGGAAGTCGATCTTGTCCGGATCGCAGTTCGAATCGATGATCGCCACGACCGGAATGCCGAGACGCTTGGCCTCGAGGATGGCAATCGCTTCCTTGTTGGTGTCGATGACGAACATCAGGTCCGGCGTCGAGCCCATGTCCTTGATGCCGCCGAGCGCCTTGTCGAGCTTCTCGCGCTCGCGCTGAAGGTTCAGCAGCTCCTTCTTGGTGAAGCCGCCGCCGTCGCCGGAGGTGAGCAGTTCGTCGAGCTTGCGCAGGCGCGCGATCGAGTTGGAGATCGTCTTCCAGTTGGTCAGCATGCCGCCGAGCCAGCGCGAATTGACATAGTACTGGGCCGAGCGCTGCGCGGCATCGGCGACGATGTCGGCTGCCTGGCGCTTGGTGCCGACGAACAGCACGCGGCCGCCGCGGGCAACGACGTCAGAAACCTGCTTCAGCGCCTGATCGAGGAGCGGAACGGTCTGGGACAGGTCGATGATGTGGATGTTGTTGCGGGCGCCATAGATGTAGGGCGCCATTTTCGGGTTCCAGCGGTGGGTCTGATGTCCGAAGTGAATGCCAGCTTCCAATAGCTGGCGCATGCTGAAATCAGGCAGAGCCATTCTTAGTTCCTTTCCGGTTAGCCTCCACGGACACAGGCAGAAGAGGGAAATCCCCTTCCGCCACCGGAGGTTTCAGCCGGATTTCTCCCGGCAGACACCAAAGTCCGTGTGTGGAATGCGCCGGGCTATAGCGGCAAGTGCCCGCGAAAGCAAGCGATCCGGCGGGTTTTGCGGCAGCGTCCTAGCGCCCGGCCGCGACTCTGAGCGGCGGGCTGTCCGGCCGCGGCCGGGCAACCTTGCCGTCGGCTACCTTGACGCGCCGAAAGACCTGGACGATCTCCTCGCGGCCGCAGGCGATCGCGCCGATGCGCAGTGCCCGGTCGCGCTCGATGCCGGTGATGTCGTAATGCGGTGCCGATGTCTTTGGCGGTCCCTGGTAGGACAGGAGCTTGAGACCGAGGCGCGCGGCGAAGCGGTGCAGCTCGTCGGTGTCGTCGGCCATCAGATGGCACCACTTGCGGCCGGCAAAGTGCCAGATCGCGTCATCGACATAGACGGCCATCGAATCTCCTCTGGTTGCCGGATTTCAAAGCGGTGCCTGGCCCGCGTGGAACGGATTGGGATAGGACCTGAACTGTCCGTCCGCAAGCAGGCGGGCATTGATCGCGTCCAGGCTGGCCTGCATGCGACGCCGGATTTCCGCCATGGCCGCGTCGGGCGAAGCCGCAAAGTCGTTCACCAGCAGGGGCTCCGCGACGCGGATATGCGCCCGGCGCGGGCCGGCCGGCTGCGGTACGAAGGCGTTCAGCGTGTCGCGCAGCGTGCCCTTGCAGTAGTCGTTGCGGATGCGCTTCAGGTGCTCGGCGACATGTTCCTGGGTGATCGTGGCTTCCCGCCAGGCGAAGGGACCGAGCCGCTGCAGGCGCTGCAAGACGTTGACCGCGGCCCGTACCTGCTGGACCGCTGGCGAATCGTCCCTGTCCTGCTCGCGCAGCCAACGCCGGCTGCGGCGGATGACGTCGTCGCCTGTTCCATCTTCCGGGGGCAACTGCACAGACAGTCGCAGCGACAGCGAATCGATGAGCGCGGCGTGGCGCTGCGCGAAGGACGTGCCGGGGGGCGGTGCGATGCCCGCCTTCTCCGCGTCGCGGCGCAGAAGCGAATCGTAGATCCGGAAGACGCGCTCGGCCGGCGACGCGCCCGAATCGCCACGGCCGATGTGCAGGCGGCGCTCGACATAGGCGCATTCGGCGGCGAGCCTGGATTCGACGTCATGCAGAAAGGCGAGCTTCCAGACGACCGGCGCGATCCAGACCTTTGGCTGCGCTCCTGTGCCGGCGGTCCGGGCAATCGCGGCTGCGGCCATCTCGGCTGCGCCCGGCATAAGCGGCGCGACGAAATCGCCATGCCAGCCGACCGCCCCCTCGGGATGAAGCAGGACGCCCCTGCCCTGCACGGCCCAGTCGACGGAATGCGCGCGCGCCGGACCGCTGTTGCCCGGTATCTGAGCGATGAGGTTGTTGGCGAGCCAGAAGCGCTGCGCCAGGGCGCCGAGCCCGTTGACGACGCCATTGGTCGCCCAGGAGGCGCAGAGCGGCGCGACACGGGAGGCGATCTCCTTGTCGATCATCCAGTCGGTGAAGAATTCGGGATGGTTCGGCACGATGAACGTGGCATGGCCTGCGCCGCAGACGGAGGCGAGCCGCTGGCAGTCGACTGTGGGGAAGTCTATGTGGCGGACATTGGCCACGCCGCGAATGCCCGGGATGCGATTGAGGGCCGGTATGTCGCGCAGGATCGGGATACCGCGCAGCATCACGATCCGGTTGACCGGCGCCATGAGGGCGATCAGCAGCCGGTTCGGTCGTGGCGCAACGAAGGTGTCGAGCCGCCTTGCCTTGCCGGCCATGTCACGAGCCCCGGACGGCTGAAGCAGCGCGGATGGATGACGCGGCCGGTGCAGGCTCCGCGGCCACGAGGCTCTGGCCGCGCTTAAGGGCAGGTCTGCGGCGGCTGGTCGAACGTCTTCAGGTTGACCAGCTTGCCCTTCATCGAGAAATCGCCGTAGTCCATGGTAAGATCGCGCGTCAGGCCGTTTTCGTGCAGCTTGAAGCTGATCCGGTACTCCGGCAGTTCCTCGCCGCCTTCATTGGCTTCGTCGAAATAGGCGATGTCCACCGGCCAGTATTGGTCGCTGGCAAGCTTCTCGAGCACCGGCAGTTCGGGATCGGCCTTGTCGGCATCCGCCTTCTTGCCGACGATGACGGTCGTCGTCATCACCTTGTCGCCATCCTCGGACCCGTCGAAAAGGTTGGTCTCGTAGAAGGTCTCGCCCTTGTTGGCCTTGCCGATCAGTTCGGCCAGGTGCTGCGTCGGAAACTGCGTCTTGCGCAGGTTCAGCCTGTTCGGCTCGGGCTTGTCGATGGTCACCGTCAGGCCGCTGTCTTCGGCCGTCGCCTTGCCCTTCAATTCGCGCTCGAGCGTCTGGTCGGTGAAGGATTTGGTCACGAAGGAGAATGTCGACCCGTTGCCTTCCTCGAAGGTCGTGGTCTGCTGGTCGGTCACGCGGCTGGTTTCGCTGGTGTCGACCTTGGTGACGAAACGGAACTGAACCGTATAGCCCTCGCAGGGCGAACCGTTGAACTCGTAGACCATGCGGCCGGCGAGGCCGGTGATGCCGGAGCGGTCGGATGCACGGTCGAGCGCCAGATCGTAGACCGCGCGATGCGGCATCAGCGGCGTCGCCGCATAAGCAGCGGTCGCCCAGGCGACGGTCTGTAGAACGAGGAAGGCTGCAGGAAGTCGCGACAAGCGCATGAACTACTCCGATCGACACGGCGCATGACGCGCCGGTGCAAAGATATGCCATTTACGAAAAAAGACATGGCGGAAGCGAGGCAAAAATAGCAGTTTCGGCCCGGCAAATCGCCTGCAAGAGACATAGGGAAAGAAAATGTCCGAAACAATCGAAAAGCGGCTGAACGATCTCGGCATGACATTGCCCGCGGTCGCGGCGCCCGCGGCAAACTACGTGACCTTCGCCTTCAGCGGAAAGCTCCTGTTCACCTCGGGCCAGCTTCCCTTCAAGGACGGCAAGCTGGTGGCGACCGGGCTTCTGGGGCGCGATCTCGATGTGGCTGCCGGAAAGGAAGCCGCGAAACATTGCGCGGCAAACGTGCTGGCGCAGGCCCGCGCCGCACTTGGCGGCGATCTGGGGAGAATCGCGCGCGTCGTCAAGATCACCGTCTTCGTGGCCTCGACGCCTGAGTTCACCGAGCAGCATCTGGTCGCCAATGGCGCCTCCGACCTGATCGTCGGGGCGCTTGGCGACATCGGCAGGCATGCGCGATCGGCGATCGGCATGGCGTGCCTGCCGCTCAACGCGCCGGTCGAGGTCGAAGCCATCATCGAAGTTGCCTGAGGTACCGCATGTCGGACATCTCCTGGCTCACCGCGGCGCCGATCGCGCATCGCGGCTATCACGACCTCAACAAGGCCGTGTGGGAAAACACGTTTCCGGCCTTCGGTCGCGCCATCGAGCGCGGCTATGCCATCGAATGCGACGTCCACCTCACGCAGGATGGTGAGGTGGTGGTCTTCCACGACAACGACCTCGTTCGCCTGGCTGGCGTCGATGGCTTCGTATGGCAGCGCACGCTGGCGGAGATGGCGTCGCTTCGCATCGGGACAACGGCGGACCATCCGCCGCCGCTCGCAGACATGCTTGCATTGGTTTCCGGCCGCGTGCCGCTGCTCATCGAGATCAAGGGCATAGCCGGCCACGATGCCGGGCTGGTCGCGAAAGTCGGCGAGGCGCTGCGCGGCTATAGCGGCAAGGTCGCCGTCATGTCCTTCGACCACTGGATCATTCGCGACCTGCCCCGCCACATCCCCGATCGGCCGAGGGGACTGACCGCCTATGGCGCGACGGCCCGCGACATGGAGGCGCATTTCGCGATGCTGGCGCACGGCCTGTCCTTTGTCTCCTACGACATCGAGGCGCTGTCCAACCCGTTCACGCGATTCGTGCGCGATCGCCTCGCCATGCCGGTCCTGTCCTGGACCATCCGCGACCGGGCGGCGATGGCGAAGAGTTCCGCTTTCGCCGACCAGATGACTTTCGAGGGTTTCGTGCCCGAAGGCGAGGCGGTCGCATGAGGCAGCCCTTGCCGCCGCGATCCGCGACCGTAGATAGGTCTGCATGAGGGGCACGAACAATGGCGACACGAGCGGGGCAGAGGAACGCGTGATTCGCGTCGCCGGCTCGATGGGCGGGTTCACCCGCGCCGAATGGCAAAGCCTGTCCGCAACCACGCGCGGCGCGCCGGACACGGCATACAACCCCTTCCTGTCGTTCGACTTCCTCAGCGCACTCGAAGAGTCGGGCTGCGTCGGCCGCAAGACCGGGTGGCAGCCGCATCACATGCGGCTCGAGACCGCCAGCGGATCGCTGGTCGGCGCCCTGCCCTGCTATGCCAAGTCGCACAGCCAGGGCGAGTATGTCTTCGATCACGGCTGGGCGGACGCGCTGGAACGCGCGGGCGGGCAGTACTACCCGAAACTGCAGGCTTCGATACCGTTCACGCCGGCGACCGGCCCGCGGCTTCTGACGGCATCGGGCACCGACGCCGCTTCGACGCGCATGGCGCTTGCCGAGGGCCTGAAAGCCGTCACCGACAAGATCGGCCTGTCATCGGCGCATGTCACCTTCGCCAATGCGCCCGACATGGAGACGCTGGAGGCGGCCAGCTATCTCCACCGCATCGACCAGCAGTTCCACTTCTTCAACGAAGGATTTTCAACCTACGACGATTTTCTCGCCACGCTGGCATCGCGCAAGCGCAAGGCGCTGAAGAAGGAACGCCGCGAGGCCGTGGTCAACGGGATCACCATCGAGCGGCTGACGGGAAGCCAGATCACCGAACAGGCCTGGGATGACTTTTTCGCCTTCTACCTGGATACGGGCAGCCGCAAATGGGGACGGCCCTATCTCAACCGGGCGTTCTTCTCGCTGATCGGCGAGCGCATGGCCGGCGACATCCTGCTGGTCATGGCGCGCCGCGACGGCCGCTACATCGCGGGCGCCATCAACTTCATCGGCTCCGACACGCTCTATGGCCGCAACTGGGGCTGCATCGAGGACCACCCCTTCCTGCATTTCGAGGTCTGCTATCACCAGGCCATCGATTTCGCGATCGAGCGCGGCCTGAAGGTGGTGGAGGCAGGCGCGCAGGGCGAGCACAAGCTGGCGCGCGGCTACCGGCCGGTGACGACGCATTCGGCGCACTACATCAGCCATCCGGGGCTGCGCCAAGCGATCGCCGACTATCTCGACCGCGAACGCCGCGAGGTCACCCGGATGGGCGACTATCTCGAGGAGCACGCGCCGTTCCGCAAGGGCGAGCCGCCCGAACAGGAATGAGGCCGGGCTGCCGGCTGCCGAAATCAGTGCGGCAGGGTGTTGGACATGAGGTTGATGATCATCACGCCCGCCATGATCAGCCCGATGCCGACGATGGCTGGCCAGTCGAGCACCTGTCCGAACCAGAACCAACCGATCGCGGTGATGAAGATGATGCCGGCGCCGCACCACAGCGCGTAGACGATGCCCACCGGCATGGTGCGCAGCGGCAGCGACAGGAAATAGAACGCCAGGGAATAGCCGGCGATGGCGATCAGCGAGGGGACAAGCCGGGTGAAGCCTTGCGTCTCCTTGAGCGCCGTCGTCGCAAGGACCTCGAACGCGACCGCGATGATCAGGTAAGTGACATTCCAGCTCATGGACCGTGCCTCGTTGTTGACCGTGACCCACCAGTCGGACGACAATGGCGTGCATGGAGGACCGGTAGCGCAAATGACGGCTCAAGCCTATGATCCAGGAAACATTTTTGCCAAGATCCTGCGCGGCGAAATACCGTCGCACAAGGTTTTCGAGGATGAGGCGGTGCTGGCCTTCATGGATGTCATGCCGCAGGGGCCCGGCCATACGCTCGTCATCCCGAAGGCGGGCTCGCGCAATTTGCTCGACGCCGATCCGGCACAGCTCGGCGCCCTGATGGCCGTGGTCCAGAGGATCGCGATTGCCGCGAAGGCTGCGTTCCGGGCCGACGGCGTAACGATCATGCAGTTCAACGAACCGGCGTCCGGACAGACCGTCTACCACCTGCATGTCCACGTCATCCCGCGTTTCGACGGCGTGCCGCTGAAGCCGCATTCCGGCGGCATGGAGGATGCACAGGTGCTCGCGGCCAATGCCGCACGGATCGCCGCTGCGCTGGCTCAATAGCCGAAAAACATGCCGCCCACGAAAATGGCTTCGGCAACGACGATGCCGGTGAGCACGTTGCGGCCGAGGAAGAAATAGGCGGCAAAGCCTGTCGCCGCAGCGCCGATTCGCAGCAGCAGCGTCGTGTCGGCGGCCGCGCCGGTCGGATAGATGATGAGATTGCCGATCACCGCGGCCACCAGTGCGGTCGCGACGGCCCGCACCAGGACCAGCAGATCGGAATTCTCGCTGATCCGCCCGCCAAGATAGACGCCGAGAAAGCGCCAGGGATAGGTCATCGCCCAGCCCGCGGCGAGGATGAAGACATAGGGCCACCACCAGCTGTCGAAGGACTGCAGCGTCATTGGTATGTCCTGCCGCGCAGCCTGTGGACCGCATAGGCGATGCCGCCGCCGACAAGGCCGGCCGCCAGCAGATCGAAGCCGGGCACCAGCCTGTGGAGGACAGGGCCCAGTACCAGGCCGAGCACCATGGCGATATGCGACGCCTGCTCCCGCGCCGATCCCCACATCGAGGTCAAGAAATACATCGGCGTGAGCAGGAAGAGGGCTGCCGCGACCGCGGGCGGAAGGCTGTCGAGAACCGCATAGACCAGGGCGACGACGATCATGTTGACGACGACGAGCGTCGCACCCAGCCCGGCATAGAAGCTGGTGCGCATGTCGCGCGGCACGGTGTGGATCGTGTGCATCGCGATGACCCAGGACGTCACCGCGACGAAATGGGCCAGGAGATAGAGCGTCAGGCTGCGTGTCTTCCGGCCCCGCAGTTCCGGCACAAGGGCGACCACCATCGGCGTCAGCCGGATCGACGACAGGGCAACGGCAAAGGCCGCGGCAAAGAGGCTTGCGCCCGACAGGACCGCGCCCAGAAGCACCACCATCGCCGGCAGGGCCCAGATCGCGCCGACCATGAAGACCGCCTGCGGCATGGTCATGCCGGCCTCCAGGGCGAGCCCCGCAAAGCCGACATGGGCGGTGGCCAGGATCACGCCGGCGACGGAGAACGTCTTGCGCATGCCACGCAGGAACCAGGACAGCGGCGTCCCCCCGGGCTGGTCGGGCGGTTCTTGCTGCGGCGGCAGACGGACATCGGTCATCGCCACGCCGACTAACACGGCGCTTCCCGTGGCGCGACGCAAAAAACAATGGCCAGAGCCGCAATGCGCGATGCCGGCTGCGCTGATTTCTCAATGGGAACAGACATCAGCGATTGCGTTGCCAAAATTTTCTGCATAGTTTTCGATTGACTAAATATGGGGCAGTGAGCTCCGCCTGGCCGTCCGTCGAGCACGGAACACGGCCCACGAAACGAAGAAGCACTGGGGAGGAAAGGAGGCCAGGGACAACAGAGAGAGACCAGAGGGGTCAAGCAATGGAAACCACGGAGCTACAAGCAAAGGTCGAGGCGCTGGAAGCAGCCCTCAAAATGGCCACCGCCGTCAATTCGGAGGCCTTCTACTGGTGGTGCACCGCGCTGATGGTCGCCATTCATGCAGGCTTTCTCGCCTATGAAATGGGTGCATCACGCGCCAAGAACGCACTGGCCTCAGGCGTCAAGAACCTGGTCGCCTTCGCCTTTCTCGTCCCATTCTTCTATTTCGTCGGCTGGTTCATCTACAACGCCTTCCCGACCGGGCTTTCGGTATCGGAGGCCGGCGCGAACGGCCTGCCCTGGTCTGCTGCCATGGGGCCGAACCTGACCGACAATGCCTCCGGCATCTTCTGGGCCGCCTTCACGCTGTTTGCGGCCACGACGGCCTCCATCATGTCGGGTTCGGTCATCGAACGCATCCGCATTTCCGGCTTCACCATCCTGGCCATCGTGCTCGGGTCGGTGGTCTGGATCCTCGGCGCGGCCTGGGGCTGGCATCCGAGCGGGTGGCTGACCTCCGAATGGGGTCTGCACGATGTCGGCGCGGCGGGCTGCGTCCACACGGTGGCCGGCTTCTTCACGCTCGGCGTGCTGATCAACCTGGGCGCCCGCATCGGCCGCTTCAACGCCGACGGGACGGTCAACGAGATCAACGGCCACAACATGCCGATGTCGCTCATCGGCCTGATGCTCATCGTCATGGGCTTCTTCGGCTTCCTCGGCGGCTGCATCATCTACACCGGCGACACCTGGATGACGATCTACAACACCCCGACCACGCTGTCGGCATTCGCCTTCAACACGCTGATGGGTATCGCCGGCGGCATGCTGGGCTGCTACCTGGTGACCCGCGATCCCTTCTGGATGATGTCCGGCGCACTTGTCGGCGTCATCTCCTCGGCGCCCGGCCTCGACATCTACTATCCGCCGCTCGCCTTCCTGATCAGCTTCGCCGGCGGCTGCGTCATCCCGAAGGTCAACGCCTTCCTGCTGACCAGGCTGAAGATCGACGACGCCGTCGGCGCCGTCGCGGTCCACGGGGTGGGCGGTGTCTGGGGCCTCGTCGCCTGCGGCATCTTTGCTTCCGGCTACCCCAACGCAACCGGTCCGGCCATCTCGTTTTCGGGCCAGGTCGGCGCCATGGTCGTGTTCGTGCTGCTCGGCTTCATCCCCGGCTACGCGCTGTCCTACGTGCTCAAGCTCACCGGGCTGCTTCGCTGCAGCGAGGAAGCCGAGCGCGCCGGCCTCGACCTCGCCGAGGTTCCGGCCAAGGCCTATCCCGAATCGCGCATTCCGGCCTTCGGCGACGGCGTGCTCAGCCCCGCCGAATAAAGCAAACCCGCAACCCAATCTGGAGACAGACCGATGAACTCATCACCGATCACCGCCTGGGAAGGCGCCGGCGCCTATTTCACCTTCGCCGACAAGCCCTTCATCCTGGCTATCATCCTGGCAGGCGCCGTCGCGTCCTGCCTCTACACGATCGTCGCCATGGTCAGGCACGAGAACGAAAGCACGCGCAAGCTCGAGAAGCGCTAACCGCAGCTGGCATCTGCGCCGCAGATGCCAGCTGACGCCAGCACGACATGGAAACGCCGCCCCGAGGGGCGGCGTTTCAGTCTGGTGAATCAGCCGAAGCCAGGATCAGCGCATCACTTGCGCGGCAGCTGGGGAACCAGGCTGCGCTTGGGGCCATCCTTTGCGGCGGGCGGAGATTTCGGCTTGGCCGCGACCGTCTTCTTGACGACGGTCTTCTTGGCGGCGGGCTTCTTTGCCCCCGTCTTGGCCGCCCCGTCTTCCTTCTTCGGCTTGACCGGGACCTCGTCGGCGATCGAGTCGAGCTTCAGGCCCTTCTCGCCGTTTTCCTTCGCCTCGACGGTTACCCGGACGGTACCGCCATGCTTGAGCTTGCCGAAGAGCACCTCATCGGCGAGCGGCTTCTTGATGTATTCCTGGATCACACGGGCCAGCGGACGGGCGCCCATGCGCTCGTCATAGCCCTTGTCGGCAAGCCAGGCGATCGCATCCTGCGACAGGTCGAAGGTCACGCCGCGATCCGAGAGCTGTGCCTCGAGCTGCATGACGAACTTCTGCACCACCTGGTGGATGACCGGGATCGGCAGCGAGCCGAACGGGATGATCGCATCGAGGCGGTTGCGGAATTCCGGCGTGAACAGCCGGTTGATCGCCTCGACATCGTCGCCTTCGCGCTTGGTCGAGCCAAAGCCGATTGCCGCACGCTGGGCATCCGACGCGCCCGCATTCGTGGTCATGATGAGGATCACGTTGCGGAAGTCGATCTGCTTGCCATTGTGGTCGGTTAGCTTGCCGTGGTCCATGACCTGCAACAGGATATTGAACAGGTCGGGATGCGCCTTCTCGACCTCGTCGAGCAAGAGCACGCAGTGCGGATGCTGGTCGACGCCGTCCGTGAGCAGGCCTCCCTGGTCGAAGCCGACATAGCCGGGAGGTGCGCCGATGAGACGCGAGACCGTGTGCCGCTCCATGTATTCGGACATGTCGAAGCGCAGGAGTTCGACGCCGAGCGATGCAGCAAGCTGCTTGGCGACTTCCGTCTTGCCGACGCCGGTCGGCCCGGAGAACAGATAGCAGCCGATCGGCTTTTCCGGCTCGCGCAGACCGGCCCGCGCCAGCTTGATCGCCGAGGCCAGTGCCGAAATCGCGGTGTCCTGGCCGTAGACGACCCGGCGCAGTTCGGCGTCGAGCGTCGAAAGAACGACCGCGTCGTCCGCCGATACGGTCTTCGGAGGAATGCGCGCCATCGTTGCGATTGTCGCCTCTATCTCCTTGATCGTGATCGTCTTCTTGCGCTTGCCCTCGGGAAGCAGCATCTGCGACGCGCCGGTCTCGTCGATCACGTCGATCGCCTTGTCGGGCAGCTTCCTGTCGCTGATGTAGCGTGCCGAGAGCTCCACCGCCGCCTTGATGGCTTCGTTGGTGTACTTCACCTGATGGAATTCCTCATAATAGGGCTTGAGGCCCTTCATGATCTCGATCGCGTCCTCGACGGTCGGTTCCTTGACGTCGATCTTCTGGAACCGGCGCACCAGCGCGCGATCCTTTTCGAAGAACTGGCGGAACTCCTTGTAGGTGGTCGAGCCGATGCAGCGGATCGCGCCGGACGAAAGCGCGGGCTTGAGCAGGTTGGACGCATCCATCGCGCCGCCCGACGTCGCGCCGGCGCCGATCACCGTGTGGATCTCGTCGATGAACAGGATCGCGCCCGGAAAGTCCTCGAGTTCCTTGACGACCTGCTTCAGCCGTTCCTCGAAATCGCCGCGATAGCGCGTGCCGGCGAGCAGCGTGCCCATGTCGAGGGCAAAGATCGTGGCGTTCGACAGCACCTTTGGCACGTCGCCTTCGACGATGCGCTTGGCGAGGCCCTCGGCGATCGCCGTCTTGCCGACGCCGGGATCGCCGACATAAAGCGGGTTGTTCTTGGAGCGACGGCACAGGATCTGGATCGTGCGGTTGATCTCCTCGGCCCGGCCGATCAGCGGATCGATCTTGCCGGCCTTCGCCTTCTTGTTCAGATCGACGCAGTAGGCCGTCAGCGCATCCTGCTGCTGCTTCTTCTTGCCGCTTCCCTCCTCGGACGGCTCGCTGCCCGAAGGACCGTTGTGGTCGTCCTCGGCACCGCGTGGCGGGCGGCTCTCGCTTGCGCCGGGGCGCTTGGCGATGCCATGCGAGATGTAGTTGACCGCGTCATAGCGGGTCATCTGCTGTTCCTGCAGGAAATAGGCGGCGTGGCTCTCGCGCTCGGCAAAGATCGCCACCAGCACGTTGGCGCCGGAAACCTCGTCCCGGCCGGAAGATTGGACATGGATCACCGCGCGCTGAATGACGCGCTGGAAGCCCGCGGTGGGCTTGGAGTCCTCGTCGTAGCCGGTAACGAGATTGTCGAGTTCGGTGTCGACATAGTTCAGCACCGTGCGCTTCAGGTCCTCGAGATCGACATTGCAGGCGCGCATGACCGCGCCGGCTTCGGCGTCTTCGATCAGCGCCAGCAGGAGATGCTCAAGCGTGGCATATTCGTGGTGACGTTCGTTCGCAAAGGTCAGCGCCTGATGGAGCGCCTTTTCGAGACCTGGGGAGAAAGCCGGCATTCAAAATCCTCACTTCTTCTCCATCACGCATTGCAGCGGATGCTGATTCTGGCGGGCAAAGTCCATCACTTGGGATACTTTGGTCTCGGCCACTTCAAATGTATAGACCCCGCATTCGCCCACTCCGTGATTGTGAACGTGCAGCATTATGCGGGTGGCCGCCTCGCGGTCCTTCTGGAAAAACCGTTCCAGAATATGGATGACGAACTCCATTGGCGTGTAGTCGTCGTTCAGGATGAGCACGCGGTAGAGGCTCGGCTTCTTGGTCTTCGGTTTCGTACGGGTGATGACGGATGTGCCCCGCCCCGGCGACCGCACGCCATCGTCGTCGCCCTGCATTCGTGCCGCCCTGTCGAAGGAGGCTCCCCGGCCGTATGTCACTAAGCTCGTTCCTTTCGCGGGGTTGTCGCCCGCCTTTCACATGTAGGTCGCGAGACACGGATTTTAAGCCCTTCTGCCGCGCTGACAATATGATTGCAGCACGCCACCGCGTAATGTGGCGTGTGCCGCGGGCTTTCCACCTCGTCGGACGACGAAAAAACCCGGCCGTCGAGACAGCCGGGCCAGGATGGCGGAACGAAGACCCGCTCCGATTGTGATCCGAATACGGCGCGAGCGCCTATTTCGCCCTTGCGACAATCGCTTCGAATGGCTTGTAGGCTTCCTTGGCCATGTCCGCATAAAGTCCGCCGATCTTGGTCGTCTCCGCCACGAACCCCTTGTAGGCGCTCCTGGCGTAGTCGGCCTGCACTTGGACCGCTCCGCCGAACGACGTCGCCGACAAGAGCTTTTCCGCGACGGCGGCAGCCGATTCACAGGACGCTTTCGTATAGTCCGCCGATTCCGCCGCGATCGCCTGTGCGCTCCTGGCCGCCTGGCTGAAGCTCTCCAGACCCGAGTCGATGAACTCCCTGACCACAGCGTCTGCCGCCGTCTTGTTCATGTCACAATCCATTCCGGGTCCATGCGCGGGCAGCCCGTGCCATCGCCAGGGCGCAAACGTATTGTGCAGTGCACACGGAGTCAAATTCGCCGGGCTTGCGCAGGCCGTGGTGGCTAAATCTCGAGGGAAAAGATGAACGATCTGGTTACCATAAACAGTTTGGTAACGCAGTCCCGGTAGCGTTCCCAAGAAGCGGGGCAGGAACCTTTGCCGCCTCAAATGCAACGAAAATTCAAAGGGTGTAACAGTGCGTCATTCGTTCACCGGCCTTGCCTTCACAGTACTTTCCGCCTCGTCGCGATTGATCGCCGCCGGCTGTCTCGCAGTTGCGATAGCGTTGTCGAGCCATTCGGCTGCGGCCGCCAACGCGCGTCACGCCGCAATCGTGGTCGACGCCAAGACGGGGAAGATCCTCTATTCGTCGAGCGGGGAGTCGCGCCGGTTCCCGGCATCGCTGACCAAGATGATGACCCTCTACATGACCTTCGAGGCGCTGGCTGCCGGCAAGATCTCCAAGAAGACCAAGATTCCATTCTCGGCACAGGCCGCCGCCAAGCCGCCGACCAAGCTCGGCGTGAAGGCTGGTGGGTCTATCACGGTCGAGACGGCGATCTACGCGCTGGTCACCAAGTCGGCCAATGATGCGGCAACGGCTGTCGGCGAGTATTTCGGTGGCACCGAGGCCGGCTTTGCACGCATGATGACGGCCAAGGCCCGCAAACTCGGCATGAACGGCACCGTGTTCCGCAACGCGTCGGGTCTGCCCGATTCGGGCCAGTTCACGACGGCGCACGACATGGCGCGCCTCGGCATGGCGCTGCGCCGCGACTTCCCCCAGTACTACAGCTATTTCTCGACCCGCTCGTTCACCTACGGCCGCAAGCGGATGCCGAACCACAACCGGCTTCTCGGTAGGGTGAAGGGCGTCGACGGGATCAAGACCGGCTACACCCGCGCCTCGGGCTTCAACCTCGTTTCGTCGGTGTCAGACGGCAACCGTCGCATCGTCGCCGTGGTGATGGGTGGCCCCAGCGGCGCGGCGCGCGACAAGCAGATGGCCGGGCTGATCCAGAAGTACCTGCCGAAGGCCTCGACGAAGGGGGCTCCGCTGATCGCCAGCGCCGGACGCACCAATCTGACCGACATTCTGTTGCCCAAGCAGGACGATCTGCCGCTCGAAACGGCGGAGGCCGCACCGGTCGACATGGAGGAAATTTCCGAGGATGTCGCCGAGGCGCCCGCCAAGAAGCAGGTGCTCGCTGCCAAGAAGGCAAATGCCGACGTGGTCGCCCAGGCCGCCGCAAAAAAGGCCCCTCGCCCGCAGGTTGAAATCGACTCCGTGAACACGGCGTCTGTCGGCCCGGCATCCGGCTGGGTCGTCCAGGTCGCTTCGTCGCCTTCCAAGGCGGAAGCCGCCACGGTTCTCGCCAAGACGGCAAAGCAGGCACCGGGCGTGCTGTCGGCTTCCGCGGCCTTCACCACCACGTTCAACAAGGACGGGATCACCTACTACCGCGCACGCTTCGGCGGCTTCAAGTCGAAGGCGCAGGCCTGGCAGGCGTGCACGGCCCTGAAGAAGAAGAAGATCGCCTGCTACGCCGTCGAGAACTGACATGGCGCAACGGCAGTCTTATGCCCCTATCGAGTACGCGTTGCAGGAGATTAGCCGTGATTGGTGAGCAGGACGTCCTTGGCTTCGTTGATACGCGCCGCGAGGAAGGAAGACCCGCCGAGGTCGGGGTGCAGGCGCTGCATCAGGCGGCGGTGCGCCTTGCGGACATCCGCCGCGGTGGCCCCCGCTTCAAGACCAAGGATCTTGTAGGCCTCCTGCTTAGTCATGGAGCCAGAACCTGGCGCAACTCGCTCCCCGTCGCCACCGTGCGCATCCGCGTCTTTGCGCCAAACGGGAAATCGGCCGTCAAGATACGTCTCTAGCAGCTGTCGGCTCTCCGGGTCGGACTTCATGTCGGCATAGAGTTCGCGAAGTTCGACGAGGTTCATCGTTCCCAGAACGCGCTGCTCGTGCCGCCCGGCCAGCACCAGGCCTTCCAGTCCGCCTGTGTCGTGATCGAGTTCCATCTCCAGAACCGCGGTGCGCACGGTCGAACGCTTGCCCGCGGTCTTGTGCGTCCTCGGCGGCGCGCTGCGCCTCATGTATCCATACCAGGCGAACGCACCCGAAAGCAGAAGTCCGCCCGCGCCCGCGCGGCCAAGCAGCAGCATTGCGGCGCCGAGCAGCGCCAGCGTCGCCGGGCCAGCGGTTCTGACGGCTGCCGCAACGGCCGCCGCATCCAGCCGCACGAAGAGGCTGAGCAGGACGAGACCAAGGAGGAGGACGGCAATGCCGCCCGCGACAAGACTCATGGCTTCGAACCGCCTCGCAGATGTCCGAGCATCACGATGTCCTCCGGCCTCCCTCGTGCCTCCAGGGCGTCCACGCCGCCGGTGGCGAAGACTGCCACCGCCGACAGCAGCTTAGCAAGCATGGCCGCCGCACCCTCGTCGAAGCGGAACCAGGCACCTTTCGAGAGCCTGGCGATTTCCTTGAACGCACGCTCCGCAGTCGCGTCGCGTCCCTCCTGGAAGACGAATACGGGAACACCGAGCAGTCCGAGACTGCCGGCGATGTCTGCCAGTTCGTCGGCATTCTCCTCCATGGCGTCACCGATCAGGACAAGTGCGTTGACCTTGCCGCGTTCGTTCTCCTTGCGCGCATGCTTGAGGATCTTTGCGATCTGAGTATGGCCGCCGCGGCATTCGATGCGGACCATGAGATCCTTGAGCGCATTCGTGTCCGCGACGAAGCGCGAGGCGCGGCATTCGCCGAGACCGCGGAAATAGACCAGCTGGACGTGGAGCCGCCCGGCATGGCCGGCGGCGTCGAACATTTCGCCCTGCAGCCGGCAGGCGAGGTCCCAGGTCGGCTGGCGGCTCAGTGTCGCGTCGAGTGCCAGGATGAGACGGCCAGGCTTTACGCCGCCCACAGGCATGACCGAGCGGGCCTGCCTGACGAAATCCGCGATCTCGCCCGCGCCGGATTTTACGGCGGGCGTCACCCCTGCGGTTGCGATCTTGTTGTCCTCACCCATCCCGACAAGATGTGTCGCGGCAGGCGTGCTTGCAAGTCCGCGCCGGACCGCAGTCTCAATTGACGAAGATGTCCGGCAGGACCAGCGGGCGCGCGATCGCCTCGGCATATTGCTTGCGGGCATTGGCCCTGTTGCGGCCGACCTCGTCGGTGGGCAGCTTCAGCGCCGAAAGCAGCTGGCGGATCTCCTGGCGCGCGGCAAGATGCGACAAGGTCGCCTTGCCGCCAAGCACATGCTCCTCGAAATCGTCGATCGCCGTCAGTCCGATCGGGAAGAACTCGCGGAAAACGACCCTTTCGGAAATGCCGTCGGCGACCCGGAAGCCGAGCTGCATCGACAGCGTGCGCAGGCACTGATCGATCTTGCGCTCGTTGCGCGACGTGATAGTCGACATGCGGTTGCGCACGACGATCCAGTCCACGATGACATTGTCGGCCTGCCGCCTCTGGCGCCGCGCATCGCGCACGGACGAGGCATATTGCGAATGCTCGATGATCTCGTTGCTGATCGGATCGATGCGGGCCAGCACGTCGAAATCGATGAAGCTGTCGTTCATCGGCGTGATCAGCGTATCGGCGATCCGATGCGCGAGCCGGCTCAGGAACGTGTCCGAGCCGGGCGTGTCGATGACGACGAAATCGTGATTGTCCTCGATCTCGGCAAGGCCATCCATCAATTGCCGCGATTCATCGCCTTCCGATTCCGCGACGGTTTCCCTGGTCGCGGGAGGGACATGAAAATGGCGCGGCATGGTCAGCGCGACGCGCTTGTTGCGCGCCCAGCGGCGGCGGTTTTCGATATAGCGCGTCAGCGACAGCTGCCTGCCGTCGAGATCGACGGTCGCAACCGTGTGTCCGGCCCTCAACAGCGCGACGGCAATATGCATCGCGGTGGTCGACTTTCCGGAGCCGCCCTTCTCATTGCCGCAGACGATGACGTGGGCATGGCCGCGCGTCCTGCCTTCCGGAAACAACCCGGCCGCCTCTGTAAACATCACCAAACTCCGCACACGCGGAAAGCATTATACCTGTGCTGCCACAATTCAACGATTTTTAACGGAGATTGTTAACGTCCGCGAAACCATGTTGCTCCGCACGCCTTTCGGCGGCGATCCATGATCCCGGTTGCCAGGCAGGAGCCTGTCTTTCCCGCTCCTAAAGCAGGCCCAGTTCGGCGAGCTCGTGGCGGAGATGCGGCGGCATGGCCATCACCCCTTCCAGCGCGCTGCCCATGTCTGCGGGCGCGTCCGTCGGAGGCAGGTAGCGCCAGCCCTGGAAGGCGCGGCGGGGCTGCCAGTCCGTGCGGATGACCATTGGATCCAGCACCAGATGGCAGCGCGAGATGCCCTCCCCGTCGATGAAGGGCCTGACCGCAAGCAGGCGCTGGCGGCACTGTACCTGTGCCTTGATGACCCAGTAGAGCGAGCCTCCGGCCACCAGTTCGGCGGCGCGCGTCGGGACCATGCGGGTGGTATGAAAATGCTCGGCCGGTTCGCCCGCCCGCCTGCGCTCGTCGAGCCGGAAGGCGATCCATTCCTCGAGATCCTCGACGCTGTCGCAGCCGACGCAGAGTTTTAGGAGGTTGAGTGCCATGGCGTGAGACTTAAGCGTGTGTCCCGCGTGGTTCAATCACCGATGGGGTTATGCACAGGGTGGTCAGCACTCCACCACGTTGACGGCAAGACCGCCGAGGCTGGTTTCCTTGTACTTCTCGTTCATGTCGAGGCCGGTCTGGCGCATGGTCTCGATCGCCGCGTCGAGCGGCACGAAATGGATGCCGTCGCCCTTGATGGCGAGCGAGGCGGCCGTGACGGCCTTCACGGCGCCGAGCGCGTTGCGCTCGATGCAGGGAACCTGCACCAGCCCGCCGACAGGATCGCAGGTCATGCCGAGATGGTGCTCAAGCGCGATCTCGGCTGCATTCTCGATCTGCTCGGGCGTGCCGCCCATAACAGCGCAGAGACCGGCCGCGGCCATGGCCGACGCCGAGCCGACCTCGCCCTGGCAGCCGACCTCGGCGCCGGAAATCGAGGCGTTGGTCTTGATGATGCCGCCGACGGCGGCCGCCGTCAGCAGGAAGTCGCGGATGCTTTCCTGGTCGGCGTCGACATGGAAATGCAGCCAGTAGCGCAGCACGGCGGGGATGACGCCGGCCGCACCATTGGTCGGCGCGGTGACGACGCGGCCGCCCGCGGCATTCTCCTCGTTGACCGCCATGGCGTAGATCGACAGCCAGTCATTGGCCAGGAGCGGGTTCGGGCGATTCTGCCGCCATTCCTCCTGCAAGGTGTCGTGCAGCTTTTTCGCGCGGCGGCGCACTTTCAGGCCGCCCGGCATGATGCCTTCCTGGGCGAGACCGCGCTCGATGCAGCCGAGCATCGCCTGCCAGACCCGGTCGAGGCCGGCGTCGAGTTCGGCGGGGCTCATGACGCATTCCTCGTTGGCGCGCTTCATGTCGGCGATCGACAGGCCGCTGGCGTTCGCCATCGCGAGCATTTCGACGGCGTTCCTGAACGGATAGGGCACGGTCGGCCCCGAGGCGCTGCGGCGCGGCGATTTGGCCCGCTGCAATTCCTCGTCCGAGACGACGAAGCCGCCGCCAATGGAGTAATAGACACGCCGCAAGATCAGGTGGTCGTCGCTGTCATGGGCGTAGAAGACCATTCCGTTGGCGTGGCCAGGGAGCGGCGTCTTGCGGTCGAGGACGAGGTCTGCCGCGGCGTCGAAGCGGTAGGTGGGGTGGCCGGGTGGCGAAATCGTCTTCTGCGTCTTGATCTCGTCGATGATCGCGTCGGCCTGGTCGGGGTCGACCGTGGTGGGCGTCTGGCCGGCAAGGCCGAGGATGACGGCCCGGTCCGTGCCGTGGCCGATGCCCGTATAGGCGAGCGAGCCATGCAGGCTGGCGCGGATGCGCCCGACTTTCGTCCCGTACGGCCGGGGCCACTCGTCGCCGAGCACTTCCGCGAGGAACCTGGACGCGGCCGTCATCGGCCCCATCGTGTGGGAACTGGACGGGCCGATGCCGATCTTGAACAGGTCGAAGACGGAAAGAAACACTGGTGCTCGGCTCCTGGAGGGTTGGGGTATGATACCGCAACGAACGCGACATAGCCCGCATTTCCGGTCGCGGGCTTGGCTGGGGCCGAAGTCTGGTGATCCGGCCACGACATGGCGCCAATGCGGCCTTCGATTCCGCCGCGTCTTGCGCTACCGTCGCACCATGCAGGATTCCATGCTTCTCACCGCCACCGACCTGGCTGCGCTGGCCTTCTTCCTCGCCGTCTGGGTGGTGCATGCATTGTCGGCGGAGGGCGTTCTGGTGAAGCGCATCTCGTTGACGACGGCCATGAACCAGCAGCGGGCCAACTGGATGCACACTATGGCGCGGCGCGACCTGCGCATGATCGACACCTCCATCATGGTGGGCCTGCAGCAGGGCACCGCCTTCTTCGCGTCCAGTTCGCTGATCGCGATCGGCGGCTGTTTTGCGCTGCTCAACGCCTCGGACCATGTGCTTGCCGTGGTGTCCGACCTGTCGCTTGCCGAACAGCCGTCGCGCCAGATCTTCGAGACCAAGGTTTTTGGGCTGATCGCGCTGCTCGGCTACGCCTTCTTCAAGTTCGGCTGGTCCTACCGCCTGTTCAACTATTGCTCGATCCTGATCGGCGCAGTGCCGATGCACCGCGACGGCGTCGACCATGGCGACGAGATGGAGGCGGCAATCCTGCGCGCGACGCGGATGAACGTGCTGGCCGGCAAGCATTTCAACGCGGGCCTGCGCGGGGTCTTCTTCTCGATCGGCTATCTCGGCTGGTTCGTCGGGCCGGTCGCCTTTGCGCTTTCGACCGCGCTCCTGTTTGCCGTCCTGCTCAGGCGCCAATTCTTTTCCGAAGCGCGTCGCGCCGTGCTGGCCCAACCGCCTCAGCCGGGCCCTGGAAAGGGCGAATCGATGCGCCCCGACAGCCAGTAGGCGACGAGGCCGATCCATTCGCGCAAGGCGAGCGAGGTGTTGTCGATCGAATCGCTCGCATTGTCGGTGAAGAAACCGACGCCCTCGCGACCCGATGTGCGATAATCCGTCGGCCAGGGCAGCACGGAAAAGCCGGCCTTTTCAAACAGCGCCATGGAGCGCGGCATGTGGAAAGCCGACGTCACCAAGAGCCATGTCTCTCCGGGCTCCGGCGTCACCATCTGCCGGGTGAAGACCGCGTTTTCAAAGGTATCGCGGGACTTGTTCTCGAGGATCAGCCGCTCGCGCGCCACGCCGAGCGCGGTCAGGAGACGCGGCGCCGTGTCGCCGTCGCCCTCGCCGGCCAGCACGAGCGAACCATCGCCGCCGGAAACGACGACGCGCGCTTCCGGGTGACGCAACGCAAGTACCGCAGTCTCGATGAAGCGATCGCCGCCACGGTTCACCTCATAGCCGCCGCGCGCCAGGTTGATCTGTCCCTCCAGACCGCCGCCCAGAACCACGATGCCGTCGATCCTGTCCGGCAGTTGCACTGGGCGCGCGAAACGCTCCTCCAGCGGATTCAGGAGATTGGCGCCGAGCAACGTCCAGGCCGTGGCAACGAGGACAAGCGCAGAGAGCACCATGCCGGCGACGAGAAGGCGCCTGCGCCCGAGCACGCCCGCCAAAAGCCCCGCCAGCAGCAGGAAGATCGCCAGGTTGATCGGCTGGACAAAAAACCACAGGATCTTGGCGACATAGAAGAACATGAGCTGGTGCGTCCTCCGAGGGTCGCTGCGCTCGCACCTCAGCATGAGGGCGGTTTGCGCGCGTCACCGAGTCAAGAGCCCTAGTTGTTCACCTGGACGCAACTGTGACGTTTGACGAGAGCAGCTAAGCTTCGTGCTTCCGATCTTCGGGCCAATGCAGCTGTGGCGATGCGTCAGCGGGTGTCGGGCCGCACAATGGTCCTCATCCACTCTGAGGGATGCTATCATCTCTCAGCCTTGCGTTGAGCGTGATGACGATCTTTCTCATGACGGCAGCGATTGCCACGAAGGGCCCTTTACCATTGCCGACGATGGTCATGCTTGATTGCGTCGCCGCAGCGTACGACATAGAAGAATACAACGACCGCGCCTGAACGGCCGCACACGGGAAACGCGACACCCATGGACATGATCGATCCTTTTGGCCGCGCCATCAGCTATCTCCGCGTCTCGGTCACCGACCGCTGCGACTTCCGCTGCACCTATTGCATGGCCGAGGACATGGCCTTCCTGCCCAAGAAGGATCTCCTGTCGCTGGAGGAACTCGACCGCCTGACCACGGTGTTCGTCGAAAAGGGCGTGCGCAAGCTCAGGCTGACCGGCGGCGAGCCGCTCGTGCGCAAGAACATCATGCATCTCGTGCGCCAGATCTCGCGCCACCTGAAGTCGGGTGCGCTGGAAGAGCTGACGCTGACCACCAACGGCTCGCAGCTTTCGCGCTTCGCCTCCGAGCTTGCCGATTGCGGCGTGCGCCGCATCAACGTCTCGGTCGACACGCTCGACGCGGAAAAATTCCACGCCATCACACGCTGGGGCAATCTGGAGCGCGTGCTTGCGGGCATCGACGCCGCACAGGCGGCCGGCATCAAGGTCAAGCTCAACGCCGTTGCCCTGAAGGGCTTCAACGAGCAGGAAATCCCCGATCTGATGCGTTTTGCGCATGGCCGGGGCATGGACCTGACCGTCATCGAAACCATGCCGATGGGCGAGATCGACGAGGACCGCACCGACCAGTATCTTCCCCTGTCGCAGCTGCGGGCGGACCTCGAAAGGACGTTCACGCTCACCGACATCCCCTACAAGACAGGCGGACCGGCGCGTTATGTCGAGGTCGCCGAGACCGGCGGCAGGCTCGGCTTCATCACGCCGATGACGCACAATTTCTGCGAGAGCTGCAACCGCGTGCGGCTGACCTGCACCGGCACGCTCTACATGTGCCTCGGCCAGGACGACGCGGCCGATTTGCGCGCGCCGCTCAGGGCATCCGAGGGCAACGAACTGCTCTCGAACGCCATCGACGAGGCGATCGGGCGCAAGCCGAAGGGCCACGACTTCATCATCGACCGGCGCACGAAACGCCCGGCGGTCTCGCGTCACATGAGCGTCACCGGCGGCTGATCCCCGGTCGGCCTCCTGGGGCTGACCCGGTCGGTCTCTTCGCGACGGAGAGACACGCGGATCGGTCGCCGCCGGACCATCGCGCCACCGCCTGCAGGCTTAGCCTCTGCGGTGAGGACGCGCCATGGCACAAGAACCCGCAACACCCCCCACCCCACCGCGGACGGCGCCTGCCGCTTCCGCGCCATGGCCGGAGATCGCCGCCTGGCGCAAGGCCGAGCGCGAACGCCTGATCGCGGCACGGCTGGGCATCCCGGCGGAGGAACGCACCCGCATGGCGGGCGAGATCGCGCGAAGGCTGGACGCCATCATCGGCCCGATCGGCGGGCGCTTGGTCAGCCTCTACTGGCCGTTCCGCGGCGAGCCGGACCTGCGGCCCTGGATGGCCTCGATCGCCGCGCGCGGCGGCAGGACCGCCCTGCCCCTGGTCGTAGAAAAGGCCCGCCCGCTGGAGTTCCGCGCCTGGCAGGCCGGCGAACCCCTCGAAAAGGGCGTCTGGAACATTCCGGTGCCCGCGCAAGGCGGTCCTGTTCTCCCCGACATCGTCATCGCGCCATTGGTCGGCTTCGACGCTGGGAACTTCCGACTTGGCTATGGCGGCGGCTTCTTCGACCGCACCATCGCCGCCATGCCGGCAAAACCGCTTGTGATCGGCGTCGGCTACGCCATGCAGCGCATCGAAACCATCTGCCCGCAGCCGCACGATATCCCGATGGACGCGATCGTGGCGGTGGACTGACGCAAGAAAGCTACCCCGCCCGTTCCGGCTTCATGCCGAAGGCGGTGCGGTCGACGATCTCGCGCAGCGCAAAGGACGAGTTGATTTTTGTGACATGCGGCATGGCCGACAGCCATTCCTTGTGGATGCGCTCGTAGTCGACGAGGTCCTTTGCGGCGATGCGCAGGATGTAGTCGTACTCCCCCGACATCAGGTGGCAGGACAGCACGTTGGGGCAGCGCCTGATGGCCGCCTCGAAATCCGACAGCGTCTTTTCGAACTGGCCCGACAGCGAGATGTGGACGATCGCCGTCATCTGGTGGCCGAGCGCGGCATTGGACAGCCTTGCGTGGTAGCCCCTGATCACGCCGGTCTTCTCCAGATTGTCGAGGCGGCGCGAGCAGGCCGACTGCGACAGGCCGATCCTTTCGGCGAGCGCCGCGTTGGGAATGCGGCCGTCATTCTGCAGCACCTCCAGAATGGCGATATCGATCCTGTCCAGCGCCATTGTTCGTGCATCCTTCGATTTTCGGCCCGTGTTGCGCAAGGAATAGCGAAACGCCGCCGGCCGGACAACCGGATTCGCAAACACATGCCGCCGGTTCCGTGGTCAAATGGACAGAAAGGAATTCCCGCAAGGGAAACGAGGAGGCGAAGGAAATGCGCGTCGGCTGTCCGAAGGAAATCAAGAACCACGAATACCGTGTCGGGCTGACGCCGGGCGCGGTGCGCGAATATGCGGCGCATGGCCACGAGGTTCTGGTCGAGACGGGCGCAGGCGCCGGCATCGGCGCCGACGACAATGCCTATCGCGCCGCCGGCGCGAAAATCGCCAAGACGGCCGCCGAAGTGTTCGAGCGTTCGGACATGATCGTCAAGGTCAAGGAGCCCCAGCACAATGAGTGGCTGCAGCTGCGCTCCGGCCAGATTCTCTACACCTATCTGCATCTCGCGCCGGACCCGGAGCAGACGAAGGGTCTGCTCGCCTCGGGCGTGACGGCCATCGCCTACGAGACGGTGACGGACGAGCGCGGCGGGCTGCCGCTGCTCGCGCCGATGTCGGAGGTGGCCGGACGGCTGTCGATCCAGGCCGGCGCCACAGCGTTGCAAAAGGCCAATGGCGGCCGCGGCGTGCTGCTCGGCGGCGTGCCCGGCGTTCTCCCGGGCAAGGTCGCCGTGATCGGCGGCGGCGTGGTCGGCCTGCATGCCGCCAAGATGGCGGTCGGGCTTGGCGCCGACGTCACCATCATCGACCGCTCCATCCCGCGCCTGCGCCAACTCGACGACATCTTCAACGGCCGCGTGCATACCCGCTACTCCACCGTCGAAGCGCTCGAGGAAGAGTGCTTTTCCGCCGACATCATCGTCGGCGCCGTGCTCATTCCCGGCGCCGCCGCGCCGAAGCTGGTGTCGCGCGAAATGCTGTCGGGCATGAAGAAGGGCGCGGTTCTCGTCGACGTCGCCATCGACCAGGGCGGCTGCTTCGAGACCTCGCATGCCACGACGCACGCCGACCCGACCTACGAGGTCGACGGCGTCATCCATTATTGCGTCGCCAACATGCCGGGCGCGGTTCCGGTCACTTCGGCACATGCGCTGAACAACGCGACGCTGCACTATGGCCTGCAACTGGCCGACAAGGGCATCAAGGCGCTGCTCGACGACGCCCATCTGCGCAATGGCCTCAACGTCCACCAGGGCCGCGTCACCAACCGCGCGGTCGCCGATGCGCTGGGCTACGAGATGGCTGAGCCCCGCTCGGCACTGGCGGCATAGCCGTCTGGACACTACCCGCGCGCAGGAGAAGCCGTTCGGCGCTCCCGCCGTCTCCGTCGCCATCGCTACGGGTAGGCATGGGCTGTCTCCTCTGCGTTCGCAGATGACGCTGCCCGGCACACCAGTGCCGGGCCACCCGATTCCCGCTGCGGCCGGCCGAAGCCGCGCTCAGCGCAGGAAGTCGTCGATGACGCGCAGCGTGACGCGGCGGTTTTTCCAGTTGTCGCGTGTCGTCGGGATCAGCAGGTACTCCTCGCCATAGCCGACGGTCTCCAGCGCATCGCGCGGAATGTCGAACTCGCGCACCAGAACGCGCTTCAGCGAGGCTGCGCGGCGCTCGGACAGCGCCTGGTTGGAGCCGAACGAGCCGACCGCATCCGTATGCCCTTCAATGAGCACCAGCGTGTCCGGGTCGCGGCGCAGCAGGCGGTCGAGCGCGATGGCGATGTTTTCAACCTTGCGATATTGCGAGATCGGGATTTCCGCCGAGCCGGTGGCGAAGTTGATGGCCTGGATCTCGATCGAGGGCGCGGCGCGGCGCAGGTCCGGCCGGCGCTGGAACTCGCGGATGGTGACGCGCTCGCTCGGAGCAAGCCGGATGCGCGGGCGGGCGTCGAGCTGCCGCTCGATCTGGTCGGCCGACGGACCAGCGAAATCGGGCCCTGGGCCGGGCTCGACGGACTCGTTGCGAGGCCTGCGGCGGCGCGGCGGCTCCTCCTCGTCTTCAGGGCCGGGCTCGACGACTTCCGGCCGCGGCTTGCGGCGAACGATCGGCTGTTCGCCTTCCGGCAGCGGGGTCACGCCTTCGATCTCGGGGACCTGCTCGCGCCGCTTGCGAACGATCGGCTGCTCGCCTTCCGGCAGCGGCGTGATGCCGTCGATGGCGGGTTCGGGCTCGGCCATCTGCGGCTCCCGCTTCTTGCGGATGACAGGCGTCTCGCCTTCCGGAAGCGGCGTGACGCCGTCCGGGAGCGTGTCGTCCGTCACCGGGTTCTGAAGCTGCTGCTGCAGCAGGATCTGAAGTTCGGCGTCGGAGTCCTGGGCAAGTACGGGCGTGGAGGCGACGCCGGCGAGGAAGGCGAGTGCTGCGGCGCGGATGATCGAGACGGACATTGCGGTCTTCCCTTTGCGATTCGTGAATTGAACCTTGCCGGATCGAACCTTAATCGGGGCTGAATGCCGCATTCATGTGGCAGCGGCAATCAAACCCCTGCTATGGACGCATCACGCTTTCCATGCGCTCGACAAAGGCCAGCGGGCGCACGACCTCCTTCTTCTGGCCGACGGGCGAGAAGCCGAGCTTCTGGTAGAGCGGCAGGGCTGCCGGATGGTCGAGCGTGCAGGTCTGCACCACGACGCGCTGCGGGTTGAGCGACCACGCCGCCTCGATGGCGGCGCCCAGGAACCAGCGGCCGATGCCCTGCCCCATGGCCTGCTCCATCATCCCGAAATAGGCGAGTTCCACCTCGTCGGGCAGATGCGGCTTGAGATCGAAGAAGCCGGCCGGCGCCCCGTCGAGGTAGAGCACGCGCACGTCGCGGTCCTCGCGGTGCAGCCCCGCCGCAAGCTCCTCGTCGCTGAGGCGCAATACGTTGACCCAGTGCCATTTGCGGCCGACCCGATCCATCAGGTAGCGATAGAAGTGCAGCGGTATCTTCTTGGTGCGCAACAGCGCGATCTGGCGGTTGTAGGGCGCCGGCGGCTGCACTTTTGGCGGCCGCGTCATCTCGAGAAATGTGACGGTGACGGGGATGAGCTCGTCGATCTCTTCGGCCATGGTCAGTCCTTGCCGGTGACGACCGGCGTATCCGGCAATCCGCCCCATTGGGTCCACGAGCCGTCATACAGCCTGTTGTCGCGGTGTCCGAGGCTCTCGAGCGCAAGTGTCACGACGGCCGCCGTGATGCCCGAGCCGCAGGAGGTGATTACCGGCCGGTCGAGGTCGATCCCGGCAGCCTCGAAGGCGGCGCGCAGGCGATCGGTCGGCAACAGTTTTCCGCCCTCGGACAGCGCCATGGCCGGCACGCTTCTGGCACCCGGCATGTGCCCAGAACGGACGCCCGCGCGCGGCTCCGGTTCGGTGCCCGCAAAGCGGCCCGGCGGGCGGGCATCGGCGATCTGGCTCGTGGCGTCCGTGACGACTTCGCGCATCTTTGCGAGCGTTGCGACGCGGTCTTCGGCGAAATCGACCTCGAACAGGCAGGCTGCGACCTTGGTGGGCTTTGCCGTGACGAAGCGGCCCTCCGCCTTCCAGCCGTCGATGCCGCCCTCCAGCACATACACCTTGCGGGCGCCCATGACGCGAAACAGCCACCAGGCGCGCGGCGCCGAAAACAGGCCCGGACCGTCGTAGACGACGATCGTGTCGTCGGCGGCAATCCCCATCGATCCGGCATGGGTCGCAAAGACTTCGGGCTTGGGCAGAGTATGCGGCAGGCTCGACCCGGGCTCGACGACGAGGTCATGGTCAAAGAACACCGCGCGGGGAATATGGCCTGCCTCATACTCGGCGCGCGCGTCACGCTTCTGCGCCGGCAGGTACCAGGACGCATCGACCACCGACATGCCGGGATCGTCGAGATGCTCGGCCAGCCAGGCGGAGGACACGGTGAATCCGGTGGGTGACGATGCGGCGCTCATGGCTTGCTCATACAACACCGCCGCGCGGCGTGGCTAGCCGGTCGCCGACGAAGCCTGTGGTCAGAAACGGTTTGCGTGGCGGCGAACCCGCCTCGCTCCCGGCGCAACGCATCGCGCTTGCAAGAAGCCGCGGGATCGACAAGCATGGTGCGCCAGTCAGGACAGGAACGATGGCCCATTCGAGATCCATCATCGACAATCCCCACCATGGCGACGCGCGGCGCGGTCTTCAGCAACGGCTCGAGCGCGAGGAGATGGGAGAGGCCGAATACGACAGGATGGTCGCGCAAACCGACAATCGCGGCTTAACGATCTTCGGCATCGTCTTCATCATCGGATTTGCCATTGTCGCGTTCGCCGTGACCCTGCTGGGTTATTGAGGCAATCCAGCTGCGTCACGGAAACAGATCGCCGGTCTTCGGATTCACCTTGCGCCTGGCGGCCCGCGACGTTCTCATGGGCTTTCCGGACTTTCGCCCACCGCGACTCGTCGCGGCCCTACAGGTGATCGCGCCGGCCGCGGCGACAATCGCAACAATTCCCAGAAGCACCAGCAGATTCACGGCTCCGCCACTCATGGCGTTCGGCTCCAGCCATTGCCGTTCGCTCGGTCTTTCGTCCCGGCCGACATCAGGACACCGGCATCCTGCCGAAGCGCAGGCGAAACCGGCGGTTCTCGCGGCCCTTCTTCTCGATCTTGCCGATATGGATCTCGCCCACCTCGCCTGTGCGGGCGACATGGGTGCCGCCGCAGGGCTGGCTGTCGACCGACGCGTTCTCGCCGATGCAGACCAGCCGGATGCGCCCGGTGCCGGTCGGCGGGCGCACGTTCTTCGACTTGACGAGGCCGGGATTGGCGGCCAGTTCCGCGTCCGTGATCCAGCGCGTGAAGACCGGATGGTCGGCATCCACCAGATCCATCAGCGCCTCCGTCAGATCCTCCTTGGTGACGCGGGCGTCCGGCATGTCGAAATCGACGCGGCTGTCGTCCTCGGCCACCGATGCGCCTGTTATCGGATAGGGACAGACCACGGTGAGCAGGTGGCAGGCGGTGTGCATGCGCATGAGGCGCAGCCGCCGCTCCCAGTCGATCGCGAGCTTTACGCGCGAGCCGACCGCCGGCAGGGCCGCCCCCTCGGCCGCGATGTGGATGATCTGGTCCTTGGTCTCGCCGGTCACGGTGGCCGCGATTGGCACGATGGTACCGTCGTCGAGCGTGATCGCGCCCGTGTCGCCGGGCTGTCCGCCGGACGTTGCATAGAAGATCGTGCGGTCGAGGACGATGCCGCCGCGCTCGTTGATCGCAACGACTTCCGCATGCGCTTCCCTGAGATAGGCGTCGTCGCGGAAAAGCGGCTCGGTTGGCACCGCCATCATCCCACGGCCTCGAACGGCACGTCGATCGTCGGCGTCCGGTCCATCCAGTTCGGCACCGGCAGGTTCCTTTCGCGCAGGAAGGCCGGGTTGAACAGCTTCGACTGATAGCGCGTGCCGTAGTCGCAAAGGATGGTCACGATCGTGTGGCCGGGCCCGAGGTCGTTTGCCAGCCGGATCGCGCCCGCAATGTTGATGCCCGACGATCCGCCGAGGCAGAGGCCTTCCTCCTGCACGAGGTCGAACACGATCGGCAGCGCCTCGTCGTCCGGGATCTGGTAGGAGAAGTCCGGTGTAAACCCTTCCAGATTGGCCGTGATGCGGCCCTGCCCGATGCCCTCGGTAATCGACGACCCTTCCGACTTCAGCACGCCCTCGGTGTAGAAACTGTAGAGTGCCGCGCCGAGCGGATCGGTCAGCGCGATCTTCACGCCGGCGCGATGCGCCCTCAGTCCGTCCGCCACGCCGGCGAGCGTCCCCCCGGTGCCGACGGCACAGACGAAACCGTCCACCCTGCCATCGGTCTGGCGCCAGATCTCCTGCGCCGTCGTCTCGACATGGCCGTCGCGATTGGCAAGGTTGTCGAACTGGTTGGCCCAGATCGCGCCGTTGGGCTCGCTGCGCGCCAGCTGTTCGGCAAGGCGGCCCGATACCTTCACGTAATTGTTGGGGTTCTTGTAGGGCACGGCCGGAACCTCGATCAGTTCGGCGCCGAGCAGCCGCAGCGCGTCCTTCTTCTCCTGGCTCTGCGTGTCGGGAATGACGATGACGGTGCGATAGCCGAGCGCTTTTGCCACGACGGTCAGCCCGATGCCGGTATTGCCGGCCGTTCCCTCGACGATGACGCCGCCCGGTTGCAACAGGCCCCGGCGTTCGGCGTCGCGGATGATGAACAGCCCCGCCCTGTCCTTGACCGACTGGCCCGGATTCATGAACTCGGCCTTGCCGAGAATGGTGCATCCGGTCATTTCGGAGGCGCGGTTCAAACGGACGAGCGGCGTATTGCCGATCACCTCGACGATCGAAGAATGCATGAGGTCCTTCCTGCTGGCATTGTCCGGCATTCGCTGTAAACACCGAGCGTGGCGACCCTACTGCATGGTCGAAGCAAAGGAAATTGATTCGATGTGGGCCACTGCATCGGCGCCAGGACCGGGATCGGTCCGCGGCAGTCGCGCTGCAGCAGATTCAATGGCGTGGAGCGTCCCTTGTGCATTCGGTTCGACGCGCGGAGCTCTATATACATGGCATCTGAAAATGCGCGGCATCTGATCCGCGGCTCAGGTTTCGACGTAGAATGTCTGCAATACCCCAGACGGAACGCATGAATGTTGCCTGACCCCATGACACCAGACACAACCGAAACCATCGACGCGTTGATCGCGCGCTATGTGGCGGGGTCGCTCCCCACGCCCGCGCGGGTTCTCGTGGAAAGCCATCTGCAGCTGAAGCCCGACAATCGCGGCCTTGCCGCCGGCCTCGAGGCCATGGCCGGAGCCGCGTTCGACGCGGGCGCGCCGGTCGCTCTCGGCGCGGCCGACCAGCGCATCGACGCCATCCTGGCCGGATCGGCCGCGCCCGACCCAGTCGCAGGCACGGTGACGGCACCGGGCATCTTTCCGCCGGCACTGCGAGACTTCGTCGGCCTGGATGTCGAGGACGTGCCGTGGCGCACGAAAATGCCCGGCCTCAAGGAATACGACATCGGCGAGATCGACGGCTGCCACGTCTCGCTGTTCTGGATCCGGCCGGGCCGCAAGATTCCGGCGCACACCCATGAGGGAACCGAGCTTTCGCTGGTTCTGGACGGCGCCTTCACCGACCGCAGCGGACGCTACGGGCGCGGCGACATCTCGCTGGCCGACGACACGGTCGACCATCGGCCGACGGCCGAGAAGGATCGCCCCTGCATCGGCCTTGCGGTGACCGACGGACCGCTGCGCCTGACCGGGCCGCTGCATCAGCGTCTCAGCGACATTCTCGGCGTCTGAGGCATTCGACCGGGCGCGAATGGTCGCAGCCCGCGCTGCTGCGCCGCCCCGGCACTTTCCATCGAGCGATTGAGTGGCTAGGAAGTCCTGGCTGGGGAGCAGACTGACCATGGCGTTGTACAGAGCCAGACCGGCGGACGGCGTGGCGTGGATCACCGGTGCCAGCACGGGCATCGGGCGCGCGCTGGCGCGCGATCTGGCCGCCGAGGGCTACACAGTCGCTGTTTCCGCGCGTGACGAGGAACGCCTTCACACGCTGGTGGAGGAAACCGCCGGATACCCCGGAAAGATCATGCCATTTGCCTGCGACGTGACCGATGAGCTCGGCATGGCCAGGACCGTCGCTGCGATCGAGAAGGCCGCCGGTCCCATCGTGCTCGCCGTCTTCAATGCCGGCAACTATTTCCCGACACGCGGCGAGCGGCTCGATGTGCTCAACATCGTCAAGACCTTCGAGATCAACATGCTGGGCGTGATGTTCGGGCTCGTACCGGTCGTCGACCTGATGCGCGAGCGCGCCCGGGGCCAGGTCGTTGTGGTCGGCTCTGCCTCGTCCTATTTCGGCTGGCCGTCAGCCGCTGCCTATGGCTCGTCCAAGGCCGCGCTCAACAACATGGCCGAGGCGCTGAAGCATGATTTCGACAAGATGAACATCCGCATCCAGGTGGTGAATCCGGGCTTCGTCGATACGCCGCTGACCGAAAAGAACCAGTTTTCGATGCCCGCGCTGATGCCGGTCGATCGCGCCGCGCGGCGCATGGCCGACGGCATCCGCGGCGGCGGCTTCGAGATCCACTTCCCGCGCCGCTTCACCTGGTTCCTGAAGTTCCTGCGCATCCTGCCGATGCCGCTGCGCTACTGGTTCATCCACAAGGTCACCGGATGGGAGAAGCGCCCGATGGCGAACGGACGCAGCCGCAAGAAGGACTGAGGATCAGGCGGCGGCGCGGCGCGTCTCGATGCGCGTGCGCAGTCCTGCCTGCATGTCCTGGTCGAGCGGGAAATTCCACATCATGGCAATGGCCGCGAACTTGAGTGCGATCGGCACCCACACATAGATCGCCACCAGCGCCGACAGTGCGCCGGCGCTGTTTTCGGCCGTCGGTGCCGGGTCGAAGTCGAACCACGCCAGCAGCGGAAAGACGATGCCGACGCCGAGCGCCAGCGACAGCTTTGTCGCCAGGCTCCAGGCTGCGAAATAGAGCCCGGAGCGCTGCTCGCCCGAAGCCTCGGTGTCGACGTCGATGACATCGGCCTGGATCGCTGACGGCAGCGCCAGGTCGAAGCCGAGGCAGACGCCCGTCGCCACGCACACTCCAGCAAAATAGGCCACGTCGCCCGCCCCCAGCAGCGGCACCAGCGCAAACACCGTGCAATTGGCGATCATCGCTAGACACCAGGCGCGATGCTTGCCGATCCGTGCCGACACCCAGACCCCGAAAGGAACGCCTGCCAGGCCCGCGAGGAAATAGAGAAACAGCATCGGCCCGCGCATGTCCGGCGAGGCAAGGACCTGGGACACGAAATAGAGAAACAGCGTGGCCGGAATGCCGTTCGCCAACCCGTTGATGAAGTAGGCTGCGATGAGGCGCAGGAACGGCCGGTTGGCGCTCATGTGGCGCAGGCCGGTCCCGAGCGACAGTTTTGACACGGAATACTCGGTCGGCTCGGGCACGCCCCATGCCGCCAGCCCGCCGAAAACGACAAGGCCCACGGCAACCGCCACACCCAGCACCGCCAGCCCGTGAAACCCCTCGGCCGTGTCCATGCCGATGGCAAAGGGCAGCGCGATCGCGATCAGCGTTCCCACAAGCGTGAAGCCCTCGCGGAAGCCGGCGATGCGCGCCCGTTCGGCATAGCCGCCCGCCAGTTCCGCGCCCCATGCCTGGTAGGACAGAAGGCAAGCCGTGAAGCCGATCGACAGCACCGTCCCCCATGCGACGAGATAGAGCGCAGTCGCATCGGTGGGCGGCCAGAACAGCATGAAGGCCGCAAGCGCCGAAATGGGCAGCGAGCCCGCAAAGAACACCCGCCTGCGGCCCAATCTGGGGCGAAACCGGTCGGCGAGCCAGCCGATCACCGGATCGCTGATGGCGTCGAGGATGCGCACGACGAGCAGGGCAGCGCCCACCGCCGCCAGCGAAAGCCCGAGCGTCTCGGCATAGAAGGTCGGCACGATGATGTAGAGCGGCAGCGTAAGCGCCGCGAGCGGGATGGCCGGCAGCGCGTAGAGAAGAAGAAGCGGCAGGCGCATGCGGCGATTTTCCGGCGGGGGTCCGGCCCGCGCGGGATGCGCGAGGGCTACGGCAATGTCTGAACCTCTATACGACAGGCAGCGCGATTCGGTTGCGTGCCGGTCGCCGACAAGCAAAACGGCCGGAGCATCGCTGCCCCGGCCGTCTCGTCTCGAATGTCGAGAAGGGTTACGCAGCCCGCGAGGGAGCCCTGCGTCCACCAAACGATTTTCCGCGTGCGGCGAATGGCTTGCGCTCACCGTCCGGCTTGCCCGACGTGTAGCGCTTCTTGTCGCCAAAGGCCGAGCGCGGCTTGTCGCCCGCAGGCCGGTCACTGCCGCGCGACGCGCGGGGATCCTGGTAACGCGGCTCGTTCGACCGCGCTTCCTGGACCGGATCGGCCGAAGCCAGATGGTCGGCCAGCACCGGCAGCTTCATGCGGATGATCTTTTCCACCGAGCGCAGCTTCGAATTCTCGTTGGGATCGCACAGCGTAATCGCGATGCCGTCGGCGCCGTTACGGCCCGTGCGGCCGACGCGGTGGACATAGCTCTCCGCTTCGTCCGGCAGGTCGAAGTTGATGACATGGCTGATGCCGGGAACGTCGATGCCACGCGCCGCGATGTCGGTGGCGACGAGGATCTTTACCGAGCCGTCACGGAAATCGTTGAGCGCCTTCTGGCGGGCGTTCTGCGACTTGTTGCCATGAATGACGCCAGCCTTGAAGCCGTCGCGTTCCAGATCGCGCACGACGCGGTCGGCGCCATGCTTGGTACGCGAGAAGATCAGCACCGACTTCATATCGTCGCCGCGCAGCATGGTCGCCAGCACGGAACGCTTCTGCTTGAGGCGGGCGTGCACGACGCTCTGGTGAATTTCGGCGGCCGTCGTGCCCTGCGGCGAAACCTCGACGCGCACCGGATCCTTCATGATGCTCTGCGCCAGCGTGGCGATTTCTGCCGGCATGGTGGCCGAAAACAGCGCCGTCTGGCGGTCGCGATGCGTCGCCTTGGCGATGCGCCGCACGTCGTTGATAAAGCCCATGTCGAGCATGCGATCCGCCTCGTCGAGGACGAGGAAGCGCGTGTCGGAGAGGTTGATGTCGCCTTCGCGCACCAGGTCCGTCAGGCGGCCGGGCGTTGCGACGAGAATGTCGATGCCAGGCTGCATGCGCTTGACCTGGCTGTGGCGCGAGACGCCGCCCAGCACGATGGCGGTCGAGATGTGCAGGCCCTTGGCCAGCACGCGGATGGTCTCCTCGATCTGCACCGCGAGTTCGCGGGTCGGCGCAAGAATCAGCGCGCGGCAGGACTTTGGCAACCGCTTGGTGCCGAGTGCCGCGATCTTTGTGAGGATCGGCAGCGAGAAGGCGGCGGTCTTGCCGGAGCCGGTCTGCGCGACGGCGAGGATGTCGCGGCCTGCGAGCTGCGCCGGAATGGCCTGCTCCTGGATGGGCTTCGGCATGTCGAAGCCGGCCGCATGCGTCGCCTTGAGGAGCGCGCCGGTGATGCCGAGCTTTTCGAACCCGATGAGGTCCGTGGTGTTTTCAATGGTCAAGATAATCTCTTTCACGCGGGCCTCGCCCGCAAACGATACGCGCTGGCAGGGCGCAACCTGCCGGCGACATGAATTTCGTGAACGACAAGGCGGCAGGCCAGAAAGGCCCGCGCGGCTGCGCTGTCGTGCCCACGGGATTGTCCCGAGGGGCTTTCTCTCGACGACCGGTCAACCGGTGGAGGAAAGAACAGACGCAGCAAGTCCTATTTCAAAAGGAAGACCGAAAGTGCCGGCCCAAGCGCCTATGCGGCTCATATGGCGGAATTCGCACCCAATTGCAAGGGCGGTTATGCTGCAGTGCGAAAGGAGGTCGTGCCCGTCCGCGGCGATACGTGCCGACATCTGACAAAAGCATGGCGGAACGGACGGTATTTCGCTATTCTTGCGTCATGTCTAAGCATGACGCAGTCGTCGCCAACACATCGGGACCGTACGAGCTTGTCGGGCCTCGTGCTGGCGCGCCCACTGGCAAATACATGGTCCGCGAAGCGTCGAGCGGTCGTCTCATAGAGATCCGGGGCGCTGGTTCGATGAAGGATGCTGAATTTGAGATCGACGAGAGTATCGATCTAAGCAAGCCGATCGCCGAACAAGCTCTCAAGAAGCCCGCACGGAAGACCGCAGGCAAGAAGTAGCGTGGGAGCGTTGCTCGACACGTTCACGCTCTACGAACTGCTGACCTCTCCGGAACGGTTGTTGGCGGATGCACTCGCGACGATCGCCGAAAATCAGGCTTTGGGCACGTTGTATGTGTCCCCGATCACCGCGTGGGAGCTTGCTCTTGCAGCCAAGAAGCCTTCCCACAGGGATCCACCCGACCTTGGTCAACTAACTCCAGCCCTGTGGTTCCGACGCGCGGTGACGAATTCAGGGGCAAAAGTCATTCCAATCGGACAGCGCATCGCTTGCGCCGCTGCTCTGGTCCCTGACGAGACGGGCCACAAAGACCCAGGCGACTGCATTTTGGTTGCCACGGCCAAGGTCCGCAAGGTTCCGATCCTGACGCGTGACGAGACGATTGTCGCAATGGCCAGAAACGGTTACCTCGACGTCATCCGGTGCTAGGGCCATTTGTTGTGTCGGGTGAGCCCGCACGCTGAAAGACCTGACATTCGGCGTCAGGCCCTCACTCACCCCGCCGTCTTCTCCGCCATCTCCATCAGTTTCAGCACCGTGTTCCAGTTGCGCGCGGTGTTGGCGACGCCGATGCCCTTGTCGAACTTCACCGCGAATTTCGAGGCGCCGAAACCATGCGGCGTGTGGAGGTAGGCGACCCGGGGGTATTGGTCACGCCCCATCATCCGCTGAAGCGACCCGCCCGGCAAGACGCCGTCGCCGGTGTCACATTCCCTCGTTCGGCAGCCCGACCAGTTCCTGGCGGCACGCCTAACCCCGCGACGTCATGCTCGGGCCTGTCCCGAGCATCTGCAACGTCGGCGATGGTCCAGATGTCATTCACCGACAGCGCGGGACATTCGCAGATCCTCGGCACAGGGCCGAGGATGACGGCGAGCGACAGAGACCCCTGCCCCTCGGCCTTCAGACAATAAACCCCGCCAGCGTCTCGTTGTCGGTGATGTCCTGGTATTGTATGCCGGCCACCCCGAATTTCGCCTTCAAGAGGTCGAAATTGCGGGCATCCTTGGTCTCGATGCCGATCAGCACCGAGCCGAAATTGCGGGCTGACTTCTTGAGGTATTCGAAGCGCGCGATGTCGTCGTCGGGGCCGAGCAGTTCGAGGAAGTCGCGCAGAGCGCCCGGCCGCTGCGGGAAGCGGATGACAAAGTACTTCTTCAGCCCCGAAAAGCGCAGCGCCCGTTCCTTCACGTCGGGCAGGCGCTCGAAGTCGAAATTGCCGCCCGACACGACGCAGACGATGGTCTTGCCCCGGATCTCGCGCTTGGAAAACTCCTTCAGCGCGTCGATGGCGAGCGCGCCGGCGGGCTCCAGCACCACGCCCTCGACGTTGAGCATTTCTATCATCGTGGCGCAGAGCCGGTTTTCGGGGATGAGCCTTACCGTATCGGTGGGAAAATGCCTGAGGTGGCGCAGCGGCTCGCGGCCGATTTCCGCCACCGCCGCGCCATCGACGAAATTGTCGACCTTGGCCAGCCGCACCCGCCTGCCCTGGTGAAGCGTCTCGTGCAGGCTCGGCGCGCCGGCCGGTTCGCAGAACACGAAGCGCGGCGCGCGCCCGGCGTCGGTCAAATAGCGCGTGACGCCGGCCGCAAGCCCGCCGCCGCCCACCGGCAGCACGACGATGTCGGGGGTGCCTCCGTCCGGCATCTGCGCAAGAATCTCGCGCGCCACCGTCGCCTGTCCCTCGACGATGTCCTTATGGTCGAAGGGCGGCACCATCTGGCCGCCGGTCGTTTCCGCAAAGTCGATCGCCGCGCGGTAACAATCGTCGAAAAAATCGCCGACGAGCCGGATTTCCACGAACTCGCCGCCGAACAGTTTTGTCTTGTCGATCTTCTGTTGCGGCGTGGTGACCGGCATGAAGACGACGCCCTGTCTGCCGAAATGGCGGCAGACGAAGGCAAAGCCCTGCGCGTGGTTGCCCGCCGAGGCGCAGACGAACAGGGTTGCCGTCGATCCGGCGGCGAGCGACTTGCGGAAGAAGTTGAAGGCGCCGCGGATCTTGTAGGAACGCACCGGCGACAGGTCCTCGCGCTTCAAGAAGATCCTGGCTCCCGTCTTCTTCGACAGATAGTCATTTTCCTGCAGCGGCGTTTCGGCAAACAGCGCGCGCAATGCGTCGGCCGCAACGGTGACCCTGTCCGTAAATCCCGTCATGAACCTCTCCAACGTCGCCACCAGTCTCACACCGGCCTATTGCACATTGCGCCCGGCCGGCCAATCGCGCGGCCGATTGCCTCGACGTCGCGCGTGGCCCTGTGGACCAAGGCCGCCCCAGGCGCTAAGCATGGCGAGAGCGTCGGAGGGGCGCTGCCCTGGAGCCGTCCATTCAGATGCGAAGCATCGTCCGCCATGTCGCGATCCTTTGCTGCCTGCTCTCGGCGGCCGGATGCGTTGGCTCGCGCGAGCACTATCTGCTCAACCCGGAAACCGTCGCCATCGCCGCAGACGAGATCGCCGCCACGCACGAAATCTACGTGGCCACGACGCGAAGCCGCTCGAGCGACCCGCGAAAAGTCTTTACCGGCGAGCGGTCGCTTGCTTCCAGCTTCGCCAAGGTCGAGGTGACGGTTCCGAAGATCCACGCGATCGGCAACATCGAGCGCGCCAAGGGCTCGGCGCCCAGCGATCCGGCAAAGCATTTCACGGCGACGAAGATCACCGAATATGAGGGCGCCGCCCAGTTCGGCAAAGACATAGGCCTCGACATCGCCCGCAGCGGTGATCGCGTTCTGGTCTTCGTCCACGGCTACAACACCGGCTTCGACGACGGCATCTACCGCATCACGCAGATCGACCACGACACGAAATACCCCGGCACGCCGGTCCTCTTCTCCTGGGCTTCCGGCGCGCGCACCCGCGACTATGTCTACGATCGCGACAGCGCGAACGTGGCGCGCGACGAGCTGGAAGCGCTGCTCAGGCAACTGGCGAAGTCGCAGGCGCAGAGCATCGACATCATCGCCCACTCCATGGGCACGTGGCTGACCATGGAGACTCTGCGCCAGCTTGCCATATCAGGCGACCGTGATCTTGGCGGCAAGCTCGGCTATGTCGTGCTCGCTTCGCCCGACATCGATGTCGACGTCTTCAAGAAGCAGATGCAGCGCTATGGCCGGCCCGATCGGCCCTTCGCCATCCTGCTCTCACAGGACGATCGCGCGCTGAAGATCTCCAGCGTCATTTCCGGCGACCGGCCGCGCCTCGGCCAGTACACCGATGCCGCCGAACTCGCCAAGCTCGGCGTCGCGGTGGTCGATATCAGCAAGACGGCGAGCGGCGACCGCCTGAACCACGCGAAATTCGCCGACAACCCAGTCCTCGTGCAGTTGCTGGGCAACCGGCTGCAAACGCCGGCCTCGCTCGCTTCGGCAGATCCAAGCAGCAGCCAGCTCAACGCGGTCGGCCAAAGCCTCGGCAAGACAGTCGGCTCGGTGGCAGAGATCATCATCACCACCCCGTTCAAGGTGCTGACGCTGGGAACCGGCGGCTGAGCCCGCCTCCTCTTATACGAACAGATCCACCTTCTCGAAGGTCCTGACGTCGATCAGCCCGACATCGGAAATCCGCAGTTCCGGAATGACGACGAGCGCCAAGAGCGAGTGCTGCATGTAGGCGTTGTTCAGGCTGCAGCCCATGTCGCGCATGGCGCTGGTCAGCTTTTCGGCCTTGGCGGCGACGATTTCCGCGCGTTCGTCCGACATCAGCCCGGCAATCGGCATCTCCACCATCGCGATTTCCCTGCCTTCCGAAAACAGCACCACGCCGCCGCCCACCTCGCCCAGCCTGTTGGCGGCGAGCGCCATGTCGGCCTTGTTGGTGCCGACCACGATCATGTGGTGGCTGTCATGCGCCACCGTCGAGGCAATCGCGCAGTCCTTGCCATAGCCGAAGCCCGAGACGAAGGCGTTCACCACCCCGCCTGTACCGCGATGCCGCTCGACCAGCGCGATGTGGCAGACGTCGTTGCCGCGATCGGCCGCGACAAGGCCGTCCTCGACCGCGAGATCGGCCTCGAGCGCCTTCGTCGGCGCCTGGTTCTCGATGACGCCGATCACCCGCACGCGCACTGTATTGGCGCCGTCGGGTGCGGCGACGTCGAAATCGGTTCGCGCCAGCTGCTTGCCGAGCTTGACCGTGTTCTTGGCCGTCTCGGGATAGTCGTAGGGCGGGATCTCGACTACGAGCCTGCCATCCTCTGCGAGCTTCACCCCACGCGCATAGACGGCGTCGATGGCCATTGCGGCGAGATCCGAGACGATCAGAAAATCCGCCAGCCGTCCCGGCGAGATTGAGCCGATCTCGCGGCCGAGCCGGAAATGCTCCGCCGTGTTGATCGTGGCCATCTGGATCGCGGTCACCGGCTTCAGCCCCTGCGCAATCGCGTGGCGCACGACGCGGTCCATGTGGCCTTCGCCGACCAGCGTGCCGGAATGGCTGTCGTCGGTGCACAGGATGAAATTGCGGCTGTCGATACCCGCTTCGGTCACCGCCTTGATTTGCGCCGCCACGTCATACCAGGCCGAGCCGAGGCGCAGCATCGCCTTCATGCCCTGGCGCACGCGGGCGATCGCATCCTCGGCGCGCGTTCCCTCGTGGTCGTCCTCGGCGCCCGCCGCGACATAGCCATGGAAATTCGGCCCGAGGTCGGGCGAGGCATAATGGCCGCCGACGGTCTTGCCGGCCTTGACGGTGGCGGCGATCTCGCCGGCCATGGTGGGATCGTTGGCGATGACGCCGGGAAAATTCATCACCTCGCCGAGACCGATGATGTTGGGCCAGGTCATGGCTTCCGCGACATCGGCCACGCCGAGCGTCGCGCCGGGGGTTTCCAGTCCCGGTGCCGAGGGCACGCAGGATGGCATCTGCACATGCACGTTGACCGGCATGGCTGCGGCCTCGTCATGCATCAGCCGGACACCCGGCAGGCCGAGCACGTTGGCGATCTCGTGCGGGTCGATGAACATCGACGTCGTGCCATGCGGGATCACCGCGCGGGCGAATTCTGTCACGGTCACCATGCCGCTTTCGACATGCATGTGGCCGTCGCACAGGCCCGGCACGAGGTAGCGCCCGCCGGCATCCACCACCACCGTATCGGCGCCGATCGCGTGGCTCGCATCAGGCCCGCAATAAGCGAACCGGCCGCCGGCGATCGCGATGTCTGTGCCGGCGATGATCTCGCCGGAATGCACGTTTACCCAGCGCCCGTTCTTCACCACCAGCTCGGCCGGTTTGCGGCCGGTCGCCACGTCGACCAGAAGCGGCGCCATGTCGGCCCAGGATGCTGGCTTGGAAAAGGTCGGGGTCTTTGCATTTGGCATGATGGATTCCTTGGTTGCCGCGACTGTGCCAAGCCGCGCCCGGTTTGACCAGTTGGTTTGCGCCGCCGCGTCCCGGTTGTGCAGGGTTCAGGTGGGGCTATACTGGCCGCGTACAACCGGGCGTTCCCATGCCGACCTTCCTTGCCCGCCGGCCATGGCTCGCGCCAGCGCTGGCGCTGATCCTCGCGGCAGCGGCGATCGCCTGGTTCGGCGGCGCCTTCGCAACGCGCGCCTATCTCGACCAGGCGGCCGCGCGCGGCCAGACGACGCTGCGCCTGGCTGTCGCGGCGCTGCGCGGCCATATGAGCCGCTACGAGGCGCTTCCGGCGCTGATCGCAGACCATGACGACGTCAAGGAACTGGTGAGCAACCCTGCCGACGCCGCCCTGCGCGACCGGGCCAACCACTATCTCAAGGCCATCAACGCGCTTCTGAAATCGTCTGACGTCTATGTCATGCTGCCCGACGGCAGCACGATCGCCGCCAGCAATTTCGACGGGCCGGCATCTTTCGTCGGCGAGAACTTTGCCTATCGCCCCTATTTCCAGGACGCCATGGCCGGCCGTCCGGGCCGCTTCTTTGCGCTCGGCACCACATCGCTCAAGCGCGGCTACTATTTTTCCGCGCCCGTGATGCTGGGGGCGGCCGTCGGCGGCGTCGTCGTCTTCAAGGTCGACATCGACGGCATCGAGGCCTCCTGGAAGGGCGGCGACGACGAGATCATCGTCACCGACCCCGAGGGCATCATCTTCATGACCGGCCGGCCGGAATGGCTCTATGCCAGCCTGCTGCCGCTCACCGCCGAGCGGCTTGCCCGCACCTCGGAATCTCGCCGCTACGCCGACGCCACGCTGCGCGAACTGGATGTGCGCCATCACACGCCGGACGGCGCCCACACCCTCATGACGGTCAGCGATGCCGGCGCGTCGATGGAGTATCTCGAGCACGCCGAGCTCATGCCGGAAGCCGGCTGGACGGTGCATGTGCTGATGGACACGGCGTCGACGCGCGCCCAGGCCTATTCGAGCGTCGCCGCCGCCCTTCTCCTGCTCGGCCTGGCCGCGCTGGCGGCGGCCATCGTGCTGCAGCGCCGCGCGCGCCTTGCCGAGCGCATGGAGATGCAGCGCTCGGCGCAGGTCGAACTCGAACACCGGGTCGACGAGCGCACCGCAGCACTTGCCTCGGTCAATAACCGGCTCGAGACAGAGGTCGCAGAACGCCGCGCCACCGAGCAGCGCCTGCGCCAGACGCAGGCCGATCTCGTCCAGGCCGGCAAGCTCGCGGCACTCGGCCAGATGTCGGCTGCGCTCAGCCACGAGTTCAACCAGCCGCTGGCGGCGGTAAAGACCTATGCCGACAATGCCGCCGTGCTAATCGACCGCAAACGCATCGCCGACGCGCGCGACAATGTTCTGCGCATTTCCGCGCTCACCGACCGCATGGCCTCGATCAGCCGGCATCTGCGCAACTTTGCGCGAAAGCCCAACGAACAGCTCGGTCCGGTGCTGCTGGCCGAAGCGGTCCGCGACACGCTGGAGATCGTCGCATCGCGCCTCGACGCCGCCGACGCCACGGTCGACGTCGACCTTGCCGATCCGCGTCTGGCTGTCAGGGCCGGATCGGTGCGGCTGCAACAGGTGCTGGTCAACATCATCTCGAACGCCGCCGATGCCGTCGAGGGGACCGCAAACCGCACCATCGAGCTTCGCGCCGCCCGCGCGGGCGACAGCGTGACCGTCTCCGTCCGCGATCATGGCCCCGGCGTTCCCGCCGCGATCACCGCGCGCATTTTCGATCCGTTCTTCACCACCAAGGGCGTCGGCAAGGGCATCGGCCTCGGCCTGTCGATTTCCTACAACATCATCAAGGACTTTGGCGGGTCGCTCGACGTGTCCAACCACCCCGAGGGTGGCGCGCTCTTTGCGATCACGCTGGCTGCGGCGGATGCCTCCGCACGGGAGGCGGCGGAATGAAGCCGGCAATCGTGCTACTCGTCGACGACGAGGAGGAACTGCGCCGATCGACGGCGCAGGCACTCGACCTCGCCGGCCTTGCGGTGCGCGATTTCGCCAGTGCCGAGCGCGCGCTCGATTTCGTCACCCAGGGCTTCAATGGCATCGTCGTCACTGACATCCGCATGCCCGGCATGGACGGCATGACGCTGATGAGCCGGGTGCGCGACATCGATGCCGATATCCCCGTCATCCTCACGACCGGGCATGGGGACGTTCAGCTCGCGGTCAAGGCGATGCGCGAAGGCGCCTACGACTTCATCGAAAAGCCGTTCAACACGCAGTCGCTCGCCACCATTGCCATGCGCGCGCTCGACCGGCGCGGCCTGGTGCTGGAAAACCGGCTGCTGCGCGCCGTCGCCGGCAAGCGCGACGACATCGAGGCCCGTCTGCCCGGCCGCACGCAGGTCATGGTCGACCTGCGCTACCGGCTGCGCGCGGTTGCCGCCACCGACGCCGACGTGCTGATCATCGGCGAGACCGGCACCGGCAAGGAGGTCACCGCGCGTGCGCTGCACGACATCAGCGGGCGGGCGACAAAGCCCTTCGTGGCTATCGATTGCGCGGCGCTGCCGGAAACGCTGATCGAGAGCGAGCTGTTCGGCCACGAGGCGGGCGCCTTTCCCGGCGCCATGCGCGCCCGCTACGGCAAGTTCGAGCATGCGCGCGGCGGCACGGTCCTGCTCGACGAGATCGGCTCCATGCCGCTCGACCTCCAGGCCAGGCTGCTGCGCGTCATCCAGGAGCGGACCATCACGCGGCTCGGTTCCAACGAGGCCGTGCCGCTCGACGTGCGCTTCGTCGCCGCCAGCAAGGCCGATCTCGAGGCGGAGGTGGCCGCCGGCCGCTTCCGCGCCGACCTGCTCTACCGGCTGAACGTCGTGACGCTCCGGCTTCCGCCGCTTTCCGCGCGGCGCGCCGACGTGCCGCTGCTTTTCCTGCAGCTTTTGCGCGAGGCGGCCGCCCGCTACCGCCGCGACGACGTCGAACTGTCGCCGGAGGTCGCTGCCCTGATCGCGCGGCGCGACTGGCCGGGCAATGTGCGTGAGCTGCGCAACGCCGCCGACCGCTACGTGCTGGGCCTCGGTCTCGACGGGTCCGACGGCCCGGACGGCGGCGACACGGCTTCGGGGCGCCTTGCCGACCGGGTCGCCGCCTTCGAGCGCAGCGTCATTGCCGGCGCGCTCACGGCCCATGGCGGCAGCCTGAAGCCGGTCTACGAGACCCTCGGGATTTCGCGCAAGACGCTCTACGAGAAGATGCAGCGCCACGGGCTGGACAAAGGCGAACGTTAGCCTGCCCCTTCCGCGCGATGATCTTCGCTTGAGCGGGAAGAAGGGAATGGCATTCGGCGCATGACGGTGGCGCTCGCACCACCGGATGTGTCGCAATCCACCCAACGCGCGACCGGAATGTCACCGTTTCCACCCATCGACCGTGCGGCGCCGCAGGTTTCTTGCCTTCCGGGCGCGACCGGCCTTTGCGTCCGCGCGCCATTGCGACACTGATGCGACAACCATGTCCGGCGTCGGGAGGAGCCTGCGCCGGCAGGTGGTCACGCAACACGATCCCGGGAGGATTCCATGAAGACATTTCTCGCCACGCTTGCCGCTGCCGTGCTGATGCCGATGGCAGCCTTTGCCCAGGCCTATCCCGAGCGGACCATCACCGTGGTCGTGCCCTTTGCCGCGGGCGGCCCGACCGACACGGTCACCCGTCTCGTCGCCGAGGCGATGTCAAAAGATCTCGGCCAGCAGGTCATCGTGGAGAACGTTGGCGGCGCGGGCGGCACGCTCGGCGCCAAGCAGGTCGCCGACGCCGATCCGGACGGCTACAAGCTGCTACTCTATCATATCGGCATGGCAACGTCCGACACGCTGTACCGCAACCTGCCCTACAAGACGCTGGATGCGTTCGAATATGTCGGCCTCGTCACCGAAGTGCCGATGACCATCCTGGCCAAGAAGGACATGGCCGCTAACACGCTGGCCGAGCTCGTCGATTACGCCAAGACCAACGCCGACACGGTGACGGTCGCTAATGCCGGCATCGGCGCCGCGTCGCATCTGTGCGGCATGCTGTTCATGAGCGCGATCGGCACGCCGCTCGTCACCGTCCCCTACAAGGGCACAGGCCCGGCCATGACCGACCTTCTCGGCGGCCAGGTCGACATCATGTGCGACCAGACCACCAACACGACCAAGCACATCCAGGGCGGCACCGTGAAGGCCTACGCCGTCACGACACCGGCACGTCTCGACGTGCTTCCCGATGTCCCGACCACGACCGAAGGCGGCCTGCAGGGCATGGAGTTCGGCATCTGGCACGGGCTCTACGCGCCCAAGGGCACGCCGGCCGACGTCACCGAGCGCCTGTCCAAGTCGCTTCAGGTCGCGCTCAAGGACGAGAACGTCGCTGCCCGCTTCGCCGAACTCGGCACCGTGCCGTCGAGCGAGGCTGACGCGACGCCCGCCGCCCTGAAGGCCAAGCTCGAAAGCGAGATCGCGCGCTGGAAGCCGGTCATCGAAGCCGCCGGCCAGTACGCCGACTGATACGGTCCCGGAGCGTCCTGCGTCCAGCTGGACGCAGGACGGCCTTCGCGGACCATTGAACCCTGCGCATCGCGCTCCGCGAAAGCCGGCTCCGGCTTTCCGGCCGATGCGCCAGCCTTCCGGGGCGCGGCGGTCGCCCTCCCGGACGGACCGCGGCCGGAAGGGATACCGGCAGTTGGCAACTCTTGGGGGAACACCGCATGGTCATCGACCGCGCCAACGTGCTTTGCGGCGCAATCTTCATCGCCTTCGGGATCTATTTCGGGCTTAACGCGCTCGGCATGGAGCTGGGCACGGCGTTCCGCATGGGCCCCGGCTTCTTTCCTCTGGTCCTGGCGGTGATCCTCATCCTGCTCGGCCTGGCCATCGCCATTCCGGCGTTCCGGACCGAAGGCGAGCCGGTCGGCAGCCTTCCGATCAGGGGCATGATCTTCATCCTCCCCGCCCCAGTGCTCTTTGCGCTGACCCTCAAGGGCCTCGGCTTCGTGCCGTCCATCTTTCTCGCGACGCTGCTGGCGTCCTTCGCCTCGACCAGGATGCGCGTACCCACCGCGCTGATCATCGCGGCCTTGATGACCGCCTTCACGACCGCCGTCTTCATCTACGGGCTTGGCCTGCCGTTCCGGCTGTTCGGTCCCTGGCTCGGCCAGCCCTAAGGAGACGCCCGGATGGAACTCTTCGACAATCTCTCGCTCGGCTTCGCCACCGCCTCGACGCTCCAGAATCTCGGCTTCTGCTTCATCGGGGTGCTGCTCGGCACGCTGATCGGCGTGCTGCCCGGCATCGGGCCGACCGCGACCATCGCGATGCTGTTGCCGATCACCTTCCAGATCGGCGACCCCACCTCGGCGCTGATCATGCTGGCCGGCATCTATTATGGCGCCCAGTATGGCGGCTCGACCACGGCGATCCTGATCAACCTGCCGGGTGAATCCTCCTCCGCGGTGACGGCCATCGACGGCTACCAGATGGCGCGCAAGGGCCGCGCGGGCGCAGCACTCGCCACCGCCGCCATCGGGTCCTTCGTGGCCGGCACGGTCTCGACCTTCCTGGTCGCGCTTCTGGCCCCGCCTTTGACCGGCATCGCGCTGAAATTCGGCGCTGCCGAATATTTCTCGCTGATGGTGCTTGGCCTCATCTCCTCCATCGCGCTCGCCTCCGGCTCCATCGTCAAGGCGCTGGCCATGGTGGTCCTCGGCCTGCTGCTCGGCCTCGTCGGCACCGACATCTATTCGGGCACGCCGCGCTTCAACCTCGGCATCCGCGAATATTCCGACGGGCTGAATTTCGTCGCGGTTGCCGTCGGCGTCTTCGGCATCGCCGAGATCCTGCGCAATCTGGAGGACGAGCATGAGCGCTCGGTCGCGGTGAAGAAGGTGTCGAGCCTGTGGCCGACGCGCGAGGACTGGCGGCGCATGGCGGCCCCCATCGTGCGCGGCACCTTCATCGGATCGGCGCTCGGCGTGCTGCCGGGCGGCGGCGCGATCCTAGCCTCCTTCGCCTCCTATACGGTCGAGAAGCGCGTCTCGAAGCACCCGGAAGAGTTCGGCAAGGGCGCGATCGAAGGCGTCGCCGGCCCCGAATCGGCCAACAATGCCGGCGCGCAGACCTCCTTCATCCCGCTGCTCACGCTCGGCATCCCGGCCAACCCCGTCATGGCGCTGATGATCGGCGCCATGATCATCCAGGGCATCGTGCCCGGCCCCAATGTCGCGACCGAGCAGCCGGCACTGTTCTGGGGCATCATCGCCTCGATGTGGATCGGCAACGTCATGCTGGTGGTGCTCAACCTGCCGCTGGTGGGCCTGTGGGTAAAGCTCCTGACCGTGCCCTACTACGTTCTCTTCCCGATCATCCTCGCCTTCTGCTCGATCGGCATCTACAGCGTGAACTCCAACATTTTTGACCTCTACTCCGTCGCCTTCTTCGGCTTCGTCGGCTACGTGCTGGTCAAGCTGCGCTGCGAACCGGCGCCGCTCCTGCTCGGCTTCGTGCTCGGCCCGCTACTGGAGGAAAACCTGCGCCGCGCCATGATCCTGTCGCGCGGCGATTTCTCCACCTTCGTCTCGCGCCCGATCAGCGCCACCCTGCTGGCGCTCGCGGCAATCGTCCTCGTCATCGTCCTGCTGCCCGCCGTGCGCAAGAAGCGCGAAGAGGTGTTCGTCGAGGACGAATGACACGTCCGTCCCGTTTTCCGAAGCCATGTCTGCATGACGTGACCGATGCCCGGCAGCCCAATGTCCTTGGCCCCAGCCTTGCAATCGCGCACCGGTCCTTTACCAGTGGCGCTCAAGCGGACGTGGTGGAACTGGTAGACACAAGGGACTTAAAATCCCTCAGCCTCGGCTATGCGGGTTCGATCCCCGCCGTCCGCACCAGGTCCCGCCGATGCCCGTCGGCGACCGGCATGGAACGGATTGCGATCCGTACACCGGCCGTATCATTGCGAAGCCGGAGGGACCACTGTTCCGCTGAGCCGGCACCTGACGGAACTGATGTCATCCAGTCCTTCCAGGAGCACCCTCGGAAAGCGGTTCACGCCGAGCAGGAGCGATGTCTCCGTATTGATTGTCAGCGCCTTCAACCCGGACGAGCTTGACAGGGACACGACGTTGGCCATGTCGAGAAACGTCGACTTCAAGACAGGTGACGACCCTGTTAGAGCTGCCGTTATCTGGAGCAAAGCGACATAAGGAGTCTCCAGCGTGGTTACGAAGCACGATACGCGCTCTATATTGACCACGGATGCCGAAGGATTTGCAGCAAAGAATGCCGTACATTCATTGCTACCTGATCCGCAGTTTGTGGTCTCTGCGTAGCTCTCATATTTGTTTCCGACAATGGCGTTCTGCGCATGGGACGCCGACGAAACAAAGGACGCGATGAAGAGAACGGCAAAGGCAACAAGTCCAGTCCGCATTGTATCCCCCTGTTTTGAGATCGAGACGGGCGCCCTATCGAGCGGTCCGCCTGTCTGCAATGGCGAAAGCATGCCGCACCATTGGACTTGACGCAAGGGCACCTCCTGTTGCCAACTGCGCCACGAGGGATCAGCCGATCGGAGTCTTGAAATGAACCGCATGGCCTTTGCATGGCTTGCCGCCGCATCCCTTCTAGCCGCCGCACCCGCATCCGCCGTTACCAATGAGAACGGCGAGGTCCTGATCACGCAGGCGGCAGTCAACGCCGGCAACATCACGCCCGGGGACACGCCGGGCTTCCCGGTGACGATCAGCCGGGGCGGCAGCTACCGGCTGGCCTCGAACCTGGTCGTGACGACGACGGCCAATGGCATCGAAGTGCGCGCCAACGACGTGACGATCGACATGGGCGGCTTCACGCTGGCCGGCAGCGGCATCGGCCGCAACGGGATCACGATCTTCAACCGCAATCTGCGCGTGGCCAACGGCCAGGTGCGCGGGTTCATCAATGACGGCATCCGTTCGATCGCCCAATTCCTGGCGGTCGACACCATGGTGGTCACCGCCAACGGCCGCTTTGGGATCTTTGCCGAGGCCGTCGACAACAACCAGCTGGACAGCGTGTCCTTTGCGAGCGTCGCGGGAAGCAAGGTCACGAACAATGCTGGCGGCGGCATTCGCTGCATGCGCCACTGCCGGGTGGAAAACAGCCTCGTGTCTTCGAACGCCTTCATCGGAGTGAATTTTGTGGGCATCGGAGGCTTGGCGCTCGGAAACAGCGTGACCGCGAACGGCACCTATGGACTGTTCTTCTCGGGCGTTGGAGGCGCGGGCAACAATGTCCTGGTCCAGAATCCCGACGGCCCGATTTTCGGCAGCTTCGTTGCCATGCAGCCCAACGCCTGCAGCCCGGCCTGTCCGCCCCCGCCCTGAAGGGAAACGCCGCTTTCCGACTTGACCTAGGGGCATCTGCCGTTGCCAAATGGGCGCCACGAGGGATCAGCCAGTCGGAGTTTTCGGATGAACCGCATTGCCTTCGCATGTCTTGCCTTCGCTCTGCTCATCGCCGCCGGGCCGGCCCGCGCCCTCACCAACGACCACGGCGTCATCGTCTTCACGCAGGCCGATGCGCTGGCCGGCGGCGTCACGCCGGGCGACACGCCCGGCTTTCCGGTGACCCTCTCGGTCCCCGGCGCCAGCTACCGGCTCGGGTCGAGCCTGACGGTGGCGACCGGTGCCAACGGCATCGAGGTCAGGGCGAACGACGTCGCGATCGACATGAGCGGTTTCACGCTGGCCGGCAGCGGTGTTGGCCGCAACGGCATCACGAGCTTCAACCGCAACCTGCGCGTGGCGAACGGGCAGGTGCGCGGCTTCAACAATGACGGCATCCGCACGATCGCCCAGTTCCTGGCCGTCGACACGATGGTGGTCACCGCCAACGGCCGCTTTGGGATCTTTGCCGAGGCTGTCGACAACAACCAGTTGGACAGCGTTTCCTATGCGAGCATCGTAGGGAGCAAGGTCACGGCCAACGGTGCCGACGGCATTCGCTGCATGCGCCACTGCCGGGTGGAACACAGCATCGTGTCCGCCAACGGCTCGAATGGAATTTCCTTCGGAGGGACCGGAGGTTTCGTGTTCGCGAATACGGTGACCGCAAACACTTACTATGGAGTCTATTTCGCCGGTGCCGGCGGCGCCGGCAACAACTTCGTGGCGGGAAATCCTGACGGCTCGCTCGTTGGTACCGTCATTCACATGCAGCCCAATGCGTGCAACCCGTCATGTCCGCCTTGAGGGCCGCAGACCCTCCCGCGCGGTTTGACTTGAGCTCAAAGCGACACGCGTCGCCGACATTGTCGAACCGACAACCAGGAGCCTCCAATGCACCGCATCGCAGCCGCCTCGACTATCCTTGCACCGCTGTTGACCGCCTCGCCTGCCGGCGTCGTCATTATCGTCTTCACCCAGGCGGACGCGATCGCGGGCAACGTCACGCCCGGCGACACGCCCGGCTTTCCGGTGACGCTGTCGGTCGCCGGCGCCAGCTATCGGCTGGGATCGAGCCTCACGGTGACGACGAGTGTCAACGGTATCGAAGTCAGGGCAAATGACGTCAACATGACATGGGCGGCTTCAAGCTCGCCGACGCAGGCCAAGGCCAATTCTCCGGCATACCCGCCCTCTCCGTGATCGATCGCCGGTCCGCGTCTGCACCAGACTTGACGTAACGGCAGCTTGTGCGGTCTAGTTCCCTACGGGGGATCAACCTGGGGAGCATGTCATGAACCGCATCGCATTTGCATCATTCGTGGCGGCATCGCTCCTTGCGGCGGCGCCGGCCAGCGCCGTCACCAACCAGGATGGCGAGGTCTTGATCACGCAGGCGGCCGTCAACGCCGGCAACATCACGCCGGGCGACACGCCGGGCTTCCCGGTGACCATCACGGTCCCCGGAACCTACCGCCTTGCGTCGAACCTCACCGTCACCACCCAGGTCAACGGCATCGAGGTCCGGGCCAATGAGGTGACGATCGAGATGGGCGGCCGCACGCTCGCGGGCAGCGGCATCGGCCGCAACGGCATCACCTCGTTCAACCGCAGCCTGACGGTGCTCGACGGCACGGTGCGCGGCTTCCAGATTGCCGGCGTCCGCAGCATCGCCCAGTTCCTGACCGTGCGCGGCATGCGGATTCTCGCCAACGGTGCATACGGCGTCATCGAAACGCCGGCAGCATGGCCGCCGACCACCCCCATCGGCTATGCCACGGTCGTCGGCAGCACCATCTCGGGCAATACGCTGGACGGGATCGCGTGCACCAGCGAATGCCGCATCGACGGCAACACCATAGCCGGCAACGGCAGGCATGGCGTCGACATCAGCAGGGACGGCGGTCTGGTGCTTGGCAACATCATTTCCGGCAATGTCGGCTTCGGCATCAACTCGCAGTTCAGAGGAAGCGAGATTACTGCGCCCGCGCTCACCGGCTACGGCAACAATTCACTCATCTCGAACGGTTCGGGCCCACACGCCGGCGGTGTCGAACTGCAGCCGAATGCCTGCCGCCCGCAGGCCTGCTGATCCCGCCGAGGCGACCTTTCCGCGGCAACGACAAACAGGAGCCCACGCATGTATCGTCGTGCAATTGTCTGCCTCGCGTCTCTGCCACCGATGCCGCGCATCGCAGGTGCCTCGATTGCCATCGCAGCCCTGCTCGCCGCCCCGCCCGCATCGGGCGTCACCAACGAGAACGGCGAAGTCCTGATCACCCAGGCGGCCGTCAACGCCGGCAACATCACGCCAGGCGACACGCCGGGATTTCCCGTGACCATCAATGTCGGCGGCAGCTATCGGTTGGCTTCGAACCTTGTCGTCACGACACTGGTCAACGGCATCGAGGTGCGCGCGAATGAAGTCACCATCGACATGGGCGGCTTCACGCTGGCCGGCAGCGGTGTCGGCCGCAACGGCATCACCAGCTTCAACCGCAATCTGAAGCTGAGCAACGGCACGGTGCGCGGGTTCATCAATGATGGCATCCGCACCATTGCCCGGTTTCTCACCGTCAGGGATCTCGTCGTCACCGGCAACAGCCGCTACGGCATCTTCACCGATCCCGGCAGTGGCGGGCAGGATCAGGTGGCCTTCGCCAAGGTCGAGAACAGCAGCGTCACGGACAACGGTCTTTACGGAATCCGGTGCGGCAACAATTGCAGCGTTGAGTCCACGGTTTCTGCTGACAACGGATTCTCAGGCATATTGTTTGCCGGGAAAGGCGGTGTGGCTTTGGGCAATTCCACAATTGGAAACAACGCATACGGGATTCTCTTCAACGACACGGGGGGCGGCGCCGGCAGCAACACGGCGGTGCTCAACACTCTCGGATCCATCGTTGGTACCTTCAAGACGATGCAGCCAAACAACTGCGATACGGCATGTCCGCCGCCGTGAGCCGCCAGGGCCGGGCTTTTGCCTGCGGCAACTCCGTCAGGAAGCACCCTTCGAGAACCAGCTTGGGGACACTGTCATGAACCGCATCGCCGTCACCTCGATCACCCTCGCAGCACTTCTGGCCACAACGCCAGCCATGGCCGTCACCAACGAAAACGGTCAGGTTCTGATCACCCAGGCCGATGCGCTGGCCGGCAACGTCACCCCCGGCGACACGCCGGGATTTCCGGTGACGATCAGTGTCGGCGGAAGCTATCGGCTCGCGTCCAACCTGACAGTCACGACACTGGTCAACGGGATCGAGGTCCGGGCAAACGAAGTCACCATCGACTTGGGTGGCTTCACGCTGGCCGGCAGCGGCGCAGGCCGCAACGGCATCACGAGTTTCAACCGTAATCTGAAGCTAAGCAACGGCACGGTGCGCGGGTTCACCAATGATGGCATCCGCACCATTGCCCGGTTTCTCACCGTCAGGGATCTGGTCGTCACCGGCAACGGCCGCTACGGCATCTTTGCCGATCCCGGCAGTGGCGGGCAGGAGCAAGTGGCCTATACCAAGGTTGAGAACAGCAGCGTCACGAACAACGGGCTTCACGGAATCGCATGCGGGCACGGTTGCCGCGTCGAGTCCACGGTCTCCTCCAGAAACGTACTTCACGGCATAGTGTTTTCCGGACTAGGCGGCGCGGCATTGGGCAATTCCACAATTCTAAACAACGCATTCGGGATTTTCTTCAACGCGACGGGGGGTGGCGCCGGCAGCAACACGGCGGTCCTCAACGCTGCCGGATCGATCGTTGGTCCCTACACGATCATGCAGTTCAACAATTGCGAAGGGCTATGCGCCGCCGCGAACCAGTAGCCCCGATCGGATTGACGCAAGGGCAGACAATGGTGCCAACTGCTCCCCGAGGGATCGGTCCCAGGGAGCATTCATGAACCGCATCGCAGTCTTCTCATTTGCCGCAGCAACGCTGATGGCCGCCGCAATCCCAGCCTCCGCCGTCACCAACGAGAACGGCGAGGTTCTGATCACCCAGGCCGCCGTCAACGCCGGCAACATCACGCCCGGAGACACGCCGGGATTTCCCGTCACGATATCGGTGTCCGGAACCTACCGCCTCGCTTCCAATCTCGTCGTCACCACGACCGTGAACGGCATCGAGGTCAGGGCCAACGAGGTGATGATCGACATGGGAGGCCGCATGCTCGCCGGCAGCGGCGTCGGGCGAAACGGGATCACCAGCTTCAACCGAAACCTGCGGGTCGAGCGTGGCACGGTGCGGGGCTTCACGAATGACGGCATCCGTACGATCGCACAGTTTCTCGCGGTCGACACCATGGTGGTCACCGCCAACGGCCGCTTCGGCGTTCATGTCGAGGCGGTCGACAACCAGTTCGACACCGTATCCTACCCCAGCGTTGTCGGCAGCAAGATCACGAACAACGTTGCCGAAGGCATCCGCTGTGTTCGCCATTGCCGGGTGGAAAACAGCCTCGTCTCCTCGAACGGCGGGAACGGGATGACCTTCATAGGAACCGGAGGGATGGCGCTCGGAAACACCGTGACGGCGAATGCCCTCGATGGAATCCGTTTTGCGGGGGTTGGTGGGGCGGGCAACAACACCGTCCTCGGCAATGGGGGTGAGCAGTTGGCAGGAGGCGTCATTCACATGCAGCCCAACGCCTGTTCTCCGGCATGCCCGCCGCCTTGAACGCGCGCGACCGGTCTTGACCTTAGGGCAACACCGTTGCCAACTGCTTCCGGAGAGACCAGCCAAGGGAGCCTGTCATGAACCGCATCGCCGTCGCCTCGATCGCCCTCGCTTCCCTGCTGGCCGCAGGACCGGCGCTCGCCGTGACCAACGAGAACGGCGAGGTCCTGATCACCCAGGCGGCGGTCAACGCCGGCAACATCACGCCCGGCGACACGCCCGGCTTCCCGGTGACCATCAGCGTGCCCGGTACCTACCGCCTCGCCTCCAACCTCACGGTCACGACGGCGGTGAACGGCATCGAGGTGCGCGCCAACGAAGTGACGATCGAGATGGGCGGCCGCACGCTGGCCGGCAGCGGCGTCGGCCGAAACGGAATCGCGAGCTTCAATCGTTCCCTGCGCGTCTCGCATGGCACTGTACGGGGATTCACCAATGACGGCATTCGCTCGATAGCGCAGTCGTTGACAGTCCATGACATGATCGTTGCGGCCAATGGCCGTACCGGAGTGTTCGCAAGTGTCGCCGACCCGGCTATCCACGACGCCGACTTTGCCCGCATCACGGACAGCAGCATCATCAGGAACGGCAACGACGGAATATCGTGCCCGTCCTATTGTCATGTCGAAGGCAGCATCGTTTCAGACAATGGGCAGATCGGCGTCAATTGTTATGGAGAAGGGTGCACCGTCTTGGGAAACACCATTGGATCGAATGGTATCATGGGAGTTTCGTTCTTTTGGAACAGCGGCGCCGGCAACAACACCGTCACCGGCTCGTCCACGTCGATCGGCGGCCCCTATATCCCGATGCAGCCCAACGCCTGCGTCCCGGCCTGCCCGCCTTGAGCGCGCGTGTCCGGGCTTGACGTTACGGCAACACCTTTGCCAACTGCTTCCGGAGAGACCAGCCAAGGGAGCCTGTCATGAACCGCATCGCATTCGCATTGCTCATGGCAGCAACGCTGCTTTCTGCGGCACCTGCCCTCGCCGTCACCAACGAGAACGGCGAGGTCCTGATCACCCAGGCAGCCGTCAACGCCGGCAACATCACGCCTGGCGACACGCCGGGCTTCCCCGTGACCATCAACGTCGGCGGCAGCTACCGGCTTGCGTCCAACCTGATCGTCACCTCCGCCGTCAACGGCATCGAGGTCCGCGCCAACGAGGTCTCCCTCGACATGGGCGGCTTCACGCTGGCCGGCAGCGGCATCGGCCGCAACGGCATCACCTCGTTCAACCGCAGCCTGACGGTCCAGAACGGCACGATCCGGGGCTTTACGCTCGATGGCGTGCGCACCATCGCAGCGACCCTGCGCGTCGAGCGCATGCGCGTTCTCTCCAACGGGCGAAGCGGCGTCATAGAGCAGTATCCCAACCTGCCTCAATCTCCCCTGGCCAATATGACGGTCTATCTGAGCACGATCTCGGGCAATGCGGCCGACGGCATCACCTGTACGACTGGCTGCCGCATCGACGACAACGCCATAACCGGCAATGGCGGAAACGGTGCCATCTTTTATTCGGAGGGCGGACTGTTGCTGGGCAATCTTATTTCCGGAAATTCCACATTCGGCGTCCTTGCGGGTGTTTTTCAGTTTGGCAATATCGTCGAACACCAATTCAGTGCGGGCAACAACGCGATCATCGGAAATGGCGCGCCAGTCAGGGGCATTTTGCTTCCATTGCAGCCCAATGCCTGCGCGCCGCAGGCCTGCTAGCGGATCGGCTCAGCCGAACGCCCTTGCCGCCATCTTTCGCACGAACGCCGCCGCCCGCTCGGTGGCGCTGAACTGCACCATGTGGCCGATGCCGTCCAGAAGTTCGAGGTCGAGGCCGGAAATCCGGTCCTGCAGCGGCAATCCGTGCACGCGGTGGTCGAGGACGCGGTCGGCGGTGCCGAACAGGATGCCGACCGGCATGGCGATCGTCTCATAGCGGGTCTCCAGGGCGCCGAGATCCTTGTCGATGCCGACCAGATCCGTCGACGTCGCGAAAACATGGCTTGGCCGCAAGCCGACAAGACCCCCGCCAGCAGCCATGTAGTCGCGCGACGGCGACTGCGGGCCGAAGGTGAAGGCCAGCGTCTGCCCGGCATATTTCAGCGCCATCGGCACCGCCACGGTCTGCGACAGCAGCCATCGCCTCAGCGGCGAGACGATGTGGAGCGCCTTGAATTCCGGCGGCACGTGTTCGGGCAGATGGGTCATCGGCGCCAGCCGCGCCAGGCCGGAAATGGCGGCGGGGTGGCCGAGCGCCAGCGCCAGCGCCACGGTGCCGCCCAGCGAATGGCCGACCACCAGCGGCCTTTCAAGCCCGAGCGTCGCGATGAAGGCGTCGATGAGCGCGGCCTGTTCGGGAAGCCGCCCTGTCGCGCCGGACACCCGGGTCGAATAGCCCGAGCCGGGCCGGTCGAGCGCGATGACGCGAAAGTCGCGCGACAGATCGGCAAACAGCGTCGAGCGGAAATGCAGCAGCTGGCCGCCGAGCCCATGCAGGAACAGGATCGGTCGCCCCTGCCCCGCCTCGACATAGTGGATGCGGTTGCCGTCGATGGTGACGAACGAGCCGGCCGGCGGCACGCGCCGCTCTGCATCGGTCGCGATTCGCCGCGTGGCGAGCACGAAATAGCCGATCACGAAGGCCGCGACCAGCAACAGCACCGTGAGGATGGAGGCGAGGACGTCGGACAGAATCATGGTGCCCCCGGGGATGGACTGACCCGGCCGACCTTACCCGATCCGCCGGGCTGCGGAAACGATACGGGCGGCCCACCGGGCCGCCCGTTCGAAATCGATGTCTGCGATGATCAGCCGTGCAGCTTGGCGGCGATTTCCGCCACGCGCTTGCCCTGGAATTTTGCGCCGTCTAGTTCCTGCGCCGAGGGCTGGCGCGAGCCGTCCGTGTCGGAAGTGGTGGTCATGCCGTAGGGCGCGCCGCCGCGCACCACGTCGTTGCCCGACTGGCCCTGATAGGCATAGGACAGCGGCACGATGATCATGCCGTGATGCTGCATGAAGATCTGCGCGTTGATCAGCGCGAGTTCCGCGCCGCCATGCTGGGTGGCGGTCGACGCCATCACCGAGCCAACCTTGTTGAGCAGCGCGCCCTTGGCCCACAACCCGCCGGTCTGGTCGATCACGTTCTTCATCTGCGCCGACATCGAGCCGTAGCGCGTCGAGACGCCGAGGATGATCGCGTCATAGTCGGCAAGTTCGTTCGGGTCGACGATTTCTGCTTCCTGGTCGAGCTTGTAGTACTGCGCCTTGGCAACGGCCTCGGGCACCAGTTCCGGCGCGCGCTTGATGGTCACCGTGGCGCCGGCTTCCTTGGCGCCCTCGGCGGCGGCCTTGGCCATCTGCTCCATGTGACCCCAGCTCGAATAGTACAGTACCAGCACCTTGGCCATGTGTTCTCTCCTGTGACGACAGCATCCGCACAAAGGCGGCAATGAACGATGATGTAGGGCCAAGGTCCTTCATTGAACACCGCCTAATCGCCAACAGATTGTTCACTGTTGCGACACCATTGCCGCGGCCGCCGCGCCGCGCTATCTCGACCCTTCCCGAGGCTGCACCAACACGGCGTGCGACCGCCTTGGACCGGGGACACACCATGGCCGACATCGTAACCGCCGCAATGCTGGTCATCGGCGACGAAATCCTGTCGGGCCGCACCAAGGACAGGAACATCGGCCATCTCGCCGACATCCTCACCGCCATCGGCATCGATCTGAAGGAGGTGCGCGTCGTCTCCGACGACGAGGACGACATTGCGGCCGCCGTCAACGCGCTGCGCCAGCGCTACACCTACGTCTTCACCACCGGCGGCATCGGTCCGACGCATGACGACATCACCGCCGATTCCATCGCCAAGGCGTTCGGCGTGCCCTGCGAATACGACGAAAAAGCCTATGCGCTGCTCGAGGCGACCTATGCCAGGCGCGAGCTGGAATTCACCGAGGCGCGCAAGCGCATGGCGCGCATGCCGCGCGGCTCGACCCATATCGACAACCCGATCTCGACGGCGCCGGGCTTTCGCATCGGCAATGTCCATGTCATGGCCGGCGTCCCGTCGATCTTCCAGGCGATGCTCGACAATGTCGTCCCGACGCTGAAGAGCGGCGTGGTCATGCTGTCGGAGACCGTCCACTGCCCCTTTGGCGAGGGCACGATCGGCGGGCCGCTCGGCGACATCCAGAAAGCCAATCCGGAGACGATCATCGGCTCCTATCCAAAATATCTCGACGGCACGTTCTGGACCGAACTCGTCGTGCGGTCGCGTTCGCCCGAAAGCCTCGCCAAGGCCAAGGGCGAGATCGAGGCGATGCTGGCTTCCCTCAAACCCGCCGCTTGACCTGGCGCAAGGCGGAACCAGTGCCGCAATGCAAGGGTTTATCCTGAGGGAGGTCCGCTCCCGACGGAGAATCCCGATGCCCATCAAGACGATCGTTGCCATCATCCAGAGCACGCAGGACTGCGAGCGGGTCATCTCCAGCGCCCTGCCTCTCGCGCAGCGTTTCGGCGCGCTCCTGATCGGCGTCCATGCCGAGGCCATGCCGATGGCCTATGGCTCGACCATCGGCTTTCCCGACGTCGAGTTCATGCGCGTCTCGGCCGAAATGAGCGCCGAGCGCAGCAAGGAACTGTCGCGTATCTTTGCCGCGCGCATGCAGGCGGCGGACCAGGAATTCGAGTGGCGCGGGCTCAACAGTTTTTCGGGTGACGGCGCGCTGTCGGGCGCCACGGTGGCGCGCGCCGCCGATCTGGTCATCGTGGCGCAGCGCCATCCGGACGCCTCGTCCGAGGACGCCGCCAACATCGACGCAATCCTCTACGAAGCCGGTCGGCCGGTGCTCGTCCTGCCGCATTCCGGCGCCATCACCACCACCTTCAGCCGCATCATCGTGGCGTGGAACGCGAGCCGCGAGGCCGCCCGCGCGGCCTTCGACGCGCTGCCCTTCATTGTCGAGGCCGAGACCACCGAGATCGTCGTGGTCGACCCGCCGCGCCACGACGACCCGACCATGGCCAGCGGCGCCGACATCGCCGCGGCGCTCTCCCGCCATGGCGCCAATGTGACGCTCGCCACCGAGGCGTCGGACGGGCGTTCCATCGATGAGGTCATGCAGGCCCGCGTCGCCGCCACGGGCTCGGACCTGCTCGTGCTCGGCGCCTACAGCCATTCCTGGCTGCGCGAAATGCTGTTCGGCGGCACCACGCGCACCGTGCTGCAGTCGACCTCGGTTCCGACCTTCATGTCGCGCTAACACACGCGGCGGCGGAAGGCTTGCCAAGCGAGGCTCTTTGCGTCTAATGCCGCGCGCAATTCCCACTGTCGGCGCGGAGTGGCGCGCCATGCGGAGCGCGTCGCGATGTCTCTACCGGACAAGGCCTTTCCCGTCTCCTGGGACCAGTTCCACCGAGACGCCCGGGCGCTTGCCTGGCGGCTGGCCAGCGCCAACAGCGGGGGGTGGCGGGCCATCGTCTGCATCACGCGCGGCGGCCTCGTGCCCGCGGCCATCATCTCGCGCGAACTTGGCATCCGCGTCATCGAGACTGTCTCGGTCGCCTCCTACCACGACTACACGTCGCAGGGCGACCTGGCGGTCCTGAAGGAGGTCACCCCTGCCCTCCTGGAGAATGGCGGCGAAGGCGTGCTGATCGTCGACGACCTCACCGATACCGGCAAGACGGCGGCCGTCGTGCGCGCCATGCTGCCGAAAGCGCATTTCGCCACCGTTTATGCCAAGCCGAAGGGCCGGCCGCTGGTCGACACCTTTGTCACCGAGGTCAGCCAGGACACCTGGATCTACTTCCCATGGGACATGGGATTCACCTACCAGAAGCCGATTGCCGACGACACGCGCGGCTGAGTTCGGCGGAAATTCTGCGCGTTCGAGCGGAACCATCCGCAGCCCTGGCGGTTCGCCCAACGTCAGGCTCGCGACAGTTTCGCTGCCTACTCTCCATGCTAACGCTGAATGGCGCGCAGAGTCGGTCCGGATTTTTCCGTTCCGGGCCTTCCAATGTCTTGAGAAGGACATGATATTCGTTAGACAGCAAACGAATCCAGCGAGAGGTGACCTGCGACCGATGCTCATGCGCCAGACGACCCGCAACCGTGTACTCGACCGCGTCCGCCAGTTTTTCGGCGGGCTGCCTTGCCGTGTCCAGGTCGCGGCGCTTCCGTGGCGCAAGGGCGAAAACGGCGTCGAGGTCATGCTGGTCACCAGCCGCGGCACAGGGCGCTGGGTGCTGCCGAAGGGTTGGCCCGAAGGCCGCGAGGAACTCCACCACGCGGCGGCGCGCGAGGCGGCAGAGGAGGCCGGCGTCGATGGCGCCATCTCGCCGTTTGAACTGGGCCGCTACTATTACGGCAAGGTGCAGCCGTCGGGTCTAGAATGGCGCTGCGAGGTGCTCGTCTTCCCGCTGGAGGTCGACGGCGTCGCCGACAAATGGCCGGAGCGCAAGAAGCGCAAGCGGTCCTGGTTTGCCGTCGAAGACGCCGCGGGCAAGGTCCAGGAAGGCGATCTTGGCGAACTAATCTCCCAATTCGGCGTTAATCCCCGGAAATCGCTCGTCTGAGGCTGTGCCTCGGCGGTCCGTGCTGGCAGAACCGCGCTTCACATCGTGCCATCCGGCCCGCGCGATCCCTCCTCTGACCGACGCTGAGCCATGGCCGACACGAACCTGCGCAAGAACACGCTCGACAAGGACCTCGACAAGCTCGTGCATGTCGAGGAGGCCGCGACCTTCGTTGCGCGCGGCCTCGTCGCGCCGGGCCTCGGCCTGCTGTTCATCGTGCTTGTCGCCATCCTCTCGGCAGTCTTCACCGGCGGCGAACCGCGCACGCTGATCATCGTGGCAGCTGCCGCCATCGGCGGCTACATGGCGCTCAACATCGGCGCCAACGATGTCGCCAACAATGTCGGACCTGCGGTTGGCGCCAAGGCGCTGACCATGACCGGGGCGCTGATCATCGCCGGAGTCTTCGAAAGCTCGGGTGCGCTGATCGCCGGCGGCGATGTCGTCGAGACCATCGCCAAGGACATCATCTCCCCCAGTGCCGTCACCGATCCCGAAATCTTCATCCGCCTGATGCTGGCGGCACTCCTGTCGTCCGCGCTCTGGATCAACCTCGCCACCTGGATCGGTGCGCCGGTGTCGACCACCCACGCCGTGGTCGGCGGCGTCGTCGGCGCCGGCATCGCGGCGGCCGGGTTCGGCTCGGTCAACTGGCCGGAGATCAGCCGCATCGTCGCAAGCTGGATCATCTCGCCCGTGCTCGGCGGCATCGTGGCCGCGGCTTTTCTCGCCTTCATCAAGGATCGCGTCATCTACCGCACCGACAAGATCGCCGCCGCGAGGCTTTGGGTACCGATCCTGATCGCCATCATGGCCGGCGCCTTCACGGCCTATCTCGCCACCAAGGGCCTGAAGCGCGTGGTCCATCTCGACGGCTGGAGCATTCTTGGCATCGGCGCCTTTGCGTTCTCCGCCGGCTGGGCGATCGCGCACAACCGCATCGACAAGGCGGCGCAGGGACTGGAAAACCGCAACCAGTCGCTGCGAAAACTGTTTCGCATCCCGCTCATCATCTCGGCCGCGCTGCTGTCCTTCGCGCATGGCGCCAACGACGTGGCCAACGCCGTCGGCCCGCTGGCGGCGATCGTCCATACCGCAGAACTGGGCGACGTGGCCGCAGCCGTCAGCATCCCGATCTGGGTCATGCTGATCGGCGCGATCGGCATTTCTGTCGGCCTCTTCCTGTTCGGGCCGCGGCTGATCCGCATGGTCGGCGAGCAGATCACCCGCCTGAACCCCATCCGCGCCTTCTGCGTGTCCCTTTCGGCCGCGATCACCGTGATCATCGCGTCGGGCCTCGGCCTGCCGGTCAGTTCCACCCATATCGCCGTCGGAGCCGTTTTCGGCGTCGGCTTCTACCGCGAATGGTACACGGCCAAGTCGAAGAAGCGGCGCGCCTATATCGAGCGCAAGAGCACCGCGCGCCGCCTCGAACGGCTGGAGAACAATGGCGGCGTGGCGCCTGAAGAAACCGCTGCACCGGGTGGCGAGGACGATCTCGACGAGCCGGCTGTCGAGATCAACGGCATCCCGGGCTCTGGCGCCGAAGCCGCCAGGCGCAAGCTGGTGCGCCGCGCCCATGTCACCACCATCGTCGCCGCCTGGGTCACGACCGTTCCGGCCTCCGCTCTCCTGGCGGCCGGCGTCTTCTACGGCCTCCAGGCGATCCGCTGAGCAGCGCGCATCAGACGCCGTAGCGTTCCGTCCTGATCGCCGCGGCCGCCACGCCGGCGGCGATCGCGGGGCGCTGCACACAACCGGCATCTCGCGCAACCGCCCCGCGCAAGCCGGCTACCTTCTCCCCGTTATCCACATGGCTGTCACACAACATGTTGTGCAATGGCAACGGTCACAAAACTTGCGGAAACGAATCATTGACGGGCAAAACCGAGTCGTCCCATATGGACCATGCGCTCGTGTTCAGGGCGTGGTCGACGGGTTCCATCGTCGGTCTGATTTTCCCGATTTCCCAGTGTTTTTGAGCATTTTCGCCGCGTGTCGCGGTGGCTGGCGGCTTGCGCCGGCGATGATTTCCCGCGGCGGAGACGCCGCGAAAAAGGTGGCGGGAAACGTGTCATTAACCTATATTTAGTGTTTACAGGCGAGGCTGGACACTAGATGAAGTGGCTCCCTGGAAACAGGGACTCAGTCCGCGACGCGGACTGGAACGACCCGGAGAGGGTCGCCGACGGCAGCAAGCGCGCCCCGCCAACGAGGACGCGAGAGCAGCCGGAACGGACATCTCCGGGATGGGCGGCGCGGCCATGACGGCCCGCGCGAGAGGTGGACTGCCCCGGACGAAATGAACCGATGCGATGTCGGTCGTCCGGCGCTATATGTAGATTGCTGAAGGGACTGAAGGCATGCGGATCGAACGGCGTTTCACAAAGGACGGGCAGTCACCCTATGCGGAGATCGAATTCCGCAAGGCGCTGTCGGAGATCAAGAATCCGGACGGGTCCGTCGTGTTCCGCCTCGACGGCATCGACGTGCCGCAGCAGTTTTCCCAGGTCGCCGCCGACATCCTGGCCCAAAAGTATTTCCGCAAGGCGGGCGTTCCCGCGCGCCTGAAGAAGATCGAGGAAAACGACGTTCCCTCCTTCCTGTGGCGCTCCGTGCCCGACGAGGCGGCACTCGCGTTGCTGCCGGAAGCCGAACGCTACGGGTCGGAGACCGATGCGCGCCAGGTCTTCTCGCGCCTCGCCGGCACCTGGACCTACTGGGGCTGGAAGGGCGGCTACTTCAAGTCCGAGGATGATGCCCGCGCGTTCATGGACGAACTGTCCTACATGCTGGCCACGCAGCGCGTCGCGCCGAATTCGCCGCAGTGGTTCAACACCGGCTTGCACTGGGCCTATGGCATTGACGGCCCCGGCCAGGGCCATTTCTACGTCGACCCCTTCACCGGCAAGATGACGCGCTCGAAATCCTCCTACGAGCATCCGCAGCCGCATGCCTGCTTCATCCAGGGCGTCGCCGACGACCTCGTCAACGAGGGCGGCATCATGGATTTGTGGGTGCGTGAAGCCCGCCTGTTCAAGTATGGCTCCGGCACCGGCTCCAACTTCTCCTATCTGCGCGGCGAAGGCGAAAAGCTGTCGGGCGGCGGGCGTTCGTCCGGCCTGATGTCCTTCCTCAAGATCGGCGACCGTGCCGCGGGCGCCATCAAGTCGGGCGGCACGACGCGCCGCGCCGCCAAGATGGTCGTGGTCGACATCGATCACCCCGACATCGAGGCCTATATCGACTGGAAGGTGAAAGAGGAGCAGAAGGTCGCCTCGCTCGTCACCGGCTCGAAAATCGTAAAGAAGCACATGGCCGCCGTCATGAAGGCCTGCGTCAACTGCGAGGGCCCCGGCGACGACTGCTATGACCCGCTGAAGAACCCGGCGCTGAAGCGCGCCATCAAGGACGGCAAGCGCGACGGCGTGCCGGAAAACTACATCCAGCGCGTCATCCAGTTCGCCCGCCAGGGCTACACCTCCATCGACTTCAAGACCTATGACACCGACTGGGATTCGGAGGCCTACCTCACGGTGTCCGGCCAGAACTCCAATAATTCCGTCTCGCTGAAGGACGATTTCCTGCAGGCCGTCGAGGCCGACGGCGACTGGAACCTGACTGCCCGCAAGGACGGCAAGGTGATGAAGACGCTGAAGGCCCGCGACCTGTGGGAGCAGATCGGCCATGCCGCCTGGGCGTCGGCCGATCCCGGCCTGCACTTCAACACCACCATGAACGACTGGCACACCTGCGCCTCCGCCGGTGCGATCCGGGCGTCCAACCCGTGCTCGGAATACATGTTCTTGGACGACACGGCCTGCAATCTGGCCTCGATCAACCTCCTGCCGTATCGCCAGCATGGCGGCGACATCGACATCGCGGCCTACGAACACACGGTGCGGCTCTGGACCGTCGTCCTCGAAATCTCGGTGATGATGGCGCAGTTCCCGTCCAAGGAGATTGCCCGCCTTTCCTACGAATACCGCACGCTGGGCCTCGGCTACGCCAACATCGGCGGCCTGCTGATGACCTCCGGCATCCCCTATGATTCGGACGAGGGCCGCGCCATTGCCGGTGCGCTCACCGCCATCATGACCGGCGTCGCCTATGCCACCTCGGCCGAAATGGCCGCCGAGCTCGGCGCCTTCCGCGACTACGACCGCAACGCCGAAAACATGCTGCGCGTCATGCGCAACCACCGCCGCGCCGCCTATGGCGACCGCGACGGCTACGAGAAGCTGTCGGTCAACCCGGTGCCGCTCGTCGCCTCCGACCTGAAGCAGCAGGCGCTCGTGACGCATGCCCGCGCCGCCTGGGACCGCGCCATCGAGCTCGGCGAGGAGCACGGCTTCCGCAATGCGCAGGCGACCGTCATCGCGCCCACCGGCACGATCGGCCTCGTCATGGACTGCGACACGACAGGCATCGAGCCCGACTTCGCGCTGGTGAAATTCAAGAAGCTTGCCGGCGGCGGCTATTTCAAGATCATCAACCGCGCCGTGCCCGAGGCGCTGCGCACGCTCGGCTACACCGAAAGCCAGATCGCCGAGATCGAGGCCTATGCGGTCGGCCACGGCAATCTGAATCAGGCGCCCGGCGTCAACGCGGCGACGCTGCGCGCAAAGGGCTTTCCGGACGACAAGATCGCCGCCGTCAATGCGGCGCTGAAGTCCGCCTTCGACATAAAGTTCGTCTTCAACCAGTGGACGCTCGGCGCCGACTGGGTGAAGGAGACCTTTGGCTTCACCGACGAGCAGCTGAACGATTTCTCCTTCGAGATCCTGCCGGCGCTCGGCTTCTCCAGGAAGGACATCGAGGCCGCCAACATCCACATCTGCGGTGCCATGACGCTGGAGGGCGCGCCCTTCCTCAAGGATGAGCACCTGCCGGTGTTCGACTGCGCCAATCCCTGCGGCAAGATCGGCAAGCGCTATCTGTCGGTCGACAGCCACATCCAGATGATGGCGGCCGCCCAGCCCTTCATCTCGGGCGCGATCTCCAAGACGATCAACATGCCGAACGAGGCGACCGTCGAGGACTGCAAGTCGGCCTACATGCTGTCCTGGAAGCTCGCGCTCAAGGCCAACGCGCTCTACCGCGACGGCTCAAAACTGTCGCAGCCGCTGAACTCGTCGCTTCTGGCCGACGATGCCGAGGACGAGGATGACGCCATCGAGGCGCTGATCGCCCAGCCGGCCGCGGCCAAGGCGGTCACCATCACCGAAAAGATCGTCGAGCGCGTGGTGGAGCGCCTCTACCGCGAGCGCGAAAAGCTGCCGAACCGCCGCAAGGGCTATACCCAGAAGGCCGTCGTCGGCGGCCACAAGGTCTATCTGCGCACCGGCGAGTTCGACGACGGGCGCCTTGGCGAAATCTTCATCGACATGCACAAGGAAGGTGCCGCCTTCCGCGCCATGATGAACAACTTTGCCATCTCGATCTCGCTCGGCCTGCAGTATGGCGTGCCGCTCGACGAGTATGTCGAAGCCTTCACCTTCACAAAATTCGAGCCGGCCGGCATGGTCGTCGGCAATGACGCGATCAAGAACGCCACGTCGATCCTCGACTACGTCTTCCGCGAACTGGCCGTCTCCTATCTCGACCGCCGCGACCTCGCCCATGTCGACACGTCGGACTTTTCCAATACGGCGCTTGGCCGCGGCATTTCGGAAGGCAAGACCGAGGCCGTCTCGAAAGGCCTGACCCGCGGCGCGGCGCTCAAGGTGGTCAGCGGCTCCGGCCTTGCCGGCGGCGACGCGAAAGGCTTTGGCGGCGCCACGCCGTCGGGCGCGCCCGCCCGCCCGGCCACGACAGCCTATGCCGGCTCCAATGTGCTCGCCCTGTCGTCGGCCGCCCATCACGCGGCGGCGGCGCCAAAACCCGTCGTCTACGCCGACACCGACGGCGCCACCGCCTTCAAGCGCGACTACGAGGAACGCGCCCGCGAACTGGTGGAAGAAGCCCTCGACGACGAAGCCGCCGCCTCCGCCGACATGTTTTCCGACGAAGCCGCCCTTCTCGCCCAGGACGCCAAGGCGAAGGCCGACGACCGCCGCCGCAAGTCGCTGATGCAGGGCTATACGGGCAACTCCTGCTCGGAATGCCAGAACTTTACGATGGTAAGGAACGGGACGTGCGAAAAGTGCGACACGTGCGGGGCGACGAGCGGGTGTAGCTGAGAGAAATGCCGCACCACTAGCATGCCGGTGGCTCAGGGCGGTGACCCTGAGCCACCGCGTTGTTGGACTTTGCCTGGCCAGAAACCGGAATTGAGCATCTCCACTGATGTTTACGATATTTCCACAGCACTCCCGATCGCGCGTCACCAAAGCTGGAAACGCAGTTCGCGAGGGGAACGAAACGCCAGAGGATACGGATGTTATCGAAAACTGGCGAGCATCTCACAACTATGTTTTGAATACGTTTCAAGCAACGCTGCGTCGCCATGCTCGTGACAAAAAAATCACGGTGGCCCAACGGCTGAAACGGAAAGTCACAATTTATGACAAACTGACTAGACAGGCTGGAATGCAGCTTGCGCGCATGCATGACATTGCTGGTTGCAGACTAATTTTTGAAGACATTGATGCGCTGAGCGACACTCGCAAAAAGATTGTTGGATCACGCTTTAAGCACAAACGCCGGAACTCTGACTCAGACTACGATTACATTTCCACACCAAAGAATAATGGCTATCGTGGTGTCCACGACGTCTATGAGTATGTTTCTTATGCTGGATCGGCGAAGGAGTGGGATGGTCTCCTGATCGAACTTCAGTACCGAACTAAGAACCAGCACGCATGGGCAACCGCCGTTGAGATAGTTGGATCACTTACTGGGCAAGAGGCGAAATTTGATCGCGGCGATGCCGACCATCAAAGATTCTTTATATTGGCAAGTGAACTTATCGCGCGTTGCCATGAGGGGCCTCATTCAAGCGTGCCAGATGTCAGCGACACCAAAATCTCATCGGAAATACGAGAGCTTGAAGATAAGATCGGCATATTGAATCTCCTTGAAGGGATCCATGTTTCATCAACGCAATTGAAAACTGCTAGAAACTTAATTCTACAAATCCAGCCGGATAGAACGCTAAAAGTTTTCGGGTATGCAAAGACTAAACCAGCGCTAGAAAAATATTTTGAGTTGGAAGACGCCGGAGCGAAAGACGATATCGTCTTGGTGCGCTCCGATACTAATGAGGGAATTCGCAGTGCTTTCCGGAACTACTTTTCTGATGCGAGGGACTTTACTTCCCTGATGAGACAAGGATTGGCCTAGCAAATTTGTCCTTTTAGTATAGCACGCTTGGCCTTGCTGGCCCGGTACTCGTCGAGGCCGAGCACACCACTCCGCCTACGTCCCCAATCATGCAGGCTGCGTTCGTACGAAATCTACGGTCGCTGACGTCGAGATTTGGCTTCTGAGCATCGAACGCCCGGAGCCCTGGCAGAGGGCTGGTGTGGCGTCAGGCTGGAGCACCCCTCATCCGGCCCTTCGGGCCACCTTCTCCCACAAGGGGAGAAGGGAGACCCCCCTTGAATCTCCCCCCGCCGCCTGCCATCTCGTGGCGGTTCCCATGTCCATCGGAGGTATTCCCATGACGCCACCCACAGAGGCGCAAGAAAGCCGCAGTTTCGAGGCCGATGTCTCGCGCCTCCTGCACATGATGGTGCATTCGGTCTATTCCGACCGCGACGTCTTCCTGCGCGAGCTGATCTCCAACGCGGCCGACGCCTGCGAAAAGTTGCGCTACGAGGCGCTGACTGCGCCCGGCCTGCTCGGCGACGATCCGAAGGCGCGCATCCTGATCACGGCGGACGGCGAGCAGAACCGGCTGATCGTCGAGGACAACGGCATCGGCATGGACCGCGCCGACCTGATCGAGGCACTCGGCACTATCGCGCGCTCGGGCACGCGCGCCTTCATGGAGCGCCTCGAGGCCGCCGAAACCAAGGACGCCGCCCAGGTGGTCGGCCAGTTCGGCGTCGGCTTCTACTCCGCCTTCATGGTGGCGTCGCGCGTCGACGTGCTCACCCGGCGCGCCGGCTCGGACGCCGCATGGCTGTGGTCGTCCGACGGCAAGGGCGAATTTTCCGTCGGCCCGGCCGGCCTCGACGAGGCCCCTGCCCGCGGCACCCGCGTCGTGCTCCACCTGATGGAGGACGCAAAAACCTATACCGAGAAACACGTGCTGGAGCGCATCGTCGCCTCGCAGTCCGGCCATGTGCCGGTGCCGATCGCGATTGCCGACAAGCCCGGCGAGGAAGCGACACAGATCGCCGATGGCACCGCGCTGTGGACGCGGCCGAAGGCCGACATCTCGGCCTCCGAATACACCGACTTCTACCGCAGCGTGGCCGGCCAGTATGACGAGCCCGCCGCCACCGTGCATTTCCGCGCCGAAGGCCGCCACGAATACACCGCGCTCGCCTTCGTGCCGGGCGCGCCGCCCTTCGACCTGTTCGACCCCGACCGCAAGGGGCGCATGAAGCTCTACGTCAAGCGCGTCTTCATCACCGACGACGCCGAACTTCTGCCGCGCTATCTCCGCTTCGTGCGCGGCATCGTCGATTCGGCCGACCTGCCGCTCAACGTGTCGCGCGAGATGATCCAGGACAGCCCGCTGCTCGCCGCCATCAGGAAGGGCGTCACCGGCCGGATTCTCGGCGACCTGACAAAGCTCGCCGAAAGCGACGGCGACGCCTATGCCGCGATCTGGAAGAACTTTGGCGCCGTCCTGAAGGAAGGCATCTATGAGGGTTTCGAGCGCCGCGAGCAGCTTCTGAAGCTCGCCCGCTTCACCTCCACGGCGTCCGGCGGCGCGCTGCGCAGCCTTGCCGACTATGTCGGCGCCATGAAGGAGAACCAGGCCGCGATCTACTTCATCGCCGGCGACGACGCGCAGCGGCTGGAAGCCTCGCCCCAGCTCGAGGGTTTTCGCGCCCGCGGCGTCGAGGTTCTGCTGCTTGCCGATCCGGTCGACAGTTTCTGGACGTCGAACGCGCCGGCCTACGAGGGAAAACCGTTCAAGTCGGTGACGCAGGGCGGCGCCGACCTTGCGGGCATCGCGCTTCTCGACGGCGCCGCGCCACCCGCCGAGGAAACCCCGTCTGCCGTCACCGACTTCCTCGCCTTCGTGAAGACCACGCTGGGCGACGCGGTCTCGCAGGTGCGCGCCTCCGACCGGCTCACCGACAGCGCCGTCTGCCTCGTTGCGCCCTCCGACGGGTTCGACCGGCAGTTCGAAAAGATGCTTGCCGCCGCCGGCCGGCTCGACCAGCGCACCGCGCCGATCCTGGAAATCAACCCGCGCAACGACCGCATCGCGACGCTCGCCGCTTTGCCGGAGGCTGACCCCACCAGGCAGGACGCCGCCCACCTCCTGCTCGACGAGGCGCGCATCCTCGACGGCGAAAAGCCGCTCGACGCAAAAGCCTTCTCGCAACGCCTCGGCCGCCTGATGACGCATGCCGCCGCCCCACCCGCTTCGTCATCCTAGGGCGGAGCAGCCATTAAAGGTAAGCGACGGCACCCCCACGCGCTTCGTCATCCCAGGGCGAAGCAGCCACGAAGTGGCGTTGCGAAGACCCTGGGATCCATGCCGTGACCAAGCGGACAAGTGAAGCGCTGCAGAACAGGCGACGGCAGCCCGACCCCTAAAATCCGACCGCCCGCCTTAACCGAACCGTATCGGCCTCTCTGCCATGCTCTTCCGTTCAACCGGCTGGACGGGCTTCCATGGCGAAGATCGAGCGTTTCGGGCAGCGCGACCGCAAATTCGTCGCGAAGAGCATCCGCGACTGGGACGAGGATCACGCACGCACCAAGCGCACACAGCGCAGCGACCGCCCCTACCGCCCCCGGTCGGGCGGCTTCGGCGCGTTGCACCGGCTTTACGGCATTGCCGCGCTGATGGTCTTCATGGCGATCGCCGCCGCCTGGCCGCAGGTCGCGCCTGCGCTCACCTCCCTGCCCGGCGCCTCCAGCCTGATCGGAACCGCCCAGCAAACGCAGGGCAGCGGCATCGCCAGGACGGCCGCGCAAAAGTTTCCGATCTGCGGCACGGGCAAGCGCATGAACTGCGTGGTCGACGGCGACACGTTCTGGGTCGACGGCGAGAAGGTCCGCATCGCCGACATCAACGCGCCGGAAGTCTCGAGCCCGAAATGCGGTGCCGAAAAGGCGCGCGGCGACAACGCGACGCGGCGGCTGCAGAACCTGCTCAACGAGGGCCGCTTCGAGATGCGCGGCAGCGGCAACGACAAATATGGCCGCAGCCTGCGCACGCTGCATCGCGACGGCCGCTCGCTCGGCGGCGCGCTGGTCGACGAGGGCCTTGCCCACGAATGGAACGGCCACAAGGAGAGCTGGTGCGGCTGACGACCGGGCGCGACGCCCATCCTCGCCCCCCTTCTTGGGGGGAGAGGTGCCGAGCGCAGCGAGGCGGAGAGGGGGAAGGCCGCGCAGAAGACCCTCGGCCACCGATGGCGACCGGGACGAGCCCTTCTCTCACACGTCGCAGCTTGGCGAGAGAACCCAAAGCGCTTCGTCATCCCAGGGCGGAGCAGGCCGGAGGCCGTCGCGGAGACCCTGGGATCCATGCCGTGCCCAAGCGGACGGGAACCGGCACAGAACGGGCGGTCGACGGCAGCCCAACTCCTAAGATCCGACCGCTCGAATCCTTCCCCCCAGCAGCAATTTCGGAACGCTCGCGCCCTGTAGACGTTGCCTGCGCATCGAACCAGAAGCGGAACCGATGATCGGTCCAGCGATCCATGGCTCGACACTCACAGGAGAGACGAGATGCTCAAATTCATTGGTGGTACTGTCGGATTCATCTTCCTGATCGGACTTATCGTGGTTGTCGGCATATTGATGCTGATCTTCTGAGCCCGCTTTTGGGCCCGGAGCACCCGCGTGCAACGCGGGGCGTCGCGCCGGCCTTCCCGGTCTGACAGCCGGTCTCCCGACCGCTCCTCGCCCGCCGCACAGGCGGGGCAGACAGCAGGTCCACCCGCCAGGCGCCCACCCGCCGGCAGACAATCTCTCCGGTCGTTTATCCCCTCTCCCGCCGCCCGCGCTATCCTTGGGCGCGACAAGGAGAACGGGTGCGATGGAAGGGGCTTTGGCGATCGAGCACAACCGGGATGCGCTGGAGCGCATCGTGGCGGCGCTCGTGGCAATGATGGATTTTGCCGTCGGCGCCACCTTGCCGCGCCATCTCCTGCGGACCATTTTGCGGCTCCTGCGCCCGGCGGAGGCCGCCGCGCGACGTCTGGTCATTGCGCTCGCGCGTGGCATCGCCGTCACCGTGCCGGCGCGTCGGCATGTCCGCGAGGCGCAACCTGCCATCGCCGACTTCGCCAGGATGGCCGGCCTGTCGAAGCCGCTGGCTGCGGCGGTCGCCTGCCCGCGCCCGCCTGTCCTGCCGCTTCTCGATCCGCTGCGCCGGTGGCGCGCCTTCTCCTGGGCAAGGCACTCGGCCCTGCCGCGCATCAGCGTGCCGGGTTTTATCGAGCCGGCGCCGCTTCCCCTGCGCGCGCCCGCATCGCCCGACGATCCGATGGATGCGACGCGCCTGTCGCGACGGCTGCAGGCGCTTGGCCTGGCGCTCGAAGACCTGCCGCGTCATGCGCTGCGCTTCGCGCGCTGGCAGGCCCGCCGCAGTCAGCTATCCGACGCCGACCCCGCGCGGCGACGCTGGCCGCTGCGGCCCGGCCGCCCGCCGGGCTGGCGGCGGAAAGCGTCCCATGAGGTCTACGACGTCCTGGACCATGCGAACCAGCTGGCCCATTACGCGCTCGAGCATCCGGACACGTCATGACGGACCGGCTGGAAAGCGCAGGCTGATCTGCCGTGCCCGCGCTCCGGCGCGGTCGCACGGCCCTGCGCGCGCGTATCGTCTCGCCGAACAGCCACGCCGTAGCCATCCCACGTCCCACATGACGCGGGAACCCAACCGCCCCCTGCCCGTTCTCCGAAAGACCCCATCACAGGAGACAAGCATGTCCACGATTTCCGGAAAGCGCATCGCCATTCTCGCCACCAACGGCTTCGAACAGTCCGAGCTGGAGGTTCCGCTCCAGATGCTGCGGGAGGCTGGCGCGCGCGTCGACGTCGTGTCGCTGAAGTCAGGCGAGATCACCGGCTGGGACAACAAGGACTGGGGCCGCTCCGTGCCCGTCGACTGGGTCCTCAACGATGTCAGCCCGGCCGACTACGACGCGCTCGTTCTTCCCGGCGGCCAGATGAACCCGGATCTGCTGCGCGTCGAAAAGGCGGCACTGTCCTTCATCCGCGGCTTCTGGAACGACAAGAAGGTCATCGGCGCCATCTGCCACGCGCCCTGGCTGCTGATCGAGATCGGCGTTCTCAAGGGACGGCGCCTGACCTCCTACAAGTCGATCAAGACCGACGTCGTCAATGCCGGCGGCATCTGGGAGGATTCAGAAGTCGTCACCGACCAGGGTCTGGTCACGAGCCGCGACCCGGGCGACCTGCCGGCATTCTGCGCCAAGCTGGTCGAGGAGATCGCAGAAGGCCGCCACGAACGCCGCGCGGCCTGACCGATCGTCAGTCGGCCGAGGCCGTCAATGACTGTCCGCTCGCCCAGCGCCGCCACTCGGCGGCGTTGCCGTGGAACACGTTGAGGTCGATCTTGCCCTTCACGCCATGCGACAGGCCCGACCCGGAATACTGCCAGAACACCCATTTTCGGCCGGGATAGACCTTTGACGGGTGCTGCGCCACCGCGCGCAGCCAGAACGGGTGGTTGGGAAATGCGCCCTTGAGGTTGTCGCGGTAGAAGTCGGGAGCCGTGTAGATCACCGGCCGCTGGCCATAATGGGCCTCCAGCCTGTCCATGAAAACCGTCATCTTTTCCAGGACCGTGGCACGCGACAGGCGCCGCTTGCACTTCGACTCGCCATTGTATTCGACGTCGATCACCGGCGGCAGGGCGCCCTCGACTTTCGGCACGTTGCGGATGAACCAGTCGGCCTGCTCGCTCGCCACACGGCACCAGTAGAAGAAGTGGTAGGCGCCGCGCTTCAGCCCGGCTGCATGGGCGCCGCGCCAGTTTTTTCGGAACATCGGGTCGAGATGGTCGCCACCATCGGTCGCCTTGATGTAGGCGAAGTTGGCGCCCTGGCTGCGCAGCTTGACCCAGTCGATCTCGCCCTGCCAGCGCGACACGTCGACGCCGTGCACGGCATAGCTCTTCGGCGTGACCTTGCCGAAATTGATCGGCTTGGCGTCGCGGAAGCGATGGCGCGTGACCGTGAGTTTCGAGATCGCCCGCGACGCCTTCTCCGGCCGCTCCGGCTGGATCAGGGCTGCAACCGACAGTGCCTCTTCCGAAAGCTGCGCCTGCGGGCTCGCGCGCGTCTCCGCCACCGACACGATCTCGTCTTCCACGACCGCATCAGGCGCGTCGGGCGCGTCCTCGGCCGCCGTTTCGATTGCGCTGGCCATCGCCTGCGCACCCGGCACGCCCTGGTTCGGACGCGGAATCGAACTGGTGGTCTCGGACGACGGGGTCAACCCGTCGATGCCGGAACTGGAGGTGCAGCCGGCAAGGCACAGGGCTGCAACGAGAAAGGCGGCGGTTGCCGTCGGACGCATGGGGACCCTTACGCAGAACAGAGAGACCACAGGCAGGTTCGACAGAAACCCGCCAAACCAAATCACTAACGGGAAATTACCAAGAAAGTTTGAATCGAATCTTTACGATTGCGGCAGGGCCATTCGGGCTGCCCCGGCCTCAGAGCCGGGGCGGCTGCGTTTGCGTCGCGTCTGTTGCGCGAGGTCTAGCGGCAGGCCCAGAAACGCTGGCATTCGCTGCCGATGACATGAGCCGGCGGAACGACGGGTTCGTCGCCCGTCGACCGAGCCCGTTCCACGAGCAGGCGCACATCGTCGCGCTCCCAGCCGTCGCGCGCCATTACCATCTGGATCATCGGATCGTCCAGAAGCTCGTCGAGCGTTTGATGTCTGTTGGTCATTGTCGTCTCCCTCTCGGTCCCGCCCGCGGTCCCTACATGGGGATGCAAAGTGACACGCCAATGATTCCACGGCGGCATTTCTGTGTCCGAGCGGCTTTTTTCGGGACAAGTGCCCGATCGTGGCGCTCCTGACACAAGGCTGTCGGCAGGGCGCGGCGGCGCGCTTGCCCGTCCCCGTCATGGCGGGCATCATCATGCGGCATCGGCGGACAGGGAGCGGCCGCAATGATTCTCATCGGCCAGTATGACTCGCCCTTCGTGCGCCGCGTCGCCATTGCGCTCACGCTCTACGGGATCGCCTTCGAGCATTGGCCCTGGTCGACATTCGGCGACGCGGAGAAGATCCGGCCCTACAGCCCGCTGATGCGCGTGCCGACGCTGGTGCTCGACGATGGCGAGGTTCTGATCGAAAGCCATCTGATGCTGGATTACATCGACAGCCTGGTTCCGCAGGGCGAGCGGATGTTTCCCATCGAAGAGCCTGCGCGCCGCCGGGCGCTGAAAGTGGCGGCGCTGGCCACCGGGCTCGGCGACAAGGTGGTGAGCCTGTTCTACGAGCAGCGGCTGCACACGGACATCTCGCAGTCCTGGGTGGCGCGCTGCCGCAGCCAGATCATGGGCGTGCTCGGGGTGCTGGAAGAGGACCGCGCCAGGCGGCCGCACGCCTTCTGGTTCGGTGAACGGATCGGCCATGCCGACATCGCCGTCGCCGCCGTGCTGCGCTTCGTTGCCGAAGCCCATCCCGGCCTCGTGGACATGCAGGCGTTTCCAGCGCTCGCCGCCCATGCGGCACGGCTGGAAGCGCTCCCTGTGTTCCAGGCCGTCGTGCAGCCTTTCATCCCGCCGACGTGACGTGCCCGGATCCAGCGCGGCGCCCGCGCCGCGAATCGGTTATGCGTCCGTCATGTCCGAGACCACGCTCTATGCCCCGGTGAAGCGCTTCCTCGAGACGCTCGGCTTCGACGTCAAGGGCGAAGTCGGCGGCTGCGATATCCTTGCGCTGCGCGACGGCGAGCCGCCGCTCGTGGTGATCTGCGAGCTTAAGCAGAGTTTCAACCTAGAGCTCGTCCTGCAGGGCATCGACCGCGCCGCGGCCGCCGACGAGGTCTGGCTTGCCGCGCGCCTGTCGAAGCGCGGCGCCGGCCGCGAGAGCGACGCGCGCTTCCGCAATCTCTGCCGCCGCCTCGGTTTCGGACTCTTGGGCGTCGGTACGGGCGACCGTGTCGACGTGCTGCTCAGCCCAGCCGCGCTCGCGCCGCGCCGCGATCCGCGCCGCCGCTCGCGCCTCGTGGACGAGCATCGGCGCCGCCAGGGCGATCCCGTCGCGGGCGGCGGCTCGCGCCAGCCGATCATGACGGCCTACCGGCAGGGTGCGCTTGCCTGCGCAGCCGCCATGGTCGAAGGGCCGAAACGGCCGCGCGACCTGACGCCGATCTTTGCCAAGGCGCCCGCCATGCTGCGCGCCAACGTCTATCTGTGGTTCGCCCGCGTCGATCGCGGGCTCTACGGTCTCACCGACGCCGGCCGCGCGGCCCTGCTGCGGTGGCCGCCTCCCCGCATTGACTGAAGCCGCAATCGCATTGGTGCCCTCCCTGCCGGCATGCGGCTTTCCTCCCTGCCCGCATGCCGCCCGTTATGTGCCGGGCTCGGACAAGCATGTCCGCGAATATCTGTCCATGAGCCTGCGACGAAACGGCAACCGCGCCCCGTCCGCTCGCGCGATGCTGTCGAGCCGGTTGACGCACCATCGCAGGCGGCTATAAGCGCGAATGGAAATGCCAGGCCGCCGCAACGGCATGCCAAGGGCCGGTCGGCCCGCATCGGCTGCCCTTGCGGTCGACGGTTCTGGAGGGATGGCCGAGCGGTTTAAGGCACCGGTCTTGAAAACCGGCGTGGGTGCAAGCTCACCGTGGGTTCGAATCCCACTCCCTCCGCCAATCACCGTTGTATTTGTTATGTTTTCGTCGTTTTTTTAGAATGAACGTACAATCTGACGTGCAACCTTAGCGGGGAGATTATGGCTCGTCCTTTTGCGACATGCATCGAAGAGTCGAAGCTTCTCTTCGACGACGCCAAGACGCAGTCTGTGCAGGAGACGACGCCCAGCAGAATTTCTGACGAGGTCAAGTTGTTCGCGGCACAGCTTTCTGCGGACGAGCCAAGGGTTGTGCCGGTGGCTGCGGACCAACTTTATGGCCTGTACGCCTTCTGTGACGTTGGAGTGCAGGAAAAGGTCCGGCGTGAAGGCGGCAGGCCTCTGTTTGGTTGGACGATATGGGAACTGCCCGACGTCCTGCTGACAGCGGAATTCCATTCAGTTTATGTTGATCGCGATGGAACCGTCGTGGATATCACGCCCAAACCTGGTGGCGAACAGCACATAGTCTTCGTGCCTGATCGAAACTGCGGAACCGGTTTCGACTTCGATCGCCGTCCGACCAACAGACGCTACAACTTGGTTCCGTCTATAGACCGTGCGAGGCTTGCCGATGAGCGCATTTCCAAGATGTCGCCGACACAGCGGGCGTATGAGGAAAAACGCGCCAACAAGGCCGGAAGCAGTCTTCAGGAATCAATTGTCGCGAAAATCCCGGAGAATCATAGGCGGCGCATAGTCGATGATTTCATTCGTATTTGTGACGAACTTGACGGCGAAAGCGATCGTCTTCGCAGGATTTTTGGCGACGAGATCGAGCCTTCACAAAGATACATCGACCTATCCTTAAAGAAGTCGAGAATGCTAGGCTTCATAAAAAGCTAACGCTGGCACTTGGCAGATGGCGTGTAGGGTTGTTGAGATCGCTGCCTCGCGTGCTCTTCGGCATCTTTAGCGGCAAATATGGGACACTATCGATGGCCGTTCTGGAGAAATACGAACTCGAAATTTTGCAATGCCTAGTGGAGAGCGGCGTATTGTTTGCCGTCATTGGTGGCGCTGCAATCGCTTTGCACGGCAGCAACCGGGATCGGGGGGATTTAGATGTCCTCATACGAGATACTCTGGAGAATAAGGAGCTTTTGCTAGATGCGATCGCCCATAAGCATCGACTTAAGGGGGATAATCGAGCAGCCTTTTTGAAGGAGGGAGGGATGTGGCGGCAGCCGAAACAGGGCGGGTTCAGAGGCTTTGACTTTGCCGTTAACGTTCCAGGGATGAATGCGACGCAGGTGTTGCCCGACGCCGTTGCAGTTGACGTTGGCGGCTTCTCGATCCCGGTCGCAAGCGTGACCGATCTAATACGAAACAAACAGTCGATGGGGCTCGACGCGGCGCCAATCGATCTTGCGGACCTTACCGCGCTGAAAACGATATACGAAGGCTAGCCCGGCCGCGTCTCCGCAGCCGGGCGTAACGGTGTGCCGGTCTACATGGCGTGATCGCGGAATGGGCACAGCCATCCGATGATGTATTGTGAGGGCGCGGCGGACCTGTTGCGCCGTCAGGCCGGCGCCTTCAGGCAATGCCCCTCCGGGCGGCGCCGGCCTTCTACAGCAAAAAGCCCGGCTACGTTTCCGCAACCGGGCTTCCCGCTGCCCCGGATCCTTGAGGGGTGCATCCGAAGCGGCTTGCATCAATTCACAGGTGGCGAGTCAGTTCCGTTGCGGCCTCGTGCGCTCCAGGTCCTCGACCATACGCCCGCCTATGACAGTCAGCCGGCGCGCGGCCCGCAGGATGAACCGCGCCAGTAGAATGCGCGCCAATCTCACGGCTTGCGCTCCCGTAGCTCCAGAGCGTCGTGGACGGCCGCTAGGATGTCGTTGGCCGCGTCCAACGCTGACGAGATGGTGCCCGCCGTCTCTGGCGCGTCCTTCGGGTCCACGTTCTGCAAAGCCAAGGAACACGCGGCAATGATGGCTTGCGCGCGATAGCTCGCCACGATGATTTCGTCTGCGGTCATGTCTGTGACATGTGTCATAGCGATGCCGCCACGTTCAGCGCGTTCTGGGTAGCGTCCTCGGTTCCGCCCCATATGGGCAGGGAACAGTCGCCTTCTCCCTCGTCGTGTCGAGGTCGGACATTGCGCCCGCGAGGTTGCAGTCGGTTTCCTCGGGCTCCGCGTCGCCGCTGTCTTCTAGGTTCTCGTCGCCTTCGATCTCGTCGAGCAACGCCAGCAGGTTCTCGACAGTCGTTTCGATCCGCAGCCGCATGGATGGCGACACGGCAAGGAAGGTTGTCTCACGACGCATGATCGCCTCCCTCGCTTCGAGGTATGCCAACGCGGCGTGCAAGACGGGCCGCACGATCGGACCTGATTCGAAGTCGGTGCACTCATCCAGCGCGAGCCTGACGGCCTCGATAGCCCCGTGCATGCTCGTGGCGGGCGTATCCCAATCTTCCAGCACCTCCATGGGCGGCATCTATGAGATAGCCGCGTAGGCGTCGCCTCCATCGTCGTCTTGCGGTGCATTGGCGTTATAGTCGGCCATGCCGGCCCGGAAGGCTGCGATGGCGGCAACGAGTGGGTCGCGTACGACAACGGCCTCAGGAGGCGCTACAGGGGCGTTGCAGGCCATCGGCACAAGTACGGCGGTCGTCGCCGCGAAGCCTGCCAGGAGGGCAGTGCGGCGGTTGATTGTGGGCAAGCCTTCGGCGGCTGCCCGAACAGGTGTGTTCGGCATTGAAAATGCCCTTCGGGTTGGTTACTGATACAATGGTATCAATGCCACATTGACACTTAGGTATCGAGCCTTGTCTTCAGCTTCACAAATTCGAGCCGCCCGTCATCTTCTCAGCCTTTCACAGGCCGATGTTGCCACGACAACGGGATTGTCTCTGCCGACCATCAAGCGCGCTGAGAGCGACAGGGACGTATCTGTGTCGCCAAGCGCCATCGCAGCGATACGCGCCGCCCTTGTGGCCGCTGGCGTCGAGTTCATTGCGGAGAATGGCGGCGGTGCCGGCGTGAGGCTACGGAAATGAAGAATGGTGCAATCGCAGGCTGCCTGCGCACAACAAAAATGCCGTACTGCCTTGTGGGGGAACCTTTGCCACAATCAGACGGCTGCGTTGCCAGCCGTTGGAATTGAAATGCGTAGGATAGCCGAAGTTGCCTTTATCACCGGATGTACTTACAGGGCTCTCAGATTTTACGAGATGAAGGGCCTGATACGTCCACATCGGACCGGCAATTCACCAAAGGCGGCGGTGCGGCGCTACACCGATTCAGACGTGGATCGTATTCGCTTGATAACTGTATGGAGATCGGCCGGTTTGTCCCTCACGGACATTAAGGCCGCACTCGTCTACGTCGACGCCAAAGACAGTACCGCAGCTGACAACCTCATTGCGAGTAGACTGTCGCAAATCAGACAGCGCATTATTGATCAGCTTGCGGCAATCGAGCACCTTCGCACCACAACTCGGTATGGACCAAGGTGACCACTCGGAACCACAAGCCGAACCTTCCGGGCCAAAACGCAAGTTGAACCGGCCATCTCCGGCCCGTCAGGAAATCGTCCGTCCGCCGTCGATACCAGAAGTCGCCTATTCGCTCAAAGCGGAATGGGCGTTGGGATGTGTCGGTTCTTTGCCCGCAAAACGGAATGGGGCTCCCAGCGTGTTTTCTGAGAGCCCCGTCGCGCAGGTTGAGATGTCCTCGTGGCAACAAAGACACCTGCATGTTGAAGGATGATGGTTAACGGATCGTGAAAACGAGTGATGCTCATAACCTCGGGTCTCCACCGGCCTGAGGCCGGTGCGCGCGCCGCCATCAGTTCGTGCCGGGCGGTCACTACCTTCAGGCCCCGTTAGAAATGACCTTGCGCATTTGTTCGTTGAGGATGGTGTCCAGATCGTCGACCGCTTCGCGCAACTTCTTTATCTCTTCCACATCGGCAATGCCGTCTAAGTCGTGGATGGCTCGCGTTACCCGTTTGATGGCGGCGACCGCATTTCTCATTTCCGATGCAACATCCATGTCCCGGCACTCCCCTGCGTGGCGAGGCATAATAGGAACTTGACCTCGGCGCGACAACGGCTTGTACCGCGCCGTTCTGACGCTGTTTTTGATGAACTTGTGGTCGACGAGGCGCTTACAGCCTGATGTAGGCTTTCGGCCTCGGCCCGGTCCAGTTGCCGCCCCGCGATGGCGAGTAGATCAGCGACACGTCACGGCTTCCACACTTTGCGCACCTGAGCTTTGGCTTTAGATCAGACGCCATCGCGGGCGCGTCCGCACCGAAGCGCGCAGCGAGCGCCGGCAGGTCGAGTTCCTGAGAATGAACACACGCCACATCGTTGCAAAAGGCCGTCACACCATGGCGAGCGTCGATGAGTGCCTGAAATGTCCACGCCATTGCGCCAGACTCGATTACCGTGCCGAAGCGAACGAAATAGGAACGAACCTTATCGGCGGTCAAGATCACTCTTGCCTGGAGCACCGTGCCACGGCATCCTTTGCGCGATGTGCAACCTGTACAACGTCACGACCTCTCAGCAGGCGATCATCGATTTCGTCAGGGCGACGCGCGACCTGACGGGTAACTTGGAACCGTCGATCGACGTGTATCCCGACCGCATGGCGCCGATCGTGCGCAACGCGACGAACGGCGCGCGCGAGCTGGCCCGCGTCCGCTGGGGCCTCCCGTCTTCGTCGCAGGCGCTGTTCATGGCGACGAAGAAGCGCGCGGAGAAGCTGGAGGCCAAGGAAAAGCCGGTCGACTTCCCTGAGTTGCTGAAAATGGAACCGGATAGCGGCACGACCAATGTCCGCAACACGGCAAGCAAACACTGGACGCGTTGGCTCGGTGTTGAAAACCGATGTGTCGTGCCGGTCACCAGTTTCGCCGAGCCGGCCGGATCCAGCCAGCCGCGGCGACAAGGGCCCGCCCAACGCCTGGTTCGCGCTCGCCGAAGATCGACCGTTGATGTTCTTCGCGGGCGTGTGGGTGCCCGCATGGACCAGCGTGCGCAAGATCAAGACAGGCGTCGAGACGCTCGATCTATTCGCCTTCCTGACGACCGAGCCGAGCATGCCAGTAGCGTCGGTGCATCCGAAGGCGATGCCGACCATTCTCACCACTCAAGCCGAGGTCGAGATGTGGCTTTCCGCCCCGTGGCTGGACGCTAAGGCACTACAGCGGCCATTGCCTGATAACATGCTGCAGATTGTTGAGCGCCCGAGGGCAGCCGCGTGATGCCCCGCTATCGCGACCCCGTTCCCGCCGACCGGCCGCTGCTTGTTGTCGTAGTGGCGATCATGGTGATCCTGGCGGTAACGGTCGGAATCATACCGGCCGTCATGCCGGCGCGCCAATGAGCGAGCCAGCCCCGCCAAAGTTTCCGAAGCTGATCGTCGTCATGGCCTTCGATCCGGATGAGAGCGGCGATCTGCAGCCGATCGGCGATCCGATGGAACAGCAGAGCGAAGAGCGGGCGATCCGAACGGCAAAGGCGTTGGCCGACGAGCATGCCGGAGTGATCGCGTGGAGCCGGGAGGCGCGACCGGACATCGGGGAATATGGCGAGCCGACCATCCTGTTTCAGGCAGGCGACGTTCCGGATATGGAGTAGCCCTGGCGCGTATCACTTTTAAGATGGACGGATCGAAATGGGGGCTGGGCTGTTTCAAGGCAGACAACAGGAGTAACCCCTATGGCCGATGACAAATCGAAGGTGAAAGAAGACCGCAAACTTGTGGCGAGCGAAGAGACTTACGAGGTCGCATCCTTCGCCAAGAAGTATGGTCTTCCACAAAGCGAGGCCGCCACCATCATTAAGCGGTATGGCCCGTCACGGAAGAAGCTCGATGCGCACATGGGCAGCCGAAACGCATAGCCGCAAGACAGCCAGTATAGTGTTTCATTGGCAGCGGGTCGCGTCTTCGGCTGTCGGTTCGGGCAAGGTCGGTGAAGCCGGACCGCACCGCCACCCTTATGTTGAGTCGCCGGTTTTGTGAGTTGCGTTGTGTCTCAGTTTTCCCCGCCCGTCCGCGTTGCCCTCGGTAAATTGGGCAACGTCGCATACATGGTATCAACGCCAGAACGGGCAGCGGAGGTTCTGTTGCAGGAATGGCCGACAGAAGGCGGCAGCAAGCACCTAGCAGCCCGCAAGGCGGTGCTGAATGCACTGGAGGCGGCGCGAGACGCCAGGGCTTCGCAGCGCGCCAGGAAGGCATTTGAGGCGGCAGCCGACGAAGCCGGGATGTTGATGCCGGAGCCGCCGATGTCGATTGCCAAAGCCGGCTTTAAGACGCCCGACTGGAACCGACCAAAGCGCAAGTTGAAGCGGGACCGATAGACGCCTAGCGACCCCAGATTGCGTCAGCAGGGCTTGCCGACGCAGGCGTTGGGATGAAGGTCGATCCCTCCCGCCCGTTGGAATGTGCCATTCGCACCGTTGTCGATCAGGATGTTGTTGGCCAGACCCAGGTCGAACCTGTCCGCATCGACGATGCCATAGCCTCCATTGCCCGAAACCGTATTGCCGATCAAAAGACCGCTGATGGCCACGATGCCGAAACCTCGGTTGTTTTCGATCGAATTGCCTTCCGCTTTGCAGTTCACCTTGCAGTCGATGCCATAGGACCCGTTGGTCGAGACTGTATTGTCGCGGAATAACGCACTGTCGCCCGCAACTATGCCGTTCCCGTTGTTCGCCGCGACAAGCGAGTCCCGAACCGCAATGAATCGGGCGCCAGTCGCGTCGATGCCCATGCCACCATTCCGGACGATCTGCATGTCCTCGATCACCCAGGCGTTGTTGCGGATATACATGCCAACCGATTTGAACCTGTTTATGACGCCGTCGTGAATGCGGCTTTCGCCGAAGTAAGTGACCACTCCGAAATTTGCCACGCCGCTACCGGTAAGTAGGAAGCCGTTCATGTCGATGTCTACGTTGTTGGAATTCACCTGAAGTCCAAAGCCGCCGCTCGGCACGGTCAAATTGCTTTCGAATATGTAAGCGCCCGGGAGAGACAAAACTACCGGAAAGCCGGGCGTATCGCCGGGCGTCACATTGCCCGCGAGCGCCTTAGCCTGCGTAATGACGATTTTCCCCTGTGCATAGGCGGGTAGTACAATGAAGATGCTGAGAATAGCTGCGACTGCGAAGGCGATGCGATGCATGGGGCGTCCTCCAGGTTCAAGCCGGAGCTAACCTACGGTCACCCTGCGTCAGGTGCAATCGCTTGCTGGCGCGCTGCCTTTAGGAACGATCTACCTCCTTGTGTCAGAAGGCCCGATCGCCTCGCCCGTTGCTTCCTCGACCTGATTTAGGAGACTCCTGACATAGAAAATATTCTGCATCGGAAGCAACTGGCGTGCCTTGCGCAAATCCGATTTCGTCGTGTCGCCGGCAAAGATCGAGCCCGACACCTGGAATATGTCAGCTATCGCATCCGCAGAAGGCCCCAGGAAGGCGCCTGTGACATTACGCGACGCGTACCGCGAAACCTGCTGCCCAGTCACCGCGGATATCGAGGATCATATCGAGCGCAGTGCCCGACATCTTCACTTCCTCGGCAGCGAGGCGCCAGCGTTTCCAGTTGCGCACGAGCGGCAGAAAGCCCTCCCGGAACGATTCACGTAAGCCCGTGGGTGAATACGAGCTTGCCCATGTCGGGAATGGCGGAAATCGTCATGCCCCCCAGGAACTGCATGTGGTCCGAGATTGCGTTCACTGCGCTGCCTTTCCAGGAACCCAATCCGAATTGATCGGCGGCCACTCGCCGACCTGAACGAACATCATGAGCAGATCGATCGCTGCGGAATCCTACCCGCTCAAAGCGCCGACTTCGTCATCGCTGATAGCGGCAACCCGATGCATGGCTTGAATTGCACTGGCGGGAACGGGAGAGACCAAAGGCGGATCAAGCTGCGACAGAAGGTGCACCGGCTCGCCGCCAACGTGTTTGCAGCCGAGATAGATTTGCATACACCCGCGAAGCCATCGGAGCCGATCGTGTTGACGAAGTTGGCATACGGCCCGGCATCGTCTCGCAGGACGACGGCCACCACATCGGAGGGTCGCAAAGTGAGCGACGGGTCAACCGTCAGTCGGGCTCCACTTGCGACTACCCCGCCCAGGCACACCAGGTTCTCGTCTGAGAAAATGCCGGCGAGGCAGTCCTCGTCGTTCGGAAAAGAAGCGTCGGCCATCGGCAATGCTCCTAGCGAGGCTCGCTCATGCGGCCTTCACGGGCGATTTGCGGTTCGCCTTTGCCGCGTCGGCAGCAATCTCGTCCTTGGTCGGAACGCGGGTCGTGCCCTGCCCGCGAAGCGGCCAGCCCCATTCGCCGACGCGCTCCTGCACGCCGCCCTTGATCATGCCGATCTTTACGCCGTGCGGAACTTCGATCTGGTGCCCGACCGTGACGTTGTTCAGCCGCCCGTGCGGAAGTTCGCCGGTTTCCTGCGACTGAGTGCTTTCAAAGATCGACGAGATGACTTCCGAGCCGTCATCCTGAATCAGTGTGCGTTCAAAACGTGCCATGGTCGTTCCTTTCAAATCGGGTTGTTGGGCATCCAGGCGTCGGGGTTCTCCCCGGCAGCCCGGCATAGTTCCCGCGCTCGTTGCGGATTGCTCCTAATCGCGGCGGTGATTGCAGTCACGGACTGGACCTTACCGGCCTGACGCACGAACGGATTGTCCGATGCAGCAGCAGCGGCAGTTCCGCCGAAGTGCTGGCCCAGCGTCGTCGACTGGGCGAGAATGATGCGGTTTCTCATCGGAACATCTCCAAAGGGTCGGCCATCTTCGGCTGCACAAAGCCGGCCGGCAATTTCAGCTTTTCGGACCTCACGTTCTCGTCCAGCGCCAGCGTCAGGACGCCGGCAGCGGCGTTCACGAAGTCGTCATGTGCCCCGTTCTGGTGGTCGATCTGCGCACCCCGCACGATCAGGCCCAGCGCCTGCTCACGAAGCTTCGTGATGTCCAGCAACTCGAACTCACGAGCGTTCAAGCGTGGCTCGAATTCCTCGTAGAGTTCGGTCTTGTTCATCCTGGAGACGATGTACTTGATGCCGTGTTCCTCGAATGCGAACCGGAACGTCTCGCCGGCATAGGCGTCGCCATGGACCCGCTTCAGGCCATACTCGTTGAGATGACGGACGAACTTGGAAACAGCGCGGTACGGGTCAAAGGGCGTGCCGCCATCCTGACTGACAAGCAGGTCAAGGATGCGCTTGGTGCCTTCCTTGTGTCCGACGCCAAGCACCGCATCGTCGCTGCTGCCGCCGCTCATGTCGACGAACGCGGCATAGTCGACCTTGGCGCGGCGAGGGATCGCACGAAGGCCGGGAATGATCGCGTCCTCCAGCATGTCGCCATCGAGAAACGCACCGTTCGGAGCGCCCGGCAGGTTCAGATGCAGACGGCGGAATTTATGCGCAGGCAGGCGACGCCGTTGCTGCGAGAGATAGGCCGGTCCCTCCGGCCACGAATCCATCGAGGGATTGGCGCGCCGCTCAGGCTCAGCGTCGGCGAAATCAGGGTCGGTGCAGTAGTCGGCTGAGTACCAGGAGAACAGCATCCGGGGATCGTCGCCAGCCTTGGCAACGGCCTTCAGGTCGAACAGCGGCACGCCGGGCGTGTTGAACACGCTATCGTATGACGTGATCCATGTCAGCGTGTCGGCACGCGTCGGATCGGGCGCCAGCGCCTCCAGAAGGTCATGGTTCTTCAAGCCGTGGATCTCATCGAAGCCGATGAACAGCGCCGTCTTGCCGTGGGAGCCGACTGCATCGCGGGCTGGCAGGATGCGCATGGTCCCTGCCCCGTCACGGCGCTTGATGGCCTTCAGTTGCTCGATGCAGTCTCGGCCAAGCGTGCCGGGATTGGCGCGGATCAGCTTCTTTGCCAGTTCGAGGTCGTCGCCGGCCTGGTCTTCGTCATTGGCAACGATATAGCCGTCAGTGCCTTGCGGGCTTTCCCAGGCCATGAGGCGATAGAAGGCGGCCAGCACAAGGTCGGTCGTCTTGTTGTTCTTCTTCGCGCGCCCGGCCAGCACCATGTTGAACTGAGGCGAACCGTCGTCGCGGAAAGTGAAAAGCGCCTTGGTCAGGAAGTCGCGACGGTACGGCTCCACCGTGTCGAGCAGCGGCTTGCCGTTGATCCAGTTGAGGCGTCCGAAGAAATCGAGCGGTGAGCAAAGCGCGGTCATCCGGCACCCCGCCTCAACTGCTCCGAGAACGATGGCGTTACGTCGCGGGCGTGGCGCTCCAAGCCGATGTCGACAAGGAGGCGGCGCAAGGAGTTGGCAGCCGTGGTGTAGACGCCGATATCGATTTCCTCGCCGTTCGCCATCTTCGACTCTGCGCTCTCGCACCAGACGATGAGGGTGCTGGCGCGCTTGGCGATGGTGCGCTTGGCTTCCGAGGGGTCGCCGCCCATGTCGGCAATGAACTGGTCTAGAAGCTCACGGATGCGCCGCACAATCGGCGAGCGGCCATCAACGTCGGGCAACAGGTCGGTGCCGTTGCCGATCCGGCTACGCTGCTTGGACTTGGCGCCATCAATGCCGAGACGAGTGGCCAACGAAGTATGCTCCGGTTTTCGCTGGTCAATGTACGCTCATTTGTACGTAACTCAATCGCCCAAAGACCAAACTAGCGGAATACGGGGCTTTATTCGGGGAAAACGGCGGAAGAGGGCTCCGTTTCTTTGGCGATTGGCCAGGCGCAGGCTTCGAAACGGCGTCGCAGAAAAAGATGCGCCGGAGCGGCAAGTTACACGCCGGATGTTAACTCAATTCCAGTTAATGCCCATTCGACCGGGACATAGCGGGACATAGCGGGACAAGTCCCCATGCGTCCCGGCGTAGCAACCGGGACAGGACGGGACATATACCTTTAGGTATGTCCCGGCTGTCCCGTCCCGCCTACGCATCGAAGCACCGCCAGACGTGATCGTCATAAAATGCAATGACACCCTTTTTGTTTAGGTCGTCCCTGGCGCGTTGAAATGCCTTTTTCTTCGCCTCTACGGTATCGCTGACTGAGTGCCGGTAGAAATGCGAACGCCACTGTTCGACGAGTACAACATCTGTAGCCGGCCAATCAGCCCCCGTCTTTCTGACACCAGATGCCACCAGCGCGTCGTCCAACGCAGAGAGGGCTGTCCGCTGCGCGACCGTGAGGCCCTGTGTCTTTAATGGTTTGACTGCCGCGTCCAGTTCGGGAACGAGGCTATCGCCCGTCTTTATCATGCGGAAGCCCCAAGTGCCGGCGCTGTCGGCGTCCTTATGGCGCTCGACAGTCATCGAGGAAGTGAGGGCGTTCTTGTCGCCTTCTACCCGCAAACGGGTGTCAAACGAGCCCCAGAAGTGAGTGTGCATTCGAGCCCGGCTGTCGTCCTGCCATCCAGTGTGGGCTACCGTGAGCACAGCGGCCCCACTCTCGCGAATTATGCGCTGGATGCCGTGAACCCACGCCCTCGCAGTTTTATCCTCGATCTCGGACCCGTTCATCGATCCGCCGAAGATATCCACGACGACAAGCGCAAAGCCCCCACTGCGCTTCATTTCGGAAACGAGGTCGGTAATGTTTGCAGAATTGTCGAGCGCGATTTCCTGCGGGTAGAGCCGCGCCGTCCTCGACTCCATAGGGATGCCGTGATGGTCATACCATGCGGGGATGCGAAGTCGCCCCACACCGTTCGCGCCTTCTGTGGCGACGAACAGTACATTGCCGGGCACCACGGCATGGCCATGCCAGTCCCGCCCGGTCTGCGCGGACAAAGCCAAGTCTATTGCCAAGAATGATTTGTACACATTTGACTTGCCGAACATCAGGGCAGCGCTGCGCTTCTGGATCACGCCATGAACAAGCCATTCGGGCTCGGGCATGGCAATCATTTCTGAATAGCTCAAGAAGTACAGGCGCCGCCTGGACTCGGTCTGTTCATACGCTTCGAAGGGAACGGATTCGAACCGGCTTTCGTCCACTGCTTCCTCGATATGGTTTGCGGCGATCTGAAGATCGGAGGGTGCCATCAGTAAGTCCTCCGCTTTTGCCGACGCCATTCCTGGGCAGCCTCGACGACGAACGCAGGAAATTGTTGTGGGATGATCGGCACCGGGCGCCCTGCCCATGATGCCGCCAGTGCCGTCGTATCGGCTGCCAGTTCGCTCAGCACATCGCAATGATAGCCGCCGTCATCCAGCCGATACGTCGCCTCGCGCAAGAGATGGCCGGCGGCACGGACGCACTTCACCGCAGCCACGACTTCATTATTCGGATGAGACGCGGTCATACGGCGCCGCCAATCCCTGCCAGATGGCAGACGAGACGCGCGGTATGAGGCGCCAGACGATAGCGGCGGGAAAACAGGCAGGCCGCGAACTCGGTTGCCGAGATTGCCGGCGTGTAGTAGCTTGTGGTGACAGTGCCTTCGGAAAATGTGCTGTTGCGAATGATGACGCCGCCCCGGTCGCACAGGGCGGCGTTTCGCTGATCAGGAGGCGGTCGCATCGGCGCCTCCCACAAGGTCGACGAGACGAGCGGGCGCCAGTTCCTTTTGCAGAACCGTGGCAGCGTCGAGCGCCGCGAAGTAATTCCGGAAGCGGGTCGTGTTCAGGACGAAGCCGTCCGTCATGACGACGTGGAAGTCGTCGACGTTCGGGACCGGGCGCCTGATCGTGATGACAAGGCGGCTCATGACGCCACCCCGTCACGAGCGCCGATGCGAGCGCGCTGCCAGTCGATGATTTCGGATTCCAACCAGCCGACAGAGCGGGCCGAAAGCTTGATCGGCTTTGGGAAATCGCCCTTTGCAACTTTTTCATAAAGGGAAGAGCGCGGCAGTCCGGTCACGCGCTCGACTTCGTCACGCCTGAGGATGTTCTGGACCATGATTCACCTTTCCGAGAAGTCCAACCGGAATTGGCTGGGCATGCTCGGAAGGTGGCCGGTGCTATGTCCCGCTAAGAGACAGACTTATGCTTTCAGGGACGGTATTTTTTGAAACTTGTGTACGCCCCCGGCCAGTGGGGCGTGTCTCCGAACCAACCAGGAGGGAGATCGCCCGCGTCAGCGTCCGGCGATGCCGCGATCTGCCGGAGCGTAGCGCGCACACGCCACCGGTGCAGAATATTCTCCCGACGGCGCTTAAGTGCTACGACGAGGTTGTTGGCTATAGTCTTGGCCGATGCGTCCTTGAACTCCGGCATAGCCTCTTTGAACGCTTTGTCCTTTGATAGAATCGAGCAAACCTTGTTTCTGCTGATCCTGCCCCGCTGCGACAGGCGATAGTTCTCTCGGCGGTAGATCTGATAAAGCCGGTACTTTACCAACATGCTGTTGGTCACAGGTGCTCCTTGAGCACGCACGACTGCGAAGCCCGGGACATGAACCCTAGCTAACGCCATCGCAAGAAGTTTCCACGCCTCCGGATGCGTGGGTGCGATTCGATGGTGTTCGAAAAGCTGCGTTAGCCTCCGCGCCTCCGCCAACTCGCGCCGATTGTCGTCTCGCGCTTCATGACTTGGCCCAAAAAAGCGTAATGCCTTCCCGCCGAACTCGGAACGCTTTCTTGCCCACTGGTCTGACAACAAAATGGGCTTTGCAAGTTCGCCTTGATAAATCCTCGTGCGGGGTGACATCAGCTAGCCCGCGAAGCGATCGGCACAATATTGCCCTCGCGAGTTCCATGTCGCATCCTACAGAAGTCGGCCCAGTCCTTCATAAGCCGGCGCCGCTTGTCGAGCATATCGCCGCGACGATAGGCGGCTTCGACCTTGTCGCTGATCGTATGCGCCAGCGCCATTTCGCATAGTTCGGTCGGATAGGCCGTTTGCTCCGCTGCCCAGTCACGGAAGGTCGAGCGGAAGCCGTGGGTCGTCAAGTCGGCCCTGCCCATGCGGCGGAGCGTCATCAACAGCGCCATGTTCGACAGATGGCCACCCTTCTTGTCGCCGATGAAGACGGAATCGTTGCCGTCTTCGCGCGGCAAGCTTTCCAGGATCGCAACGGCGCGCGGCGCCAGCGGGATGCGGTGTTCCTTCCCTGCCTTCATGCGCGCGCCGGGAATGATCCACATACTGTTGGCAACATCGATTTCCGACCAGCGGGCGCCGACTGTCTCCCCGGTGCGAGTCGCGGTCAGGATGGCAAACTCCAGCGCCTTGGGGCTGATGCCATCGAGGCCACGGACAGCAGTCATGAACGACGGCAACTCGGCATATGGCAGCGCCGCGTGATGCTGGACCTTGGCGACCTTGCTACGGGCAGGCAGAAGGTTCTCGAGATGCCCTTTCCACCGAGCCGGATTTTCGCCAGTGCGCAAGCCGCGCGCCGCTGCCCAGTCCAGAACGCTTTCGATGCGACCGCGTAGGCGGGAGGCCGTTTCCGTCTTGGTTTGCCAGATCGGTTCGATCGCTTTCATGACCAAGCCGACATCGACACGCCCGACACCGAGATTGCCGAAGACGGGATAGGCATACGTCGCCAGCGTGGCTTTCCACTGGTCGGCATGCTTGATGCTTTTCCAGCCGGCGCGCTGCGCCTTGATGTACTGTTCCGCCGCTTCCTCAAATGTCATGGCCGTGGCCGACAGCGCCAGCTTTTCCATGCGTGCCACCTTGCGCGCCTCGATCGGATCGTCGGCGTCCAGAAGTTTCAGGCGGCATTCCTGCGCCTTCTCTCGTGCCAATTTCAGGGAAACGGTATGGACCGGGCCGAGGCCCATCTTGCGCGGCCTGCCCGCGAGCATGAAACGGAAGATCCACGTTTTCGAGCCGCCTTTGGCTACCTGCAGATAGAGGCCGAGGCCGTCGGCATACAGACCGGGCTTTGTTTTCGCGGCGACTGTGGCGACCGAGAGCTTGTTGATGGCTTGCATCCGTCGAACTCCAATGGCGAACAGTTTTGCGTACAACTTATTGCCCGACTTCGCAAGACGCCTTCGGACTATCTCGGAACGTTACCCCCTACAAACACTGGGTTTTTGTGGATATCGCGGATGCCTTCGGACCTTCTTGGATTAGGCGGAGGCAGACACTCCCTCCGCCACATCTGCATCACAAGATACTGTCATTGATACATTATCTTGGTTCAGTTGGCGTCTGGCCCCGGTTCTTATCTCACTTCAGCATCATGACAGCCGCCGGCTGGGTGGGACCAACTGCCTATCCCGCGCGTCGGACATGTCCGGCTCCCGATGCGCGGCGCACATCGGCCTGACGGCCTTCGCCGCGCCTCGGCCGTTGCGGGAGCCTTCGCTGGCTCTGACGGGCGGTTCGCGCCTGGCGCTTGGCTCCTCTCATCCCGCCCGTTTTCGTCGTGACTTCGCGAAGGTATCGAACGCCACGGCGAGCACGATGATCACGCCGATGATGATCTGCTGGATGTATGACGAGACGTTGAGGATCACGAGGCCGTTGAGCAAAACGCCGATCAGAAGCGAGCCGACGACGGTGCCGAAGATCGTGCCGATGCCGCCGAACAGGCTGGTGCCGCCGATGACCACCGAGGCGATGACGGTGAGTTCGTAGCCGGTGCCGGCGACGGCCTCGGCGGAGTTGAGCCTCGCCGACAGCACGAAGGCGCACAGGCCCGCAAAGAAGCCCATGATGACATAGACGCTGATGATGATCTGGTTGACGTTGAGGCCGGACAGGCGCGCGGCCTCCGGGTTGCCGCCGACCGCGTAGACGCGCCTGCCGAAGCGCATGTAGGTGAGCACGATGTGCGCCGCGACGGCACAGATGACGAAGATGATGACGGGCACCGGCACCGGCCCGATCTTGCCCTGGCCCCACCAGGCGTAGCCCGGATCGAAGCCGGAGATCGGCCCGCCCGCCGCAAACAGGAGTGCGGCGCCGCGAAACACCGACATGCCGCCGAGTGTGACCACGAAGGGCGGTACCTTGAGCTTTGTGATGGCCAGCCCCTGCAGGAACCCGCCGGCGATGCCGACGCCGATGGCGGCAAGCGCAGCCAGTTGCCAGCCATAGCCGATCGCGTCGTCGCCCACCGTGAAGCGGTCCGACAGCCCGCCCTTCGCGACGGCCGCGGCCACGAGCCCTGCAAAGGCCAGCAGCGAGCCGATCGAGAGATCGATGCCGGCCGTCAGGATGACGAAGGTCATACCGATCGCCAGAAGGCCGGTGATCGAGACCTGGCGCATGATGTTGAAGAGGTTGACTGACGACAGGAAGCGCGGTTCCAGGGCGGCGAATATGCCCATGAGGACGAGGAGGAAGATCAGCGGCGCAAATCTTGCGGCAAAGCCGAAAGCATCGAAGCCGCCCGCAGCGTCGCTCTGTGTCGTGTTGGTCAAGTCGTGTCCCCCGTCGATCGTCAGGCCGCCCGATCGATCGGGGCGGTCATCATGGTCATGAGTTTTTCCTGGTCGGCGTCGTCGCGCAGAATCTCGCCGGTGACACGCCCCTCGCGCATCGTGACGATACGGTCGGAGACCGACAGTATCTCGGGCAGCTCCGACGAGATGGCGATGACCGCGATACCCGAATTCGCCATCTCGAGCAGCAGATTGTGCACCTCGACCTTGGCGCCGACATCGATGCCGCGCGTCGGCTCGTCGACGATGAGGATCTTTGGCCCCAGCGCAAGCCAACGCGCCAGCACCACCTTCTGCTGGTTGCCGCCGGACAGGTTGGCGACGAGCTGGTCTGGATGGGCCATGCGGATGTTGAGGCGCTGGCGGTAGTCCTCGACGAGGCTCTCCTCCTTGCGGCGGTCGATGAAGGAACCCCAGCGGCTGATCCGGTCATGTGCCGCCATGGTCAGGTTGGTCTTGATGGCAAGCGACAGGAACAGCGCCTGCTGCTTGCGATCTTCCGGCACCAGGCCGATGCCCTGGGCGATGGCGTCCTGCGGCGAGCGGATGGTCGTTTCCTTGCCGTCGATCAGCACGCGGCCGGAATCGAAGGGATCGGCGCCGAAGATGGCCCGCGCCATTTCCGTACGGCCGGCGCCGATGAGACCGGCGATGCCCAGCACCTCGCCGCGGCGGACGCTGAAGGAGACGTTGCGCAACTCGATCGCCTGCGGCGCGGTCGCCTTGCGAAGCCGCACGATGTCGCGCACCTCCAGCATGACCGGGCCGAACGCGCTCGCCGCGCGTCGGGCGCTGAGGGCGTTGAGCTCGCGTCCGACCATCAACTTGATGATCCCTTCGACATTGGTTTCGGCAACCGTGCCGGCGCCCGCGTTGCGGCCATCGCGCAGCACGGTGTAGCGGTCGCAGATGCGAAAGACCTCTTCCAGGCGGTGCGTGACGAAGATGGTCGAGATGCCCCTTGCCTTGAGACCGAGCACGATCTCGAACAGCTTCTCCACCTCCGCCTGGCTGAGCGCCGAAGTGGGCTCGTCCATGACGATCAGCTTCGACTGCATCGACAAAGCGCGCGCGATCTCGACCATCTGCTGTTCGGCGACCGACAGGTCGCGCACCAGGGTGCGCGGTCCGCGCTCCAGGCCGATGCTCTGCGTCAGCCTGCGCGTTTCCTTGTCCAACTCACGGTCGTTGACGAACAGGCGCGATCCCGGCTCGCGGCCGACGAAGACGTTGTCGGATATCGACATGTTGGGGGCGAGCGTGAATTCCTGGTAGATGGTGACGACGCCGAGCCGCTGCGCATCCTGCGGATTGGCGAGCGTGACCTGCGTTCCGTCGATCTCGATCGTCCCGCTGTCGGCCAACTGTGCACCGGCCAGGATCTTGAGCAGCGTCGACTTGCCCGCGCCGTTCTCGCCCAGCAGCGCATGCACTTCGCCTGTGCCGACGGTGAAGTCGACGCCACCCAACGCCACGACGCCTGGAAACGACTTGGCAATTCCGGTCATGCGCAGCATCGGCGCGGAGCTGGTCTCTGGCGTCATGGCGTCCCGGCAAGCATGCGTGAAAATCGTTCTGGCGGCCCCTGGCGGAGCCGGATGGCTCGCTGGCCCGAACCGGGAAAGACTCGGGCCAGCGCCTTGTCACATGGCGGGTAGCCTTACTTCACTTCGCCCATGCGCTCGCCGATCTCCAGATTGTCCTTGGTGACGGCCACGGGGGTCAGCAGCGTCACCTGTTCTGCAGGCTTGGTGCCGTCCTTGATGAAGTTCATCAGGATTTCGACGCCCGTTGAACTCTGCTTGCCGGGGAACTGCTCGATCGTGGCGGTCAGCCCACCGTCGCGCACCTGTGCAAGCGCTTCGGGAAGCGCGTCGAAGCCGATGATGACGATGCCGCTCAGGCCGCGCCCCTTGACGGCTTCCATGGCGCCGAGCGCCATGTCGTCATTGGCGGCGACGATCACCTGCGGCGGCTCCTGCATTCCGGAGAGGGCTGCTTCGGTGACCGAGAGGCCCTTGGAGCGGTCGAAGCCGGCCGTCTGTTCGAAGACGATCTTGTACTTCTCGCCGGCGGCGTCGAGCACGTTGTGCAGGCCCTTGTTGCGGTCGATCGCCGGCGAGGCACCCGACTGGCCCTGCAGGTTGATGATGGTCGCGCCGTCGGGGAACATCGAGACGATCAGATTGCCCTGGGCCTCTCCGCCCTTGACGTTGTCGGCGCCGACATGGGCCAGAATGCCCTCAACGGAGGCGACGCGGCGGTCGACGGTGACGACGGGAATGCCGGCCTCGACAGCCTGCTGGATAGCCGGAGCCATGGCGTCGACTTCGTTCGGGCTGATGATGATACCCTTCACGCCGCGCGCGATCGCTGCCTCGACGTCGGCGGTCTGCTTGGGCGAGGAGACCTGGCCGTCGCTCTCAATGGCGGTGGCGCCACCGGCCTCGACCGCGGCCTTCATGGCATTCATCATGTGTACAAAGAAGGGAAAGGTCAGTCCCGGTACTGACGTCAGGATTTCGGGCTTGTCCTGGGCCATCGCCCCGGCGTTCATGGTCAGCGCTACGGCGGCGGCCGCGAGCATCGTCTTTATCTGTCTGCGCATTGGTTCCTCCCTGGAATGCAGCTGTATCCGGCACTGATCAAGGCACTGAGTCAATGCATTTTTCGGGTCCTGTCTTGTGCGATGCGGAATCGGTGGCGGACAGCGGATCGAGGTTTTTTGGTCCCGACCGCCAAGTGGGTCGATGGGACTAGAAAGCCGTCACAAGTGTGTGGTTCGTGCTGCCCCAACGCGGTCACACGGACAATCCTCCCGGTTGACCTTGCGCAGGGTTGCCTTGTGCGAACGCCAACCGGATCGAACCGGCGCCTCGACCAGACGTCGGCCGCCAAAGCGCGCCCGGTTCGATTGCAACCCTGGCACGATCGCACGCGCCGCAATGACTCCGACCGTCTCGCAGGGCAGGTCAACCAGCATCGCGGCGTGGCCGATGAACGCTGCCAGCGCAGGACGGCGACATCGAAAGAGCGCGGGTCGAGCTCCATGGCGTGTCAGGACGAGTGCCGTCGGTGACCACCGTGCGCAGTCGCTCGGCGATCCGAAACCACAGCGGAAGGAAATGCTTGTCGCTCGAGAGACATCAGTTCTCCCGCCGCGACGGCCCGGGTGAACCGTAGACGGGTGTGTCGAAGCCTTCCATGCGCGCCTTGATCTGCAGGGCGACGAACTTCGAGAAGAACCGCTGCAGTGCGAGGTTACCGCCCTGGAACCACAGATTCTCGTGCGCGACGGGTTTATACATGTTGCGCAATTCGCCGTGCCAAGGTCCGGGATCATGGCGGGTTCCCGAGCCAAGCCCCCAGCACGTGCCGATTGCGTCGGCGGCCTGCCGCGACACGATCGACGCCACGACCTCGTGCATCGACTGGAAGCCGGTCGACTGGATGATGGCGTCGACCGCGATTTCGGAGCCGTCCGCGAAGCGGATCCCCGACGGCGTCAGGGCCTCGATCTCGACCCCGGACTTCACCTTGATCTCGCCATCGATGATGAGCTGTGAACAGCCGACATCGACATAGTAGCCGGAACCGGTTCGGTAGGCCTTCATCATCAGGCCTGTCTCGTCTGGACCGAAATCGAGCAGGAACCCGGTCGCCGCCAGCTTGCTGTAGAACTCGGCGTCGCGGGCCCTGATCCGGTCATAGAGCGCCTTCTGCAACGGCGGCTGCAATGCGAATGGAGTGGCTGCCGCGATCATATCTGCCTTGTCGACGTCGATGCCGCGGTCGACCGCGTCCTGCGAATAGATGTCGAAGGCGAGTTCCATCAGCGTTTCGGATCGAACCACGGTGGTGGGCGACCGTTGCACCATGGTCACGTCGGCGCCGGCCTCCCAGAGGTCGACAGCCACGTCGTGGGCCGAACTCGCGGCGCCGATCACGGCAACCTTCTTGCCCCTGTAGCGGGAACCGTCAGAATACTGGCTGGAATGGATGACCTCGCCCGAAAACCCGTCTTCACCTGCGAAATGAAGGCGCTTGGGGGGGCCGTAGGCGCCCGTCGCGAAGACCAGTTGCACCGGCTTCAGCGTCACCGGCATGCCGTCGCGCACGAGATCGACCGTCCAGCGCTGTTCGTCCGGGTCGAACTGCGCCGACACGCATTCGGTGCCGCCCCAGTAGGTCAGCTCCATGACCTTCACGTACATCTCCAGCCAGTCGCCCATCTTGTCCTTGGGCGTGAAGACAGGCCAGTTGGCCGGAAACGGGAGGTAGGGCAGATGGTCGTACCAGACGGGGTCGTGCAGGACGAGCGAACGGTAGCGATTGCGCCATGAATCGCCTGCCCTGGCGTTCTTCTCCACGATGACCGTCGGCACGCCAAGCTGCCTGAGACGGGCGCCGAGCATGATGCCGCCCTGCCCGCCGCCGATGATCAGGCAATAGGGCTCAGTGCCATTGCCGAAGGCCTCCTCCTCGGCTGTCCGTTGCTCGGTCCAGGTCTTTCGGTTGCGATCAGCGCCATGCGTCACCCCCATCGGTCGCGTGTGTCCCGATCTTTCCTCGTGCCCGTGGAGCGACTGCAGCGTCGTCAGAATGGTCCGGCACGCGCCTTCCTGGAGCGTGAAGATGCCGCTCCCCTTGCCGGAAGTGGTCGAGAAGCTGAACCAGGCCTGGATACCGCCCGCGTCCGTCTTTACCGCGCTCGTCACCAGCCAGTCCGATGGCCGCGCCTGTTCGAGCGTCGCGTCGAGCATGGCAGCAATGGCATCCTTGCCCTCGACCGTCTTGATATTCCAGGTGAAGGCAACGAAATCGCGCCAATAACAGTCGTCGCAAAACAGGCCGAGGGCAGCAGGGAGGTCGCGCCTTTCGAGCGCCTCTGCCAGAGCGGCAAGCCATGTCCTGGCCTCCACCATAGCTGTCGTATCGAGCATCGTTCACCCCGGTCTTTTGTGACGCATTGCCGTTTGAAATGCGGAAGAGAATGCAACAGGTCAGTCGCCGAGAGGCTCCAGCACCCTGCCCTTCCTGTGGTTGATCACTGTGTACTTGATCCGGCGCAGCGTCTCGCGCGACGCCGGGTCGAGGCGGTAGCCGACAGCCGTCGAAACCAGATCGATGATGGCCAGGAAGGCATAGCGCGAGGCCGTCGGTTTCAGCGGATCGGGGAATTCCGGAACATCCACCGTCAGCGCTATGTCGACCATCGCGGAAAGGTCGCTGTCGGGTGCGGTAATGGCAATTGCCTTGGCGCGATAGTGCCTGGCGAGTGCGACGGCCTCTGCAACCTCTCGTGTCCGGCCCGTTCCGGAAATGGCGATCACCACGTCCCCCGGCTTGAGCGTTGAGGCGGTCATCTTCATGACGTAGGGATCAGAATAGGCGGAAACCACGACGCCGTAGCGGAACAGCCGGTTCTGGGTCTCCTGCGCAAGCGCGCTGGAACTGCCTCCGAGGCCGAAGACCAGCACCTGATGCGCGGTCGCCACCAGGTCCGCGGCACGGACGATGTCCTTCGGATCGACGCTGCGCTCGACCGCGTTGAGCGCGCTGCGCGCCTCGCCGAACACGACGCTCCACAGAGGCGAACCATTGCCGTTCGGCTCGGGCGGCGGCGCCGGCATCAGATAGTGGCGTCCGACCACCACGCTCTGGGCCAGCTTCAGCTTGAAGTCACGGACCCCCTCGCAGCCGATGGCGCGGCAGAAGCGCGTGACCGTCGGCTCGCTCACCTCGGCGCGCCTGGCGATCTCGGCATTCGACGCGTCGACCGAGAAGGTGACGTCGGCCAGCACCACGTCGGCAACCCGCCGCTCGGCACGCCGCAATTCGGCGTAGCAATCCCTGATCTGCGAGAGGATGTCCGGAATCGACCTCGAATAGGTGTCGCCATCCGTTTCATCAGATTGCCGATCGCGCGTGTCCCGCCCTGATGCTGTCTTTTCCACCGAGATATCGCTCATCGTCTGGCCGGACTATCGCTGCAAGCCCACAGGAACGCGCAGCACGACGAACAAAATGTAGGAAACTTACACGAGTTACAAGCCGAAATGGGCGCTGAAACAGGGGTTTCTGTTATGCTCTGGATGTCCGATCGGGATCGCTTGACTCGGAATGTAGGACAGTTACAAATTTGCCTTGGGGATGGAGCTGGCGTCAAGACCGGACCACTTCGCAGTGAGCGAGGAACGATGAAGGCCAATTCCACGCAGCCAAAGCTGAGGGTCAACGGCGCGACGAAGGTGTACAACACCCGCTCCGGAGACCTTTTGGCTATCGATCGTTGCTCGCTCGACATCATGGATGGCGAGATCGTCTGCATCGTCGGACCGTCCGGCTGTGGCAAGACCACACTGCTCTGGTCGATGTCCGGCCTGCATGGCCTCAGCGCGGGCGAGATCCTGCTGGATGGAAAGCCGGTGACCGGCCCGAACCCGCAGATCGGCATGGTGTTCCAGGATGCCAACCTCCTTCCCTGGCGCAATCTCGACGCGAACATCAACTTCCCTTTCGAAATCAAGGGCACCAGGCCGGATCGCATCTGGATCGACGAATTGCTCAACCGCGTCGGCCTCGAAGGCTTCGGTGGCCGCTTTCCACGCGAACTGTCCGGCGGGATGCAGCAACGCGCTGCGCTGGTGCGGGCGCTCTCCTACAAGCCCTCCGTCCTCCTGATGGACGAGCCCTTCGGGGCGCTTGACGCCTTTACCCGCGAGGAGATGAACCGGCTGGTCGAGGAAATCTGGCTCGACACCAGAACCACCATCGTCCTCATCACGCACTCGATCGACGAGGCGATCTTCCTCGCCGATCGCGTGGTGGTCATGAGCCCGCGGCCTGGCCGCGTGGCCAACATCCACAGGGTACCTTTTCCGCGCCCGCGCTCGCTGGAGATCATGTCGACCAAGGAGGTCTTCGACCTCACCAATGCAATCAAAATGGAGATCGTGGGGACGCAGCAGAGCCGCTTCCCGCAGACACCCAAGGCGTTCCCCGAGGCGGCCCAGTGAGGACAGCGTGAGCGATACGGACGCCATTCCGGAATTCAAGGCCAGGTCGGTCGGCGGCGATATGGGCATCAGCAACATGTCCGCACTCGCCGCCGGCCCCGGCGTAAAGTCGATCGGCGAGGTGCTTGCGATCGTGCTCGTGGCGGTGATCGTGATCGGCGGCACCGAAGGCCTCCTCCACTTTTTTGAAGTGCCGCAGTATGTCATGCCCAAGCCCAGCGAGATCGCCTACGCGCTCGTGACGGATTTTCACTTCATTGCCCCGCATCTCGGCCACACGCTGGTCGAGCTGTTTGCCGGGTTCGCCATCGGAGCGTCCGTGGGGCTGATCCTCGCCGCGGTGATCACGCAGTTTCCGTTCGTCGAAAAGATCGTCACGCCATACATCCTCCTGCTGGTGACGACCCCGATGCTGGCACTGGTGCCACTTCTGATCCTGCGCTTCGGGTTCGGCTACGAGCCGCGCATCATCGCCGTGGCGCTCGCCTCGGGGCCGATGGTGATGATCAACGCCGCCACCGGCTTCAGGCGCGTCGACAGCGGCAAGATCGCGCTTGCGCGTTCCTACGGCGCCTCGACGCTGCAGATCTTCTGGAAGATCCGCGCTCCGATGGCACTGCCGATGATCTTCGTCGGGCTGATGGTCGGCTCGATCTTCGGGCTGCTGACAGCCGTCGGCGCCGAGATGGTCGGCGGGGGCTTCGGCCTCGGCAACCGGCTGACGTCCTATTCATCGATGATCCAGATGCCGCAATTCTTCGCGGTCGTCGTGATCCTCTCGACCCTCGGCATCCTCATCTACGTGCTCTTTTTCCTGCTCGGGAAGAAGTTTGCGAGCTGGGAGGCCTGACGCAGACCTGCTGCCGCCAAGCACCGGCATCGGGAAACGAAGACCAAGAATGTTCGATTAACAGGGGAAGACTGCAATGAACAAACTCTCCATGTCGGGCGGCATGAACCGCCGCACGTTCCTCCAGGTTTCGGCCGCCGGCGTCGTCACCGCTACTGCGCTCGGCGGCGTTCGCGGCGCCCACGCCGAGCCCTACTCGAAGTTCACGTGGATATCGCCACGCGGCACGCTCGAAGTGCTCGACGACTATCCCTACTGGATCGGCAAGAAGATGGGCTACTTCGACGGCCTCGGCGTCGAGACCGACATGCAGCCGGGCCCGTCGGACGGCACCGCGACAGTCAAGTTCGTCGATGTCGGCCAGGCCGACATGGGCTTCCCCTCGCCTGGCGTGTTCTCGTTCGCGCTCGAAAACGGCATGAAGCTGAAGTCGGCCTTCCACATGGGCGCACTGGACACGTTCAGCCTGGCGTTCCGCAAGGGCGAAGGCACGAACGACCTGAAGACGCTGGAAGGCAAGACGATCCTGCTCGGCTCCGCCGCATGGCAGTCCATCGTCGATCCGATGCTGGCCGTTCAGGGCGTCGACATCACAAAGGTCAAGTATGTCGAAGCCGGCTGGCCGACCTGGGCAACCGCGCTGAAGGCTGGCCAGGGCGACGCGGCTCTGGGCTGGGAAGGGCTGCGAGCCGAGTGGATCGGCACCGGCCTCGACTTCGAATACTGGCTTGGCGTCAAGAAGTCGCCGCTGTTTGCCAACACCTTCGTGGTGCGCGCCGCCGATCTCGACGACCCGGACAAGAAGGCCTTCCTAGACAAGTATCTCCGCGGCTGGGCGATGGGTCTGGAATTTGCCGACCACAACCCGCGCGCGGCAGTGGAGGCGGTGTTCGAACAGTTCCCGACGCTTGCCACCAACATCGGGCCGGAGCTCGGAACGACCTCGATCCTGCAGCAGATCGCCGTCTTCAAGGGCGACATGAGCAAGCGCAAGGGCTGGGGCGACCATGACATGGCCGCATGGCAGACCTTCTTCGACAAGATCCACGAGCTGAAGCAGATATCCAATCCGGTCAAGGCCGAGGATGTCTGCTCCAATGCCTGCATCGCGGCCGCCAATGACTTCGACCACGCCAAGGTGAAGGCCGACGCCGACGCCGCCAAGCTGAGCGATGCGTTCGCGGCGATCGATATCGAGAAGGTCCGGGCGCACCTCTACGATCAGGCCGTGCCGGGCTGATCCACCAAGCGTTCCATGCGGGCGGCGCGGAGCCGCCCGCATCATGATGACAATCGGGCAGGGAGGGCCGCATGGCCGATAAAGTGAAGGTTCTGGTCGTCGGCCTCGGCAATATGGGCGCCTCGCATGCGAGCGCCTATCATCGCAATCCCGGCTTCGAAATCGTCGGGCTGATGAGCCGGTCGATCAAGTCGAAGCCTATCCCCGACGAGTTGAAGGGCTACCCGCTGTTCGAGGACTACGAGGCTGCGTTGAGCGCCACGAAGCCGGATGCGGTATCGATCAACACCTGGCCGAATACCCATGCGGAATACGCCATCAAGGCGATCAACGCCGGCGCGCATGTCTTCATGGAAAAGCCCCTGGCGACCACGATCGAGGACGCCGAGGCGGTGGTGAAGCTCGCGCGCGAAAAGAACAGGAAGCTGGTGCTGGGCTATATCCTGCGCGTGCATCCGAGCTGGATGAAGTTCATCGAGCTGGGCCAGACGCTGGGCAAGCCGCTGGTGATGCGGCTCAACCTCAACCAGCAGAGCAGCGGCCCGGCCTGGACATGGCACAAGAACCTGATCGACTCGCTGATTCCGATCGTCGACTGCGGCGTGCACTATGTCGACGTGATGTGCCAGCTGACTGGCGCCAAGCCGGTTCGCGTCCATGGCATCGGCGCCAGCCTGTGGGCCGAAGCCGACAAGCCGAACTATGGGCATCTGCACGTGACCTTCGATGACGGATCGGTCGGCTGGTACGAAGCCGGCTGGGGTCCGATGATGAGCGAGGTCGCTTATTTCGTGAAGGATGTCATCGGCCCCAAGGGCGCGGTGTCGATCGTCCCTGATCCGAAGCACACCAAGGAAGGCCTGTCGGACTCCGCCGATATCGACCAGCATACCAAGACGGACGCCATTCGCTATCACCATGCCGAGGTCGGGCCGGACAAGCATTTCGTCAGAAAGGACGAGCTGTTCAGCATGACCGACGAGCCCGGCCACCAGGAACTCTGCGACCGCGAGCAGGCCTTCTTCCTGAAGGCCATCCAGGAAGACCTAGACCTCACCGAGTCGATGGATGCAGCGGTGAACAGTCTGCGCATCGTCTTGGCCGCTGAGCAGTCGATCAACGAGAAGCGCGTCGTGGAACTGGGCTGAACCGCTCTCGACAAGCGGCGGCGGCGCGGGCTCGAGCTTGCCTGCGCGATGGCAACCGGAGAATACGCATGGGTCAATCAGCGGCCGAGCACGGCTACGATCTTGTCTTGAAAGGCGGCCGTGTCCTCGACGAGCGCAACGGAGTCGATTCGATCACCGACGTCGCCATCAAGTCAGGGCGGATCGCGGCTGTCGGTCCCGGCCTCGCCGCGGGCGCGGCGCGCGTCCAGAACGCCGAAGGCATGATCGTCGCTCCGGGCCTCATCGACATCCACACGCACGTCTATCACAAGGCGACATCGCTCAGCGTCGATCCTGGTTTCATATCGCGCCGCGCCGGCACGACCACGCTGGTCGATGCCGGCAGCGCGGGCGCCGGAAACTATGACGGATTCCGCGATTATGTGATGAGCCACTCACCCTACCGCATCCTCGCTTTCCTCAACGTCTCCTTCCCCGGCATCTTCGGCTTCGACAAGGGCGTCTCGATCGGCGAGGCGACGCTCCGCTCGATGCTGCCCGTCGACCGCTGCGTCGCCAAGATCGAGGCAAACCGCGACCGCATCGTCGGTGTCAAGGTGCGGATCGGCGGGCCGGTCACCGGCGATCTCGGCCTTGGTGCGCTGGAACTCGCTCTGGAGGCCGCCAACGCGGTTGGCCTTCCCCTTATGACGCATATCGGCACTGCGCCGCCCAGCTACGCCGACGTCGTCTCGATGCTGCGGCCAGGCGACATACTCACCCACTGTTTCCGGCCGAAGCCCAACTCCGCGCTTGGCTCCAACGGGAAGGTGCTGGACGCTGTGCGCGCGGCACGCCAGCGCGGCGTCCTGTTCGACATCGCCCATGGCATGGGTGCGTTCGGCTACGAGAGCACCGAAGGTGCGCTGAATGACGGTTTCCTGCCCGATCTCATCTCGTCCGACGTGCATGTCATCGCCATCGAAGGCCCGGCCTTCGACCTGCTGCATACGATGAGCAAGCTTCTCAACTGCGGACTGACACTGCCGGACGTGATCGGCATGTCGTCGAACCGTCCGGCACTCGCCATACGGCGACCGGACCTGGGCCACCTCGCCGTCGGCGCGCCAGCCGACATCACGGTCCTCGAACAGGTCGACAGCAACTACATGTTCGAGGACGTGGTTGGCGCCACGAGGCAGGGCTCGACGCTGCTGCAACCCGTGTCGGTCTACCTGGGCGGGCGGTCGATGGAAGTCAGTCGGCGCCCCTTCGAGGAGCCGTTCATACGCGACGGCCGGCGCGCATATCATCAACACTGAGGCGGGACCGCGATGAGCTACAAGGCCATCTACACCTATGCATGGGATCTCGCCGAAACCGGCGTCTCTTCCGCCGCGGACGAGTTTCGAGGGCTCGGTCTCGACACGGTGACAATCGCCGGAAGCTATCACGCCGGGAAATTCATGCGCCCGCACGGCAAGACCGGCAAGGTCTACTTTCCCGAGGACGGCACCGTCTATTTCAACGCCGACGCCTCGCGATACGGCGCCATCAAGCCGCTTGCCAACAGCCTGCTCGGCGAGCGTGACATCCTGCGCGAACTGACCGACAAGAGCGGCATGGCGGTCAATGTCTGGCTGGTGCTGCTTCACAACACGGCGCTCGGCATGGCCCATCCGGAGGCGGTCGTGCGAAACGCCTTCGGCGATCCCTATTTCTACAATCTATGCCCCTCGGCCCCCGAGGCGCGCGCCTATGCGATCGGCCTCGCGAAAGACGTGACCGAAAGTTATCTGGTCGGCGGAATCTCGCTCGAAGCGCCCGGCTTCACCCCCTATGCGCATGGCTATCATCACGAGTTCGCCCTGATGAAGTCGAACCCATGGCTCGAGAACCAGTTGGGACTGTGTTTTTGCCAGCACTGCGTGGGCGGCGCCGAGAAGGCAGGCATCGATGCGCGCCGCTTCAAGGCCCAGGTGGCCAGCGACGTCAGCGCCTACCTCGACAGCGACATCGACTACCCCGCCGACATGGCGGAAGCCTTCTGGCGCGCCGACATCGCCGCCGACGGCGATCTCCGGCGCTACCTCGACTTTCGCAACGGCGTCGTCACCTCGCTGGTTGAGGATATCCGCGCGGCTGTGCGGCCCGATGTCGACGTGGCGGTGATCCCCTCTGTGGCCAGGCCGACAGGCGGTGCATGGTATGAGGGCAGCGACCTGGGCGCGCTGGCCCGCAGTCCCGGCATCATCGAGGCCTGCTTCTACGAACCAAGCGCCATGCGGGTGAAATCGGACGTGTTCGATATCAGACGGCGGATGAAGGGACACGGCAAGCTGCGCGGCATCTTGCGCCCCTCCCATCCCGACCTCGCGACGAAGGGCGAGTTTCTGGAGGCGATCCACGCGTTGCGACACGGCGGAGTCGAGGAACTCGCCTTCTATAACTGGGGTCACCTGCGCCGGAACAATCTCGCGTGGATCGGCGAAGCCTTGAGGGGTGCTGCATGAACCGGTCGTTTGCAGGCAAGACGGTCGCCATAACCGGTGCGGCCGGCGGCATCGGCCAGTGGCTCTGTCGCTTCTTCGGCGCCGAAGGCGCGACGATCGCCGCGCTCGACCGCGACGCCAGGGTCTACGATCTGGTCGACGTGCTGGGCAGCGACGGCATCAAGGTCGTGCCCGCGCTAGCCGACATCGCGTCCGCGGACGCCGTGAAGGATGCGTTCGCAAAATTCGGCGACGTGCATGTGCTGATCAACAATGCCGGCGTCTCGCGCCACCCGACCCTGGCGGCCACCGATCCGGCCGGCTGGGACGAGGACATCGCGGCCAATCTCAACGGGGCCTATGCCTGCGCCTATGCCGTGCTGCCGCAAATGATCGCGCGTCGCGCGGGCGCGATCGTCAATGTCGGGTCGGTCAACGGGCTCTCGGCGCTGGGCGATCCGGCCTACAGCGCGGCCAAGGCCGGCATGATCGCCATGACCAAGGCGCTCGCGATGGAATATGGCCGGTACGGCATTCGCACCAACTGCGTGCTTCCCGGAACGGTACGTACACCGATCTGGGATGAGCGAAAGGCGAAGGATCCGAACGTGCTCAAGCAGCTCGAGCGCTGGTACCCGCTTGGCCGCATTGTCGAGCCCGACGAGGTCGCGCGCGTCATCGCCTTCCTCGCATCCGACGCCGCCAGTGCCGTCACTGGCGTCGCGCTGCCCGTCGATTGCGGGCTGACGGCGGGCAACATCGTCATGGCGCGGGAACTGACGCTCGAGGATTTCTGAAGGGGGAGGACATCTCATGGACCGTCTGCGCATCGGGGTGATCGGACTGGGCTGGTTCGGCGAGATCCACGCGGAAACCATTGCCGGCGTTCCCAACATGCAACTCGCCGCTTTGTGCACGCGAACCCCCGACCGGCTCGCCGCAATGGGCGAGAAGTTCGGCGTCAAGAAGCTCTTCCGCGACTACCGTGAGATGCTGGCGGATCCCGACATCGACGCGGTCTCGATCTGCACCATGTGGGACCAGCACACGGAGCCGGCCATCGCGGCGCTCAATGCCGGCAAGCACGTCTTCCTGGAAAAGCCGATCGCGTCGACCGTCGAGGATGGCAGGAAGATCACCGCTGCCTCCAAGGGTGCGAAAGGCATCCTCCAGATCGGCCACGTCGTCCGCTTCAACCCGCGCTACCGCATGGCGAAGCAGGCGATCGATGAAGGCCGCATCGGCAAGATCGTCGCGCTTTCGTCGCGCCGCAACATTCCGGCCGCCTGGACGCCCACCATCCTCAACAAGATCGGGCCGATCGTCGGCGATGCCATCCACGACACCGACATCATGCTCTGGTTCACCGGGGACCGCATCGTCTCGACCTATGCTCAGACGGCCGACGTGCGCGGCCTGAAGCACCCCGACATCGGGCAGACCATGTACCGCTTTGCCGGCGGTGCGACCGCGACCCTGGAAACGGTGTGGTGCATGCCCGAAAAGACGCCATTCGACATCGACGAGCGCATGTCGATCATCGGCACCGAGGGCATCATCCACGTCCAGGACACGTTTCCCAATCTCGGCATCGTCGACGGCACGCGGCTTCATTCTCCGGACACGACCTATTGGCCGATGTTCGACGGCGTGCGCGGCGGCGCTTTGCGGGACGAGTTCAACTACTTCGCGTCCTGCGCCCTTGGCGGCAGTCCGGTAAGGATCGGTACGCCAGAGGACGCTACTGCCGCCCTCGAAGCGACGCTCGCTGCCGAAGAGTCCGCGCGCAGCGGAAATGTCGTGAGGATTGCCTGATGTCCGACTTCGTGTTCGACCATGTCGGCATCACCACGACTGAGAAGCAGCCGCACGAAGATTGGGTCGAGGCGAGCCGCATCTGGGTCACGAACCCGCGCAACCACCCGGAGCACATCGAGTTCCTTCGCTATCGCGACGACAGCACGGTTCCCGACGCCGTGCGCTACAACCCGCACGTGGCGTACCGCGTCAAGGATTTGAAGCCCCATATCGAGGCGGAAGGCGTTGAGATCCTGATCCCGCCCTTCGTGGTCGGCGACTTCCTTGAAGTCGTGTTCGTGCGCAAGCACGGCATGGTCTTTGAATACATGCGCTACCTGAAGGATGGCTGGTTCGGCAATTGACGAAAGTCCAGCTCCGCATTTTTGTCACAAGCATACGCCGCGCCTATCAAAACGAGACTGACAGAAGATCGAGAGGTCGGGAAGGCTGGATCCCGGGCCCCTTCCCTCCGCCGGCGCCGCTTACCTGGATCGTCTCCGTCCTCGGGATGGAAGCAACCGCGCCCGTGTTGGCCGTTACCCTTGGCAGCCTACCCGGGCTTCCTTGGCCCGCGCAGCCAGGCGGGCAGCACGAGTTCGCGGTTTCCGGTTACGCCCTGCGGCCGCAGCATCAGCACGGCGAGCATGATGATCGCCAGTCCGACCTCGCGCAGGCCCGGGGTCGGCGGGATGACCAGACCGAACAGGGTGACCCCGCCAGCCAGCGTGCGCAGCGCCTCGCCCGTGAAGGCGATGAGGATGGCGCCAACCACGGCGCCCGACAGGCTGCGCTGCCCGCCGATCACCAGCATGGCAAGGGTCAGGAAGGTCAGCTCCAGATAGAACTGGCCGACCGACAGCACGCCGATCGCATGGCCCTGCAGCACGCCGCTGGCACCGACCACGGCCGCCGAGACGACGAAGGCGAAGAGCCTGAGCAGGCGCACCGCGATGCCGGAGGCCGACGCCGCAGCCTCGTCCTCGCGCGAGGCGCGCAGCATCAGCCCGACCGGCGACGCGGAAAAGACGAAGGCGACGACGAGGGCCGCCAACGCCACGGCGGTCGCCGTCGGCAGGCCCACGACCAGCGGCAAGCCAATTAGCGAGGCAGTGCCCTTGGTCAACCAGGTGGCGTTGGAGAGCGTGGTGTAGACGATCGCCAGGAAGGCGAGCGTGGCGATGCTGGCGCCGATGCCGGCGAGCCGCACCACCGCGACGCCGATGACGAGGCCCGCCGCCGCGGCCATGAGAACGCCGACCGCCATTGCGCCCCAGAGGCCGAGATCGGTCGCCAGCACGAAGGCCGGCAGGTCGGGCAGGAACACCTTCTTGGTGATGGGCGGGATGGTGAACCACGCGGCCGAATAAGCCGCGATGGCGGCAAAGGCCGCATGACCGAACGACAGCACTCCCGTATTCGAGACGAAGATGGACAGGCCAATGACAAAGACGAGCTTGACCATCATGTCGATGGCAAAACGGGTCGTGGCGCCCGAGCCGAGATAGCCGGGCACGCTGGCGATCAGGATCAGCGCCGCAAGCAGGAACAGGGTCTGCCATCGTGCGTGCACTAGACGCGCTCCCTTGCCGAGGCGGACCGGAACAGGCCTTGCGGCCGCAGCACCAGGATCAGGATCACCGCTAGATAGACGAAGGCCTCGCGGTAGGGCCTGAGCTCGGCCGGCAGCAGGACCTGAAGGAACACCGTCACCATGCCGACCGCGAGCCCGCCCAGCACGGCGCCCGGCAGGCTGCCCATGCCGCCGACCACCGTGGCGACGAAGCCGATCAGCGCGAGATGCAGCCCGAGCCTCGGCTCGACGACCCCGGTCTGCGCCACGTAGAGCACAGCGGCTGCGGAGGCGAGCAGGCCGCTCAGCGCGAAGGCTACGGCGATGACCCGGTTGGCGCGGATGCCGAGCAGCCGCGCCATCTGGAAATCGACCGCTGCCGCGCGCATCTCGACGCCCATCCTCGTCTTCTTGAGGAAGGCTCCGGTGGCCGCCAGAAGCAGCAGCGTCACGGCGATGGTGACGATGTGGATGGTGGGGATGCGCACCTCGCCGAAAAGGATCGGTTGCGACAGCGCCGGCAGGATGTTGAGGCCGGACGGCCGCGCGCCGAACATCAGCACCAGCGTGTTCTGCAGCAGATAGCTCAGCGCGAAGCTCGTGATGAGGAGCGTGGAAGGATCGGCGCCGCGCACCGGACGGAAGGCCAGCCGTTCCGACAGCAATGCCAGCACCATGACGCCCACAGCCGCGAGAAACAGGGCGACCGGGAAGCCGAGGGCGATCGTCAGCATCAGGATGTAGACGCCGACCGTGATGAACTCGGCATGGGCAAAGTTGATGAGCCGCATGATGCCGAAGATCAGGCCGATGCCGAGCGCGGTGAGCGCGTAGATCGAGCCGATGCTGAGCGCGTCGATGAGGGCCTGCACGATCCAGCTCATGCGTGGCCCCCCTCGCCGGACAGGTAGGCGTTCTCCAGCCGCGCGTCGCCCAACAGGTCGGCTGCCCTGCCCTCGAGCCGAACACTGCCGCCCGACAGCACCACCAGCCGGTCGGCGACGATGCCGATGCGCATCGGGTTCTGTTCGACGAGAAGAATGCTGAGCCCGCTTTTGCGCAGCGACAAGAGCACCTCGTAGACGCGGTCGACCATCAGCGGCGCGAGCCCGAGCGAGGGCTCGTCGAGGATGAGCAGGCGGGGCCGCGACAAGAGCGCGCGCGCGATCGCCAGCTGCTGCTGCTCGCCGCCGGACAGCCGCGTGGCGATACCGTGACGCCGTTCGAAGAGGATCGGGAACATGGCATGCATTTCGTCCAATGCCCTGGCGCGCCCGGCCTTGTCGCCGAGGCGGGCCGACATGCCGAGCAGGAGGTTCTCGTGCACCGTCAGCCCGTCGAAGATGCGCCGCCCCTCCGGCACGAGCGCGACGCCCAGCGTCGACACGTCTTCCGGGCGCAGCCCGCCGAGCGCCCTGCCCGCGAAACGCACGCTGCCGGACGCGAGCGGCAGCGCGCCGGCGATGGCAAGCGTCAGCGTCGTCTTGCCGGCGCCGTTCGGCCCGATGACGCCCAGCGTCTCGCCTTCCTCGAGCGACAGCGAGACATCGCGCAGCGCCGGAACCGGGCCGTAGCGCACGCCGACCGCTTCGAGCTCAAGCAGTGCCATGGGGCACCCCGCCGAGATAGGCCGCCCTGACCAGCGGGTCGGCGCGCACGGAAGCCGGCGTTCCTTGCGCGATGACGCGGCCGACGTCGAGCACGACGAGACGGCCGCAGACTGCCATCACCAGATCCGTGTTGTGTTCCACCAGGAGCAGCCCGATGCCCCGGCTGGAAACGAGGTCGCGCAGCGCCCCGCCCAGGACCTGCGCCTCGTCGGGCGCCATGCCGGCCGCCGGCTCGTCGAGCAGCAGGAAGCGCGGCGACAGCGCGAGCGCGCGCGCGATTGCCAGCTTGCGCTGGTCGGAATAGCTGAGCGCCGCAGCCTTGCGGCCGGCGGAACCGGCAAGGCCGACGGTGGCCAGCAGTTCCCCGACCAGTGCTGCGGGTTCGCCCCGCACCGCCGCGACCGCCGCCACGTTCTCGGCGACGGTGAGTTCCGAAAACAGGCGCACGGCCTGGAAGGTACGCACGATCCCGGCGCGCGCGACCTGGTGCGGCGTCAGGCGCAGCAAGCCCCGCTCGCCAAGCCGGACGCTGCCCTTCGATGGACGCTGGAAGCCGGAGATCACGTTGATCAACGTGCTCTTGCCGGCCCCGTTCGCGCCGATCAGCCCGACGATCTCGCCGGGCGCGATCTCGATCGAGACGCCCTCCAGCGCCACCACGCCGCCGAAGCGGACGCCCACGTCGACGGCGCGCAGCACCGACTGCTGTTCCAAGTTCGACCCCGCGCGCCTTCCGCCCGTCACCTCAGAAGGTGATCTCGGGAGTCTTCTCCGCGGTGAATGCACCCACCGACGTCACCTTGCCGTTGTCGATCTTGACGATAGTCATGGGGCGGTTGTTGTTGATGTGCAACGTGTCGGTGAAGGTGGTCTTTCCGACCAGCAGGGCCTCGTCCTTGAAGGCGTCGAGCTTGGCGCGCACCGCGTCAGCCTCGAAGGTTCCGGCGCGCTCGACAGCGAGCGCCCAGGCTTCGATGACGCCGTAGCCGGTCAGGGCATGGCCCGTTACCGGCGCTGCTCCCGTCGCCTTGGTGAAGCGGGCCACGAAGTCGTTGACGGAGGCGCTGGGATCGTCGCCATGGATGCTGCCGTAGGTGAGGTTGTAGAAGTCCTTCAAATCCGGGACCGCCTCCAGCCAGTAGGTGCCGTCCATGGATTCTCCGGTGATCATCGGTAGGTTGACGCCCGCCGCCCGGATCTGGCGCACATAGCTGCCACCATTGATGGCGCCGCAGAACATCACCACGTCGGCCTTGGCTTCAGCCTCCTTCATGCGGCTGACCTGGGCGGCGATGACGGTGTCGTTGCCGGCATTGTATTCGTCGTAGCCGGCTACGCCCTCGCCGCCGGCAAGTTCGCGCCAGCGCTTCTCGAAGTTGGAACAGAGCGACTTGTTGTATTCCACCTGCAGGTCGTTGAGGATGTAGACGCTGCGCTTGCCGAGCGTGTTCCAGGCGAACTCCGCCAGGATGGCGCCCTGGTGGTTGGTGGCGGTCGCCATGGTGTAGGCATTCGGCCCGATGCCCTGCACGCCGAATTTGGCGTCAGCGGCGCAGGACGAGAAGGCGATCTTGTTCTGCGACTGGGCGACGAGGGCTGCCGGCGCGCCGAAATCGAAATCGCAGGTCACCATGACCAGTTCCGCGTTCTTGGACAGCACGTCGGTCGCGGCGGTGGCGCCCTGCGCCGGATCGGAGGCGGTGTCGGCGACGGCCTCGACCAGCTTGCGGCCGAGCAAGCCGCCCTTGGCGTTGATGTCCTCGATGGCGAGCTTGGCAGCCTTGTACGGACCATCGTCATAAGGGGCGACGAAGCCGGAGAACGCGATGGCGAAGCCGACGGTGACGTCCTCGGCATGCGCGACGACCGGAGTCGCCGCGAGCATGGTGGTCAGAAGAATGCGTGTTCCCTGTTTCATTATTTGGCCCTCCTTGGCCATTTGCTTGTGCTCAGGCGGCCGCGCGCAGGCGCGCGGTTTCTTCAGGATCGACAAGGCCACCGGCGTCGACCACGACGCCATAGACGGCGCGGCCGCGCTCGGCGGAAATGCGTCCGAGTTCGATGTCACGGGCAACCTGCTCCGCCGGGCGTTCGCGGGGATCGCCATAGCCGCCGCCGGCCGCCGAGATGGAAAGGACCCGCTGCCCGTCCCTTACGTCGACCTGGGCACAAGACGGCAGCGGCGTGCTTCCGCCATTATCGTCCACCAGGAACTGGTTGGCCCCGCCGCCCGACCCGCCACCGCGCACCCCGCGCGCCGCGTTGATGACACCGTCGCTGACATAACCAACGGAGATGCTGCAGCCGACCGGGCCGAACTCGACGGCGATCGACGGCGCGCCGACATGCCGGCCCGCCCCTTCCGTGTCCGGCAGGAGCCGCCGCGAGGCGACGTAGAGCGGCTGGCGCAGCTCGTCGAGCTCGATGGAATCGAGGTTGCACATGCCGGCATTCCCGACATGGCCGATGGTCAGCCAGGCGTCGGCCGTCGGGCTTCCGGCCCCGCCGGTCATGCCGAGGAAGACCTGGTTGATGAAGGGCTTTCCGTCACGCGGGTGGATGCCCGAGATGACCGCCACCGATGGCGGGATGACGGCGCCGCATTCGGCCATGCCCTGACCGTCGGCGATTTCTGCGATTGCGCACTGCACGGGGTTGGCGACGCGGTCGGCCACGTTGGTGGTGGCGACCGAACACGAGGTCGGATGGCGCGGCACGCCGACCACGCAATTCTCGCGCAGCTTGAGTTCGATGCGACGGAAGCTGCCGGCGTTCTTCGGCACGCTGTGGTCGATCGAGTTGAAGATGCCGACCATGGCCGCGGTGCGCGCGCAGGATTCGGTCAGGTTGAGCCCGCAGGGCAGGCAGTCCATGTTGTCGGTCAAGTCCACGGTGATGCGCGCCGCCGCTGGGTCGACCGTCACGTCCACCTTGACCGGGATTCCGTCCTCCGGCGTGCCCGGGAATGGATCGTGGCGGCTGACGCGGGTGGCCCGGCCGGCAGGCAGCGCGCGCACCGCCTCGATCATGCGCCGCTCCGAATAGTCCAGCCACTCGGCGCTGAAGGCCTCCAGAACATCCCAGCCGACCTCGCTCGCCATGGCCGTGATCTCCTGCTCGCCGATGCGCGCAGCACCCAGCGCCGCGAGGAAGTCGCCCCACCACTGGTCCGGCACCCGGATGCGCATGCGGCACATGCGCACGAAATCCTCGTTGGTCTTGTAGTCCTGCTGGACCCGAACCGACGGGAAGATCAACGCGCCTTCCTCGTAAACGTCCCGTGCCGATCCGTGATAGGTGGTGGGGATCGAGTTGCCGATGTCGGCCTGGTGCGCCTTGGCCAGCACGGTGAAGCGGTGCCGCCCGTCCTCGTCGATGACCGGCACCAGGATCGTATGGTCGGCGGCGTGACTGCAGCCGTGATAGGGCGAATTGTTGATGAAGGCGTCGCCGCGCTTCAGCGCGGGGCAATACTCCTTCATGACCTTCGCCATCAGGTCCGGGCCCGACAGCACGTGGATGGGCAGGCCTTCATTGGCAACCAGCAGCTCGGCGTCCGCCGTGACGATGCAGCAGGAGAAGTCGCGGGCGATGTTGAGCACGCCCGAGCGTCCGGTGCGCAAGAGCGTGTTCGCCATCTTGCGGGCGACGCCCTCGAAGCGGTTGTTCAAGAGGGCCAGTGTCACAAGATCCATGATCGTCTCCCGCCCTCTCGCCTAACCGACGTCGATCACGAGGCTGCCTGACGGCCGCCGCTCGGCCGTGGCGCCCGGATCGACGATCACGGTGGTGTAGTCGTTCTCCACGATGGCCGGGCCTGCGAGCCTGCGCCCCGGCTCGAGCGTCTCGAAGCGGTGCACCGGCACCTCGCTCCAGCCGACGCCGGCGAACCAGGCCGGTCGCGACCTGCGCGCATCGAGGCTGCGCGGCATGGCCAGCCGGAGTTCCTTCGCTTCCGACAGGCGGCACGTCACCTCGGCGGTCCAGCCGACGATCTCGATGAAGGAGCCCTCGTCCCGGAAGGAGAACAGCATCTCGTGGGTGTGGTGGAAATCCTCGACGAAGGCCGCCAGCTGGTCCGCGTCGGCAATGGCGCCACCGCGCAGCGGCACCTCGATCTCCCAGACCTCGGTGGCATAGCGGGCATCGGCCTTGAAGGTGATGCGTGTTTCCAACGCCCCGGCGCCCGGACCGTCGGCGAAGCGCTGCGCCTTTTCGGCGAGCCTCGCCAGCGTCGCATTCACGGCAGTATGGTCGAAGCTGTCGGTGTGGGCCACGAACGCGGCGTGATACTCCGCCTTCAGTTCCGACATCAGCGCGCCAGCGGCCGAGAGCGCCGGCCCGGTCTCCGGGATGATCAGCGTCCGGCAGCCGAGCCGCCGCGCGATCCTCACCGAATTGAGCCCGGCTGCGCCGCCGCCACCTATGAGGACGGCCTTGCGCGGATCGATGCCCTGCTTGACCGTGATGTCGAGGATCGCCTGCACCATGTTCTCGGTGGCGATGGTGAGGATGGCGTCAGCCGCCTCCGGAAGCGGCAGCTTGCCGGGGGTTGCCACGTCGCGATCGATGGCCTGCCTTGCGGCTTCGGGATCGAGCGTCATGGCGCCGCCGAGGAAATAGGACGGATCGATGTGGCCGAGCACAACCGCGGCGTCGGTGACCGTGGCGCGGGTTCCGCCCCGGCCATAGGCCGCAGGGCCGGGCACGGCGCCGGCGCTCGCCGGCCCGACATGCAGCAGCCCGCCGCTGTCGACGGAGGCGATCGAGCCGCCGCCCGCGCCGACGCTCTTCACGTCGACCCAGGGAAAGCCCAGCATGATGCCGCGGTATTGCGGCCCGATCCAGGTCTCGCGGGTGGTCGGGATGATGCCCTTGCGCACGATCGACACGTCGTAGGTCGTGCCACCGGTATCGGCGATGATCGCGTCTTCGGCGGTGCTGTCGACGCCTGCATAATAGCGCCCGGCGATCGGCGCCATGGAGGGGCCGGAATTGACGATGTGGATCGGCGCCTCCGCCGCGTCGGCGGCGTCGATGACGCCTGCCTGGGACGTGACGATCAGAACGCGTCCGGCGAAGCCGGCATCCCGCATCCTGCTTTCCATGTCGCGCATGTAGCGGCCCATCATCGGCTTCAGCGAGGCATCGACCGCGGCCGACGAGGCGCGCCGGAACTCGCGGACCGCCGGGTTGAGCTGGTGCGACAGGGTGAAGGGGATGCCCGGCAGATGCTCGGCCAGCAACGCGCCGATGCGCAGTTCGTGCGCCGGATTGACGATCGACCAGAGCAGGCAGACCGCCACCGCCTCGACCGACTGTTCCTTCAGGCGTTCGATCAGCGCGACCACCGCGGCTTCGTCCAGCGCCTTGCGGACGGAGCCATCGGCCATCATCCGCTCCGGTGCCTCGAAGGTCAGGCTGCGCGGAATGTAGGGTTGCGGGAATTCGTGGGTGAAGTTGAAGGTCTCGGCCCGGCCGCCCTCGCGCAGCACCAGCATGTCGCCATGGCCTTCCGTCGTGATGAAGGCGGTTCGGGCGGTGCGGCCTGTGATGATGGCGTTGATGGCGTGGGTGGTGCCGTGGAGCAGCGTGGTGCCGCTGGCGAGGAACTCGGCAAGTGGCCGGCCGTCCGCCGCCGCAGCCAAAGACAGCGCGTCGAGCATGCCGGCAACGGGATCGTGCGGCGTCGTCGCGGCCTTGAACAGCCTGCACAGGCCCTGGTCGTCCTCGACCACGAGGTCGGTGAAGGTGCCGCCTGTATCTACCGCAAAACGCATGACGCCTCCGTCTCCACCAGGTCCATCCAGCGCACCTTGCGCATCGGCGCTGCCCAGGGCTCGCCCGCCGCGTCACGACGAGCGATGCAGCGCCCTCGCACGTTGGCTTGCCCGTCTCTGTCGCCTTGGCGCGCGGCATTGCCGCGTTCGTGGTCGTCGGGGCTACAGCCGCCGCTGCCCATCACAGGCTTGACTTTGAAGTTTCATGGCCGCTGCGGACCGCCGCCGCGACGATAGCCGTACGTCCTGGCAGAGCATTGTCCTGCACCGGCTACCTTCCCCTCAAGACGCTAACTGATATAGCAAAACCACCAGAAAAAGCTGCGTGTGTCAATCTGCTATCGCAGATGTCCCGCCTCGCCTTTTCTTTCGCTTCCCGCCTGCCGAAGGCGTAGAAGACAAACGCGGTCGCATCAACTGCAGTCGAGGAATGCTTATGGGTGGAAACCGTTTGCCGACCACGAGAGAGAGCGAAATGCTTGTGGCTCTTAAGCCTCGTCGCCCCGGCAGGCAGCAATCTCAGGCGCCCGACCTGGATGCCGTCGACGGCGCGCTTCCCGAGACAGTGGAGCGCCAGGTCTATCGAAGCATCCGACAGGCGATGATGAGCGGCCTGATCGCGCCCGGCACGTCGCTCACCAGCCGTTCGCTCGCACTGGTCCTGAAGTTCAGCGCCCAGCCGGTTCGCGACGCGCTGAAGCGGCTCGAGGCCGACGGCGTCATCGAGGGCCGCCCCCAGAGCGGATTCCTGCTGCGGCACGTCTCGAAGCAGGAATATCGCCAGATCATCGAAATCCGGCAGCGCCTGGAGGGTCTGGCTGGCCGGAGTGCGGTCGCCAATGTCACCGCCGCCGATATCCGCAAGCTCGAGCGCATCAACGAGAAGACGTCTTCGGACGAAACCGCCAAGGAAGCGCTGGCGGAGAACTACCGGTTTCATTTCACCATCTACCGGCTTGCCGACCGACCGACACTGTTGGGGATCATCGAAAATCTCTGGGTGCGCATGGGGCCGGCACTGCACCACCACCCCTACAAGATCATGAGCACCGAGACGAAGCAGCGGCACGAACGGATAATCCGGGCGCTTGAACGCAAGGATGGCGACGAGATCGAGGACGCGATCGCGGACGATCTGGGCGCCGCTGCCGATCTGGTGGTTCCGCGCCTTCCGGGTTGACGCCGCAGTGTTCGCATCTGGCCTTTGCAGCGGGCTCGAAAATCCTTGACGAAAGACACGCGAGGCGGGTCGGCCGCCAGGGCGTCTCGCGGTCCGCAGCTTTTTTCCTCCGTCAACCGCGACTTGTCACTTGCGAACCACGCAAAACTCCTAGAGCATTTCCCGATGACTGGTCGTCATGTGATACCAGTCTCTCTGGGAGGAGTGAAAATGAGCATTACACGACGTGACTTCACGGTTGGCGCCTTGCTGGCCGCCGGTACGCTTGGTCTGCCGATCATGGTCAAGGCCGAAGGCAGCAAGACGGTGGCGCTGCTGTTTGACAGCCTGGTGTCGCCATTCTGGGTGTCGGGCATCGAGATCATGCGCGCCAAGGCCAAGGAAAATGGCTGGGAGACACTCGAGAACATTTCCGATTTCGACGACAACAAGCAGTTCGAGCAGGTCAAGGCCATGATCGGACGCAAGGTCGACGGCATCCTGATCATCCAGACCGACTCCAAGGCCGTCATACCGGCGATCCGCGCCGCCAACGAAGCCGGCATCCCGATGGTCCACTTCAATCGTCCGCCCGCCGAGAGCGACGCCTACTCGGTCGCCATCCAGGCCGACAACCGCAAGATCATGGCCGATACCGTCCAGTTCCTGGTCGACGAGGCCAAGAAGATGGGCGGCAAGTACAAGGCCTGCCTGCTGATCGGCGATCTCGGCGACGTGAACGCGATCCAGCGCCGTGACGGCTTCTTCGACGTCGTCGACAAGAACGCCGACATCATCGAGGTCGTGGCGCGCGTCTCCACCGAGTGGAATGCCGACAAGGCCTTTGCCGGCCTGACCAACGCGCTCCAGGCCAATCCGGACATCAACTTCCTGGTGACGTCGTCGGACTTCATGCATCCGCAGATCGAGCAGGTGCTGCAGACCGCCGACAAGTGGCACAAGCGCGGCGAAGAGGGCCATGTCCTGTTCGGCGGCTTCGACGGCGACGAAGGCGCCTATGCGCGCCTGAAGGACGGCTATCTCGATGCATGCGGCGTCCAGAACCTGTTCCTGGAGGTCGACATGGCCTTCCAGGCTTTCAAGGACATCTGGGACGGCAAGAAGCCGGAAAAGCTGCTGCTTGATCCGGGCTTCGTCATCACCCAGGCCAATCTCGCCGAGAAGCAGGACGAGATGTGGGGCTACACGGTCTGGAAGAAGCAGAACGGCGGCTGATCGTAATCCGGGCGCCGCCCTGGCTTCGGCCGGGTGGCGCCCGATCTCCCTGTATTGTGCGAGACCTCCCCATGAACACCGCTGACACGTCGGTCTTGTCGAAACCTCCGGTGCAGGCTGCGTGGAGACGCATCCTCCTGTCGGAGTATCTGGTCCTGATCCTGACCATCGCCTACTTCATCGCGATCGCCACGGTCGTTCCCGAGATCGCCACATCCGACACGCTTCTCGACATATTGAGCGCCATGATGCCGCTCCTGGTGGTGGCCATCGGGCAGACCTTCGTGCTGATCGTCGCGGGTATCGACCTGTCTGCGCCATCGATCATCGCCATGGCCAGTGTCGTCGGCGCCTCGGTGATGACGGGCGACGCGGGCTATGCCAACGGATCCGGCTTCGAGATCCTGGCGGGCGTACTCGCCTTCGTCGCGGTCGGCGCCGTCATCGGGACGTTCAACGGCGTCTGCACGACGCGGTTCAACATGCCAGCCTTCATCGTGACGCTGACGACCATGATGTTCTTTTCCGGCGCCGCGATCTGGTACACCACGATGCATACCGATGCGAGCAGCATCGGAAACCTGCCGCAGTCCTTCATCTTCATCGGCCAGGGCCGCATAGCCGGGCTGCCCGTCTCGCTGGGTGTTGTCATCGTGGTCGCGGGTCTGGCGCATTTCGTCCTGAGTCGAACGGTCTACGGGAGGTGGCTCTACGCGGTCGGGCTCAATCCGAAGGCTGCGGCCGTATCCGGCGTGCCCGTCAGGCAGGTGATCTTCTGGGCCTTCGTCATCTCCGGGGTTTGCGCAGCAATCTCCTCGATTCTCTACACCGGCCGCCTCGAAACCGGCACACCGGTGCTCGGCCAGCGTATCCTGCTCGACGTCATAGGCGCCGCAGTGATCGGCGGCGTCAGCCTCTTCGGCGGCAAGGGAAAGGTCCTCTGGACGATCTTTGGCGTCCTGTTTCTGACCGTGATCGACAAGAGCCTGCAGCTGATGGGGCTTCCGATCGCGTCCGTGTTCGCCATCAAGGGCAGCATCATTTTGGCCGCCGCCATCATCGACGCGCTGCGGCACCGGTTTCTGGTGCGCGGATGAGCGCGCCGAATGTCACCCCCGTGAGCCCGGCATCGCCCGCTCAGCATGCCGGCCCTCCGCTTCTGGAAGTGGCGGGTGTGTGCAAGAGCTTCTTCGGCGTGCAGGTGCTCCACGACGTCGGCTTCAACCTGCGTGCCGGCAGCGTTCTCGGCCTCGTCGGCGAGAATGGTTCGGGCAAGTCGACGACGATGAACATCATCGGCGGCGTCCACCAGATGGATGCCGGGAAGATCACGTTCGGCGGCGAGGACTATCGACCCAAAGGCCCGCGCCAGGCCGCACGGCAAGGCATCGCCTTCATCCACCAGGAACTGAACCTGTTCCGCAATCTCAGCATCGCCGAGAACCTGTTCATCACGGACTTCCCGAAACTCGTGCCGGGCCTGCCCTTCATCGACCGCGGCGCGGCCCATGCGCGCGCCGCCGAACTCCTGGCGGCGGTGGATCTCGACATCTCGCCGACCACGCTGGTCAACAAGCTGTCGCAGGGCGAACGCCAGCTGGTCGAAATCGCAAAGGCGCTGGGCAGCAAGGCGCGCGTGATCATCTTCGACGAACCGACGACCTCGCTGACGACGCGCGAGACCGACCGGCTGTTCGAGATCATCAACCGCCTGCGTTCGCAGGGCATGGCGATCATCTATATCAGTCACATCCTGGATGACGTGATGCGGCTCTGCGACGACATCGTCGTGCTGCGCGACGGGCACGTCGTCGGAACCGCACCGAAATCCGACATGACCATCGAGCGGATGATTTCGCTGATGGTCGGACGCCAGATCGACCAGCTGTTTCCCGCCCGCGACGAGACCCTCGCCAGGGGCAAGCCGATGCTGGAGGTGTCCGGCGTCAGCCAGCCTGGAACCGTCAAGGACATCTCGTTTTCCCTGCATGCGGGCGAGGTCCTCGGCATTTCGGGTCTGATGGGCGCCGGCCGGTCCGAACTGGCGCGCATCCTGTTCGGCATCGACCCCTTCGCTTCCGGCGAGATCAAGGTCGGCGGCGTCGTGCTCAGGTCCCCGACCCCGGCCGCCTGCATGGAGCTCGGCATGGCCTTCCTCACTGAGGATCGTCGTGTCGAAGGACTGATGGTCGAGGCCCCGATCGACAGCAACATCGCGCTGACGTCGTTGCAGCACTACGCCGGTGGCTTGTCTGGAATGATCGACGGCGCGCGGCTCGACGCGGACGTGAAGGCCATGAGCACGTCGGTCCGCATCAGCGCACGCGACATTGCCCGCACGCTGGTCAAGAACCTGTCGGGCGGCAACCAGCAGAAGGTCGTAATCGGCAAGTGGCTCTTGCGCAAGCCGACCGTCTTCATCGTCGACGAGCCGACACGGGGCATCGATGTCGGCGCCAAGAACGAGGTCTACAAGATCATCAACCAGCTCGCGGCCTCGGGCGCCGGGATCCTGATGATATCGTCGGAGATCGAGGAACTGATCGGCATGTGCGACCGCATCATGGTGATGGCGCATGGCGAAATCCGCGCGACGGTCGAGCGTGGCCATTTCGACCGCGAGGAGATCCTCCGGGCCGCAATGTGGGATGGCATAAGGGGTTCCGCGAAATGACGGACTTTCGCAGCAAGTTCACGCTGATTGCGCTGCAGAACGCGCCGCTGATCCTGTTTGCGGTATTGATCGTGGTGTTCGGCCTGATGTCGGACCGCTTCCTGACACCGGTCAACTTCGTCAACATCTTCAATCAGGCGAGCCACATTGCCATCATCGCTATCGGCATGACCTTTGTGCTGCTGATCGCCGGCATCGACCTTTCGGTCGGCGCCAACATGTATCTGAGCGCCGTCATCCTCGGCGTGTTCTTCGCCGGCTTGCCGCCCTATCTGGCCTTTCCGCTCGTTGCCGTCATGGGGCTCGCCTTCGGCGCGTTGAACGCGGCGGTAATCACGCAGTTGCGGGTCGCGGCCTTCATCACGACGCTGTCGACGCTGTTCATCGGCCGCGGCATCGCGCTGTACTTCTCCGGCAACAAGATGGTGCCGTTCTCCAAGAGCGTGCTTGCCTTTGGCCGCACGTCCTATCTCGGCGTGCCATCGGCGATCTGGGTCTTTGCCGCGGTGCTGATCGTCGCCTTGATCGTGCTGCGCATGACGACTTTCGGGCGGCAGGTCTATGCGATCGGAGCCGATCCGGACGCCGCCGCGAAAGCCGGCATCAACGTCAAGCGCGTGGTCTTTTCCGTCTACTGCATCTGCGGCATCTGCGCCGCCATCGGTGGACTCGTGTCAGGAAGCCAGGTTGCCGTCGCCTCCTCGACATTCGGCTTCCAGAAGGAGTTTCCGGTCATTGCCGCGGCGGTGCTCGGCGGCACGAGCCTGTTCGGCGGACGCGGCGGCGTGATCGGTACCGTGTTCGGCGCGGTCTTGATCCAGACGGTGGAGAACGGTCTCGTGATGACCAACGCCAATCCCTACATCTACCCGCTCGTCGTCAGCGCCATCATCTTCATCGCAGTCTTCACCGACAGTTCTCGCACGACCGTCCTCGAGCGCCTGGAGCGCCGCAAGATCAGGGTGGAGCCCGACTGAACAGCATCGGCTTGCAGCCCCATTTCCTTCACCGAGCGTTCTGGTTCGAGAACCTTAGGGATCTCGGCGGAACCAGCCACCTCCGCTGCCGTTGGGTTCCTGTGAAGAACAGCGGAGATCATGCGATGGGAACCCTGCAGAGCCTGATGGCTGAATTGACGCCTTCCTGGATGCTGTCGCCCGGAGGCGAAGAAACCCCTGCGCCACCGCAGGAGGACGGGCCGTCGCCGAACGCGCCGACCTGGAAGCCCGAAATCAAGGAGCCTGCTCCCGACCTGATGCCGGACGAAATCCCTCACCCGAATCCGGACGAAAACCGCGAGCCGGCAATACAGGCCGCGACGCCACCCAAGCCTTATCCTGGCCCGACCCCGGATCCGGATCCACAGCCCATGCCTGCGCCAGGACCGAACCCGACACCACGGCCGCTGCCAATCTGAGCAGCAGACGAAGTTGCGGACGGGCAAGCGTTGAATGGAACGAACGGTGCGCCTGACAACTTAAAGCTCCGAACAATCACAGGAGCTCGCATTGGCAAACGCAGCACTCGGTCGCATCATCCTCGCCGGTCTCGGCGTTCTCGCGTACAAGAACCGGGACCGTCTCGGGGAACTCTTTCGCCCCAAGCCTACCGATCCCAACGCGCCCAAGGTCGACGGAAGCATCTTCGACCAGCTTTCCAAGGGCGGCGGGCTTGGTGATATCCTCGATAGGCTTCGCGGCACTGGTATGGGCGACGCCGTCGACTCCTGGACGGGCAAGGGCGCCAACGAGCCCCTGAAGCCCGCACAGGTCGGCGCTGCAATCGACGAAGAGACACTTCAGGCGCTCTCAGAGCAGACGGGCATGTCGCGCGGAGAACTTCTTGAACGCCTCGCGGTGAATATTCCTGAGGCTGTCGATGAACTGAGCCCGGAGGGCGAACTGCCTGAAACCGGCCCGGTGGCAAGCAGCGAGACGGGCCTTCTCGATCCGGCTCCTCCATACAGCCCGAAGATGAGCGGCGGCTCGGCTCCGAGCACCGGACTGTCGCGAAGCCCTGTCGCGGACCGGAATCCCGACGGTCCGCGCCAGGATGGCATGACGCCGCGTCCGAGTGACGAGCCGCTGATCTGAAGGCGGTTGCCGGTCGAGCGAGACTGGACTGGCCCCTCGGGCCTGTGGCACACAATGCAGCCCGTCGCGCCAATGGGTCGGGCTGCATGCGCTTGCGTCCGCACGGCGGCTTGAGCAGCGTCTCGACCGTCCACCCGAGATCGTCAACCAGGACCGTGCCGACAGGCCACCGGTCTAGCAGTGTCAGGGGAATTTTCGTGGCTCTGAGCAATCAGGACATCATCGAGCTGACGGAATGGCGCAGGGATCTGCATCGGCACCCAGAGATATCGAACGAAGAGGAGATGACCGCGGAGAAGGTCGTCTCCTTCCTGGCGGAGACCATGCCGGACCTGATGCTCACCGCGCTGGGCGGACATGGTGTCGCGGCAATTTACGACGGCGCAGCGCCTGGGCCGACGATCATGTTCCGCTCGGAGCTGGACGCATTGCCGATCCAGGAACTGTCAGGCGTGGCGCACGCGTCCCTCGTGCCCGGCAAATCGCATATGTGCGGGCATGATGGGCACACCGCGATCCTCGCCGCGCTCGGCCGCGAGTTCGGACGCAACAGGCCCAGCCGTGGACGTGTCGTCCTGCTCTTCCAGCCCGCGGAAGAGACGGGCAACGGCGCCGCCGGGGTCATCGCCGATCCCCGCTTCGACGACATCGCACCGGACTTCGCCTTCGCGCTTCACAATCTGCCCGGGGTTCCACTCGGCGCGGTCCGGCTGAAGGGCGGGGTGGTGAACTGCGCGTCGCGTGGCATGCTCATCGGCTTGACCGGCAAGACTGCGCATTCCTCGATGCCGGAAACCGGAACATCCCCGATGCCGGCACTCAGTCACCTGATGCCGGCACTTCCGCGCCTCGGCAATGGGACTTTCGAGGATGACGATTTCTGCATGGCAACCGTCACCCATGCCTCCATGGGCGAGGCGGTGTTCGGCATTGCTCCGGGCCGCGCGGAGCTGTGGGTGACGCTGCGGACGCTGCGCGACGACAACATGGCGGAGCTCTGCCGCAGAGCGGAGACGCTCGTCGCAGAGACGGCGGCCCAGCACCACCTGACCTGGACGAGCGAGTACCGTGAGATTTTCGCGGCCAGCGTCAACGAAGCGGAAGCGGTCGGGCATCTGCAGCGAGCGCTTGCACAGGAGGGCATCCCGTTTGACGAGGATGCGCTGCCGATGCGCGCTTCTGAAGACTTCGGGCTGTTCGGGCACGTCTCCAAATCGGCCATGTTCTTTCTCGGCGCGGGTGAAAATCATCCTGCCCTGCACAATCCGGACTATGACTTTCCAGACGACCTCATTCCGATTGCGACACGCGCCTTCATGCGCGTTGCCCGCAACCTCACCGACTGACGAAGGATCGCTGCCCGCGCATCGCTCTGAGGGTGCGAGCGGCGATTGCGATTCCCGGCGGCTCCAAACGATCACCGCGCCAGCCAGCCACCGTCCACCGGAAGGACGGCGCCGTGGACATAGGCGGACGCCGGCGAGAGCAGGAAGACCGCCGCGTCGCCAATGTCGCTCGCCTCGCCCCACCTGCCTGCGGGAATTCGGGCGAGGATCGCCGCGCTGCGGTCCGGGTCACTGCGCAGCACCTGCGTGTTATTGGTCTCGATGTAGCCCGGCGCGATCGCATTGACGTTGATCCCGCGCGACGCCCACTCGCAGGCGAGAAGCCGCGTCACGCCCAGCACGCCGTGCTTGGATGCCGTGTATGACGCCACGCGGATGCCGCCCTGGAAGGACAGGACGGAGGCGATGTTGACGATGCGCCCGGTGCGGCCCGCGTCCAGCACGCGCCGCCCAAAACGCTGCGACAGGAAGAACAGGCTCTTCAGATTGACGTTCATGACGTCGTCCCAGTCGGCCTCCGAAACTCCGTGGCGTCCTGGCGCCGTATGATGCCGGCATTGTTGACCAACCCATCGAGCGGGCCACCTGTGTCCCACACGGTCTCCAGCATGGCGTGCGCCGCCGCCGGGTCGCCGAGGTCGCAGGCCACCGGCTCGAAGGCCGCACCGATCGCTTGCATCTGCCCCGCCGTTTCGTCCATCGACGAGCGGCCGACGCCGACGACCGTCCCGCCCGCCCGGCCTATGGCGACACAGATCGCCTGGCCGATCCCGGTGTTGGCACCGGTGACCAGGACCCGCCGGCCGGCGAGGCCAAAGGAAGACTCGTTCATCGCAGATCGCCGATAGCGACGGGATCGACGTCGGTATAGTCGACATTGTCGCCGGCCATCGCCCAGATGAAGGCGTAGTTCGACGTTCCGGCGCCGGAATGGATCGACCAGCCGGGCGACAGCACCGCTTCCTCGTTCTTGACGACAAGGTGGCGCGTCTCGTCGGGTTCGCCCATCAGATGGAAGACGCGTGCGGTCTCGGGCAGGTCGAAATAGAGATAGGCCTCCATGCGCCGGTCGTGCACGTGGCAGGGCATGGTGTTCCAGACCGAACCCTCGGCAAGCTGGGTCATGCCGACCACAAGCTGGCAGGTTTTCACGCTGTCTGGATTGGTGAACTGGAAAATGGAACGCTCGTTCGAGGTCACCTGGCTGCCGAGGTCGAGCCGCTTGGCGTCGGCGATGCGGATCACGCGCGTCGGATGCGTCGCGTGCGCAGGTGCGCTGAGCAGGTAGAACTTTGCCGGCGCATCCGCGCTGTCGGAGGTGAAGCTGATATCGGCCGTGCCCATTCCGACATAGATCATGTCGCGTGCACCAACGGCATGCATCTCGCCGCCGGCGCCCACCTTGCCCGCCCCGCCGATGTTGACCGCGATCAGTTCGCGCCGCTCGAGAAACGACTGCGTGCCGGTCGGCTTGATCGCCGCCAGCGTGAGCGGCCCGCCCGCCGGCATCGCGCCGCCGACGATCATGCGGTCGTAATGCGTGTAGGTCAGCGCGATCCGCCCCGCCTGGAACAGGTCCGGTATGTGAAAGTGCGAACGCAGTTCGTCCGTTCCCATTGCCGCCGCGGCCTGCGGGTCGATGGCATAACGGGACGTGTAGTCGATATGGTCGGTCATGATTCTTGTCTGCTTTCTTCCGGATTGGTCGGGCACGCTTCAGGCTTCTTGCCTGCGCATGACAGAGAGATATTCCTCGTACCGGCCGTCGAGCCGATCGCGGTAGCGCTGCTGGCTGGCGGTGAGATGCGCGCGCATGCCGTCGCGGGCCGCGTCCGGATCACCATTCGAGATGGCGCGCAGGATGACGAGGTGCTCGCGCTGCAGGCCCTGCTGATACTCGCGCGTCAGGACGCTGTCCGTGCCCCAGGGCGAGGTGACGTCGCAGGGGATCGTGCGGCTGCCCAGCGCATCCAGCACCTCGACATAGAAGGGATTGTTGGTGGCGCTGGCGATGGCGCGGTGGAAGGCGAAGTCGGTCTTGCCCGTCGGCTGGCCGATCTCGAGCAGGCGCTCGAACTCGAAGAAGGCCTCCTGGATCTTGGCCTCCTGCGCGCTGTTGCGGCGCAGCGCGGCGAGGCCGGCGCTTTCGATCTCGATGCCCATGCGCACCTCCAGCACGTTGAGCGCGTTGGAGACGGACATACCGTTCTCGGCACTGATCGCCGCGAACGCACGGCTCGCGCGCTCGATCACGAAGACGCCAGCGCCCTGGCGCGGCTCCACCAGCCCGTCGCCGGCAAGCGTGGCGATCGCCTCGCGGATGACGGTGCGCGAGACGCCAAACGTCTCCGTCATCTGCCCTTCGGTCGGCAGCTTGTGGCCCGGCGCGATCTGCCCGCCGATGATCTGCGTGCGCAACGCAGAGGCCACGCGCTCCGACAGTTTCGGCGTGCGTTCGATACGGGTGCTGGCGTCGGCCTCTGTCATGACATTTCCTATCTGAAGACGGCCGGGAGCCAGAGCGAGAGCGCCGGGATGTAGGTGACCAGCCCCAGCACCACCAGCCCCGCGCCGTAGAACGGCCAGATCGACCGCATCGCCTCCCACACGCTGATCTTGCCGACCGCGCAGGCGACGAACTGCACCGCGCCCACGGGCGGCGTGTTCAGTCCGATGCCGAGGTTGAGGATCATGATGACGCCGAAATGCACCGGGTCGACGCCGTAGGCCTGCGCCACCGGCAGGAAGATCGGCGTGGCGATGATGATGGTCGGCCCCATGTCCATGAAAGTGCCGAGCAGGAGCAGGATCACGTTGAGGAGCAGCAGGATGACCAGCGGGTTCTCGGACACGGCGTTCATCGAGGCGACCAGCGCGGCCGGCACCTTCAGAAACGCCATCAGCCAGGAGAACGCCGCGGCCATTCCGATGATGAGCAGCACCATGGCGGTCGTGCGGACCGCGCCCATCGTGGCGTGGATAAATCCCTCCCAAGTCATTTGCCGGTAGACGAGCGCGGTGATCAGGAGCGCATAGAGCACCGCGACGCAGGAGCTTTCGGTTGCGGTGAAGACGCCGGAGCGCACGCCGCCGAAGATGATCGCAATGAGAAGCAGGCCCGGCACTGCGACCGCCGCAAGATGCAGGACCATGGTGAAGCCAGGGAAAGGTTCGGTCGGGTAGCCGCGCTTGCGCGCGACGAAGTAGGCGGTGAGCATCAGCGCCCCTGCCAGCAGCAGGCCGGGAATGATGCCTGCCGTGAACAGGTCGGCGATCGAAATCTTCCCGCCGGCCGAGATGGAGTAGATGATCATGTTGTGCGACGGCGGCAGCAGGAGCGCGATCAGCGCCGCCATCGAGGTGACGTTCACGGCATAGTCGGTGCCGTAGCCGCGCGCCTTCATCTGCGGGATCATCAGTCCGCCGACCGCCGCCGCCTCTGCGACAGCCGAACCCGAAATGCCGCCGAACAGCGTCGCCGTGACGATGTTGACCTGGCCGAGGCCGCCGCGGATGTGGCCGACCAGCGAGGCCGCGAAAGCAACGATGCGCTGCGCGATGCCGCCCCGCACCATCAGGTCGCCGGCATAGATGAAGAACGGGATGGCCAGCAGCGAAAACACGCTCATGCCCGAATTCAGCCGCTGGAACACGATCAGCGGCGGCAGGCCCATGTAGAGGACGGTGGCGAAGCTGGCGACGCCGAGACAGAAGGCGATCGGTGTGCCGATCAGCATCAGCGTGACGAAGACACCGAAGAGTATCCAGAGTTCCATCGCTCAGGCCTTCATGTTCGGCGAGACGCCGGCATTGTCGAGTTCGGCGGCGACTTCCGCCGGAACGTCGTCCAGCACATCGTCGACCGACACGCCGGACAGGCGCTGGACGATGCGCTCCAGGGCAAACAGAACGATCAGCACCCCGCCGGCCACGACCGGAAAGTAGTCGTAGGCGCCCGATATGCCGAGCGACGGCAACGTCGTGTTCCAGGTCAGCGCGACCAGCTGCGACCCGTACCAGACCATGCCGATGCCGAAGGCAAGGATGACAACGTCGGAAATCATCCGGAGAACGCGCTTGCCGCCTCTTGGAAGCACGTAGAGCAGGACATCGAAGCCGAGATGCGTGCTTTCACGCACGCCCACGGCGGCGCCGAGAAAGATGAACCAGCTCATCAGCATGACCGATCCGGGCTCGGTCCAGCTCGGCGAGTCGTTGAGCACATAGCGGCAGAACACCTGCCAGGCGACGAAGGCGGTCATCAGGATCAGCCCGATGCCCGCGATCCAGAGCGCGGCGGTGTTGAGCCGGGCCAGGACGGCCGAGACGGACTTCATTGAAGCGGACATGAACGGCTCCGGTGCGGCAGGGCAGACCTGGGCAGGCAGGACGCGGGTCGAGCGAAGCGACGTGGGTGGAGGGATACTGGACAGGCCTGCCGCCAGCCCCCCACCCCGTTGCTCCGCGTTGGCCCTCCCGACAGGCTGGAGGGCAAACCGCGCATCGCTACTGGACCGCCTTCACGTCCTCGACCATCTTCTGCAGCACCGGGTCGGTGACGTGCTTCTCGTAGACGGGCGCCATCGCATCGATGAAGCCCTGCTTTTCCGGCATGGTGATCATCGAGCCGGCGGCCTCGACCTTCGCCTTCGATTCGGCGACCTTGGCCGACCAGAGCTCACGCTGCTTGGCGATGGAGTCCTTTCCTGCCTGCTTGAAGATTGCCTGGTCTTCGGGGGTCAGCTTGTCGAAGGCGGCCTTGTTCATGACGAACACTTCCGGAAGGATCGTGTGCTCGTCGAGCGAATAGTGCTTGGCGACCTCGAAATGCTTGGCGGTGTCGTAGCTCGGATAGTTGTTCTCCGCGCCGTCGATGACGCCGGTCTCTATGCCGGAATAGACCTCGCCATAGGGCATCGGGGTGGCGTTGGCGCCGAGGGCTGCGACCATGTCGACGAAAATGTCGGACTGGATGACGCGGAACTTCATGCCCGCCATGTCGGCAACCGAGTTGATGGGCTTCTTCGAATTGTAGAACGAGCGCGCGCCGGCATCGTAGAAGGCCAGGACGACGAGGCCGGCACCTTCGAAAGCGGTCTTGATCTGGTCGCCCACGGCACCGTCCATGACCTTGTGCATGTGGTCTTCAGACCGGAAGATGTAGGGCAGCGCCGGAACGATGGATTCCTTCACCGTGCCGTTGAAGGGCGCCATCGAGACGCGGTTGAGCTCGATCACGCCCGAGCGCACCTGCTCGATCGTGTCCTTTTCCTCGCCAAGCTGCGCCGAATGGTAGACCTCGACGGTGTAACGGCCCGCAGTCCGCTCCTTGACCAGATCGCCGAAATACTTGACGCCTTCGACGGTCGGATAGCCATCCGGATGCGTGTCGGACGATTTCAGCACCGTCTGGGCGGACGCGGCGCCGACCATCATGAATGCGACGGCCAGCGTAGCCCCCGCCAGTCTCGGAAAATGCAGCATTGGTTCCTCCCGTTGCGTGATGGCGGCGAGCGCCGTTAGAGCCGATACGCCTTCTTTGCCAGCGCATAGGCCAGATCCTGCGCAAGCTCATGCGCCTCGTCCTCCCGGAGCCTGTGCTCCGAGACGAGGCGCGCGAGGAATGCGCAATCGACACGGCGCGCCACGTCGTGACGCGCCGGAATTGAGGGAAACGCCCTTGTGTCGTCGTTGAAGCCGACCGTGTTGTAGAATCCCGCCGTCTCCGTCGTCATCTCGCGGAAGCGCCGCATGCCTTCCGGGCTGTCGTGGAACCACCAGGCGGGGCCGAGCTTGAGCGCGGGGTAGACGCCCGCCAGCGGTGCAAGCTCGCGCGCATAGCTGGTCTCGTCCAGCGTGAAGAGGATGATCGAAAGATCGCTCTGCGTTCCGACGAGGTCGAGGAGAGGTTTGAGCGCTGTCACGTAGTCGGTGCTGGCGGGGATGTCGAAGCCCTTGTCGCGGCCAAAAGTCTTCATCATCGACGGCGAGTGATTGCGCCAGGAGCCCGGATGGATCTGCAGGACGAGCCCGTCGTCCAGGCTCATTTTCGCCATCTCGGTCAGCATCTGCGCCCGAAACAGCCGCCGGTCGGATGCGTTGCCGGCGCCCCGGCGAATTCTGCCGAACAGGGCCTGCGCGTCCGGTGCCGACAGATTGGCTGTCTCGGCCGTCGGATGGCCGTGGTCGGTTGAGGTCGCGCCGAAGCTCTTGAAGAACTGGCGGCGCTTGCGGTGGGCGTCGAGATAGCCGGTCCAGCTTCCCGTATCGCAGCCGGTGATCTCACTGAAACGGTCGACATTTTCCGCAAAATTCTCGAAATCCGGATCGACCACGGCGTCGGGGCGATAGGCTGTCACGACGCGCCCCGTCCAGCCGCTGTCGCGGATCATCTGGTGCCAGCGCAGATCGTCGAGAGGGCTTTCCGTGGTGGCGATGACTTCAATGTTGAACCGTTCGAACAGCGCGCGCGGCCGAAAATCCTCGGACGCCAGGCACTCGGCGATGCGGTCGTAATGCGCGTCGGCCGTGGCGTCGGTGAGCGGCGTCTCGATGCCGAACACATCGGCGAGCACGTAGTCGAACCAGAGCCGGGTCGGGGTGCCCCTGAAAAGGAAGTAATTCCTGGCAAACAACGTCCAGATCTTGCGACCGTCCTGCTCGACTTCTCCGCCGTCGGCGCGCGGAACGCCAAGGTCCTCGAGTCGTATCCCCTGGCTGAAAAGCATGCGAAAAATGTAATGATCCGGAACGATCAGCAATCTGGCAGGGTCCGGAAACGGTTCGTTCAACGCATACCAGCGTGGATCGGTATGCCCATGCGGGCTGACGATGGGCAGGTCCTTGACCGCGGCGTAGAGCGATCGGGCTATGCCTCGGGCGCTCGGCTCGGCTGGAAACAGCAAATCCGGATGCAGGAGCGTGGCCATCCAGCCCTCCTCCGGCCCGATTGCGTTGCCTGACGCTAGGAGCCAATTGAGATCGTGTCAACATACGAATATCTGAATGTTGTATGATGACTATCTTGCCTTGCCTCAACGCTCCGGGATAACGACAATGGCGCCGGGAGGAACCATGAACCAGAGACTGTCCGACAAGACATTGCCGCTCCTCGCCACGACGGTACGAGTGCCTGCCTATGACCGAGCCGCCGTCACAGCCGGCGTCGTGCATCTGGGCGTCGGTGCCTTTCACCGCTGCCACCAGGCCGTCACCATCGACGATTGCCTTGCCGGCGACGGCTCGTGGGGCATCGTCGGCGCATCGCTGCGCAGCCCGGATACACGCGACGCTCTGGAGCCGCAGGACGGGCTTTACACGCTCGCCATCCGTAGCGGCGCGGGCGAAGAACTGCGCGTCGTCGGCTCGATGGTGCAGCTCCTGGTCGCGCCGGAGGACCCGGCCGCCTTGCTCGACGTGCTGGGCGACCCCGCCATCCGGATCGTCACGCTGACCGTGACCGAGAAGGCCTATCTGCGCGGCGCGGACGGCGGCCTGGACAAGGCGCATCCGGATATCCGGCACGATCTCGCCCATCCGCAGACACCACGCACCGCGCACGGCTTCCTGGTCGAGGCCCTGGCGCGCCGCTTTGCGGCCGGCATCGCCCCCTTCACCATCCTGTGCTGCGACAACCTGCCCGCCAATGGCTCGACGGTGCGGCGCGTGCTGCTCGACTTCGCCACTTTGCGCGACGCCGGTCTTGCGGCGCGCATCGCCGAGACCGTGGCCTTCCCCTCGAGCATGGTCGACCGCATCGTCCCGGCGACCACGGATGCCGATCGCGCGCGTATCAGCGATGCGATCGGCCTGACCGATGCATGGCCTGTCGTGACCGAGCCCTTCACGCAGTGGGTTGTCGAGGACCACTTCTCAGCCGGTCGACCAGACTGGGAGCGGTTCGGCGTCGAGATGGTCGAGGACGTCAAGCCCTTCGAGGACATGAAGCTTCGGCTGCTGAACGGATCCCATTCGGCCATCGCCTATCTCGGCCTGCTGTCGGGACTTGCCACGGTCGATAAGGCTTTTTCCGATCCGGCGATACGCCGCTTTGTCGCGCGGCTCTGGCAGGAGGCCATCCCGACGCTGCCGGGCACGCTCGATGCCTCCGGCTACACCGTCAAGCTCGCAGAACGCTTCGGCAATCCGGCGCTGGCGCACCAGACGAAGCAGATCGCCATGGACGGAAGCCAGAAGCTGCCGCAGCGCATCATCGCGACCGCGCTTGAGTGCCTGCGTGCCGGTACACAGGCCGATCACCTCACTCTGGTCCCGGCTGCGTGGATCGCCTGCTGCGAGGCGCGCGGCGGCACGCTCCCGGCCGGCCATTTCACCGATCCGCTCGACGCACCGTTGGGCGCGCTGTTTGAACGGGTACAGCCCGCTGGGGAGACAGTCGCCGCCGTTTTCGAACTGGCTGGCTTTGCTCATGGCAACGATTTGCGGCCCATCCTGATCAAGATGGTGGCCGAACATCTGGCTCGACTGCGCAACAACGGCGTCATGGCGGCGCTTGATTTTCTGGAGGGACGAGAATCGTGAAGCAGACATGGCGTTGGTTCGGCCCCGATGACTCGGTCACCCTGGCGCATGTGCGCCAGGCAGGCGCCACGGGCATCGTCTCGGCACTTCATCATCTGAATGACGGGCGCGCCTGGCCGCTCGACGAGATGCTGAAGCGAAAGGCGGTCATCGAGGCCGCCGGACTGAGCTTCGACGTCGTCGAGAGCATCATCGTCCATGAAGACATCAAGACGCGCAGCGGCCGGTTTCGTGAACTGATCGACAACTACAAGGCATCGATCCGCGCCGTTGCAGCTGCCGGGGTAAAGACCGTCTGCTACAATTTCATGGCCATCACCGACTGGACGCGCACCGACCTTGACTATCCCATGCCGCATGGCGGCACGGCGCTGCGCTTCGACATCATCGACTTCTGCGCCTATGACGTGCTTCTGCTCGAGCGGCAGGGTGCGGAGGATGACCACCCGGCCGACCGCATCGAGGCCGCGCGCCAGCGGCTGGCAGCGATGAGCGAAAGCGATGTCGCAAGGCTGGAGCAGAACCTGATCGGCTGGGTTCCGGCGCGCGAGTTCATTTTCGACCGGGCGAGCTTTCGCCGCGCGCTCGATGGCTATCGCGACCTCAGCGCCGATGGGCTGCGCGAAAACATGATCGCCTTCCAGCGCGAGATCGCGCCCGTGGCGGAGGAAGTCGGGGTCGGCATGGCGATCCACGCCGACGATCCCCCCTTCCCGCTTTTCGGCCTGCCGCGCGTCGTCTCCACCGCCGACGACCTGCGCATGATCCTGGCTGGCGAGCCGTCCGTTGCCAATGGGCTGACGCTCTGTTGCGGCTCGCTGGGGGCCAACGTCCGCAATGACGTCGTGGCGATGGCAAAGGAGTTCGCGCCGCGCATCCATTTTGCCCATCTTCGCAACGTCACCAAGGAACCCGACGGCTCGTTCCATGAGGCGGAGCATCTCGAAGGCGATACCGACATGGTGTCGGTGGTATCGGTGCTGATGGGAGAGGAGCGCCGCCGCAGGCAAGAGGGACGCGGCGATTGGCAGATTCCGATGCGGCCCGACCATGGCCACGCCATTATCGACGACATCGGCAAGAAGGTGAATCCCGGCTATTCCTGCATCGGGCGCCTGAAGGGCCTGGCGGAATTGCGCGGCATCATGCACACCGTCGAGCGTTTCACAGCGTCATGACGGCAGCGAGGCCGCGCATCGGCGTTCTCGGGCTCGGCATGGCGTCGAGACCGCATCTCGAAAGCGTCGCCGCCCTGCAGGATCGCGTCGCCGTCGCCGCCATCTTCAGCCCGACGCCGGCACGCTGTCGGGCCGCCCACGACACCTACGGCTTTCCGGTCGCCGAAAGCGCCGACGCCATCTTCGATGATGGCTCTATCGATGCCCTCGTGATCCTGACCCCGCCCAACACCCATCTCGAACTGGTCGAGAGAGCGGCATCGCGCGGCAAGCACATACTCCTGGAAAAGCCGCTGGAGATCGATACGGCTCGGTCCGAGAGGTTGGTCGGCGTCATGGAGAATGCCGGCCTGACGCTAGCCATCGTGCTTCAGCATCGCTTCCGTGCGGTGGCGGTCGGCCTCAAGGCGATCATGGAGGACGGGCGCCTGGGAGAACTGGTCGGATGCGCGGCCCGGCTCTACAACTGGCGGCCGCAGGCCTACTACGACCAGCCCGGCCGCGGCACGCGGGCGCGCGATGGCGGTGGCGTTCTCCTGACGCAGGGCATCCATACGCTTGATCTCCTGATTTCGGTGACCGGACTGCCCCGCGAGGTTTCGGGCTATGCGGCCACCAGCGCCATCCACACCATGGAGACCGAAGACGTCGCGACCGCCGCGCTGCGGTTTTCGAACGGCGCCCTCGGCTCGATCACGGCGACGACCTGTGCCTATCCGGGATTTGCCGACGCAATCGACATCATCGGAACAAAGGGCATGGCACGGCTGGACGGCGTTCGGCTCACAGCGCATTTTCACGATGGCACCACGCTCGATCTGACCGACGACGATACCGGTGGCGGCGCGGGTGCCGACCCGATGGCGTTTTCGTCCATGCATCACCGCGCCGTGCTCGCCGACTTCCTCCACGCCATTGTTGCCGGCCGGCCTCCGCGCGTCACCGGACGCGCAGCCCTGCAGGCGCACCATCTGATCGATGCGATCCTCGCTTCCTCGGCAACCGGAATGCCCTGCCGCGTCGGCGCCGAAGGCTGACATCGCGGAATCGAGCACCTAGACTGGTCGGTTCGGCGGTCGTCCGGGCGTCGGGACGGCATTCCGACTGTCTTTCTCACTGGCGCTGAAGGACGAGGGACAGTCGATCGTGGTCGTCGACAAGACCATGGCGGAGTTGCTGCCGGTGGCGGACCGCTGCTTCCTGCTGGAGAAGGGACGGACTATATGGAGCGGTGCGCCGGCCGACCTTACGCAAGACCTCAAGCAGGCGTCTCTCGGCATTTGACCCTTCCGGCCCTCGATCATCCTCTCACCGCTCCTTCAAACGGGGTAACGAGTGCGGCAGCGCCGCGACCAGTGCCCTTCGCGGGAGGACGGCCATGGACAATGCGGCTTCGTCGGCGGAGCAATAGAGGGTCAGACTTGCTGACTGCGCCAGAACGGTGGACGTCAGAAGAACGGCGCTGGCCATGACAACGCGCGCTAGGGAACTTCACCTTTCAGTTTCCTCCCGGACTATCCACGCCAGCCCTGTTGTTTGCCGGCTTATCTGGAGCCCGGGAAAACTTGCCCCGTTTGCAACCTCAGGCCGACCGCCCCCTCCCCCCCGAGACGCCCATCGACACAAATGCAAGGCCGATCCTCGGCGGAGGCGCATGGGCCAGGGAACATCTTTCGCCTTCGCGAATTCCTGCCTCGGTATAACACCTACACAAAGGAGGGTTTCATGAACGGTATCATTTATCTCGTCGGCCTGGTGGTCGTGGTTCTCGCGGTCCTGTCCCTGTTCGGCCTGCGCTGAACTCGCGTCAATCGTCCTCAAATCTCAGGAGCCACCCATGGCGATCACAGACGTAGGCGGCTCGACCGCGATCATGACTGACGACAATCGATCCTATCTGGACTGGGCGCCCATCATTGCGGGCACCGTCCTTGCGACAGCCATCTCATTCGTTCTTCTGACATTCGGTTCCGCAATCGGCCTCTCCTTGACCTCGGCCTATGAGGGTTCCGGCATGTCGATGGCGGGCTTTGCCATCGCAGCCGGCCTCTGGCTGCTCTGGGTCCAGATTTCAAGCTTCTTCGGCGGCGGCTATCTCGCTGGCCGTATGCGCCGCCGGCATGGCGATGCATCCGAGCATGAATCCGACATTCGCGATGGCGCCCATGGCCTGACCGTCTGGGCGGTTGGCATCCTTCTCGGCGCGCTCATCGCCGTATCCGGTGTCACGAGCGCCGTCACCACCGCCACGACCGCCGCCACGACAGTCGGCGGAGCAGCCGTTGCCGCCGCGGCGACACAGGTTGATCCGACGGAACTGTTGACCGACAGGTTGTTGCGCCCGGCAGCAGCGCCTGCCGCAGGCGCTCCTGCTGCCACCGCGCCAGCCACCGCTGCAGCAGCGGCCGGTACCGGCGATACGGCCGAGACCGACGTCCGCTCGCAGTTGAGCCGCGTTCTCATGTCGTCGCTCGGTGAGAGCGGATTGAGCGATGAAGACCGCGCCTATGTCGCGCAGGCTATTGCCGCGGAGACGGGGATTTCCCCTGAGGAGGCCGATCAGCGCATCACGCAGTTCATGGAGCAGGCAAACCAGATGGAAGCCGAAGCGAGAGCAGCCGCGGACCGCGCGCGCCGGATCGCCATGCTGGTCGCCTTCATGACCGCCGCGTCGCTGTTCATCAGCGGAGCCGCCGCCTACTACGGCGCTACGCTCGGCGGCAACCATCGCGACAAGCAGACTGTGCTCGTCGGCTGGAACAGCTACTCCTAGTCGCACGTCTCACTCTCGGTATTGCGAAAAACCCGCCAGCACACCTGCTGGCGGGTTTTTTATTGGACGTACCTGTCATGGGCTGCACTGCGCGGACCTTCGGGACGCGTTCTAGACTGGAGGGTGCAACAGCGTGATTGGCACTGCCCGCACTGGATGCCCCGGGGAGCTATTCGACGGGTTCGTGCTGCAATTCATCGAAGTCGATGCTGGCAACGATCGCCCCGCTCGCATCCTTCGCCCGTACAGCCCATCCCGTGGGCGACTTCGCGTTGGACAAGGCATCCTTCCATAGGTCCATGGCGGATTGGCGGATCTCTGCTCGGACGGCATCCAGATCGGGAAGGTCAACAGGCGGTATCGCCAGGACCTCGTCTCCGTCGCGATACTCGAGAATGTAGCACTGCAGGGCTCGATTGCGGCCCGGCGCGAATGGCATGTCGTCGGGCACATACCGCGCCGCCTGCAACAGGACGTCGCGAGCCTCCAGCATGAGCTGATCATCTGTCCGGCGTTGTCTGTCGGCGAGGGTGACCGTGACCGACTCGCCATGATCTCCCTCGAACCTGACGTCGCTCTGCTCCCCGCGCGTCACGACAGTGCGGACGATATGCATCCGCCGCTCCTATTTCTGATCGCCGAACTGCTCTTTGGTCTGGCCGACGAGTCGCGCGAGTTCGCCGAAGGATTCAATGTCCGTTTCGCCCTGGGAATGGTTTGCCGCCTGCAGGAGCCGGATCGGAAAGCACACGGCATCGCGGTTGGCCTGGGGAAGATCCTCGTAGAAGCGCTTTTCCCCGGTCAAGGCCTGCTCCGCCTTCTGCAGCGCCAGATCGACATCATCGACGCTCAGCACGCCACGGTGAACGAGCGCATTGTTGATGGCGGCAACCGCCATGATCAGCCCCTGCAGCTGGAGATTGGCGACGTTCATGCCCCTAGTCCTTCCGGGGAACGGCAGGAGCCGGCGCGACGCTCTCGTCGGTGCTGCGGTTGTCGTAGTGGCGGGTCTTGCTGTTCACCTCGTCCACCGACTCGGTCAGCCCCATGCCGCCAGCCGGTTTCCTGTTCTTGGCGGCATCCTTGGAGAATTCCCGGGAGGTCTCGTCTTCCGTTTGCTCGCGCGGGATGCGGGCACCGGTCTCGCGGTCGTTTGGGGTGGTTGCCATGACAATCTCCTTTGCGTCGACGCTCAACCCGCTGGCCGTCTCCCAGTTCCGCCACCGCAGAGCAATCGTTGCGCGCCTCAGGATCGGCCCACGCTTTCGAGCCATTGCTAGACATGCACGTTGCCGTATCGCAGTTCGTCGCTGTCGGTCAGGCTGCGTATCGCGGCATAGGCGATGCCGGCATAGAACACTGCGACCAGCGCGATCACCACAATGCCCGGCACCGGCCCTAGCGAGGCGCCGACCAACACTTCGCGCAGGGAGTTCGCGAAGGTGCGCGTCGTGCCCTCCATCTGCAGCGCGGGCGTCGTGATCTTCAGGACCCATCCGAGCAGCAGGATCCAGAACATGTAGATGTAGTTTCGCCGCAGCCGTCTCGAGAATGCCGTCGTCTGGCTGATCAGAAAGCGCGGCTCTCTCAGGCCAGCCGCCAGGATGGGCAGCCAGTTGGCGGAAAAATCGTCCTGCGGCGAGAATATCTGGGCAAAATAGTAGCGCTCGAACTGGCGGACCCGCGACCGGTAGACATCGAAGAAGCGGTAGCGTCGCGCTTCGATCCACAAGAGTAGAAGCACGAGCAGCATTCCGAAAAGCAAGACGCCGTGATGCGACTGCTGCGTCGACAGGGTCACCGACAGCAACGCCGCGACCACCGTTATCGACCAGTTCGTGGTGCGGTCGATGCGGTCGCGCCACCCGGCCATCCTGGCCACTTCGGCGCGATGAAAATGCGACATGGTGCTTGCCAGTTCGGATGAGCTCATCGCCGGACCGGGCCGTTCGGAAGGCGATGGCGGCAACGGGGTCTCGTTCATCGGAACATCTCACCAGGATAATTGCGGACGCCGCTTCGGTGCGCTCCGTGTCAGCGCTCGGGCCTATATCCGTCAACGACTTCAGGTGCCCCGCAGTTGCATCGTCGCTCGCGCGCAATCGCCCACGCCGAGACTTTATTTCTTGGCCGGTTCCGCTCCGCAGCCTGCCATATCAGTCGGAAAGCTCTATCCACGCGGGCGCGTGATCGCTCGCGCCTTCGCGCCCCCGGGGCAAATGGTCGACACCGGCCTTTTGTAGTCGCGGCGCAAGATCGCGGCTGAGCAGAAAATGGTCCAGCCTGAGGCCCTTGTTTGCCGGCCAACGCTGTCGCTTGTAGTCCCAGAAGGTGTAGACGCGTTCATCCGGATGGAGATGTCTCAGGGCGTCGATCCAGCTTCGGCCGACCAGCCTGCGAAACGCCGCCCTGCTTTCGGGCTGAACCAGTGCGTCATCATCCCACGACCGCGTCGGATAGATGTCGAGCGCGGTCGGCGCAACGTTGAAGTCGCCTGCCAGCACCACCGGCGCCCCGGTCCGGCGCAGCGCCGTCGCTCGGCGACGGAGCCTTTCCAGCCAGGCGAGCTTGTAGGCGAATTTCGGACCGGGCTGCGGATTGCCATTCGGGGCATAGATGCTGGCGATGATCATGCCGCGCACGGCCGCCTCGATGTATCGGCTCTGCGCGTCGTCGGCATCCCCCGGCAGCTTCGTACAGGTCAGGACGGGCTCGCCGAGCCGCGACAGAATGGCCACCCCGTTCCACGCCTTCTGGCCTTGCCAGATCGCGCTGTAGCCGGCGGAGGCGAGGCGTTCTTCCGGAAAGGCCGACTGCTCCGCCTTCAGTTCCTGCAGGCAGACCACATCAGGCTCAGCCTCCGCGAGCCAGACGAGCAGATTGTCCAGCCGACGGTTGACATTGTTGATGTTGAAGGTCGCGATGCGCACGACGCTCAACGCGGAAGTGCGGATTGCGATCCGGACACGCGTCGACGCGCAGGAAAACTGTTGCGCGACGCTCTCGTCGGATCAGCTTCGTAGCCCCGGTGCTTCGTGTCCGGTGTGCGCCACGTATTCAGTGTAGCCGCCGCCGTAGGTGTGGATGCCCTCCGGGGTCAGTTCCAGGACCCGGTTCGACAGCGCCGCCAGGAAATGCCGGTCATGCGAGACGAACAGCATGGACCCCTCGAACTGCGACAGGGCCGTGATCAGCATTTCCTTGGTCGCGATGTCGAGATGGTTCGTCGGCTCGTCGAGCACAAGCAGGTTGGGCGGATCAAACAGCATCTGCGCCATCACGAGCCGCGCCTTCTCGCCACCGGAAAGAACCCGGCACTTCTTTTCGATTTCGTCGCCGGAAAAGCCGAAACATCCGGCAAGCGCCCTCAACGGCGCCTGACCAGCCTGCGGGAACTGGTTTTCGAGAAACTGGAAGACGGTCCGATCGCCATCCAGCACCTCCATCGCATGCTGGGCGAAGTATCCCATCTTGGTGCTCGGGCCGCGGGCAACAATGCCCTGGTCGGGCTGGATCGCGCCTGCGGCGAGCTTGAGAAGCGTCGACTTGCCGGCGCCGTTGACACCCATGATGCACCAGCGCTCCTTGCGCCGCACCTGAAAGTCCAAGCCGTCGTAAATCGTGCGGCTGCCGTAGCGCTTGTGCACGCTCTTCAGCGTCACCACGTCCTCGCCGGAGCGGGGCGCGGGCTGAAACTCGAAGTTGACGATTTGGCGCCGTTTCGGCGGCTCGACCTTGTCGATCTTGTCCAGTTTCTTCACCCGGCTCTGCACCTGGGCTGCATGCGACGCGCGCGCCTTGAACCGTTCGATGAAGGCGATCTCCTTGGCCAGCATCGACTGCTGCCGGTCGAACTGGGCCTGTTGCTGCTTCTCGCCTATGGCGCGCTGCTGCTGGTAGAACTCGTAATTGCCCGAATAGGACGTCAGCGCACCGCCGTCGATCTCGACGATCTTGGTGACGATGCGGTTCATGAACTCGCGGTCGTGCGAGGTCATCAGGAGAGCGCCATCATAGCCGTTTAGGAACGATTCGAGCCAGATCAGGCTTTCCAGGTCGAGATGGTTGCTTGGCTCGTCGAGCAGCAGCGCGTCGGGCCGCATCAAGAGAATTCGGGCGAGCGCGACGCGCATCTTCCAGCCGCCCGACAGGGCGCCGACATCGCCGTCCATCATCTCCTCGCTGAAGCCCAGGCCAGCCAGCACCTCGCGCGCCCGCCCATCGAGCGCATAGCCGTCCAGTTCCTCGAACCGGCCCTGGACTTCGCCATAGCGGGCGATGATGTCGTCCATCTCGTCGACGCGATCCGGGTCGCCCATGGCGGTCTCGAGTTCGTTCATCTCTGCGATGATGCTGCCGACGGGACCGGCGCCATCCATGACCAGCGCAACGGGGGTCGCGCCGGCCATGTCGCCGACATCCTGGCTGAAATAGCCGATCGTCACACCCCGGTCGACGGAGACCTGGCCCTCGTCGGGCTGTTCCTGACCGGTGATCATGCGAAACAGCGTGGTCTTGCCCGCGCCATTGGGGCCGACCAGCCCGACCTTCTCGCCCTTCTGCAGGGTGGCCGAGGCTTCGACGAAGACAAGCTGCTTCCCGTTCTGCTTGCCGATATTCTCGAGACGAATCATGTGCGCTTGCGATCCATGGACGGTGTTGACCGGGCCATTACGGCATGCCGGAGCCACAGGGAAGTGCCGCGCCGGCAAGGCTGGCCTGCGCGCGATGCAGGTGGCATGCCGATGCACTTGCCGCAGTCAGGCGACAAGGTTACCGTCGGACATGGCAACGCATCGCTTCATCGCCAAAGAATGGCACAATGTCCTGGGCACATTGCCCGCCGCGCTCACCATCGCCTCAGGCGACACGGTGATCACGCAGACCATCGACGCCCATGGATTCGACAAGGATGGCGTCCAGCGCGCCCGGTCGCCCAATCCGATGAACGGCCCGATTTTCGTGACGGGCGCGGAGCCCGGCGACGCGCTGAGGGTCGACATACTGCGCATGACACCGATCCGCGCGACAGGCTGGACCGGAGCGTCGCTCGCCGCAAACGTCGTCGATCCCGAATCCGTCCGACGCCTGCCGCCGCGCGACAAGGTCAACTGGCGCATCGACATCGACGCGTTGACGGCAACGCTGGATCCGCCTGTGACGGGCCTCGAACACCTGGTGCTTCCGCTGGAGCCCATGATCGGCTGTTTCGGAGTGGCACCGGCCCTTGGCCAGGCCTTCTCCACCGCGACGAGCGCGGAGAACGGCGGCAACATGGACTATCGCGGCTTTTGCCCCGGCGCGACCGTGTGGTTTCCGGTCGCGGTTACCGGCGCGCTCTTCTTCCTCGGCGATTGCCATGCGACCCAGGGCGACGGCGAGATCGTCGGCACAGGCATCGAGACCTGCTTCGAGGTGGAGGTCCGACTGACGGTCGAGACAGGAAAAAAGCTGTTCTGGCCGCGCGGCGAAAACGCGACCGAGATTTTCTCCGTCGGCAATGCAAGGCCGCTCGACCAGGCGCTCCAGCACGCGACGACCGACATGTTCAACTGGCTGACTGGCACCTATGGCCTAAGCCCGACTGCCGCCAGCCATTTGATGGGACAGGTGGTGCGCTACGACGTCGGCAATGTCTATGATCCGGCCTACACGATGGTATGCCGCATCGAAAAGAAATGGCTGCCGCCGCTTTGAAGCGGGTCGAAACGGCCGTCTCGACCGCCCTGCCCCGTCACGCCCGGCCGAATTCGTCCTCGATGCGGATGATGTCGTCCTCGCCGAGATAGGAACCGGTCTGAACCTCGATGAGTTCCAGCATGATCTTGCCGGGATTGGCGAGGCGATGCACGCAGCCGAGCGGCAGATAGATCGACTGGTTCTCGCTCAGCGCCGTCACCGTGCCGTCGATCGTCACTTCCGCCGCCCCGCGCACCACGATCCAGTGCTCGGACCGGTGGTGGTGTTTTTGCAGCGACAGCTTCTTGCCCGGCTTGACGAAGAGCCGCTTCACCTGGAACCGTTCGCCCGAGAGCACCGAGGTGTAGCCGCCCCACGGGCGATAGGCGGTGCGATGGATTTCGGTCAGCGCGACCGTTTGCGGCTCGGCCTTCAGCCGCTTGACCATCGCGCCGACCTTCTGGGCCTGCGACAGTTTTCCGACATAGATCGCATCCTCGCTGGCGATGATGGCAATGTCGTCCAGGCCCTCGACCGCGACATGGGCGCGCTCCGACAGGACGAACGAGTTCTTCGTGTCCGACAGCGTCACCGGGCCGACCGTGGCGTTGCCGTCGGAATCCTGGTCGCTTGCCTTCCACACCGCATCCCAGCTGCCGAGATCCGACCAGGCAAAGGTGACCGGCAGCACGGCGGCACGACTGGTCTTCTCGAAGATCGCGTAGTCCACCGAGATGTTGGGCGCCGTCGCAAAGGTTTCGGCGTCGAGCCGGATGAAGTCGAGGTCGGCCACTGCCCTGTCGACCGACGCCTTGGCCGCCGCAAGCGTATCGGGCGCTAACGCGGCGCATTCGGCCAGGAACGCCTTTGTACCGAGCATGAACATGCCGGAATTCCACGAATAGCCGCCGGCGGCGACGAGTTCCTCGGCGCGCGCCCGGTCGGGCTTCTCGATGAAGCGGGCAACTTGGAGGACCGGGCCGCCATCGATCGGATCGCCCGCTTCGATATAGCCGTAGCCGGTCTCGGGCGCGGTCGGCACGATGCCGAAAGTCACGAGCTTTCCCGCGCGCGCGGCCTTTGCCCCTGCCCTCACCGTTTCGAAATAACCTTGGTCGGCGTCCACCGCATGGTCGGAAGGCAGCACGTGCAGCACCGCATCCTCGCCGAAGCGCGCCGCGGCAAAGGCTGCGGCAGCGGCAATGGCGGCCGCGGTGTTGCGCGCCGACGGCTCCAGCAGGATGGCCTCCAGCGCCACGCCGGCCTCCAGCGCCTGCTCTGCCGCGAGGAACCGGTAGTCGGCGTTGGTGAGCACGATCGGCGCCGTATAGATCGCGCCGTCCGACGCGCGGCGCAGCGTATCCTGGTAAAGGCTCGATGCGCCGGTAAGCGGCAGGAACTGTTTTGGCCGCGCCGTGCGCGACACCGGCCACAGCCGGGTGCCTTGGCCACCGGCCAGGATTACGGGAACGATCAGATCAGACACGGCAACTCCGATTCATGTTTCCTGCCTGCGCCGCAGGCATGGTGGACCTACAGCCGACACCCGCCCACAACGAGATCGCCATCAGTGCCACGGCACGACCGGCACCGACGTGACAGCGACCAGAGCGGGACTGAAGAGGCTGTCCGCATGCGAGTTTCGCCCGGAATGTTTGCCGTACCATTACTCAGTCGAGTTCGTCTGATCGTCGGCCAATGGCGCGTCAATGTCCATCTGAACCTGAATCGTGTCGCCGGCCTCGATCACTTCATCCTTCGAAATTTCTACCGTGGCCGAATGATCGCCGGTCTTGCGCGTCAGAAGGAAGTGCACCGCAACGCTCATGCCCCCAGCACGATCCATCAGCTTGTCTGGAGCGATGACGGATGATTCGTGGAGCAGTGCGCTTGCCCGTGCAATGGCGATGGTCTTTTCAGCCAGTTGCGAACGGGTCGCCTGAAGCTCGTTTGCAACCGTCGTGCGGAAATCAGTCAGGATGTCGAGCTGATCGCGCTCGGCTTCGTTGATGGCCAGGGTGGTTGACAGGCGGCCGATCTGCAGGTCGAGCAGCCTGCCTTCGAGATCTGACAGCGTGCGTTCCAGTTCGTACTGGCGCGACGCCAGTGTGAGCCCCTTGTCGACGAGCTTTTGAACATCCGCGAGTTGCTTGCGCGTCGATTCGATCTGTCGATCGAGGCTGGCGGCCTTTTCATCGATCGCGGTGAGTTGTTCGACCGCAAGCTCCCGCCGGCTCTTGGCACTGTCGAGCTGAGACAGCCGCGCCTGGCGGCGAACATCAAAAATGTCCTGCTCCTCGGCCAGCACGGCCGCAAATTCCGGTGAGTTCTTCGATGGATCGCCGCCGAGCGTATCGCTGCCGGCCAGTTCCGCTTCCAGTCGCACGAGCCGGGCGCGAAGCCTGATCGAGGCATCGCGGGCCTCGCTGAGATCACTCTCGGCGTTGATCGTGTCGCGCTCGAGCCGCATGGAGCCGCCACCGCCGCGATAGAAGCCGCCGGCAAGCGCAACCGCCTGCATGGCGGTCAGTCCCGGCGTGAACTCGACCTTGCCTGGGGTTTCGACACCTCCGATGACATAGACCGGGGTCCGGGCCGCGACATCCACGATGACCTCGGGACGCGTCGGCAGGCTGAGACCCTTTTGCAGCGCGTCTGCCACCGTACCAGAAAGTGCACTCAGGGACTGAGCCGCAACCGATACGTTGCCCACGAATGGGACTGCGATGGTGAGGTCGGGCGCGACGGTATACTCGCCGCCTACGGCCGCCCATTCGCGGTATTCGCCCTTGGCGGGCAACCATTCCAGCACTTTTAGCCGGAGACGATCCTGGGGACCCACCGCATCGACGGGCCCGGCCGCAAGCGAAGCCGACGCAAGGGACCCGACGACGGCTGCAACGAGAGATGCCCTGAACATGAGCATGACCAAGATCAATAGGTGCCCTTGCGCGACAGCACGGCAGGGACGGTCCTGACGATCAGGGCAACGTCCTTGCGCAGGGACCACGTCTCGCAATAGGTACGGTCGAAATTCACGCGCGCCTCATAGGTGACGTCGCTGCGACCCGAGACCTGCCACAAGCCGGTGAGACCCGGCCGAGCCGAGAAGTAGAAGGAGGACTGCTCGCCGTAGTGGCGCAGTTCGTCGGCGACGACCGGCCTGGGGCCAACAATGCTCATTTCTCCCCACAGGACGTTGATCAGCTGCGGCAGCTCGTCGGCGCTGGTGCTGCGCAAGATGGCGCCGATCGCCGTGACGCGGGGGTCGTTCTTGAGCTTGCGCGACGCCTCCCATTCCCGCCGCGCGGCTTCCGAGCTGGCGATATGGCGCTGCAGAACCTCATCGCCATTCGAGACCATCGTGCGAAATTTGAGGCATCGGAAGGGCTTGCCGCCGAAGCCAACCCGCTCGTGGCCATAGATGGCTGGGCCCGGCGAAAGGAGCTTCACCAGAAGCGCGATCATCAGCATCAATGGCAGGAGCAGCACCAAAGCCGCCGACGCCACCAGGATGTCGAGGACGCGCTTTCTCCAGTCACCAACGCTGGGGGTGACGCGCCGGCCATTGCGGGCAAGCGGGCTCTTGCCGGGCATCCGGACGGCGACATCGCCGCCGACAGTCTGCTTTTCGAGCGATTTGAGGTTCGTGTACATGAGCGGCCTCGAGCTTTGGAGCAATCAATATGCGGCGCCTGCAGAATGTTGCAATGCAACAAATCCGTCTACCCTCTCCGAACGGGCATCAGCGTTGCAGAAACGGGCGGCGACGATGTGCCTGTCGCATCGGCGTCATCATCAAGCATATTATTCGAATAGATTGATACCTACTCGTCTATGCAATTGAGAAAGCAGCACTTCCGAAAGATATTAATCGATTTATGTCCGCATTATCTAATATAAATACAATACAAAATCACACTGTCTTTTTGTCGCTTCCTCATGAATTTCAGAGAAAGGGTGGTTTTCAAAGGAATTGTTATGTTTTGTTGATCTTTTATTATCATTTTTTAGTGATCACGTTCTCGTGATCGATGAAGATGCCTCCCGCAGGGGCATGCTCGTTTTGTGTGCAGTTGCGAAGAAAGCCATCGCGTTTCGGCAATTCTGTGCGCAGTCCGGCGAATTTGCCAGCCGAATGTGCCAAAGCAGGGCTCAGATTTGGGAAATCGCTTCGAGCAGTCGCCGCGCAGACGATTCCCATGTGAATCGGGCGGCGTGGCGCCGTTGACGATCCTGATTGCCCTGTGACGGACGGCCGTCGTCCAGACGGTCGCGCATCAACCCGGCCAGAGTATCGGTGTCGTGGGCATCGAAATAGGACGCCGCGTCGGCGCAGGTTTCGACCACCGCGCCAGCTCTTGAAGCCAGCACCGGCGAGCCGAAGGCCATCGCTTCAAGCGGTGGAATGCCAAACCCTTCATAGATGCTCGGAAAAACGAAGGCGACCGCGTTGGCATAGAGCGACGCGATCTTCTCATCCGAAAGACGGCCCGGCCGCAGCAGGCCCGATACGGTTTCGACCGTATTGGACCGAAAGATCGCGCTCCCGCTGCCCACGAGAACCAGCCGCGCATCCGGCCGGTTCAGGCGGGCGAACGCCTCGGCCGCGACCTGCACATTCTTGTTGCCGCTCAAGGAGCCGAGCGCGAGGAAGAAGCTTCGGCCGCGCAGATCGAGCTCATCAAGGACCGAATCGTCGGGGACCACACGCGAAAGATGATCGGCGCCGTTCGCAAGGACCGGGATGGAACCGGCCTTCAGGCCCAGCAGCGAAGCCAGTTCGTTCCGGGAGAAGTCGGATACTGTTCCAATCGTGGCGGTCCAGGCCAACAACCGGCCGAGCTTTTTGTGAAAGGATACGTAGGACCTCCCATAAAACTCCGGATGTCGAAAGACGATTGCATCGTGGATCACGACCAGATGCCGCCGATGCATCACCGGACCGCTGTTTGCCAGGCTCACAAGGGTACTGCCCCGCGCCGCAAACGGCAGCACTGCCTGGTCCCAAATCTGGGCATTGACGGGCCCTCCCGCGACGCGGACCGGTATCCTGCGCAGGGCAAGGTCCGCCGCCGGTCCAGCTGGGCGCAGAACGACCCACTCCGCATCGGCCAGCCTGGCAGGCACGTCGCCTGCCTCGATCAGGCGATCGAGGGCCGTGATCATCTCGGTGGCATAGCGTTGCACGCCGGTCATCGACTGGACGAGAAACCGACCGTTGAGAACTATTCGCTTGGCTTCGGGCAGAACCTGGACCTCCGTGGGAACCGCTGCTCGCCACCAAACTACCCATTTCAATTCGGATTGCCATGCTTTTTGCTGCACATGCGAAGAAATCCTTTCGCACTGCACAAATTTCGTCTAGAAATGGCAGCTTCGACGCGTCACCGGGAGTTCGACCGTATGAAGGTAGCGATAGTCCACTATTGGCTCGTGACCATGCGTGGAGGCGAGAAGGTCGTCGAGGAACTGTGTCGGATGTACCCGCAAGCCGACATCTTCACGCTCGTATGCGATCGCGAGAAGCTATCGCCGCTGCTGCAGTCGAAACGGATCTTCACCTCCTTCCTTCAGCGCATCCCCGGCGCACGCAAGCACTACCAGAAGATGCTGCCCCTGATGCCCTTCGCCCTGGAGTCGCTCGACCTGCAGGCCTACGACCTCGTGATCTCAAGCGAATCCGGGCCTGCCAAGGCCATCGTGGCGCGACCGGACGCTCTGCATGTGTGCTACTGCCACTCGCCCATGCGCTATATCTGGGACCATTATCAGGTGTATCGCCGCGATCTCGGCCGCATAGGCAAACTCGTCATGGCGATTGCCGCGCCGCCTCTGAGAATGTGGGATGTCACGACAGCTGCCCGGGTGGACGCCTTTGTCGCCAACTCGGCGCATGTCGCCCGCCGCATCCGTCGTGTCTACAACCGCGACGCAACCGTCATTCACCCACCGGTCGCCGTCGACGATTTCGAGCCGGTCGCCGAGCGCGGCGACTTCTATCTCTGCGCTGGTCAGCTTGTCGCCTACAAGCGGGTCGACATTGCGGTGCGCGCCTTCACCGAAATGGGCAAGCGGCTGGTCGTGATCGGCGAAGGCGCCCAGATGGCCGAACTCAAGAAAATCGCCGGTCCGACCATCGAGTTTCTCGGCTTCCAGCCCTTCGCTGTGCTGAAGGATCGCCTCGCTCGTTGCCGGGCTCTCGTCTTCCCGGGTGAAGAGGATTTCGGGATCCTGCCGGTCGAGGCCATGGCGTCTGGCCGGCCGGTGATCGCCTTTGATTCCGGCGGCGCGCGCGAGACCGTCACCTCCCCTCGTTTCGGTGTCATGTTCGCGGAGCAGACGTCCGCGTCCCTGTCAGATGCTGTCACCCGCTTCGAACAGCGCGAGGACAGCTTCGATCCCGTGGAAATACGCCGCCACGCGGAAGATTATTCAGCGGCGGTGTTTCAGAAGCGGATGCGCAGTTTCATCGACGATCGGCTGCGGGAGCGCGACCAGCCGCCCTCTCCAGCACAAGCCGCTGCATGACAGACAGGAGAACGACCGCGCGATGACTGGTCTCGGCAAAGCAAGCACGCGGCGAGCAAGCGGCAGGCCGCATCCGGACCAGCCGGAAGGATTGGCCCGAGATGCGTGCGACCGCTGGCATCGACGCGCCGCGGCTGTTCCGGCATCGCCCACGGCGCTGGCCACTGCCTGTCGCGAAGACCGTTTCCACGGATCGATCGGGTAGCGGGGCGACGTGGCACAGACTTGGAGCCAGGCAGTATTGAGCGGCTCGGGCGAAAGAGTCGTCCAGGAGGAGACCGTCGACGACAATGTCCTGAAGGGCGGCTGGGTCGTCGCCGCGCGCGTCACCTCGCAGGCGGCGCAGTTCCTGACCCTTATCGTGGCGGCGCGCGTCATGATGCCGGCCGATTTCGGTACATTCGCTCTTCTGTCGGCCATTGCCGTCGGACTGACTCGATTCTCCGAGGCCGGCTGGCGCGAATATGTCATGACTGCCAGGGATTCGGCCGCCTGCGCCCAGGCCAACATGCTCGCGCTGATTTGCGGCTTCGGCGCTTTTTTCAGTGGGCTTGTGGCGAGTTTTGGCCTGCTGATGATCTATCAAAGCGCTTCAAGCGCGGCCGCCATGCTGCTGATGGGCCTGTGGGTCATCCTGGCCACGTTGAGTGCAACGCAGGCCGGCATCCTCGTCAAGCGCAATGAACTCAAATCCCTGTCCCTGATCCAGATCATTGGCGAAGTGGCGGGTTTTTCGGCGTCGCTTGTCGCCTTCTCGCTCGGCGGCGGGATTTTTGGCCTCGTTGCAGCGAAGCTCGCAACGCAAGCGACCATCATGGCGTTGAGCGTCGCCACCACGCGGTGGTTCCCCGTCGTGCGGCTAAGGCGCAAGGCCGCAGGCGAGGCCATGCTGTTTTCGCGGCGCATCCTGGTCGCGCGGATCATCAGTTATGCGCAGGACAACGTCGCCATCTTCGTCATCGGCAGCATCGTGGGCCCGGCCGGCGCCGGTCTGTTTCGCGCCGCGGGGCGCCTCGCTGGCGCGCTGTTCGAGGTGATCTCGGAGCCGGTGCGCCTGCTTGCCTGGTCGACCTTCAACGTCGACAATCCCGGCCGGGCCGCCAACCGCCTGCTCGCCCTTACTTTCATCGTGGCAACGCCGCTCTTCGTCGGCCTCGCCTTGCAGGCTGAAAACATGGTGCATATCCTGCTGGGGCCGGAATGGACCGGCTGCGCGCCGTTGCTGGTGGCGTTCGCCATTGCGGGCTGGTTCAACTCGATCAACATCGTATCGGAACCGCTGCTGGTCATGAACGGGCGGATCGAACTGGTTCCGCGCCTGTCATTTGCTTTCACCGCTCTCAACCTGGTCGTCCTGCTGATCAGCGCACCTTTCGGGATCTTCTGGATAGCCGTCGGGCAGACCTTGGCGGCGATCGCCATGCTGCCGGTGATTCTCGCAATTCAGAAGCGCAAGGGCGGCGTGTCGCTGTCGGCGCTGGGCAATGCCGCGGCGCCCGCGCTCGTCGGCGCCACGGCCCTCTTGATCGCAGTGGCGGTGGCGCGCTGGGCCCTGCCCCACGATGTTGGCCTGGTTTCCCGCGCGGCCATTGAAATCGCGGCCGGCGGCCTGGCCTATCTCGCGGTAGCGGCACTTCTGGTGCCGCGCCACATCTGGAGACTGCAGGACCCGGAAAGTGCGGCCTGATGATCGTGCCCACCGAGCGCGGAACGGCATTGCCGTTCGCCAGCCTTCACGCGCCACGCGCCGGAGCCTTGCCGCAACCGGCACGGTGATGACCGCAACACCGGCGGAGACAACGCTCGGCAGGGGCGAGCGGGCGGGCTGGGTGGATGGCGCGCGCGGCCTTGGCATCGTGCTGGTCGTCATCGGACACGCCATCGGCGGCCTTCAGTCTGCCCGGATCGTTTCGCCCGACAGCGGCTACGGCCTGGCATTCCAGCTGATCTACAGCTTCCACATGCCGCTTTTCTTTCTCCTTTCCGGATTGTTTGCCGAACGCTTCACACGGGGTGCTCGCTACGGCCACCTCGGCAAGACGATGCGCCGGCTCGGCTACCCATATCTCCTTTGGTCGCTGACAACGATCGCGGTGATCATGTCCGCGGGTTCGGCCGTCAATGCACCGATCGTCCCGGGCTTGTGGCCGTTCATCGAGATTGCGTGGTGGCCGACCTCGCAACTCTGGTTCCTCTACGCGCTGATGGTCCTGCAACTGCTGTATATCGTGGCTGCGCGCAGCGTGGGCCTGCTCGGCCTTTTTGCCCTTCTTGCGGCACTCCGGCTTGTCCCTGAACTGGTCGATCTTCCAGACGTGATCAACCTCACGCTGACCTATGGCGTCTTCTTCGCCATTGGCGCGCTGGCGTCAAAGCCGCTGTTCACCTTTGCTGCAGGGCATACGAAGAAGGGATTGCTGGCGCTTGCGGCCGCGAGCTTCGCAGTCTGGGCCGTACTGACATTCGGGGCCCTGGAGGCAGGCAGCTTCCATCTCGACCTGATGATGGTCCCCGCTTCGCTCGCCGGGACGTTTGCCACGCTTTGCCTTGCAATGAGCCTGCCGCGACCGATCGAGCCGCTGGCACGCTACCTCGGCACCATATCCATGCCGATCTACCTCGTGCACGTCCTCTTCGTGGCCGGGACACGGATCGTGCTGTCCAGGTTGCTGGGCATCCACGACCCCGCCCTCCTCCTGCCGATGCTCGTTGCCAGCGGCCTCATCGGCCCGATGCTGCTCTGGAAGGCATCGCGAAGGCTCGGATGCGATCGGCTGCTGGGATTTGCGTGAACCGTCGCGAGGGCTGATGGAACCTCTCGTAGACCTGTCGACACTCAGGTCGACTGTTGTCCTCGAGCCGCAGGGACAGTGCCGCCGAAATCGCGGCGGATATTCCTGATCGCTTCCTCGAATCGCGACACCGCACGCTCGATTGACGTGTCGGGGCTCAACTGCGGCTCGAAGGCGGACGCTGCCCGGAGGCTCTCGGAGGCGCGCGTTGTAAAATGCTGAGCGCCTGCCGCGCGCAGCGGGGCTTCGATATGTCGGGTAAATCGCTTCAGTGACTTGCCAGCGATTCTGACGTTCTCACTCCATTCGAAAAGTGAGGATGGCGCAATCGCACGAGGTGATAACGCCACATCAAGAGCTTCGGCCCAGTCATGCCATTTGAATCGGTGCGCTGGGTCGAGGGGTAGAAGTGCCGTCCATGGCACCCGTAACGCGTCGGCAACGATGGCTCCATGCATGGCTTCTGCGAGAATTAGCTCGCTTGCCGCTATGCTTTCGAGCACGGTTTCCACGTCAGACCGTGGATCAATGAAGTTGACGCCGGCCTGCGCTGCGGCTGCGGGCCAGTGCCCGCGGGCGAGACTCTGGAAATGCGGCATGAACGAAATCTTGTAGCGCTTTACAGGATTCAGCGGTCGGTCGCGAAACAGCATGGCCGCGAGATCGGCGATCACGAGGGACTGATCGATCCCTAGTGCTTCGGCCGTCCGCGGTCCCCGCACGCCGAAGATATGCCACTTGTGATCCAAGGTCGGCTTGGACGTGTAGCCTCCATAGCCAGACCCAAGGACGATCTTCCTCGGCTCCTTAGGGTGGCTGTCGAACAGGATTGACCCGACCCCCAGAAAGAGATCGTCGTCGTTACCATCGAAGAAATTTGGCAGAATTCTGGGCAAGAGATAGTGATTCAGCTCGTCGCCGAAGTTCTTCTCCTCACCTCGATAAAAGTAATAGATCACACGCGTTTCCTGAATTTATGAGATGGCCGGTCGATCATGTCGGGATACGATCGTCATCTTCGGCGGGAAATCTGACGCCGCTTGCGCGCGCGCCGCTGAGGTCGTCGAACTGCAGGCCGCGCGTAACGGTTTGCCGAAGAAATGCGGCAATGAGACGTGCTGCGACGCGTTTCGGCATCGGAGTCCGTCGCAAAGCGCAGAGCAACTTCAGCGACCGCAAGGCGATGACGGCGCGGCTCGTCGTCAGATGGTTCTCAAAATCGTTCGCGGCATACGTGATCGCCCCGGAAAACGATGTGTCGAAGAAGCGGAGCACTTCCGCCATCTGGGAATCATACCGCTCATCCGGGCGAAATCCCTGAAGCTGCTTCTGGACTCCGACCTCTCTCGTGTGGCGAACCGATACGGCGTCGACGACGGCCGCCTTTAGCCAAGGCTCGCGCATCAAACGTGTCCAGATCAAGTCGATTCCTGTTTCATATCCAAGATCGAACAGCGGCAACACACGACGGAGATAGTTCGCTTCGAAAAAGGGGCACATCATCTCCACAAAATTCACGTACCGAAGACTGAAGGTCGAATTGTTCAGCGTACATGCGTAAGAAAAATAGCTGTCCCATGTCAGGCTGGGTTGCCAGATCTTGAGTTTGTTTTCTCTTCCAATCGTAAAACACTTTTCCAGATCGCGTCGGCAAGTCGAGATATCATCGTCGATCAGCGCGATGTACTTATAGTCCGCAAGAAGGTGGCTGTGCAGCTTGAACAGTTCAGAAAATCCCCGCACCTTGCGTCCGGGCAGAAGGACGTTGGTGACGCCGATGGCTTCCACGACGGGTGCCTCCGGCAAATAGGCCGCGACCAAAAGGTCAAAGGATGGCTCGGCAGCCCGGTCCAACCATGAAGGGTGGAGCGAGTTGGGGCCGGCCCGAACGATGATCAGGTTCTCAGCTCGTGCCCGCATCGGTCACTCCTGGTCTTGGCCGCGCTTTTCCGAGCGTGGCAAGGATTGCCGACTCAAGGCTTTGCTTCGGCTTGACCAACCACCACAATGTGAGGTCGCAGATCGCGAAAACGAGCAAAGACGCTGCTGCAATCGCCCCGATCGACAGAAAGTCACTCAGTTCGACGTGCTCGAGGACACCAAACTCGCGACCGGCGAGGTAGGCGCATGCCGCCGTGGCAATGCCCGAAATGTAGAGCCGCCAAGGGCTCATTATCTGCCGGGCGACCGAAATTCCGATGATCTTGCGCACGAGCGACAGGTTCAGAATGATGATGAAAAGTCCGCTGCCGATACGGGCGTAGACGATACCTGGGAAGCCCGCGAGTAGCATTCCGAAGACGATTAGAGTCATGCGCATGAGGAACATCATCACGTCTCTTCGGAAAATTGAGCTCGTGTTCCCGGTCACCATGGCGATCGCCTGAGCGGGACCTGTCACCATCTGCAGTGCCAGAATCGGCGTGAGTGCCTGCAAGACGAATGCTGTCGTCGACCAGCTCGCCCCAACAGTCACTTCAACGATCGGATAGGCGAAGATGGACACGAGAATTCCGATCGGAAGCGCAATGCCCAGAACTCCGCTCTGGCTTATCAGATAGGCACCCTGCAACCGCTCCCGGTCGCCCGAGAGCTTGGAAAAGCCCACGTAGAGGGCTTGCATCAGTGGATGTACCGGCGCGTTTGTTGGGAGGCTCGCGAGCTCGCTGCCTACGGTATACTGGCCGAGCGTGTCATTGCCGAACTGCCCCCCAATGAACAGACGGTCCGCTTGCCAGTTTAGCGTGTTGATAGCGTTGCTAAGGGTGAGCCAGCCGGAAAATGCAAAGATCGGCCTCCAGTGGGACAGTCCGAACTTCGGACGGTAGGGTGCAAGCCAGTACGACAACAAGGCTGAAACCGCCGGCGCGGCAATCATCCCTGCAACGAAAGCCCAATAACTCCGGGTCAGCAAAGCCGCTACGACAGACGCTACGAAAGCGCCGACCTTGCCTGCAGCTTCGAGTTGAAACGCGGGACGGAACTGCAGCTGGCGTTGCAGGAACGCCATTCTGGGACTCGCCAACCCACGTAGAATGGGAACCGCAGCGAGCACTGTGATGATGGGGGCAAGCCTGGCATCGTCGTAGAGCGTGGCAAATGGCCAGGCGACGGACAGCAATACGGCGCCGAGCACCAGTCCGCGCGCGGTATTCAGAGTAAACGCCGTATCATAGACGTCGTCTGGTGGCTCGCGCATCTGGACGATGGCGTTGGCAAGCGAAAAATCCGTCACCGCCTCCGTTACCAGGAGGACTGTCGCAGCAAGCGCGAAGAGACCGAAATCCGCCGGCACAAGAATGCGCGCGATGACAAGCATCGCGATGAGGTCCAGCGATTTTGTCGCCAATCGCGCACCGACGAGCCACAACGCGCCGACTGCTATACGCTTCGCCAACATCAGGCTGGCGCCATGATCGGCGCGGCTCGGCGTGCCGGTCGATAGGCGGTCTTGTACATCAGACCGCCCATTCCGATCGCCGTGAGCAGGCCGTAGCGGAACGCGCCGAAGCCGCCGAAGTCCGGCGTCGAGCCGATGAGAAGGCTGACGACGAAGGTCGGGACGAATGCGTAGCGCAGTCCGCTGATCAGCGCGCGTCCCTCCGGGTCGTCGGGTCCCGCGCGCCGCAACAGACATTGGATGAGGAAGCCGAAATAGAAGATGGAGCCGAGAACCCCGATGTTGCTCAAGGCAGCGATGACCGAATTCGAGGACCGGGTCGCGCCGAGCCCGACGCCAATACCATAGGTCTCGCCCAACGCCTGCAGCGATACCGCCGACCACATGGTTCGCTCCTCGTAGGACGAACTCGAGGCTTTCGTCAGCACCACGTCGTTGATGCGGTCGGATATCGCATCCACCATGGACGGGCTGAACAAGGCGATCAGCATGCCTGCTGCTATGACGAGCACCAGAATTCCGAATTCCAGGCCGAGATGGCGGCGCCTGAGCCCGCTGTAACGTCTTTCGAGGAAGCGCGTCAGCCATTCGATGCCGGCCATCCCGAAGAAGACCGCAAGGCCGACATAGGCTGCGGTCGATGTCGAGAGCCACACCAGGATCATGAGAAGCACGATCAGCGGCGGGATGAAGACGTCGCGGACCCGATCGTTGAGAATGCCGCGCCGCATGAAGTAAAGCAGCGCCATCAGCGTCAGGCAGAAGCTGCCGAACACGGACGCCTCCGGCATGAGACCGACGACGCGCTTGCCGCCAAAGATCTCGACATCCACCAGAAGGGCATAGGTCGCGGTGCGGAATGGCTCCAGCAGGAAGCCGATCGGCAGCGAGTATGACGCAAGGTCGAGGAAACCGGTCACGACGGCAAGCGTGGCGGTGCCCACCAGCGCGTGCATCACGGTCTGCCGCGCGTTCCTTGTTTTCAGGATCTGCGTGAAGGCAAAGACCGCGGCGACGGAGATCGTGAGATAGGCCAACTGCGAAACATTCTGCATCGATGGCGCAAGCGGACTTGCCGAAGACAGGTCGGCGCCGCGCAGAGGGATGACCATCACGCCCTGGAAGAGACGGGGCATGAAGATCGTGACCACCACCGAAACCAGCCAGAATGCGGTCAGGATGCCAAGCCGCCGCGGGTCGAGCCCAGCCGAGATCGCGACGGACAGCCTCCGGGGATGGGCAAAGGTCTTTGTGATGATCAGCAGCGCGGTCATTGCCGTGGGGATGAACGTCAACCCCGCCGTCAAGCCCGGGGGAATGACGGCCAAGGATCCGAAGGGCAATCCGGCGAAGAACAGCACCAGCAGGACGGGTCGCCTGGAGAACAATCCCCAGATGGCAAGCGACCAGTAGATGGCGATGGGTATGGCGGTCACTGGCGGCGCCCGCTTCGGCCGGGCCGGACGGAGAGCCGGCATCTCGATCCGATGCAGACCATGATCATGAGGCCCTGATATACTCGCGGTCGTAAAGGGGCTGCCTTGCGTCATCGACGTTGGCGATGGCGACGCCGATCAGCTTGCTCCCGAAACTGGAGCCGGAGCGCAGGATGTTTGTCAGGCTGTCGCGCGCGGTTCGTCCCCACTCCACCGCGCAGATGTAGCCATCGAGGGCCGGGCCAAGGGCCCGCGCTTCCGAGATCGGACCTGCAGGCGGCAGGTCGACGATCACGAGGTCGAACGCCATGGCCCACGACTTGAGATTCTCGGCCGAGAACGACCCGGCACTGCCGCCCTGCCAGGAAACACCCTCCGCCGGAAGGAAACGGATGTTTTCGCCAATGGACCTTGCCACCGACTCGAAGGGCGCCCTGCCGGCAATGACGTCGGAGGACGTCTGTGCGCCATCGGGTGACAGTGCCTTCGAGAGCACCCGGCCTTGCCGGTCGCCGTCGACCAGGAGAATGCGACGACCCTGACGGGCCTCTCGGATGGCGAGGCCGAGCGCGAGCGCGGACCGCGACAGGCTTGCCTCCAGCGAGACGATCGCCACGACCTTGTTGGGAGCGCGCCGGCATATCTCTATGCCGCGGTGAACCGTGTCGAGCGTCTTCTCACACCGATCGATCCGTTCGGCGAGCGCAACGACGTAGGTGGTCGCATCGCCTTCTGCCAGCCTGGCGTCGATCGTCAGACCCCATTTGTCGGACCCGGGCGCAGTGACGTAGCCGAGGAATTCGACGCCCTCCCGCTCGACGTCGCGTCGCGAGCGGAACGTCTGGTCGAACAGTTCGCGACCGACGCCGATGGCCCCGCCAACGCCGGCGCCGAGAATGAGCAGGAGTGCCAGGACGATCTTCTTGTTGGGATAGACAGGCGAACCGGGCAGTTCGGCCGTGGAGATCACGCGGCCTGTCGTCAGCGACAGCGTCTGCTGCTGCACCGCTTCCTGATAGCGCGCGAGATAGTCCTGATAGAGCGCGTTGTAGGAAGCAGACCGCTGCTCGATGCTGCGAAGCGCGACGAGCGTCGAATTGTCGGCCTGCGAATGACTGGTGGCTGCCTCCACCGATGCCGCCGTCGCGTCCGCCTGCGACTGCAGCGTACGCAGTTCGCTCTGGTAGCCTTCAAGCAGGCGCCGGGCCTCGTCGAGAAGCAGCCCGGACTGTCGCGCGATCACAGCGCGCAGTGCACGAACCTGATCATTGTCTTCTCCCCACCGCGCGGCGATCTCGGCCGCCCGGCTCGAAGCCTCGAGATAGTCGCTGCGAATGGTGCGGACCAGGGCCGTTTCCGGGATTTCCGTCGACGACCCAACGATGCCGATGATGTTGACGACGTCGTTGCGGTCGACTGCGGCCTTGAACACATTGACCTTTGCGGTGGCGCGCGTGACGGCCAGTTGGGCTGCGACGAACTGCTCATTCAAGCTTCCGAGTTGTTGATCCGACAGGAGCCGGCCGTCGGTCGCCACGAGGTTGTTCTCGGAACGGAACTTCTCGACGTCCGCATTGGCCTGCAGCGACTGGTCCCGAAGCGTGTTGATGCGATCCTCGAGCCAGGAGCCGGCGCTTTTCGTCGCCTCGAACCGGGCGCTCAACTGATCGGTCAGATAGGCCTCGCCATAGGCAGCGGCGAGCCGGCGCGCCACTTCGGGATCAGGATCCTTGGCATTGATCTCGATGACGAAGCTCTTGTCGACCTGGCTGACCGACATGGAGCGGCGTACCGCCCCGATCAGTGCCTGGTCGGCCTGCGACGAAACAAGCGCTTCCGAGGTGATCCGGCTCAATCTCGGCTGCGTCTCGTCGCTCGAGGCGGCCGGCGGCAGCCGCAACCGGCGTGCGTCGGGGTCGTATTGCAGCTTCAGACCGTGGACCACCCGGCGCGCAACGATGTCCGAATTGATGATGGCGATCTGTGTCGCGATGTAGTCGTCGGTGCTGGCGGGTGCCTGTTCTCCGGAAATCTGGGTGAGAAGCCGGGTTCGATCCTGGTCCACCAGAATGCGGACATTTGCCTGATAGGACGGCTGGATGAACAGAAGCGCCAGGATCGCGATGAGACCACCAATCGCCGCACCGATGAGCGCGAATCGATATTGCCTGCGGACCACGCCAGCAATGCGCTCCATGTCCGCGGCAGGTTCGTAGGCGGACATTTCGGCGAACTGGCCCATCGGCGCTACCGGACGATACTCGACTACATTCTTCTCAATCGCCATCGTCGCCTCAAGTGATCGCCGCTGCACATGGGAACTGATCCGCCACGACAAGCGTGACGCGCGTCTGCTGGAGGTTTTTCGGCAGGACCAACATTGTCCAGGCGTCAGCTCCTGCGCTGTCGTCTTCCGCTGGCCAGGGCGGGGACAAATCACCACCGCAGCCTTAACGATGACGACGAGTAAACACAGAACCATGCTGCACTGCAACACAAATCCGAACCGGCCCGCAGCCTCCGTTGGCCCGGAATGCACCGCATGTCGCCGCTAACAAGCTGAAAGTACGTACATTTCAGTCAAGGATTGTCGCGATGGTTTGTTTCGCAGAAGCGAACAGATCAGGGGCCGCTTGCTGGGGAACCCCGTCCGTGCAGCCGTTCGACCGTCGAGATATAGACCGGCGCGGCGAGCCAACGTCGCCTGTCGAGGCTGCCGCACCGGTAGCGCTCGGCCTCTGAGATCCGCCGCTAGCGGCGGTCCGGGTTGGCCGGCACTCCCGCCGAGGCGCGTCTTGGTTGCGCAAGCGTGCCGTTCTTTTCGACCGGGCTCGCCGGAAGCGGCGCCTGCCTGGGTGGCGGTTCTGCCGACAGCCATCCCCTGGATTTCGCGATGGCCAGAGCCATCGTTGCCAGCGCGAACCCGAACTGAACCGCAAAAACAGTGGCAAACCACGCCAGGGCGACGGTACCAAAGGAGCCGCCGAGCCAGATTTCCAGGACAGCGATGATTGTCGCCGCAGCCGCCGAAAAGTAGATGACGAGGGCAACCGATCCGGCAACGGCGATGAGCATTCCTGCGATCATCGAAAAACTTGCCAGGATAACTGTCAACGCGCCCATCCCCCGGCCTTTGCAGCTTGCCATTCGGCGTAGCGACCAGAGAGAGGACGCACCGCAGCGCATCTGGTTGGAATGCCGAGCGGCCACATTCCGATACCAGACAGTGCTTTAGAATATCTGAAGCGCGACCGCGCTTTCTGACGAACGCAAACGGGCATGGCGCCCGGCCTCCTCCCCCAGATGAAGCTGGTCCGGAACACCGGACATCCTGCGGTCACGACATCGAAAGGCCGTCCAGAACCTTTCGATTTGCTGCGCTGCAACATATTTGCTAAGCAGCAGTCACCCCCTCAACCCCGCGGGAATAGAGCGATGATACCATCTGGTGACGGGATTGCAAAACGGCCATTTTCGCTGATGCCACGCGTCCGGCCGCGTATCGTCATCGGAATCGCGACGACCGGGCGTCCGGCAATAGTGGCAAAGACCATCGAAATGCTGACCCGTCAGACGAGAACAGCCGACGCGATTGTGATCTGCCCTGCCAAGACTGAAGACATTGGCAACGGTTCGCTTCCACGGTCATCGAACATTTCAGTCGTTCGCAGTGAGCCAGGCCTGGCAGCGCAACGCAATGCGATCGTCGAGGCAGCAGACAAGGCGGACGTCCTTGTGTTCTTCGACGACGATTTCTTTCCGGAGACCAGTTATCTGCAGGAAATCGAAGCGCTGTTCCAGCGCAATCCGGACATCGTCATGGCGACAGGTGCGGTCGTTGCTGACGGCATTTCGGGACCCGGCATTTCCGTCGAGCAAGCCGAGGCACATCTGGCGAGCCTCGAGCCCAAGCCCGCCGAGACCGTACGCGCGGTTCACAACGGCTATGGCTGCAACATGGCCGTGCGCATGAGCGCGGTAAGGGCACTTGACCTGCGATTCGATGAAAACCTGCCCCTCTATGCCTGGCTGGAAGACGTGGATTTCAGCCGACGGCTGGCTTTCTCCGGGCGGGTCGTGCAGTCAAATCTCCTGCGCGGCGTTCATCTCGGGAACAAGGGCGGAAGAACCAGCGGCGTCAGGCTGGGCTACTCGCAAGTGATCAATCCGCTCTACATGGTTCGCAAGGGAAGCATCAGCCGCAGCTGGGCCTGCCGGCAGATCGCACGGAATCTTGCCGCCAATCTGGTCAAGATGTATCGGCCGGAACCGTGGGTCGACCGTAAAGGTCGGCTTAATGGCAACATTCGCGGTATCAGCGACGCGATCCGCGGGCGACTGAATCCCCGGCAGATGCTGACCTTCTAGGCCTTCACGCATTGTTGATGGCCTGAACTCCCGGCTCGCTCCACCGTCGCGCCGCCCGTTCGGCCCGGCCGGCAAGCATTGCTCGCGCCGCCATCGACCCTGCGGACGGTCGGGGGCTTGGAGGAGAGGAACCTTATGTTGCACTGCAACATGAAACCGGGTTAGGCTTCCCCTCCCCGCCCGGCGCGCGATGCAGTTGGCCGCGGCAAGGCAACGTCGGGAGATCGGCAAATCGGATGCGACGATCCATCGAAACGGTCCGACCGAGCGCCTTTGGAGAAGCGAAAGGGTTGCCCATGAAACCGGCTTCCGGATCGCCGCAAGCGACGATGAAGGTCTTCGTCCATGTGGCGCGCGGATTCGATGAACGTGAATGGCGGCGACGCTGGGAAAATGGCGAGTTGGTCGGCATCAATGACCCGACACCCTACGGCTATGGCAGGGCCGAGGCGCTCGGCTGCCACGTGACTTTTTCGAAAGATGACCCCGAAGGCTTCATCGGGAAATATCTGCGGCTGGCGCTGCGGTTGGTGCTGGGCTTCGACTTTCTCCACGCCCGCCGCAACGCGAGGGAGATGTTCCAGTCGGATGTGATCTGGACGCACACGGAATCGCAGTTTCTCGCGGTCGCGCTGCTTTTTCGCCTGCATGGCACCGGCAAGGGTCGGCCAAAACTGCTTGGCCAGAGTGTTTGGCTGTTTGATCGCTGGCAGTCGTTCTCGCCATTGCGTCGCGCATTCTTCTCGCGCCTCGTGCGGTCCGTCGATCTCCTGACCGTGCATTCGCGGGAAAACCGCGCCATCGCCCAAAAACTGTTTCCGGACAAGTGGATCGAGACCGTCCCGTTCGGAATACCAGAACAGGACAAAAGTCCGGTTCGGGTGCGGACAGGCGAGCGGGCCGAAGTGCTCAGCGTCGGCAATGACGAGCATCGCGACTGGCAAACCGCGATCAAGGCGCTCAGGGGACGTGGCGATATCGACCTGACGATCATCTCCGGCCGCGCCGATCCGGCGCTGGCGGCGGGGGCGCCAAACGTGAGGATCGTGCGTGTCGGCAACAATGGCGAACTACGGGCTGCCTTCGAGCGCGCCACCATGATGCTGGTTCCGCTGAAGGCAAACCATCATGCCAGCGGCATCACCGTGATCCAGGAAGCGGCACTGCACGGTGTCCCCGTCATCGCCACCGATACTGGTGGCCTGCGGGATTACTTCGACGACGACGCCGTAACCTACGTCCCTGTAGGCGATGCGGACGCGATACGTCGCGCCGTGCTTGCCGTGGTCGACGATCCGACGGGGGCATCACGCAAGGCTGCAAGGGCGCAGGGAAGAATGGGATCCGGGGGGCTGGGGGCAGACGCTTACATCGCACAGCACGTCCAACTTTCACGCAGACTACTGGAGACCTGACACATGGCACACGCGACCCTACATCGAGTCCTGAAGTCCCGCTGGACCGTAGCATCCATGGCGGCATGCACCATCGGCTTCGCGGGCTACGCCGCAGCCACCGCCACAACACCCATGGTGGACGCGGAGCTCAACCTTTGCGCCATGACACTCTCATTCGCCGATGAGTTCGACACGATGAGCATTGCGTCGCGCGACGGCCGTACCGCGAAATGGACGGCACATACGCCGTGGAACGGCGATTTCGGCGACGCTGTCTTCATCGATCCGGGTCCGAACGGGCCGTTTGCGGTAGAGGACGGCATCTTATCGATCACCGCCAGGAAGGATGCAAACGGACGCTGGACATCGGGACTGATATCGGCGGCCGATTCCAAGACGAACGGCTTCTCCCAGCGCTACGGCTACTTCGAAGCGCGCATGAAACTGCCGAAGGGCCCGGGGCTCTGGTCGGCCTTCTGGCTCGGCACCAACGAGCCGCGAGACCGGATCGAACCCTCGGTCGAAGTGGACGTCATCGAACATTACGGACATGCCCCAAAGGCGTATTCGTCGGTCTTGCACGTCTGGTCGAAGAATCCGACGCGCAGCCAGCCGACCCATTTCGAGACCGCTGTCCCTGACGGGTCGCTCTACAATTCGTACCACTTCTATGGGGTCAAGGTGACGCCGGACTTCATCACCTTCTATCTCGACCGAAAGGCCACCTGGCAGGTCAAGACTCCGGCCGCCCTGCAGATGCCGCTGTTTCCGCTGGTCAATCTGGCGCTGGGATCAGGCTTTCCCATCGACAAGACACCCAATCCCTCGGTTCTCCTGGTCGACTATGTCCGAGCCTATGCCTTCAACCCGGACGGTGCGACCGCCAACTGCCCGTAGCGCGGCAGATTGTTCGACTATCGAGAAAGGAAGCGGCCGCGGCAACGACGGTTTCGTTGGTCACGTGACCAATCTCAAGAAGCCGCGGTCTCTTCCTTCTCGCGCGCAAGCTTGGCCGCGGCTTCCTTCTGCCGCTCGACCATGCGCGCTGCCAGGATGCCGATCTCGTAGAGCAGGATCGTCGGGATCGCGAGCCCGATCTGGCTGACTGGATCGGGCGGCGTCAGGATTGCAGCGGCGACGAAGGCGCTCACGATCGCCCATTTGCGCTTGGCCTTGAGCCCTTCTGACGTAAGCAGCCCTACCCGTGCCATCAGCGTTGTGACGACCGGCAGCTGGAAGACGAGGCCGAACGAGAAGATCAAGGTCATGATCAGGCTGAGATATTCCGAAACCTTGGGCAGCAGCGAAATCTGGACGTCGTTGCCGTCTCCGGACTGCTGCATCGAGAGGAAGAACCACATGACCATGGGCGTGAAGAAGAAGTAGACGAGTGCGGCTCCCAGCAGGAACAGCAGCGGCGAAGCGATCAGGAACGGCAGGAAGGCGCCGCGCTCGTTCTTGTAGAGGCCGGGCGCGATGAATTTGTAGATCTGCGTGGCGATCAACGGGAAGGCAAGAACCAGCCCCCCGAACATGGCGAGCTTGATCTGCGTGAAGAAGAATTCCTGGGGTGCCGTGTAGATGAGCTCGACATGGCCATTGTTCAGCCCTGCCCACTCGACCGCCCACTTGAACGGGATGACCAGCAGATTGAACAGCTGCTTGGCCACGAAGAAGCAGCACAGGAATGCGATGAAGAACCCTCCGATCGCCCACATCAGGCGGCTGCGGAGCTCGATCAGATGCTCGATCAGCGGGGCCGACGAGGCGTCGACTTCATCGTTCTTGACGCTCACTTGGCGGTTCCTGATCGGTTGACACCGTTGGCCGCACTGGGCTTGGCCTTGGAGGCGGCGGGCGGCTTCGTTTTGGTGGAGGCGACAGTGGCCAGGGGAGCCACCGCCGGCTTTGCGGCGGCAGGTTTGGCCGGTGCGGACTTCGCTGCCGCAACCGCCTGCGCTGGAGCCGGTTCAGGCGCAGCCGCAACCGGCGAACGGCTGGACGCGGCTTTCCTGGCAGCGGGCTTCGCCGCAGCGGGGCTCTCTGTCGATGGCGCAGCCGGCTTGGCCACCCTCGCCTTCTTTGCGACCGTTGGAGCAGACGCAGCCGGCGCGGCAACGGGGCCGGACACCGGCACCGGGGTGGCCGAAACGAGTTCGGGCGGCGGCGCGGGCACAGCTTCGGGCGCTGCCACGCCCGGCATGGCTGCAGTACCGGCCTTGAGAGGCTCGGCTGGGTGCAGCCCGGGCGCTGCTGGCTCAGCGGCCGTCGACGGCTTCATAGCCTTGTCGAGCCCGGCCCGAACGTCGGCTGCCGCCTTCTCGAACGGGTTGAGCTGCTTCTTGATCTCATTCATCGGATTGAGACCGCGCACCTCGTCCAGGGATTTCTTGACGCCGTCGAGTTCCGCCTCCTTCAGCGCCTCGTTGAACTGCTTCTGAAAATCCCCGGCCATGCCGCGCAGTTTGGCAACCGTCTTGCCGAAGGTGCGCAGCATTTTTGGCAAATCCTTGGGCCCAACGATCACGATCATCACGATCGCGATCACGAGCATCTCGGTCCAGCCGATTTCAAACATGGCAATTCAATCCGACTGAGGCGGAAACGAGCTCAGCTTTTGCTGGCTTTTTCCTTGGCCGCGTTCACGGCTTCGTCGGAGCGGTGCTCGACCGTTCTGGCGTCGACCGGTGGCACTTCCGCCGCCTCGTCGTCGGTCATCCCCTTCTTGAAGCTCTTGATGCCCTTGGCCATGTCGCCCATCAGTTCCGGGATCTTGCCGCGGCCGAACAGCAGCAGCACGACCACGAGGACGATGATCCAGTGCCAAATCGAAAACGAACCCATGTCACTTCCTCTCAAACAATTTCCTGAGACTGATCTATGCGCTTTCGCGCAGCGTTTCAAACAGAAGTACGTCAGACTTCCGCATGGAAAGCCAGATGTCACGCGCATGCGCTGACAAAGCGCCGCACCTTATGCGCGCCCGGACCGGTTTATCGGCGCCTGATACGGCAAGTTCCAACAGTTCCACGACACCGAGGTAGCGCCTTGATATGACACGAGCCTGGGTCTGGCCGCTCTGGTCGCTCACATCGAAGCCCGTGCTGCGAACCGCAAGCTGGATCTCGGTGCCCTCCGCGAACCCGTCCGCGGGTGCCGGGCCGACCGCAGTTTGAACGACGCCGGCGCGCACGCGCCCCTGAAAGACGTTGAGCTCGGAGAAGAACCCGGCCACGAAAAGCGTTTTCGGGCGCAGATAGAGATCCTCCGCCGTGCCCGCCTGCACCAGCCTGCCGTCCTTGAGAAGCGCGATGCGATCACCCATGCGCATCGCCTCTTCCGCGTCATGCGTGACGACGATGGCCGTCGCGCGGCTTTCGCGCAGGATGGCGAGTGTCTCGGCCCGCACGGAATCCTTGAGCCGCGTGTCCAGGCCGGAAAAGGGCTCGTCCATCAGGAGCACCGCGGGTCGCGGCGCCAGAGCGCGCGCCAGCGCCACACGCTGCTGTTCGCCGCCGGACAGCACATGCGGATAGGAGGCTGCATAGCCGTCGAGCCCGACACGGCGCAGCGCGACCATTGCTTCCGCCTTTGCCTCGTCGCGCGACAGCGCGGTCAAGCCGAAACGGACATTGTCCAGGATGGTCATGTGCGGAAACAGGGCGAAATCCTGGAAGACCAGCCCGATGGACCGCCGCTCCGGTGGCAGGAAGACAGCCGGCCCGGCGATCTCGCGATCGTTCAGAAGCACCCGACCCGTGCTCTGGGGCTCGATTCCGGCGGCGATGCGCAGAAGCGTCGTCTTGCCCGAGCCCGACGGTCCGAGCAGGCAAAGCACCTCGCCGGGCTCGGCCACCAGGGAGACGTCATGCAAAGTCTCGGATCCCGATGCGAAGGCGTGGCTGATGTGCTCGAAGGCAAGCCGGGCGGCAAAGGTGACACCCGCCGAAACGCGGTCCACCGTCCCTGTCCGCGGCCTGGCCTCGTCGATCGTCACTAAGAACACCCTTCACGACCGCGGGACGAATGTCGCCCGGGCGATCCCGTCAATCATCTGTGACGCGGGGTGTCAACAGCCCGAGTTCCTCGAGGTCGATGTCGGTGAGCGGGTCTTCGTCGTCGCCCAACTGGTCGGGATCGGCGGGGGGCTGGGGCATCGAGAAGTTCGACGGCATGCGCGCGGCAAGCAGTCCCGCCCCCTTGAGTTCCTCGATGCCGGGCAGATCGCGGATTTCTTCCAGCGAAAAATGATCCAGGAACTTGTCCGTCGTGCCATAGGTCACCGGTCGTCCGGGCGTTCTTCGACGCCCGCGCATCCGGACCCACTCGGTCTCCAGCAGCGTATCGAGCGTACCCTTGGACGTTTCAACACCGCGGATCTCCTCGATCTCGGCCCGTGTTGCCGGCTGGTGGTAGGCGATGATCGCCAGGACCTCGAGGGCCGCCCGCGACAGCTTCTTCTGCTGCACCGCGTCGCGGCTCATCATGAAGGCCAGGTCGGGCGCGGTCCGGAACGCCCAGGCGGCTCCGATGCGCACGAGAGTGACCCCGCGCCTCTCGTAGGAGCGCTGTAACTGCGCCATCACCGCCGCGATCGGCGCGCCATCCGGTAGCCTTGCCTCGATCTGCCGGTCGCTCACGGGCTCGGCGCTGGCGAAGACGACGGCCTCGGCCATCCGGGCCAGTTCGGCCAGGTGGAGCCTTTCGGCCGGGTTCAGATCGGGCTCGTCATCACCCATGAACGCCACGACCCTTGCTTCCGCGCCGTCCATCATGATGCAACCCTCACCGATCCGACGGGGGGCGTACGGCTTCGCAGGTAGAGCGGCGCAAACGCCTCCTCCTGGCGCATCTCCATCTGCCCCTCGCGCACCAGTTCGAGAGACGCTGCAAAGGAACTGGCGATCGCCGACGAGCGCTCCGCGGCAACGGAAAGGTACGAAATCAGGAACTGGTCGAGCGCCGTCCAGTCCTGGAACGAGCCGACAAGCCGCGTCAGCACGTCGCGCGCCTCCTTCAGCGACCACACGCCGCGCTGGGCGATATGGACGTTGGTGACCGCTTGGCGCTGCCTCTGGATCGCATAGGCGGTGAGAAGGTCGTAGAGCGAGGCGGAGTATTCGTTGCGCTTGTCGACGATCACCAGTTCCGGCATGCCGCGCGCAAACACGTCGCGGCCGAGCCGGTTGCGGTTGACCAGCCTGGCGGCGGCGTCGCGCATCGCCTCCAGGCGCTTCAGGCGGAACTGCAGAACCGACGCCAGTTCCTCGCCGCTCTCTTCACTGTCGCCTGGCTGCTTGGGAATGAGCAGCTTGGACTTGAGATAGGCCAGCCAGGCGGCCATCACCAGATAGTCGGCCGCGAGTTCCAGCCGGATGGCCCGCGCCTTGTCGATGAATTCGAGATACTGGTCGACCAGCGCCTGTATCGAGATGCGCGCCAGATCGACGCGCTGGTTGCGCGCAAGATGCAAGAGAAGGTCGAGCGGCCCCTCGAAACCGGCAATATCGATGAGAAGCGAGGGCTCGGAGAGCCCTTTTTCTTCGACACCGTCAGCCCAGATGCGGTCCATCGGGGTTGGCTTGCCTTCCCTGGGCGCCAGCGTCTCCGCCAATTCCATGCCTTCCCCGAGCGGGCCTAAGCCACAGCCTCGAAATAGCGCGCGAATTCGGCGCGCACCGCCGTTTCCGCTGCGCCGTCGCGGTTTCCCACATAGGACAGCGCGCGTTCTGCCCGCTCCAGCGCCTTGCCCGACAGCAGCGTCGTGCGCGAGGCGATGCCCGCCATTTCTTCCATCACGCCATTGCAGTGAAGAACGATATCGCAGCCGGCCGCAAGGATCGCGGCCGCTTTCGACGGGAAATCCCCAGAAAGTGCCTTCATCGACGTGTCGTCGCTGATCAGAAGACCGTCGAAGCCGATCTCGCCGCGGATGATCTCGCTGATCACCTTGGCCGAGGTCGTGGCCGATCCGCTCGGATCCACGGCCTCGTAGACGACATGCGCGGTCATCGCCATCGGCAGATGTTTCAGCGCCTTGAAGGGCACGAAATCATGCGCCCGCAGATCCGCGATCGGCGTATCGAGGCGCGGCAATTCGAGATGCGAGTCGGAAAAGGCCCGGCCGTGGCCGGGCACATGCTTCATGACCGGCAGGACGCCACCGGCCAACAGCCCTTCGGCAGCCGCACGACCCAGGGCCAGCACGCTGGACGGATCCTTGCCATAGGCCCTCGTGCCGATCACGTCGCTCGCCCCCTCGATCGGAACATCGAGCACCGGAAGGCAGTCCGCCGTGATGCTGAAGCGCGACAGGTCGAAGGCATGCAACCGCGCCATCAGCCAGGCGGCTCGTGTCCCTGCTGCCGGATCGTCTCGGTAGAGCGCGCCGATGGCGGCGCCTGCGGGATAGTTGGGCGCGATCGGCGGACGGATGCGCTGCACGCGACCGCCCTCCTGGTCGATGAAGACCGGAGCATCCGGTCGGCCAACTGCTTCGCGCATTGAAGCCACCAGATCGGAAATCTGGGCTGGCTCGCCAATATTGCGCGCAAACAGGATGAAGCCCCAGGGTCGTTCATCGCCGTAGAAGCGAACCTCGTCGCCGCTCAGTTCCTTCCCGGCACAGCCGAGAATCATGGATTTCGATTCGCTCATGGCGCGATTTTAACCGCGCTGCGCGCCGGACGCGAACGAAAACCGGCGCGACTGGGTCGCGCCGGTTTCTTGGAAACGAAGGATTGTCCTGCCCCCTGCTACTTCGAGACGAAGCAGTTGCCGCCGGCAGACTTGTAGCTTTCGCACAGCGAGACCGCTTCATTGCGGCTGCCTGCCGCCACGCGCACCCGCCAGAAGGTTCCCTTGCCGGAAATCTCGGCCTTCACGATGTTGACCTGGCGGCCTTCGAGCACGCCGCCATAGCGGCGCAGCAGATCCTGGTAGGACGATTGCGCTGCGCCCTCCGTCGGCTGCGATGCGATCTGCATGGCCCAGGCGCCCGGGGCCGCGGCAACACTGGTGGCGGCCGCAACCCTTTCCGGCTTCACCTCCCCGACGATGTCGACCGGCTGGTCGGACGGACGGGTTGGCGCGATCGGAGCGCTGTCCGGTGTCTGCGACGACTCCTCCCCGGTGGCAGTCGCTGCGGGCGCCAGGCCCTCGGCGGGCTGCGGCTCGGCCGTGGCGACAGGCGCAAGGCCAGGTGCAGGTTCGGCAGGCGCGGTGGCGATAGGCAGAGTGTTTTCGACCGCAGGTGCACTCGCCACGTCCGTTTCGGCGGGCGCAACCGTGCCGGTCGTCGGGCCGGCTGTTGGCACCGGATCGGTCATGCCGGCGGCTGCGGTTTCTGCCACGGGGGCGGGTGCCGGCTCTTCGCGGGCGACCAGCGTGCCATCGGCCTTCACGATCATCGTGCGAACCTTGCGCGGTGCAACGGCTGCCACTTCAACCGAATTGTCGACGCCGGCGTCGTCGGCAGCGCTCTGCTCAATGCGGTCCTCGGCCTTCTGCGACGGAGGAATGGCTACGGCATCGGCCATCGCCGTGGTGTCGGCGCCACCATCCTCGACGGCAGCCATATCATCCATTGCCGCCGGATCCGGCATCTCGACCGGTTCTTCCTGCGTCGAGACCAGAGTATCCTGCAGCGGTTCGGCAGGTGCATTTCCGCCCGCCACGCTGTCATAGACCTTGTTGTCCTGGTTCGGGATCGTCGTGCCGCCCGGATTTTCCGGCTTGACCTTGACCGGCGTATCGTCGGCCCTGACCAGAACAGGCCCGTCGGTGCCGCCGCCGCCAAACGACAGCGCCAGCGCCCCGATGCCGCCGAGAATGGCGACGCCGCCGATGAGTGCCGCGACCATCATGCCCCGGCGCGGCGAAGGCTGCTGCGGCACGGGCGTGTGCGATGGCAGCGCCATTTCCTCGTCGAGATCCGGATCATAGGCAAACTCCATGTCCGCCAGTTCCTGGTCGACACGCAAGTCGGTGGGATCGATGGGGGCGGTCGCAGAAAGGTGCTGTGCACGGTTCATGCTCGGGTCGGACGGCATGGCCTGGCGAGGCGCCGGCGATGCTACCGCCGCGAATGCACCCTGGCTCGACGCGACATAGGATGCGCCCGCCACAGCCGGGATATCGATGCGCGGTGAAAGCGGCGCACGGTATTCGTCGTGATAACTGTCCGCGCCCCTGCCAGAGGTCGGTGCGGGCTGTTCGTGATCCGAAGCGTTCATCTCATTGAGCAGGCTCGTGAACTCCGCGTCGATGTCGTCGTAGGAAGGCGGCGGAGCAGGTTCATCCTCGTAGGTGAAATCGGGCAGATCGAGGTCGTCGGCCAGCGCCACGGCCTGCTCGGGTACGTCATACGTCTCGATGTCGGGCACGTGGCTGCCGCGGTAGGTGGGTGCGCCGGAGGCATGGCGGACGGGCGCGGAAACCGGCTCGGGAATGACGATCGGTTCAGGCTCGTAGGCTGGCTGGGGCTCGTAAGCCGGCTCCGGCTCATAAGCCAGATTCGGCTCGTAGGCCGGTTCGGGCTGATAGGCCGGCTGGGGCGCATAGGCTGGCTCCGACGCATAGGCGACGTTCGCCTCGTAGGCTGGCTGCCGCGTCAAGGCCACGTCCGGTTCATACGCCGACCGCGGCGCGTAGGCTGGCTCAGGCTCGAACGCCAGTTCGGGTTCATCGTCGTATCGAACCGGCGCTGCCGCCACCTCCCGCCGTTCGACGAATGGCGTTTCGCGAGACCAGGCACGCGCCGGCTTGAGGCTCGCCGACAGGGCGGCAAGCGCGGCATAGGGATTGCGATCGTCAAGCGGCAGGTCACGCTCCGCATCCAACGGCTCCGCGGCGGCAGGCGCTTCGGTGATGTGCTCGGCGGTCGGCGCGTCCACATGCATAGAGTGGGAGATTGCCGCTTCCAGCGCCTGGTCGTCGAACTCGAGATCCAACTCGTCCTCGACAGCCGAAGCTTCGGCGCGATCGAGGTCTTCCTGCCCGAACTGCGCCGAAACCGGAACCGGATCAGCGGCGTCTTCGGGCCAACCGAACACGGACGTCTCCGCCGCGCGCGCGTTGCGCTCATCCTGTTTGTCGATGGGAGAGAATGCCACCGGTTCATAGCCGCGCTCGGGGACGTGCTCATCGGCCTGCGCGCGCTCGGCGGCGTGCTCAACGGCCGTGTCATACGTGAGCGGTCGCGCCTGCGGTGCAGAGGCAGGTGCCACCGCCGACGGACGCGCGGACGTGCCTGCCAGGGCATTGCCCAGAAGCGCGTTCAACTCGTCTTCGAGGCTCATCTCGGATTCCGGCTGTTGCGCGACAGCCGCGGCATCCGCATCGTCATCCGGCGACGCCGCGTCCTCGAAATTGCCGCGCAGGCTGAGGTTCAGCTCGCGATCGAGATCATCAAACTCGTCTTCGGCGGCATCTGCGGTCGGTGCGGCATCGAAGCTCAGGTCGACATCGTCGAGCGCGCTCGCAAAGGCATCGTCGATATCCACCTCGTCGGCTGATCGGGCCTCATCGACCGGGACGGCAGCGGCATAGAGGTCGGCGGTGTGGTCGCCGATGTCGTGATTGTCCACAACAAATTCTTCGGGCACGGTCGTGTCGGTGAGGTCCTCGACATGGAAGTCGAGATCGGCCAGCGGGTCGACCGCCTCGATTTGCGGCACGTCGTTGGCCGGCTGCAGCAGCGGCACACTCGTCGCCTCCGGCTCCAACTGGCCTGCGGCGACGGCATCGTCACGATCAAGCGCTTCCAACGAAGCGTAGGACCCGAAATCGGGTTCGGGCAACCCGCCTGCACCCGACGCAGTCGCCTCGACAGCATCGTCATCGAACCAGTCGGCATCGAAGGAAATCTCGTCGTCCTCGGCCTGAAGCGATGCGCCGGCGTCACGCTCGGACGCCGACTCCAGCGGAGGAATTTGCGCAGTCGGCTCAACGTCTTGCGGCCTGATGTCGAAGCTTGATGCCGATGTCGCGGGAGCCGGCGGGGCATCCGCGAAGTCGCCCATCAGTTCCTTCTCGAGGTCGATGCTGAAGTCCATCTCGTCGAAGCCGTCGTCGGCCGGCGCGGCTGCAACCGGTTCGGGCGCCGCGGATGGCCGCGCAGGCTGCCGCGGGTCGAACCCCATGATCCGCGTCAGTTCCGCGAACGGATCGTCATTGGCGAGATCAGTGTGATCGGCGAGCCTGAGATGGGGTCTGTCTGCCATTCTTTTTCCCGAACTTGCACGCAACGAGACGCAAACGCGCCACGTAAGGTTGGCCGATACCAGCGCAATGTGGGCAAAAGGTGACCAGCAGTACCCTCTCTCCTAGCGCATCTCGGCAGGCGCTTCGGCCCCGATCAACGCCAGTCCAGACGTCAAGACGTCGGATACTGCCTGCACCAGCCCGAGTCTGGCATTGGTCAATAGTGGGTCGTTAACCTTAACAAACCGTAAGTCCGGGTTGTCGGCACCCTTGTTCCACTGGCCATGGAAGCTGCTCGCCAGATCATACAGGTAAAATGCGAGCCGATGCGGCTCGAGCTGCTGGGCGCAGGATTCGATTACGCGCGGATACTCGGCAAGCTTGCGGATGAGCGCGATCTCGCTCTCGTCGACCAGATGAACGACATGGTCCGCAAGCGCTGCCCGGCCAAACGCGGCGCCGTCGAACTGCTCGCGGGCCTGCCGGAAGACGGAGTGGCAGCGTGCCGAGGCATACTGGACGTAGAAGACCGGATTGTCCTTGGACTGCTCCGTCACCTTGGCGAAGTCGAAATCGAGCGGCGCGTCGTTCTTCCTGTAGAGCATCATGAAGCGGATCGGATCGCGACCGACCTCTTCGACCACCTCGCGCAAGGTGACGAATTCGCCTGAGCGCTTCGACATGCGGACGGGTTCGCCGTTGCGGAACAGCTTGACCAGTTGGCACAGCATGACGGTGAGCTCGACACGCCCGTCGGTCACTGCCTTGGCAAGTGCTTCCAGGCGCTTGACGTAGCCGCCATGGTCGGCGCCGAGCACGTAGATGAGCTGGTCGAAACCGCGATTGACCTTGTCCTTGAGATAGGCGACGTCGGCGGCGAAATAGGTGAACGAGCCATCCGACTTGACCAGCGGCCGGTCCATGTCGTCGCCCACAGCCGTCGAGCGAAACAGGGTCTGCTCGCGATCTTCCCAGTCGTCGGGCCGTTCGCCTTTTGGCGGCGGCAGCTTGCCCTTGTAGATATGGCCCTTGAGCGTGAGGTCCGTGATGGCGGCGCGGATCGCCTTGGCGCCATCGGCGTGAAGGGTGCGCTCGGAAAAGAACACGTCGTGATGCACGTTGAGCAGCGCCAGGTCCTCGCGGATCATCGCCATCATCGCGTCGATCGTGCGGTCCTTGACGAGCGCCAGCGCCTCGGCCTCCGGCATCTCCAGAAGGGCGCGGCCGAATTCCTCGGCCAGCGCCGTTCCGACCGGAACGAGGTAGTCGCCAGGATAGAGACCGGGCGGAATCTCGCCGATCTCTTCGCCGAGCGCCTCGCGGTAGCGCAGCATGGCCGAACGCCCGAGCACGTCGATCTGGGCTCCGGCGTCGTTGATGACATACTCCTTGACCACGCCGTATCCGGCGAAGGCCAGGATGTTGGCGATCGTGTCGCCGACCACGGCGCCCCGGCAGTGGCCGACATGCATTGGCCCGGTGGGATTGGCCGAGACATACTCGACATTCACCCGTGTTCCGGTGCCAACCGTCGAGCGTCCATAGTCGGCCCCGGCTGCAAGCAGGGCCGCCAGTTGTGCCTGCCAATAGGCATCCGAAAGGCGCAGATTGACGAAGCCGGGACCCGCGACCGACGCCTCGCGGATGTCAGGATCGCCGCGCAGTGCCTCGGCGAGCGTCTCGGCAAGTGCGCGCGGGTTGAGCCCGGCCGGCTTGGCCAGCACCATGGCGGCATTGGTCGCCAGATCGCCGTGCGACGGGTCGCGCGGCGGCTCCACGGTGACACGCGCCAGATCGACCGTGCCGCCGTCTTTCGTATTCAGAACAAGATTTTCAACGACATTTTTAATCCGCTCGTTGAAATCGGCGAAGACATTCATGGGATACAACCTGGAACAACTGAAATTGTTGACGGCGCGGGGCGCGGAAAACGACCGGGACCTAGCGCAAATCCGGGGCCCGGTCAAACAAGCGGACATATTCCTTGATGGCGTAGGGGTCCGTCATGCCGGCCAGAAAGTCTGCAACGTGGCGTGCCCTGACCCGTTCTTCCGCCCTGTCCAGCCCTTCGCGCCAGCCGTCCGGCATGGCGCGCGGATCGGCCATGTAGGCGTGAAACAGACGGCGCAGGATTTCATCCGCTTCCTCGCGCACCCGCATGACTTCGGGAGCGCGGTACATGTTCCTGAACAGGAACGCCTTCAGCTCGGCCTCGGCCTCGGCCAGGGCAGCCGAGAAGGCAACGATCGTCCGGCCCGCGCCGCGCACGGCATCGGCGCTGTGCGGTGCGATATCCGCCAGATTGGCCATGGACGTTGCCACCACATCCTCCACCATGATCGTGATCTGGCGGCGCATCAGTTCATGTCCGGTGCGCACCGCGTCGAGCACGGGGTAGCGTTCGCGCACGCCGCGCAGGATGCCTCCGGGCAGCGACAGTTCCGACAGCATGTCGAGCGTCAGCAGCCCGGCGCGCAGTCCGTCGTCGATGTCATGGGTGTTGTAGGCGATGTCGTCGGCAATTGCCGCGCACTGCGCCTCCAGCCCGGCATGCCTGTCGAGTTCCAGATCGTGCAGTTGCGAATAGTCCAGGATGGATTGTGGCACGGCTCCCTTGAGCCCCCTGCCCGCCGCGTCGACAAGCGGACCATTGTGCTTGACCAGGCCCTCCAGCGTTTCCCAGGTCAGGTTGAGTCCGTCGAATTCGGCATAGCGGCGCTCGAGCCGCGTCACGATGCGCAGCGACTGGGCATTGTGATCAAAACCGCCCCAGGCCGCCATCTCGTCATCGAGCGCCTCTTCTCCGGTGTGGCCGAACGGCGTGTGGCCAAAATCGTGCACCAGGGCAAGCGCCTCTGCGAGATCCTCGTCGCAGCGCAGGGCGCGGGCCAGCGCGCGGGCGATCTGCGCGACCTCGATCGTGTGGGTAAGGCGCGTCCGGTAATGGTCGCCCTCATGCGCCACGAAGACCTGCGTCTTGTGCTTGAGGCGGCGAAACGCGGTGGAATGGATCACCCGGTCGCGGTCACGCTGAAATGGGGTGCGGGTCGGGCTTTCTGCTTCCGCAAAGAGCCTGCCGCGCGACTGCGCGGGGTCACAGGCATAGTCCGCGCGCGGCCGGTAGCCGAAGCCGATATCGCCGAGGTTCGTTGAACCGCCCATGCGCCTGCCGGTTGACTTGCACCGGGTCGCTTCATACCTATGATGTCAACATGAAAGCAAGGTGACGCCCATGGGCGCTGATGCCAAGACCGCGATGAAGGTCGACATGACGGATGCAGCCGCCAGGCGCATTTCCGCGATCGTCGCGAAGGAACCCGGCAAGCAGGCGCTGCGCGTCTCGGTCGAAGGTGGGGGCTGTTCCGGCTTCTCCTACAAGTTCGATCTGGTCGATGCCCGCAACGACGACGACGTCGCCATCGAGAAGGACGGCGCCACGGTGTTGATCGACGATCTTTCGATCATCTACATGGGCGGCTCGGTCATCGATTTCGTGGATGACCTGATGGGCCAGTCGTTCCAGATCCGGAACCCCAATGCGGTCGCCTCCTGCGGCTGCGGGACCAGCTTCTCGGTCTGACCAGACGTCGCTCGGTTGCACGCAAACCGCCCGCGTGGCATTGATCGGCCATGAAGATCGTCACCTGGAACATCAACGGCATCAAGGCGCGGATCGAGAATCTGCTATCCTGGCTGGAGACGAGCGCGCCTGATATCGTCTGCCTCCAGGAGATCAAGTCGGTCGACGATCAGTTCCCGCGCCTGGAGATCGAAGCCCTCGGCTATCACGTCGAGACGCATGGCCAGAAGGGCTTCAACGGCGTCGCGATCCTGTCCAAGCTGCGCTTCGACGACGTCATCCGCGGCCTGCCGGGCGACGATGCCGACGAACAGTCGCGCTTCATCGAAGGTGTGTTCTCTACGGACAGGGGCGTGTTGCGCGTCGTGTCGCTCTATCTCCCGAACGGCAACCCGATCGGGACCGAGAAATTTCCCTACAAGCTCGGCTGGATGGCACGGCTGGAACGCTGGGCAGCCGACCGCCTCCTGCTCGAGGAACCGCTGGTGCTCGGTGGCGACTACAACGTCATCCCCCAGCCGATCGACGCGAAAAACCCGCAGGCCTGGGTCAACGACGCCCTCTTCCAGCCTGAGAGCCGGCAGGCGTTCCGGCGTCTCGTCAATCTCGGCTTCACGGAGGCGACGCGGGCGGTGACCGATGCGCGCGATACCTACACGTTCTGGGACTACCAGGCCGGCGCCTGGCAGAAGAACAACGGCATCCGCATCGATTTCCAGCTGCTGTCGCCGGAAGCGGCGAACCGCTTGACCACGTCATCGATCGAAAAACACGTCAGGGCCTGGGAAAAACCGTCGGACCACGTTCCGGTGGTCGTCGAACTGGCGATGTAGGGCAATCCGGAGTCGCCCGAAGGCAACTCCACGACGCCCAAATTCCGGACTACTGCTCACCCTTGGTCAAGATATCCTCGGCAAGGGCAATCGCGGTGCGCCTGTCGCCTTCGCCAGCCAGCGCAAAGGCTTCTTCCTGCATGCCGCGGATCCAGACCTTGTCCGAGGGCGAGGCTCGTTCCAGCGCCGCCGTCATCATGGCAAGCCCGCGCACCACCTTGCCGCTCTGGAACAGCAGGTTTCCGAGCGTTGCCTGTGCGCCGGTATGGCCCTTCTCCGCCGCGAGCTGAAGCCAGCGACCGGCCTGCCGGACACTCGCCTTCATGCCGCCATCGCCCTTGAGGAACATGATCCCCATCTCGAACTGGGCGTTCGGGTTGCGGTAGTTCGCCGCCGCGCGCATGTAGTATTCCTGCGCCGTCGCAGGGTTGGACTTTATGGGGCTGCCGGGGATGCCGCGCTTCCAGTAGCTGCCAAGCGCGACCAGCGCGTCCGACATGTAGCTTTCCTCGGGGCTGCCGGGCTCGACTTCCTGATCGGCGATCTCGCTGAAGAACTTGAAGGCCTCGTAGTCGTTGCGGTCCACGCCGTCGCCTTCGGCATACATGCGCGCCAGCTTCCACGTCGCACCGATCTGGCCATTCTCGGCGGCATACCGGTAGGCTTCCACCGCCTGGTCCTTGTGGCCGCTCTTGTAGGCGGTGAAGCCGAACTGGAAGACAGCCCACGGGTTCGATTGCGCTCTCACCGCGCCCTTGTCATCGAAGATATGCTCGTCGAACGCCGACGCCATCCCCGCAGTGCCGAGCGTCGCCGCAACGACGAGCCCGTAGAACACCGATGATCTCGCGATACTCACGCTACGCATTGTCTTGCTTTTCTTCCATGCCGATCCGAAATCCGGCCACGCCGACGGGAGAGTCCGTGGCCGGTTGAACATCTCCGAGAGCGCCGCGCGAGGCAAAGTGCCTCGACGAAACGCTACCAAATGCCTTGCCCTCGCCGATTTCTTCCGCTGGCCGTATCCGGCCCCGCAATCCGAGCCGGCATCCCTGATATCGGCGCCGTCACAGGAAGGGACGCGCCTGAGATCGTCCGATAGAGCGTCGCCTGAAACCGACATCGACCGATCACTGAAGACAGGTTGGCAAGCCAATCCGGCCAAAGTGGGGCCACTGGACACGGCGCACGCGATCTTCTTCGCGACGGCGCCATGCCAGGCATCGGCGTGACGCGGCAGACGGCTTGTGGGCAATGCAGTCTTCATTTCGTTCCTTGCCGCGTCGAGCGCGGCTTCGAGGTCACGCGTCCATACATCAGAGACATCACCCGGGTGCGCCGGGTTTATGGCGGGAACTGGGCAGCCAGACCCGGTGGAAACCTACATCATTGCTTCTTGAGAAACTGTTGCCGAAACATCACAAGACGATTCGCTATCGGCCGATTTCACCGCTTTCGGAGACGATCTGCCGACCAGCGCCACCTACTGGGACAATCTGCGTCGTGGCGCTGCGCGCGGACTGCTCGACAGCGGGAGCCAGTGGCGCTCCATCGGCACGCCAGTCGGTCGGCGCCCGTTGCATGGGAAGGCGATCCGATCTGCACGTGTCTTATCCACAAGACTGGAATCAAGCGGGCGCACGGCATGGCCGCGCGCCCGGGGAAACTCGCGGCGACCGGATCGCCGCAGAGGCTTTTTCAGCTAGAATTTGATCTTCAGCGAACCGGACAGCGCGCCAACGAAGTCGTTGTCGTAGTTGTAGGCGATTTCGCTGTCGATCGAAGAACCGCTGGTCAGCACGCCGACCGCGCCGCCGAAGCGGAGTTCAACGTTCTTCGAGGGGGTGAAGGCAGCGCCACCCGACAGGGTCCAGGTATCGCTCTGCGTTCCAAGCGTGGTCGCCGTGCCACGATCCCATGCGATGCTGGCCGCACCGCTCCACTGTTCGTTGAACTTGTGGCCGACGCCGCCGGTCACCGTCCAGCCGTCACGATAGAGCAGTTCAAGCGATGTCGCGTCGGTTGCGGTGGTGCATGGCCGAGGATCGCCCACCACGCAGAAGCTGATCTCCTGGAACGTGCTCCAGTCGACCCACTTGATCGAGCCGAAAGCCAGCCAGTCGGGCGCGATACCGCTCTGAACCTTGAATTCGACCGAATCGGGCATCGACTGCCTGCCGGTGACATTGGTGATGCGACCGAATATGGCACGGCGCGGATCGCCTGGCGGAAGCACGGCCGGCGATATCTGCGTAAGGTTGAGCGTGCCGGTAATGTCGCCGAGATCGACTTCGGAGTTGTAGACGAGGCTTGCGCGCAGCGCGATCTCGGGGATCTCGTAAGCCACGCCACCGCGCCAACCCACGCCTTCTCCGGAAAGATCCAGCCGTCCGACGCCGGTGCCAAGGAAAGCGGGCAAGCCGCCAACCACCAGGCGCTCCTTGTAGCCTTCGACTTCCTGGTAGAACACGCCACCGAGGACACGGAACTGGCCCTTGCCGGCATCGAACTTGTAGGAACAGGTACCTGCGTAGTTGTGGGATTCAATATGCGTGTCGATGTTGCTGTTGGCGCCGATCCAGTTGCGGCCCGGATTGATGTCGGCGCCCCAGGGCTGCGAATAATCGACCATGCAGTCGACCGGCCCCATGCCAGCCTTCAAGCCGACGCGAGGAATGGTGTAGTCCTCGGTGTCGCGAATACCAGACGTGGCGCCCGCGCCGCGTCCGTTCGAGCCGATGCCGTTGCTGGCATTGATGTCGCGGACGTCCTGCAGATCGCGCTGCGGGCTCACATAGGTCGCGGTCACTTCGCTTGCGAAGCGGCTCGGATCAAAGAGAAGGTCGATGTTGTAACCGCCGCGCTCCAGACCGCCCGCCGCTGCGGAGCCGACCGCAAGCATCGTCAAGCCACTGGCGCCGAGCAACGACTTCAAAAGCGCGCTGTTCATCTGTTTCACTCCCCGCAGACGTGTTGCCGCAAACATGATCAATTTCCCCGGACACGTGCAACACGCATTTTGCAGGCCATGGCTTGCCGGGGGCAGAAGGGAATCGAGCGCGGCCCGCCTGCGCCTCCATTGCGTCACGAAACCGCCAATAATCCGTAAAGTTTGATGGGATTTTCCTGGTAATCCGGCAAAAGCGCTGCGGAATTCCACGGTTTGCCGTGCTTGTTGCGCCATTGTTACATTACGGCAACAATGCGGCACAAAATGCCTAAATCGGAGGCATATCGCAAGGGAAACCGGGTGTCAGGAGGGCGGTGAGCCCCCCGCCCCCCGCACGAATCAGACCGCTGACAAGGCCTGTCAGCGGTCTGTCCGCATCCGGGCCAGGGCGATGTTCAGCTTTTCCTGGAGGCTCTGGTACTCGGACAGCTTCTCGCGCTCGGCCACGACGATCTCCGGGGCCGCACCCGCAACGAAACGCTCGTTGGAGAGCTTCTTTTGAACGCGCGCGACCTCCTCGGTGATCTTGCCGAGTTCTTTCTGCAGTCTCGTGGTTTCAGCATCCAGGTTGATCAGGCTGCCAAGCGGCAGGCACACCGTCGCCTCGCCCAGCACGATCTGTGCGGAAGCCGGCGGGGCGGCGGCCTCGTGGGCCACGGAGCCGATCCGGGCGAGCCGGCGGATCGCCGAATCGTGTCGTGCAAGGCGATCGCGCGTGGCGTCGCTGGCACCCACGACGACCAATGGCGCGATGGCGGCCGGCGGCACGTTCATTTCGGAACGAACCGAACGTATCCCGGACACCAGATCGACCAGCCAGTTGATCTCCTCGGCGGCGGCGGCGTCCTCGAAGGTCGGTTCCGGCCACTTCGCGTGACATAGGAGGCTCGTGCGCTCCTGCCCCTCGCCCGCCGTACGGGCCCAGAGTTCTTCCGTCATGAACGGCATCATCGGGTGCAGGAGCTTGTAGATCTCGTCCAGCACGAAGGCCGCGACCGCCTGGCTCTCCGCCTTTGCCGCTTCATCCTCGCCCATGAAGACCGGCTTGAGCAGTTCCAGATACCAGTCGCAGAACGTGTTCCAGACGAAACGATAGGCAGCACTCGCCGCGTCGTTGAAGCGGTAGCTGGTTATTCCCTCCGTGATCTCTCGCGTCGCGCGGGTCAGCTCCGTCAGGATCCAGCGGTTGATTGTGAGCTTTGCTTCCTCGAGCCAAAGGGCGTCGTTGCGCGCGACACCGTTCATCTCGGCAAAGCGCGTCGCGTTCCACAGCTTGGTGCCAAAATTGCGGTAGCCCGCGACGCGCGCCGGATCCAGCTTCACGTCCCTGCCCTGCGCAGCCATGCTGGTCAGCGTGAAGCGCAAGGCATCGGCGCCGTACTCGTCTATCAGTTCGACGGGGTCAATGACGTTGCCCTTGGACTTCGACATCTTGGCGCCGCTCTTGTCGCGCACCAGCGCATGGACATAGACCGTGTGGAACGGCTCCTCGTCCATGAAATGAAGGCCCATCATCATCATGCGGGCCACCCAGAAGAAGATGATGTCGAAGCCGGTCACCAGAACGTCGGTCTGGTAGTAGGTCGCCAGTTCAGGCGTCTTGTCGGGCCAGCCGAGCGTCGAGAACGGCCACAGCGCCGACGAGAACCAGGTGTCAAGAACGTCCTCGTCGCGGGTGAGGATCGCACCCGGATCGAAGTTCTCCAGCCGCTCCTCGACCCACGCCTTCCAGGGCCCTTCGTGAGCGATGTAGAACTGGATCGCGTCCTCCAGCGCCTGTTCCTCGGACTCGGCTACGAAGATCGTGCCGTCGGGACCGTACCAGGCCGGAATCTGGTGACCCCACCACAGCTGGCGCGAGATGCACCAGGGCTCGATGTTTTCCATCCAGTCAAAGTAGGTCTTCTCCCAGTTCTTCGGGACGAAGTTCGTGCGGCCTTCGCGGACGGACGCAATGGCGGGCTTCGCCAGCGTCGCGGCGTCGGCGAACCACTGGTCGGTCAGCATCGGCTCGATGACGACGCCGGAGCGGTCGCCGAAAGGCTGCGTGATCTTCTTCGCCTCGACATAGGGCACGGCATTGCCATCGGCGTCTGCAACGGTGACGGCAAGACCATCCGCGTTGATCTGGGCAACGATGCGCGTGCGCGCCTCATAGCGATCGAGGCCGCGATATTCTTCCGGCACAAGGTTGATTGCGTCGACCTCCGCCTCGTTCGGCAATTCGCCGCTGGCGACGATGGCGGCCGCCTGCGCGGCGCAGACGGCATAGGGCTCGCCATCGTCGCGCATCGCGGCGACACCGTTCATCAGACGGTACAGCGGGATCTTGTTGCGGCGGGCGACCTGGTAGTCGTTGAAATCGTGCGCGCCGGTGATCTTGACGGCTCCCGAACCGAAAGTCGGGTCGGGATATTCGTCCGTGATGATGGGAACGAGCCGCCGATGTTCCTTCGGCCCGACCGGTATCTCGCACAGCTTGCCGACGATCGGAGCATAGCGCTCATCGGACGGGTGCACGGCGACCGCGCCATCGCCCAGCATCGTCTCGGGCCTTGTCGTGGCGATCGAGATGTAGTCGCGCTCTTCCTGGAAGGTGACGTTCCCGTCCGCGTCCTTCTCGACATAGAGATAGGTCTCTCCGCCAGCCAGCGGATACTTGAAGTGCCACATATGGCCGTCGACGTCGCGGCTCTCGACCTCGAGGTCGGAGATCGCCGTCTCGAACTTGGGATCCCAGTTGACCAGCCGCTTGCCGCGATAGATCAGCCCGTCGCGGTAGAGCTTGACGAACACCTGGATGACAGCCTTCGAGAGGCCCTCGTCCATGGTGAACCGCTCGCGCGACCAGTCACATGACGCTCCAAGGCGCCGCAGCTGGTTGAAGATCATGCCGCCGGACTCGGCCTTCCAGTCCCAGATCTTCTGGACGAACTGCTCGCGGCCGATCTCACGGCGATGGATCTGCTTTTCCATCAGCTGCCGCTCGACGACCATCTGGGTCGCTATGCCCGCATGGTCCATGCCGGGTTGCCACAGCACGTTTCTGCCCCGCATGCGCTCGAAGCGGATCAGAACGTCCTGTAGCGTGTTGTTGAGCGCGTGCCCCATGTGGAGCGAGCCGGTGACGTTCGGCGGCGGGATGACGATTGTGAAGGGCTCGGCATCCGGCTCCGCGCCCGCACCGGCCCGGAATGCCTCGGCGTCTTCCCACCGCCTGGCGATTTCGGGTTCGACGGTCTTTGCGTCGTAGGTCTTGTCGAGCATGGGTAATGTCCGCGTCGTCGGCGCTTGATCGCGCCCGCTGTAAACCGGAAGGGTCTGTGCAAGTCAACCGCGCGCGCGGCGCAGGAACGCCGTCGCGCGACCGCTGGTCGCGAGTTCAGGTGGTGAGGTAGCTTCGGGCGCCGATCAGCTGCCGCGGGCGACGCGCTCGATCTCTTCGCGAACCAGCCTCTCGACCAGCAGCGGAAGATTGTTGTCCAGCCAGTCCTGCAGCATCGGCCGCAGCATCTCCTCGGCCATGTCGTCGACCGACTTCTTGCTGCGCGCGGCAAACGCCTCGGACAGTTCGCCAAAGGCCGCAGCCACTTGCTTGCCTGCCTGGTCCGAGATCAGCGACTGGCGCATGCTCGCCGGCTCGGCGGCGATGTCGGGCTCTTGCCTGCTGTCGTCTGCCGGCGCACGCCGCGCCTGCCGGGCGGAAATGTCGTCCAGTACCGCATTCATCGTTTCATCCCGGCGATTGCCCGCTTCCGACGATACGATGGGTTCGGTCGTCGGTGCCTCAAGGTTCCACTCCCTAGTCCCGGCCGACCGCGAAGCGACGGCGTCTTGAGCGGCCGCGGCGGCGGCCATGTCCTGCTCCGCCGTGGCGGCGGGTGCCGATACCGCGACGTCGCGATAGGCCTGCTCGGCGGCGGCGCGCGCCGCGACCTGATCGGCGGCAACCTGCGCCTGGACCTCGGCGAGAGATATGGGCTTGCGCGCCTCGACCGCGGGCTTTTTCGCCTCGACAGGCAGGCTAGCGCGCAACTCGGCGCGGAACGCGTCAACCTCGATGACGGTCGCCACCGGCTTCGTCTCGGGCGGCCAGGAATTTGGCGCCGCATCCTCGGACATGGCCGGCACGTCATTGTCGGGACGAACGGCCTCGGACACGGCGACCGGAACGTGGCCCGTATCGCTGTCCTCGATGATCCTGCGGATGGATGCGAGAATCTCTTCCATGGAAGGTTCGCGCTGTGCGCCGCTCAACTGTGCCATCGTCACATCCGCCGCCGTATTGCCTATTCACTATCGCGCCCGTGGGTCGGCCGCATTCGAATCACACGAACAGCGTAGCCGAGCAAAGCCTCGCCGAGAATCCCAAAACTTCAGACATATGTGATTTCAACAGATTACGCGGCTGTGCGGATATGTTTCCGCAAGCCCGGCGCATATCTCAGCGGCCATCCGGGGTGCGCAGACCGATCCACTTGTCCTTGACCGCGATGTAATGCTCCTGCGGCTTGTACTCGGCGACCTGCAGGCCGAGCTTCGGCGCCGTCAGCGAACCGATGGCCGAAAGGATCGCGTAGCTTGCCACCACGACGTCGCGTTCCGCCGTCACGAGTTCGATCTTGGAGTTGATCACATCCGCCTGGGCATTCAGCACGTCGAGCGTCGTGCGCTGGCCGACATTGCGCTCCTCGATGACGCCGTTCAGCGCAAGCTGCGCGGCGCCGACGAGTTCGCGCGTTGCGTCGACGGTCTCGCGCGCAGCCGAATACTGAGTCCACGCCGACGTCACCGCCTGGCGGACCAGATCCCGGCTCACATCGACGTCGATGCGCGCCTGACCCAGCGATTCCTTCGACTGGCGCACCTGCGCCGAAACTCGCCCGCCCTGATAGATCGGGATGGTCAGCGTGGCGCCGATGGTGGCCGAGTTCGAGTAGCCGTCCGTAAGCGTGTCCGGAACGACATTGGTGAAGCTACGCGACAGGCCAGCCGACCCCGTGATTTGCGGCAGAAGTTGCCCTTCGGCCGACTTGACCGAGAAGGCCGCCGCATCGACGAGATGCTGCCTGGCAAGGATGGCGGGATGATGAGCCTCTGCGAGCGCATAGGCCCGCTCGACACTCTTGGGCAGAAGCTTCGACAGCGGCGCCGCCGCCTTTAGCTTGCCGGGATCCTCACCGACGATCTGGCGGTAGGTCGCGGCGCTGGTCAAGGCGCGCGCGCGCGCCAGGCTCACCCTGGCAACGGCCTGGGACCGGCTGGCATCGGCCTGGGCAACGTCGGTGCGCGTCCCCTCGCCGACTTCGAGCCGCGAGCGGGCGGCGCGCGACTGTTCTGCGAGGAACTGCAGGTTCTGTTCTGTAAGGGTCGCGATCTGGCGGTCGCGAATGACGTCCATATAGGCGCTGGCAGCGTCGAACAGCGTGTTTTCTTCGGTGTTGCGCAGCGATTCGAAGGATGCGCGCACCTGCGCTTCCGCCGCCGCCACGTTGTTGCGCGTCTGGAAGCCGTCGAAAATATTCTGCGAAATCTGGATGCCGAAGGAGCCTGTGGTGATCCGCGCGCTGGAGCGGCCCGACTGCGAGGTATAGTCGATGGATGACTGGCCGGCGATGGTGGGGCGGTAGCCGGACTTGGCGATCGCCACGTTTTCATCCGTGACGCGGGCGCCGGCGCGCGCCGAATTCAGCGACGAGTTGAACTGGTAAGCCTTCGTCAGCGCGCCGAGAATCGTCTCGGCGGACGCAGCGACGGGCGATAGCGCCGTGGCTGAAAACAGGACGGCTGCAACGAGGCAATTCCGGATCAAAGGCACGTGGTATCCCTCATTCTATCCGGGCTGAAGCGCCTTGCGTGTTGCCACGCAGCGCCGCGCCGGATCGACTTGGTTCATGCATCCAGATCCACAACGGAACAAAGCACTGGAGAATCAGCATGGTATGCGCTGCAGGCCATCATGTTCATGCGACGGCTTCAAGTCACAGGGTTCAGAATTCGAAGGCCCGTGTCAATTCAAATCCCGGTAATGACTTTATTGCCGCATTGAAGGCGTTCCGGCCAGTGACCAGGCCGTCGCTCCGCAGGTACACGCGCGCCATTCCGGCATTGCCAGTGCCCTCGACGACGACCAGGCGTCCGCCTTCGGCAAGCTGGTCGACGAGTGCGTCGGGAACGCGCTCGACGCTGCCGCCGATCAGGATGACGTCGTAGGGAGCGCCGGCGGCATGCCCCTGATGCAGCGGACCGGCAACCACCGTCACATTGTCGCAGGCAAGCGCCGCAAGGGACGTTTGCGCCGCTGCGGCGAGTTCGGCGTCACTTTCCAGCGCAACCACGGACGTCGCGAGCTTCGACAGCACCGCTGCCGAGTAACCCGTTGCGCATCCGACATCGAGGACCCGGTCCGTAGCCTTGATCTCCGCAAGCTGCAGGAGCTTGGCCAGGGGCGACGGCTCCATCAGATAGCGCGGTCCCGCGCCGCCGCGCGCCGGCGCCACGCGCACATCCTCGTCGATATAGGCAATGGCGCGCCGTTCCTCGCCCACGAAGCGTTCACGCGGGACGGCACCCATGGCGTCCAGGATCGACGCATTCGTCACATCGGTCGTGCGAAGCTGGCAGTCGACCATTTTTGTGCGTTGGGAAGAGAAATCAGCGTCCATGTGAAGGCAGGCCCGGTTACGGCGTCGCGATGACGGTTAATGTCGGGTAGCCCATTTTGCCGCCTGCCGGCAAGGGTCGAAAACGATGGAGGCCTCGCCCGGAATCGAACCGGGGTGCAAGGATTTGCAGTCCTCTGCGTAACCACTCCGCCACGAGGCCTTATCGCTTTCGTTCACTACGCCGGGCTCTGTTAACAGAGGGTATCTCGGGCCACAAGCCGACTGCAACGATTTCGAACGGGCGACCGGCGCATGCCCTTCGGCGGCCCCCGTCACGGACGCCGGCGGCGCTGCCACCAGACGACGCCGCGGCGCCGGAACCGCCTGACGACGGCGAACTCATAGGACAGAACCAGCACACCAAGCGGAACCATCCAGAAGCCGAGCACGGGCAGGAAACCGAGGAAGCCGAAGAAGATGAGGGCCACGCCGATCGCCACCCGCTTGCGTCGCGAGTGCGGCATGTGGATCTCGCGCCCGAGAATCTGGATCTTGCGGCGCGGCGGTTTGTCGTGGGGAGTGGCTGACTGCCGCATGCTGAAAAACCGTCCGTCCTCGTTCGACCGCGCCACGTCCTAACGGTGGCGTCGTGCGCGCTGGATGCGCCGCGCGTTCATATGGGCAAATCAGGGCTGTTTGCCATGCCCTTGTTAGCCGGGCCAAAAAAAACCGATTGTCGCTTTGCAAAGCCGAAGGGGGTTTGCTATAGGCACCTCGCTCGCACGAGCCGTGTTCCCCGATAGCTCAGTTGGTAGAGCGTTCGACTGTTAATCGAATTGTCGCAGGTTCGAGCCCTGCTCGGGGAGCCATTCATCGATAAAGGTGCGAACCCTGCTGCCTTGCGGAGGGCTCGTTATCGTCGCCACCCTCTTTGGATACCAGTTCCCCGAGAACCTCTTGTGTCCCCATCGACACCGCGCTTTCCAGCGGCCATGCCGCTAGCGGGCAAAGAATTCTTTGGGCTTCCCCGCCGCATTCAACCCTTGTAGCTGCATACGGCCTCTGGCTTTGGGTCCCGTCTCATTGCTTCACCGAATACGTGGCGCTCCACCTGAACAATGCAAGCTGACCGCGTACCAAGCCTGGCGGAAGTCGCCACTTCGCTCGTGTCATTGCCCGGCCTCAAGTACAAGGCCGCGCTCGGCTCCGCTTGCCGCGCGCACCTCTGCTTATCCATGGTCGCGCATTTGAAGGTCGACGATGTCTTGGCAAGCGCGGCGAACGTCACGTCGTTACGCCGCACTCCGCTTCCATCCGGTCACTTGACCGGTTCGGCGTCGGGCAGCGTCCATGTCTCGTTGACCACCTCGGGACGCGGACGGTAGAGCCGCACGACATAGTTCCATCCCTCGGTGATCGGGATACAGTTGTCCGGACCCTCGGCCGAGCAGCCGCCGAACTGCACCGTGATCGATCCATCCTCGGCCTTCTTGCCGGTCACGTTGTTTACCGCATTGCGGTTCAGCGGGTTCGGCTCGAAGAAGCCAGCCTTGTTGTAGACACTGATCGACCAGAATGCATCGACGGGGATGTCTTTCATGGTGAGCTTGTGCACCACCTTGCCGTCGTTGGTCGTCAGGCCCGGAAACAGATAGACCGCCTCGGAGGGCGGGTTCAGACCCCAGCCGACTGCAGTCGAGACCAGGTGACCGATCGGATCGACCTCGCCCTTCTTGCCCATGATCACCCCGAAACCGTCACGGCCAAGCGCGCCCAGCTCGAGCAGCGCCTTGCGCGCGGCGTCGAGCGTGGTCTTGTCCCAATCGGGCAGGTCGAGCGTGCCTTTAGCGCCCTGTTCGATCTTGATGCCGTCCTGCACGGCATGCGCGCGCGCCGGATCGGATGCATCGTTCGGATCGACGAAGACGCGTACCAACAGTGCTGCATAGCGCGTGCCGACGCTGTCCTCGGTCAAGGTCATGGTGCCGTCATGCAGGACCATGGGAGTCAGATGATCCTGGTTCACGACCTGCATCGCGACATAGCGGCCATCCGCCACCTCGGGCATCGTGACCGTTACCGGCCCGGCAGCAAGGTCCACGACAGCGGACGAATAGAGCGTATCGAGGTTCATCCGGATGATCGTCTGAGCATCCAGTTGGGTGGTCGTGCGCTGATGCAACAGTACCCCGAGGCCGCCGTTCTGAGCGACCATGTTCCTCAGGTAGTTGTCGCTTTCGGCGCGGATGAACGAGGCGGCATTGACCTTCCTGGTTTCCGCAAGTGCAGGCAAGCTGGTCAACGCGCCTACGAGAGCGACGAGCGCTACGATCAACGCGCGATTGGGCACGGAAAGCTCCTATGTTTCATGTTGCTTGAGATGCAAAATTCCTTTGTAGCCAATCGAAGTTCGCACGATTGGCCTGCCAGACATGTCACCGCCCCCTGATGATCCTCGCCTGCCCGCCAAGCAGGATGAGCGGAGATGTGACGATCGCGCCAAGCGTGCCGCCAACGGCCGCCTGCGCCTTGCCGGGCCCTGCTGGTTCGCTTGCTATGCCGCCTTGAAGGACAGAAGCGAGCTGTGGGCCCAGTTCGGCTAGTTCCGCGAACTTGCCATGGTTGCTGGAATCGTTCGCCTTCACTGCCGTCATATCGATGACGACGGCTCCAAGCTCAGCCAGTTCGGCTGTATCCTGGAATGCACCGAGCCGCGCCGAACCGCCGGCGATGAAGTTGGACGCCCGCAACGCCTTATCGTCCTCGGAAAGAATGATATAGAACGGCTTGGCTGGCTTTCCGAATGTGCGCATCTGCGACTTGAAGACATCGACATCGATATCTGGCGCTGCCAGCAATACCGCTCCGAGCTTTTTCACCGGAATCGGCTTCCCGGAGAGCTTTATCTGCCGCAGCGCTTCCACGGTCACCCAGTTGCCCATGGAATGCGCAAGGATGTTGATCTGGTCCGCATTGCTGGTAAACAGCAGCTGGATGGTCCGGACAAGGTCATCGCGTGCGGCCGTCGCACTGTTCGTGTCATAGACATACTGCGACACCTGGCCCCGAGAAGCCCAGGTGAACAGCACGGGCGCCGCAGGTGTCCTTGAATCGTGAACAATCTGCGAGAAGCGGAACAAGCCTTCTGCAAACATCGTATTGTAGCCGTGGATGAACAGCAGGACCCTGCGGTTTCCGACGGGTTGGCTGGACAACTGGGCGTTCAAATTCGCGAGGAACTGCTGGTCACCGTCGACATAGGACGCCGCCGTTACGACAAAGTCCTTCTCGGGATTCCCGGGCACTTTCTCGGGCCATTCGATCTCGCCGGCAACGTGGGTCCGGGGCACGGAAACCTTTATTGCCGCGTAGTCGGCGGCACCTCCCCTTTCGCCGTTGAAATAAGTGCCGGGCCGAGCATCACGCTGGCGCGTCGTGGCGACCAGGATGGAGTGGTTCGTCGCTTCAGGACCGGCGAAGGCGATTGGCGTCAGGAAGCCGGACTCGGGCCGGGTCGAACAGGCCGACAGCGCAAACAGCGCCAGCAGGCTCGCGCAAATCATCAACGCGCGCGAAAACCACCGCTCGGTCCCCCAAGGTCCGGATGCCTTGAACCCCCTGTCGCTTTGGCCTGCCGGCCGCATCGGGTACCGCGCCCTGGACCTGTCGAGCCCTGTCGTCCACACGTTCGCATACTGCAGCATTCTCAACCTGCCCTCACGCAAATAGGCCGCGCACGTAGCACGGAACTCGCCACGCGCCGCGTATCATCCTGTAGCCTCGTCCGAGGTTTGAACCTTGCTGGCCGGAGCCGCCCTTGCCCGGTCGCTCTCATCGCTCGCTGGACCTCAATGAGGCGCGCCCGAAGAAAGATAAGCGGACTTCACCGGCAGACCAGCCTTGCGTAGGCCATCGACGAAGTGTGCCTTGTCGGGTTCGCGAAGGTTGCGCTTCTCCATTTCCCGATCGATCCGCTCGAGGAAACCCGACCCGAGCGCTTCGTACCGGTCAGCCGCCGCTCTTGCGGCGGGCATGTCTCCGCGTTCAGCGTGGATCGCCGCGGCGATGAGATGCAGCAAAGGGTTGCCGACATTCCGGACGCGACGGACGAGGTCTGCCGCATGCTCGTAGTCACGAAGCATGTAGGCCGCGAAGGCCTGCACGGTCAGGTAGTAGTTGGTGTTGCTGGGATTGTTCACGAGAGCACGCTCGATCAGGTTTGCGCCCTCCTGCCAGGAGCCGGATACCGCGAGCCGGACCCCGAACTCGCCTGTGAGTTCCATGTCGTTCGGGTTCAGGGTCAGTGCGTTGCGTCCGATCGAGAGGCTCATGTCGACATTGCCCATGAAGAAGTAGATCCCCATCAGGGCCTGTTGCGCCCGGACATTGTTTGGGTCGATGGAGATCGCCGTGCGGGCAGCGACCAGAGCGCGCTCGAGGACCGCTTGATCGTCGGGGAAGTGATTGTAGCCGAAGCGCTCCTCGTCGAGCAGGACAAGGGCAAGCAGTGCCCAGGCGGCGGCGAATTCCGGGTACCGGGCCACCGAGCGCTGCAGGCAATCGCGCACGATGGCGTGCATCTTGGGATCGAGGTATTGCCTGTAGTCGAAGAATGACAGCGTGCAGGCATAGGCCTCGACGTCCTCGGGCGGATATTGGTCGAGCATCTGCGAATGGGCACGAATGATGACGCCATAGGCCTGGCCCAGCTCCGTTGCCACCTGCGCCGCGACGCCCTTCTGGAAATCGACCAGGTTTCCCACATTGATTTCACTCTCATAGGCCCGCGTCCACAGGACCTGCCCGTTCGCGCGATCCAGCAGGTTGACGATGAAGCGCAAATTGTTGCCAGAGGTGCGTACCCACCCGCTCAGTTCGAACCTGCGCTCGGTCTCGGTCGATGACCGTTGACCGTCAACCTGTTCGGCATCACCGGTGATGACGATGATATCCTTGAACTTTGCAAGCTGGCCGACGATCTCCGCAGTCAGCCCGCGCGAGTATGTGCTCGACGTCTCGTCACCGCCAAGATTGTCGAACGGCCTGACAATGACTTTCGGGGCGTATTCATTGTAGACGAAGGGTTGCTGGGGCGACCGGCTCCAGATCTGAACCGCAACGGCGCCTGCCGCCAGCAGTGCCATCACGCAAAGCGCCGCCACGTACCAAACTGCACGGCGCACCTCAGGTTTCGGCGGCTCTGGCGCCGGGGACGCTTCGACGCGTTCCATGGGCGCAGCATCGTCCACCGGCTTGCGACGCTCGAAGTGCGGGACGTATGCCCCTTTGGGGATTCCGATGAGAATTGGGTCGGCTTGTCCTGCGACGAGGTAGTATCTCTCAAGCGCGCGCCTTATGCGGCCCGCTTCGATGCGCACCACAGGATCGTTCTGGGCATCAAAAGATCCATTGCGACTGAAGACTTCAATTGCGACCGTATAGGCCTTTATGCGCTCAGCGCGCCCGGCAAGCGTCTCTTCAACGAGGTAGCTGAGAAACTTCTTGCCTCGGTCAGGAACCGAAAATTCACTGCTCGCCAGGATCCGTTCGAGCTGCTCGCGTATTTCTGTAGGCAGCGGCGCCAAACTTGGCGCTAGGTCTGCCGCGAGGACCAATGGTATCTGAAGGGGCGCGTCGACACCCGTCTGCGCCAGCTTGTTCTTCACATCACTACGCCGCGAACGACCCCCACGTTTCGTCTGCTCGCGTAATTTACGTAACGCCACTCAACAAGGCAACCGTAGCGGCGGTATCATTTTGTCAGAGCCTGTCGGACAGGCGGAACGGAGGTTCAAAATGAACCTGGCAGTCGCGAGTTTGCATGCTCGCTTTCCCGGCCTCGAGACCTTCATTGCTAGGCGATGCGAGGAGGATGATGCGTTTCGGGAGCTTTGCGATGACCTCGCCGAAGCCGAAACGGTGCTTTGCAAACTAGAACAGTCCGCATGCTCCCAGGAAAGACTGGTCGAGTACCGGAGCCTTGTTTCCAGTCTCTTTAGCGAAATCGCATCCGAAATCGGGACTGGACAGGTGATTTCGTTTCGACGCCAGGTCATCAGCTGACAGACCAGCTACGGATTGCGGTCGGTTCTTGTCCTCGCTTCTTGGGTTGATTTCAATCAACGAAGGCAACCCACGGTGGCTCCGATCTCGAAGGCCAGGCGGGCCGATGCACAGCCTTACTCGAAGCTACAGGATACTACCGAGATCGCCGTTTCCCCGGTCGCTCAAAGCGTCCAGGGTCTGTCACGGAACACAAGGAGGAAGTCATGGGTCAGACGCCACATCTTGAAGCCTATAGCCGTCGACGAGGCGCTACCGCGGGTCTTTTCCTGGCAGTATCTCTGGCCATGGGTATTTCCTGTTCGCCGGCATGGAGCCAGAGCGCGATCGACGAAGAGGCGGATACGCTGCTGCGTGCCATGTCGACCTATCTGGGCGGGTTGAAGACGCTCACCTTTTCCTACGACGCCGACCACGAGATCATCGACCGGCAAGGGCAGAAGCTGCAGTACAGCGCGTCCGGAACGGTCGCAGCCTCCCGGCCCGACAAGCTCCATGTGACGCGCAAAGGCCCTTACGCGGACGTCGAAGCAACAGTGAATGGCAAGGCCATTTCACTCTACGGTCGTGGACTGAACGTCTATGCGCAGATGGAGAGCCCGGGCACAACCATCGACGCAGGCGTCGAGGAGTTCCGCATGTCGACGGGTCTCGACGCTGCAGGCGCCGACCTCCTGTCCGCCGACCCGTATTCGGTGCTCTCCGAAGGCGCGGAGGAGGGAGTTGTCGTGGGTGACGCATTCATCGGTGGCGTTGCATGTACCCACCTCGCGTTCCGCACGCCGACCGTCGACTGGCAGATCTGGGTCCAGAAGGGCGAGCAACCGCTGCCCATGAAGTATGTCATCACGACCAAATGGGTCACTGGCGCGCCCCAATACAGCGTGCGGATGACGAACTGGGTCGTGGACGGTGCAGTCGATCAGACGGTGTTCGATTTCGCGCCGCCTGCCGATGCCAAGAAGCTCGAAGGCATCAGTGCCGATATCGTCGGCGATATCACTCTGGAGGGTGTGAAATGAAGACCGTGAAGACCTACTTCAGGGCGGCGACGTTCTTGGGGGCTGTGCTTGTTCTCGACGGCTTTGCCGGCAGCGCGTTCGTTCCGACTGGTCTGGTGGTGACCGACGCTCAGGCTCGTGTCGGCAGACCAGCCACTGCGGGTAGCGTGGCCGGCGTTGCCCGCCGCACGACTCGCCGCGTGGTGCGCCGTTCCAACGTCTATGTCGCCGGCTTGCCCGGAGGGTGCGCGACGGTCAGTATCAACGGTATGGCGATGTGGCGGTGTGGCGGCGTATATTACCAGTCCTACAGCGGGCGCTACGTGGTCGTGTATGTGGACTGAGCCAAGCACTGGTTACTGTTGGGGGAAAGAATGGCATTACGTAAACTCTCTGCCGGCGTACTGACCGTCGCCGGACTTCTGTCGTGGAGCCCGCTCATGGCGGCTGACATGGCGCAGCCGCTGCCGGTGGAGGCGCCGGCAGAGGATCGTTTGACCTTTGCCGCAGCTCCCTATCTCTGGATGGCCGGGCTTAAGGGTGACCTTGGCCAGTTCGGCCTGCCCCCCGTGGCGGTCGATGCCAGCTTCTCGGACATACTCGAGAACTTCGATTTCGGGTTCATGGGCGCCGGCGAACTGCGCTATGGCCGGTTCGCCGTCCTGGTCGACGTCGCCTACACCAAGCTGTCCATCAATGCCGCGACGCCGTTCGGCGTGCTGGCCGACAGCATCGATGTCGACAGTGAGATGTTCACCGGCCTCGCCGCCGGCTCGTATCGGGTGATCGAAAGCGAGGGCGGACATCTCGATGCGCTCGCGGGAGGGCGGTTGTGGTGGCTCGATACGACGTTGACTCCTGTCAATCCGGGTCTCCTGTTGCGTCGCTCGTTTGAGGATGGCGACACCTGGGTCGACCCGATCATCGGCGTCAAGGGCCGCATGAACTTGTCTCCCGAGGCGTACCTGACGGGTTGGGCGATGGTCGGCGGCTTCGGCGCCGGTTCGGATCTGACCTGGGATGTCATGGGCGGCGCGGGTTACGCGGTGACTGAACGAGCCTCGATCATCGGCGGCTACCGTGCGCTGTCCGTAGATTACCAGGAAGACAGCTTTGTCTTCGACGTGGTGCAGCATGGACCGTTCCTGGGCGTCAACATCGCATTCTGAGGGCCGCAACAATCAAAGCATCTATCGCGCTATGATCGTCACAACTTGGGAAAGCGAAAAATTAGAAGGCTAGTTGAAGAGATGAAACGTTCTTGGAAACTGTTAATCGTAACAACAGGCGTCGCACTCGTTGCCCTTCCGGCGGCTGCAGGCGACGGCGATATTGGTACACTCGACCGATCAACACTTGAAAGAGCGGTGCCGGTAAAGCGACCCTATTCACCTCATGCTGGCCGGAATTTCCCGACACGCCCGCTGTTCGGGGACACGCATCTTCACACATCCTACTCCTTCGACGCTGGGATGGCCGGTACCCTGCTTGGCCCCGATGATGCCTATCCCTTTGCCAAGAGCGCCGAAGTGGTGTCCAACACCGGCCAGCGTGTGAAGCTTGCACGGCCATTGGATTTTTTGGTGGTCGCCGATCACTCCGATAATCTTGGCTGGGCGGCCGATTTCCGGAAGGGCAAGCCGGAACTGCTGGCCGATCCGACTGTGCGCCGGTGGTTTGAGATGTCCCAGAGCGGCAAGGGCGTCGAAGCTTTTCTAGAACTCCTTGCCAGCTACAATACGGGTGACACGCCCGAGGCTGCCACCTACAACCCGGATAACACTGCTTTCATCTCAGCGTGGCAGGAAATCATCGATGCTGCCGAAGCGCACAATGAACCTGGCCGCTTCACGGCGTTCATTGGTTACGAGTGGACCTCGAACACCGGTGGCAACAACCTTCATCGCAATGTCATTTTTCGCGACAGTGGAGACAAAGCCAGGCAGAGCGTACCGTTCACAACAGGAAAGCCGCTCGGAAGCGACAATCCGCGCGATCTTTGGAAATGGATGGAAGAATACGAAAAGAAGACCGGTGGACGAGTGCTTGCCATTGCCCACAACGGCAACCTCTCCAATGGAACGATGTTTCCCGTTGTCGAGTCGTTCACCGGACAGCCAATCGATCTAGCCTATGCCGAACATCGCGCCAAGTACGAGCCGCTCTATGAAGTGACCCAGATGAAGGGCGACGGCGAGACCCATCCGTTACTGTCCGTAAACGACGAGTTCGCCAAATTCGAAATCTGGGACAAGGGCAACCTCGACATGAGCGCGCCAAAAAAACCCGAGATGCTGGAATTCGAATATGCCAGGTCCGCGCTGAAGACAGGACTCAAGCTGACGTCGGATCTCGGGATGAACCCCTACAAGTTCGGCATGGTCGGCTCAACTGACTCGCATACCGCACTGGCGAGCGTCGAAGAGGATAACTTCTTTGGAAAGGCCGCTCCGTACGAGCCGAGCCCACATCGCATGGAGCATGCATTCACCAGCGGCAAGGCTGGTTCGATGTACTCCAGGGAAATGAACAGTGCGGGCTATGCGGCGGTTTGGGCCCAGGAGAACACCCGCGCTTCAATTTGGGATGCCATGAAGCGCAAGGAAACCTATGCCACTACCGGCACCCGCATGGCCGTACGTTTCTTCGGGGGCTATGATTTCGATGCTGCGGACGCAAATAGCCGAAGCCCGGCCATCGCAGGATATAGTAAAGGTGTTCCGATGGGTGGCGATCTCGGACCGGCCCCCGCAGGCAAGAAGCCGACGTTCCTGGTGGCTGCCTTGAAGGATCCAATCGGCGCCAACCTTGACCGATACCAGATTGTCAAGGGTTGGGTGGATGCCGAAGGCAAGGCTCAGGAGAAGGTTTTCGATGTCGCTTGGGGCGGCGATCGCAAGGCGGGTTCCGACGGAAAGCTTCCGGCGGTCGGCAGCACCGTGGACGTGGCGAACGCAACCTGGACGAACACGATCGGCGCGCCCGAGTTGATTGCCGTTTGGACCGACCCGGAGTTCGATCCCGGGATGCGGGCGTTTTACTATGGCCGCGTCATTGAAATCCCGACGCCGCGCTGGACGACCTATGATGCGAAATACTTCGGCTTGACGCTGCCGTCGGATGTACCCGCCTCAATCCAGGAACGCGCCTACACATCGCCCATCTGGTACACGCCGGAGGGATGATGACTGCTGCGCTGCGGCAGGGACCACGTATTTGCGACCGGGGGTGCATGCGCCGAAAGCTGCCCCTTCCGGTGGCAGTGAGTGAGCTGCGAAATGCACAGGGGAGGACTACGTGATGAAAAGTTCTGTGTTGAAGGTCATTTTGGCCGGTCTTGCGTGTTCCTGTGTTTGCTTGTCGGCCTTTGCCCAGGAAGGCGGCAGCGATGTCGGCACCCTGGATGAGGCCAAGGCGGCCAAGGTCTTCCCCAGTAAGCCGGCCTATTCACCCTATGCCGACCGCAACTTCCCGGCCCGCCCGCTTTTCGGCGACACACATCTCCACACGGCAGTCTCATTTGACGCGGGCGTCTTTGGCGCTCGCCTGACACCGCGCGATGCCTACCGGTTTGCCAAGGGCCAGCAGGTCACCACGAATACCGGGCAGCAGGCCAGGATGTCTCGCGCTTTGGACTTCCTCGTGGTTGCAGACCATTCCGACAACATGGGCATGTTCCCGGACCTCGCGGCAGGCAAGCCGAACGTCCTCGCTGATCCACAGGGGCGCAAGTGGTATGACATGATCCAGAGCGGCAAGGGACAGCAGGCCGCGCTGCAAGTCATCGGCGCCTTTTCCGATGGCAGCTTTCCAAAAGCTCTGATCTATGCGCCTGACACGGCCGCATACAAATCGACATGGCTCGATACGATCGACGCCGCCGAGGAGAACAACGACCCGGGCCGATTTACAGCCTTCATCGGCTATGAGTGGACAGCGCAAGGCTCGTACAACATTCACCGCAATGTCATTTACAAGGACTCCGGCGAAATAGCCCGCCAGTCATTGCCGTTCACGACCGCCGCGCCCTTGGGTAGCCCGAAGGAAACCGACCTGTGGAAATGGATGGCAGACTATGAAGCCAAGACCGGCGGGGATGTCCTTGCCATCGCGCACAACGGCAATGTCAGCAACGGTCTCATGTTTCCTCTGATCCAGCCGTTTACAAACCTGCCGGTCGACCAGGCCTATGCGGCGGCGCGTCACAAGTGGGAACCACTTTATGAGGCAACGCAGATGAAGGGCGACGGCGAGGCGCACCCCTTCCTGTCGCCGAACGATGAATTCGCCGACTTTGAAACCTGGGACTTTGGCAACCTCGATGCGAGTGAAGCCAAGAAGCCGGAGATGCTTCAGCATGAATATGCCCGTTCCGGACTGAAGCTCGGCCTGAAGATGGAAAAGGAGTTTGGCGTCAATCCGTTCAAGTTCGGCATGATCGGGTCGACCGACGCGCATACGGGACTGGCGGCTGTCGAAGAAGACAACTTCTTCGGCAAGGTTGCGCCAATGGAACCAAGTCCCGAGCGATTGAGCAACGTCTTCGTCAAGAATGCCAAGACCGGCATCGTGGTCAATGACAGGATGGTTGTCTCTGCTGGCTATGCGGCCGTCTGGGCAAACGAGAACACCCGCGCGTCCATTTTCGAAGCGATGGAAAGGCGGGAGACATATGCGACGACCGGCACCCGCATGGCCGTACGCTTTTTCGGCGGATACGACTTCACGGACGCCGACGCTCGGACGCGAAGCCCAGCCATTGCCGGCTACAGCAAGGGAGTGCCCATGGGCGGTGACCTCGGTGCAGCACCCGAAGGCAAGGCGCCGACATTCCTCCTGGCGGCGCTGAAAGATCCGATTGGCGCCAATCTCGATCGTTATCAGATCATCAAGGGATGGCTCGACGAGCAGGGCAATACGCAAGAGCGGGTCTATGACGTCGTGTGGTCAGGCGATCGCAAGCCCGGCGCGGACGGTAAGGTCCCGGCGGTCGGCAACACGGTGGACGCTGCCACTGCGACCTGGACGAACACGATCGGCGCACCCGAACTGATCGCCGTCTGGAAGGATCCGGATTTCGATCCGAAGCAAAGCGCCTTCTACTATGGGCGTGTGCTTGAAATCCCGACACCGCGCTGGACCACGTACGACGCCAAATATTATGGCAATCCGTTGCCTGAGGATACGCAACCCTCGCTTCAGGAGCGCGCCTACACATCGCCCATCTGGTACACGCCTGAGGGATGATGATTGCCGCACTGCGGCAGGGACCACGCATTTGCGACCGGGGGCGCGTACGCCGTGAGCCTCCTCTTCCGGTCGCAATCGATACATTCGATATTGTGGTCAAAGGACGAAGGACATGAATTCGTTTCCCAACACGTCAATCATCTGCGGACTGGCTCTGTTAACCGCAACCGTGTTGGGCAGCCGGCCGGCGCTGTCCGAGGACAACAGCCAGGATCTTGCAAAAAAGCTGTCCAATCCCATCGCGTCACTGATCAGCGTACCGTTTCAGTTCAACTACGATTCCGGCTATGGGCCGAATGACGGCGACAAGGTCGTTCTGAACGTACAGCCGGTCATACCGTTTTCTCTCAACGCCGAGTGGAACCTGATCTCCCGGACGATCGTCCCCATTGTCTGGCAGAACGACATCGCCGGCCCATCCGGGGACCAGTTCGGTCTGGGCGATACGGTGCAGAGCCTGTTTCTTTCCCCGGCCGCGCCGACCAGTTCGGGCATCGTATGGGGTGCAGGGCCGGTCTTTCTTTTCCCGACGGCGACCGATCCCCTTCTTGGCGGGGAAAAGTGGGGGGCGGGCCCCACCGCTGTTGCGTTGACGCAGAGCAACGGCTGGACCGTGGGGATGCTTGCAAATCACATTTGGTCCTTCGCGGGCGATAGTAGCCGGGCAGATATCAGCACGACATTCTTGCAACCTTTCGTCTCATACACGACGCCGGACGCCTGGACATTTGGCCTCAACACCGAAAGCACATACAACTGGACGACCGATGAATGGTCCGTCCCAATCAACGTATCGGTTGCCAAACTCATCGTGATCGACAAGCAGCCGATCAGCATCGGGGCGGGGGTCCGATACTGGGCTGAGAGTCCGACCAACGGACCTGAGGGCTTTGGATTCCGGACGAACATTACCCTGCTATTCCCAAAATGAGGAGGCTCATACAATGTGGAGCGTCGTGAGAGGTGGAGCGTCGTGAGAGGTCCAAGTCGGCATCTGGGGCGCGTCGGCTCATTGGCGTTCGGCATGGCAGCCGGCTTGCTTGGAAGCTCGGCCTCGACGGCCTCGGCATGCGGTTTCGAGAATCCGGAGATCGTCGCTCTGGGCACGCTCAACTGGGCCTTTCCGAACGCGCTGTATGTGAGCACGGCGGTCTGGCAGGCCGAGGATGCAGGTCTTCTTCCACCGCGCGGCAAATTGGCGGCGCCGGGGCCGCTCTCCTTCTATCGTGCCGCCGCGGCAATGAAGCGGATTGGGGCAACGCTGCAGGGGGCTGATCTGGCCGGAGCCGGCACCGCGCTCTCGATCGTACTGATCCCGCAGGTCATGTGGACGCGTTTCGACGCTGGTCCGTCAGGCGTAAGCGTCAAGAGCCACGCCGACGGGCCGGCGGGCGGCGACGTCGTCATCGTGACCAGCGAGAAGGTCATACAGGCCCTGCTGGAAGGTAGCTTGGATGCCGCTTCGGCAGAAGCCTACGGGCTGATGCGCCTCTACGGCGATCAGGGGCAGGTCGCGAGCGTGCGCACGGTCATGGCGCGAGCAAGCCAAGCAACGCCGACGAAGCAGCAACAAGCCAGGGCTCTCGACACGGTTACGAGCGGGGGAGTGTCGGGTGAGTGACGATAAGTGCTCGCGCAAGCCGAGTCTGTCCACCATCGCGCTCGCGACGGTCCTTCTTGCGCTCGCTACGCCAGCGCTCGCCCATGAGGGCGGAGGTGTGGTCGGGGGATTGACGAGCGGCTTCCTGCATCCGCTGCTGGGCCTCGACCATCTCGTCGCCATGGTCGGCGTGGGACTATGGGGGGCGTTCCTCGGAAGACCGGCGATCTGGCTTCTGCCCATCGTATTCCCGGTGGTGATGGCGCTCGGCGGCGCGCTTGGCATTGCCGGCTTCCCGCTGCCTGCCGTCGAAAGCGGGATTGCCCTTTCGGCCATCGCAATCGGCATATGCGTTGCGCTTGCGCTGCGACCTCCGCTGTGGGTCGCGGCAGTGGTGGTCGGCCTGTTTGCCGTCTTCCATGGACATGCGCACGGGACGGAGTTGCCGGCAGCGGCCAATCCGCTGACTTATGCGATGGGTTTCGTCTTCGCGACCGGCATGCTTCATTTGTGCGGCATTGGCCTGGGTATACTGTCCAACATTCCGGCCGGACGATACGTCGTGCGCGCTGGCGGCGCCGTCATCGCGGCGATCGGACTGGCATTCCTGACGGGATACGCATGATCTCAGTTAAGCGCCTACTGACGATCGGAATTTTCATGTCCGGCGTCACGTCTTTTCCGGGCGTGGCTCGGGCGCATAGCCCGATCGAGGGCATCGGAACCTTCTATGGATACATGCTGCACACGCTCGTGGTGCCCGCCCATGCGCTGCTCATTGTCGGAGTAACGCTCGTTCTTGGACAACAGAGGCTCCCTGAAGCCCGCATGGGGTTGACGGTGCTTGCGGTGGCTTTTGTCGCGGGCCTGACAATCTCCAGCGCCGGATGGGGCGGACCCACGAAAGAGTGGCAACTCCTTGCGGGCGCACTTGTGGTCGGCAGCGCGGTCAGTATCGGCCGCAAACTGCCTCTGGCTGCACTGCTGCCAGCGGCAGCCGCCGCCGGCTTGGCGCTTGGCCTGGACTCCGCGCCTGCGGAAGCGGCTTTGGGCGAACGACCACTGGCGACGGCGGGTCTGATCTCCGGCACGCTCGGCCTGGCGCTTGTCCTGACCGGACTGACCCTTGGTCTAAGCAAGCAATGGCAGCGCATCGGCGTCAGAGTAGCCGGGTCGTGGATCGTCGCGGTATCCATTCTGGTTCTGTCGCTTTCCTCGACCGGTACGACGACCGTCGAACGCGACCAGTTGTCACCGGCAGTTGGCGCGTCCTGATGTTGAAGTCGCTGATCAGGGAACCGCTGCTCCACTTCCTGCTGCTCGCGCTAGCGATCTTTGCGATCTACGACCAACTCGGCGACGGAAAGACGCAGGCGCCCGACAGCATTGTCGTCACCGCGCCGAAGATCGAACAGATGGCGGGGCTTTTCACCAAGACTTGGCAGCGTGCGCCGACCAGCGATGAACTCAAGGGCCTCATCGACGACTATGTGAAGGAGGAGGTTCTCGTCCGCCAGGCCCTCTCGCTTGGCCTTGACAGGGACGACACGGTCGTCAGACGCCGGCTGCGCCAGAAGATGGAGTTCCTGAATGCGGTCGAAGCCGAGGAACTCCAGGCGACGGACGCGGAACTGGAAGCCTATCTTGCCGCCAACCCGGACGCGTTCGCGTTCGACGGCATGCTTGCCTTCCAGCAGGTCTTCCTCAACGCTCAGCAGCGTGGCGGGACCATCGAACAAGATGCCGCTGCCATCCTCGAACTCTTGCAGACCAATCCGGAAGCAGACCGCAGTCTGCTTGGCGACACGACATTGCTGCCGCCCGATCTGCCGCTCGCGCCCGAGGCGTCGATCCGGGAGATCTTCGGCGCCGAATTCACGGACGCACTCGGCAAGGCCATCGTGGGGCAATGGACCGGGCCCATCGTGTCGACATTCGGCTATCACCTGTTGCGTGTCGTGGAACGCAAGCCGGGCCGGGTGCCCGCGCTCGGTGAGGTGCGTGATGCCGTCCAGCGTGAGTGGACGAATGCCAGGCGCAAGAGCCTCGACGATCAGCGTTTTGCGGAACTGCTCAAGGGCTACGTCGTCAGCATCGAAAGCGCGACTGGCGAAGGAGCCAGCCAGTGATGCGGCTGTATGCCCTTTTGGCGGTTCTCTTTCCGCTTTTCCTGGCCGCGCCGGCACTGGCGCATGAGATCAGGCCCGCTTATCTCGACATGCGGGAGACGGCGCCAAACGTCTTTTCCATAGTCTGGAAGGTCCCGGCACAAGGGGAGATGCGGCTCGGGCTCTATGTGCGATTGCCAGAGACCTGCCTGGATAAGGCCGAGCGCACGACGTCGATCGAAGGGGGGGCGCATCTGGAGCGATGGACTGCGGTCTGTGAGCGCGCGCTGAAAGGGGAAACGATCTCCATCGACGGCTTGCGATCGACCATGACAGATGCTTTGGGCCGCGTTGAGTACCTGGATGGCACCACCGAGATTGCCCGTTTTACCCCGGAAGTTACCACCTTTGTCGTTGCCGGCGCTCAGACCAGCCTTGAAGTGGCGGCAACTTACTTTCGGCTGGGTGTCGATCACATCCTCTCCGGCCTTGATCACCTGCTGTTCGTGCTCGCGCTCTTTCTTCTCATCCGAGAGCCCATGATGCTGATCAAGACGGTGACCGCCTTCACGGTGGCTCACAGCATCACGCTGGCCGGCGCTTCGTTTGGCTATTTCAGCCTGCCGCAGAGGCCGGTGGAGGCTGTCATCGCGCTCAGCATAGCCTTTGTGGCACGCGAACTCATCCAGATAAGGCCCGGCAGAATGAGACTGTCCGAGAACTATCCATGGGCCGTGGCCTTCGCCTTCGGACTTCTGCATGGCTTTGGTTTTGCTGGCGCCCTTACAGAAATCGGTCTGCCGCAATCCGATGTGCTGCTCGGTCTGTTCACGTTCAATCTTGGCGTTGAAGCCGGACAGCTGGTGTTTCTGGGTCTGGCCTTCGTTCTGTTGCGTGCGGTGACCGCCTTGTGGAACCTGCGCCTTGCACTGCTTCGTAGAATCGCGGGCTACCTTCTGGGCGCGATCTCGACGTTCTGGTTTCTGGCGCGGCTTGGCAGCTTTTAGACGGATTGAGACCTGATGATGCATTGGCAACGGCGCAAAGACCGGCAAAGGCAGCCTGGTACAGTTGCAAGCGGCAGCAATGGCGTCAGGGTATCGTCGATTGCCTCGGAAGCTCCTGTTCCGGTTCCTGTTTCGAGTTTGGTCTGCAGCAATGCTTCGCGTCGCCCTTATCACAGAAGTGCCCGCGAACCTGATTGCCAAGCACCATCCGCATGGTGAACAACGAATACTGTCAATCCAACCGATCCTGACAAGGCTTGAGCATCCCGGGGGGGACAAATGGAAGGCACCGCGGTAAACACAGACGTCAATTCGCTTCTCGTAAGCCTCGAGCAGCTTGCGGGGCGTTTCAAGGATGCCTTGCATGCGCGGATCCTATCGTGGTCCGACGCGCCCGAGCAGTATGGTGAGCTCGGTACAACGCTTGCGGCGGCATCGACCACCAGCTTCTGGCTAGGGCTGCAGATCATTGTCGTCGTCTCGATCGTGGCGGGGACCCTTTTGCTGGTCGGGCGGCAGATCAGTGCGATGAGTGGTGCCGGAAGTGCGTGGCGCCGTTTCTTCACGGTGCTGGGCGGCGCAGTCGTAGCCCTCATAGTCGGGCTTACGGTCGCGCAGCTCCTGGCGACGACGGACATGACGGTTCGAATCCTGCGGCTTTGGGCCAGCACACCGGTGGCCGCCTGGGTCCTGCTCGTGGCGCTACGAGGTTTGCTCCTGACATCGCCACCGGGCGAGCTTCGCCACCGTCCAAGTCGCCGGGCAAAACTGGTAAGAGACCTGTCGTTTGCAATCCTGTGGGCAGTCGCCGGACTGACGCTTGTTGCGACGCTGCGATTGTTGAGCGCTGGTCCGGGTCTGACCGATCTTGTCGGCACCGGACTGGTGGCTCTGCCAAGCCTCGTACTCTTCGTCGCTGCAATCCTGCGCAACAGGAAAACGGTTGCAGGCGCTGTCGCCGGCCCGCAACCAAGGGGACCGTGGCGCGCCCGCTTTGCCCGCGCCTGGCCGGCCATCGTGAGTGTGTTCATCATTCTCATCGTTGCCAACATGCAAGCGGCACGAACACTGGGAGCAGGTCTGCCCGGCGGCGTCGTTCTCATGACTGCTCTCATCGTGATGGCGACGCCTCATCTCGACGCGATCATCTGGAGCTGGGCGAAGGCAGGCCTGGACTCCCCCAAGATTTCCACTGCTTCTGCCGCGTGGCGGCAGACTGCCCGCTTCACCGTCCTCATCGCTGTGCTCGCCCTGCTTGGAATGCTGTGGGCCACCCCCTTGGCTGTCGGCCTGGGTATCGACCTGCAACTTGTTGCCTACGACGCCGTCAAGGTGGCGCTCATCTCGTGCATGGCCGCCTTTCTCTGGAATCTCATTGCGACCGCAACCGCGCGCATCGCGCAGCGGGATCAGGGATTGGCACTGGAACAGGTTGCAGGCGACGGGCCGCGCTCACGACTTGGCACGCTCGTTCCGCTGCTTGGCGCAGTCGGCAAGTCCTTCATTGTCGCAGTCGGCTTCCTGTCGATTCTCGTGACAATCGGGGTCAATGTTTGGCCGCTCATCACCGGGCTGAGCTTTTTCGGCCTTGCAATCAGTTTTGGGACGCAGGCTCTGGTCAAGGACGTGGTCTCGGGACTGTTTTACCTCCTCGACGACGCCTTTCGCCACGGTGAGTACATCGAGACATCCGGGGCCAAGGGTACCGTGGAAAAAATTTCCATTCGCTCTGTCACGCTGCGTGGTTCGCGCGGGCCTATTGCGACCGTGCCTTACGGCCAGATGGGAAAGATCCAGAATTTCAGCCGGGACTGGGTCAAGGAAAAAATCGCTTTCCGCCTTGCCTTCGACACCGACATTGAAAAGGTTCGCAAACTCTTCAAGAAGATCGGACAGGAGATTGCCGCTGACCCGGAACTCAGTCAGGATATGCTCGAACCTTTCAAGAGCGAAGGCATTTCGCAGGTAGAAGACGGAACGCTGATCGTCAGCGCAAAGTTCAAGGCAAAGCCCGGAAAACAGACGGCGATCCGCCGCGCAGCCCTGAAGGCAGTTCAGCAAGCCTTCCGCGACAACGGCATCCATGCGGTACCGAAGCCTTTCACCGGCGGTGGAGAGCAGGCCGCATCCGGGTAAGTCCGTCTGCAGTGGGATAGTTCAATGAATCGAAAGCCCCACATTGCCGTTGGATCTCTTGAGGGTGATCTCGCACGATGGGCGGGCGGCCAGCCTCTACGTGCGACGACGGGAGAAGGGTCGCTTTCTGCGGCCCTTGCCGCCCGACGGCGGCTTCGCGATCACGCCTGCTCAAGCACGAGCTCTATGGTCAGCGCCCCGAGCGCACGATGCGCCTCATTGACCAGTGCCGCATCGCACGAAACATGGGCGGCGGAAGGCCCCTGCGGCACCGCCTATATGGACGCCGTCAATCAAGCGTGATGAACGAGTTCACAACGTAGTCGCCAGAGATTCTGCTGCTCCCACGTTGCGGCTTCGCGAAATTTATTGTTATTTCTCAATAGTTTGTGTACTTCGCATCTGTGTAGTTTGTGTACTTCGCATCTGTGTAGGATGTGGGGAGCGATTTGCTCACCACCGAGCTCCTATGCGAACACGTCGCCTTGTTGTCTCAGTGCAGCGCGGTCGCGGTTCCGCGATAGCGGCTCATCTCGACCCGGTTGCGGCCATTTCGCTTGGCCGTATACATGCGCTCGTCGGCCTCGCGAAACAGTTCCGTGAACGACGCCCTTTCATCGAAAGTCGCGCCTCCGACACTGATCGAAAGCGCCCAGGGTACGCCCTTCGGCTGGAACTCGACGCCGCGCACCGCCGCCCGAATCCGCTCGGCGAGCGCCAGGGTCATTCCGGGACCGAGCCCCGGGAGAAAGACACTGAATTCCTCTCCCCCCATGCGACCGACCAGATCGATGGACCGAACGCTTTTCCTGATGGCAGCCGCTACCGATTTCAAGGCCTCGTCGCCCTGTTCGTGCCCAAATCGGTCGTTGACGACCTTGAAATGATCGACGTCGATGACGAGCAAGGCGCCGTTCTGCGGCGCATCCTGGCTCAGACGCTCCATGTAGCCGTCGACGAGAGCGGTAAATGCCCTGCGCGTCAGGCAGGAGGTAAGGCTGTCCACCGTCGCCAGTTGCAGAAGGTCGTCATGGGCGATAGCGAGCTGGCGGAGGCTCACGAGCAGGAATATGAAGAATGGCGGAGCGATCGCCAGCGGGATGAAAATGTTGTTCTGCCAACGGTCCCCGAGCGTCCATTCGCCCGTCGAAAAGGAAAAGCTGTCGAGCGCCAGGGCCAGTGCGATACAGGCAGCCGTGCCGAGCACCGTCAGGAGGACGACGCGCCCCCGACTTCGCGCCGACAGGTCAAGCCACTGGGGCTTCATGGTGAGCCTTCCGCATAGGCGGCGCGGTACTCATTACTCAGCCGCGCCCAGAGACCATGCTGGGGGCGACTGAACACGAGGTTAACTCGACCCTCCATATCCATGGGAACCGGAGTGAATTCTGGTTCCGCAACGTCAGAACCGGGGACGGATGCACATGACCGGAAAGCCATTCCACATCCAGCTGCCCGACGGACTGGCATTTGAAAGCCGGGAAGACTATGCGCAGGCCTGCGGCTACAGCCTCTCCTACATAGCAAAACTACGCCGAGACGGCCTTGGCTGGCAGGCGATCTGGAACCGCAAGCGCAACGGCACGCCTGCCCGGAAGGCCAAGCTGAAGCGAAAGGCGCGCCGACTGCCTGGCGATGCGTCGCTCTTCGAACCCGTCGAGGAATAGCCCCTGCCCGGGAAACCGGACGGTTGCTTCTTGCCAGACCCGGCCCAGCGGCCCAAAACTGCGCGTGTCGAGACAACGCAATCGGACTGGCCCCGCCCAACGCCTCATGCTGCGCATCTTACTCGTCGTGATTTTTGCCGGGCTTGCAACGGCCGCCATGGCGGAGAAGCGGTTCGCGCTTGTGTTTGCCGACGACGACTACGCATTTCTGCGCCCGCTCAGGAACGCCGTGAACGACGCGCGCGCCATCGAAGCGACGCTGAAGCGCCTGGATTTCGAGGTGACCGTCGAGACCAACCGCAATCTGCGCCGTATGCGCCGCGCGCTCGACGACTTTCGCGAGGACGCCGAAGGAGCGGATGTCGCCATGGTCTTCTATTCCGGCCATGGCGTCGAGCTTTCCGGGGAGAACCGCCTGCTGCCCGTCGATGCGGACCCGTCATCGCTGGCGCGCCTGAAGGAGACCAGCCTGCCGCTCGACGAGGTGCGCGAGACCGTCGCGGCGGTGGCCCGCATCGGTCTCATCGTGCTCGACGCCTGCCGCAATGATCCGTTCGGACAGGAGGGACTTGGCGAGGGTCGCGGCGCGGTCGCGCTGCAGCCGGATGTCGCGGCGGCGGCCAGGCCGGGGCTCGGTCGGATGGGTCGGGCCGAAAACATCCTCTTCGCTTTTTCGGCGGCGCCGGGCCAGAGCGCGTCGGACGGTGCCGGCGCCAATTCCGAATTCACCGCCGCCTTGGCCAAGTTCCTGCCCACCGACGGGCTGGAGATCCGCTCCGTGCTGACCCTGGTTCAGCAGGAGGTCTATGATTTTTCCCGCGCCAGGCAACTGCCCTATATCGAAAGCGGCCTGCCGAGACTGTTCTTCGCCTCCGCGACAGGAGGCGATATTTCCGAGCGCGACCGCCTGCTTCTGGCGATGGCCGACATCACGCCGGACCTGCGCAGCGAGGTCGAGGCGATCGCGGCCGGCGCCGACATGCCGCTCGCACCCCTCTACGCAGCCCTCATCAGTTCCGACGGCAAGGCGATGGCCGACGGCGAGCGGCGCGGCAAGCTGCAGGACGCGGCTCGAGCCTTCGTCCAGGTGCGCAGCGATCTGCGCAATCTGGGCTCATCGGATCCGCGCGTCACCGCGCTCCGGCAGGACGCCGAAGCGCAGCTGGCACTTGGCGCATTCGACGAGGCGCGTGCCCATCTGAGCAGGGCAGCGGCGATCGACGGCGAATCGCGCGAGGATCTGAAGGCCAACTTCATCGAGCGGACGCTGTCGGAGGCGACCAGCCACTATCTGAATGGCGGCGCCGCGCGTGCGGAACTGCGCTATGGCCTGGCGATCGAGGACTTTGGCAAGGCGGTCGCGCTCTATGCCGAGATCGACGGCTTCGACCTGCCCGATGAGGCGCGCTACCAGCAGGTCCTGTCGCTGGAACTCATCGGCACGATGCAGATGACGGTCGGCAACCTGACGGCCGCCGGCGTGGCGTATGGCGCGATGGAGAAGGCTGCGCGGAAGCGCGCCTCCCTCAACCCGGACCACGTCGATGTCCAGCGAGGCCTCGTCGTCGCGCAGAACAAGGTCGCCGAGGTCATGATGGCAACGGGCGATCTTGCGGGAGCCATCGCGATCGTCGAACAGTCTCGCGCCGTGCTGACGGCCTTGATCGACAAGGAGCCGAGGCTCGAATATCTGCGCGATCTCGGTGTGAGCTTCAATCGCACCGGCGATGCGCGCCGCATGTCCGGCGATGGACCCGGCGCCGTCGAGGATTATCGGGCCGGGCTGAAGATCGCGGAGTTTCTCGTTGCTCAGGTGCCGGACGACGGCGAGTTCCGCCGCGATCTCGGCATCAGTCACAGCAAGCTTGGCCTCGCTCTGCGCCTGACCAACGACTTGGTCGCCTCGCTTGCCGCCTACGACACCGCGCTCGCGATCTCTGAGGCGCTGGCGAGCGAGTCTCCCGGAAATCTGGAACTCCAGCGCGATCTGACGGTCGGCCTCAATGCGATCGGCGATCTGCGCCGGCTGAAGGGCGACAATGCCGGTGCGCGTGCGCCTTACGAGAGAAGCGTCGCAATCAGCCGGCAATTGATCGAGCGCGACCCTACAAACACGCTGTGGCGCCGCGACCTGTCGTTGGGGCTGACCAAGCTCGGCGACCAGAAGGGTCAGGGCGGTGACCTCAACGGCGCCCTGGAGGACTACAGCTCCGCGCTGGCCCTGTCGGAATATCTGGCCGATCTCGATCCAGCCAATGCCGAATGGCAGCGCGATCTCGCGGTCTCGCTCAACAGGGTGGGCGATATCCTGCTGGCGCAAGGCGACGGAGCCGGCGCAGCCCAGCGGTACCGCGACGGTCTCGTCATTGCCGAGGCGCAGCTGGCCGCCGATCCGCGGAACGTTCAGCGGACAGTCGATGCCGCATTCAGCCGCTACAAGCTCGGCACGGCTGGGGTGAACCCTGTCGAGAATTTCGCAGCGGCACTGGACATGTTGACGCGACTGAAGGAACAAGGCCGCCTGCCGGGTGCCAACGAGGCATGGATCAGCATGGTCGAGAATGCGCTCGCAAAGTCCGCAACGCCTTGAGCCGAGGTCCGTTCATGCCGCTGCCCGAACCGGCCGATCGCGCCCCATGAGCGCCGCAGCAACGTGTGATGAGCGTGGCTGAGCAGAGTGGAGGCCTGTTTGGGTCCGGCGTTTCGGCGCAGCGCGTCAAGAATGCGTTGGTTGTCCTTCTGCTGCTCGCCTTTGTATCGGCCGTCTGGATCGAGACCGATGCCTACCGCAAGGCCGGGCTTGTCCTGATCGCCTGGGGCTTGGTCGCCCGTTCGCGTTCAGACTGCAAGCCCTCGTTCGGCTGGATGGGCTACGCCTGCATCGCCTGGGCCCTCTATGTCGCCATCCGCTACCTCGTCACCTATCAATGGGGAGGACTGACGGCGTACGGCTCGTCGGAAGGCATCTATCTGCTTCCGTTCCTGTATATGGGCCTGGCATTCATGCTGTTCGCCTATCGGCACGTGTTGGAGCGCGTGTCAGTGCTGTTCGTCCTCGTCAGCCTCGTCATGGCGGCGGCCACGGTCGACCTGACCAACGCATTCGACGGCGACTTCCACGAGTTCTTCGTCACCAACAACCGCATCCACGGATCTGTCGGAGGCGGTTTCGTCATCCTGGCAGCGATCAATGTCGCAGGGTTCGCAAGCAGGACCGTCGAGGGCAGACACATGCGCTGGGCCATCGAGGCCGCCTGCTACGCGACGATCGTACTCTGCGTGATCGGGCTGTTCGGCGCCAAGTCGAAAGGCGTGTGGGCAGCGATCGCGATCGCCCTGGTGGTCCATATCCTGCTGTCGATCCGGGCCGCGCTGGGGCAACGCACCATGGTCACGGGCGCCGCGCTCCTGGCCGGGCTCGGCCTCTTCATCCTGCTCTTCCACCAGGCAATCTGGAACACGGTGGGACCTTCTCTCGACGGACTGACGGCCTTGTTCCTGGAGGCGCTCGCCAGTGACCATCCGGTCGCCACGATCCGCGAGGCCATTGCCTGCGGCGGCCTGCCGCGCGGCACCTATCTCCGCCTGATGATGTGGCACGACGCCGTCGAAGTGTGGTCGCACAACATCCTGTTCGGCAATGGCATTGCCTGGGAGGACCTGTACGGCAGGGCCTTCTATGCCGGAAACGGGTTCGATGTCGTGCACAATGGCTATCTCGAGATCGCCATGCGCTACGGCCTTCTGGGCCTCGGTTTCTTCGCGACGGTCTTCGGCTGGACAGTGGCGATGGCAAACCGGGCGCGCAGGCTGGGCCTGATCGCGCCCGAAGCCTTCAACTTCCACGTCACCGCGCTCGTGTTCTTCGCGGTCACGATCGCGACGAACGCCAACAATCGGCTGGCGATTGGCGAGAGCTACATGATGGCCGCGGCCGCTTTCGGGTTCTACTGTCTTTATCTCGACCAGCACCGGCTGTGGCTCGCCCGGCGTGGCAGCAGCGACCGCTAGCCCGCCCTCGCCCTGGCGCGCGTCAATATGGCCGCGCTCAGACTTGCGCGCCGAACATGTTCAGGACATACCGCAGCTGCCGCACCGACATGTCCAGGAAGCGGCCGTTGTTCTCGACGGCGTCCCATACGATGAAGCCGGTGAGAAGACATACTCCGATGACGTAACGCATGATGGTGTTTGCTCCGCACAAACGCGAGGCACCCGGAGACCGATGGGCCTCCGCTGCCTGGGGTCACGATAGGCGAGACAGATGAATTTTTCCTATCCTTGCCAATCCGCTCCGGCACTGCCGCCGTATTGATCGCAGCACATTTCGAATGATGTGGCATTTTTCGAGTACGGGCAGTTTTGTTGAATGACGATTGCGGGGGCGAACATGGACGACGCACCAGTCCTGGTGCTGTTTCGTCATGACCTGCGCGTCGCAGACAACCGGGCGCTTAGCGCGGCTGCGGCAAGCGGCAGGCCGCTGCTGCCCGTCTTCATTCTGGACGATATCGGCCAGGGGCCAAGACCGCTCGGCGGCGCACGCCGCTGGTGGCTGCATCACTCGCTTCTCGCGCTTGCCGACCGACTTGGAACGTTGGGCGCGCCGCTTGTCCTGCGGCGCGGCGCAATGGTCGACATCGTCCGGGAGTTGCTGGCGGCGACGGGCAGCCGCACGGTGTTCTGGAACCGGCGCTACGATCCGGGCGGAATGGCAGTCGACACGGCGATGAAGACCGCGCTCAAGAGCGAAGCGATCGCGGTCGAGAGTTTCGACGGCCACCTCCTGCACGAACCGTCCCAGATCAGGACCGGCACGGGCGGGCCCTACAAGGTCTACTCGCCGTTCTGGCGGGCGCTTGCCGCGCAGCCGGAACCCCGCGACCCCGTCGACGCGCCCGCCAGCCTGCGACCATGGGGTGGCGACGTTGCATCCGACAGGCTGGACGACTGGTCGCTCCTCCCGAGGCACCCCGATTGGGCCGGGGGACTGCGCGCGGAATGGACGCCCGGCGAGGACGGCGCCCATCAGCGCCTCGCCGAATTCCTGTCCGGCCCGATCGACGGCTATGGCGAGGGGCGCGACATACCCGGGCGCGACAGCACATCGCGACTTTCCCCCTATCTCGCCCATGGCGAGATAACGCCATTCCAGGTTCTTGCCGCCGTCCGCGCCGCGGGCAAAAATGTCCCGGCCGGCGACTCGGAGAAGTTCCGCAAGGAAGTCGCGTGGCGCGAATTCGCCTATCATCTGCTGTTTCACCATCCCGACCTCGCGACACGAAACTTCAACCCGGCATTCGATGCATTTGCGTGGAAGACGGACGATGCCCTGCTGGCAGCATGGCAGCGCGGGCAGACGGGATACCCGATCGTCGACGCCGGCATGCGGCAGCTCTGGCAGACCGGCTGGATGCACAATCGCGTCCGGATGCTCGTTGCTTCCGTGTTGGTGAAGCACCTCCTGATCGACTGGCGGGAGGGCGAAGCATGGTTCTGGGACACGCTGGTCGACGCAGATTGCGCCAACAACCCGGCAAGCTGGCAGTGGGTGGCCGGCTCCGGTGCCGATGCCGCACCCTATTTCCGCATCTTCAACCCGGTGCTTCAAGGCGAGAAATTCGATCCCGAGGGTGCCTATGTCCGCCGTTTCGTGCCGGAACTCGCGCTTCTGCCGGACAAATACATCCATAAGCCCTGGGAAGCGCCAAATCCGGTCCTCGCAAGGGCCGGCGTGAAACTTGGACAGAACTATCCCGTACCTGTCATCGACCATCAGGACGGGCGGGACAGGGCGATGACGACTTATCAGGCAATGCGAGGGGACATATGACCATTGCGCAGATTCACCGCCGGGACGTTGCCGCAAGGCGTCGCGTCGCGGTCGTCGGCTCCGGCATATCAGGCGCTTCCGCCGCCTGGGCTCTCCAGCCGACCTGCGACGTGACGCTCTATGAGGCGGCGGCCGTTGCCGGCGGGCATACGGCCACGATCGACATCGACTATGATGGCCGCCAAGTCGCGGTCGATACCGGCTTCATCGTCTACAATGAGCTGAACTATCCGGATCTGACCGCGCTCTTCGCGCATCTCGACGTGGCGACCCATGACAGCAGCATGGGCTTTGCCATGTCGCTCGATCGCGGGCGGCTGGAATGGTCCGGCGAGTCGCTGCGCTCGGTCTTTGCGCAGAAGCGCAACGCCATCTCTCCCTCCTTCCTCTGGATGCTGCGCGAGATCCTGCGCTTCAACCGGCAATGCCTCGTGGACCGCGATTCCGGCGCGATCGGCAACGCGACGATCGGCGAGTATCTCGCCACCAGACGCTTCTCCAACGCGTTCCGCGACAACTACCTGATCCCCATGGCGGCCGCGATCTGGTCGACGCCGCGCGCCCAGATGCTCGACTATCCCGCCACCAGCTTCATCTGCTTTTTCGAGAACCACCGGCTGATCCATAATGAGAGGCCGGTCTGGCGCACCGTCACCAACGGCTCGCGCAGCTATCTGGACAGGCTGCTCGCACCGCTTGCCGGCCGGATCCACCTCGACACGTCCGTCGAGAATATCCTGCGCGACGATACCGGCGTGACGGTATGGGCGAGAAACCAGCCGCCGCAGCGTTTCGACGAAATCGTGATCGCGTCGCACAGCGACCAGGCGCTCGCCATGCTGGGCGACGCATCGCCCGTCGAGGAAAAGATCCTTTCCGCGATCCGCTACCGGCCCAACCGCGTCATCCTGCACCGCGATCCCGGCCTGATGCCGCGCCGCAGGCACGCCTGGTCCTCATGGAACTACATGCGTGCGTCAGGCCCCGGCGATGAAACGTCGGAAGTCAGCGTGACCTACTGGATGAACCGCCTGCAGGGCATCGACGAACGCATGCCGCTCTTCGTTTCGCTCAATCCGGTCGAGGAGCCCCGCCGTGATCTGATCTTCGGCGAGTGGAGCTACGACCACCCGCAGTTCGACGCGCGGGCATTGTCCGCGCAGGCGCGGCTCGACGACATACAGGGCAAGCAACACACCCATTTTGCGGGTGCCTGGACTGGGCACGGGTTTCACGAGGACGGGCTGCGCTCGGGCCTCGATGCGGCGATCGCGCTCGGGGCAACGGTGCCGTGGCGGAACGCAGCCATCGCGTTGCCTCTCGCGGCCGAGTAGGACCATACTGACAAGATGGACACGGACCGACGCATCAGCACCATGGCCCAGAACGGGCCGCCACCCGCGGCAGCCGGCGTGCTCTATGCGGGTGAGGTCATGCATGCGCGGCTGAAGCCTTTCGGGCATCGTTTCGTCTATTCGGTCTTCTCGCTGCTCGTCGATCTCGACCGGCTGGGTGAAGTGGGCAAGCTCTCCCCTCTCCTGTCGGTCAACCGGGCCAATCTCGTCTCGTTTCGCGAGGCCGACCATGTCGAGCGGCCTGGCGAAACCATAAGGGCGTTCGCTGACCGCCTGCTCGCCGGCGCTGGGCTGGAGCGCAAGGCGGCGCGCATCCTGCTGCTCGCCTACCCCCGCATCTTCGGCTACGTCTTCAATCCCATTTCGGTCTATTTCGCCTACGACGCCGATGGCGACCTGATCGCGCTGATCTATGCGGTGCGCAACACGTTCGGCGAGCGCCACAGCTATGTCGCGCCCGTCCAGGCCGGTGATGTGAGCCCGGCTGGCGTACGCCAGACGCGAACCAAGATCTTCCATGTCTCGCCCTTCATCGACATGGGCGCGCGCTATCATTTCCGCATCATGCCGCCGGGCAGGACCGTGCGGCTGCGCATACACGAGACAGAGCAGGACGAGCCGCTCCTGTCGGCGACCTTTTCCGGTGAGGCCCGGCCGCTTGGCACAGCGGCGCTGGCCGCCTGTCTCTTGAAGTTCCCGTTCATGACATGGAAAATCGTCGCGGGGATCCACTGGGAGGCGCTCAAGCTCTGGCTCAAGGGAGCACGCTTCCGCAGAAGCCCGGCGGCACCGGCCACCGCAAGCTATCGCGATCACGGGGCGGTCGAAGCCGGCGAATGATCGCCGGTGTTGCGGTTCGGCCCGTGTCGTATCATTCTGAGCCCCGATCAGCCGGACCAAAGCTCCGCTGATGTGAGGAAATTGCAGGAACGTGCCTATGAACAACGTCGATCGCGGCCCGGACATATACGTTGACGACGCGATCCGGTTGACCGAGCTCAATTTCGCCGAGATGGCCAAGGGGCTTCCTGGCCGCGCACGCATGGTGCTGTCGGCGGCGATGCATCTCGCCTATGGCTCGCTCAAGATCATCACGCCGGAAGGCAGGATCTTCCTGATCGGCGGACATGCTCCGGGACCGGCGGCACAGGTCGTGCTCAAGAACTGGCGCCTGCCGGGCCGTGCCTTCACCGGCGGCACGATCGGCGTGGCGGAGTCCTATATCGACGGCGACTGGGACAGCCCGGACGTGACCACCTTCCTCGAGCTCTTTGTCGTCAATGCCGACGCCGGCGAGAAGGTAGCGGGCGGCGCAAGCCGGTTGCTGACCGTTTTCCAGCGCGTCCGCCACTGGCTCAACACCAACACGCGCAGCGGCTCCAGGAAGAACATTTCTGCCCATTACGACCTTGGCAACGCCTTTTACCGCGAGTGGCTCGACCCGACGATGACCTATTCGTCGGCGCTCTATGCCGACGGCGCCAACGATCTGGAAAGCGCGCAGAACGCCAAGTATCGCGCGCTCGCGCGGGACACAGAAATCGGCCCCTCCGACCATGTGCTGGAGATCGGCTGCGGCTGGGGCGGCTTTGCCGAATTCGCCGCGCGCGAGATCGGCTGCCGCGTGACGGGCCTGACCATCAGCCGCGAGCAGCACGATTTTGCCACCGCGCGGATCGCCAAGGCGGGGCTGTCCGACAAGGTCGAGATCAAGCTGCAGGACTATCGCGACGAGACGGGCACCTATGACCGTATCGCGTCGATCGAGATGTTCGAGGCGGTTGGCGAAAAATACTGGCCGGTGTTCTTCGACAAGGTCAAGTCGTGCCTCAAGCCGGGCGGGCTGGCCGGCATGCAGATCATCACCATCAACGAGGCCGCGTACTCGATCTATCGGCGCAGGCCGGACTTCATCCAGCGCTATGTGTTTCCCGGCGGAATGCTGCCGACCCCAGCCATTCTTCGCTCGCTCGGCGCCGACCAGAAGATGCGGCTGATCCGCGAACGGATCTTTGCCCAGGACTATGCACGCACGCTCGCCGAATGGCGCGAACGCTTCCACGCGTCCTGGAGCAAGCTGGTGCCGCTCGGCTTCGACGACCGGTTCCGCAAGCTGTGGGAGTTCTATCTCTATTACTGCGAGGCCGGCTTTCGGGCCGAATACATCGACGTGCGTCAGGTCGTTTACAAAACGTGACGCCAATCGCTCGCCTGCAGGGCGCGATACCCGTGACATTGTGGCCGATGGCAACCGCAGCGGCTTGCCAAACCCGAGAAACTGGCTGATCAGCTTCGCAGGAGCCGCGATCCACGATAGTGTGAATCGCGAACACAGGAACGCCAGACTTGATCGCAACCCGCCCTTCTTCGTCATGGTCCGCCGCGCGTGTCGGCATCGCGGCGGCCATGTGCTGCAGCCTTGCCCTTGCCAGTGGATGCACGCGGACGTCGGATGGCACGATCGTGCCCGTGCTCGCGCCGCCGAGCTATTCGCTCCCCGAGATCCGGCCGTGGTGGCGGCGGTCGCAGCCGACCCCGCAGTTGCGGCAGTTTCCGGAGGCTCCGCAAGCCGTGGCAAAGGGACCGCGCACGCGATCCGGTCGATCCGTCTCGCGCGTGAGGCCGAGAGTGCCTAGGTTCACAGTGGCCACGAGGCCGCTCTTCAAGCCGGCCGCCGAACAGCCGGCAAAACCGCTCGCCTGCCGGAATGTCACGGGCGCATCAGGCAAGGTCCGGGTCGTCTGCGACTGAGCGTGTTCCCGAAAACGTGATAGCGGTTCGAGGCAAGAACCACAGGGCCAGCCTGTCTACGCCGCCTGCTCGGCCCGGCGCTTCTCGATCTGGCCGATCGCGTCGACCACTGCATCGAAGGTCAGCATGGTCGAGGCGTGGCGCGCCTTGTAATCGCGCACGGGCTCCAGATATTTCAAGTCGGCGAAGCGGCCCTCTGGCGGCTGCCCGTTTTCCTTGAGCATGCGCCGCATCGTGTCGCGCACCGCGCGCAGTTCGTCGAAGGAGGAACCCACGACATGCTCCGCCATGATGGCCGACGACGCCTGGCCAAGCGCGCAGGCCTTCACGTCATGCGCGAAATCGGTGACGACGCCCTCGTTGACGGCGATGTCCACGGTGACCGTCGAACCGCACAGCTTGGAATGGGCCGTTGCCGACGCGTCCGGTGCCGGCAGGCGACCGATGCGCCCGATATTGCCAGCAAAACCCAGAATTTTCGCATTGTAGACATCGTCGATCATGGTTTTCCGATCCGTCGCCGTTTTGCGAACAGTCCATTGCGCACGGCCGTCTTCCTTTCGTGCGTCGTGTTCATATATAATGATGGTCGCCCGGTAACGGCAAGGCGGCCGAAGGATCAGCCCGGGCACAGAAGCCCAACGCCCATTTGGACGCCCGCAGGGTCAGGGCTCCGCGACAGGCAGTGGTCCGTTCAACTCGTTGCCTCGTATAAGGGGTAACTACGGGAGATTGCCTTTCATGGACGCCATCATCAACAAGATCGTTCCGCTGCCGCAGCAGGTCGCAAGGGACCTGACCGCCCGGCCAACCGAGGCAGAGGTCGAGGCAGCGGTCCTCACGCTCCTGCGCTGGACTGGCGACGATGTCGACCGCGAGGGACTGCGCGATACGCCCAAGCGTGTCGCCAAGGCCTATCGCGAGATGTTCAACGGCTACGACATGGACCCCGCGGAGGAGTTGGGCCGCACCTTCGAGGAGGTCGCCGGCTACGACGACCTGGTCATCGTCAAGGACATCCAGTTCCATTCGCATTGCGAGCACCACATGGTGCCGATCATCGGCAAGGCGCATGTCGGCTACCTGCCGGACGGCAAGGTGGTCGGCCTGTCCAAGATCGCGCGCGTCGTCGACATCTTCGCCCACCGCCTCCAGACCCAGGAGGCGATGACCGCGCAGATCGCCGGCATCATCCAGGACGTGCTCAATCCGCGCGGCGTCGCCGTGATCATCGAGGCCGAGCATATGTGCATGGCCATGCGCGGCATCCGCAAGCAGGGCTCGACCACCCTGACCTCGACCTTCACCGGCGCGTTCAAGGACAATCCCGAGGAGCAGATCCGCTTCATGACCATGATCCGCTCGGGTCGCGGCGGCTGACGCGGCCGCCGCGATGACCGATTGAGGGTACAAGATCGGGTAGAAACCGCCTATATCCGGAACACGCACAATCCGGGACACGCCATGCCACCCTCCATCGACTTCGCACCGCCCGGCGACAAGCAGGCCCTCGAGGAGGGCATGCTGCTGTCCCCCCGTTTCGACGCGCAAGGTCTCGTCACCGCTGTCGTGACCGATGCCGATGACGGCATGCTGCTGATGGTCGCGCATATGAACGCGGATGCGCTTGCCCTCACCATCGAGACCGGTATCGCGCATTACTGGTCGCGCTCGCGCCAGTCGCTGTGGAAAAAGGGCGAGACCTCCGGCAATTTCCAGCAGGTGGTCGAGATGCGGACCGACTGCGACCAGGATGCGATCTGGCTCAGGGTCACGGTGGCGGGCGATGGCCATACCTGCCACACGGACCGCCGCTCCTGCTTCTACCGCGTCGTCGAGACCGACCAGGTCGTGCCGACGCTGCGCATGGCGTAGAGCGCCGGAGCGCCTCACCCCTGCAGGACGCCCCCTGCTCCGGCAAGCGCCTCTGCCGTGTCGACGTCCAGGCTCGCGCCCTGTCCAATCTCGACATCGATGACGCCGAGCCCCTCGCCCTCGACGAGATGTCGCGCGCCGGTGTCGCCCTTCAGGCCGGCGACCGCCTCGAAAACCGCGCGCGGCAGCAGCACGGGATTGCCGCGCTTGCCGTCATGCGTCGCGCGGACGACCTCCGATGCCCCGGCGGCGGCGAAGCGGTCGATCATCATGTCGAGATGGCGCGTCTCGATCGCCGGCATGTCGCCGAGCACGACCAGCGCGCCCGCAGCATCGCCGGGAAGGCCGTCGATTCCGGTCTTCAGCGACCCCGAAAGGCCGGCAGCGAACTCGGCATTGTGGACGAAGGTAAGGTCCAGCCCCGCCAGCGCGGCAGTGACCCGGTCCTGCTGATGGCCTGTGACGACCGTCACGGATTTCGCCCTCGAGGCCACCGCCTGCTCCGCGACCCGGCGGACCAGCGGCACGCCGTCGAAAAGCGCCAAGAGCTTGTTGGGTCCGCCCATGCGGCTCGAACGCCCCGCCGCCAGCAGCACGACATGGACCTCGGCATCGGACGCCGCGCGCGTCGCCTCGCGCGGCAGCGGCCGCGTCGGGATTTCCATCAGCAGGCCCCCAACCCCCATGGCGGCAATGTCGTCTGCTGTCACGTCCATGCCGGCAACCAACCGGTCGAGCACCCAGTCAAAACCGTTCTCCTTGGGACTGCGCGCGCAACCCGGCGCCCCGATGACGGTCTTGCCGCCAATCTCGCCAAGCACGAGGAGATTGCCCGGGTCCACCGGCATGCCGGCGCGGATGACCGTGCCACCCGCCGCGCGGATGGCAGAGGGGATCACGTCGTCGAAATCGCACAGGGCCGAGGCGCCGAAGACGATCGCCATGTCATTGTCCGCCAGCGCCTCGGCAAGGGCCGCGGCGACGGCATCGGCTGCGTGAGCCACCCGACATTCGCCGGTCAGCCTGCTGCCCGAGCGCTCCAGCCGGGCCTCGGTAACGCGCGCGGTCTTGGCAAGCACGCTGCCCTTGATTCCCGGCAGTACCGTCTGGATGAGCCCGACGCGGCGCGGCTCGTATGGCCGAACGGCGATTGTGCGGCCGCCCGCGACGACGGAGACCGCCCTTTCGACCAAGGCTCTGTCGACGGCAAACGGTATGATCTTCACCGTCGCGACCATCTGCCCCTTCTGGACCGCGACCTTGTCGGCAAGCGTCGCCAGCGTTATTGCCGGGTCGATCGCGTTGACGGCAGTCACCAGGCCGGCATCAACGACGAAGACGCCGCTTCCGGCGGCGTGAAGGTTGACCCGTCCGGTCGAGGCAGGCTTTGCGTCGACATGGTCCATAACCATGCTTTCGACGATGCGGCTCGCAGCCGCGTCCTCGCCGAGATCCGTCGGCTCCAGCACGGCCGCAATGACGTCTCGAAACCCGGCGGTACGGAACGCCTCGATGTCGCTCTCGCTCAGGACATGAGCCTTGCGAAACCGCCGGCCGCCGACCTCGACGGAATGGGCGAGGACCGCGCCCCGCGCCTTGTCGATGGCGACCGGCCCGAACTTCACGCGGCCGCGTCCCGGCTGTCGGTCTTGCGCGTACGCAGCGCGCCGATCACCTGCGCCAGCACGGCGACCGCGATCTCAGCAGGGCTTGCCGCGCCGATGTCGAGACCAATCGGCGCGTGGATGCGCGCCATCTCTTCTCGCGGGGCGCCGCCGGCCGTCAGCCGCTCGACGCGCGCGGCATGCGTCTTGCGGCTGCCGAGCGCGCCGACATAGAAGCAGCGCGCATCGAGCGCCGCCTTCAGCGCGAAATCGTCGATCTTCGGATCATGCGTCAGCGCCGCGACGGCCGTATAGCTGTCGAGCGGATTCTCCCTCAGCACCGTCTCCGGCCAGTCCGCATGGAGCGGCATGTCGGGAAAGCGGTCCGGCGTCGCAAAGGCGGTGCGCGGGTCAATGATGGCAATGTCGAAGCCGGCGATCCGCGCCATCGGCGCCAGTGCCTGGCTGATATGCACGGCGCCGATCATCACGAGGCGCGGCGGCGGTACATGGACGTTGAGGAAGAACGTTCGGCCCTCGGCATCCGCGGAGCCGGATTTGCCGGACCGGAACGCCTTCGCGACGATGTCGCCGAGCGCGCCGGCGACCTGATCGCTCTCGCGGATCAGCCGGTCGCGGCCGTCGCCGAGATCGGTCAGCAGGATGGCGGCGCGGCGCGCGCGGCGCTCGGCATTCAGTCCCTTGAGAAGATGCGGGTCCATCCTGGTCAGCCCAGCCGCTCGACATAGACTTTTATGCGCCCACCGCAGGACAGGCCGACCCGCCAGGCCGTCTCGTCGGCGACGCCGAATTCCAGCATTTTCGGATTGCCGTCGCCGATCACGTCGATGGCCTCCGTGACCACCGCACCCTCGACGCAGCCGCCGGATACCGAGCCGTGGAAATTGCCGTCCGCGTCGATCACCAGATGGCTGCCCACGGGGCGGGGCGCCGAGCCCCAGGTCTCCACCACGGTCGCGATCGCGACCTCCCGGCCGGCGCCCATCCAGTCCTCGGCAATGGCGAGTGGATCTCTGGTGTCATCGAGATGGGAAACGTCGGCCATCGGTTGGTTCCTCTTCGACTTCCTGTGCTAGGCCGCGTTGCGGCGGGCTACGTCGATCCAGCGGCGCGGGTCGGAGTCACGGCCAGCCCGCTCGCCCAGCGACGCGACGAGGTCGCTCAGCGCATTCAGATTGTGTACGGCACGGAACTCGTCGACATGCGGCAGCATAGCCCGGACGCCGCGCGCGCGCGCCTCGAAACCGTCGAAGCGCAAGAGTGGGTTCAGCCAGACCAGGCGCCTGCAGGACTTCCTCAGCCGCTCCATCTCCTCGGACAGACCCTTGACGTCGTCGCGTTCCAGCCCGTCGGTGATCAGGAGCACGATCGCGCCCTGCCCCAGCACGCGGCGCGACCACAGCCGGTTGAACTCGTGCAGCGTGTCGCCGATGCGCGTGCCGCCCGACCAGTCCTTCACGGCCGCCGAACAGTCGGCCAGGGCTGCGTCCGGGTCGCGGTGGCGCATCTGCCGCGTCAGGTTGGTCAGTCGCGTCCCGAACACGAAGGTGTGCACGCGGCGCCGCTTTTCGGTGATGGCGTGCAGGAAGTGCAGGAAGATCCGCGTGTACTGGCTCATCGAGCCGGAAATGTCGGCGAGCACCACGAGCGGCGGATGAACCTCGCGCGGCGAGCGGAACTTTGGCAGGATGAGTTCGCCGCCGGTGCGCGCCGAGGCGCGCATCATGGCGCGGGGGTCGATGATGCGGCCCTGCGCATCCGGCCTGAAACGCCGTGTCGTCACCGTGTCGAAGGGAAGCCGGAGCGCCTCGATCTCGCGCCGCGCCAGGCTGATCTCGGACGCGCTCATCTGGGCGAAATCCTTGGCGCGCAGGAGTTCGTTGCCCGATACCGTGAAGCGCGAGTCCATCTCGATCTCGGGGATCTCCTGGGGCGGGCGGTTCTTGTTGTGGCCCTCGAACATCGCCTGGCTGACGCGGTTTTCGGCGGCGCGCGGTTTCTGCTTCTCGCGCGTGGCGGGCGCCACCGGCGAGAACATGGCGATCATCTTCTCGATCAGTTCGCGCGATTTCCAGAACAGCCGGAACGCCTCGTCGAACACCTGATGATCCTCGTGGCGCGTCACCAGCACGGCATGAAGCGTCCAGTAGAAATCGTCGCGGCTGCCGATGCCCGCGGCAAGCACCGCCTCGATGGCGTCCTTGACCGAGGCCGGCCCGACCCTCAGTCCGGCCTTGCGCAGCGCGCGCGCGAAATAGACGATGTTGTCGGCGATGCGGCCTTCGCCCAAGGCGACGTTGGGACTGCTGGGGAACGTCGCGCTGCGTTCCATTATTCGGCCGCCGAAAGCTCCGCCTTGACCTCGTTGAGGAGGCGGCGGCCTTCGCCCTGCTCGATGCGCGCAATATCGTCCTGGTACTTCAGGAGCACGCCGATCGTATCCGACACCGTCTCGGGGTCGAGCGCGACTTTGTCGAGTTCGGTGAGCGCGCCGGCCCAGTCGATCGTCTCGGCGACACCGGGCACCTTGAACAGTTCGATCTCGCGCAGCTTCTGCACGAAGCGCACGACCTCGGCCGACAGGCGCTGGTTGGCGGCCGGCACCTTGCGCCGCACTATGTCGAGTTCGCGCGCGGCGTCGGGGTAGTCGACCCAGTGATAGAGGCAGCGTCGCTTCAGCGCGTCGTGGATCTCGCGCGTGCGATTGGTGGTGATGATGACGATCGGCGGCTCGGCGGCCTTGATCGTGCCGAGCTCGGGCACGGTGACCTGGAAATCAGACAGGATTTCCAGAAGGAAGGCCTCGAATGCCTCGTCAGTGCGGTCGAGTTCGTCGATGAGGAAGATGGGCGCGGCCCCCTCTTTGCCCTCGAGCGCCTGCAGCACCGGCCGCCTTATCAGGTATTTTTCCGAAAAGACGTTACGCTCCATGGTGCCGCGGTCGACGCCGCCGGCGGCTTCCTCCATGCGGATCTCGATCATCTGCGCGGCATAGTTCCATTCATAAACCGCCGACGACACGTCCAGCCCCTCATAGCACTGCAGCCGGATCAGACGGCGGCCGAGCGCCGATGCGAGTACCTTGGCGATCTCCGTCTTGCCGACTCCGGCCTCGCCTTCGAGAAACAGCGGTCGCTTCATGCGCAGCGCCAGGAAGAGCACGGTCGCCAGCGCCCGGTCGGCGACGTAGTCGGCCCCCGACAGCATCGCCATCGTCTCGTCGATGGTGGTCGGGATCGGGCGCGGCGCGGTCTCGGTCATGCTGTTTCCGTGGATGGCAGGCGCGCTCACAGCACGCGGTAACTGCGGTTGAAATAGAGCAGCGGCTTGAGGTTATCGGCGATGCGCAATCCTGTCACTCTGCCAAAAAGGACACGATGGGTCGCCAGATCCTTGGCATCGACGAGTTCGCAATCGAAGATCGACAGCGCTCCGACCAGAGCAGGCGAGCCGCTGGCAATCGTGTCCCACGTTCCTGCTGCAAAGCGGTCTTCGGCCGACAGGCCGGTGACGCCCGACATGGCGACCGCGAGCGGCTCGTGCGCGGCCGACAGCGTGTTCAGCGCAAAGCATCCGTTTTCGACAAAGACGTCGTTGTTGGCGTTCTGGCGGTTCACGCAGACCAATATGGTCGGCGGCGCGTCGGAGACCGAACAGGCGGCGATGACGGTGGTTCCGCGCCTGCCGGCTCCGCCGTCCGTCGTCAGAATGTGCACGGCGCCGGCGAAGCGCGCCATGGCATCCCGATAGGCCTGTGCCTCGACGTCGCTCTTCTTCAGCACTTGCTCTTCCTGACCCACGATGATGACCGGTATATATGGCTGAGCAGAACGCGCAACAAGCGTGGCGGCAGCCGGGCGCGGCTGTCTCCGGCATGATTTCCTGTGTTGCGCTCGCTGCCGCCGGCCGTTACCTCTTGCCGGACAGAAACCGGCCCGGCTCGAACCGGGCGGAAGGATGACGGACCAGCATGCGAGGTGCGATTGCCGCGATAGCCGGCCTGGCGGCACTCTTGGCGCCGTTTCCGGTTTCGGCCGCAGCGCCGCGCATCGGCATCGTCGCGCCGCTCACCGGCACGTCCGAAACGCTGGGCAGGCAGATCGTCGACGGCGCCAGGGCGGCGGCGGGCGATGCGCCGCTGGAAATCGCCGACGATGGCTGCACCGCGGCGGGAGGCACCCAGGCAGCGCGGCGTTTCGTCGAAGCCAAGGTCGCCTATGTCGTCGGCTTCCTCTGTGCCGAATCGATCGAGGCGGCGCTGCCGATCCTCAGGGATGCCAGGATCCCCGTCATCACGCCCGCCGTGCGGATCGACAGCCTTACCGACCGGCGCGGCAGGACGAAGTTTCTCGTCTACCGGCTCGCTCCGCGCGACGATTCGGAAGCCGGCGCGGTGGCTGGCCTGCTGCCAAAGGTCTGGAGGGACCGGCTTTTCGCCATCATCGACGATGGCACCATCTACGGTCGAAATCTGGCCGAGACGCTGCGTGCCGCGGCCGAGGCCCAGGCACTGCAACCGGTCTTCATCGACACCTACCGGCCCCAGATGGACAATCAGGTCGGGCTGATCGGTCGCCTTCGCAGGGCAGGCTCCACGTATGTTTTCGTCGGCGGCGACCGCGACGACGTCGCGATCATGGGGCGCGACGCCGCGCTGGCGGGCAATTCGATGGTGTTTGCGGGCGGCGAGGCGTTGCGCGCCGCGCCCGGCGACATCCCGCTTGCGACGGGAACGCTGATGGTCGGCCTTCCGGAATGGTCCGAGATCGCCGATCCGGCGGCCGTGGCCGCTCTCGCTGCCAGGGGCGTCGTTGCCGAAGGCTATGTCCTGCCGTCCTACGCCGCCATGCAAGTCGCGCTGACAGCCGCCGGCGGCCCGGCCGTGGCGGATGCCGATCCGGCTGCGCTGCTCGACGGCGCGTTCACGACCGCGCTCGGCGCGATCCGCTTCGATGCAAAGGGCGACCTCTCCGAAAACCCCTATCGCATCTTCAGCTTCGACGGCGCGCGGTTCGTGCCCGTGGAAACGCAATGAGCCTGCGCGCGGGCCCCACCAACCGCATTACCGACGTCGCGGGCCTGCGCGTGGGCAGCGCACAGGATGACCGGCTCAAATCCGGCGTCACCGTCGTGGTCTGCGACGAGCCCGCCGTCGGAGGCTTCCAGGTGCTCGGCGGAGCGCCGGGAACGCGCGAAACGGACCTTCTGGAGCCGCAGAACTCGGTGCAGACAGTCAACGCCGTCGTGCTGTCGGGCGGGTCCTCCTTCGGGCTCGACGCGGCGTCGGGCGTACAGGCCTGGCTGCGCGAACAGGGCATCGGCTTTGCCGTCGGCGGCTTTCGCGTCCCGATCGTGCCGACCGCCATTCTCTTCGATCTCGCCAATGGCGGAAAAAAGGATTGGGGACGCTACCCCCCCTATCGCGACCTCGGGTATGCCGCGGTCGCAACCGCATCCCGGGATTTCGCGATCGGCACGGCGGGCGCCGGCGCGGGCGCCCTGACCGCAGGCCTGAAGGGCGGGCTCGGAACGGCGTCGACGGTGCTGGCCAGTGGCGTCACCATCGGTGCGCTGGCCGCCGTCAACGCCATCGGCTCGGCCACGCTGCATCGCAGCAGGCATTTTTGGGCAGCGCCCTTCGAGATCGACAGCGAGTTCGGCGGGCTGGGCTATCCCCATCCGATGCCCGACGGCACGAGCGACATCCTCCTGAAATACCGGGACCGGCAGGTCGGCGCCAACACCACGATCGCGGTCATCGCGACCGACGCAGTGCTGTCCAAGGCCGACGCCAAACGCCTGGCGATTTGCGCCCATGACGGCTTCGTGCGCGCCATCTGGCCGACCCATACGCCGGCCGACGGCGATATCGTCTTTGCGCTGGCGACCGGTGGCACCGGCATTACGCTTGCCGGCGACGACGCCATCGACCTCTACGCCGCTGCCGGCGCGACCATGGCGCGTGCCATCGCGCGTGGTGTATACGCCGCGACGCCTGCCGAGGGCGACCTGTTTCCGGTATGGTCGGCGCGGCGATGAGGGCTGCCTTGGATATGCCTGGATCGCGACGGCAACGCCAAACGAATGCGGCAATGGCATGGCTTCGGCCTGTCTCCCACGCCGACCTCGAAGGCCCGGATTTCCGAGGGATCCCCGGGACCGGGAAGTTCTAGGTATGGCACCTTCGCCCCCAGCGGCACTGCAGGCCGGGCTGCAGGAGCCGCACGATGCCGCCCCGCCTCGAAGAGGCCGCTTTGCGCGACTGCGGGGCGCACTGTCCCGTGCCGCGCCGCCATGGCGGCACGCCCTGCCCGGCGCTCTTCTATGGGCCGCAATCATGAGCCTCAGCGCCACGCTCAACCTCATCGCCGAGGGATGGCAGTCGAGCGACCGCATCCGCGACGTCGCGCTGGTCTTTGCGGGCGGCGGCGCCATTGCATTTCCGCTCGGAATCATGGCTGCGACCATCATCTCGCGCGGCCGCCAAGCCGAAACGCGCTTTGCCGCCGCTTTCCTTGCGCTCGTTCTGGCCACGATCGGCGCGACCGCGGCCATCTACGCGATGGAATACCGCATCTATTATGCGCAGTGGCACGCGGCGACGTTTTCCGTCACCTGGACGTTCCAGCTCGTCTTCACGTCGCTGGTCTCGACGGTCCAGTTCGCGGTCAGCGGCCTGCCGCTCTACTTTCCGATCGGCTTCCTCGCCGTGCCGGTCGCCGCGCTGTGGTTTGCCCGCCAGCCACGTTGAGCATTCCGGCTGCCTCTGTTAGGACGCACGCAACCTCGCAAACCGGATACAACGCACATGATCCCTCGCTACTCGCGCCCGGAAATGGTCGCCATCTGGTCGCCGGAGACCCGCTTCCGCATCTGGTTCGAGATCGAGGCGCATGCCTGCGATGCGCTTGCCGAGATCGGCGTCATCCCGAAGGAAGCCGCGCGCACCATCTGGGAGAAGGGCAACGCCGCGACGTTCGACGTCGACAAGATCGACGACATCGAGCGCGTCACCAAGCATGACGTGATCGCCTTCCTGACCCATCTGGCTGACTTCGTCGGACCCGACGCGCGCTTCGTCCACCAGGGCATGACCTCGTCCGACGTGCTCGACACCTGCCTCAGCGTGCAGCTCGCGCGCGCCAGCGACCTGCTGCTCGCCGACATCGACGCGCTGCTTGCCGCGCTGAAGCGGCGCGCCTTCGAGCACAAGGACACCGTCACGATCGGCCGCAGCCACGGCATCCATGCCGAACCGACGACGTTCGGTGTCAAGCTGGCGCAGGCCTATGCCGAGTTCACGCGCTGCCGGCAGCGCCTCGTCAACGCGCGGGCCGAAATCGCCACCTGCGCCATCTCGGGAGCCGTCGGCAGCTTCGCCAATATCGACCCGCGCGTCGAGGAGCATGTCGCGGCAAAGCTCGGGCTCACCGTCGAGCCGGTGTCCACGCAGGTCATCCCGCGCGACCGCCATGCGATGTTCTTTGCCACGCTCGGCGTCATAGCCTCGTCGATTGAGCGTCTTGCGACCGAAATCCGCCACCTGCAGCGCACCGAGGTTCTGGAAGTCGAGGAATTCTTCTCGCCGGGCCAGAAGGGATCGTCGGCCATGCCGCACAAGCGCAACCCCGTGCTGACGGAAAACCTCACCGGTCTCGCCCGCATGGTGCGCGCCTTCGCGGCTCCGGCGATGGAGAACGTAGTGCTCTGGCACGAGCGCGACATCTCGCATTCGTCAGTCGAGCGCATGATCGGCCCCGACGCCACGATCACGCTCGATTTCGCCCTGTCGCGGCTGACGGGCGTCATCGACAAATTGCTGGTCTATCCCGACAACATGCTGAAGAACATGAACAAGTTCCGCGGCCTCATCCATTCCCAGCGCGTCCTGCTGGCGCTGACGCAGGCCGGCGTGTCGCGCGAGGACGCCTACAGTCTCGTCCAGCGCAACGCGATGAAGGTCTGGGAACACGGCGCCGACTTCCTGGAGGAACTCCTGGCCGACAAGGATGTGCGCGCGGCCCTGCCTGAGGCGGAAATCCGGGAAAAATTCGACATCGGCTACCACACCAAGCATGTCGACACGATCTTTTCGCGAGTTTTCGGCGAGAGCTAACCCGGAACGACAGGCCACATCGCGCGTTTGTCTCCCGATCAATCGATCCGGGGATAGCAGATGTCAGATGGCGACGTGGTGATGAACGGCAGCAAGGCCGCATGGTTTTTCGGCGGGGCGTTCGCCGTTGCCGCGGCGATCGGGCTGTATCTCTATATCGACGGCTATTTCTCGACCGGCACTTCGGTCGAAATGAAGCTCGAAGAGCCGAGGGTCGAGATCGAAGGAGACTGAGTCTGCCACCCACCAGATCATGAAAACCCGCGTAACGCCGCGGATTCTCCTGTCTTGCGATCAAGCCCTGTCTGGGATGATCCGCACCACATTGCCCCACGGGTCCTCGTGGACCGCCTCTTCAGTTGCCGCCCTCGACGTGAACGCGACATAGGACAGGCCGGAACGATCCGGGTCGCGATCCTTGGCGCCAGCGCTTTGCCAGGCATTGGCGCCGACATGATGATGATAGCCTCCGGTGGCGAGGAAAACCGCGCTCGGGCCGTATTTCGCCATTGTGTCGAAGCCGAGCTTTTCGTTCCACCATGTTTCCGCTTCGGCAGCGTTGCCGACGCGCAGGTGGATGTGACCGACCATGCTCGTCTCGGGCGCGCCCTGCCATCCCTTGTCGCCCGGCTGCAACTCCGTCAGCAGGTTCTGGACGTCGAGGGGCAGCGTCGCCAGCTTCACGCCCTCGCCTTCATGGGTCCAACTGTCACGCGGCCGGTCCGCATAGATTTCAATGCCGTTGCCTTCCGGGTCGGTCAGGTAGATCGCTTCGCTGACCAGATGATCCGAGGCGCCGGTGACCTGGATACGCTGGTCGATGGCGCGCTGTGTCCACCGCGCAAGATCCGAACGCGAAGGCAGCAGAAACGCCGTGTGGAAGAGCCCCGCCGCGCGCGGATCGTCGGGCTTCGCCGCCTTGAACTCCTCGATTTCGAGCAGGCCGCGCCCACCGGCGCCGAGGACGACGACGCCTGGACGGCGGGCGACTTCCGCGAGGCCGACGGCATGCTTGTAGTAATCGGCAAGCGCGTTGATGTCGCGCGCCTTGATGCCGACGGAGGCGACGCTGACGGGTGCGTCGGCGGCGAAGGGCAAACTGGTCATGGACGTCTCCGCACGGGCTAACCCCGTGGTTGCGTTGAGGGCAAGAAGTCCTGCCGCGGTCGAAAACCCGCGTCGCGTGATGGTCATGCTGGACTCCGGCCCATGGTCATCGTTCATCTGTAAATCGTCCTTCGCCGCTCGCCGCGCAAGACGCCAAACGGCGAACAGCCTGTTCAACGCGCGGCCATCCTGCCTGCAACATTGCAACCGGCGGCCCCCGCCGCTACATCGGCGCCATGAAGGTCAAGGACGCAACTATCCTCATCGTGCCCGGCTACACCAATTCCGGGCCGGAACATTGGCAGAGCCGCTGGCAGGCAAAACTGTCGACGGCCGAGCGCGTCGAGCAGGCGCAGTGGTCAAAGCCCGTGCGCGAGGACTGGACCGAGACGCTGGCCAACGCCGTCAACGCGGCGGAGCGTCCGGTCGTGCTGATCGCCCATTCGCTGGGCGTGGCGACGGTCGTCCAGGCCGTGCACCTGTTCCGCAAGCCGGTGGCCGGCGCCTTCCTGGTCGCCCCGCCCGACGTCGCCAACCCGACACTCCGCCCAAAGCACCTGATGACCTTCGGCCCCTATCCGCGCGATCCACTGCCCTTTCCGTCCATGGTGGCGGCGAGCAGCAACGATCCCTTCTGCGCGCTTGACGTCGCCGAAGACATCGCGGCCGCCTGGGGCTCCGTCCTCGTCCATGCGGGCGAAGCCGGTCATATCAACGCCGAATCCGGCTATGGTCCCTGGCCGGAAGGCACGATGGCCTTCGCCAATTTCCTGATCCGGCTGCCGGGATAGAACCGGCGCAGACCGAGGCATCACATGGCGCGTGCGCGAAAGAAGATCGTCATCGTCGGGGCCGGCATCATCGGCGCGTCGATTGCCTATCGCCTGACCAGGGCGGGTTGCGACGTCACCGTGCTCGAAGCCGACGAAAGTGGCGGGCTTGCCACGCGCCATTCCTTTGCCTGGATCAATGCAAGCTGGGGCAACCCGGAATTTTATGTCCACTTCCGCCGCCGCGCCATGGCCGAATGGCGGCAGCTTGCCATCGAGGTGCCGGCCATCGGGGTGAATTTCTGCGGCGGTCTGATCTGGGATCTGCCCGCCCCCGAACTGGACGCCTTCGCCACCGAGCATGAGGGCTGGGGCTATGGCGTGAGGCGCGTCGACCGGACCGGCGCACTCGCCGTCGAGCCCGGTCTCAAGGCGCCGCCGGATTTTGCCCTGCACGTGGCCGAGGAGGGCATGGTCGAGCCGGTCGTGGCGGCACTCGCGCTGCTGTCTGCCGCCGGGATCGTGCCCGTGAACGCTCGGGCGATCAGCTTGATCTTCCAGGCAGGCCAGGTGACCGGCGTCGCGACCGACATCGGCCCCTTCCACGCCGACGAGGTGGTGCTTGCCGCCGGCGCGCAGACTGCGCTGCTGGCCGGCACGGCCGGCCTGTCCCTGGCGATGACAGCGCCCGCCGGGCTCATCGCGCATTCAGAGCGCGCCGGTGCACAGCTTCTTCGCGGACTGGTCCTGTCGCCGCAATTCCATGTCCGCCAGACCGCGGAGGGCCGTCTCATCGTCGGCTCGGATTTCGCCGGCCACGATCCGAAGGATGAGGGTCAGGCCATGGCCGAGAGACTCCTGGCGCAGGTCCGGGACATGGTGCGCGGCAGCGAGGGGCTGGCGCTCGACTTCTTCTCGGTTGGCCATCGTCCGACGCCCGCCGACGGCTTCCCGCTGATCGGCCGTCCGGGCGAGACACCGGGCCTTTATGTCGCCGTGATGCACTCCGGCGTGACGCTCGCGCCACTGGTCGGGATGCTGGCGGCGAAAGAACTGGCAGCGGGTGACCGCGACCCGCTTCTCGCCCCTTACGACCCCGATCGGCTGCCGATCGGATAGGGCTCAGCCCATGCTCTGGCGCGCTGCGGCGAGCATCGCGTCGACGCCGAGCGCCATGTATTTCTGCTCGTTGCCGAGCGCCAGGAAGCGGTAGCCCATCTTCACGAAGCGGCCGGTATAGGCGGTGTCCATCACGAAGATGCCGGCATGCTTTCCTGCCTTCAGAGTCCGCGCGGCAATGTCTTCCAGCGCCGCCATCATGTCTTCCAGCGTCGGATTGACCGCGGCGCCATTGGTCCAGGCGATCGAGAAATCGGACGGGCCGAGGAAGATGCCGTCGATGCCGGGCGTCGCCAGGATGCCGTCGAGCACGTCGAGGGCTGCTCGCGTCTCGATCATCGCAATCGATACCGTGCGCTTGTTGGAGTCCTTCAGCCACGTCGCCTGGTCGGTGCCGCCGCGCCGCGCAAAGCCGAAGGTCGGTCCCCAGGACCGTTCGCCAACCGGCGGATACTTCATCGAGTTTGCAAACAGCCGCGCGTCTTCCAGCGAATTGATCATCGGCGCGATGATCGCCTCGGCGCCGAAATCCAGCGCGCGGCTCGCCATGTCGAATCGGCCGACCGGTATCCGCACCACGGCGTGCTTACCGGCCCGCAGGATCGGCACGACGCCGCGCAGCACGGAATCCTCGTGGTGGCCGCCATGCTGCATGTCGAGGGTGACGGCGTCGAAGGCCTGTGCCGCCACGACCTCGACGGTGACCGAGTCCGGAATGCCGGACCAGGCCGTGAACACCACCTCGCCCGCTTCGAGCCGCGTCGCAAGATCTCTCATTGGCTGGTCCTCAAATCCGCAATCCCCGAGCGACATTGGCGCGGACCGTTGCTCCAGGGCAACGGAAATCCGCTGCGCCAGCCGGCGCCCGCTCAGTTGTCGCCCAAAGGCTTCAGCTCTTCTGGATCTGGTCGACGGCGACAGCCATCAGTTCGTCCATGGTGCGGCGGATCTGCTGGTCGGTTTCCTGCACGCCGCCCGCGTCGAGATCCCGGCGGACTTTGCGGAACACGTCCTGGTCGCCGGCTTCCTCGAAGTCGGATGCGACGACTTCCTTGGCATAGGCGTCCGCATCGGCACCCGTCTTGCCGAGCTTTTCGGCGGCCCACAGGCCGAGCAGCTTGTTGCGCCGCGCCGTGGCCTTGAACCGCAGTTCCTCGTCGAAGGCGAACTTTCGTTCGAAGCCCTCTTCACGATCCTTCATATTGGCCATGGCGTTTCCTCCGGTGGTCGTCGATTCGTGTGAGACCTATATGGGTGTCTAGAACCACAAACCAAAACGCCGCGCCACGGTCAATATCGGTTCGCCATACTGCGGTGCGGCAATTCGTTCGGGAAAGCAGTTGATTGGGGGGAATTGCTGATTGAGCAATGGTCTTGATTGGGATAGACACCGGGTTGAAACCCGTGGTCTCCGCACCAGTCAAGCGCGAGTCGAAGGATCGGTCATGTTCCGCCTTCCCGCCAATCCAGAGAAAACACAATGAAAAATCGCCGCCGCATCTACGAAGGCAAGGCCAAGATTCTGTATGAAGGACCCGAGCCCGGCACGCTGATCCAGTTCTTCAAGGACGATGCCACCGCCTTCAACAAGAAGAAGCACGAGATCGTCGATGGCAAGGGCGTCATCAACAACCGCATCTCCGAGCATATCTTCAACCACCTCAACCGGATGGGCATCCCCACCCACTTCATCAAGCGGCTCAACATGCGCGAGCAGCTGATAAAGGAAGTCGAGATCATTCCGCTCGAGGTGGTGGTGCGCAACATCGCCGCCGGCTCGCTGTCGAAGCGCCTCGGCATCGAGGAAGGCACCGTCCTGCCGCGCTCGATCATCGAGTTCTACTACAAGGCCGACGCGCTCGACGATCCCATGGTCTCCGAAGAGCACATCACGGCCTTTGGCTGGGCGAGCCCGCAGGAGATCGACGACATCATGGCACTCGCCATCCGTGTCAACGACTTCCTGTCCGGCCTGTTCATGGGCATCGGCATCCAGCTCGTCGACTTCAAGATCGAGTGCGGCCGCCTGTTCGAGGGCGACATGATGCGGATCGTGGTTGCCGACGAGATTTCGCCGGACTCGTGCCGACTCTGGGACGTGCAGACCGCCGAGAAGCTCGACAAGGACCGTTTCCGCCGCGACATGGGCGGCCTCGTCGAGGCCTATCAGGAAGTCGCGCGCCGTCTCGGCATCATGAACGAGAACGAGCCGCCTCGCCCGACCGGCCCGGTTCTGGTCAGGCACTGAGTTTTCCGCGGCCGGGTCCTCCGGCCGCGTTCCCATCCGGCCGCGCGCCAACCCGGAGACATCAATTGATTAAGGCCCGCATCACCGTCACGCTCAAGAACGGCGTCCTCGACCCGCAGGGCAAGGCTATCGAAGGCGCGCTCAGCTCGCTCGGATTTTCCGGCGTCGGCGCGGTGCGCCAGGGCAAGGTGTTCGACCTCGAACTCGACCGCACCGACCGCACGCAGGCGGAGGCCGACCTCAAGGCGATGTGCGACAAGCTTCTGGCGAACACGGTGATCGAGAATTATAGCATTGCTGTAGTTTGAGCTTGTACCGGAGGGTGCGGTGGCTGAAGTCAGCAACGAACTGATGTACGAGCTGCTGAAGCGGATCCATGGCGATGTCGCCGAGGTAAAGTTCGATGTTCAAGAACTGAAGCGACGAATGACGGGAAGCGAAGAGGCCGTCGTGGGCGTCAATCGCCGCCTTGACCGCCAGGACGAGCATTTCGAACGCATCGAACGCCGCCTCGAGCTACGTGAACTCGCCGAACCCCAAAGGCCATTCGACCCGACATGAAATCAGCCGTCGTCCTCCTGCCTGGCCTCAACCGCGACCGCGACATGATCGCGGCGCTGACAAAAATTTCCGGCAAGCCGCCGATCACGGTGTGGCAGACCGACACCGAGATTCCCGACGTCGACCTGATCGTCGTCCCGGGCGGCTTTTCCTATGGCGACTATCTGCGCTGCGGGGCGATAGCGGCCCGCAAGCCCGTCATGCGCGCAGTGGCCGAAAAGGCTGCCAGGGGCGTCATGGTCATCGGCGTCTGCAACGGCTTCCAGATCCTGCTTGAGGCTGGCCTGCTGCCCGGAGCATTGATGCGCAACCAGTCGCTCAAGTTCGTCTGCCGCGAGGTGAAGCTGCAGGTGGCCAACGCCAACACGGCTTTTACGCGCAATTACGCGCCGGGACAGATCATCCGCTGCCCCGTCGCCCATCATGACGGCAACTATTTCGCCGATCCCGAGACACTGGCGCGGGTCGAGGGGGATGGCCGCGTGGTGTTCCGCTACGCCGAAGGTACGAACCCCAACGGGTCGATGAACGACATTGCAGGCATCATGAACGAAAAAGGCAACGTTCTCGGCCTCATGCCGCATCCGGAAGACCTGATCGAGGCGGCACATGGCGGAACCGACGGCCGGCCGCTGTTCGAAAGCGCTCTCGGAATCCAGTCACAGGCCGCCTGAGCCATTTTTGTCGGCGCCACAAGCTTTCGGCAAGGACCGGTCGCTACTGTCCCGGTTCACAGATCACGAAGGCGCGTATCCCCATGAACAAGATCCTCGGCCTTACGGCACTGGCAGCGTCCATGCTGGCCCTGGCTGCCTGCCAATCCAAGCCGACCCCCGCGAGCCCACCGGCATCGGGCAAGAGCGCGGCGCTGCGCTCCATGGAAACGGTGGCGATTGCAGCCCACAAATGCTGGTTTGCCTCCAAGGATCCCGCGTTCAGGAGCTACAGGTTCGCCAATGAGCTCAACTCGATGAGCGGCCAGCCGCGCTTCCTGCTCGTGCCTGCCAAGAATTATGGTGGCCGGCCGCTTCTTGTGGTCCAGGCATCTGGCAATTCGCCCAAGGTCGACGCCTTCGGGCCGCTGCTCAACGAACCGGTCGGCGCACGCATATCGTCCGATCTGCGGCGCTGGACCGCCGGCGACACGTCCTGCGGGGCATCCGCCTAGCGATTGCATCCCGCGCCTTCTGGGGCGGATCAGTCCCCAGAGCTGGCGCTTGCCTTCGAAGTAGGCGTCGGCGCGCGACAGGCCGATGTCCTTGAGCTGTGCATCCGTCATTTCAAGCAGCGCCAGCCGGCTGCGCCGCCGCTCTGCCAGCCTTTCGACCCATGCCAGCAGGGACAATGCAGTCTTCCGGAAGGAACTGCGGCTGAAGCTTGGCTGCGCCCCGCTCGATGCCGACGATGCGATTCCGATTGTATCGATTGTACTCATTGCCATATCCTCGCTCGATCCATTTCCGCGAATTGATGATGACAATCCTATGAATTGACTCTATTGCAATGGCAATATATCTAATTGTCATGATGACAACTTATATCCCCGACCTGTCGCGCGGCTCCGGTCCGCTGTATATGCGCCTCGCCGACCAGATCGAGAGCGACATCAGCGACGGGCGCCTCGGTCCCGGCGCAAAGCTTCCCCCTCAGCGAAACCTCGCCTTCGACGTCGGCGTCACCATCGGCACGGTGACGAGGGCGTACAATCTCGTGCGCGAGCGCGGGCTGGTCAGCGGCGAGGTCGGCCGCGGCACCTTCGTGCTGGATCGCAACACTCCTGCCCCCCTGGCTGAGAGGGACAAGCCGGCGCCGCTCACCGATGGCGGCCGGCCCCTGGCAACGACGCCGGGCAAGCTGCGCATGGATACGACATCGGCCCCCGATGTCGGCCAGGGCGCCATCATTCACGACCTGATGACCGCCATCACGCGGGCCAACCCGGACAAGATCGGCGACTACACCCGCGTCTGGCCGGATCACTGGCGCCAGGCCGGCAGCCGGTGGCTTTCGAGCGGCGGCTGGGTTCCCGAGCCGCAGACGATCGTCCCCACGACCGGCGTCCACGCCGCCATCATGGCCGTCATCGCGGCCGCCACCGCGCCCGGCGACAAGATCGCCTTCGAACACCTCACCTATTCGTCGATCTCGCGCGCCGCCAATCTGATCGGCCGCCGCACGGTGGTCTTCCGCAACGACGAGCATGGCGCCGACGTCGAGGACTTCGAGCGTCTCTGCGCCCAGCAGCACCCGAAACTCGTCTTCCTGATGACCGCCCTGCATAATCCCACGCTCACCGTCATGCGCGCCGAGCGGCTGCGGGCGATCGCCGAGATCGCGCGCAAATACAATGTCTGGCTGATCGAGGATTCGATCTACGGCAACCTGCTCGAGACGCCGTCGCCGACGCTCGTATCGCTCGCGCCGGAGCGCACCTTCCATGTCGGCGGCCTGTCCAAGTCGGTCGCGGCGGGCACGCGCACCGGCTGGGTCGCCTGCCCGCCGCATTTCGCGCCCCGCGTCCAGACCGCCCACAAGATGGTCACCGGCGGCCTGCCCTTCATGCTGGCCGAGCTTGCCGCCCAGATCGTCTTGAGCGGCCAAGCCGATGCGATCCGGGCCCGGGTGCGCGACGAGATCGCGGCCCGCGAAGCCGTTGCCCGCGACGTCTTCGAGGGCCTCGATTTCAGCTCCCACAGGAATGCACCCTTCCTCTGGATGAAGGTCCCGGAGCCGTGGCTGTCGGGCACGTTCAAGCAGGTCGCGGCCAACGAAGGCGTGCTGGTCGACGACGAGGACGAGTACAAGCCGGGGCGCACGGAACACAATTTCCACCGCATCCGCGTCGGGTTTTCACAGCCGGCCACGCGCGAAGAGGTTCGCAACGGCTTTTCCATCATCCGACGGCTGATGGACCATGGCAGCACCGGCTACGACAGCTATGGCTGAGCAGCGGTCCGGGGCCTGACAAGCCTGTGGCCGAGGTGCAATTTTTCGGGCCTGCGGGTGTCATGGCAGCGAAGCTTGGGCTATGACACCGCAACTCCCAGAGCCGCGGAAGCCACGTCGCCCATGTCGATTTCCAACACCATTCCGATCACGCCGGAACTCGTCACCAAGCATGGTCTGAAGCCGGACGAGTACCAGCGCATTCTCGACCTCATCGGTCGCGAACCAAGCTTCACCGAACTCGGCATCTTTTCGGCGATGTGGAACGAGCACTGCTCCTACAAATCGTCCAAGAAATGGCTGCGCACGCTGCCCACCAAGGGCGAGCGCGTCATCCAGGGTCCCGGGGAGAATGCCGGCGTGGTCGACATCGGCGACGGCCAGTGCGTCGTCTTCAAGATGGAGAGCCACAACCACCCCTCCTATATCGAGCCCTACCAAGGTGCGGCGACCGGCGTCGGCGGCATCTTGCGCGACGTCTTCACCATGGGCGCGCGGCCGATCGCGGCCATGAACGCGCTGCGCTTCGGCGCGCCGGATCATCCCAAGACAAAACACCTCGTGGCGGGCGTCGTCGCCGGCGTCGGCGGCTACGGCAATGCCTTCGGCGTGCCCACCGTCGGCGGCGAGGTCAATTTCGACGCGCGCTACAACGGCAACATCCTGGTCAACGCCTTTGCGGCCGGTCTTGCGCGCACCGACGCGATCTTCCTCTCCGAGGCCAAGGGCGTCGGCCTCCCCGTCGTCTATCTCGGCGCCAAGACGGGCCGCGACGGCGTCGGCGGCGCGACCATGGCGTCGGCTGCCTTCGACGACCAGATCGAGGAAAAGCGTCCGACCGTGCAGGTCGGCGATCCCTTTACCGAAAAGTGCCTGCTGGAAGCCTGTCTCGAACTGATGGCGTCCGGCGCCGTCATCGCGATCCAGGACATGGGTGCGGCGGGCCTGACCTGCTCGGCGGTCGAGATGGGTGCGAAGGGCGACCTCGGCATCGAGCTCGACCTCGATTCGGTGCCCGTGCGCGAGGAGCGCATGAGCGCCTACGAGATGATGCTGTCGGAGAGCCAGGAGCGCATGCTCATGGTGCTGCGCCCCGAGCAGGAGGACGAGGCGAAGGCGATCTTCGTCAAGTGGGGCCTCGATTTCGCCATCGTCGGCAAGACGACCGACGACCTGCGCTTTCGTGTGCTGCACCAGGGCGACGAAGTCGCCAATCTTCCGATCAAGGATCTTGGCGACCAGGCGCCCGAATACGACCGGCCATGGACGCCGCCCGTCGTCCGCGCGGCGCTTGGTGCTGACGACGTTCCCACGACCGACGTGGCGGACGCGCTGCTCAAGATGCTCGGTGGACCCGATCTCTCCAGCCGCCGCTGGGTCTGGGAACAGTACGACACGCTGATCATGGCCAACACGATGCAGATCCCCGGCGGCGACGCCGGCGTGGTGCGTGTCGACGGCCATCCGACCAAGGCGCTCGCCTTCTCCTCCGACGTCACGCCGCGCTACTGCGAGGCCGATCCCTTCGAAGGCGGCAAGCAGGCGGTAGCGGAATGCTGGCGCAACCTGACGGCGACGGGCGCGCTGCCTCTGGCGGCAACCGACAATCTCAATTTCGGCAATCCCGAGCGCCCGGAAATCATGGGCCAGCTCGTCAAGGCCATCGAAGGCATCGGCGCCGCCTGCCGTGCGCTCGATTTCCCGATCGTGTCCGGCAATGTGTCGCTCTACAACGAGACCAATGGCCAGGGCATCCTGCCCACCCCCACCATCGGCGGCGTCGGCCTCATCCCGGACTGGTCGAAAATGGCGCGCATCGGCTTTGCCGCCGAGGACGAGGCCATCATCCTGGTCGGCGCGCCCCCCTCCTGGGGCACGCATCTCGCCCAGTCGATCTACATGCGCGACATTTTTGGCCGCAGCGACGGCCCTCCCCCGCCGGTCGACCTGGCGCATGAAAAGCGCGTCGGCGATCTCGTCCGGTCGCTGATCCTCGACGGCGTGGCGACAGCCGTCCACGACCTGTCGGATGGCGGCCTTGCCGTGGCGCTGGCCGAGATGGCGATGGCCGGCGGAATCGGCGCGACCGTCAACCAGCTCAACGATCTGTCGCCCATTCCCGTCTTCTTCGGCGAGGACCAGGGCCGCTATCTCGTGACCATCCCGCGCGACAGGATCGACTGGTTCCTCGAGGAGCGCATCAGGGACACCGGCGTCTTTGCGCCGTGGATCGGCGTCACCGGCGGCCGAGAATTGAAACTCGGCGAGGCGCGTGCGATATCTCTGGAGGCTCTGGGACAGGCCCATGAATCCTGGTTCCCGGCCTTTATGGGTAATTGAAGGACAGCTGCGATGGCCATGGACGCGCACGACATCGAGAAGATGATCCGTACCGGCATTCCCGACGCTACGGTGACGATCCGCGATCTCGCCGGAGACGGCGACCACTACGCTGCGGAAGTCGTGGCCGAGAGCTTTCGCGGCAAGAGCCGCGTCCAGCAGCACCAGATGGTCTACGAGGCGCTGAAGGGCAACATGGGCGGCGTGCTGCATGCGCTCGCCTTGCAGACAAGCGTCCCGGAGTAAGCGCAATGTCGACCATCACCGATTTCGTCAAGGATATCGCCAACTCCGTGCTTCAGGACATTCTGAAGAAGACGACAGGCACGAAGAAGCGGGTGCGTAGGCGCAAGCGCGTAGCGACCGCGGCTGCCCAGCCAAGGACCAGGACGGGCCGCTTCAAGGCAAGGCCAGCCAAGCCGGCCAAGCGCCAGACCAGCCGCAAGCGCACCGTCAGGACCCGTTCCAAGGCCAGGCGCAGGGCATAGACCGACCGCGCTCCTGAAGGTGGCGTCGACACGAAACGCGGCAAAGTCTTGTTTCGCGGGCCCGATGGGTTTATTTGAGTCCCATGCTTCGCCTGTCTCCCGCAGGCTGGAAAGGAATCCCATGAGCGGAATCAACGACTACATCGACAATGAAGTGAAGAGCAACGACGTCGTCCTGTTCATGAAGGGCACGCCCGGTTTCCCGCAGTGTGGCTTCTCCGGTCAGGTCGTCCAGATCCTCGACTACATCGGTGTCGACTACAAGGGCGTCAACATCCTCACCTCGGACGAGCTTCGCCAGGGCATCAAGGCCTACTCCAACTGGCCGACCATCCCGCAGCTCTACGTGAAGGGCGAATTCGTCGGCGGCTGCGACATCATCCGCGAGATGTTCCAGGCCGGCGAGTTGCAGACCCTGATGCAGGAAAAGGGCGTCAGCGCCAAGGCGGCCTGACGCGACCCGGCACTGCCGGCTCCTCCACTTCACACATCTCACATCGGATGCGCCGGCTTCCCGGCGCATTTTCGTTTCGGCATTGACTGGACAGCATCATGGATCAGCAGACGCAGGGCGCGGCGAAGCTTCCTATCCCGCGCTGGGAGTTCATTGCGCTTGCCGCCGCGCTGATGGCGCTCAATGCGCTTGCCATCGACATCATGTTGCCGGGCCTGCAGGAGATCGGGCAGAGCCTCGGCATCAGCGACGAGAACCACCGGCAGTTCGTCATCACGGCCTACATTGCCGGCTTCGGCCTCGGCCAGCTCGCCTTCGGCCCGCTCTCCGACCGTTTCGGACGCAGGCCGCCCCTGCTGTTCGGCCTTGCGGTCTATGTCGTCTGTGCGCTCGCCGCTGCCATCGCGCCCACCTTCACCATCCTCCTGCTGCTGCGCTTCGTCCAGGGGCTCGGCGCAGCCGCCACGCGCGTCATTGCCGTTTCCGTGGTGCGCGACCGGTTCGGCGGCCGCCAGATGGCGGAAGTGATGTCTCTGGTCTTCATGGTCTTCATGGTGATTCCGGTCGTCGCGCCAGGCGTCGGCCAGGTCGTCCTGCTTTTGTCGAACTGGCACACGATCTTCATCTTCATGGGCGGCATCGCGGCGGTGATCGCGTTCTGGGCAGCGATGCGTCTTCCCGAAACGCTGCATCCCGAGTTTCGCCGGCCGCTGACCGCGTCCTCGATCATCCAGGGCTTCGGCATCGTTTTGTCGAACCGGGTCGCGCTCTGGTACACGCTGGCGACTATGGTCGTTTTCGGCGCCCTGTTCGGCTTCATCAACTCGGCGCAGCAGATCTATGTCGAGATCTACGGTCTCGGCGTCTGGTTCCCGGTCTATTTCGCGGCGATCGCTGGCATGATGGCGGTGTCGTCCTTCATCAATTCCAAGCTCGTGGTGCGCTTCGGCATGCGCCGCCTGTCGCATGGCGCGCTGTGCGGCTTCTTCCTCGTCAGCACGATCTGGTTCGTCGCCGCGCTGATGGGTGACCTGCCCCTCATTCCGTTCGTCACGCTCTTTGCGCTGGCGATGTTCCAGTTCGGCTGGATCGGGTCGAACTTCAACGCGCTGGCCATGGAGCCGCTCGGCCATGTCGCCGGCACGGCATCGTCGGTGCTGGGCTTCCTGCAGACGTTTGGCGGCGGCATGATCGGCGCCGGCATCGGGCAGGCTTTCGACGGCACGACCCTGCCGCTCGCGGCAGGGTTTTCGGCCGTGTCGGCCATCGGCATCGTGCTCGTGCTCATCGCCGAAAAGGGCAAGCTGTTCGGGTCACATACCCAGGCCGCGCAACGGAAATAGCGCTCCTTCAAAGAGCATCAGGCGCTCCACAGCGTGTGCTTGATTTCCTGCCAGCTGTCCCTGTCGGGGGCGGCCAGCAGCCCGCCGCCGACATGCGACGGCAGGTAGGGCGACCCGTCGAGCCTGGCCGAATAGCCGCCGCCCTCCGCGTGGATCAGCGTTCCGGCGAGATGATCCCACGGCATCAGCTTGTTGTAGACGAGGAAATGCGCAAAACCGGTCGCCAGCAGCCGGTATTCGTGCGCCGCGACCCGGTAGTTGAACGACGCCCGGAACCGCGCATGGTTCTTTGCGATCATTGAGCGCTCGGGCTCCTGCATGTGGTTCCATGACACCGCGCCCACCATCTCCGTCACCGGCAGCGCCGGCGCCACGCTGCAGCGCTCCTGCCGTCCGTCGCTGTGGCGCAGATGGCTGCCCGCACCGCGCATGCCGATCAGAAAATCCTTGCCGACGGGATCGTAGATCATGCCGAGCACCGTCTCGCCCTTGACGACGACGGCCAGCATCACGCCGAACAGCGGCAGGCCCGACGCGAAGTTGATCGTGCCGTCGACCGGGTCGATGACGAAGGCGAGATCGGCGTCGCCGAGTTTCGGCAGGATGCTCGGATCGTCCGCATGCGCCTCCTCGCCCACGACCAGCGCATCGGGATAGCGCGCCTTCAGCGCCCTGGTGATGACGCGCTCGGCGTTGACGTCGGCTTCCGTGACCAGGTCGGTCGCGGACGTCTTCTGGCGGATGTCGCCGGTGGCTAGCCGGCGGAACCGCGTCATGATCTCGGCTGCGGCGGTTTCGGCGAGCAGGGCGGCCAGCCAGTCGACGGACCGGTCATCGAAAGTCATGCTGAATCTCCAGGAGTTGTCGTTGCTGCCACGGGCGCGAGCCCGGCGAAGTCGAACAGTTTTGGATCGAGCAGATGCGAAGGCCGCACATTGGCGAGCGCGCGGATCATCGTCTCCTTGCGGCCCGGCATCTTGCGCTCCATCTCGTCCAGCATCGCCTTCATCGCGTTGCGCTGCAGCCCTTCCTGGCTGCCGCACAGATCGCAGGGGATGATGGGGAACTTCATCGCTTCGGCGAAGCGCGCCAGATCGGCCTCGGCGCACAGAGCCAGCGGCCGCAGCACGGTCACGTCGCCCTCGTCGTTGAGCAGCTTTGGCGGCATGGCGGCCAGCCGCCCGCCATGGAACAGGTTCATGAAGAAGGTTTCCAGCACGTCCTCGCGGTGGTGGCCGAGCACGAGTGCGGCGCAGCCTTCCTCGCGCGCGACGCGGTAGAGATGCCCGCGCCTCAGCCGCGAGCAGAGCGAGCAGTAGGTCTTGCCGTCGGCAATCTTGTCGGTGACGATCGAATAGGTGTCGCGGTACTCGATGCGATGCGGAATGCCGAAACGGTCGAGGAACTCCGGCAGGATATGCTTCGGAAAATTCGGCTGCCCCTGGTCGAGATTGCAGGCGAGCAGGTCGACCGGCAGCAGCCCGCGCCATTTCAGCTCGAGCAGCACGGCCAGCAGCCCGTAGGAATCCTTGCCGCCGGAAATTGCCACCAGCCAGCGGTCGCCGGGCCGCAGCATGCCATAGGTCTCGATTGCCTCGCGCACGCTGCGCATCAGCCGCTTGCGCAGCTTGTTGAAGGCAACCGAGCCCGGCACGTCGCGAAACAGCGGATGGCAGTCGGCGGTGTCGGCAAGATCCGGATCGTGGATAGTCATTTCTTGGCCCTCACGGCTTCGTTTAGAGTGGTTCGCGGATGGAGGGAAGCAGGCAAACGAAGACGGGTTGGACGATCGCGCGACTATCCCTTCTCCCCTTGTGGGAGAAGGTGGATCGGCGCTCTTGCGCCGAGACGGATGAGGGGTGTTCCATCCTGGCGCTAGTCTGGAACACCCCTCATCCGTCGCCTAGTCTTACCACTCGCTCCGCTCGTGATGAGGGCGACACCTTCTCCCTACAAGGGGAGAAGGAAGAGCGTCAGCCGCCGTCGCGATACCTGAAGTCAATAGCCGGCCACAACTCTGTTTCAGCGTGCATAGCCACCTGCCCCACCTTCAACGAAATCAACATCTTCGACGATTTCTGCGCGCAGTCCATCCCCGCCCCGGTGACATCTGCGACAATATACGCAGGTCACAGGGAGGCCAGGCGTGAACGCGGCAGGACGGGACTTTCGGGCACTGAGCCGCATCGCGGCACTGCTCGCAGCACTTTCCGTCCTTGCGGAACGTGCGGGCGGCATGGCGTTTCCTGTCCGCTGGATCGTTCTCGCCATCCTGCGCCGCGCCGAGAGCGTGGCACATGGGTTTGTCCTCGACGCTACACAGGCGACGTGGCCGTATTTCAATGATGACTGGGAGGCAGACTACCGCCCTCTTGATGCCGTGTGGCTTGCCTGGCGCTTCCGGCTGCTTGCGGCGATGCTCGGCGCGCTCATGCGTCTGGCAAGCGGTGCCGACAACTGTCACGCCGGCCTGGATCGCGCCGCGGGCGGCCTGGTGTCACGCCGCGTCCTCATGACCTGCGGCGGCTGCGCGCCGATGCCAAACGACACGTCGTAGTGTCGCGTTTCCTCGGAAATACGCGATTGATTCATGTCTCGGCTGCGCAGACAGGCTCTGCGCGGCCCGACCGGCGTCGACTGCGATGGCCTGGGTCCTCCCCCGTTTGCCGGGGCGGATCCAGCAGTCGGGCTACCCTGCCCTCAGGCGCCGAACACCGACCAGCCCGTGCGCTGCGCGAAGAGCTCCAGCGCCTCGGTTCCCAGCAGCGAGTTTCCGTTCGCATTCAGTCCAGGCGACCACACGGCGATCGTCGCCTTGCCGGGCGCGACGACGAGAATGCCGCCGCCGACGCCGCTCTTGCCGGGCAGGCCGACCCGGTAGGCAAAGTCGCCGGAGCCGTCATAATGGCCGCACATCAGCATCAGCGCGTTGATGCGCCGTGCCCTGTCGCGCGACACCACGCTGCGGCCGGTGATCGGGTTTCGCCCGCCGGCTGCGAGGTAGAGCCCGGCGTGGGCGAGCTGGCGGCAGGTCATCGCCAATGCGCATTGGTGGAAATAGACGCCGAGGACGCGCTCGGCGGGATGGGTGATCGTGCCGAAACCGCGCATGAAATGCGCAAGCGCGAAATTGCGGAAGCCGGTCTCCACTTCCGAGCGCGCCACAGCGTTGTCGACGACGATCGAGTCGTCGTCGGCAAGAAACCGCACGAACTGGACGATCTCGCCGATCGCCTCGCGTGGCTCGTAGCCGGCCAGAATATGGTCGGCGACGACGATCGCGCCCGCATTGATGAAGGGGTTTCTCGGCCTGCCCTCCTCGCGCTCCAGCTGCACGATGGAGTTGAAAGGCGAGCCGGACGGCTCCCTGCCGACGCGCGTCCAAAGCGAGTCGCCCACCCTGCCCAGTGCGAGCGTCAGCGAAAACACCTTGGAGACGCTCTGGATCGAAAAGGCGGCATCGGCATCGCCGGCAACGTATTCCGCGCCGTCGACCGTCGCTACCGCGATGCCGAATTGCGAAGAATCGATGCGTGCCAGCTGCGGAATGTAGTCGGCGACGCGGCCGCGATCCTCGCGCTCGGCCATGCGGCCGACGATGTCGTCGATCAGTGCCTGGATGTCGACCATGCCGGCTCCTGCGCGCCCGAGAGCGGAAACGAAAAGGCCGCCCAATCGGACGGCCTCCCCAAAACGATGATCGGCGAAACCGCCGCGCCAGTCAAATCAGCGCGAGTAGAATTCGACGACGAGGTTCGGTTCCATCTGGACCGCGAAGGGCACGTCGGCGAGGCCTGGAACGCGCGCGAACTTGGCGGTCATCTTGTTGTGGTCGACCTCGATGTAGTCCGGTACGTCGCGCTCGGCGAGCTGAACCGATTCCAGAACGATCACGAGCTGCTTCGACTTCTCGCGCACCTCGACCACGTCGCCGGCCTTGCAGCGATACGAGCCGATGTTGACGCGAATGCCGTTCACGTTGACATGGCCGTGGTTGACGAACTGGCGCGCGGCAAAGATCGTCGGCACGAACTTTGCGCGATAGACGACCGCGTCGAGACGCGACTCGAGCAGGCCGATCAGGTTCTCCGACGTGTCGCCCTTGCGGCGGTCGGCTTCCTCGTAGACCTTGCGGAACTGCTTTTCGGACACGTCGCCATAGTGGCCCTTCAGCTTCTGCTTGGCGCGCAGCTGCACGCCGAAGTCGGAAAGCTTGCCCTTGCGGCGCTGGCCGTGCTGGCCGGGACCGTATTCGCGCTTGTTGACCGGCGACTTCGGACGGCCCCAGATATTCTCGCCAAGACGGCGGTCGAGTTTGTACTTCGCGGATTCGCGCTTGCTCATCGCATTCCCTTTCAAAACGTTGCACCCGGACGCTCATGCGCCGGGCGAAGGAAACGCGCCCTCCTCTGGCCCCCGTTTTCGAGGCCTGACAGGATTTTTCCCGCTACGCTGCGGAAAGATCCACGGGACACGTCAAATAGTACGCCGGGCATTGCTGCCCGGCGCTGGCGGGTGAATAGGCGAAGGCTGCGGGAAAGTCAACGGACCGGCGCTTCAGCGGTCGTCGCCGGGCCTAACCAGCTTCCTCACGGACACCACGACAAACTCCGCCGGCCTGAGGGGTGCTGCGCCGATCGTCACGATGAGGCGCCCGTCGTCGAGGTCGGCCTGCGTCATCGTCGTGCGGTCGCATCGCACGAAGAAGGCGTCATCCTGCGCACTTCCCTGGAACGCGCCCTGGCGAAACAGGTCCTCCAGAAACCGCTGCACGGACAGCCGCACAGCCGCCCACAGCCGCTCGTCATTGGGTTCGAATACCGCCCAGTCGAGCCCCCGGGCAACCGACCTTTCAATGAAAAGGAACAGTCGGCGAACCGAGACGTATTTCCATTCGCTGGCAAGGCCATCCCTTCCTGCGCGCGTGCGTGCGCCCCAGACATAGGTCCGCCGCTGAGAGCGCCGAAGGCAATTCACGGCCAGCGGGTTGAGCAGGCCTTGCTTGTGATCCGAAAGGACGATGCTTGGACCCGTCGACCGGGTCAGGCCCGCCGCCGCACCTGCGGGAGTCGCCCAGACGCCGCGATCGGACACCGTTCGCGCGAAGACGCCGGCGATTGCGCCGCTGGGGGCGAAGTCGCGCGGTCGCCCGTCGGCAAGCGGGTCGGGCGCGCTGAACCACGGAAAGTAGAGAGCCGCGTTGGGAGACGCTTCAAGAAGGGCATCTTCTTCGCGAATAGCCATTGCGACCGGATCGTCGGCCAAAAGCCACGCATGCGGGGCATCTGCGATGTAGAAGGCCTGCTTCTTTTCGCAAAAGCCGACGGCCAGCGCATGGATCTCCGGAGAAACATCGCCACCCGCGCCGACCGGCAGGCAGAGAAGGTTGAAGTCGTGATCTTCGAGAGCAAGAAGACCTGCCTCATAGCTCCGAAGCGCATTGCCGTCATTCGCCGCCTCAATGCGCACGACAACAGCTTTCTTTCCGCCATTCTCGTAGAACTGCATGACCGCATAGGACGCAGCGTTGTCCTTGGCCAGCCCGCCAAAGATCCTCTCGAAATCCGACCAGTCGCGCAGTACGACCGGTCCAAGCAGCGGCCCACGATCAAACGGGGCAACAAAGGCCGCGATCGAGGTCGTATCCGGCCTGATGACGCGCTCGGCTCCCACCTCTGGGATGTATTCGCAGGGGTAACGGATGTCTGGAGGCATGACCGCTGCTCCCGTTCCAGGCTTCGAACGCCTTTCTGCGTCGCGCTTGGTGAGTGCACGGTATGACGACACGCTGCTCTCATTCAATCGTCAATCTGCGCGGAGTTTGTGCTGAAGCTGTACCGGCCGCCTCCATGCGACGTTGCAGCCATGCCTTGCTTCGCCCTTTGTGTCGGTCTCAATTCCGCTGGCGTGCATCGCTCCTCGGGCCGTCACCCCGTGGCTGCAGCAACCGGCCGCTAGATCGGCCGCAACCCGAACCCCTGGATCAGCCGCCGCGTGGCGAAATCCGGCTGGCCGGACGTGAAGAACGCCGTGTCGGGCGACATGTCGGCCTCATGCGTCCCCACGGGCGGCAGCAGCGACAATGCCCGGCGCGCGATCGCCTCGGCGGGGTCGATCCAGTCGACCGGCCATGGCGCGGTCTTGCGCATCCGATTGACCAGGAACGGGTAGTGCGTGCAGGCAAGCACCACGATGTCGGTCCTTCGATCGCCCTGTTCGATGAAGCAGGGCGCGATCTCCTCCCGCACCGCCTCCTCGTCGACAAAGCCCTCGCGCATGTAGGCTTCAGCCAATGCCGCCAGCCGCTCGCTGCCGACAAGGCGGACATGGCAGCGCGATGCCCAGTTGCGGATCAGGTCGCGCGTATACTGCCGCTTGACCGTGCCGGGCGTCGCCAGCACCGAAACCAGCCCCGAGCGCGTCCGCTCGGCGGCCGGCTTGATGGCCGGCACCGTGCCGACAAAGGGATGCCCGGGAAATCGCTCCCGCAACGCCTCGATGACGAGTGTGGAGGCCGTGTTGCAGGCGATCACCGAGATTTCGGGATCGAACCGTTCGAGGAGGTCGGCGAAAAGGTCCAGTATATGCGCGCTCAGCGCGGGCTCCTCCCACGCCCCATAGGGGAATGCCGCGTCATCGGCGACATAGACGAAGCGCCGGCCGGGCATCAGGACGCGCGCCTCCCGCAGCACGGTCAGCCCGCCAATGCCTGAATCGAACATCAGTACGGGCCGCTCACTCATCGACCGGCGTTCCCTTCGGCGCCGCGGGGCGCCTCTGCATCGCTTCCGGATGCGCCTTGCGGTCGACATCGGCCTTGCGCTCGGGATAGCCCGCCCCACGCGGCTCGTTGGGCGAGAAGTAGTCGAGCGAGGCCAGCACGCCGCGCAGCACCTTCACCTCGCCGCTGGTGAAGCCGGGACGCGTCAGCACGGCGCGGATCTTGTCGACCATCTTCGCCTTCTTGGCGGCCGGCCGGAAGTAACCGCGTGCGGACAGCGCGGATTCGAGATGCTCGAAATAGCCGTGCAGTTCCTCCTTCGGCGCCGGCGCGGTATCCGGGCCGGTGAAGGGAATGTCCGTCTCGCGCGCCAGCCCGGACTTCATCCACTCATAGGACATCAAGAGCACCGCCTGGGCGATGTTGAGGGAGGCGAATTCCGGGTTGACCGGAAAGGTGACGATCTCGTCGGCGAGCCCGATCTGCTCGTTGTCGAGCCCGTATTTCTCGCGGCCGAACATGATGCCGGTCCTCTCGCCGCCCTTGCTTCGCGAGCGAAGCACCGCCGTGGCGTCGACCGGCCCGCGCACCGGCTTGAAGCCGTCGCGTTCGCGCGCCGTGGTGGCGAAGACGAAGTTGAGGTCGGCCAGCGCCGATCGGAGGTCGTCATAGACAATTGCCGCCTCGACGACGGATGTAGCCCGGCTTGCGGTGGCAAGCGCCTTCTCGTTTGGCCAGCCATCGCGCGGCGCGACGATTCGCAGTTCGGAAAGCCCGAAATTCGCCATGGCCCGCGCCACCATGCCGATGTTCTCACCCATCTGCGGCTCGACAAGGATGATGGCGGGTCCCGACCCGCTCGAACGCGCTTCTCGATCCGTCTCTTGCATCACCCGACCGGCTCTGTTTGGGCGTCTTCCTCGCACAGTTCGACGCAAAACGGAACCGGTGGCGAGCGGCGCGGCGCGGCCCAGAAAACCAAGCGTTCTCTGGCGTTTGCACGCTCATCTGTGCTTTGCTATAGGGGCCGAACTCCCGTGGCGCCGTGGCGCGCCGTGCATTTTGACCCGAAAGAGGTTCTATCCATGGCGAAGATCAAGGTGGCAAACCCCGTCGTCGAACTCGACGGCGATGAGATGACACGCATCATCTGGCAGTTCATCAAGGACAAGCTGATCCACCCCTATCTCGACATCGACCTCAAATATTACGACCTCAGCATCGAGCACCGCGACGCCACCGGCGACCAGGTGACGATCGATTCGGCAAACGCCATCAAGCAGTACGGCGTCGGCGTCAAATGCGCCACGATCACGCCCGACGAGCAGCGGGTCGAGGAATTCGGCCTCAAGAAGATGTGGAAGTCGCCCAACGGCACGATCCGCAACATTCTTGGCGGCGTGATCTTCCGCGAACCGATCATCATGAAGAACGTGCCGCGCCTGGTGCCCGGCTGGACCAAGCCGATCATCGTCGGCCGCCATGCGTTCGGTGACCAGTATAAGGCGACCGATTTCCGCTTCCCCGGCAAGGGCAAGCTGACGATGAAGTTCGTCGGCGAGGACGGGCAGGTCATCGAGCACGAGATCTATGATGCGCCCTCCTCCGGCGTCGCCATGGGCATGTACAATCTGGACGAGTCGATTGAGGAGTTCGCGCGCGCCTCGCTGAACTACGGCCTGCTGCGCGGCTACCCGGTCTATCTCTCGACCAAGAACACGATCCTCAAGGCCTATGACGGGCGCTTCAAGGACCTGTTCCAGGCGGTCTACGAGAAGGAATTCGAGGCCGCCTTCAAGGAGAAGAAGATCTGGTACGAGCATCGCCTGATCGACGACATGGTGGCGTCGAGCCTGAAATGGTCGGGCGGCTATGTCTGGGCCTGCAAGAACTATGACGGCGACGTACAGTCCGATACGGTCGCGCAGGGCTTTGGCTCGCTCGGCCTGATGACCTCCGTTCTTATGACGCCGGACGGCAGGACCGTCGAAGCCGAAGCCGCGCACGGCACGGTGACGCGCCACTACCGTCAGCACCAGAAGGGCGAGGAGACCTCGACCAATTCGATCGCGTCGATCTTTGCCTGGACGCGTGGCCTGGCGCACCGCGCCAAGCTCGACGACAACGCGGACTTGAAGAGATTCGCCGACACGCTGGAAGCGGTCTGCGTGCAGACCGTCGAGTCCGGCTACATGACAAAGGACCTGTCGCTTCTCATCGGCCCCGATCAGCCATGGCTGTCGACAACCGGATTCCTCGACAAGATCGACGAGAACCTGCAGAAGGCGATGGGCTGAAATCCCTCAACGCGATGAAGAAGCCGACGCTCTACGGCGCCGATTACAGCGTCTATGTCCGCATCGCGCGGCTCGCCCTTCTTGAAAAAGGCGTCGACCATGAGCTGGTCCCGGTCGACGTCTTTGCCGAGGGCGGCCCACCGCCTGGTATCTTGAGTTGCATCCCTTCGGTCGCATTCCGGCCTTTTCGCACGGAGCGCTGACGCTCTACGAGACGGCGGCCATCGCACGCTATGTCGACGAGGCGTTTGACGGCCCTGCCCTGCAACCTGGCGAGGCCTCAGGACGGGCGCGGATGGCGCAGATCATCGCCATGCTGGATGCCTACGCCTATCGACCCATGGTGTGGGACATCAGCGTGGAGACGGTGGCGAAGCCGGCCGAAGGGGGCGTGACTGACGTTGCCGTGGTCGAGGCCGCGATCCCGACGGCGGAGACCGTTCTCGCTGAACTCGCTCGACTGCAGATGAGCGATGGCTTTCTGGCGGGGGATCGTCTCTCGCTGGCCGACCTCCACGCCGCGCCCATCATCGGCTATTTCCTGAAAGCCCCCATCGCACCGGCGATGCTCGCGCCATCCGCGCCTGGAACGATGGTGGCATGCAGTCAGCGCCCGCCAGAACTACCGATCGACAGAGCCTGCAGGCAACGCCTAGGCCCGAGCCAGACCGATCGTGTCACGGCACTACCCGTCCGCATCGATGGCGGAACCCATCGCAATGGTATGCATTTGGTTTCATGGATAAACCGAGGAGAATGCCATGATCCGTCCCGCGATGCTCGCCTGCCTGCTTGCTTTCTCAACCGGCCTAAGCGCCTTCGCGCAAAGCGCCTGGGTGGAAACCGACGATAAGGTAATCGTAGGCGCACTCGGTCTGACGGTCGATGAGATCGACGACATGGAAGTCGTCGATGCGGCCGGCCAGAAGATCGGCGAAGTCGAGGACGTGGTCGGGCCAACCCGGACCGAGGCGACTGGAATCGTCACAGACCTGGATACCAAGTCCGGCCTGCTTGCGAATGATGAAGATATCATCGTGCCGCTTGCCGGTGTGGAGGTGCACGGCAAGGCACTGCGCCTGCTCGGCGATGCAGCCACGCTGCGCGGCTACGATATCTACCAGGACTAACCTCGGCGTCGGTCAGGCGGCCAGCATGGCTGCCTTGACCGCGGCGATGGCGTCAGCCGACTTCGTCGCGTCCGGGCCGCCGGCCTGTGCCATGTCAGCTCGGCCCCCACCGCCCTGGCCGCCAAGGGCAGACGAGGCCACGCGCACCAGGTCGACCGCGCTGAACCGTTTCGTGAGATCGTCCGTCACTGCGACCACGACGCTGGCCTTGCCATCTTCCGCCGCGCCGACGAAAACCACGACGCCTGAGCCAAGCGACGCCTTGCCGGCATCGGCGAGTGGTTTCAGGTCCTTCGGAGAAACGCCGGTCACGGCCTTGCCGATGAAGCCGACACCCGCCACGGTCTCGGCTTCCCCGCCGCCGTCTGACGTCGCGCCACCCAGAGCCAGCTTCTTGCGCGCCTCGGTAAGTTCGCGTTCGAGCCTGCGGCGTTCCTCCACCAGCGCCTCGACGCGCGCGAGGGCGTCGGCGGGCGACACTTTCAAGGCTGCAGCAACGGCCTTCAGCCGGCGATCCTGCTCATCCAGATGGTGCCGCGCCGCCTCCCCGGTCAGCGCCTCGATGCGGCGCACCCCCGCCGCGACGGCACTTTCGGCAACCAGCCGGACGAGGCCAATGTCGCCCGTGGCGTTGACATGGGTGCCACCGCACAGTTCGACCGAGTACGGCTTGTCGGCTTTTTCGCCGTGGATGCCTGTTCCCATGGAGACGACGCGCACCTCGTCGCCGTACTTTTCGCCAAACAGCGCCATGGCGCCTTCGGCAATCGCGTCGTCGACGCTCATCAATCGTGTCGTCACCGGCGTGTTCTGCACGACGATCTCGTTCGCCATCTTCTCGGCCCGCTCCAGTTCCTCGGCCGAAATCGGCTTTGGGTGCGAGAAATCGAAGCGCAGACGCTCCGGCGCGACCAGAGATCCCTTTTGCGCGACATGGTTTCCGAGCACCTCGCGCAGGGCCTCGTGGACCAGATGTGTAGCGGAATGGTTTGCGCGCAGCATTGAGCGGCGCGCATGATCCACCTTCAGTTCGGCGGCCATGCCGGTGCGCATGACACCCTCGCTGACACGACCGAGATGGACGAAGACACCGTCGCCCTTTTTCTGCGTGTCAGTCACCTCGAAGCGGAAGCCATCGCCGGAAATCATTCCGGTATCGCCCATCTGCCCGCCGGATTCGCCGTAAAACGGCGTCTGGTTGACGACGACGCCCAGCGCTTCGCCGGCATTGGCCATGTCGACAACGGCGCCGTCCTTGACGAGCGCCGTTATGACGCCCTCCGCCTGCTCGGTCGCGTAGCCGAGGAATTCCGTCGGACCCACTCTGTCGCGCACGGAAAACCAGACCGTCTCGGTCGCGGCATCGCCGGATCCGGACCAGTTGGCACGCGCCTCCGCCTTCTGGCGCGCCATGGCTGCGTTGAACCCGTCCATGTCGACCGAGACGCCACGCTGGCGCAGCGCATCCTGCGTCAGATCGACGGGAAAACCATAGGTGTCGTAGAGCTTGAACGCGGTCTCGCCGTCCAGCCGGTCGCCGGTCGACAGGCTTTCGCTTGCTTCGCCCAAAAGGCCGAGGCCGCGCGCCAGCGTCTTGCGGAACCGCTTCTCCTCAAGCTTGAGGGTCTCGGTGATCAGCGGCTCGCCACGCACCAATTCGGGATAGGCTTGCCCCATCTCGCGCACCAGGGCCGGGACCAGGCGCCACATTAGTGGGTCGGCAGCCCCGAGAAGCTGGGCGTGGCGCATGGCACGGCGCATGATGCGGCGCAGCACGTAGCCGCGACCCTCGTTGGAGGGCAGCACGCCATCGGCGATCAGGAAGCTCGACGCGCGCAGATGGTCGGCGATGACGCGGTGGCTCGCCCGGTTCTTGCCCTCCGCCTTGACACCCGTGGCCTCCTCGGACGCACGGATCAGCGCCCGGAAGATATCGATGTCGTAATTGTCATGGACGCCCTGAAGCACGGCGGCGATGCGCTCGAGGCCCATGCCCGTGTCGATCGAGGGACGCGGCAGCGCGACACGCTCTTCCTTCGTCACCTGTTCGAACTGCATGAAGACCAGGTTCCAGATTTCTATGAACCGGTCGCCGTCCTCGTCGGCACTGCCGGGAGGACCGCCAGCAATGCCTTCGCCGTGGTCGTAGAAGATTTCCGAGCACGGGCCGCATGGGCCGGTATCGCCCATGGCCCAGAAATTGTCGCTTGTCGGGATGCGGATGATCCTGTCATCAGGCAGGCCCGCGATCTTGCGCCAGAGTGCCGCCGCGTCACCGTCGGTGTGGTAGACCGTGACGAGCAGCTTGTCCTTGGCAAGGCCGAGTTCGCGCGTCAGAAGGTTCCAGGCAAGCTCGATGGCGTGTTCCTTGAAATAGTCGCCGAACGAGAAATTGCCGAGCATCTCGAAAAATGTGTGGTGGCGAGCGGTGTAGCCGACATTGTCGAGGTCGTTGTGCTTGCCGCCGGCACGGACGCATTTCTGCGACGTCGCCGCGCGCGAATAGCTGCGGTGTTCCAGTCCGGTAAAGACGTTCTTGAACTGAACCATGCCGGCATTGACGAACATCAGCGTCGGGTCGTTGCGCGGCACGAGCGGGCTGGAGGCCACGGCCTCGTGCCCGTTCTTCCTGAAATAGTCGAGAAATGCCGACCGAATCTCGTTGACGCCACTCATGTCGATGCCTTGTGTGAAGCCCGCCCGCACGGGAAATTGACCTGCCTTTTAGCGGGCGCATAAAAGCCTGTCCACAATGCCAGGCGGCGTGGCTCAATGGCTTTCCAAGCAGAACAGCGCCCTTGGTTCGGACGGCCTGCCCATTCACACGTCAGTAAAAGCAAAACCGCCGGCAAACGAGCCGGCGGTCCTCATCCATCGACTGCGGCAGCGACTACATCTCCGCGGCTTCATCCATGTCGTCGTCGCCACCACCTTCCGAAGGGCCGCTGTCGAGCAGCTTCTCGGAGAGCAGACCGGCATTCTGGCGCAGGACGAGCTCTATCTCGCGCGCCGTATCGGGATTGTCGCGCAGGAACAGTTTTGCGTTCTCGCGCCCCTGCCCGAGGCGCTGCGAATTGTAGGAGAACCACGCACCCGACTTCTCGACCACGCCGGCCTTGACGCCGAGATCGACCAGCTCGCCCGTCTTGGACACGCCCTCGCCATACATGATGTCGAACTCGACCTGCTTGAAAGGCGGCGCCAGCTTGTTCTTGACGACCTTCACGCGGGTCTGGTTGCCGACAACCTCGTCGCGGTCCTTGACCGCACCAATGCGGCGGATGTCGAGGCGCACGGACGCATAGAACTTCAGCGCATTGCCGCCCGTGGTCGTCTCGGGCGAGCCGAACATGACGCCGATCTTCATGCGAATCTGGTTGATGAAGATGACCATCGTGTTGGAGCGCGAAATCGTGGCGGTCAGCTTGCGCAACGCCTGGCTCATCAGCCGCGCCTGGGCGCCGGGAAGCGAATCGCCCATCTCGCCCTCGATTTCGGCGCGCGGCGTCAGTGCCGCCACCGAGTCGACGACCAGGACGTCGATGGCACCCGAACGCACCAGCGTGTCGCAGATTTCCAGCGCCTGCTCGCCCGTGTCGGGCTGCGAGATCAGCAGATTCTCAAGATCGACGCCAAGCTTGCGGGCATAGACGGGGTCGAGTGCGTGCTCGGCATCGACGAAGGCGCAGATGCCGCCCTTTTTCTGGGCTTCGGCGACCGTGTGCAGAGCCATGGTCGTCTTGCCGGAGCTTTCCGGGCCGTAGATCTCGATGATTCGCCCGCGCGGCAGGCCGCCGACGCCAAGGGCGATGTCGAGCCCCAGCGAGCCGGTGGAGATCGTCGCGATCTCCACAACCTGCTCGTTCTGCCCGAGCCGCATGATCGAACCTTTGCCGAAGGCGCGCTCGATCTGCGAAAGCGCGGCGTCCAGAGCCTTGGATTTGTCCACCGATTTGTCCTCAACAAGCCGCAACGAATTCTGAGCCATGATACATTACCCCTTGGTCGTCAATGAAGGCCCGCCGATCGGGTATCCCTGTTGTTGTGTACCTGTTTTGTTCTCATTTGACAAGAGGTTTCAACGCTCTGGCAACGCGATACAATCACAAAATGTTCGATGTTTGTTCTTTTCGCATGACCACGTCATGCACTCCGCCCGAATCGTCTGCGGCGTCGCCGGCGCCGAGCCGATTCGCATCTGATTGCGGCCTGGAGGAGAGCGCCCTATGGAGGAATGCCGCGACGCGGCGGGAGGGCTGAAGAAAGCGCATGGGAAAACCGATCATCCTTGGCATCGGCGGGGCACATATCGATAGGCGGGGCCAGGTCGCCGGCGACTTCGTGCCCGGCGCCTCGAATCCGGGAACGATGGGCGAGGATGTCGGCGGCGGCACGTTCAATGCGTTGCGCAATGCTGTCAATCGCGGCGCGACTGGCTGGATGATGTCTGTACGCGGCGGTGACGCCGCCGGCGCGGCGGTGGCGCGCGCAATTTCTGATGCCGGTATCCGCGATCTCTCCGTGACCTTCCTCGATCGCGGCACGCCGAGCTATACCGCCATCCTGTCGAGGGACGGCGATGTCCTGGCGGCGCTGGCCGATATGGGGCTCTACGAGATTGCCTTCCCCAGACAGATGCGGCGCGCGTCGTTGCGCGTCGCCGCGCATGGCGCCGACGCGGTGCTTTGCGACGCAAACCTGCCGCAGCAGGCGTTGGCGCGTGTGCCGGAACTGGCCGACGGCAAGCCGATCTTCGCAATCGCGATCTCACCTGCCAAGGCGGTTCGGCTCGCCGGCATCCTCCCCCATCTCGCCTGCCTCTTCCTCAACACGCGCGAGGCTCAAGTGTTGAGCGGGCTCGGCGCCGAAGCGGGACCGGCCGAGATGATCGCAGCGCTCCGTGAAAAGGGAGTGAGATGCGCTGTGGTCACCCAGGGCGCCGAGCGTGTCCTTGCCTTCGACGCCGACCGCATCCTCGCCTTCACTCCGCCGCGCGCGGCCAATGTGGTGGATGTGACCGGTGCCGGCGATGCGCTGGCCGGCGCCACGGTCGCTGCGCTGCTTGCCGGAGTACCTCTTGGCGAGGCGGTGCGCCACGGAATGGCGGCCGCGCTGCTTGCCGTGCAAAGCGCGGCCTGCGTGCCAGAACTGCCGGCAGCCGGTTTTGCGGCGGCGCTGGCCCTTGTGCCGGAGGGCCGGGCATTGCATCAGGGGACCTCACCGAGAGTCACCCATGTCGCCTGAATCCGCCCTGCCCCATGTCGATGTCCACGGCCCCGTCGCGCTCGCGCTCGCAGCGGGCCGGCCGGTCGTGGCGCTGGAAAGCACCATCATCACCCATGGCATGCCCTATCCCGAAAATTCGTGGATGGCCGCCAATGTCGAGGCCATCATCCAGGCGGAGGGCGCGACGCCGGCCACGATCGCGGTGGTCGACGGACGCATCAAGATCGGGCTGTCGGAAGACGGCCGCTCGGCGCTGGCGCGTGCGGATAATCCCATGAAGCTGTCGCGCGCCGATCTCGCCTTCGCGGTGGCCGAAGGCCGCACCGGCGGAACGACCGTTGCGGCGACCATGATCGCGGCGCGCATGGTGGGTATCTCCGTGTTCGCGACCGGGGGCATCGGCGGCGTGCACACGGGCGCCGAATCGACATTCGACATTTCCGCCGATCTGGATGAGTTGGCCCGCACGCCGGTCATCGTGGTGTCTGCCGGCCCGAAGGCGATACTCGACATCGAGAAAACGCTGGAAGTGCTTGAAACGCGCGGCGTACCGGTCGTTGCCTATGGCGTCGATACCGTACCGGCGTTCTGGTCGCGGGCATCCCGCTTTGCGGCGCCGCTTCGGCTCGACACGCCGGACTCCATTGCCCGCTTTCACGCGGCGCGCAGGGCGCTCGGTATCGAGGGCGGCATGCTGATCGCCAACCCGGTACCGGAGCAGGACGAGATCGCGGCCGAGATCATGGCCGTCCACATCGCCGAGGCACAGGCAGCGGCCACCGCCGCCAACATATCGGGGAAGCGGGTCACGCCCTACCTTCTCGCAAAGATTCTCGAACTGTCGGAAGGCGCCAGCCTGAAAACCAACATCGCGCTGGTGGAAAACAATGCGCGGCTGGCGGCTCGGATCGCCAAGGCGTTTCAGGCGCTATGAGGCGGATCGCCGGCCTGCTTCAACGGCCTTGCGGGCCCACTGTGTCATCTCGTCGGGATCGTCCATAGCGGTGTCGGGAATGCTCCAGTAGGGCATGGCGACAGGCGCGCGGTGCTTCGATCCGGTGTAGACCCATTGTCGGCCGCCCGCCGCCGCGAAGTCGGGCGCCGATTCGGCGTCGGCCTTCAGCATCAGTTCGCCGGAAACCTCGAGGGCGAAAATCACGCCCTCGAAATAGATGCCCTTGCCGCCGAACATCCTTCGTATCGACACATGGCCAAGGCCGGAGAACAATTCGGCAATGTAATCGTTGTCCATGCCTTATCGTGCCATTGTTGTCAGGCTCTGTCACGGCCGCCGTGATCCGGCCGTCAATCGCGTCCGCGCAGCTCAACAGGAATTCTCGTCATGCCAATGTTGCTCAAAGGGTCGTGCCGCTGCGGCTCGGTCGCCTTCTCGGTACAGAGCCATACTCCGGTCCCCTTCATGCTCTGCTACTGTTCGATCTGCCGCAAGCAGCAGGGTGGCGGCGGCTACGCGATCAATCTCGGCGGGCTTTCCAAAGCCCTCAAGGTCAAGGGCAAACGCAGCATCGGCGTCTTCCGCGCAGAAATCGAAGACGAGGAAAACCCGACCTGCAAACGCTCTACAGGTGAACGCAATTTCTGCAAGACATGCGGCTCGGCGCTCTGGCTCTACGATCCGACATGGCCGGAACTCGTGCACCCATTCGCCTCTGCGCTCGACAGCGAGTTGCCCAAGCCGAAAGAGCGTGTCCACATCATGCTGAAATACAAGGCGTCCTGGGTGGAGCCGGACATCCGCAAGGGCGATACGTCGTTCGACCTATACCCCGCTGAGTCGATAGACGACTGGCACAAGCGGACGAAGATGTGGGTGGACTGATGGGATCGGGGAGCGCGCCGGAACCAGGCAACCCCCTCTGCCAGACATGGCCGATTTCCCCTCGCCGGATTTGATGCGGTTAGACCGTGGCCGTTCAGGCCGCGCTTTGCGCGCGCGCCTCGGCAAGCTGCTTGAGATCGGCGGGCTTCAGCTCGACCGATTCGCCGCAGCCGCAGGCAGAGCTCTGGTTCGGATTCCGGAAGGTAAAGCCGGTCCGCAGCGTGGTCGCCTCGAAATCCATCTCAGTGCCGAACAGGAACAGCGCCGCTTCCGGAGCGACATAGACATGCGCGCCAGCTCGTTCGATGTGGTCGTCCTTTAGGCTGGGCTCGGTCACCAGATCGACCGTGTATTCCATGCCCGCGCAGCCGCCCTTCTTGATTCCGAGCCGGATGCCATGCGCGCCCTCGCGGCCGTCCACGATCTCGCGAACGCGCTCGGCGGCCTTGTCGGTCATCGTGATGACGGCGAAACGTCCCATTTTTTCTCTCCACTCACGGCAGGTTCAAGGCCTGCGGAATGTCATTCTCGCTCTAAGATGGTGAAGAAACGGTCCAAGTGCAACCGGCTCAGTACCACCCGACCGCAACCTGCGCCTCTTCAGACATGCGGTCAGGCGACCATGGCGGGTCGAACACCATGTTGACCTCGACGTCGGAGACGCCCTCCACCGTCGCAACGGCGTTCTGCACCCAGCCAGGCATCTCTCCGGCAACCGGGCAACCCGGCGCGGTCAGCGTCATGTCGATCTTGACCGACCGGTCGTCCTCAATGTCGATCTTGTAGATGAGGCCGAGTTCATAGATGTCGGCTGGTATCTCGGGATCGTAGACTGTCTTCAGCGCCAGAACGATGTCGTCGGTCAGCCGCGCCAGTTCGTCGGCCGGAATCGCCGAAACAGCGCCGTTGGCGGCAGCCGGGAGCGACGCATCGTCGGCGGCCGGCGTCTCTGGAATAGCGTTTGCGTCATCCATGTTTTTCACCCGAAGAACTTTCGCGCCTTCTCCAGCGCTTCCACCAGAGTATCGACCTCGGCACGCGTATTGTACATGCCGAAGGAAGCCCTGCATGTTGAGGTCACGCCAAAACGTTTCAACAGCGGCTGCGCGCAATGCGTGCCGGCACGCACCGCCACACCGGACCGGTCGATGATCATCGACACGTCGTGCGCGTGGATGCCCTGAAGCTCGAAGGAGACGATCGCCCCCTTGTCCGGGGCGTCGCCGAAGATGCGCAGCGAGTTGACCGAGCGCAGGCGCTCATGCGCATAGGCCTTCAGGTCCGCCTCGTGGGCGGCGATGCGCTCGCGGCCTATGCCGTCCATGTAGTCGAGCGCGGCGCCGAGGCCGATCGCCTGGACAATGGGCGGTGTGCCGGCCTCGAAGCGGTGCGGCGGGTCGTTGTAGCTGACGTCGTCTTCCGAGACGTCGAGGATCATCTCGCCGCCACCCATGAAGGGGCGCGTGCGCTCGAGCATCTCGCGCTTTCCGTAGAGCACGCCAATGCCGCTCGGCCCGTAGGTCTTGTGGCCGGTAAAGACGTAGAAGTCGCAGCCGAGGTCCTGCACGTCGACCGTCATGTGCACCGCCGCCTGGCTGCCGTCGACCAGCACCGGTATGCCGCGGGCATGGGCGATGCGCACGATCTCCTTGATCGGCGTCACCGTACCCAAAGCATTCGACATATGCGTGATGGCCACGAGCTTGGTCCGCTCCGTCAGTCGCTTCTCGAATTCCTCGATGTGGAACGCGCCAAGGTCGTCGACCGGAACCCAGACAAGCTTGGCGCCCTGTCGCTCGCGGATGAAGTGCCACGGCACGATGTTGGAGTGATGCTCCATGATCGACAGCACGATATCGTCGTCGGCGCCGATGTTGGGCATGCCATAGCCGTAGGCGACAGTATTGATAGCCGCTGTCGCATTGCTGGTGAAGACGATCTCGTCGACGCTGCCGGCGTTCAGGAAGCGGCGCACGCTTTCACGGGCCTTTTCATAGGCATCGGTCGCCGCGTTCGACAGGAAGTGCAGCCCGCGATGCACATTGGCGTAGTCGCTGGAATAGGCATGCTGGATGGCGTCCAGGACCACCTTCGGCTTTTGGGCCGAGGCGCCATTGTCGAGATAGACCAGCGGCTTTCCGTAGACGTCCCGGGACAGGATCGGGAAGTCGCGGCGAATGGCCTCGACATCGTAGGGTATGGTTGCAGCTGTGTGGTCCATCGGCTTTCCGCCTGCTCTTCTCAACACCGGCTGGAGAGGCCGCGTTGCTCACCCATGTTCGGCAAACCACTCATCGACGATCGCTTCCAGCGCCGCGACAATCGGTTCGTCGTCGAGTTCCTCGATGATCTCCGCGATAAAGGCCTTCACCAGCAGACCGCGCGCCGTCTTCTCGTCGATGCCACGTGCCATCAGGTAGAACAGGTGGTTCTGGTCGATCTCGGTCACGGTCGCGCCGTGGCCGCACTGGACGTCGTCGGCAAAGATCTCCAGTTCCGGCTTGGCCGCGAATTCGGCATCGTCCGAAAGGAGCAGCGTGTTGCAGGCCATCTTGGCATCGGTCTTCTGCGCGTACTGGTGCACGTTGATCCGGCCCTGGAAGACGCCGCGCGCCGAACCGGTCACGACATTGCGGATGACCTCCGTCGATGACGTCTCGGGCACTGCGTGGTCCAGCACCATGGTCACGTCGGTATGTGCACTGCCCGAGAGGAGATTGACGCCACGCAGGGTGAAGACACTGCCCTCTCCCGCCGCACGCACGTGAATTTCCTGGCGCACCAGGCTGCCGCCGGCATTCATGACGAAGAGTGTGAGCTTCGCAGCCTTGCCAAGTTCGGCGTTGAACTGGCCGAGATGGGTCACGCCGTCGGGCTGGTCCTGAACGATGAGCCAACGGACCTCGGCGCCGTCGCCGATCTGGAGGTTGCTTACAGACGACACCAGCGCCGCTCCGCGGCCAGTCTGGCGCTCGACGATGGTGGCACGCGCGCCTGCACCCACGCGCACCGGCAGCCTGACATGAGCCTGGCCGCCGGCATGCAGATTCTGCAGTTCGATCGGGTTTTCCAGCGCTACGCCGGCAGCGATGTCGACGAAATAGCCATCTGCGGCAAAGGCCGTGTTGATGGCGCCCACCGCGTCATCGTCGTCCCGCAAGCCAAGTGAGGGTGCCAGCGTGCCATCGGCAAGCTTGTCCTCGACCCGAACGACAGACACGCCTTCGGCCTTGCCGGCCTTGTCGGATGCAATGCCGTTCAGAACCGCCAGCACGGTGGACCCTTCGATCACAGGCGCAATCTGGCTGGCCCTGGCAGATGGATCATGCGACGGCACCGACGTCAGCAAGCGGCGCAGGTCGGTGTAGTGCCAGAACTCGACGCGACGCGTCGGCAGGCCAGCCTTGACCATCTCGATCGCGTCGTCGCGCTTGATGGACACGGCGCCGTTGCCTGGCATCTGAGACAGGCGTTCGCCGAAGGCGTCGATCAGCGCGGTCTCTGCGAGCGTGCGCTGCGGCTTTACGAGCATATTCACGACAGACACCTATGCAGCCTCTTCGATGATCCCGGCATAGCCGTTTTCCTCGAGTTCCATGGCGAGCGACTTGTCGCCCGACTTGATGACCTGGCCCTTGTAGAGCACGTGCACGCTGTCCGGCACGATGTGCTCGAGCAGGCGCTGATAGTGGGTAATCACGACGATAGACCGGTCGGGCGATCGCAGTGCATTGACGCCGTCCGAGACGATCTTCAGGGCGTCGATGTCGAGGCCGGAATCGGTCTCGTCGAGGACGCAGAGCTTCGGTTCGAGCAATTTCATCTGCAGGATTTCCGCGCGCTTCTTCTCGCCACCGGAAAATCCGACATTGAGCGGGCGCTTCAGCATCGCCATGTCCATGTCGAGCAGGCCGGCCGCTTCCTTCACGCGCTTCAGGAACTCCGGGATCTTCAGAGGCTCTTCGCCGCGCGCCTTGCGCTGGGCATTCATCGCGACCTTGAGGAACTCCATCGTCGCAACGCCCGGTATCTCCATCGGGTACTGGAAAGCGAGAAAGATGCCCGACGCGGCGCGCTCGGCCGGATCCATCTCCAGGATGGACTGGCCGTCATAGAGGATGTCGCCCTCGGTAACTTCATAGTCGGACCGTCCCGCCAGAATGTAGGACAGCGTCGACTTGCCCGAGCCGTTGGGGCCCATGATGGCGGCCACCTCGCCGTTCTCTACGGTGAGGTTCAGCCCGCGGATGATTTCCGTGCCTGTCGAGGCGATGCGGGCGTGGAGGTTTCTGATTTCAAGCATGAGGTCTTCCGTTAATAGGTGCGTGCGTCAAGCAGATCATAGTGAGCGGAAATTTGGTCAAAACGCTTCAGCACCGCTCGGGCGGCGGCGGGTACGTAACATTTCTCATAGTCCTCGCCGACGAAGGCCTGCACGGCGGCAATATCATCGAACTCCATGATCGTGACGAATTCAACTTCATCCGCCAAAGACCGCCGCAGCATCTCGAAACGGCGAAGGCCGCCCAGTCTCATAGCTTCGATGCCGACCGACACTTCTTCGCGCAACAGCGTCTCGTAGGAGTCGGCGTTATCCGGCGTTGTCCAGCCATGCCAGATCCGCTTGATCACCCCACGCTCCCCTCGAGCGAGATGCCGATCAGCTTCTGGGCTTCCACCGCGAATTCCATCGGCAATTCCTGGATGACTTCCTTTACGAAGCCGTTGACGATCAGCGCGATCGCCTGCTCCTGCGGGATGCCGCGCTGCATGACGTAGAACAGCTGATCCTCGGATATCTTGGACGTCGTAGCCTCGTGCTCGAACTGAGCGGTGGCGTTCTTCGCCTCGATATAGGGCACAGTGTGCGCGCCGCAGTCCTCGCCGATGAGGAGCGAGTCGCACTGCGTGAAGTTGCGCGCGTTCGACGCCTTGCGGTGCGCGGAAACCTGGCCGCGATAGGTGTTCTGCGAGAAGCCGGCCGCGATTCCCTTGGAGATGATACGGCTCGACGTGTTCTTGCCGAGATGGATCATCTTGGTGCCCGAATCGACCTGCTGGTAGCCGTTCGACACCGCGATCGAATAGAACTCGCCGCGGGAATCGTCGCCGCGCAGGATGCAGGACGGGTATTTCCAGGTGATTGCCGATCCCGTCTCGACCTGCGTCCAAGAAATCTTCGAGCGGTGGCCGCGGCAGTCGCCGCGCTTGGTCACGAAATTGTAGATGCCGCCCTTGCCGTCGGCATCGCCGGGGTACCAGTTCTGCACCGTCGAGTATTTGATCTCGGCATCGTCGAGCGCGACGAGTTCGACCACGGCGGCGTGAAGTTGGTTCTCGTCGCGCTGCGGTGCGGTGCAGCCCTCGAGATAGGATACGTAGGCGCCCTCCTCGGCGATGATCAGCGTGCGCTCGAACTGGCCGGTGTTCTTCTCGTTGATGCGGAAATAGGTCGACAGTTCCATCGGGCAGCGAACACCCTTCGGGATGAAGACGAAGGACCCGTCAGTGAAGACGGCGGAGTTCAGCGTGGCATAGTAGTTGTCCGATGTCGGCACGACCGTCCCGAGATACTTCTGGACCAGTTCGGGATGCTCGCGGATAGCCTCGGAGATCGAGCAGAAGATGACGCCCGCCTGCGCCAGTTCCTTCTTGAAGGTGGTGACGACGGAGATCGAGTCAAACACCGCATCGACGGCCACACGGCCGGGCTTGTAGGCAGTCTCGCCATCCTCGTCGACGGGCGCTTCCTTCTGCACGCCAGCAAGGATCTCCTGCTCGCGCAGCGGAATGCCGAGCTTTTCGTAAACCTTCAGCAGCTCGGGATCGACATCCTCGAGCGACTTCGGTCCGGACTGGCTCTTCGGCGCGGCATAGAAGTAAATGTCCTGGAAATCGATCTTCGGATAGTGGACGCGCGCCCAGGTCGGCTCTTCCAGCGTCAGCCAGCGCTCATAGGCCTTCAGGCGCCAGTCCAGCATCCACTGCGGCTCGTCCTTCTTGGCCGAGATGAATCGGATGATGTCTTCGCTGAGCCCCTTGGGGGCCATATCCATCGCAATGTCGGATTCGAAGCCATATTTATATTGATCCACATCGATCTTGCGGACCTGCTCGATCGTTTCCTGCACAGCAGGCATCGGCGTTCTCCATCCACGCCGGGTTAAAGGCCCGGCAGTTTTCAAACTATGGCACCGTCTCCGGCGTCCTTCGAATATAGTGCGCCGGACGCATCTTTCATCCACCTCGGCGCATTGTTTGCGACAGGCAAAGCCCGTCGGCAGATTTCTAGGCTGCCTTCGTTCTCGCCTCGCAGCGCTCGACGATCGCGGCCAAGGCGCATCCTAGACGCTCGATCTCGTCCACGCCCGTCGCGGCCCCAATCGACACGCGCAGCGCGCCTTCTGGGCGTTGATAGCCCATCGCCTTCAGGACGTGACTTGGTCCGACCTTGCCGGACGAGCAGGCTGATCCGGCAGAGACGGCGATGCCAGCCAGATCGAGCCCGATCTGCGCGGTTTCCGCCTTCACTCCGGGGATGGCGAAAAACACCGTATTGGCGAGGCGCTCGACGCGACGCCCGAATATCTCGGCGTCCGGCGCAGCCGTCAGCACCTCTTTCTCGACCAGATCGCGCATCACCCTTACCGCGTCAATCCCGGCAAGCGCATGGCTGGCATGTCGCGCGGCAGCCCCGAAGCCGGCTATGGCCACGACGTTCTCGGTACCGCCGCGATGGCCGCGCTCCTGCCCGCCTCCGCCAACCAGCGGCCTGGGCATCATGAGATCCGATGCCGCGACAATCGCGCCGACACCCTTCGGCCCGCCCATCTTGTGTGCGGAGAGAATCAGAAAGTCGCCGCAAGATCCCGAAATATCGAGCGGAATGCGTCCTGCCGCCTGGACCGCATCAACCACCAGGAGCCCGCCCGCCTGCTTGACGATGGCTGCGATTTCAACAAGCAGCTGAATGACACCGGTTTCGTTGTTGGCGGCATGGATGGCGACGAGTGGTAGGCCCCCTGCCTTATCGTGAGACGAAAGTGCCGCCTCCAGGGCAAACAGGTCGACCAGGCCGTTTCCGTCGACACCGACGATCGTGACGCGGTCGGACGCAAACCTGCCACCCGACAGAATACAGGCGTGGTCGGCTGCGCAGACGTAAAGATGCGACATGCGCATCGGACCGCGCCCCATGCGCCAGTCCGGTGTAAGAAGCGTTGCGGCAGCCTCCGTCGCGCCGGACGTGAAGATAACATGGTCGGCCCTCGCGCCGACAAGGCCCGCAACGTCACGCCGTGCATCCTCGATCAACCGCCGCGCCGCGCGACCTTCGCTGTGAACCGATGATGGATTGGCTGTCCCGTCCATCGCGGCAAGCATCGCCTCGCGCGCCGCGTGAAGAAGCGGGGCACTTGCGTTGTAGTCGAGATAAGCGCGATCGATCGCCATGACACCCAGATTTCGCGTCATTCGTCTTTGTCGCGGCGCGGGATGCAATTTCCTTGAATTTGCAAGGCAAGACATCCTATCTAGCCGCTTCGCCAGAGACGTGGCGCAGCAACAGTTTTGAACAGTTCTAAACTAGCTTCTAGGTAGACGCGGCTCGCGCGTCAAGGCCGGAGCAAGGGTGGGCCTTCAGCCGACCCCTTATCTCTATCAGGTGGAGTATCCCATGCCCGAGGTGATTTTTACAGGTCCGGCTGGCCGTTTGGAAGGCCGCTATCAGCCTTCGACCGAGAAAAACGCACCCATTGCGATCGTGCTCCACCCGCACCCGCAGTTTGGCGGGACGATGAACAACAAGATCGTCTACGACCTGTTCTACATGTTCCAGAAGCGCAACTTCACCACGCTGCGCTTCAATTTCCGTTCGATCGGCCGCAGCCAGGGCGAATTCGACCACGGGACGGGCGAACTGTCGGACGCGGCCGCAGCCCTCGACTGGATACAATCTCTGCACCCGGATTCGAAGAGTTGCTGGGTTGCTGGCTATTCATTCGGTTCATGGATCGGCATGCAGCTTCTGATGCGCAGGCCGGAAATCGAGGGCTTCATTTCCGTTGCCCCGCAGCCGAACACCTATGATTTCTCGTTCCTGGCCCCCTGCCCGTCTTCCGGACTGATCATCCACGGCGATGCGGACAAGGTCGCCCCGCCCAAGGATGTCCAGTCCCTGGTGGACAAGCTGCACACCCAGAAGGGCATCACGATCACCCAGAAGACGCTTCCGGGCGCCAACCACTTCTTCTCCAACGATGCCCAGTTGTTGATCGACGAATGTTCCGAGTATCTCGACCGGCGCCTGGCGGGCGAATTATCCGACCCGCGGCCGAAACGTCTGCGGTGACCCTTCCCTCCCGCACATGTATCAGCCGCCGCATTTCGTCGAGACCAGACCCGAAATCCTGCACGGGCTCATCCGCGCGCATCCGCTCGGTCTTCTGATCTCGGTCGGCCCAGAAGGGCCTGTCGCCGACGCGGTGCCCTTCCTGCTCGACCCGGACTTCGCACCCACCGGGCGATTGCGGGCACATGTCGCACGCGCCAACATGCACTGGCGGATACTGGCCGAACGTCCCGACGCGCCAGTCCTCGTCGTTTTCCAGGGCCCCGAGGCTTACATCTCGCCATCTTTGTATGAGACGAAGCGCGAAACCGGCAAGGTCGTGCCGACATGGAACTATGCCCTGGTTCAGGTCGAGGGTGTCGCCACCGTCCATGAAGGGCGTGACTGGATCGGCGAGCAGATCGACGACTTGACGACCCTTCATGAGACCGGGCGAGACGCACCCTGGGCGGTAACCGACGCCCCGGAGGCCTATGTCGAGGCACAGAAGCGAGGCATCGTCGGCGTCGAGATCCGGATCACGCGCATCTCCGGGAAATGGAAAGTCAGCCAGAACCGGTCCGCGGCGGATCGTGCGGGCGTGGCCGATGGCCTTGCGGCACCTGGCGACGACCAGGACAAGCACCACATGGCCAGCCTTGTCGCTGCATTCGGCGCCAAGGAAAGCGGCTGACTCCGCCCCCGCCGCCTCTACCAGAAGACGCTGAAGGATTTTCGTCGCTTGGGCAGTCCCTCGGCCGAGAAGTAGAAGACGTAGCCAAGGCGCGCAAACACGATTGCCGTCAGCAAGGTGAAGGACGCGCCAAGCGCAAGCCCCGCGACGACATCGCTCGGATAGTGCGAGAAGAGGACCACGCGCGTGGTCGCGATTCCGAGCGCCAAGGGAATCACGAGGAAACGCGACCCCGGGATCAGCAGGATCAGGATCATCGCTACCGAACCCATGGTGCAACTGTGCCCCGAAGGCAGGCTTGCAAAGCTCGCGCTGCCAGTCAGCGGGTGCAGCGAGTAGGCGCCGTACTCGGCAAAGTGGAGCGGCCGCGCCCGCCCGATGACGTGCTTGAGGACCGTGGCGAGCAGCCCCGGAATGCCGACCGAGAGCAGGACGAAGACCGACAGGCCCGTCCAGTTGTAGATCCGGAGCAGGCGCCTGCCGCGCATCCCGGACCAGTCGGTGAGATTGACGAGAATGCCCACCGCCGCCGCTGGAAATAGATACCAGCCGGACAGGCCGATTCTGGTCACGGTCTCGGCAAACTGGACCAGACCGGCCGGCCACTGGCGTCCAAAGGAGCCGACAGCCGGGTCGACGACGACAGCCATGATGGCAACCACGGCAATGGCGTAGCAGAGCCAAGCCTTCCAGTCTGTTCGCGGATAGGCGGCAGGACGCCAGAGGCGGCGGTGGGCGATCTTTGCGATTGTCTGGCGGCGATTGGTGGCAGAACGCTTCGCGAGCGTTCCTATGGTGCGCCAAACTCCCGTCCACGCTGGGCTGCCGGCGCCTACGGGGGCCTCCTTGGCCGCGGTGTCGCTAGTGCCTGACACTTCCGTCACGACACAACCATCATGTCTGTGCCTGATAGCGGCCGTAGAGTGGTCCGCAGGCAGAATCTCAAGTGCATTCGAACGGTGCGCAAGGCTATTTCACCCCACGGTAGAGCGTGAGCGAGAGGCTGTCGCCCGAGGAGTAATTGAGCCCGTCGAAACTGGCTACCGGTTGCGCAGCAATACCGCCCGCGACGAGCAAGGCCTGAAACGCGGCATCCTCGTCGCTCGGGATCAGAGCCATCCCGCAAGACGGGTCCGCCAGCAGATGTCCGGCCGCGCCAGCCGTGTCGGTCAGGACTGTCTTCGTTCCCACCAGGAAGACAAGGCTGGGTTCGTGGAAGCGGCTTGAGGCAAGCGTCGATGTCGGGCACGGCCTCTGCGCCACGAACGCCGCCTCGACCTGGGGGCTGAGCCACATCGGTGCAATGGCGGGCAAGACGATCCCGAACATCAGCGCATAGGCGCCGCCGGCCGCCGCGGTGGCGCCTGCGATGCGCGCGACAGGCAACTGCACCTGCCGCGAGAAGGCGAAGTATCCCGACAGCAGGACAAGGGCAGCCGCGGGAAGGCTCCACCCCGACAGCGTGCCCTGCAGATAGATGGGCGCACCGATCGCCAGCGCGGCAAGGCCGATGGTGACCACGGTCAGGCCGAAGGCAGTGGCGTACCACAGCGCCGTTTCCCAACGCCGGAACGGCGCTTCCGCGGCGTCGCGTGAAAGCGTCATCGCCCAGCCGATCAGCAGGATGACGGCCGGGTAGGCCGGCAGGACGTAGTGCGGGAGTTTGGTCCCGACGACCTCCAGCAGGAGCCACATCGGGATGTACCACGCGAGGCAGAAGCGAATGCGCGGGTCGCCCCGGCCGATACGAAGTGCCAGCAGGCCAGAGGCGATCGCCAGCAGGCCGAATGGCCAGAAATAGAGTGAGTAGGTCAGGACATAATAGCCGGGCGGGCCCCAGTGCGATTCGCTGCCCTGAGTCAGCTTGCCGGCAAGATCGGTCCCGACCGACTCCTGCCAGAAGGCCGCTCCGCTTTTCCAGGTGATCATGGCGAGCCAGGGCAACACGATCAGCGCGGCCACGCCGAGCCCCGGCAGCGGCCGCAGGCGGGCAAGCCAGCGCCATTGCCGGTCGGCGATGACCAGCGCGAGGATCGTCAGCCCGCTCAAGAGCGGCGCGATCGGCCCCTTGATCAGGATGGCGCAGCCCTGCGCGATCCAGAACACCCATGGCAGGTACGCGGGCGACACCTCGTTCCTGCGCGCCGACACGTAGATTTGCGCCAATGCGCCCTGCGCGATGATGGTCAGGCCGAGCAGCATGGCATCGGTCTTGCCGATCCGGCCCTCGAAAGCCGAACCGAATAGGCCGGCAAGCACCAGCGCGGAAATGAGCCCCGCCTTCTGGCCGAACAGGCGGGCTCCCGCCCAATATGTCCCGAGCACGCCGAGCAGGATGCCAAGGACCGATGCGAGCCGGTAGATCCAGACGGGGGCAGCGGCCCCATAGCCGCTCGCTTCGACGGCAGCGGCCTGCAGCCAGTAGATGCCGACCGGCTTCTTGTAGCGCGACTGTTCCTGGAAGCGGATGTCGACGTAATCGCCGCTCTCGACCATCTGCTTTGTGGCCTGGACGAAACGAGCCTCGTCGCGGTCGACCGGCGGCATCTGCCCGATGCCGGGCACGATGGTCAGAAGCGCGACGAGCAGAAGCAGCAGATAACGCATGGTCCGGCACGTTCCATCGTGTTGCGTCGTTCGGCCGAAACGGCCGGCCTGTCTACGGCTGTCTTGTCATGCGGGATCGAGGGCGGCGGTCTTCTTTTCCTTGCCGATCAGCCACAGGTTTCGAACGTAGATGAAGAGACCCATGGCCTGCCCGGCAATGAAGACCGGATCCTTGCGATAGATCGAATAGGCAAGCAGCAGGACGCCGCCCAGCAGCGAGAAGAACCAGAAGGCCACCGGCACGACGCTGCGCTTGGCTCGTTCCGATGCAATCCACTGCACGACGAAGCGCATGGTGAAGCAGAACTGGGCGATGAAGCCGAGCAAGATCCAGCCGCTGAACTGGTCGACAAAGACCAGGTGCAGCCAGGCCGCCAGCGCGTCGAGTATCTCAGCCATGAATGACTTCCCTGGGCTTTGGCATCCGCTTGCGCCGGCGCTTCAGCCACCACACGCCGAGGAGGTCGGCGGCGCCCTGCAACCCGCGATCGAAGATGCCGTAGTTGGATTTGCCGTGCAGGCGCTTTCTGTCGACCACGTCGCGGTGGACCACGCCGTATCCCTCCTGGATCACCAGAGCGGGCATGAAGCGATGCGTTCCGTCGAAGAAGGGCAGCATCAGGAGAATCGGCCGGCGGATGGCCTTCAGGCCGCAGCCCGTGTCGCGCGTCTGGTCGTGCAGGATCGCGTTGCGCAGCCAGTTGGCGAAACGCGACGCATATTGCTTGACCCGGGTATCGCGCCGTTTCAGCCTTTGGCCCTGCGCCATTCCGGCATCCGGTCCGGCAGCGACCAGCGCGTCGATCAGCACGGGGATGTATTTCGGGTCGTTCTGGCAGTCGCCATCGATGGTGGCGACGATATCGCCCGCAGCCGCAAGCGCCCCCGACTTCAGTGACAGGCTCTGGCCGGCCGACCGGTCATGGCGGATGTGGCGCAGCGCAAAGGGCCGCGCGGCAGCCTCGCGCGCCAGAATCGCCGGGGTGTCGTCGGTCGAGCCGTCGTCGACAATGATCACTTCGAAGCTGCGGCCGGCCATGGCCGCGCCTATCTCGTCAAGCAACTGCGGCAGGTTGCGCGCCTCATTCTTGCAGGGAATGACGACTGATATCAATGCGTTCGGCATTTCGCTGCACAGTTGATCGCACGAGGAGGCGGATGACGGTCCGACTGTCCCGGAAAACAGGCTTGCGGGAACCCGGGTGTCGGATGCGGCGGACTTCTACGCCAGCCGCATGACCGGCGCAAGATGACGCGCCGCACGCGTGGACGTCCCACCATGCGGGGTTACGGTCGCGCGAGGACGCCGCCGCTCACCGGTTCGCGGCAGCCGGTCGTTGTCGGGAACGTCAGCGGCAGGCCCTTGAGCGCGCGCACCGCCAGATAGGCCCAGGCTTCCGCTTCCGTTGCGTCGCCATCGAGACCGACATCCTCGGCCACCACCACCTCGCCGCCGCCGCGCGCCGCGAGGTCGCGCAGATCGCCGACGATGTTCTGGTTCTTGCGCCCGCCGCCGCAGACGATCCAGAGCTTCGGGCGCTGCGGCATGTGCTCGGCAGCACGAAAGATCGCCTCTGCCGAGACTGCGGCGAGCGTGCGCGCGCCGTCCGACAGATCGAGCCCGTCAACCGCTTCCAGCGTGAAATCGTTGCGATCCAGCGACTTCGGTCCCGGGCGGGCAAAGAACGGATTGTCGAGGTAGCGATCCAGGACGGGCTTCAGCACGTTTCCCTCGCTTCCGACTGCACCGCCGGCGTCGAAGGGTATTCCTCCTTCCCGGGAAACCCACTGGTCGATCAGCGTGTTGCCCGGACCGGTGTCGAAGGCGACGGGATCTCCCGTTTCGGGCACGAAGGTGACGTTGGAGATGCCCCCGACATTCACATAGGCGACCGGGTAGCGATCTGCGAAGGGTTCCGGCAGCGCACGCGCCAAGGCAGCATGGTAGGCAGGCACCAGCGGCGCGCCCTGCCCGCCATGCGCCATGTCGTTGGCGCGCATGTCATAGACGACCGCCATGCCAAGAGTGCGCGCCAGCAACGTGCCGTCTCCGAGTTGGACGGTAAGCGCCTTTTCCGGACGATGAAGTATGGTCTGGCCGTGGAAGCCAACCACATCAGCGCTTGCCCACCCGTCGGGGGCGTCGGCCAGGAACCGGGCGATGGCCGCGGCATGGCGTTGCGTGATGTCGCGTTCGAGGAGATCGAGCCCGTCTGGCCGTTCGTCGCGCACGGCGATCGATTTGGCGGTCTGGAGCGCATTTTCGAGGCGGCGCCGGAATGCGGCTTCGTAGGGGACGAATAGCGAGGGTCCGCGCTCGACAGTGCGGTCGCCGTCCGTTCGCACCCCCGCGACATCGATACCGTCCATCGAGGTGCCGCTCATAAGCCCGATCGCGCGCAGCATTGGCATTTCAAGACCGCCGTTCTTGTGATTCTGTCCGCCCGGATGCTAAAGGCGCGCTGTCACTCTTGCCACGCCGGCTGCAGCGCTGCCGGGGCGAATTCCGGAAAGTCTCTCATGTCCGCCTTCAAGTCCGATTTCCTGCGCACGCTCTCCGAGCGTGGCTTCATCCATCAAATTTCCGACGACACTGGCCTCGACGCCCTGTTCGCGAAGGAAACGGTGACCGGATATATCGGCTTCGACGCGACCGCAAAAAGCCTTCATGCCGGATCGCTGATCCAGATCATGATGCTGCACTGGATGCAGCAGACAGGCCACCGGCCGATCGCGCTGATGGGCGGCGGCACCTCGATGATCGGAGACCCGTCCTTCAAGGACGAGGCGCGCAAGCTCCTGACACCTGAAGGTATCGAGGAAAACCTCGCCGGCATCCGCCGCAACTTCGCGCCATACCTCTCGTTCGGCGAGGCTCCCAAGGACGCGTTGATGATCAACAACGCAGACTGGCTGCTGGGCATCAATTATCTCGAGTTCCTGCGCGACGTGGGTCGTCACTTCTCGGTCAACCGGATGCTGTCCTTCGATTCCGTGAAGATGCGGCTCGATCGCGAGCAGTCGCTCAGCTTCCTCGAATTCAACTACATGATCCTGCAGGCCTACGATTTCGTGGAACTCAGCCGGCGTCATGGCTGTCGCCTGCAGATGGGCGGTTCGGATCAGTGGGGCAACATCGTCAACGGCATTGATCTCGGTCATCGGATGGGCACGCCACAGCTCTACGCGTTGACCACGCCGTTGCTGACAACCTCTTCCGGCGCCAAGATGGGCAAGACGATGGGCGGCGCGGTCTGGCTCGACGCCGAATTGATGTCTCCCTGGGATTTCTGGCAGTACTGGCGCAATACGGAAGACGCCGATGTCGGCCGCTTCCTGAAGCTCTACACGGCGTTGCCGATGGATGAGATCGCGCGGCTCGCTGCACTTGGCGGAGCAGAGATTAACGAGGCCAAGAAGGTTCTGGCGACCGAAGTGACGGGGTTTCTTCATGGACGCGCGGCCGCCATTGAAGCGGCGGAGACCGCGCGCAAGACGTTCGAGGAGGGCGCGCTGTCCGATGGCCTGCCCACCGTCGATGTGCCCGGCGCAGAGCTGGCGCAGGGCATCGGCATTTTGGCGCTTTTTGTCCGGAGCGGGCTTGCCGCGTCTAACGGCGAAGCGCGGCGACATGTCCAGGGTGGTGCTGTTCGGGTGAACGACCAGCCTGTTGCCGACGAAAAGCGCATCGTGTCCGATGGCGACTGCAACAGCGACGGGGTCGTCAAGCTGTCGCTCGGCAAGAAGAAGCACATATTGATCAGGCCGGTCTGAGTTTTGCGCGGCTGTTCAAGCTGGCTACTGGAACTCGAAAATAGACCTGAAGATGCCCGGTGCCATGACCGAGAGCGGATTGATCTGCAGCCTCGGCGACTTGGCGTCGCCCTCGAGCTTGTAGGTCACGCCGATCAGCCCTCGGTCGCGCCCGTTGCCCAGTATCACGCCGACCAGAGGCAGTTCGCCGAAGATGCGGTTGAGACCGTAGGCCGGCATGAAGGTGCCGGTCATGTCCATCCGGCCTTGTGCGTCATACAGGATCCCCTGGAACGTCGTCCCGATCAGCGGCCCGCGCAGCACGCCGTTGGTGATGCTGAGAGAACCCGGACCTTTTTCGATCTGGGCGAAGCCGCGCTCGAACTTCACCCGCGAGGTGTCGATGTCCTTGCGCACGGCCTGTGTCAGGCTGCGGTTGTCGCCGGGCGGCGTTGAGGTCACGATGGATGCCAGCTTGGGCTCGTCGACCACCCAGAAATCGCGTGAATCGATCTGACCCGACATTCTGCCGTTGGCGGAACCGGCGAGCGCCAGCTTGATGGTGCCGCCCTCCACATGCTTGTAGAGGTCGAGGAACGCCAGCACCGCACCCGCGTCGCCGGAGGCGAGTTCCAGACTCCGCTTGCCGCTGCCGCCGCCGCTGGTCACGGAAACCTTGCCGCCGGACCCGGTCGCCGCCGAGACCGTCAGGCCCCCCAGGGCAGACCCGGTTCCATCATAGCTCAGCTTTACCCCGGAGAAAGACTGGCCATTGAAGCCTCCAACAGATGCGACATCGAGCCGAAGTGCGACGCTCGAGCCACCCGAATCAGACGATCTGTTGCCGTTTTCGCCTTTTTCGCCAGCGCCTGTGATCATCTTTATCAGCGGGCGTGCGTCGAGCGCCTTGCCCTTGATGTCGATGCTGTAGCCCTTGCCCACCCTCTTCAAGTTGACCGACACATCGTCGCCGCGGTTGAGCCTCACGTCGCCCAGCCGCGCAGAAGACAGCTTTCCATCGGCAAGGCTGATGTCACCTGATGCGGAAAACGTCGCCCCGGAAATGGAAAAGTCCGACAGTGTCGTCGTAGTGCCCGACGTCGTTGACGTGAAACTGGCGCTTGCCTTCACCCCGGCGCCCTTGCTCCATCCGGCCCAGGGCAGGTTGAGCCGGGCTTCCGTGAGATCCGCCGTGATCTCCCTGCCTCCCCCTTCGCGCGTGGCCAGTTCGACTTTCACGGGTCCAGTGACCAGTCCGGCAAGTCCGGGCGCAATGAGATCGCGCGCCTGATCGTTCAGGATGAGTTTGACAGAGCGCTGGCGCGCGGGGCCTCCCGGTCGAAGCGGTTCGACAAGCGCGATATCGGCCGGCATGCCGTTCAGCTTGCCTACCGCGTTGATCACGGCCCGATCGGGCTGAACGGAGATGGTCCCGACGGCCTCCGTCACCCGTTGGCCATCGAAGGGCTTGGCGACGGCCAGACCGTCGAATTTGAGTTCGACCAGCCAGTCGAGCGTCTTCAGGTCGGTCGTCTTCTGGAACGGGATGTCTGCTGTGACATGGCCCGACACCTCTCCTGAAAGGTCTTCCGGCAGCATACCGAGATGCCGCATGGCGTTGATCGGCTCGTAGGAGGCAAGTTCCGTTATCGCGGCCGCCTCGCCTGCGACGTCCATCTCCAGCTTTCCGATCACCGGCGGCACGTTGGCGCCGCGCACCGCAAGCGTCGCGTTGCTTGCCACAACCTGGCGACCGCTCGGCAGGTAAACGGTACCGGACGACATCGCGACGTCGATGTCGTTGCCCCTTACCTCAACGACGCCATCCGCATCGCGCACGGGCGGGATCAGCCCGGCAGTGTCGAACCGGATGCCCTGGAGTTGGAACCGTGCAGAGACTTCCTCTCCCGACAGCGGAACGCCATTGCCAAGCCGGCCTGGCTGCACGCGCATCTCTATCCGGCTGCCGTCGACGATGCCGCCGAACACGTGGTCGAAGACCCAAAGTCGCGCCTTTGGCCCCGCAAACCAGGGCCACAACTGCTTGACGTGGGACACCTGCATTCCATCAACGTCGAGCGCCAGCGCAATCCCCGGAGCCTTTCCCTCGACCATTTCGACACGGGCTGTCCCCAACGCCTCACCCGGCCCGCTTTTTATGACGATCTGGTCGGCCAGCAGGAGCCTGCTCGCCTGATCATAGGTGCCGGCAACGCGCATGCCGAAATCGAGCGCCGGTTCCGGCGACCCTTCCGGGGCGATCACAGTCTTGGTGCTGATCAGTTCATAGCGGTATACCGGCCTTTCATCTCCCGAGACCGTAGCGGGACGCGGTCCGACCGCGCCATTGAAGTCCAGCGATGTCCTGCCGGTCTGCAGTCTCAGCCGGTCGATCTCGACCTTTCCGGAGCCCGCCCGGATCGTCAGAGCCACGTCCATGTTGCCCGTAAAGGCGCCACGGGCGCCAAGGTCGAGTACGGAATCCTGCAGATTGGCATCGATTTTCAACACCGCGGGATCCGAACCAACGCCGTCATGGCCGACGATGGCGACACTGAAGCCGCCAAGCTGGCTTACGCTCTCCTCCGGGCGCGCGTCTTGACCTGCAGCGACCGCTCCGCCGGTGACATTCAGCTCCAGCGAGGTTATCCGGCCCGAGACCTGGTCGCGCAGCGCCGTCCCCGCCAGCGTGATCGATCGTCCGTCCATGTCTGCGTCAGCGGCAATCGAGAGCGTGCCGGGGCCCGTCTCCGCCAACATTCCGGATCGAATGGTCACTGTTCGTGAGTGCGTCCCTTCAGGGATGACGAGCTTTACGTTTTCGAGCTCCAGGCCGCGTGCGGAGCCCTGCGCAACCATGTTCATGGCTGCGGCCACTTGCGTGAAAACCAGGGGCGCCAGCCTGTCCGGATCGATCAGACCGCGCTCGTTGCGCAAGACTCTGGTCCAGTCCGATCGTCCGGCAAAAGGTATCGACCCGACATCGAATCGCGCGTCGGCGATCTTGGCGCTGCCGAGCAGCACACGGCCCGTCAGGAGCGGCAGAAGCCGGATTCCAAAGCGCATCGTTCCCGCGTCGAGCATTGCCGCGTCGGTGACGCTGTTCCTGACGCCGATGTCGACCAGTTCCACGGCCAGGAAGCGGGTTCCGTCCAGTGTGATGCGCGCGGGGCCGATCGACGCTGCAACCTGGAACCCGGCAGCTGTTTCGATTGCCCTTTCAGCCTCGCTGCGCAGCCTTTCCGTCCCGAAGCCGGACAAGCCAAGCACGAGGACCGCGGCGATGCCCAGGCACACAAGCGCAACCGCGCCGCCAATCGATGCCAGCACGATGCGGCCGGTCCTGCCGCGCAGGCCACTCGGCCGCCAGTGAGCATCCTGGCCCGCGGCCGACGGCATGCCCGCGAGATCGCTGATCTCGTGCCGACGAAAGCGGATCTTCTCGTGCTTTGGTGCTGCGTGTTTCAACTCATCTACCGCCGCGGTGCATGACTCGTGGACGAATCCGAAGCCACACTATAACTCTCTAGGCGGCGCGTAACCTCAAACAAGGGTAACTATATGGCTGGATTGGCGACGGGACAGGCTGCACCTGATTTCGAACTCCCACGCGGCGGCGGCGGCGTGGTGAAACTGTCCGAACTCAGAGGGAAATCGGTTGTGCTCTATTTTTATCCCAAGGACGACACGAGCGGCTGCACTGCGGAAGCGATCGATTTTTCGGCACTCAAGAGCGAGTTCGAAAAGGCTGGAGCCGTCGTGCTCGGCATGTCGCCCGACAGTGTGAAGAGCCACGAAAAGTTCAAGACCAAGCATGCGCTGGACGTGGACCTCGTTTCGGACGAGGACAAGAACGTCCTGGACGCCTACGGCGTGTGGGTCGAGAAGAGCATGTATGGGCGCAAATACATGGGCGTCGAGCGCACTACCTTCCTCATCGACAGGACAGGCACGATCGCGAGAGTGTGGAATGGGGTCAAGGTTCCGGGACATGCCAAGGACGTCCTGGAGGCCGCTCAGGCGCTGTAAGGTCAGGAGCCGCTTGCCTGGAACCCTTTTTGGTCCTCCGCATTTATGGACAGTATCAACAATCTCGGGAGACCACCATGTTCCGCAGCCTTGCCCTCTGGATGCTCGGCATTCCGATTCCGATCATCATCCTGATCTGGCTGTTTACCTGACGCGGTACTGCCGGACGGAAAAGTCTTGAGCGAACCAAAGCCTGCCATCGATCCCGATGGCAGGCTTTTTTATGCCTGGAGTTGTTGCGCCGCCGTCAACGGAGCGCGCGCGCATCGCGTCACCCAGCACCGCAAGCCGACTTCTAACGGTCCGATGCGGCAGTCTATGGCCACGACAAAGCTTTATTAACCCTAACGCGGTGTAATCATGCTCCTGATCGCAGGATGTGGAAGTCGGTCCCGTGAAACCATCTGGCCAATCAACAGTCTTCGGAAAGCGCCGCGAACCGCACACGATCATCATCGCCCGTGGTGATGACATAAGACACTTCACCATCCGGCCATGGATGGCGGCATTTCTTGGCTCGGCTGCGGCGGCCGTCGCAATCGGCTATCTTCTCGCCACCTCGTATCTCGTGCTGCGCGACGATCTGATCGGCGCGACGATTTCGCGCCAGGCCCGCATGCAGCACACCTATGAGGATCGCATATCCGCGTTGCGCGCGCAGGTGGATCGCATCACCAGCCGCCAATTGCTCGATCAGCACCTTATGGAAAACAAGGTGTCGGAACTGCTGCTTCGCCAGTCCAAGCTGAGCGAACGGCACGGCCGCCTGGACCCCATTCTGCGCCGCGCGGAAACGGAGACGCCCGAGGGACCGTCGACCGGGAGCAGCAAGCCAGACACGCGCGCGCAACTGCCTCCGTCAGCGGGTGACCCAGCCAAGCCACTTGCGTTCGCCCAGGCCGACGCGGCCAGGCCCTTTGCCCAGTGGGCGACACGCAACAGCGAGGATTCTCCAGTCTCGGCCGCCGATCGGGCCGACAAGCTGTTTGTGGCGATCAACCAGTCCCTGCGATCCATAGAAAACGAGCAACTGAGCCGCGTGACCACCCTCGCCGACAATGCGTACCAGACCGCGGAAGCGATCGCCGACACGCTTGAGGAAGCTGGCTTGCCCACCGACCCCGATCTCACCGCCATGGGCGGTCCCTTCATTGCGGCCGGCAGTTCGTCTCCCTTCGATGCAAGAGTCCAGGAACTGGATCAGGCGCTGAACAAGCTCGACCGTATTAAACAGCACGCCAGGGCGCTGCCGATCAGCAACCCTGCCTCCGGCCGCCCGATATCCAGCACGTTCGGGGTTCGCAAGGACCCTCTGCTGGGCACCCCGGCGCTGCACTCCGGCATGGACTTCCGAGCACCCGTCGGCTTTCCGGTAAAGGCTACCGCCGCCGGGGTGGTCGTCAAGGCCGGCTGGAACGGTGGCTACGGCCGGATGGTCGAGATCAAGCACGGGGACGGCTTCACGACGCGCTTTGCCCATCTCAGCCGGATCGACGTGGAGGAAGGGCATGAAGTCCGGATCGGCGACGTGATCGGCAAGGTCGGCAGCAGCGGACGCTCCACCGGCCCCCACCTCCACTACGAGGTGAGGATCAATGGCGACGCCGTCGACCCGCTGCGATTCATCAAGGTCGGCAAGAAACTCGGCCAATACCTTTGACGTGCCGCGCGGCCCACGCCATGCCTGTGAGCGTCGTACACTAATATACCAATTTCGGTTGACACCTTTCCCCCGAGCGTAAAGATTGCCTTCCTCGAAGCGACTGGGAGGATGCTGTGTCGGGGAAGCCGGGCTTGAGGATTGGGCTCGTGGGAGCCGGCTTCATGGGCCGGACCCATACCAATGCCTATCGGCAGGTGCGGCGCTTTTTCCCCCAGGAGACACCTCCGACGCTGGTGTCGGTGTGCTCACGAGACGAAGCCAAAGCACGAGACTTTGCCGCCCAGTGGGGCTTCGAGTCGTTTGAAACCGACTGGCGCAAGCTGGTCGACCGCGACGACATCGACCTGATCGACATCGCCAGCCCCAACGACACCCACGCCGAAATCGCGATGGCCGCGGCAAGGGCCGGCAAGATGGTAGCGTGCGAGAAACCGCTTGGACGCACGCTTGCCGAGGCGCGACAGATGGCGGAGGCGGTCGATCGCGCAGGCATCGCCAACATGGTCTGGTACAACTACCGGCGTGTCCCTGCCCTTGCCCTTGCCAAGCAGATGATCGACGAGGGACGGCTCGGGCGCATTTTTCACAGCCGCTTCAAGTTTCTGCAGGACTGGACGATGTCGGCGGACCTGCCCCAGGGCGGCGCGGGAACCTGGCGGCTTGACGCAGCCGTTGCCGGAAGCGGCGTCACCGGCGACCTGCTGGCTCACTGCATCGATGCCGCGCTGTGGCTGGTCGGCCCGGTTGCGGACGTGACCGGCACGACGGAAACCTTTATTCGCGAGCGGCTGCACGCCACGCGGGCACGCCGCGAAGCCGTCACGATCGATGATGCGAGCCTTTTCCTGGCGCGCTTTGCTAACGGCTCCCTTGCGACATTCGAGGCGACCCGTTTCGCGCGCGGCCACAAGGCCCTGTTTACGCTGGAGATAAACGGCGAGCACGGCTCGATCGCCTGGGACCTGCACGATCTGCATCGACTGCAGTACTTCAGCCACCACGACGAAGGCGCCCTGCGGGGCTGGCGGACCATCCATGTGTCTGACGGCGACCATCCATACATGAAAGCGTGGTGGGTACCGGGGCTGCAGATCGGCTACGAGCACACCTTCGTGCATCAGGTGGCGGATTTCCTCAGGGGTTTGCGGACCGGCGAGAAGCTCGTGCCAGACTTTCGCGACGGCCTTGCTGCCGACGCCGTGGTGGACGCCGTCTTGCGTTCGGCGCGATCCAGACGGTGGGAGACGGTCGATTCGGTTGCGGATCCTGCCGGTCTGGAGAGCGCTGGCTAAGGCCGTGTCGTAAAGCCGCCGCCGAAAGAGCGCGGGAGAACATGATCATCCGAACCGGGTTAATGACCCCGTCGGATGGAAGGAGATGAAGATTGTCGCTTCTGGAAGTCCGTCGCGTGTCGAAGAGTTTCGGGGCCATCCGCGCCCTGACCGACGTCAGCTTCACCGTGGAGCCCGGCGAAGTCGTGGGGCTGATGGGCGACAACGGCGCTGGCAAGTCTACGCTGGTCAAGCTGATCGCCGGCAACTTTCCGCCCAATGACGGAGAGGTCCTGGTGGACGACAAGGTTTGTCACTTCCACAAGCCGATCGAGGCGCGGGCCGAGGGCATCGAGGTCGTCTATCAGGATCTGGCGCTGGCCGACAATCTGACGGCAGCACAGAACGTGTTCCTCGGGCGCGAAATAAAGAAGGGGTTCTGGCCCTTCCGCATCCTGGACAAGCAGGCGATGGTTGACCGATCCGCCGAACTGTTCGCGGAACTGAAATCCGAGACCCGTCCGCGCGACCTCGTGAGAAAAATGTCCGGCGGCCAGCGCCAGGCGGTGGCGATTGCCCGGACGCGCCTGTCCAATGCCAAGCTCGTGCTGATGGACGAGCCGACCGCTGCCATTTCGGTGCGCCAGGTCGCCGAGGTTCTCGAACTGATCCGTCGCCTCAAGGCCCAGGGCGTTTCGGTGATGCTCATAAGCCACCGGATGCCGGACGTATTTGCCGTCTGCGACCGTGTGATCGTCATGCGTCGCGGCACCAAGGTGGCGGACAAGGCCACGGCGTCGACGTCACCGGAAGAGATCACTGGACTCATCACGGGAGCCATCCTTGCAGCCTAGCCCTCCCCCATCCGCAGCGTCGAACCCTGCCGTTGTCGACCATGCCGTTCTGGGCGACGTGGCCGGCGTGCGCGAGCAGACACTGTGGCAGAAGCTGTTCAGGGCCCAATCTTTCTGGGTTGCCGTGGCTCTCGCGGGACTGATGCTCTTCATGACCGCGCTGGAGCCGACATTCGGCTCGGTGGAGAATATCGGCAACATTTCGCGAAACTTCGCGCCAATCGGCATCATGGCGCTCGGCATGACGGTCGTGCTGATCACTGGCGGCATCGACCTTTCGGTCGGCTCGATCATGGCGCTCGTCGCCATCGTCACCGGCCTGTTCCTGACCTGGCACCAACCCTGGTATGTGGCGTTCGCGGCAGGCATGCTGGCAGGCCTCGCCTGCGGCGTCGTCAACGGCTTTTTCGTCGCCTATCTCAACATGCCCTCGTTCGTTGTGACGCTTGGCATGATGTCGATTGCGCGGTCGCTGGCGATCGTCCTGTCCGGCAACCAGATGCTGTACCAGTTCGGGCCCGACGCTCCCATCGTCAAGGCAATCGGCCAGGCGAAGTGGCCACTGCGAGAACCCGCCGGCTGGGCGCCTGCGTGGATGCCCGAATTCTCATCGCATTTCTGGGCGCTGATCATTCTGGCCTTGTTCCTCGGCTGGGTGTTCAACTTCACGGCATGGGCGCGCCATCTCTTTGCCATTGGCGGCAATGAGCAGGCGGCGAGGCTGACCGGCGTGCCGGTGGATCGCATCAAGTTCCAGGCCTATGTCTTTTCAGCCTTCACAGCCTCCTTCGCATCGATCCTGCTGCTCGGCTATAACGGCTCGGCGCTGAACGCGCTGGGCACCGGCTACGAGTTGCGGGTCATCGCGGCCACGGTCATTGGCGGCGCAAGCCTCATGGGCGGCTATGGAACGGCTTTCGGTGCCGTCGTGGGCGCCGCCTTCCTCGAAGTCATCCGCAATGCGCTGCTCATGGCCGGAGTGGATTCCAACTGGCAGGGCGCGTTCGTCGGCATCTTCATCATTCTCGCCGTGTTGCTCGGCATGCAATCGGGCGGCGCATCGTTACGCGCTCTGACCCAGCACTGGCTGCCGACGCGACGCCGATAGGAAACCAGCAGAAGGAGGGTCTGGCGCGCAATGGAGTTCAGGTGGAGGAGAAAAGCATAGGCATCAAGAAAGCGTCGCTTATGCCACGGGGCAGGAACGGCGCAAGGATCGGGAGAAGTCTCGAAACCGCCCTCGCGGGCAAAAACCGTAACAAATGTGGAGGAACAGGAATCATGAAGTCAATTCTCATAGGTGCAACCGTGATATTCACCGCGCTGGCCGCGACGCAGGCCTTTGCGCAGGACAAGCCGGTCTTCGCGCTGGTTCCGAAGGCCATGGACAATCCGTTCTACGACCAGGCGCTGGCTGGCTGCAAAAAGGCCGTCGAAGATTCAGGTGGCGCGTTCGAATGCCAGTATATCGGCCCCGGCGCACATGGCGGCGGTGACGAGCAGGTGCAGATCGTCCAGGATCTGGTGGCGAAGCGTGTCGCTGGCATTGCCGTGTCCCCGTCCAACGCGGTCGCGATTCTGCCTGCTCTCCAGGCTGCCAAGGAGGCCGGCATCCCGGTCTTGACCTTCGATTCCGACGTGCTTGCGGAAAACAAGGATCTGCGCGCAGCCTATATCGGGACGCATAACTACGAAATCGGCACCAACATCGCCAAGATCCTTCAGACGGTGAAGCCGAATGGCGGCGTGATCTGCATCCAGTCCGGCGGCGCGGCTGCGGCCAACCTCAATGAACGCATGCAGGGCATTCGCGACGGCCTCGCGGGCAAGCAGTCCGCCGCCGCCCCCGGCGACGTCCTTGCAGGCCAGAACGGCTGGACCGAAGCCGACGGTTGCCCGATGTACACCAACGACGACTTCCCGCTGGCCGCGCAGCAGTTCCAGGATCTTCTGACCAAGATGCCGAACCTGGACGCCTTTGCCGCGACAGGCGGCTTCGCCCAGTTCGTGCCGGACGCCAACCGCGCCGCGACCGAGCCTTTCAAGGACAAGATCGCCAGCGGCGCATTGGCGGTCGTCTATGCCGACACGCTGCCCACCCAGATCGACCAGATGAAGGAAGGCCTGTCGCAGGGCCAGGTCGGCCAGCGTCCCTTCGAGATGGGCTACAAGACGATGATGGGGCTGAAGGACATCCTTGACGGCAAGCCGGCTCCGGCTGACCCGACCTACACCGGCCTTGACGTCTGCACCCCGGCGAATGTCGACACCTGCATCGCCAAGTAGGCGGCGACCAGCCATGATCGAGGCGGACGATGTCCGCCTCGATCCCCTGCCCTGCCTCCGGCACAGGACCTGCCGGCGTCGCTTCCGCATCGGATGTGAGAAAGATGGAACTCGAGACCACGCTGCTGAAACGCGGCGTCCCGCTTAGCGAACAGGTCTACCAGGTCGTGCGCGGCCTTATCGTCAGCGGCCGCATGCGCCCGGGCGAGGCCGTCATTGAAGCGGCTCTGGCAACCCGGCTCGGCGTATCCCGCACCCCGGTTCGCGAGGCTCTGAAACGCATCAGCGACGAGGGGCTGATCCATGTCTTTGCCCAGAACGGAACCTTCATCGCGCCGATCAGCCGCAAGGCGCTCGAAGAGGCCTATGTCATCCGGACGGCGCTGGAGGCCGAAAGCGCCTCGCGCGCGGCGGGCCGCCTGACGGCGGCAGCCACCGAGGCCTTCGAAGACAACATCGCCGCCCATGAGCGCGCCATCGAGCGCCGGCATTTCGCCGAGGCGATCCGGCTTGACGACACGTTCCATCGCATGATCGCCGAAGTGAACGGACTGCACATGCTGTGGCGCGCCGTCGACATATCCAAGGCGCAGATGGATCGCGGCCGACATCTTGCCATTCCGCAACCCGGCCTCGGCGCTGTCACCATCCGCCAACACAGGTTGATTCTCGACGCGATGCTGGCCGGAGATGGCCCGCTGGCGGCGGAATGCATGCGCGAGCACCTGGCAACCTCGCTGCGCAACACGCTCGAGATCGCCGCCGACTCAATTGCGTGACAGGCTCGGCATATACTCTCGATCGAAACCGCCCGACTGAACAGGAGCTACCATGCAGCGAATGGGTTTGTGCATCGGACTGAAGCCGGAGACGATCCCTGAGTACCGGGAGATCCACGCCGCCGTCTGGCCGGAGGTTCTCGCCGTCATCACGAAGGCCAACATCCGCAACTACTCCATCTTCCTGCGCGAGCCGGAAAACATGCTGTTCGCCTATTGGGAGTATCACGGCAGCGATTTTGCAGCCGATGCGGCCGAAATGGCGAAGGACGCCGCGATGCAGAAGTGGTGGACGATCTGTGGTCCAATGCAGGTACCGCTTGAGACGCGCGGCGAAGGCGAATGGTGGGCACGCATGGTGGAGGTTTTTCACCACGACTGACACCCACGCCAGCCGCAAGGATGGTGTCCCACCGCGTGGTGTAGCTGGCGGCAATGGTCGCCGTGCTGTCCGGCATTGCCGGGCTGATCAGCGCGCCACTGCTGGCAGGCTGATGAGGGGATCATCGCTCAACTGGCCGACGCTTT